>Ga0207694_10000002_pt1 | contig 1165763 bp, 1070 predicted proteins | sample KBSC34metaG_FD_184353 | JGI IMG/M metagenome (GOLD analysis project Ga0207694, IMG submission 184353) | Corn rhizosphere microbial communities from Kellogg Biological Station, Michigan, USA - KBS C3-4 metaG (SPAdes) (version 2) | ecosystem: Host-associated > Plants > Roots > Rhizosphere >... | reverse complement strand
TCTTGGCCGTATGTCCGAAACGTGCCCGGAGGTAGTCATGGACGAGGCGCTGAAAGTCAGTTGCGTCAAGATCGTCCCATTCGTCGGCCGAAATCACGTAGCGAGCTCTCGATAATTCCAAGTTATCAGCAGTCACTCAAATCCCGCATGTCCACGTACTTGGAGTGACGCAGCTGACGATTTCCCTACCCTCCCGCTGCTTCGGGCAGCGGAAACAGCCCCAAGAACGCCCCACGGCACCGGATCCCTCCACGCACGGGAGAAGAGCACCCGCGTGCGACCCCGGAGGCCGATTGCGACCGCAAATCATGCACGCCCACCTCGCCTTCGACGCTCAGGTGCTGATGGCGGGCGACGCGCCCACGAATCAACCCTTAAGAGCCGATGCGCGGATTCACGCTCACGCTTTCGTACGACACCTTGGCGCAGGCGCAACCCATCTTCGAGGCGCTGGCTGAGGGCGGCAAGATCACCATGCCCTTCCAGCCGACGCTTCGGGCCGGGGGTTCGGAATGTGCATCGACCGCTTCGGTGCGCCATGGATCGTCAACGGCGGCATGAAGCCGATGGAATGAAGGAGAACGCGATGCGAGTGATGGTGATCGTGAAAGCGAACAAGGATTCTGAAGCCGGGACTGGTCCGGCGGAAGAGATGCTGACGGAGATGGGGCGGTACAACGAGGAACTGGTGAAGGCCGGCGTCATGCAGGCTGGCGAAGGGCTCCATCCGACTTCGAAAGGGGTTCGTGTCCACCTCGGCGGCGGAAAAAAGACAGTCGTCAACGGTCCGTTTGCGCCGGCGGGCGAGCAGATCGCCGGCTTCTGGTTGTGGAAGGTGGCGTCGATGGACGAGGCGATCGATTGGGCGAAGCGCTGCCCCAATCCGTCGGGCGGGGACTTTGATCTCGAGATTCGTCCGATCATGGAGATGGAAGACTTTGGCGACGAGCTCACGCCGGAAGTGCGCGAACAGGAAGAGCGGCTTCGTGCGGAGATCGCCAGGAAGAAATGAACGTTCTCCCGTTCATTGACTCCGCGCCGCGTCCTGGACCGCCGTCAGCACGCGAACCATGGCGCGATCGATGATGTCGGTCCCGCCGTCGTCGAGACGCGAGTCGAGCGACTCATCGTGCATCGGGTGAAGGACGGGGGTCTCGTCGATCGATTCGTCGATGCCAAGCGCTTTCAGACATTCATTCAGTCGTACGCGTTGCATCCATTCGTCGTGACCTCCGCGGCCGATGTGGAGAAGGTGGAAGAGCACCGTCTGCATCGGCGTCGAGGCGATCTGATTCGTTCCGGCCGCATACCATGCGACCACCTCGGCGAGCGGTACGGACGGCGCGCCGCAGGCGAATGGCGCTGCGTCGAATGAAAGATCGTTCACGCGGAACTCCCCACCGGTGACGGTGATCGCGCCGCCGAACGATCCGGGTAGTGCGATGTTGAAGAGGAGAAAGGCGTCGTGGAAAAACAACTCCACGTACGCGGGGACGTCGCGCGGCGCGAGTTGTCCGATGACGGTGACTTCCATTCGTACGACGTCTTCGTCAGATGCGAGCGGCGTCCAATCGGCTTGCACGAGGATGTCGCCGTACGCGCGGTCGCAAAGTACGGCCGCGGCGCCGCGAAAGAATTCGGCAGTGTCTGCCGCCCGAGTCTGACGCGCGACCTCGGCGGAAAATTTGTGTGTGTTCATGGTCGTAGTCTCCGCCGTGAGAATTGCACCGCGACGCGTTGCGATCGCACTTCTGCGCTCCGCGTCGCGCCACGCCGAGGCCCAACCTCGGCGGGCGTTGCGCGGTCTCTGTCTCTCGTCTACAGACCGTGGAGAGTATCAATGATGCGCGGCGCGATGCCGCGGCGGAACGATCGGCGCGGCGACTTGCAACTCGACGGATCCGATGTCGCAGCGCGGACCGAAGGGACGGCTCAAGCCGCGCTGATCGACGGTGAGATTCGCGCCGCTGAGTCCGAGGCAACCGGCGGGATTGCCGGCTTCGAAGGCAGGGCTGGACGCGAACGGAAGGTGTGTCAGTGTCGGGCCGCCGTTGATGTTGAGCGGGGCGAGAGCAGCCGGTGTTCCGGTGAGGTCGGTGGCGACGAGGCCCGTGCAACCATTGGCGTCGCCAATCAGGTTGTAGCCTTGGGAATCGACCGGTCCGGAGCAATCAGCGCCGCCGGGCGTCGTCACGGTGTTGCCTGCAACGATCGAGTTTCGCAGAAGGATGGTATGGCCGGGGTTGTTGAATCCGCCGCCGGCGCGATGGGCGGTATTCGCGGTGATGGTCACGTTGCGCAGATCCGTCGTACCGGCTTGCGCATAGAACGCGCCCGCGAAATCCGCCGAGTTCCCGCTGAACGTGGAGTTTTCGATGCCGATCGAGGCGCCGGTCCGGGAGTTCGTGACCATCGCGCCGCCGGCGCCGAGCGTGGTGTTGCCGGAGAACGTGCAGCCGCTGATGACTGCCTTCGTGTCTGTGAAGCCGATGGCGCCACTTCCTCCCGTTCCGGACTGGTTGCCGAAGAACGTCGTGTTCGTGATCGTGATCAGAACCGAAGCGCTGCAGTATATCGCGCCGGCGAAGTTCGTGGCCGAATTTCCAATGAGCTGCGAGCTGGCGATCGACACCGTCGCAGTTGCCGCGGAGTAGATCGCGCCGCCTGGGCCGGTCGCGGCGTTGTTGGAAATCGTGGAGAACTGGACGTTCAACGTTCCGGCCGTGCTGATCGCGCCGCCGGCCGAGAGAAAGATGTCGGCAGACGATGTCCCTGTCGTCGAATTTGCAGTGACCAGGCAGTTCGTGAGGTTGAGCGTCCTGCCGGCCGGAACGTCGATCGCACCGCCTTTCGTCGAGTCGACCCGGCCGTGCGTGAGGGTGATCCCGCTGAGCGTCATCGGACCCGCTGCGGATGCCGAAACCTGAATCAGCCGCGTCGCGTTGCCGCCATCGATCGTGAATACCGGCGGTGTGGCCACCGGCCCGTTGATGGTCATCGACTGCGTCAGGATTAGCGGCGTGGTCACGTTCACCGTCCCCGAGGCCGTGATGTTGATGGTGTGGGGGCCGGCGGACGCGTTCGCCTGACTGACGGCATCGACGAGCGATCCCGGTCCTGTCGCGTTGGAATTGGTGACGGTGAACGTCGCAGCGGACGCGGCTCCCGCGACGAGAAAAACGAACAGCGCGGACACACGAACTCCCTTGAACATCAATGCTCCTTCGCTACGTTGTGGGGTGCCGGACGAGGTCAGAAACGCGGAGGGACTGCGCGACAAGATACGACATCAGCGTCCGGCTTCTGTGCGATTCGTCACCAGCGCCGGCCGGAAGGCTTTTGGAGGAATGACACCACCCCCTCATCCGTTTTATCGTCGCCCCATGAAGAAGCTTCTTCTCGCGGTCCTCACGATCGCCTTCACGTTCGGCGCGACACTCGCGCAGGGCGAAGGGGCGTCTGATGAGACGCGGATGACGTTGCGCGGCGAGTTCGTGCGGCTCATCAATCGCGACCGGGCCAAGTTCGGACTCGCTCCGGTTCAGCTCGATGCGCAGGTCTCGGTCATGGCCGACGCCTACTGCCGCACGCAGATTCGCAACGGCACGACCGGGCACTTCACGACCGACGGCGAGGCGCCGTACATGCGCTACTCGTTCGCCGGCGGCAACGACGGCGTGAGCGAGAACGCCGCGGCGTGGTCGGCCAACTACGGCTTCAGCGACGCTGCGCTGTACGACATGCTGCGGCGCTCGGAAGCGGCCATGATGGCCGAGGTTGCGCCGCATGACGGGCATCGCCGGACGATTCTCGATCCCGCCGCCACGCATGTCGGCATCGGACTGGCGTGGGAGAAGGGCGAGTTCCGGATGACGCAGGAGTTCATCCGGCACTACGTCGAATGGCTCCGTCCGCTGCCGCGCCGCGTCACCAACGCCCAGCCCGTTCTCTGCAGCGGCTCCGCGGTGAAGGGATATGACATCGAAGCGATCACTGTGCACCATGAGCCGCTGCCGCAGCCGATGGCGGCCGTGACCGCGAACGCCATTGAGACCTACAGCCTGCCGAGCGCGCGCCGCGAGTACCTGCCGCGGCTGAAGTCCTTCACGCGGCTCGTGGCCGGCGGCGTCGAGCAGATTCGCGAGGAGTACAGCGACGGCCGCAAGGGCGATTTCCAGGTTGCCGCCGACGGTAAGTTCGCCTTCGCCATCCCCCTGCCCGATGGTCCCGGCATCTACACCGTCGTCGTGTGGGTCCGTCCGCACGGCAGGGCCGTCGACGCGATTCCCGCGAGCGACATTTCGATCCGCGTCGATGCCGCCGCGCCGGCCGCGATCAGCGGCACGCGCTGAGCCGGCACGGCCGGCAGCGTTGGTTGCCCAAGGCTCCGCCACGGAAGCGGTGTCGACTCGCATGCCGCTGGACGCCGGAACCCGCGCCCGTATACTCCCGCGCCATGTGCGGCATCAACGCGATCTTCGCGTACGGCGGCGCGGCGCCAGCGGTCGATCGCGATGAAGTGATCGCTACGCGCGAGTACATGCGTTCGCGTGGTCCCGATGCCGGCGACGCCTGGTTTTCGGACGATGGCCGCGTCGGATTCGGGCATCGCCGCCTGGCCATCATCGATCTCTCGCCCGGCGGGGCGCAGCCGAAGCATTTCGGTCCGCTGACGATCGTCTTCAACGGCGAGATCTACAACTACCGCGAACTGCGCGCGCAGCTCGAAGCGCGCGGGCGGCGGTTCACGTCGCAATCGGACACCGAGGTGCTGCTGCAGCTGTACGACGAAAAGCAGGAGGCGATGTTCGGCGAGCTGCGCGGCATGTTCACGATCGCGCTGTGGGACGGCGCGCGGCGGCGGATGTTGCTGGCGCGCGATCCATACGGGATCAAGCCGCTGTACTACGCAGACGACGGTGGAACGATTCGCGTCGCCTCGCAGGTGCGCGCGCTCGTCGCGGGGGGGAAGGTCTCGACGCAGTTCGATTCCGCCGGCGCTGCCGGATTTTTTCTCCGAGGAACGGTGCCGGAGCCGTTCACGATGTATCGGGCCATTCGCGCGCTGCCGGCAGGCTCCTACATGTACGTCGATGCGAACGGCCTCGGTGAACCAGTCCAGTACTTTTCGATCGCGGCGACGCTTCGCGATGCCGTCGAACGCGATGAACATTTCACCGACGACCAGCGCCGCGAGATCGTGCACGACGCCGTGCTCGAATCCGTCCGCTATCACATGGTTGCCGATGTTCCGGTCGGAGCATTTTTGTCCGCGGGCATCGACTCCACGGCCGTCGTCGCGCTCGCGCGCGAGACCGGCGCGACGGACCTGCAGACGATGACGCTGCGCTTCGAGGAGTACCGCGGACGCGTGAACGACGAAGCGCCGCTCGCCGCGCTCGTGGCGCGGCAGTACGGCGTCCGCCACTCGATTCAGGAGCTGACGCTGGCCGATTTCCGCTCCGAGCTGCCGCGGATTTTCGCGGCGATGGATCAGCCGACCGTCGATGGCCTCAACAGCTATTTCATCAGCAAGGCCGCGCACGATCTCGGACTGAAAGTAGCGATGTCCGGCGCCGGCGGCGACGAGCTGTTCGGCGGATACACGTCGTTCCGCGACATCCCGCGCTGGATGCCGGTGACGTCGGTGCTTGCCCGTGTTCCCAAACTCGGCGACGCCGTGCATCGCCTCAACAGCGCGCTGTCCAAACGCAGCCGCCACATCAGCCCGAAGATGGGCGAGATCGTCCGCTACGGCGGCAGCTACGCCGGCGCGTATCTCGTCAAGCGCGGACGCTTCCTCGCCTCCGAGCTCCCCGCTCTCCTCGGCGAAGGAATCGCCGCCGAAGGTCTCGCGCGCCTCGATCTGCTTCATCTCATCGAGCGCACCGTGACTCCCGATCCCGGCAACGCGTTCGCGCGTGTGGCCGCGCTCGAATCGTCGCTCTACCTCCGCAACCAACTCCTGCGCGACATGGACTGGGCCTCGATGGCTCATTCGCTCGAAGTCCGTGTCCCGCTGGTCGACGCGCATCTGCTGCGCAGAGTCGCGCCGACGCTCGTCACCCGGCGCGAACGCGGCAAGCAACTCCTCGCCGCCGCCCCGCGTCCGCCGCTTCCGCCCGAGGTGAGGGAACGGCGCAAGACCGGCTTCACGCTGCCGATCAAAGAGTGGCTGACGCAGGAAGCAACCAGCCCCGTCGAATTCGGCAAACGCAGCTGGGCGCGCAAAGTCTACGAGGTGATGTTCAGCGCGGAGCGCGGACATTGGTAGACGTCTATCGCTGCCCAACATGCCTCGGCACGTTGACCGCTGCAAACGATTCGCTGCGTTGCGATCGCGATGACATCGACTATCCCGTCGTCGATCACATCGCCGATTTCATGCGCGGCAATTACTACGATCAATTCGACGAGAACACTGTCCTGACGGCGGAGCATCGCCAGGCACTCGAACGCGAAAACGATGGCGCCATCGCTCGCATCAACGATTTCTACCTTCCGCTGATCAAAGCAAGTTCGTTACGAATTCTCGACGCCGGCTGCGGCAACGGCATCTCCGTCGACCTCCTCACCGCCGCCGGTCACGAGGCATACGGCATCGACTCGTCGGCGCTCCGCCGCTGGCAGTGGCGCGAGCGCACCCATCACGACCGTCTCGCCGTCGCTGACGGCGCGAAACTGCCGTTCGCCGATGCGTACTTTCATGTCCTGCTGTGCTCGGGCGTCCTCGAACACGTCGGCGTCGAAGAGATTGGCGGCCACGAATATCGCGTCAAGCCGCTTCCGAATCGCGACGAAGCCCGCCGCGCGTTCCTCGCCGGCCTGCTGCGTGTCCTCGCACCGGGCGGCACGCTCTACCTCGACTTCCCGAACGGAGCATTTCCGATCGACTTCTGGCACAACACCCGCGGCGGTTCTGCGCGATTCCACTCGACTGGCGAAGGCTTTCTACCGACCTTCGCCGAAGTCGTGCAGCTCGCCAACGACCTCGAGCCGCGCATCGCCGTGACCGCCGTCAGCCCGAACGGCCGCCTGCGATTCCGCCAGGTGCGACAGCACTGGTACGGCCGCGCCTTCGCCCTGCCGATGCAGTCGCTGTTCTCGGCGATGGATCACATTCCGCGTCTTGCGCGCAGCGCACTCAATCCGTTTCTGGTGATCCGATTGACGAAGCCGTAGGTCGTATCGAGTCTCGCGTCCGTCGGCGAAGCCGGAGTAAGAAACGTAGCCCACGCCTTCAGGCGTGGGGAAAATGCGCAGGAAGAATTGTGAGCCCGCTTGAGCGGGCGAAAGAAACTCCGTTCGCGCAAATCTTGTCTATCGCCCGCTGAAGCGGGCTCTGACTGTGGGACGCACGCCCTTTCCCCCGCGTGAACGCGGGGGCTACGGTTCTGTACGCCGGCTTCGCCGACGAATGCGCCGCCCTCACCGCACGACGACCGTCCGCTGCATCCCTTTCCCGCGATGTCCATCCACCGGGCAGTAAATCGTGTACGAACCGGCGGGGAGATTCACGGTCATCTCGGTTGTATCACCGCGGCTGAGGTCGGAGGCGAGCTTCTGCGAAATCCCGGGGCCTTCGATGACGAAGTTGTGCGTCTGCTTGCCGCCGTTCGCGATTCGAAAGTGTTGCGGGCCGGCGGTGAGTAAATCGGGCATCCGTATCTCGTACTCGGTGAGTTGCACGTCGATCGTCGGCGCCGTAGCGCTGCCGCCGGCGCGCGTGGACGGCATAGCTGTCTGCGGCGGCGTGATGGGATTCATGGCTGTGCTGTTCTCCGGCACCGCCTGCGGATTGCGCGTCGTCGTCGATGTCTGCGCCGGGCCGCTCCGCGACTCGTCGGTGCGGCGGTCGCCGGGACAGGCGGCCAGAAGCACCGCGGCGATGGCGAGCAGGGATACCTTCCGCATTTGTGAACCTCCGGCTAGCCAGGAGGCAAAAGGCGTGCGCGGCAGCCCACTCTCGGCACCAAAGTCGCAATTGAAATGGGTCAAATGACCCGGAAAATCGCCACTCTTGCCTGCATCGCATTTCTGGTTCTCGGATGCTCTCGATCGGGCAAGGTGCAGCGGAGTCAGCAGCAGTATCAGACCGTCCAGGAAGGCTCCGCGAGCGGCGTGACTTCGACCATCAATGCGCCCGGCGAGACGGCGCCGCCGTTGACGAATACGAACGTCGATACGACCACCAACTTCACGCTGCCAAACAATCCGAACCCCCTTGGCAACGACACCGCCGGCGGTTCGATGGCGTCAGCGATGCCCGCTACGACGACGTATCCGGCTGGTACTCCTGGTATGCCGCCCGCGACTCGTCCGCGCACAGCGCCGCGCGCGCCAGTGGTGACGGACACCATCGGCAGCACGACGCCGGCGATGCCTCGCGAACGCGCGCCGCAACCGGCTGTGCGCGATCGGCAGCAGACCGACACCGCCGCAACGGACACGATGTCAACCACGCCGCCACCTACAGACACGGCGATGACCGATACGTCATCGACTGACACGAAGAAAAAAGACGACGCCAAGAAGCAGGACAGCGATCCCCCGCCTCCACCGCCGCCGACCACCACTGACACGCGCGGCTGATCTCGTCCCATCTGCGTCATCTGCGGATAAATCGTTAGAATGCGCCGCCGATGCCGCACCTCTCTTTCCAGGACCTCATCCTCCGCCTCCAGAACTTCTGGGCCGAGCGCGGCTGCATGATCGAGACGCCGCTCGACCTCGAAGTCGGCGCCGGCACCATGCACCCCGCCACCTTCCTGCGCGTTCTCGGCCCCGAGCCGTGGAACGTCGGCTACGTGCAGCCGTCGCGCCGTCCCGCCGACGGACGCTACGGCGACAACCCGTTCCGCCTCGGCAAGCACTACCAGTTTCAGGTCATCCTCAAGCCGTCGCCGCTCGACGTGCAGGAGCTGTATCTCGACTCGTTGCGCGCGCTCGGCCTCGACCTGACCCGCCACGACATTCGCTTCGAGGAGGACAACTGGGAGTCGCCAACCCTCGGCGCGTGGGGCGTTGGCTGGCAGATCCTCCTCGACGGCATGGAGATCACGCAGTTCACGTACTTCCAACAGGCCGGCGGCATCGACCTCGCGCCGATCTCCGCGGAGATCACGTACGGCCTCGAGCGCCTGACGATGTTCCTCTCGCGCCAACCCTCGGTGTACGACATCGAATGGGGCGCCGGCTTCGGCTACGGCCCGGTGCGCAAACAGGACGAGTTCGAGTTTTCGAAGTACTACTTCGAGACCGCGGACGTCCCGATGCACTGGAAACTTTTCGAGATGTACGAAGATGAAGCGAAGCGCTGTCTCGACAATAAGCTCGTGCTCCCCGCGTACGACTGGACGCTGAAGTGCTCGCACGTTTTCAACACGCTCGACGCCCGCGGCGCCGTCTCGGTCACGGAACGCGTCGGCATCATCAAACGCGTTCGCGAGCTGGCGGTCGCCTGCGCGCACCAGTTCCTCGCGGCGCGCGAAGCGCTCGGATTTCCGCTGCTGAAGGCATCCAATGGCTGAGTACTTTTTCGAGCTGCTGACGGAAGAGATCCCGGCGTGGATGCACGACGCCGCGCAGGCCACGCTGCTGCAGCAGCTGACGAAACTCACTATCGACCTCGGCGAGCAGCCTGAGGATCGCAATCCCGTCGTCGTCAACAGCACGCCCCGGCGCCTCATCTTTTTTCTGTCGCACATCCCGTTGCGCGAGAACGATCGTGACGAAGAGGTGAAAGGTCCGCCGGTGAAGGCCGCGTACGACGCCGAGGGGAAGCCGACGCAGGCGTTGAACGGGTTTTTGAAAAAGAACAACGCCGCGATCGGCGACGTCATCGCCGGCGGCGACTACATCCGCGTTCGCCGCACGATCAAAGGCCGTTCGGCCGGCGAGATCCTGCAGGAGCGCGTGCCGCAGATCATCGAGTCGCTGCGCTGGCCGAAGATGATGCGCTGGGGCAACGGCGAGCACTCGTACATCCGCCCGATCCATTCGGTCGTGTCGGTGCTCGACGGCGAGCACCTTCCGCTCACGATCTTCGGCATCGCCTCGGGGACGACGACGCGCGGACACCGCACGTTGTCGCCGCAGCCGATCGAGGTGCTCTCGTACAACGAATACGTGACGAAGCTGGAGCTCGCGCGCGTCGTCATCGCCGCCGACCGCCGCCGCCACGTGATGGCCGAACGCGCCCGCGTCCTCGGCACGCAGGCGGGCGGCACGCCGTCGGTCGACGCATCGATCTGGTCGCAATGGCAGTACCTCACCGAATACCCGGGCGTCGTCCGCGCCGAATTCGGCGGCGACTACCTCGCGCTTCCGGACGAAGTGCTGGTCACGGTGATGCGTGTCCACCAGAAGCAGCTCCCGATCCGCGACGCGAACGAGAAGCTGACCAACTCCTTCCTAGCGGTGCTCGACAACGATGCCGATCCCGACGGCAACGCTGCGTACGGCAACTCGTTCGTGACCAACGCCCGCTTCGCCGACGCGAAGTTTTTCTACGAAACGGATCGCAAGCGCACTCTCGAATCGCGTCTGCCGGAGCTCGAACGCCTTCAGTTTCAGGAGAAACTCGGCAACTACCTCGACAAGACGAAACGGATCGAGAAGATCGCTGCCGCGATCTCCGACGACAAGGACACCCTCGCCGCCGCGCGACTCTGCAAGACCGACCTCGTCACGGAGATGGTCAAAGAGTTCACTGATCTCCAAGGCAAGATCGGCGGCATTTACGCACGCGAGGAAGGGCTGCCGAAAGACACGTGGCAGGCCATCTACGACCATTACCTTCCGATCAACATTGACGATGCGCTCCCGCGCACGTTGAGCGGCGCGATCGTTTCGCTCGCGGACAAGATCGACACGCTGGTTGGCTTCTTTCGCATCGGCGCGAAGCCGACCGGATCGAAGGATCCCTTTGCGCTGCGCCGCGCCGCGCAGGGTGTCGTGCAGATCCTCCTCAATCGCGACAAGCGCTCGGTCAAGATCGGCATCGACAAGCTGATCGACATCGCTCTCGAAGCGCACGGCGCGACCGCGGATTCTAAAAACGACCTGCTCACCTTTTTCGCGGAGCGTGTCCGTACGATCCTCGAGGCATCCGCCTACGGATTCGCGTACGACGAAATCGCCGCGGCGATGGAAGCGGGATGGGCGTCATCGCTCACCGATCTCGTCGATCGCATCACCGCGCTCAAGGCGATGCGCGGCGAGGCGAACTTCCTTTCGATTCTCGATTCCGCGAAACGCATCGCCAATATCACCGCTGGCCAGGAAACTGCCTCGCGCATCGATCCTTCGAAATTAGAGACCGATATCGAAAAACGTTTGGCGGATCTCGTCTCGATCACCACCGATCAGATCGAAGAGATGATCGGCGAGCGCGACTACAAACGCGCGCTCGAAACCTTCGCCGCGCTGGCGCCGGAGTTGGAGACCTTCTTCGACGAAGTCATGGTGATGGTTGAGGACGAAGGCGTTCGCCGCAATCGCATGGCGCTGCTGCGGACGATCGGCAACGCCGTGATGAAGATCGCCGACGTCACGAAGATCGTCGTCGACCGGCGCGAGTATCGCCCGTGAAGCTTCGCGGTTTTCTGGCGTTGCTCCTCATCGCGAGTTGCTCGCGTCCCGCTCCGCCGCCGCGCCCCGAGGATCGGCGGCTGCCGAGCACGTTGCCGGCGGACATCATCAACGAACGCTCCAGCCTTCTCGACGTCGCGCGCGGCGCCACGATCGTGTCGCGCACTGGCGAGGCCATGCTCGTCGTTTCGGCGATCGCCACGATCGATGGCGAGATCGCCACGTTCTGGGCTCCGCCGCCGCACGACTACCCGCAGTCGACCGTGGTCGCACTCGCGGCGCCGAGCCGCATCGATCGCATCGGCTTCCGTTCGCTCACAGAGGCGGATGCCGAGGCCAATCACGTGACGTTTGAACGGTCGCTGGATGGCGCGAGCTGGCAGCCGCTGGCGACGATGACCACGCGTCATGTGAGCACGGCGCAATGGATGGATGTCGCGCCGGCCGAGGTCGCGTATCTGCGCGTGACGATTCCCGACGCGGCGTTCGCAGATCATGACGCGCGCGTTCAATCGCTGTTCGCGCACGGAACGGAGCTGGCCGCGCCGAAGAACGCGCCGATTGACGGCTGCTGGTCGATCAACGGCGAGGCTGCAAAATTCGCGCAGCATAGCGCGCGCGTGACCGGCGTCGTCGAGCAGGGCAAGCAGCCGCTCTTTTTCACCGGCGGTTCGAACGGCCGCATCTGGCGCTTCAACTGGATTCGCGGCAACGATTACGGCTACACGGCGCTGACCGTGTCGCCCGACGGCAAACATCTCAGCGCGCTGAACTGGCACGAGGAGGCCATCCCGCTCTTCACCGCGTTTCCGTGGTTTGGCGATCGCGGCGGATGCGCGGCCACACCGCTGCGCGACGACGTTCCGATCGCGTTGCTTCATCGCGCCGGGCGCGTGTCGCTCTTCGCGCTGCAATTCGACGCGGACGGCAACCTGCTCGCGGATATCAGTCGCGAAGAGTTGCAGTCGCTAACCAGCATCATCCGCGGCGTTCCCGTTCCGCTTCGCATCATCGCGCACGAGTTTCGGTACGACGCGAAACGCAATAAAGAGATCACGGAACGCGAGATCGCCTCGGTTCGCGCCGCGCTCGCGAACATCGATCTGGCCCGCGTCGAATTCGTCGCCGCCGGCAGCGATTCGCCCCGGCAGGTCCCCGCATCCGACGCCGCGCGCGCGATCTACAGCAGCGTCGATGTGGAAGTTCGGAGATAATCGCGCGGCCATGCAGCAGCCGCAATACGTCTACTACTTCGGCGACGGTGCCGCCGATGGCAACGCGAAGATGAAGGACGTCCTCGGCGGCAAAGGCGCGGGCCTGGCCGAGATGACCAACATCGGCGTCCCGGTGCCGCCCGGCTTCACGATTTCAACCGCCGTCTGCACGTACTTTTACGATCACGGCAAGACGTATCCGCCCGAATTGAAAGCCGCCGTCGCTGAGAATCTCGCGCGCGTTGAGAAATCGGTCGGCCGCAAATTCGGCGACGCGAAGATGCCGCTGCTCGTCTCCGTCCGCTCGGGAGCGCGAGCCTCGATGCCCGGCATGATGGACACGATCCTCAACCTCGGGCTCAACGACGAAACGGTGCAAGGCTTGGCAAAGTCGTCGAAGGATGAGCGCTTCGCACTCGATTCGTATCGCCGCTTCATCCAGATGTATTCGGGCGTCGTGCTGGAGTTGGACAAAGATCTCTTCGAACACGAGCTGTTCGCGTTGCGCGACAAATCGAACGTGAAGACGGACGCCGAAATCCCAGCCGACGGACTGCGCGGACTGGTTGAAACGTACAAAGCCATCGTCCACGACAAAACCGGCAACGACTTTCCGCAGGACGTGCAGCAGCAACTCTGGGGCGCGATCGGCGCGGTGTTCAATTCGTGGAACAACCAGCGCGCGATCACCTACCGCAAGCTAAATCAGATCCCCGACGATTGGGGCACTGCGGTCAACGTCCAGTCGATGGTCTTCGGCAACATGGGCGACGACTGCGCCACCGGTGTCGCCTTCACGCGCAATCCTGCCAATGGCGAGCAACGCTTTTTCGGCGAATACCTGCCGAACGCGCAGGGCGAAGACGTCGTCGCCGGTATTCGCACGCCGCTGCCGATTTCGAACGCGCAGGCGATCGGCGATGAACTATCGCTCGAGAAAACGATGCCGGCGGTTTACGCGCAACTCGAGGACGTCTACAAAAAACTCGAAGGCCACTATCGCGACATGCAGGACATCGAGTTCACGATCCAGTCCGGCAAGCTCTATCTCCTGCAGACGCGCACCGGCAAACGCACCGGATTTGCCGCGGTGAAGATCGCCTGCGACATGGTCGATGAAGGGTTGATCAATCACACCGAGGCGGTTGCGCGCGTGGAAGCCGGCCAGATCGTGCAACTGCTCGCGCCGGTGTTCGACGCAAAGGAAAAACAGAAGGCGCTCTCCGGCGGACGCGTCCTCGGCCGCGGACTTCCGGCCGGGCCTGGCGCCGCCGCGGGCCGCATCGCATTCAGCGCCGAGCGCGCCGTGGCGATGGCGAAGGACGGCCCGGTCATCCTCGTGCGCGTCGAAACGTCGCCCGAGGACATCGCCGGCATGCACAGCGCGGCAGGCATTCTCACCACGCGCGGCGGGCTCACGTCGCACGCGGCGGTCGTCGCGCGCGGCATGGGACGGCCGTGCATCGTCGGCGCGGGCGCTCTCCGAGTCGACTACGGCAAGGGCGAGTTGCGCAGCGAAGGTCACGAGCCGCTCGAAGAAGGCGACTTCGTTTCGATCGATGGCTCGACCGGCGAGATCATCGGCGGCAAGCTCGATACGCGTCCGTCCGAAGTCATCCAGGTGCTGCTCGAGAATTCGTTGCCGGCTGATCAGTCGGAAACGTTCCGCAATTTCGATCGCTTGTTGAAGTGGGCCGACGAGATTCGCACCCTCGGCGTTCGCACGAACGCCGACACTCCCAACGACGCGCGAGTGGCGCGGCTCTTCGGCGCGGCCGGAATCGGCCTTTGCCGCACGGAGCACATGTTCTTTTCCGAGGATCGCATCCTGCGTGTCCGCGAAATGATCCTGGCGCGCAACGAGGCCGGGCGCCGCAAAGCACTCGATGTGTTGCTGCCGTTCCAGAAAGCCGACTTCGAAGGCATCTTCCGCGAGCTCGACGGCCTGCCGGTCACGATCCGCCTGCTCGATCCGCCGCTGCACGAGTTCCTCCCGCAGAGCGAGCAGCAGATCTCGGCCGTCGCGCGCGACATGGGCTGGGGCTTCGTCGAGCTGCGCGCGAAAGTGAATCAGCTCCACGAATCGAATCCGATGCTCGGCCACCGCGGCTGCCGGCTCGCGGTGACGTTCCCCGAGATTTACGAGATGCAGGTGCGCGCGATTTATCAGGCGGCGTGCGACGTGAAGAAGGACGGCATCGATGCGCGCCCCGAGGTCATGATCCCGCTCGTCGGCACGGTGAAGGAGCTGACCACGCTGAAGGAGATGGTCCAGCGCATCGCCGCCGAGGTGATCGCGGAACGCGGCGTCGAAATGCAGGTGATCGTCGGCACGATGATCGAGATCCCGCGAGCCGCGTTGATCGCCGATAAGCTCGGCGAAGTGGCGGAGTTTTTCTCTTTCGGCACGAACGACCTGACGCAGATGACGTTCGGCTACTCGCGCGATGACGCCGGCTCGTTCCTTCCGGAGTACGTCGACAAGAAAATCCTGGCGAAGGATCCGTTCGAGTCGATCGATCAGGAGGGCGTCGGCCAGCTCGTCCGCCTCGGCACGGAGCGCGGACGAAGCACGAACGCCGATCTCAAAGTCGGCGTCTGCGGCGAGCACGGCGGCGATCCCGACTCGATCCGCTTCTTCCGCACCTGCGACCTCAACTACGTTTCCTGCTCGCCGTACCGCGTCCCGGTCGCGCGGCTGGCGGCGGCGCAGGCGGAGTTGGAGTTCGCGCATTACGAGGGGTAGCTGTCATCCAGAGCCGCCGGAGCGACGCAGGCGAAGCCGGAGATCGCGCAGGACGGCGAAGGAACTCAAGATGCGCAATTCCGGCTGAAACCCGCTGGGATTCAACGCAGCCTGGGAAGCTTGAGATCCTTCGGCGTCCTTCGCCGTTCCGCTGCTTCGCAGCTCCCGGCTCCGGCAGCCTCAGGATGACAGTTCAGGCAGCCTGTCGATTAGTCGCTGAAGTCGCCGCAACGAGCGCGACTTCCCCAACACCACCGCCACATCGAAGACCGGCGGCGATACGCCTTTGCCGGTCAGCGCGAGACGCAATGGGTGGATCAATTTCGCCGCGCTGACGCCCTGCGATTCGGCGAGCTTGCGGAGTGCGGCTTCCGAGGTGGTGACGTCGAACGGATCGGTTGATGCGAGCGTGTCGTGCAGCGACGACAGCCGCGCGGCGAGGTCGTCGCCTTTGATGTGCTTCTTCACGGTGTCCGCGTCGTACTCGATCGCGTCATCGTCGATGAAGTAGATCGACATCTGCTCGGCGAGCTCGCGCAGCGTTCGTGCGCGCATCTTGTGGAGGTCGATGATCGTGCGCAGCTCATCGAGCGGCTTCGGATCGTCGCCGAGGAATGGGACGAGGTGCGGATAAATCTGGTCCGGCGTCATCCGCATCAGATACTGGCCGTTCATCCAGAGTAGTTTTTCGGGGTCGAAGACGGCCGGTGCTTTGTTGACGTCGCTGAGATCGAACCATTGCGCTGCTTCGTCGCGCGTGAAGATTTCGCGGTTCTCGCCGGGCGACCAGCCGAGGAGCGTGAGGAAGTTGAAGAGCGCCTCGGGGACGATGCCCATCTCGCGGTACTCCTCGGCCGAGGTCGCGCCGGTGCGTTTCGAGAGTCGCTTTTTGTCGCCGCCGAGGATCAGCGGCAGGTGGGCGAACGACGGCACCTCGGCGCCGAACGCGCGGAACAGCAGCACGTGTTTGGGCGTGTTCGAGAGATGGTCGTCGCCGCGCGCGACGTGCGTGATGGCCATGTCGATGTCGTCGACGGTGACGGAGAGGTGATAGGTCGGATTGCCGTCGGAGCGGAGCAGCACGAAGTCGTCGATCAGATCGCCTTCGAACTGCATGTCGCCGCGGATGAGATCCTGAAACTCGATCATGCCCGGCGGTACAGCGAAACGGATGACGTGCGGCTCGTCGGAAACCGCGGTGACCTGGCGGCACCGGCCGGAATAGCGCCACTGCTTGCCCGCGGCCTCTGCGGCAGCGCGTTCGGCGTCGAGCTCTTCGACGGTGCAGTAGCAGCGATACGCCTTGCCGCTCGCGACCAACTCCTCGGCGCGCTCCCGATAGCGGTCGAGCCGGTCGCTCTGGTGGATCGGACCTTCATCCCACTCGACGCCGAGCCACTGCAGCGACGTCACGATCTGCTCCGCATGATGCTGGCGCGAACGCTCGACGTCCGTGTCCTCGATCCGCAGCAGCATCGTGCCGCCGTAACGGCGAGCATGGAGGAGATTGAAAATCGCGGTACGCGCGCCGCCGACGTGGAGAAAGCCGGTCGGGGAAGGAGCAAAACGGAGCTTCATGGCGGCGGTGGAGTCTAGCAGCACGCTGTCATCCTGAGGCTGCCGGAGCGACGTAGCCGAAGGCGTAGTCGCGTAGGACGGTCGAAGGACCCCCGACCTGATAACCCGGAAGGGCGGCGGAATTCGAACAAGGCAAGCACGCGGGGGGTCCTTCGACCGTCCTACGCCGTTCCGCGCTTCCGCGCTCCAACGCCTCCGGCGGCTCAGGATGACAGCGCGTAGAATCGCGTCCATGCACCGCTCCCGTGGCTTCTCGCTGGTGGAGACTCTTGTCGCGCTGGCGATCCTGGCGATCGTGATTACGACCACGATCGCGATGTTTGCGGAGAGGACGCGGCGGCTGCGCGAGGCGAATGAGACCATCCTCGCGTTTCAGGCGCTCTCGAATGAGGCGGAGTACTGGCGGCGGGAACCGTTCACGGAGATCGACAAGCCGGACAACCAGACGTTCAAGTCGGATCTGACGATTCTCACGCCGATGGCGCCGTACACAACCGAGGTGAAAGTGGACGCGCCGCGATCGGATGTTCGCAACGTCACGCTCACCATCCACTGGGCCAAGCGCGAGGCGCACCTCGGCATTGCGCGCGCGAACACGGGCGGGAGCGGCTTGTGGTGATGCGTCGCCGCGCGCGCGGCTACACGATGCTGGAGATCTCCATCACGCTGGCGATTTTCGGCGTGTTTCTCTTCATCATCGTGACGATGACGGCGGAGATGCGGCGCAACGAGAAAAAGTGGCCGATCAATTTTTTCGCGCATCCCGAGGTCGGCAGCGTGCTGGCGCGGATGCGGCGCGACATCTACGACAGCACGTCGCGTCCCGAAAACTTCGAGACGTACAGCAGTTCGCCGCTCACGCTCATCGTCTACACGATCAACAACGATGGCACGGCCGAGACGGTGGTGTGGGATTTCACGACGCCGGGAGAGGCGCATCGTAAGGCGTTCAAGGCGACGCTGTTGTCGTCGGAGTGGATGGCGCGCGGACTGCCGCTGTTCATAGCCACGACCAAGGCGATGCCGTCGGGACAGGAAGCGATTCGCATTCAGGCGGTGGATACGGAGAAGAAACTTGCGATCGATGAGCTCATCGTCCCGCGTCCGCACGCGTGAGCGCGGCTACGTGCTCGTGGCGGCGATCACCATCGCGATCCTTTACTTCGCGCTGATGGAGCTGATGCTGATCGATTCGTCGCGCGCGCTCCGCGAAGCGCAACGGTTCCGTTCGAAAGTCGTGGCAGCGACGCTGGCGGAGAGTGCGGCGGAGTTGTCGGCGGCATCGATGGTGACGCGCAACGCGGGCGACACGATCAACGCGGATGACGAGCAGGGATCGATGAAAGCGACGTGTAAGGTTAGCGGTCAAGCCTTCAACATCGACGCCGAGGCGACGACGAGCGGCGTGTCGCCGGTGACGTCGTCGGTGCGCGTGCAGGGAAGGATCGTCGAACAACGCGTGGTGATCGACTACACGTTTCACTCGCAGTAGGCGACGTAGCGCCGCCGGCTCGGCGGCTGGACCGCCGGCGGCTCGCCGGCGTTTTCGGCACGTGCCACCGAGCCGGTGGCGGTCCAGCCGGCGGGCCGCCGGCGCTACGTTCTTTGCGCCTACGCTCTGCGTCCGCGCATCATGCCGAGGCCGATGGCAACGGCTGCGAGACCGCCGAGGACTTTGCCGGGGTTGGCTTGCGCCCAGGAGCGCGCCTTTCCGACCGTTTGATTGACGTTGAGGTTGCGCATCTGATCGCCGATCGAGCGGACGCTCGTCGGGTCGATTCCAGCCTTGTTCAGCATGGCGCTCAGTCCGGTCGCGGGACGTTCCGCGACGGGCACACTCGTTTCACGCTGATAGGGGTGAAACTGATTGGTGGGATTCATGTTGTCAACCATCGAGCTCCTCCTTGGATACGGTTATTTGTACTGCGAGGAGGGTGCCATCAATGCGGCTTCTGTGGCTGTTTGTAGAGGGCGCACAACTGTTCCGTGTACGTAGCGATCGAGCCAAGTCCGGCAGCGTCGCGACGCTCGTCGAGGTGCTCCGGATCGTCGATTGGTAGCGGCTCGCACTTGCTGCCGTTGGTCTCGAACTGCGTACCGTAGAGCTGTTTTTTGCCGTCGGCAATGCGTACGCGGTCGATCGACGTGGCCACGAGGCCGTAGCTGAGCTCTCCCTTCTTCGCCGCCGCTTCCATCACCGGAAGCATCTCGTGGAGAAATTCGCTGCCGCCGTGTTGCACGAGGGTCCACGCGCTGCCCGACGCTTTTGCGCCGACCAGCGATTTGCCCGGCCAGCCATAGCGCTTCACGATCTGGCGGAGACGTTTCACGTGCCGCGCGTCGAGCTGTTGCATCTCCGCGTTGAGGGCTGAGTTCTTCTGGTCCTTGATCCAGCGCTGGCGGACTTCCTGGTCGGCTTTGTTCATCGCCAGCAGCTCGTCGCGCAGCGTGTCCGGATTCAAAGTCCGGCAGGCAGTAGCGGTGAAAAGGAGAACGATGGCGAGCGTGCGCATCGCCGAATGCTACTACGGCTGTAGTAACTTCGCCAGCATGCGCTGGAGTTGCGGCAGAAGCGACGCACCCACTGCGACTTTGATGATGTCCGCGAGGATGAACGGACGGACGCCGCCGAGCCACGAGTTTTTCGCGCCGATGAACGCGGCAAGCCACGACCAGCCGCCGAGGTAGATGACGCCGAGGGCGACGAGCATGCCCGCGATGGCGCGGACGATCGTCGAGCCCCAGCCGCGCTCGGAGAACCAGCCGGCCACGAACGCAGCGAACGGGTACGAGAACAGGTAGCCGGCGGTTGGTCCGGCCAGCCAGATCGCGCCGCCGTGGCCTTGCGCGAAGACCGGCATGCCGCTGAAACCTTCGAGGAGGTAGAGCGCGGCGGCGGCGGCTCCGCGCGTTGAGCCGAGCGTGATGCCGACGAGCAGCACTGCCAGCGGCTGCATCGTCAGCGGGACGACGGTGCCGGGAATGGGAATGGCGATCTGTGCGGCGATGGCAATGATCGCGGATGCGACGACGACCAGCAGGACATCGAGAGCGGCGCGGCCGCGCACGATCCGGGTCAGAACTGCTGCGGGAATGCTCGTAGTCTTAGCCTTCATCGTTTTGCCGTCCCATCACCAGAATTGCCGGCAGCAGCGTGATCGCGGCCAGTCCGCTCAGGCCGATGCCGAAGGTCGAAGCATACCCAATCGATCGCAGACCCGGATAGTGCGAGAAGGCGAACGCGCCGTAGCCGACGATGGCCGTGAGTGAGGCCATCACGATCGCTTTGCCGGTCTCGTGCGCGCTGCCGCGGAAAGCGGCCGGATCCTCCTGGTAGCGCTGCAGCATGTAAATCGCGTAGTCGGTAGCCACGCCGATGATCATCAGCCCTACGAAGATGTTCATGAAGTTGAACTGGAGGTTGAGCAGCGCCATCAGCCCGAGCATGCCCACGGCGCCGGCCACGAACGGCACGAACGAGAGCAGCGTCAGTTTCAGATTGCGGAAGCTGATGAACATCAGCACGAGCACGGCGATGAAGCCGATGATCGTCGATCGCGTGGCGTCCGCTTTGACGATGCGGCGCAGCGTGCCGCTGACGAGATTGACGCCGGTGAGGACGTCACCGGGATGGCGGTCGGGGACGGCCATCAGTTTCGCAGGGACGTCGCGCGGCCACTTGCCGCCGGTCGGATAGACGTTGATGACCGACATCCAGCCGTCGCCGACTTTCTTCACGAAGCGTGTGGTGAGTTTTGTGATGTCTTCGTTGCCGATGGTCTGCAGCGTGATCGGCTGCGCCGGCTGCAACGTCTGCGCGAACAGTTTGAGGTAATCGTCATACACCTCGGGGCGGAATCCGTTCTCGGTCAGCGCGGCGCGGAAGGTCTTCTCGACACGCGCGATGTTGAACTCGTTCGCGGCGCCGGCGTGGAGTCTGGCGATGATCTTTTCCTGATCGACGACCGGCGGCAGGAAGGTCGAGATCGATTGGTACGAGGCGATGGTGTGGTCGGCCACGAGCGCGTCGAGATCCTTCGACGCCGTGCGCGTTTTCTCCAGCGCCTCTTCCAGCGTCTTTCCCTCGCAGACGTACATCATGAAGTCGAACGACTGCCCGAACTTCTCGGTGATCCGCGACTGGTTGACGACGCCGGGATTGCCCTTCGCGCGCAGGTCCTGGATGTTGTCGCTGAAGCGGACGCGCGTGGCCATGATCCCGCAAGCGACGATGAAGACAGCCCAGATGCCGATCGTGACGAGCGGCTTGGCGACGGAGATGTCGATCAGCTTCCCAGCGCCGAACGAATGCAGGTACAGCTTCGGCGCGCGGCGTGATTCTTTCCGTTCCGAGAAAACGATGAGCGCCGGAAGGAGGAACATCACGCACAGCAGGAACAGCAGGATGCCGACGCCGGTCAGGAATCCGAGCTGCGTCATGCCGCGGAAGTCGGTGGCCAGGAAGGCGAAGAACGTTCCGGCCGTCGTGATCGCGGCCACGAACACGCCCGGCATCGTGGAGCGCATGATCGTGCGAATCGACTCCTGCATCGACGTCCCGCGATTGCGCTCGTCGACGTAGCGGCCGTAGAGAACGGTAATGAAGTCGATGCCGAGTCCGGCCAGCAGCGCCGCGAATCCGGCGCTGGCCTGCGAGAGCTTGCCGTACGTGACGCCGGCCATGCCGAACGTCAGCAGCAATCCGAGGGCAAGCGGCGCGCCGGCGTAGATGATCGAGGCCGGACGGCGGAAGGCGTAGAGGAACAGCGCCAGCACGCCGAAGACGGTGCCGAGGATGTTGACGATGACGTCCTGGCGAATGAGGTCGGCGTCGCCGGCGGCGATTTCGTATCCACCGGTGTGCGAAATCCGCGGCAGCGGCGTTCCCGGTGGCGCGGTCTTCTGAAAATCGCGCAGCGCCTCGGCCTCGATCAGCGTCCCTTCGTTCAGCAGCTTTTTGCCGAACGGAACGTCCTGCGCCGGCCGCTTCGGCTTCGTCAGGATCAGCAGCATGCTGTGATCCGACGACATGTAGTAGCCGCTGGAGGTGTCGATGCTGAAGCCGCCGCCGGCGGACTGAAACTTGCGAAGGAAAATCGGGACGAGGTTGAAAGGATCGTATTGAACGAGCGGCTTCATCGCCGTGGCCTGCGGGGTCTGGAGCATGGCCGCGTTGCGCGCTACCGAGGCGCGGATGCCCTCGTCGGTGAGCTTGGCGGAAACTTCGTCGAGCTCCGCCGGCGTCAGGAAAAGCAGCGCCTTCGGCAGGATGATCTCGATGAAGTCGAGCGGGTTGGGGATCTTGTACGTGACATCCTCGATCCGCGGATTCTTCCGATACCCCTCGGCCACGGCATCGATGAGCGTGTCGTAATCATGGACGTCGCGCCCTTTGGGCATGTCCATCAGCACGATGTGGTAGTCGATCGTGCCGAGGTCTTTGAGGACTTTGCGGAACTCGTTGACTTGCTTGTTCTGCTGCGGGATGAGGTTGAGCAGGTCGGGATCGAAGGAAAGGCGCGTGGCGCCAAGCACGGCCAGAACCGCGAGCACGAAGGCCGCGATCAGGATCTCTTTGTTGCGTCGCAGGCAGAGCCGCGCCAGCGCGTCGAGGATTCGGTCGGTCAATTCAATTCTCGCGGTATCGTGCGCGTCGCGCGGAAAGCCGGGGGATAACAACATGCGCGGTCGAACGAGTCAAGTTGCATGCGCGGTCCTGCTCCTGATGGTTGCGTGCCAGAAGGCGGAACCGCTGACGGCAGAGAAGGCGAATCAGATCATCGAGGGCTACCGTTTCGCCGCGGAGCCGATCTACGCCGAGGTGCCGCAGAAGGTGTTTTGGAATCCGCGTTTTCCGAAGGACGAGTACGACGAGCGATCGTTGCGCACCTTCGACAACCTTCGCAACGCGGGACTGATCACCGTCACCGGCGGTCCGACTCCGGACGGCGCGGAGTACATCGCTCACGTCACTCCAAAAGGCTTCCCGATCCTTGGCACGTCACCCAGCGCGCGCGGTCCGGTCTTCCGCGGACTGATCTGCTACAAGGTCTACGACGGCCTCCGCAATTTTCAACGCCATCCCACCGAGCAGACCACCGGACACGGTGAACTGGCCTGGCACTACACGCGTCCGACGCCGCTCTATCCGCTCTTCGAAACGAAGCAGAACAAGCCGCTCAACAAGACCTTCGTGTCGCTGGTGTCGTTCTATTACAAGGACCACCAGTACCGCTTCGACGTGACGGTGCGAAAGACGGAGTAACTGCAGGGACGAGGGGGATGAAGCAGGGACGAGGGACGAGGGAAGTTCCTCGGCGGTTCCTATTTCTAGGGCCCCTGCGTCATCTCCCTCGTCCCTCGTCCCTCGTCCCTGATTCCTTGGCAGGCTTCTTGAGTTATTTGAACTGCGAAGGAGACTCACACATGCGCATCAACGACGACGAAATCAAAGGCAATGTCGACAAGGCGAGCGGTACGGTGAAAGAGAACGTCGGGCGCGCCCTCGGCGACCCGATCCTCGAAAACGAAGGCGCCGACCAGCGCTCCAGCGGCAACATCCAGGCCGGCTTCGGCAAAGCCCGCCGCAAGGTGGGCGAAGCGGTAGAAGACCTCGGCGAGAAGCTGGGGAAATAAGGGAACGAGGAGGCGGTGCACCGCCTCCCGCGTCGCTAAACGGCTTGCTGACCGATCGCCGTCGAGATTGGATGCGCAGATTCACCCTTCTCGGCGCCGCCAGAATGTGGTGAACGCGAACGGGCGACCTTAAGGGACGACTTCGATTTCAGGATCGAGTGTCGTCGCGCCGGGCGCACTGATTTTGTAGAAAAGCGACCCTTGTGCGGTGAAGGGACCAAGTTGCGCTTTCCAGACGTTCCCGGTTTGATCTGTCGTGGGACCGTCGAATGACGATCCCGGTTTAGGTTCAATCGTGAACGTCTGCTGTCTGCAGATCCACGTCACTACCTGCTTTCCGCTGATCGATACTTGTACCTTCTGTTGGTTAGAAGGAATTGAAATGACACCACCCTGAATTGTGACCGTAATCTCAGACATTTTCTCTACCTCTCTCGATTGTGATTTTGAGACGCCCTCTGCGATTGTACCGCTAACGAAAAACCGTTCTGTAATTTGTGGTGGACCTCAGCAGCGCAAACTCGGGATCGCGCTCGGCTTCGGCGCGATCATAACCGTGGTCTACGGCCTTCTTGAGCCATGCGACAGCTTGCGCGCTGTCTCCCTGCACATTTGCGATAACTGCAGCGCGATACATGATGCTGACATTGGTGGGGTCGGCCGATATCGCGCGACTGATTTCCGAACGCGCTCGGACGATATTGCCCTTTTTTGCAAGGCATTCCGCCAGTCTGGCGCGTATCCCGGCGTCGGAGGGATTCAAAGCCAACTCTGAATCTGCAAACTTGATCGTCGCGTCGTATGCATGCGAGGATTTTTGTTCCTCTCCGGGAATCCAGCGATAGGCGTCGGCCAGGTTCGCCCAATAAAAGGATCGGTTAGGTCGCAAGCTGACTGCTTTTTCGTAGGCGGCCGCAGCGTCTGTGTAGCGCCCGAGAAAGTAATAGCAAGTTCCCAAGTTCGAGTAGGCCTGATCTGTAGGCTTCTTCTCTATTGTCTTATTGAATACGGCGATCGCGTCTTGGTAACGTCCCATTTGCTCGTATGCGGCGCCAAGGTTGTTGTATCCGCGAAGATTGTCCGGGACCAGCTCTGTAACTTTCGTAAACATGCGCGCCGCGTCAGCGTATCTGCCATGGGTCAAGTAGAATACGCCGAGTTTGTTATGGCCGCCCCAGAAGTTCGGCTGCAGTTCAATCGATTTCTTGTACGCGTTTTCGGCTTCTTTCAGCTTGCCGGCGGCCTTATACGTTTCGGCAAGGCCTAGCATCGCGTCGGCATTATTTGGCTGCTGTGCTAGGGCGGCGTTGTACTCCTTCTCCGCTTGGTCCAGGTGGCCTGTCAGCCGGCGCAGCTCACCAAGTGTGACGCGAACGTCAGGATTCTGGGCATCTGCCGCAATGGCGCGTTCGCACGAGGAGCTCGCCGGAGTCGCCCATTTTGCATCATGCGTGAGCTGGAACTTCGCCAAATACGCCCTTCCCAGCGCCGCCTGCACCGATGCCGAGGAGCTTTGCGCGGCCAGTTCCTCGAGGATGTGAATGGCGCTGTCAACAGACGTTTCCTGATCGTAGCGTCGGAGATGGCCAAGGGCTTCGAGGTAGCGGGTTTGGGAGACGCTGCTGTCCGGAACCGATGCGCGGAAGGCGGGGGCGCCGAGTTGCAGCGACGACGCGATGCTGTCGGCGAGCTTGTCCTGGATTGTGAAAAGGTCGGAGGTGGAGCCTTCGATCAGGTCGCCGGGACGCGACGTTCCTTTCTCAACGTCAAGAACTTCGTACGCGACGCGGAGGCGGTCGCCGGCGCGCTGCATCGATCCGGTCAGGACGATGTTCGCGCCGAGGTCGTGGCCTACTTTCTTGGGATCTCCGGTCGCGGCGTCGGCTGCAGCGGGACGCATCACTTGCACCGAGGTGAAGTGCGCGAGACGGGCGGAGAGAGTCTCGGCGAGACCATCGACGACGAGTTGGCCGTTCGGTTGGTTGGTCAGATCGCGGAATGGCATGACCGCCAAATACTTTTTCGCCGCGGTTTGCGAGTCTGCCGGCGCCGCGGTCGCGCCGCGGCGCGCGATCACCGCGACGCCTCCGACGAGCAGCAGCGCCGCTAGCACGCTCGCGGCGATCGTGATCGTCTGGCGCGACACCTTCGGCGGGCGCGGGATGTCGGCGGCCGTCGTCATCGTCGCGAAACGGTCGCGGATGTTGCGGAGGTCGCGCGCGAGGTCGCGTGTCGACGAGTACCGCTCGTTCACATCCTTCGACAACAGCCGGTCGACGATCCAGCAGAACGGTTGCGGGGCTTGACCGTTGAACTTCGTGATCGGCGCCGGCTCCTCGTGCAGGATTGCCGACAGCGTATCGATGGCATTCTCGGCTTCGAACGCCGGCTTGCCCGTGGCCAGCTCGTAGAGAATCGCGCCGAACGCGAACTGGTCGGAGCGGAAGTCGAGCGGCTTGCCGGTGGCCTGCTCAGGCGACATGTAGCCGACCGTGCCGAGGATCGTGCCGGGGTTCGTACCGGGCATGTCGAGTTGCGCAGTGTCGTCTTCCTCGCTGGCGGGACGGATGATCTTGGCCAGGCCGAAGTCGAGCACCTTCACGTAGCCGTCCTTCGTAACCATCACGTTCTCAGGTTTGAGATCGCGATGGACGATGCCCTGCTCGTGCGCTGCGGCGAGCCCGTCGGCGATCTGCGCGGCGATGTCGAGGGTCTTGCGATTCGGGAGCGGGCCGTTGCTGAGCAGGCTGCGAAGGTCGCGGCCGTCGATGTACTCCATCACGATGTAGGGCGAGCCGGAGCCGTGGTCCATGCCCACTTCGTGGATCGTCACGATGTTCGGATGATTCAGCGCCGAGGCAGAGCGCGCCTCACGTGTGAAGCGAGCAAGCGTTTCTTTGTCGCCGGAGAGGCGAACCGGCAGCAGCTTGATCGCGACTTTGCGGCCGAGGGATGGGTCGCGCGCGACGTAAACCTCCCCCATCCCGCCCGCGCCGAGCGGCGCGAGAATCTGGTACTGCCCGAGTTGCTCGCGCATCACCGTCATGTGAGAGGGGACCTGCGCGGGATTCTACCGGCAACTGCGCGTCATTGTTGAGGGAACGATTTCACGCGGAGCGCGCGGAGAGGCGGAGAAGAACGGTTTTCTCCGCCTCTCCGCGACCTCCGCGTGACCGTTCCCTTTGACGACTACGCCGCCTGCGGCACGCGCCGCAGCGTCCGCACCGCTAACTTCCACTGACGACGCGATTGCTGCACGTGCTGGCGCGAGCGGCGGCGGGTTTCCCTCCACGACTTCGAAACGCCGGCCGCCTTCTCCTCGACATGCTGACGCCAGAGTTTGAGCGCGGTCTCGAGGTGCTCCATGGCCACGTGTACGCGGCCGCGGATCTCGTCACCGATGGTGCCGGGAGTCTCGTCGATCTGTGTCTTGACCAGCTTCAGCGCGGCCTGCATCCGAGCCTGCTCGATCTGCGGCAGCGGCGCGGTGCGCAGGTCAGTGGCCAGTCCCATCGCTTTGAACGAGGTGATCAGCCACTTCGACGGATCCCACTGATACCAGTGAATGCCGTTGCGGAAATCGGTCGGGAAACGGTGATGGAAGCTGTGGTAGCCCTCGCCCAGCGTCAGCATGGCCACGAACCAGTTGTCGCGCGCCGAAACCTCGGCGTTGAACAGCGGCTTGCCCAGCGTGTGCGCCAGCGAGTTGACGAAGAACGTGGTGTGGTGGATGACCACGATGCGCAGGAAGCCGCCCCAGAGCAGCCCCGCGATCGGATCGCCGAACGCCGCGCCGATCAGCGTCGGGATGCCGAAGCCGGCTCCGATCAGGATCATCTTGTGCCACTTGTTCTGCCACATCACGATCGGGTTTTTCAGCAGGTCGGGCGAGTTCGCGAACGTGTCGTCGAACTGTTCGTTCTTGTTAAAAATCCAGAAGATGTGCGCCCACCAGAATCCGCGCTGGATGTTGTACGGATCCCAGTCTTTGTCGATGTATTTGTGATGCACGCGGTGGCTCGATGACCACCAGAGGATGGAGTTCTCCGCCGCCATCGCGCCGAAGATTGCGAACAGTACCTGCAGCACCGGCGAGGCTTCGTACGTCTTGTGCGAGAAGAAGCGATGGTAGCCGGCGCAGATCGAGAAGCCGACCAGCGCGTACATCACCATCATCAGAATCGGCATCCAGAGGTGGAAGCCGTGCGTCCACGTCCATGCAGCCGTTCCGACGATTCCGATGATGGGCGTGAGAGAGAGGAACGCGATGTTCACCCAGTCTTTTTTCTGCTGCTTCACTGTTTCGCTGATGACGACACCTCCAAGTGCGGACACACGATAACTCCCTTCCACCGGATGGTATTGCTCAATTTTGCACATGCTCATCCGTAGCGAAGCGATTGCTGAAACTATCTACGAAGTTCTTCGTTGACATCTACGACTTGTTTCGTACATGATGCATCCACGAAGGAGAACTCCCGATGAAAACAGCGATCCTGATCCTCCTCGCCATCGCCATCTGCTTCACCGTTTACGCCGCCACTGATTCGCGAAACGGCGTCTGGACGGCCGAGCTGAACACCGATGGCACCACGCTGCAGATGACGATTTTCCGCGGCAATCACGAGTCGCGCCTCGGCAATCATCACGGCGGCTGGAACAACACGATGGGCTTCGAGCTGTCGCTGGCGTCGCTCACCGGCCTCTCGATCGCCGACATCAAATCGACTGCCGCGAACGTGCAGTTCACGATGACGCGCCCCGCCGGCACGATCAGTTTCGAAGGCCGCTTCGCGAACGGCAACGGCGCGGGCAATTTCAAGTTCGCCCCCAGCGAGCCGTTCGTGCGTGAGATGGCCACGCTCGGCTACACCGATTTCAAAGATGACGATCTCCTCGTCTTCGCCACGACTGATTTCGCGCCGCAAACCGTCCGCGATCTTCGCGCGCTCGGCTACCAGCCGACGCAGAAGGAGATCGAGGAGGTTGCGATCTTCCACATCAACGCTCCCGCCATCAAAGAGTTCAACCGCCTCGGCTTCACGAATTTGACGCTGCGCGAGCTGGTCAATCTCCGCGTCGGCAACGTCGATGCGGCGTACGTGAACGGGATGCGCGAGCTCGGCTACACCGACATCTCCGCCCACAAACTCGCCAACCTGGCCATCCTCGGTGTGACGCCGACCTACGTCCGCGAACTGCGCGCCGCAGGCCTCGGCAATCTCACTCCGCAGGAAACGGAAAACCTCCGCGTCGGCAACATCACCCGCGAAAAAATCGACGCCTACAAACGCCTCGGCTTCACGCTCACAGCGAAAGAGCTGAGCGACTTCGGCATCCACGGCGTGACGCCGAAGACCATCGAAGAGCTCCGCGCGATGGGCTACACGAACCTGACGCCGCACCAGCTGATCGAAATGCGCATCTTCGGCGTGACCCCGGACTTCATCCGCAAGATGGAAGCGAGCGGCTACAAAGCGGTGCCGGTCGACAAGCTGATCAAGATCAAGATGAGCGGGGCGGATGAGTTAGTGACTGGGCGGCGGTAAAAAGGCTTTTCACGCGGAGTCGCGGAGACGCGGAGGGGGATTGGTTTTCTCCGCGCCCCCGCGGCTCCGCGTGAACTAAATTATTGGCAAATCAATGCCACGTTCCCTCGCAGCGGAGATCGCGATTTCATACCCCGCATCCGCGTGGCGCATCACTCCAGTCCCCGGATCAGCAGTCAGCACGCGTTCCAGCCGTTCGGCGGCGGAGTCGGTTCCATCCGCGACGACAACCATCCCCGCATGCAACGAGTACCCGATGCCGACGCCGCCGCCGTGGTGATACGAGACCCACGTCGCGCCGGCGGCTGTGTTGAGCAGCGCGTTGAGGATCGGCCAGTCGGCGATGGCATCCGAGCCGTCCTTCATCCCCTCGGTCTCGCGATTCGGGGACGCGACGCTCCCCGCATCGAGGTGATCGCGTCCGATCACGATCGGGGCGCTGACTTTGCCGGTACGGACTAACTCGTTGAAGAGCAGCCCCGCTTTGTCGCGTTCACCGTAGCCGAGCCAGCAGATGCGAGCCGGCAGTCCCTGAAACTCGACGCGCTTCTGGGCCATGCGGATCCAGCGATGCAGCGCTGCGTCCTGCGGGAAGAGGTCTAGGATCGCTTCGTCAGTCACGAACAGATCGTTTGGATCGCCGGACAGCGCCGCCCAACGGAACGGGCCACGTCCTTCGCAGAACAGCGGACGGATGAAGAGCGGCACGAAGCCGCCGACGTCGAATGCGTCCGTCACGCCGGCCTTCAGCGCCTGACCGCGCAGGTTGTTGCCGTAGTCGAACGTGATCGCGCCGCGGCGCTGCAGCTCCAGCATCGCGCGCATGTGGCGGGCCATCGTGTCGTACGAAAGCTCGATGTACGCGTCCGGACTGCTGTCGCGCATCGCCAGCGCGGCGTCGTAGGAAAGGCCGGCCGGGACGTAGCCATGCAGCTCGTCGTGCGCCGAGGTCTGGTCGGTGAGGATGTCAGGGACGATGTTTCGGTCGATGAGTGCTTCAAGCAACTCGACCGCATTCGCGACGACGCCGATCGACACCGCCTCTCCTCGGTCGCGCGCTTCGAGCGCACGTTTGATCGCGGCATCGAGCGATGGCGCCGATTCGTCGAGGTAGCGCTTGTCGAGCCGCCGCTGGATACGCGACGGATCGACTTCCGCGACTAACGCCGTCGCCTCATTCATCGTCGCCGCGAGCGGCTGCGCGCCGCCCATCCCGCCCAGCCCCGCCGTCACCACCAGCTTTCCTCGGAGCGAATTGTCGAAGCGCGTTTTCGCCACCGACGCGAAGCACTCAAACGTCCCTTGCAGGATGCCCTGCGTGCCGATGTAGATCCACGAGCCGGCCGTCATCTGCCCGTACATCGTCAGACCGAGCGAATCGAGGCGGCGGAACTCGTCCCAGGTGGCCCAGTGCGGGACGATGTTCGAGTTCGCGATAAGCACGCGCGGCGCGTTTTCGTGCGTGCGAAAAACGCCGACCGGCTTGCCCGACTGCACCAGCAGTGTCTCGTCATTCTTCAGGCGCCGCAGCGTCGCCACGATCGCATCGAAGCACTCCCAGTTGCGCGCCGCCTTGCCGATGCCGCCATAGACGATGAGCTGCTCCGGCCGCTCCGCCACCTCGGGATCGAGGTTGTTCATCAGCATCCGCAGCGCCGCCTCCTGCTGCCATCCGAGGCAGGAGATTTCGGTGCCGCGCGGCGAGCGGATGACGCGTGTTTCCTCGATGGTCATGGTCATGCGCGGATTCTAGAACTCTGTGCCCTTTGTGTCTCTGTGGTTGAATGCTTTTTGATGGCCAGCAAGAAACAGGAGCGCGCCAACGACATCGTCGTGCGGCTCAAACAGATGTACCCGAAAGCGAAGTGCTCGCTCGATTTCACGAACGCGTTCGAGTTACTGATCGCCACGATGCTCTCCGCGCAATCGACCGACGCGCGCGTCAACATCGTCACCAAGTCGCTCTTCCGCAAGTACCCGAACCCGCAGGCGTTCGCGGCCGCGAGTCAGGTCGAGATGGAGCGCGACGTCAAGCAGACCGGCTTCTTCCGCAACAAAGCCAAAGCCGTGATCGCCGCCTCGAAGGTTCTCGTCGAACGCCACAACGGCGAAGTCCCACGCACGATGGACGAACTCACCGCCCTCCCCGGGGTCGGCCGCAAGACCGCGAACGTCGTCCTCTCGAACGCGCTCAACATCTCCGTCGGCATCGTCGTCGACACCCACGTCACCCGCGTCTCCGGCCGCCTCGGCCTGACCGCAAACACCGACGCCGAAAAAATCGAGCAGGACCTGATGCCACTGATCCCGAAAAAAGAGTGGACGAACTTCTCCCACCGCCTCATCGCCCACGGACGAACGATCTGCATCGCGCGCAATCCAAAGTGCGCGCAGTGCGCGTTGAATGATTTGTGCCCGAGTGCGGAGGAACCACCGGAGTAGGCCTTAACCACAGAGGCACAAAGGACACAGAGAGCTTCCTTTGTGCTCTTTGTGTCTCTGTGGTGAAACGCTTTATCCAAACGGATTACGGCGGATCGTAAGTCCCCAATTTCGTCCACGGACCACACTTCGCAATTCGCCAGAACGTCTTCGCTCCACCGATGAGAAAGCCGTGTTTGCGGATCGACTCATGTCCGTACCAGGAGCACGTCGGTTGGAAGCGGCATTGGATGACTCCGCGCAAATGCGGGGAGACCAACGCGCGGTAGGCGTCGATGGCCGACACGGTCGCGCGGGCGTCGAAGGCGTAGCGGGGCGGCACGAGGAGGTCGTGGGCGATCCAGGCGGCGAAGATTGAGACGATGATCAGCCGCGTTCGGCGGCTTTGGCTTCGTCCCATAGCGCGTCCATTTCTTCGAGAGTGAGTTGATCGACGTTGCGGCCGGTTTCGCGGACGCGCGATTCCATCGATTCGAATCGCCGTGAGAACTTGCGGTTCGTCGACTGCAGCGCTTCCTCGGCGTTCACATTCAGCTTGCGGGCGATGTTGGCGATCGTGAAGAGGAGGTCGCCGACTTCTTCCTCGACGTGCGACGCATCGCCTGATGCGATCGCTTCGTGCAGCTCGGCGATTTCTTCGTCGAGTTTGTGAAAGACATCCTCGGTGCGGCGCCAGTCGAAGCCGACGCGCGCCGCCTTCTCGGTCAGGCGCGAGGCGCGCAGCAGCGCCGGCAGCGACTGCGGGACGCCGGCCAGCACGCTCTTGTTCTCCGCTTTGCGCTCCTCGTTCTTCTGCTTCTCCCAATTCACGAGAACCTGATCGGCGTCGTTCGCCTCGACGTCGCCGAAGACGTGCGGATGGCGGCGTACGAGCTTGTCGTGGATGGTGGTGATGGCGTCGTAGATGTCGAACGAACCTTCTTCGCGCGTCAGCTCGGCGATGAAAACCGCTTGCAGCAGAAAATCGCCGAGCTCCTCGGCCAGCGACGCGCGGTCATCGCGGTCGATGGCGTCGACGACTTCGTACGACTCCTCGATCACGAACGGCTTCAGACTCGGCAGCGTCTGCTTGCGGTCCCACGGACAGCCGTTCGGGCCGCGGAGGGTTTGCATGAGATGCACGAGCTCGTCAAAGGAACGCTTGGGCATGGAAGCATTCTAAGCGGCTGGTGTTAGCATCACGCGCCAACTCATCAATCTCCATTTTCCATGTCGAACCAGGTCTTGATCGTGGCCTCTGATACGGCCGCAAAAGCGCCGGCCGAAGTGGCCGCTTCGCTCAGCTTCACGCCGGTCGTGACGGCCTCGGAGCAGGAGGCGCTCGATCTGTTGGACCGGCAGACATTCAGCGTGATCGCGGTCAGCGGCGGCGATGGATGGCAGCGGGTTCGCGACGAAGCGGAGCGCAAGCAGCCGGCGGCGCGCGTGCTCGAGTTGCCTGAATCGAACGGGGACGACGGCGCGGTACGGCGTTTGATGATTCGCTATCTCGATCGCCGCGCGCGTCTGCCGCATTTCGATTCCGAGGAGCGGTACCGGTTTCTGTCGAGCATCCTCGAGTCGTTCACGGCCACGCTGGAGTTGAAAGAAGTGTTGCGTCGGATCGTCACGATCACGCGGCAGGAGTTCGGGGCCGATCGCGCGTGGCTGCTGCATCCGGTGAACGAGAAGGCGGACGTTGCGAACGTTCGCTTTTCCGTCAGCTCGCCCGATTTCGCGATTGCGCCCGACGCATCTGTATCCTCGTTGTCGCTGAAGAATTCGGCGAATCTGATCCGCCGTCTGCTCGAAGCCGACGGACCGGTCAGCGTGCGCGAAGGCGACCCTGATCTCGACACCGACCACGCTGCGCGTTTTCAGGTCCGCTCCGAATTGATTCAGGTTCTGCGTCCTCGCGACGACGAGCCGTGGGCGTTCGGGCTTCATCAATGTTCGTCGGCGCGCGAATGGACGGACGAGGAGGTCTCGCTCTTCGCGGAGATCGGCCGCTACGCCACGCTCGCGCTCAACAACACGCTGCTGCACGAGCGCGCCGTCCGCGAGATGGCAAAGGTCACCGCGATCCTCGACCAGATTCCGGAGTCCGCTGCGATTTACGACTCGAGGGGACAGCTGGAGCGGATGAACGCGGCGGCGCAGCGCGAGCCGGTCTCGCTTTTCGCGAGCGATCCCGAGGGGCGGCTGCGGAAGAACCGGCACCGGTACATTGATGGGAGTCCGCTCGAAGCGGATGACCTGCCGTCGATTCGCGCGTTGCGCGGCGACATCGTCAAGTCCGACTACCTCGTGCATGACGCGCGCAGCGGCGACGATCGCGTCGTCAATCTGAAGGCGGCGCCGATCCGCGACGACCGCAATCACATCATCGGATCGGTGGTGCTTTCGCGCGACGTCACCGACGAACGCCAGACCGCGGAACGCGAGGCGTGGCGCCGCCGCCGCGCCGAATGTCTGGCCACGCTCGGCGTCGACACGGTCACCGTGCAGCCGTCGTTCGAAGAACTCGACGATCCTGCCAAACGCGTTGCGGACGCCGTCGGCGGCACGGCCATGATTTATCTCTACCACTCGCCGTCGAGCGAACTGCACATGGTCGGCATGGCTTCCGTCGCGCCAGTGGCGAAGGAAGTGCAACGCTTCCGCGATTACCTTTCGCACAATCCGTATCACGCCGGCGAAGGCATTCCGGGCACCGTTTTTCAGATCGGACGTCCGCTGCTGTACTCCGATTTCGGCGGCAAGACGGCGGCCGATTTCGCGCGCGACGCGAACGAAGGCGAGCTGGTTTCGGCGATGAACGAGCAGACGCTCATCGCCACGCCGATCGAATCGTACGGCGACCGCATCGGTGCGCTGGTCATCGCGCGGTCGGATTCGCGGCGGAGTTTCGATGCCGAGGATCTCGAGTTTGCGCAAGCGGTGGCGGAGCGGATCGGCGCGGCCAGCCACATCCATCGCCTGACGCGCATCTCGCAGGAAGGGCATCGCGCGGCCGAGGAGCTGGCCAGGCGCGAGGTCGATGCGCGTGTGCGGTTCGAGGCGGTCATCGAGACCGCGCCGATCGGCGTTGCTGTTTTCTCCGCGGATGAATTGCGATTCGAGCTCGCCAACGCGCGTTTCGTCGATTACGTCGAGCGACTTGGGAAAATCTCGCCCGACACGCGCCTCATTGGGTTGCGCGTCGATGAAGTCATTCCCTCGCTGGAGAAGCCGCTGAAGCAGGTCGCGGAATCCGGCGAGATGCGTTTCGACGAAGCGTTCAAAGCGGAGACGCGGCCGACGCCGACGTACATCAACCGCATTGTCTCCGCCGTGCGTGGACGTTTCTCCGGCATCACGCAGAGCCTGACCGTTCTTATTCAGGACGTGACCGACCAGGTCAACGCGCGGCGCGAGATCGAAGACCTGGCGCAGGCGATGGCCGAGCGCTCGGCGCGGCTCGATTCGATCCTCAGCTCGATGACGGACGGCCTCTGGGTCTACGACGTGAGCGGACAAGTCATCTCCGTCAACGAAGCGGCCATCACGCTGTTCGGATTCGGATCGCGCACCGAGGCGGTCGAGCATGGATCGTTTGCAACGTTGAAGCTGCGCTATCCGGACGGACGTCCGATTCCATCCGACGATCTGCCGCACGCGCGTGCGCTGCGCGGCATGACCGTGCCCGACTACCTGGCCATCGGGCGGCACTTCATCACCGGCAAGGATCTCGATCTCTCCATCGCCGTCGCGCCGATCGAGAGCAACGGCATCGTCGGCGCCGTCCTCGTCATCCGCGACATCACCGCGTTGCAGGAGCTCGACCGCAAGAAGGACGAGTTCCTCTCCGTCGCCTCGCACGAGCTGCGCACGCCGCTGACGACGATTAAGGGCTACACGCAGTTGCTCGCGCAGACCATCAACGATCTGCCCCCCGAGGAACGCGGGACGTATCTGACCGCGGTGTTGGGGGAAGTCGATCGGATGATGGGACTGATTTCCGAGCTGTTGGATGTCTCACGCATCGAGACCAACCGGCTGCAGATCGATCGTCAGCCGATTTCGTGGCGCGAGTTCATCGACCGACGCGCCAACGCGTTTCGCGTGCAGAACCCGGGGCGCACGATCCGTTGCGCGGCCGACGTGCCGGAGACGACGCTGCATGTCGATCCCGACCGCATGCGGCAGGTCGTCGACAACCTGATCTCGAACGCGATCAAGTACTCGGCGGACGGCACCGACATCGACATCGTCACGCAGATCGACGGCAATCACATGCTGACCGCGGTCATCGATCACGGCATCGGCATTCCGACCGACGAAATCCCGAAACTCTTCGAGCGTTTCCACCGCGCGCGCAACGTTTCCAGCCGCTACTACGGAGGGCTGGGGCTCGGCCTCTACATCGCCAAGGCAATTGTTGAGGCGCACAACGGTTCGATCAGCGTGGTCAGCGAAGAAGGGCAAGGGGCGACGTTTACGATTCGGCTGCCGCTGCCGTAGCGTCGCCCGACCGCGCTGCGGAACGTTGTGGCGACAGTATTGAAGGAGCCTTGGGCAACCAACGCTGCCGGCCGTGCCGGCCCGGCTTCCGATACAATCCGCGCGCTTTTGAGGAGGGTCCCCGTGCGCTTTCGCCTGTTGCCCCGTGAAGAGACGTTTTACGCCGACTTCATCGCCATGGCTGACCAGCTCAAGGCTGGCGCGCGGCTGCTCGAAGAGATGTTCGCCACCGACCCTCCCATCGCCGACAAAGCGCACGAGATCAAGGAGGTCGAGCACAAGTGCGACTTCCTCACGCACGAGATCATTCAGCGGCTGAACAAGACGTTCGTGACGCCGATCGACCGCGAAGACATTCATTCGCTGGCGCGCACGCTCGATGACGTGATGGACGCGATCGACAACGCGGCCAGTCTTGTGCCGCTGTACAAGATCGACCGCGTCCGTTTCGGCGCCCGCGAGCTGGCCAAAATCATCTCGGCCTCGGCCAGCGTGGTTCGCGACGCATGTGTAGCGCTCGAGAAACACAGCGGCGTCCTCGAATGCGCCGTCGAGATCAACCGGCTCGAGAACGAAGCCGACCGCGTGCACCAGAAAGCCGTGGGGCAGCTCTTCGACGACGAGCGCGATCCGATCGCGGTGATGAAGTGGAAAGAGATCCTCGATCTGCTCGAGGACGCAACCGACCGCTGTGAGGACGTAGCGAACCTGCTTGAAAACGTCGTCGTGAAACACAGCTGATGCCGAGTCACCTCTTTTTCATCGTGGCCGGCCTGATCGGCGTCGCGTTGGTGTTCGACTACATCAACGGCTTCCACGACGCTGCGAACTCGATCGCCACGATCGTCTCCACGCGCGTGCTCTCACCTGGACAAGCCGTAGTCTGGGCGGCGTTCTTCAATTTCGTGGCCGCGTTCGGGTTCGGAACCGCGGTGGCGAAGACGATCGGCAAGGGAATGATCGACATCCACTCCGTCACCTTCGGCGTGATCTTCGGCGGGTTGATGGGCGCGATCATCTGGGACCTCATCACCTGGTACTTCGGCCTGCCCACGAGCTCGTCGCACGCGCTCATCGGCGGCTACGCGGGCGCGGCAGTGGCGCGCTCGATGTCATTCAGCGTGATCGAACCGAGCGGCTGGTCGAAGACGCTGATCTTCATCATCCTCGCGCCGATGATCGGACTGGTGCTCGGTCTGGTCATTACCTCGATCACGTACTGGCTTTTCCGCCGGTCATCGCCCGCGCGCGTCGACCGCGTCTTCCGCAAAGCGCAGCTCGTGTCGGCCGCGTTCTATTCGCTCGGACATGGAACCAACGACGCGCAGAAGACGATGGGCATCATCGCCGGCGTCCTCTTCACGGCCGGCTACATCAAGACGTTCACGATTCCGATCTGGGTCATCCTCATCGCGCACACCGCCATCGGCCTCGGCACGCTCTCCGGCGGCTGGCGCATCATCCATACGATGGGGTCGAAGATCACGAAGCTGCAGCCGGTGGGCGGCTTCGCGGCCGAGACCGCGGGCGCGATCACGCTCTTTCTGGCGAGCTCGTTCGGCATCCCGGTGTCGACGACGCACACCATCACCGGCGCGATCGTCGGTGTGGGCGCGACGCGCCGCCTCTCCGCCGTCCGCTGGGGCGTCGCCGGCCGCATCGTCTGGGCGTGGATTCTGACCATCCCGATGGCGGCGTTCATGGGCGGACTGATGTACTGGGTCGCGGCTGCGTTCGGGGCGAAGTAGCGTTATCCTCGGCATCGTGAACGAAACGATCAGACTCGACGTGGAACTGCGGGCGTTCGCACGGCGCGATACAGAAACTCGCTGGATCGCGGTCTGTCCATCGATCGGCGTGGCGTCGCAAGGAACCGATGCGGATGATGCCCGGCGCTGCCTCGACGAAGCCGTCCAGCTCTGGTTCGAGAGCTGTATCGAGCGCGGCACGCTCGAACGCGCGCTTCAGGAATCGAACTTTCGTCCGTTGCATACCTCCGAAGCCGATCAACCCGAGGAGCGCGATGCCGACGGCCTGCTCGGCGAACCCTTTGTTGTTCGGGTAGAGATTCCCGCGTATCAGGCGATCGCGTAGGTTCTGGTGAAACGGATTACGTGGCAGGAGCTCCGCGATGTCTGCCGGCTCCTCGGATGCGTCGAGTCTCGAACCAAGGGTGATCACCTCATCATGACGCGCCCGGGCTTAGCGAGACCGGTGGTGATCAAGATGGATCGCGACCTGGGCGAGGACATCATCCGATCGAACATGAAGACGCTCGGAATCGATCGCGCCGAGTTCGAGCGGCAGCTCGACATCGTTCGGAAACGCCGAAGCTAACCATCCGCGCGTAGGACGTTGTCTACGACATTGCAGAGGGAGCCTTGGGCGACAAACGCTCCCGGACGTGCCGGGCAATATTTTTCGTATACTGCCCGTTTCCAGAGCGACCCTGAAAGAGTCCTGATCGAGGTAAAGCCAATGAAACCAGAGATTCACCCGAAATATCAGCAGGTTCAGGCGCACTGCGCCTGCGGCGAAACGTGGACCACCGGCTCGACCAAAAAAGAGCTGCGCGTCGAGATTTGTTCGAAGTGCCATCCGTACTTTACGGGCAAGCAGAAGCTGCTCGACACCGCCGGCCGCATCGACCGTTTCCAGCAGCGCTTCGCCAAGAAGGCCGGCCCGAAAGAAGCCGCGGCAAAATAATGTCCGCCCGTCAGGCTTGGCTCGGCGCAGCAAAGCTGATCACTGGCACCTTCAACGGCGTTACGAACGGTCTGACTTCGGCCATGCCGGCCGCGGCAGCTACGGCTGACCGCAACGTCGACATGCTCATCGGCGGGCAGGCCGTACTCGAAGGCGTGATGATGCGCTCGCTCACCGGCTACTCGGTGGCCGTGCGCCAGCCGAACGGCGAAGTCGCGATCAAGAAAGACAAGCTCGTCTCGATTACGGCCAAGTATCCGTTCCTCAAGTTCCCGGTGCTGCGCGGTTCCGTCGTCCTGATCCAGTCGCTCATCCTCGGCATGCGCGCACTGAACTACTCGGCGAGCGTGGCCACGGAAAACGAGGCGGGCGAGCAGGAGATGTCGAACTGGGCCATGGCCACCACGATGATCATCGCGCTGGCGATGGGCATCGGCGTCTTCATCCTGGCGCCGCTCGGGATCACGAACCTGATCCGCCACTTCTTCGCGCCGCACATGGGCAACATCGCCTACAACGCCATCGACGGCTTGCTGCGCGCGGTCTTCTTCTTCGTCTACATCCTCTCGATCTCGTTCATGGACGAGATCAAACGCGTGTTCCAGTACCACGGCGCTGAGCACAAGACGGTCTACACGTTCGAAGCGAACGAGGAACTGACTGTCGAGAACGCGCGCACGAAATCGACGCTCCATCCGCGCTGCGGCACCAGCTTCCTGATGTTCGTCATGGCCATCTCGATCCTGGTCTTCTCGCTGGTGCCGTCGACGGTTCCGTTCGCCGTGAAGTTCCTGGCGCGTGTGGTGCTGATTCCGCTGATCGCTGGCCTGGCCTACGAGGTCATCCGCTTCTCGGCCCGTCACCTCAGCAACCCGGTCTGCCGTCTGCTGACGCGTCCGGGCATGCTGTTGCAGAAGATCACCACCAAAGAACCTGACGACCTGCAACTCGCCGTCGCCATCACCGCGCTGAAGGAAGCGCTGATGTACGACATCGTGGACGAGACTCAGGCCGCCGTCGCTTAGCTACGCTTCTGGAATCGACCGTGGGAAGGCGCATGACGCGCCTTCCCATTTTTGTTTTTGTCAGGATTGCACCATGTACGAAAAACTCGACGAGATCGAAAAACGCTACGAAGAGCTGCAACAGAAGATGGCCGATCCCGCTGTGGCCACGGACGTCGCTGTCTTCCGCGACACGATGAAAGCCGTCTCCGAGATCGACGACGTCGTGTTCAAGTACCGCGAGCTGAAAGACATCAACAAGCGCCTGGCCGACGCGCGCGAGATGCTGAAGTCCGACGACGACATGCGCGAGCTTGCGGAGATGGAGATCGCCGAGCTGGAGCCGAAAGCGCCCGCGCTGGAGAAAGAAATCCAGCTCCTGCTGCAGCCGAAGGATCCGAATGACGACAAGAACGTCTTCGTCGAAATCCGCGCCGGCACCGGCGGCGATGAGGCCTCGCTCTTCGCCGCCGAGATCATGCGCATGTACATCCGCTACGCGGAGATGCAGCGCTGGAAGGTCGACATGACCGACGCGAACTACTCCTCGGTCAACGGCATCAAAGACGCGACGCTCCTCATCGAAGGCAACAAGGTCTACTCGAAATTGAAATTCGAGTCGGGCGTGCATCGCGTGCAGCGCGTCCCGCAGACCGAGACGCAGGGCCGCATTCACACCTCGGCGATCACCGTCGCGGTGCTGCCCGAAGTGGAAGACATCGACATCCAGGTCAACGAAAAGGATCTGCGCATCGATACGTTTTGCTCGTCAGGTCCGGGCGGTCAGTCGGTCAATACGACCTACTCTGCCGTGCGCATGACCCATCTTCCGTCCGGCGTGGTCGTCTCCTGTCAGGACGAAAAATCGCAGATAAAGAACCGCCAGAAAGCACTGAAAGTACTCAAGGCGCGCCTGTACGACATCGAGCGTCAGAAGCGCGAGGACGAGTTGTCCGCGACGCGCAAAGGCCTGATCGGCAACGGCGACCGCTCGGAGAAAATCCGCACCTACAACTTCCCGCAGGACCGCGTCACCGATCATCGAATCGGACTGACCGTCCACAACCTCCCCGACATCATGAACGGCAATCTCGACGTCCTCCTCGAGCCGCTCAGCGGCCACTTCCAGGCCGAGAAACTGCGTGAGGCGGTCGAGGCGCGGTAAGAAGCGTAGTGCGGGCGTCTCGCCTGCAACCGTCGGGCGTCCTCGCCCGGCGGTGGTTTCTGCGATCAATTGCAGGAGTGGGGTTGATTCACGTCGTACCGTCGGGCGAGACGCCGCGACGGATGCAGGCGGGACGCCTGCACTACGCAGGATCGCTGACGTGGTTATCACATATGACCGCGTCAAGGCTGCACGGTTGCGGCTGGCCAGCCGGAATCGGAGTCGTCTGGCGCATCGGCTTTCGCGGTTCGTCACGCCCACCAGACGAGAGATTGAAGAAGCATGGGCGAAAGAAATCCAACGCCGTGTGGCTGAAATCGATGCGGGAACCGCGATACTCCATGACGGGGATGAAGTGATCGCCGAACTCAGGCGCGACCTTGAGCGTGTGCGGCAAGAGAAAATGAGCATCGAAAACGCGCAGCTGATGAAGTCGAGCGCCGCATACGACTTCAGGATGCGGGCGTGATTGACGACATTGACGCCGACGACCTCTACCGCGAGATGCGCTCCCGCTTGCGCTAAGCTTCCACGCATGAAATCGCGCATCGATCAGGTCATCAAACGCGAACAGGCTGACTATCTCGACACGCTGCTCCCTCCGCGTGACGCGCTGCTGGCGCGGATGGAAGAGTTTGCGGCGGAACATGGTCATCCGATTGCGGATGCCGAGGTCGGGCAGCTCATGCGGATACTCGTGAAGGCGAAGCAGCCGAAGCATCTCATCGAGGTCGGCACGAACATCGGCTACTCCGTGGTCGTCCTCGGCCGCGAATGCGCGGCGGATGCGGTGCTGGAGACGATCGAGCTCGATCGCGACATCCTCGCCACCGCGAAACGATTTGTCGCCGAAGCGCAGCTTTCGTGTGAGGTCCGGTTCCATCAGGGGAAGGCGCTCGAGGTTCTGCCGGCGCTCGACGGCCCGTTCGACTTTGTCTTCATCGATTGCGTGAAGACCGAGTACGAGCAGTATCTCGATCAACTCCTGCCGAAGCTCAGCAAGGGCGCGATGATCGTCTGCGACAACCTGCTCTGGGGCGGCAAAGTCGCCGAGGATGTCCACGATGCGTCGACGGATGCGTTGCGCGCGTTCAACAAACGCATCACGACCGATCCGCGGCTGACCACGATCGTGCTCGCCGCCGGCGACGGCGTGGGCATTTCGATCGTGAACTAAAAAGGCCGCCCTCGCGGGCGGCCTTCAATTGAAGTTCGATTGGATTGCGTTTACTTCGACGCTGCCGCGGCCGGGGTGGCGGCTTTGATCGTCGCTTTCATCGGAACCTTGACGACCGGATTCACCTTGTCGTTGGTGTAGATCGTCACCGCGCCGTCGACGTCGCCGGGCTTCGCGTCCTTGGCGATCTGCAGCGTCACTTCGTACTCGCCCTTGTTCGCGCTGGGCTTCACGCTCGTGATGATCGCGGGAACGCTCGACTCCGCCTTCGAAACGACGAACGACTCCGGCGCTTTCAGGTTGTTCGAGTGCAGCATGACCATGCGCGTTGCGGAGACGTCGTTCGGCGTCACTTCGCCGAAGTTGAGCATCGACGGCTCGACGCGGAAGGTCGGACGGATCACGCCGGAGATGCTGACGAAGTAGTCCGGCTGATGCTTGGAGTTCGTGTAGATGTGGACCTTGTCGGCCAGCGCGCCGACGTTGGCGTTCGGACCGCCGACGGTGATGTTCACCTTGTACTGATCCTGACCCGGGCGGCCGACGTTCGGAGCCTTGTCGGCGTCAGCAACTTTCTCGTAGGTCGTCTTCACCCACTTGACCGGCTCGTTCGTAGCCGGATCGATGGGCAGGTCGATCTTCGTCACCTGGAACGGCTCATCCTCTTCCGAGTAGAGCATCACCGACTGCGTGTCCGCGTCGCCCTGCAGGAGGTTGAAGCGGACGAAACCGGCCGGGAACGCCTCGACGTACGGCTTCACGACCGCGTGGATCGTGAGCTGCGAGGTCGGCGTGGTGGGATCGTTCGTCTCGAGCGTGACGGTCTTGGCGATCGGGCCCGCGAAGGCGGCCGTATCGACGTGCGCCGTCACTTTGCCGGTCTCGCCGGGCTTGATGACCTTATCGAAGTCAGCGACCGTGCAGCCGCAGCCGGGCTTGGCGGCGATGATCTGCAGGTCGGTGTCGCCCGTGTTCTTGACCAGGAACGACCAGTCGAGTTTCTCGCCCTTGGCGATCGTGCCGTAGTCTTTGACGGGCTCGACGATGGTGAGGCGGGGGGCCTTCGCTGCTTCCGTTGCGGCGGCTTCGGCTTTCTTCGCCGCGGGAGCCGCCGTCTTCTTCGCCTTGGCCGGCTGATCGGCAGCAAAGGAAAGAGTGGCGGTCAACGCGGTCAGGACCGCGATCATGACGACAAGAATTCGCTTCGACGACATGGACAAAATCCTCCTGTGTTGAACGACTGAAAAGTTACTCGTGGACTCGGATTCGAACACCCCGCCGTGAATGACGATTCCCTCGCTAACGGTTCCGTCATCCTACAATCGGCGCTTCCGGACATGCTTTTTGCTCAGTCCGCACCGCAATGGCTCACGTCAAAGAACTACCACCTCTGAAAAAGGTTTACCTCATCGGAATTGGCGGCACGGCCATGGCCTCGCTCGCCGGAATGCTGAAGGAGCGCGGCTACGAAGTGGCCGGCTCCGACGAGCACGTCTATCCGCCGATGTCGACCTATCTCGATCGCCTCGGCATCGCCGTACTTGAGGGGTATACGAAGGACCACCTCGTCACGTTCCATCCCGACCTCGTGGTGATCGGCAACGTGGCGGCCTCGACCAATGCCGAAGCGGCCGCCACGCTGGAGCTCGATCTGCCGTACACGTCGATGCCCGAGGCCATCCATCAGCTCTTCATCAAAGGGAAGCACTCGATCGTCGTGGCAGGGACGCACGGCAAGACCACCACAACGTCGCTGATGGCGTGGCTGCTGGAATCGGCGGGCCGCGATCCGAGCATGGTCGTCGGTGGGATTCCGCTCAATTTCAATCAGAACTTCAAGCTCGGAGATGGTCCGGAGTTCGTCATCGAGGGCGACGAATACAACACGTCGTTCTTCGACAAAGGTCCGAAGTTCCTGCACTACCACGCCAATACGTTCCTGCTGAACAACATCGAGTTCGATCACGCCGACATCTACGCGAATCTCGACGCGATCATCGAAGCGTTCCGCCACGGCGTGCAGCAGGTCGCGCCTGGCGACGTGATCGTGGCGAATGGCGACGACGCAAACGTGACGCCGCTGCGCTCCGATGCACGCGGACGCTGGTTCACCTTCGGCATGTCGCGCGGCTGCGATATTTATGCGACCGACGTCGAGTTCCTGTCGGAAGGGAACGCGTTCACCGCGTGGTGGGAAGGAAGCGAATGGTTTCGCTTCCGGACGAATCTCTCCGGCCAGCACAACGTCGTCAACGCGCTTGCGGACATCGCCATCGCCCGCATGCGCGGCGTTTCGGCGGAGGAGATTCAGCGTGGGCTGGCAACGTTCCAGGGCATCAAGCGGCGGATGGAAGTTCGCGGCGTAGAGCGTGGCGTCACGGTGATCGACGACTTCGCGCACCATCCGACCGCCATCGACACCACCGTCGCCGGCGCGAAGCGTCGCTATCCCGGCCAGCGGATCTGGGCGCTCTTCGAGCCGCGTTCGATCTCATCCAGCCGCAAGGAGTTCGAGTCGGGCTACATCGATGCCTTCCACCAGGCCGACCGCGTCATCGTCGGGCCGATCTTTCACAAAGGCCGCTACGAAACGCGCTACGGCCTCGACAAAATGATGTCGGTCCCCGCGATCGTGGAGCGCCTGAACGCCGACGGCATCCCCGCCGAACAGATCGACGACATCGATGCGATCGCGGATGTCGTCGCGCGCGAAGCGAAGCCGGATGACGTGATTCTGGTGATGTCATCAGGATCATTCGATGGCGTGCACGAGAAGATCCTCGATCGGCTGCGGCTGTCATCCTGAGGCCGCCGGAGCCGGGAGCTGCGAAGCAGCGGAACGGCGGAGAGCCTGCCCTGAGCGCAGCCGAAGGGACGCCGAAGGATCTCAAACTTCCCAAGCTGTGTTGAATCCCAGTGGTTTCAGCAGAAGTTGTGCATCTTGAGATCCTTCACCGTCCTGCGCCGCTTCCGCGCTTCGCGCTCCAACGGCTCCGGCGGTTCAGGATGACAGGCGCGCGCTCTCGCGCTGTTACCCCAACCACCACAACCCTGCCCAAACCTTTACGTCGATCATCACGCCCTCGCCGTTCTTTCGTTTCAGCCAATCGGCGACGGCGTTGCGCGGGATGCGATGCACGGCAATGTCCTCGCCGCCAACGCCGCCGCCCTCTCCGCATTTCGACAATCCTCGGGCGCGGTAGAAGGTCACTAGCTCCGAGGTGATCCCGGGCGACGTTGGACAGGTCGCCAGCCGCTCGACCGATTCGCAGGCGTAGCCCGTCTCCTCTTCCAGCTCCCGTTTCGCCGTTTCGGCCGGATCGTCGTGACCATCCTCATCGCCGACCAGTCCCGCGGGAAAGTCGATGCCGCGGGCGTTGACCGGACGGCGGAACTGTTCGACGAAGAGGACGCGATCGTCGTCGGTCACGGCGAGGATCGCCACGGCCGACTTCCCTTTTTTGCGCTCGGCAAACTCCCAGCCGTCCTTCTCAAAAACGAGCAACTTCTTTCCTTCGAAGATCGGTTTCATAGTCAGAAGAGACTACCTTGCGGAGTTGGGCGGCGGAAAGCATCAGTCGCGAAGTCGTAGCGTTTTTCGTTGAGTCCCAGCCGCCGGCAGGTGACTTCGAACATCGACTCGATCTGGTCGGCGAAGATCCCTTTGCCGCGCTGCCGGATTCCCCACTGCGGGTCGTACAGCTTGCCTTCGCGCAGGTCGCGGACGCGGTTCATCACCTTCTCTTTGCGGTCGGGATAGTGCTCTTCGAGCCAGCGCTCGAACAATGGCGCGACCGCCCATGGCAGGCGCAGGACGACGAATCCCGCGGTCGCGCCGCCGGCGTCCGCGGCGGCTTTGAGGATGGCGGGCATCTCGTGGTCGGTGATGGCCGGAATGATCGGCGCAACCATAACCCCGGCAGGGATGCCCGCCTTCGCCAGCATCTCGATCGCCGCGATGCGCAGCTCCGGCCGCGACGCGCGCGGCTCCATCAGGTTGGCGAGATGCGGATCGAGCGTCGTGACCGAGATGTGTACCGAGACGGCGTTGTGTGCGGCCAGTTCCTGCAGCACGTCGATGTCGCGCGTGACGAGATGGTTCTTGGTGATGATGCCGACTGGGTTGCGGAACTCCGCCAGCACCTGCAGGCAGCGTCGCGTGATCTGCAGCTTCCGTTCGATCGGCTGATAGGGATCGGTGACGCCGCTGATGGCGATCATGCGCGGCTGGTACTTCTTCGACATCAGCTCTTCGCGCAGCAGTTCCGGTGCGTCGTCCTTTACCAGGATTTTCGTTTCGAACTCGAGTCCCGCGGAGAAGCCGAGGTATTCGTGCGACGGGCGCGCGAAGCAGTAGATGCAGCCGTGCTCGCAGCCGCGATACGGATTGATGCTCGTGTCGAAACCGACGTCGGGGCTGTCGTTGTGCGCGAGGATGGTGCGCGTCGGATCGCGCAGAAAAATCGTGCGCGGCAGAGGCGACGGCTCGTCGTCATTCTGCGCATCTTCGTCATGAACGTACTCAATTCGTTCGAAGCGGTTCTGCGGGTTCCAGCTCGCGCCGCGGCCTTTGATCGGGGTGTTGGGATCCGGGGTCGACATCGCGACCGAGGCTACCGCGCGCGTCAAGAAATGCGGATGAAATTTCGTCACCTCTCTCGGTGCCGCCGGAAGTTCTCTACTGCCTGAAGAATCATTTGAACCACAAGACACAAAGAGCACAAAGGAGATCTCTTTGTGCCCTTTGTGTCTCTGTGGTTAAACGCTTTTGACTTCGTCGATCTCGCGCATCTTCCGCAACTGCGGCGCCCACGTCATCGTCAGCGCGACGACGATCAGTGTCATGACGCCGCCGAAGATGACCGAGGGGACGGTGCCGAGGAGGCGCGCGGCGAGGCCGGACTCGAATGCGCCGATCTCGTTCGACGAGCCGATGAATATCTGATTCACCGACGAGACGCGGCCGAGCATGTGATGCGGCGTCAGCGTCTGCAGCAACGTTCCGCGAATGATCACGCTCACGTTGTCCGCCATTCCGCCCGCGGTCAGCAGCGCGAAGGAAATCCAGAAGTTGCGCGAGATGGCGAAGCCGATGATCGTCAGTCCGAAGATCGCCACCGAGGCGAAGAGCGCCGCGCCGGTGCGCCGCATCGGACGGCGGTGCGCAACGATGATGCCGGTCACGAGCGATCCTGCCGCCGGCGCCGCGCGCAGGATGCCGAGGCCTTGCGGACCGGCGCCGAGCAGGTGCGCGAAGATCGGCAGCAGCGCGACCGCGCCGCCGAAGAGAACCGAGAAGAGATCGAGCGTCATCGCCGCGAGCAGAATGCGCTGGCCGAGGAGGAAGCGGATTCCGATGCGCAGGCTCTCGCCGATCGGGATCGCTTCGCCCTGCTGCGGACGGGCGTCGTGCGCGATCAGCCAAAGCGCGCCGAGCGAGAGCGTCATCATCACGATAACGACGCTGTATGCCGCGGCGGCACCGGCGAAGCCGTAAATCAATCCTCCGATCGCCGGTCCGAGGACTGCTGCGAACTGCCACGTCGAGCTCCGCCACGCCACCGCGTTCGCGAACAGATCGCGCGTCACGACCTCGGCCGACAACGCCGTGAACGCGGGGCGGATGAAACTTCGCGCGATACCGCTGAGAAAGATGACGAGGTAGATGGGCCAGACGTGTCCTTTGCCGATCATGCCGCTGGTCGTGAAGAGCAGCAACGCGATCGCGGACAACAGCATCGCGAACGTGCCGGCGATGGCGATCGGGCGTCGCGGCAATCGATCGGCGACATGCCCCGCATACAACGCCACGGCGATGAACGGCAACGCCTCGGCCAGCCCGATCATCCCGAGCGCGAGCGGATCGCGTGTGGCCTGGAAGACTTGCCAACCGACGACGACGATCTGCGCCTCGCGCGCGACGGTGGAGGTGGCGTAGCCGAGGATCAGCCAGAGAAAGTTTCTGACGCGCAGCGCGGCATACGGATCGTGCGTGGCCAAGCGGCTGCGGAGGGTACCATCGGCTCCAATGAGGTTCACGAAAACGCAGATCGCCTACGCGCTGCTGATCGTCTGCGCTTCCGCGCGGCTGCTGTTGCAGATGGCGGCGCTGCCGCCGTACGCGGGACTGGACGAGGTCTATCACGTGGCGCGGCTGGCGTTCGTCCGCGCGGAGCATCGCAATCCGACGACGAGCGAAGCGTCGATCCCGCCGTATCTGATGGAGACGCTCGAAGAAGGGTTGCAACCGATCGGGTCGCCGCATCCTCAACTGCACATTTCTGCAATGCCCTCGATGGGCGAAGCGGGCGAACGCTGGCCGGCGATCGTTGCGGCTCGCGGCGGACGCGTCGTCGTCGATCGTCCGTTCACTCCCGCCGATCTCAAACCGTACGTCGTCAAGAATTACGAAGCGCAACAGACGAGCATCTATTACTCGCTGATCGCGCCGCTGGCGCCAATCCGCAGCGCCCTTTTCGAACTACGCGCCTGGCGCGCGCTGTCGCTGCTTTTCGCGCTGATCGCTGTTCTGGCAACGGCCGAAATCGGACGGCGCTGGTTCGGACCGATCGGCATCCTCGGCGGCGCGATTCTCGTCTCGCTGCCGACGTGGGAAACGCTGGTCATGCGCGCGGGCAACGATGCGTTCGCTTGCATGCTCGTGGCGATCGCGGTTTTGATCAGCGTGATTGGCTCGCGGCGTCCGCTGGCGATCATCGCTGAGGCGCTGATCTGGGGCCTGGCACTCAACGCGAAGATGTACACGTGGCCGTTGTGGGTCATTCTGCCGGCGTTGTGGTTGCTCCAGCGAGCTCCAAAGAAGCGCGTCATCGCCGTGATGGTGGTTTCCATGATCGCGGTGCTGCTCACGTTCGCCGAGCTCTCGTCGAGGACGCGCAATCCGTTGGGTGTAGTGGCGTTCGATCGGCCGGGCGGCTTGGTCTACGAGGCGAAGATCAGTGTCAGCGAGATCGTTCGAGTAACCATCGCCAGCGCGGCGTGGACGTCGGGACAGTTCAATGATGCGTTGCGGCCAGCCGCGATTGCGGTTTACTTCGGGCCGATTGTTCTCATGCTGCTCGTGGCGGTTTGGCGGCGAAGCGCAAGCGAACGAGCAGCCGGGAGTCCAGTGTTCCTGGCGGTTGCCGCGCTTGGTTTTTTTGCGCTCGCTCAGGGCTACAACGTCGTCGCCTGCGTGCTCGCAAACCGCGGCGGGAATCCGATACCGATCGGCGGCAAGGAAGGTTGGTACTGGTACGTGCTCGCGCCGGTGATCATCCCCGCGCTGCTCATCCCCGCCATCAAACGCTGGCGCGCCGCGGCGTGGTGGATCGTGATCTGGGACGTCGTCATCACCGAGGTCGCGCTGTTTCACGACTTCGCGGGGACGACGTCACCCGCGCACGGATCGATCCTCTTTCGCTGGGGTCCGCTGCACGCGCCGTTTACCGCGCACCTCGACGGCATCGGAGTTGGTCCGCTCGCCGCGTGGACGACCGCTATTCGCATCGTCCAACTCCTCGCGTTCTTCGGCTTAGAATCGTTTTTGCAACACATGAGGCTGAATGACCGAACCACTGACATCGCCGTTAGCGGCTGACGCGCGGACATCCGAGCGCATCCCCGTGGCCGTCCTCGGAGCGACGGGATCCGTCGGCCAGCGCTTCGTACAACTTCTAGAATCGCATCCCTGGTTTCGCCTGCACGAAGTCGTGGCCTCGGAACGGAGCGCCAGACGTTCGTACGGCGATGCCGCGGACTGGCGACTCGAGACGCTGCTTCCGAGTACAACCGCGTCACTCGAAGTGAAGCCGCTCGGCGCGCAACTCGAATCGCGCCTCGTCTTCTCCGGACTCGACTCATCTGTCGCCGGCGAAGCCGAGGATGACTACGCGAATCGCGGATGCGTCGTCGTCACGAATTCGCGCAATCACCGCATGGACGCCGACGTCCCGCTGCTGATCCCGGAGATCAACGCCGATCACCTCGGAGCCATTGACTTACAAAAACAACGCCGCGGCGGCAACGGCTACATCGTCACGAATCCGAACTGCTCCACGATCGGGCTGGCCATGGCTATCGCGCCGATCGAACGTCGCTTCGGCATCGACCAGCTGCACGTCACCACCATGCAGGCCATCTCGGGCGCCGGCTACGCGGGCGTTTCGTCGTACGCGATTCTCGACAACGTCATCCCGTTCATCGGCGGCGGTGAAGAGGAAAAGATCGAGACCGAGCCGCGCAAAATCCTCGGACGCTGGGACAACGACCGCTTCACCGACGCGCCGTTCCGCATCTCCGCGCAGGTGAATCGCGTGCCGACGATCGACGGTCACTTGATGACGATTTCACTCAAACTTCGCGACGGCGCCGCCGATCTCGACGCGATTCGTGACGCGATCCGCGACTTCAGCGGCGAGCCGCAGCGCCTCAATCTTCCCTCGGCGCCGAAACAGCCAATCCACTACGCGTCCGAGCCTGACCGCCCGCAGCCGCGACTCGACCGCGACCGCGAGCACGGCATGGCCGTCACCGTCGGCCGCCTCCGCCCCTGCCCGCTCCTCGACATCCGCATGGTCGCCCTCGTCCACAACACCATCCGCGGCGCCGCTGGTGCAGCACTGTTGAACGCGGAGCTGTTGGACGCGAAGGGTTTGCTGTGATCGTCATCAAATTCGGCGGCACCTCGGTCGGCGATGCCGAGCGCGTGGCGAATGCGATCGACATCGTGGCCGAGCGGCGCGAGTTGAATCCGATCGTGGTCGTCTCCGCGCTTTCGGGCGTAACGAACGATCTCGTCGCCGCCACCGAGGCCGCGTGCGCGGGTGATGGCGATCGCGTCAACGCGATCGTCGATCGCGTGCGGCAGCGTCACGAAGACGTGGCCATGCGGCTCGTACAACAGAAGTTCGATTTCTTCGAAACGTTCGTCAAACGGCTCGACAAACAGATCGAAGAGATCCACACGATCCTTCGCGGCATCACGCTGCTGCGCGAGGTCACCGCGCGCGCGCACGACAAGATCGTTTCGATCGGCGAGAAGCTGTCGTCGGTGCTCTTCGCATATTCGATGATGATGCGTGCGCTGCCCGGCGAACACGTCGAATCTGAGGATGTCATCTGGACCAACGACCATTTCGGCGGTGCCACGCCGCGGATGGATTTGACGTCCGAGGCCGCCAAGAAAACGCTGCTGCCGATCGTCGAGCGCAATCACATCCCCGTCCTCGGCGGCTTCATCGGACGCACCGTTGACGGCGCGACGACCACGCTTGGCCGCAACGGCTCCGACTACAGCGCCGCGATCGTTGCCGCGGCAGTTGGTGCATCCGAAGTGCAAATCTGGACCGACGTCGATGGATTGCTCACCTGCGATCCGCGTTTCGTGCCGTCCGCGCGCGTCATCGATCATCTCTCGCACGAAGAAGCGGCGGAGCTCGCGTCGTTCGGCGCGAAGCTCCATCCGCGCACGCTGGAGCCGGCCATCGAGGCGGGCATTCCGGTGCGCGTTCTCAACACGCAGAACCCCGCGTCGCCCGGCACGCTCATCACGCGCGAAGGCACCGAACGCGCGCGCGGGCCGCGATCCGTTGCTCGCAAGCGGAACGTCACCGTCGTGCACATGACCTCGAACAAGATGCTCGGCGCGCACGGCTTTCTGGCGAAGCTGTTTCACGTTTTCGAAGAGCTGAAGATTTCGGTCGATCTGATCGCGACGTCCGAGGTATCGGTGTCGGTGACGGTGGACGAACAGCACGATCTCGATGAGTTGAAGACTCGGCTCACCGGCGTCGCCGACGTCGAAGTCATCGACGGTCAATGCATCATCGCCATCGTCGGCCGCAACCTGCTGGCGGATGCGATGGTCGGCGCGCGCGTGTTCGAAGCGATGCAAGGCGTTCCGATGCAGATGCTGTCGCTCGGCCGGTCCGGATTGAACCTGAGCATCGTCATCAACGACGCCGACTCCGATCGCGCCATTCAGCGCATTCACGCGGCGCTGTTCGAGCAGGCGGTGGCGGTGTGAAGATCGCCATTCACGGCTACGGCAAGATGGGGCAGACCATCGAGAAAGTCGCGCGCGAGTCGGGCCACGAAGTCGTCTGCATTCTCGACGTCGATCGCGACGAGCCGATTGCGGATGCCGAGGTCATGATCGATTTCTCGCACGCAGGCGCGCTCGACGACACGCTGGCGCGCGCGTGCGACAACAAGCTGAATCTCGTCATCGGCACGACCGGCTGGAACGATCGCGTGGCCGACGTGCAGCAGCGCGTGGAGAGTGCGGGCATCGCGTGTGTCTACGCGTCCAACTTTTCGCCGGGCGCGAACGTCGTCTTCGCGCTGGCGCAACGGGCCGGGGAGCTGGTTGCACGATTTCCGCAGTACGCGGCGGGCATGGAAGAGCGGCATCACTCGCAGAAACTCGACGCGCCGAGTGGCACCGCGTTGCGCATCGCTGCGGCGGCGAAAACCGGGAGCGACGGCAAGCTCGATCCGTCCATCGTTTCGTCGCGCGTCGGCGCGGAGTTCGGTCTGCACACGCTCTTCTTCGACTCGCCTGACGACCTCATCGAAATCTCGCATCGCGCGCGCGGCCGCGAAGGTTTCGCCCGCGGCGCGGTCATGGCCGCCGCGTTGCTGCGCGGCCGCAAAGGACTCTTTCGTTTCGAAGAGCTGGTGATGTCATGACGAAGTTCACAGGCCTCGGCACCGCGCTCATCACGCCATTTACAGATTCCGGCGCGCTCGATGAATCGGCGCTCGAACGTTTCGTCGATTTTCAGATCGACGGCGGCGTCGATTTCCTCGTCCCATGCGGCACCACCGGCGAGAATCCCGCGCTGACCGCGGAGGAACATCGCCGTGTCGTCGAGATCGTCGTCCGCCGCGCCAACGGACGCGTTGCGGTTCTTGCCGGAGCCGGCAGCAACTCAACGCCGCGTGCGATCGAACTGGCCGAGCAGGCCATCGACATCGGCGCCGACGGTGTGCTGACGATTACGCCGTACTACAACAAGCCGACTCCCGACGGACTGCGCAGACATTTCGGTATGCAGGCCGAGGCGATCGAGAAGAAAAAATCAAGCTTCCCGATGATCATGTACAACGTCCCCGGCCGCACCGGCGTGAACATGACCGCAGAGACGACGCTGCGCATGGCGGCCGAGATCCCGAACATCATCGGCGTCAAGGAAGCCTCGGCGAATCTCGAACAGATCATGACGGTGATCCGCGATCGCGCCGACGGCTTCCTCGTGCTCAGCGGCGACGATGCCTGGACGCTGCCGCTGATCGCCGCCGGCGCCGACGGCCTCGTCTCCGTCGCATCCAACGAAATCCCGCGCCTGATGTCCGACCTCGTTCATGCTGCACTTCGCAACGATTTCGCTGCCGCCCGCGCAATCCACTACCGCGTGCTCCCGCTCCTCACTGGCAACTTCATGGAGTCGAATCCCGGCCCCGTCAAGTTCGCCTGCAAGCTCCTCAATCTCATTCCTAACGACACCGTCCGCTCGCCGCTCGCGCCGGTCACGGACGCGAATCGGAAGAAGCTCGAAGCGATTCTGAAAGAGTGCGGATTGTCGTAATGGCCGATTCGATTCAGGAACGCCTCGCCGCGATCACTCCCGCCACCGAACGGTGGCAAGCCGTCAAGACGATCGGCGATTTTCTTGGCGAGTTGGAGCACGGCGCGATCCGCGCCGCGACGCGCGACGACGACGGCGTGTGGCACGCGCAGCCGTGGGTGAAGCAGGGAATCCTGACAGCGTTTCGCATCGGCGTGATCACCGAGGCGGGGGCGGGCGCGCTGACGTTCATCGACAAAGACACGATGCCGACGCGCCGGTTTCGCGTCGACGACGGCGTGCGCATCGTGCCCGGCGGATCGTCGGTGCGGCGCGGCGCGTACGTTGCGAAGGGCGTCGTGATGATGCCGCCCGCGTACGTCAACGTCGGCGCCTACGTCGACGAAGACACGATGATCGACTCGCACGCGCTGGTCGGTTCGTGCGCGCAAATCGGAAAGCGCGTGCATTTATCGGCAGCAGCGCAGATTGGCGGCGTGCTCGAACCGGTGGGCGGACTGCCGGTCATCATCGAAGACGACGTCATCGTCGGCGGCAATTGCGGCATCTATGAAGGGACGATCGTCCGCGGCCGCGCGGTCATCGGCGCTGGCGTCATCCTCACCGGATCGACGCCCGTCTACGACACGGTGCGCGGCCAGATTTATCGCCGGACTGCCGATCGTCCGCTCGAAATCCCGTACGGCGCCGTCGTCATCCCCGGTTCGCGTCCGATGAGAAGCGAGTTCGCAAGCGAGCACGCGCTGCACGTCTACACGCCGGTGATCGTGAAGTATCGCGACGAGAAAACCGACAGCGCGACAGCGCTCGAGGACGCATTGCGGTGAGAAAGGCCTTTCACCACAGAGACACAGAGGACACAAAGAAACTCTGTGATCTCTGCAGTACTAACCGGCAGTTTCTGCGCGCGACGCGAAGATTTTTCACGCGTTGGAGCGGAGTGCGGGCGTCCTCGCCTGCATCCGGCGTGGCGTCTCGCCCGACGGGAGGTCGTGAGTCATTCGCAGGCAGCGAATTAAATCCCAGAAACCCCCGCCGGGCGAGGACGCCCGGCGGTTGCAGGCGAGACGCCTACACTACGCCTTGGGCGGCGAAGCCGGCGCTGTGTCTCTGTGGTTCAACGCTTCTTCACGCAAGGTGAATTGACGTGACGCCCGCGAAGCGCTTCGAAAACATCGAGCTCTCCCTCATCCGCCAGATCAACGCGCTCGCGACGCCTCTCTCCTTCAACCTCGGCATCGGCGAGCCGAACATCGAGCCGGATGAGAACCTGCGCAAGCTCGCCGTCGACGCCGCGGCGAACGGTTCGTGGCATTACACGCCGAATCCGGGGACGCTTTCGCTGCGCAACCTGATCGCCGGCGACAGCGGATTCGGACCGAACGAAGTCTGCGTCACGGCCGGCACCGAGGAGGCGCTCTTCTCGATTTTTCAGGCGTACGTCGATCCGGGCGATGAAGTGCTCGTCCCGAATCCCGGCTTTCTCGCGTACGCCACGCTCGCGCGCATCGCCGGCGCGACGCCGGTGACGTACGACATCGATCCGCCCGACTGGCGCGTCGACGTCGACGCGCTGCGGAAGAAAATCACGCCGAAGACGAAATTGATCATCGTCAACTCGCCGTCGAATCCGCTCGGCAGCGTGATCGATGAAAACACGTTGCGAGCGATCGCCAAAGCCGGGCCGCTTGTCGTCAGCGACGAGGTCTATCGCGAGATTTGGTACGACGCGCCGCCGCCGTCGATGCTCGGATTGTCCGACAACGTCATCGTCGTGGGCGGCATGTCGAAGAGCCACGCCATGACCGGACTTCGCCTCGGCTGGGCCATTGCGTCCGAGGCGGTGATGAAACCGATCGTGACCGCGCATCAGTACATCGCCACGTGCGCGTCTGCGTTTTCGCAGTCGCTGGCCGAGGCGATTCTCATGCGTCCCGATTGGAATCGCGCCTGGCTGGATAACGTCCGCGCGCAGTTCGGAAAGCAGCGCGAGAAAGCTCTTGCCGCGATCGCGCGCGAGCTCGAAGTCACCATTCCGCCGCCGGCTGGCGCGTTCTACGCGTTCGTGCCGGTGCCAGCATGCGACACCGTCACCTTCGCGAAGACGCTCGCCACCGACGCCGCGGTCCTCGTCATTCCCGGCGTCGCATTCGGCTCGCTCGGCGAAGGCTTCATTCGCATTTCGTACGCCGCGAAGCTCGACGACATCAGCTACGGAATCGGACAGATCGGGCGCTGGCTGCGCGCGGCCGGACGATGAACCGCAACAGCGCTCGAAACTTGCAACGGCATCACCGAGGATTCAGTACCATTCGCGCCGCCGCCATGAAGTTGAAGTCGAAGCCCGACAACGAAAAATTGCCGATAGCACCGCCGACCGACTCGGTCGCAGCGTCGGAGATTTCTCTCTACCGCAACGTTCTAAAGATCAAGAAGGATCACGATCTCGAAGAGCTCGGCATCTCCTTCTGGGATGCGCAGACGACCATCCAGTGGTCATTCAATGCCGACCATTACTTCCACGCCGCGTCGACGATGAAGCTGGCCGTGCTCCTCGGCGTCTTCCGCGAAATCGATCGCGGCGAACTTGCGCTCGATTCGCCCGTCCACGTTCGCAACCGCTTCACCAGCATCGTGAACCAGGAGCCGTTCATGCTCGACCTCGGCCGCGATGCCGATCCCGACGTCTACGGCCATCTCGGCAAGACCCTCACGGTGAAAGAGCTGGCCTACTGGATGATCACGAAGTCGAGCAACCTGGCCACGAACCTGCTCGTCGACGTCATCGGCATCGAAACCATTCAGTTCGCGCTCGACGAGCTGGACATCGACGGTGTTCGCGTGCTGCGCGGTGTCGAGGATCAAGCGGCATTTGCTGCTGGCCTAAACAACGAAGTGACCGCGAATGGCCTGCTGAAAATGCTGCGCGTCATCGCCGACGGCAAAGCATTTTCCGAAGAAGCGTGCAAGGAAATGCTGGCGATCATGCTCGATCAGCAATACCGGAGCGGCATCCCTGCGGGCCTGCCGAAGGCCGCGCGCGTTGCACACAAAACGGGCAATATCTCGACCGTGCATCACGATGCCGGAATCGTCTTTCTCGAAAACCGCGAACCGTATGTGCTGGTGATCCTCACGCAGTTCGGGCCGGACAAAGCGCGCGGCACCGCCGTCGCCGACGTCTCGCGCGACATCTACAACACGCTGGCCGGACTGACGTATGAGTGATCAGGTGTCGATCAAGGTTGTCGACGCCTTCGATCTCGATGACGAGCTGCGGTCGCTGCTCAAACCGGGCGAGATGATGCGCGATCCCGAGGGCCGACGGCATCGTCTCCCGCGCTATTTCTACGAGATCCCCGACCGCGAAGCAGCAGTAGGCATTCGCCTGTCGCAGCATTTCGGCCTGAACGAATTCGTCCTCACCGACCTGAAGGAAGCGCCGCGGCTGCAGCAGTTCCCGCGCTACGTTCCCTGCGCGGTGCGGGTGCTGGCCTTCTACCTCGAGCAATTCCGGCGCGAGATCGGTGCCTCGGTGCACATCGCCGTCAACGGCGCGTATCGCTCCCCGTCGCACAAGCTCTCGCAGACGGCGACGCCGCACATGTGGGCGACCGCCGCCGACGTCTACCGCATCGGCACGACCATCCTTCGCGGCAAAGAGTCGATCGAAAAGTACAACGGCATCGCCGAGGATTTGAGCGAGGACATACACGTGCTGCCGTACGGACACGTGACCGGCCAGAACGCCGACGATCACGTCCACATCGACCTCGGGTACATCACGGTCATCCCGCGCGAGATCAGCGAAGACCGGATGGAAGTGCCGCAGGAGAACCGGCCGCGGTTCGCGTTCGAAGAACGGCGCCGCCGCGAGCGGCGGAACGTGCCGGAGACGGAGGGGTAGCTGTCATCGCTGTCATCCTGAGCCGCCGTAGCTTGCGTGGGCGAAGCCGACGCAGCGAAGGACGGTCGAAGGACCCCGTTCCTGCTAACCAGGCAGGGGCGGTGGGTAAGTCACGATGCAAGCACTTAGGGGGTCCTTCGACCGTCCTACGGCGTTCCGCGCTTCGCGCTCCAACGCCTTCGGCGGCTCAGGATGACAGTGCGCTCTCGTTGCGCGAGCACTTACAATCCGCGCCATGAAGAGCGCCGTAACGTCCGCCCTCCTCGTTCTCGCCATCACATTCACCGTCTCCGCCGCAACGAAACCGAAAGCGGCTCCGTTTAACGTCGTCGAGGCCAGCATCTCCGACATGCAGGCCGCGCTGAAAGACGGACGCGTCACCTCGCACGAGCTGGTGCTGCAGTACCTCATTCGCATCGCCACGTATGAGGACAAGCTGCACGCCGCCATCACTGTCAATCCGAATGCATTGAAGGAAGCCGACGAGCGCGACCGCGAGCGCGCCGCCGGAAAGATTCGCGGACCGCTGCACGGCATTCCAATCGCGCTGAAGGACAACATCCAGACCACGGATCTGCCGACCACGGGCGGAGCGCTGGCGTTCGTGAATCTCGTTCCGCCATACGACGCCACGCTGACGAAGAACCTGCGCGATGCGGGCGCGATCATCATGGCCAAGACGCAGCTCACCGAGCTGGCGAACTGGGTGGCCGGCAATCCGCCGATGCCGACGAACTACAACGCGCTGAACGGCTACGGCTTCAATCCGTACGATCCGCGCCGCGATCCGCGCACCGAGACCGGCGACGGACGTCCCGCGCTCGCCACCGGCGGGTCCAGCTCCGGCGCCGGCACCACTGCAAACTTCTGGGCCGCGAATGTCGGCAGCGAGACCTCGGGATCGATCCTCAGTCCGTCGAACCAGAACATGCTCGCCGCGATCAAGCCGACCGTCGGCCGCATCTCGCGCTACGGCGTCATCCCGATCACGGCCGACCAGGACACCGCCGGTCCGATGGCGAAGTACGTCACTGACGCCGCGATCATGTTCGGTGTCCTCGAAGGCAACAATCCCGATCCGAACGATGCCGCCACGACGCGCTGCACGCCGCCGCCGAATCACGACTACACGGTCTTCCTGAAAAACGACGGCCTCAAAGGTGCGCGCATCGGCATCCCCCGCGCCGGTTTCTACGACAAGTTCACGACGCCCGGCGCGACCACGCCGCGCGGCGGCCTGAATCCCGAGCAGACCAAGGCGATGAACGACGCGATTGAAGTCATCAAAGCTCAGGGCGCGATCGTCGTCGATCCGGCCGACATCCCGAGCGTCGTCGACAAGAACGCCGCCGACAACTACTTCCTCTGGGGCGTCTGCACCGACATGGACGACGTGAAGGGAAAGAAGTGCTCGATCGATCTCGCCTACGGCATGGAGCGCGATTTCAACAAGTGGCTCACCGCCCTGGGCACCGCCGCGCCGGTGAAGTCGCTGGCCGAGCTGCGCAAGTGGAACACCGATCATCAGAAGATGGGCGCGATCAAGTACGGCCAGTCGCTGCTCGACATTTCCGACGCGATGGACCTCGATCTTTTCAAAGCACGCTACGAGTCCGACCGCGCCAACGACATCCGCCTCAGTGCCACGCACGGCATCGATGAGGTGATGAAGTCACAGAACCTCGACGCGCTCCTTTTCCCCGGCCCCGGCGGCGCTTCGATCGCCGCGCGCCCCGGCTACCCGACCGTGATCGTCCCGTGGGCCATGGTCCCGAACGCGCCGACGACCGCGTTCCCGGAATCGTTCAAGGCATTGCCGCAGCCATTCGGCGTGAGCTTCACCGGGATGGCGTGTAGCGAGCCGACGCTGTTGAAGCTCGCGTATTCATTCGAACAGGCGACGAAGAAGAGAGTGCCGCCGCCGTCTACGCCCTAAAAGCTTTTCACGCGGAGTCGCGGAGTCGCGGAGCGGCCTTTCTCCGCGTCCCCGCGTCTCCGCGTGAACGTTTTCCGTGAGTTCTCACGCCGAGCCTGCCACCAACGCTACATTCGGCGAATGCGAAAACTCATCGCCGGCGGCATCGTCGTAGGATCGCTCGACATCACCTACGCCATTCTCTTCTGGTCATTCCGCGGCGTCGCTCCGACGCGCGTTTTCCAGAGTGTGGCTGCCGGCATTTTGGGGAAAGCGTCATTCAACGGCGGGATGAACAGCGCGCTCCTCGGCGCGGCGTGTCATTACTTCATCGCGTTCAGCATCGTCATCGTCTACTGGCTTGCCGCGAGATGGCTGCCGGTGCTGACGCGTCACGCGGTGATCTGCGGCATCGTCTACGGCGTCGTCGTCTACATCGTCATGAACTACGTCGTGATCCCGCTCTCGAACGCTGCGCGGCCGAAGACCTTTAACCCGCTGTGGGTCTCGATGAGCGTGATCGTGCACATGTTTCTGATCGGATTGCCGGCCGCGCTGTTTGCAACGGCCGCGATTACTTCACGACGCGCGTCCGATGCGTCCGGTCGTCCTCGCGGTTGAGCATGCGGCGGAGGTGCGCGCGGCAGTAGAGGGCGCCCTGTTCGATCGGCGTTTTGCAAACGACGCAACGGCTCTTCACGACGACGGCTTTGGCGCCGCGTTCGAGGATGCGCATCACGATGCCGGCCGCGATCAGGATTCCGCCGAGGGCCAGCGCTTTTTGCAGCATTGCGGGAGCGAAGAAATCGACGAACGGCGCCTCTTCGTACGTCTGCTGCAGAACGTAGAGCACGACTACGAGCAGGATGACCCAGAGTCCGAGGCGCAGAAGTGTGGACGACATGAGGGAAATTCACTGTAGGACGCTCATCGGGGAGTGTCAAATTGCTGACGGACGGCGAGTTGCGCGGGGAGAAAATCGACGTCGATGGTGCCGTTGCGGTCGGTCCTCCATGAATGAATGCCGCGGCTTCGCAGCGATTCGAGAACGCTCGGATGCGGATGTCCGAACAGGTTGTGCAGCCCGCACGAAATCAGCGCGATGCGCGGATGAACGGCGTCCAGCAGAAGCTGCGTCGATGACGTCTTGCTACCGTGATGTCCGACCTTCAGCACGTCCGCGCGAATGTCGCGCGACGCCAGCGACTCCTCGGCGTCGCGTTCGACGTCGCCGGTGAGCAGCGCCGTCCAGCGGCCGATGACGACGCGCAACACGACCGAACTGTTGTTCTCCGGCGAGTGTTTGAACGTGTGATCGGCGACGAATGCGCGAATCGACATGCCACCGACGTTGCGAACGTCGCCATCGCGCACGAGGTGGATCGGAATGGCGCGGCGCGAGCAGGCATCGAGCACGCGTTGCGCGCAGTCGCCGCGAAAACGACGCGGCGAAATCCAGACGCTGCCGACATCGAGGTTTTCGAGCACGGCCGGCAGTCCGCCGCAGTGATCGGGATGCACGTGGGTCAGGACGGCGACGTCGATCTGTCGCACGCCGCGGTCGACGAGCATCGGCAGCAGCTCCTGCTCGCCGAAATGTCCGTCGCCGAGGCGGCCGCCAGCGTCGATGAGGACGACGTGATGCGGAGAACGAAGGACGAGCGCGTCGCCCTGGCCGACGTCGAGCATCGTCAATCGCGGGTTCGGCACGTCCGCGCGGCCGGCGATCATCGCGGCTATGAGCGGAATCAACATCGCTGCGAAGATGACCAGCGCGCGGATGCGGCCGGACAGAAACGCGATGGCCAGCATCGCAATCGCGTAACCGCTCACGATCGCGACGATCGGCGGCGCCGCGAAATATCCCCACATCGGCGAAGCGGCGCCGTTCACGAACGTGCAGACCTTGTGAAGCGCACCGATGACGTTGAACAGCATCGTGCACGGTACGGCGCAGACGAAAACGGACGTAATCAGCATCGCGAAAACGATCGGCGTCAGCAGCAGCGTCGTCAGCGAACCGCCGAGGGCGTATTGGTGGAAGTGGAAGAGCGTCAGCGGCGTGATCGACAGCTCCGCCGAGGCCGCGTACGTGAGCCAGCGCGTGCGGCGGGCTGCCAGCGCTTTTCCGGCGAAGAGCAGCGCGGCGGCGCCGGCGTAGGTCAGATGGAACGCCGGTTCGACGAGATCGTGCGGCGCGATGATCAGGCGCAGCAGCGCGGCCACGCACCAGAGATTTTCGAGCGTCGTCGGGCGGTGCAGGATTCGCGAGATTGCGTAGACGCCGATGCCGATGCTCGCGCGCGACACTGAGGCGGTCGGTCCGATGAACAGCGGCGCGGCGATGGCGAAGACGAGCAGCGACCAGTCGCCGGCGCGTGGCGCGTGCAGCCAGCGCAGCGCCAGCGCGATCAACGCCGCCGCGAATGCGATCTGCAGTCCGGAGAAGACGAGCAGGTGATACGTACCGCCGCGTTTGTAGCTGTCGCGGACGTCGTCGCTCAGCCGCTCTCCGCGCCCGAGTGCCAGCGCCTCGACCAGCGCGACCTCGGTCGGATACGTGCTCGCGAACGGGCGGACGCGATTGGCCAGCGCGCGGTTCCACGCCGCGGGCGTGAGCGGATTCAGCGCGCCGTCGTACGACATCAGCCGCGGCGATTTCACAGTCAGCACGGCGTCGCCTTTTTCGCTGCGCCGCAGAAATCCCTCGGCACGAACGAAACGCTGCATGTCGATCGCCGGCGGAGCAAATCGCGTGTAGATCGTGATCGGGCGATCGATGGCGACGCCGTCGGCGACGAAGTTCGCGCAACGCAGTACGTGCGCCTCGCCGCGCGACGACCAGTCGCGATCGATCGGCGCGACGACCGTCACGAATCGATCGGTGATCAGCGGTGCGATGGCGCGATCATCGGCGTCGCTTCGCGCACGCGCATGTGTGGCTGCGCAGACACCGCCCGCGAGCGCGAGGCAGAGCATGGCTATTCGCGGTTTGCGAATCGCGATCAGCAGCACCGCTACACACGCGAATCCGACAGCCTCGGCGTACGAATGCCCGAGTGCCAGACCGGCGGCGTAGAAGATCAGCGGAAGTGCGGCGGGGTTATCGCTACGCACGCTCGAACGAAGCGAGCGTTTCCACGTGATGCGTATTGGGGAAGAGGTCGAGGAGGTCGAGCGAAGCGAGTCGCCAACCTGACGCAATCAGCCGGCTCGCGTCGCGGGCGAACGTTACCGGATCGCAGGCGAGGAAGCAAACCATCGCGGTCGTGCGCTCGGCGATGGTATCGATGACGTTGCGCCGCGCTCCGCTACGGGGCGGATCGAGAAAAACAAAATCGGCGCGCGGCATCCGATTCACCCACCATTCCACCGGCGCATTCACGAGCGTCACGTTCGCCGGCACGTTGCGTTTCGCGCATTCGTGCGCCGCTTCGGCGCCCTCGATCGCAGTGACGTGCTCGAACAACTCGGCGAGGGGACGAGTGAAGAATCCAACGCCGGAGTAGAGATCGATGGCGGTGGTTTTCTTCGCAGCGCGCGACGCGATGTCCGACACCAGCTTGCGCATTGTGCCGAGTAGATGTCGGTTGACCTGGAAGAACGCGTCGGTGGTGACGTAATACCCGTCGATCATCAACTCGCCCTCGGCGATCAACTTCCCATCCACCTCCCACGTCTCGCCCTCGCGCGGATGCTCGCGCGTTTGCAGGCCGACCACTTCGCATTCGCGCGGCAGAGGCACGACGTCATTCGTCCGCATCGCGTAGAAGCCAACCTTGTCACCGTCGCGATGCAGCCGGCTGCGCAGCCGGTAATTCAGCGGCGACGAATGGATCGCGATCGGCGGCAACGTCGCCGGATCGATCTTCCCAATCCGCCGCAGCGACTCCGTCAGAATCCGCTGCTTCGCTTCGAGCTGTTTATCGAGCCGCAGCGCCGTCCAGTCGCAGCCGCCGCACTCGTTCGCGACTGGACACGGAATCGCCCGCCGCAACGGACTCGGCTCGATGACCCGCAGCAGATCGGCATGCGCAAAGCCCTTCTTCACCTCGAGCAGCCGCACGACGGCGACATCGCCGGGATAGACATTCGTCGCGAAGATTGGAAAGCCATCCACACGAGCGATCGCCGCGCCGCCCGCGACCAACTCAGTCGGTGTGATGGTGATTTCGTCGCCGATGTTCATGAGTAGGAGCTGGCCAATATATCCGTCGGCGAAGCCGGGGTAAGAACAGTAGCCCCCAGCTTTTAGCTGGGGGTTTTCAAGGTCGCGCGAAATCGTGAGCCCGTTTTAACGGGCGAAAGAAAGCTTTCTCTCGCCCGCCAAGGCGGGCTCACACGATCTAACGAATTTGATCCCCCACGTGAACGTGGGGGCTACGGTTCCTACGCCGGCTTCGCCGACTCGAGGTTTCTTCGCCCTCCGCGTCTCCGCCTGACCCTGTCCCTTCTCAATCACAGCGCCGTGTATTTGCGCAGAAAGTCCGTGAACAGCGGATCGATCTCGCTGGCGGCGACGGAGAAAATGCGGTCGGCGTGGTAGTTGCCGGGGATGTCGATCACGTGCAGTTCCTTCGGCTCGTTCGCGGCTTCGTAGAGCGCGAGGGAGTGATCGTGGCCGATCAGCCAGTCGTTCTTTACGTGTACCAGACAGATCGGCGCGTGAACGTCGCGGACGTCATCGATGGCCTGTAGCTTCGGGCTGCGGCGAAATTGCCAATCGAAATGCGGACGCTTGAGCGCCTGCGACAGCGCGATGTGCCGGTGCAGCGTGAATGGATTGATGCGCGGCATGATCTTGCTGAAATCGGCGACGGCGGAAATCAGCAGCAGCGACGCAATCGGCAGCTTGTGCCTTGCCGCGGTTGAAATCGCGACCGACGCGCCGTACGACAGCGCCACGATCGTGATCGACTCGATCGCCAGTTTCCGCAGCAACTCCTCGGCGACCGCGGCGGTGTCGTAATGCTCGTAGAGATTAAAGCCGTACGTTCCGCCGCTGTCGCCGTGGCCGCGCGGATCGGTGATGGCGGTGCGGTAGCCGAGGTCCGTGAGGTGGGAGGCGAGGGCGAGCATGGAGGGATGACGGCGGTCGCGCCAGAAGCCGGGGACCACCAGCACCAGCGAGCGGGAGGTTTGGTCGTAGAGGTCGTAGGCGATCTCCGTCCCGTCGAACGACTGCACCATTCCGGCGACGGGCGGCCGCGGGACGGGATGGATCGGAGCGGTGGCGCTTGACATGACGGCGTTCGTCCTAGACTATAGCCGCTCGTTGAGCGCCGTACGCTCATCCTTCCTCGTTGCATCCCCGGAAAACATCGTTGAGGAGTTCCTACGCATGAAGAGATCGTTGGTTGCCGTCCTGCTCGTCGTAACGGCGCTGGCCAGCGGCTGCAAGAAGGAAAGCAACGTCAATACCGACACGGCTGCTGTCGATACGGGCGTGTCATCGACCGGGGCGAGCGCGACCGGAACGACCACCACGGAGACGGTCACCACGAGCACCACAACCACGTCGACGACGACCACCAACGGCACCGGCGCGTCATCGACCGATACCATGACCACCAGCGCGACGACGGCGACGCGTTGACTTCCCATTTTCAAGCGGTTGCAATTCCAGGCTGGCATCAACGTTGCCAACCTGTGCTACGAATAGTGTAGAAATCCCGATTCGAATCCCAGGTTGCGAAGCAGCCCGCTTCGCAGGAACTTTCAATCGATTGCCAAGGGGGGTGAGCAGGCACTCTTTTTCAACCAACACAACTTCCCAACAACAACACATCTATCGAGAGGAAAAAACATTATGAGCAAGAAACTTCTGGTTCTCGTCACGGTTCTCGCGCTGAGCGTCTTCGGCTTCGCCTGTAAGAGCGAAACCAACAACAACAACACCGACACGAGCGCGGCTGCGACCGACACGGCGTCGACGATGGCGACTGACACTGCCAGCACCACCGGCACGATGGCCACTGACACGACCGGCTCGACGTCCACCTCGGCCATGCCGTCCGGCACGATGAGCGACACCTCGGGCACGGCCATGACCTCGACGACGGCTACGTCGACCACGGGCACGACCTCGACGACGACCTCGGGCACCACCGGCACGACCACCACGTCGTCCACCAAGAAGCACTGATCACTGATCTGGCAGTTCAAGACGCCCCGCCGAAGTTCGGCGGGGCGTCTTTGTTGCCGGCCGCGTCCGTGGCACTCCTCTTGCTGATTTTCCTCCGACCCTGAAAACGATCCGACTTGCGAGGCGCCGTGCCTCGCCGCGATTTTCAAATTTCGGCAGATGCGAAGGAGGTGAGGCAGGCACTCCCAGAAATCCGACATCGCACTTCATGTCGCAGCAACCGATTCACAAGCAACCATCTGAGAGGAAAAAACAAATGAAGAAGACCCTGATTCTCATCACCATCCTGGCCCTGACCGTCTTCGGCTTCGCCTGCAAGAGCGAAGTGAACAACAACAACGTGACCGACACCGGCGCCGTCGCCACCGACAGCTCGTCGACGTCCAGCAGCTCGACCACGATGACCACCGACACCTCGATGACCGGCACGACCGGCACGATGTCCACCGACACGTCGAGCACCGGCGGCACGATGACCAGCACGACAAGCACGATGTCGACCGACACGACCGGTACCCCCGCGCCGGCAGCCACCTCCACGTCCGCGACGGGCACCACCGCGGCGACGTCGACCTCGGCCAAGACCACCACCAAGACCACGACCAAGAAGCACTAACCCATTTTCAACGCCCCGCCTCTCCGGCGGGGCGTTTTGTCTTTCTCCGCCTCTCCGCGTTCTCCGCGTGAACCCGTGCCCTTTTGTCACGCACGCAAATCGCGCTGCAACAAGCCGAAAACCCGCCGCGTCTCCGCCTCGGCCTGTTGCAGATCGCCGCTGTTGTCGATGACGTAGTCGGCGTAGCGAAGGCGCTCCTCGCGCGGCATTTGACGGGCAATGCGCCGCTCCGCATCGTCGCGCGTCATGCCGCGGGCGATTGCGCGAGCGAGCTGCGTAACCGGATCGACGTCGACGACGACGATGCGGTCATAGCGATCCTTGCCGCCCGCTTCGATCAGCAGCGTGGCCTCGACCATTACGATGCGATCGCCGTCGTTACGCGTTTCTTCATCCATCAACCGCACTTCCTCTGCGACGACGAGCGGATGAATGAGCGCGTTCAGCGCTTTCGCCGACTGGTCGGTGGCGAGGGCAACATCCGCGAGCTTGCGCCGGTCGATGGCGCCGTTTGGCAGAAGGATTCCGGAGCCATACGTGCGCACGATCGCTTCGTGTCCCGCCTCGCCGGGCTGATAGAGGCGCGCCACGATCTGGTCTGCATCGACGACGATGCAGCCGAGGCTTGCGAAGATGCGCGCGATGGTCGATTTGCCGCTGGCGATACCGCCGGTAAGGCCGGTGCGGAGGATCATCTCCGCCGCCATTCCGCGGCAGTCACCGTGTTGCGCATCAGCATGGCGATCGTCATCGGGCCGACGCCGCCGGGAACGGGCGTGATCCATCCCGCCACGTCGCGGACGCGGGCGAAGTCGACGTCGCCGACGAGCACCGTCCCGTTCTTCGCCAGCAGGCGCGATTTCTCTTCGTCATGTGCGACGACGTCAGCGTCCGAGATCCCGAGACGGTTCATGCCGACGTCGATGACGACGGCGCCGGGCTTCACCATTTCGCGCGTCACCAACAGCGGCTTGCCGACGGCGGCGACGACGATGTCCGCGGCGCGGACGACCGAGGGCAAATCGCGCGTGCGCGAGTGCGCGATCGTCACGGTCGCATTCCGCTGGAGAAGCAGCGCCGCCATCGGTTTGCCGACGATGTCGCTGCGTCCGATCACCACCGCGTTGCTGCCGGCGATCGCCACGCCGGTCGACTCGATCAGCCGGATCACGCCGGCGGGAGTGCACGGCGCCAGAGTCGGGCGCCCGAGGTGCAGCTTGCCGACGTTGATCGGATGAAAGCCGTCCACGTCCTTTGACGGATCGATCGCGTCGATCACCTTTTTCGCATCGATTTGCGGCGGCAGCGGAAGCTGGACGAGGATTCCGTCGACGGCGTCATCGTGATTGAGCCGATCGATTTGCCCGAGCAGCTCCGCCTCGCTCGTCGACTCGAGCAGGATCAACTCATCGCCGCGCAATCCCAGCTCGCGCGCCTTTTTCGCCTTGCTCCGCACGTACACCTCGGAGGCTGGATCGTTGCCGACGCGAACGGCCACGAGTCCAGGCGCGATGCCGAGCGATGCGATCGCGGCGACAACCTCGGCCTCGATCGTTTTCGCTACCGCTTTGCCGTCGATGAGCTGCGCCGCCATGAACGCGGGACGTTACATCGCCCGCTGCAATGTCGCAATGCGCTCAGGAGGCGCCCAGCTTGTGAAAGAAGTCGCGTTGCGGCTCTTTGAGGTACGCCGGCGCTGCGCCGCCACGGCCGGACGCCTCGACGATCAGGACGTCGGCGAGTCCTTTGAAATCGTCCGACCGCTCGTGGCGCTCGAGGCCGCGCAATTCCGGGTAGGCACTTTCACCGTACTCGCAGCGCACAACGGTCGCGAAACCGGCGTCGAGGAGCAGCGACCGGAGCGTCGCCTCGTTGTAGAGAAATCGATGTCCCCAGCCGCGAAAGGCGCCATTCAGTTGGAAGCAGTCGCGGACTGCTTCCCCGCTGTCCACCGCGGCGCCGTAATGCGTCGCCCATACCCAATCGAGATTCGGTGTCGAGAGACGCAGCACGCCCTCATCGCGGAGCACGCGCCGGCACTCAAGGAAGAGATACATCGCGTCGTTGAGGTCGAGGTGTTCGATGAAGTGCTCGGCAAAAATGAACCGCACGTCTTTGAATGGCAGCCCTTTGCGAACGTCGAGGATCCGATCGACGCCGGGATAGCGGACGATGTCGATGTTCACCCATCCGCTGAGGCTCTGCGGTCCGGAACCGATGTGCAGCCGTTCCGCGCGGCTCGGCAGGAAGACCTTGCGGAACTTCATCGGCGCGCGGGAGAGGTAGTGCCACGGTGAGGGCATCGTAATCAGCAATCATCTCACCCGCTACAATGCCCCGAATGTCGAAGGAAGACGATCGGGCCCGGGAGGAGTTCACCGGCGAAGCGGAGGAGCTGCTCGATACGCTCTCGCGCGACCTGGTCGAATTCGAATCGCAGGGGCGGGATGTGCGCCCCGAGGTCATCAACAAAATCTTCCGCGAAGTGCACTCGCTGAAGGGCCTGGCGGGCATGCTCGGTTTCGGCGAAATCTCCGAGCTGGCGCACAGCCTCGAGGACATGCTCGACCGCCTGCGCATGGGCAAGATCGAGATCACCAAGGATCTGATCGACCTGCTCTACGACGCCATCGACTCGCTGAACCGGCAGGTCATCTCCATCAACGATCCATCGGTCAGCGGCCTGATCGACGTCACTGGCCTCACGCGGCGCATCCATCAACTGGTTACGAATCAGCCGGCGCGCGTGCACGAGAATCCATTCGCGGAATTGACCCTCGACGAGCAGACGCGAAAGTCGCTCACCGAATACGAAGAGCATCGCCTGCAGGAAAACGTGCGGGCGCGGAAGCAGATCCTCGCCGTCGAGGTCCGTTTCGACTTCAGCGACTTCGACGAAAAGCTGCGCGCGCTGACCGAGTTGCTGGGCGCGTCCGGCGAGGTGATCTCGACGCTGCCTGCCATCGACAGCAGTGGCGGATCGGGCATCGCCTTCCGGCTGCTGTACGGATCAATCCTCGACGCCGATGCCGTCAGCGCGCTCGTCCCCGAGGGGAAGGTGATCTCGCTGCGGAAAGAGGGAGCGCTGGCAGCGGGAGAAGTTGAGACGGCGGACGAAGAACAGTCGCTGCGCTCGATCTCGCAGACCGTGCGTGTCGACATCAGCAAGCTCGATCACGTCATGAACATCGTCGGCGAATTGATCATCGAAAAGACGCAGCTCGATTCGCTCACGCGTTCGCTGCATCAGGGCGAGGCGCTGCAGCAGGCGCGTTTGACGGCGCACGAGCTGACCAAGATCGCGCGGAATCTCGACCGCAAGCTCAACGAGCTGCAGAAGTCGGTCATCGAAACGCGCATGGTCCCGGTCGGACAGATCTACGCCAAGCTCTCGCGGACGGTGCGCAAAGTCGCGCGCGAGCTGGGCAAAGAGATCGAGCTGGTGCTGCGCGGCGAAGACACGGAGCTCGACAAGGTGATGGTCGAGGAGCTGACCGATCCGCTGATGCACATCATCCGCAACGCGCTCGATCACGGCATCGAACCGGCCGAGGTTCGGGTAGCGAACGGCAAGAACCCGGTCGGCAAGGTCACGCTCAACGCCTATCAGCAGGGCAACTCCGTCGTGCTCGACGTGACCGACGACGGCCGCGGCATCGATCCGGAGCTGGTGCGCAAGTCGGCGGTGAAGCGCAACCTGATCGCGCAGCACGATCCGTTCGATCAGCAGCGCGCCTACGAAATGCTCTTCACGCCCGGCTTCTCGACCGCCGCCGCGGTGAGCGAAATCTCCGGCCGTGGGGTCGGTCTCGACGTGGTCAAGAAAAACCTGCAGGAATTGAAAGGCTCGATCGACATCCTCTCCGTTCCCGGCGAGGGGACGACGTTCCGGATCATGCTGCCGATCACGCTGGCCATCATCCAGGCGTTGGTCGTCCGCGCCGCCGGCGAGCAGTTCGCGATTCCGCTTACCTCGGTCGAAGAATCGCTGCGTATCTACTCGCGCGACATCCGCACCGTCGAACGCCGCGAAGTCTTCACGCTGCGCGATTTCACCCTCCCGCTGCTGCGCCTCGCCGACGCGTTCCGTCTCGATGGCGACCGCGACGAAGGTCCGGACACAAAGTGGTTCGTCGTCGTCACCCGCTCCGGTGAAAAGGTGGCCGGCATCCTCGTCGACGCGCTCGTGCGGCAGCAGGAAGTCGTGATCAAGTCGATCGGTGAGCGGCTGAAAACGATTCCGGGCATTGCCGGCGCGACGGAAGTCGGCGAAGGAGAGATCGTGCTGGTGATCGACGTCGGAACGTTGATCGATGCATTCGGAGGGGCGGCGAGGGAGATGCGGGCGGAGATTTTAGTTTGAAATGAATCACAGAGAGCACAGAGGTTTCTCTGTGTCCTCTGTGCCTCTGTGCCTCTGTGGTGAAAACGGTTTAGCGCATGTTTGAAGAATTCTTCGGCTTCACCGCAAAGCCCTTCGGCAAAACGCCCGATCCGGGATTTCTGTACGAAAGCGCCCAGCACGGCGAGGCGTTGGCGCGGCTGGAGTACGCGGTCGAAGAGAAGGAGCTGTCGCTGCTGGTCGGCGAAATCGGGTCCGGCAAGACCACGCTGTCGCGCGCGCTCATCGACCGCATCGGCGACGCGCGGCCGGTGATCCTGCTGATCAATCCGCGCCTCACTCCAACACAACTCCTCCGTTCCATCGCCTCGGGGCTCGGAATCCAACCCGCGCGTTTCCGCAACGAGCTGCTCGATCAGATTCACACCAAGCTCTTCGAGCTGTACGAAGCGGGGCGCGAGCCGGTGCTGATCATCGATGAGGCGCAGCTCATCCCGACCAAGTCGACGTTCGACGAGATCCGGCTCCTCACCAACTTCCAGCTCGACGATCAGAACCTTCTCTCGGTTCTCCTTATTGGTCAGCCCGAGCTGGAAACGCGTCTCGAACGCGCGCACTACGCGCCGCTCCGGCAACGCATCGGAATGCGTTATCGCCTCGGCCCGCTGACGCTCGATGAAACGATCAACTACATCGAGCACCGCATCCGCGTCGCCGGCGGATCGCGGAACCCGTTCACCGAGGACGCTGTCCGAACGATGCACGCAATCAGTGGCGGCATCCCGCGTGTGCTCAACACGCTCGCCACCACCGCGCTGCTCGACGCCTTCGGCGACGACGCCGAGACGATCGATGCATCGCGCATCTCCGCCGCCGCCCGCGAGCATCGTCTGCGCGACGCGCCAGCGAAAGATGAGAGGATCGACCACGTTCATGGTTGATCTGGTCAAGATTCGGAAGAAGAAGGCTCGGGAGTCGGGAGTCGGAAGTCGGGAGCCGGAGCAGAAGCCCGCCTCAGCCGAGGTCGCATCTCCGGCACCGGCCGTCGCGCAGTCTGAACCCGCAGCCCCTTCTCCGACCCCCGACCCCCGACCCCCGACCCCCGCGTCAAACAAACTCGACCAATTCAAAGCCACCGCCGGCCAGCGGCGCGAAGGTTTTTTCGAACGCGAAGACGAAACCACCTCGTCCGAACAGGTCGAGCTGCTCACCTTCATCATCGCCGGCGAGCAGTACGCCGTTTCGATCGAGCATCTCGTCGAGATCATCACGCCGCGCGCTGCCACGCAGGTTCCGAATGCCGATCCGACCATCGTCGGGATCATCTCGTTGCGCGGCACGATGGTTACGGTCATCGACGTCCGCCGCAAGCTGCGGCATCCGCCAGCGGCGCGCGGCAACGACACGCGCGTCATCGTCGTCGAGCGCGCCGGCGAGGTCCTCGGCTTCGAAGTTGATCGCGTCCTGCGCGTCCTCAAAGTAGACTCCGCCGCCGTCGAGCCGCATCCCGTCGTCCATTCGAGTGAGCTGACCGAAGCCGTGCGCGGCGTCTTCCGTCACAACAACGCGTTGACGATCCTGCTCGATTTGGACAAGCTACTGGCCTGAATCCATGGATCTCACCTGCAAGCAATGTGGCGCGCGATTTCGCGCGACGATTCCCGAGCCGTTGACCCGCGCGGTGCGCGTGGCTTGTCCGTCGTGCAGCAATCAGATGGTGCTCAAGCCGGCCGCGTTTCCGGCCGCGATGCCGCCGAAGAATGACGAACCGCCGCCAACGCTGCAAAATACGCCGCTGCCGAAACGCCGCACAGCCGTCATCGCCGACGAGCCTCGCCCGTTCCGCTCCTTCCTCGCCGAGCATCTTCGCCGCCTCGGCTTCGACGTGACGATGTTCGAGACTGGCGAGCCGGCGATCGAATTCATCCGCCGCGCGCGCGCCGACCTCGCCATCGTCAACGTCTATCTCAAGGGACGCCTCGGCGTCGAAGTCACGGAAGACATTCGCGCCGATCCGTCGCTCGGAAACACGCGCGTGATCCTCATCGGCGCGCTGTTCCGCGCGAATCGCTTCCGCGCCAATCCGACGAATCTCTACGGCGCGGACGAATACATCGAAGAGCAGATTCCGGAGAAAGAGTTCCGGCAGATCATCCGGAAACTTTTCCCCCAGGTCGGGCATACCGAGGAGTTGCCGATCGAGCCGAAGGAGTACGACGAAGCGCGGCGGCTGGCGCGGCTCATCCTCAGCGACATCGTCATCTACCATCCCGGCAAGGTGGAAGCCGGCATCCGCGACGACAACTTCTTCGACGTGCTGAAAACAGAAATCGGCGAAGGGCGCAACTACTACGACTCGCGGGTGCCGTTGCGCGTGCGCCAGAACACCGAGATTTTTTCGGAGACGCTCCAACAATTCGTGCGCATGAAGCGCGAGGAGATGGGACGGCTGATGACAGGGACGGATCAATGAACGCCGACCCGCTTCTCATCGAGCAGGCGCGTTCCACCGATCCCGATGCGCGTCAGAAGGCGGCGTATCTCGTCGCGCACATGGTCGACGAACGCGACTACGCGCTGATGTTCGAGCTGCTCGGCGACAAGGACTGGCGCGTGCGCAAGACCATCGTCGACGGCTTCGTGCGCGATCCGCAACCCGAGGTTGTGACGGGATTGCTCGACGCACTGGCCGACGCCGAAAACGCCGGCAAGCGCAATTCGGCCACCGAGGCGCTGATCAGGATCGGTGAGGACGCGATCATTCCGATCGTCGATCGGCTGCGCATCGAACGCGACGTCGACGTCCGCCTCTCGCTCGTCAACCTTCTCGGCGATCTTCGCAGCAGCGACGCCTTCGACATCCTCGTCGAGACGCTGGAAGGTGAGCCGGACATCAACGTGTCGTCGTCGATCGTCTCATCGCTCGGCAAGTATCGCGACGCCGCCGCGCTGCCGCATCTGTTGCGCGTCCTGCAGCGCGAGGATCTGTGGCTGAAGTTCCACGCCATCGAAGCGCTCGGCGAAATCGGCGACCGCGCCGCGCTGCCGGCGATTCTGCCGCTGTACAAGGAGAAGTCGCTGCGCAAGCCGGTGCTCGAAGCGGTCGGAAAGATCGCCGACGTCGGCACCGTCTCGTTCCTTCTGAAGATCATCGCCGGCGACGAGAAGCTGAACCTGACGGCGTTGCGCGCGCTGGTGCGGATCGCCGAGACCAGCAAGCCGAAGATCGTCGAACAAACGGAGCGGCTGCTGATTCAGCGCAAGTTCCGCGAGGCGTTCCCGGAAGCGAAAATCGATCCGCTGATCGAGCATCTGCATTCGACGCCGAAACGCGATGTGAAGACGTTCATCCTCAAGTTCCTCGGCTGGTCGGGCGACGAGCGCGCGCTGCCGGTGCTGATGACTTGCCTCGAGCATCCCGACTCCGCGGAGACTGCAGCTCAGGCGCTGATCGATTTCGGCCCGACTGCGGTGCCGGCAATTCTCGAAGCGCTGCGCACCGCGGAAGAGGACGAAATCATCGCGCTGTTGCTGCGCGTGCTCAACGTGATCGGCGGCAGGGACGCGGGCCCCAACATCCTGCCGCTGCTCGATCACGAGAATCCGATGATCCGCCGCCTCGCCATCGAGACGCTCGGCGAGATCGTCGATCCGCGATCGGCCGACTACCTGCTCGCCAAACTCGATGACGCGGACGTCGCGTCGCAGCAAGCGGCGGTGAACGCGATCTCGGCGATGGTGGCCGCGTTTCCGGAAATCAAGCCGCAGGTTCTGGCGAAGATCCGCCGTCTGCTCCAAAACCCCTCGGTGCCGATGAAGCTCAACTCGCTCTCGGTCTTCGTCAACATCCAGGGCGAGGGGTATCACGACGAACTGCTGCTGGCGTCGAAGGACAGCGATCCCATCATCCGGCAGAAGGCGGTTTCGCTGATGGGGATGTTCAGCGAGGAACGTTTCGCCGACGCGCTCGTGCTCTCCCTCGCCGACGAAGCGACGTCCGTGCGCCTGGCGGCGATCAATGCGATCGTTCGTCATCGTCCGGCGCAGGGACTCGAGCCGCTGATCTCGTCGCTCGAAGATTCCGACATCTGGATTCGCACCGCGGCCGCGCAGGCGCTCGGGGAGTATCGGAATCCTGATGCGATCGAGCCGCTCGTTCATCATCTCGATCACGATCTTCCGCCGGTCCGTATCGCCGCGATCGAAGCGCTCGGCAAGTCGGGCGACGAGCGTGCGAAGAGTGTCCTTTTCGATTGCGCGCACGAGTCGGATCTCGAAGTCCGCCGCGCCGCAATCCTCTCCCTCGGACGCGTGCCTGGCGAAGAAGTCTTCGACTATCTGATGTTCGCGACGACAGACGCCGATTGGCGCATTCGCGCCGCGGCCGTGACCGCGGTTGCCGTTCGCGGCGACCGCACGGCGCTGCCGGCATTGCACACCGCGCTGCTGGATCCCGACACGTACGTGCAGCAATCCGCGGTGTTGGCGCTCGACAAGCTGCCCGACCGCGAGTCGTTTCCGCATCTGTTCCGGGCGCTGGAAAACAGCGTCATCCTCGATGAGGTTTCCGATCTTTTCGTGCGTCACAAACAGCTCTATCGCGATCTTCTGGAGGAGGCGTGGCGTACGGCCGACAGCCGTCGCGAGGTGGTGATCGCGGCGATTTTGCAAGCGATGAAAGAGAAGGGATGAGGGACGAGTGGCGAGGGACAAGGGAGCTGAATTCCCTCGTCCCTCGTCCCTTGTCCCTGGCTCATGTCCACATTCAACCTGTCCTTGAATCACCATCTCGATCTGCCGGACGACGTGTTCCGGCTGATGCGGGATCAGATTTACAAGCGCACGGGGATGTGGTTCGCCGACACCTCGAAATACCTTCTGCAGAAGCGGCTCTCGCCGCGCGCACGTGAGCTGAATTTCGAATCGTTTCAGAAGTACTTCTATTTTCTACAGTACGACCCGCGCGCCGAGGCCGAGTTCGATCAGATCTACGACCTGGTCACGACAAATGAAACGTACTTTTTCCGCGAGCCGGCGCAGCTCGCCGCGTTCGCGGACGAGATCGTGCCGGAGATTCTGTCGCGCAAGACGATCAAGAAGATCCGGATCTGGTCGGCCGGCTGTTCGTCCGGCGAAGAGCCCTACTCGATCGCCATGCTGCTGAACGAAGCTGGCTACTACGACCGCGCCACGTTCGAGATCTTCGCCAGCGACATCAACCAGCAGGTGCTCGCCAAGGCGCGCCGCGGCCACTATCGCGAGAGCGCCTTCCGCGCCACCGACGGACCGCTGCGCGACAAGTACTTCACGCGCAACGAAGACGGTTCGTGGCACATCCACGACGACATTCGCAACCGCGTTTCCTTCGGCCGCCTGAACCTCTACGACGAGCCGCGCGTCTCGCTCCTCGGCCACCTCGACGTGATCTTCTGCCGCAACGTGATCATCTATTTCGATGACCAGTCGAAGAAGGTGGTGGTCTCGAATTTCTACAATCGCCTCACCGACACCGGCTACCTGCTCCTCGGCCACTCGGAATCGCTGATCTCGCTCTCCACGCAGTTCAAACTGCGCCACCTGAAGAACGACATGGTGTACCAGAAGTGATGCCGCTCCGCGCCCTCGTCATCGACGACTCTGCCTACAACCGCGTGACGATTTCGCGGTTGCTGGCGTCGTCGCCGGACATCGACGTCGTGGCCACGGCGGTGAATGGCGAGGACGGAATCCGGCAAGTGATGCGGCATCGTCCTGACGTCATCACGCTCGATCTGGAGATGCCGGTGATGGACGGCTTCGCCTTCCTGCGCTGGCTGATGGCGAATGTGCCGACGGCTGTGATCGCGGTGTCGTCGCGTTCCTCCGACCGCAGCGTTTTCAAAGCGCTCGACCTCGGCGCGGTCGATTTCATCGCCAAGCCGGGTGGTCGCGTTTCGCCGCGTCTCGAGGAAATCCAGCGCGATCTCATCGCCAAAGTCCTTCAGGTCGCCGACATCCGCATGGAGAACCTGCGCCGGCGCATCGTCGAAGAGGACGACGTCGCGCCGCACGAAATGGCGCCGCCGGCCGTTTGCGACGGCGGCATCGACCTCGTCGCGATCGGTTGCTCGACCGGTGGACCGCCCGCGCTGCAACACGTGTTTCAGAACCTGCCGCTGCTGCCGATTCCAATCGTCGTCGCGCAGCACATGCCGCCGGCGTTCACGCGCCTCTTTGCCGAACGGGTCAACAAACTCACCAGCTACACGGTGAAGGAAGGCGACGACGGCGAGCTGCTGCGGCCGGGCACGGTCTACGTCGCGCCGGGCGGGATGCAGATGGAGATCCGCCGCGTCGCGGAGGGCTTGCAGCTGCGCACGTTCGCGGCGAAGTCGAACGATCTCTACGCGCCCTCGGTCGATCGCCTCCTCATCTCCGCCAGCGACGCCTGCGCCGAGCGCATGGTGGCCATCATCATGACCGGCATGGGCGACGACGGCGCGCAAGCAATCCGCCGCGTCCGCGAACGCGGCGGCCGCACGATCGCCGAGTCCGCGCAAACCGCCATCATCTTCGGCATGCCCAACGAAGCCATCAAGACCGGCTGCGTCGACCAGGTCCTCGCGCTCAACGACATCCCGCGCGCCATCGAGCGATTGTGCGCGGGTTAGTTCGGACGAGAGTTTTGCGGCGAAGAGATCAACGCTTCGCCTTCTCACATTCGCCCTTTGCGTAAGCGCAAAGTTCGGCTGCCAACACCTTCGTGGTGGCGGGCCAGAGCCAGGCTTCTTTGCCCGCGGTAAGGACCCGTTGACCATCCAACGCGAATACGGCGGCCGAGACCTCCGATTGGTTGACCGCATCCCGCAGATCGCTTGGCTCGTAGTCGAGTTTGAGCGACAACACAATCGGCGGCATTCCTGCTTTGTACGCATCCCAAAGCCGTACGCTGCCATCCGAGCTCGCCGAGACGAGAGCATCGCCTTGCTTGTTGTACTCAAGCGAGTTCACTGAAGATGCGTGTCCCTTGAGAGAGAACATACGGTCGCTATCGCTTGAGCTACGAAAATTTTCAGCTTCCCCCAGAACTAGATTCCCATCGCTGAAGCCAATCGCAAACAGCGAGTGCTTTCCGGCCGAGTTCCAGGCGAGGCTGCGCATGTGTAAATCGTCAGATGCGCCTTCCATGTCCCATTCCAGCTTGGCAGGATCGAGCGTGAATCCTCCGATCTCGGTGACGATCAGGAGTTCCTTCGGCTCATCGGCGGAGTGGTGGAAGGCGATCGAATTGATGCGAGCCGGCTTTCCTTTGGAATCGGCGAGCGTAGGGGTCTTTCCTTTCGGCGAGGCGTCGTCCACGTTCCAGAGCCGAACGACACCATCGAAAGTTCCTGCGGCGAGCAGAGCCCCATCTGATTCGAACGCGAGCGCGCTGACCACGTCGGTTCCGGCGTCGAGCTCATGCACGGTTTTGGCGGGATCGTGAAGGTCGCGAAGGAACACGCGGCCCTTTCCGCTTCCGACCGCGAGCCAAGTGCCGTGCGCCGCCAGCGCGTGCACACCGCCGGGAAAATTTCCGACCTGGCGGATCGGAGCGTCGGGATTCGCGACGTCGAAGGTGAAGAGGTTGCCGTCGTCGCCGCCAGCGAAAGCGGTGTGGCCGTCCGGCGCGAGTGTCAGCGAGCGAAAAACGTCCGAGCCTTTCCAGTGTCTGAATACTTCGCCGGCTCGCTCCATCTGTAGATCGAACAGAGTGAGCAGCATGGCGTTGAAAATGTCGGCGTCGTTGAGCCGGCCTCCGTTTTCCCGATTGAGGCGTTCGGCTTTGAGAGCAGCCGCGGCCGTACGGGCTTTCATCATGCCCTGCACGATGTCGAGCGCAAGCACGTGAGCTTCCTGGATGCGAGCAAGCCGCTGCGCCTCGGCGAGCAGGGCTTGTGCTTTCTTGGTCTGATCGTTCGCCATCCTGCTTTGTTGGAACGCCATCTTGCTTAGCTCGTTCGCGTTTCGCTCATTGATCCGCGCGAGATAACTTTGTTTTTGTGCGTCTTGCTTGCTGACGCTCAAGGCAGCCTCGCTTTTTGCCACGGCCTTCTGCGCACGCTGTGCTTGAGTTATCGCGTCATCGGCAACGTGTTTCGCTAAATCTGCCTGTTTCTTCTCTCTGACCGCCCAAAAACCGAATCCCGCGACCGCGATCGACGCGATCGCCAGGATCATCGCCAGCGCCCGCCGCCGCCTCTCCTTCTCGCGCGCGTTGCGGTCGCGCTCTTCGCGGCTGGCGTCGAGAAACGCCATCGCGCGGGCAAATGACGGATCGTACCGAGCCGCCCATGCCTCGGTCGGCGCTTCCTTCCGCCGCCAGGTGAGGACAATCTGAAGTTCCGGATCGCGCCAGAGTGCCGCCACTCCCTCCTCGTGACGGGACGCGGCCCTGGCGAGGCCGAGGTAAAGCTGGGCCGAGCGCGACTCCTCGTCTGCCCACTGCGCGAGACGCGTCCAGATGCGCATCAGACTCTCGTGCGAGATATCGATGATCGATTCCTCGTCGAGCTGTGTGGTGGCGGGCGGCATCAGGAACGTACGACCATCACACCGGAACCGATCGATGACGGCGGCGACCTCGATGGTGGTAGCGCCGCTGATCGCGCAGATCTCGCGGATCGAAACCGGGCGTCGGACGCCGCGCACGTCGCTCTCTTTGTCCGTCAGCGCTTTGAACATCTTCTGGGCGATCAATTGCTGGTTGCCGTTCAGATCGGAGAACGCCTCATCAGCATGACGCGACAGCGCCGTGCGCATCGTGCCGACTGCCTCGTAGTGCCGCAGGTCGAGCGGCTCGCCGGCCTCGTGATCGGCCGTCCACGCCTCCCACGTGCGCATCATTGCGTGCTGCAGGATAGGAAGCTGATCGGGATCGTCGCCGACGTCGTTGAGCAGCCGCGACACGAGGCGAGGAGCGATGGCCGCGCCACCGACCGCGACCGGTCCGGTGATCGCGCTGCGCAACTCGTCGCGGTTCATCCGCGAAACGAGGTAGACACCGTCGTTGATCACCTCAGGCAGGTCGGTGAACTCCATGCAGTCGCCGATGAAATCGGAGCGCATGGTCAGCGCGATGTAGATTGGCGCGTCGCTCTCGCGCGCGGCGAGCAGCAGCTTCACGAATGCCGCCGCGTCGTCGCGCCCCGCTTCCCGCCGGCTTCGTTTGTAGCGGAACAGCTCCTCGAACTGATCGACCAGGACCAAAACGTTATCTTCCGGCGCGATGCGTGCCTCGCGGACGCACTCGACGATGCCGAGATCACTGGCGCGCAACGTGGTCTCGAAGAAGCCCTGCTTCAGCTCTTCGTCGCCGGTTTCGCCAAGAGCCTCGGGGGCGCTGAGCGCGGCGGCGAGATTGGCGAGCGGATCGACGCCCGGCCGCATGATCGCCACGCGCCAACGTGAACCCGCGGACGTCATCCCGCCACCGTACAGCGTCGGGATCAATCCCGAGCGCACCAGCGACGACTTTCCGCTGCCTGATGTGCCGAGGATGGCGAGGAAACGCGTCGTGCGCAGACGTCGCAAAAGCTCGTCGGTCTGTCTTTCACGGCCAAAGAAGAGAGAGTCCTCGTCCGCCTCGAACGGGCGGAGTCCGGGAAATGGATTCGGCCATTTCTCAGGAAGCGGAAGAGCTGCGCTCACGCGGAGCTCCGATTCGCCGACAGCTCGTCGAGGAACGGATCGAGCGCGGCGGGATCGAAGCCCGACGCCGGCTCGTGAAGTGTGGTTGCCTCGCGCGTGCGGAAGCGTTCTTTCTCCGGCCTGGCAGGCGCGCCGATGTAGATCGCGCGGGCGAGCCACGCCTTCTCGCGTCCGAGGCCTGCGCTCTTCTGTAACTCGCTCAGCTTCCGCCGCAGCCAGAGCTCGCTCGACTTGCCGTAGTAGAGGAGCAACGCATCAGCCGATTTGAGAATCTCCTCGTGTCCCAGCCGGGCCTGTGCTTCGTCCGGGTCGAACACCGGCAGGATCACTTCGAAGCCGCTGTTGTAGAGGAAATCCTCGATCGGCCGCGTGCAATCGAGATCCTGCTGATCGCAGAGGAGGTAGATACGCGTCAGATTGCCGGCCGCCGGCACAGGCGTCGTCACCGGCGCGGGAGGCGGCGCGAGTTTGCGGAAAATGATCGTCTTCAGATCCTCGAACGGCACTTCGATCACCTCTGCCGTCGCGTGAACGGTGGGATCGTTCTGCAGTCGATTGACAAACTGCAGTTGGCGCTCATCCTCGATCTCGCGGCCGGGCGGCAGCCAGATCACGCTTGAGAATCCGGCGGTCGATGCGAGCTGTGATGCGAGCGACTGCTGGCGTTCCACGGTCGACTGCGTTACCCCGTCGGCGACCACACCGTAGTTGCGGCCGATGAGGTGAATGGAAAGTTTGCTGCGGAGAAGGTTCTCGCGCATGACGCCATCGAGTTCCGAAGCGATCAGCGGCAGCGGCCGGTCAGGAAGCACTTCGTAGCCTTTGCGGAGCAGGTCACGGCGCACCGCTTCCCGATCGTCACGAAGGTCGAAACTGGTCTCCGCAAGGAAGACAGTGCCCTTGCTCTCTTTCGGCTCGACCACCGTTTTGTCGTGTTTCAGCATCTTCAGGAGCTTGACGATGTCCTGCGCCAAGTCGTCGAGCCGGGCCAAAAAAATGCGATCCGAGGTGTCGGCCTTCACCTGCGCGAGCTCGCGCGTTCTTCCTTTTGCGTCGTAGACGAAGAACTCGTAGCCGAGCATCGGCTGCACTTCCTCGGGGAACTCCTCGGGGCTGATCGGCGTCTTGACCACTTTGAAGACGCGCGTTTTGTCCTCGATGCGCACGCCGCCGGCGCGGTTCGCGGCGAGACAGAACTCGTGCAGCTCGCGCGTACACCACACGGACTCCACGTACCGAGGCGAGAAGATCGACACCAGCGCCGCAATGCGCGGCAACTGCTTGAGAATGGTGTCGGCGAAGTAGTCGTTTCCTCGCACCTCCAGGTCTCGCCAGATCTTCGGAGTCGAGCCGAGGAGCTGGCCGACACGAATCTCCAGCAGATGATGAAGGCGCGACACCCACCCGTCTTCCCCCTCGACCAGCGTCTGGTCGTCAATATGCGCGTAGCTGATCAGGAAATCGTGTTCAAAGTTCATAGGCATAGCACGGCGGCTTTGCACCCCAGGGAACGTTCAAATGTTTGGGACCTACTATGGAGTGGCGCTGGGAGGTAGTTTCCCTACCCCCAGAGGAGAACTCGCCATCACGCGGCGGGTTTCGCCTTCGTCGTTTCCTGCTGCGCGGAGGCCCACTTGGCGTGTTCCTGCGAGACGAGCGACTCGACGCGTTCCGCGAGCAGGGCGCGGGCGTCGGCGACGCCGGCGTACGGCGATGCCTTCGCGATGTAGACGTATTTTTCGTGCTTCAGCGATTCGCACGTCGATCGATACGCGATCCAGTTCTGCTGGTACTGGTTGAGATGGAGCAGACCTTCCAGAACCGTGATTACGACGCCGAGGCCGCCCGCGATCCAATCCGCATGGGGCAACTGCAGCGCCGGCAGGAACGGAATCACCGCGGCGGCTACGATCTCGGTGACCTTGATCCGCTTGTAGATCCGCTGGTTGCTGCTGCTCTTGCGGTCGTACCAGGAGATCTGGTCCTCGAGACGTTCCACCACCGGATCTGCGTCAGCAGTCATGTGAAGCTCCATCGATGATTAATGAAGGCGCATTGTAGCGCCGCGCTCGCATTCTTCGTCCGCTTCCGTGTGCTACTCTCCTTCGTCGTCCGAGAGAAGCGTCCATGACCGAAGAGAGAGCTGAGAAGTTTCTGGAGCTGTTCAACAAGGGCAAGGAATTCACCGAGGAGTTGCTGAGAGAAAATCAGCGGCTTCGGTATCGCCTGGCCACGCTCGAAACCGAGGGGACAGCCGGTTCGAATGATGAAGTCCAGCGGCTACGCGCCGAGGTGCAGGTGCTCACCGAAGAAAACCGGCGCATCGCCCAGCGGTTCAAGGAAGTCGAAGAAGAGAACAAGGACTTCGCCAACCGCTACATCGAGGTCGAGGAGCAGAACAACAACCTCGCCAATCTCTACGTCGCGAGCTATCAGCTCCACTCCACGCTCGACTTCCGCGAAGTCATCCAGATCGTGCAGGAGATCGTCATCAACCTCATCGGTGCGGAGTCGTTCGCGATCCTGCTGCTCGACGAGAAGACGAACGAGCTGAAGACGATTGCGTCCGAGGGCGAAGACGTCATGCCCGGCATCGAGGCGCTCTCCACGCGGCTCGGCGACGGCATCCTCGGCAGTGTGGCGAAGACGGGCGAGAGCTACTACATCAATCAGGATCTCGAAGACGGCGGCAAGGTCACGCTCGACAAACCGCTGGCCGCGGTGCCGCTCAAGATCAAGGAACACGTGATCGGCCTGGTGGTGATCTACAAACTTCTGCAGCAGAAGGACTCGTTCTCGGCAGTCGATTACGAGCTGTTTTCGCTGCTCGCCGCGCATGCCGCGACGGCGATTTTCTCGTCGAAACTCTACTCGCAGTCGGAGAGGAAGCTGAACACGATTCAGAGCTTCCTCGACCTGCTGACGACGACGTCGTGAGGGCCCGATAGTGGCATTGGACAACGCGAATTTTCTGGTCGTCGAAGACTCGCCAACCATGCGCCAGTTGATCTCGTTTTCGTTGAAGCGATTCAAGAACGCGAGAATCCTGGAGGCGGTCGATGGCGTCGACGCGCTCAAAAAGCTTTCCGGCCCCGACAAGATCGATCTGATCCTGACCGACATCAACATGCCGGTGATGGACGGATTGAAGCTGGTGTCGCTGGTGCGTCAGAACGCGCAGTTGAAGAACATCCCGATCATCATCATTACGACCGAGGGAGCCGAGGAGGACCGCGAACGCGGCCTGGCCCTCGGCGCGAATGCATACATCTCGAAGCCGATCCAGTCGTCGCATCTGATCAAGACGATCTCGGAGCTGCTGGCGGTGTGAGCTCGAAGGTTCGGGAGTCCTGTCATCCTGAGCCGCCGGAGCTGCGTAGGCGAAGCCGGAGCAGCGCAGGACGGTCGAAGGACCCCCTCAGTGCTTGCATCGTGACTTACCGCCGCCCTACCTTAGTTATCAGCAGGGGGTCCTTCGACCGTCCTGCGCGACTACGGCTTCGCCTACGTCGCTCCGGCGGCTCAGGATGACATTTTCACGATTCCGTCCGGCGCTGATCCTTCTTCTCTTCGCTGCCGCGCGCATCCCTCTTCTCATCGTCCGCGCGCCGTTTTTCGACGAGCTTTTTACGAGGTGGATTTCGGCGAAGCCGTTCGCCGAGATCGTGCCAGCGTTGCGGTGGGATTCAGGTCCGCCGCTTTACTACTTCGTGGTGCGGTTGCTCGGCGATCCCTCGGTGACGATTACGCGGATTCTGTCGCTGGTCTGCGCGGCAATTTCGCTGATTCTGATTCTTCGAACGAAGAACATGATCGCCGCGCTGCTGCTGGCCGTTTTCCCGCCCGCGATCCTCTTCGCAGTCGACGCGCGCAATTACGCGATGTGCGCGATGTTCGTCACGATCGCGGTGTTGGCGATCGATGAGGACCGTCCGTTTGTCGCGGCAATCGCGCTGCTCGCGGCGGCGTACAGCCATTACTACGCGGTGCTGCTGTTTCCCATTCTGCTGCTGGGACCTGCCGGCGAGCCGCCGGCGGTCCAGCCGGCGAGCCGCCGGCGCTACGGTCGCCGGCGCGCGTACGCGCTCGCGGCCGCGATCGTTCTCTACATCCCCGGGTTCCTGCTCGCGCTGCACCAGCCGGTCGAGGCAAGAGCGTGGATGACGGGAAACTGGCCGAACGCGCTTTTCATCGCGCCGCCGATCGCCATCGCCATCATCGGCGCGATCGCATTCGCGATCTCGATCCGCGTGAATCGCTACGCGATCATGGTGCTCGCACCCTTGCTCCTCGCCGTCGCCACGCGCGTCTACGTCCCGTTGCGTTTCGAAGCCGTCATCGCGACGCCGCTCGTGCTCTGGCTGGCGGAGTCGCTGAAGACGAACCGTTTTCGCGTCCCGCTGACCGCGGCGCTCGTCGCCGTCTGTGCCGTTTGGACCACGCTCGGCATCGTCGATCACGCCACCCGTCCGACCGATTCGTATCGAGCAGCCGCGGCCTGGGTCGCAAACAACGTCCCGGCGAACGAAACCCTCCTCGCTTCCGGATACTGCTACCTCGAAACGATGATGAACGGCCACTCGCGTGTCGTCGCCTTCCCGGATGAGCAGGCCATCCATCCCGGCTGGCGAGCGCTGCCGAAGGCGGGACTTCATTCGCCGGCCGGCGCGTTCTTCTGGACCGGCGAGCGCGCCGCGCCCGAGTTGGGCGTCTTCCGCCGCGACCGCCGCATCATCGAACCGCTATTCATCAACGACCGTGCGATGGTTGCACTGGTAAGGTAAACTCGCCGCCCATGCCTCATTTCATCACCGACAAGTGCATTGGTTGCAGCGTCTGCGAGGTGAAGTGCCCCACCAACACCATCTGGGGCGCCGCCCGCGGCATGTACTACATCCACCCGGAGCGCTGCATCGACTGCTCCGTTTGCGGCATCTACTGTCCGGTCGACGCCATCCAGAACCAGCACGGCGAGTTCATCCCGCGCGTGAAGCCGAAAGAGATCCCGAAAGCCGAGGTCATCAAAGAGCTTTGCACGGGGTGCGAGTTCTGCGTCGACATCTGTCCGTTCGAGTGCATCAAGATGATCGACCCGAACGACGAGACGATCGCGAACCACTACAAGATCGCCTTCGTCGACGAGAAAAAGTGCGTGGCCTGCCGGCTCTGCGAGTCGGTCTGCGACAAGGACGCCATCGTCGTCCCCGACGCGCCGACGCAGCTCAAGACGTACCTGCCTGATTTTGTGGTGATGGGAACCGGACGTTGACGCGGGAGCCGGGAGCCGGGAGTCGGGAGTCGGAGACTCGACCCGCGCATTTTCCGACCCCCGACCCTCGACCTCCGACACCCGCATCCATCGACGTTCCGAAAGAGTCGCCCAAAACCATCCTCTTCCAGTTCGTCGTCTTTCCGCTCGGCGTCGTCGCCATCGCCGTTCTGATCTTTTTCCTCTTCGGCAGACTGGCCACGGAGGAGCAGGGCATCCCCGACTACATCAACGCCATTCGGTCCGGCAGTTCGCATGAGCGCTGGCAGGCCGCGTATCAGCTTTCGAAATCGCTGAAGCGCGGCGAAGCCAAACGCTATCCGAACCTCGAGCACGACGTGGCGGCGCTCTACACGAATTCGAAATCCGATGACCCTCGCATCCGCCGCTACCTCGGCATGGTTCTCGGGCAACTCGGCGACCGCCGCGCCACCCCCATCCTGCTCGATGGCCTCAACGACCGCGACATCGACAACCGCATCTACGCACTGACCGCTCTCGGCGAGCTGCGCGATCCCGCGGCCGTTCCTCGGATCGCCAAAGCCGTCACGGATGACGACAAAGACGTCCGCGCCACCGCCTACTACACGCTCGGCGCGATCGGCGATCCGAGCGCGGTTCCGGTGCTCGCGGCCGGCCTTGAGGACCAAACGCCTGACGTCCGCTGGAACGCCGCCATCGCCCTGGCACGCCTCGGCGATCCGCGCGCGCTCGGGACGCTGCGCGAGGTTCTCGACCGCTCGCGGCTGAACAGAGTCACCGGCATGCGCGAGGATCAGAAGGAAGACGCCATGATCGTGGCGATGTCCGCCTACGCCAAGCTGGCCGGCAAGGGCGCCGCTCCCGACTTGCAGCGGATCGCCTCCAGCGATCCGAGCCTGCGCGTCCGCGCCGCGGCCAAACAGGCGCTGGCGCAGATCGGCGCCTGATCATCCGCGGCACTTTCATTGCCGCTAAATTGCTGAGTTGCGATGCTTTATCCATGAATTCAGCAACGCACCAGACCCCGTGACACCTGTCACCTTTTTCGTTGACAGCGGTTGCTGAAAAGCGGATATTTACGCCCGCGCCGGAGCGTCCCCGTTCGGCAACCTCATTACCTGGATGTCTGACGAAATCACGCCATATCAGATGGTTCCGAAGACCCCACTTGCGGGGAGCGCGGCTGCTGACATCCGCGAACAGGGCGAGATCACCCGCCGCAGTTTTCCCGTTGTCCTGACCGCCGCCTGGGTCGCCCTGACCGCCGCCCTCGGAGGCATGAGCGCGGTTCTCCTCCGTTTCCTCTTCCCCAACGTCCTCTTCGAGCCGGTGCAGAAATTCAAAGCCGGCCTGCCGTCCGACTACTCCGTCGGCGAGGTCGACGAGCGCTGGAAAGACAAGTACGGCATCTGGATCGTGCGTACCGAGGAGATCGTGTACGCGCTGATCACCGTGTGTACGCACCTCGGATGCACGCCCAACTGGCTGCCGACCCAGAATAAATTCAAATGCCCCTGCCACGGCAGCGGCTATTACAAGTCAGGGATCAATTTCGAAGGACCGACTCCCCGGCCGCTCGAGCGCGCCAAGATTTTCATCGACATCGCTGACGGCCAGATCGTCGTCGACAAGTCCAAGCAGTTCCATCAGGAGCGCGGTGAGTGGACTGACCCGGAGGCGTTCATCAAGCTGTAGCTTCCCGCTGTCAGCCGGCAGAAGGAAGCTGAGGAGAAAATGGCGAATCTACGAGGACTCCAGGAAGGCATCGTCAATTCGCAGATCTGGAAATCCGTTTTCCGGGTCGGCATCCCCAACACGAACCGCAAACGCGTCCTTGCGGTCCTCGGCTCGCTCATTCTCCACCTGCATCCCGTCAAAGTGCGCCGCTCCGGCGTGCGAATGAGCTACACCTGGTGCATGGGAGGAACGTCGTTCTTCCTTTTCCTCGTCGAGACTGTGACCGGCCTGCTGCTGATGTTCTATTACAGGCCGACGATCGAGTACGCCTTCACCGACATCATGGACCTGCGCGAACAGGCGCCGTTCGGGATCATGCGCGAAATGCACCGATGGGGTGCGCACGCAATGGTCATCGCCGTCTGGCTGCACATGTTCCGCGTCTTCATGACCGGCTCTTACAAGCCGCCCCGCGAATTCAACTGGAATGTCGGCGTCATCCTGCTCGTGCTGACGCTGCTGCTGTCGTTTACCGGGTACCTGCTGCCGTGGGATCAGCTCGCGATCTGGGCGATCACGGTCGGCTCGTCGATGGCGCGCGCCAGCCCGGGTGCCGGCAATGAGGGGCCCATGTCGGGCCTCGTGAAATTAGGGGACATACGACTGATTCATGCGGGCGATGATGCCCGCTTCGCGCTCATCGGCGGGCGGTCCATTGGCGCCGCGACGCTGCTGCGCTTCTATGTCCTTCACTGCGTGGTCATCCCCCTGGCGGCCGGTTTCCTGATGGCCATTCACTTCTGGCGGGTTCGAAAAGACGGAGGCATCTCAGGTCCGCTGTAGCGGGTCGAGGGCACGATGACTTTCATCAAGGATTTCGTCAACGTACTGTCAGCAGGATCGATCTCGTTCCTCCTGCTGACGTCGATTTTTGCGTTGATTATCTTTTTCAACCTCCTCGGCGGCCGGATCAAATCGGCCGGCGGTTTTGCCTTCATCGGTTTCGGCCTCGTTATGTTCCTGGCCGGGATTTTCGTCCCGCCGCTGCTTTATCTCGGCGTTGCCTATTTCCTGATCCTTTTTGTATTGGCGCGCCTCGGCGGGCGGCTCTGGGATACAAAGATCGGTCTGTGGCTCTTCGTCTTCGGCGGACTGGCGTTCGGCCTCTCGATGCTCGATCCGAATTTCTTTCTCATCGCCGCGAAACCGGACAACGTCCCCATCGTTGCGATGATTTTTCTCCTCGGATTTTTTACGTGGCTCGCGCTGCGTAAGGCCTATCTGAACGACACGCAGCTCATCGTCGGCGGGATTCCGTGGGAGAAAACGGAGTCGGATGAAAAGCTCTTCACCTGGCCCGACCTCGTCTACACCGAAATGCTCTGCATGATCCTGCTGACGATCGTGATGATCGTCTGGTCAGTCGTGCTCAGAGCGCCGCTGGAGGAAGCGGCCAATCCCACTTCCTCACCTAATCCTGCCAAGGCTCCCTGGTACTTCCTCGGCCTGCAGGAAATGCTCGTCTATTTCGATCCCTGGCTGGCCGGCGTGGTGTTGCCGACGCTGATCATCGTCGGGCTCATGGCCATCCCCTACATCGACACGAATCCGAAGGGAAACGGCTATTACTCGTTCCGCGAGCGGAAATGGGAGATCAGCGTCTTCCTGTACGGCTTCCTGGTGCTCTGGTCGTTCCTGATCATTACCGGCACCTTTCTTCGCGGCCCGAACTGGAACTTCTTCGGCCCTTACGAATACTGGGATCCCAATAAGCTCGTTCCGTTGGTGAACGTCGACCTCTCTGAGCTCATGTGGGTGAAGGTTCTCGGCACCTCGCTGCCGAAACTCTGGATCATCCGCGAGATCTTCGGACTCGTGCTGATCGGCGCCTATCTCGGCACGCCGCCGGTGATGGCCATTGGGCCGTTCCGCCGTTTCTACATGAAGATGGGAGCAGCCCGCTATTACGTCGGCGCCTACCTCTTCCTGATCATGATGTCGCTGCCGATCAAGATGGTTCTGCGCTGGCTGTTCAATTTGAAATACATCCTGCATATCCAGGAGATATTTTTCAATGTATGAGGAGGCAGGGACGAGGGGATGAGGGAAAAGGGATGAGGGAAGAGGAACGGCAGGAGCCAGGCTTGGCTTCTTCTCGTCCCTCGTCCCTCGTCCCTCGTCCCTGTCTCCCTCGTCCCTGATTCATGAAGCCACAAGAGCCGATTCCGCACAACTACTCGATGAGCAGGCTGAATTTGATATTCGCCCTGTCGAGTCTCGTTCTCGTCGCGGTGACGGGCCTTGTCGTCGGCTACGACTACATCCGCGGCTGGAAGTGGTTTCAGCTCGAGTTCATGCGCATGCAGCGCGAGCGCATCGTCCAGGAAATGCAGATAGCGAAGTCGGCAGAGAACAGCAAGCAGCTCGCCGATCTGGATGCGCAGGAACGCAAGAACAGTCTCGAACTGGCCGGGCACCGCGATCAATACATGGCCGCGCAGAAGGCGTTTGACGCGATGGAAGGTGATCACTATCGCGCCGATCAGGATTACCGTTTCGCCAAAGCGAACCTCGACGCGCAGCGCTACATCACCGAAGCGTCCGTCGTCCAGCATCGTTCCGACGCCGCGCAACAGCAGGCTGAGTACGAGCGGCAGTCCGCTCACCTCGCGGAACTGCAAGTGCGCCTTCAGGAAGTCACGCGCCAGCGCGACGCGGCGAAAGCGAACGTCGACCAATGGCTCAAGAAGATCAAGGATGCCGAAGATAAGAAAAAAGAGCTGACGGCTTCGGTGGATTTGCTGAGCAAACAGCTCACCACCGTCGACATGGGACGCTTCAGCACGAACTGGATTCTCAGTCAGCCGATGCTCGATTTCGTCAATCCGGTCATCAAGATCGATCAGGTCGTGCTCAACGATCTTTCGATCGACATGAATTACATGAATGTCCCGCGCGTCGATCGCTGCCAAACGTGTCATCGGGCCATCGATACGCCGGGGTGGGAATCAAAAGCGGAAGCCGCACGCCTGTCGCAGGAACTGCAGCAAAAGCTCGATGCGTATCAAATCCCACAAGACAAACGTACCGAAACCGAGGAGCGGATCGCGCAACTCAAGAGGATTCAGGACGGGCCCAGCGACATCCTGAATCCGTGGCGCACACATCCGAAACTCGATCTGTACGTCGGCTCGGCTTCAGCGCACCCGCTTCTCGAATACGGCTGCACGGTCTGCCATCGCGGCCAGGATCGCGCCACCGAATTCGGCCGCGCCGGTCATACGCCCGCCAGTCCCAGAATGGAGCATCGCTGGGCGGAACGGACCTCGCTCTCGGCCGGCTTCTTCCCGCTGCCGAGCGATTTCGCGCAGCGTCATTGGGGCTACGAAGAAAACGAATTCATTGAGACGCCGATGTACCCGCGGCACTATTACGAAGCGGGCTGCATCAAGTGTCACTCCGCGCAGATTGCGGTCGATCGCGGCGACGACATCACAAAAGCCACGCAGACCGTCGAGCTTTATGGCTGCTATGCCTGCCACAAGATCGGCAACTGGCGTTTCTCCGATCTCCGCAAGCCGGGCCCTGACCTCGGCGGGATCGCCGAGAAGACGACGCCGGAATGGGCGTTCCGCTGGATCAGCGAGCCGCACAATTTTCGCTCGACGACGCGTATGCCGTCGTTTTTCTATCAGCGCAACATGATCGATCCGAGCGTCGTGCCGCCGCAGGAACGCGCGCACAACATCAAGTTCCAGGACGCCGAGATCCACGCCATCGTCAGCTACCTCTTCGACAAATCGACGCGCCGCGTGTGGCAGCAGCCCGGCGCAGGCGATGCGGGCCGTGGCAAACAGATCGTCAACAGCGTCGGCTGCATGGGCTGTCATATCGACACGGAGCAAGTCAAAGACGAAAAGACCGGGCAGATTCGCCTCGCAAAGCGTGAAGATTTCCCGCTGGAGCGCAATTACGGGTTCAACCTCACCGGCGTCGGCACGAAGACGAACAGCGCCTGGATTTACAACTGGGTGAAGAATCCGAAGTCGTATTACGCCGAGGCGCCGATGCCGTCGCTGCGACTGACCGATCAGGAAGCGTCCGACGTCACAGCGTTTCTGCTGACGCTGCAGAAGCCCGCGTTTATGACCACGCCGATCCGTCCGGCGAATCGCCAGGCCGTTCACGATCTGGCCAAAGGCTATTTGATCAATACTCTCAGCGACCGCGACGCCGAGCTCAAACTGCGCTCGATGTCCGATCACGAGCAGCTCGTCTACCTCGGCCAGCGCACCATCGAAAAGTATGGCTGCTATTCGTGCCACAACATCAAAGGCTTCGAAGGCCTCAAGCCCATCGGCACCGAGCTGACGGTCGAAGGATCGAAGGCGCTGCACCTCTTCGATTTCGGCTTCATGAACGATCAGCAGTGGAAGCACGAGGACGGTTCGACGGAGCACGTCCTTCACACGGTGCCGTCGTGGGTCTACAACAAGCTCCGCAATCCGCGCATCTACGACGACCGCCGCACGAAGGTCTACAACGACAAGCTGAAAATGCCGAACTTCCACCTCACTCCGGAGGAAGCGCGCCGCATCGCGATGGTGGTTGTCGGTCTTACGAAGGAAAAGGTCGCCGAGAACCGGATGGCCGGCCTCGATGCGCATACGCGTCTGATCGAAGAAGGCCGTAAGCGCGTGTCGCAGCACAATTGCCGGGCGTGCCACGTCGTTGACGGCCGCGGCCGGGCGATTGCGTCCACGATTGCCGACGCGAATTTCCTCCCACCGGATTTGTCGCCCGAGGGAGCGCGCGCGCAGTCGCCGTTCCTGTTCAATTTCCTCAAAGATCCGACCGTGATGAAGATCCGGCCGTGGCTCGGTGTTCGGATGCCGACTTTCCACTTCGACGATCACGAAGCGAATACACTGGTGACCTTCTTCGCGGAAGCCGGCAAGGGCGCCCAGTTCGACACGACGCGCGGTGCAAGTCCATCAGCCGCGAACGTGAAGATCGGCCAGCAAGTCTTCACAATGCTGCGCTGCGCGCAATGCCACGGCACGACGCCGGTGAATCCCGAGAATCCGCCCGCACCGAATACCGCTGATTCGACATCGCTTGCGCCGAACCTCACGCTGGCGCGCCTTCGCCTGCGGCACGACTGGATTTCGGACTGGATCCGCCGTCCGAACGAAATGATCCCGGGCACGCGCATGCCGACGAACTTCCCGCGCGACGCGGCGACGGGAGGCTTCCAGTCGCCGCTGGCACTCGCGATCGATACATCGCAGTTCGCACAATACAAATCAACGCTGCTGCCGCTGTTCAACGGCAACGAGAAAGAATTGAAGCGCACGATGAGCGACGCGGTTGCGTTGACTGACTATCTGCGCGACTACATCTGGAGCATCGGAATCACTCAAATGCGTGCGGCTTCGCCGAGCGGCGACGCGCCCGCGATGGCCATGCCGCAACAATCGCTGCCGCCCGCGACCGCGCCGGCCGCGAAATCGACGCGCAATCAGCGCGCAATTCCGGCTGTCAGCGGGGGCGCCGGACGCTAGAAACAGGAGAAATCAAATGACTATGAAGAAATTCGTTTCGCTGTTGTTCGCCACCACGCTGCTCCTCTCGATTGCCTGCGGCAAGGGCAAAGAAGCTTCGAAGGAAGATGAGGGCGAGGACGACGAGCAGACCACCACGACGGCTGCGGCGAGCACCGCATCCGGAACGACCGCTGCTGCAGCTCCGGCTGCTGCCGCCGTCTCGGCCGACGCCGCGACGCTCACCGGTCTTGTGAAGTTCGAGGGCGCCGCGCCGAAGATGACCAACATTCAGATGTCGGCCGATCCGTACTGCCAGTCGCAGCACGCGAGCGCGCCCGCTACCGAAGAGGACGTGGTCACCGGCCCCGCCGGAGAGCTGGCCAATGTCTTCGTTTACATCAAAGACATCAAGGGCAACTTCCCTGCCCCGTCCACGCCGGTCGTCATCGATCAGAAGGGCTGCCAATACCACCCGCACGTCAACGCGGTCATGGTCGGACAGCCGCTGCAGATCAAGAACGATGACGCGACGCTGCACAACGTGCACGCGATGCCGGCTGCAAACTCGCAGTTCAACGAGGGCCAGCCGGTGCAGGGAATGGTTTCGACCAAGCACCTCGATAAACCTGAAGTGACGCCGTTCAAGATCAAATGCGACGTGCACGGCTGGATGAAGTCGTATATGGCCGTGATGCCGCATCCGTTCTACTCTGTTTCGCAGACCAACGGCACGTTCACGATTTCCAACCTGCCGCCGGGGCAGTACACGGTGGTAGCGTGGCACGAGAAGTACGGCCAGCAGGAACAGCAGGTCACGGTCGGCGCGAAAGAGTCCAAAGCGCTGAATTTCACCTTCAAGGGTTAATGCGACAGCAGGAGCCGCAATGGCATTGAGACGACAGATCCGGGTAGGTTCGCAATGGATGTACGCGGACGAAGCGCATAAGGCGCTCCGCGAAGCGTTGCGGGTCATGGAGGATGAGAAAGCCGCCGAGGGACATGGCGGGCATCATCTGCCATGGATCCGCCGCTATGTTTTCTCGACCGACCATAAATGGATCGGCATCCAATACGGCTTCACCGCACTTCTTTTCCTTCTTCTCGGATTTTGCCTGATGATCCTGATGCGCCTGCAGCTCGGCTGGCCCGGTCAGGCGTTCAGCATCATGAAGGTCCTCGGCGAGAGCCGCGCACCCGGCGGTGTCCTTTTGCCTGAGGCGTACAACCAGCTCGGCGCGATGCACGGCACGATCATGATCTTCCTGGGGATTGTGCCGCTGGCCGTCGGTGCATTTGGCAATTATCTGGTTCCGCTGCAGATCGGTGCACCGGACATGGCCTTTCCGAAACTCAACATGGCCAGTTACTGGTGCTACTTCCCGGGCGGCCTGATCATGCTGGCCAGTTTTCTGGCTCCCGGCGGCACGGCGCAATCCGGCTGGACGTCCTACCCGCCACTGTCGGTCATCGCCTCTCAAGGACAGACGTGGTGGCTGATCGGGATGGTGTTCCTGATTACGTCCTCGTTGCTTGGCTCCGTCAATTTCATTGTGACGATCATTCAGTTGCGCGCCAAGGGGCTGACGTACATGCGCTTCCCCTTCTTCGTGCACGCGCAGTTCGTCACCTCATTTCTGCTTCTGCTGGCATTCCCGCCCCTCGAGGCCGCGGCCGTGTTGCAGCTCATGGATCGCGTGGCGGGTACGAGTTTCTTCCTGCCGAGCGGTCTCGTAGTCAGCGGCCAGGCGCTCGCCAATGCTGGCGGCGGCAACCCGCTCTTGTGGCAGCACCTCTTCTGGTTCCTTGCACACCCTGAGGTGTACGTGCTGATTCTGCCGGCCATGGGAATCGTGGCGGAGATCATCTCAAACAACACTCGGAAGCCATTGTGGGGCTACAAGTCGATGGTCTTCGCGACCGTCTTCCTCGGATTCATGTCGTTCGTCGTATGGGCGCACCACATGTTCCTTACGGGTATGGGCACGACCATCAGCGCGTTCTTCCAGACGACGACGATGATCATCTCGATTCCCTCGGTGATCATTCTCAGCTCGTTGTTTATCTCGTTGTGGGGCGGCTCAATACGGTTCAACACGCCGATGATGTTTGCACTGGCGTTCCTGCCGATGTTCGGGATTGGTGGTCTGACAGGCCTTCCGCTCGGTCTTGCCGCGGCCGACATTCATCTGCACGACACGTATTACGTCATCGGTCACTTCCATTACGTTGTGGCGCCGGGGACGATCTTCGCGATGTTCGCCGGCATCTACTACTGGTTCCCGAAAGCGACAGGACGCAAGCTGAACGAATTCTGGGGCAAGGTGCACTTCTGGGTGTCGTTTGTTTGCATCAACGGCATCTTCTTCCCGATGTTCGCGCAGGGGCTCGCGGGCGTTTCGCGCCGCCTGTACGACGGCGGCATGCAGTACGCGCACGCAAAACAGATCGCCTCGCAGACGAATCCGTTCATGTCGATCTGTGCGATCGGCCTTCTGGCTGCGCAGGTGCCGTTCATTTTCAACTTCTTCTACAACGCGATCGCCGCTGCGATGGGACACCGCGACGAAGGCCTCGGCTCGAATCCATGGCAGGCCACGACGATGGAATGGACGGCGACGACCTCGCCTCCGCTGGCGCACGGCAATTTCGAAGTGCTGCCGGTCGCCTATCGCGGGCCTTATGAATACAGCGTTCCCGGCGAGACGGCCGAATTCATTCCGCAGAACATGCCGGTAACGGAACCGGCGCCACGCGGCGGCGGGCTATTGCCGGCGACCGCAGTGGCGATGAGGGAGAATTGATGGACGCGCACGCTTCCGTGGGTCACGCAGAGCTGGAGATTCCGTACAACGTCCATCCGCGTCCGGACACCGGTCTTTACAACGGCAAGCTCGGCGTGTGGCTGTTTCTGGCCTCCGAAGTCATGCTGTTCGGCGCGCTGTTCTCGTCGCTGATTCTGTTGCGGACGGGCGCCGAGTCCTGGCCGCGCGGGTACGAGTTCCTGAACGTCAAGCTGGCCACGTTCAATACGTTCATCCTCATTCTCTCGAGCGTGACGGTGGTCATGGCCTGGTCGTACTTGCGGCTTGGAGACCTGAAGAAGGGCCGCATTTACATTTCCGCGACGGTTCTTTGTGCGCTGATCTTTTTGACCGCGAAAGGATTCGAGTACTCGCACGAGTTCCAGGAAGGGCGCTTCCCGAAGACCAACAATTTTCTGGCCATCTATTTCACGATGACCGGCCTCCATGGACTGCATATCCTCGGCGGCGTCATCGTATTTCTCTATTTCCTCGGGCCGGGCGCGAAGATGTGGGCCAAAGAGCCTGAGCGGTATACCAACCGGATCGAGATCGTCGGTCTTTACTGGCATTTCGTCGACCTCGTCTGGATTTTCCTTTTCCCGATTTTGTACCTCATGTAGAAGGAGCACCACGTGACCGATTCTGCAGCCGCGGTGGAGCCTGGCGTCGACGTGCACGAGCACGCGGGCGTTGGCGATCCCAATGCGCATCACAGCCCGGAACAGATCCGCAAGGAGATGAAGGTTTATATGGCTGTCTTCGGCGGCCTGGCGGTTCTGACGGCCATAACCGTGGGCGCGTGCTATGGACTGAATCTTCCCGTTCACCAGGCCATCATCGTGGCGTTGATCATCGCTTCGATCAAAGGGTTCCTCGTGGCCGGCTTCTTCATGCATCTGCTGTCGGAGAAGAAAGTCATCTACGGCATCCTGATTCTTACCGTGATCTTTTTCATTTTTCTGATGATGCTGCCGGTCAGCCATCACGCCAATCCGTTCGGATCGTAAATGTCCCTGCGCGTCTTTCACATCGTCTTCATTACAGTCTCAGTGGCTCTGATGCTGTACCTGACCGTGTGGGGCGTGCGCGACTTCATGGCTGCGCGCAGCTCACTGGGTATTTCGATGATCATCTTCGGCGTGGCCGGTGGAGCATCGCTGATCTGGTACGGAATGCGCGTATTTCACAAGCTGAAGGAACTGCCATGACGCACAGGACGCAGTTTGTCGTGATCGCGATCTGCATGTTGCTGGTGCCGTCGATCCTGTCGGCGTGCCCGGTCTGTTATGGCGCGCCGAATTCTCCGATGACGAAGAGCTCCAACAACGCCATCATGTTTCTTCTCGGCGTCGTTGGATTTGTACAGGTTGGTTTTATTGCGCTGTTCTGGAGCTTCTGGCGGCGGGCGAAGGAGTTGCGCCGCCGGCGGGAGTCGTTTCATATCCTGGACGGGGGAGCGGCGCAGTAGCGCCGAGGAAGGGTAGCGTCAATGGAAAAATTCTTAGGGCAGTGGATGCCGGTCGACGCCTCGGAGCATGGCCCGTATCTGGACCGTCTCAGCGCGAACGTTCACTGGCTGATGCTCCTTCTGTTCATTGGATGGGGTCTTTACTTTATCTATGCGCTGTGGCGGTTCAACGCCAAGCGAAATCCAAAAGCGGATTACCACGGCGTGAGGAGTCACTTTTCGAGCTACACGGAGGCCGGGGTTGCGGTCGTCGAGGTCATTCTCCTGGTCGGGTTTTCGATTCCGATGTGGTACCGGTGGACGCACGTGCCGCCGCCGTCGGCGAATCCGCTGGAGATGCGCATTGTGGCGGAGCAGTTCGCCTGGAACGTCCAGTATCCCGGTCCGGACGGCGTTTTCGGGAAGCGCGACATCAAACTGGTCACTTCCTCGAACCCGCTCGGGATCGATCTCAAGGATCCGAACGCGAAGGATGACATCGTCACGCTCAATGACCTGCATCTCGAAGTCAACCGGCCGGTCATCATTCACGTCACGTCGAAGGACGTCATTCACAGCTTCAAGCTGCCTGTGATGCGCGTCGAGACGGATGCGATTCCCGGAATGGAGATCGCGATCCATTTCACGCCTGTGATGACGAACGAGACGAAGGAAGAGCGCGACAAGTGGGAGATCGCTTGCGCACAGCTCTGCGGCCTCGGGCATTACCGCATGCGCGGCCAGATGTTCGTTCACTCCAAAGAGCACTTCAAGCAATGGCTTGCAGCCGCGCCGCCGGCGCAGACGAGTATCGGCGGCTCGTAGTCAATGAAACCTTCCCTCGGCGCTCCCGCGGCATTGCGGAATTCGGAAGTCACCCCGGTCTGGCTGCGCCGCTATACGAAGCTGGTGGCCGCCTCGACGCTGTTCCTGATTTTCGCCGGCGCGATGGTGACCTCTACCGGCTCCGGCCTGGCCGTGCCCGACTGGCCGCTGTCGTATGGAATGGTGATGCCGCCGATGATCGGCGGGATTTTTTACGAACACGGACATCGAATGATCGCGGCAACGGTCGGATTGTTGACCGTGATCCAGGCAATCTGGCTGCAACTGCGCGAGCCGAAACGTTTCGCGCGCATCCTCGGCTGGTGCTCCGTCGGTGCCGTGATCGCGCAGGGAGTGCTTGGCGGCGTGACGGTCCTCCTGCTCCTGCCACACTCCGTTTCGATCGCGCACGCCGGCCTCGCGGAAATCTTCTTCTGCCTGAACGCCTCGATCGCGTTCTTTACCTCGAACTGGTTCCGAACATCGCGAACGATCGAAAAAGGCGATGCTCCGATCGGCTTGACGACGCTGCTCGTGGTCGTCGCGTATGCCCAAATCCTGATCGGCGCGACGATGCGTCACCTCGGAGCGGGACTGGCAATTCCTGACTTCCCGCTGTCGTTTGGGCGTCTCGTGCCGCAGTTCACAAGCCTCGAAATCGCCGTCAATTTCGCCCATCGCGTCGGCGGTGTGTGCGTTGGCGCCCTGGTCATTTACCTCGCCATCCGTCTGCGGCGATTCGAATCGCTGCATCCGCTGCGGCAGCTTTCGAACCTCCTCGTTACCGTCGTGCTGATTCAGATTGCGCTCGGCGGATACGTCGTGTGGAGCGGCAAGCAGCCGGTGATCACGAGCGTTCATGTGATGACGGGCGCGGCAACGCTGGGCCTATCCTTGATCACCGCGCTCACTGCTCGGACGATCGGTTGGCGCACGCGCCGGCAGCGAGCTGGAGCACTTCTCGCAACCGAGGTTGCGGCATGAGCGAGGTGATGGTGCTGGAGCGGCCGTCGGGCATCGGCAGCACGATGCGCGACTACCTCGCGCTGTCGAAGTCGCGCATCGTGATGATGGTGTTGATCACGACCGCTGCCGGCTACTTTTTCGGTGCGCAGCACGTCGATTGGATGCTGCTTTTGAACACGCTGCTCGGCACCGCGCTCGTCGCCGCCGGAACGAACGCGCTCAATCAATACATCGAACGCGATCACGACGCGAAGATGCGCCGGACGCGCCTTCGTCCGCTGCCGGACGGCCGCATTTCGCCGCGCGCAGCGCTTGTCTTCTCTGTCGCCATCTCGATCCTCGGCACGCTCTATCTCGGTCTCGCCGTGAACTGGCTCACCGCGGGCCTCGGCGCGTTCACGCTGATCACCTACATCTTCATCTACACGCCACTGAAACGGGTGTCGACAATCTGCACGCTGATTGGCGCGATCCCCGGCGCGATACCGCCGCTGATGGGCTGGACTGCCGCGACCGGCGTTCTCGGCACCGGCGGCTGGATCATTTTTGCGATCCTGTTTTTCTGGCAGCTCCCGCACTTCATGGCAATCAGCTGGATGTATCGCGATGACTACGCCCGCGGCGGTTTCGCGATGCTGGCCGTGCGCGACGACGATGGCGTGGCCACGGCCGGGCATGCGGTGTTCTACAGCTTCGCGCTTTTCATCGTCAGCGCGCTTCCGTCGTTTTTCGGTCTTGCGACGTACGTCTATCTGGCCGGCGCGATCGTCGCTGGCTCTGCGCTCACCTTTGTCAGTTTCGCTTTCCTGGCTTCGCGCACGCCGATCCGCGCGCGGCGCTTGTTCATGGCGTCGAACATTTACCTGATCGTCATGATGGCGCTGCTCGTTTTCGCCTGACCGCGCGGTACATTTCGGCGTCGAAAATGGCGTGTTTGTCGCATTGACTTGCCGAAACACCGGACCCTATACTCCGGCAACTTTTCCCCACGGCGCGCCGCTGTTGCCCGTCCACCGCTGCCCACCGATCAGGAGGCTCCGATGCCGTTCGAAGAAGTAAAAAAAGTCTGGATGAACGGGCGCCTCGTCGATTTTGCCGACGCGAAAGTTCACGTCTTCACGCACGCCCTCCACTACGGTTCAGGCCTCTTCGAAGGCATTCGCTGCTACGACACGCGCAACCAGGGGCCGGCCATCTTCCGGCTCGACGATCACATCCGCCGGCTTTACGACAGCTGCCGCATTTACCGGATGGAGATTCCGTACACGCCCGACGAATTCAAGAAGGTCTGCATCGACGTCGTCTCCGCGAATGATTTCGACGACTGCTACCTGCGCCCGGTCGTCTACCGCGGCTTCCACTCCCTCGGCGTTTTTCCCGCTGCCTGCCCGGTCGACGTCGTCGTCGGCGCGTGGCACTGGGGCAAGTACCTCGGCCCCGAGGCCATCGAGCAGGGTGTTGATGTGCGCGTTTCGTCGTGGAACCGGATGGCGCCGAACACCTTCCCGGCGCTGGCGAAAGCGACCGGCAATTACATGAACTCGATCCTGATCCGCCAGGAAGCGGCCGCCGACGGATACGCGGAAGGCATCGCGCTCGACGTCAACGGATACGTGAGCGAAGGTTCCGGCGAGAACGTCTTCGTCGTCCGCGACGGCAAGATCATGACGCCGCCGCTTGGCGCGTCAATTCTGGCGGGCATCACGCGGGCCAGCGTCGTGACGATGGCCCGGGAGCTCGGCTTCGAAGTCGTCGAGACTCTGATCCCGCGCGAGTTGCTGTACGTCGCCGACGAAGTCTTCTTCACGGGCACCGCCGCCGAGGTCACTCCGATTCGCAGCATCGACCGGGTGCCGGTCGGCAACGGCCGCCGCGGACCGATCACGGAGCGCATCCAGAAAGAGTTCTTCGACTACATCGCCGGCCTCATCCCCGACCGCTACCACTGGTTCACGCCCGTCTACGCGGAACGAACCGAAACCCTCCGCAAGCCGGCACTCGTCGCGGGCTAGATCCTCACTTGTACCCGCGGGTGCTCAGCGATGTGAAGCCGTGGGCGCCGGCGATGATGTGATCGATAAGTCGGATGTCGATCAGGCGCAGCGATCTCTCCATTTTTCTCGTGTACTTGAGATCCTCCTCGGATGGTGACGGATCGCCGGATGGGTGGTTGTGATACAGCACGACGCCGCTGGCGTTTGCGTCGAGCGCGTAGCGGATGACTTCGCGGGTCGAAACGAATGCCTTGAAGGCGGTGCCGACGTAGATTTCGCGTTCGCGAAGGACACGGCTGCGTGAGTCGAGGAAGAGCGCGCCGAGGTGTTCCTGTGTCATCGAGCGGCTGCGTGCGATGAAGCCGCGGCTGAAGGTGTTTATGTCGAAGTGCGGCGGATCGCCCGGTTTGTCTTTGGCGAGGCGGCGCGCGATCTCGAACGTGGCGATGATGCGCGTGGCCTTCGCGATGCCCATGCCTTCCCGTTTCGCGAGCTGCTCGGCGTCGCACTGCACCAGAGCAGAAAGGCCTTCGCGCAGCAGATCGCGGGCGAGCTCGATGGCGTTCTTGCCCTGCATGCCGGAGCCGAGCAGGACCGCGAGGAGTTCGGCGTCCGAGAGGCTCTTGGATCCGTGCGTGAGCATCCGTTCGCGGGGACGCTCGTCCATCGGCATGTCAGCGATCAATTCGTGCATGCCGAGAGGTTAGACGGCGTGACACGTATCCGCGTCAAACTCTACCGGGCGAGGAAAAATCGCAGCCGGACGCACAGATTGGTGTGCATCCGGCTACCGCGTGTAGAGCCTAGGTATTGGGGACGTTCTGCTCGTTGATCTGGATGAAGGCGTCTTTGCGCAGACGGTCGATGTAGGCCTTGTAGTCGCGCTGCCAGGTGTCGTCGCTCGCATCCTTGCGAAGACGATCCTTGACGGATTCGAAGGCCGGTACTTCGGATGGCAGGCGAGTCTCCACTTTGAGGATGTGCCAGCCGGACTTCGTCTCGATCGGGCCGAGAACCGTGCCGGCGGTGGCGTTGAAGACCGCTTTGTCGAGGTCAGGGAGCAGTTCACCACGAGCGACTTCGCCGAGGTCGCCGCCTTTTGCTTTGGTGCCGGCGTCGGAGGAGGTCGTGGCGATTTTCGCAAAATCGCCGGTGCGGGCCTCAGCAGTCAACGCGTTCGCACGCTCACGCGCGGCCTCGACTTTCGACGGATCGGACGGCTTGATCACGATGATCTCGCGAAGACGAGCCCGCTCGGGAAGGCGATAGCGTTCCTTCTCGCGGTCGTAGCGCTCCTTCAGCTCTTTGTCGGTCAGTTCATCGCGCTGGCGCAGCTCGCGGCCGAAGACCTTGTTCATCAGGATCGTGTCGTGGAGGCGGGCCTCCATGTCGGCGCGAGTCATGCCGGACTTGCGCAGCGACTCGTCGAACTCAGCGTCCGTTTTGATGCCGTACTGTTCTTTCAGACGCGCCATCGCGTCCTTCAGCTCGTCCGCGGCGACGGAGAGGCCTAGGCGGTCAGCGCGATCTTTGATGAGGAGTTCGGCGATGAGATCGGTGGAAAGGTTCTTCCGCAGTTCCTCTTTCTTCGACGTCGCGTCGGCGGGCGTCGTGGAGGTCTGATCGATCTCGGTGAAGCCGTCGTGGAGGCGTCGCGCGTACTGCGTGCGGGTGATGACGCGGTCGCCGACGCGGATGACGATCGCTTCGACGAGTTGGGCGGCCGTGAGCGTGGCCGCACCGGCGGTGAGTGCGAGTGCGAGAATCGTTTTCTTCATGCGTTTTTTCTTTGACGTGGAAGTAGGGACTGCGGTTGCTTTCGGACCGAGAACGGTGCGGCGCAGGAGATTTATTCGTTTTCCGACTTCGAGAAGCCGCCTGTGTATTTGAACGGCAGGCGCTTGGTGAGGACCGCCACCTGGAGCTCGGAGCGCGCCTTCGCGACGAGCTGAGCCATGCGGGCGCGGATGGCGTCGTCCTTGAGGCGCTCGCGGATCACCGGTTCGGCCGTCGCGAGGTCGATGACGCCCGGGGGACGGCGGTCCTCCACCTTGAAAATGTGGAAGCTGGCGTCGGTGCGGATGATGCCGCTGACGCTGCCCGGCTTGAGCGCGAAGATCTCGTCCTCGAACATCTTCGGCAGCTCCCCTCGGCTGACGTATCCGATCTCGCCGCCCTTTTTGGCGTTCGGCGCGAGCGAGTACTGGCTGGAGAGTTCCTCGAACGACGCCCCCGACTTCAGCTTCGCGGCAATGTCGTTTGCCACCGCCTCGTCGTGCACGAGGATCTGTTTGACGTGCAGTTCCTCGCCGCTCCGGAACTCGGCCGGATGCTGGTCGTAGTAGGCGCGGATGTCGGCGTCCGCCGGCGCGGGGACGTTTTCGGACTGATCGCCGATCAGCTTCTGGCGCCGCATCTCGTCGCGTTTCTCGATGACGGTGACGCCGGCGTCGTTGCGCACGGCGGACGCGATCTGTTCGGCGGGGATTTCCACGCCGTGCGTGGCAGCGTACTCGGAGAGGATCACTTCCTCGAGGTACTGATCGACCATGGCACTGGCCACTTCGGGGCCGAGTTGCGAGAGGTCGGTGCCGGTGTTGCGGTCGAGGTAGCGCTTGAAATCGGCGAGCGTGACCATGCGCTCGCCGACGCGGGCGACGACGTCGGGCGGAACCGACGGTTTTCGATGGCAGGCGGCGGCCGCGAGAATTGCGGCGGCAAGGAAGGCGAGGCGGCGCACGGGGCGCGCGAAGTGTAGCCGATTGGTGATTGCGCCGCACTCGGCATCAAAACAGAATGCCGTCCTACTGGAGACCGATCCGACATGAGAAAAATGACGCTGATTTTCTCGCTGCTCGCGTTCCTGGCGCTGCCGATGTACGCGCGCCGGATTCCGCGCTCGCAGATGACCGTAGGCAATCCCGCTGCGCTGACCATTACCGCCGTCGACGACGCGCTGCCGGCGCGTCTGCTCGCGCAGTGGAAAGCGCGCGGCGCAGCGCGTCGCGCGTCGCACGCGAACGGCGTCCGTGCATCAGCGATCACGGACGCCGTCTCCGCGCGCGCCTTCATCATCCCCGCGGCCGGCAGTCTTGCCGCCGGCGGCGGAGCGCTCTTCTTCCGTTCCGACGTCACGCTCGCGAACTACCGCTCTACCGCGCAGCAGGTCCTCGTTGGCTTCTGGGCGCAAGGGACGACGAATCCTCTAACCTCCGCGACATACAAAACCGTCACACTGCCGCCGGGACAGTTCGTCACCGTGCAGGATTTCGTCGCCACGGCTCTGAATAAATCCGGACTCGGAACGCTGATCTTCATCCCCTCCACCGGCACCGACTTCGACGCGAACGGCGCCATCGACGGCTTCTCGCGCATCTACACGAACCAGCCCGGCTCGACCGGCACTGTGTCGCAGCCATTCGACGCCGTCGATCCCGACACGCTCTCCGCGCAATACATCGACGAAGCCGTCGCCCTCGGCCAGCGCCAGGATGCGAACTTCCGCACGAACTTCGGCATCGTCAATGTCGATGCCGCAGATCACGTCTTCAAAGTCAGCTTCGTCGGCGAGAAACTGCAGACGACGCTCACGGTGACCGTGAAGGCATACGGGATGATCCAGCAATCGATCCCGGCAGGCGACTACGGTGCCGTCTCGATCCTTTTTCAGGTGACCGACGCCGGCCAGAACTTCGTGAGCTGGGTCGGCTACGCGAGCAGTACGGACAACATCACCGGCGACGGCTGGGTCTCACTTGCCTCGGCGGACATGTCGCCGGGCGAGTTGGATTTGATTGGGTATTGAGCGCAGTAGATGCTCACCTCACAAGCACAGATCGACGAGAACGCTTCCGCGGAACTCATGCAGCTGGATGCCGATCATCCAGGCTTTCATGACGCGGTCTATCGCCGCCGGCGCAATGAAATCGCGCGCGCGGCGCTCGACTATCGCGACGGTCAGCCGGTTCCTTCGATCGGCTACTCGGAGCAAGAGCACGACGTGTGGGCCGAGGTCTGGCGGCATCTCGATCCGTTGCACGATCGGTATGCGTGTCGCGCGTATCGCGAGGCCGGCGATCGCATTGCGCTGTCGCGTGAGCGGATTCCGCAGCTCGCCGACGTCAATGCCACGATTCAGCCTCTTCTCGGCTTTCGCATGACGCCGGTGGCGGGACTCGTCGCCGCCAGGTCGTTTCTCTCGCAACTCGGGCGCGACACGTTTCTCTCAACGCAGTACATGCGCCATCACAGCGTCCCGCTCTACACCCCCGAGCCAGATGTCGTGCATGAGCTGATCGGACACGCGGCCACCTTCGCCGATCCGACCTTCGTCGCGCTCAATCGCGCGTTCGGTGAAGCGGCCCTCCGCGCGCACGACGATCCGGAAACGATCGAGCGCATCGGCCGGCTCTACTGGTACACGCTCGAATTCGGCGTCGTGCGGGAAGCAGGCCGTCTGCGCGTCTACGGCGCGGGATTGCTCTCCTCGTTCGGCGAGCTCGGACGCTTCGAGCGCGAGGAAGAACTGCGCGATTGGAACGTCGACGACATCGCCAACACGTCGTACGACCCGACGCAATATCAGCAGAACCTCTTCGTCGCGCCGAGCTTCGAAGCGATGGCGGACGACGTCATGCGTTGGCTCGACGGCGTGCACGCCCGACCGTGACGACCGTTCACTCGTCGCGCAGCAATCCGATCCGCACCGCGCGCGCCACCGCTTCGCGCCGGCTCCGTACGCCGAGCTTCTCGTAGGCATTGTGCAGGTGGCTCTTGATCGTTTGCAGCCAGACGCCGAGCTGCTGGGCGATCTCCTTGTTGGTGAGGCCGCGGGCGGCGAGGCGGAGGACGTCGAGCTCACGCGGCGTCAGCGGCGTCATGATGCCGTCGCCGCGCATCTCGCGCGCTAGCTCACGGACGCGCGCACAGAGTTGCCCGGTGACGCGCGGCGAAAAGAGCGCGCGGCCATGTACCGTTGCCTCGATTGCCTCGATGAGGTGACGCATCGTCGCGTCGCGCGGGACGCATCCGCAGCATCCGGCTTCGATCAGATCGACGATCTCCTCGTCGCTGTACTCCGCTCCTGCGACGATTGGCAGGAGCGTCGAGCCGGAGCGTAGCGTGCGCAGAATCGTGGCGGTCTCCGTCACCGTGCCCGACACCTCGAGAATCGCGACGCGGGCCTCGGCTGTGCGGAGCGAGTCGAGCGCCGCGGGCGTAGGGCGAACGACTGCCGCGAGGGTCATGCCCGAGGACTCGATGATGCGGGAGAGCGCATCGAGAAAAAGGGCCGAGCGCCCCACCAGGACTACGCGCGGCGGCGCGCTCATCTCGGATCGAGCCAACCCTGACGGCGGGCGCACTCGACCGCCTCCATGCGACGAGTTACGTCGATTTTCTTGAAGATGTTCTGCACGTGGTTCTTGACCGTATGGAAGGAGAGCGAGAGGTGCCGCGCGATGTCGTGGTTGCCGAGCCCCGCCGCGATGAGGCGCAGCACGTCGATCTCGCGGTTCGTCAACTCCAGCGACTCGATCGCATGGCTGCGGCGCTTCGCCCGCGCCAGCTCCGCCAGCCGCGCGCAGAGCGCGAACGTCACCTCCGGCGGTGCCTGTACTTCGCCCGCGGCGATGAGATGAACCGTGCGGCGCAGCTCGGCCAGCGACGTGTCGCGCGGGAGGTAGCCGTGCGCGCCCGCCTCGACCCAGCGCAGGACCATCTGCTCCTCCGGCTCGATCCCGTACGCCAGCACCTTCGCCTCGGGAAGCACGTCCGCGATCGTGCGGAGGAGCGCCGATGTACCGCCGTTCGTCGACGCCACGTCGACGGCAATGACGTCAGGCCGCTCCGCTCCGAGTCGCGCGGCGAGATGCTCGTCCCCGATCTCCGCGCCGATGATGCGCAGATCGGGTGCGGCGCTTCCCAGGCATTCGATGAATAGACGGCCGAAGCCCAGGAGCATCAATGTGAGCTCCTGACACATCTCTCTCTCCGCTCAGAAGACAACTCGATACGTGATGCTGACGTCACGTCCCGGCTCGGGCGCGAAATCCTTGAGAAACGACGTGTGTGCGCGGATCTCCGCGTTGTTCAGATTCGTGCCGCGGATAAAGATCTCATGCTTTACGTGCTGCGTTACGAAGTTGTATCCCGCCGCGGCGTGCACGGTCGTGTAGCCGGGCGTCTCCGTCTCCAGCGGCGCGACCCGCGTCTGGGTGCTGGCTCGCCACACGCCTCCCTCCACCCACACTTTCCCGTCCTCGTAGCGCAGCGTGCCACCGAGCTTCAGCGGCGGGATGCGCGGCAGCGGCTCATGCGTGTCCCGCACCTCGGCGTGTACGAAGTCGAGGCCGGCCTCGACCGACAGAAGGCGCGCGTCGCGCTGGAAGAGCGCTACGGCTCCGCGCACCTCGGCGCCGCGGAAGAGCGCGTCGGCGTTGACGAAGGCGAGCACGGGCAGCTCGTCGTGCTCCTCGCCCGTGGCGCGCTGGTAGATGAAATTGTCGAAGCGCTTCACGAACAGATTCAGCTCGCCCGTGACGCGGCCGCGGAGCTTGCGGATGCTGAGGTCCGTATCGAAATTGACCTCCTTGCGCAGGTCGACGTTGCCGATCTCGAAGGTCTGCGTGGCGAGGATGTCGCCGTTCGAGTAGAGCTCTTCGGCGCTGGGGAACTTGACCGACCGCGCGACGGAGACGCCGACCGACCAGTCCGGCCGCGGCGTCCAGACGTAGCCGAGGGACGAGGAGACGTCGCGGTAGGTGCGGCGAGCCAATTCCTCCTCCGTGCCGCGCGTGTGCTCCTCCTCGAAGCGCGCGCCGAGCTGCCAGCGATGGTTCACGCGCACGAGCTCCTCGAGCGCGAATACCGCGACGTTCTGCAACGCGTTCGGCGGCACCGTGCGTTCCTGGCCGATGACGGACGAGTCGCGCTGCACGGCCTGCAAGCCGAACGAGCCGGTGAGCGAACCCTGCGCGGCGTGCTGCACCTCGAGCCGGACGTCGTTCGTCTTGTGCAGGTTCTGCTGGCCCGGATCCTCGGGACTCTCGCGTTCGACGTGCATGTAGTCGCTGATGCCGGCCTTGACGCGGATGGCCTCGAAGAAGCCGCCGGTGCGCAGCTCGCCATGGACGTCGACGCGATTCTGCCGTTGAGCGAGCGTCGATTTCTCTGGCTCGCCGTCGTCGCCGAACGAGCCATGGAGCGGCAGGCCATACGTGGCGTGGATGCGCGAGCCTGCGACGCCGAAGAAACCGTTGGCGCCGATGAGCGAGAGGCCGAGGATCGTGTCGGTGCTGTCGACGGCCGTGTTGCGCAGCACGCCGCGCGGCTCGTCGGGGGCCGGGTTCACCGAGGCGAAACCGGGGATCGAGTAGTCGTCCGTCTTGCGATACGAATTGGCGGCATACCAGCCGATCGAGCCGACGCTGCCCTGCAGCCGCGCATTCGCGCGCCGCTCGTCGGAGACCGTGCCGCCTCCCACCGCGACCTCGCCCATCAGCGGGCGGCCGAGAAGCGTCTCGGGGATGCGATCGTCGATGACGTTCACGACACCGCCGCCGGCGCTGCTACCGTAGAGCAGCGTACCGGCGCCGCGCAGGACTTCGATACGTTCGGCGAGCGCGGGGTCGATGGCCACCGCGTGATCGGGTGCGAACGACGAGGCATCGCCGAGATCCGTGCCGTTCGACAGGATCCGCACGCGGTCCGAGGCGAGCCCGCGCAGGATCGGGCGTCCCACGGCCGGGCCGTAGTACGACGTCGAGACGCCCGGCTCGTTCTCCACCGTAGCGCCGAGGGACGACTGCTGTTTCGCGGCGAGCCGGTCGCCTTCCAGCACCGCGATCGGCTGGGCGACGTCGGCTACGGAGCGCGCCTCGCTTCCGGTACTAACGACGACCTCGTCGCGATAGATCGGCGAGAGCTGCACGTCCACCGAGGTCGACTTGCCTTCGGCCACCTTCACGTCCGCGCTGGCCACGCCGAAACGCGCGCTCGTCACGAGGAGATGGTGATTGCCCGCCGGGATTACGGTCTCGAAAGCGCCGTTCGATCCCGTCTTCACGCGCTGCGCCATCCCGGAGATCTGGATCATGGCGTTCTCCACAGGCTCGCCGGTAGCGCTGCGGACGTGGCCCGTGAGCTCGCCGGTGCCGCTCGCCTGCGCGGCGGGCGCAATGAGGGAAAAAAGCAGAAACAGGAACGGAAACGCGGCTGCCCGCGAATGGCCTCTAATCATGCTGGTCACCCCGATTGCTGAAGATGGATGGATTTCTCTCCATATTTTCGGGGTGCGGAGGCATCGCCGACAGGGGCGAAATACTCATAGACGATGGAGGGAAGGACGTGGTTCCTTTAATAGGTACCATCCGCTCGATTTAAGGATTTCGTCCTATTGTTACCTCCTTCTTGCGACGGGATACTGCCCGAGATGCGCGGGCCACGCTGCCGCGCGAGGAGGCTTTTCATGGGGCATGTGATGATTTTCATGCTGGGCATGGGGGCTACAGTGGCGCTGAAGGTAACCGGCGCCGGCGCTCTGCTCCGCCCCGTTCTCAAGACCGTCGTCAAGAGCGGAATCGTCCTCGGACGCCAGGTCCAGCAGTACGCGTCGGAGGTATCCGAAGACCTGCAGGACGTGGCGGCAGAGGCGAACGCGGAGATCGACAAAGCCAGGCCGCGTCCTAAGGCAACCAAGTCGAAGGCATAGGCGGCGGCGACGATGGCGGCCGACGCGGTGGTGATGCCGAGCGAGGTCTGGCTGCGGTCCGATGTGCCCGGACGGCAGCGCTGGCAGATCGACGCGCTGCAGCACGACGCCCCGCGTGTCGCGGCCGTCGAGCGCGCGCTGATCAAGGTCGCCGGCATTCTCTCCGCGCACGGCAATGCGCTTACCGGGCGCCTGCTCGTCCTCTTCGACGTCACGATTCCCGGCGAGTGGATCGCCGAGGCAGTGCGCGACGCGCTCTCCGCGGAACCGATGTCGGCCGAGGAGTTCGCCGCCGCCACGCCGGCTGCGCGCGCCGCTGACAACTCGGCCAACGCCGTCCTGCAGCGCTACGTGCGCAAGGCGTGGATCAGCGGCGCCGCGCTGGCGGGAGGGCTCGTCGCGCTCGCGTTCGGCGGTGGCGGGCCCGCCTTCATCGCCATCACCGGCACCGCCGCGCTGATCAGCGGGTGGGGGTATTTCCGCGGGACGTTCGCAGCGATGCGTAAGCGACAGCTGACGACGGACACGCTCGTCGCCACCGCCACGGTCGCCAGCATCATCCTCGGCGAGACACTCAGCGCGCTCACGGTGATCTTTCTTCTCAGCATCGGGGCCTACCTCGAGATGTTGACGATCCAGCGCACGCGACGCGCGATCCGCGACCTGCTCTCGGTTGACGACGCTGAGGTCTGGCTGGTGGTGGACGAAGACGTCGAGACGCGCCGGCCGATTGCGGAGATCCACGCGGGCGATCTCATCGCCGTGTACGCAGGCGAAAAGATCGCTGTGGATGGCGTTATCGAAAGCGGCGACGCCACGATCAACGAGGCGCCGATCACGGGCGAGAGCATGCCCGTCGAGCGGTGCGCGGGCGGACGGGTGTGGGCAGGAACGCTGCTGATGGCCGGGCAGGCGCGGGTACGCGTCACCGGCGTCGGCGCGGAGACGGCGATCGGCCGGCTCATCCGCCGCGTCGAGGAAGCGCAGGAGCTCAAGCCGCACATCCAGACGATCGGCGAGCGCTTCGCGACGAAGTTCGTGCCGGGCTCGTTCCTTCTCGCCGGACTCGTGCTCGTCTTCACCGGCGTCCCGGCGCAGGCGCTCACGATGCTTCTCATCGCCTGCCCGTGCGCGGCCGGGCTCGCGTCGCCGACCGCCGTGAGCGCGGCCATCGGCAACGCCGCGCGGCGCGGCATTCTGATCAAAGGCGGCACACACCTCGAGGCGGCCGCGCAGGTAGACGTCATCGTCTTCGACAAGACGGGGACGCTGACGGAGGGGACGCCATCGGTGCAGCGCATCCTGCCGTACGACGCCTTTCTGTCCGAGGAGCAGGTGCTGGCCATCGCCGCCGGCGCGGAGGTTCACGCGCAGCATCCGATGGCGCTGGCGATCCTCGGCGCCGCAGAGTCGCGCGGGCTCGACGTGCCGCCGCACGATGTGTGCGAGACGATCGCCGGCCGCGGTGTGCGCGCCGAGGGGAGCAACGGAGTCACGCTCGTCGGAAGCCGCCGGCTGCTCGAGGAGCACGGCGTGCTGGTGCCGGAGCTGGCCGAGCTCGCGGAGCGGCATCACGCGGAAAACGGTGAGACCGTCGTATCGGTCGCCTTCCGCGGCGCGCTCATCGGACAGATCGCGGTGAGCGACCGCATCCGCCCCGAGGCGGCGAACGCGCTGGCGCGTTTGCGCGCGGCCGGCGTTCCGAATCTCGTCATGCTCACGGGCGACAGCCCCGAGGTGGCCGCCGCCGTGGCGCGCGCGGTCGGCCTCTCCGACTGGTCCGCGCGCCTGCTGCCCGAGGAGAAGTTCGATCGCATCCGCCAGCTCCGCGCGGAAGGACATCGCGTGGCAATGGTCGGCGACGGCGTCAATGATGCGCCGGCGCTCGCGTTGGCCGACGTCGGCATCGCGATGGGTACCGCGGGCTCGGACGTGGCCATCGAAGCGGCCGACGTCGCGCTCGCCGCGGACAACCTCGAGCACGTCGCGTCGATGATCGAGATGAGCCGGCGCACGATCCACCTCATCCGCCAGAACTACGGCATGGCCCTCGGCGTCAACTCGGTCGGCATCGTGGCCGGCGCGTTCGGCGCGCTCAACCCGATGCTGGCCGCCGTCTTCCACAACCTCAGCACGATCCTGGTGGTCCTCAACTCCACGCGTCTCATTCGTTTCGATCCCGATGCGGCCGCGAACGAGCGCGGCGTTCCCGGCCGCGTTTTCACGATGGCGCCGGCCGATGAGATGTCACACGTCTGCGTCGACGCCGCCTGCTGCGCAGTCAGCCAATGAGGAGGTCAGTCTGATGACCATGTTCCTGTTCATAACGCACGCGGTGGTCTTCGCCCTCGGCGCGCTGCTCGCGGAGTCGGTGCGGCCGATCATGGCCCGCGCCGCCGCGGCGCTGCGGCCGGTAGCCAGGAACGCGATCCGCGAAGGGATGCTGGCCAGCCGGTCGCTGCAGCGCATCGCAGCCGAGGCGCGGAACGAAATCGAGGACGACGAGCGGCGCGTGATCGAAGGAGTCGCCGTGTTTCCCACCGAGCGCCGCCTTGGCGCGCCCGCGCCGGAAAAACCGTGATCGATGCTCGGTGAAGCGCGCTCGCGCGGGGTCACGATCCGCAGTGCCGTCGCTGGCCGCGAGCGCTGGCAGGTCGACGCGTTGCGCGCCGAGCCGCGCTACGCCGTCGCGGTGGAGCGAGACCTCAGCCGCTACGAGCCGGTCCGCCACGTACGCGCGAATCCGGTGACCGGGCGGCTGCTCGTCGCGTACGACGCCGGCGTACCGCGCACGCACGTCCGCGACCGCGTCGACGCCGCCCTCGGCGTCGATGAAGTGGACGATGCGGACTTCGACGCATGGCGCGCTTCGTGGCCGAACGGCTACGACCGCCGGCCGCAGGACGAAGCGGTCGATCAGGCGCGTGTGCGGCTGATTCTCAGCGGCGCGCTCCTCGCCGGACTTGTCGTCGACCGCGTGCTGATCGGCGGCGCTCCCCTCGCCGGCGCGCCAATGCTAGTCACCGCCAGCGCCGTGGTCGCGATCTTCAACGGCTACGGCACTCTGCGCGATGCATTCCACCGCGTCACGTCGATCGCCGGCGTCTCCGGACAGACTGTCCTGACAAGCGCGCATCTCGCGCTGCTGCTCGCCGCGGAAAGCCTGAGCGGTGTCAGCGCGCTCTTCGTTGCGCACGCCGGCGAGTGGCTGGAGAAGCGGGTCATCCGCGACTCGCGCAACCACCTGCTCGTGCTCGACGACGGCCTGCCGCTGCCGCCTCCACGTCCTCCGCGTCCGGAAAGCGCTGTCTTCACGACGATGTCAAACGCGGCGCTCCTTGCCTCGGGTGGCACGTTCCTGGCGACCGGCGACGCGCGACGCGCCCTGGCCATGCTCGTCGGCGCGAGCCATTCGGCGGCCTTCGAATCGCGCACGACGGCGCGCGCGCTGGCGCTACGCCATGCGATCGCCGAGGGGATTCTGTTCCGCGACCCGGATACGGTCACGGAGCTGCCCGCGCCCGCCGCCCTCGTCTTCGACGGCATCGCGCCGCTTCGCAATGCGGTGCTGGCCGATGGCGAGTTGCTGCTCCGCGCCGGCGCGATGCGCACGATCCTGCTCAGCAGAGTCCACGAAGAGCTGGCGCGCGACCTGGCGCTGCGCGCGGGCATCGACGAGTGGCACGGCGGCTTCACGGTCGACGACAAGCTCGAGGCGATCGCGATGTTGCGGCGCCAGGGCCTCGCGCCCATAGTGGTGGCCGGCGACGCCGAAGCCGATCCGCTCGTCCTCGAAGCCTCCGACCTCGGCATCGCGCTCGCGGGCAGCAGCTCTCCCGAAGCCGTGCGCGCCGCGGACGTGGTGCTCACGCGCGACGGCCTGCATCACGTGGCGCGCGCGCTGGCGCTGATCTCCCGCGCCGGCGGCGTGATCCGCCAGAACGATTGGATGTCCGGTCTCAGCGGCGCCGCCGGCTTTACAGCCGCCGCCTTCGGACGCCTCAACGCCGCAAACGCGGCAGAAATCCATCACTACGCGCGGCTGGCCATGGAGCTCAACTCGCTGCGCCTCGCACTGCCATCGTGAGCGACAAGGAAGGGGATGACGAGATGAGTGATTCGGTCGAAAACGAGTGGAGCGGCGCGGTGATAACCCCGTCCTCTGACGCCGTCCGCGCCGGCATCCGCGCGGAGCTGATGACGATCGTGCTGATGATCGCCGAGGCGACCGTGGCCATCATCGCCGGCATCCGCGCGCGGAGCGTTTTGATCACGGCCATCGGACTAGATGGCGCGGTGGAGCTGATCAGCGCGCTCGTGCTGGTCTGGCGCCTGCGTCATCACGACAGCGAAGACGTCGAGCGGGTAGAGCATCGCGCCGCGCAGGTGTCCGCGTGGCTGCTGGTCGCGCTGTGCGCGTACGTGGCCGTGTCGACGGCGGTCGGCGCGATCTGGCGAATCGAGCCGGAGGAGTCGATGGCCGGCCTCGCGATCTCGGTGGTCGTCGCGGTCTTCATGCCGCTCCTGGCCGCATGGAAGCGCCGCGTCAACGTCACGCTGCGGAGCGCCGCCATGCGCGCCGACATCGCCGAGACGCTGGCCTGCGGCTACATGGCCTGGATCGTCATCGGCGGCGTCGCGCTGCACCGCATGTTCGGCTTGTGGTGGATCGAGTACGCGGCCACGGTGCTCCTCTTCGTATGGCTCGTGCATGAGACGAAGGAGGCGTTCGAGCGAGCGGAGGACGATTAGCTACGCGGCCAGTCCTCGCAGCGTCATCTCGATCGCATCGATCACTTCCGGCCCCTGCACTTTGAGCGGGAACGTCAGCACCCCGTTCGGTGAAAACTTCACGTGCGGGTCCTGCTGGATCAACACCAGCAGCTTGTTCGGATCGACCTTCGCCTGGGCCGTCAGCTTGATCACCGCCCGCGCGCCTTCGCGGACGATCGAGACCACGCCCATGTGCTGCGCGAAACGTTTCACCTGCACGAAGCGGATCAGGTTCTCCACGTTCTGCGGCAGCGCGCCGAAGCGGTCGCGCAGCTCGTTGCGGATCTCTTCGAGCCGATCGTCGGTCGATGCCGAGGCGATCTTCTTGTAGAACGTCATGCGCAGATTTTCTTCGCCGATGTAGTTCTTGGGGATGTAGATGTCGACGCCGAGATTCATCGACGTTTCCACTTCCTCCTCGATGCGCTCCCCCTTCATCTCGCGGATCGTCTCTTCGAGCAGGCGCGTGTACATCTCGAAACCGACCGCTGCGATCTGGCCGGACTGTTCGCCGCCGAGGATATTGCCGGAGCCGCGGATCTCGAGGTCCTTCGCGGCGATGCGGAAGCCCGCGCCGAGGTCGGAGAACTCCTGGATCGCGGCAAGCCGCTTGCGCGCGTCGGAGGTCAGGATCTTGTCGCTCGGCACGAGCAGATAGCAGAACGCCAGCCGGTCGCTGCGGCCGACGCGGCCTCGGAGCTGGTAGAGCTGCGACAGCCCGAAACGCTCCGCATGATTGATCAGGATCGTGTTGCAGGCCGGGATGTCGATGCCGTTTTCGATGATCGTCGTGGCCAGCAGCACGTCGTACTCGCGCTGAATGAAGGCGAGCATGGCCCGCTCCAGCTCGCGCTCCTCCATCTGCCCGTGGCCGACGATGACCTTGATGCCGGGGACGAGCTTCTCCAGGTACTCCTTCATCGCGTAGATCGATTCGACGCGGTTGTGGACAAAGAAAATCTGTCCGCCGCGTCCGACTTCGAACTCGATCGCCTCGCGAATGAAGTCGTCCGTGAACGGCACGACCGCGGTCTGAATCGCCAGGCGATCCTTCGGCGGCGTCTCGATCACGGAGATGTCGCGAATGCCCACCAGCGACATATGCAGCGTGCGCGGAATCGGCGTGGCCGACATCGACAGCACGTCGATCGCCTTCTTGATCTGCTTGAGTTTTTCTTTCTGGCCGACGCCGAAGCGCTGCTCCTCGTCGATGACCAGCAGCCCGACGTCCTTCAGCTTGATGTCCTTCGAAAGGACGCGGTGTGTGCCGATGATGATGTCGATCTCGCCGCTTTCGAGCTTGCCCAGGATCGCCTTCTGTTCTTTCGCACCGTAGTAGCGCGACATCAGCTCGATCGTGACCGGGAACGACGCGAAGCGCCGCAGAAACGTGCGGTAGTGCTGATACGCGAGCACGGTCGTTGGCGCGAGGACGACCACCTGCTTTCCATCCATCACCGCCTTGAACGCGGCGCGCATCGCAACCTCGGTCTTGCCGTATCCGACGTCGCCGCACAGCAGCCGGTCCATCGGTTTGCGCGACTCCATATCCGACTTCACGTCATCGATCGCCGATTCCTGATCCTCGGTCTCCTCGAATTCGAACGCATCCTCGAACTCGAACTGCCAGGGCGAATCCTTCGAAAACGCGTGCCCCTGCACCATCTGCCGCGTGGCGTAGAGCTTGAGCAGCTCGTCCGCCATGTCGCGCATCGCCTTCTTGACCGACGCCTTCGTGCGCGCCCACGCCGTGCCGCCCAGCTTGTCGAGCTTCGGCTGCGTGTCCGCGCCACCCGAGTATTTCTGGATGAGATTGAGGTTCTCCATCGGCATCAGCAACTTGCCGCCGCCGGAGTACTCGATCTCCATGACTTCTCTTTCATTAGCTCCGAACGGGATGCGCTGTAAGCCATGAAAGCGCCCGACGCCGTGATCGACGTGGACGATGTAATCGCCGACCTTCAGATCGCGAAGGTCGGTTACGAAGGCCTCGGATGCCCGCTTCTTCCCCCCGACGCGCGTGGAAGTGGGAGGCTCGAACAGATCCCACTCCGAGTAAACGGTGAGGTTCAACTCCTCGAAATCGAATCCTCGGGGCAGCGAGCCCGACGCGATGACGATCTCGGCCTCCAACTCATCGCTTGACGCGACGAACGGAACGTCGAACTCTTTCAACAACCGCTCGACCTTCTCGTGCCCCCCCTTCGTCGCCGCAAAGAACACCTGCCGCCGCCCGCTCTCATGCCCCCGCTTCACATCGTTCGTGAACTCCGGCAGCCGGTTCGTATACCGATCCACCTGCGGCGCTCGCAACCGAAACTCTTCGAACTCCCCTGGGAGCGCGGGCGTCCCGCCCGCCCCGTCTGTCATCCTGAGCCGCGAAGACGGCGAAGGACCCCCTGCCGAAGCCGCAGCTTCCGGGAACGCCGGCGTCTCGCCGGCTGGCCCGGCGGCGTCTCGCCGCCGCTCGGAAGGCCGCCCGACATGCACCTCCGAAAACGCCAGCCTCGCTTTCCCGAGGAACCCGAACACCTCAGTGCCGGCACTCGTCAACTTCTCCGGCGGATACACCGCCCGCCCCTTCTCCGCCGCCGCGTCGTACTCCATCCGCAGCACCGACTCGAACTTCGCCACATTCGTCGTGATCTGGTCCGGCTCGATCAGCGCAAACATCCACTCCGCCGGATCGAGATACTCCAGAAACGACACCGTCTCCGCCGCCACCGGCACGTAATGCTCGATCCCCGGAAACGTCCCGTTCTCGTTCAGCCGGTCGATCTTATCCGCCACGTCGCGCTTGAACAGCGGATCCATGAAATCGAGCGACAGCCGCCGCGCCAGCGCCGACCGCATCCCCTTCGTCACCGCAAACTGCGTCATCGGCAGGACGCTGACCGGCCCCGATTCATCCTCCGACCGCTGCGTCTCGACGTCGAACCACTTCAGCGAATCGACGGTGTCCCCAAACAACTCCACCCGAACCGGCTTCGCCGTATTTGGCGGAAAGAGATCGAGAATCCCCCCGCGAAACGCGAACTCCCCCGCCTCCCCGACGAGGTCCGTCCGCACGAACCCGTTCTCCACCAACCGCTCCAGCAACCCCCGCATCTCCAGCTCATCGCCCTCGGCCAACCTCACGACGCGCGACGCAAACTCCTCCGGCCGCGGCAGCCGCGAAAACAACGCCCGCGCCGGCACGATCAGAATCTCGACGCTCCGATCGATCAGCATCCCCAGCGCTCGGATCTCGTTTCGCACCACCCCCAGCGAAGACGACAAATCCTGATACGGCGACAACGAAGGCGACGGATACGCCGACACACACCGCGGGTCATGATGAAAGAGCCTCAGCGAAGCCTCAAAATCATCAATCGCCGCATCCCCCGGCACGACGATCGCGATCCGCCGCCCCCCCGCCTCCTGCAGCGCCGCCAGCATCAACGCCCGCGCCTCGACCGCCGCCCCGGTGACGTCGACACGCCCATCCCCAACGCGCTTGCTAATCGCCTTGAACGCCTTGGTGCGCACCAGCTCCGCGCGGATGCGGGCGGCCAGGGTGGGGGAGGGCGGCATGGGAGGGGGATTCTAATGCGGGAGAGTGGATCCTATTCAGCGAGCGACAAGTCCGACCGTCCCTTCCATCGCGACCGCGGATTTTCGTGGATACACGCCTCTGTGCTCACGCACACTGCTTCAACGAGAAGGCGGCGAACAATCGAGGTTTCCCCGACGATGTTCTGGCGCCCTCAGGAAAGATAGCAGCGTCGGATCGACGCCGTCACTGCGGCGTTAGAGCGCAGCTGCTGCGCGAAAAAGTGTGACTCGTCGCCCGCACTTCCTAACACTCCGAGCGCATGCCGAATGCTCGTCATGACATCGGAGGAGGGGCACCCGAACACTTCGCGCATGCTTCTGAAGCCTCGCCTATGTTCGCCAGACTAAAGAAACGTAGCGCATCGGTTGGAAGCCTTGGTGTATACTGCCGTCCTCTCCAACTACGATCCGATATTTAATGGTAACCGAACTCATTCGCCAAAGCTGGCGAGCCGGCGATCCCTTGCGCCTGCCCGCTCGTATAGATCGCGATGTGATCGGTATTGTTACTGCGTACTTTGCGGAAACACAAAATACGCCTCGTTGCTTGAATTGGCTCGACGTGCGATGGGTGAATCTCGTCGATGGCGTGATTGTTCTTCAAGCCTCAAGCAAGGCTGCGGATTCTGGTCGTATCACATGGGCTTTTGTTACCCAGGACGCGGCAAGCGAATCATCCGATGAAGAGTTTAAGGCGCGGATCGAGCTTGGCGAAGTTCACTTCAGCGGGATTCTCTCCAAATTACGTGCACTTGACCATCAGCTGACAAGTGGGGAGCTTTACCCGAAACAACTAGATCAAGCAGTCAAACAGATGCGTTTAGCGACCGCCAAGTATCAGTATGCGCGTGAATGGATTGAAAAGAGGGTAGTGCGCTTCCAAAGAGCGAGGCTTCTAGGATTTCTACACCGTTTCGACTTCTTAAACAAGGCGCGCGAAGCCGGCGTGGAGATTGACGACACGGTGTTTTCTCTGCCCTTCGTCCGATTCGCACGGGTCCATGATTCCGCAGCCCATTCTCTCGCGAGCGTTGCGGCACTAGCCGACTTGGACAAGCTGGTCGACGATCTCTCGGACGAAACTTATTTGACTGATATCTTCGCGAGCGATGCAAATAGCCGCTTGATAAGCGGTGGCGCGCTTGCTCGGATACTCGCCCGCGAGCTCGGCGCTAATGTTGCCGAGCATGCCAGAGCCCGGCGAGCTTGGTTCTGCAGTCGCGTCGCCGTAGTGGGGACCGGCAAAAAACAACGACGTTTCCTTGAAGTCATCGTCGCTGATGATGGAGCCGGCGTGACCGCCGACTTGATCGCTATAGTAGCGAAAGATCCAAGGCCGAGAATTCATGGTCGCTGGCATCAGTTGAAAGAAACCGACGACATTGAGCAGTTTCTTCTTGATTACGCATTCGATAGGTTCACGTCTTCGAAACGTTCGTTAAATGATCTAATGCATTTGCCTCGGAAACACCGGGGCATCGTGTCGTCGGGTCTATTCTGGATTTGGAATTTGGTCGCGGCAGAGGGTGGTATCCTAGACGTTAGAACAGCGACGGCGAGTGCGACATATGACTTTCGCCGTAACCGTACATGGAAACACCGGCGCCGTGTCGGAACACGCGCTAGCGCCGGAACGCTTGTCAGAGTAATCTTGCCGTTGAGTAAGGCCGAAACGTCTAAGCCACTTGCCGCGAATACCGTTCCGCTCGATCTCACCAACTTCGCATACACTTGGGCAGGAGATTTAGCAGAAAGCGAAGGTTTTCCGCCTAGTGATCGCGCAGCGCAGGCGACGTTGAAAATTGCCGAGTTGGCGTTTCGTGAATCACTGTTCGCGCGGCTACGCGAGCGTCATGGAAATGCGGACGACGGGACGTTGCTCGTCATTGATCTCAGCGGGATTCGGCCATTATGGGAGAAAGCGTCAGCGGTGCCGCTAGCGCATTTTTTTATTGAATCCAATTACACTTCCGTATTTGGTCGCTCGGCCGTGGTGCTTTGGAATGTGCCTGAGACGTCGGCTGTGTTGTTCGAACAGGCAGTGGAATTTGCCGCCAGGCAATTTGCCCACCTGGACCAAATTCGACGTGTGGCGGTTATGGTTTTTGATAGTGGACGTGTTCGTATAATTGCCAACTCCGCTGCTGTTGAGCGATCGCTCGCGAAGCTGTCGTCAGAAGGTGAATTAGAGCTAGAGCAACTGGTGGAAGGCCTCAATGTCAGCGATGATGCAGCGATTAGGCGAGCGATACGCGAAAATTCGCATCTGTTCAATATCAGTGCCGATGATGTGGTTCATTTTCGTGCATGGCCCACGGCGCTCACCGCGGCAGTATGGACTCAGGGCGTCGAGTGGCTGTTTGCCAAGATTGACGCTGCTCCGCCAAACGGTATTTGTTTTCAATATGAGAGCGCTGTGTTCCGCCTTCCAAGTCTTGGTGAATACGCTCGACGGTTTTTTCATTTTCGGGCGCTTCTAGCTGATCGAGAGGCGGAGCCGCGCCTGGCCTGGTTGGTGGCCCATGCTGTTCGGGCCGCAGAGATGGCGCAAGCCGGAACGGCCGAACTTCTGGTTAGTGTGACGCGTCCGAGTAGCGAGTTGGCGCGAGAAGTTGCGTCCGCTTACGCGGCTAGATTTAAACGCACATTGCGCGTGATAACGGCTGAAACTCCTGAAGAACTCGCTCTATACGAGGGCACGCTGTTAGCCGAGCATGCAATATATATAACGACTGTGATGAGTACGGGCAGTACCTCGGAGCGCGTGGCGCGATCCACGGCATCATGGATACACAACTGGCTAGGTACGATCGCATGTGTCGATACTCGGCAGACTGCGGAAATCCTCGCGAAGGTGCAGGTCGCGCCCGGCGCCTGGCTCTCGGTGTTTCCTGAATGTGCGACCGGAGAGGTGTACGCGCTCGGCCATCGTGATGTAGGCCGCATCCGGGCGTCGAATTTACGCGGCGAGCGGATTGTGGCCATTGACCCATTAAACGTCTGCCCTGTTACGCCTCCGAACGAGAGTACCCCGAATTCTTTTCGCGCGAGTGAAGACGACTTGTGGCGCTACGCTCGCGAGTCGACCAGTGTAATTCACGTCGGGCACTTCGAGGAAGCCGACGGCCACCATTACGCCTATCTGGCGGACACCGCCGTGTTGCTTCATAGTGCCCTGCAAGAGTCCGCTGAAACAGTGATGGATGGCATGGTGCGTCGCGTACTGACAAGTATTGGCGACGTCGACCCAAATAAGATTATACTACTTCACCCGCCGTCCGATGTCTCGATGGGCGAGCGTATCGCTCGCGAGGTCCAGCGTCGTAGTGGAGCAAAATACCGTGATGTGCTTTATCGCGACACATTCGCTGGGCGAGCGCGCTTCAGCCCGCTGGCTGAGTTGAGTCTGCCGTGGAGAGGAGCTACGGTTGTGTTGCTCGACGATGCCACGAACACCGGCGAGGCACTAATGGGACTTGTGGATACGGCGACAAGAAATCGGCCGCTTCGTGTGATTGCGTGGATAGCGCTCAGTCGGCTGCCCGTGCATCGGGGAAGCTTGTTCTCCGGAATAACGGCGCTGGAGCGCTGCCGGGATGTTCAGATTCATTTCGCGCTATCTCTCGATATCCCAGTTTTTACCGAGAAGACATGTCCGATATGCCAATTGAGGCAGCGTTTGCAAAGAGCGAGAGCCGCGGCCCCGCTGTTGAGAGGCGCAATCGAACGGGTACGTCGCGCGCTCGCATCTCGAAGACTTCTTGCCACGGGAGGCGAATTTGACGAGTCGTATTTATTCGCAGCGCTCAACCCAACACGCGTGGCGCGGCTCCGCGAAGCGATCGAACGGAGCGATTTTGATGGCGCGGCTCTTCAGCTTTGGGAGAGAACAGTACGGGAGGCCATGAGCCGCTGGCAGTCCATCTGTGATTTGGCATTCATTCTATGCAGCGAGCCGGAACTGGTTAACGCAGCGGCGCTGACCGCTTATTTGCTTCCATTACTATCCGCCTGTGAGGATGCAGTTCAAGAGTGCACGAGCCGCACGGTCGTATCGGTCATGGGTTTCGCCGTCGTGTTATCAACACGCCTGACGGAGATCATCGGTGAGACCAAGGTTTCGGAGTTAATAGGCCGCGTATCCATTGCGCTTTTGGCACGGTCTGACATCACCGCCGCACAGCTCGGTTCAATCGCTTCGTTGTTGCTGGCATTCACTAAGTTCGATAACGATAGCGCAATTGTCGGACGCCGAACCGCGAGCATGTGGTCGATGGCTTTTGACCGTGCTTCGGCTGGCCAAGCCCAACGGCTCCCTCCGATTTCGCGACTTTATCTCAGCGCGTTACGTGCGGGAACGGGCGTTTATGATTTGGCGGAGGGAAGCGGTGACTTCGGGACTGCAACCGAGTCGTCGGCCCTGTGTGAACGTGCGGAGGAGGTTGCCAGCACATTTTGGTCGCACGCGACCGAGACCCTCAAGAATTGGATAGATCAGATGGAGGTCGGTGCTATAGGAGAAGCCGAGTTCCTCCAGCCGTTGTTCGCGCTTGCGGAGGCCATGACGGAACTTCAAGGGCTTCAGCAGCTATTTGTGAGTATCGACGACCTCGCTGTTCGGCGCCACAAATTGCAGACGGGAATTAGTCGGACTTGGCGGAACCCCGCGGTTGCTTTGGCTATTGATGGTCTTCTCGATCCGGTCGCGACAATCCTCGATGCTCTTGATCGCGGACGCGATGGTGAGATACAAGCTGCGATCGTACAGCTACAGCAACGTTGGTCTCTTGTTCGGGACACATTAGACCCTGCCTTCAACGAACTCTTCCCGGAGGTTGTCGCGGTGGCCGCGCGAGCGTGGCAGCGATTTGAAAAGCAAGCGAATTTGCCGTTAACCGTGGCAAGTAAACCTTCGTGGGGAGAGGTGGATCGCGCGGAGCGCGCGTTCGTGCCAGAGCCAGTGCTTTGGCGGTTTCTCGCCGCCGCCCTCGAGAATCTCGGTACTGCCGCGTTTCATGGTCTGTCAGACAGTGACATGTCCCGTGCTAAAGCGACTCTCGCGCTCCGAAAAGAGACAGACGAGTACGGAAGGGTTCAAATTTTCGTTCGCATAAGTGATAATGGGCCGGCTTTTCGCAGAGGCGCCCTGGAGACGAGCGCTGCCCCAGGGCACGGTGAGGCGCTAAGCGCCGTGCGCACCATGATAGGTTGGTTTGACGGCGAACTGATTGGGCCGAAATTAGACGCAGCAAGCGGCCAGTCGTTCGTAGAGCTGTCCATGCGGAAATATAAATAGGTGGTCGGTATGAAATCGTTACGACAGCGTGTAGTGCTAGTCGATGACCAAGAAACTTCGGCCTCGTCCATCGCTTCCTCGTTTGCAGCGATCGTTGCGACGAGCAAAATGATGACACTAGGAGAGATGTTCGACTTTATTCCGTTGCCAGTCATTCCCAATCCAGATCACTTGCAAGATCGCGTGATCGAAGCCATTGAGGCTTCTGGGACGCCAGAAATAATTCTGGTGGACCTGAGCTTTGACAGCGATAATTCACCAGAGGCGGTTAACATTGGGCGCGGCTTGGCGACGCGCTTGCGAGCGCACTTCCTGCCCCCTCACACGCGTGTTGGTGTGTACACGAAGCACCGATTAAGACTGCGGCAGCGGGCGTTGATTGCACAGGACGGGTTTGCTCTATATCTTGAGGAACTCAGAATGATGCTAGACGGTCCGGAACGCCTTCAGGGTGACGACTGGTTGGAACTGCTGTTGAAGGAACCAACGCCTCCCGCAGACAAAACATCATCTACGGATAGTGCAGTCTCATTGCACGGTCAGCCGAAGGTTTTTGTTGGTTGCTCCGCCGAGTCGTTGAGAATCGCAGAGGCGATCCAGGAGAATCTTGACCACGACATGTTAGTCGTATTATGGACGCAAGCCGGGTTTCTGCCGTCTCACGACACTCTGACGTCGTTGTTGACTGAGTTAGACTCGTATGACTTCGCAGTATTTGTCCTTGCTCCAGATGACGTTGTCAGATTGCGCGGAAACGACGTGAAGGCCGCTCGCGATAATGTCATTTTCGAATTGGGCCTTTTTATTGGGCGTCACGGACGCGAGCGAGCCTTTGTTTTATGCCCACGAGGCATTGAAGATTTGCACTTACCTACGGACCTTCTGGGTGTCACTCCCGTGACATACGACGGTTCCAGAGACTTGACTGACGACATTGTACGCGCCGTGGTAGGCGCCGCCTGTACTAAGATTAAACGCGCCGTTCGGCGGACGTCAGGCACATAAACGCGCCGCGATTGAGATTGTCGGGAGCCGGGGGCTGGTGAGGAGTTGAAAATAACGTCCTCGTTGAACGCTAGTCCTTGCGAGATTTCAGCAAGACATGCTGGCCTCGGTCGAAAACCTTCATTAGATCCGATGGGCGGCACTGCAGCGCTACCGCTAACCGCAAGAGCATGCCGAGTGTCGGCGTCGTCACTCCCCGTTCAAGCTGGCTGATGAAAGGAGTACTCGTCCTGGCGTTTTGGGCGAGTTGCGCCTGCGTCAATCCGCGCGCCGTTCGAAGTTCGCGGAGGTGAGCGCCGAATATCTCGCCTTCATCGCGCAGAGTCAGCGTCAAGGACGTTTCTCCCATTGACAAGCGCTGAAAGCGAACATAGTATATATCATCTATCAAAGGAGGTACATCATGACCCCACCCGACCCGTACGACATCCGCCGCATCTTTTTTACACCTCGTCCCAACCTGCCGCTCATGACGGCGGCGGAGCGGTTGGGGATGACGTTGCAGGAGCTGAAACGGGACATTGCGGATGGGGCGATTGTAGCGGTTTCGACGCGCGTCGGGACGCGGGTGACGAAGGAGGAGATGATCGCTACGGCCATGCGGCTGTGGGATCTGTCGGTGATCGAAGAGGCGCTCGGCGACGACGCGCCGCGGCTGATTCCGGAGGCGATCCGGCTCGTCGAACTGCGGGCGCGCGTGCCGCGGTATCAGCGCGACGTCCTTCGCGAACTGGCGCGACGCGGTGGGACATCAGTCGACGCCGTGCTGACGCGCGAGCTGGAGGATGTCGCGTGCGCGCATGCGGAGGAGTTGTCCGGTGTGCTGCCCGATCTCGCCGCGGCTCTGGCGTGGCCGGGCGTCATGGCGTAATGCGGGCTCGCCGCCTGAGGATGCAACCTACGGCTTAGGCATTCGCCGCGCCGTCGCCACTTCGCGGATCATTTCTCCTGCATCCGCGCCGAGGACCTCGGCGACTTCCAGGATCAGGGAGAGGCTGGGAACGTTCCCTCCCGCTTCGACTACGCCGAGGTACTGCGCATTCATGCCGGACCGCTGTGCGAGTTTGCGGATCGTCCAGCCGCGAGCCTGCCGCTCGCGCCGGAGTATCGCGCCGAAGAGAACGGCATCGGGGTCGGCCCGCCGGGAAAGCGTCATTCGTCAATGGTAGGACCGGCGGGAAGGTTCGGGAAGGATTTTTGTTTCGAAGTAGAGCCATGGCCTTCTACGTCAACGAACTGGCCTCCATCCAGGAGGGAAATCTGCCTTCGTGCTCGATCCATGGATGTTTCTTTGAGCACATTCCGTCGAACCTTCAGAGGATAGGACGTTCTTCGGAGCACGTTTCTCCTCTTCGTTAAGTCCATGGCCTTTCTCGCAGAGCGAAATTCGTTATCCGAAAAGGTTACGGCGGTTTAGTGATATGTCCATGGATGAATATTCGACGGTCGCACGCTTCCCGTAAATAGAGATGAGCCAGATTCAGAGGTGACGATTGCAAACGCGCGAAGGCTATGGCCTTCTCGACGAGGGATTTGTTCACGCGGAGACGCGGGGAGGCGGAGAACGGCGCTTCTGTCGCAACTGCGCGTGAAAAACTCCATTCAAACGCAGCGGTGCTTGACCCCTTCGGCGTGACTCCCTCCATCTGCGTATCTGCGTCATCTGCGGATGTATCCTAGCCATATGGATCCGAAGGAAATCGTGCATTCCGACCCCGAGATCGTCAGCGGGACGCCCGTTTTCGTCGGTACACGCGTACCTGCGAAGGCGCTGCTCGACTACGTCGACGGGGGCGAGACCATTGAAGAGTTCCTCGACGATTTCCCGAGCGTTTCTCGCGAACAGGCAATCGCCTTTCTCGAACAAGCCGGCCGACGCTGAGCGGGCGGTCAACGTTCGTCGGCGGCTGCATCGCCGATAAGGGGTAGCAGATCGGAGAGCCGCCGCCTTACCTGCGCGTCGCGATTTCCGTTCCCGGAACTCTCGCGCCGCCGTGGACGGCCCAGCGGCCGTCGAGGGTGCCGTCGGAGCGTTGGCGGTAGGAGGCCACGCCGAACCAGGAGCGATCGCCGCCGGTGTAGGCGACGGACAGCGTGTCGTTCACGACGATGCCAACGCCGGTGTAGTGCTCTTTAGCGATCGACCAGCTCACGTCGTAGACTTGGCCGCGCGGGGAGATGGTGAGGCGTCCGGTGTAGGCGCCGACGCCGGGATTCGTGCCGGCGATGGAGTAGGTTCCTGACCATCCGGACCTGGCCTGCATCGAAAAACCGGCGCATAACAGGGCTATCGCGAAGAGAACGATCGCAATACGTCGCATGAACTGCCTCCTGTTTGTTTTCGGGCAGTTTATAAGATTTTTTTCACGCGGAGACGCGGGGACGCGGAGAAAAGCCGAGTCTCGCTCCGCGTCTCCGCGGCTCCGCGTGAAAAATGTCAGTGGCCTGAGAGGTACCGCGCGAGGTACACCGCCGTTTGGCTTTCCTTTGAGCGGGCGACGATAGCGGGCGGGCCGGCGGCGACGACGCGCCCCCCTTCTTCGCCGGCGCCTGGTCCGATATCGATGATCCAATCGGAACCGGCTACGACGCGCATGTCGTGTTCGACCACGATCACGGTGTTACCGGCGTCGACGAGGCCTTCGAGTTGCGTCATCAGCTTTTCGACATCCGCTGGGTGGAGGCCGGTGGTGGGCTCGTCGAGAATGTAGAGGGTGTTGGCGCGGCCGATTCGTTGGAGCTCGGTGGCGAGCTTGATGCGCTGCGCTTCGCCGCCGGAGAGCTCGGTGGCGGGCTGGCCGAGGCGGATGTAGCCGAGGCCGACTTCGCGCAGGACGGAGAGGGCGCGGTGGACGTGCGCGTCCGCGGCGAAGAACTCCCACGCCGTGTCGACCGTCATGCCGAGGACCTCGGCGATGTTTTTGCCGTTGTAGGTGATCTCGAGCGTCTTCGCGTTGTAGCGCGCGCCGTGGCAAGTGGGGCAAGGCGCGTAGACGCTCGGGAGGAAGAGCAGCTCCACCATCACGAAGCCTTCGCCCTCGCACGTTTCGCAGCGGCCTTTGGCGACGTTGAACGAAAAACGGCCCGCATCGTAGTGGCGCGCGCGGGCGGCTTTCGTCGCGGCGAAGAGTTTGCGGACGTGATCGAAAAGGCCTGTGTACGTGGCGAGGTTCGATCGCGGCGTGCGTCCGATCGGTTTCTGATCGACGCGGACGAGTCGTTTAATCCCTTCCATGCCGGAGACGATCTCGCCGCCAATCGTTTTGACAACCGGCGCGAGCGCGTCAGCCTCGTCGACTTCGTCCTCGATCTCGTGGCCGAGGGCATCGGCGATCAGCTCGACGAGGACTTGGCTGACGAGGCTCGATTTTCCGGAGCCGGAGACGCCGGTGACGGTGGTGAAGACGCCGAGGGGGAACTCCGCATCGAGCTCGTGCAGATTGTTGCGGGTCACGCCTTCGAGGCGCAGCCAGCCGCGCGGTGTTCGCGGTTCATGAATCGGCGGCGCGTGATCGACGAAGAGATGCGCGCGCGTTTGTGAGGTTTCGATCTTCGCAAGTCCTTCCGGCGGACCGCTGTAGAGGATTTCTCCTCCGTGCTCGCCGGCGTTCGGACCTACGTCGACGATCCAATCGGCGTGGCGTATGACGTCCAGCTCGTGCTCGACGACGAAGAGCGAGTTGCCGGATGCTTTCAGTTTGTCGAGCGCGCGCAACAACGCCTCGGTGTCGGCGGGGTGAAGTCCGGCGGACGGTTCATCGAGCACGTAGACGACGCCAAACAGATTCGAGCGGACCTGCGTCGCCAGACGAAGCCGCTGCAGCTCGCCGGGCGACAGCGTCGGCGTGCTGCGTTCGAGCGAGAGATAGCCGAGGCCGAGGTCGAGGAGGATGTCGAGCCGGGCGCAGAGGTCGTAGGCGATGCGCTGCGTCACGATCGCTTTCTCAGGATGTCCGGCGGACGCTTTCGATGCGGTGGTGCCGTCGGCATAGGGACGCGTCACCGTCGCTAATCGCGCCAGCGGCAAGGACGAAATCTCGGCGATGTCGTAGCCGGCGAACTTCACCGACAGCGATTCGCGGCGCAGCCGTTTGCCGTGACACAGCGGGCAATCGGCGCTGAGCATGTAGCGCGCGGCGCGCTTCTTCATCAGCGGGCTTTGCGTGTTCGCGAACGTGTGCAGCACGTGGCGCCGCGCGCTGGTGAAGGTGCCCATGTAGCTCGGCTCCTCCTTTTTCTTAAGCGCGCGCCACGTCTCCTCGGGCGTGTAGCCGGCGTAGACGGGAACGGTCGGCTGGTCGTCGGTGAAGAGAATCCAGTCGCGATCCTTCCGCGGCAGCTCGCGCCAAGGGCGATCGACGTCGTAGCCGAGCGTGACGAGGATGTCGCGCAGGTTCTGGCCGTGCCACGCCGGCGGCCAGGCGGCGACGGCGCGCTCGCGAATCGTGAGCGAATCGTCCGGCACCATCGATTGCTCCGTCACGGTGTACACGCGCCCGAGTCCATGGCACTCCGGACACGCACCCTCGGGTGTATTCGGCGAGAACGACTCCGCGTACAACAACGGCTGATTGCGCGGATAGTCGCCGGCGCGCGAGTAGAGCATCCGCAGCAGATTCGAAAGCGTGGTGACGCTGCCGACCGAGGAGCGCGTCGTCGGCGAGCCGCGCTGCTGTTGAAGCGCGACCGCCGGCGGCAATCCGTTGATGTCGTCGACCTCCGGCACCGCCATTTGATGAAACAACCGCCGCGCGTACGGCGACACCGACTCCAGATACCGCCGCTGCGCCTCGGCATACAACGTCCCGAACGCCAGCGACGACTTCCCCGATCCCGATACTCCGGTGAAGACGACCAGCGAGTCGCGCGGAATGTCGACGTCGATGTTCTTGAGGTTGTGCTCGCGCGCGCCGCGCACGTGGACGAAACGATCGTGGAGATGGCCGGTCACGCGCGGCATGGTTCGGGTTCTGTGCCACGAGGTCGATCAGCTACACGGCCGCGAAGGCCTGATCGACGTCCGCGATCAGGTCCTCGACGTCTTCGATGCCGACCGAGATGCGCACGAGGCCCGGCGTGATGCCGAGGCGGGTGCGGGTTTCGAGGGGCACCGAGGCGTGGGTCATCGTTTCGGGATGCGAGATCAGCGTCTCCACGCCGCCGAGCGATTCGCCGAGGGAGCAGAGGCGGACGCGGTCGAGGAACTTCTTGGCGTTGGCGAGAGAGCCGAGCTCGAACGAGATCATCGCGCCGAAGCCGCGCATCTGGCGTTTGGCGAGCTCGTGCTGTGGATGTTCGGGCAGTCCCGGGTAGTAGACCTTCAACGCTTTCGGCTGGCGCGACAGGTAGTCCGCCATGGCCCGGCCGTTTTCCTCATGCTGCTTCATGCGCACGGCGAGCGTCTTCACGCCGCGGAGGATCAGCCACGAATCCATCGGCGACAGGATCGCGCCGACGGCGTTCTGCAGAAATCCGATCTGTTCGGCGATGGCGTCGTCGTTCGTGATGACTACGCCGCCGACGGAGTCCGAGTGGCCGTTGAGGAACTTCGTCGTCGAGTGCACGACGATGTCCGCGCCGAGCTCGAGCGGCTGTTGCAGCCACGGCGAGCAGAACGTGTTGTCGACCACCACCAGCGAGTCGTTCTTGTGCGCGACCTCGGCACACGCGGCGATGTCGGTCACCGTCATCATCGGATTGGTCGGCGTCTCGAGGAAAACGATCTTCGTATTCGGACGCAGCGCCGCGCGCACTTTGTCGACGCACGCGGTGTCGACGTACGTGAACTGCAGTCCGAACTTCTCACAGACTTTGTTGAAAAGCCGGAACGAGCCGCCGTACATGTTCTCGCCGGCCACGACGTGATCGCCCGACTTCAGCATGCGAAAGACGGTGTCGGTCGCCGACATGCCGGATGCGAAGCAGTGCGCGTGTTTGCCGCGTTCGAGCGCCGCGAGATTTGCTTCGAGGACGGAACGCGTCGGATTTTTCGTCCGCGCGTATTCGAAGCCTTTGTTCTTGCCCAGCTCAGGCTGGACGTACGTCGATGTCTGGAAAATCGGGTAGGTGACGGCGCCGGTGACCGGCTCCGGCTCCTGACCGGCGTGGATGCAATCAGTGGAGAAACCCATGTGCGTTCCTTTCGGGTGTCGGGTGTCGGGTGTCGGGTGTCGGGTGTCGGGTGTCGGGTGTCGAAGCGCAGCAGTCAGGTGGTTTACTCCGACTCCCGACTCCCGACTTCCGACTCCCCAATACCCGGCTTCGCCCACTTCGTGTAAATGCCCTTCGACATGTAGCGCTCGGAGGCGTCGGGGATGAGCGTTACGACGCGCTTGCCGGGGCCGAGGTTCTTGCAGACTTGAATTGCCGCGGCAACATTCGCGCCCGCGGACGACGCGCCGAGCACGCCCTCCTCGGACGCGAGACGCCGGACCATGACGAAGGCGGGATCGTCGTAGATCTGGATCACTTCATCGGCCAGCGACATGTCGAGGACCGGCGGGATAAACGATGACGCCCCGATCCCTTCGACTTCGTGCGGCCCCGCTTCGCCGCCCTTGAGAATCGATCCCTGCGGCTCGACGACGACGCACCAGCACTTCGGATTGCGCTCCTTCAGATACTTCGCCACGCCGCTGAAGGTGCCGCCGGTTCCGGCGCCGGCGAGCCAGGCATCGATGCGGCCATCCATCTGCTCCCAGATCTCCGGACCGGTCGTGGCGTAGTGCGACTCGGCGTTGTATGGATTCGCGAACTGCTGCGGGACATACGAGTTCTCGATCGTCTTCGACAACTCCTCGGCCTTTGCAATCGCGCCCTTCATCCCGTCGTCCTTCGGCGTGAGGACGACTTCCCCGCCGAGCGCTTTCATCACTTCGCGCTTTTCGGTGGAGAAGTTTTCGGGGACGCAGAGGATGACGCGGTAGCCCATGCGCGTGCCGGCCAGCGCGAGGGCGATGCCGGTATTGCCCGCGGTCGGCTCGATGATCGTGCCGCCTTTGGCGAGCCTGCCATCGCGTTCGGCGCGCTCGATCATCCCGACGCCGATACGGTCTTTGACGGAGAAGCCGGGATTGAGAAACTCGAGCTTCACGAAGAGATCGGCGACGTCAGGACCGGCGATGTTAGCGAGCTGCAGCATCGGCGTGTTGCCGACGAGATCGAGGATGTTGCGGACGGGTTTGCCGAGGGGACGGGTCAAGGCGGGCGGGATTGTATGCGAGGCGAAAACAAAACGGCGGACCGAAGTCCGCCGTGGGTTGAAGTGATCGAGTAGAAACTTACGCCCAGCTGGAGGAGCGGGTCGTGGAGCGGCGCTGGTTGTAGCAATCGCGGCAATAGACAGGTTTGCCGCTGACGGGAGTGAACGGAACTTCGGTCGCGACTCCGCAGCTATCGCACGTCACACTCACCATCGAACGCTCACGGCCACCGCCGCCGCCGTTTCCGTCGCGCGCCGTCTTCCGCTTGTCGCGGCAGTTCTTGCAGCGCTTCGGCTCGTTCGTGAAGCCACGCTCTGAGTAAAAGGCCTGCTCGTTTTTGCTGAACACGAATTCCTGTCCGCAATCGGCGCAGTTGAGAGACTTGTCGTTGAATGTATCCATGAACCTTGATCTCCTAAGTTTTCCTTTGTTCGTACGACGAAAAAATGTGATGCCGCAGCTCAGAGTGTGCGCGGGGTGCCGCGACCTCGCCCCCGCTTTGGTGCTTCACAAGCGAAATCGGATTAGGTCGGCCAGCCTCCCTTCGGTAACGAACACAGCACGCCCCCCGAACGCTCTGTCGCGATTCATGGAAGGTGTTGTTTTTTCGCTGGATTCGTTGGGCCGCCTTTTAGCATAGATGTCCAGCACAGGCAACGAATTACGCCTTGCTCAAAATAAGTTCGTCAACGTATTGACCATCGATTTATGGAACATCAGATTCGCATCGGACCGGCCGGCTGGAGCTACAAGGATTGGGAGGGAACCGTCTATCCGCCGCACGGCTCGAAGTTCGATCACCTCGCCTATCTGGCGTCGTTCTTCGACACGATCGAGATCAATTCGCCGTTCTACCGGATCCCGCCACCGACGCATTCGAAGTCGTGGGTGCGCCGCGTGGCGGACAATCCGAATTTCAAATTCACGACGAAGGTGTTCCGTGGATTCACGCACGACGATGTGTCGCTCGTGGACGCTGACGTAACCGCGTTCCGCAACTACCTCGACCCGCTCGCCGATGCGAACCGACTCGGCGCGGTGCTTTTGCAGTATCCGTGGAGTTTCAAGAACAGCGATGAATCGCGCGACAAACTGGCGGCACTTTTCAATGCGTTCGATGGCTATCCGCTCGCGCTCGAAGTCCGCCACTCGACGTTTCAAAACGAGGAGTTCTTCGAATTCCTCAACGAGCACGACGTGGCATGGGTGAACGTCGATCAGCCGCTCTTCCACGATTCGGTCAAGCCGTCCGACGCCATGACCGGCCCCCTCGCCTACGCCCGCCTGCATGGCCGCAACTACGAGAAATGGTTCGCGCACAGCGAGACGTGGGAGCGCTACAACTACCTCTATTCGAAGGAAGAGCTATCGCCATGGGTCGACCGCATCCAGACGATGGCGTCGGCGAAGGAGACGTACGTCGTCACGAACAACCACTTCCGCGGACAGGCCATCGTCAACGCCGTCGAGCTCGAAGAATCCCTCGGCATGGACGCGAAGATGCCGCCGCAGTTGAAGGAGACGTATCCGGGAAGGGCGTGAGCCTGTCATCCTGAGCCGCCGGAGGCGTTGGAGCGCGAAGCGCGGAACGCCGGAGGACGGTCGAAGGACCCCCTCCCTGTGAATCAGGGACGGGCGGCGGTATGCGAAAAACGGCAGCCACGCGGGTTTCTTCGGCGGCTCAGGATGGCAGCGGAAGTACAGAGTCCAGCGGCGCGAGCGCTTCCCAGTCAGCTGACAAATCCCGCAACTCCGGATTCATCCTAGCGATCAGTGCATCCTTCTTCGCGCGACGCCATCCCTTCAACTGCTTTTCGCGCGCGATGGCTTGAACGATGTTTTCGTACAACTCGAAATAGACCAATTGATCGCAGTTGTACTGCTTCGTGAATCCCGAAATCTTCCCAGCCTTGTGCTGCCACATTCGCTTCTCCAGCGAATTTGTGACGCCGATGTACACCACGTTGTGCCACCGATTGCTGACCATGTAGACGTAGTACTGATGTTCTCTCATACCTAAAAGAATCCCTCGGTGAGCGCAAATCGGCGCGAAACTCCACGAAGAGAGGTGGATAGTTTCCATTCCGAGGAGATACGGTCGTTTTTCCCTACGATAAGTAGAGGCGCCGCGCTGTCGTCGTCGAGTTCCGCCACCCTTCCGGGTTAGCAATAAGGGGGTCCTTCGACCGTCCTGCGGCGTTCCGCGCTTCGCGCTCCAACGCGGCGGCTCAGGATGACAGTTCTACCGCGCCACGTAGTTCGCCGACGGCAGCAGCGCGCGCGACAGGTTTATGTGTCCCGCCAGCGTCTCGGCCGGTTCGTCGTTGACCAGGATTCGTACGCGCTTCGCTTCGGGGAAGTTCGTGGTTACGGTCTGGACGACGGAGTAAACGGCCATCAGCTCTTCGTGGCTTCCCGTTCCCCAGCCTTGCGCGAGAGTGTTGCCGCCGAGGTCGACGAAGGCGGTGCCGTCGGGGAGGAGGAAGGTGGCGCGGACGACGGTGTCGCGCGGAAAAATGTGCGGGACGCCGGCGTTCGCCGATCCTTTGAGTAGCTCGCGGGCCACCACCGACAGCGCGCCGGCGGGGTTCTCGGGGAGCGCCACGTTGCGCGTCTCGCGGACGAGAAGCATCTCCGGACCTTCGAAGAACAGCGTCACCGGACGGACTTCGACTTTGTTCTCCGCGTTGAGATTCGCCGACAGAGGTTTTTTCTTGCAGCCGCCGGCGATTGCGAGAATCGCCAGCGACAGCACTACCGCGCGGCGCACTACGTTCCCGTCCTCGTGGCCGGCTTCGTGGTGGTAGTCGTAGGTACCGCGGGAGCGGTCGTCGTTGGCGCCACGGCAGGCGGCGGCTGGACGATGCCGATGCGCGTTTCGTAGTCGGTCTTGTAGCGCTCGACGGCGGTCGTCAGCGCGTCGACGACCGTCTTCTGGAATGCGTCCGACTTGATCTTCGACTCTTCGTCGGGATTGGTGATGAACGCGACTTCGACGAGCGCGGCCGGCATCGTCGCGCCAACCAGCACTTTGAACGGCGCCTGCTTCACGCCGCGGCTTTGGATGCCGGTGATGCGGTTCATCTCTTCCTGCACGGCCTGCGCGAGGCGGCTCGATTCGTTGAGGTACTCCTGCTGCGCGAGGTCCCACAGCATCAGTTTCAGATCGCTAGACGCCGCCGGACCCGCGGGGCCTTTGGACGCGTTCTCTAGCTCCGCCGCTTTCTCGGCGAGTTTGTCCGAGGCATCGAGGGAGAGGAAGTAGGTCTCGGCGCCGTGCGCGCCTTTGACGATCGCTGCGTTCATGTGGATGGAGATGAACAGATCGGCGTGGTACTGGTTGGCGATGGCAGTGCGCTGATCAAGCGGGACGACCGTGTCGTCGTTGCGCGTGAGGACGACGCGCGTTTTCAGCTTCGCTTCGAGCGCGGCGGCGAGGCGCTGGCAAAGCGCGAGCGTCGCGTCCTTTTCCATCAAGCCGCCGGGACCGATCGCGCCGACTTCTTTTCCGCCGTGGCCGGGATCGATCACGATCGTGTGGATGCCGGGCGCTTCCACCGGCCGCGTCGAGTTCAGCGGCTGCGGCGTTCCCGGCGCGACGGACGCGCCTTTGCGCAAGTCGAGGACGACGCGAAACGGATTGTCGAGACGGTAGGCATCGGCGACGACGTCCGGCGCCGTCAACTGAATGCGCAGGTCGTTGCCGATGAACGATGTTTTGGCAACGTACGGGTCGTCGTGCGCCTGCTCGACGTACGGCGCGCGAATGGCAGTCTTGAAACGGACGGTGTACGCGCCCGGCTCTTTGACGATGTTGTAGTCAGCGGGCGAGGTGAGCGTGAGGACGACTTTCGAAATCCCCTGCACGTTCGCGACGGAAACCGTGACGCCCGCGGCGGTCGTCACCGCCGGATGAATCTGCAGGATTTTTCCTGCCGCATCCCACGTGGCGTCGAGTCCCGAGGCCCGCATCAGGAATCCCTGGAAAAACTGCCACGGCACGAACGGGCGGTTGTCGATGGTGACCGGCGCGACCGGCATTTCGATCAGATCGTCCTTGACGACACCGAAGCGGCTGTCGGTTCCGAACGCGGCCACGGTGTTGTTCAGCGAGGCCTTGAATCCGTTGCCGTCGCGCGTAACCGATCCGCCGAGGGCGGCGATCACTTCGTCGGCGGCAAAGTACGTATTGCCGTTCTGATGCGCGATGGTGATGGTCTTGTCGCCGGCCGCCGCGCGCAGCGTGGCCTGATTGGCGGGATTCGGAGGAGCGGGCGTCGGCGCCTGGGCCAGCAGAAGGAGCGCGGATGCGAACGCAATCGCGAGGAGGGAGAGAGAACGAGTCATAGAGACCGCGGGATTATCGCACGGAGGATTCGCCGCGCCCGCGCGCTCGGCGCTTCCCCTTGCGCGCGGACGTGCGTTTCGATGTGCTCTTCGCCGAGGAGGATCTCGCGCGTGCGGAGATAGCCGATGCGGGCCAGCACGTCGAGCACGTCCCAACGCCGCTCGGTGAAACTGAACGGCAGACGGTGTCGCGGACGGATGACCACCACGCGTGGATCGGTGACGACGTGGTCGTAGTCGCCTTTGCGTTTGAACAATCCGCCTTCCGACTCCCCCTTCTGCGTGACTACCACCACCGCGTCGCACCCCTCGGCCAGCGCTTTTTCATAAGGGGCGTTGTCGGAGATGCCGCCGTCGCCGTACATTTCGCCGTCGATCACCGGACGGTGCGTGTAGAACGGCGGCAGGTAGTTGGTGGCGAGCAAAAGCTGAAGCGGATCGTCGACGTCGCGCGCATCGAAGATGACGTTGGCGCCGTCGCGGAAGCGGGTCACGGAGACGAACAGCGGCAACGCGTCGGGCCGCTTGAAGCGATCGCGTCCGATGAAACGCTCGAACGTGCGCTGGTGCAGTTGGCGGAAACGAAAGGGCGAGTGATCGACGAGCAGGTTGCGGAGATCGATGTGCGGCATGCGCATGAACGATCGCCAGTAGTAACGAATGCGCGATTCGCAGCGCGCCGCGACCAGCGCCGCGTTCCAGGCGCCGGCGGAAACGCCGATGGCCAGTGCGGGACGGACACCGAGTTCGGCCAGCGCTTCGATGACGCCGATCTGGAAGGCGCAGCGGGAGGAGCCGCCGGAGAAGACGTACCCAACTCGTTTCGCGTCGCGCAAGAGGACCAGGGGATGCAACGGACTTCAGTTTATGCTTTTGCGGTGAACGCAAAGCGATCCATCGTCCTCATCGCCATTCTGGCCGCTGCGTGCGGCGCGCCGTCGGAGCCGAAAGGTCCGCACGTGCACAAAGATCCGATCAGCGTCCGCGGCTGGATCGTCGACGTCGAAACGGGACCGAACACGGCCTACCACACCGTCGAAACGGAGGCGGCCCGCAAGCGCGATCTCTTCCGCGGCACGAACGTCTGGGTCGAAAACGCGCCGTACGTTTCGGGCGGCGTGGCCGAGACCGGATCGTTTCTCCTGCTCGACGTGCCTCCGGGCGATGTGACGATCACGTTTTCCGCGCCGGGCGTCCCGGTATCGCGGCTGGTGCTGAAACAGATTCCCGGCAATGCCGACGTGTTCATCCCGGCCATGCTGATCAAGCGCGACGCGGTATCGCTGCTCGATCCGAAGAGCGCGAAGGTGCGGTTGGCCGCGCAGGTCGACAAGGCGGTTCCGACGGGCGCCTTTGCGACTGTGGGTGATCAGCGCATCGCGGTGATGTCGACGCCGATTCGGGAAATGATCGACCGGCTGGATTATCCGAATCCGCCGGCGTCGTACGCGCCGCTGGCGACTGTTAAGTGATCGGGCGGCGACGCATTCGGGCGATCAACGCATCGAGCGAAAAGAGTCCCGGCCCGAAGGCGAGGACGATCAGCGATACGAGGAGGTAGAGGAACGGCGCGGCGTTCGTAAACGCGTCCTGATCCTTGAAGAAACCTTTCACCGCTTCGAGATCGGCAGTGAGATACGCGACGATGAAGTTGATCACGAGCGGGATGCAGATCAGCCGCGAGGCCAGGCCGAGGAGCAGAAGCAGACCGCCGACACATTCGAGTGACGCCACAAAGTACGCGTTCGCGGCCGGCATCGGGATGTGCAGGTGCGTCAGGAAATCGGTGAAGCGCTCGATGTTCTCCAGTTTTCCTTTGCCGGTCTGAAAAAGTCCCCAGCCGAAGATGAGGCGCAGCGCGAGCAGGAGCGGACTGCGAAGCCGGTCGAAGATGCGCGTCGTGGCGAGGTCGTACCAGCGATCCAGTTTTGAGAGCATCGTTTTCCTTTACTCGACCTCAATTGCCGTGAACAACCCCGCGGCGCTCCAGTCGCGGAACCAGGTGAAGAGATCCGATTGTGCGGGAAAACGGCGAAATCGGCGGTGAAACGTTTCGATGGCGCTGCCGATCGTCTGGCGCGCCACCAGCGCTTCGAGAAAAACGAACGCCTCGCGCGTGAGCGGCATCCGGTAGACGCCGTAGTCGCGGCGATGAACCGCCAGCCACGATTTCTGCCGCCGCGCTTTCATCGGACGTTCCTCGCGGAATGCCTGAAACGCTTCGTTCGCGTCGTAGTCGAGCGCGAGCAGCCGCAGCGCCGGAATCGGAATGATGCGCGCATCGGCGACCTGCTCCGGCGCAATCGACGCGATTGCATCCGCTGGCAGCGGCTCCGCCTCGGCTTCATCGAACACAAGCGTCATCGCCAGTTCGAGTACCGCGAGATCGTGAAGAAAGTTTCGGCGCTTGAGAGAAGACGACGCGATGTACTCCGGAAACGAATCGCCCAAACGGTTGAACGTGTAACTCCGCGACGGAAACTGCTGGACGTAGTCGCGGACGAGATGCTCGAACGCGTGCTCGCCGAGGAATTGCGCGACCGCCGCGTAATCGACGGTGAGCGCCTCGATCATCCGCAGCATGTACATGCCGTGGTAGATGCCGACGCGCTGGATCGGCTGCAGCGTCCGCGACGGCAGGATGACGTCATCCACCGCGATCTCCGCCGCGTCCGCCGCCTCGTACACGTCGGATGGATGCGTGACCACCGCCTGCATCCACTCCTGCAGCGGCGCGAGCGCGAGGTCAGACTGCGGCATACGGACCCTCGGAGTACGGTCGGGAGTCGGGGGTCGGGGGTCGGAGTTCAGCGGCCTTACGACCCCCGACTCCCGACTCCCGGCTCCCTGCGCTGCGAAATGCCGACGCCTTGCGCGCCTCAGCATGCACGGTCGGAAAGTCGGGGATGTCCGCATCCCACTCCAGCAACGTCGAAACATCGCCGGTTCGCGCGCACGCGCGTCCGTACAGCTTCCACACCTCGTCGATCACGAAGTCGTTGTGCGTGTCGATGATGTGCGTGCCGTGATTCTGATGGCCGGCCAGATGAACCTGCACGACGCGGTCTGCGGGCATGGCGTCGACGTAAACGTTCGGATCGAAGCTGTGGTTGAACGAGCTGACGTAGATGTTGTTGACGTCGAGCAGCAGCCCGCAGTCGCTTTCTTCCGCGAGCGACGCCAGGAAATCCCACTCCGTCATCGTCGACGTCGCGAACTCGACGTACGACGACGGATTCTCTACGACCAGCGGCGTCTCCAGAAAATCCGACACGATGCGAACGCGCTCGGCCGTGTGGCGCAGCGACTCCGCGTTGTACGGCATCGGCAGCAGATCGTGAACGTTGCGGCCGCTCACGCCGGTCCAGCAGAGGTGATCGGAAATCCAGCGCGCGTTGACGGCGCGCGCCAGCGACTTCAGTTTGCGGAGGTAATCGAAATCAAGCGGATCGGTGCCGCCGATCGAAAGCGAAACGCCGTGCAGCACGATCGGATACTGCTCCGCCACCTTCTCGAGCACGTAGCGCGGACGGCCGCCCGTGTCCATGTAGTTTTCGGAGAGGGCCTCGAACCAATCGACGTCGGGCTGCGAGCCGAGGATGTGGCTGAAATGAACGGTGCGCAGCCCCACGCCGATGCCGAGGTCAGGGAAGTTGAATCGATTCATTAGGTGTCCGTTGGGGGTGGAGGACAGGCGCGCGGGACGCCTGCCCTCCGAGGAGCAGACGGGTTACGAAGCCTTCGGAGGAACGGCGCAGCCGCTCTTGCCTTTGCAATCGTTCTTGCCGCCCTGGCCCTGGCCCTTGCAGGCGTTCTTGCCGGCGCAGTCGTGCTTGTACTCCTTCGACGCGCAGCCGCCTTTGCCCTTGCACGAGTTCTTGCCCGCGCAACCGGCGTCGCCGGACTTGCAGTTGCCGTGCGACTTGCACGAGTTGAGGCCTTTACAAGCGTGCTTGTCTGTGGCCTTGGCCGTGTCGGCCATCTGGACTGCCTGCGACGTGGCCTGATTGAGGCCGGCCGCGGTCGTCCGGGTCTGGTCGGCACGAAGACTGGTTCCGGCGCTGAGGCCGGCGACAACACCACCGAGTACGAGATAACGAGCGAGATCACGACTATTCATGCGATTCTTCCTCCTAAATTTTTGGACAGCGTAAGACTTACGTTTGGGGCAACCGACTGGATGCGAGACGACCTTGGACGATGATGACGTGGCACCCGCGATGCAATTATTTGCATGGATGAGATGCCATTTGAAGGTGTTGATTGCGGCGATTGTAATCCTGTCGGCATCCGCGGCAATGGCAGATTTCGGTGACGATTCGCGGACTGTTTCTGAGGTCGACCGCAACGCTGCGATCCGCGTTCGCAACACCATCGAAGTGCGCAGCCTGGACGGCTCGCTGACTCCCGCGCAGCTCGACGACTTCGCCGATCTCGCGCAGAAAGGTGCCAGCGACATCGCCCGCTTCACCGGCGTCACTCCTCGCAGTCAGCGCATCCTCATCTATCTGTCGCCGCGCATCGATATCTCACACACGTACCCGCACTATCCCGGCTCCTCGCATCACGAGGCGCGCGTTTTCATCGACAGCGAACGCGTTGAGCACCACGACGCTCCCTATCTTCACGAGCTCGTACACGCAGTGGTCGGCGACGGCGGCGCGATGTGGCTCGAGGAAGGATTCGCGTCGTGGGTGGCGTCATCAGTGGCCACGAATTACGGCGGCTATTACGCGCCCGTGCTCAGCCAGGGAAACGAGCGCGTCGACGAGCAGGCCCGCCACGCCCTCGAACGTTATGGCGACGCAACGCCCACCGCTTGGTTCGAGAGCGATTCGCCCAATCTCTCGCAGCGCGACCGCCGCAGCTTCTACATCCTCTCCCACTCTTTCACGAAGTACCTCGGCACCACGCTCGGCACGAGCCGCCTCGTGCGCATCCATGAGGCCCGCAACGCCCAAGCCCTCAAGCGCATCTCCGGCCTTTCCCTCGACGAATGGCGCACGCGCTGGATGGCCAGCCTCGGCGAATCGAACGGGCGGGTGGCGGCGGGGCGGTAACGTCCTGAACGAAGGGGACGACTGTCATCCAGAGCCGCCGTAGGCACGCAGCCGCGAAGCGGCGGCGATGCCGAAGGACGGCGAAGGATCTCAAGATGCGCCACTTTCGTTGAATCCCGCGGTTTCAGCCGGAGCTGCGTAACTTGAGTTCCTTCGCCGTCCTCCGCCGTTCCGTCGCTTCGCGACTCCCGGCTCCGGCGGCTCTGGATGACAGAAACTCTTACATCGCCGGCCGCAACAGCGTTCTTAATCCCTCCTTAACCGCCTCCTGTGTTTCACTTGCGGGGTGACGACCCGACTCACGACCTGGATCGCCACCTTCGGATCGCTGGCGCTGGTCACGGCGGCCGGACGCGCGACGAATCTCAATCCGAGCACCATCGGCTTCGCGTACCTCATCGTCGTCCTGCTCATCTCCGTTCGCGGCGGCCTGCTCATCGGTACTGTGTCCTCAGTCCTCGCTACGCTCTGCTATAACTTTTTCTTTTTCCCGCCGCTGTACACGCTCACGATCGAGCAGCCTGCCAACTGGTTTGCGCTCGCTGCGTTCCTTGTTGCCTCGGTCACTGTGAACCGGCTCGTCGTCGCCGCACGCGTGCAGGCGGAAAAGGCCGAGCAGCGGGGCCGGGAACTGGAGACGCTCTACGCAGAACGCGAACGATTCATGGAAGAGAACGCGCACGTGCAGGCGCTGCGCGAAAGCGAGTCGCTCAAGACGTCGCTGCTGCGCGCGATCTCGCACGACCTGACCACGCCGATCACCGCCGTCACGATCCGGACCGAATCGATCCGCCGCCGCGCCGGCACCGACAGCGAGTTGCTCGAAGACGTCGCCGCCATCGCCGAGGAGACCGCGAGGCTGCGAAGGCGCATCGATAATCTGCTGGCCATGGCGCGGCTCGAAGCCGGAAAAGCGAAACCGCATCGCGAGCCGACGCCGCCTGCCGATCTCTTTCGCGCCACGCGTGAAAATCTTCCGATCGTCTTCAGTGCGCGGCCGACTACGGTGCACGTCGATGCCGATTGTCCCGACGCGAACGTCGATCCGTCGCTGGCGCTGGAGATCCTCGTGAACCTGGTGGAGAACGCGCATCGTGTGTCGCCGGCCGGTGCGGCGATCGAGCTGGTCGCGCATCGCCATCCGCTCGATCCCGGCAAACTGCGCATCGAAATCCTCGACCGCGGCCCCGGCCTCCCGCCCGGCGTCGCGGACGCAGATGGCAACGTCGCCGCCGAGACCAGCGATGTCGCCCAGCGCGGCCTCGGCCTGGAAATCGCGCGCAGCCTCGCCGCCGCAAACGGCGGCAGCATCGGCCTCGCGCCGCGCCCCGGCGGCGGCACGATCGCGCGCATCGACTTTCCGATCGCAGTCCTCGGAGCGGAACCGGCATGACGATCTCGAACGTGATTCTCATCGTCGACGACGACCCCGCCATCCGCGATTCGTTGTCGAAGGAGCTGCGCGCCGCGGGCTACGGCACCACCACCGCCGCTGATGGCAGCGAAGGGATGGCCGCGTTCCAATCGCAGGTCCCGGACCTCGTGCTCACTGATCTCGCCATGCCGCGCTCGGACGGTTTCGAACTGATCGCCGCGATCCGCGCGTCATCGCGAGTTCCGATCGTCGTCCTCTCCGTCCGCGGTGCCGATCCCGACAAAGTCCGCGCTCTCGACCTCGGCGCGGACGATTTCGTCACTAAGCCATTCTCGATGACCGAACTGCTGGCGCGGGTTCGCGCGCAACTGCGCCGCACGGCGCCGGCATCGACCGCGCTGGCGTTCAACGACCTCACGATCGATCTCGATCACCGCCGCGTGGTCCAGGGCGGCCGCGAAGTCCGCCTCACGCCCACCGAGTTCTCGCTCCTCGAGGTGCTCGCCACGAACGCCGGCAAACCGATGTTCATCGAACAGATCATCGCCCGCGTCTGGCGCTCCGCTCCCAGCACCAGCGCCGACACCGTCCGCGTCCACATGAGCTCTCTCCGCAAGAAGATCGAGCCAAATCCATCGGAGCCGCAGTACATCGTGACCGAGCCATGGGTCGGCTACCGATTCATCGCCGAACCGGTGTAAAAAGATCTCGTATCCGCAGATGACGCAGATTTGACGCAGATAGAAATCACGAAGCGCTCGCGCTTCGCAGTCTTCGGATCTCCGCGACCAACTGATCGCGCGCGCTCGTCCCCTTTTGCACGCAGGCGGCGACTTTCGATTGAAGTTCCTTGCGGTCGTCGGCGGAGATTTCTTTCGAGGTGAGGACGAGGATCGGGATGCGGGCGGTGGAGGGGTTGTCTTTGAGCAGGCCGGCAACTTCGAAGCCGCTCATGCCGGGCATCATCAAGTCGAGGATGATCACGTCGGGTGCGTTCTCTTTGGCGGCGGCGAAGCCAGCTTCGCCGTTGAAGGCGCTTTCGATCGTGTAGCCGAGGCGGGTCAACTCTTCGTCGAGCAGTTCGTGGAGCGAGGTGTCGTCATCGATGAGAAGGAGGCGCGTCTTCGACTGATCGGACGTCGTCAGCTGGCGGACGCGGTTGAGGAGGCGATCGCGATCGACCGGTTTCACGAAGTAATCGTCGGCGCCGAGGGCCACGCCGAGGTCGCGCTCGTCGACGCGGGAGATGATGACGACCGGGATGTCGCGTGTGTCGGCGTCGCTCTTGAGCGTCTTGAGCACTTCCCAGCCGTCGATGCCGGGGAGGACGAGATCGAGCGTGACCGCGATCGGGCGTGCTTCGCGGGCGAGGCGGATCGCCTCGTCGCCGTGGCGGGCGCGGACGGAGAGATAGCCGGCGGAGTTGAGCGCGGTCGCGATCAAGTCGTAAGCGTGGGCGTCATCCTCGACGACGAGAACGCGTTCGGCGCGCTGCTCCGAGGCGACGAGTTCCGGGATGCGGCTCACCACGGCGGCGCGCGAATGGATCGGCAGGGTGAACGAAAACGTGCTGCCCTTTCCGCGGTCGCTTTCGACGCGCACCCAACCGCCCTGGAGCTGAACGAACTTTCTTACGAGCGCGAGACCGAGGCCGGTGCCGCCAAATTCGCGGCGCACGCTGCCGTCGATCTGGCGGAACTCCTCGAAAATTACGTCGTGATTCTTTGGATCGATGCCGATGCCTTCGTCGCGCACGGAGATGGTGATGGTCTCGTCAACGTGCATCGCGCGAATCGTGATCGGCGACTCGGCTGGCGAAAACTTCATCGCGTTCGAGAGCAGGTTGTAGAGGATCTGCTTGAACTTGGCGAGGTCGGTCTCGATCGGCGGCAGCGCGGCATCGGCTTCGATGACGAACGTCGGCATCTTCGTCTTCGCCATTCCGCGCATGACGGTGCAGACGCTCTCGATGACCGGCCGGACCTCGAACTGCTCGGCGTAGACCTCCATCTTCCCCGCCTCGATTTTCGAGAGGTCGAGGATGTCGTTGATGATGCCGAGGAGGTGTTGCCCGGAGGTGAGGATGTGGCGGAGGAAGCTGACGTGTTTCGGATCGATCGTGCCTTGCAAGCGCTCGATGAGGATTTCCGAAAAGCCGATGATCGAATTCATCGGAGTCCGTAGTTCGTGGCTCATGTTCGCGAGGAACTGGCTCTTCAGCCTGTCGGCCTCCTGAACGCGGCGGCTCGCATCCTCCAGCTCATTGCCGCGCCGCTGTAATTCCTCGGTGAGCCGCGTCAGTTCGGCCAGCTCGCGTGCCTGTTCGCTTTCCAGCTCTCGGATCAACAAATGCTTCTGCTGCAGATTGGCAATGCCGGCCAGGAAGAAGAATGAGGCGCCGAACAGGAACAGCATGCGCGCCGACGCGAGAAGCAACACGTTATTGACGAACGATGCCTGCCCCATCGCCATCAGCACACCGATGTAGGCGACGGCGTTGGCGACGCTGACGGCATAGGACGCACGCTTGCCGAGGACGAACGCCGTCGACGCCGATGTGCCCAGGTACCAGATGAACCACGGACTGGCGCTGCCGCCGGTGGCGTAGACGCCGAGCGTGACCAGGAAAATGTCAGTGCCGATCCAGATCGGGTTCAGGATGCGGCGACTAACGCCGCGCCGGAGCAGCACGGAAATGGCCGCTGCGGATGTAACGGAGATGATGCCGATGGCGATGGCCACCGGGATGTTGAGAGTGAAGACCCCGAGCGCGTGCGTGGCCAGCGCGGTGATAAACGCAGCGGTGTAGACGAGCAGATGGCTCTTCTGCACTGCGAGATCGAAGCGCAGCACGCTCTCGCGATCGGATGGCATAGGGATGGAGAGAAGTGTACGCCTGAACTGTCATCCCGAGCCGCCGGAGGCGTCGTAGCCGAAGGCGCAGCGCCGCAGGACGGTCGAAGGACCCCGACCCTGCTAACACGGTTGGGCGGCGGTTATCAGCTGGAGGTCCTTCGACCGTCCTGCGCGACTTCGCCTTCGGCTGCGTCGCTCCGGCGGCTCAGGATGACAGCGCCTACCGATCCTGCGTGAACACGGCCGTCTTCGGCAGCGACTGCCCTAACGTGATGCCGTCGAGGGTCACGCCGAGGAAGGTGATGCACATCTCGTCGGTGGTTTGCTCGCCCCACGAAACCGCCTTCGGTGGGTGATTCGGGTTCCGCAGATTGCCTTCCGAATTGTCGTAGATCGCTTCGAGCGACAGCTTGGTGTGATACGGAATCGGCACCGGCTCGCTGAAGCGGTACTGCCCCTGCCAGTTGAAGTCCCAATCGTCGACGTTGATCAGACACTTCGTCGAGCCATCCACCAACGTCGCATTCACGTTCATCTTCCGTCCGAGAAGGTGCATGTGCGGCGCGATGAGGTACAGATGCGCGGGCCAGCCGACCGTATACGTCGCGGGCACTTTGTAGTTCGCGTCGTTCGGCGGAATGGTGAAGTCCTGGTTGATGAGCGGCAGGATGTAGATGAGCTGCTTCGGCTTCTTCTTCGCGTAGTAGATGCCGATCTGCGTTTGATCGGGGATGGTCTTGATCCCGTGCGGGTGGTAGTGGACCTGTAGCACGACCCGCGACTGCGCCGGCAGCGAAAGCGCTACATCTTCGGGCAGCACGACCGGACGCGCGCCCGGAGCCCAACCGCCGAGGGTGGTCGCGCCGAGACTCGAGGCTGAGATCGTGAAGCCGGGGCCGCCGAATGACGTGTAGCCGGGGCCGGGATCGGCGTCGTCCAGCTTCTGCGAATCGCCGGTCGTGTCGATATACGCGATGACGTGATGGACGGTCTCGCGATCGCCGGGCTTGATGTCGATCGCCGAAACGTACATATCGGCAGGAAGGTTCGTCGGTATCGGGAAGCAGCGGTACATGTCACCGGTCACCGGCGGCTTGTAGGCCTCGGCATACGACAGAACGAGATCCGGCTGGCCGAGCGCCCAGCCGCCGTCGAAGTTCAGCGGTGCCGGCAGATCGGCGATGTTCCCTTGCGGTGCGCCGTTGTCCACCCATTTGGCGATCGTGTCGATCTCGTCCTGGCTAAGGACGCGCGCATCGGCGAAATCGCCGCAGGCCGGTGTGGCCTTCCATGGCGGCATCAGGCGGTGCTGCGTTTCGTACTTGATGGCGTCCGTATGCGGCGCCGCATCGGCGTACGTCATCAGCGAGAACGGTGCGATGTCGCCGGGGTGATGGCAGGTCTGACAGCGGTTCTGAAAAATGCGGACGACTTCGTTGCTGAAGGTCGGTCCGCCCGGCAACTGCGGCGGAGGCGGATGCAGCACGGCTCGTTGCCGCGCGGCAACGAGCGCAAAGACGAAGGCGGACGCGAGGATGATGCGGCGCATGTCGGGAGACGCAACATCATACGCCGCTGGCGATTCCCTGCGTCTACTTGCCCAGCTTGAGTGCCCCGCCGTCGTACGCGATCTTTCCGTCGACGATCGTCAACACGCTTTTCGTGTCGGGTAGGGCGTCGGCGGAGACCCGGAAGATGTCCTGAGAGAGGATTGCCAAATCTGCGAGCTTGCCGGCGGCGATGGTCCCCTTTTCGTTTTCAGCAAACTCCGCAAACGCGGAACCGCGCGTGTAGGCATCGACCGCTTCCTCGCGCGTGATCGCTTCGCCTGCATTGCCTGGCTCCGTCGTGATGAGCTGGATGTTCAGCCCCGGATTCATCGGGCCGTCGGAACCGATCGCGATCGGCACACCCGCTTTCAAAAGCGACTTGACCGGCATATACGGCCCCTTCGGAAACAGCGGCTTGGCCACGACGTGCGTCGGGTTGAGGACGACGACTACGCCGAATTCCTTGGCGAGCGCGGTGAGGTCGGGATGCAATCCGTCCCCATGCTCGATGCGCAGCCGCTTCTTGCGCCACTCCTCGGCGGGCCCGACGGCGCGCATGGCGTCAAAGACCGCGGCGGCAGTGCGGTCGCCGGCAACGTGGAGCAGCGTCTGCTCTTTCGAGTCGAACGCTTCCTTCATGATCACCTTGAGCTCGTCCGGCGAGAAGTTGAGCTTTCCGGTCTTGTCCGTCGTGCCGGGATACGGCTGACGAACGGCCGCGCCCTGCTCGACCGGCGTACCGTCGAGGATCCATTTCGTTCCGCTGATGACCGACAGCGGCCGTTCGCGCGAGGCGACCGGCAGCGTCCCCCCTTCGCTCGCGTCGCGCGAGGCGGTCTCGCTCATCGGCATGCGGATCATGCGGATGCGGATCGCCGCGGGTGCGTGGCGTTCGACTTTTTCGTAGCGCGTCAGTGGGAGCATGGACATGTTCTGGATCGACGTGATGCCGAATCCAAGCGCCTGGTCCGAATAGGCCTTGAGTTGATCGGCGGCGTCGGCATCGGAAACGGTGTCAGCCAGTCTCCGTTCCGCGTTCCAATCGGCGTACTCGAACATTTTTCCGGTCAGATGGCCGCTTGCGTCGCGCTCGAAGGAGCCGCCGGCGGGATCGACTGCGCTGTCGCGGATGTGCAGCGCATTCATCGCCTCGCTGCTCATGATGATTCCGTGCGACGTCCATACGCCGAGGACGATCTTGCGATGCGGGGCGATCTTGTCGAGCGCCTGCGCCGTCACGGCAGGATCGTTCAGCAGCTTGGGCGAGACGGTTCCGAAGATCCAGACATCGTCCGGCGTCTCGTCCACGGCACCGGCCAGCGCGGCGCTGACGAGCGGCCACGGCGCATCGTCATCGGGCGACAACACGAATCCTTCAGGCCTCGGTCCCTGATGCGTATGCGCGTCGTTGAAGCCGGGAACGACAACGCGCCCGCCGGCATCGATGCGCTTCGTTCGATCGCCGGCCATCGCGGTGATGTCGGCGTTCGTCCCCACCGCGACGATCTTGTTGCCCTGAATCGCCACGGCCTCCGCGAAGCGATGCGCGGGATCGGCGGTAAAGACTTTTGCGTGATGAATGATCAAGTCGGGAGCGCTCTGCGCGAGCACGACGACAGGAACCAATGCGACGATCGCAACAAGCAGCGCACGTTTCATGATGGTCCTCCGGGCCGGCACGGCCGGCGGCGTTGGTTGCCCAAGGCTCAGCCACCAGCGTCTTTCAAATTTAAGGGTAAATATTTTCTACGATCGCTCTCCCGAATTCGCTCGTGGAGACTTTCGTCGCCCCTTCCATCTGCCGCTCCAGGTCGTACGTAACCTTCTTCTGCGCGATCGTTTTCGCGATGGCGCGCTCGATGGCGTCGGCAGCTTCCCACCACTTCAGATGGCGCAGCATCATCACGCCCGAAAGAATCAGCGAACCGGGATTGATCATGTCCTTACCCGCGTATTTCGGCGCGGTCCCGTGCGTCGCTTCGAAAATCGCCACCTCGTCCGACTCATTCGAGCCCGGCGCCATGCCGAGGCCACCGACCTGGGCGGCGAGCGCGTCGGAGAGATAGTCGCCGTTGAGATTCGTCGTAGCGATGACGGAGTACTCACTCGGCCGCAGCAGGACCTGCTGAAACATCGAGTCGGCGATGCGATCTTTGATGATGATCCGTCCACCCGCTCCGTCCGTTCCAACCTCGGACTCCGGAATGGTGACGTCGCCAAACTCCTCGCGCGCAAGCTCGTAGCCCCAATCCTTGAAGCCCCCCTCGGTGAACTTCATGATGTTGCCCTTGTGCACGAGCGTGACGGAATCACGCTTCGCCGCGATCGCATACTCGATCGCTTTGCGCACCAGCCGTTTCGATCCGAACTCCGAAACCGGCTTGATACCGATCGCCGAACCTTCGCGAATCTTGGCGCCGCCGCGCCGCTCCAGCGCATTGAGAAATCCGATGATGTTGCGCGCTCCCTCGGACTCCGCGGGCCATTCGATGCCGGCGTAAACGTCCTCCGTGTTCTCGCGATAGATGACCATGTCCACTTTGCCCGGCTCTTTCACCGGCGAGGGGACGCCCTCGAAATAGCGGACCGGCCGCACGCAGGCGTAGAGGTCGAGCACTTGCCGCAGCGTGACGTTCAGCGAGCGGATGCCGCCGCCGACCGGCGTCGATAGCGGACCTTTGATCGAGACGCGATAGTCGCGGATGGCGTCGAGCGTCGCCTGCGGCAGATATTCACCGGTCGCGGCAAAGGCCTTGTCGCCGGCGAGCACTTCGAGCCAGTGAAACTTCTTCTTGCCGCCGTAGACCTTGGCCACGGCGCCGTCGAGCACGTACTGCGTCGCGCGCCAGATGTCGGGGCCAGTGCCGTCCCCTTCGATGAAGGGAACGATGGGATCGTCGGGGACGACGAGTTTGCCGTCGCGAAAGTCGATGCGCGTGCCTGATTGCGTCATAGCGCGAAGTTTATCCCGAGGAGCTGTCATCCAGAGCCGCCGGAGGCGTCGAAGCCGAAGGCGGAGCGCCGCAGGACGGCGAAGGATCTCAAGATGCGCAACTCCGGCTGAAACCGCTGGGATTCAACACAGCTTGGGAAGCTTGAGTTCCTTCGCCGTCCTGCGCCGTTCCGTCGCTGCGCGACTCCCGGCTGCGGCGGCTCTGGATGACAAAACGCAGCTCACTTCGACAAGAGACTCCGCAGCAGCGTCAAGTTCTTCCGATCGGACTCGTGCTCGACCGGCTTCGGCGTCTCCAGCAGCTTCGGGATGCCGCGGAAACGCGCGTCGTTCAACAGGAAGCGGAACGCATCGACGCCGATCTCGCCGTCGCCGATGTGCTGATGGCGATCGACGCGGGAGCCGAGCGGTTTCTTCGAATCGTTGAGATGAAACGCGCCGACGTTTTCAAGACCGACGTGCGTTTCGAGCGCGTCGATCGTCCGCTCGTAGTCATCGCGGTTGCGGAGCTCGTATCCCGAGGCGAAAACGTGGCAGGTATCGAAACAGACGCCGACGCGCTGCTTGTCATCGACGAGCGCGATGATTCGGCCGAGCTCTTCGAACGTGCAGCCGAGGCAGGAGCCTTGTCCGGCCGCGGTCTCGAGCAGAGTGACCACCTTGTGATTCGGAATCGCGGCGTGAATCTGATCGAGCGACCGCGCGATCTGCTCGATGCCCGCATCGACGCCGGCGCCCATGTGCGCGCCGGGATGGAGCACGACGGCGTGGATTCCGAGCCGCTCGGCGCGATCGAGCTCGTCGATCATGGCCTCGATCGACTTGCGATGAAAGTCGGGATTGGTCGTGGCGAGATTGATCAGATACGACGCGTGGGTGAGCACCGGCCGCACGGTGCGTTTTTCTGAAAAGACGGCGATGTCTTCATCCGTCATCGCCTTTCCCTTCCACTGATTTCCGTTCTTCGCGAAGAGCGCGATCGCGGACGCGTTGATCTCCGTCGCGCGATCGAAGACGGTGTGCAGTCCGCCCTTCGTCGAAATGTGCGCGCCGAGGAGATCGCCGTGAGTGTCAGGGAACGTGAAGCGGGACATGGAGGAGCACCGCAGAACGAATTGCTCGCCGACCCTCATTCCTCGGCATTACTTCGGGATCGGGATGCTCCCGAGCAGGTACTTCAAATCATCGTCGCGCCAGCGGATGCCGCCGCCGAGTGTGAAGGCGGTGTGGTTCAGAACATTGTCGACGCCGCTGCGGACGAAAATCGTCGGCGTAGTCGGCTTCTCGGTGCGGAAGACGTACTCGCCGTACAAACGAACGTGCGGGTTGCTGTCGCCGGTGCGGTGGCCGAAGTCGAAGGCCTCGCCGGTGACGCGGATACGGTTATTGTAGAAGTAATCGACGCCCGCGCCTCCCGTTGAATCGATCATGCCGAGGCGGACGGCGAACGGCTTCAGGTTCCAGCCGGCCTGCGCGGAGACGAGGAACGAATGCTCGAACTTCGTCTGGTGCGTGATCGTCGTCTGCGACTGGCCGGTGGCGGGATTCGTGACCGTCTCTTCGATCGTTTTGTCATTGCGTTTGCCGAACGGCGTGTCGGCCAGTTCGACGTTGTAGAAGCGATTGCGCTCCGGATTCGGAGTCAGACGCAACCAGACCGCCGATCGCGAATTGCCGCCGACTTTCTCCGCGCCATCCTGCGTGGCCGGCAAGCCGGCGTAGTAATCGCCGTTGAGTCCGAGGTCCAGCTGCATCTTGCCGACGCGTCCGAGCGTGTTGCGCAACTCGTTCACGCCGCTTTCGACGGAGCCGAGTGCCGCCGTCAAACGATCGTGCGCTTCGTTGCTGTAGAGAAGTTTGCCGACCGTCCCTTCGCCGCTGCGAATCTGTCCCGTGACTGAGTTGAGATTGTCGGACGTCGTCTTCAGATCGGCCGACAGCGTGCGCAGGTTCTCGACGATCTGGCGGACGTCCTGACGGTTCTCGCCGACCGTTCCCGACATCTGCGAGGCCATGTGATCGAGTGATGCCGCCAGCTTCGGAATCTCCACGCGCAGCGACTCGCTGACGACGCGCGCATTGGCCATCGTCGCATCGACATTCGACCGGTTCGCAGCGATGAGATCCCGCATCTGCTCCGTGATCGTGCGGACGTTTTCGATGATGTCCACCAGCCGCTGCTCGCCCGCCGGACCGGACATCGCGCCTCGCAGCGAGGCGGTAATCGCCTTCACGTCATTCGCAATCGCAGCGACCTGGTTCGTGATGTCGTCCATCGACGCCGGCTGCGTTCCGCGCAGAACAACGCTCTGTTCCTGCGGAATCGCAGGCGTATTCGCGGGACCGGGATCGAGCTCGATGTACTTCTCGCCGAGGAGCCCGAGGTTCGCGACGTGCGCGCTCGCACCGGGATGAAGAATCACGTCCGGATCGATATCGAGCGTCACCTCGGCCTTGCCATCCGGACGCAGCTTGATGTTCGATACTTTCCCCGCACGAACTCCGGCAACGCGCACGGCCGACTTGTTGTCGAGTCCCGCCACGGAGTCGAACACCGCCGTGATCTTGCGCGCGCCGGTGCCGTGGCCGATCTGCACATCTTCGATCTTCAGGATGAAGTACCCGAGGATCGCCAGAACGATCAGCATGAAAACGCCGACTTTTGCCGCGGATGACATGTTTTTCTTACTCGGGGATCGGGAGTCGGGGGTCGGTTGTCGGAGTAAGCATGTCAGTTCGCCTTACGACTCCCGACCCCCGACTCCCTCAGCACATCGATCCCTGCCCGTCTCATCATCTGAAAAAGCAAAGCAAGTGGTAATCCAACTACGTTCGTATAACTGCCGTGGACGGAGTCGATGAACATCGCTCCGATGCCCTGCACGGCGTAGGCGCCCGCTTTGTCTCGCGGCTCGCCGGTCGAGACATACCACGCGATGTCGCGCTCGTCGAGCGGCAGCATTCTCACCTCGGACTCCGCGACGCGCGTGTCGCGCCATCCCTGCGCCGCGTTCTGCAGCGTGACGCCGGAGTAGACGATGTGGGTCTTGCCGGCGATGGTGGCCAGCATCCGCCGCGCGTCGGCGTCGTCCACGGGCTTCTCCAGCAGTTCGTCGCCGAGGAGGACGGTGGTGTCGGCGGCGATGATCCAGGCATCGTCATGCTTCGCCGCAATCGCCGCCGCTTTGTCGCGCGACAAACGCGCCACGTACTCCTCCGGCGATTCGCCCGGCTGATGCACCTCGGGGACGTCGCTCGGCATGACGTCGAATTGCAATCCGATCGATGCCAGCAACTCCCGCCGCCGCGGCGACTGCGACGCGAGGATGAACCTCATCGCGCCATCACCAGCCCGATGTTCAGAACGACGATGAACCGCGCCTCGGTGACGATGCGGTAGATGATGCGAATCCCTTCGCTGCGATAGCTCCAGTACCCGCGTAACGGCTCGAACAGCGGCGCACCGATGATGGGATCTTCATCGATCGTCTCGAGTGCTTTGGCGGCGACGGCGCGTTGCTCATCGGTCAGGCTGCGCCAGTCTTTCTCGACGCGTTCAGCGAAGCGCAGGCGGTCGTTCCACATTGGCCGGCAGTTTATCGCGACTGTCATCCTGAGCCGCCGGAGGCGTTGGAGCGCGAAGCGCGGAACGCCGGAGGACGGTCGAAGGACCCCCAACCCGGTAGCCGAGGAAGGGCGGCGGCGTTTGCACGAGGCAAGCACTGAGGGGGTCCTTCGACCGTCCTACGCCGGGTGCGCTTCGCGCTCCTCGGCTCCGGCGGCTCAGGATGACAGCTACGCCAGCAAATCTTCCACCGCAATCATCGCGCCGCGCTCTACCTCCGCCTCGGCCTCGTCGATCGCGGCGCGCAGAGGCGCGTCGTCGGCGATATCGATCGTCTCGCGCAGCGCGAGGTACTCATCGTGCGAGATGAGGATTGCGATGGGGCGGTCGTTGCGTAGAAAGGTCGTCCGGTTTCCGGTCAGCTCGCACTCGCCGACCAGGGCGCGGACGTCCTCAGGCGCGTCGAGGATGTCGAAGCGTTTGTCCATGCGGTTGCGGTTGATCTTCGCCGATCAGCGCCTCGAGATGCGCGCGGAACTCGTCGCCGAGGACGGGATGGCGCAGCGCGAAATCGACGGTCGCTTTGAGATAGCCGAGTTTTTCGCCGGCGTCATAGCGCTTCCCTTCGAAGACGTAGCCGTAAAAGTCGCCGGTGCGGACAAGCTCGCGCAGCGCGTCGGTGAGTTGGATCTCGCCTCCGGCGCCGCGTTCGGTCTTTTCCAGCACCGGGAAAATATCCGGCGGCAGGATGTAGCGTCCGATGATCGCGTAGCGCGATGGCGGCTTCACCTTCGGCTTCTCGACCATGTCGGTGATGTGAAAGCGCCGGTTGCCGAGCATGTTGCCGGCCACGATGCCGTAGCGCGACGTCTCCTCGGCACTCACTTCCATCAGCGCCACCACCGGCCTGCCGGTCTCCTCGAACACATGCCGCATCTGCAGCAGGCACGGCTCGTCGGCGAGGATCACGTCATCGGGCAACACGACCGCGAACGGCTCGCGTCCGACAGCATCCTTCGCCTGCAAAACCGCGTGGCCGAGGCCGAGCGCTTCCTTCTGCCGGACGGAGATGATGTCGGCCATTCGGCTTACGGTCTCTACCTCGTCCAGCAGATCGTTCTTCTTCCGCTCCTGAAGCGAACGTTCCAGCTCCGCGGTGCGGTCGAAGTGATCGAGGATCGCGTCCTTCCCCTTGGACATGACCACGATCAGCTTGTCCATCCCCGACCCAAGCGCCTCTTCGATCCCGTACTGCAGGATGGGCTTGTCGACGAGAGGCAGCATCTCCTTCGGAATGACTTTCGTCGCCGGGAAAAACCGCGTGCCGAAACCGGCACAAGGGAAGACGCAGGTGCGGAGGGTGGTCATGTCGCGCGAAGGATAGCAGTGAGACGGGGGTCGGGAGTCGGGGGTCGGGAGTGGGAGACCGATGCGGGCGAGTGGTTCGAACTCCGACACCCGACCCCCGACGACCGACCCCCACGGCAGCGATATTGCTTTCGTCGTGGTAAAACTCTTCGTTACCGGGCGGGCATGCGTAAACTCCTCATCGTTCTCACGTTTCTCTTCACGGCACTTCCTCTTTGTGCGCAGTGGCGGCGCGCGAATCTTTACGGCGCCGACGTCCGCGCGCTGATCATCGATCCCTCACATCCCGACACGCTCTACCTCGGCACGAGCGGCGGCGAGGTCTACGTTTCAAATGACGGCGCGAAGTCGTGGCAGAACCCGCGCGGCGGCATCCCGTTCCCCGGCTACGTCGTCGACAACCTCGTGCTTGACCGCAAAGGCCGGCTCTGGGCGGCCTGCTGGGGCGCGTGGGGCGGCGGCGTTGTGGCGGTTTCCGAGGACGGCGGGAAAAACTGGACGCGGCGCGATGCAGGGCTCGAAGACTTCTCCGTTCGCGCCATCGCCATCGATCCGCATGACGCTGACTTCGTCCTCATCGGCGGATTGACCGGCGTCTATCGCTCGACCGACGGCGGCGGATCGTGGGAGCAGATCTCCGATCAGATCAACGTCGAGTCGCTCGCGCTCGATCCGCGCACGCACGACCGCATCTACGTCGGCACGTGGCGGCAGGGAACTCGTTCCGACGACGGCGGCAAAACGTGGAAGCTGATCAACAACGGCATGGTGCTCGACACCGACATGTTCTCGATCACCATCGACCGCTACAACCCTGACAAGGTTTGGGTTTCGACGTGCGGCTGGGTTTACAACACGCCGAACCGCGGCGAGAACTGGACGCGTTATCGCGACGGATTCAACAACCGGCGCATTCACGACATCGAGCTCGATCCGTGCGATCCCGATTCGATTTTCGCCGGCTCCGTGGCCGGGCTCTATCGCAGTCACGACGGCGGCAAGACCTGGTACACGATCAGCGACGAGTCGCTCGTCGTGAACACGATCGCGCTTCATCCGCAGCGTCCCGGCCGCGTCATCCTCGGCATCGAAGGCGACGGCGTCTACATCTCCAACGACAACGCGAAAACGTTCACGCGCTCGTGCGACGGCCTTCGCAATCTAACCATCACCTCGATCGCTGCCGACGCCGCGCAGCCGAAGAATGTCTACGCCGCGGTCGCATTCGGCGGATCGTCGAGCGGCATCTATCGCTCGATCGATGCCGGCGCGACCTGGAAGAAGCTGCCGACGAATGACCTGCCGCAGATCCTGTCGCTCGTCATCACCGAGGATGCCGAGGTGAAGTTCGTGGCGGGTACGGAAAAGGGATTCTTCTGGAGCGCAGACGGTGAAGTGTGGTCGCAAGCGCCGCCGGCGAGCTATCCGATCCGCGTCGACAAAGTGCTGCGATTCAATAAAGTCCGCTACTTCGCGGCGACCGCGGAAGGCGTATTCACCAGCCGCGATGCCGGCAAGAGTTGGTATCGCCTGGCAGGCGCTGAAAACCGCGCTGTCGATATCGCCGTCGGCAACCTCGGCGACAAACGCGCTCTCTTCGCACTGACGAATGCCGGCCTTCGCGCGTTCGACGGCATGGAGTGGATGCCTCTCGCCGGCGCGCCTTCGACAGGACGCACGCTTGCCGTTCGCGGCTCCGGTGAGGATCAACTCGTCTTCATCGCCGGCTCGCAAGGCGTGAAGGCCGGCCACGTCGCCGCCGACGGCAAGTGGACTGAGATGGAAGCGCCCGACGCGCAGTTCGCATCGGTCTTCGGCGGCTCGCGCAGCACCGACAACTTCGTCTTCCTCACCTCCCGTCAGCAACACCAGATGCTCGTCGCCGAACCGAAAAGCTCCGACTGGCGCTCGTTCCCGCTCCCGTCGTGGAACGCCGAGGTGACGTCGGTCGCCCTCGACCCCTTCGACACGGCCCGCCTCTACGTCGGCACCCTCGGCGAAGGCATCTTCATCTACGAGGGGAAGTCAGCAAAGTACGAGGCAAAGAAGAAGGTGGCGGAGACGGTCGTAGTGACGGGCACGAATTAAACACTGTCATCCTGAGCCGCCGGAGGCGTTGGAGCGCGAAGCGCGGAACGCCGCAGGACGGTCGAAGGACCTCCATCCTGAAACCGCCGCCCAACCGGGTTAGCAGGTTGGGGGTCCTTCGACCGTCCTACGCCATTCCGTCGCTACGCGACTCCGGGCTCCGGCGGCTCAGGATGACAGGCTCACTTCACGGCAGGATCGTAATACCGCACCACCACCATCCCCACGCCCTTCTGCGCCTGTTCCGACTTCGGATCGGCAGAGAGGATGGCCATCACGTTCGGCAGCTTGTGGTCGTAGATTAGGATCTTCTTCGTCCCCTGACGCGGCTTACCTAGAGATTGGCGAAGAAATGCGCGCTCCTCTTCGAACGCTTTCGGCGCGTCCTGCAGGATCGTGAAGAGCTCGAAGCGGATCGACGTCAACCGTTCGCCGGCGAACTGCAGCGTGAGCGATTTGTCGTCGGCGTAATCGACGACGAGCTGGCCGGCGGCATCGCCTTTCTTGGTATGCCAGCCGTTCGACTCCAGCGCCTTCACCGCCGCGGCGCGATTCATCCCGATCGTGAGATGGAACGACTCCGGCCGCATCCAGGAAGTCTTGCTGTTCGACGGAAACGCGGTCGCGAAGAAGAGCGCGAGAACCGCGATCATGCCGCTCCCTGCGTCGTCGCCTCGGCTTTCAACTGCGGATCCCAACCAACGACGGCGTTGCCGGTTCCGATCACTGTCCAGTAGCCATAAACCTCGGCCGGATACGAGGGGAAATCGAGCGCCGAAAGCATCCACGCCAGCGAGCCGGCCTTCACTTCGCTCACGGCCATGTCCATGAACTCCGGCAGCACCGCGATCAACTCGCGCGTCCGCCCTTTGCGCATCAGGTCGAGCACTTTCATGTCCCACAAATAGCCGCTGTGCTCGTACACATGCTCGCGCGACATGTCCTCGGGGATGTCCGGCTCGGTCGTGAAGTGGCGATGCGACAGCGTGTTCGACGCCAGCAACACCGCGCGCCGTCCGCTCTTCTCGATCGCGCGCTTCGTAGCCTGACCGAGCTTCAGCATCTGCTGCTGGCCCATCTCGTTCGAGAAGTAGTACGGCGAGTTGTTCGACGAGATGCCGACGATGGGGATGTCCCACTCCGGATTCATCATGTGGCAGGAAACGATGGTGCCATAGTCGACGCGGAAGTTCGGATTGCGCATCATCTTCGTGATCAACCCGTCGCGCGCGCCCTCCTCGGCGATCAACTCCGCCAGCTCGACGTCGACTTTGATGTCGTAGTTGAAACGAAAGAGATTGGGAAAAATCGGATCGACGGACAGTCCGTGAAACTCGGGGATGCCGAGGAAGTGATGGCCGATCACGGTCTGCCAGTGGGGAGAGTGGACCAGAAACACATCCGGCTTCTTTTCCAGAAAATGCTTCCGCGCGCGTTCGTAACCCCAGCGCAAAACCTCCCAGCCACATTCAGACTTCGGCTCGTTGCGCCAGTGGTTGTCGCCATAAACGATGTGCGGCGGATGGGGAGCGAGGACGCCGCCGATGATGGAGCCGTTTGCCATTGTGGGAAATTGTAGCCTGTCATCCTGAGCCGCCGGAGGCGTCGTAGCCGAAGGCGAAGACGCCGCAGGACGGTCGAAGGACCCGCTTGTTGGTAACCCGAACGGGCGGTGGCTCTTCACATGACGCACTGTGAAACGCAGCCCACCCTGGTTATCAAATGGGAGGTCCTTCGACCGTCCTCCGCCGGTCGCGCTTCGCGCTCCTCGGCTTCGGCGGCTCAGGATGACAGTTTGGCAAAGCCGCCGCGAAGGTGCTTCGCCCGCGTGAAACCGGCGTCGCGGGCGACGTCGAGAGCGCGAGCGGAGCGGCCGCCGGTCTGGCAGTAGAAGACGATGTCGGCATCGCGCGGAAGTTCGTCCAGACGATTCGGCAGTTCGCCGAGCGGGATGAGGCGCGCGCCGTCGATGTGGCCCGCATCCCATTCGTAAGGCTCGCGAACGTCGATCGCAATCGCGTCACCGATCTCCGTCACTTCATGCAAATTGGCGGGATTGCAGAACTGGTCGTAGTCGATCAGCCCCGTAATCGCGGCGTGTGAATCGTGTTGCTGTTTGAGACGCAGCGTACGAAACGACATCCGCAGCGCATCGAAGAGCAGCAAACGTCCAACGAGCGTTTCCCCGATGCCGGTCAGCAGCTTGATCGTCTCCGTCGCCTGAATCGTACCGACGACGCCGGGCAGCACGCCGAGGACGCCGCCTTCCGCGCACGACGGCACGAGGTGCGGCGGCGGCGGCTCCGGATAGAGGCAGCGGTAGCACGGCCCGTCGGCGGCAGAAAAAACGGAGGCCTGGCCTTCGAAGCGGAAGATCGAGCCATAGACGTTCGGCTTGCCGAGGAGGACGCAAGCGTCGTTGACGAGGTAGCGGGTGGCGAAGTTGTCGGTGCCGTCGACGATGACGTCGTACTTCTCGATGATCCCGAGCGCGTTCTCCGAGGTCAGCGCGGCATCGTGCGTGTCGATGGTGATGTCGGGATTCAAATCCTGCAGCCGAGCTTGGGCCGCTTCGACTTTCGGACGGCCGACGTCGGAGGTTCCGTACAGAACCTGGCGATGGAGATTGCTCGCGTCGACGTCGTCGAAGTCGACGAGGCCGATACGTCCGACGCCGGCAGCGGCGAGGTAGAGGCCGACGGGACTTCCCAGTCCGCCGGCGCCGACGACCAGCACCGATGCGGCCTTGAGTTTCTCCTGACCGGCCTCACCAACCTCGGGGAGGATGAGGTGGCGTGCGTAGCGGGCGCGTTCGGATTTAGTCAGCATTGTCATCCTGAGCCGCCGGAGCGACGGAGGCGAAGCCGCAGTCGCGAAGGACGGTCGAAGGACCCCCTTCCTGGTAACCCGCGAGGGCGGCGCTCGGCCCGAGGCAAGCACTGAGGGGGTCCTTCGACCGTCCTCCGGCGCTACGCCCTCGGCTACGACGCCTCCGGCGGCTCAGGATGACAGTCACGGCAGCAACCGGCCCACGATCTCCTGCAGTTTCCGCCCATCCACCCGCCCTTTGTATTTCGCGGACGCTTCCTTCATCACCTTGCCCATGTCCTTCTTCGACTGCGCGCCGGTGGAGGCGACGATCTCGCGGATGCCGGCTTCGATCTCGTCGTCGGTCAGGTCGGCCGGGAGCCAGGTCTTGAGGAGCTCCATCTCGCTCTGCTCTTTGGCGGCGAGCTCGGGGCGGTTGCCTTTCGTGTATTGCTCGATCGAGTCGAGGCGCTGCTTGACCGCTTTGCGAATCACGGTCATCGCTTCTTCGTCGCTCAGCTCGTGGCCGACTTCGATCTGTTGGTACTTGAATGCCGACTGCAGCATGCGCAGCGTCGATAGTCGCTCGGCGTCGCGCGCTTTCATGGCCGCGGTGAGCTCGGCGCGAATCTTCTCTGTCAGTTCACCCATGGTTGCGCTACTCCTCGGCGCATTCTATTCTCGCCGGCCATGCCGCTCGACGTTGCCGCACTCCTCCGCGAAACGGGCGCGCTGCTCAGCGGCCACTTCCGCCTGTCGTCCGGCCTGCACAGCGCCGGCTACGTGCAGTGCGCGCTGCTGCTCGAACATCCGCGCAACGCGAAGGCGATCGGGATCGCTCTCGCGGAAAAAGTGCGGACGATGCAGCCGTCGAAGATCGTTGCGCCGGCAATGGGCGGCGTGATCATCGGCTACACGGTGGCCGAGGCGCTTGATGTGCCGTCGATCTTCACGGAGAGGAAGGACGGGGCGATGACCCTCCGCCGCGGCTTTCGGATCGCCGAGGGCGAGCGGGTGGTGATCGTGGAGGATGTGGTGACGACGGGGAAGTCGACTCGCGAGACGGTGGCGGTGATCGAAGGACTCGGAGGCGTCGTGGCCGGGTTCGCGTCAATTCTCAATCGGAGCGGGATGTCGAATCCATTCGGGCCGCCGTACGCTTCGCTGCTGGTCTTGAATCTCGATACGTACGATGAAGCTAACTGTCCTCTCTGCGCCTCGGGTGTCGCGATTGATTCACCGGGGTCGAGATATTCGAAATAGTTTTTTCACGCGGAGCCGCGGGGACGCGGAGAAAAGCAGTCCTCCGCGTCTCCGCGCCTCCGCGTGAAACGCTTTTCGGAGAGATAGACTCAAATCGTGCAAATTGAGCTCATCAAAGTCCGCGGCAATGAAGCCGAGCTTCGCATCGACGGGCGCACGCACTTCGTCCCCTTCATAAACTCCGGCTCCGAAATCAGCTTCGCGTACGACGGCGAGATCTGGATCGTCGAGACTGCGGAGAAATCGCGCGCACGGGCACGGCATCGCGATCATTCGATGGCCGCACCGATGCCGGGCGTGGTGTTGAAGATTCTCGTGAAGGTTGGGGATGAGGTCGTGAAAGGCGCTCCCCTGCTCATCCTCGAAGCGATGAAGATGGAGCACCAGATCACGGCGCCGCGCGATGGCACCGTCGCCTCGATCAATTGCAAGGAAGGCGAGATGGTGCAACCCGGTTTGGACCTCGTGACACTCGCATGAAGATCACCATCGATCACGTCCATGTCGTCGAAGTCGGTCCGCGGGACGGGCTGCAGAACGAGAAAGTCGTCATCCCCACCGAAGCCAAGATCGACTACATCACCGCGCTCGCTGATGCCGGCTTGCGCACCATCGAAGCGGGCGCATTCGTCAGTCCGAAGTGGGTGCCGCAGATGGCCGACACCGCCGAGGTCTATCGCAACATTCCGAAGGACCCGGGCGTCGACTACCCCGTGCTCGTACCGAACATGAAGGGACTGGAGCGCGCCATCGAGACCGGCGTGAAATCGATCTCGATCTTCACGGCCGCATCGGACACGTTCAACAAGCGCAACATCAACATGTCGATCGACGAATCGTTCGCGAACTACGCGCCGGTGGCGGCGCGTGCGCGTGCCGAGGGGATGAACGTGCGCGGGTATGTGTCGACCGCGTTCGGCTGTCCGTACGAAGGCGACGTCGCGCCCGAAAAAGTTCTCGAAGTCTCCGCGCGCCTTCTCGACCTCGGGTGCTACGAAGTCTCCGTCGGCGACACGATTGGCGTCGGCACGCCGGTGCAGGTTCAGGGCGTGATCGGAATGCTGTTGCAGGTCATTCCGGCGTCGAAACTGGCCATGCACTTTCACGACACGCGCGGCACCGCGCTCGCGAACACGCTCGCCGCGCTGGAGATGGGAATCGCGACGTTCGATGCATCGTCCGGCGGACTCGGCGGATGTCCGTACGCGCCGGGCGCCAGCGGCAACATGGCCACCGAGGACCTCGTCTACATGCTCGAGAAGATGGGGATCGACACCGCCGTCGATCTGAACCTCCTCGTGGCCGCGTCGCAGATCATCGCGCCGTACCTCGATCATCCGTTACCCGGCCGATACCTGCAGGCGTGCACGCGCGCGGCGGCGCCGGTTGCGTCGACGACGGCGACAGTACAATAACTGTCATCCTGAGCCGCCGGAGGCGCTGGAGCGCGAAGCGCGGAACGCCGGAGGACGCGCGAAGGATCTCAAGATGCGCACCTCGGGGCTGAAACCACTCGGATTCAACGCAGCTTGGGAAGCTTGAGATCCTTCGGCGTCCTCCGGCGTCTCCGCCTTCGGCTCCGCGCCTCCGGCAGCCTCAGGATGACAGTTGCGCGCTACTCGGCGATGATGCTCGCCATGAATTCTGAGGACGCGCGAACCGGAGGCAGATGGCACGACGGCTGGTACATCGTTCCCTGGCAGGTCATCTTTCGCGACGTCGACGCGTTCGGCCACGTCAACAACGCCGCCTACCTCACGTACTTCGAATGGGCGCGCGCGCAGCTCTGGTTCGCGCTGACCGGCGTGGCGGGACTGCCGACCGACATCGGTTTCATCGTCGCGCACGCCGAGGTCGACTTTCGATTGCAGATCGGGATGGAGCCGATCGACATCTGCATCCGCATCTCCGAAATGCGCGGCACGTCGTTCGACACCGTCTACGAAATCCGCAAACGCGGCGGCAAGGTGGCGACGACCGGCAAGGTAGTCGTCGTCCTGTTCGACTGGAAGACGCAGACGAAGATGCCGATCAGCGACGAGCTGCGGCAGAAGGTACACGCGTTTCAGCAGGAGACGCCGAAATCCATTTGATACACTCGCGGCCTTAACTCACGGCCGCGGCGGAGCTTCCTCGTGATCACCGGGTTCAATACCGACATCAAGCACAACGAGAAGGTCTACCACATCCAGACCGAGGACAAGGGACTCCAGAACCCGTACATCGAGTCGCTCGTCTACGTCGGCGGCGAGATTCTCGCGTCGAAGAAAACGTCATACGCGGAACAGGCCGGCGCGGGCGTGGATGAGAAGTGGGTCGGCAGTCTGATGGAGCAGCAGCATCGGACGATGATCGCGGCCATCAAGCGCGGACGTTTCGACGTCGTCGCGGATGTAACGAAATCGACGCCGCGTCCCACGATGTCAGCGCCGATGCCGGGGCCGACGCGCGTGGAAGCGCCACCGCCGATGGTGATCGACGAAGAGCGCACGCTCGATCAGGTCATCATCGACTATCTCGCCTCCGAGGCCGAGAGCGAGCACCTCGAGCTGTCGCTGATCAACAATATCGAGTTCTACTCCGGCGTTCAGGTCGAGTTTCGCGTGGCGGCGAAGAAGAGCCTCTCGCAGAGCCCGATCACTGCCGCGTCGATCGAGGTGAAAGTCATCTCGACCGTCGAGCCGCCGCGCGTGATCTTCCGCGGCAAGACTGCCGCCGATGGCACGACCGTCGTCCGCTGCAGCATCCCCCAGTTCGCCGAGGGGACGGCGGCCATCATCATTTCAGCGTCAAGCCCGATCGGGAATGATGAGGTGAAGCAGTTGGTGAAGAGGAAAAAGTGATGCTGTCATCCTGAGCCGCCGAAGCGACGTAGGCGAAGCCGGAGTCGCGCAGGACGGTGAAGGATCTCAAGATGCGCGGATTGTGCTGAAACCCGTTTTCATCGCAGCTTGCGCATCTTGAGATCCTTCACCGTCCTACGCCGCTCCGCCTGACGCTACGCGGCTCCGGCGGTTCAGGATGACATTGGTCCCCTTCCTGCAAAAGCACCTCATTCCGCAATGCCTCGGCATCGTTTTACTCGAGCTCTGACCCTCATCGCCGCACTGGTGGCGGTGACGTATCTGCTCATCAGCCTCTACCTGCCATCGTCGCGTTGGCTGATCTTCGGCGTCGACAAGCACACCGGCGTCGTCCGCGTCGTGCAGAACACGGTCACGTTTCTGCCGCCGCACCAGTTCTTCCGGCTGCGTTTCGAGCGCCGCGAAGGATCCGCGCAGCGCGACGGCATCATCCGCATCACGTCGAAGGAAGGCGTGCCGGTCACGGTCTATTACCGGCTCCGCTTCGGCATCTCCGGCGACCGTTTGCCGGACGCGCGGCGGATGGTCGACGAGGGATGGAACGGCTGGATCCGGGCTCGCGTCGCCGAGGCCGTGTCGGCGGTGACGCAGCAAATCCCGATCGAGGATCTGCTGTCGCCGAACTCGCAATTCAACTCGCAGCGCGATCCATTGCGGAAGACGGTGGCGAACCATCTCGCGCGCAGCGGACTGAAAGTCACCGCATTCGAGGTGGCGCGATTCGAAGCGGACAAAGACGCGCTCCTCCGCGTCAAACGCGCGGAGCTTCGGCGCGACGCGCGCAGCTCGCCGTCACGCGTGGCCGTCTTCGCCATCGACGGCGCCGACTGGGAGCTCCTCCACGAACTCGCCGACGACGGCCGCATCCCGAACATCAAAGCGCTGACCACCGGCGGCACCACCGGCTCACTGCAGACGATCCAGCCAACGGTTTCGCCCATGGTCTGGACCACCGTCGCCACCGGCCTCACGCCCGACCGGCACGGCGTCATCGACTTCATGGACACCGCGCACCACACGCCCGTCGATTCCTACACGCGGCGGGTTCCCGCGATATGGGACATCGCCGACGCGTTCGGGCGGCAGGCTCTCGTCACCAGCTGGTGGACGTCGTGGCCGCCCACCGCGCCGAACAGCATCTTCTACGACATGCCGGTGGACCAGTCGGCGACCGCCGTCTATCCCGCCGAACTGACCGATCGCGTGACCTCGCTGGCCGTTCCGCCGGAGACGGTCGGCTACCCGCAGGTGCGGCGTTTCCTGAACATCTCGCCCGAAGAGTGGGACGGGTCGATGAACGCCAACAATCCCGCCGATCCGGTGGTGATCTTCCGCCGCATCCTCGCGAAGACGTGGAACGACCATCGCGTGGCCATCAATCTCTACAACGATCAGCGGCAGCACGGGCAGGACCCGATGCTGATGATGGTGTCGTACGAAGGCACCGACGCCGTCAATCACCTCTTCGCGCCGTTTCATCCGCCGTATCGCGAAGGGATCAGCGAGCAGAACTACCGCAAATACTGGCCGGCCGTCGCGAATTACTACGCCGAGGTCGACCGGCTGATCGGCGAGTGGATGGGAGTGCTGCCGCGCGACACCACCGTCATGATCGTCTCGTCGTACGGCTTCCGCTGGGGCAAGAACCGGCCGCGCGCAATGCCCAACGGCGGCGCGGCGCTATCCGATCACCGCAACCCCGGCATTTTCATCGCCTACGGTCCGCACGTGGCGCCGAACCGCGGCGCGCATGCGATGTCGGTCTACGACATCACTCCCACGGTTCTCTCGCTCCTCGGCTTGCCGCCGTCGGTGGAGATGCCCGGCCATGCCGCCGATTGGGCGTTCCGCGACATCGCGCCGATCACGTCTGTCCGCGTGGTGAGCTACGGAGAATTCGTCAGCAGCAAGCCGGCCGTCGCGACGGCCCGCGTTGCTGCTCCCGCGTATGCCCAGGAACTCCAGGCCATCGGTCATCTCAACGATCCTTCGCGCAATCTCACGCCGGTGCTCGAGGATGAGGATCAGACGCAGCGTGCTGCGGCGCCGCTGTCGCCCGAGCGCCTCGGGCAATATGCGTACTACAACAACCTCGGCATCGAGCTTCGGTCAAAGGGAAAGATGAGCGATGCGGTCGACGCGTTCGACCGAGCCATCGACATCAATCCAACGAGTCCGGTCCCGCATCTGAATGAAGCGATGACGATGTTCGATCGCCAGCAGTACACCGCCGCGGACGAGCAGTTCCTGAAAGCCGCGGCCCTCGGCCTGCCCAATGCGGAGAAGTACTTCATCGATTTCGCCGCGCTCTACCGCGAGCGAAACATGAACTCTCGCGCGATCGCGCTGCTCTACCAGGGACGCAAACTCTTCCCGCAGTCGTATCTCATCGGCGCGAACCTCGGCTCCGCGCTCCTGGCCGCTGAGCGTTACACCGAAGGCGTCCCCGAGCTCGTCCGCGCCCTCGGCCTGCAACCGTCATCGACGCTCGCCCTCAACAACCTCGGCCTCTTCTACGCGAAACAAAACGACTACGGCCGCGCCCTCGATTACTGGAACCGCTCGTTATCGATCGAACCGCATCAACCGCAAATTCGGGACGCCGCGGTCGCGGCACGATCGCGGTTGTAGTTGCAGAAGGCTTTTCACGCGGAGACGCGGGGACGCGGAGAACAGCAGCGGGTTTCTCTGCGTCCCCGCGTCTCCGCGTCTTCGCGTGAAAGCTTTTTGGGACTACATCGCGTCGAACAACTTCAAAATCCGCTTGTACTCATCGGCCCAACTGGTCGGCTCGACGAATCCGTGATTCTCGACGGGGTACGGCGCGATCTCCCAATTCGTTTTTCGCAACTCGATCAGGCGTTGCACGAGGCGGACGCTGTCCTGGAAATGGACGTTCGTGTCGACCATGCCATGGCAGATCAGCAGGTGTCCCTTCAATCCCTGCGCGAAGTAGATCGGCGACGACTTCCGATACGCCTCTGCATCGTTCTGCGGGACGTTGAGGATGTTCGAGGTATAGCCGTGGTTGTACGCTGCCCAATCCGTCACCGGACGCAGCGCGGCGCCGGCGGCGAAGACATCCGGCGTCGTGAACATCGCCATCAGCGTGATGAAGCCGCCGTAGCTGCCGCCGTAGACGCCGATTCGTTTCGGATCGACGCCGTGCGTTTTCACCAGCCACCGCGCGGCATCGACGTTGTCTTCGAGATCCTTCCCACCCATGTGCCGGTAGATGGCCGTGCGCCAATCGCGGCCATAACCGCGCGAGCCTCGGTAATCGATGTCGAGCACGAGGTACCCCTTCGACATCAGCAGGTGATGGAACATGTACTCATGCGCGTAGCTGGACCAGAAGCGATTGACATTCTGCAGATAGCCGGCGCCGTGGACGAAGATGACGGCGTGCCCGCCCTTCCAGTTGGCGGGTTTGTAGATGCGCGCCGGGACTTCGACACCGTCGCGCGCGGGCACGCGGACGATGGGAACATCGAGCCACTTATAGTTCGCAAACTCGGGTGCGGGCGACGTCGTGACGCGCTTGCCGCTGACGTACAACTCCGGCGGCTTGTTCGTGTACGAGTAGACGTTCGCGATCGCGTTGCCGTCCGGCGAAACGACGGCCTGGTTGTCGCCGTCCATCGACGTCAACTTCGTCGACGTCCCGCCGGCGACCGGCATCCGATACAGGTGCCGGACGAACGGGCTCTCCTCGCTGGTGGTGAGATGAAACGACTTTTTGTCGTCCGAAAGCACCGCTGAATCAACTTCCCACTTGCCGTTGGTGAGCTGCTTCGGCGCGCCGCCGCTGACCGGAACCTCGTACAGATGCATGAAGCCGGTGGCTTCGGAGAGGTAGTAAATCGTGTCGTTGTTCGCCCAACCGAACGACTGCGCGTCGGCGAAGCGAAGCCACGCGTCGTCGTGCATCGTCACGAGCGTGCGGCCCTTGGCCGTAGCCGGATCGAACTCCATGATCCAGGCGTCCTTGTTATCCGCCGAACGGACCACGACGAAGGCGTGCTTGCCATCCTCCGACCAGACCGGCGCGCGCAGGTTGACCTCACGCTCCTTCGGCTCCGTGCTCTTTTCGGTTTTCTGTTCGCTCGCCTTCCCCTGCTCCTCGGCTGCGGCGCTCGTGACCGCCTTCTGCGGCTCAGCCGCGGGCAATGGTTTCAGCCCGTGATCGAACCACTTCACCTCACCGTTCGCCGCGCTGACCACCGCAACGCGCGTCGGCAGCAGCGCATCGCCAACCTTCTCCCGCCCCGGAATCGTGTCCGTGTAAACCGCCTCGGTGATGTAGTTCGGAACGATGGTCTTCTTCGCTTTGTCGGATTCGTTGTTGACTACCAGAACGATCGTTTTCCCATCCGGCGAAAGCCGCGCGTTGACGACGGTCTGCTTCTTGTCGAGTTTGAACGGCTTGATCGGATGCTCGCGCTTCCGCTTGGCCTCGTCCTCCTCGCGCTTCTTCGCCTTGCGGTCGACGATATCGAGCAGCTTCCGCTCCTCGGCCTTGATGTACTCCTGACTGGCCGTCCCCTTTTTCGCGGCGTCGTCCCACATCGTGACATTCGGCCCTTTGTCGTCCGGCGCGACGATGTTCGTGAGCTGGGTGATCGAGCCGTTGCCGAGGTCGATGGCGAAGACGTTGTTGGAGCGCACGAAGGTGACGCGCGTCTCATCGAAGGTGAACTGCGGCGCAGACTCGACGTCGTTCGTCTGGGTCAGCGCGCGCCGCTTGTTGGTCGCGGAATCCCAAAGAAAAACGTCCGCGTCATCGAGGTAGACGGCGCGATGTTTGTCACGCGTCCACTGCGCATTCGCCGGCGGCGCGTCCTTCTTCTCGTCATCGCTGAGTTTTCGCAGGCCGCTGCCGTCGCGATTGACGACGTACGTGTCGCGATCGTGCTCGAGCGTGTCGGTGTACAGCTTCCACGAAAAGTAAACGTGCTGACCGTCCGGCGACCAACGCACATCGTCGGGCGTCCAGCCGTAGAGGCCTGGCCCGCGCATGATGTTGTCGATGGAAAGATCGAACTGCTGCGCCGCGGCAGCGAGCGCAACGACGGCAAAAAGAAGAGCGATCGCGATGCGTTTCATGCCGCGTATCGTAATCTTTGGCGGTCCCATCCTGCGCGTAGACGCAGGATCTCCGGTTCGCCCGTGCAGTCTCTCATCGGATCAATCAGTGCGGCCTGACCGGAGATCCTGCGTCTTCGCGCAGGATGGGAACCTAGCCGCCGTAACGCGTTACACCGTTGTACCGATGACCACCGGCAGCTCGATCGCAACCGCCGCCGCGTTCACGACCGCCGCGATCCGTACGGCATCGACAACATGGTCCTCGGTGAGACCACCTTCGATCACGGCCGCTTCATGCGAGCGAATGCACATTTCGCATCCGTTGATGGCGCTGACGGCGAGGCAGAAAAGCTCGAAGTCGATCTTGTTCGTGGCCGGCTTGGCGATGCGCTGCATGCGCAGCCGCGCCGGCTTTGCTTCGTACGACGGCTTCCCGACCATGTGGCGGAAACGGTAGTAGATGTTGTTCATCGCCATCAGCGACGCCGCCGCGAGTGCGTCGTCGATCACGGCGTCGCCGGCTTCATCGCGGGCGTCGGCGAGCATCGCGTCGAGCAGCTCAGGGTTGCGGGCAGCGGCCGCCGAAGCGACCGCCACCCCCCACCGCTGCGCCGCCGTGAGCGTGACCGACTGCATCACGCTCTGCAGATTCAGTTTCGTATCGCGCGCGTTTTCAGGCAGACGCGCGCGCAATGCTTCGACGGCGCTCATGATGCTTACGCCGCTCCCAGCGTTTCCTGGCCCGGGCGCCAGTTGCAGGGGCAGAGCTCGTCGCTCTGCAGCGCATCGAGCGCACGGATCACTTCGTCGACGTTGCGGCCGACGGACAGATCGTTCGCGTTGACCCAGCGGATGATGCCGTCCGGATCGACGATGTACGTCACACGGATCGCGGCGCCGGCCTGCGGATGAAGAATGCCGAGCTGCATGGCAAACGCCGGCGTGATGTAGACCAGCGGCGTCTTCACATCCTTCAGATCGGGATGCGAAACGCGCCACGCGAGGTGCGAGTGTTCGTTGTCGGTGCTGCCGCCGAGGACGACGGCGTCACGGTCGGCGAAATCGCCGCCCTTCTTGCCGAACTCCACGATCTCGGTCGGACAGATGAACGTGAAATCCTTCGGGTAGGCGTAGAACACGAGCCACTTTCCAGCGTTGTCCTTCGTGCTGATGGTCGTGAACTCTTTTCCCTTCTCCGTCCCGACGGACGCTTTCAGTTTGTACTCCGGAAATTTGTCTCCAACAGTAAGCATGGGCATGTTGCGTTTACTCTCCTTCTTTGATTTACAAAATCAGGACTTGCGCCGGGCGCTCTTCCGCACTCCGCGCATGACCACCTGGTAATCGTGAATCTCGAATCCCTTCAGCGTCTCGATATTGCAGACCTGAACCTTGTCCCACGGGATGTCATGAATCGCGCCGCTCTCGTCGACGAGGTGATGGTGCCGCTCGACATTCGGATCGAACACGACGCTGTCCTCAGCCAGCGTCAGCGCGCGCAGCAACCCCTTCTCAACGAACAGGTTCAGCGTGTTGTAGACCGTCGCGCGAGAGATGTACGGCACGCGTGCCTTAACTCGATTCCAGACGATATCCGCCGAGGGATGCTCGATCGTCTTGAGCACGTAGTCCGCCACCGCCACGCGCTGCGCCGATGGTTGGATGCCGTGCTCCTGAAGAATGGTCACGCTGTCGCGCACGGTGGTTAGACTAAGTCTAAATGTGGATGATGTCAAGAACTGATTCGCGGTACACTTCCGCCATGCGAACCGCGCAGGTAAGCGAGCTGAAGGACCGGCTGGATGAAGTCATCGAAGCTGTGAAAAACGGCGAGACGGTGGAGATTCAGGAGGGACAGCGAACGTTGGCGTCGTTCGTTCCTAAAGCTCCGCCTCCGGAGCCCGAGCCGTTCCCCGACGACTTCTTTACACGTCCGCTTCCGAAAGCGAAAGCGAGCGTGCTGGAACAACTGCTGGAAGATCGCCGGAACGGACGTTGAGATTCTGGGATTCGTCGGCTCTCGTTCCGCTCATCGTTAACGAGCAGACGTCCGCTGCGATGCGGAGGCTTTTGATGCGCGATCCGCACATCATTGCCTCGTGGTTGACGCCGGTGGAAATCACCAGCGCGCTCTGGAGACGCCGGCATCATGATGATCTGGATACCACAGCGCACCACGAAGCTGACGCTTCATTCGCACAGATTTCGAAGCGGTGGACGGCAATGCCTGCAGCAGAGGTGACCGATCGCGCAATCGACCTACTCAGCAGGCACCCTCTTCGCGCTGCGGATTCCGTTCAACTCGCGTCGGCCATGTTCGCGATGGACCGCTTTGGGCCGCTCCCATTCGTGACGCTTGATCAGGATCTCGCCTCGGCCGCCCGCGCCGAGGGGTTCACGGTTCTGCCGTAGCTCGCTACGTCCCCGCCTCCATGAACATATCCTCGAGATCGATCTTCTCGATATCGCCGTCGTCGACGACGGCGCGGACGACGGTGCCGTCGCGTTTGAGGGTGATGATGGTGGGATCAGGGGTTTCGCCGACTTCCTGGCGGAGCGACGGGGTGATGGCGGCGTCGGTAGTCACCTGGACGGCGCAACGCGGGATCGGCCCGAACGTCTCGCGGCCGCTGATTTCGCCGGCGAGTTCGGCCAACTCCGTGGCGCGGCGGCTGGAGCCGACGATGAGCATTCGGACCTGATCGGTGGCGAGCACCTGATCGAGAGACTTATCCCGTGGGACGATGACGGGAGCGGGCATGGGCGCTAACCCTCCTTCGGGGTGCAAGAGTACACAAGAGGCCGTTCGACTGCGCCGGAATTACGCGACCGCCTGCCGCAGCATGTCGGTGGAGATGCCTGGCGATTTCAGATTCCCAATGAGTGTCAGCGAAAGCGAGTCTGGATCCACGATCGTACCGGCCACGTGTGCAATATCTTCGAGCGTAACGGCATCGATGGCCGCGATGATTTCGTCAGGCGAAAACTGGCGGCCGAAGTAGTACTCCTGCCGGGCCAGACCGGACATCCGGCTGACCGTCGATTCGAGCGATAACAGGATCGACCCTTTCAGGTGCAGCTTGGCCGAGCTCAGCTCCTCGGCAGTCGCGCCGCCGCTCTTGATCAGCCGCATTTCGGCGAGGGTCATGTCGAGCACGCGCTTGAGATTCTTCGGCGCGCAGGCAGCGTAAATCGCCTCGTAGCCGCCGTTGACGTAGCCGTTGTGGTACGACATCACCGTGTAGACGAGGCCTGCCTTCTCGCGAATTTTCTGGAAGAGGCGCGACGACATGCCGCCGCCGAGGATGGCGTTGAAGAGCGCCGCGGCGTAGCGCTCGTCGCCCTGCTGCGGGAAACCGCGCGAGCCGAGGCAGAGGTGAACCTGCTCGAGCTCGCGCTTTTCGCGCAGGATGACGTGCTGCGCCGGCGTCGGAGCGTTCCACGTCTGCTGGATTGGCGGCTTGGTGTCGTTCGCAAACGTCTTCTCCAGAAACGGGAGGATCTCCTCGGGACGCACGTTTCCGGACGCGCAGAAGATCATGTTCGAGGGATGGAAGGTCTCGTCGTAGTGCGCGAGGATCTGCTTTCGTCCGAGGCGATTGACAGTCTCCTCGGTGCCGAGAATCGGCCGGCCGAGCGGGTGATCGGGCCAGAAAGCGGTGACGAAGATTTCGTGGACGAGATCGTCGGGCGTGTCTTCCACCATCTTGATCTCTTCGAGGATGACGCCGCGCTCGACCTCGAGATCGTCGTCGGTGAAACGCGGCGCGATGACGATGTCGGTAAGCAGGCTGAGCGCGATCTGCACCTGTTCGTCGAGGACATGGCAGTAGAACGAGGTGTACTCCTTGCCGGTGAAGGCATCGACGTCGCCGCCGAGGATGTCGATGACTTTGGCGATGTCGCTGGTCGAGCGCGTGGCTGTCCCCTTGAAGACCAGATGCTCGAGAAAGTGCGACGAGCCGCTGTGCTCCTCCGACTCGACTGCGGAGCCGCTGCGCAGGTAGTAGCCGAGCGCGACGGAGCGAACGTAGGGGAGCGTTTCGATCAGGATCGTCAGCCCCGAGGGAAGGACGTAGCGGCTGACGTTTTGTAGGTTGGATGACATTCGTACCGGGATTGTAGTGCGGCTTCTCCGCACCGTGTAGGATCGCAAATCCGTGAGGAGCCTCGAAGAAATCATGGCGCCGCCGGATCCGCCGGCACACTTAATGGGCGGGATCGGGTCGGGCGATTTTTGGCAGATCGGCAATGAAATCGCCGGCTTGACGATGGCGACCGCTCGTCTCTACCCGAACGACCAAATCCTGGACGTAGGCTGCGGCCTCGGCCGGGTGGCGTTGCCGCTGTCGCGCCTTCTCGATCAACGCGGCAGCTACGATGGATTCGACACTTCGCGTGAATACATCGAATGGTGCACGCGCAATCTCCCACTTGACCTGACGAGGTTTCGCTTTCGTCATTTCGACATTCAGAGCTCGCACTACAACGAGAGCGGCGCAATCGCCGCGGAAGCCTTCCCGTTTCCGTGGCCGGATGACTCATTCAGTCTTGCGATTGCCGTGTCGTTGTTTACGCATCTGTCGGCAGCGGCAGCAACGAACTACCTGCATGAAATGGCGCGCACACTGAAGCCGAACGGAAGGCTCTTCGCGTCCTTTTTCGTGCTGGATGAACAGTCGCGGCATCTCGCCGAAAGCGATACGACCGATCCGCGATTCACGGCACGCTTTGATGTAGGAATGATCGGGGATCCGGCAAACCCGGAGGCAGCGGTCGCCTTCAACGCAGAGTGGCTGGCAGAAGCGTTAGCATCGGCCGGTCTCGTATTTGATGCTTTCTATCCAGGACGGTGGCGGCATCTGCCGGTGATGTCGCACCAGGACATTGTGGTTGCGCACAAGCCTTAGCGGGCAGTAAAAACGGTGTTGGCTGCCTGAAGGCGCGCGGCTTTCTCCTGATCGTAGTCGAGCGTGGTGTAGACCCACGTTTCGTACGTGTCGGCACCGAAAAGCGTCATGAGCGATTTGCCGTGCGCGGCGGGGCGGACTCCGATGAATGGACCGCCCGCGTAATCTTTGATCGGAATGCCGGGAAGGCCGGCGGCCGCGTTGGTATTCTCGGAGCCGTTGCCGGCGGTGCCGCTGGAAGCTGTCGAAGGGACCGGAGGTGCTGGCGGCGGTGGTGCGACACCGGGAGGAGCGTTACCTCCCGTCGGGGTGTGCGCCGGCAGCGACGCGCCGGCTGCCTGCGGAATGACGAGCCAGTCCACTTCGCCCGTGAGCGGATCGACGTACTCCCCCTTTGGGCCGCGGATCATGCGCGGCTGGCGTGCGTCTTTGAGCTGCTGGATCGACGTTGGATAGGTCTTGGTTTTTTCGCGGAACTCGACGATCGCCTTCGCGTACTGCTGCATCGCGTAGATGGTCTCTTTTTCCCGCTCGCGCTTCATGACCGTCGACCACATCCGCGGCACGGTGTACGCGACGACGATCATCATGATCGTCATGATCACGATGACGCCGGCCAACGTGAAACCGGATTCCTTCGCGTTACCAGCTCTTGTACGGAGTCCCATCGAGTCCATTGCCGGGGGCCTGGCTGTGTACGTCGTAGATGCCCGGAGGCGCATTGTCTGTTGACGCTGCAGGATCGGTCGGCACCGCGTTGGGATCGGACGGATCGGGCGTGTTCTGTACTTCCTCCCAATCCGCCTTCATGGTGATCGGGTCCTTGGGAATGCCGCGGAGGTAATGCTCCTGCGCAAGCGCCTGAAGGCTTTCGGGATACTTCTGCTTATCGGCGTAGTAGTCGTCGATCGATTTGCGCATCTCGAACAGGTCGTGGCGCAGCGCAGACTCGCGGGCTTTGGTCTGCGCCCATTTGACGTTGGACACGGCCACGGCCGCGAGGATGCCGATGATCGTGACGACGACGATCAGTTCGATGAGAGTGAAGCCGGATTGGGCTTTGCGTCGTTTCATGGTTTGCCTCGGAGCCACTTTCATCACCATTCGTTGTAGTGCGTCTTGCCGTCGAGGGCGCGCGCGGTTGATTTCGAGTGAAGCTCGTACACGTTCTTGTCCCCGCCCGATGTGGTGTCGGGCTCATCGTCGCTTGTGAGGGTGTTCCACTCCGGCTTTCCGGTCATCGGATCGATGAGATCGCGCTCCCGAAGCAGGCGCACTTTCTGCCCGCTGTTGAGCTCGATCGGCTTGGTCAGATCTTCGAGTGTTTTCGGCCACGGTCCCTGGTCGATGTTGATCGGATCCTTGATCGCGCCTCCGGGAGAGGTCTGCGTTGGCATCCGCAACTCGTGATACCGGTCGATGGCCTCGGTGATCTTGCGCAGCCGGTCGTGCAGTTCCATCTCCTTCTGACGGCGGATGCCGAAGTTGGCCAGCGGGAGCGCCACCGAGGCGAGGATTCCAACGATCGCGACGACGGTAATCAGCTCGGCGACGGTGAAGCCGGAACTCGCTTTGTAGTTGCGGGCATTCATCAGTCGACCTTGGCGCGGCCTCCGGAGACCGAGGCGTTCACGATGCCGCCGGCGCCGTTGGTGAGGTGCGGATCTTCGAGCACGAGATAGGTGTCGCCGGGAGCGCCTCCGCGGACGCGCAGCGAGGCGATCGAGCCGCCGCCGTTGTTGAACTGGAGCGGCTTCCCGTTGGATGACGTGATGCGCACGGTGCCGTGTTCGCGGTCGATCGTGGCCACGGGCGGAGTCTTCAGATCGATTGAAATAGCCGGTCCGAAAACGACTTCGCTGACGTCGATCGTCATCGGGTTGTAGTGCAGGAGGATCTGCTTCGTGGTCAGACCGTCGAGATCCATCCCGACGACGTCCCACATCTTCTCCTCGCCCGGCTTGAAGGCGAGATGCATCGGCTGCGGCTGCATGCGCGGCGAGAGGCCGGCGTTGTCGGTCGTGTCGGTGACAGCGATCGACTGCGCCACCGCGGTGCCGCTGACCGGTTTGCCGAGCTGGCTCTGCGGCACCGGAGTGGGCGGCGGCGGCGGAGCGTTGGGATTCACCGGCGCCGAGTTCGGCGTACGGCGGAAGGGATCACTCGGCGCGCTGCCCGGCGTGACGACCATATTCGACGACGGAATCGGATTGCCGTCCCCGTCGACGTTGCCTGCGCTGAACTGCTGCGCGCTACGCGGCGAGAAGGGATCGGCCGTGCTCTGCGACTCGAGGCGCGGCGAGAGTCCGCGGAAGCTGAGGTTGCTCTGCGTGCCGACCCACATCGGAGCCATGTCGTCTTCGGTGATGTCGGGCATGCGGACGATGTGCGGCGTCATCGTCAGCATGAGGTCCGTGCGGTGATGGAGGTTGTGGTCCTTGGTGAACAGCCGGCCGAGGATCGGGATGTCTCCGAGGAACGGGGTCTTGTTGCTCGACGTGAGCTGCGTGTCCTGAATGAGGCCGGCCAGGAAATTGGTCTCGCCGTCTTTGAGGCGGATGGTGGCTTCGATCGTGCGCGTGTTGAACGACGGCGGGGCGTCGGGGCTGGGGGCGGCGGCGATGTCGGAGACTTCGACCGTCAGCTTGAGCGTGACCTCGCCGTTGTGATGGACGCGCGGCTCCATCGAGACTTTGATACCGATGTCCTGATACTGAAATGACGTGGCGGGAAGACTTCCCTGCGTGCCGCTCTGTACGCCGGTGACGAACGTGGTGACCGGCACGGGCACGCGCTGACCGATGTGCAGCGTCGCTTTCTCCCCCTCGGAAATCCGCAGCTCGGGGTTCGCGAGCGTCTCCGTGTTGCCGACGCTCTTGATCAGGTTGTAGGAGATGGACGGGATCGTGAAGAGGAGGTTCGCGCTCTTCAGGCCGCGGAGCGTGTCGAGATTCGTGGGAAGGGGATTGCCGTCTTTGTCTTTCGGGAGGTCCATGCTGACCGTTCCGGGAGCGGAGTTGGATCCCAGCCCCTGCACGACCGCGCCGATGTCGCGCTGCTTGTCGAGATCGATCTGCAGGAGCTCGACGTCGACGACGACTTCCGCTTTCGCTTTGTCGTTCGCTTCGATGATCTTCTCGGCGATGCGAACTTTGTCGGCGGTGTCGCGGATGGTGATTGCGTTGAGCGCCTTGAGCGGGAAGACGTTGCGCGCCTCGATCATGGTCCGCACGACGTTGGTGACCTGCTCGGCGTCGCCGTTGGACAGATAGAAGGTGCGGATGACGAGGTCTTCGTAGTCACGGCGCGCCTGCGGATTGTCGGGAACGATGATGATGGTGTGCTCGTCGAGCGCTTTGTAGAAATGGTTGGCGGCCTGCATGACGCGCTCGAGGGCCTGCTGGGCGGTGACGTCCTTCAGCTCGATGGCGATGCGGTCGTCCTTCACGGCCTGGTCGAAAAGGATGTTGATGCCGAAGGCGCCGCCGAGCGCTTTGTAGATCTCTTTGACCGGCGTCTCATGCGGAAACGAGAGCGTGATCGGCTGGTCGGAGGTCGGGCTGAGCTGCGGCGGAGCGGACTTGGTGATGTTGGCCTTGGCGCGTTTCTTCAGCTCGTCGATCGTGGCGGGCTGTCCTGCCAGCTGGGCTTCGCGCAGCGTGTTGACGGCCTTGCCGTATTCGACGGCAGCGTACTGGTTGGTCGGATCGAGCTTGATGACCAGCTCCAGCTCCGTGGCGGCGAGCTGGGTGAGCCGGATCTGATCCTCGCCGCGGGCGTTGAGCGCGGAGGCTCGCAACGACTTTCCTTTTTGAAAGTGAACGCGCGAGGCTTCCAGTTTGGCGCGCGAGAGATTGATCTGGTAGAGCGAGTTGGACGGATCGACGTCGAGCGCTTTCTGGTATTCGGCGACGGCCTGGTCCCAGTCCTTCGTCTGCTCAGCGGTCTTCGCTTTCTGGAACGCGTTGTAGCTGGTGCAGGAGAAGAGCGTCAGCGACAACGCGATGGCGGTAATTCCGAGTTTCGTCTGGTTCATTCGTTTCAATCCTGGGTGGTCAGCATGAGTTATCTGCTGATCACTCTGACGGTAGCGTTTCGTAAAGGTCACTGGCCGAGCGGTATGCGCGTTTTCACATCCGCCGGGAAGCCGACATAGCCGATCTCGACCGATTCGATGCCGATGCTGCGCAGCACGAACTTGCCGTCGATCGTTTCCCCGACGCGTACGTTGACGATCTCGCCGTTGCCGTTGAACGTCGCGATCGGGTTGTTGGCCGGTCCGAAGGTGCCGATGTACTTCATCGTGAATTGCGGCGGTACAGGAGCGGGCGGCGGCTGTATTTGCTTCCACGCCGCGTAGTCCGGATCGCACACGTCGCCCTTGCCGTTGGCGTTTTCGTCTTTCTGGTCCGGGTTGTAGGTCGTCGGACAGTTGTCTCGAAAGTCGGGAACACCGTCTTTGTCCTGGTCTGGCGGCGGTGGCGGCGGAGGATGGACAATCGGCGGCGGCGGAGGGGGCGGCTCGACGTAGCCGAAGAGATTCCGCGCGCTCTTGTAGCTGCCGCTCTGGGCGTCGAGCCATTCGGTGTGCAGCATCGGAACGCCGGGCGTGTTGACGGTTTTCGCGATGTGAGGCGCACGCGGCGAAGCAGCCGGCCGCGACGGCGCCGGGTCGACGGCATTCGATACCGAGGCGAACGAATAGATCGCAAAGATGGCGATCAGAATCACGCCAATAACGGTCCAGGTTTTCCAGTTCATCCAGTCCATCACAACTGTCTGTTCGCGGCCGGCGCGTTCGTGCGCACGTCTTTGAACAAGGTTTTGAGTCGAATATTGAGCGTCAGGACCTTGTCGGCTGCCGTTCCGTTCGCACCGAGGCCGATGGAGTCGATGATCACGAACTGATCGGACAATTCGAGCAGATTGATCAGGCGCCGCACCTGTTCATACGTTCCCTGAACCGTGAATGCAATGCTCACCGTGTTGGTTCCGACCGATCCCTTCGTCGACGGTGTGGTCGAGACCTGTTTCGACTCGCCATTCGTGAACGAATACGACGGCGGCTGCAGGTGACTGGCCGCGGCAAGCCGTTTGACCTCATCGATCAGCGCAGTCAGACGCTGCATCGGTGTCGACCAACGCTCGTTGTAGAGCATCTGCAGGTCCGCCTGCACTTTCTTGTAGGCGGCGAGTTGCTGTTCCGCGGTAATGCGCGCGTTGCGCGCCTGATCGAGCTGGGCCTCGGCCTGTTCCTGGCGCGTGTCGAGGTCCTGCAGACGGCTGACGTACTGCACGCGGTAGGTGAAGAAAAAGATGGTGTTCGCCAGCAGCAGCAGGCCGAGGACGATCAGCAGCACGCGCTTCTCACGCCAGATCATTCGACCCTCCGTGCGATCGACGGACGATAGTCGACGCCGAGCGTGAAGTGGTATTCGGTGCCGTTGACGGTTTCCGTGGCCGGGAAGGCGTTGGCGAAGTGCTGGTCACCATTGAAACGATTGATCGTGGCGGTAAGACCTTCACCGGTCTTGGCGATGCACGTCATCGAGAGGTGCACCAATCCGTCCTTTTCGAACGACGGCGCGACCGACAGGAGCCGCACGTCGGTCGGCAGCACTCGTTCGAGGCGATCGAGCAACTCGCTCCAGGAGAAGGCGCGCTCGGCGAGTTGCGCGTTGGCGAACTCGGTCTGCGACGCCAGGAGCTTGAGATCGACGCCGCGGAGGCGCTGCGCAAAACTTTCCGTGCGGCGTTGTTCGTCGGCGATCTGTTGTTCGAGTTTGGCGATGTTCGCGCGCGTCGTCTTCGTTTCGGTGCGGTAGCGCAGAAACGTGTCGACGTTGTTGAGCGCGAGAAACGCCGTCAGCAGCGCCATGATGACGACCGCCGCGTAGACGGGCCGGTAATCGCGGAAGGGCCGCGACGCGAGGTTGAGATGGATCGGCTTCACCCTGTGAATACTCCCGTGGCGGCGGTCAGCTCCGCTTCGTAGGCACCAACGTCGCCGGGCGCCTGTTCGGCCACGTCGCGCAGCGTGACTTTCACGACGGGCGCAGAGAACTCGCTGCCGATCGTGCCGGTGACTTCACCATTGATGCCGTTGCCGACTACGTAGCATTTTTCGACGGACGTGGTCTGGAACGTGTCGCGAAGATATGTCGCGGACAGCCGGATCTCCTGCTGGAGCGTCCGTTCACCGTTGAGGTTGCGCGAGCGGATGAACAGCGGCTGCGCACCGCGGAAGACGGCGGTGGTGAAGTCGTGGTCTCGGATGTAGAAGAAGATGCGGTCGCGCGTCGTGGCGGCTTCGCGAGCGGTGATCGCGTTCCAGACGTTGAGGCCCGCCGGCTCAATGAGGATGACTTCGATGCCGGCGGCTTCGAACAGCCGTTCGATCGCGCTGATGGTTGCATCGACGGCGCTGACCGCGAGAATTCGCGGCGGCGTGCGGCTGAGCACTTCGTACGACAGCCGCAGCTCCGAGGGGTCGACCGGCATCGTGCGGCGCAGGCTCCAGCGGATCACTTCCGCAGCTTCGCTGGCGCGCTCCGGCAACGTCTGCAGCTCGATGATGTTCATCCGGAACCACGAATCGGGCAGCAGGAGCGAGACCTTGTCCCACCGTCCCGTTTCGAGCTTCATGCGACGGATTGTTTCGCCCAGCAGCGCTTCGTTGCGCAACTCGGGGGTGACCACGCCGGGCGCGAAGATGTCGTCGCGGAGCGGATAGCTTTTCGCCTGCAGGATCTGCATCTCTTTCCGTCCGCGGCCTACACGGGCGTGGACGAGGGAGTCGCTATCCAGCACGACGACATCAGGTGGGAAAGAGCGCGCCATATCACTCCACGAAGGTGACCTTGTTGATTTCGCGCAACGTGGTCTGTCCGTTCAATACTTTCCGGAGCGCCGATTCGCGAAGGAACAGCATGCCCTCTTCTTTTGCAGCTTTCTTGATTTCGGAGGCCGGACGGCGGTCGAGAATCATGGTTCGGATACGGTCGGAAAGGTCGAGAAGTTCCGAAATCGCGGCGCGGCCGTGGAAGCCTGTGCCGTTGCAATCGATGCAGCCGACGCCTTCGGAAAACTTCGTGCCGCGGAACTCTTTCGGGTCGAGCCCGGACTCGATGATGAAGGAGTCGGGATATTCGACCTCGTGACGGCAGGAGTCGCAGATTTTCCGCACCAGCCGCTGCGCCAGGACGCAGTTGAGCGCCGAGACGAAGTTGTAGAGATCGACCTTCATGTTCAGGAAGCGGCCGAGAACGTCAACGACGTTGTTGGCGTGGACGGTGGTGAAGACGAGGTGGCCGGTGAGCGCCGACTGTACGGCGATGGCGGCCGTTTCTTCGTCACGGATCTCGCCGACCATGACCTTGTCGGGGTCGTGGCGGAGGATGGCGCGCAGTCCGCGGGCGAAGGTCAGTCCCTTCTTTTCATTCACCGGAATCTGGGTGATTCCGCGGAGCTGGTATTCGACCGGATCCTCGATGGTGATGATCTTGTCTTCCGAGGTCTGAATCTCGGACAGTGCGGCGTAGAGCGTCGTCGTTTTGCCGGAGCCGGTCGGGCCGGTGACGAGCACCATGCCGTACGGCTCTTTGATGAATTTGCGGAACTTGAGCAGCATCTCCTCGTCGAAACCGAGGACGTCGAGGCGCAGGCTCTTGAAGTCGGAGTTCATCGACTCCTTGTCCAGGATGCGGATGACCGAATCCTCGCCGTGCGCAGTGGGGACGATGGAGACGCGGAAGTCGATGGTACGGCCGGTGATGCGCAGCTTGAAACGGCCGTCCTGCGGCACGCGCTTCTCGGCGATGTCGAGCTCCGACATGACCTTGATGCGCGAAATGATGGTGCTGTGGTGGCGCTTGTCGATCGGCTCGAGCGCTTCGTAGAGCACGCCGTCGATGCGGTACTTGACGACCACTTCGTTGTCGCGGGTTTCGATGTGAATGTCCGAGGCGCGGCGCTGAATGGCGTTGAAGACGATCGAGTCGACTAGCTTGATGATCGGCGACGATTCCTGCTGCGTGATCGAGTCGATCGTCAGCGTCTCTTCGCCCTCCTCATCTTCGCCGACGAGGGTCATGCGGAAGCCTTCGGTCGCTTCGTCGAGGACGCGCTGGGTCGATTCGGACTTCTGCAGCTTGTCGCGGATGGCGGCGGCCGAGGCCACTTTGACCTTCAGCGGCGCGCCGAGGAGGAGTTCGAGTTCGTCGAGCTTGAGGACGTCGGTGGGATCGCCGACGACGACCGCGATGTGGCCGTTTTCGCGCTTCTCCGGCAGGAACTGGTAGCGGATCATCAGCTCCAGCGGCACGTCTTTGAAGAGCTGGTGATCGACCTGGAAGTGCTCGAGGTTGACGAACTCGAAGCCGTATTGCTCGGCCAGCCGCTGCGCACGCGCGGCTTCACCGGTGGGATCGGCGTTCTTGTACAGGAGCGTGCGTGGATCGGCGGCCATGGTGGTCTCTTATTGCTGCGCGACGTTGCTGAGCTGGAACAGCGGGAGATAGAAGGCGTAGAGCAGGACGGCGATGACGCTGCCCATGAAGACGAGAATCATCGGCTCGATGGCCGATACCATGCGCGTCAACCGCGATTCGATTTCCTCGTCGTAGAACTCGCTGACATTTCCGAGCATTTCCGTGAGCGCGCCGGTCGATTCGCCGACCTTGATCATCTCGACGGCCAGGTCGCTCATCGCTCCGGTGTTTTCAAGCGAGCGCCACAGCGGCTCGCCTTCGCGCACGTTCTGCACGATGCCGAAGATTTTCCTGGAAATGGAGTGGTTGGTGACCGATTGCGAGGCGATCTCGATGGCCGGAACCATCGGCGTGCCGCCCGCGAGCAGCGTCCCGAGCGATTGCGTGAACTGCATGATGGCGAAGCGGTGCAGGATGCCGCCGGCCAGCGGGAGCTTGAGTTTGAATCTGTCCCACGCTACCCGTCCGCTGCCCTTCGTCCATCGCCGGAGCAAGAGGTATCCGCCGACGAGAACGATGGCGAGGATGGGGAGGTTCGTATTCAGCGTCCTCGATATACCGATCATGAAGGTCGTGAACCATGGCAATTCGGCGCCGAAGCCTTGATAGAACTCGGCGAATTTCGGGATGACCTTGATCAGCATGATGAGGACCATGCCGATCGACAGGATGATCAGGACGCTCGGATAAATCATCGCGCCAATGACGCGCTTGCGCAGGTTGACGATGATTTTCTGGTAGCGAAGGAAGCGGCGCAGAACGCCTTCGAGGTCGCCCGACCGCTCGCCCGCGCGAAGCGAGGTGGAGTAGATCGGCGGGAAGGATTCGCCGTACGCCGCGAAGGCGTCGGAAAGAGCGATGCCGGACTTCAATTTCTCGCGTACATCGATCAGGACTTCCCTGAAGCGGAGGTTCTTCTGCCGCTCCAGCATGATGTCGAACGATTGCAGGATCGGCAGGCCGGCTTTCACGAGCGCGAGCAGTTCCTGGTTGAACATCAGGAACATCTCGGTGGAGATGATTTTCTTGCCGCGCGGGAGAAGATCGCGGAGTTTTACGTTGCCGCGGCGCGCCTCGAAGACGTGCATCCCCTGCTGGCGCAGCTCGTCTTCCGCGGCGCGAACGCTCATCGCCTGGATGTGGCGTTCGGTGATGGCTCCGTCGGGCGTGCCGACTCTGACAATAAATTCTGGCATTGCTGTTCTGAGTCTGCCCTCTTCGACGATTGACGCCGTGAAACGTTCCGGACTCGGGCAGGGTGCTTACAACGGGGTGGGGTCGAAGCGGATTCCGCGATTTCGTTGAAGGCGCGGGGGTTGAGCGGCAAGGCGTTCTGCCGAATGAGGGGAACAGCTCACAGCGCTCGTGCCGGACTCATCGCCGATGCTACACTTCGCTTCTTCCCTTAATTCCATGTTGCCTTTTAGGTGAGTTGCGCCGCCCGGGTGGGCATCCGGCGTGAGAACGAACATGAGGAGAGAGCAATGGCGATCCAACTGATGATCCGCATCAATCGGAATTCCACGGTCACGTTCAATCCCGACCCGTTGTCGGCGAACACACTCGATCAAATCTTCTGGGTAAACAACGACGACACCGAACCCCACTGGCCCGGGCTGGTGAAGTCCGACGGCAACATCAATCCGACGTTCTTCATGCCAAACCAGATCGCGCCGGGCGGCGATTCATCGCCGATCTTTTCACCGTCGACCGCCGCCACGCTGGACTACGCCTGCTCGCTGCACTCGGGCGAGACCGGCTCCATCATCATCAGCTAGACGTCAGAACAGAGGAGGAACGCAATGCGACGATTTCTGTTGATTGCCACTGTTGTTGTCCTGTCGACGGTCAGCGCGTACGCGCAACAACAACCCATCTGCGCGCCCGGCCGCGATCTCCTCACGGTCCCGGAGATCAAAAGCAAGAACGGCAAGCTGCAAGGGGTGGTGATGCTATCCGACGAGCAACGCTCCCTGGCCAGCTCGGCCACCGGCAGCCCGTGCAACCTGCAGCAGCTCCGTTTTTTCTCCGGCTACAGCACGCAGGATCCGGTCACGCCGTGGCCGCACACCGGCGACATCCTCCCCGGCCCGACGCTGCGCGCGCACGTCGGCGACATGGTGGAGATCGCGTTTCTCAATCAGGTCAACACGAGCAACTTTCCCAACACGCTGGACCAGGGCGAGCAGGGAAAGACCGGTCCCTGCGACGTCTCCACGGCTACACGCACGAACAATCCGAACCAGACCAGGCAGATCTATCCGCGCAACGACAGCTATCCGAATTGCCTGCATGGCTCGAGCACGGCCAACCTGCATTTTCACGGCACACACGTGACGCCGAGCACGACCGGCGACAACGTTCTGCTGTTCATCCGCCCTGCGTTGCGAAGCGGCAATACCGTCGAGCCGAGCACTGACTTTGTGATGCAGCAGTTCGGCGAGGTTTTTCGGCAGTGCGAGGCCTATGGATCGCCGCAGCAGTGGAGCCAACTCCCGGCAACCTGGACCGACAGCCAGAAGCAGTTGCTGCAGAAGTACGACTCCACCGCTCCGTACAAAGGAGTGAACGGCGCGCTCCCGGCCGACATGAAGCTGTGGCCGCGCAACGATGCAAGGCTGGCCAAAGGGCAATGGCCGCAGTATTCGGTCGGCGCGTACCCGTATTGCTTCAAAGTGCCCGACTACGCCTCCGGTCAGGTGAAGATGGGACAGGCGCCCGGCACGCATTGGTATCACGCGCACAAACACGGCTCGACCGCGCTCAACGTCGGCAACGGCATGACCGGCGCGTTCATCATCGAAGGTCCATACGACGAGTCGCTGCGAAACTTCTACAAAGAGACGGCTACGCACCACAACTGGGGACTTCGCGAGCAGGTGCTCGTCATCCAGCAGTTGGAGACAGCGCTGAATCTTCTCAGCCCGACGAATCGCGGCGGTCCCGCGCCGCTCTCCGTCAATGGCCGCCTGACTCCGGTCGTGTCGATGAAGCCCAACCAGGTGCAGCTCTGGCGCATCGTCAATACGTCATCGCGCAACTTCGTCGAATTCGACAGCTTCACAAAACATGGCCAGGGCGGTCAAACCGTTTCGTGGCGGCAGATCGCGCAGGACGGCGTGCAGTTCTCGTTTACGAATTACCAGCGCATCGGGACGATCAACGGAAAGTTCAATCTCGCGACCGGCAACCGCGCCGATCTGCTCGTCAAAGCGCCCGCGCAGGAAGGCGACTACGCGCTGCAGGTCGTGCAGTCGGTGAGCGATCTCCCGACAGGTACGCCTACGACGCTCCTGACGGTGCGCGTCAAAGCGGACGACAAGAAGGTCGACCCACCGATGGATTTCATCGCGCAGGAGACCGACTTCCCGAAGTTGCCGGCATTCCTCGCGGATATCACCGGTCCCATCCACATGAAGCGCGACCTCGACTTCGATACCACGCCAAGCTCGGGGAGGTCGGGCAAGGGACAGATGCCGCTGCATGAGATCAACGGAAAGCTGTTTGACGGTCACGACGTCGACCAGACGATGTACCTCGACTCGACCGAGGAATGGACGATCAGCAATCGCACGATCAACATCGCTCATCCCTTTCACATCCACGTGAATCCGTTCCAGATCATCGAGGTGTTCCAGCCGAACACGGCAGCCGCGAAAGATCCCACCAATCCGTGCTACGCCGATCCGACGAAACCGGCCACGTGGAAGCCGTGCACGAAGATCACGCCGCCGTACGTGTGGTGGGACGTCTTCGCGATTCCGACAGCTCGCCAGGACGCGCTGCCGTCGACGGTCTGCACGGAGCTCGACAAGTGTCCGGCCGACATCAAGGACTTCACGGCGTGCACCAATGGCACGTGCACCGTGACGATCCCCGGCTACTTCAAAGAGCGCAGCCGCTATGTCGATTTCACCGGGCAGTACGTTCTCCATTGCCACATCCTCGCTCATGAAGATCGCGGCATGATGGAACTCGTTCAGGTGATTCCGCCGCTTCCGAGTCAGCTCGATCACCACTAGAGACTCACCAACGCCGGCCGTCTGTCTTCAGGCGGCCGGCTAAACCCGATCGTGTGACCGGCATCACGCCCACGGCCGAGCATGGCTCCGAACGTGAATGACCTCCGCACTGCGTGACGACCCCCCTCCGCCGGCGTAACGATCTGCCACCGGACCCGCCCGCGGACCCAGTCCGCGTACTCATCGTCGAAGACGACGAAAACTTCTCCGTCTGGCTCGCCTCCATCGCGCGCCGCCTCGGGCTCAAAGTCACGACGGCCACAAACGGCGTCGACGCGCTCCGAAAACTCGCCGCCGCGCAGTTCGACCTGCTCATCTCCGATTTCGAGATGCCGCGCAAGGATGGCCTCGCGCTCATCGCCGAGGTCCGTGCGGATCCGGCGACGAGCGGCTTGTACGCGGTGATGCTGACGGCGCACGACGAACTCTCCGTCAAAGTCACCGCCCTGACCCTCGGCTACGACGACTTCCTGGCCAAGGGTTGCACCGAGGTCGAGGTCGTGGCCAAAGTCGCGGCGGCGCGACGCATCCTGGCGCGGCAGCGTGCCCTCGACGCCGACGCCCGCGAGTGGCGCGACATCGCCAATCACGACGAACTGACGCGCGTGGCCACACGCCGTTTTTTCTTCGAACAGGCCGAACGGCATATCGCGCAGAAGAACAACATCGCCGTCGTCCTCTTCGACGTGAACGACTTCAAGACCATCAACGACAACTACGGACACCTGATGGGCGACCGCGTGCTGAAAGACATGGGCGGTCTTTTTCTGCGCCGCACGCGCAGTGACGACGTCATCGCCCGCTACGGCGGCGATGAGTTCGTGCTGCTCGTGCACAACCTGACGGTCGACGAAACGCGCGCCGTCGCCGAACGGCTGGCCGCCGAGCTGTCGGCGTTGCAGTGGCACGAACGCGATACGACTCTGCAGGTTGGGGTGACGATCGGGATGGGTTGCTCATCCCTCATCCCTGGCGCAACCATCCAGCAACTACTCGAAGTGGCCGACCAGGAGTTGTACGCGAACAAGTGGCTGAAGAAACATCCCGCCACGACGCCGCCAGAGGTTTACGAGTATCCGGACGCCTCCGCGTCGCCAGCCATTCCGGCTGCCGTACCGCGGCGCATCCGGCCGTGACTACATCGACGGCTTACGAGTCATCTCCGTCGAAATCGTCTCGAGACGGTTCTTCACGTGGTCGTCGATAGCTTCGCCAACGGCTAGCGGGGAACGACGAGCGTAGTGGAGTCGATGACGACTCGAGACTTCGGATGTAGGCGAGCCTGATAGCTGAACTTCGCGGCCCGGACGAGCGGCGAATCGTTGTCGGACGCCGCAACCGCGGCAACCGGCGGCCGGACGAGCGCCGGCTTCGCGTTCGTCGCCTTTGTTTCCGCCGCCGAGGCCACGCTGACCACGAAAACCGCAGAGACGGCAATTACCACGTTTCCGATACGTCGCATCGGCTGGTGCCTCCTGATTTTAGAAAAGTACTGGTTGCAACGGACGCCCCGAGGAGCGCACCCGTGCGGCGGATCGTGCCCTGACTCACGGGTTCTCTGTCGTCACTGCTGCTCCTCGTCGGTTTGCATGTTGTAAACGATGACCCGAGGCATGTTCGGAGGAGCCCAGGAGCCTTTAATCAGTTTCTCGTCGAACCAGATATCGGGCGTGCCGGTGCCGCTGACCGTTCCCTGAATCAGCAGTGAGCCGTAGTAGGCGGAGTTGCCGGTCGAGTTGTAATCACCTTCGTTGTAGAAGATGCCATCAAGAATGACGCTAACGTCCGCCTGCGCACCATCCAGATCGTACGCATTCGATGTGCAGTCGGCCTGCGACGACGCGGACGTGCAGGTGACGCCCGTAGACTTCTTGAGGAACGTCTGCCCCGCGTTCGACTGCCAGCCGACCGTGACACTGCTGGTCGCGTCGTTCGTGTACAACAGATTCAGGTACGGTTCATGAGGCTCGGAGCAGTCATTCGGAGCGGGATTGGTCCCGTCGTAACCGGCTGACGGAACAGTGCAGGGAGCGCCGTAGTCGGCGATGGCCTGAGCGGAGCTCTTCCAGACCTTGGGGACGTAGGAGGAACCTGCTGCATGCGCGACCGCTCCGGGATCATACGAGGTCCAGGCCGGAGCCGGCATCGTGACGACATCGAATCGATTGTTGCCATTGAGGTCCTGATAGCTGAAGACGCCGTCGCCAGCGCCCACGCGGCAGATCGTACCTCCGCACGAGCCATCCCAGGTTCCGGCAGCGGCATTCCACTTTGGATAGCCGATGTCACGATAGGGCTCGCCCGGGTAATTGGCGTGTACAGGGGTTTCCGCTCCGCCTACACCTTGCGTGCCCCACTGGGTCGCGTTCACATACACAAAGCCTTCCATAAGGAAGTCCGCGTTAAAATCGGAGTGGTTCCATGACTCACTCGGTGTGAGCTGCGCGGCACGGGCCGCGCCGACAAGCTTCTGAGGATTTACGCCGTCTACTGTGTCGAAAAAGTAGATACCCGGCCCCAATTGGGCGCCCGGCCCGGTCTTCAACGAGTTAGCCCAGTAGGCCATCGGCTTTGCCGTTCCAGTCCCGCCCTTTTTAAATCCGCCGGAAGGCTTATCGAACGAGAAATAATAGATTCCCTTGTACCCTCGTCCCTGCGACGCAATCTTTTTCCAGAAATCGTAAAGAATTGACGGAAACACGACCTTTTTCCGCAGCGGGTAAGAATTCGCATTCTGCCATTGAAAAAAGTACGTAGCGTTGGAGGCGGAGTCCTCGTCGTCCGTATAGTCATACGGGTAGCACTGAGGATTCACATCGGTCGCGGTAGTGCCGTCGGCGAGATTGTCGCCTACCGCACGCGATCCAAACCAGGGATCTTCGAAGGTCTTGTTCAGAAGCTCGTTGAAGTAGTTCAACGTGTCGAACGTCGCCCCCGTCGTCGGCCATGCCTCTGCAGCAACGACTGCGGACGCCGACGCTCCCGATCCACCGCCGCCGGCGAACGACACCGTTGGTTGAACGGAAGTGGAGTAGGTGGTCAATATCGGATTGTTCAGCGTGACCGCGGTGACGGCACCGCCTGCAACCGTTGCTGTCGCGAGCTGACCGCCCGATATGGTGACAGCCGGCGCGGTCGCGTATCCGGATCCGCCAGCGGTGACGATCACCTGGGAAATGCTGCGGCCCGGCTCATATCCATGCTCGTAGTGAGGGCGTTCGTACGCATTCGCCCAGGGGATCGAACTCGGATTGCGCTTGTTGTTCAGCGTGCCGGTGGACGTCTCATTTCCCCAATGGACGACAAAATCTCCGCCGAAAGAGATCGAGGTATTACTCTGAATCGGGCCGCCCGGAATCGGCAGAGGAAATTCGCCGATCACGAGGCGGACGCTGTGCGTGGCGGCAATGTTGGCGGCTGCCATTTTCGCGGCGCCCGTAAGAGTCCGGTCGCGGAAACTCGTGGCCGTGGCCTTGATTGTGGCCACACCAAACCGCTGGCCGCCGACCCAGAACCGCTGCGGCGTCCCATCGGCATTGGTGGCGGCTCCGTTCGCAGTCAGCGTGCCGCCGACGATCGGAGGTGCATAGATCTTGATCTCCGTGATTTCACCGTCACGCTTATCCTCGGCGTTGGGACCGAGCAGGACGTTGTTGACCGTATCGATGGTGGTCGAGTCGGTGGTCCGGTTGATGATCAGATCGGCCGAGTTTTCGTCGCCATAGAAACGGTTCACGAAGTCCGGCCGATACGGCTTGTCCAGCAGCCGGACCTGCGCATTGGGCCTGTAAACACCTGTGTTCGGACCTGCAACCCGCGTCGTCTTGATCGCAGTAAGATTGACGTTTACCGTCGCATCGTTCGAGGGCAACCCGCCGTTCGTCTGGGCCCACGCGGGATCCTGGAACCACTCGACGACCAGTCTCGCGCCCGCTTCCGCTACTGCCTGGGTCTGGGTCATCGCGAGCTGATTCTTCGCGATGGCGGTCTCCGTTTCGGAAATCGCCACAAAGCCGAGCCCGAGCAGAGAAAGGCCGGCGATGACCATCAAGCTGACCAGAAGGGCGGAGCCGCGCTCTTTGCGGAACGATCGTTTCGTGCGCTTGGTTCGTTTCATGACGTCTCCTCCTAATCGCACGAATTCGGGTTGCTGGTACTGGCCCTTTGTCCGACCAGATTGCAATGCTTTGTGACACCCGGCTCGCTGGTGATCGTGTAGTCGAGACAAATCTTTGTGAGCGGTTGCCCGGCGAGAGCCGGTGGGTCGTCAGTTTTCTTATATTGCCAGCGCACGGTGACACTCAGCGTTCCGCCCACCGGGATCGCGGCAATACTGGCCGGCACGGATCGGGTGACCGTTCCCGGCCCTGCGCCGGCGAAGTTGTCGGTAGTCGTGGTGTACGCGATCGAGTTCAGGGTCAGATCGCTGTGGTTCACGTCGCCGACAGGGATTGCCCACGTGACGTTGATTGGCCTGGAAGCGACCTGCATCGGTGAAGTGCCCGTGTTCGTGATTGTGTAGGTTTCGCTGAGGGTTGTCGTCGATCCAGCGGTCGCTGACGAGAAGTTAATCAGTGCCTGATTAGCGAACGAGCACGGAGCCGCCTGCTGATCCTGCACGTATTTCACGTGAACCTCGGTGCAGCCGGTGCTCGTGACTACAGTGATCTTGACCTGATAAATCTGCGAATCGACCTGATCCGCCCACGAATAGGCGAATGGCGCGGCCGTGTCGACGACGGAGTCGATGGGAGTGCCTGACGGATATGTGGTTACATCGAACGTTACTTTCGAGAGGGTCAGTCCAACAGGCGCGCTGACAGAAATCGTGTCGCCGGCATTCATGATCCATGCGGTGGCCGGGGAATCGGCATTATCGCTCGCGTTCGATGCCCCTGATTGCACGATTACCGGATTCACAGAACAGGCGCTGGGGAAATCGGCAGGCGCGGAAACCTGCCCAAGCCGGCAGTCGTTCGCGGCCACCGTATATTCGTAGTACCACTGTTTGTTGTCGCTCGTATCGATCGCTACCGCGCTGACATCGGAATAGCCGATCGTTCCGGCGCTGACCTGCGAAAATCCATTGAGGTCGAGACTGCCCGTGCCATTGAACGTCGTGTCGAGAACAAATGATGGGTCGGTCTGTTTCTTCCGGTAGCGCTTCAGACGGTACCGATCGACGCCGATCGCATTTCCTGCAGTGTCCGAAGTGGACTTGAGCCAGGTCAGATCGATCTTGCAATTCGAAGAAAGCGGAGCCGGACAGGCGGAGGTGGCCGAATTCGCTTTCAGGCTGAGCGGCGCCACAGCCTGGGCCGTGGAAAGGTCGGCGGCCATACCGGCAATCGCCGTCTGGCCAACGGGCGGCGACATCGTGCTGAGCGAGTCGTTCAAATCGCCGCTCGCATTCAGAGAACCGTTCAGGACACAGCGATCGGCGGCCTGTATCCGGTAGTAGTACTGAACGCATGTTCCCGGCGGAAATGCAGATTTCGAAGGCGAATCGTTCCACGTCGCCGGCGATCCCGGCGCACCCACGGCAGGCTGGCTGGCGCTTCCCGTCCCGAGAACCCGAACTGCCTGGCCGGCGGCATTGGGATCGAAATTCGCGGTGGTTCCGCGATAAATGCGGTAGTGGATCAACTCTTGAGGTGGAATGACTGTCGGATCGGTACTGCAATTCGCGCCGGTACAGGTGGCGGACGCCTTGGCAGGGTCGTTCGTGCTCGGCGCAGTCCAACCGAGCGTCACCGCGTAGTTCGTCGGATTCGAGGTCGTAATCGAGGCGGGCGCCGGCGGCATCGGCTTCGTGGAGTTCTTTGGCTGCACCGATACGACATTGCTCGGCGAGACACTGAAGCCGTTCTCATTCTGAGCATACATGCGGTAGTACCACGTCACCGAGGGATCGATGAGTCCCGTGTCAAGAATTACGGCTTGCCTTGCGGAGGGGTCGGTAATCGTCATCGAATTCGCAAAAGCGCCGGCAGGATTCGAATCCCACTCGATCCGATACTGTTCCACCGGCCCGCCTCCTGTAGGTGGCGTCCAGCAGACTACCGGCGCCGCGCAGGCCGCGGCACAGATTCCGGTAATCGTAGGAGAGGCGGGGAAAAGGTTGCTGGGCTCAGGGAAGCCGGTCAAGCCGAGGTTTCTGGGGACCACCAGCGCCGACAATGAATATTGCCGGTAATTCTTGATGCTGGCGATCGCTTCCGTTTTCTGCGAGTAGGCGTTTTCGGGGTTGGCATTCATACCGATGAGGTTCACCCGAACCGACTGAATGGAGGCGCGGGCCTGCCGGTCGGCGAAGTTCGCTGCGACGCCGGGATTGTTGGGATCGTATTGTCCGGCACCGCCGATCGCACCGGTGTTGAACGTCGTCGTAGTGCCGTCCTCATTCGTAAACGTCGCCGTCGCCGGAGTCGATGTGGAACCGTCTGCGTCCCGGGTGCTGACGATTGCACTGCCATCAGGGTTCTGAAGCTCTTTTGTGGCAGTGCCGTTTGAGTCGGTGTAATAGAAGAAATTGAGGCTTCTGACATTTTCTGAAACGGGCGTGCCGGGAAGCCCTTTCAGAATATCGGACAGCGTCACCCGGTACAGCGTGTACGGCGGATTGGCATTGGTCGTGTCGATGCCGCCGATCGTGACCAACGACTCGGCCGATCCGCCCGGATAGGCCGACCGGGGTTTGCTGGTGTCCGCATAGAAGGAGATCGATCCGGTATTCTTCGTACTGTCCGCCGAATGGAGAACATAGGCGACGACCTCGTCATTACTCGTCGTCACAAACGGAAAAATGGGGGAACCGGTGTGCGAGTCCATCGGCGTGTATGCCGGCTCCAGACCGTTTCCTGTTGACGCTGCCGTGTTGTAGTTGAAGTTGGCCCGGAACACGATGGCTGATTTACCGGCGTATTCGATCTGCTCGTCAGGCTGCGGGAACTGTCCGGCCACGGTAGGAGTTCCGCCTCGGTTGTAGTCGAACCCCGCCATACGAAGGTCGGCGACCAACTTGTCGAACCCGATCCGGGTGCTCTGCTGCAAGTCGGCCGACTCCGATCCCGACTTGAACACCTTGTTGCTCTTGTCATAAATCGCGAGCGCCGCAATCATGATGATGGCGAAAATGGCGGTGGTGACAAGGATCTCGGCAAGTGTGAATCCCCGTTGCTGATGACGCCTGATGCGGTCCATGGGTGCTCCTGGGTTACCGGTTTACTTTGGTGGTGTCGAAAAACGCGTAGCGGCGGCGTTCGGCCGATTCCTGCCACGAGATGTAAATTCGGGCGCGGATGAACTGGGCCGTCGTAAATTTCTTATTCACGTCGGTCGGGTTGCGAGGCGTAAAGATCAATCCAATCACCGGCTTCAACATGACACTGCTCTGATCTCCCTGAGGAATCAGCGTTCTCAGCCACTTCGTCATGTAGCCATTCGGATCATTGCTGCTGGTGATCGTATATGGAGAGGTGGTCGCCACCGTCCACGCGCTGGTGTCGCGGGCGATGCTGTTGTCGAAAGAGATCTGGCCGCCCGGTGCGCCCGGAACGCCCTGAAGCGTAACGGTAGTGAGAGCCGTCGCATCCGTCAGGTTGAAGTTATTTCCCAGGTCCTGGGCCGTCATCGTGGACAGGTCTTCCAGGATCTGTGTCCCGGAGGCCGCGGCAACGGTCATCTGCTTGCCGCTATAGACGTTCTTTCGCCCCATGTAGAACAACGTCACGACGGTGAGCAGGACGATGCTCGTAATGGCCATCGCGACCAGGACTTCGATCAGACTGTAGCCGTGCTGACGTGATTTCATCGCTCTTTTCCTTAGTGCGCGTAAACGCGTCCGCTCGGCGATACATCGATGGTGTACTGCGGCTTCGGCACGTTCAGATCAGTCTTGAGCGTGATCGAGGCTGTCGTCGCGCCCGCAGGGAGCCCGACATGACCATCCGGGAAAAAGACGACGCTATAGACGCCGCTGACCGCATCGAAAGTCTGTCCGGTATCCGGGAAATAGGCGGCGTCCTCGGTATGACGCGTGTACCCCTTCAACAGCGGGCCTTTGCTGGAGTCGGACTGCGTGAGCGGTGTCCACGTCGTCGAATTGAAGGCGGCATTGCCCTGCCAGAAATCATAGGCACGCGAAGTCATCGTGTTCGTCGCGGCGGGCGTGAAGGTAATGCGCGTCTGTACGCCTTGCGTGATCGCCAACTGGCGCATCGTGCGCAGGTCGGCCGTAAAGTTCCCCAACGCCACTTTCATCTTGTTCGTCCGGTAATAGGTGATGAAATTCGGCACGGCTACCAGCGCCAGAATGCCGACGATGGCGACCACTGTCAGGATTTCGACCAGCGAGTACCCTGCCTGGTGCAGTTTGCTTGAACGCATTGGCGCCTCCCCTGTGCGAGCCGGGTGCCATGCACCAGAATCGCGAGCAAGTCTCTCATCAGGCTTAGCTTAGCCGGAATGATAAATACCGGCGCACGATTGCCTCGTCATGATTCTGGTACAGAAAGTAACAGTCATGAGCTGACGGCGGCAAACTCGATCGTTGCGACGGCGCCCGCACCAGGTTCGCCGCTCAGCCGCAGCGTTCCCCCGTGCAGCAGGATGATTTTCTTCGCCAGCGGCAGGCCCATGCCGAAACCGTTTGGCTTTCCTGATTGAAACGGAAGAAAAAAGCGGGGAACGTCGGACGGGTTGAAGCCGACACCGGTATCGGCGATGGTCAAGGATGGAGGCGCGTCGCGAAGCGTTACCGTAATCGAGCCGGCGCCCTTCTGGCGCACCGCATCCGCAGCATTGCGCAGCAGGTTCTCCAGCGCACGGCTGAGAAGCACCCGGTCACCGTCGATTACGGTGGCCGGGCCGTTCAGCGTCACGTCTACGCCGCCATCGATTTCGTTCAACTGGGCGATCTGTTCAGCCAACAGCTTTCGGAGGTCGACGGGCTCGGCGTTGAGCTGCAACGGGCGGCCGAATGCAAGCAACCGTTCGATCGCTTGCAGCAGAAGAGCGGCCTCGCTCTCTGCACTCTGCATCCGGCGCTCGGCCGTGCTGTCGATCTCGGCTTTGCGCGCCAATTTCATGTAGCCGAGGATTGTATGGAGCGAGTTGCGGAACTCGTGGGCGATACCGGCAGAGATCTCTCCGAGTTGGGCGAGCGTGGTCATGTCCTGCACGCGCGCCTCGAGGCTGCGAATCGGCGTCAGGTCGGTAAAGAGAGCCAGAAACCCGAGGAAGACATCGGCATTCGCGTACAGGGGAATGGTCGTCAGCCCGATCGTGACTGCTTCGCCGCTGGCCGGACGCACTTCCTCGATCTCCACGCGGGTCCTGGCTTCGCGTTGCTCGAAAGCGCCGGCAAGCGCGCTGCCAAAATTACTTGATGGCAGCACATCCGGAATCCGGCGGCCCGCCACTGCCTGTGCTGCGTCGAGCCCGAGAATTTCGCGTCCTGCTGCGTTGATGTCGACGACGCCGCCGCCGGCGTCGATGGCAATGAATCCCGATGTGAGGTTGCGCGTAAGTGCGGCGGTGACGCGCTCCAGATCTTCAGCTCGAGCTCTCTCGCGCTCGTGCAGCCGTTTCAGCTCTTCCTCCTGGTATTTGAGCGTGTTGATGGAGTTGCGGAACGTCTCGATGAGAAAGGCCGTCTCCTCCTGGTCGCCCGCTCCCGCGCCGAGAGCGCGAGCGTCGTCGAGCATCTGTTCGATGGGGCGGGTAATGCGCGGCAAATAAAAAAGGAGAAGGGATAAGCCGAGACTTGCTGCCGCGATGCAGATGCCGGCCGTGAGCAGGTAGGCGCGACGAGCAGCCCGGCGCTTGGAAGCATCGAATCGCAACGTGAGTGTGCCGGGTCCGGCGAGGCGTGTGACGACGTCGAAGTCTCCCGTGCGCGCTCCTGAGTCGAGCCTTCGCCCGTCGCGCGTAATGAAGCCGATCCCCGCGATATCGAAATGTCCGCGAAGCACCAGGAACTGCGTGTCCAATGCGGCCACCGGCGTTCGGTTGACGGCTTCGGCGGCGACATCCGCCAGCATCTGGTTCGAACGTTCCACCGCCTCCTCGGCACGCGTCAGATTCGTTCTCAGAAGAAGAAGAAGGATGAAGATGAGAATGACCAAAAAGCCGACAAGACAACCGAGAAAGAGCCTCAAATCCCGCCGGAATCCGACCCGGGTCAGCGGAGGACGAGCGAGAAGTACCATCCGGAAAGTGTAGGGCCGAAGAACAGGACAGCCAAAAAGCCGATGCCGAGGAAGACGCCGAACGGGAGCGCGGTGCGCATCCCGTCACCGCTGCGAATCGCGAGCGGCAGGCCGATGATCGACCCAACCACGGAGGCGATCATGAGCACCGGGCCGACGCTTCGCCATCCAGTGACCGCGCCGATCATCGCCAGAAGTTTTATGTCGCCCTGCCCCATCCCCTCGACGCGGCGCAGCAGCCAGTAGATGCCGATGATCGCCAGCGGAATGGCCGCGCCGAGGAGCGCGCCGAAGAGCGAGTCGAGCAGCGAATCGGCCAGTATCAGCGACGGATGAAGAATGCCGAGGCCGAGCGCGCCGGCTGCGAGTCCGATGGCGATTCCGGGAAGATCGATGATGTCGGGCAGGATCTGGATGTCGGCGTCGATGTAGATGAGGACGATGGTCATCGAGATGATCGCGGCGACGATCACGAACGCAACCGTCGGACCGGTGCGCTGATAGGCGGCAAGGTAGAAGAGCGCGTTCGCCAGCTCCACCAGCGGATAGCGCCAGGCGATGCCGGCGCCACAAGCCCGGCAACGCCCGCGCAGCACGACGAAACTGAGGACGGGGATGTTGTCGTACCAGCGGATTGCCGCATCACACTGCGGACAATGGCTGCCCGGGAAAACGATCGACTCCTCGCGCGGATAGCGATGGATGACGACGTTGAGAAAACTTCCGACGATCGCGCCGATGGCAAAGGCGTAAATGCCGAGCAGCAGCGTCATCGGGTGAGATTGTATGTGGACTTCACAGAAGGCTTTTCACGCGGAACTACGACGGGGTGATCTCTTCCCCCAGCACCTCGGCGCGGGCGGTTTCGACGGCGAGCAGGATTTCCTGGTAGAGGTTGAAGGCGAGGTCTTTGTTCAGCGGCTCGGCGGCACCGCGATTGACGATGTCCGCGATCTGCGCGGCGTAGTACGAGGCGGGCGGAAGGCGTTCGCCGGCGTTGTGGAGCTGGCGGAATCCGAAGAGCAGCTCCTCGCGCAACGACTCGCGAAAGAGGCCGTTGGCGACATCGTCTTCGAGCGTTTCGTAATCGACATTCATCGGACGAACGACTCCATGAGCTTCGCGTCGGCGCCGTATGCAGCGCGGACGCGAACCCCGTCGAGCGCGATCTTCGGTTCGAGGCCGCGTCCGCGAAGGAAAGCGGCATAGGCGTCGCGAAAGGCGTGCGCACGATCGGTATTTTCCCAGTGGGTGTCGACAAGCACGGTCGGATCGCATTTCAAGTTCTGCACGACGGTCACGCGATCGTCGATCCAACCCGTCCCGGCGTCGCCGACGAGGAAGCGCCAGTGGAACTCGCCGAGGTGCTCGACGGTCAGCGCGTGAGGAAGTGGGGACTTGTCGTCGAAGGCGACCGACGGCGCAGTCGTCGCGCCGAGGCGGGTGAAGTACTCGGCGGGATGAAGAACCTCGCGCGTAGAACGCGGCGGATTCTCATCCATGCGATCGACCATCTTCCAGCCCCCTCGGCGATATCCCTCGATGACGAGCTTCAGCCCTTCCGCGTACGGAAACTTCAGCGACTCGGCGAAGTAGCGCGGCGTGGACGAATCGATGGTCTTGTCGGCAGCGCCCAGCGAGGATGTCAGCATCGACAACACTTCCGGATTGCCGAGGATGTCGTCGAGCTTCTGGCCGGCGCGGTCGAGAACGTAGTCGATCATCACCAGCGTCGCTTCGCCTTCGAGCAGCGCGTGGAACGCGAGGCCGCCGTCGGTGTCTTTCTGCAGCGCCAGATCGCGCGCACCGGCGCGGAAACGCTGGTCCTGCAGCGCGTGCGTCAGTTCGTGGATGACGACGGATTCGCGGAGCATGTCGCTGTCGCCCATTCCAGCGGCAGCGGACGGCAGCTTGTCGATCGCGAAGTAGGTATGCGTCAGCGGATCGTAGAAAGCCAGCACCTGCGACTCGTAGAGATCGAGCATGCTTCCGACGAGGTCGGTCTTGCCGGCGTCGACGAGCTGCAGCGCGCGCAGAACGAGCGCATAGTCGTCGGGCGAATACGGCAGCGACTTTTCCATCTGCGCGCGCAAAACTTTCGGCAGCTCGGCGCGCGTGATGGTCTTCGAGACGACTGAATGCGTGAACGTCAGTCCGCGCAGCTTCTCGACGGTCTTCATGTCCGCGTCGAGCGACGCGGCGTGCGCCGCCGAGGCGGCGAGGAAAAGCGTTGCGATGAAACTCAGGAGCCGTCGGGACATGCGGCTCGCAACGGTGCGGCCATCCTCGCGATTCCGAATCTCACTCTTCCCTTCACCCTTCACTCTTTAGCCTTTACAATGCGCGGCGGTTCAAACTTGATGGAACGTGACGGCGAGCGGATCGAGATCACCATCAGCAGTCGGTTCGAGAACATCGAGCTCGTGCAGGTGATCGCCGAGCATCTCTGCGAAAACGCCGGGATGGATGAAGACGGCTCGCACTGGATCGGCATGGCCGTCCGCGAGGCGGTCGCGAACGCCATCAAACACGGCAACAAGCTGGACGTGAAGAAGAAGGTCAATGCCACGTTCGAACTGCACGGCCACGAGCTGGCCATTACGATTTCCGACGAGGGAACCGGCTTCGATCCGGAGAAGGTCAGCGACCCGCTCAACCCGCAGAATCTGATGAAGACGAGCGGCCGCGGCATCTTCTACATGCGCACGTTCATGGACCAGATCCGCTATTCGTTCGAGGCCGGCGGCGGGACGTCCCTGGTGATGACGAAAAACCTGGCAAAAGGAACCGGTATCGCCAGCGGCAAAGCCTGATATCTTCCGCGTCCGCGGCCGCATGCCGCGGGGAAGCAGACAAAGGAGAAGAGAGATGAAAGCCACCACTCGCGACGTAAACGACATCGCGATCATCAAAGTCGATGGCAAGATCACGATCGGCGCGGGCGACCAGCAGCTTCGCGATGTGATCGCAGGCGCCTCCAGCAAGAAAATTCTGCTCGACCTCTCCGGCGTGACGACGATCGATTCGTCCGGCATCGGCGAACTGGTCGGCTCGTACACGACCGTTACGAACAAGGGCGGCAAGCTCAAACTGCTGCACCTTCCCGCCAAGCTCAACGAGCTGCTCCACGTGACGCAGCTCATCACCGTGTTCGAGGTCTACGAGAACGAACAGGAAGCGATCAACAGCTTCTAGGCCGGCACGGCCGCGTTCTTCGTTCGATCGCGGCGCCGTCGTGGATTAGTAGATCGTGGATCAGTAGATTCGGTTCTTTTCCTGATCGACTAATCCACGAATCACTAATCCACTACCCTGGTCCGCGGCGGCGGCGTGCCGGAGGGGCGTCGTCCATGCCCGATGAGCGCGGGTCCTGCCAGCGCATCGGCAGTGCGTTCGTGGTTACCGTCTCATTCCGCTCAACCCATTTCGTGAATAGGTCGTCCGCGAGCTTCTTGTCGCGCACCGCCCGCTCCGGAATGCCGACCAGCATCGCGAACGGAGCGGGATCGCCGAGGAAGTTGACGCGGAGCTGAAGAGCGTGAGGCTTCGGAGTCCAGGGGGAGTTGGCCGGCATGTGGATATTGATATTCGCGCCGGCGTTGAACGTGCGCCGCTCGCCGGACGGAATCGAGATCAGCCGCGGCAGGAACTCTTCGCCGGGAATCTCGGAGCCGATGTCGATCGTGACCGTACGCGTGTCGGGATCGTAGTTCGACTGCGCGATCAGATCGGCGACCAGGATCGGCGTCGAGCGCTGATTGGTGATCTCGTATTTGATGGCGATGCTCGTGCCTTGGCGAATCTCCTCGCCGTAGATTTCAGCATCGACGCGGACGTTGTTCTCGGTGCCCACCATGCGCCGCGCCGTTTTCATGTTGATCTTGCCGGGCTCCGTCGCGGGCGTTGGCGCCGGGGTCGAGTTGCATGCGGCAGCAAGCATCAACATCAACGCAAAGACGGATCGGATCGGGGTCATGGAGGCGAAATTACTACTGTTTGCTTGCCGAAGGTGAAAAACAAACGGGAAAAGGGGGTCGGGAGTCGGGAGTAGGGAGTTGGAGCCGGGAGCCACACCCGACACCCGACACCCGACACCCGACACCAAAAACTAAGGCCTCCCGCGAGGGAGGCCCGATTGTTTTTCAGATCAGAGGCCGCGTTTCTTTGCGCGGATGTTGCGCCGGCTGCCTTTCGGCTTTCCGCCGCCACCACCGTAAGCGCCACCGCCACCACCGCCGCCGTAACTTCCACCACCACCGCCGCCGCCGTAGCCGCCGCCACCTCCACCACCGTAGCCGCCGCCACCGCCGCCGCCGTTGTAACCACCACCGCCGCCGCTACCACCGCGGCCACCACCGCCACCGCCAAACGAACGGCCACCGCCGCCGCCACCAGCACGCGGCGGACGATCCTCGGCTGCATTCACGCGCAGAGCGCGGCCGCCCAGATCATGGCCATTGAACTTCTCGATCGCCTTGGCGGCGTCTTCATCCGACTCGAATTCGACGAACGCGAATCCGCGGGGCCGTCCCGACTCGCGATCGGTCGGAAGAAACACGTCTCGTACCGTTCCGACCTGCGCAAACAACGCTTCGACTTCGTCGCGCGTTGTGTTGAAGTCGAGATTCCCTACGAAAACCTTGGAAGCCATCAACATCTCCTCTTCTGCGGCTGATGCCTGCCAGTTGAGTGGCTTCCGGCGTTCCGCGCGCGAAGTGTATCGCGTTGCATGATACGTGCGAGGGAAAACTCAAGTATTGCCTTCCTGCCGGTTCACAATCCCGAGCGCGCCATCTCCGCCGTCACTCCCTGCCGCTCGTTACTCCACCGGACTGGCAGCACGTTCAGCTCGACCGACGAAACGCTTGCCACCCACGTGTCGAAAAGATCATTCGGCAGCGGAGGAGCGGAGGCTGACTTCGCCTGTTGCGCGATGAGGTTTGCGAACGGCTTGAGGTCTCGCAAGACGTTGACGGTGATCTGCACGAAGCGCGGCACACGCGCCCACGGAGCCTTCGCATTCGCGATCATCACCTGCGCCGAGGCACCGATGCGGAAGGCGTGGGTCTGCCCTGGCGCAATCACCGTCAAGTGCGGCATGGCCTTCCCCTCGGGGATCTCCGCGCCGATCGATACGGTAATGGTCTGCGAGTCGGCGTCGAACGTCGCGTCAGCGACTTTGTCGGCGATCGCGATCGGCGCCGCGGTCAGATTCTCGACCTGGTAGGTGACGCTGATCGGGGAACCGGGGGAGAGCGTCTCCTGAAGCATCTGCGCGTCGACCCGGATGTCGTCCTCGCGGCCGAGCGCTCTGCGCGGGTCTTTGAAATCGACTCCGGCGGCGCGAGCCGTAGAACTGATGAGAAGGAAAACGGCCACTGCCACTGCGATACGGCCTGAAGATTTCACGAGAACCTCCTGTGCGGAGGTGGTCTCAGTCAATCTTCAACACTGCTAAGAAGGCCTCCTGCGGAATCTCGACTTTCCCAACCCGCTTCATCCGTTTCTTCCCCTCTTTCTGCTTCTCGAGGAGTTTGCGTTTGCGCGAGATGTCGCCGCCGTAACACTTGGCGAGGACGTCTTTGCGCATCGCTTTCACGGTTTCGCGAGCGATGACCCGATTACCGATTGCTGCCTGCAGGGCCACTGCGAACATCTGGCGTGGGATGAACTCTTTCATCTTCTCGACGAGGAGTTTTCCGCGCGCGTACGCTTTCTCTTTGTGCACGATGAGAGAGAGAGCATCGAGCGGTTCCCCGTTGATCAGAATGTCCATCTTCACCAGATCGCTTTCGCGGTAACCCACGAACTGGTAATCGAGCGAGGCGTATCCGCGTGAGATCGATTTCAGCTTGTCGAAGAAATCGAGGATCACCTCATTCAACGGCATCTCATACACGATCATGACTCTGTTGGTGCTGACGTACTCCAGCTTCTTCTGTACGCCGCGCCGGTCCGTTGCCAGAGCCAGAATCGGGCCAACGAATTCGTCCGTCGTGATGATGGTCGCTTCGATCATCGGTTCTTCGATGGAATGGATGTAGGCGGGGTCGGGCATCTTCTGCGGATTCTCAATCCACAATGATTCGCCGTCGGTCTTTTGCACGCGATAACGGACGCCCGGCGCCGAGGTCAGCAGCTCGAGATTGAACTCGCGCTCGAGGCGCTCCTGGATGATCTCCATGTGCAAGAGGCCGAGAAAGCCGCAGCGGAATCCGAACCCGAGGGCGAGCGAAGACTCCGGCTCGTAGCTGAAGGAGGCGTCGTTGAGCTTGAGCTTGCCGACGGCGTCGCGCAGATCTTCGTAGTCGTCGGTGTTGATCGGGAAGATGCCGGCGAAGACCATCGGCTTCACTTCCTCGAATCCGGGAAGCGGCGGCGGCGAGGCCTTGTACGTCGTGACCGTATCGCCGATCTTCGCTTGGACGATGTCTTTGATGTTGCCGGAGAAGAATCCGACTTCGCCCACTCCCAGGCCATCCACCAGTTTTATCTTCGGCGTGAACACGCCGACCTCGGTCACCTCGTACACGCTCTCGGTGGAGAGGAACTTGATCTTCATCCCCTTCCGGATTTCGCCGTCGACGACCCGCACGAGGCAGACCACGCCTCGGTATGAGTCGTACCACGAGTCGAACAGGAGCGCGCGCAGCGGACCATTCGCGTCGCCCGCCGGCGCCTTGATGTGCGTGACGATCTTTTCGAGGATTTCGTCGATGCCGATGCCCGACTTCGCCGACGCCAGCACCGCATCGTGCGCATCGAAGCCGATCACGTTCTCGATCTGCTCGCGCACCCGCTCCGGCTCCGCCGACGGCAGGTCGACTTTGTTGATGACGGAGAGGATGTCGAGGTTGTTGGCGATGGCCAGATAGCTGTTCGCCAGCGTCTGCGCTTCGACGCCTTGCGTAGCGTCGACGACGAGCACCGCGCCCTCGCACGCCGCGAGGCTGCGCGAGACTTCGTAGGTGAAATCGACGTGGCCGGGCGTGTCGATGAGATTGAAGACGTAGTCCTGACCGTCTTTGGCTCGGTACTGCAGGTTGACCGCGCGCGCTTTGATGGTGATGCCGCGCTCGCGCTCGAGATCCATGTCATCGAGCATCTGCTCGTGCATGTCGCGCGACTCGACCGCACCCGTCTTCTGCAGCAGACGATCGGACAGCGTCGTCTTGCCGTGGTCGATGTGAGCGATGATCGAGAAATTACGGATGAACTGAGGGTCAGGCATCAGGCGGCGCGCTGTCTAACACCGTCAAACAGATTTGTCATCCCCTTTGTCATCCTGAGTCGCCGGAGGCGCGTAGCCGAAGGCGAAGACGCCGGAGGACGGCGAAGGATCTCAAGATGCGCAACTCCGGCTGAAACCCACTGGGATTCAACGCGGCTTGGAAAGCTTGAGATCCTTCGACCGTCCTCCGGCGTTCCGCGCTTCGCGCTCCAGCGCCTCCGGCGGCTCAGGATGACAGGTCGATCAACTTCTCCACGATCACGACATCCCTCCACTCGCCGTCCAACCGCGCGTGCCGCTCGTAAACGCCGACTTCGCGGAATCCAACCGCGCGAAGCAACCCTCGGCTGGCGACGTTCTCGACGAAGACGCGTGATACCAGCTTCCAGAATCCCGCGGCGCGCGCCGCAGTGAAGAGCGCTTCCATGGCCATCCGTCCGGCGCCAAGTCCGCGCGCGGCACGCGCGGCGTAGACGGAGAACTCGGCGATGCCGGTGTAGCAGTCGCGCGGACGGTAGATGGACGTGGCAGCGAACGCGATTACCTCGCCGCCATCATCCTCAACGACGATGACCGGATGGCGTCCGTCGAACCACCGCACCACGTCGTCCGCGGTGCGGTGGCGCGTCTCGAACGTGGCCACCCGGTCGTCGATCCCCTCGTTGTAGATGCGCGCGATTGCCGCGGCGTCGTCCGCCGCGGCATCCCGCGTCTTCATTTTCCGGTCAGTTCCTTGACCAGCCCCGGCACGCTGTAGACCTTCTTCAGCGCGTCGAGAATGCCGGCCGAATGCACGGCCACGGCGCGGCCGACCCGGTCGTCGAACTGGTAGTCCCACGGCAGCGACTGGATGTTGCCGTCGAAGATGATGCCGACGAATTCGTTGTTGCGGTTCACCACCGGGCTGCCGGAGTTGCCGCCGATGATGTCGGCGGTCATGACGAAGTCGTACGGCGTCTTGTCGTTGTCGAGTACCGCCTTCTTCGAAATCCACGACGACGGCAGTTTGAACTCGCCCTCGTTGCCATGCTCGGCGGCGTGCTCGAACGTGCCTCCGATCTCGGTGGCCCACGGAACGGCCTGGCCGTTCTCCGTGAATCCCTTCACCGTTCCGTACGAAAGCCGCAGCGTGAACGTGGCATCGGGATACGTATCGCCGCCGCTGGTCTTGAATTGGGCGTTGGCGATCTTCGCGTACGACTGGCGCAGCGGCTCGGCGATGTTATTGTCGTATTGCGTGCGCAGTTCGCGCGCGTGCGCATCGACCATGCGCGCCACCTGGATCATCGGGTCGTTTGATGCGTCGACGGCGGCCTTACCGCCTTCGCCAAGCGCTTTGCGCGCGGCCACGTCCTTGAGCTTCGTCCCGTGGACCAGTTCCGCGGCACGTTCCTGCGGTGACTTGCCGGCCAGCACCTGCTTGACCAGCGGATCAGTCGGCGCGACTTCCAGCCAGTTCGACAGCGAGTCGGTCAGCGTGACGATCTCCAGATCCTCATAGATCGGAGCTTCTGAATACAGACCTTGCTTGAGCGAGGGCAGGTTCGACTCGCGATACTCGCGCAGACGTTCGCCGTTCGGCTTCGTCGATTCATCGCCCAGGCGGAGAAGCGTACGCGCCGTCTGAAAGAGGTGGCTGTTGAAGGCCACGCCGCCTTCGATGAAGCGGTACTCGAGATAGATCGGACGATAGGTGTTGATCGCGGCGTCGACGTTCTGCCAGGCATCGCCATACGAGGTGTTGAGCTGCGCGTCGGCGGTCACCTTCTGACGCAGCGCCGTTTCGCTGGCCGCTTTCGCCGCCAGCACGGCCGGATCCTGCAGGCCGGCGATGCGCCCGAGGTAGGCCTTGCGCGAGTTCTTCACACCGAAGAGATCATCGTGCGCGCGGCGGTCGTTCTCGAGACTGCGCTGCGCGTAATTGGTGAGCAGCACCTCGCGGCGCCGCAGCAGATTGAGCGTAAACGGATAGGCGATGTCGCGGAAGAACTGCAGATGCGCCATCGTGTTCAGCCGGCTCGTCGATCCGGGATGGCCGGAGACGAAGACGAGATCGCCGTCCTTCGCGCCGGTCTCGCTCCACTTGAGGTAGTCCGCCGGATGGACCGGCTTGCCGTTCTCGTACGCGCGGAAGAAGCAGACGTCGAGGTCGTAGCGCGGATACTCGAAGTTGTCCGGATCGCCGCCAAAGAAGGCGATGGCCACTTCCGGCGCGAAGACGAGCCGCACGTCGGTGTAGACCTTGTAGCGATAGAGGTGATACTCGCCGCCCTGGAACAGCGTGACGACGTCGCTGCGAAGCCCCGTGGCCTTCACCGACTCCTGCTCAATCGCGCTCATCACGCCGCGCCGCGCCGCCTGCGCGGCCGCGGTAGTCATCCCCGGCGTCACGGCGGCGTTGACTTTCGCGGTGACGTCTTCGATCGACTGCAGCACGTTGAGCTCGAGATCGACGCACTTCACCTCGTCGGCCTGCGTCTTGGCGTAGTAGCCGGTGGTGACGTAGTCGTGATCCTTGGTCGAGATCTTGGCCAGGCAATCGAGTCCGACGTGATGGTTGGTCAACGCCAGCCCGTCAGCCGACACGAACGATCCCGATCCGCCGCTGTTGAATCGAATGGACGACTTCTGCAGATGGTCGAGCCACGCCTTAGTTGGCTCGAATCCATACCGCTGCTTGAAGAGCGCGTTCGGCGTCCGGTTGAAAAGCCACATCCCCTCGTCGGCGACAAGCGGAAGCGCGAGGAGAAGGAAGAGGATTGCGAGGAAGGACTTACGCATCAAAATTACCTCCAGTTGATTTGCGACGCGGATTCTATGCACAAAGCGCGGCAATGCCGCGTCGTAGTAACCTTCAGGCCGATGATCAAGGTCATCGCCATCCTCGCCACGGCGGCGGCGTTTTCCCTTCACGCGCAACGGCTCCCCAACTCGTTCGCGATATCAACACCACGAGCCGCGACAGCTCACGGCCGACGGGCTTCGTCAGCAACGGCCGCCTCAGCTGGTTCTTCGCCACCGATGAAAGCGGGAGGAGCTCTGGCGCACCGACGGGACGACGCAGGGAACACGCATGGTTCGCGACATCGCTCCGGGACCGACGTGGTCGATCACGGAGCCGTACCAGCGGATGGTGGTCTCCGGTGATTCCGTCTATTTCTGGGCCAGCGACAACGGTTCATACGCCGTCAACCTCTGGCGCAGCGACGGAACCGCCACCGGCACGATCCGGATCACGAATCTCGGAAACGAGAAGCAGTCGCCGGGAGCGGTCGCCGCGATCGGTACGCACGGCGCGATCTTCACCGATGGATACGCGACGAGGCTTTTCGTTACGGACGGCTCAATCGAGGGAATGAGCGTCGTCGCCAATCTGAACGGCATCGATTCGCTGACGTTCGATCATATGGTCACAGCCCGAGGTGTCGTCTATTTCGCCGGAGCCGGCGAATTGTGGCGCACCGACGGCACGGCATCCGGAACCCGTCGCGTAGCGCAGATCGGCAACGGCAGTTCGATCGAACAGATGATGGAATTGAACGGCACGCTCTTTCTCGTCGTTCAAGGCGCTTCGTTTGATGACGGCTACGAGATCTGGCGTAGCGATGGAACGCGCGATGGCGCGACGGTGGCGTATCCAGTTTCCAGGTAGGAGGTGCACTTTTCATTACACACGCCGATGTGTAAAATGCGCGCCATGGCTACCAACCTCGCAATCGACGACGGTCTGCTGAGCGAAGCCCAAAAGATCGGCGGGCTTGGGACGAAGAAGGCGACCGTAACCCAGGCGCTGGAGGAGTTCATCCAGCATCGCAAGCAAATGAAGATTCTGGAACTCTTCGGAAAGATCGATTTCGATCCGAAGTACGACTACAAGAAGCAGCGCCGGAAGCCGTGAAGGTCCTCGTCGACTCACCGATCTGGTCGCTGGGTTTGCGCCGCAAATCCCTTCCGGAAAACGCAGCCACGATTTCGGCGCTAGCAGTACTGATCAAGGATGGACGAGTCGCCATCATTGGCCCGATCCGGCAGGAAATCTTGTCCGGGATCAAAGAACGCGCGCAGTTTGATCGCGTGCGTGAAAACCTTCGCGGCTTTCCCGACTTCGACGTCACGTCTGCCGACTACGAGGAAGCTGCTTCGTTCTTCAACCGCTGCCGAGCGAATGGCATCCAAGGCTCCAACACCGATTTCCTGATTTGCGCAGTCGCCGTCCGCAACGAGTTTTCGATCTTTACGAAGGATGCGGACTTTGTGCATTTCGCAAAGGTTCTTCCAATCACGCTTTTCGACGCCTAAGTCACGCCTTTCTCCGCGCCCCCGCGCCTCCGCGTGCAAGGTTCTATCTCCAATTCGCGACCACGGTCACCGGCGACGGATCCGCCTCCCCTCCGTTCGCGATGACGCGTCCGTCCGGCGCGAGGTCGTAGTCGGAGGAGGAGACGGGGTTGACGTCGAGGCGGTAGCGCGGGCGGGTGGCGGTGATGGCGAAGGTTGTTGCCGTCTGCACATCGACCTCGGTCAACGTATTGTCGGCGGTGAGGTAGTCGAGGTGGGCGCCGTCGGGGGACCAGCGGGAGGAGTGGCCGCCGGCTGTCGTCACCTGCCACTTGCCGCCGGTGCCGAGGAAGGGGACGACGTAGATTTCGTCGCGTCCGCTTTCGTTCGAGGTATAGGCGAGCCAGCGGCCGTCGGGTGAGATTCGGGGATCGTGTGCGGCGAATTCACCGGCGATGATCGCGCGCGGTGTTTCGCCGGCGATCAACGGTACGGCCCAGATCTGTGGCGCGGCGGGATTTTGCCAGAGCGAGACGGCGACCCAGCGGCCGTCAGGAGAAACGGAACCGGGATCTGCGTCGCCGGCGAGACGGGCCACGAGTTGGCGAGGACCGTTGCCGTCGGCGCGGCGGCGATAGATGGCCGCGCGCGCTTCCGGCTTGTCCCGCGCGGCGTAGATGATCTCCGTGCCGTCGTGACTCCAGACGGGCGCCTCGTTGATCGAGCCTTCTTCGAATGTGAGCCGCGTGCGCACGTCGCGCTCCGCGTCGATGACCCAGATGTCGGCGCGCGGCTCGCCGGCGTTCGTGACCAGGCGATGGCCGTCGGGCGAAAGTTTGATGTCGTAATACTTCGCCACCTCGCCGAGCGTGCCGAGGTTCTTGCCGTCGCGCCCGAACCAGAGCAGGTGCGTGCCGGAGAGTGTGCCGCCGGGTTGGTAGATGAGCGTGCGGCCCGCGGCATCGAAGACGCCGTGCCACGTCGATGCATCGAAGCGGACGTTCTGCGCGACGATCGACGGACTGCCGGTCAACGTGCCGCGGCTTACATCGAACGGCTGCGAGACCAGGGTGCTTTCGCGCAGCATCAGAAGTTTGCCGTCGATGTAGGCGACATTCGCCAGCGTCTGTGCGATGACGTGATCGTCGCGGCCGTCGAGCGAGCGGATGTGCAGCGCGGTGGCGCGCGAACCGGGCACGAAGTGATTTGCGGCGAGATAGAGAAACGACTTGCCGCCGGGGAGGAACAGCGGCCAGCGATGCGTGGTGATGCCGCGGCTGGGAGTCGTGAGCGCGACCGGCGTACCGCCGCTGGCGTTGACGCGATACAGGCCGGCGCGCGTTTCGGGCGTGTAGACGATGACGTTGTCCTCGCTCCACGTTCCACCGCGGGCATTCGGCGCCTCGGTGACGACGATCGGTACGCCGCCCGCGGCATCGACGGTCTTCAACTTCCCGTGCGCGAAGAATCCGAGGGCGTGATTGTCGGGCGACCAGAAGGGAAACATCGCATCGTCGCTGTTCTCGATTTCGCGCGGCTCGGCGGCGTCGAGCGCCCGCACCCACAGCGTCCGCTTTCCTTCGGGCGAGGCAGCGACGAAGGCGACGCGGCGACCGTCATGCGACAGGACGGGCGAGCCGGCGTAATCGCCGGTGAAGACGAAACGCAATCCGCGCGGCGGCCCGATTGACGCAACTACCGGCTGACGCAGCGAATCGATCTCGCGCCGTGACCACATCGCGATTCCAACCGCGGCGCCGATTGCAAGGACGAGCGCGATCGCCCACGCTGCGCGCTCGCGCCACATCCGTCCGCGCGCGAGCGCGACCGGCATCGGAGCCGAGGGGTAAGACTGCTCGTCGCGGATCCACTGCAGCGCAAGCATCACATCGTGCGCGGTCTGGAAGCGGTCGTCCGGATTTTTCGCCAGGCACGTGCGGACCACGCGATCGAGCGACACCGGCGTCATCGGACGTAACGTCGAGATCGGCGTCGGATCGCCGGCGATGATCTGCGCGATCATCCCGGCCCGGCTTCCGGCGTTGAACGCGCGGCGGCCGGTGAGCATCTCGTACAGCATGCAGCCGAAGGCGAAGATGTCGGTGCGCGCGTCGCTGCGGGCGTATTCGATCTGCTCGGGCGCCATGTAGCAGAACGTCCCCACCAGCGTCCCCTCGGCGGTCAGCGGCTCGTCCGGCAGCATCGCGGTGATGCTCTGCGGCGAGGTGGACGCGACCAGCGCCGCATCCATCGCCTTGGCCAGTCCAAAATCGAGCAGCTTCGAACCGCTGCGTGTGAGGATGACGTTGCCCGGCTTGAGGTCGCGATGAATGATGCCGGTGCGATGCGCTTTGTCGAGCGCGTCGGCGATTTCGATGCCGTGCCGCAGCACGTCCGAGACCGGCAGCGGCCCGCGAGCGAGACGCTCGGTGAGCGGCTCGCCATCGAGGTACTCCATGACCAGGTACTCGACGTCGTTCTGAGTCCCGACGTCGAAGAGCATGCAGATGTTCGGATGATTGAGGCTCGAGATCGCCTTTGCCTCGCGCTCGAAGCGCGCCCGCAGTTGCGCATCGCGCGCGAACTCCGCCGGCAGCACTTTGATGGCCACGTCGCGCGACAACCGCGTGTCGCTGGCGCGGTAAACCTCCCCCATCCCGCCCGCGCCGATAGGCGAAGCGATCTCGTACGGGCCGAGCCGGGTGCCGGGAGGTAGGGACACGATTTGCCGAAGAGTCTACAGCGATCGAAATTCGGCCGTCATCATTGCGGCGAGAGGATCGACGTCCAGATGTGCGGCACTCCCCAACTCTCGACCTGGCCGATTCTGCGATGCCGGTAGTCTTCCTGCGCGTCCGCCACGAGGCTCCTCACCGTCGCGTCGCGGAAGTCCATGAGGAACGGCGGCTGTCCGTGATCGGCGTCGGGCGCCAGCGACGCCACGAACATCTTCCCGGTCACGGCGCTATCGACCTGTTGCGACCGTTCGAAAAGGAAGGGAAGAATGTTCGCGGCATCCCACGCCAACGGACTAAGTAGCGTGAAATCGCCGTAGTCGCTGGGCGCGGCGTCGCGGTTGTCGCGCTCGCGGCGCGCATTGCGGATGAGAAGCACCTGATCGGCGCCAACCACCTGCGCGCCTTCGATCGGCACGTTGTGCGCGTAACCGCCGTCGATGAACAGTCCGCGATCGTCGTCCTCGGTGGCGATCATTGTGCCCGGCTTCTCTCCCCTCGGCGTCAGCAGGAGTGCCGGAAAGATCGGGAAGGGCGAGCCGGACGCGAAGACCGCGCGCGGAAACTGCTCGAGTTTGAAACGAAGGACGTTGGAACGCCGGCCACGGGCCCGGTTGCATTCGTCGCCGTCGACGCAGCAGTAATAGTCTCCGTGAAACGCACGCAGGCTGCCTGGGACCTTGCGGCCGAGCGACGTGGTCGTAACGAGGAGATTGGAGAGGAACTTCGGCTGTTTCGGATTGGCTTTCTTTTCGCCCTGGAAGTTGTTGAAATCGACCTGCATCCTCTGAAACGTCTCATCCGCTTTGCAGCCGGAGTAGAGGCTCGGCGAAACGACGATGCTCCAGAGAAGAAGCGCGCAGACGGCGAATGCTTCCAACGACCAGATCGGATTGCGGAGCAGCGTTCGCTTGTCCTGATTGACGCGCCAGTAGTCGATGCCGTCGCGCACGAAATGCGCGAACTTGTTCTTCGACCAAAACTTCGGAATCAGGATCGCGGTGAGCGTTGCCACGATGGCGCCCACGCCGGTCCACAGCCAGTACGCGCCGGTGAGCTCGATCGACGTTGCGATCTGGAGGCGGTAACCGACAAATACGATCAACCCCGCGATCGCGACGACGCCGGCGAGCACGGCGCTCCCCTTCAGATAGCCGATCAAGCGCGTGCGCGAAAGACCGATGTGCATCGCGTCGGCGATCATCACCATCCCCATGATGATGATGCCGAAGCCGAACACCGCGGCGAACGTCGCCCATCCTCCTTCCTGCACGCAGCTCGTCAACGAGCGGGCCGCAAAATGTTCGTTCCACAGGGGACCGGCCAGGGTCGCGGCCAGAGCGAATGACAATCCGATACCGATGATCCACCGGCTGATGTGCAGGCGCGGCAGGTCGGTCGGATGCGAGTGCTCGCCGCAGCAGGTATAGAGGAAGTGCGCCACGAGGATACTGACCGCATACGCGACCGCTTCGAACGACGGGATGTAGCGGAACGTGCTGATGAACGACGTGATGATCGGAATCATCAGCGTCAGCAGGAACATCGCCAAACGAAAGCTCTGCGGTGGATTGTCCATCGCGGGATGCTCCGCACGTACGGCGACCGGAGCGCGCGAAGCAAAGGCGTTGTAGAGCAGCAGGATGGTCGCGAAGACCAGCACTACCAGCCACACCGTGAACCAACGCGGCAGCGCGATGAGCGGAAAGATCGTCGTCGCCGTGGCCTTCACCACTTTGTCGAGCCACAGTTTCGCGAGCGCTCCCGGCGTTCCCGGTTTCCGCTGCGCCGCGAAGTAGCCGACCATTGCGCCGCCCGAGGTCCCTACGACGTTGTCGACGACGAGCGATGTGGCGGGAGGTTTGGGCACACCGCTGTTGATGACGTGTCCGTGGTCGAACAGCTCGTCGAGCATCGCGGCCTGATACGCGCCTCGGACGCCGCCGCCGGGGAGCACGATCGCCGTGCGGTGCACTTGCCGCAACTGCTGGTCCTGACGCAGCAGCGTCGCAATCTCGTCGGGACGAAATTCGTACGCCTGGTCGACGTACCACTTGTGCTGCAGCTCATCGAGGCTGCCGTCATCCTTGAACAACTTGTCGAGCGCGTCGGAAAAAATGCCGAAGGAGTCGGCAGGATCGCGGCGCACACCCGGCTTCCGTTCGGCAAACGCCTGCACGTCGCCCACGACCGCGTACTCCGGCTTGTCGGTTCCGTAATCGGGCAGCACGCCGGGAGCCGTGACGCCACGCCACCCGCGCGGAAAACTTTGCGTTGCCGCGACGTACCACGGATTGGCCGGCTCAGTCACGACGCCGGTCAGCGCCCGCAGCGCCTCCTGGCGGTGCGTCTCGTCCAGCGCGCGATCGGACATCTCGATCGGGCGTAGGACGAGAACGTCGTTCGGGTCGAGAAAATCGGCGCCGATCCTCGATCCGTACGGAGTCATCTGCACACCTTTGTACGAGAAGGTCAACATCGTCTGGCGGTGGTCGTCACCGGCTGACGCGTTCTCCGAGTGCGTCAATTTCAAACGGACGGAGCGGAAGAAGATCGACCAGAAACGATCGGAGCGCTCGTGCTGCTCGTGTTCGTCGCTGATGCCCGCAAGCCGTGTCTCGATGATCCTGTGCGCGAAGAGCAACGGCGCGGCAAAGCCAGACGTGGACAGATGATTGACGAATTCGAGCCGATACGAATCGAGCCGATTCTGGACGTCTTCGGGGATCGTGGTTCCCTCCGAAGCCGCCCACACGGCATCGACATATCTCTCATAGTCGCCGATCGGGTCGGCGCCTTTCCTCGGCGTCGACGGATACCCGACGAGCGGCTGGTGCCCGCGCAACATCGGATTCGCGTCATCACCGTCACCGAACTCGACGACCTGCTCGTAGCCGAGGTTCGGCGTGCGCTGCAGCAGGTACTCCGTCATCGGCGACACTACCGCGCCATCGAGATCACCGCTGCGAAGCCAGGAATGGATCTGGTAGTAGCTGCCGACGTAGATGTCGAAGTCGTAGATCGGATACGGCGAGGTGTTCGGGGGAGGCGCGATCCGCGACGCGATGCTGACGTTCTGCAGGTAGAGCTTCAGCTGCGCGGTTGCAGCGGACGGCCTGCCGCCGGCGAGATCCTTCGGTCCGCTGAACGCGACGATCCCGATCTTCAGCTTCTCATGCCGCCGTGTTTCGGCACCGGATGCGGATAAAGCCATGACGGCGACCCCAAAGACGACTACAGCTACTGACGCGCGTACTCGCATCCGGACCTCCGCCGATTATGTGGATCAGGCGTAAGTATAGATGGACGTCGGTGGTCAATCCCAGTTCGTGTCGTTCATCTTCGCCACGATCTTCGCCACTTCGATGTAGTCGGCGCCGTCGCCGAGCTGGTTCAGCGATGACGTGAAGAGGTGCTGCGTCAGCGCGAGCATCGGCGTGGCAGCGTGCTGCTGGTGCGAGATCGAGGCGGCGATGCGGATGTCTTTGTCGTGATGCGCGAGTTTGAAGACGAGCGGCCACTTGTGCTCGAGGAGGCGCATCGGCAGAAGGTTTTCGGAGGCATTTGAACGTCCGCTGCCGGCGTTCGTCACGGCCAGCGCGGTCTTGAGATCGATGCCGTACTGCTTCGCGAGCAGCAGGCACTCCGAGGTGATCCAGACCGTCGCGCCCATGATCGTGTTCGTGAGGACTTTGATGGCGTGGCCGGAACCGACCGGACCGACGTGAATGATCGTCTTGCCGCAGAGTTGGAGAATTTCGCGCGCGCGCTCGAAGTCCGCCGCATCGCCGCCGATCATGATCGTGAGCGTGGCGTTTTCCGCGCCGACCGTGGCGCCGGTCACGGGCGCATCGACGAAGGCCACTCCCTTTTCGCCGAGGCGAGCGGCAGTTTGTTTCGAAGCATTCGGATCGCCGCTGGTCGCGTCGATCCACAGCGTTCCCGGATGCAGCGACGGCAGCAGCTTGTCGACGATCTCATCGACCTCAACGCTCGTCGGCAGCATGGTGATGATGACTTCGGCGTTCACACAGTCGGCGAGATCGTTCGCGAGCGTCGTGCCGTGCTCGCGCGCGTGGCGCTCCGCCTTTTCGCGAGTGCGATTCCAGACGACGAGTTCGTGTTGTTTGGAGAGGTGGCGCGCCATCGGGAAACCCATGGCGCCGAGGCCGATGAATGCGATCTTCATCGGCGCATTCTATGGTGGGAGAGAAAGCGAGCTGGCTGATGTGGAGTGGCGCTCACACACGCCGCGTCCCTGCGCCCTACTCCACATCAGAACAGCAGCTCGATCGAGACCCTCCGGCACGCGTTGCAGAGAGAGAGAGGTAGCTTCAGCAATTGTCGACGGAGGCACGCCCATTCGCCCGCTCTTCCGTCGTTTGGGTCCGAGGTGGGCACGTAACTGAAGGGCCTCGATCCAACGGCTGTTCTCAGATTTTCAAGGAAAATAAAAAAGGGGCGTTACGCCCCTTGGTTGCCTCTCGGCCAAATTGCTGTGATGTGCGTGCAGTCTAAGTTCGCTCCTCGTCCGGTTTCGTGACGCAGCTCACATTCTCAGGTTTTCTTGTACCAGGCCGCGTTGATCTCCGTGTAGTGCTTCCACTGCTCCGGCACCAGGTCCTGCGGGAAGATGGCCTGCACGGGACAGGCAGGTTCGCACGCGCCGCAGTCGATGCAGACCTCGGGATCGATGTACAGCATGGTGTCCTCGGCGAATCCGTCCTCGTCCTTCCGAGGATGGATGCAGTCGACGGGACAGACGTCGACGCAGGCAGTGTCCTTCGTTCCCACACACGGTTCAGCAATCACGTAAGTCATGGCGCGCGCATTTTAAGTGAAGAAGTAACGGGTCAAGTGAAAAAAATCTTCACTCTTTCGTTTCCCACATGCGGATCGATTCGATCTGGTAGTCGTTGCCCATGAACGTGACCAGATCGCCGGTGGCGTGGCCGAGGAGCGCTTTGGCGACGTCGGACTGATTCGAGTAGACGCCGTGCTCCGGCGCCGATTCCCACGGTCCGAGGATGGTCACTTCGCGGCGCTCGTCGCCGTTCGCCAGCGCGACTTTCGTTCCGACGCGGACGATCGACGTATCGACCTGATCGGGATTGAGAACCTGCACGCGCGAAATCTCGGAGGCCAGCTCACCGACGCGCGCGGAGAGATACTCGGCGCGGGCTCGCGCGGCTTTGTATTCGAAGTTCTCGCGAAGGTCGCCCATCTCGCGCGCTGCCTGCAACGCGCGCGAGTTCGCCGGAATCTCGACGGTCTTGAGGTTCGTCAGCTCGGCGCGCTTCTGCTCCAGCGACTGCGCCGTCGCATACACCGGCTCGGCCTCGGGCTCGCGCAGTTGCGGGAACTTCATCAGCGCGGCGCCCTTCGCCGTCTCGCGGCGGTACTCCTCGACCGCGCCGTAGCGGTCGATCGTTTCGACGAGCTTGCGCGCGCCTTCTTCGTTGTCGACGCCCATGATGATGCGCAGAGCGAGGCCGCCGTGATCGAACATCTCTTTGAGCCGCGCGCGGACGGCCGAGAACTCATCCGAGTTGATGGCGTCGATGATCTGGAAAAGCAAAGCGTAGTTCGCCTTGTCCGAAAGCGTCTCCTGCTCGTTGAGCTGCTTGGCGAACCAGTAGAAGGCGCGCGGATGGCGGCGCGGGTAGCGCAGCGTTTCGTCGATGAGCCGGTCGCGCAATTCTTTGTTTCCGGACTCTTCGAGCGCGTTGATGATGAGCGAAAGGATGCGCGGATCTTCGTCGAGGAAGAAGACTTCGCTGTAGACCTTCGGCCAGTCGGGATGCATCTCGCGGACTTGCACGAGCGCGCGCTCACGCAGCGTTTTGTCCGTGACGGCGACGATCACGCGCGACGCCAGCGGCCCGGTGATGAGCGATTTCGGATCGAGCTGCGCCGTATACACGCCGGGCAGCGATTCCAATGTCGCCGCGATCTGCCACGCCGCCGCCGGATCGCGCGGCGCGAGTCTCGCGGCCTCGGACGCCAACTTTTCGGAGATGTAATCCGCGAGATCTTTGCTGCGCGCGCTGTGCTTCCGCGCGAGGTCGAGCTTCCCTTTCGCGTCGGCCCGATCGAACGCGCGCTTGATCGCTTCGTCAGCCGCGCCGGTCGACGCGCTCCAGGCATACGTCGCCTTTGCGCCGCTGCCGCTGATCACGATCTGCGGATTCTTCCTTGCCGCCGTCCACCACGAGCTCCACTTTTCCTCGGGGACGATGCCGATGACGGCATCGCGCACTTCGCCCATCTGCATTGGACGTCCAAAACTCTGCAGGATGCGCGCGAAGAATGCCGACGGCGATTTCTTCGCCTCGGCGCGCAACGCTTCGCCGTCCGTGAACTTCTCGCGAAGCACATGTCCCGCCGGAAGCGGAGTGAGGTACTTGGCGGCCGCGCCGATGGGAACCGGCACGCGCTTCTCCTTTTCGAAATCGAGACGCGCGATGCCGAGGTCGGGGTTCAGCTCCGTAACGATGCCGGCGCCGCGGCCGGCCATGAAGTACATCTCCCCTTCGTCGTACTTCAGCCACGTCTCGATCTTCTCCGCCTTCTCGACCGGATTGCTGGTCGGCTCGCTGAAGCCGGCGAACTCGTAGACGCGCTGGAAGTTTTTGTGCGTCCCGTGCGCGCCGCGCAGCGCCTGCTCGATCTGCGGCCGCAGCGTGGCCGGATGTTTCGAGAGGCGGCCCAGCTCCTTCAGCACCTGGAGCCGCAGCGGCCACAACTTCTTCTCCAGCAGCGTGTCGGAGAGAAGGCCGAGCAGCGTGTCGGACTGCGTGCGCTGCTCCGACTTGCGGAGCACGCGGGCAGTGGTGATGAACGAGTCGACGTCGCTCGGGTCGCGGTCGAGCTGCGACATCCATAGGGACTCGAGCTCGTCGAATTTCTTTTGGTCGATCAGGCGCTGAGCATCGTCGCGAAACGGCAAAGTCGAGGTCCCCCCGGGCGGAATGAGCGGGACATTGTAGTGGATCGGTAGATTCGTGATCGGCGGATCAGTGGATCAGGATCGCGTGCGCCTTCCTGATCAACTGTTCCACTGATCGACTGATCTAACTAACGCCGCAGTTTGACGATGGCTTTGAACACGTCGAAGGGCAGTTCCTCGGCGTGCACGATGTGGCGAAGGTGATGCAGCGTCGCGCGGCGTTCCCTCACGTCTTCGAGCGAGATGTTGTGCTTCCGAAGTACCTCATGTGCTTTCTGGTCAGGCATAGTTCTCCCGTGTTGAAGACTGCGTTGGAGCACGGGCAAACCGAGGAGGCTCGAAAGCTATTTCGCTTAGTTTTATAAAGTACTTGACATTATTCGAAGACGGATGCATCTTGACGGGCATGCGACGCCTATCTGCGGTCATCCTCTACATCATCTTCACCATCGCCTGTCATTACGGTCCGAACTCTCCCGCCGCTGCGGCCGCGTCCGGCGGCGACGTCGCCGGCATGAAGCGGATGCTCGACGCCGGCCTCGATCCGAATGCGCACGACTCAGCCGGCTACACGCCGCTGATCGCCGCCGCGCGCGCCGGCAACGTGGAGATGATCCGCCTCCTCACCCGCCGCGGCGCGAATCCGAATCTGACCGATACGGCCGTGAACTCCTGGACGCCGCTGCTGCACGCGGTGCACAAGTCGCAGCCGCGCGCAATCGCGGCCCTGCTCGACGCCGGCGCGAATCCGAACGAGGGCGACCCGCACGGGACCACACCGTTAATGTTGGCCGCCGGCTACGGCTACACCGATATCGTGAAAATCCTCCTCGCGCACAAAGCCAACCCGCGCCTCGCCGCCAGCGACGGCATCACCGCCCTCGACCTGGCCCGCTCCGGCGTCCCCGACATCGACCGCTTCACCGTCTTCCACTGTCAGCAGGACACCGTGAACGCGCTGCTGGCCGCCGATCCGAAGCTCCCCGATCACACCGACAAATTGCCCGGCATCGCGCGAATGCTGATGCGCACGAAACGCTGCGGCGCGTAAACCGTTTTCACCACAGAGGCACTGAGGACACAGAGAAATCCCTCTCTGTGATCTCTGTGTCTCTGTGGTTCAAAACGTCAACCCGATCTTGCCGAAGTGGTCCAGCTTCATCGCGCGATGCGCGTCGTCCGCATTCGCGAGGTCGAAGACCCGATCGATGACGGGGCGGATGCGGCCGCCGCGAAGGTCGTCCTCGAAGCGAGCGAGGAACGATGCGACGATCGCGGCCTTCTCCTCGACGGATCGGGCACGCAACGTCGATCCGATGATCTGTTGCCGCTTGGACAGCAGCGCGTTCACATTCAAGTCGATCGAGCCCGGTCCGCCCATCGAGCCGATGATCACGACGCGGCCGCCGGTGGCAAGGCATTCGAGATCGCGCGAGAGGTACTTCGCGCCGATGTGGTCGAGGATCACGTTCGCGCCGCGCGCGCGTTCGACGTAGTCCTCTTCGTTGTAGTTGATGGCGACATCGGCGCCATGCGCGAGACAGCGTTCGCATTTCTCGCGCGAGCCGGCGGTGACGATCACGCGCAGGCCGGCCAGTTTGGCCAGCGTCGTTGTCGCGGTGCCGACGCCGCTGCCGCCGCCGTGAATGAGCAGTGTCTCCCCCGGCCGCGCACGTGCGAGCTCGAAGACGTTGAGGTATGCGGTTAGAAAAACCTCCGGCATCGCGCCCGCTTCGATGTCGCTGAGCGCATCGGGAACATGCATCGCGGAGCCGTGATGAACGACGACTTCCTCCGCGTAGCCGCCGCCGGCGAGGAGCGCCATCGCGCGATCGCCAACGCTCCAGCCGCGGACGTCGGCTCCGATCTCCATCACCTCGCCCGCGCATTCGAGCCCGAGGACCGGCGAGGCGCCGGGAGGCGGCGCGTAGTGACCTTCGCGTTGCAGCAGATCGGCGCGATTCACGGCCGTTGCGCGAACGCGGATGCGCAGTTCGTCGGATGCCATCGGCGGCGATTCCACGTCACCGATGTACAGCGTCGATTCATCGAAGAGGATGGCGCGCATGTCGGCCGTGAGTGTATCGTCTCGTCTCCCATGGCTGACGTCATCGCCTGCCGCAATCTGCGCAAGTACTTCGCCGACGTGAAGGCGGTCGACGGACTCGATCTGTCCGTCGAAAACGGCGAATGTTTCGGCCTCCTCGGACCGAACGGCGCGGGCAAAACGACGACGATCGAAATCCTCGAAGGACTCACCAAACCCGACTCCGGCGACGTCGAAATCCTCGGGCTCGACTGGCGCTCGCACGAGCGCGAGTTGCGCGAGCGCATCGGCATCTCGCTGCAGGAAACGCAGCTCACCGAGAAGCTCACCGTGTTCGAGACCGTGCGTCTCTTCCGTTCGTTTTATCGCGACGGCTATGACCCCGAGGAGTTGCTGCGCGATCTGTCGCTCGATGAAAAGCGGGACGCGCGCGTCGGCAAACTTTCCGGCGGCCAGCGCCAGCGGCTCGGTGTCGCATGCGCGCTGGTCGGCAATCCGGACGTGCTCTTTCTCGACGAGCCAACCACCGGACTCGATCCGCAGAGCCGTCTGCAGTTGTGGGACATCGTGCAGCGCTTTCGCGTAAAGGGCGGGACGGTGCTGCTAACGACGCACTACATGGAGGAGGCCCAACGCCTCTGCGACCGCGTGGCCATCGTCGATCACGGCCACCTCATCGCCCTCGGCTCTCCCGCGGATCTGATCGCGAAGCTGGAAGCGCGCAACGTCATCGAGTTCACCAGCGAGCCGGCGCTGTCCCACGAGGTCGTCACGGCGATCGATGCCTGCGCCGGAGCGAGCGCGCACAAGGGTGGATGGCTGCTGCGCGTCCATTCGTTGGCCGAAGCGGTGCCGCAGTTGATCGCGGCAGTTGAGCGGGAAGGCGCGAAGCTCGTATCGCTCTCCACGCACGAGGCGTCGCTCGAGGATCTCTTTGTCTCGCTGACCGGAAGGGAGCTTCGCGATGCCTGAGAAAACGCGCATCCGGCCGCCGATCGTCGAGCTTGCCATCACTCGGGCGAAAGAATTCGTGCGCGAAAGCGAAGCGCTCTTCTGGGTCTTCGGCTTTCCGCTGATCCTCGCGCTCGCCCTCGGGTTCGCGTTTCGCGAGAAGCCGCCCGACCGCGTCCCGGTCGCAGTCGTGGCCGGACCGAATGCCGCGCAACGACTCGCAGCGTTGCAGAAATCACCGGTGCTCCTGCCGAGCATCATGAGCGAGCAGGACGCGCGCGATGCATTGCGCCGCGGCAAAGTCTCGCTGCTGGTCGAAGGTGCGGACACTGTCGTTTTCCGCTTCGACGCGACGCGTCCCGATGCGCAGAGCGCGCGTCGCGAAGCGGATGACGCGCTACAAAACGCCGCCGGACGCCGTGACGTCGTCGTCACGCGCGAGGAGCGCGTTCATGAACAGGGCGCGCGCTACATCGACTTCCTCATCCCGGGCCTCCTCGGCATGAATCTCATGGGCACCGGCATGTGGAGCATGGGCTTCACCATCGCCAACGCGCGCATGAAGAAACTGCTCAAGCGCCTCGTGGCCACGCCGATGCGCAAGACCGATTTCCTGCTCGCGCAGTTTCTGTCGCGGCTGATCTGGCTTCTGATCGAGGTAACGGTATTGGTCGCCTTCGGCTGGCTCGTGTTCGGTGTGCGCGTGAACGGATCGATCCTGCTGCTCGCGATCCTCTGCATCATCGGCGGCTTCAGTTTCTCCGGAATCGGCCTGCTCACCGCGTCACGCGCGCGGACGATTGAAGCCGTGAGCGGCCTGATGAATCTCATCATGATGCCGATGTGGCTTTGCTCCGGCGTCTTCTTTTCTTACGAACGGTTTCCCGACTCGGTGAAGCCGATCATCCGTCTGCTGCCGCTGACGCTGCTCAACGATGCGTTGCGTGCGGTCATCAATGACGCTGCGGGCCTGACGCAGATCGCCGGAAAACTGGCGCTGCTGGCAGCGTGGGGCCTCATCACCTTTATGATCGGATTGAAAGTGTTCCGCTGGCAATGAAACGACTCGCGACAATCGTCCTCCTCTTCCTCGCCGCCTGCGCAACGACGCCGCAAAACGCGCCGAACGCCGATGTGCTCATGCAGCGCGATCGCGAATTCGCAAAGCAATCAGCGGCGCGCGGCCATCTTGCCTGGCAGGAGTTCATGGCGCCGAGCGCTGCGAAGCCGGCCAACGGCGGCCGGATGCTCATCGGACCGCAGGAGATCGGCGAAAACATGCTGGCGGCATTCGCGAGCGGCTTCACGTTGTCGTGGGAACCAACCCGCGCCGAAATCTCGCGCGGCGGAAAACTCGGCTACACGTGGGGCCGATACAGCGCTGTCGTCGGCGGCAAAACGCGTGAAGGAACGTACATGACCGTCTGGGAAAAACAGCAGGACGGCACATGGAAGGTGCTCTTCGATACGGGCGATCCGGATTGAGGAAGTCGGGGTGAGGAGCTCGCACTCCCCACCCGTCTTCTCAGAATTTGAAATACAGCCCGATGTTCGCCTGGCCCTGGAACAGATCGCGGTTGTACGTGTAGTTGCACAGCCGGCAAGTGGTGTCGTTCGGGAGCGAGGTGTAGAAGCCGCGGATCTCTCCGCGGATCCCGGCGTGGCTTTGAATCGGCACCTTCACGCCGACGCCAGCCGATGCGGAAAACCGCGTCGCCGTCGTGACGTCAGACCGGCGCGGATCGAGCGTAGCCACGCCGGCGCTGCCGATGAAATACGGCGTCGCGGCGTACGACTGATTGAACGGCACGAGGATGCCGGCGTGGTAGTAGGTGATGTCGAAGTTGCCGAGACGATGGGTGGGATCGAATAGTCCGCCGCCGTTGCCGTTGGTGAAGTCGGTGCTTTGATGATCGACCATCAGCTCGACTTTCATGCCGTTCGGCTGAATCGGGATGCCGAGATTCAAGCCGAAGTTCGCAGAGCTGGCCACGTCCGCGTCCTGATTGAAAAGGCTACTCTGGCCCGAGTAAACCGTACCGCCCCACGTGTAGCCGGCGAACGGCGTGACCTCGAAGCTGTTGTCGGAGATGTAACGGTAGCGATCGCGCGGACCGCGGTCCCGCCATCCCTGGGCAAACAGCGACGCGGGAACGATCAGAAGCAGCAAAACAAAAACGAATTTACGCATTGGTGTCCTCCATTGACATGGCCGCGCCGGATGCAGAATCGGCGCCTTGAAAATCGATTGGATTCAGCCGTCACCAAGCGTTTGCACGTCCATGCCGAAGGACAGCGTGTTCGATCGGGTGGACAACTGCGTAGAATCTCCGCCGCATGAAAATCGCCACATGGAATGTGAACGGGATCCGCGCGCGTGAGTCGCAGTTTCAGGAGTGGGTTGCGAGCGCGCAGCCGGACGTGATCTGCCTGCAGGAGATCAAAGCCTCCATCCCTCAAATCCCCGAATCGATCTGCAACCTCGGCGGCTACTGGTGCTACTGGCACGGCGCCGCCGCCTACTCCGGCGTCGCGCTGCACATGCGTCGCGAGACGTTCCCCGAGGAACCGAAGTTCACGCATCCGGAGTTCGATCATGAGACGCGCATCGTCGAAGCGCGCGCTGGCGACACGGTGTTCGCATCGGTCTACGTTCCAAACGGCGGCAAGGACTACGCGGCCAAGATCGCATTCATGAATTCGCTGATCGCCTACGCGCGCACGCATCGCGAGCAGGGACTGAACGTCGTCATCTGCGGCGACTACAACGTCGCGCGAACCGACATGGACGTGCATCCGAAAGAGCGCAAGCCGAACATCATCGGCCAGCGCCCCGAGGAACGCGACCTTCTCGAAGCGATGATCGCGGAAGGCCTGGTCGACGTCGGCCGCAAGCTCTACCCCGACGCGGATGACTACTTCACGTGGTGGGCGCCGTGGCGCAACCTTCGCCAACGCAACATCGGCTGGCGGCTGGACTACGTGCTCGCCAGCGAGTCGCTCGCGCAGCGCGCGGTGTCGTGTCCGAGCTATCGCGAGATCGGAACGAGCGACCACGCGCCGGTTGTGGCGACGTTCGAGTAACGTTCTTCCGCGAGCGTAGAATGACGCGGTGCAGCAGTCCCGCCGGCAATACACACTCGACGACTATCTTTCGTTGCAGAGAGGCATCGAGGTCAAACTCGAGTACTTCAATGGCGAGATCTATGTCATGGCTGGCGGCTCTGCGGGCCACAACCGCATCAGCCGCAACGTCCTGAAACTCTTCGACGCCGCTCTCGCCGGCTCGTCCTGCGAAGCGTTCGGAAGCGACATGCGTGTGAACACACCGTCCGGCCTTTACACGTACCCGGACGCCTCGATCATCTGCGGACCGAAAGTCAGCAACGCGGCGGAAACGATCAGCAACCCGATCGTGATCGTCGAGGTGCTTTCGGACTCCACGCGCAACTACGACCGCGGCGAGAAGTTCGACCTCTATCGCTCTATCGCTTCGTTACGCCACTATCTTCTAATCGAGCAGAACTTCCAGCACGTCGAGCACCGGCATCTCGAGGGTGACGGGTCGTGGTCACACGAGGTCAAGGACACGCCAACTGACACCATCAACCTTTCCGGCGTCGAGATCGATCTCGCGATTGCGGAGATCTACGAAGGCGTGGAAATGGGCAGTCTCCGCCCGACATCACAGCCTTAAAGCCTCACGCGGAGCCGCGGAGATCGCACGCGTCCCCGCGTCTCCGCGTCTCCGCGTGAAAAAGGATTATTCGAGTACCACGATCACAACCCGCCGATTTTCCGCGCGGCCCTTCTTCGTCTTGTTCGACGCCACCGGCAGCGTGTCGCCGTAGGAGATCGTCGACATGCGGTTCAGCGGGAGCTGGGCGCCGCGGGAGAGGTAGCGGCGGACTTCGTCGGCGCGGCGTTCGCCGAGCTCGTCGTTCAACTTGCGGCCGCCGGTGTCGTCCGTGTGGCCCTGGATCTCGATGTAGTACTGCTCGTTCAGCGCCTTCACCTTGCCGGCGAAATCATCGAGCGCGGCCTGCGCGTCCTTGTTCAACTCGTACGAACCGACCTTGAACTTGATGCGGTCTTCCTTGAACGTCTGCTGGAAAACGACTTTGCCCTTGGCCAGCACGCCGGCGTCCTGAGCGCGCTTCAACGCGTCCTTTGCCTCGGTGCTGAGCTGCGCGATGGCGGCGTCGTTCTGCTGGAGGTGCGTGTCGGTGGCCTTCTGCTTGTTCTGCAGATCTTCGACCTGACCTTCGACCGACTCGACCTTCTTCGCGGTCTGGGCCTGCGCCTCGGCGATCTTCTGATCGACCGATTTCGACGTCGCGCATGCGCCGAGTGTGGCGGCCAACGCCGTGGCCGTGAGGATGCGGATTCCTATCGTCTTCATTAACTTCCCTTCCTTTCCGTCAGTTTGTTTCGGGAGGCAACCATGGGAGGTTCGGTGCCGAGGTACCCCGCGCGGACCCGGACGGCGCGCGCGCGACCCGCGAGTTTCAGCGAGATCGTTCGGTACTTTACTGCACCTTTTCCAGTGGGAGCGAACCCGATCAGGTACTGCGCGCGAAGGTCGTCTTCGATGTGCGAGACGGCTTCCGCGATCTGTTGCGGCGTGTTTCCGAGGTAGAGCTTTCCGCCCGTAAGTGTGGCCACTTCATTGAGCAGTCCGATATCCGACAGATCCTCGCGCGGGCGTTTCTTACTGTCGACCGGCTGCTCGGGCTGACGCAATCCGAGTGAATAGATCGGAACCGAGATGCCCTGAAGCTGTTGCGCCAGCGCGCCGCGCGTGAGCGATGACGCGTTGTCGATGCCGTCGCTGAGCAAAATGATCGCGCGCGACGGATTGCGTCCGAGCTTGCTGCGCTCCGGCATCGTCGCCAGCGCGTCGAAAAATGCGGTCTTGCCGTACGGCTTGACGTGACCGAGAGCGCGCGTGATGTCGTTCGGATTCTCCGTGAAGGGCGCGACTTCCACTGCCTGCGACTCCGCGAAAACGTATAGCGCGAAATCGTCGCCGGGACGGCGATGTCCGATCAGTGCTCCGATCGCGGCGAACGCCGAATCCATCTTCCCCGCCAGCGCCATCGACCCGGAGCCATCGAGCAGGATCGTGAACGACACCGGCGCGTTCTGCGACTTCTCGAACATGTCGCTGCGCACCGGCGCGCCATCTACCGTCAGATTCACCTCGGCGTTGCGCAGGTCGGTGATGGGACGTCCGTGATCGCCGAGGACCGTGAACGGGATCATCACGTAGCCGACCGAGACCGACTCCGACATCGGCGCGACCACGCTCTGCGCGAACAGAGGCAGTGCGACAAACAGCGCGGCGCAGGCGAGTACCCGGCTCATGCGGACAATGAACAAATAACTAGTTACCCCGCATTTCGAACTACTTCCAGGTTAAGGGGATGAACTTCTCATCGCCCTGTTGCGTCCGCTCCCATTTCAGGAAGTCGTAGTACCCGCAACGCTTGAAGTCGGGGTACTCGTGGCAGACGCCGGGCCGCGCGTTGTAGATCGTGCAGCGGCGCTCCTTGATGTCGAGAAACATGCAGACGCTGCCGTAGATCTTATCCTTCTGATGACGAAGAACCTGCTCGCCTTCGACGACCTTCGTGAAGCGTTTTTGCGCGACTTCGACGTCGACGTCGAAATGTTTGGCGAGGCGATTCACGTCGCGTTTGTTCACGATGATGCGCGTGTAGCTGCAGCAGTACGCCGGGCACTTCGTGCAGTCGTAGGAACCCATGGCGAGAGTGTACGGGAAGTAGTGGCCGCTATCCACTGTCCTATGATGCCGTCATGGACCACGCCGTCGCCCTCGTTCAGGCGTATCTGCAGCTCAATGGCTATTTCACCTCCGCCGAATATCCGATCATCGCCGCGGCGGGACGCAACGGCTTCCGCACTCTGACCGACATCGACGTTCTCGCCTTCCGCTTTCCATCCGGCCTGCCGTCGCCCGCAAGCGCGCCGAAACGCGCACCGCGCGCCCTCGACATGAGCGACGTCGATCCAGGGCTCGGCATCCCGCCGGATTCGATCGACATGGTCATCGGCGAGGTGAAGGAAGGACGCGTCGGCATCAACAGCGGAGCGCGGAATCCCGAAATCCTCAAGACGGTGATCAGCCGTCTCGGCGATTCGACGATCGACAGTGACGCCGTCGTAGCGGATCTGCTCGAGCACGGATCGGCCACGTTGCCGTCCGGTTTCGCGATCCGCCTGATCGCATTCGGATCGTTCCCGCCAGGCGCGCCGGTTCCGCCGTGCCGCATCATCTCCCTCGGGCACGTGCTCGATTTTCTACAACGCTACGTGCGCAAACACTGGAGCATGCTGCGGCATCTGCAGTTCAAGGATCCTGCGTTCGGATTTCTGATGACGTTGGAAAAAGCGCGGCGCGGCGGCGCGGGACGGCGCGGCGAAGCTGGCGTCGAGATCGTGTCGTCGACGCCGCGGCCGGCACACGATCGCCCGCTGAAGAGGTGACGCATTTCGTATCTGACTGACGACCCGATCGATGCAACTGCGCTCGTGAAACGCGTGATGCGGCCGTCCGACGGCGCGTACGTGCTCTTCGAAGGCGTCGTGCGCAATCACCACGAAGGCAAGGCGGTGGAGTCGATTTTCTACGACGCCTACCGGCCGATGGCGGAGAAGGAGATTGCGAAGATCGTCGACGAGGTGCGGAGCTCGTATGCCGAGGTTGCCATCGATGTCGTGCACCGCCTCGGCCAACTCGTCGTCGGCGACTCCTCGATCGCGATCGTGGCCGCGTCGCCGCATCGTGCCGAGGCGTTCGAAGCGTGCAGGATGATGATCGACCGCATCAAAGAGACCGTTCCGATCTGGAAGAAGGAACGCGGGCCCGGCGGCGAAGAATGGGTCGGCTGGCAGGGCAAGTGCTGACATGACGACCTCTCACAACGTCTCCGACCGCCAGCTCCCGCGCGGTGCGGGCGACGCAGCCGAGGTGCCGCCGATTCCTGCCGCGAGCGTGATTGTGTTGCGCGACTCGCCGCTGGAAGTGCTGATGATCCGGCGGCATTCGAAGTCGTCATTCGTGCCGGACGCGTGGGTCTTCCCCGGCGGCGTCGTCGAACCGTCCGATGACGTCGGAACAGAACTCGGCACGATGCGCATGGCGGCCGCGCGCGAGCTGTTCGAAGAGAGCGGCATCTGGCTCGGCGCGCCGCTCGCGGATGCGGATACCAAACGACGCGCGCTGTTAGCGGGCGAGATCACGTTCGCGTCGCTCATCGATGAATCGCCGCTCGATCTCGACAAACTCGTCTGGACGTCGCGCTGGATTACACCGGTTGGCGTTCCGAAACGATTCGATACCTACTTTTTCCTCGCTGCCGTCGATCGCAACGCTGTCGCCTCGGCCGAAAACGTCGAAGCGGTCGAAGTGATCTGGATTCCGCCAGCCGAGGCGATCGAGAAATTGCAGATCGTTTTCCCGACGCAGAAGAACCTCGAAGCACTCGCAGGATTCACCGCAGCCGAGGAGTTGCTCGCGTCGCGCCGAGGAGTGGATGTGCCGGCCACGCGTCCGGTGCTCGTCGTCGAAGACGGAAAGAAGAAGATCATCCTGCCGTGATCATTCGCGACATCACCGCTCCGAATCCGGGCGCGTTCACGTTGAGCGGAACGCGAACGTATCTTCTCGGCGAGTCGGCGGTGATCGATCCTGGTCCGGCGATCGATACGCATATCGAAGCGATTCGAAACGCGATGCCGAGGCTGACCACGATTCTGATCACGCATCGTCATGGCGATCACGCTCCAGCCGCGGTGCCACTCAAGAGAATGACCGGCGCAAGAATCGTTGCGCCGCGCGGAGTGCTCGACGACACGCTCGTCGATCAGCGCATCGCTGGCGGCGACACGATTGCGATCGAGGATGAAACGCTCGAAGTGATCGCGACACCCGGCCACACCGCCGAACACGTCTGCTTCCTGACCTCGGCCGGCGATCTCTTCACCGGCGACACGGTCCTCGGCGAAGGAACGACCGCGATCTTTCCGCCCGATGGATCGATGCGCGATTACATCGCGTCGCTGCGGCTGCTGCTCGCACACAATCCAAAACGAATTTTTCCCGCGCACGGACCGACGCGCGATGATGCCCCCACCTTGATTGAGCAATATATTGCTCATCGGATCGAGCGAGAAAAACAGGTGCTCGATGCGCTCGCGAACGGCGCTACCTCCGTGGCAGCGATGCGGCTGCGCATTTATCCCGATCTCGATCCAAGGCTCCACGGCGCGGCGGAGATTCAGATCGCGGCGCACCTGATCAAGCTCGTCGAGGATGGACGCGTCATCGAGCGCGGCGACTCCTACGCAATACAATGACGCCCGCAATGGCGCACAAAGACTTCATCGAAATTCACGACTACTCCAAGGACGAGGTCCGCGAGATCTTCGAAATCGCCCGCGACATGAAGGCCAATCGCGAGAAATATCGCGATGCGCTGAAGGGCAAAACGCTGGCGATGATCTTCGAGAAATCGTCGACCCGCACGCGCGTCTCCTTCGAAGTGGGCATGTTCCAGATGGGCGGTCACGCGCTCTTTCTTTCATCGCGCGACATCCAGATCGGACGCGGCGAACCGATTTACGACAGCGCGAAAGTGCTCTCACGCTACGTCGACGGCATCATGGCCCGCACCTTCGCGCACAAGACGGTGACCGAGCTGGCCGAGTACGCGAGCGTGCCTGTCATCAACGGGCTGACCGACCTTTCGCATCCGATGCAGGCCATGACCGATTACTTCACCGCCTGGGAGCACCTCGGCGATCTGAAAGGCCGCAAGCTCGCCTACGTCGGGGACGGCAACAACATGGCTCACTCGCTGATGTTCGGCGCTTCGAAGGTGGGGATGAACATTTCCGTCGCCACGCCGCCGAGCTATGCGCCCGATCCGATGATCATCGCGCAATCGCAGGGCGACGCGGATTACGCCGGCACGAAAGTCACCATCACGACGTCGATCGAGGAAGCGGTGCGCGATGCCGACGTCGTCGAAACAGACGTCTGGGCATCGATGGGGCAGGAAGCGGAAGCGCAGAAACGGCAGAAGGACTTCGAAGGATGGATGGTCGATTCGCGCGTGATGTCGCTCGCGAAGAAGGACGCCATCTTCATGCACTGCCTCCCCGCACATCGCGGCGAGGAAGTGGCCGGCGAAGTCATCGACTCGCCGCAATCAGTCATCTACGACGAGGCCGAGAACCGGCTGCACGTGCAGAAGGCGATCATGTACGTGCTGATGAAGAATGCCTGACGCACAAACCCGGCACACGCGCGGACTCACCGTCGTCGTCATCCTCGGCGTGATTTTTTTTGCGCTGCTGGCGCTGTTGATCCTGCGCAGCGGGAAACATGACGATGCTCCGCCGCCGGCGTCGGAAAACCTGTCGGTGCTTGCGCTGCGTCTGCGGCTTCGCACGCAGCCGACGGCGAATTCGCCCGTCGTCGCGACAGCGACCAACGGTGAAAAGCTGATCGTGCTCGAAGACCGCGGCGCGTGGGTTCGCGTTCAGGACGATGACGGCATGACCGGCTGGGCGGAGCGCAACTCGCTCGAGCGCACATCCGAACGCGAGCGCCGTCTGGCGCGCTACGAAACGATTCGCAAGCTGCCGGCGCTCAACGCCATCGTCAGCGCGCGCACGCCGCTCTACGCCGGCCCCGGCATCTTCTATCCGATCATCGGCGAGCTGTCCGCGGAGACGCAGGTGAAGGTCTACACGCGCGATCACGATTTCTACGCGCTCGATCACGACAACCAGATCGCGTACGCGGACGTCGACGCGATCGATGTCAGTTCCGCCGGAACGCGCCAGGTCGAAGTGCACACCGATACGACTGCGACGGACACCGCCGCGACGACGTCCGCCGGTTCGCCGCCGGAAACGGAGACGCAGCCGCCGACCGAAACCGCGCCAGCCGAGGTGCATGTGGCGACGGACAACGGAGGCGTTTACTCCGCCGTACCCGCCGGTGGGACGCAGCCGGAGGAGACTGATCGCGTCGTTCCGCGCTATCCGATGATGGCGCGCCGCGCAGGAATTCAGGGGCCGGTCGTCGTCCGCGGGATCGTTCGCCGCGACGGGACCATCGACAACGTCGAAGTCATCCGCGATCTCCCCTACGGCCTCGGCGATGCTGCGCGCGACGCGGTAAGCCAGTGGCACTTCCGCCCTGCCACCGTTCGCGGCGAGCCGATCGATGTGTATTACACAGTGACCGTGAATTTTCGACTTCAGTAGCGGATCAGCAGCGGCAGCTCGGGCCGGAAATCTTTCATCCAGTGGAGCCGTGCGTTCGCATATCGCAAGTAGCCGGCCGAGGTAGACTGGCCGAGTCGATGAAGTACGAGTGGGATCCCGAGAAGGATCGTCGCAATCAGTCGAAACACGGCATTGGTTTCGAGGAAGCCTCTACCGTGTTCGGAGACGACTTTGCCCTGACCTGGGAAGATCGGGAACACTTCGAGCAAGAGTATCGGACGCTCACACTCGGGTACACTGAAACGAACAGATTGGTCATCGTGGCGCACACCGAACGCGAAGACCGGACCAGAATCATCACGGCACGCGAGGCAACGGCCGTAGAACGAAGACTCTATGAATCAGGATAGCGACAGCGATCTCGAAATCACCGAGCAAACCGCGGCTCCGGGAGGCGTACGAGGGAAGTACTACGCCCGCTACAAGGAGGGGGCGAATCTAGTGCTCCTCGCTCCAGATGTCGCCGAGGTTTTTCGCGACTCGACGTCCGTGAACGCGGCACTCAGGCAATTCCTCGCCGAGCACGGTGCGCCCCCGTCGAAAACAGCAGGTTAGTCACGCGAGGGCGCGAAGAAGAAAAGCAGGATCTTCGCGATCTTCGCGTGAGATACGTCTCGAAGCGAATCCAATGATCCGCCGCTTCAAATCACGCCTAAGTCAATCGCCCGCAGCACCGCGCGCGTTCGATCGCGCACTCCCAGCTTCGAGAGCAGATTCGAGATGTGATTCTTCACCGTGCCCTCGGTGATGTTGAGCAACTCGCCGATTTCGTGATTGCTGTAGCCGCCGGCGAGGAGGCGGAGGATGGTTCGTTCGCGGTCGGTGAGCGGCTCGGGGAGGTCGGCGGATTCGAATGCTGAGTCGCTCTTCTCCAGCGCGCGCATGATCCGTTCAGTGATGACCGGCTCGATGCACGTACCGCCCTCGGCCAGCGTCCGGATTGCGCCGGCCAGCCGTTCGAGCGACACGTCCTTGAGCAACCAGCCTTTCGCGCCGGCGCGGACCGCTTCGAAGAGAATCGCGTCGTCGTCGAACGTCGTCAGGATCAGCGTCGGACGCGCGGCGTTGCGTTCGCGGAGCGTGCGCAGAACGCCGACGCCGTCGAGTTTCGGCATGCGCAGATCGAGGAGAACGACGTCCGGCTTATCGCGTTCGATCACCTCGACTGCTTCCTCGCCGTCGCTGGCCTCGGCGACGACTTCGATGTCAGGTACGAGCGCGAGCAGGCTGCGCAGGCCCTGGCGGACGATGGTCTGATCTTCAACGATGCAGATGCGGATCACGACGCGGCTCCCAGCGGCAGCGTTACGTGAAGCGAGAATCCGCGGCCGCGCATCGACGTCACTTCGAACGTTCCTCGCGCCTGTTGCACGCGCTCGCGCAGGCCGAGGAGACCATTGCCGAAGGTGACGTTGTCGGCGCCAACGCCGTCGTCGCGCGCGTCGATCGAGAGCATCTGATTGTCCGTATTCATGTTCAGCCAGAGATTGCGCGCACCGGAGTGGCGGACCGCGTTCGTTACGATTTCCTGCACCGTGCGCAGCGCGACCTCGGCGATGTTGGCGTCGGCCACGGCGAGCTCGCGCGGGAAGTCGAGATGGAGCGACGGCGTGACGATCACATCGCGCAATGACTCGAGCGATGACGTCAGATCGACCGGCTCGTCATTTCTGAGACGGCTGACGACATCGCGAACGTCGGCGAGGAGATGCTTCGCGATCGACTTGCTCTTCTCGATCGAATCCTTCGCGTCACCCGAGGCGAGATGGCCGGCCACCTCGAGATTGAGGCTGAGCGCGGTGAGGTGATGGCCGAGGAGATCGTGCAGATCGCGCGCGATGCGGAGACGTTCCGAGGTTCGGCTGCTGATCTCAAGCAACTCCGTGGTCATGCGCAGCTCCGCATTGGCCTCGGCCAGCGACTTGCGCGCCTCCATCTCCGAATGCGCCACGTGCATCGAGAAAAGCGAAAAGAGGGAGAACGCAAAATAGACGAGCGCGTAGATGACCGGCGATGCATCGGTTCGCGAAACGATGAAACCGAGGACGATGCAGTTGATTGCGATGACGACGATGGCGACTCGCGGCCGGTACGCGCCGAGTTGTGCCGCGATGATCACCAGCAATACCGGTTGAAAGCCGGTGGGCTGCAGAGCGACGCAGACGTACGCCGCCAACGTCTCGACGACGACCATCGAAATTTTCGTCGGCGTGCCGCAGCCGGGACGCGTGCCGACGATGAACGCGACGATGAAGATGATGAACGCGGTGAACAGCAGCGCGGCGCGCGGACCGGCCAGCGACCGGTATTGCGCCTGCCACAGCACGCTCGGAATCCCGATGATGACCCAGGTCAGAACTCCGACCCACTTCATCTTCTGTTCGTTCACGTTCATCGCGTTAGAAATACACCCGCGCGCCGGCAGTGGTCACGCGCCGTACCTGCATGTACGACAGCTCGCTGCCACGCGCTCCGGCGAACTCGGTATCGATGGCGTAGATGCTGACATTGGGGCGCACGCGAAGCGACAGCGTAGCGCGCGCGAGCAGCGATCCGTCGCGAAGATTGGTGATTGCGATCAGCTCGACGTCGAGTTTGTCGTGCGGGAGGTCGATGCGGATGAAGCCGTAGTTGCGCGCCATGCGCAGCGGCGAATAGGCGGCGTTGATCGCGCGGAAGGAATGGGCGTCGTGCGCGAAATCGGCGGCGGAGCGAAAGGCGCGGAACGCGTTTTCATCGAGTCCGTCGCCGCCGTGATACAGCTCGGCGACGACGTTGACGTTGCCGCGGAACGTGTACTGGCCGCCGATGAGAGCGTGCCGCCGCGCGATTTCGCCATGCAGTTCGAGCGCGTCGCCGAAGACGCGCGCGGCGCTGATGCCTTGCTGCGTGCCGTCGCCATCGCGGCGGAAGTGGAGAGAGACGTCGGTGCCGGCGATGAGGCGGTAGACGCGTCCGGCGACCGCGCCGTCATTCAGCGCGTAGAGCGAAACGTTCGTGCCGCGGATGAAAAGATCGGTGCGGATCATGTCTACGCCGACATTCGCGGAGCGGCGGTCCGACGGATCGGCAGGATTCTTTTTCGGACTGACGAACGCGGTCGGATTCCAGGCGTAACCGGTGCCCCACTTTTCGATGACGCGTCCGATGGTGATGTCGAGCCACGGTTTGGGGTTGAGCTGGACGAACGCTTCGCCGATATCCGCGCGCTGCGTTCCACCCTCTTCTGCATCGCCGCGCAGTTTGAGATGGAACTTCCAGGCGCGGCCGTCAGGCGTGGCGTCCATGAAAGCCACGGCATCGCCCGAGCCGCTGCTGTACGGCAGGCCGGCGATGTTGCGCGGGTTGAGCGCAGACGCAGCATTGGCGGGCGTGAGCTGCCATTCGGCGCCGGCGGAGCCGAAGAATTTGAAGGTTTCGGCGCGGGCTGTTGTCGCGACGATCGCGATCAGCAACGCGCCGGCGAGCCGCCGGCGGTCCAGCCGCCGGGCCGGCGGCGCTACGTTGGACCGGCGCTTCACCATTTGCCCAGCGCGTCCTTCGTAAACATCTTCTCGGCGTTTTCTTTCGGCGTCAGGTTCGCGTAGCGCATGACCGTGCGGTTGCCCGGACGGAGCAGGTCGTCGATCTCGATTTCCGTCACCACGCGGCGGCCGGCCATCGTTCCGTAGGCCGTGTAATTCGCGCGCTTGATCAGCTTTCCAGAGACGACGTAAAAGTCGGCGCGGCGCGGCTCGTACGACTGCTTGTCGATCCACAGCCGCACGCGGTTGTAGGCGACGGATGGATCCTTCGCCACGAGGTCGATGACGAACGCGTCGCCATCCTCGGCCACCGCGGTCGCGTTGTAATCGACGGTGAAACTCGTTCGCGCGACGTCGCCGTTCGAGGCCTGGCCCATCAGCCGTTGCATCGGCGAGATGCGGATCGGCCGGCTCGCGGTCGGAATGTAGATCCACATCGCGTCGCGCAGCATCAGCAGGTACTTCCCCTTCTCCGTCTGCGGAAAGGTGAACTCCACGACACTTCGGTCGCTGCTCTTTCCGTAAACGCGAAAGCGCGAGGTATCAGTTTTCCCACCGGTTGCGAAGGAGGTCACCTCGACATCGACGGAAAAGCTCTCGATCGGATTGCGGAAGACGTCGGCACGCGCGAGGACGGATGCGGCTTTGTCGTCGGCGATCAGCGGCAGTGCGGCAAAAAAAAATGCGAGGGCAATGAGTCGTTTCATGGTCAGTCCTAGATGTGGCCGAGGGCATCGACGATCTTCAGCCGCGACGCTTTGAGCGCCGGGAGGATCGACGACAGCGTCGAAGTGATGACGGCGATGAGGAAGGCGGTGATGAGGATGCCCGGCTGCAGCATCACGCGCAACGGGTAGCCCTGCGTGTAGCCGGGCGGCGGCGGCAGCATGATGTGCACGCGGTTGATGAGGTTGGAGATGCCGAAGCCGAATAGCAGCCCGGCCACTCCGCCAATCACGCCGATCATCAGCCCCTCGGCCAAAAACATCCGCCAGATGCTGGAGCGCGTGGTGCCGATGGCCATCATCGTGCCGATCTCGCGCGTCCGTTCGAAGATCGACATCACGATCGTGTTCGCGACGCTGAAGATCACGATGGCGAAGACGACCATCCCGATGAAGCCGAAGATCCCGTTATACAGCGCCACGACCTGGTGGTAGAACGTGGCGAGCTGCGACCAATCCTTCATCTCCAGCGCCCAATGATTCTTCGCGAAGAGTGTGGCGAGGTCCGCGCGGACGGCGGCGGTGTCATCGGTGTCATTGAGCATCACCAGCAGGCGCTCGACCTTCGTCGTCTGCAGCAGCTGCTGCGCGCCGGCCAGCGGCATCTTGATGGCGCGATCGTCGTACTCCTTCACGCCGCTCATGAAAATGCCGGCCACGCGCACGTCGATGGCGTTAAGCGAGCCTGAGGTCGTGGTCGACATCAGCGTCAGGTAGTCGCCCGGTTTCGCATGCATCGATGCGGCGAGGCCGCGTCCGAGGATGACGGCGTCGGATTCGTTGGCAGGGAGGTCGGTGCCGGAGACGAGACGCTGGGCATTCATGGCCTTGTCCTCCTTCGGCTCGACGCCGGTGGCCATGAACGTTTCAGACTTGTCGCCATTGCTGACGAGGCCCATCAGCGTGATCTGGGCGGTGGTCATGCGCACGCGTTTGTCCGCCTGGATCGCGCGCCGCAGTTGCGCCACATCCTCCAGCCCGTACTCGAGCGGCTTCTTGGCCTCGGCACGTTCGAAGCCGGCTTTGTAGATCTGCAGATGTCCCAGCCGATTGCGGATCGTGCTCTCGCGGAGACCGTGAAAGGTGATGGCTTTGTAGCCGCCGAAGAGAATCAGTCCGACCGCGCCGAAGACGATGACGAGCAGCGTGATGGCCGAGCGGCGGCGATTGCGGAAGACGTTGCGAAGGGCGAGTTTGGTGAGCATGTTCGTTCCTTTACGAAGCGCGCGCTTCGAGCAATGGTTCGTTTACGAGCGCTCCGTCGTGCATGCGCACGCAGCGGCGGGCACGCGACATCAGCGCCGGATCGTGCGTGGCGAAGATGAATGTGCAATGGGTTCGGGCGTTGATGTCTTCGACGAGGTCGAGGATCTTCGCGGCGGTGACGGAGTCGAGATTCGCGGTCGGCTCGTCAGCCAGGACGAGTTTCGGCTGGCCGGCCATGGCCCGCGCGATGGCCACGCGCTGCCGCTGCCCGCCGGAAAGCTGATCGGGACGCTGGCGCGCCTGATCGCTCAGTCCGACCTGTTCCAGCCAGTCGAGGACGCGCTCGCGGCGCGCAGCAGCGGGCACATGCTGGAGCAGCAGCGGATACTCGACGTTCTCGTACGCGGTGAGAACCGGGATCAGATTGAACGTCTGAAAGATGAAGCCGAGGGTGTCGCGGCGGGTGGAGGCGAGGCGGTGGAGCGGGACGGGCGTGACATCGACGCCATTGATCACGATCCGGCCGGAATCCGGCTTGTCGATGCAGCCGATGAGGTTGAGCAGCGTGGTCTTGCCGCTGCCTGATGGGCCTGCCAGCGCCAGAAAATCGCCGCGATCGACGTCGAGCGTGACACCGGTCAGCGCGCGTACATTTACGCGTCCCAGCGGGTACGTTCGGGTCACATCGAGCAGTCGTACGAGAGGTTGTTGGTGCATCGGTATCTCCTTCGCCGCTCAATCTAGGCGTCCGCAGGAGGCACCGCATGTGCAGGAAGAGCGGTGTCCGCATCATGACTTTCGGCATACGCGCCAAAAATCGACGTTTGACGCGGAGGGTGCGGTAGAGCACAATCGCGCGAAAACGTAGTAGGAGAGGAACAAACGAATGGCGACAACAAAGAAGAAGAGCGGCGGCAGCGGACTGTCCGCGTTAGTTACCCCGAGCAGCGACCTGGCGGCAATCGTCGGCAGCAACCCGATGCCGCGCAGCGAGATCACCAAGAAGGTATGGGACTACATCAAGGCCAACGGCCTTCAGGACCAGACCAACAAGCGGATGATCAACGCAGACGACAAGCTGCTGAAGATCTTCAACGGCAAGAAGCAGGTCTCGATGTTCGAGATGACCGCTCTGGTCAGCAAGCATCTGAAGGCCTAGCCCGCACGGATCGCGGCGACAACCAAAGGCCGGCGTAATGCCGGCCTTTTTGTGTTTGCCTGAGTGCGGTGCTCGATCGAGCTAGCGACTCAAACAGATTTCTTCCCACGCTGGGTTCACCGCCGGAGCGTAGTGCGGGCGTCCTCGCCTGCATCCGGCGTGGCGTCTCGCCCGACGGGGGTGTCCGTGATCAAATTCCGATCCTGCAATTGAATCTCAGAACCCCCCGTCGGGCGAGGACGCCCGCCGGTTGCAGGCGAGACGCCTACACTACGCCTTTGCGGTGCGCGCTTATCGCAGGCCGGTGTCGATGTTCACGTCCACTCTGGTGACGGTGTTCGCGTGAATGTCGACCACCGCCGGCAGGTTTGACGTGCGGTCGATCCCGCTCGGCTTCAGAGTCACCGTGTACGTTGCGGGCGTCAGATCGATCAGGTAGCTCCCCTGCGAATCGATATCGACCGTGAAGAGCAGATTCGTCTTCGCCGCGTCCCACACCAGAATCTTTCGCGCCGCGTACGCGGACGGCTGCGTCGGACAGGGATTGCTATCGTGCTGGGGCCCCGGACAATTCGGACCAATCGTGACCACTCCCGAAAGACGGCCGTGCTCCGAACTTCCTCCCGATCCCGCGTTCTTGCCATCCGTCGGCGACGTCGGACTGTGGCAGGCGATGACGACGGCGAAAAGAGCGGCCGCAAGAGCAGGACGTTGGGAGCGCATCGCGTTATTGTAGTCATCCACGTATCGTTGGGCGCCGTAATCCGCCGTAATCCATTGAGGAGGAGCCATGAAGCGATTCATTTTGGCAACCGCTGCCGCAATTCTCACCGCCTGTTCCTCGTCCCCACGCATCTCCTCGGACTATTCGCCCGGCGACGCCGAGAACGCCATCGCCCGGGCCAATGCTGATTTCGCCGCGAACGCACGCGCTGGAAATGCCCAAACCCTGGTCACCAACTTCTACGCGCCGGATGCCGTGGTCATGGCGCCGAACGTGCCCGCCTTCCGCGGCCGCGACGCCATCAGCGCATTCTGGACCGCGTTCCTCGCCAGCGGAGCGGTCGACCTCGCGCTCACCAGCACGAACGTCACGCAGCCGTCGAGCGATGTCGCCATTGAGACCGGTCGCTACGACCTTTCGCTGCGCCCTGCCAGCGGCCAAGCCATCAAAGACGCCGGCAAGTACGTGGTCCTCTGGAAAAAATCGAACGGACGGTGGTGGGCGGCCGAGGACATCTTCAACTCCGACATGCCGAAGTAAAACCGGGTACATCCATTGCTCCGCAGGCTGTTCGCGGAGCGAGAGATGAAGAAATACCTGGGCATTTTCAAACAGACCATCAGTGAATTCATCGCCGATAAAGTGCCGCGCCTCGGCGCGGCGCTCGCCTACTACACGATCTTTTCGCTGGCGCCGCTGCTGCTGATCGTCATCGCAATCGCCGGACTGGCCTTCGGACACGACGCCGCGCAGAACAAGATTTTCGAGCAGCTCCACAGCGTGCTCGGGGCGAACACGGCCGCCGGCGTGCAGGACATGGTCAAGAACGCGGCGAAGCCGAAGAGCGGCACCATCGCCACGGTCCTCGGCGTCGTCACGCTCCTCCTGGGCGCCTCGGGCGTTTTCGGCCAGCTCAAAGACGCGCTCAACACGATCTGGGATGTGAAGCCGAAAGAGGGGCGCGGGATCATGGGGATGGTCAAGGACCGCTTCCTCTCCTTCGCCATGGTCCTCGGCCTCGGATTCCTCCTCCTGGTTTCGCTCGTGATCGACACCGCCATTGCCGCGATGGGCAAGTACGCGGGCGATCACCTTCCCGGCGGCGAGGCGCTCTGGCACATCGTCGAGCTGCTGTTTTCGTTCGTGGTCATCACCGTGTTGATGGCCGGCATTTTCCGGCTGCTTCCCGATCTGAAAATCGAATGGCGCGACGTCTGGCTCGGCGCGTCGCTGACGTCGCTCCTCTTCGTCCTCGGCAAGTTCGCGCTCGGCATCTACTTCGCGAAGAGCGCAGTCGGATCGAGCTTCGGCGCGGCCGGCTCGCTCGTCCTGGTCCTGCTCTGGGTCTACTACTCCGCGCAAATCCTCCTCTTCGGTGCCGAATTCACGCAGGTCTACGCGCGCGCGCACGGCAGCCTGAAAGCGGAAACCGACGCGAAGCGAACCGTGAAGGAGAAAGAAGAGCAGACGCCTGCGCCGTCCGCAAAACCGGTCGTCGTCTACAAGACCGCGCCGTCAAAAGGCGGCGGAGCAGGCATCGCAAAGATGGCCGCGGGCGGTGTTGCCGGACTGCTGGTCGGCGCGCTCGTCGGCGGGATCAGCGCGACGATTGTCGTCATCAAGTCAGTGAAGAACCTGTTCACACGATAGCCGGAGTCACTTCCGCGTCGCCTTCGTCATCAGGCCGATGCCGATCACGATGGCCGCGGCGCCGGCAGCGAGCCAGGACGAATTCGACCTGGCGTTCTTCACGCCGCGTTTGATCGACTTCGCCGCCTCATGCCGCTTTTTGTAAGCGATGCCATCCAACTCCATCACGCTGCCCTTGACGCTCGGCGTCTCGAGAATCTTGCCGATGGCCCACACCGTCAACGGCGGGATCAATCGCTTCAAGGTCTTGTGCGTCGGGGATTTGACGTTCATCACGTCCTCCTGCCGTTTTCAGAGCAAGGTCCGGGCCGCGACTGTCATCCTGAGCCGCCGGAGGCGTTGGAGCGCGAAGCGCGGAACGCCGCAGGACGGTCGAAGGACCCCCCGAATGCTTGCTCGTGACTCGCCGCCCGCCCTTTCCGGGTTAGCAGGAAGGGGGTCCTTCGACCGTCCTGCGCGACTCCGGCTTCGCCTCCGTCGCTTCGGCGGCTCAGGATGACAAATCCACTCCCCGCACCGCGTCGGCGGCGCCGCAGACGTAGAGGTGATCGCCGGTTTGCACGACCGCGTCCGCTGTCGCGGGGAGGAACGCGCCGTTGCGCTCGATGGCCAGCAACGAGCAGCCGTGCTGACGCAAGCCGAGATAGCGCACCGCGCGAGGAGAACGCGCCGTGAAGCGTTCCACGCGGCGGTGCTCGTCGCGCGAACGCGCCACGCGGCCGAGGAGGCGCGAGGAGAGCATCTCGCCGGAGATGTCGCTGATGGAGAGCGCGAAGTCGGCGCCGGCGCGGTAGATGTTGTCGATGTTGCGCGAGTGATTGACGCGCGCGATGACCGGCACGTCGGGCGCGGCGTCGCGCGCGATGACAGTTGCAAACAATGTCGAATCGTCGCTGTCCAGCGCCAGCACGACGGCGCGGCATTCGTGCAGCGACGCGCGTTGCAGCACCGAGGAGTCGAGCACGTTGCCGACGACATCGACGCCCGGCGCGGACTGCCGCTCGACGACGCGCACTTGCTCGCCGGCGTCGGTGAGCAGCTCGTGCACCTTGCGGCCGACTTCGCCGAATCCAGCGATCAGATACGGACCGCTGCGGCGAAGAAAGTTGCTGCCGATCATCGCCGCGGCGCGATCGAGGGAGGCGGCATCACCGGCGATCTCCAGAATCGAGCCCGGCTCGATGACCATGTCCGCATCGCAGCGCGCGTGGAGACGGTTGCGCATCCACTGGCCGACCACGATCGCGCCGCTGGCCGCGCCGAGGTTCGAGGCGGCGAGCGTGAGGCCGGCGAGCGGGCTCGCTGCGGCGACGCGAATTTCGCGCCGTTCCAGCGGCAGATCCTCGGCCCCCGGCAGGCGCGGACTGATGACATCGCTCGCATGCGCCGCAAGCGCCGCTGCGACGATGTGCCGTGGCGTGTAGGCGGCGGTGGCGCCCGCAAGCTCCATCGGCTTCCGATGCGCCGGCTCTTCGACGAACGCGAAGATCTCGCCGCGAAAACCCATTTGACGCGCACGAAGAATCAGCGCCGCGTTTTCTTCGTCGCGTCCGTTCGCAACGAGCGCACGCGCAAACGGCAGCCGGCACACATCGAGCGCGTCCTCCTCGGCGCGGCTGAAAACGGCCGGCAGACCGCGTTCGAGCACTGCGCGCGCCGCGCTTTCATCGGTCTCGACGACGATCGACGGAACGCCGTGCGTCGCCAGGTTTTGCAGCAGCGTCTCCACCGCCGGCCCGTAGCGATAGACGATCACGTGATTGGCCATCTTGGGGGCGATGCGCGGCACGCGTCGCTCGAAGCGTTCTTCGAGAAACGGCACCAGGAAAATCGGAACGATGAGGAAGACGAGAAAGACGCCGGCGAACTGCACGACGACCACGAGCACCACCATGGCCGGATGCCGCCAATGGCTGTCGGCGCCGTAGCCGGTCGTGCTCAGCGTCTCGGCCGACCACTCGAAGCTGTCCCAGAACGTGCGCGGCTTTCCTTCCAGCCGCGCCATGCCCGCCTGATAAAGCAGCGCCGAGGCGATCAGAAACAGGAGCAGACCCGCGACGAGCCAGAGGAGACGCCGCGTGGAACGGTGCATGGTTGCCGGTCAGTTTACCCTGCGCGAAGACGCAGGGTCTCCGGTGCAGATCGCGCGGTCGGCGGGTCGGGCCACAACAGCGCGGCACCACCGGAGATCCTGCGTCTTCGCGCAGGATAGTCTTAGGCCCATGCTCCTCTGCACCGTCCGCACGTGTCACCAGCCGCTCGTGCGCGAGGAGCGGCGCGTGATCTGTGCGCGCGGACATTCGTTCGACATCGCGCGCAGCGGCTACATCAACCTGTTGCAGCCGCAGGATCGTCGATCGAAAGAGCCCGGCGATACAGCGGATGCGGTGATGGCGCGGCGGCGTCTGCACGATCGCGGCGTGACTGCGCCGTTGCGTGATGCGATTGCATCGATGGCGAATGTGACGTCGGAGGACGTCGTCCTCGACGCCGGCTGCGGCGATGGTTTCTATCTCGGCTCGCTCGATTGCGACGCGCACGGCGTCGACATTTCGCTTCCGGCGATCGAAGCCGCCGCCAAGCGTTATCCCGATTGCGAATGGATCGTCGCCAACGCCGATCGCTTCGTTCCGTACGCCGACACAACCTTCACGCGCGTGCTGACGATCACCGCGCGCATGAACAGCAGCGAGTTCCGGCGGGTGGTTCGCGAGGATGGCCGGTTGCTCGTGGCCATCCCAGCGCCGGACGATCTCGTCGAACTGCGCGGCGCCGGACGCGATCGCGTGCAGCGCACGATCGAAACGTTCGCCAACGAGTTCGCGATCGTCGAGCAACGCCGCGCGACGACGACCGCTGATCTCGAGCGCGACGCCGTCCACGACATCCTGCTTTCGATCTACCGGCCGCGCGACATCGAACGCGTGGAACCGATGCGCGTCACCTTCAGCTCGACCTGCTCCTCTTCATTCCACACTGACGCTACAATCCGCCGCCCCATGTCCGAGCCGTATTTTTCCGTCGTCATCCCGACCTACAAACGTCTACCGATGCTGCTGCGCGTCCTCGATGCGCTCGACGCGCAGGACGCCGCGCCTGAGTTTGAGGTCATCGTGATCGACGACGGCTCCGGCGACGACACGTTCAACATGATGACCGCGCGCCGCGCCAAAAACTATCCGATCACGTTTCGCTCGCAAACGAATTCCGGTCCCGGCCGCGCGCGTAATCACGGCGTCTCGCTCGCATCCGGACGCTACATCCTCTTCATCGGCGACGACACCGTGCCCGAGCCGCGATTCCTCGCCGAGCACGCGCGCGTCCATCGCGACGCCAACGACGACCGCCTCACCGCCTGCCTCGGCTACACAGGCTGGCCGCCCGGCGAGCGCGTCACCGCGTTCATGGACTACATCAACGACTACGGCCTGCAGTTCGGCTACAAGCTGATCCGCGACGGAGAGATCGTCCCGTTCAACTTTTTCTACACGTCGAACATCTCCATCGACCGGCTGCTGCTCAGCATCGATCCGTTCGACACGGCCTTCCCCGCCGCGGCCTGGGAGGACACCGAGCTGGCCTTTCGCCTCGATTCCTTCGGCCTGAAGATTCGCTACAACGCGAAAGCAGTCACGCGCCACTACCACCCGATGACGATCGACTCGTTCGCGCGGCGCCAGTACACCGTCGGCCGTTCCGGCGCGATCTTCTACCGCAAGCATCCCGAGCTGGCCGACTTCCTCGGCGTTCACGAACTCGAGACGCGAACGCTCGCCGATGAGCGCCGCCTCGCCTACCTCCGCCGCCGCGCGCGTCTCGGCGAACGCTTTCGCGTTCTGGCCACGAACAAAGTTTTCGAAACGCTCATGCGCGAGCACTATCTGCGCGGCCTGCGCGACGGACTGGCAGCGGTCAGTTAACTCCGGCCGCGTTCGCGCGAGACTCGGCGTGAACTACAACGTCCGCAGCACCGCCCGCACCGGGCTGGCGTCCGCGCCTTTGATGCGGAGCGGGAGCGCGATGAGTTCGTACTCCCCTTCTTCGATGCCAGCGAGCACTAAGCCTTCGAGGATGGCCATGTCGTTGCGGGCGAAGGCGTGATGGGCTTCGAGCGCTTTCGAATCGAAGGGATCGACCGATGGCGTGTCGATGCCGATGAGGCGGACGCCGTGGTGGTAGAGGTCGTCGACGAGCTCGGGCGAGAGGCTGGCGAAATCGTTGTTCCAGCGGCGGTGATCGGGGAAGGTGCCGGTGCGGAAGAGGATGCGCGGCGCGCAGAGCGCCTCGATTTTGTCGGCGACGTGGTCGGGCATGATGCGCTCGCCGCGCGCGACCTCGACGTCGACGACGATGCAGCGGCCGAGGTAGAGGTCGAGCCGGCGAAGGGAGATGTCGGCGCCGTCGGCGATGTAATGGCTCGGCGCATCGGCGTGCGCGCCGACGTGCAGCGAAACGCGCATGTCGCTGAGGGTCAGGTTCGCGCCGGCGTTCATGTCGGCGTTGATGGTGCGCACGAACGGCGTATCGCCCGGCCAGACATTGATGCCGGCGTCGATGACAGGCGAGATGTCGATGAGTGTCATCAGGCAGCAGCGATGATTTTCATCTCGACGGAAATCGGAGTCGGCAGCGAGTCGACGCCGACGGTGGTACGCGTCGGCTGGATTTGGCCCAGCACTTCCGCGTAGACGCGATTGAATCGATCGAAGTCACCTTTCATGTCTGTCAAATAGACAGTCACGTCGAGGATTTTCTCCAGCGAACTGCCGGCAGCTTCGAGAATGGCCTTGATGTTGTCGACCGTGGCCCGCGTCTGCGCCTCGATGCCTTTCGGGATTTCATTCGTCACCGGCCGGCGCGGGCCTATTCCTGACAAAAACAGCAGATCGCCGACGCGGCGCGCGTGCGGATACGGTCCGACCGGCGATGCCGCGTTGGTGGCCATGATCGCGCGATCCTCCGGCCACTCCTCCTGCGAACTCATCTCGCTGGCGCGGCCGACATCCGGTCCGCCTTCGAGCACGTTGTGCGACTCGAGGCCGGTGCCGACTTCGACGGCTCCCTCATCGAACTCCTTCTCGAAATCGAGCTCCTTGTTCGGATTCGGAGTCAGTTCGACGATGCCGTTGCCGGTGCCCCAGACCGGCTGGTAATCCCACACCTTGCCGTCGTACTTGTTGTTCTCGCCGGCCAGCGCGGCCAGCCACCAGATGGCTTTGAAGCCCATGTCCGCGTTGGCCTCGCGACCGAATTCGCGCGCGACCTGCGCCACGTCTTCGAGGCGCCCTTCGCCGAGCATCTCCAGGATCTTGCGGTTCCACTCATCGTCCTTCGACGACGAGATGTGATCGTTCGCGATATCGATCTCGCCGACTTCGTAGCGGTTGGAGAGATTCGTCACGACCACCACGATCGTCTTCTTGCCGTAGCGGTCGATCGCGGTACGCGCGGCGCGGCCGAGAGCGCGCGTCTCGTCGCGTTCCGCGTAGATGTTGCACGACACGACCGAGGCGGGAATGGCATTGTTCGGATTGAGTAGCTTGAGCGCGACGACGGTGCCGGTATCGATCGGAAAGCCGTGATAGTCGACGGTCGCGGTCTGCATGCCGAGGTCTTTGCAGACCGAGGCGTACAGCTTTCCGAACTCCGGATCGATGCGGAACGAATACGGGATCTCGCCGAACTGGTACCAGTTCTGATCGACGAGCGTCCACTGCGGATTCGGATCGATCTGAAACAGATGTCCGATGACCGAAAACCACTGCGTCGAATAGACGAGCATCAACTCCGCGCCGGAGCTCTCGATCTCGCGTCCGATCGCTTCGTAGCTTTGCTTGAGCGAGGCCCAGCCGGCGTTCTGATCGGCGGCGAGCAGGATGTGCGGCTGCCCCGGAACGAGATACGCCTTGTGAATCGATCCACTCACGTCAGTGCACGTACGAGTCAGCGGTGATGGCGACGTTGCGCGACTGGATGATCGACGTGGCCAGCAGCGCGCGGCGGCCGATCTCCTCCCACTGCTCGGTGTTCACGAGGTCAGGCACAGCCAGCGACGCGCCGAGGTTCACAGCCATGCAGCCGGCGTCGAGGTAACTCTCGATTGTGTCGAGCGGCACGGGACCGCCGGCGAGCATCGGCACGTCGCGAATCGGGCCGCGCAGCGTGCGGATGTAGTCGGGGCCACCGAGGTAGAGCGCAGGGAAAACCTTGACGATGTCGCAGCCCGCTTCCCACGCACGGATGATCTCCGTAGCGGTTCCGGCGCCGGCGACGCAGAGCAGGTCGTGCTCGTTCGCATATTCGATGACGCTGACGTCGGTGTGCGGCGAGACGATGATCTTCGCTCCGGCGCGGCGCGCCTGCGCGGCATCGTTCGCACTGCGCGTGGTGCCGGCGGCGATGACGACGCCGAGCGGTTCAAACTTCTGCGCGAATCGTTCGATGAGTCCGAACGCCTCCGGTGTCGTCAACGTCACCTCGAGGATTCGTATCCCATTCCCTGCGAACGCCTCAGCAACCGACTCCGCGGCCGCGACGCTGTTCTCGCGCACGACGCCGATGATCTGCTCCATGGCAACTTTTTCGAACAGTTCTTTGCGAGACATGGGACGAAGGATATCGCGGGTTGACGGGGGTCGGGAGTAGGGAGTCGGGAGTCGTAGAAAAAGCGCCGCAGTCGATCTTTCTTCGACCCCCGACCCTCGACCCCCGACTCCCACAACTCAGGTAAGCTAACCCCCGCAATGGTCCTCATCAACAAAGCGATCAACGAGGTCACCGTCAAGCTCGTTTACTACGGGCCGGGGCTGTGCGGGAAGACGACCAATCTCGAGAAGATCTACGGGAACCCGAAGCTCGACAACAAGGGAAAAATGATCTCGATGTCGACGGAGACGGACCGCACGCTCTTCTTCGACTTCATGCCGATGGAGCTGGGCACGATCGCGGGACAGAAGGTTCGCGTGCAGCTCTACACCGTTCCGGGCCAGGTCTTTTACGACGCCACGCGCAAGCTGGTCCTTCGTGGCGCGGACGGCGTGGTCTTCGTGGCCGACTCGCAGTCGTCGATGCGCGATTCGAATCTCGACAGCCTGGAGAATCTGAAGACGAACCTCCGCATCAACCGCATCGATCCGCAGAAGGTGGCGCTCGTGTTTCAGTACAACAAGCGCGATCTGCCGAATGTCGACTCGGTCGAAACGATGAACGGCTATCTCAACCCGAATGGCGTGCCGATCGTGGAGGCGTCCGCGATCACCGGCACCGGCGTGACGGCCACGCTGCGCACCGCGGTTGGGCGCATCCTCGACAATCTCAAGAACAACGTCGACACAACGCTGCACGAGGAGCCGGAGCTCGAAGCGCCGGACATGTCGGCCAAATCCGGCGTGACGCAGACGTCCGCGGGCACGCCGAAGTTGTCGATGAAGTCGACGCCGGCGTTCGATGCCGAGGAGACGATCACGGTGTCGCCGTTCGAGGTGGATCCACTCGATGTCTCGATCGAGGAGGAAGACCCGTTCGGCGTGATGGTCGCGGACAATCCATCCTCCGATCGTGACGCGAACGCAGAGTTGCTCGCATCGGCGCAGGAAGTCGTCCGCGCGCTCGAAGGCGCGCTCGAGCGCGCTCGCGCGCACGAAGCGGCGCTTCGCGCGAAGCTCCACTAACGCCGGAGGCGTTTCGGACGGTAGCCGGTGGTCGCGCGCGAAGCGCGAGACCACCGGAACACGAGAGCGAATCGGTCACCGACCCCGGCGGGGTCGCGGACCAAATACCAAGCGGCGTGAATTCCCTCCGCGACCGCTGCCGCGGTCGGAAAATCGGGAACGTTCGAGAACCGGTGGTCTCGCGCTTCGCCGCGACCACCGGCTACCGTCCGAGCCGCCTCCAGCGGCTTTCGCGCCGCTCACGCGGCAGAAATCGCCTACGCGTCGCCCTTCGCGTTCTCCCCGTACGGGACGCAGTACGGATCATCCGCATCGCAAGTCGCGAATTCGAACTGGATGGTTGTGTGCGCGATGCCGTATTCGTGATCGAGCATCGCGTTGATCCGCGCCAGCAGGTTGCCCGTCGAGCGCACCGGAACGTCGCCAACCATCAGGTGACACGACAACGCCGGACGCGATGCGCCGAGGGCCCAGATGTGGAGGTGGTGGACTCCGTCGACGCCATCGAGTGCCGCGATCGCCCTCGTCACGGCCTCGGGATCGATCCCTTCCGGCGTCCCTTCGAGCAGCAGGTTGATGGCCTCGCGCAGGATGCCCCAACTGCTCCAGAGAATGAGGACGCCGATCGCAATCGAGACGGCCGGATCCCAGAACAGCGCGCCGGTGCTGCGGATGAGCAGCGCTGCCGCGATGATGCCCGCCGAGGAGATGGCGTCGCCGAGCATGTGCAGGACGGCGCCGCGGATGTTGAGATCGTGACGTCCTTCGCCGCGCAGCCAGAGCGTGATCGCGCCGTTGAGCACGAGCGCGGCGGCCGCTGTGACGAGCATCGCCCCGCTGTTGACGCTCGCCGGCGCGCGCAAACGTTGCGCGGCTTCGACGAACAGAAAAATCGTGAACGCCGCCAATGCACCGGCGTTGATGAACGCGGCGAGAACGCCTGCGCGATGCCATCCGTAGGACTTCGCACTCGTGGCCGGCCGCCGCTCAACGCGCACGGCGAAGAGGGCCAGCAGCAACGCGAGCGTGTCGGTGACGTTGTGGAGCGCATCGCCGACCAGCGCGAGCGAATTGGCGCGAATACCGACGACGATTTCGACGACCACGAACGCGGCGGTGGCGATCGAGGCGATCAGCAGTTTTCGCGATGTTTCGCCTGTGCGGTGCGTGTGCGACATACTCACCACAGAGACACAGAGGACGCAGAGAAAAACCCCTGTGTTCTCTGTGTCTCTGTGGTGATCATCTCGTCGACTTCTCCACCTTCTTCGACTTCACCGCCACCGCCTCTGCCATCGCTACGCGTTGCTCGCGTAATTTCGCGGCAAGGGCCGTATCGCTGGTCGCGATGATCTGCGCCGCGAGCACACCCGCGTTGCGCGCGCCGCCGATGGCGACCGTCGCCACCGGGATTCCCGGCGGCATCTGAACCACGGCGTACAACGCATCGACACCCTGCAGCGCGCTGCCGCTGAGCGGGACGCCGATCACCGGCTTCGCCGTCAACGACGCAACGACGCCCGGCAGATGCGCCGCCATCCCCGCGCCGGCGATGAAGACGCCTGCACCTTCGCGCTCGGCATCCGTCACGATCTGTTTCGTGCGATCCGGACTGCGATGCGCCGAGGCGACTTTCATTTCGTACGCGACACCAACTTCATCGAGTGCCGCGCAAGCCTGCGCCATGACCTCGGCGTCGGAATCACTTCCCATGATGATGCAAACCCACATGGCGGTGATCTTAGCAAGTCGCGCGGAAGGAAGCTCGAAACGCCACTGGTCGCGGAGCCTTGGGCAACCAACGCCGCCAGCCGTGCCGGCTCAGCACGCCGGAATTTCGACGTCGTCGCCGGTTGCCACCGTCGCGCTGTGCGCGCCTGCCACCGGCAGGCAGCTCCGCACCAGCGCGCTGAGCGCGCCGATGTCGAACGGCTTCGGCAGGAACGCGCAAATCCCTTTGTCGACCGCCGTCGCCACCTCGGGAGCGCGATTGGCGCTGATGACGATCACCGGAATCTGTCGCAGCTCCGGTTCCAGCTCGCGCGCCTGCAGCACGTCCCAACCGGAAAGGATCGGCATCATCAGATCGAGCACGACCACGTTCGGATGTTCTTTGCGCATCAGCTCCAGCGCTTCCTTGCCGTTGGGCGCTTCGCAGAATGTGTAGCCGTCGCGCTTGAGCGCGGCCACGATCATGCGGCGGATGCTCGGATCGTCGTCGACGACGAGCACGCACTGAGCCTTCCCCGCCACTTCTTCGCTTGACTGGACCACGCGCCTTCGGGCATGCACAACAGGTGCCTTTACGGAATTTCACTCGCAGCGCGGGCGCTTCTCGCATGGCCGTGAAAGTCGCCGTTGCCATGTCGGGCGGGGTCGATTCATCGACCGCCGCGTACATCCTCAAGTCCGCCGGACACGAGGTCGTCGGTCTGTCGATGCAGATGTACGACAACCTCGCCAACGCCGATACGACTTACGGCGGATGCTGCACCATCGACGATCTCACCGACGCGCGCCGCGTGGCGTGGAAGCTGGACATCCCGCACTTCACGCTGAACCTCGAGCAGAATTTTCACGAGAAGGTGATCGCGCCGTTCGTGCAGTCGTACCTGAGCGGCCTCACGCCGAGTCCGTGCGTGCTTTGTAATACTCACGTCAAGTTCGATCTCTTTCACGAGAAAGCGCGCGCGATCGGCGCGGAGAAAATCGCCACCGGACACTACGCGCGCATTACGCGCGATGCCGATGGCCGCTTCGAGCTGCGCAAGGCGCTGCACCTGGCAAAGGATCAGTCGTACTTCCTCTTCGAGCTGACCCAGGAGCAACTCCGCGGCGCGCTCTTCCCCCTCGGCGAGATGACCAAGCCCGAGGTGCGCGACGTCGCGGAAGAAGCAGGGCTGACCGTGGCGCGCAAGAAGGAGTCGTACGAGATCTGCTTCGTCCCGCAGACCGACAGCTACGCGAAAATCGTGGAGCGCGAAGCCGCCATCACACCCGGCGACGGCGCCGGCGAGATCGTCGACGTCTCGGGCAAGGTGATCGGCACGCACGACGGCTACTACCACTTCACCATCGGCCAGCGCCGCGGCCTCGACATCGGCGGCACCTCGGAGCGGATGTACGTCGTCGACGTAAATCCCTTCACGAAGCGCGTCGTAGTCGGCGAAGCCTCCGACCTCGAGCGCGACGAGCTGACCGCCGAGCGCGTTCACTGGATCAGCGGCATCGCCCCATCCGGACCGATCGAGGTGCAAGCCCGCGTCCGCTCCCGCTCCGCCGACGCCGCCGCAACCGTGACGCCGCTCCCCGATGGCCGCGCGACCGTGCTGTTCGCGCAGAAGCTGCGCGCGGTGGCGCCCGGGCAGGCGGTGGTGTTTTACGACGGGGATTTGTGTTTGGGCGGCGGCTGGATCACGCGCTAGCGCATGCTGGGGTGGTACATTCGCTCGACATGAGCAATGAAGCATCGGGCGTCTGCATTGTCGAGGGTGTGATCGTCGATGCGACGACGAAGGCGGCCATACCGTTCGCCGCCGTCGTCATGAAAATCAACGGCGTCAATGCCGGCGGCGCGACCACCGATTTCAACGGCAGGTACAGGATCGACCCCCCTCCCGGCGTTCCGATCCATGCGACGCTGACGGTAACGTACACCGGCTACGAGCCGGCGCACGCAACCGTCGAGCTGCAGGCGGGCCTCGTGACTCGGAACATCGAGCTTGTGTGGCGACGCGACTGACTCGTTTGGAGTCAGAACAGCCGCTTACCCGCCAGCCGCGCCTCGTGGTCGAGCAGCCAGCGCTTCACCGGCAGGCCGCCGCCGAAGCCGGTGAGCCCGCCCGACGCGCCGATGACGCGGTGGCAGGGGATGACGATCGGGATCGGGTTGGCGCCGTTTGCGGCGCCGACGGCGCGGACGGCAGCGGGGCGTCCGATACGTTCGGCGACCGCGGAGTAGGTCGTGGTCTCGCCATACGGAATCTGCTGCAGTGCGCTCCAGACGGACTGCTGGAACTCCGTTCCGCGCGGCGCGAGCGGGAGATCGAACGTTTGCCGTTCACCGGCGAAGTACGCGCGCAGCTGGTTCGCGGCTTCGCGAAGGGCAGCGGGGTGGCGCGTCCAATCGGGTTGCGGCTCCGCGCCGGCGAAGTGGATTTCTACGATGGCGGTTTCATCGCCGGCGATGAGAATCGATCCGATGGGGGTGTCGACGTAGGTGTAGATCAAGTGCAGATAGGGTAGCGCAGGGGAACGGTTTCACGCGGAGGGCGCGGAGAGGCGGAGCGCGCGGAGAAAATCCTAGAGGCTGCGCCAGAGAAGCATCGTTGCGTACGCGCGGTACGGGCGCCATGCCTCGGCGCGGGAGAGCAGCTCGCGGTCGCTGATCATGCCGGCGGCTTTGCGGATGCCGAGGTCGGTGTGGGGGAAGGCGTCGGGTTCGCGGAGGGCGCGCATAGCGATGTAGTGCGCGGTCCAGGGGCCGATGCCGGGGAGTTTTGTCAGATTCGCAATCGACTCATCGAGCGTTGTGCCGCGTTCGAAGGTGACCTCGCCGCGCGCCACCGCGCGCGCCAGGCCGCGGATCGTGTTCCAGCGACTCTGCGGCATGCCGGGATTCGTTCGCGCGCGCATGAGCGACTGCGGCGTGACGCCGTGGCGCGAGGCGATGCGCGCCATCAGCGTCGTCGCTCCGGCCACGCTGATCTGCTGTCCGACGATGGCGCGGATGGCGATCTCGAAGGGGTCCCACGTTCCCGGGACGCGAATGCCGGGATATTTGCGAACGAGCGGGCCAATCGTTGAATCGCGCGTAAAATGCTTCTCGATCGCGACGATGTCGGCGTCGACGTCGAACATCGTCCGTACGCGGTCTGCTTCGGATGGATCGCTGACGATCACCGCGCGACCATCGTGCGTCACGCGAATCCCATCGCGCTCGTAAGCCTCATCCGTGATCACCTCCACACCTGCGATCGCGCGCGGACGGAGGAAGTTGAGGATGCCGTTCCAGTCGTAGGGCGCGCGGTAGCGCAGTTCGATCATCGATCCGCAATCCGGATGCGGATGAAGAAGCCGGGATCCTGATTCGGCGCGTCGTAGTCGGTGCCGCGGACGACTTCCGCGGTCACGTCGCGCACCGGCGCACCGGCGGAGCGCGTCTCTTCTTTGCCGCGAAAGAGAGCGCGCCAGCCTTCGGCAACCGGCCCGTGATCAGGGATGAACGCCGAGGTGAAGAAGTACTTCGGCTTGATCTCCGGGATCGCCGTCATGCCGTCGAAGAACACGCCGTCAATCGTCAATCGCGGGTCGGCGCCCGGCGTGAAGCGGATCGTGGCGTAGACCGGCGGCGCAAGCTGACGGCTCTTCGGACCATCGGTCAGCCATTCGTCGTGGTGCGTCGGATCGAGGCGGTACAGCTCGTAGCTCTCGCGCAAACGGATCGTTGCGGCGCGCGATGGGTCGATTCCGAAGAATCGCGCGATCCGCACCGCCGACTCGCCGCGCCAGTAGAACGTCTTCGGATACGCGTTCGCCGCACGTGCGGCGCGAGCCTCTGACGCAATGAGCAAGAGCATCGCGACAGCCGCGCGCCGCATCACTCCACCGTCACACTCTTCGCCAGATTTCTCGGCTGATCGACGTCGCATCCCCGCCGCAGCGCGATGTAGTACGCGAGGAGTTGCGTCGGGATCACGGAGAGGATCGGCTGCAGCGGTTCGACCGTCCAGGGGATCTCGATCACGTCGTCGGCGAATTTCTTCATCGCCTCGTCGCCTTCGTCGCAGATCACGATCAGTTTGCCGTCGCGCGCTTTCACTTCCTGCAGGTTCGAGACGACCTTGTCGTAGACCGGCGTGTGGGTGGCGATGGCGACGACGGGGAGGTTCTCGTCGATCAGCGCGATCGGTCCATGTTTCATCTCGCCCGCCGGATACCCCTCGGCGTGGATGTACGAGATCTCCTTGAGCTTGAGCGCGCCTTCGAGCGCAATCGGATAGTGCACGCCGCGGCCGAGGAAGAGGAAATCCTGCGACTTGGAGTACTTGTGCGCCAGCTCTTCGATGTGCTTCTCCTGTTTGTGCAGGATGTCTTCGATCTTGTGCGGGATCACGCGCATCTCGTGCATGGCGTAGCGGCGGTCGTCGATGTCGTCGCCGCGAAGCTGGCGGATGTAGAGCGCGAGCAGGTAGAACGCGGTGAGTTGCGTCGTGAACGCCTTCGTCGAGGCCACGCCGATCTCCGGACCGGCGTTCGTGTAAATGACGCCGTCCGACATTCGCGTGGCCGCGGCGCCGATGACGTTGCAGATGGTGATGAGCTTCGCGCCGCGTTTCTTCGCCTCCTGCATGCCGGCGATCGTGTCGGCCGTCTCGCCCGACTGCGTAACGCCGATGACGAGCGTGCTGTCGTCGATGATCGGATTGCGGTAGCGATACTCGGAACCGTAATCCACTTCGATCGGTATCCGCGCGGCGTCCTCGAGCAGGAACTTGCCGACCAATCCCGAGTGCCACGACGTGCCGCAGGCGACGATATGGACCTTTTTGATCTTCGCCCAGTCGTCGGACGTGAGCTGCAGGTCGTTGAAGAAAATCTCGCCCGACTCTTCGAACATGCGGCCGGTGAAGGTGTCGCGCACGGCCCGCGGCTGCTCGTGGATCTCCTTGAGCATGTAGTGCCGGTAGCCTTCCTTCTCGGCCATCACGGCGTCCCACAAGATCTTCTTCGGCTCGCGCTGGATGGCTTGATCCTTCTGATCAAAGAGCGCGACGTTCTTCTGATCGACGACGGCGTATTCACCGTCCTCCAGGTAAATGATGTTGCGCGTGTAGGCCAGCAGCGGCGCGACGTCCGAGGCGATGATGTTTTCGTTTTCGCCAAGGCCGATGACCAGCGGCGGACCCTGCTTGGCGGCGACGATCGTGCCCGGCTCGTTGCCGTCGAACATCACCAGCGCGTAGTGGCCTTCGAGTTCCTTGAGCGTCTTGCGGACCGCCTCGACGAACTTCGTCCCATCCTTCATGGTCTCTTCGATGAGATGCGCGACGACCTCGGTGTCCGTTTCGGTCTTGAACTCATGACCGAGCTTCTGCAGCCGCTGTTTGATCGGCAGGAAGTTTTCGATGATGCCGTTGTGGATGACCACGATCTTGCCGGTGCAGTCGCGGTGCGGATGGGCGTTGTTCTCGTTCGGCTTGCCGTGCGTGGCCCAGCGCGTGTGGCCCATGCCGAAGGTGCCTTTGATCGGCGCCGCCTCCAGCTTGGCCTCCAGATTCGACAGCTTCCCCTCGGCGCGCACGACTTCGACGCCGTTACCGTCGACGACGGCGATTCCGGCGCTGTCGTAGCCGCGGTATTCGAGTTTTTTCAGTCCGCCGATGAGGACCGGCACTACGTCACGCGTGCCGGCGTATCCGATGATTCCGCACATGAGGCTTCCCGTCCGTTAGAATTCCGCGCCGGTGAGAAAACTTGCGGCGCTGTTCCTTTTCGCAGTCGTTGTTGCATGCGGCAAACGCGGCGATCCGCATCCGCCTGTCCCGATCATTCCGAAAGCTACGACCGATCTTCTTGTAGCACAGCGTGGTCCCAAAGTTCTGCTGTCGTGGGGCTACCCATCGATGTCGACCGCGGGCAAAACAATGACCGGCATTCGCCGTGTCGTGGTCTGGCGAGTGACCGAAGAGTTGCCGGTAACGCAGCCGCCACGCGAGCCCGGCGACATCGATCCGACCAAGCCGCAGGCCATCCAACTCTTCTCGAAAGTTCCGACGCTCGCCCCTGCCCAGTTTTTGAAGCTCCGAAATCGGGTAGACAGCATAGAAGGCGCCAACTTGCCGGCGGCGACCACCGGCGCGCGGCTGACCTACGAGGACACGCCGACGTTTCATACCACCGACGGCCGGCCCGTTCGCATGACGTACGCGGTGGTGACCGAGGGGACGACGGCGAATGGCGATCTTTCGAATCTGGCCACGATCGTGCCGTTGGAGGTGCCGGTCGCGCCGTCCGATCTCGCCGCCGTCGCGCGGCGCGAAGGCGTCGTCCTGACCTGGACCGCGCCCGACACAGCGATCAGCGGCGCGAAGAAGCCGCCCGTCGCCGGATACAACGTCTACCGGTTCCCGCACGGGCAGCCGGCCGATGAATTCGCAGTCCCGGTCAACACGTCGTCGGTATCGAAGACGACGTACACCGACAATCCGCCGTACGGTCCGCACGATTACTTCGTGACCGCGCTCGCCTCCGCGACTGCGCCGCGTATCGAAAGCGATCCGTCATCCGCAGTCAGCGTGACGTTCAAGGATCTCGTGCCTCCCCCGCCGCCAACCGGCCTGACCGCGCTCGTCGAAACCGCGGGCGTGCGCCTGGTCTGGGATCCGGTCGACGCCCCAGACATGGCCGGCTACAAGGTCTACCGCACCGAGGGAACGGGGATCGAGCAGCTGCGCGCGATCGGAACGATTCCCCTGACGCCGGTGCAACTCGTCACCGCCACCAACTACCGCGACACGAGCGTCAACCGCGGCATCTCGTACTACTACGAGGTGGTGTCAGTCGATAAGACGGGCAACGAGAGCACGCGCGTGAAGACGGATTGGGTGCTGGTGCCGAAGACGCCGTAGAATTACTCCATGACCGCCGCCGCCGAACACGTCGTTGAAGATTTCGAGGCTCTTCCTGAAACGGAGAAACGCCAGGCGCTCGCGAAAATCCTCCAGATCGCCAGCCAGATGGATTACGGTCCAATTACCGACGAGGAGCTCGAGTCAATGACGGACGCCGTATTTGTAATGTACGACGCCGAGGAACGCTCTGAGTGAGTTTCCCGCAGCGCGGCGAGGTTTGGCTCGTCGACATGGGCATGGAGGGGAAAATCCGTCCATGCGTCATTCTCAGCGTTCTCGCTGATGACTCTGACCGCGCTCTCTTTACAATTGTTCCGCATACAACGTCCCTTCGAGGATCTCGTTACGAATGCGCGGTAAATGTGCGCTTTCTAAAACGAGGCGCATTCGATGCACAAGCAATCGGCTCCGTGACGAGGCCGCGCTTTATCCGCCGTCTCGGCGCGCTGAATTCGTCGGAATTGCGAGAGGTCGAAACCGCCGTAGCGGACTGGCTTGGCCTGACACGTTCCATCACCTAAATCTTCACGCACACGTTCTTCGCTTCCGTGAAGAAGTTGAGGGACTCGAAACCGCCTTCTCGTCCTACTCCGCTTTCTTTCATGCCGCCGAAGGGGACGCGGAGGTCGCGGAGGAGCCAGCAGTTGATCCAGATCGTGCCGGCGTCGAGGTTCGCGGCGACGCGGTGCGCGCGGGAGAGATCGCGGGTCCAGACGGTGGCGGAGAGGCCGTAGCGGGTGGAGTTGGCGAAGGCGACAGCTTCGTCTTCGCTGTCGAACGGCGTGATGGTGACGACCGGGCCGAAGATCTCTTCCTGCAGGACTCGGCAATCGCAATTCAGGCCGGTGATGATGGTGAGCTCGACAAAGTATCCGGGACGTTCGAGGCGATGTCCGCCGGTGACGATGGTGCCGCCTTCGTTCGTGGCCAGATCGATGTAGCCCATCACCTTTTGCAGATGCGCTTCGCTGATGAGCGCGCCGACGTCGGTGGAGTCGTCGAGCGGATCGCCGATGCGTAGCTTCTTCGCGGCGGCGGCAAAACGCGACACGAATTCGTCGTGAATGGATCGCTCGACGAAGATGCGCGATCCGCAGAGGCAGATCTCGCCCTGGTTCCAGAAGCTGGAGCGGATCGACGTGGAGATCGCGTCATCGAGATCGGCGTCGGCGAAGATCAGGTTCGGATTCTTGCCGCCGAGCTCCAGCGACAGCTTCTTGAAACGCGGCGCAGCATTCGCGGCGACGGCGGCGCCGGTTACGGTACCGCCGGTGAAGGAGATGGCGGCCACGTCGTCGTGGCAGGTCAGCGCGCGGCCGGCTTTGTTGCCGTAGCCGTGCACGATGTTGATGACGCCAGGCGGGATGCCTGCCTCGATTGACAACTCAGCCAGCCGGTTCGCGGTCAACGGCGTCAGTTCACTCGGCTTGGCGACGCAAGTGTTTCCCGCGGCGATGGCCGGCGCGACTTTCCACGAGAGCAGATATAGCGGCAGGTTCCATGGCGAGATCAAACCGACTACGCCGAGCGGCTGGCGCAGCGTGTAATTGAGCGCGGCGGCGTCCATGACGTGCGCGTCGCTGGACTGATGAAGGATGGCCGTGGCGAAGAACCGGAAGTTGGCGACGGCGCGCGGGATGTCCAACCTCTTCGCCAGCGAGATCGTTTTGCCGTTGTCGATCGATTCGGTTCGCGCGAGATCGTCTAGATTTTTCTCGATGAGGTCCGCGAGTTTGAGAAGAAGGTTGCTTCGCTCGGCTGCCGGCCTGCGCGACCACGACGGAAACGCGGCCTCGGCGGCGCGGACGGCGTCGTCGACGTCGCGTTCATCGCTGTCCGGAATGGCGGCGATGACTTCGGCGGTGGCGGGATTGATGTCGTCGAAATACGCGCCGGAACGCGGCGGGACGAATTCGCCGTTGATGAAATTCGCGATCTGCATGCGGGAGGGAGTTTATCGCTCTCGCATCGGCGCGCTCGCGTAGATGCTTTTCACCACAAAGGCACAAAGGACACGACGAGAATCTCTTTGTGTCCTCTGTGTCTGGGTGGTTCAAAGCTTCAGCGCTTTCCAGATTTTCTTCAGATCGTCTATGAACCGCCGCATCTCCTCGTGACGGGCGTCATCCGTCGGCGCGCGCAGGATCGATGATGGGTGGACCGTTGCGGTGACGAATGGAGCGAGCGAGGACTCGACGAACTGCGCGCGTTGAATGGACACGCGGAACTTCGGTCCGATCACTGCCTGCGCGGCGGTCGATCCGAGGCAGATGATTGCGCGCGGCTTGATCACGGCGACTTCGGCCTCGAGCCACGGGCGGCAGGCGGTGATCTCGGCGGCGTTTGGCTTCTTGTGAATGCGGCGTTTGCCGCGCGGCTCCCATTTGAAATGCTTGACGACGTTGGTGACGTAGACGGTCTTGCGGTCGATGCCGGCTTCGGCCAAGGCTTTGTCGAGGAGCGCCCCGGCGGGGCCGACGAAGGGATGGCCGGTCAGGTCTTCTTTGTCGCCGGGTTGTTCGCCGACGAACATGACCGTCGATGACGGTTTTCCCTCACCGAAGACCGTTTGCGTGGCGTTCTTCCAGAGATGACAAGCCGTGCATCCGGCAGCGGCGGATTGGAGTTTCCGGATGGTGGGACGTGGCGGGATTTCGATTTCGCTCACGACTCCGGCGAGAGTGCAATCGATGATCCTACCCAGGTGAATTGCTTGTTGAAATCGACACCGAGCATCTTGCCGCGGGAGAGGCGGACCAGATTCTGCGCGAGGATCGGTTTCGCTTCGTCGTCGGGACGGAGGAACATCATCCGGATCTCGATCTTCACGCCGCCGCCGTCCGCGGCCTGCAGCGCCGGCTCGTACTCAATCTTTTCCTGCACGCACCAGGCGTGGCGGTCGGAGGCGGGGATGGCATCGAGGTCGGCAGCGGTCGGCTCGACATTCACGCCGCCGCCGGCGAAGGAGAAGAGCGGCTTGAGGACGTAACGCGCAGTGAAATCGTCGGGGACGCGCTCGAGATCGGAGACGAAGGTCGCGCGCGGCACGGACGGGTGATCGAGGAAGGGCAACGAGTACTTCGACCAGGCCCAGTACCAGTTCGGGTGCGGCGCCCATTCGACGTCGAGCTCTTCGCGGTAGTCGAACGGAATCTCGATCTTCTTGACGATCAACTCATCGAAGACCACGCGGTTGTAGATGCGGCGGATGCGCGTGTTGCCGAGGAAGAGCTGCTTACCGCGCTTGGTGAGCGCGCGCGGATCGACGGCATCGACGCCGGTGAGCAGCTTCGTGGCGGCGAAATCGGGATACGTTTTCTGTTTCGGTGGATCGATGTCCATCAGGATCACTTCGGCCGGATCGTGGCCGCCGGTGATCGTGCGCGTAGCGAGCTCGATGAATGAATCGCGGTCGAGGCCGGAGAACCAGCACGACCATTCGCGATCGAGTCCGTCCATTTCGCGCATCGTGTCGCGCCAGGCGTCGCGCTGCGTGACCTGCAGGCAGGTCAGCGACGGAAATCCCTGCAGCTCGATCAGCTTCGGCACGAGCGTGCCGTTTTCGCGGACGACGGCGAAGTCGACCTGCGTGAAACTCGGCAGCGCGTCCATCCCCGGCGTGTCCCAGCGCGCCGGAATGGCGCGCTTCATCTGCTCGATGCGCGCCGGATCGGACAGCTGCGTAACGATGGCTCGCGCCGCGTCAACGATCGATCGTTTGAAATCGTCGGGCAGAAAGAGCGGCGATTCGGCCAAACGAAATTCGAACGTGCAGTCGAGGCGCGATGACAGCTCGCGCACGTACCACTCGTAACGCTCCGGCGTGATCTGCGAGTTGAACAAACCACGAAAGCGCGGGTCCATGGTTCTTACGCGATCGCGACTTCGCAGCGTTCGGCGATGAGCGCGCCGAGGTGATGGCGGATGGGGCCGAGGAGCGAGTACTCCGAGGTCAGACGGCTTTCGCGTTCGAGGTGGGCGAACATGTCGCGCATCGTCACGACGCGCTCGTGGTACCACGCCTCCGAGACTTCGCCGTGCGCGCGCTTCTCTTCGAGCACGGTCATGATGTGTTCGCGGTCGATGATCTCGGGATGGTGATTGACGCCGAGGATGCGCGGCAGGCCGTCGTCGCCGCGCGCGAATTCGAGCATCGTCACGCCGTCGCTGGACTCGTCTTCGCGCGCGATGATCGTGGCCGAGGAGTGTTCGGCGATCAGATCGAAGAGCCGGTTGTCGACGACGCGGAAGTGGCGGCGGTCGGGCAACTGCTTGGCGAACTCTCCGAACCACGGATGCGCCGCGGCTTCGTTGGTGAGGACATTCTCGGGCATCCCGTTGCTCTTCTCGGCGCGCAATTCCGGACGCGCCGCGCCGGACCAGCGGCACATCAGGCCGAAGCTGTGGCAGACGCCGAGGAGCGAGGCGGTGGGATGCGCAGCGATGTCGTCGAAGAGGCGGAACAGCGGCGCTTCCCATGCGGGATTTTCGGCGATGCCCTGGCTCTCTTCACGGACGCCGTCGTTCATGCGCGGATCGAGATGACCGGGACCGCCGGTGCCGACGTAGAGCCGGAAACGTCCGTTCGGCGATTGCGGGATCTGCAGCGCGCGGCGCACGTCGAACGACAGCACGCGGACTTTCGTGCCGGCTGCGACGAGCGCCTCGCGATGCGGCTCCGCCGATTCGAGCACGGCGTGAACGAGCGAGTCGTGGCCGAGGTTCGGCCAGGCGTGGTTCATGTCGAGGATGGCGACGTCGATGCGGTCGCGGTAGGGCCGCGGCTCGGAATCCGCCACGCGGACGTATTCGAAGAAATCGTACGTCTCGTGGATGTCGCGTCGTGGCATGGGTTTCGTCAAATGACGCCGTGCTCCGTCTCGCTGATGATGTAGTCGACGACGGCGCGCAGGTCTTTGGTCTCGTCGAATTTCTGCAATTGCCGGTCCGCCCCGGTCCCTCGGGCGACGATCGTCCGCGCGTAGTAGACCGCCTCGCGCGATCCGAGCTCGTCGACGACGTCGTCGACGAACGCGAGCAACTCTTCGAGGAGATCGGTGTACGGCACCTCTTCGTTCCGGCTGAAATCGATCAGCTTTCCCTGGATTCCGAAGCGCGCCGCGCGGGCCTTGTTCTCGTTGAGCAGCATGCGCCGGTAGAGGCGCCAACCCATGTTGCGACGGTAGAGCGTCCACAGTTTGTAGGTGATGGCCTGGAAGAGCGCGGCGATGCAGATGGTCTCTTCGACGCGCATCGGGACGTCGCAGATGCGGTATTCGAGCGTCGGGAAGAATGGATGCGGACGAACGTCCCACCAGATCTTCTTCGCGTTGTCCATGCAGTTCGTTCGGATGAGCAGTTGCACGTACTCCTCGTACTCGCTGTTCGACCGGAACGAGTCGGGGATCCCGGTGCGCGGGAAGCGCTCGAAGACTTTGGCGCGGTAGCTTTTCCAGCCGGTGTTGTGACCGCACCAGAACGGCGAGTTGACCGACAGTGCGAAGACGTGCGGCAGGAAATAGCGCGCCGCGTTCATGACCTGGATGCGCGTTTCGAGGTCTTCGATGGCGACGTGGACGTGCAATCCGAAGATCAGATTCGCGCGCGCGACCATCTGCAGGTCGTAGACGATCTGGTCGTAGCGCTCGTTCGATGTGATGGGCACGCTGGCCCAATGCGAGATCGGATGCGTACCCGAGGCAGCGATGCGCAGGCCGCTCTCGCGGCAGAGATTGATGATCTCGCGCCGCAGCCTCGTCACTTCGCGCCGCGCGTGCTCGACGTCGGTGCAGATCGGCGTCCCGACCTCGATGACCGCCTCGTGCATCTCGCGCTTGATCTCTTCCTTGAGGCGCTTTTCCCCTTCCGCGAACATCTCCGCGATGTGCGACCGCAGCTGACGTGTCTCGGGATCGACGACCTGAAACTCCTCCTCGATGCCGAGGGTGAATGTAGGTTGTGGAGGCATGGGCGGGAGTCTACCAGTGGAAGTGCTAACGGCGGATTGCCACCAACGCAATCGCTGCGAGAGCGACACCGAGTGCAATCAGCATGCGCGGGTCGAATGCGGGAACGCCTGTTGGAGCGACTGCTGTTAGCACGACATCGTTACCGGTCCCGCCGTTGTAGCTGATCGTGTATTTGAAACCGCCTGGCCCGCTGGCGATTACTGCGTCCTGCGGTAATCCCGCAAATGTTCCGATCACGGGATCGGCAGCATCGTTGTCGATGATGACGAACTGATTGCCCGAAGGGACACCGGCCCCACTGCCGGCCAGGGTGAGCGTGGCGCCTGCGAGGTTGACAATCCCGTTCACATGAAGGTTGCTGAAGGACGACAACGACGCGCCGTTGATGATCTCCTGGTAAATAACTCCCGGCGCCAGCGCGACACTGCCGCTGTTGGCTACACCCGTTCCCATGTTTCCAGGATTGAAGGAACCTCCGGTGATGCTGAGGATACCGGCGCTGGCACTATCCGAAAGGTTGAACGACCCGGCGCTCTGCGCGAACGAGGCTGGAAGCGTGCCTCCGCCATTGAGCGTGAACACTCCGCCACTGTGGGTGAATATGCCGGAGTACGTACTGTGCCCCGTCCATGTCTCGGCGCCACCGCTCACGATCGTGGTGCCGATGCCGATCACAGCGCCGCTATACGTGGCGGGCGGCGAATTCTGGATGGTCAGTTTGCCCCCGCCGCCGAGATCGACGGTCCCGGCGCCACTGAGGGACGCGATCGTGTCGGTTCGTGAGTTGACACTGAAGAGTGCTCCTGAGGGGATGTCGAGCGTTACGTAATCCGGAATGACATTGTCGCCACCGAGTTCGAGCGTGTTCGTATTCGGGCCGGTGGCGCCCCAGAGCACGCCGCCGGCGAAATCGTTACCGGAATTCGCCAAAACGAACTTGTTACCATCCACGCCTCCCATCCCAAAACGGCCGCTGCCGGTGACGCGCCCTGAGAAGGTGAGCGAGTCGCTTAGGTACATGCTCATGCCGACGTTCATCCCGAGCACCACCGTGCCGGTGAGCGTGGTTGTGTTGGCGGTTAGAGCCCCATCGCCGTTTTGCCCCACGCCGTTCACGGTGACGTGCTCGGCTGGGAAAACAAAGCTGCCGAAGTTGAGGGTGCCCCCGCTGTTGACGAGCGTGCCATTGGCAGGAGTGTCGTCCGCCGCTCCAAGAGCGTGCGCACTTGCAGCACTCAGATAGCCGGCGTTCACCTGCACCTGCCCCGTGAATGTGTTGTCGCCGAACAGGACCCAGAAGCCGGGTCCTGTCTTGATAATGCTGCCGCTGCCGATCACGTCGTCGTCCATCGTGCCGATGCCCCCGTTAAAAACAAATTTGTCGCCGATGCAGTGCAAGGTGAGCGTCATCCCATTCAAATCGATCGGCGCGGCCGCGAGAAAGTCCCCAAGCTTTAGGACGCCGGTAGTAACAGAGAAGGTTGTTGGCGCTGCAAGTGTCAGCGGAACGAGAATTCGGGTATCCCCAGTCAGGCCGGGATTGCTCGAGATGCCTCCGGCTCCGAGCAGAATCAGGTTGCCGGAAAGGACATATGGGGAGCCGGTAACAGTGATGGAGTTGAACGCTGTGCCGCCCGGGAAATCGTTGGTATTCGACATATGGGAGGCGCCCGGTGGAAAGACCAGGTCGTCGCCGGCGACCGGAGCGATGCCGCCCCAATTGGAAGCGGCACTCCAAAGAGTTCCGGTCGTTCCAGTCCATGTACGTGTCGCGCCGGACGCGCTGTTTGCGAGGAGAAGAAGCAACAGAATAAGGGTCCGCATAAGGGTTCAGATCGCTTGCTCGACATCCTTGCTCGTGTTCAACGTCTGTGGCCACGTTCCCGTCAGCTCGAGCTTTCTTCCGCTCGTGACGATCTCGATCAGCGCTTCGGCCATGTTCTCGACTACCCACTTGAAGTTCTCTTCGCCGACCGAGGCCAGGTCGGCGTCGGGAGCGCAGTTCATGAAGTCGATGGCGATCGGGACGCCGTCGCGTACCGCGAACTCCACCGTGTTCATGTCGTAGCCAAGGGCATCACACAAAGCGATCGCGTCGCGGCGCACGCGGGCTTCGAACTCCGGGTCCATCGGCGGCGGATTCTTCACGTAGCGCAGGTGGTGCGGCTGCTTCGGGTCGTAATGCATGATGTGCACGCGGCTGCGGCCGAGGACGTAGCAGCGGTAGTAGCGGTCGAATTCGATCGCTTCCTGCGCCATCATGGTCAGGTCGCGGGTCTGGTCATACGCGGCGAAAAACTCCTGCTGGTTGTCGCACTTGTAAACGTCCTTCCAGCCGCCGCCGTACGCCGGCTTCATGAAGATGGGGAAGCCGAGGTAGGCGAAGACTTCATCCCAGTTCACCCAGCGCATATTGCGAAACGACTTGGCCTCGGTGCTCGGCGGAAACTCTTTGTGGGGCAGGAGCACGGTCTTCGGAACGGCCACGTTGACGGACTTTGCGACGAGGTTGTCGAAGAACTTGTCGTCGGCGGACCACCAGATCGGGTTGTTGACGATCTGCACGCCGGACGCCGCGGCGCACTTCATGTACGTGCGGTAGAACGGGATCTCGTGGCTGATGCGGTCGAGGATCAGATCGTACGGAAAGACGCCGTCATCTTTGATGTACGAGATCTCCGCGGGCATGGCTTCGACCCGATCGCCGCCGCGCGAGTTGATGGCGTCGATCAACGCCCAGGGGAAGGTGTCTTCCATGCCGAACACGAGTGCAATTCGCTTTTTTCGCATTGATTTCTCCGGGCGGCGGATCGTATAGAATCGCCCGCCCTGCCGCAAACGAGCCAAACGATATGTACAGCGAACACGTCCACTGGCACAGCAACGCCCTCGGCCGCCCGATGGAGTTTCTCTGGTACGGCAAGTTCGGCCGGCCGGTGATGCTCTTCCCGACGTCGGCCGGACGCTTCTCCGAAAACGCCGACCGCGGCATCCCCGACTCGCTCGCGGACAAAGTCGACAATGGTGAGATTCAGCTCGTGCTCGTCGACACGGTAAACGAGGAGAGCTGGTACAACCGCAACGTTCATCCCGCCGTCCGTGCGGCGCGTCATGCGCAGTACGACGCGTATCTCCGTCACGAGCTGGTGCCGTACATCTTCAACCGCGCACAACGCGGCGACCTGGCGGTTTACGGCGCGAGTTTCGGCGCGTATCACGCCGCGAATTTCGCGGCGCGCTATCCGGACGTGGTCAGCCGCGCCATCTGCTTCTCCGGCATCTACGACATCCACGCGCAGCTCGACGGCTACTGGGACGAGAACTGCTACTTCAACTGCCCCACTGCCTACATCCCGAACATGGACGGCGAGTGGGCGGGCAAGCTCTCGCGAGTCGACTGGATCATCGCCACCGGCGAATACGACACGATCGTCGACAAGAACCGCGAGTTCTCGTCGATGCTCTGGTCGAAAGGGATCCCGAATCACCTCGAGATCTGGCCCGGCGTCTTCGGGCACGACTGGCCGTGGTGGAAAGAGAACCTGCGGCGCTTCCTCTGACGGGCTGAGGCGTTATTAGCGAAATATCGCCCGACGCCTGCGGCTTCAAACGGTACTCACACGCACGTAGTTTGCAAGCCCGGGAGTCCTCTCATGCGTCAGTCCGCGATCGTCGTCGTCGTTCTTGCCATTGCCATCTCTGCCTCGGCGCAATTCGTCGCCGATTCGCATGTTCGCGCGGAACGCGCGGACGGCACGGAAGTGGTCCTGCCGCCGGGCGCGGAGCCGAGTTGCGGGTTCATCGTCGAATTCGTCGCGCCACCGATCGCGGCGAACGCCGCCGCGAAGACGGCCATCGACTACCAGGCCGGATTCACCCGTTTCCGCAATGACTTCGCCAACATCCTGAACGCGAAACGGAGCGCCAAGACGGCGATAGAGCCGGAGATCAGGCGCGAGTTCTCCGTCGTCTTCAACGGTGTTGCGATCGATGCGCCGCGCGAAGCTCTCGATCAGATTCGCGCACTGCCGTACGTCAAACGCGTCGTCGCCGATGTTCCCATGCACGCGCTTGCGGACAGCCCCAACCTCACGCTCATCAACGCTCCGAAAGTGTGGTCGTCGCTTGGTTCGCGCGGCGCCGGGGTGACGGTGGCCATCATCGATACCGGCATCGACTACACGCATCCCGCTCTCGGCAGCGGTTTCGGACCGGGATTCAAAGTCAAAGGCGGCTGGGATTTCGTCAACAACGACGCCGATCCGATCGACGATAACGGCCACGGCACTCACGTTTCCGGCATCGTGGCGGGGCAATCGGACGTCATCACGGGCGTCGCTCCGGACGTGTCGCTCATGGCCTACAAAGTCCTCGGCGCGAATGGCAGCGGCAGCGAATCGAATGTGATCGCCGCCATCGAGCGCGCTGCCGATCCGAACCACGACGGCAACACCGCCGACCACGTCGACGTCGCCAACCTCAGCCTCGGCGGAGGCGGCAATCCTGACGATCCCGGTTGTGTGGCCATCGACAATGCCTCCGCCGCCGGCGTCACGTTCGCCATCGCCGCGGGAAACGCCGCGTTCGTGAATGGAATCATTACCTACCACAACATCGGCAGCCCTGGGACTGCGCGCAGCGCGATTACCGTCGGCGCGAGCGATCTCGGCGACAACATCGCCAGCTTTTCGTCGCGCGGTCCGAACATGAAAAACATGGCCATCAAGCCGGACGTGATCGCGCCGGGCGTTTCGATCCTGTCGTCATTGCCGGGCAACAACTACGGCAATCTGAGTGGGACCTCAATGGCCTCGCCGCATGTGGCCGGAGCGGCGGCGCTCCTCAAATCGCTGCACCACGACTGGACGCCGGCGCAGATCAAGCTGGCACTGATGAACAACGCCACGTTCGTGCGCGAGGAGATCATGTCCGACGGGGCGGGACGCATCGATGCATTTGCCGCCGCAACCGGCACGACCCGGATCGACCCTCCGTCGATCAGCCTCGGTCTGGCTCCAATCGAAATGCCCAACTGGACCGCCACGCGCTCGCTGCACCTGACCAACAACGGCACGCAATCGGTGACTTACACCGTCAAAGCGACCGTGTCGGCGGGCGAGAAGGTGACGCCGTCAGCGACGTCGGTGACCATCCCCGCGGGCGGCGCAACGGACCTCTCCCTCAACTTCGCAATCGATAATACGTTGACTCCGCCCAGCTTCCAGTCGTTGACCGTTGGAGGCCAGATCGTGCTCACCAACTCCGCCGTTGCCACGGACGTCCACAACATCCAGTTCGCGTTCTCGAAAGCGGCGCGCGCGACGGTTACGTTCGACCGCGCCTATCCCGACTCGCGATGGGTGAATGACACGCGGACGAACATCGTGACGGCGGCGTTCCTCGACGACAACACGTCCGAGGTGTTGATGGGCAGCGGAACGTATGACCTGGTGATCTACACGCCTGAATTCAACTTCACGACCGGCGCGATTACCGGCGCCGATCTCATCACGCGCGAAGGCGTAGCGCTCAACAAGGACACAACGATCGCACTCGACTCGACCAGCGTTCCGCACACGGTGACATTCGCCGGACGCACCGAGACCGGCCAGACGCTGGCCGGCAACGGCTACGCCAGCAGCATGCGCATCCTGCTCGGCTCAACCGGCAGCGTTACATCGATCCTCTATCCGTGGGCTCCCGTGCACTCGATGCACGCCTCCGACATGAGCACCGGCAAGTCGCTGCTCGTTTACGAGGCGCTGCTCGATACGACGGCGAATAACTACTACATGATTCAGCATCCGGCTCTTGCCGGCGTGAGCGACGACGTGAGCCTGACTACCGGCGGCTCCGCGTTGCGCGGCGGCACCGTGCAGCTGGCGTTTCCGGCGGCATCGCGCGGCGACCGGCGGTTGACCGTCACCGCGACCACTCCCTCCTCGGGCGGCGGCATTTCGGCGACGAACATCATCGATGAGCCAATCATCAACGGGCGCGTCTTCGTCTCTCCGGACGTCAATCCCAGTTACACGTACGGCATCGGCTTCACCGCGATTGCCGACACTGCGACGCAATACACGACGCCGCTGCTGCGCGTCATCAACGACAAGCTAGTAGCCCCGACCTCCGCCGGCGTCCTGCCGTGGACCTACAGCGGTTCGAGCTACCAATTCGGCCTCGGACCTCGCTTTGCGTCATCGCAGCTCGTTCCCTCCGGCTCTCTCCGTTTCAGTTGGACGACGGACATGATCGGACCGCTCGGTGAGGTACGCATCGCCGACCGTAGCGGCACGAACACGCAGTTCGTTGACAATAAGGGCCTGCGATTTTCGGGCGTCGGATACTCCAACGCCGTCGATGTTTCCGCCAAAGGCGCGTACCACCTCGAGGCTACAAACAACGGAAGTCTTTACCCCGGAGTGAACAAGACTACCTTCGTCTCGATGGATCTCGATTCGACGCGCGCCGACTACCTCCCGCCGGTGCTGACGACGATGATGATGCTCGACGGCACCGGGGCCGTGGCGACGAGGCTCGACCCGCACGGCAGCGGCTCGCTTCTCTTTTCGGCCGCCGATTTCGCGCCAAACGGCAACAACCGCGTTTATCAGCCGATCCGCACCGACGCCACCGCTGTCTCGTATCGCTACGCGGGCGAGACCGCCTGGCGTCCGCTGACGGCGACGCAGGTGACGGAAGCTCCTGCAAACAGCGGAGCCGGAATCCTTTTTCGCGTCGACCTCGCCAGCGTCGCGAACGTGTCCGGAGGACTGGTCGACCTGAAGATCGACCTCGCTGACACCGCGGGCAATACGACGACCGAGACGATGGCGCCGGCGTTTTCGATTGGTCCGGAGTTGGCGCCGCGACGTCGCGCGTCGCGGTAGCGATTCGTCGATTCTCTCAGCGCTTCTGAGCCTCACCAGCAGATGAAAGTACGATGTCTGCGATGCCTGAACCCGACCCCGTAAACGTCGCCGTTGGCGGCGCGTCCTCGCCGAAGAATCGCGACGAGCGAACGCGATTCGATCCCGTCGCGTTTCCGCACGATCGTCCCGTGCGGCCGCACATCGAGCATGTCGACCGTCTGCAGACGCTGAACATCGACGCAGAGATTCTGGCGTCGGAGCTGAGAAGGGCGATCAAGGGTGAGGTTCGATTCGATGACGGATCGCGCGCGCTCTACGCGACCGATGCCTCGAACTACCGCCAGGTTCCGATCGGCGTCGTCCTTCCGCGCGACGCGGACGACGTCGTCGCCACCGTGGCACTCGCGCGCAAGCATGGCGCGCCGATCCTGGCGCGTGGCGGCGGGACGTCGCTGGCGGGGCAGTGCTGCAACGTGGCGGTGATCCTCGACTTCTCGAAGTACATGCACAACATCCGCGAGCTGAATGCCGGCGCGAAGTTCGCCATCATCGAGCCGGGCATCATCCTCGACGACCTTCGCAACGCAGCCGAGAAACACACGCTCACGTTCGGTCCCGATCCCGCCACGCACACGCACTGCACGCTCGGCGGGATGATCGGCAACAACTCCTGCGGCGTGCACGGACTCATGGCCGGCAAGACGGTCGACAACATCGAAGAGTTGGAGATCGTCACGTACGACGGCGTGCGCATGCGCGTCGGGCCGACTTCCGAAAGTGAGCTCGAAGCGATCATCGCCGAGGGTGGGAGAAGAGGTGAGATCTACGCGGGGATGAAACGCATTCGCGATCAATACGGCGATCTCATTCGCGCGAAGTATCCGAAGATTCCGCGGCGCGTTTCCGGCTACAACCTTGATGCGTTGCTCCCCGAAAATGGCTTCAACGTGGCGCAGGCACTGGTCGGCAGCGAGTGCACTTGCGTCGTCGTGCTCGAAGCGAAATGCAAGTTGGTCTACTCGCCGCCGTCGCGCACGCTCGTCGTCCTCGGCTACGACGACATCTACGAAGCGGCCGATGACGTGCCGCGCCTGCTCGAGTTCAAACCGATCGGACTGGAGGGCATCGACGACCGCCTCATCGCCGACATGAAGGCGAAAGGTTTGAACGTCGACAAGATTGACTTACTCCCGCCCGGCAAAGGGTGGCTTCTCGTCGAATTCGGCGGCGAGACGAAGGAAGCCTCGGACGGCTACGCGCGGACGATGATCGCGTCGCTGGCCTCAGCGCCCTTCAAAACATCGCACCGTCTCTACGACGACAAAAAAGAAGAAAAGAGCGTCTGGGCCATCCGCGAGTCGGGCCTCGGCGCAACGGCGTTCGTGCCCGGCAAAGGCCACACTTGGGAAGGGTGGGAGGATTCGGCGGTCGATCCGAAGCACCTCGGCAAGTACCTTCGCGAGCTGCGCACGCTGCTGAACAAATACAACTACACCGGCGATCTCTACGGCCACTTCGGCCAAGCCTGCGTCCACACGCGCAACAATTTCGATCTCGAATCGGCTGCCGGCATCGCGAAGTTCCGCGCGTATCTCGATGAAGCGGCGGATCTCTGCATCAAATACAACGGCTCGCTCTCCGGCGAGCACGGCGACGGGCAGTCGCGGGCGGACCTGCTGCCGAAGATGTTCGGGCCGGAGCTGATCAACGCCTTCAACGAGTTCAAGTCGCTCTGGGATCCGGAGTGGAAGATGAATCCCGGCAAGGTGGTGATGCCGTATCACCCCACCGAGAACCTCCGGCTCGGCGCGGACTTCGATCAGTGGTCGCCGGCGACGCACTTTCATTTTCCCGACGACAACGGCCGCATCGACCGCGCAGTCGGACGCTGTGTCGGCGTCGGCAAATGCCGGCGCATGGACGGCGGGACGATGTGTCCGAGCTTCATGGTCACGCGCGAGGAGGAGCACTCCACACGCGGCCGAGCGCGGCTGCTGTTCGAGATGTTCGAGGGGAAGGTCATCCCCGCGAACTGGAACAACGAGGCGGTCAAAGACTCGCTCGATCTCTGCCTTGCGTGCAAAGGGTGCAAAGGCGATTGCCCGGTCAATGTCGACATGGCCACGTACAAGGCGGAGTTTCTGTCGCACTACTACGCGCGGAAGCTGCGGCCGGTCGCAGCGTATTCGATGGGATGGATCTACTGGTGGGCGGGCATGGCGCAGATCGCGCCGGCGATTGCGAACGCGGTGATGTCGCTGCCGATTTTCAAGACGCTCGGCGGCGTGGCGAAGCAGCGGACAATGCCGCGCTTCGCGAAGACGACATTCGTCGAGCAGTTCAAAAAGCGGCCTTCGATTTCGAAATCGAAGAAGGTTCTGCTCTGGCCGGACACGTTCAACAATCACTTCCATCCCGCCACCGCGAATGCCGCAACCGACGTGCTCGAAGCCGCAGGCTACGAAGTGATCATCCCGCGCAAACGCCTCTGCTGCGGACGTCCTCTCTACGACTGGGGCTTCCTCGGCATGGCCAAAACTCTCTTGCGCGAAACGATGGAAGCGCTCAAGCCGGAACTTGACGCAGGCATCCCGATCGTCGGCCTCGAACCGAGCTGCGTCTCCGTCTTTCGCGACGAGCTGCCGAACCTCTTCGCCGGCGATGTGGACGCGATGCGACTATCGAAGGCCGTGAAGACGCTGCCCGAATTCCTGTTGGATGAAGGGATTGAGTTGCCGAAATTAAAAGGCAAAGCGCTCGTCCAATCGCACTGCCATCACAAAGCGATCCTCCACTTCGACGACGAAGAAAAAATCCTGAAGAAGCTCGGACTCGAAGTCGATTATCCCGACTCCGGCTGCTGCGGCATGGCCGGCGCCTTCGGCTTCGAGCCCGACAAATACGAACTGTCGATGCGCGTCGGCGAACGCGTGTTGCTGCCCGCAGTGCGCGAAGCGTCGCGCGAAACGATCATCATCGCCGACGGCTTCAGTTGTCGCGAACAGATCGCGCAAGGAACCGATCGCGAAGCGCTTCACCTCGCGCAGGTTCTGGAGATGGCTCTTCGCAACGAAGCGGCAGGCGAACTCCCCGAACGGCGCTATCTGGATGACGCCGCGACGCTCGATGTTCCGAAGCTGGTTTGGAAAGCGGCAGGGATCGTTGGCGGCATCGCGCTGTTTGCGGGAGGGATCGCGTTGCTGCGTCGGAAACGGCGCAAGAAGTCGAACGTTGGCTGATTGACGGTTGCGTCGCGCGCGCGGAGGCGCGCCGTCACAATGCAGCCCCGCGCTCTGCGCTGGGTGCACGGGCACGGGCACGGGCGGAAGTCTCGGCCGCGGAGGCGGCCGTCACAAGTCTGCCGAGACCTTTTAGTGGCCGCCTCCGCGGCCACGAATTGTCGTCACGACCGAAAACCCCGCGCAAAGCGCGGGGCTGCATTGTGACGGCGCGCCTCCGCGCGCGACCGGGCCCTAGGTGCAGCGATCAACGGCAACGTGAATTCGACACGTGGCTGATGCCGGCCAACCAACCCACCGCGCGGTCACCACGTCCGCCGGAGCGGATGTGCCTCGGTGTTGAAGACGACCTTGTTCAGATCGAGCGCGGATTCCGGCGCGAAGAGGAGGTAGAGGTACTTCAACGTCTCGGCGAGGAAGTAGCTTGGCATCAGGTCGCTCTTCTCCATCGTCACCACGCTCTTGAGCGTCGTGTAACCGGCTTCGGTGCGGCAATGGGCGATGAGTGAATCGAAGAACGTCTTGCCCATCATCAGATAGCGATCGTCGTGGGTGGCGCGGTGGAGGTACCAGGCTGACTCGATGATCTCGGGGCGGAGTTGATAACCGGCGTGCTTGATCGTCATCGTGCGGTAGTCGAGGACCTCGGGCTCGATGCCGCGCAGCGTCCACATGCGGAAGCACGATTCTTCGAGGCGACGTCCGCGTTTGACGTCGCCGCCCATCACCAGCACGGCAGGGAGGAACGCGTGCAGCGCGCCGAATTCGGATGACGTGCGCTTGCCCGTGTCCATGTTCACTTCGCCATACCAAAGGCCGTATGGTGTCTCATCGGCTAGGTGCTTGTTCAACGCGGCGATGCTGGTCTTCCACATCGACTCGCAGTCTTTATCGCCGAACAGGCGCGAGCATTTCAGCAGGTATTCGTAATAAGAATCGATGCCGCCGCCGACGTGACTGGCCTTCCCGACCCAGGCGCCGGTCTCGACGTCGATCTCTTCGCCAACGAGATCGATCTTCGAGCGCCGCTTGTACAACTCCACGATGGCGCGCTTCGCTTTTTCGAAGTAGACCGGCTTGTTCGTCAGCTTGCTCAGCGTTCCGAATTCGAGGATGAGCGTGCCGATCTCCGCGGGATTGGAGCGTACGCCGGAGGTCTTGCCGGTGCGCAGGTTGACGTACATGTACGGCATGCCGGTGGGCGTATTGAACGCGGGCAGCAGGCGGGTGCCGAGGTCGTCGGCGAGGTGGAGGAGGCGGGCGTCGCCGGTGAGTTGATAGCCGGAGAGGAGGCCGCCGAGGAGTCGGATCGTCACCTCGAACACCTTCACGTCGATGTCTTTGTCGAAGGAGAGGCGATCGACGATCAACGTCTTTGCCTTCGCCGCTTCGGCGTCGAAGCCCATCAGGATGAGCGTGTCGAGCGAATCGACGGGAGTCATCAGCAGCGACTGGCCGTACCAATCGCGCGGCTGTTTCGTGAGCGGGCGAAGTTCGTCGTGGCCCCACGCGTATTGCTCGTACGCTTTCCACGAATGGAGAAACTCGGCGCGAACCTTGGCCGCCATGGCGGCGCGATCGACCGGAGGCGCAGCGAACGCGGTCTGCGAGATCAGGAGCAACGCGATGGCGACGATGCCGGTCTTCATGACCGGCGAGTATAGCGAGCGGTGAGGATGGCAAGAACCGCGCGGTATTACCGGAGATCCTGACGTCTTCCGCTTCGCGGTCGCGTCAGGATTCGCGCGCTGGTTACCGCGCCCGCTGGCGGAGAGAGAGGGATTCGAACCCTCGGTAGAGCTTTAGGCCCTACGACGGTTTAGCAAACCGTTGGTTTCAGCCACTCACCCATCTCTCCGTGGCGGAACCGTGGTGCCAAATGCACAGCGCAGAATGCGGATCGTACATCGCCAATTCCCGGGAGTGTCATCTCGCCGCGACAGCGAGTTATTGCGGAGTTCACTGGCACAGTTCGTGAAGCCGATTAGCTCGCCTCACGCATGTCGTTACGCAGTTCTTGCGGTATCGATTTTCAACGCGAAGGAGACTCTCATGGCGAATACAAGCAAACGCGGTTTTGCATCGATGGATGCGAGCAAACAGCGTGAGATTGCAAGCAAAGGCGGACGGGCTGCCCACGCAAAAGGGACCGCTCACGAATTCACATCCGATGAAGCGCGCGTAGCAGGGCGGAAAGGCGGCGAGGCAGTGAGCCGCGACCGCGCCCACATGTCGGCGATCGGCCGCGAAGGTGGTCACAGCCGCGGACGCACGCGCCAGCCGGGCATCGCCGGCAACACAGGCTCGATGGACACCGAGCGTCAGAATTACATCGGCCACGGCAGCGACCGCGGCACGTTCGAGGAGTCGAATCGCAACCCGTCGCCGCAGTCACGGCAGGAAAGCGGAAACGATTTCCGCGGCGACAACAACGCGAATCGCGGCTCGTTCTGAGCAGCGCGCAGCGCTGATTTCACGGCCTGGCCTCTACGAATCTAGTTGGATCAAGCACTGTTGGCGGAGGCTAGGCCAACCAACGCTCGGCGCGTCGCCGTGTCCCCGGCAGGGATCGAACCTGCGACCCACAGCTTAGAAGGCTGTTGCTCTATCCGACTGAGCTACGAGGACAGAAGAGCGGAAGGAAAAATTGGTCGGGGCGAGAGGATTCGAACCTCCGACCCCCTGCTCCCAAAGCAGGTGCGCTACCAGACTGCGCCACACCCCGACGAGGAACTCCTCACAACTGCTTCGCGGCGAGCGCGATTCCGTCAGACCGCCTTTGCGCGATCGATCCGGCGCGCCGGCAGCGCCGTCTCCCACTGTTTGGCCGACGGAAGATCGAGCATGAACTCGAAGGCGTGGTTATGCGCGCGCAGGCGCAGTACCTTGCCGGCCACCGTGTGTCCGGTCGCCGTCTCGTCGTCGTACTCGACTTCCTCGATGACGGCCAGATCGATCGATGCCTGCAGATCGCGATTCTCGTAATTGATCGACTCCGCGGTCAGCGCCAGCGCCACCGGAATCTGTTCCATCCCTTCGAGCAGGCACGCCCGGCTGCAGACGCGGGCCGATGCTTTGTGCTTCGCCAGGACCTGTTCGACGTGGTCCTTGCTGCGCATCCGGAAGTAAGCCCAGACCAGGATCGCCAGAACGATGACACCGATGACCGTTAGGGTTTCAAGCTGAGTCATTCGCTAACCTCCTGAGGTCGTGCTCTGCGTGACGGAAAAAAGCGTACCCCTTTTTGACCGGTTCGTCACGTGTTTGTCTTCGAAATGATTTAGGCGGACCGATCCGGTGATTGCGTTAGTGCTCACCCGGCGGCTTTGGCTTGGCAGCGGCCGGCTTGGCCGGTGCGATCGTCAGATTTGGATCGGCCGCGATGTGAGCCGGCGGTTCGACGACGATCACGCCGAGGTTCTTCAGCGCCTGACGGGCTTCCGTGCCCGCGGTCGGAACGAGACAGCGTTCGTCCCACAACTTCTTGTACAGATCGATCGCGCCTGGTTTGTCGCCCGTGACGACGCGATTCTTTGCCTCCTTCATCATCACGTACACCGCTTCCCCTCGGCTGTCGAACTCCTCCCGCACCATCTTCTCCACCGAAGCGATAGGCAGGCGGCCACCGACACTCTCGACGCGGCGAAGAACGATGCCCTTTGCATCGGCAAGGACGGCCGCCGGAAGTTTTCCCGTCTCCCCGAATTTCTCGATCGTCACGCGATCCTCCGGAAGAACGATCTCGAAGCTAAGGCAGCGGTCCGCGTCGCGCACGAGCTCCTCTGAATTCAGCAGCGGAGAACGTTCGGTTTCCTTCGACGACGCCGGCAACCAGTACAGGACGAGCGGAGCGTCGAGCAACGGTCCGCCCTTTTCGAGGAAGTGCCACGGAACCAGACGTTCGTAGGGATCGCCGGTGCCGGGACCGGATCGCGCGCCTCCCCGCCGTGACTGCGCAAACGCATGCAGCGGGAGGAGCAGCAAACAGAAAACGACGACAGCCGTTGCACAGGCGGAGATCTTCCGAAGAAGAGACATGGACATGAGCATAGGACGGCTCCGGAGCTCGAACGTTTCTCACGTCCCGGAGACCGAGAGCGAGCTGACGTAGCTTGCGAAGACCTCGTTGAACAACGCTCCGGGCCGGCGCGCACGCAGGCGTTCAACGATGTCCGGCCCGTCCAATCCGAGCTTGTGAAGGATGAGACTTGCCACAAGCGCCGAGCGGTTGAAGCCCATCCCGCAATGCGAAAGGACGCGATGTCCGCTCCGGACGAGATGCGCGCCGAAGAGCGCGACCGCCTCGAGACGGGCAAGGTCCGGCAGTTCTTCGTCGTAGATCGGAAAGTAGACGTAAAGGCACGACGCAGGAGCGGTGGGGATGCACTCGTCCAGGCCACCCTCCATATCGATCACCACATCGATACCGTGGCCGGCAACACTCTCCCAATCGCTGATCGCAGGCGAGATGAAGAGGAGTCCGGAATCGTCGACTTGAAAGATGTTCATGCGAGAGGAAAGGCGGCTGTGGCCGCGAAATACTAGCTCAGAGGTTGTGAAGAAAGGTTCGGGACGATTTGTCATCCAGAGCCGCCGCAGCCGGGAGTCGCGAAGCGACGGAACGGCGGAGGACGGCGAAGGAACTCAAGATGCGCAGTCCCAGCCGCAGCCCGCGTAACGCGCGCGGTCCCAGCGCAGCGCGCGTACTTTCCAGAGGGTTCCAACGCAGCTCGCGTAACTTGAGATCCGTCGCCGTCCTTCGCCGTTCCATCGCTTCGCGACTCCCGGCTTGGCGGCTCTGGATGACAGTCTTTCCCTCCGCCCAACTTCGGCGTTAACCCGGCGTCTAATTCTCCGTACAAGGCAGGAGCAACTCGGAGAAACTGCATGCGGAAGCTATGGAAAACGTTGTTCATACTGGTCGTGCTGGCGGGTGTCAGCGCCGGCGTTTACGCGTGGACGCGCAGCGGCAAGAAGGGTGATGGCGGCTTCAAAGAGGTCGAGGTCACGCAGGGCTCGATCGTCGAGAAAGCCGTCGCCGTCGGACAGATTCAGCCGAGGCAGAAGTTCTCGGTGAAATCGAAGATCTCGGGGATCGTGAAGCGGGCGCTCGTGCAGGTTGGCGACACCGTCAACGCCGGCGATCCGCTGTTCGAGATCGCGCCCGATCCGACGCCGATGGAAGTGACCGAGGTCGATCGCCAGGTCGAATCGGCGGCCGCGTCGTTCCGGAAAGCCGAGGGCGACTACCAGCGGTCGTTGCAGCTCTCGAAGTCGGGTGTGCTGCCGAAGACTGACGTCGAGGCGAAGAAAGAGTCGTACGACCTCGCGCGCGTGGCGATGACCAAGGCCGAGCAGAATCGCGATCTGACGCGCAAAGGACGGCTCACGGTTTCGGGAACGGAGTCGATCATCCGCGCGCCGGCGGCGGGAACGATTCTCACGCGGACGGTCAATCCCGGTGATCCGATCGTCCCGCTGACGTCGTATCAGCCGGGCACCGAGATGGCGACCGTCGCCGACATGCGCGATTTGATTTTTAAAGGAACCGTCGACGAGATCGACGTCGGCAAACTCTCCGTCGGCATGACCACGCGCATCAAGGTCGGCGCGCTGCCGACCGACATCGTTACCGGCCGCGTTTCGCGCATTGCGCCGCAGGCGCAGCAGAAAGAAGGCGCAACGCTGTTCGACGTCGAAGTCGAGCTCGAGCCGAGCAAGATCACGCTGCGCGCCGGTTACTCGGCGAATGCGGACGTCATCATCCGCGAGAAGAAGGACGTGCTGGTCATCCCTGAGCGCCTCGTCACGTTTGGCGACGGCGGCAAGAAAGCGACGGTCGAAGTTCCGGGCAGCGATCCGAAAAATCCGAAGAAGCTCGACATCAAGACGGGCATCTCGGATGGACTGAATGTCGAAGTGGTGTCGGGATTGACGAAGGGTCAGAAGCTCGTGGAGCGGCCGCCGAAAGAAATCTCGTAGGCTCCAATGAAAGACGTCCTCAAACAACTCGCCCGCGATCTCAAAGCGGAGAAGCTGCGCACGTTCCTCACGATCTTCGGAATCGTCTGGGGCACGGTCGCGATCAGCCTCATGCTCGCCTTCGGCACCGGGCTTCACAAGCAGCTCATCAAGTCGACGGCAGGCCTCGGCGACCGCATCGTCATCGCGTGGCCCGGACTCACCTCGATTCCATACGAAGGCCTCGGCAAAGGACGGCGCATCCGCATTCGCGAGGACGACCTCACCGCGATCCGCGGCAATGTTCCGGGATTGAAGGCTGTCTCCGGCGAGTACTCGAACAACATGAAAGTCGTCTACGGAACGAAGACGCTTTCCGTCGACACGTCCGGCGTCGTTCCCGAGTTCGGCGCGATGCGCAACATGATTCCGCAGATGGGCGGCCGCTTCATCGACGCCGTCGATTACAACGAGCAGCGGCGCACCGCGTTCCTCGGCAACAGCCTCGCCAAAGATCTATTCGGCGCCTCGCCCGCCGTCGGGAAGATGATCAATGTCAACCAGTCGCCGTTCCTCGTGGTCGGCGTGCTGGCGGAAAAAGATCAGGACTCGAATTACAGCGGTCCCGACGATCAGAAGATGTTCATCCCGTCGACGACGTTCCGCGCGCTCACCGGAAACAAGTACGTTGACAACTTCGTCTTCCAGGCCGCGAACGCCGACGATACGAAGCAGGTCGTGAAGCGGGTCAGCGCGGCGCTTGGGAAACGGCTGCGCTTCAACGCCGATGACAAAGAAGCCCTTGGCGTCTGGGACACCACCGAGCAGTTCAAATTCTTCGACGTCTTCATGCTCGCATTCAACGCCTTCCTCGGCATCATCGGCGTGCTCACGCTCGTCGTCGGCGGCATCGGCGTGTCGAACATCATGAACGTGGTCGTCGAAGAGCGGACGCGCGAGATCGGTATCAAGATGGCCCTCGGCGCGAAGCAGCGTTACATCCTCGGGCAGTTCCTGATCGAGACGATGCTGGTCACGTTCCTCGGCGGCGCGATCGGATTCGCCATCGCACTCTCCGTCTGCGCGGTCTTCCCGAAACTCGGACTCAGCCAGTACGTCGGCGATCCGGTCGTCTCGCCGCTCGTGGCAATCCTGACGTCGCTCGCGCTCGGAATCGTCGGCCTCATCGCCGGCTACTTCCCCGCGCGCGACGCGGCGAGACTCGATCCCGTGGTTGCGATGAAGCTATGAAGAACGACCTGCACGTCATCCTCAATCTCTTCGCCACGTCGTCGCGGCTGCAGAAGAAGCGCGCGTATCTGACGATCGCGTCGATCGCGTGGGGCACGGTCGCCATCCTGCTGCTGCTCGCATTCGGTGAAGGTCTGAAGTTGCAGCTCGATAAGAACCGACGCTCCACCGGCGAGAACCTGGCCGTGATGTGGCCGAGCGAGACGACGAAGGCCTGGAAAGGGATGCCACCCGGCCGTCCGATTCGGTTGCGCATCGACGACGTCGATTTCATCCGCGAGCGCATGCCCGAACTGAAAGCGGTACACGGCGAACTGACCTCGGGCCGCAACGCCATGACCTACGGACGCAAGACCAAGAATGGACGCATCCTCGGCGTGAACTACATCTTCGGCGAAGACCGCAAGCATTACGCGCAGGACGGCGGACGCTTTCTGAATGCCGAGGATGAGGCCCAGCGCCGCCGCGTCATTTTCCTCGGCAACGATCTGGCCAAGGACATTTTCGGCGACGAGCAACCGGTCGGAAAAACGCTGCTCGTCAACAACGCCCCGTACACCGTCATCGGCGTGATGCAGAAGAAAACGCAGATGGGCGTTTACGGTGGCCCCGACGGCAACCACGCCGTCATTCCCATTACCACGTTCAAAGCGCAGTACGGGCGCGACCGGCTCAGCGTGATGGTGATCGAGACGCAGAAGCCGGAAGACATGAAGGCCGCGCTGAAAAAAGTGAACGAGCTTCTTGGCGGCAAGTATCGCTACGACCCGAGCGACGACCGCGCGCTGGCCACGTGGGACATGGTCAAGAGCTCGAAGACGACCGGCAACATCACCATCGGCATCCAGCTTTTCCTCGGCATCGTCGGCGCGTTGACGCTGCTGATCGGCGGCGTCGGCGTGGCGAACATCATGTACGCGGTCGTGAAGGAGCGCACGCGCGAGATCGGAGTGAAGATGGCCCTCGGCGCGAAGCAGCGCTGGATCATCGCGCCGTTCGTTCTCGAAGCGCTCGTCTACACCTTCATCGGCGGCGCGCTCGGCATCATCATCGCCACGCTGCTCGTGTCGCTGACGAGTTTCGTTCCCATCGAAAACAATCGCGTGATGTCGTTCCTCGGCCGCCCGACGTTGTCGCCGCAGATCGGCGTGGCCACGTCGCTGATCCTCGGCATGATCGGCCTCGCCGCCGGCTACTTCCCCGCGCGCCGCGCCGCCAGCGTCGACCCGGCATCGACGCTGAGGTATGAATAGGAGACCCGCAATGGCAAATGAACTGATCATCCGGATGGACGAAATCCGCAAGGTCTACGACACCGGCAAGGTGAAGGTCGAAGCGCTGAAGGGCATCAACCTCGAGATCGAAAAGGGGGAGATGGTGGCGATCGTCGGCCCGTCCGGCTCCGGCAAATCGACGCTGATGAATCTCGTCGGCTGCCTCGATACGCCGACCTCCGGCGTCTACGAAATCGGCGGCCAGGCAGTCTCCGGCGTGACGCGCGACGAGTTGGCGGAGATCCGCAATCGCCGCGTCGGCTTCGTCTTCCAAGCCTTCAATCTTCTTCCGCACATCACCGCGCTCGAAAACGTCGAACTGCCGATGCTCTTTGGCGGCGTGAAACCGCACGAACGCCGCGAACGCGCCTCCGAACTTCTCGACCGCGTCGGCCTCGGCGATCGTCTCGATCACAAACCGACCGAGCTTTCCGGCGGCCAGATGCAGCGCGTCGCCATCGCCCGCGCGCTGGCGATGGAGCCGGACATCGTCCTCGCCGACGAGCCCACCGGCAACCTCGACTCCTCCGCCGGCGGCGACATCATGTCCATCTTCACCGACCTCTGGCAGCAAGGCCGCACGCTCGTGATCATCACCCACGACCCCGCGCTGGCCCGCCGCGCGAGCAGGGTGGTCGAGATCCACGACGGACGCATCACGTCCGATCAGGCCACGAACGCTGCGGCGTAAGTTCCGGATTCGCGATAATGGCGTCATGCGCGCCGCCCTTCCTCTTCTGCTGATCGTCGCCACGTCCGCGTTCGGCCAGGCGAATCGCGATCCGAAGACGCTGATCGATGCGGAGCGGGCCAATGACACGCTCACCGCCCGGCGCGCGTTCGATGCGTCAGCGCGGGCGATGCTCACTCCGAAGTATCGCGAGGTCATCGAGCACTACGCGCCGTCATCGACGGATCTGAAATCGGCGTGGGGCGAGTTTGTCGCGGCGGACGGCATGCCATTCATGGCGCTGCAGATCGCACCGTCAAATGCAGCCTCGGTGAAGAGTGGCGAACGCATCACATTCTTCGGATTGGTGACGGACGAGAAGGGGAAGACGATCGCGACGTTCAACGAGCCGCAGACGGTGCTCGCATCGAACGGCGATCTCTTCCTCGAACGTACGCTCACGCTGCCGCTGCGAAAGAGCCGAGGAACGTTTGGCCTCGCGCGGCGCAGCGACGTCATCGGCCTCACGCGCATCGACTTCGATCCTGAACCGCTGACCGCAACCAGCAGCGGCATTTCGCGCGTCATCGTCTCCTCCGACGTTCACATCCTGCCGGCCGCGCAAGCGCCGCTCGATCCATTCGCCTTCGGCGGCACGAAGGTCGTGCCGAAGCCGGGAGCGTCGTTCAAACGGAGCGACGAAGTTTGGCTGTTCACCGAACTTCGCAATCCCGCGCTCGGCGCGGACGGCGCGCCGCACGTCACGACGAAAGTCGAGATCGAAGGCAGCGCGAAATCGATTCCGGGAGCGCCCGTGTCCGCCGAGGCGACGCCGCTCAAGGGTATGAAAGGGCACTTCGGAATCGGGAGCACGATCGATGTGACGCCGCTCCCGCCGGGCGATTACAACGTGAAGCTGACTGTGAACGACACGATCGCGAAGCAAACGTACAAGCGCGAGACGTTGATTCACATCCTGCCGTGAAAACTTAGAACACCATCTCCTCATCGCTGAGCCCGAAGTAGTGTCCCAGCTCGTGGATCACTGTCTCGCGAATCTGGCGATGCGCTTCGTCGCGTGTGCGGCTGACGCGGAGGATCGGACCGCGGAAGATTGCGATCTGGTCGGGCATGCGGAAGGCGTCGTAACTGCGTCGCGTCATCGGCGTCCCGCGATAGAGGCCGAGGAGCTCGCCGTGGCCGTGGCCGTGATCGTCGTCATGCAGAACGTCGAGATCCGAGGCGCTCGGCTCTTCCTCGACGACGACCACCACGTTATCGAGCAGCGACGCGAATCGCTCGGGCAGCGAGTCGAGCGCCTCTTCGACGAGGCGCTCGAACTCGGCGGGATTGACTGCCACTACCAGCCCGCAATGATGTTGAAGCCGGTCACCCAACCCTGCGTCGGGCGCTGGAATGGTTTCGCGGCATAGAACTCGAGCGGGATATACGCGAGCAGGAGGCGAACGCCTGCGCCGGCGCTGACAACCGGCACGCGGTCCGTCGAGTTGTTGCGAGAGAAACGGACATCGAGATGCTGATTGCTGCTCCACGCCCCGCCGGCGTCGACGAAGCCGAACAGCTCCGTCGGAACGAAGCCGCTGATGAGGCCGAACTGCTTCGTGCCGACCACCGGCACGCGCACTTCGAGATTCGCGACGCCGATCTTCGAACCGACCAGGCGGTCGAACACCGGACAGGCGGTCGAGCCCTGCACGCGCACGCACTCTTCGGGACCGATCGAGTTGATGTCGTAGCCGTGGATCAGCGAGTCCTGTCCGATGTAGAGCGGCGAAATTCTTCCGCTCTCCGAGTCGGTGCCGAAACGGCCGTAGTAGATGCCGCGCACCGCGACCGTGACAGGGTTGAAGAAGAAGTACTTCCGATAGTCGGCCAACGCAGTCTGGAACTTCAGATCGCCGGAAAACCCGGATAGCTCGTAGCGGTAACGCGTACCACGTACCGGTGAAAGGAATCCGAAGACGGAACTGTCACCGACAAACGCCGTGGCCGCGTGGCCGAGGCTCAGCGAGAAGTCGAACGGCGAGCGCACCGTCTCGTCGGCGACGAGGGTGTTGCCGACGAAGTACGCCGTTTCGGTTTCTTCCTTCAGCGACTGGTGCTGGAATCCGCCAGTGAATTCGATGCGGCGGGTCTGGCTGAACGGATATTGGACGACGCCAGAAACGTCGTCGAAGCGCTGGATTTGGCGGGTCTGCTGAATCGCGTCTGCGATGACCCGCTGGCCATTAATCGTGATCGCCGCCTGGCCGGAAGTCGTAAACGCGCTGACGTATGGAAGGTGCGTCGTGTCGACCCCCCAGTTCAAGCGGTGCCGCTGATTGAGATAGAAAACCTCGCCCGCGAGCTGATCGCCGATGGTCCCGACGCCCGAGCTGCCGCCGCCCTGGAACGTAACGCCGATGTTGTGATAGCCGAGGATGTCGCTGTAATAGGCGCTGATGCTGCCGCCGACGCCAGTGCCGAACGAGCTGACGCCGACGCCGATGGTCGGAGGCCCGAGGTAGGCGATGTGCATGTTCGGCCGGTACGACGCCTCCGTGAAGGTCGTGCTGGCGGGCAGCAGTCCTTCTTCAGGTTTCTGCAGATACGCGGTGATCGTCGAGCCGGTACCGCGCAGCGGCGGAAGCTGACCGGCCCGCGCGCTCGACGGCGCCGTATTCGTCGTCGCCACCGCAAGCGACGGCGGGTTCGCCGGGAGCTTGTAGATGTTGTAGTTGTCGTTCTCGTAAAGCGAGAAGGCGATGTCGCCGGTGCGCGTGGCCACCGAAAGGGCCGGCGCCAGCTCGGTAATGCCGGAGACGCCGGTCTGCACGCGCGTGATGCGGCTGACGCGTCCGTCCGGTGAGTAACGGTAGATGTCGGCCATCCCCTCGGGATTGGCGATGAAGTAGATGCTGCCATCCGGTCCGTACGCCGGGTTGATGTTCTTGGCGTTGGCGAACAACGGCAGGTTCTTGATCGCGCCGCTTGCGATGTCGATCGTGGAGATGCGCGTCCCTTCGAAGTACAGGTTCTCGAGATTTGCTTCCGGACCTGAGCCGCGGTCGGAAACGAACGCGATGGTCTTGCCGTCCGGCGAGAAGGCCGGCTGCATGTCCGCGAACTTGTCGTTGGTCAGGCGGTGCACTTCTTTCGTTTCCGTATCGAAAAGGAAGAGGTCGGAGACGCCGGTGGCCTGGCCGGCGATGACGATGGTGCGATTGTCCGGCGACCACGCCACGTTCGTTATGGCGTCGATGCCCGGTACGCGGACGCTTTTGAAATTGCGCGAGTCGACGTCGACGATGCCGAGGTAGTTGTCGCCCTTTTCGAACGTGACGAAAGCGAGGCGCTTCGAATCGGCGGACCAACTGCCGGCCGAATCGATGAAGCGCAACGCTTCGTAGTGTCCGTTGCGGTCGGTCGAAGCGAGTTTGCGGATGACCTGTCCCGTCTGCGCGTCAGCGAGGAAGAGGTCGATGTCGAAGATGGCGCGCGTGGAGAGGAAGGCGATGTATTTGCCGTCCGGGCTGTATGCCGGTCCGACGTTGAGATTGCCACGTACTCCCTGTTTGCTGCCGATCAACGGAGTGCCGGGTTGCGAGGGACGGTCGGCCACGATCGGCCCGTACATCTCGTGCGCCGATTCCTGCCAGTCGGCGAAGAGTTGTTTCGACGGAACGCCCAGCGCGCGATCGAACGCGGCCTCGGGGCTGGTGAGGCCGGCCGCGAGGAAGTAGCGCACCACCGCGTCGTCGCCGAAACGTCCGCCGATGTACGCCAGCAATGCCTGGCCGTAGCGGTATGGGAAGTAGTAGGGATCGCGCTCGAGTTGCCGCAGCGTCGGCAGCCGGTTGTGTACCTCGGCGTCGCGAATCCACATCGCGGTCAGCGGATCGACGCGGCCTTTCGAGAAGTACTCGGCCATCCCTTCCACGATCCACAGCGGCATCATCTCCAGGTTGAAACGGCGCCGGCTGCTGGTGATGCCCGCGGCGATGTCGAACTGGAAGACGTGCACCATTTCGTGGCCGATGACGTGATCGTTCTCCGCGTAGTCGCCGGTCAGCGGCAGGACCACGCGGTTCATGAACGGATCCGTGAATCCGCCCGTCCCTTCTCCGATCATCTCCGGCGTGGTCGTGGTCTGCTGGAAGTCGGCGGAGTTCGCGTAGAGGACGATCGGCTTGCGGGTGAACGTGTGGTTGAACGTCCGCGAGAGGCGCGTGTACCAGCGCTCCGCCTGGCGTCCGACGTCATTCACTACATCCGCTTCACGGTCGTAGTAATAAATGTCGAAGTGCTCGGTCTTGAGGACCTTGAAGTCGAAGTGCTCCCACTGCACTTTGTTGCGCCCGAAGTACTGTGCGTTGAGTGATGTGGAAGCGAAGAGAAGAAAGAGGAAAGCGACTGCGAGTTTGCGCATCGTAAGGACCTCTCCGTTGAAAACTCCTGATTCGGCAGGCCGGGCTGCAAAACCTCTGCCCCGGCCGGAGCGCAATGCTACTCCTCGGAGCGGAGCCAGCTGTTGCGAAGAGGTGAACGGGCGCGATTTATCCGGAACTTATTTGTGCAGCATCTTGAATGCGTGCAGCCAAGTACCGGAGATGACACCGTGGACGACCCAGGCCATGCACATCGGCTCGAGGTAACGCGACGCTTCGATGCCGCCGAGGTCGATGACGCCCCATCCGAACGCATCGCAGACTTGCGAGACCAGTTTCTTGGCGTCGGCATCGTTGCCGCCGATGAACATATCCGGCGGTCCGCCCGGCAGCTCGGGCTTGAAGAAAAGCGGATTGCCGACGGTGTTGAAGGCCTTGACCACGCGCGCGTTCGGAATCGAGCGCTGAATCTGCTCGCCGAGGGAGTCGGTGTGTCCGATGGCGAGGCGGGGCGCGCCGCCGCTGAACTCGAGCGGGTTCGTCGCGTCGATGACCACTTTGTTGTCGAAGTTCGATTTGCCGGCCATGGTCAGCGCTTCTTCCGTGGCCATGCCGTGCGTCGCCAGGACGAGCAGATCGCCCGATCGCGCCGCCTCTTCGAACGTGCCGCTGGTGACGCGATCTCCTTCGCCGCCGACGAAGTCGCTCAACTTCTCCGGCGACCGCGATCCGATCACGACCTCATGTCCCAGCGCACCAAACGCCCGCGCGAATGACTTGCCGACGTCGCCCGATCCGAGGATTCCAACCTTCACGTTTTTCATGGCGGGAGTTTAGCGCGAACGTTACAGGGAACGGTTCACGCGGAGGTCGCGGAGGGGCGAAGAACGCGGAGAGAAGCGTTAATCCAGAAGCTGAATGCCGCCGGTGACCGGCTTCGACGCGGCGGCGGAGGGCGATCCTGACTCGATCATGTGCGAGAGGAAAAGGTCCGTGTCGGGCTTTTCGTCGGGCGTGAAGCCGATGACGAGGTAGCGCTGCGGTTGCGGGAGGTATTTGTATGCGTGGCCCCACGGATCGTGGAGCAGCGACGGCGAGATATAGACCGGCGTCAGCTCCTGCAGGCGAGCCGGAAGATGGCCGTTGACGAGGTTGTAGGCCTCGACTGCTTCTCCGATCTGACCGATGCGCTGGATCGAAATCGCTTTGCGCGTTTCTTCGACGGATGACGAACGCTGCGCCGGCCCGAGCGGGTTCAACGAGTTCAGCGGATTACGGAACGACGTCGCCAGCGACAGGATTGCCAGCATCGCCAGCACGGCCACGAGCGGCAGCGGTACCGGCGTTTCCGCGACATCCGTCTCATCCAGCGGCGTCGCCTGCGCGGCCAGCACCTCGGCTGCGGCGCTTCCGCGCACTTCTTCGATCAGGTCGCGCGTGAGCAGCTCGTAAAGCGCCTTAGCCGTGTCGAACTCGGAGAACTTCGACATCTCCATCACGTCGCGCACGGTCATCGTGCCGTCGACCATGTCGTAGATGACCTTCTCTTCGCGCGAGATGCGGATCTTGTCGCTGATGATCAGCCGGCGGCGGCGCGTCGATGAATCGGACGCGTCGAAATCGACTTCGTCCGCGTCTTCCGCGCCGACGACCACGATCTCCTGGTCCGTCAGCTTCTTGCGGAAGACCATGTCGTACGAGCGAATGCGCTTCTCGATGATCGGCCACTCGTCGATCATTCGCGCGCCTTCCATCAGGATCGACTCGGCGCTGACCGGCACGACGTAATCGCGGTCGTACTCGATCGTCGTCTCCTGCGAGAAGTGGTACTCGCCGTCCTTCCAGCGGAAGAGCCGGAAGATGATCTGCATGATCTGGATCTGGAGCGCCTGCTTGAGCGCGTCGACCGAAATGATCCCGTAGTGCACGAGGATGAAGCCGAGGCGCTGCAGCGTCTCCTTCTGGATTTCGAGTGCGCGGTTGAGTTGATCCTGCGTCAACAGCTCGCTGCGAATCAGGACGTGGCCGAGGCGATTTTCGAGACGATGATTCAGCGAATCTGCGCCGACGACTTTGCCGTCGAGGAACGTCACGGTGACGGTGTCGTCATTCGCACGCAACGTCAGCACACCGGTCTTCCGCTGCAGCCCGATGAGCTGGAAGATGTCCGCGAGGCTGAAATCTTTGAGTGTGCCTTCGAGTGCCATGACTTAGACCGAAACGCGTCGCCGGTAAATCGGCAACGTGATGAGAATCCAGAGGATGAGCGCGATCGCAATCGCCACGATGCGGACAAACAGTCTCGCCGCGTCGCCGGGCGCGAGCACCGGCGCCAAACGGCCGGAGAGCAGCGCCAGCGAAACGAAGAATGCCAAAAGAAATGCCGCGATCGTCCCGGCCCACGTGCGCCCTTCGATGAACTGCGCGCTGCCCGGCAGAAAGGTGGCCAGCAAGCGATTGCGCTTCAGCACGCTGCCCTGATGTCCGCTGACCTCTTCGAGCTTGGCGCGCTTCGTCGCCATCGAAACGCCGTCGCGCTTCAGATAGATGTGGATGCATTGCGTGCAGAACGTGGCGCTTTCCGCCGCCGACTTGCAGCGCGGGCAGTACGTCCGCCCGCACTTGATGCACGCGCCGGCGTAACCGGTCTTGCGGCGGATGACGTTTACGAGCGGGGCGAGGAGGATGGTCAGAATCGCGCCGAGCGTCAGCGGATTGCGAACGCTTTCGACCGGATCGAACCACGCGTAGTTTCCGAAGAGCGACCGCGCCACTCCTCGGCGTGCGATGTCCGACGACACGTTCCACGCCAGCGAAATCGGCGGATCGTAGAAGACGATCTTCTGCGCGGGCGGCGCCGAGGTGAGGCGTTCGATGCGCGAGCGGTCGAGGCTGTTCGCACGATCGAGTTTCTGCGCCTGCTCGTCGAACTTGGACAATGCGCCGAGCGTGACCGAGTCGTCGTAAAACGCGATCGCTAGTTTCGGATCAAGCCCCTCGGCTTTGTTGTACTCGGTCACCGCGGTCGCGAAATCGTTGTTCGAAAAATGCAGGTTGCCGAGGTTTATGTGCGCACCGGCGGAGTCGTGCAACTCCGCCGAGCGGCGGTAGTGCTGCGTAGCCTGCTGCTCGTTGCCATCCTGCAAATAGAGGTTGCCGATCAGGAGGTGCAGCGTGGCGTCGTCGGGAACGATGCTGATGAGCTCCTGCATGCGGCGAAGCGCATCCGGCTGGTAGCTGCGTTCGCTGCTGGCGATCGCCGACATGACTACAGGGCTGTCGACGCCGGCGATCCAATGCGACGTGAGATCGAGCAGGACCGGCGCCGCAGCGATCAGCGTCGAAAACGACAGGATCAGAATCCGCTCGCCGCGGTTCGCGTAGCCGAAGAAGATGATGAACCAGTAGAAGACCAGCCAGACCGGACCAAGCCAGAGAAAAATCGGCAGGAAAAGCAGCGCGAAGGCGAGCACGGAGACGGAACCCCCGTGCATGCGCTCGCCGATAATTTCGCGGAAGTCGTGCGTCATGGCGCGGCCGTAGCGGATGAAGAGCGCGATCGCGAAGATGGCCGCCGTCAGCGCGATTGCCATCAGCAACGTGATCAGAAAATCAGACCGGCTTAGAAGCTGCGAGCGATAGTTGCGAAGAAGGTTTCCGAATCCGCGAAACACCTCGGTGATTGCGCTCGTCCAGTTCGATGAGTCGACCGCATCGTCCGCGCGCATGAACGCCACGGCAGGCGAGATCGGATCGAGCGCATCGGCCGCTTTCGCGCCCCATTCGGCCGCGGACTTGTTTCCCTGTTTGGCCGCCTGACGCGACAACGCGCTGGCCGACACTGCATAGCCCGGATACGTCTTGATGCCGGACGATTTGCCAACCTCGGTGAGCTGCGTCGTCTTCTTCGCCGCCGCCGCGACGTTGCCGGAATCGGCCGCGGACGTCGCCTGCGGCCAGAGGTCGCGCGGCGCGAGATCCTCCGCGCGTGCCGCCAGAGAGCCAAGGCACACAGACACGGCGAGCAGCAGGAGGGAGCGGAGTCTCATGTCAGGCTTTTCGTTCGCTGAACGAATGCGAGCTTCAATTCTCCGAGGTGCGTCGAGAGGAAATCGTCTTCGTCCGGCGTCAGATTGCCGGCCGTCTTGTCCCGGAGCATCGTGACCATTTCGATCATCTGCCGCGCCGCGGCGACGTCGACCTTCGGCTTCTGGCCATACGGATCGCGCAACATGCCGAGCGAGACGTACGCCTGCGCGATGAGCGGCTCGACAAAGTCAGCGAAGGGCGTGCCCGGATTCTGCGCTTTGTCGGCGATCGATTTGTTGCGCCGCTCGCCGCTCGCAGGCGGTTCCGGATTCGGAGTCTGCCGCCGCTCGGCCGGAACTTCCTTCGGCACGGCCGGCGGAGCTGCCGGTTTCGCGGCAAACGGATCCCCCGCCTTGATCTCCCCCCGAAATTCTTCGCGAATCTCCCCCTCGGATGTGAAGATGCGCCTGTCGGTTACTTTGATTTCGGATTTGGGTTTGTCGGTCATTGTCGTCAGTAGTTTAGGCAGTTCCGGGGATCGGAAACGATATAGCAAGTGCGCGCTTCCCGCTACCGCCGCTACAATCCGCGCCCTCGCCGATGCGCATCTTCCAGATCCTCGAGTTCAACCAGTTCAACACCGGCTCGGTGCACCAGATGTTTCAGGCCGCGGCCGGTCTGCGCGAACGCGGACACGACGTGACGATCGTCAGCCGGCCCGATACGGTGCTGGCGTCGAAGGCCGCCGACTCGGATGTGAAGTTCGTCGGGCTGCCGATGCGTCATCAGTTCGACGTCGTCAGTGCGTGGAAACTAGGCAAGCTCTTTCGCGAGATCAAACCGGACGCCGTCCACGTGCACAAAGGCGTCGCGCACTCGCTCGCGCTTGCCGCGACGTTCATCCAGCCGGTGCGCGCGTTCGTCGTCAATCGCGGCGTTTCGTTTCCGCTCGACGTCTGGAACCGCATCAAGTACCGCACACGGCGCGTCAGCCGCGTGGTCACGGTGTGCGAGCAGATCAAGGATGTGATCGTTGCCAGCGGCGGACTGCCGCCCGAGAAGGTGGTCGTCGTCTATGCCGGGACGGACGTCGCGCGCTTCGATCCTGACAAGTGGGATGCGCGCGCGTTCTGCCGCGAGAAAGGGATCGCGGACGATCGGTTTCTCATCGCGCAGGTCGGTGTTCGGGAGTGGAAAGGGTGGAAGGAGTTGATCGATGCGGTCGCGTCGATTCTTCCATCGCATCCGCAAGCGCATCTCGCGCTGATCGGCTGCCGCGATGCAGGCGAGCAGGCGTCAGTGAATGACTACGCGAATGCTCGCGGCGTTGCGGCGCACGTGACCGCGGTCGAGTACCGCGACGACATGCCGAACGTTTTCGCGTCCTGCGATCTGGTCGTCGACGCATCGTGGGCCGGCACCGGGATCACCGGCACGATCCGCGAGTCGATGGCCATGCGCAAGCCGGTCATCGCCACGGACTGCGGCGGAAATCGCGAGCTGGTTTCATCGCCCGAGGTCGGCTGGCTGATTCCGGCGAAAGAAGTGGAGCCGCTGGCGCGCGCGATCGCCGACGTGATCGACGACGAGTCGCGCCGCACGCTCGTGGCCGCGAACGCGCGCGAGCATGTCGTCCGCGGATTTTCGAAGGAGTTGCGGATTGCGCGGCTGGAAGAGCTTTACTCCCAAGCAGCCGGCGATTTGTCATCCTGAGCCGCCGAAGCGGTGTAGGCGAAGCCGGAGTCGCGCAGGACGGCGAAGGATCTCAAGATGCGCAACTCCGGCTGGAACCCGCTGGGATTCAACGCAGTGTGGGAAGTTTGAGATCCTTCGGCGCCCTCCGGCGTCGTCGCCTTCGGCTCCGCGCCTGCGGCAGCCTCAGGATGACAAAACGGTGCAGATTTCTTCAGAAGCTCTGAGCCGCCGAAGCGACGACCGCCTTTAGAACCCGCCGGACATGTACTTCCACTGCACGATCTTCTCGTTGATCTCGCGCAGGCGGCGGCTGATCATCCGGCAGAGAAGATTCAGGAACTGCAGCGATGCGTGCGGATCCATCGAGAGGATTTCGTTGAGCGTGGCGCGGTCGATCGACAGCACCGTCGCGTCGCCGTCGTGCGCTTTCGCATCTGCCGAGCGCGCCTTGTCGTCGATGAGTGCCATCTCGCCGAAGAAGTCGCCGCGGTCGAGCACGGCCAGCGCTTCCTCGCCGACGCCGGGGATGAATTTCGAGATGCGCACGCGGCCGTCGAGGACGATGTAGAGCTTCTCGCCCTTCTCCCCTTCCCGGAAAACCATCGACCCTTCGCTGAAGCGCTCCTCGCTGGAAAACGTCGCCAGCAGCTTCATTTCCCCGGCGGAGAGGCCGCGCTCCTTGAAGAGATCGACCTTGTCCTCCGATTTGACGGTGACCTGCTGCATCTCGCGCGTTCCCTCGACGCGCTTGCGGCCCTGACCTTTTTTCGCATCCTCCTGGAAGAAGAGCTTGAGCTGCTCGTTTGCGTCGCGCACTTTCTCCGTGAGCGAGCGCCAGAACGCCCAGTGCAGGCCGACGGCGAGTTGCTTGTCCTCGTCCATGAGCTGGTCGAGCGCGCTGAAGGAGAACGTGAAGCAGCTCGACGGCACAACGGCCACCGCGTCACTGGAGCGATGCGTGCGGTCGATGAAATTCATCTCGCCGAAGATCGTCCCTTCCGTGAGCGAGCCAAGGATCTGCGGACCGAAAGGCGTGTCCTTGCGGATATCGACGCGGCCATTTTTGACGACGTAGAAATCCATCGAGCGATCGTCTTCGCGGAAAACGAAACCGCCCTCTTCGAGTACTTCGACGCGCGCGAACTTGGAGAGTCGGATCAGCTGCTCGTCTTTGATGTGTTGAAACACGGCCAGCGCGCGCAGGTCGGCGGCCATGGTGATCAGGTTGTCGCGCGTCTCGGCGTCGCGCGTGATCTTCTGGATGATCTCGCGCAGCCCTTTTTTCGATTCGACTTTGAAGAGGTTGTCCTTGCGCAGCTCGAGGCGTTCGGTGCAGAGCTGGAGCTGCTCGACGCGCTGCTTGATGCGCGCGTTCAGCTCTTTCGTCTCGATGTTCTCCATCCGTTTGAGCGTGTTGATCATGCGGCGCACCGGCTCGGTGCTCTCCCCCTTCTGATCGGTGGAGAGGAGAAAGGCGTCGACGAAATCCTCCATCGCGCGTTCGAAGTTGCGCAGCTCGAACTCGACGCGTCCGGAGATCTCGGCCAGTCCGCGGTCGAACGGATTGAGCTTGCGCGCCTTGACGATCTCCTCGTGCGCGGCGTCCCACTCGCCCTGCGAGTAGTGGAGACGCCCGAGGATTTCGTAAGGGCGATAGTTGTTCGGCGTCTTCAGCTTGGCGATTTCGAGCAGCTCGATGGCTTTCGAAGTCTGATCCTTGGCCATGTAGTACTGCGCGAGACCGACGTACTGCGAGGCATCGACTTCGTCGCGCGCCCGCTGCGCATCGACATCCTGCCGCACCGACTCATACCTCGATGCCTCGGCCTGCGATTTGAGATCGCGCGCGCGCGCCAGGTTGATGCGGACCGCGACCGATCCCGGCTTCAGCTTCTCCGCCATCTCGTACAGATGGATCGCTTCGTCGTACATCCCCTGATCGGCGTAGCGCCGCGCCAGCGCGACGAGATCATCGGCATCGATAGGGATGCTCCCCTCCGCGGCAACGGTGCGGAAGCGCGTTCGTGCTGAGGTTGCGACCGGGGTCTCGGCCATTGGCGAGCGAATATTATGGCCGAATGCTTCGGGGCGCCGCATTGGCGTTGCTTCTGGCGCTGCAGCAGTTCCAGCCCGCGCTGCCCGGCTACGACTATTCGTTCCCGCGCGATCACGGCACGCACGACGACTACAAGACCGAGTGGTGGTACTACACCGGCCATCTCGATACGGACGCCGGCAAACGCTACGGATTCGAGCTGACGTTCTTCCGCGTCGGCGTCGTCCCTCCCGGAACCGATCCGAAGACGCGATGGGATCTGCGCAATCTCTCGCTCGCGCACTTTGCGATCACCGACGTGGCCGCGAACGAGTTCCGCTACTACGAGAAGCTGAACCGAACGTCACCGTTTACCGCAGGCGCCGCGGCGGGGACGCTCGATGTTTTCAACGAAGGATGGCGCGCGGTCACGCTTGCGGACGGCTCATGGCGCATCATTGGATACGGTGGCAAAGACGCCATCGATCTCATCATGGCGTCGCGCAAGGCGCCGGCTATTCACGGCGAGAACGGCGTCAGCGTCAAAGCCGAAGGTCCCGGATACGCATCGCACTACTACTCGATGTCGCGGCTCGAAGTTCGCGGCCGCGTGAACGGCGCGAACTGTCACGGAACGGCATGGATGGATCACGAGTTCGGCAGCTCCGGCCTGCGCGAGAGTCAGCAGGGCTGGGACTGGTTTTCCGTCCAACTCGACAACGACGCCGAGCTGATGCTCTACCAGATCCGCCGCAAGGACGGCACCGCCGATCCGGCCTCGTCCGGCTCGCTGATCAGCAGCGAAGGGAACGTCATCCATCTTCGGCGCGAGCAGATCTCGATCACGCCAACAGGTTCATGGCATTCGAAGAAGTCGGGAGGAACGTATCCGATGGGGTGGCGCATCGCCGTCCCATCGTTCGGCATCGCGCTGACCTTGCAGCCGGTGATGAAGGACCAGGAACTGGTCACGAGCAGCTCGACGCACGTCACGTATTGGGAAGGCGCCGTCGACGCGGCCGGCTCGTTCGGCAACGTCGCCGTCAACGGGCGCGGATATGTGGAGATGACCGGCTACGAAAAGGCGTTTCGCTCGCCGTGATCGCGTTGCGGGAAATAGCCGAAGCGACGGGGAACTGTCATCCAGAGCCGCCAAGCCGGGAGTCGCGAAGCGACGGAACGGCGCCGGACGGCGAAGGATCTCGAACTACGCAAACTGCGTTGGAACCCTTGGGAAAAGCACGCGGGATTCGGCCGGAATCGCGTGCGCGTTACGCGGGCTGCGGCTGGGACTGCGCATCTTGAGTTCCTTCGCCGTCCTACGCCGTTCCGTCGCTTCGCGACTCCCGGCTTCGGCGGCTCTGGATGACAAATCGCGCCGGAATTTCCTCACAGACTCTGAGCGAAAACTACACCACCGGAAAACGACAGACATCGCGCAGTAGACAGACGTCGCAGTTTTCCTTCTTCCGCCGGCGGCTGCAGAGATCGAGGATGCCTAAGCGGCAGATGGCGAAGTCGTAGCGGACGGGATCGGATTTGTCGAATTTCGCGAGACGATCGGTCAGCGCGCGGGCGGCCTTCCAGTCGGCGGACTTGCGATTGTTCAGTCCGAGGAACGTGGCGATGCGGTGGACGTGCGTGTCGACCGGCATGACCAGTTTCGCGGGATCGACGAATGCCCAGATGCCGAGGTCGGGCGGGGTGCGGCGGACCATCCAGCGGAGAAAAAGGTTCATCCGTTTGCAGGCGGAGTGATTGGCGGGCGACGTCAGAAGGTAGTCGAGCGCTTTGGTGCGGCGGTCGCCGATCAGCGCGTCGACGAAGCGTGTCAGCGACGGGCCGATGTCGCGGTCGGAGTCGTCGTAGCCGACTCGGAAAAGATCGCCGAGCGTCTTGTGTTCGCGGATCGCCGCGGCGATGCAGGTCAGCAGCGACACCAGCTCCGGCGTCTTGTGGAAGCGATGCGTGAAGCCGGCGAATCTTCGTTTGCCTTCCGCGGAATCGAAGGCGGACAGGTACGCATACGGCGACGGCGTCATCCGATCGAGAACGCGACCAACGTTCGCGACCACGATGTCCGCACGGCCGTACGCGAACGCGGCGGCGAGCAGGCCCGCCACCTCCTGATCGCGCGGATCGGAGTAGCGGAGAACGAGCTGCAGCGGATCGGGTTCGATCGTCGTCACGTCGAACGTGGCCACGAGCGCGTCGAGGCGCTGGCGCAGCTTCTCCCCGCGAACGGGCATTCTCGGCATGTGCGGCTCAAACGTCGAAACCCGGTTCAGCATTCTTCGTCTAATCGTCGTACATTCGTTCGACTCTGGAGGACAAGTCATGCCTGCAATCCGCCGGTTGCTCTGCGTTTCGTTCGTGTTGTCATGCGTCGTATCGCTGCACGCCGCCGTCACCGGTGTAGCCATCAACATCGACGGGAAGCCGGTCAGCGGTGCGAAGGTGTCTCTCTTCGCGCCGGAGCTGGTCGCGGCGCAGGGACCGCGGCTGATGTCGGCCGAGCCGCAGCGGAAGCCGCTGACGACGGTGACGACCGACTCCGGCGGCAAGTTCACGATCGACGTCCCGAAGGATCAGACGGTCGTCGACATCCGCATCGATGCGGCCGGCTACGCGCCGGCCGGTGTGCGGCTCCTCTCCGACGACGATGCCGGCGCGATGTTGCTGACGCAGGCGCCGATGGTGCGCGGCACCATCACCGCCAGCGGCAAGCCGGTCGCCAACGCCACCGTCGCGCTTTTCGGCGGCGCGGAGTTCACGGCGAAGACGGATGCGGACGGGCACTACTCGGCGCCCGATCCATCGAAGTGGGCTTTTCGCGTCGTCGTCATTCATCCGGACTATGCGATCACCGAGGAGCAGCTTGGGCCGGCTGGAACGAAGAAAGGGCCGGACTTTTCGATGACGGCGGGCGTGCCGGTCGCCGGCCGCGTGGTCAGCGAGGATGGACAGACGGCCGTTGCGGACGCGCAGATTTTTCTGGATGGCTGGCCGGCGGGAAAGTCGGCCGCCGACGGAACGTTCGCGATCGCTCACGCGCGAAAAGAGTGGGAGTTGGTTGCGGCGCGTATCGGCAATCGCGTCGCTCAGCGCGCACACACGACTGCCTCGGCGAATCTGAAGCTGGCCAAAGGCGGCACGGTCAGCGGCAGCGTGCGCGACATGAAGTCGCAATTGCCGGTCGTTGGCGCGCGCGTCGCCGTCGCTCCCTCGGGGCGTTTCGGCGGCCGCGAAGCGGCCCTCGACGCGATCACGGACGCGAAGGGGAACTTCACCGTCGGGCCGCTCGCCGCGGGAACATACGACGTGCGCCAGTCGCGGCCCGGCTACAGCATGAACGGTGCGCAGTCGATAACGGTAAAGGCGGCCGACTCCGTGCAGAAAGCGCTCTATGCGACCCCGCGCGCCCGCATCAGCGGCTCGGTCCTCGACGAAGACAAACGGCCTGTCGCGGCGGCGCATATGAGCACGCGTCCGACGGCGCGCGGCGAGATGTTCAACTTCAACTTCACTGGCCGCGGAGACACCGGCGAAGGCTACAGCGCACCCGACGGCCACTTCATCCTGCGCGATGTGAACATCGACTCCGATCTCCAGGTCGATGCGATGAAGCGCGGCTATCCCGGCGGCAAATCGTCGTCGATGAAACTCGCCGCGGGCGAGAAAAAGACCGGCGTGACGATCACCATTCCTCGGGGCATGGCCGTCACCGGCCGCGTCACCGACAAGGACAAGAAGCCGCTCTCCGGCGTCGCCGTGGAGGCGATCGAGTCCGCCAACGACCCGATGGGTGGCATGCGGCGGATGGTGATGTCGAACATGCAGCAGCGCACCGACGACACCTACCGCACCGGCAGCGACGGCACGTTTTCGATCCGCGTGAAGGAAGGGACCTACGACCTCGCCTTCAAACGGGAAGGCTATGCGGCGAAGAATGTGCGCGGTACCAAAGTGGACTCGTCGACAAAACCGATCGATGTCGTGCTCGATCCGGGCGTCGAGATCAGCGGCCGCATCACGCGCGGCGGCGCGGGCGTGGAAGGCGTGAACGTGCGCAGCATCTCGCAGGACGGAATGTCGAGCGCCGTCAGCGGGCCGGATGGCGCGTTCCGCGTCACCGATCTGACGCCCGGTCAGGTGATGTTGAACATTGCGAAACCGGATTCGTTCATCCAGGAGATGCGATCGGTGTCGGCGCCAACGAAGGACCTCGTCATCGAGGTACCGGCCGGCGGACGCATCATCGGGCACGTGCTCGACAAGAATTCGCACCAGCCGGTGACGTCATTCATGGCCGGTGTGACGACCTCGCGCAGCGGCGGCGGCATGACCATCATGATGCCGCCGATGCAAAAGCAGTTCACCAGCGATGACGGCTCCTTCGTCCTCGAAGGGATCAAGCCCGGCATGACGCAGGTGGTCGTGAACGCGCCCGGCTACACGACCGCGCGCGTTCCGAATATCGAAGTCGAGGACGGCAAAACCGCGCCGGACATCGAGGTGGACGTCGAGACGGGTGCGAAGCTCACCGGCCGCGTGACCGGTCCGGATGGCAGTCCGCTGGCGGGCGTTTTCGTGCGCAACGACCAGATGGGCGGTAACGCGCGCGTGATGCGCTTCGATGGAAACGACAACAGCGCCACGACGGATCCGAGCGGCGAGTACACGATGGATGCACTGGAGCCGGGCGAGAAGACGTTGTCGTTCAGCCGCAACGGCTACATCACGCAGCAGAAGACGGTGACGGTGGCCGGCGGGAAAGACGCGCGCCTCGACGTGCAGATGTCCACCGGCATTCGCGCCACGGGCTTCGTCGTGACGGATTCGGGAGCTCCGGTTCCCGATGCGACGGTGGCAGCGCTCTCTGCCTCCTCGGATGGCGGCCGCAACGCGCGGAGCGACTCCAACGGCGCATTCACAATCGAAGGTCTGGCCCCCGGCCACTACACGTTCAATGCTTCGAAGGCCGGCTACACCGCGGGCACCGTGCGCGACGTCGACATCGCCTCATCAGGCCCCGTGCGCGTCATCCTCAAGAACGGCGGCGTGATCACGGGTCATGTGAATGGACTCACGCCGCAGGAGATCGAGCAGACCACGGTCTATGCGAACGCCGCTGGCGGCGGCGGACCGATGGGCAGTTCCACTGCGCCCGTCGACAGCGGCGGCAATTTCCGCATCGAAGGAGCGCCGTCGGGAACTGTTCGCATCACCGCACGCACCGGTGCGATGTTCGGCGGATCGACCAAATCGGCCGCGCCGAAGACGGTGGAGCTGGAGCCCGGCGGCACCGCGCAGGTGGACATCGATTTCAAATCGAGCACCGTCATCCGCGGCCGCGTGACACGCAACGGCGCCGCAGTGCCGAACGCGCAGGTGATGTTCATGCCGCACGGCGCGAAGAGCCAGACATCCGCCAGCACCTCCGCGGACGCCGACGGGCGCTACGAACTGAGCGGCCTCGATGACGGGACGTACACGGTACAAGCGGTAGACATGGAGCGGCTCAATCCGTTCGCGACCCAATACGAAGTCCACGGCTCGGGCACGTTCGACATCACCATCAAAACGGTCACGCTGCGTGGCCGCGTAGTGGACACCGCCGACACGCGTCCGCTGGCCGACGCCAGCGTGGAGCTTCGTCCGTCCACGGGCTCTACAGTTTTCGGAGGCCGAGGGGCACAGACGGATGCCGCGGGAAACTTCGTGATCGAGAACATCGCCTCCGGCACGTACCAAATTACCGCCGATAAATCGGGCTACGGCCACGACGCGCGGCAGATCATCATCGGCGACTCGGCCCCGGAAGACGTGCAGTTCCGCCTCTCGCCGAGCGACGGCATCACCATCCGCGCAGTGGACATGCGCGACAACTCTGCGTTGACCGTCAACGTTTCGCGCGTCGTCGACGCCCAGGGCAACGAGCTCCCCTCGGGCAATTTCTTCGGCAGCAGCGAGGTGGTCAAGCTGCCGCTCTCGCCCGGCACGTACCGCGTGACGGTCTCGGCCCGCAACTACGCACCGCAAACGATCACGATGTCGTCACCGTCGCAACAGACGGTCCGCTTCTCGCCGGGTGGGACGATCAACCTGCACTCCCGCGATACGGCAATGCGCCGCTTCCGTCTCGTCGACACGTCGGGCACCGCCTTCGGGATGAACCCCTTCTCGCAAGGGATCATGTCGCTACCGCCCGGCACGATGACGCTGAACAACATCGCCGCCGGCCACTACCGCCTGGAAGTCCTCGACACCACCGACAAGGTCACGAAGACGGTGGAGATCGACGTCATCGATGGGCAATCGAAGGATTACGACGTGTGATATCATTTTGATATCATGAACGTGCTCATACGCGGTCTCGACGAAGATACGGTCAAGGAGCTCGAGGATCAGGCGAAGGAGAACAACCGGTCGTTAGAGGAAGAGGTGAAAGCCATTCTCGACGAGAGCGCCGAACGCAGCGCAGGCACCCAAGTCACTGGCGCAAAGAAGGCTCGATAGCATGAACGTACTCATAAGAGATCTTGAGAACGAAACAGTTGAAGCGCTGAAGAGGCGAGCGAGCGAGCGAAATCGTTCGCTTCAGGCCGAGTTGAAGGCGATCGTCGAAGAGGCGGTGTCTCAGGAGTGGAGCAAGACCTGGGCAGCTGCCGATCGCATTTTCGAAGAATTGCGTCGCAGCGGTCAGAAGTTTTCAGACACCACTGCGTTGCTGCGGGAGGATCGTGAACGGTGACGCTGTGGGTAGTGGATGCCAGCGTCATTATCAAATGGTACGTGCCTGAGGGTGACTATGAAGCCGCGCGCGCAATGCGGACGGCGGAAACGGCTCTCGCTGCGCCTGATCTTCTATTCTCGGAAATGGCGAACATTCTCTGGAAGCTTGTCCGCCGCGATGAAATGACGGCTTCGCGCGCCATCGAAATCATCGACGAGGTAGCGGCGGCGCCATTCATAGCCGTCTCGAATCAGAGCCTCGCGCAGGATGCGCTGGACCTCGCGATCGCTACTGGCCTTTCTGCGTACGACGCTTCTTATGTCGCGCTGGCGATCAGGATCGACAAGATTCTGATTACGGCCGATGAGAAGCTCGTGCGAAAGCTGGCGGGCACACGAAGCGCGAATCAGGTCCGACTTCTCGCCGACCACACCAACTAACCTCACTCCGCGTCGTGATCGTGTTCGTCGATCGGCGGCGGCTCGGGGATGTCCACGGCGGCTTCGAGGGGGATGCGGTCGGCGCGCGGCGCCATCGGGCCGCCGAAGTTTTTGCGGTACTTCTCGAGGCGCTTGAAGAGGTGGTGGAGGTCGTAGGTCAGGCGCAGCACCGTCCGGCGCAGCTTGTATTTGACACGCTTGAATGCTTCGAGGTCGTCGCCGCGCAGCGTCGGGAGGAACGACTGGATCTCCGAGATGCGCTTGCGGACTTTTTCGAGATCCTTGTCCTGCACGTTGACGAAGTGCTCTTCGCCGTTGATGAGCATCGGCTCGGTGCCGGTCATCTGATCGTCGAACCAGTGCCAGAGCTGGATCAGGTCGATCTTGCGGCCCTTCGAGAGGAAGCGCGTTTCCAGCAGATCCTGGCGGAAGTAGCCGAGGAGCTTGCGGTCGTCGGCGTGGTTGAACTCGTCGTCGGTGAGGTTGCGGGTGTTCCAGACGCCGTAGCGGATGATGTCGTTGCGGGTGCTGCGAAGCTGCCGGAGCGTCTCGTCGAGCACCTTGAACGGCACCTCGGAGAGCGTTTGCGGCTCGGATTGGGTCACGGACATGGGTTCGAAGAATACATTACTGACCATTTATTGAGCAGGAACGTAGATCGGATCGCCGGTTGTGTTGTCGACGACGGACGCCCACGCCAGCGCGTTGCCGCTGCCCGCGATCACTTCGACCTCCACGCGGGCATCGAACATCGGGACTTCGACGGAAAACTGCACCACTCGCCGCGGGCCGACAGTTCGATCCGTGCTCGCCAGCTCGACGCCGGCCGCGTCGAAGAACGTGAAGCGGATCACTTCATCGCCATCGCCCGTGTTGATCGCGCCGAGGTTCGTGCGGAATGCCGACGAGGTCTCGATGTGGAGCAGTTCGCGCGGACCGCCGAACGGCTCGACGGGACTGAGCGGGATGAACTGCCCGTACGTGCCATTTCGATCGGCGGTGAAGGTGCGCGAGGTCGCCAGGAGAGTGGCGGGGAGCTCCGCGACAACGGACCCAAGTCCTGTGCGGCCGAAGAAGGAAGCAACGACGTCAGCGAATGCAAGAACTTCATGCGCGCCGACTCCGCTTTGTTTGACAATCCGTTCGCCGGTTACGGCGTCGGTGTAGGTCAGTTGGAAGCTTTCCGTTCTGTCGCTGTACGAGCTGACGAAGATGTCGCTTTGCCACGCCGTGTTCACGCCAGGCTGCTTGATGACAGGCGCCGCGAACGTCCCCGCACGCGGCGCAGCAGCCGGGACGTAGATCGGATCGCCGCTGTCATTGTCGATGACGGAGCTGTACGCGACGATGCGCGCGTCCCCGCTGACGACGCGCAGTTCCGCCGTCATCAGCGACGCCGCGCCGGCGGCGGGCAGCTGCGTCTGACCAAAGGGAAGGACCGGCAGATCCTGCTGCGAAATGATGTTGCCGTTGCCGCCGTCGACGAGCGTCACGCGCACGGTGCCGCTGCCGCCGGCCGTTTCCGCAAATCCGATATTGGTTCGAAAATGAAAGTCGGACTGGATTCGCGGCAAGTAGGTGACTGCGGCCGATTCCCTCGTCGAGACCGCGGGGATGAACTGGCCATACGTTCCGCCGTTCGCGCGTGTGTACGTGCGGCTGGTGACGATGAGCGCGTCCGTGTCGCCGAGGAACTCCAGTTGCCCGATGCCGCTCGTGCGCATCGTCGCTACGACGACGTCGTCCAGCGCGACGACCTGCTTCGGAGCGATCGACAGTTTCACGGCCGCGAAGTGGTTCCACCCTTCATCGCCGGCGTGCGTGAAGATCGCCGTGACGTTGGCAGCGACCGCACCACGATTAAAAAGGCGGACGTCCGTCTGCCAGGCCGTGCCGAGCGCGCCCGGCGCATGTGCGACCGCGGCGATGAGCTTGCGCGGCGCGAACGTGGACGGACGGATGGTCGCGGCAGCGTCTCCGGCAAAGGTGATGCCGAGAGACCACGAGAGCAGTACTCCGCTGTTCGGCCGCTGGCGATCGACGATGGACAGTCTCCATTCACCATTGGCAGCGCGGCCGTTGAAGATGTCGAGACGATCGACCGGATCCGTATCGACTCCGTACGTCACCTGCCCGAATGGAGTGTGATCCGCCGACGCGTTTTGCAGGATGACCCTCGTGCCGTCGGGCGCAATCAGCACGATCGACAGATCGCCTCGCGATGGATGCTCGATACTGACCGTTACCGAGAGACGTTCGATCAGGCGGCTGTCGGTGATCTCCAACGTCGGTCCAATCTGGAGAACACCGTCCGGAATGGCCAGCCCGTGCCGGGGTGCTTGAAACAGCGTGACATCGCCACGCGGCGGCGGATTGCAGTCGGCCGCGCCGAGAATCAGCCGCGCCGTGAACGCGGTACAGATCGTGGCCGTATGCGCGCCGCCGTTGAGAGCGCGATCGGCGTCGAGTAGCTTCTTCGCGATTGTTGCGTATGTCGGATCCGACGGCGCGCCGAACATCGACTCCAGGACGAGCGTGTCCGCCGTGCGTCGTCCGTCCGTGACGCCGTGGCGGCGCACCAGCGCATCGAAAATCTCGCGCAGTGCCGACGACCAGATCTCGCCGTTCTTGTGTTCCGTTCCTGAGAAATCGGAGTTGTTGTAGTCATTCATCGTCTTCGCGCTGTCGACGCGGCGAAGACAATCAGCACCGACGGGATAGCCGCAGTTCTGGCCGGAGTCATCGCCGGCGCAGCGCGCGTCCCAGTCGGCGATGCAATACGGATCGCGTCCGCTGCCGAGACCTGGTTCATAGTTTGACGAGTACGCCCAGTAATCGCTGAAGCCTTCACCCATCGCGCGCGATTGGCTGGCCGAGGTCCCGAAGAATGCCGACGGCGCGATCCAGTCCTGCACCGAATGGAAAAATTCGTGCAGAACGATGTCCGCATCTTCGGCGTCATCGACGCCGCCGTCGCCGAGGTAGAGCTTTCCCTGGCCGGGGGTGGTGCTGCCGACGTAGAGCGAATTGTCGGCGCCGGAGAGCGAATGCGGATCGACCGGAATTGCGTACGCGACGACGCGGCGCGGGCCGGTGTAGCCGAGCGACTGCATGTAGCGCTGGCTGCGGTCGATCTGGAAGTAGACGTTGACCTCTTCGAACTGCGGCTGGCTGCGGTCGAAGAGCAGCGGCTGCGAAGCGTCTGCGTGCGGCGTGCTCGGCGCGTCGGTGTCGACGATCTGAATGTTCGGACCGGCCAGCATGCCGGTTGGGTTGAGATCGAGCAGATCGACGATCGAGTAGGCGGCGTCTGGCACCGCGGCGGCGGAATCGTTTTGATCGCGCAGCGACGGATCGTTCAACCTCGCAACAGGATTCGTGTCGAAAACGCGGCCCTTCGCGGTGATCTGCGCGAAGAGCGGCTTCGACACGAGAAGAGTTCCGGTCGCGGCGTCGATGTAGTGCGCTACCGGTTCGTGCGGCTTCTCTTCGACCACGATGCGCCAGGCCGGACGCGCCACACCGCCGTCGTTGACGGCGACGAGTTGCGCATCGCGCACTTCGCCGCCCGGAGCGGAAGCGATCGCCGTGCTCTTCGCAATGAGACTGCGCTTCGGCGACGGTGTCGCCAGTACGCGGTGCAACTCGCGGACGCTGCCGTCGTGCGCAACGCGCTCGATCACTTCGCCGCCGAGCACCGGCAATCCATTCACGTACTGCGTGTAGTGACGGTACGTGCCGAGGAGCGACTCGCGCTCGTAGTCGAGCCGGAGGTCCTGGGCGTTGAGGGCAGCCGCGAGGAGGAGGAGAACGAGTGAGAGGACGAGCCGCCGCATCCGTCGCGCAAACCGGCCGCGCGCGATGAAAATTCAGGCGGAGACCGGCTCCGGTTCCGCGGTTGCCGGCGCGGGAGGTTGTTCGACGACCGGCGCGACCGGCAGCGAGAACGAGAACGTCGTCCCTTGCCCTTCGCGGCTTTCCACCCAGATCGTGCCGCCGTGGCGTTCGACGATCTGCTTCGTGATGTAGAGGCCGAGGCCGAGGCCGCCGTAATTTGTCGACGACACCTGGCGGCCGCGGTGGAAGCGTTCGAAGACTTGTCCCAACTCATCGGTCGGGATACCGATGCCGCGATCGGCCACCGAGGTCACGAGCTGATCGCCGCGATCTTCGACGGTCACGAGGATCTCGCTGCCGTCGGGCGAGTACTTCACCGCGTTCTCCATCAGATTGCCGAGGACCTGCTCGAGGCGATCGCGATCGCCGATGACGCGCTTGTGGCCGACCGGAAGATTGAGTTGGAAACGGCGGTCGCTGACGGCGGTGTGATGGCGATGCACGACGTCGTTCACGAACGTGGTCCACGGAATCGGCTCGCGGCGAATCTCGAGGCGGCCGGTCTCAATGCGCGACACGTCGAGCAGTTCGAGGATCAGTCGCGACATGCGGTCGATCTGATCGAGGGCGATGTCGAGGTACTCCTCCGAGGTCGAGAGATCGTTCTCGCGGATGAGCGTCTTGGCGAGTTGCGTGTAGCCCTTGATCGACGTCACCGGCGTCCGCAGCTCGTGCGAGGCGATGGAGAGGAATTCGTCCTTGAGCCGCGAAAGGTCTTCCACTTTGCGGCGCGCGTCGACCTGCTCGGTGTAAAGCTTGGCGTTTTCGATGGCCAGCGCGGCGCGCTCGGCCAGGATCTCCGCGAGCGGCAGCTTCTCGTCGTTCATGGCGCGCTCGGGATCGTTGGCGGCAATGACGAGCGCGCCGAGCATTTCGCGGCGCGTACGCAGCGGAAGAATCAAGAGCGACGCAAGCTTCATCGGCGCGGCGTGGTAGCCGCCTTCCAGACCCTGCGTGGTCGTTTCGGACGCACCGAGGTTTTGCGTGAGCGATGGGTAGCCGGTGCTGACGACTTGGCCGATGATGCCTTCGCCGACCACGAGCGGCTGCCGGTAAATGTAGGACCACGCCAGTCCGAGCGAGGCCATCTCGCGGTGGTAAATCGAGGCCACGCGCAGCTCGGTGGAGTCGGCCGATTTGAGGATGACCGCTGCCCAATCGCCGAGGACTTCGGCCACGCGCTCGGCGATGGCCTGCGTGACCCAGACCGGATCGATGTTGCTGGAGAAGAAGGCGCCGGCGTCGGCGAGGATCTGCGCGCGCTCGGCCTGCACCTGCATCTCTTCTTCGAGGCGCCGGCGCTCGGTGATGTCGCGGAAGGTGACGATGACGCCGGAGATTTTGCCGTCTTCGTGCAGCGGCGTCGCGCTCATGGAGATCGCGACCCGCCGTCCCTCGCGCTTGATGACGATGGTGTCATCGCGAACGGGCCGGCTGGTGGAGAGGGCGCGCGCCGCCGGCAGTTCCTTGGCATCGATCGGCTCTCCCGCATCATTCAGCAGGCCATACGCCTCGGCGTGCTTGAAGATCGGTACGCCGATGTCGGAGCGTCCGAGCAAACTCTTCGCGGCAGGATTCAGATACGCAGTCTTGCCTTCCGCGTCGACGAGCATGACGCCGTCGGCCATGCCTCCGATCATCGTTTCGGTGCGCCGAACCTGCCGGCCGATCGAGGCGAGCAGCGATTGCTGGATGCGCCAGATCAGGTAGGCGGCCAGGATGATGATGATGGCGCTGACGATGACCATGAGCAGCGTCAGGCCGTCGCGCATGCCGGTGATGCGCTGCAGGTCGCGGTGCTCGTCGCGTTCGTGCTCGTCCGCCATCGCGCCCGCGAGGTCGGGCGCCGAACGGTGAACGCGCGACGCTTCCAGCATGAACTCCTTGGCGTTTCCGTCGCGCCCTTCCTTAACTGCTTGGATCTCACTATCTGTGAGTCTGCGGATCTCCATGAAGTTCCTGCGCATCGCGCCGATGCTTTGCTGGTCGCGCAGCTCCGTGGCGAGCTGTGCGGCGTTGGCTGCAGACTTGTTGAAATCGCGCACGGCTTCGTCGTACTGCTGCAGAAACTGGCTCTGGTTGGAGAGCGAGTAGCCGCGCGCGGCCGACATCATCGTGAGGATGTCGTCGTTCATCGCGTAAACCTTGTCGATGAGCGGCGCGGAGCCTTCGACGATGCGGTACTCCTGGCGATTCGCGAGGTGCAGGATGCCCATCGTCAGCGCAAGGCCGGCGGCAATGAGGACCACCAGGACGGTGAAGGCGCCCCACAAAGTGCTGCGGATCGAGGAATCCATCGACGGTTCAGCCGCAGCGGAATGCAAAATCGACGCCCGTGCTGCTGGGCCAGCCACGCATTCAAGTAGCGTCCTTTCAGCAACTTCCGTGCGGCGCGGGATGGAACGACGGATGCAACATCACCCCGCGGAGGAGTACATGGCACTCAGACCACTGCGCAATGCGACGATTTCCTTCGGCCTCGTTTCAATCCCGGTCCGCTTCTACACGGCCACGAAATCAGAAGACGTTCACTTCCATCTTCTGCACGAGAGTTGCGGCACGCGCGTCAACCGCAAGTGGTGGTGCCCGCATCACGAGAAGATCGTCGACTCCGATGAGCTGATCCGCGGCTACGAGATTTCGAAGAACAAGTACGTGACCTTCACCGACGAGGAGATGGAGACGCTGGAGACCGACGACAACCGCGCCGTCGAGATCACGGAGTTCGTCGACCTCCACGAAATCGATCCTGTCTTCTTCGAAAAGGCCTACTACCTCGGTCCGTCGGCCGGCGGCGGGAAGACGTACCGACTCCTGTCGCAGGCGATGAAGAAGCAGGACAAGGTGGCCGTGGCGCGCTGGATCGGCGGCGGCAAGGAACACCTGGTCGTGCTGCGGCCGTACGAAAAGGGTCTGATCCTGCACACGATGTACTACGCGGACGAGGTCCGCGACTTCGACGCCATCGACATCGAGGATTCAGGCGCCGTGCGTGAGAAAGAAGTGGCGCTGGCGGAGATGCTGATCAATGAGCTGACGGAGAAGAAGTTCGATCCGCTGCAGTTCAAGGATGAATACCGCACTCGCCTGCTCGAACGAATCCGCGCGAAGTCAAAAGGAAAAGTGTTCAAGTCGGAGGAGCAGGAAGAAGAGAAAGGCGGCGAAGTCATCGACATCATGGAAGCGCTGCGGCGGAGTTTGGATAAAGGTAGTCGGTCAAAACCTGCGCGCGCTCGTCGTGCTCCTGCCAAGAGACGTACTGCCGCTCACAAGAAGCGTAAAGCCTCGTAAGATTTTCACGCGGAGACGCGGAGGCGCGGAGAAAAACCCATCTCCTCCGCGTCCCCGCGTCTCCGCGTGAAAAGGTTTTAGTCATGCCCGACTTACTCAAGAAATACAAATCGATGCGCGACTTCGGCGATACGCCGGAGCCGTCCGGCGGCAAGCCGAAGAAGACGAAGCTGCCGATCTTCGTCATCCAGAAGCACGCCGCCACCCGCCTCCACTACGACTTCCGCCTGGAGATGGAAGGGGTGCTCAAATCGTGGGCAGTGCCGAAGGGGCCGTCGTATGACCCGACTGTGAAGCGGTTGGCGATGATGACCGAGGATCATCCGTACGATTACGCAGCGTTCGAGGGGGTGATCCCGGCCGGCAACTACGGCGGCGGCAACGTCATCATCTGGGACAACGGTACGTTCGAACTCGTCGAGCCTGACGACGGAGTCAAAGGGATCAAGGCAGGGAAGCTCGCCTTTCGGATGTTCGGCAAGAAGATGTTCGGCGAGTGGGCGCTGGTGAAGATCCACGGACGTCCCGGCAGCAAGGGCAACGAGTGGCTGCTCATCAAGCATCGCGACGAGTTCGCGAATCCCGACGTCGACGTAACTGAGCTCGCTCCTCAGTCCGTGGTTTCGAACAAAACGGTCGAAGAAATCGGATCGTCGAAACGGATCTGGCTTAGCAATCGCGGCGCATCAGGGAAAACCGCGCCGACGCTGGCTACCAAACTCGAAGCCGAGAAAAAAGCGGCGAAGAAGAAGGCTACGAAGAAGCGCGCGCCCGCGTCATCACCGCGTCGACCTGCGCGAGCGCCGAAGAAAGCAGCTTCCTCTCCGAGTCGAAGCTCGCGCGCCGGATCGCCTCGGGCAGCGGCACCCACTCCACGTCGTCGACCTCGCTGAGCTGCGGCGTCATGGTCCCGCCGACGTACCGCATCAGGTAAAAGTCGACGCTCTTCTTGATCAGCGTGTCGCCGGCGCGAAAGAAGTATTCGATCGTGTCGAGCCGCGCGACGATCTCCGCATCGAGGCCGGTCTCTTCCTGCACCTCGCGCAATGCCGCCTGCTCCGACGTTTCACCCTCGGAAACCGCGCCCTTCGGCAATCCCCATCGCGACCGCCCGCGCGTGGCGATCATGGCCACGAACGGCGCACCGTCGCGAAGGTCGATGACCGCGCCGCCTGAAGAATGCTCGTTGCGCGTCTTGGGCATTCCCGGATTCTACGGTTTCATCAGCGCCAGAGCCAACGCGGCGAGCACGACAGCGAGAAGAAGCGTCATCATTCGCGAGAGCGCCGGCACGATCCCCACGACCGCGAAGGCGGTGGGATCCGGCGGCGCCGCAGTGGACGGATCGTCGGATAGTCTCGTGGCGTCGTTCGTTCCGTTGCCATCCGAATCGTAGGAAACGCTGGCCTGGTTCGCGATCGTCGTTCCGCTCGTTCCGTTCTTGACGAGCGCCTGAATGGTGATGGTCACACTGCCACCTCCGGCGATGGCGCCGTTCCAGGTGACGGTGTTCGTCCCGATGTTCGCCACGGCAGTGCCGCTGCTCGCTGCGGCGCTCACGAGTGTGAGCGACGCTGGAAGCACGTCGGTCAATTCGTTACCGGGGTTGTCCGCTTGCGCGATGCTGCCGGAGTTCGTGAGGACGATCGTATAGGTGATGACGGAACCTTCCGGATGCGTGGCTCCGCCGGCGATCGATTTCGTCGCGGTGATGTTGGGTGGAGTGCCAACGGCGGCGGATGACGTGGAACTGTTGTTCGCGCTATTCGGATCCGAGGTTGGCGTGGTGACGGTGGCGGTGTTGTTGATGGCAGTTCCTGCGGAGGTTGCCGGATCGATGACGACGTCGAGCGTGAACGTCGCGATCGCTCCTGTTGCCATCGGCGACGTCGAACAGACGATCGTCCCATTCGTGCCGGCCAGCGGCGTCGTGCACGACCAGCCCGCGGGAACGGAGAGCGCCGTAAATCGAGGCGGTGCGGGCAGCACGTCGTTCATCGTCACGCTTGCCGCATCGCTCGGACCATTGTTCGTGACTGTGATGGTGTAGTGAAGCGGCCCGCCCGGGATGACCAGAGACGCTGTGCGCGTCTTCGTGACCACGATGTCGGCGACAGCCGCGGTGGTCACGCTCGCGGTTGACGAGTCGTTGGCTGGAATCGCGTCTGCGGGAGCAGAAACCGTGGCGGTCGCGCTGAGCGTCGTGCCGCCCGCGACGGAGCTCGGCACGTTCGAAACGATCGTGAACGTTGCCTGCGTCGCCGGACTCATCGTCGCGGTCAACGAGCAGGTGATGGTCCCGTTCGTTCCCGTAACCGGAGTACTGCAACCCCATCCAGCCGGCGCTGCACTCGAGACGAAGGTCGTCGGAGCCGGAAGCGGGATGCTGACGGAAGCCGCGCTGGCGGTGCTCGGTCCGTTGTTGGTCAACATCACCGACCAAAACAAGTTCGTACCCGCAGTCACCGGATTCGGGCTCCCGCCGATGGCCACACTGAAATCGGTTGACGGCGCGACCACAACGTCGATGTCGAAGCTGTTGTCGTTCGCGTTTGGATCGGGCGTCGCGCTGGTGATGGTCGCGGTCGTGCTGAACGTTCCCGAGGCCGTCGGCGGAGTGGACGCGGTGATGGTCACGTTCGCCGTTCCCGGAGGCAGCGTCGCCACCGTGCAGTTGATCGTTCCTCCGCTGCCTGGCGACGGAGCCGTACACGACCAACCGGCTGGAGCACTATCCGACTGGAACGTGACACCCGAGGCGAGGGGAAAGTTCAACGTCAGCGACGCCGCATCGTCAGGACCTTCGTTGCTCACGTTGATGACGTAATCGAAGTTTGCTCCGGCGGCGACCGGCTGCATCTGCGCCACGGAAACTTCGACGGAAGCACTTGCCGACTGGGCACTGGCGAACTGGGGAACAAGACAGAGAACAACCAGGCCGCAGATTGCGGCAACACATCTGAACAATTTGAGGGGATCTCCTTAGGGCTGCGGAACGGACGGCGCATTATGCGCCAGGAAGTCGCGCAGCTCCCGCTCCCACACTGCCGCCCACGTGTGCGTGCTGTGCCCGTGCGTGGTGTCGCTGGTGGGGATGAGCACGTAATGTCCTCGCTTCACGCGCTTCATGGCAGCCTCGATGATGCCGAGCTCCGGCGGGTTGATGAAATCGTCGGCGGAGTTGATGGCCAGCAGCGGCGCGGTAATCCGCTCGAGCTGTGCGGACGGGTCGTAATCGCTCGACGACTCGATCGCGTACAGCAGGTCGTCGGCATTGGTCGTAGCCAGCCGCGTTTTCAACTGCTCGCCGATCCACCGATCTGCGTCATCGCGCGTCGGACCCGATTTCTGCCACTGCAACGGCGCACTGCCGGCGAGGAGAAGGATCTGCACGGCGCCAGCGAGATCGTTGCGGTGCAAATCGTCGATCATCATCTTTCGCCAGATGCGATTCCGGCCCGCGATCTGCGCCGGCGCGCTGGCCAGCGGCACGAGCGCGTCCGCGGCATCCGGCCACCGCTCGCCCCACATCCACGTCTGCATCCCGCCCATCGACGTTCCCATGACCAGGTGGAGATGATCGATCCCCAATCCATCAACGAGCAGCCGATGCTGCAACTCGACCATGTCGGCGTAGCCATAGTGCGGAAACTTCGACCGCAATCCGTCGCTCGGCTTGCTCGACTTCCCGTGCCCGATGTTGTCCGGAATGACGATGAAGTACCGGCTCGCATCGAGCACGCCGCCCGGCTTGAACAGCACGCCCGCGAAGCGGTCGTTCAGAAACTGCTGCAGCGATCCGCCGGTACCGTGCAGCACGAGGACGGCATTCGTCCCATGCTCCGTCCGCCGCAATTTCCCGATCGTCGCGTAGTGAATCCGCACCTCGGGCAACGCCTCTCCGCTCTGGAAGTGAAAGTCCTTGACGACGAAGTCGGCCTCGGACGCGGCAGGGAGTTGCGCGTGAGCGGAGAGGGCGAAGATGACGATGAGCAGTGAGGCGAGTTTGCGCATGACAGAAAGTCTATGCGCGGTTTGAAGTCACCGGCGCTTGAGACGCCGCACGACGCGTTCACGCACTTCTTCCCACGGTTCGCCCACGGATTCCCCAGAAATCACGCGACGCGCTCGACGTTCGATTTCCTCTGCCCATTCGTGTTGAGCGAGGTCAAGGTTCTCGGATTCGTTCACGACCGCAGTGAATGCAAGTTCGAGCGTCGAGATGGCTTGCTGTCGGCTGACAGATGGAAACTGCTCGAGAAACTCGTCGAGCGAATCACCCGCCTTCAGGTAGTCGAAGAGGTTGTAGACCGGGACACGGGTTCCGACGAAAACCAACTCACCGCCCATCACTTCAGGATCGCTGTGCACGATTTTCGTTATTGGCACGAGCCAATTTTACTTCGTCGATTCTTCACAACTGCCTCGTGTACGCTCCGCCTCGTGGACATCCTCATCGTCTGCCCCGACTCCTACGACCGCTGGGCGTTCGAGCGCGTTGCCGGGCATCGTTTTCATTTCCTCGACGCCGGGATCAGTCATTGGGAGGCGTCGCCGGAGTTTGATCCGATTGCGTATCTCGATCGATGCCGGGTGGTGATGGCGGAACATCGCGTTGGCGCCGTCGTTTCGACGCACGACCTCGGCGATCTGATTGCGGCGGTGCTGGCGCAGGAGGCGGGGTTGCCGGGTCCGTCGCCCGAGGCGGCGTTTTTGTGTTTGCACAAGTTGTATGGGCGGCGGGCGGAGGTCGATCCGATCCGGTGTCAGCCGCTGCTGCTCGATGAGCCGTTGCCGGCGATCGCGTATCCCGCGTATTTGAAACCGCCGTGGCTGAAGCTCGGCCTGCTCGGATTCAAAGTCACCTCGGACAACGAAGCGCGCGCCGCGATGGAGCTGGCGCGAGCCGAGTTGCCGGCGTGGACGCGGCAGTACTACCGGCTATTCGAACGAGCCATCGATCTCGCGAAGTATCCGCTGGCGACGACCGACATGATGCTCGTCGAGGAGTTCATCGATGGGCAGCAAGTCACGGTCGAAGGGTGGTCGCTCGGCGGCGAGATTCACATCTGGGCGATGACCGATACGAATACCTTCCCCGGCACGCGCGTCATCGATAACTTCTCGACGCCGTCGCGCGTCGATGCAGAAACGGCGGCGACCCTGCGCGCGAAGACGACCGAGGCGATTCGAGCGTTCGGATTCGATGGCGGCTTCTTCAACATCGAGTTCTGGCTGACGGAAAACGGCGTGCGGTTGACCGAAGTGAATGGCCGATCGGCGGCTTGCTTCGGTGGGATTTACGACCTCGGCCTCGGCGCGGATATTTTCGCCGCGGTCGCCGACGTGGCCACGGGGAATCAGCCGCGACATTTGCCGAGGACGACGGGACAAGTCGCCGGGCAATTCAACGTCATCACCTTCGAGGACGATCTCGCCGGCAATCTGCTCGACTACGGCGCTGCCGCGGCAATACCGGAGTTCTCGGCGTTTCGGAAGCCGGACGAGCGCGTGCGGCCGGTGTCGGAGTTTGGTGTCGTGCTCGGGCAGATTGAGATCGCTGGCGACTCGTACGACGAGATCCATGCGCGCGCCGAAGAGATGCGGCGGAGGCTGATGAAGTAACATCCGCGCATCAGTCCATCAGAAATCATGACCCCGGAAATGCGGCGCGTGGTGACGGAAGCGGAGACCGCCGCGCGCAATGGTTGGAGCGACGACGCAGTGAAGTCACTCACGGAAGCGGCGCGCGAACTTCGCTGCGACTCGGAAGAAGTGGCGCGGCTGCTCGCGCTTCCGGTCGCCGACCACGGATTTCGCGAAGAGGTCTTCACGACCGACCCTGCCTTCCACGCCAGCGTCTTCGCGCTCGGCGCAGGCGAGACGATTCCGTTGCACGATCATCCCGCGCTCGATGTGATCTCGAAAGTGTTGTGCGGGCGGATGCGCGTGCATACGTACGAGTGGATCGATCAGGCGTCGCTGCTGGCGCGCGATTGCGGCGAAGTGGTTCTCGATCGCGACGATGATTCGCTCGTGCTGCGCAAATCTCCGGGAACGCTGCACACCGTCACCGCGATCGAGCCGACGGCGTTTCTCGATCTGTTCGCGCCGTACTACGACGATGCCGCGCGGCCGTGCACGTATTACAAAGTTGCGCGTGTGGCCGATCAAATCGAGCTGCGCGTCGTTTCGTGGGAAGAGGCGCGGCAATGACCACGGCCATCCTTCTCGTCGAAGCGCGCGGTCAATCGGTGCACTGCCGCGAGGATGCTTGCGTGAACCTCGCGCAGGCATCGTGGCTGGCGCGCGAGCTCGTTCGCGCAGGTGTCGACGTCCGGCTGCGACTGATCGCCGACGCGGGGCAGTCGATCGAGGAGTACTCGATCCTCTGTCATGCGAAGGATGAAGCCGAGGCGTTCAAAGGGCGCATCGCCACTGCCGCCGATCCGCGCACGGCGCGCTACGCATTCGTGCGCGAGCTGCGCGCGCGGCTGCCGTTCACGTTCGGCGCGGTTCCGGCTGGCGGTATCGAGATTGAGGATCGTCTTTTTCATTCGCCGCTCGTCGCTCGAATCGACGGCGTGAATTCGGAGTTGCTCGCGACGCTGCGCGATGTGGACCATCCACTGTTCGAAACGTCAGCCGTCGATGAAATCGAAATGCTCATCGCCGCTCATGCGGGGAAACCGTATCTCGATCTCGATCTTGCGATCGCGCAACGCGCCATCGCGCTCGTCACAGGCGACGAGTGCGAGGCCATCAACATCGCGACGATTTCGCGCCCCGAGGATGATCCGCGTCATTGGCTGCATGAAGAAGCGGGGCGGACGCTCATCGAGAACGATCTGTTGCGCAAACAGGGCGGCGAATCGGGCGGCTTTCATGATCGGCTGATCGGCGTCTTCGCTTCGATCAGGCCGAATGGCGAGGAGCGGCCGTACTTCAATTCGCCGACCTGCTGCCGCGTCGAACACGGCAAGGTTCGCCTGATCGCCCGCGATCGCTTCAACGTCCTCGCCCTCGCCGCTTCGGAGCGAATGCAATTCGATCGCTTCCGCGAATTGCTCGACGCGCAGAACGCCGGCGCGGCGGAGCGGTTGCTCGCGATCAAGTATCCGCACACGGCGCGCTTCGTCGCGTCGAGCATCGCAGGGGAAGCGATCGCGGCCGATGGGCCGGTGCACGTCCTGTTCATCGACGGCATCGGCGGTTGGAATCCGACGACGGCGGGACAGATCGACATCGAGTTGCGCGCCTCGTTGCCGGACGCGATCACGTACAACCACGTCACCGCGCGCGATCTTTACCACGAGCTGCCGCCGTTCGCAGGCGGCATCCTGCCGGTCATCAACGCGCTCGCAGCGAACCCGCCGTCTCTGTTCGAGAACGGCGGGCTCGCCGAATCCTTGCTTCAGTCCGTGATCGAGCGCGTGGTGCCGGCCACCAGCAGTTTCCACTCGTGAATCTCGGTCGCCTTCACGTTCAACTTGCCGATGAAGTCCATCAGCCGCTGCGTGTTCTCGGCCGCCGTGTGCGTTGACGGATCGTACGTGTCGGTGAAGCGCTGGCGCAGGTAGTAGGGCGGAATGGTCTGGTAGTAAATCTGCGCGCGTACCTTGGCGCCGGTCGGAACCTTGCTCAGCGGCACCTTGTAGATGATCGTGTCGCAACCGCAGCCGCTGAGGTAATCGGGATCCTTCGCCGCGGAACCGTGCGGCCCCGTCTCGGCGGCGCGCGGCCCGTCGGGCTTCCAGCCGCGCGGCAGCAGCCGGTTCTTCTTGATGTTGTTGAACAAGCTTAGAAAACTGGTCGTGAACTGTCCCTCGGTGTCCTTCACCAGCTCTTCGTAAATCTGCACCTGCGATTGATCGGTGATCACGGTGTGGTGATCCTGATACTGACCGGCGGTAAAGAATTCGCTGCCGAGGATCGAGCCGCCCGGTCCATTCGTGATCATGCCGAACTGATTCGTCGCACCCGAGGCCCACACCGGATTGCCGGAAGCGTCGAGCACTTCGAAATCGAGGAACGCGCGGCGGAACGAAACGCCGGACGGAAAGCTGTGGCCTGCGTTGTTCCGCACGCGCACTTTCACCTCGAGGTCGGTAGCCGTCTTCTTCATCGACATGACGTCGACCGTCGCGGTTTCCTTGCGCGCCAGATCGATCGTGGCCTGCTCCGCGAGCGTGAGTCCCTTCACCACAGTGCTCGGATCCATAAGCATCGGATCGGTCGTGCGGATGCCGAGGATGTCGGAGAACTGCAGGAACATCTCCTGGACGAAGAGGTTGATGCCGACCAGCGTGTGGCGCACGAAACCGGTCCGCGTCTGCAGCGCGATGTCCTTGTCGGGAAGGCGGTCATCGACGTACGGATAGGTCTCGTCCTCGATGTTGGCGATCTTGTAGGCGAGGTTCTGGCTCTTGAACTCCTTCAGCTTGAACGTGGACGGCATGTGGCATTGCTGGCAGGTCTGCGCCTCGCTCGACGCCGGCTGCCGTTCGTTCTGGAAGACGCTGTTCTGCCACTCGAAGTAGGTGGTCTGTTCGAAATCCGTTTTGACCTGCACGCCTTTCGAGTTCAGCACCGGCAGTTCGATCGTGTGGCAGGAGCCGCAGAGTTTCGAATCCTTCACGTACTCGGTGTGCACCGGCGTCATGTCGAGCGCGTGGTTCATCGGCGGCGCCTGCGGATCGGTGAACGGGCCGATGACTGTCTTCGGATCGGTGACGTTGAATTGGCCGGTGAAGGTCGACGGCTGGCCGAGGTCCTTGTCGGAGATGTGATGGCAAACGGTGCAGGAGATGGAGTCGCGGGCGAGCGCGCCGTACTTGTTGTCGCCGCTCGGTTGCGCAAGCGACGGCGACCAGGAGTAAACCATCTCCGGTTCGAACGGCTTCTTGTTGTTGGTGTCGATCGCGAGTTGCCGCTGGCCCATGGCGCCGTGGCAGCGGAAGCAGATGTTAGGGATCGTCGTCGGCAGCTTCGCGTTCGCGTGGACTTTCAACTCGCTGGCGATCTGCGAAAAGAAGACGGGATCGCGGCCGGAGAGACCCATCAGCGACGCGCGCCATTCGCCGTACGGCGACACGTTGTAGGCCGGCGTCGGGGTGCCGCTGGCGGGATAAATCATGTTGGCAGGATACGGTCCGATGTTGCCGGTGCCGTCGTGACAGCCGATGCATTGATCCGAGGTGATGAATTGCTCCGGACCGTTTTTCATGGCCATGACGTGATCCCACGTCTCGCCGGGGAAGTTCCGGTACGTCAGCTTGTCGGTGTCCTTCCACCACGGCGCGAGAATTTTCAACAGCTCGTTGTCGAACGACGCGGTGTTGAGAATCGGAGGTCCGCCTTTGCGCTGCTCCTTGGACAAATGGCTGTCCGGATGGATGCTGACCGGGTTGGCCATCGTGAGCATGACGTTGAGATAGGTGATGGTGTTCGTGCCCTCGACGTTGCGCATCGTCGAGTACGTCGAATTCGATGCCGCCGAGGCGTGGCAGTTGATGCAGTAGTTTCCGAAGCCCGCCGAGGGAAACGCTGTGTTGCCCATCGTCGGAACGGTGTCCGGCTCGCCGGCGTAGCCGCTCCAGTACCAGCCGTCATGCGACGCGTTCGCCTCGCGCACCATGACCGTCCACCATCCCGCGTTGCCGGGAGTTGTCCACCACGGACTGGTTTGAGGCTGTTTGAACGGCGAGGGGAAGCATCCCGTGGGCGGGATGTTTGGCGGCGCCATCGGATAGCAGTTCGCCGGTCCGCCGTACATCTCTTTGACGATGACGGCGTTGTCGTCGATCGGAGTCACTTCCCGCTGCTTCGGTGTGAGTTTCATCCACTTCGCGACCTCGGGCGAGTACCAGATGCGGACGGCGGGATGAGTGCCGTAATAGTCGCCGAGGATGTACGGGCCGGTGTCGCGGATAAAGGGGTCGTGAGTCCATCCGAGCTTGTCGTAGCACGCCGATTTGAGAAAGGGCCGCAGCGCTTTCTCGAACGCGACGGTGTCTTTGCTGGGCGGCAGGGCCGGACTGAGGTTGCACTCCGGCGGGATGGCCGCGAATGCGGGGGCGGTGAGAGCGAACGCGAGACACAGTGCAGCAGCTGTGCGCATGAGACTCCTTTCCGAATTTGGACCGGAAAAAGAGTCTAACCTGACTTACAGCTTCCGCAATGCACGCGCGGCGAGCTTCTTCGAGCGCTCGATCTTCTGCTCCTGACTTCCCCCGCCGCCGACGCTGACGCGCACGATGGTGTCGCCTTTGAGGACGTAAAGCGCGCCGGCCGCGCGGTTGCCGCTCCAGACCGCGGCGTCGCCGACGCCCTTCACTTTGAGCGCAGCAGCTTCGTGCTCCTCCTCGGCTTCGCGCGATGGCGGCGCGCTTTTCATCGCCGCGGAGCGGTCGCGGTCGTCGTCGTCCATCGCTTCGCGCGCGTTCGAGAAGTGGCCGCGCCAGAAGGACGATGTCTTGCCGCGCATAACGTCGACGCTCACGGATTTGGTGAACGACGGCAGCGCGTAGAAACACTGAGAGACGATGAGACCGTTCGCTTCGGTCTCGGTCAGCTTGGCGGTTTTGAACGCCTCTCCCTGCACGCGGGCGATGTCGCGTGCTGTGAGGAGCTGGCAGGCGTTCGGGAGCCGCGGCGACGACGCCGCGGCTCCCATCATGAACAGTACCGCCGTCAACATGGGGATCATCGAGTCAGCTGCGGCGTGGTGGCCGTGAAGACGCTGATCGGACCGACGTTGAGGTTCAGCGTTTTGACCAGGTAGACGCCGCCTTGCGTGACCGGGACGGTGAGCGTGGCCACGCCGTTTGATGCCGCGTCCGCGGTGGCCAACACGATGCCGGTCGTTCCGACCAGTCCAACGCGAACGAGCATGCCCGCCGGGGCGGATGCGATGACGGAGATCGACTCCGCGTTGTCCGGAACGGTGATCTGCGAGACCAGTTCCTGACCGGCCGACATCGTCGATGTGTTCGATGTCGTCGCGCCCGGGCCGCTGCTGGGTGACGCGTTCGAGGACGAGCTCTCGAGCGAGAAGCTGTCGAGATACGTCACGCCGTTGCCGCGAATTTCGAGCGTGTGCGCGCCGGGCTGCAGCGGTCCGTACTTCTGGCTGAACGAGCTGGAGAACTGCGGATTCTGCATCGTGCCGACCGAGCCCGCGAAATTGATCGTGCCCTGCGACACGCCGTCGAGGAAGATTTCGGCCGTACCGCCCTTGGTGCTCTTCGCGAAGTTGTAGGTGATCGAGCCGAACTGATTGGCGGGCACGCTGAAGACAAGACTCGCTTTCGGCTTGCCGCTGGCGAACCGGAAGTGTCCGGCGCTGGCGTTGCCGTCCTGCGCGAGGTGCCAGCCGCTGGAGTAGGCGATGCGCGAGTCGTCGTCTTCGATCGTCGTCACGGCCGGAGGCGCGCAGAAGCCGTTTCCGACCATCATGTAGGTCGCGGTCGTCGACGCGGCGTCGATGGCCGTGGGCTCGTCGTGAGCACGGTCCCGGTGGTGACAAACGTGCGCGCAAGAAGGCCGCCGAGGATATCGCCGGCGGCGGCGTTGCCGATCTTCGAATTCGAGATGACCAGGCGGATGGTGCCGTCGGCCGAGTACGTCGATTCGGCATCGAGCGTCCCGAGCGGATGCGGCTGACCGACCGCGGTCACGACGGCCTTCGTCAGATCGATCGTGCCGTATTCGTAGCCGATCACGCCGTTGTTGTCGGTGTGCATGTCGATGTAATACGAGCCGCTGTCGGTGGTCGGGAAGTTCCAGAGGATGCGCCACTCCGACGCCGGCGGGACGCTGGCCAGCGACGCGACTTTCATGGTGAAGACGAGCTTCTGTGAGCCATCGGCGTAGTACGGCTCGGCGATGGAGACTGACTGGATGTCGAGCGCCGCATGCGCGGCCGCGGTGCCGTCAGCGGTCGGGTCGGTCATCATCGTGACGCCCGGAAGCGTGCACGAGCTGCCGTTGCCGGTGGAACTGACGGCGTTGCTGCCGCACGACGAGCCGGCGGCGTTAGTGGCCACGACGGAGTAGTTGTACGTCGCGGTCGGATTCACAGTCGGATCGGTGTACGACGTGTTGGTGGTCGTGGCGATCGTGCTGCCGTTACGCTGCACGGTGTACTTCGTGATCGCGGACCCGCCGTTGTTGCCCTCGGACCACGAGATCTTGGCGAGGTTGCCGTTGCGCGTGACGGTGACCGCCGGCGCGGACGGAACCGTCGGCTCGGCCGGATCGAACTCGGCGAACATCCGTCGTCCGCCGGTCTGTCGCAGGATCGACGCGACCGCGGAGTACGAGTTGCCGCGTGCGGCGTCAGCGCCCTGGACGCAGGCATCGACGCAGCCGTCGGCAAAACCAACCAGCATGCGGCCCTGTTTGTCGATGGTCATATCGTTGAAGTCGAGCAGGTTGCGCGACATCTCCGCGCCGCCCGCCAGCCAGATTGGTCCGCGCTGCACAGGATCGTTCGGCGTGGCGTTGACGAGGTGCCAGGTCGAGCCGGCGTCGTACGTCGTGGCGACGTACATGTACCAGACGCCGGGGAACGGGCGCGACTGCAGGCTGCCAATGCTCTTCGTACCGAGGAAGGCGAAGGCGGCGCGGTTGTCATCCCCGGCGACGACCTCGGCGAAGACCGCGTTGTTGATGCCCGCCGCGGCGCCGACGTCTTTCACATCATGCCAGTTCTGCCCGTGATCGTCCGAGATGGCGATCACGGGATGATTGTCGTTGTCCATGAAACCGAGGTAGACGCGGCCGTTCTTCGAGATTGCGACGGACGGGTCGCTGTTGCCAGCCAGGCTGTTGGGAACCTTGCGCACGTTCCAGGTCATACCGTTGTCTTCGGAGACGACCACCCCTTGCTGACCAACGCAGTCTTTGTTGGGGACGTAGGCGACGCCATCCGGTCCGACTTTGACGTGGCCATGCAAGCCGCCGCACTGCTGGCTTATGTAGATTGGAACGGCCGGTCCATACGTCACGCCGCCGTCGAGCGAAAGCGCGCAGTTAGCGAGCGCGGTGTCCTGCGAGCAGTAGTAGACGGCATTCGGATAGAAGGCGCCGGCGAGCAGCGGCGCGTGGAACGGTCCGCCGCCGACGGTCTGGTGATCGATACCCGAGGCGATGCCGGCTCCGTGAGACGGGATCCAGGTGTCGCCGTCGTTGTCGGTGATCGCCGAGAGACTCTCCGTGCTTGCGAGGACCAGTTGAGAAACGATCGTGCGGCCGACTTTCGAATCCGTCCAGAGGATGGGATCGAAGCTTTCGGTGCCGGTGATGGGCGATTGTTTGGCGACCCATGTCGAGGTCGGGCTGGTCGGGCAAGAGTCGTCGAATGAAACTTTGAATGTCGTGACGAACGATTGGAAGAGCGCATTGCCGGTGATCCAGTTCGCGCCGATTGACGGCTCGCCGGCGTCGATGCCGAGGCCGCTCGCGAGTTGCGCGGCAGACGGCGTGAAGAGACTGAAGCGCGGCGGCAGGCCGGCCGCCGGCGTCGCGGCGGGGAACGGAACGCGCTGCGGCGCGCTGTGGAACGTGAAGCTGGAGGGCGTCGTGGTCGAGTTGTAGAAGACGCTGATGCCGTTACCGGAATCGCTGAACTGCGGAACGACCTGAATGAGCAGCGTGCCGGTGATGGTTCCGCTGACCGGGATCTGGCTCTGGATCAAGGTCGGCGCGGCGCTGATGCCGGTCAGCGGAACGATGGCGCGGCCGATGAGGCGCTGCGGCTGGCCGCGATCGGCGGCGTAATCAGGATCGGCGAAGACGCTGACGGAAACCGCGCCGCCGAGGGCGATGGTCTCGGGATTCGCCGTCGACCAATACCACTTCAGGTCGAGCACACCGGAAACTGTGCCCGAGAATGGACCCGACCAGTAGATGCCGAGTGGATTGCCGACGTAGTCCTCGTTCGTGAACTGGCTGCCCGTCTGAACGACCGGCGCCGCACCCGTCGGCGGCAAAGTATCGAACGTGGCCGTCCCGATGGTGTTGCTGGCGAGGTCGTTGGCGACTTTGTTGGCCTGATCGGCGGGATCGCCTTTGAAGTAGTAGGTGGTCTGGGCAAGAAGTGAGGACGAGACCAGGCAGATGAGGAGGGCGACGACAGCCACACGCGCGCGATTCGGCATGAACAACTCTCCAGTTCGTCGTAAGTTAGCTGAAATTGGTAGCGTTGCTACCGAGCTGGGGCGCAAACAATGCGAATTTCGCGCCTGTTTCTGCCAATCGCGCTGCGACCAGGACAAAAAAAGCCCGCCGGCGATCCGGCGGGCCTTTCACCTTCGATGACGAGCGAATGTTATTAGTTGACGTCCTGACCGGCCTCCAGCTTCTTGATCATGTTCTCGAGGTTCTTCCGGTTCGCGTCGTCCGGTGCTTGCGCCAGCGCCAGCTTCGCGTACTTGAGCGCTTCGGGATAGTTGCCGGTCGCGGAGTAGCCGCGCGCAAGTCCGCCGTTCGTCGGCCACACGCCGGGGTTGCGCTTGGCGTTGAGCTGGAAGACTTTCAGCGCTTCGTCTTTCTTCCCTTTGGCGATGAGCTGCCTTCCGTAGCCGTGGAGGTCGAAAACGGTGGCCGAGGGATCGTTCATGGCCGCGTCGCGCGACTTCGCGGCGTCGGCGGTCTTGCCGTTCGCTTCCTGCGCGTCGGCCAGCGTCATCAGGTTCGTGAAGTTCTTCCTGCCGATGCCGCCCGCGGGATCGACCGACCGTTCCGCCCACTGCAGACCCTCGACCGGATGCTTGTGGTCGAGCGCGTAGCGCGCGGCCTGCTGCCACTCGGTGTCGGCGAAACCTGGCGAGTTGCGCAGTTCGTTGCGGATCGTGGCGATGTAGAGATCGGCGGCATTCGGGACGGTGATGTCGATCGGCACCGCCAGCTCTTCCCACTTCATGGCGACGGTGGCGTGATCGTCTTTGCGTTCGGTGAAGTCGAAGGTGAGCACTTCCCGATATTCGGCCTTCTCCGGTTTCGCCTTCACACGCAGCGCATCCTCGGCGGGGTCATAGAAGAAGCTGCCCCACGAGGTGTGGTTCTTCGAGAAGATCCAGGTCCATTCGTCCTGCTGCGGGATGGCGAAGAGCGCATACGACCCGGCGGGAAGCGTGGAGCCGTTGACCTGGATGTCGGCGGACGTGGTGAAGATGGTGTTGACGTTCGCGCCGACGCGCCACGGACATTCTTTACAGGTGCCGAAGCCGAGGTTGGCCATGCCGTACGGCACGAGCGTCCCCCAGATTTTTCCGCGGCGATCCTGACCTTGCGGACTGTGAACGTGCGGACTGCTGTAGTCGATCGAAACCGTGACCGGACCGATTTGCTGCGTGACTGTGGCCCGCTCGTTACCACCCGAGGGAGGGAGAGTGATGCTGCCTTGTGCAAACGCGCCGATGGCCGTCAGGGCCACGGCCGCTGCGGCGAGGAAGTGTTTCATTGGCTTCTCCTTTCGAATGCGCCAATGTACGCACCGCCTCGCCGCGGGTTCGTCAGCGATTGGTGAACATCACCAGATCTTTTCCCACCACTTCTTTTCGGCCGGCGTGACGCTGGCGGTGTCGAGGTGCATCCTTCGGCGCATCTCTTCGACGTTCCATCCAGTCAGCTCGGCCACGTTCTGAGCTTCTTTTTCCTGACGCTCACGCAACTGGCGCCGATACGCGATCGCCGCGTCGCACTGGCCGGTCTTGGCGGGATTGTGAAGAACGTACCGCGCTTGAAATGAGCGTTGATCGCTCGTCTCCTGGAACACGAGATCCTCGGGGAAGTGCTCGCGGTCGTAGCGGACGTGAAGTCGCGTCAGGAAGACGTTGCTGCCCGCATCGAGCCAGAAGACACCGAGCTTGCGCAGTTCGTCCTGCGACAGCGGCTCGGATGCGCACGGATCGCACCAGCTCATGTTCCATGCGTATTCGAGAAAGACCGCGCTGCTGTCTTCTTTCTTGACCTGTTCGGTGAAGAGCGCTTTGTAAAACGGCGTGAAGTCCTTGCGGACGAAGAGCGGAACGTCGACGTCGCTCGGAAGTTTCACCGTTTTGTAGTTCGTCGTCTCGACGCGGCCGCGAATGGTGATGGCGTAGACGAACAGCTCCTGTGCGCCATTCGCGTTGACCGTACCGAGGCGGATCGGCAGCATGAATTTCGGCGACTCGTACGCGACCTGCAGCGGGCGGAGATAGTTGAAGCCGAGCCGGGCCTGTTCGCCGAGGTTCACTTTCGCGACGAAGAAGTGCATGTTCTGGCGGATGTAACTTCCGAGCACGTACGCCGCACCGTTCGGCAGTTTGTAGCCGTTCTCGGTGAGCCACGTTTCGAGTCCGCTGCTCTGTTTGGCGGAGAGGATGAGAATGTCGTATTCGCCGACGGTGTACTTTGCCTCGATGGTGACGCCGAGGCTTTTGGCGCGAATCGCCGGGGCGCTTCCGGCTACCGTAATCGACTCCGCGACGGCGTTGCGCGGGGGCGCCGGCGGAGGCGGTGGCGTGCACGGATCGGGATCGAAGTACTCGACCAGCCGCGGCGAGGAGTAGGCGTCGAGATGATCGATGAGCGCTTTCTCGGCGACGTGAATCTGTCCGCGCTCGATCTTCGTCGGCACAGGGATGACGACGGCGAAGTCGCGCGCGCTGCCCTGGAAGTCGTTGGCCATCGTCATGACGGTCCGATCCTGATCGCGGACGATCACGACTTGCGACGCGCGGTTGAAAATCTTCGTGTCGCCCTTGGCGACGTAGAAGCCGCAGAACGCGTGCGCCTGCGTCGCTGCGAAAAGCGTGAGGATGAGGATGAAGCTGCGTTTCGGCATGAGTGCCTCCTTAGGCTGCGGTTGCGAGTTGGTGAGGTTGCGGAACGGGCGTTGCGGTTTCCGCGCGCCAGCGATAGCGCGTGGCCGGCAGCAGCGCGTCGATGATTGGGACGAGGATTGCGGTGCCGGCGAGCGACCAGAGAATCCCGTTCGTCCGGAAGAGCCGGTAGTTGATGTACCAGCCGCCGAACGCGACGAGCGCGGCGAAGAGGATCCGACCGGCGCGCGAGTCAGGCGTGGTCTTCGGATCGGAAATCATGAAGAAGGTGAAGAGCAGCAGCGCGCCGCTCTCCAGCCGGTGAAACGGAATCGTCAGCGGCTCGCCGACGTAAAGCGACCGTCCGATCACGAGCGCACTCCAGAAAATGATGAACGCGTACGTGACGTCGCTGCGCGCCGCGCGGTTGACCACAAGTCCGCCGATGCACGTGATGAGGAATCCGAAGAAGGCGACGTTCCCCCACTGACCGGGCGAGACCCAGACGCGATCGGTCATCAGCATCATCGCGACGATCGCGCCGTTCGTCGGATTGAAGATGTGTTTGTTCTTAATTCTGATGCTGAACTTGCTGGCGACGGCGATGACGGCGGCGGCGATCAGCAGCGCGATCGACTCACTCCGCAACAACAGCGATAACGAAAGCCCTGAAATTGCCGCACTGCGAGGATCGAACGCGACGTGCTTGATCCGGCTGCCAATCGCCTGCGTCGCAATCGCGGTCCCGACCAGCAGCACCGAACGGAACAGCGTGACATCGAAGTTGAGCGCGAAGATGCCGTAGAGCAGGAGGATTGTCAGCGCGCCGATCTGATAGAGCCGCGGATCGAATCGTTTCATGCGCCATTGGATGCGCGGTGTTCGCTAAAGAAAACCGTTTCACGCGGAGCTCGCGGTGAGGCGGAGAAAGGCAGAGGTTTTCTCCGTCTCTCCGCGTGCTCCGCGTGAACCGTTCTCTTGTGACTACAGCAGCGCCGTAGCCTCGATCCCCTCACCCTCCGCAAACCGCGAAGCCCGCAGCGAGTGAATATCGATCGAAGTTCGTCCATCGAGAACCAACTCGGAAAGAACCTGCCCGATCGCCGGCGCGTGCATGACGCCGTGTCCAGAGCAGCCGTTCGCGAGGTAGAGATTTTCGATAGCCGGAGCACGGCCGAGGATCGCGTGATGGTCTGGCGACATCTCGTAGAGCCCGGCCCAGCAGGCGTCGGGATCAATCGGCACGTCGCGAAGGCACGGCACGCGTGCGTTCGTGAATGCGAGAACTTGCGGCAGCCATGACGCGCCGTCAAACGACGCGTCGAAACTCGACGGCGGCGAGTCGGGCCAGAGCAGGAGAACGCGACGGTCGCGGACGCGGAAGTGGAAACCGTCGTCGGCCCACACCGTCATCGGCATCGTGTCGGAAAGAACGTCCGTCTCGATCGTCGCAGCAACCTGCCGCCGCAACGGCGCGACCGGGATGTCGACTCCGAGCGTGCCTGCCCATGCGCCCGCGGCGTTGATGAAAACGTCCGCGTGCACATCGCCGCGCGACGTCTCGAGCGCCGCGATGCGATCTCCTTCGATACGCATCCCGCGCACGGTCACGCCGAATTCGAAACGGACGCCGATCCGCTGCGCGGCTGCGAAGTAGCCGCCGAGGATTTTCGTCGCACGGATGAAACCGTCGGTTGGGCAGAACGTGCCGCCAACGATCGAGTCATCGACGACTGCCGGATTGATCCTTCGCACCTCCTCGGCATCGATGACGCGCGCCTCGGGCAGGCCGCACGCATGCTGCAGCTCGTTTGCAATCCGCAGTTGCGCCATCGCCTGTTCGCTGCGGGCGATGAAGAGATAGCCATACGGCCGGTAGCCGGAATCGACGCCGATCTCGTCGCTGAAACGAATGAGCTTCTCGCGCGACAGCAGCGACAGCGCGATGTCCGCGGCCGTCGCGAATTGCGCGCGAAACCCGCCGGTTGCGCGCGGCGTGCTGCCCGCGCCCGGCTCGTTGCCGCGATCGATCACCAGCACATCACGCACTCCGCGCGCCGCGAGGTGATACGCGATGCTCGTACCGATGACGCCGGCTCCGACGATGACGACTGACGGCATGGAGGCGAAGATTATCTCCTGCGAGCGTTCGACAAACGCTTGCATGTCCTGCAAACTGTCGCTTCCCAGGGAGATCGCGAGGTCCGGTTGGTCCATATCCTCGATTCAACGCGCTACGGCTTTTCGCCGTTTGCGGTGCCGACGCTCGTCACCGCGGCGCTGATGCTGCTGTTCGGCGTGAGCGTGCTGGCGCGCCGCCCGTCGCGCATGGCGGGCGCATTCTTCGCGATGACCGCAGCCTCGTTCGTCTGGCTGATCGCGTTCACACTCGTGTACTCCGCGAAGGATGCCGCGACGGCGCTTTTCTGGTCGCGCGTGGCGTACTTCGGCGTCCCGTTTCTGGCGCCATCGATCTATCACTTCACCGCGGAAATGCTGCGCATCGGCAAAGAGCGGCGCGGCGCCATCGAGGCGGCGTGGGCATTGGCCGCGGTCTTCTCCTTCCTCGGTGTCACCGGCGTCCTCGTCGAGCGTGTGCAGCGATTCTGGTGGGGCTACTACCCGCGCTACAGCCTTCTGATCGCGCCGCCGTTCCTGCTTTTCTTCTTCGGTTACCTGATTTTCTCGCTCGTCGAATTTCTCCGCGCCTATCCAAAGTCGCGCGGCATCGAAAAGAAACGCATTCGCCTGCTGCTCATCGCCTTCGCAGTCGCCTACCTCGGCTGCGTCGACTACCTGCCGAAGTTCGGCATCTCCGTCTACCCGTTCGGCTATGTGGCGTTGTTCGGCTTCGTGGTCATCGTCGCGATCGCCTTCCGCAAGTACGATCTCGTCGCCATCACGCCATCGCTCGCCGCGCGCGAAATCATCGGCACGATGGCGGACGTCCTCTTCGTCTGCGACCGCTCCGGGCGCATCGAATTCGCCAACGCCGCGGCCGAACGCGTCCTCGGATATCGCGCCGAGGCGCTCGTGGGACGGCAGATCGGTGAGTTGCTCGAAACGCGCGATGACGATCCGTTCAGCGACTCGATCCGCCGCCGCAGCATCCGCAACATGGAACGCCGTTTCACCGCGTCGGACGGTCACGCCGTCGATCTGATGATGTCGCTCGCGCCGGTCCTGCAGCACGGCGAGCCGGCCGGTTTGGTCATCCTCGGACGCGATATGCGCGAGCAAAAGGACGCCGAGCGCGAAGTGCGGAAAGCCGTGACGCTGCTCGAGTCGACGCTCGATTCGACCGCCGACGGCATCCTCGTCATCGGCGACGGCGGCCGCATCCTCACGTACAACAAGCGTTTCGTCGATATGTGGCGCATTCCGCTCGAACTGCTCGAAGCGAGCGATGACCGCGGCCTCATCACGTGCGTGCTCGATCAACTCCTCGATCCTCACCACTTCCTGCGCACAATCGATACGCTCTACGCGCAGCCCGAGGCCGAGAGCTTCGAGTTGATCGAGTTCAAAGACGGACGCCGTTTCGAGCGCTACTCGATCGGGCGCGCGGTGGAAGGCGTCGCCAACATCCGCGTCTGGAGCTTCCGTGACGTCACGTCGCGCTTCACCGCCGAGGCGGCGTTGCGGGAGTCGGAGTTGCGCTATCGGCTGCTGTTCGAGCAGAACGCTGCCGGCGTCTGTGTGTCGGAGCTGGCCGGCGTCATCCTCGACTGCAATCTGACGTACGCGGCCATGCTCGGATTTCAACGCGCGGAATTGATCGGCCGCAATGCCGGCGAACTATTCGTACGGGCCGCCGAGCGCACGGAGTTGCTCTCGCTGCTGCACGATGCGCAGACGCTCAACAGCGTCGAAGTCGAGTTGCGGACGAAGGACGGCCAGTCAATCTGGGCGCTCAAGAATCTGACGCTGGTCGGCGATCGCGTGCACACGACCGTCGTCGACATCAGCGATCGGAAGCGCGCCGAGGAACAGATCGAGTTCCACGCGTATCACGACGTGCTGACAAACCTCCCCAACCGCAAACTCTTCACCGATCGTCTGACGCAGAGCATTTCGCGCGCGCGCCGCTCTGGCAAGTCGCTGGCCGTGATGTTCGTCGACCTCGATCACTTCAAGTCGATCAACGACACCCTCGGACACGAGATGGGCGACGAGTTGCTGCTGGAAATGGCCGGACGACTCAGCGCCAACATCCGCGAGTACGACACGGTCGCGCGCCTCGGCGGCGACGAGTTCACGATCATTCTCTCCGAGCTGCGCCAGCCGGAAGACGCCGTCAACGTCGCCGAGAAAGTGCGCAGCGCCATCGAGCAGCCGCTCTCGATCGCCGGGACTTCGATCGAAGTCTCCGCGAGCATCGGCATCGCGTTGTATCCCGACGACGGCGCCGACGCGGAGTCGCTGCTGCGCAACGCCGACAGCGCGATGTACCGCGCCAAGGAAGCGGGCCGCAACACGTATCAACTCTGCACCGACGACATGAAGCGCCGCGCGGTAGAGCGGCTCTCGCTGGAGACGCGCCTGCGCCGCGCCATCACCGAGGGGCAACTCGTGCTGCATTACCAGCCGCAGATCAGCCTCACCACCGGCAGCGTCATCGGCGTCGAAGCGTTGGTGCGTTGGAACGATCCGGAACGCGGACTCGTGCATCCGTCTGCGTTCATCCCCCTGGCCGAGGAGAGCCGGCTGATTCTCCCGCTCGGCGAATGGGTACTGCGCACCGCATGCACGCAGATGCGCGCGTGGCAGGACGCGGGATTGGATGTGCCGATGATGTCGGTGAACCTGTCGCTGCGGCAGTTCCAGCAATACGACATCGTCCAGAGCGTCCGCCACGTGCTCGCCGAAACGGGTCTCGACGCCGGCGCGCTGGAGCTGGAGATCACCGAAACCGCCGCGATGCAGAACGCCGAATCGACGGTGGAAGTGCTGCAGGCGCTGCGCGAGCTCGGCGTCTCCATCGCCATCGACGACTTCGGCACCGGCTATTCGTCGCTGAACTATCTGAAGCGCTTCCCGATCACGGCGGTAAAGATCGACCGTGCATTCGTCCGCGACCTGGCCACGAGCGACGGCGACGCCGCCATCGTCTCTGCCGTCGTCGGCATCGCGCGCGCACTCAAACTGCGCGTGATCGCCGAAGGCGTCGAGACCGAGGAACAGCTCTCGTTCCTTCGCCGCCGCAATTGCGACGCCGCGCAGGGCTACCTCTTCAGCCGACCTGTCGCCGCCGCGGCGCTACCGGATTGTTTGTTCGAGCACCCTTTCGACGAGCGCGTGGCAGTGCAGCTGTCATCCTGAGTCGCCAAAGCTACGTAGGCGAAGCCGGAGTAGCGAAGGACGACGAAGGATCTCAAGTTACGCGACCTGTGTTGAATCCCGTGTAAGCAAGTTCGAGCTGTCTAACATTCAAGCGGGTTTCAGCCGGAGCAGGGAAGCTTGAGATCCTTCACCGTCCTGCGCCGCTTCCGCGCTTCGCGCTCCACGGCTCCGGCGGTTCAGGATGACAGCGCTGCCGCGGCTTCCGCTTCTTCATGAACGACCGGATACTTGCCGGTGAAGCACGCCGTGCAATACAGCCGTCGCGGATCGTCGTCGTTGCGGACGGCTACCAGCATCCCTTCCTCGGAAAGGTAACCGAGGGAGTCCGCTTCGATGAAGTCGCGGATTTCGTCCACGGATTGCGCGCTGGCGATGAGATCGCGCCGTTGCGGCGTATCGATTCCGTAGTAGCACGGCCCCGTCGTCGGCGGCGAGGAGATGCGCATGTGCACTTCGCGCGCACCGAAGTCTTTCAGCATCCGCACGATTTTCTTCGACGTCGTGCCGCGGACGATGGAGTCGTCGACGAGCACGATGCGCTTCCCTTCCACGATTTCGCGGACGGGATTCAGCTTCACCTTCACACCGAAACTGCGAATCGATTGCTTCGGCTCGATGAACGTCCGCCCGACGTAGTGATTGCGCACCAGTCCAAACTCGAACGGGATCTTCGACTCGTGCGCGTAGCCCAGCGCCGCGAAGACACCCGAGTCGGGCACCGGCATGACGACATCCGCAACGACCGGATGCTCTCTCGCCAGTTGCGCGCCGAAGCGCTTCCGAACCTCTGCCACGTTGTTGCCGAAGATCACCGAATCGGGCCGCGCGAAGTAGACGTGCTCGAAGATGCAGCGCGCCTCGCGCGGCGCCGTGAACTCGTGCACCAGCCGTACGCGCGGCAGCGGCTCGCCGCATTCGATGGCGATCACTTCGCCGGCCCGCACTTCGCGAATCGTGGTCGCTTCGATCAGATCGAACGCGCATGTTTCCGACGACACCACGATCGATTCGCCGAGTCTGCCGAGGACGAGTGGACGAAATCCATGCGAGTCGCGCGCGGCGTACACACGGCCCGGCGCAAGCAGCACGATCGAGTACGCGCCCTTCACCTGCGACAACGCATCGACGAGCGCGCCTTCGAGGTCCTTCGCTTTCGAACGCGCGATGAGATGCACGATGACCTCGGTGTCCGACATCGTGTTGAAAATCGCGCCGTCCGCCTCGAGCCGCCGCCGGATCGCCGCGCCGTTCACGAGGTTCCCGTTGTGCGCGAGCGCGATCGGCCCTTTGCTCGTCGACGCCACCAGCGGCTGCGCATTGCAAAGCATCGATCCGCCCGCCGTCGAGTAGCGCACGTGCCCGATGGCGATGTCGCCCGGCAACCGCTTCAGCCTCTCTTCGGTGAAGATCTCCGCGACATACCCCATCTCCTTCTCGGAGTGGATCTGCTGCGTCCCCGGTGCAATGATCTGCTCCCCCGCCCCGCTCGACCCGATCGCCTCGCCAATGTTCGTCTCCGACCGCCGCCGGTCCGAAGACACCGAAGCAATCCCCGCACTCTCCTGCCCGCGATGCTGCAGCGCGTAAAGCCCGAGGTACACGATGTTCGCCGCGTTCTCATGATTGAGAACCGCGAAGACACCGCATTCGTCGTGGAACTTGTCGAACATCCGGGGGCAGTCTAGCGCAGAGGAAACGGTGCCGGGCTAAGGAGACTCTTCAAGGAATTCCACGTTTCTTTTGGCCTCCTCGGCCCACTTAGAGGATGGATCAACGTTGAGGTAACTCTTGAAAGCGACGATGGCCGCCTTCGGATTGCTGTTTCGAAGAGCAAGGGCCTGGTTGAAGAGTGCTTCGGGATTTCGTGGATCAATCGACAGCGCTTTCTGCAGATGTGCGAGAGCAAGATCGCGATTTTTTTCGTCAATGGTGAGCAGCGCGGCCGCGAGATCTGTCTGGTATGCCGCATTATCCGGCGCGCGATCGACCGCGGCCTGAAGTAAAGCAACGGCATTGGTTCGTTCCGATCGGATTTCGTTTGCGTCGTGCGTTGTGGACGCAGCGAGCAGATAGGCGGTGCCTTTTGCGTTGAGAGTCTTCGCGTCGTCACCGCGAAGTTCCATCAGGTCGGCGGCATCGACCCTCAAGGTGTTCAGTTCCATCAGGTCGGCGGCATCGACCCTCAAGGTGCCCAGTTGTGTGTCCTCGTCGTCTCCGGCTCCGCGGTACACTCTATGCGGCACGTACGCAAATCCGCTGAGACGTGCTTCCAGTGGACGGGTGCTGAGCTTCGCATAGTCTTTTTTGACAGGGCCCTTCAGGTCGCGAAGATGCTGATACGTCACCGTCCCGATCGCGGCGACGAGCATCAGCGACGCCGCAAATCCCATCCACCATTTGGGGCTTTCGGTCTTGGCCGGCTCGACGAACTCCGCGGCGTCCACGACGAGCATCCGGCAGTCGTCGCAGTCGGCGAGGTGCTGGACGATCGCAGTGCGTTCGGGTTCGTCTAGCGTTCCTTCGACGAAGCGGCCGAGGTCTTCGGCTTCCGGGTGAGCGAGGAGCATGGTCACGACGAGCCCTCTTCGGGGTCACGATCCGGCACTGCGAACCGGATGCGCAGAGCGTCGGTGCCATGCGTAAGCATGTCGCCAATGTCGCTCATCGCGACGCCGGCTGCAAGAAGGGCTTCGCGCAACATCGCCACGAGCCGCTCAATGCGGCGATAGAGCTGCTTCTGATCGGCCTTCAGCATTCTGGCCATCGTGGAGACTTTCATCGCATCGATGAATTTGAGCTTCATGATCAATCTGTCCTCGGGCGGCAGGCGGTCGAGCTCGCGGCTCAGCACCGCGCCGGCGCGGCGGGCGGCCACTTCGCGCTCTCCGCTCAACAACTCGTCTTCCGCCGACGCTTCTGACGCGGGCTCGCGCATCTCCTCCGTCCGCTCGACACTCGATTGCCTGCGCGGCTGCCGTACCACGATCGATGCAGCCAGCCTTTCCAGAGCCCGGGCATCAAGCTCTGTAAATTTTTGACGGACAATCGTGGAAGCTTCCGCGATTCCGAGGCCGTCGCGGCTGACAAGACGTTCCAGAAGGATGGCCGCATCGCCCGCCTGCCGCGCGCGCATCGAGGGACGCCATTTGCCCCATTCGTGAATCTTCTGATCGAGATAATGGCGCTCGATGACGATCGTCAAGTACGTGGAAAGAGAGGCCTTCTGCTCGAACTTGCGCAGCACCGCGTAATCGTTGTCGATCAGCTTGAGCTTCGAGGCCGACCCGAAATCCTCGGCATCGGCGCCCGTGAGGCCGAACTTCCGGCAGACGAACGCGATCACGCGTTCGATGAGCGAAAGATTGTCGAGGAAGAAGGTCTCCCAGTTCATGGCGGTGCCGCGAGCGGCAACGATGCGCGTCTTGTTAACGGTGTGGCGATTCTAGACGAAGTACCACCGTTGCCTCGCACGGAAATCGCCGGAAGTACGGAACCTTCCGTTACTTCTTGGCCACGTCGGGCATGTGCTTCGACGTCGTATCGACGAACGACACCGGCACGCCCTCACGGATGCGGTGCGAAACCTCCTGCGCGTCCCAGTTGGTAAGCCGCACGCAACCGTGCGACGACGCGTAGCCGATCGAATCGGGATCGGGTGTGCCGTGCATGCCGTAGTGCGGCTTGCTCAGCGCCATCCACACAACGCCCACCGGCGAGTTCGGGCCGGGATTGAGATGCGCATCCGGCTCGCTGTCGGGCACTTCGTGGTACAGCGTCGGGTCGTAGTGGAAGTGCGGCATGGGCGCGACTTTCACCACGTGCACGGTCTCGTCGGGCGACGGATCGTAGGTCGAGCCGAGCGTCGTCGGTGCGTGGAAGATGACGTTGCCGTTCGCATCGAATGCGTTGTACGAGTTGCCGGCGATGGAGATGACGATCCTGGCGATGTCCGGCTGATCCTGCGTCACGGGAGGGCGCACGTTCGGCGCGTTGATCGTGGCGCCTGCCTGCAACTCGTTGATCTTCACATCGGGATTCAGCACCTCGAGAAAATCTTCGGTGCAGTGAAAATGCTCGGCCAGCTCCTCGCGCAGCGACTCGTAGCAGAGGCAGTCCAGCTTGGCCTTGTCGTAAGGACTCTCGGGGATCTGCACGAACGGACCTTTCAGATCGTCCGCCGTCAGCGTGTAGGTCGTCACCACCGGCGCGTCTCCCGCCGTTTGGGCGATGGAACGGAAGGTGGCTTCGTCGACGTCGCCCGTTGCGTCCATCCCGTGCGCCTTCTGCCACCACCACACGGTGATCGCTGAATTGCGGCCCCAGCGCCCGTCGATTGCACCGACCGAGAAGTGCGCGCGGTCGAGATACACCTGCGTCCGCAGAACCGAGGGGCCGCGAACGTCGCCGGTGATCGGAAGATTGACCGGAGCGCTGTTGATCGCGTTCGCGTCCAACCCCTTGAACGATTCCTTTTTCCCGTGGACGATCTGCACATTCAGCGGCTGCGTGGACGTTTGCTGCGCCTGCGCAGCCTGTTGCGCGGCCGCCTGCTGTTGCTGCGCCGCGGCCTGTGCCGCCTGCTGCGCACGGAACGACTGCAACTGCCGCCATTGCTGATCGAAGCGCTGCCGGTCGAGATCCTGCTGCGTCGGCGCCGGCTCGTTGCCGCCGACCGGCGTCGACACGTCAAACGTGTCCGACACCTTCTGCACCACCTTCGTCGCGGCCTTCTCCGCCCGCGCCTTTGTCTCGTTCGTCTGTTCGCGACTGCAGGCAATCAGGACCGCCACCGCGAAAACTGAAACCCCTGTCCGTCGATTCATGCGAGTCACCAAAGCAAAGTTGGGGCCGCGTTAGGTGGCCGACGTAGGACTGTCGATAAAGGGAGAACTGATCATGAGGACCGTGCACGTAGTGAGATCGATGTTCATTTCGACTTGTTTGATCGTCTCGTTGATGGCCATGGCCGTGTTGGGACAGACTCCCGCCCCCACGACAGGGACGACTGGTGCGAGCACCACGAGTGGCACGACAGCAAGCACGGCCACCACCGCGTCAACTGCCACGACGACCGCAGCTAGCCCCGCCACCGCTACACAGCCACAGGCGGCTACCTTCACCGCAATCCCAAACATCACCACCTTCGAGCCTGGTGGCAACTACACCGATGCGGTGACCGTGAAAGCGACTGACACAGCGGGTACAGGGGTCGAAAATGTTGTGTTCGATGTATTCGTGACGGCAGGTGATGCGCAGGTATACGCCGAAAGCACATCCGTGCTGCCATCACTGCCCGGTCTGAAGACAGACAACAAGGGCAAAAAGAACTTCTCGATCATTACGGGTAAAACAACCGACTTCAAAATCCTTGTCGTTCCGCACGACTCCAAGAATGCAGCTCAAGTGCTGAAGATGGTCGTCTTGGACCTCTCGACCGGTCCGAAGTTCAAAGATGCGCTCTCAAGCAACCGCTCATTCCTCGAGCTCTTCATTGGACAGACCTTCGCGAACAACTACGACACATCAGGAAAGAACACCGGCTTCGGCAACGCCGGTCAATTGATGCAACTGACGTTCGACACGATGTGGAAGCATCCCCGAACACGCTGGATCCCGCCTTGCCCGCGGCAGCCACCAGACGTCACGAACGAACTAATGCCAGTAGTTACGACATCGAATGGAAAGTCCGTAACACCTCAGGCGGCTACGCCCACGCCGGAATGTAACCCGCCGGTTCCGACGGCTCTCGACGGACTTCTCCACACAGAGCTGAACATGTCGTTTTCCAAATTTCCCTTTAATAGTTCAACGCCGCCGCCTTCCGGCACACCACCACCTGCTTCTACTGGGACGCCGCTGGAGAATGCCTTTACAGGTACCCTCGGATTGATCTGGCAACCGGATTCATGGGCCAGCTACTCGAACACGTCGCGTGAAGACGGTCTCCCTTACGATGCGGTTCGGTGGGGCATCTTCAGCCGAGCCGGCTTCACCACGCGAGCTCAGACAAGCGACAAAGGCGACGCTGCGCTCGGACGGGGACAACTCGGCTTTCGTTTTACCCACCATCATTCAAGAGCCAGCAACGGGAGCGAGGAAGTCGTCAACTACATTCCGATCCGCTTCGTCGAAGTCTCGTACGGTTGGTTCGAACGGTTTCAAAATGCGCCAACGCACCAGGCTCACCGGCGTCTCGTCATCGATGGCGGAATTCGGCTCGTTCCGTTGAGCAACAAACTGATTCCATTCTATGCCGGAGTGCACGCCAACCTCGGAAAGGGACCCGACGATGTACGAGTGTTCGCCGGCTTCCTCTTCAAACTCGACAAAATTGCTGAACTCATGAGCGGGAGCTCGACGCCCTGATAGGAAACACTGGGCGACGGGCAAAGGCTCGTCGCCCTCCTGATAAACTCGCCCCAGGGTGATCACCTACCTCAAAGTCCGCAATCTCGCCATCGTCGAGGAGTTCGCGATCGAGCCGGGGGCGGGGTTGAATGTGCTGACGGGGGAGACGGGGGCGGGGAAGTCGTTGCTGATCGACTCGCTCGAGTTTTTGCGGGGGGCGCGTGGGTCGACGGAAATGATTCGCGCGGGCGCGGATCGAATGACGGCCGAGGCTGTGTTCGACGTGCCGCGCGCGCCGCATGACGCGCTTGATGAGATTGGCGTCGATGCTGCCGAGCCGGAGGTCATCGTCAAGCGCGAGATTGCTACGAACGGACGCGGGCGCCTGCTCATCAACGGTTCGCCGCTTTCGGTGCGCGAGTTGGGCGTGGCAATGGACGCCTTCCTGGAGATCCACGGGCAGCATGAGTCGCATGGACGCGTGGCCGGTCAGGGATATCGCGAGCTGCTGGACGACTACGGCGATCACGCAACGCTCGCAGCGGCCACGAGCGAGGCGCATGCGAATTGGAATCAAGCAGCATCCCAGTTGCGCGAGTTGACGGACGCGCAGCGCGATCGGACGTTGCGGCTCGATCTGTTGCGGTACCAGATCGACGAGATCTCCGCTGCGAAAATTGATCCGGGTGAAGAGGAATCGCTGCGCGGCGAGCGGAGCATGCTGGCCAACGCGCGGCAGCTCGCCGAGGCCACCAGCGGCGCGTTTACGCTGGTCGATGATGACGAATCGTCGGCGCTCGCGCAGCTTTCGCGCGCTCTCCACCTCGTAGAACCGCTGGCGAAGGAGATCGCCGACATCGCTACGATTTCCGCCGAGTTGACCGACGCGATTTACCGGCTGCAGGAGACGTCGCGCGGACTGTCGCACCTTTCCGACTCGGTGCGTCACGATCCGGCGCGGCTCGAAGAGATCGAGGACCGCCTCGTCACGATCGAGCGGCTGAAAAAAAAGTACGGCGGATCCGTCGAAGCCGTCCTCGCCCACCTCGGCGCGATCCAGGACGAGTTCGAGCGGCTCAGCGATTACGAGACCAGCGTCGACAAATTGCAGCGTATCGAGGAGCAACGCTTCGCGACGTGGCGGAAGGCGGCCGAAGGGCTGTCGGCGGCGCGGAAGAAATCGGCGAAAAAATTCGAGAGCGCGATTCAGTCGGAGTTGAATGACGTGGCCATGGAGCGGACGACGGTGAAAGTCGTCGTCGATGCGAATGACGCCTCACGCGAGCACGCGGTCGCACATGGCATCGACCGCATCGAAATTCTGATCGCGCCGAATCGCGGCGAGGAGCCGAAGCCGATGCAGCGCATCGCGTCGGGCGGAGAGCTTTCGCGCATCCAGCTCGCAATTGCCGCGGCGCTTTTCAAGGCGTCGAACAAAGCGGCGGCAGCGACGCTGGTCTTCGACGAGATTGACGCCGGCATCGGCGGACGCGTGGCCGAGGTCGTCGGCAGGAAGTTGCAGGAACTCGCTGGCGGTAATCAGGTCATTTGCGTCACGCACCTGCCGCAGATCGCGAGCTTCGGCACGACGCACTTCTTCGTCTGGAAAGAGGACGCGGCTGGCCACACGCGCGCGCGCATTCGCAAGCTGGAATCCGAGGATGAGCGCGTGAACGAGATCGCGCGGATGCTGGGCGGCGAATCGATCCCGGCCTCCGCGGTGATGCACGCGCGCGAGTTGCTTGAAGGCGCGCGCGGCCGGCCCGCGAAGGCGCGTCGATGAAGCGCTGGCGCGTCGACGGCGAACCGTCCGATGACGTGCTCGATGAGATCGCGGACGTACTCCGCGCCGGAGGCGTCGCGCTGCTGCCGACCGATACGATCTACGGCCTGCACGCGTTGGCGGCGAACGACGAGGCGGTGGCGCGCGTCCGGTCGATGAAAGAACGCGGCGATCAAAAGCCGTTCGTCACCATCGCTGCCTCGGCCGAACAGCTCGAACAACTCGGCGCGACGATTCCGAACGCGCTCCGGGAAATCTGGCCGGCGCCGCTGACGGCAATCCTTGCGTCAGGCGCAACAACGATCGCCGCGCGCGTCCCCGATTTGGTGTGGCTGCGCGCCCTTCTCGACCGAACCGGGCCGCTGATTTCAACCAGCGCGAACCGCAGCGGCGAACCGCCGATTACGACACCTGAAATGCTCGCGCAAGACTTGTTCGAAGGGCTCGATGCGGTGCTCGATGCGGGTCCTCGCGAAGGTCAACCTTCGACAATCGTGGACTTTAGCGGCGATGAGCCGCGCTTCATCCGCGAAGGCGATCCTGACTTTTCACAGTTTCTGCGGAAAACGCTGTGGAAAGCCCTGTGAAAAACTCGAAAGACCGCGCAAAATGCGGGCTTCTGACCGCTTTGCACAACTCTGTGGGCGTATTGTCCTAAGCGCTTGTTCTGATTGTGGTTACCCGAAATCAGACCCATTCCTTGCAGCAGTTTTTGTGCAGTAGCCCAAGACGTTTTGCAGTTTCCACATGCCCTCTTGACAATCGGAGGCGGTTTTGATGGCCGTAACCGATCCGTGCAACTCATGCAAACGTGTGGACTTACGGCCGTGCCTGCTCGAAAAAGTGTTCCGAATGAGACAGTGGGAGGTGCGGTAATTGGCCGATCGCCATCGTCGCGATCAGCGCTAGAATCCGCCGTCATGACCACCATCACCGAGCCGCAGACTCAGCCCGCGCCAGCAGCGGCCGCCGCACCCGCCCGCCAGTTCGTCAACTTCATGTTCTTCAAAACGGATCGCTCCTGGCGGCGCGAAAGTGCCGAGGTCAAAGCGGAGGCGAAACGCGAGTTCGCGGAAATCATCCGACGCCACACCGGTCCGATGATGGTGCTTCCCTACTCGACCGTCGGCATCAAGCCGAACACCGACTTCATGTTCTGGCGCATCGGTTACGACCTCGATCCGTTCCAGCAGATGGCCGCCGACATCAACAAGTCGATCCTCGGCCGCTACCTCGACATCCCGGTCTCGTACTTTTCGATGACCAAGCACTCGCAGTACGTCGACGAGCATGTGCACGAGGGGCAGGAAGGCCGCCGGCTGCGCATCGTGCCCGGCAAGAAGCCGCTTCTTTTCGTCTATCCGTTCGTGAAGACGCGCGACTGGTACCTGCTGCCGCAGAGCGAGCGGCAGCGCATCATGAATGAGCACATCGCCATCGGCCACAAGTACCCGCGCGTGAAGATCAACACGACCTACTCGTTCGGTCTCGACGATCAGGATTTCGTGGTCGCCTTCGAAGCCGACTCCGCCGCCGAGTTCCTCGACCTTGTGCAGGAGCTGCGCGAAACGGAGTCGTCGAAATTCACGCAGCGCGACACGCCGATGTACACCTGCCGCCGCGCGACGGTCGAGGAGATCCTGGATTCATTGGGGTAGTGACCTAATCGCCGCGCGACACGAGCGGAAACTCCTCGGGATGTTCGATCGACCGCACGGACAGATCGACATCCAGGTCCGGCCAGTAGGGTGGTCCACGGCCGCACCTATGCCACACGTTAGGGTTTTTTTGTCACGTGGCTATCGCAGTGAGTAACAGAGGGAACACTTTGAGAAAACCCGCGAGCATCGACGACTTCGAGGTCGGACAGCACGTCACGCTCACCAAGACCTTCACCGAGGACGACCTGCGGCGATTCATCGAGATCACCGGCGATGTGAATCCGCTGCACGTCGACGACGAATTTGCCGCGGGAACGCCGTTCGGCCGTCGCATCCTGCACGGGATGCTGACCGCGTCGATCTTCTCCACGATGGTCGGCATGCTGCTGCCGGGGACCGGAGCGATCTATCGTTCGCAGACGCTGACGTTTCTGCTCCCGGTCCATCTCGACGAGACGGTGACTGCGCATTTCGTCGTCCGCTCCATCGACCGCGCGAAGCATCGATTGGAAATCGATGCATGGATCGAGAATGCCGCCGGCGAGCACGTGATCGAAGGGACGTGCGAGGCGGGACTACTGCGCGCATAAGCCGCGACGATTCCGACGCCGGATGCCGGCGAGACGTCCGCACTACGCCCAGCCGCGGGCGATGGTCGAGCCTGAGTGACAGTTGAAAGCTTAACGTTCGCGTGCGATCGCCATCGCTCCCACCGCCGCCGTGACCAATCCGCCCCCGAGCACCATCATCGTCATCAGCAATCCGCGATGTTCCGCACTCCTAACGTTCGCCTTTCCTCGGCGTCTACCATTGCAATGAAAAGACTCGCGTTCGCTCTGGTACTCGCCGTTGTGTCCTGTCCGCTTATGGCTGATCCCGCGACTGATCTGGCCGGACTCTGGAAAGCGAAGAAGCGATTCGGTCCCGAGGCGCGCGGAACGCTTGTGTTGCAGCGGAGCGGCGACGGCTGGACTGCCGACATGGCCGGCCGGATCGTGCCGGTGAGCACCGCGAATGGCGAGATCACGTTCACGCTGCCAGACAACGGCGGCACATTCCGCGGAAAACGAACCGACGACGGCATGATCCGCGGCCACTGGTATCGGCCCGGCACGCTCCTGTACTGGAAATCGACGCCGGTCAGCGCGTCGCCCGTCGTGTTGAAGTCCGACGGCCCGAATCGCTGGCGCGGCGACGTCGATCCCGGCGAGGACGTCTTCACCTTTTATCTTCTTCTCCAGTCGCAGCCGGATGGCGCCTTCCGCGCGCTCCTGCGCAATCCGGAGCGCGACATGGGCACGCAACAGGGTGTGGAGCGGCTCACGCGCGACGGCAACGCTTTGAAACTGATAGGGAAGCGCGGCGGCAAAGAACAAGAGGTCGCGACCGGGACGTACGACCCGGAGACGAACTGGATCACCCTCACCTTTCCCAGCCGCGGCGGAAGCTACGACTTTGCGCGCGAGGGTGATGACAGCGCGTTCTACCCGCGCGGCAAGCAACCGGGCCGCTACACGTATCGTCCGCCGCTGGCGCGCGATGACGGCTGGCCGGTGGGTACATTGGAGGCGGCGAACATCGATCGCGCGGCCATCGAGAAGCTCGTCCAGAGCATCCTCGAAACGCCGATGGATGTACCGGACGCGCCGCAGGTTCACGGTCTTCTCATCGCCCGTCACGGAAAGCTGGTGCTGGAGGAGTACTTCCACGAGCAGGATCGCGACAAACTCCACAACACCCGCTCCGCGTCCAAGAGCCTGACCTCGCTGCTGGTAGGCGCGGCCATGCATGCCGGTGTTCCGCTGAAGCTCTCCAGCCCCGTCTATCAGGTGATGAACGGCGACACGTTCCCGGCGGACCTCGAGCCGCAGAAGCGGGCCATGACCCTCGAGAACCTTCTGACGATGTCGTCCGGCTACTTCTGCGACGACACGAACGACGACGCGCCCGGCAATGAAGACAAGATGTGGGAACAGGAGGACGAGCCCGATTTCTATCGCTACACGATGAAGGTTCCGATGGCCACGCCTCCCGGAGAAAACGCCGTCTATTGCAGCGCCAGCCCCAACCTCGCCCTCGGCATGACCGGCCGCGCTGCGCACGAAGACCCGATGGTGCTCTTCGACCGGCTGATCGGCGAGCCGCTGAAGATCCGCCGCTACGATTGGGGCCTCGATCCCGCGGGCCATCCGTACGGCGGCGGCGGAATGAACCTGCTGTTGCGCGATTTCATCAAGCTCGGCCAGCTGATGCTCAACGGCGGAACGTGGGAAGGCCGCCGCATCGTCAGCCAGGAGTTCGCCGCCCGCGCCGGCTCGCCGCTCTACCACCTGCGCAACATCTATTACGGTTATCTCTGGTGGAGCGAGGACTATCCCTACAAAAACCGGACAGTCCGGACCTACTCCGCCCGCGGCGCAGGCGGGCAGACGGTGACCGTCGTCCCGGACCTCGACCTCATCGTGGCCACCTTCGCCGGAAACTTCAGCAGCCGGAAAGGAATGTTCGCCGCGTCGACCGATCCGATTCCTCGGATCATCCTGCCCGCGGTCCGCGAACCCGGCGATAACAAGAATGCGCCGGTCATCGAACGCGAGTACGTGACTCCGTACGGGCCGTCGAAGGACGGGAGCCGGGTTGCGAAGAAGCCGTGAGAGTGTTGTGCAATGGATGCTCACGAAAAAATGACCACATCTCGCGGGTGACGTCGACGCTGCTGCTGGACGGTCCGACGAACCATCGCGGGAAAGGCTCTCCGCCGAACCATTGATGACCTGCCCCGTTGACGCTGTAGAGCGTTACGGCCGCGCCGGCCGCGCAATCGGTGTATTCGCGGCGCATGACTCCGGGCGCGAACGCTGATTCGGTCGGTGTCGGCGCGCATTGATTTCGACGAGCCCATTTCGCGGCCCACGCCGGGATGTTCGGAAAGCGCACGGCCTCCGGCGCAATCGGCGAGATGCCGCCGGTGTACGGCGCGAATGGATCCGCGGTCCCGTGAAAGACGATCGCAGGCACCGGACGCCGGTCGGTGCACCAGTTCCAAGGGAGTGTTTGCGCGGCGCCCACCATTCCAACCGCTGCGATGCGATCGGAGAGCGTGCATGAAAACACGAAGGCCATGCCGCCGCCATTCGAAAACCCGTTCGCATAGATCCGTTCCGCGTCGATGTTGTACGACGCTTTCAGTTTGCCGATCAGATCGGCGATGAATCGGACGTCGTTCAACAAATCGGGTTCCCGCCCCACGTGCCAGATCCGCGGGCCGGGACCGTCGGCGCCCGATGGATACACAACGATGAACCGTTCGCGATCAGCGAGCCGGTTCCAACGGGTCATGTTCATCTGCTGCACCGGCCATCCGCCCGCGCCGTGCATGCTGATGACGAGCGGCGTCGCTTTCGTGCGGTCGTAGCTGGGCGGAACGTAGAGCTCGTACTCCCGTCTCTGCCCGGACGAAACGATCGAGCCGTTGTTGCGATTGTGCATGTAGAAGCTGACCGCCTCGCCCAGCGCAAACACTGCCGGCAACGTGATTGCGATCAGGACCGTTCCGAGGACGGCGTGGCGGCGGGAGATCATCGGTGACGGTTCCATGCGAGCGCCAGCGGCGCCGCCGAAAGTCGCGCCAGCGGAACGGCGACGATTGCGATCAGTACGAGGACGTAGCGCCGGATCAACACCTCGGGGAACGTCCAGGCGAGCACGCCGTACACAGCGAAAACCGTCGCGGACCACAGCAGCGCGGCGAGAACGAGCGCCCGGTCGGTGAGCAGCCGCCGGTCATAGAGCCGGATGGCGATCGACGCGGCGGCGGCGAGTTTCAAGCAGAGCAGGATCGCCAGAATCCAACTGCCGGCATTCCACAACATCGCGATCAACCGTTTGTTGGCAATCAACCAATGCGCGACCGGCACGACCACGCCGAGAAGCGACAGGGTCACGAAGACGCTCCCCTTGATGAGCCAATCGCGGCCGCTCATTCCGATGTACAGACTCTGCACGAGTTGCTTCCAGGTCGCTGCCAGCAGCGCGACGAAAACCAGCAGCACGGCCACGGCCGTGTGCGGAGCACCCACGATTTCCGCCAATCGATGCAATCGTTCGATCACGAGGGGCCACGTCCGCGACAGTTTCAGTGCTGGCGGAGTCGCTACGAGCACGAGAAGCCACGCGGCAAGCGTGCTCCAGATCGTCACCTTGAGTTTGGCGGCAATCAGTGATGCGCTGGTCAGCGGGCGGGTAGCGATGAACCTCGTCATCGTCGATCCGCTGACCGTCGCTGCGGCGAAAATCGCCATGAGCGGTGGCGTCGTCAACACGACGATCAGCATCTCGTAGACAAGCACCGGCGTGTCGCGGAAGAGAAAAAGCAGCGCCAGCTCGAACGGCAACACGATAGCTACGAGCGCCGGCAGCGAGCGCCCATGCTGCCGCCACTCCAGCCACATCTGCGCGCGGGCAGGCGAGCGAAAGTGGTCGCGCCGCCGAGGAAAGGCGATGCGTCCCAGCCGAAGGAACAGTGGCCGCCAATCGGGCTCGTCGCCGCGCCGCGCGCGTGCGATTGCGAAACGTGCGGCGACAAATGCGACTGGAACGTGCGGCGCGAGGATGGCCAGCATCACAAGCTCGCCCGCTTTGAAGTTGAGCGCGAGCATGACGATGGCGTCGATCGCTGCGAGCCAGAGGATGGTGATGATCACTCGCAAACCAGGCAGCGCGTACGGCATCCACGTCAGAGCCTGCGTCCACGCCAGCAGCGATGCAGCGAGCAGCGCGGGCCAGATCACCGGCACTTCGACGCCGGATGGCCACGACGCCAACAACCTAGTTACCGCCCAGAGGATGGTCATCGCTGCTGCGCCGTAGACCATCGGCCACGCGGCGAGCGCGCTGTTCGTGACCGGCAACGTGAACATCCGCGCGGGATACATCGATCGCCGCGCCGAGAGGTCGCCGGAAAGCCCGAAGCTGAACACCGAGACGAAATAGAGAAACGTCGCCGTGAGAGGGACGGCCACCACGAGTGCGAAACTCAGCTCATCATCGATGTGGACGTGGCGCCCCGTCGCGTAAAGGAACGCCCTGATGAATGCCAGGCCGAACGGATAGGCGGTCATGGCCATCAGTCCCCAGCGATGCCGCCGCCGGAACTCCCACGCGATTGCGGCGCCGGCAGATCGCATCGTTACGCGCTCGCGGCGTGGGCGATGAAAATCTCATCGAGCGTCGGAAGCCGGTCGCCTACGCGATGCGCCTCTTTGATTTCGTTCAGCGGTGCGCTCACGACGATCCTGCCGCCGCTGATCATCGTGACGTGATCGGCCACTTGCTCCACCTCCTCCAGCAAGTGCGATGAGAACAACACCGTCCGCCCCTCCTCGGCGACGCTGCGAATGACGGCGCCGAGGATGTCGCGCCGGACGATCGGATCGAGGCCTGACGACGGCTCATCCAGCACCAGCAATTCCGGCCGATACGCGAGCGCGATCAGCAGTCCCGCGCGCGCTTTCTGGCCCTTGGAAAGACTCTTCACCTTCGCCACCGGATCGAGCGCGAACATCTTCCGCAGCTCCTCGGCGTACGCGTCGTCCCACGCCGGATAGAAAGCGCGCGAGTAACGAATCAGTTCTTCGACGCGCATCCAACCCGGAATGTCATTTTCTTCGGAGAGATAGCCGACGCGCGACAGCACCGCAACCGGATCGGCGACGGGATCATGGCCGAAGACGCGAACCGATCCCTCCTGCGCGCGAAGCAGGCCGAGGATGTGTTTGATGAGCGTGGTCTTGCCCGCTCCATTCGCGCCGACGAGACCGTAGACCGCACCGCGCGGCAGCATCAGCGTCAGCGAAGCCAGCGCCGTCTTGGCGCCGAAGCGGCGCGTCAGCTCGGAAACAGCGATGACGAATTCACTCATGAAGCGAATGCGAATGGATCGCGCGAGTGTACCGCCAACCGCTGGGTGCAGCTTGGTGAGAACTCGGCCTACTTGCCAGCGATGATGTTGTGCGTTTCGATGACGTCCGGCGTCCCCGGATCGACGCCGGCGTCCTGCAGGATCGGCATCAACGTCTGACCGAAGCGTTCGAAGTTCTCCATCGTGTCCCAGATATCCGAAACGCGAAGCGCGTCGAGCGATCCGAACGCAACGTGAAAGAGCCTGCCGTACGGCGAGCCCGCGCCGGCCGCATTCAGACGTTTGATGACGTCGTCATACTGCTGCGACGACATTGATTTCGGGACAAAGCGAACGACGAATGGCATGCGAATCTCCTTCTCTTTCGACGATATACGAGGCTACCGATCATCCGGTCGTATTCGTTCGCCTAACTTTCAGCGCGACGCGCCGTTTAACGATCTCAGGAGGCGGCTGATGCGAAACACCATCCTTGGCTTTGTGGTGATGGCGATGGGTCTGGCCGTACCGGCGCGCAGCCAGGAACCGCGTGCCGAAGTGCTGGTGCTCGGCGTCTACCACATGGCCAATCCCGGGCACGACATCTTCAACATGCCGGCCGACGACGTGCTCGCGCCCGGGCGCCAGCAGGAGATCGCCGAGCTTGCGGCAGTGCTGAAGAAGTTCAAGCCGACGAAGATCGCCGTCGAGAGTGATTCGCAGCGGAAGCTCAACGAGCGGTACGCGCAATACCTTGCGGGGAAGTACGTCCTGACCACGAACGAGATCGATCAGATCGGCCTTCGGTTGGCGAAGGAGTTGGGGCACACCGCGATCTACGCGGTCGATGCCGACGGCGATTTTCCGTTTCAGCGCGTCATCAATTTCGCCAAAGCAAAAGGAGAATCTGCCAAGGTCGATGCGCTCATGGCCGACATCGGCGCGATGGTGAAGGCGCAGGGCGATTACCTGAAGAGCCACAGCGTCCTGCAGACGCTGCTCTACATGAACGCCGATGCGAAGGTGGCGGAGGACGTCGGCTTCTACTACCGCGAAGCGCACTACGGCGAGCCCGGCGACTACGCCGGCCCCGACCTGCTCACCGAGTGGTACCGGCGGAACATCCACATCTTCAACAACGTCACGAAGCTGGTGGCCTCGCCCGACGACCGCATCCTGCTCATCTTCGGCGCCGGCCACCTCGGCTGGCTGCGACAGGATTTCGCTTCCGATCCAACGTTGCGGCTGCGGAAGTTGGAGGAGTTCGCGCCGCACTGACTCATTGACGTTGGGGGCGGTGATACGTATCATCGATAGCTACCATGGCGAAAACCTCCCCGAAGCGTCAGACCGCTCGCGTTTTCAAGACAGGCAGAAGCCAGGCGGTTCGTCTGCCGAAAGAGTTCCGTTTCGACAGCGATACGGTGCTGGTGCATCGCGAAGGCAACTCCGTCATTCTCGAGCCGACGCATGAATGGCCCGCGGGATACGTCGAGTCGTTCACAGGTGTCCCTGATGATTTCACTCGGCCACCTCAGGGCACTGTCGACAAACGACGCAAGCTCTGAACCGCCATGAAGTTTCTTCTCGATACCGATACCTGCATCTACGCCCTGAAGAAGAACGAGGCTGTTATCGGGCGCCTCATGGCGACGGCACGAGAAGATGTTTTCGTCAGCGTGATCACGGAAGCGGAGTTGCGCACCGGCGCCGCGAAAAGCTCGTCTCCGATCAAAACTCTCCACCTCGTGGAGAATCTTTTGCGCCCGCTGACGTTGATCGATTTCACATCCGATGATGCAATCGCGTATGCGGCCGTGCTCGCCAAACTCGAACGAGCCGGCACGCCGATCGGTCCTCTCGACCTGCTGATCGCGGCGCAGGCAATTGCCCGCAAGCTGACCGTCGTCTCCAACAATGAACGCGAGTTTCGTCGCGTTGCGGGTCTCACGATCGAAAACTGGTCTCGCTAGTCGCCCCAGCGGCGGAGTAATGGCTGCGATGACGGCTATACTTCGGCCACAAAACACAAGGAGCGAATATGCGGAAGATGTCCGGACTCGGCATTTTTGTCGCGGTATTTTTCTCGATTATCGTCCAGGCCCAGCAGGGCGGTGCGGTTCGCGGACGAGTGACGATCGCGTCGGACGGATCGCCGTTGCCGGGCGTGACCGTCTCGATCGACGAGCTGAATCTCAACGCCGTCACCGACGCTGAGGGGCGCTATCAGATCGTCGTCCCCGCCGCGCGCGCCGGGCAGAGCGTCAAAGTCAGCGCCACGTTGCAGGGGTTTCAAACGCGTACGGCCACGGCCACGCTTGGAGCGGGCGAGGTGACGGTCGACTTTGCGATGAGGGTTTCGTTCGGCCAGGAGATCACGGTCGGATCGCGCGCCGTCAACGCCGAAGCCGAGAAAGCGGTGCCGGTGGACATCATCACGCATGCGCAGATCGAGTCGGCGCCGTCGACGGAGACGAATCAGATCATCCAGAAGGTGGCGCCTTCGTTCAACTTTCCACGGCCGACACTTTCCGACGGCACCGACAGCGTCCGTCCCGCGACGTTGCGCGGCCTGGGTCCCGATCAGGTGCTGGTCATGGTGAACGGCAAGCGGCGGCACGTCGCGGCGCTCGTGAACGTGAACGGCACGGTCGGCCGCGGGTCCGCCGGCGTCGACCTCAACGCCATTCCGGCGTCGGCCATCGACAGCGTCGAAATCCTTCGCGACGGTGCGGCCGCGCAGTACGGATCGGACGCCATCGCTGGCGTTCTCAATCTCGTTCTGAAGTCGGACGCGCAGCCGCTGAAGCTGGAAGTAAAGGGCGGCTCGACGACGCACGGCGACGGCCAGATGGTCGACTCCAACCTCAGCGGCGGATGGAACGTCGGCCGCGGCGCCGTCTTCGCGACCGTCGAGTACCGCGATCGTTACGACACCAATCGCGCCCTCGACGATCCGCGCGATCAGATCGTGAAGGGCGACGCCGGACAGAACGCCGTCGCCCAGCCGAATACGCACTGGGGTGACGCCTACGAGCGCGACATCATGTCGCTCGCCAACCTCAATCTTCCGATCAGCCAGGACGGCAAGCAGGTCTTCTACGCGTTCGGGACGTACGATCTCCGTCACGGATCCGCGGGCGGCAACTATCGCCGCGCTCTCGACGCCACCGACTGGCCGCAGATCTACCCGCTCGGCTACCTGCCGCTGATCGAGCCGCGAATCGCAGACCAGGCGCTGACCGCCGGCGCGCGCGGCCAGGCCGGCGCGTGGTTTTACGACGCCAGCGCCGGCTACGGCCGCAACAAGATGGATTTCTACGTCCGTCACTCGCTCAACGTGTCGCTCGGTCCCACGGGGAATCAGACTTCCTTCTATGCCGGCGCGCTCGGCGACCGGCAAACGACCGCGAACGTCGATTTCTCCCGCGGCTTCAACCTCGGGCTGGCCGGTCCGATCAACGTCGCCGCCGGCGTCGAATACCGGCGCGAGGGTTATGAAATCACCGCCGGCGAACCGAATTCATACATCGACGGAGGCAAGCTGAATCAGGCCGGCGGCAAGTCTGCGCCGGGCTCGCAGGTGTTCCCCGGCTTCCGTCCGTCCAACGCCGTCGATACCTCGCGCAACAGCAAGGCGATTTACGTCGATACCGAAGGCGACGTCCTCGCGCAACTTCGCGTCGGGATCGCCGCGCGCCATGAGAACTTCAGCGACTTCGGCGGCACGACGAACGAGAAGCTCACGCTGCGCTACTCACCTGCCAAACCGCTCATTTTCCGCGGCGCTGTGAGCACCGGTTTCCGCGCACCGTCGCTCGGCCAATCGTGGTTCTCGGCGGCCAGCACGAACTTCATCCGCAGCTCCATCACCGGCAACGTCGAACCGTTCGATGTTTTGACCGCTCCCGTGAGCAGCCCAGTCGCCGTGGCGTTGGGCGCGAAACTATTGCGACCGGAGACGTCACGGAACTATAGCGGCGGCGCGGTCTGGCAGCCGCTGTCGAACCTGGAGATGACAGCCGACTTTTTTCACATTGACATCAAGCATCGCATTGTTCTCACGGGTAACTTCACGGCGGCGGCCCTGGGGCCGATCCTCAACCCCCTGGGTGCGACGGGTGCGCGCTTCTTCACCAACGCCATCGCCACGCGGACAAACGGATACGATCTCGTCGTCAATCACCAGCGCTCGCTGCTCGGTGGCCATATCGATCTGTCGGCGGCATACAGCAACAACAAAACGAAAGTCACGCACATCGATGATCCGCCGCCGCAGCTCCGAGTCATCGGCGCCACCTTGTTCGACCGCGGCGAGATTCGGCGAACCGAATGCGGCCAGCCGCGCGACAACACCCGTCTCATGGAGAGCTTCACGCAGGGCGCCGTGAACTTCACCGCGCGGGAGAGCCGCTACGGCGAGTTCTGCAGCGCGACCATCAATCCGGTCGATGACCAGACCTATTCGCCCAAATGGCTGACCGATCTCGAGCTCTCGTATCGCTGGAACAGCTACACGTTCGCCGTCGGCGCCGAAAATCTTTTCGATACGTTCCCCGACAGAAATCTGCACGCCGGCACGCCGTCGGGCTCCGCGCAGGTCGGCAGCGCGGGCGTATTTCTCTATCCGATCAACTCCCCATTCGGGATGAATGGCCGCTTCGTCTACACGCGCGTCAGCTACAAGTTCTAACCGTGTCGAGGGCGCCGGCGGAGCATGCCGGCGCCCCTTTTCCGGCCACGATGCATAATCGGCGCGTGAGCAGCGGTCCTGCCCCAACAACCGATCTCTTCGCGGCCGTCGTGGATGGCGCCGGAGTGGGGATTGTCGTCCTTGATCCGCAGCGGCGCATCGTCGTCGCCAACGCGGCCTTCTGCGATCTTCTCGGATGCGCGAAAGACGACGTGGCGGGAATCGATGAGCGCGAGTTGACGGAAGACAACGATTCCGATCTTTTTCAGGATCTGCTCTCCCGCACCCGCACGCGCTACACGGTCGACAAACGGTATCGCTACAAAAACGGTCCCGACGTTTGGGGACGCGTGACGATGACGATGTTGCGCGGCGGCGGCGAGTACGCGATCGCCGTCGTCGAGGACATCACCGCGAAGCGGGACGTCGAGCAGGCGGCGGACGAGGCTCGGCGCGCGCATGAGCGATACGCGCTCGTCGCGCGCGCCACGAATGACGTGATCTGGGATTGGGACGCCGAGCACGGCACGATCATCTGGAACGATGCGCTGCAGACGATGTTCGGCTACGCTCCCGATCAGATCGACAACCGGCTGCAGTGGTGGGACAGCCATCTGCATCCCGATGACCGCGAACGTGTCGTCTCCGGCATCAACGGCATCATCGAGAAGGGCGGTACATCGTGGACGGACGAGTACAGATTCGAGCGCGCCGACGGCAGCTTCACCGAGGTGCTCGATCGCGGGTATGTCGCGCGAGCGGAGGATGGGAAGCCGGTCCGGATGATCGGCGCGATGCTCGATGTCACGGAGCGCAAGCGCGCGGAACGCATCGCCACGTTCATGGCTGAGGCGAGTGCGGTGCTGGCGTCGTCGCTCGATTACCACGCCACGCTGGCGCGCGTTGCGGAACTGACCGTTCCGGTGCTCGCCGATTGGTGCATCGTCGATCTACGCACCGGCAACGAAACGTACCAGCGGCTTGCGATCGTGCGTGAAGACGCGGCGAAAGCGTCCGACGCCTTCGCAAACGACGTTCGCGAGGTCATCGTCAGCGGCGCACCGAAACTGATCGAGCGCGTTGCCGACACGCTCGACATTCGCTCCGCGCTGATCGTGCCGTTGGTCGTCGTGCCCGGCGACCGTTCGCTCGGCGCGCTCACGCTGGCCATGAGTCATTCGCGGCGCGTGCTGTCGGAGCGCGATCGCGCCGTCGTCGAGGACGTCGCGCGCCGCGCGGCCATGGCCATCGAGCATGCGCGGCTCTACGACGATGCGCAGAAAGCGAATCTGGCCAAGGACGAGTTTCTGGCCATCCTCTCCCACGAGCTCAGCACGCCGCTCACGATCATCCTCGGCTGGTCCGGAATCCTCAGCCGCGAAGACGTTTCGCCCGAGGAGTTGCTGCAGGGCGTGGAGAGCATCCGCGCTGGCGCGCTGGCGCAGGCCCAACTCATCGACGACGTTCTCGATCTTTCGCGCGTGACGACTGGCAAGCTGCGTCTCGACGTGCAGCCGGTTTCGATCGGACAGCTCGTGGCCGATTCGCTGACGGCAGTCCGCGTCGCTGCCGCCGCGAAACGCATCGACCTCATCGCACCCGACACCACCACCGCCGGCACGGTCCTCGGCGACGGCAATCGACTGCGACAGGTGATCTGGAATCTGCTGACGAACGCGATCAAGTTCACGCCGGCCGGCGGCAAGGTGACGGTGGAGTTGGAGAACACGCCGGCCTCGGTGCGCCTGATCGTGACCGATACCGGCAAAGGCATCCCGCGCGATTTCCTCGCGCATGTTTTCGAGCCGTTCCGTCAGGGCGACGCGTCGACCACGCGCGCACACGGCGGCCTCGGACTCGGTCTCGCCATCGTCCGCCATCTCGTCGAAGGTCACGGCGGGACGGTTGCGGCGTTCAGCGATGGTGTCGATCGCGGCGCGCGCTTCGTCGTCGAACTGCCGTCGGTTCCGGAGTCGTCCGATGCGGCGTCGGGCAAGGACCTCCGTGCGTCGCGCTCCGAACTGGCCGGCGTGCGCGTGCTGTTCGTCGACGACCAGGCGGATGCGCGCGAGCTCGCCCGCGTGATTTTTTCCAACGCCGGCGCCGAGTCGACGATCACGTCATGCGCATCGGAAGCACTCGAGGCGCTGGAGCGGCTGCCGATCGACATCGTCGTGGCCGACATCGCCATGCCCGAGGTCGACGGCTACGCGCTGATCGCCGAAATCCGCCGCCGCGATGCAATCGCGCAACGGCACACACCCGCGGTTGCAGCGACCGCGTATCGCGGCGATGACGATCGCGCGCGCGCCCTCGCCGCCGGATTCGACGCCTACGTCAAGAAGCCGATGGACGCGGCGACATTGACGTCGACCGTCGCCGGCGTCATGGCAGCGCGCACACACTGATCACTCGATGCGTTTCCCCGGCGAGTTTGCACCGTTCTGGTGAAGCACGAGGCTCGTGGCGCGGCCGGTGGCGTCGACGACGAACGTGAGCTGCGCGTCGACGACTTTCAGGAAGAAGTTGTGATCGTCCTCGGCGAAGATCTCGAATCGCGGCTGACCCGTGGCTTGCGCGTAGAGATGATCGCCGTCGCGCGTGACGCTCAGGATGAAGTTCGGAGCGAGCTCATAACGGCCCGTGTACTTCTCGATGACGGCGGCGTCCACCTTCACTTCCTGGCGCTGAATGGGAGGACCGATCTGATTCCCGGGCGTGTTTTTGCCGTTCTGATGGAGCACGATGCTCGTTGCGCGTCCGTTCGCATCGACGACGAATCTGAGCTGGGCGTCGACGACCTTGTAGAAGAACTCGCGCTCGCTCTCGGCGAAGATTTCGGCTCGCGGTTGGTTGGTGGCTTGGGCGTAGAGCTGGTCGCCGTCGCGCGTGACGGTGATGATGAAATTCGGGGCCAGTTGGTAGCGGCCGGTGTATTTCTCGAGGACGGCGGCGTCCACCTTCACTTCCTGGCGTTGTTTCGGCGGCTGGAGGAGTGGGAAGGCGGGATCGAGAAGATGGAGGCCGATGTCGTCAACACCCGCCATCGTCGACGTGTTGGAGAGAACGACCACGCCGGTGCGGCTCTTCAACTCGAATCCGATCCAGGTGCGGTAGCCGCCGGTGCTGCCGTTGTGCCAGATGATCTCGTGTCCGTCGCGGGTCCAGATGTGCCAGCCGAGGGCGATCTCGAGGTTTGGGGTGCCGGTCGGACGGCGCGTGGCAATCATCGCGGCCATCGACGATCTGAGCGGCGACTTTTGCAGACCGATGTTCGCGCCTACGAATGTGAGCAGGTCGTTTGCGGTCGACCGCAACGCGCCGGCTCCGGACAGAGTCGCGATGTCCCAGTTCGCGACCGGCTGTAGAGCGGCGTCGTGACCGATTGCGAGGCGATCCTTCATCGCTTTCGACAGCGTGATCGCGGTGCTTTTCATCTCCAGCGGCTCCAGAATCCGGGTCCGCACCAGCGTCTCGTAGTCGGCGCCGGCGCGGCGCGCCAGAACGTGGCCGAGCAGGCCGACGCCGACGTTCGAGTATTCGTACGTCGAACCGATGTTGCGCGTCAGTTGAACGGTCGCTAGGAACTCGTACAACTGCGCCACGGTGTAATCGGCGAATGGATTGGTGGGATCTTTCGGATTCATGTTCGACGGCATGTATGGCAATCCGGACGTTTGCGTGGCCAGATCGACGAGCGCGATTTTCTTGCCGCCGCGCTCCGGCATCTTCACGTTCGGCGGGAGGTATTTCAAAACCGGATCGGTCAGCGCTACTTCACCGTGCTGCACCATGTCCGCGAGCAGGAGCGACGTGAAGACTTTCGTCACCGAGCCGATCTCGAAGACGGTGTTCGCGTCGACCGGCTTTCCATCCTTAGCCGTCTTGCCATACGCAACGACGCGCCGCCCGGTTGAATCGATCACGCCGACGACCATCCCGACGCTCTGATGCTGCACGTCGATGCGGTCGACGAGGATGGCGCGGATATCAGCGTCGGATACGACCGCTGAGAACGCTGCATGCGAAAGAAACAGCAGACTCAGAACGACTGCGATGCGTCTGATCACTTTTCCTCCTGAAGACGCGCCAGCGCGTCGATCTGTTTTTGGTAACGGCGCGCCATCCACATGTTCAGCGGAATCGCTGAGAGCGCGAAGACTACGAATGACACGACTTCGAAGCGAATCATGCGGATGACTTCCGGATGCGCCTGCGCGAAGCCGGCGAAGAAGACGAACGGACCGGGAACGATGAACAGCATGCGCCACCAGAAGCGCGATCCCCCGTGAAAATCACGCTGCCGCGCCAGCTCGTTGCGAAGGTGCTCCAGCGTGCCACCTGCGTCGCTCGAATAGGACCGAAAGCGGTTCGCGCGGACTTGCCAGGCCAGGAAGCTGAAGCCAATGATCACGAGAACGGCTCCGATCGCTTCCAGCTTGTTCTTGTCAATGAACATCCAGCCACCTAAAACGATGGTCATCGTGGCGAGGAGAAGATAGAAGTCGATTGTGCGCCGGCGCATCTTGCGATCCATGGTTTCAATCCTGTTCCGGATCTCCTCGTTGCTCATGCGAAATCCCTCACTGCTCTGCGCCCGCCAAAGCGCGGCCACATCGTCATTTTTCATGGCGGTCTCCCCGGCCGAAACGGCCAGCCAGAATCTTCTTGATGCGATGAATCTTCGTGGCCACGTTGCCCGCGGAAATGCCGGTGATTTCGGCGATGCCCGCGGCGTCGGTGCCTTCGAGGTGGAGCAGGATGACCTGCCGCTCGATCGGCTTCAGGAGCTGGATGAATTCGCGCAACCGCTCCAGTGATTGCTGCCGATCGAATGCGTCGCCGGAATCGGCAGTAACCGTCAGATCGTCAACGTCATCGAGACTGACCAGCGGACGCTTCCCGGCGCGCTGATGCCGGATCGCATGCGAGGCCGCCACGTTGTGCGCAACGCGATACACCCATGTACGCAGCGAACAATTGCCGGCGAACCCTTCGAAGCTGCGCCAGATGGCGAGGTGAATGTCCTGCAGGAGATCGCGGCACTTGTCGCGATCGAATTCATACGAGCCGGCCAGCCGCTCCAGCGCAGCGCCGTATTCGCCGGCAGCCTCCTCGTACAACGCATCCTGCGACGCCATCAGCCGAAGTGTCCTCCGAATGAGGTAGTCGGCGATCGCGCTTGTTTCTTACAGACGATTACCTTCGCGTCCACGGAACGTCGGCTACGCCGTTCTTGTGATTCGCGAAGCGGGCGGCCACGAAGAGGAAATCCGAGAGGCGGTTGAGGTACGTGATCGATGCCTTCGTCGCGTCGTCGGCGTCGTTCAGCGAGACCACCAGCCGCTCCGCGCGGCGGCAGACTGTGCGCGCGACGTGAAGCTGCGCGGCGGCGAGCGTGCCGCCGGGGAGGATGAACGTCTTCAGCGGCGCCAGCTCCGACTCCATCGCGTCGATGTCGTGCTCCAGCGACGTCACCCGTTCTTCCGGCGGTCCGGCGAAGCGCGATGTTCCCGGCGACGCGAGGTGCGCGCCGATGTCGAACAGGTCGGACTGGATCGCGTGAAATTGTCCGTCGAGCGATGACGCCGGCCAGCTCGCGCGCGCGACGCCGAGGACGGAGTTGAGTTCGTCGATAGTGCCGTAGGCCTCGATGCGCGCATCGTCCTTGCGAACGCGCGCGCCGCCGAAAAGCGAAGTCTCACCGGTGTCGCCGGTGCGCGTGTAGATCTTCACGAAACCTCCGTGCCTCCGCGTCTCCGCGTGATCACGCCTCGGCTTCGAGCTGCCGGATCCGCTCCTTCACCACCATCTCGGCGAGGTCGGGAATCACTTCCCAGGCGATGTTGCGAACCACCTGCTCCGACATTAGCTGCACCACGCGGCGGGCGATGCGGTCCACCTGCTCATCAGTGAGGTCGGTGATCTGCGGATTGACATCCGTGATTTGCGGATTCACGTCATCGGTGATCTGGTCGTTGACGTCATCCGCGATCTGGGGGTTCACATCGTCCGTGATCTGATTGTTGACGGGCGGCGCGTGATCCGGCGCTTCCTCGGCGGCGAACGGCGACTCGGGCGGCGCCTCCTCCGCGAACGGATCTGTGGCCGGAGCCCAGGCCGGCTCGCTCGATGCGGATGCCGACGCCATTTGCTCCATCTCCTCGAAACTCATCTTCGGAAACGCGCGTGTCTCACCGCCGAACGCGGCAGGCGCTTCGTCCCACGGCGAGGCTTCCGGCTCCGCGGGCGCGCCGAGCGTTTCGAACGGCGGCGGTTCGGACGGCTGCGAAGCTTCGGCCATCTGCCGCATCTCTTCGAAACTCATCTTCGGGATCGCGCGCGTGGAGGCATCGTCCTGCTGCGGCTCGTCCCACGGCGACGGCTCCGGAGCGGGCGGCGGCGGTGGAGGTTCATGAGATGCCGGCGCTTCGAACGACGGCTGCGACGCGGACGCCATCTGCTCCATCTCTTCGAAACTCATCCGCGGAAATGCGCGGGTTTCGCCCCCGAACGCTGCCGGCGTTTCATCCCACGGCGATGTCTCCGGTTCGTGTACAGGCTCGGGCATGGCTGGCTGCGGCGCGGTGGGCGGCTCGTTCGCCATCTGCTCCATCTCCTCGAAACTCATCCGCGGAAACGCGCGCGTCTCGCCGCCGAACGCAGGCTCCGAGGGAGCGTCGAACGGCATGTCGGCAGCGAACGACGGCGCTGCGGCGGGAGCGGCGTTGAAGATGTCGTTGTCGTGCGTGAACGGATCGGCAGGCGCTTCGAATGCCGGCGCTTCGTTGAACAACGCGGCAGGTTCCGGCTCGAGCTCCGCGCCTGGCGCGTTCTGACTCTGCTGAATCAGCTCCTCGACCTTGTGGATGAGGCTCTGCGACTCGAACGGCTTCGTCACCACCGCATCGCATCCGGCCTTGTCGGCGCGGTCGGGATCGAACGGCTCGAACGTCCCCGTCAGCAGGATCACCGGAATGCTGCGGTACTCGGGATGCGACTTCACGTACTCGCAAACTTCGTAGCCGTTCTTCTCCGGCATGATGATGTCGGAGAGGATGATGTCCGGCCTCATCTCCGACAGTTTCTGGATCGCCTTGGCCCCGTTGTTGACCGCGGTCACCTCGTAATCGCCGTCGGAAAAGGTCAGCTCGACGACTTTCTGAATGGTGATGCTGTCATCCGCGAGGAGGATTTTCTTCGCCATGGGATTCACTCCGATTGGATTTCCGGGAACTGTAGCAGTTACGCGGGATGCTGCTGCTTCTCGCGTTTGAAGACCATGCCGATGTGATCGGTTGCGCCGGTCTTGAAGTTGATCGAGGTGATGCTGACCAGCTCCCAGCCGTCGTCGCCGAGACGGTTCAACTCCTCGGCGCGCCGCGGATCCATCGAGTAATTCTCCGACCGGACGTTGATGATCTTGTACTCCCAGGTCTTCATGGGTCCGCCCCTCCCAAGTGCTGAACGCTAAGGGCGAAAGTGTAGCAGTTTCGGGTGTGGGAGTCGGGGGGTCGGGAGTCGGGGGTCGGAGAGAACGCTGTTTTTGATATGGTCGCGCCCCGCGAGTTTGAAGCCGGAAGTCGCAGTTGGAGGCAAATCTCCGACTCCCGACCCCCGACTCCCGACCCCCGCTTCACATCATGCCCGACCGCCCCTTTCTCATCCTCATCGTCATCGACGGCTTCGGCTGCCGCAAAGAAACCGAATCGAACGCGATCGCCGAGGCCGACACGCCGCGCTTCGACCGGCTGTTCCGCGAATCCGCATGGACGACGCTCGAGGCCTCGGGGCGCGCAGTTGGTTTGCCGCGAAATCAGATGGGCAACTCGGAAGTCGGCCATCTGAATATCGGAGCGGGACGAATCGTCGATCAGGACATCGTGCGCATCGGCAAGGCTGTCTCGCGGCACGAACTCGAGGCGAACCAAACCCTCGTCGATGCCGTGAAGAACGGCAGCGCGATTCACCTCGTGGGATTGCTATCCGATGGCGGCGTTCATTCGATGCAGACGCATCTGCACGGTCTGATCGATGCCGCGATCAATCTCGGAGCGAGGGACATCTTCATCCACGCCATCCTCGACGGTCGCGACACGCCGCCGAAATCTGCCGAGAAGTACCTCGCCAATCTCCTCGCGCACATCGAACACAAACCGCAGGCGCATCTCGCCACCGTCATCGGCCGCTATTTCACGATGGACCGCGACAAACGGTGGGACCGCGTGCAGCGCGGCTACGACCTGATGACGCTCGGCGTCGGCACGCAGACGAAGGACCCGCTGGAAACGCTGCGCCGTTTTTACGAGCAGAACGTGACCGACGAATTCGTCGAGCCGATCGCGGTGCTCACGCCCGAGGGCGCGCACCTCGGACGGATCGAAGACGGCGATGCGGTCGTCTTGTTCAACTTCCGCGCGGACCGCATGCGCCAGATCGTCACGGCGTTCAAGGATGCGGATTTCGACGGCTTCCATCGCGCGGTCCGTCCGAAGGCGCATCTCGTGACGATGAATTCGTATCGCGAAGACTGGACGCTCCCCGTGCTTTTCCCGCCGCAGGAGGTCCGCAACCACTTCGGCGAAGTGCTTTCGCGCGCGGGACTGAAGCAACTCCGAATCGCCGAGACCGAAAAGTACGCGCACGTCACCTTCTTCTTCAACGGTGGCTCCGATACGAAGTCGCCGGGCGAAGAGCGAACCCTCGTCCCGTCGCCGAAAGTGGCGACGTACGATCTGAAGCCCGAGATGTCGGTCTTCGAGCTCGCGGACAAAGTCGTAGACGCCATCGCATCGAAGAAGTTCGACGTCATCATCATGAACATCGCCAATCCGGACATGGTCGGCCACACCGGCGTGATGAAAGCTGCGATCGAGGCCGTGCACGACACGGACATTGCCGTCGATCGCATCCTCACCGCCGTAGAGAAAATTGACGGCGTCGCGCTCATCACCGCCGATCATGGCAACGCGGAGCTGATGTTCGATCCCGCCACCAATCAGCCGCACACGGCGCATACGACGAATCCCGTTCCGCTGATCCTCGCGGACGCGAAGAAACGATTCGGCTCGCTGCGCGATGGCGGATCGCTACAGAATGTCTCGCCGACGCTGCTCGACATCCTCGGCATCGACAAGCCGGCGGAGATGACGGGCGAATCGCTGCTGGAACGGAGTACCTCTTGATCCTCGAACAGATCACCGAACAACTCACCGAAACGCTGACGAACCGTGTGCTGACGCTCTTCGGCCACGCGATCGATCGCGTCGTGCTGCAGGCGCCGCCGCGTCTGGCCATGGGCGACCTGGCCACGCCGCTTTGCCTGGAACTCGCGAAAGCCCTCAAACGCAAACCGCGCGAGCTGGCCGAGGCGATGGTGAACGGACTGCAGCTGCCGATGTTCGTGCAGTCGGTGACGGTCGAAGGCGCCGGCTACCTCAACTTCCGTTTCGACCGCGGCGCATTCACCGCGGCGCACATCGGCAATGTCATGGCGCCCGGCGCATCGACCGGCGAGCGCGTCATCGTCGAGCACACCAACATCAACCCCAACAAGGCCGCGCACATCGGCCACCTCCGCAACGCTGTCCTCGGCGACACCTACGTCCGCTGCATGAAGTGGCTCGGACATCGCGTCGAGACGCAGAACTACATCGACGACACCGGCGTGCAGGTGGCCGACGTCGTGGTCGCGTTCCAGCATCTCGAGCCGAAGTCGCTGGCCGAGGTGCGAGCGATGATCGACGATCCGAGCGTGCGGTTCGATTATTACTGCTGGGACGTCTACTCGAAGATGGCCGCGTATTACGCCGCGAATCCCGACGCTCAGCAATGGCGCCGCGACACGTTGCACGCGATCGAGAAGCACGAAGGCGACACGTTCGAATTCGCCGCGACGATCGCGCGCGCCATCGTGAGGCTGCACATCGCGACGATGCTGCGGCTCGGCATCACCTACGACCTGCTGCCGAAAGAGTCCGACATCATCAATCTCCATTTCTGGGACCGCGCGTTCGAGCTCCTCAAAGCCAGCGGCGCCGTGATTCAGGAGACCGAGGGCAAACACAAAGATTGCTGGGTGATGAAGCTCGACGAGAGCGCCGAGTTCGAAGGGATGAACGAGCCGGACAAGATCCTGGTCCGTTCCAACGGCACAGTCACCTACACCGGCAAAGACATCGCCTACCAGCTTTGGAAGTTCGGCCTGCTCGACCGCACGTTCAACTTCCGCAAATTCTCGACCTACGACGACGGCCACATCCTCTGGGAGACGACGTCGGGCGACGGCGATCCCGACGCGCCGCGCTTCGGCGGTGCACAAAAAGTGGTCAACGTCATCGACGTCCGCCAGTCGTACCTGCAGAAGGTCGTGAAGGAAGGCGTTCGTCAGCTCGGCCACGCACGCGAGGCCGAGAACTCCATTCACTACTCGTACGAGATGGTCGCGCTCACGCCGGCCACGGCGAAGGCGCTCGGCATCGACGTCGCCGAGGAGGATTCGAAGAAGCCGTACATCGAGATGTCCGGTCGCAAAGGCCTCGGCGTCAAAGCCGATGACCTGATCGACACGCTGCAATCGAAAGCCGCCGAGTCGGTGCGCGAAGGAAGTAAGCGCGAAGAATTAACAGACTCGGACATCGAACAGCTCGGCCGCGAAATCGCCGTTGCCGCGCTCCGTTACTTCATGCTCAAGTACGGCCGCAACAAGGTCATCGCCTTCGATTTCAACGAAGCGCTGACCTTCGAAGGCGACTCCGGTCCATATCTGCAGTACTCGACCGTCCGCGTCGAAAACATCTTCCGCAAAATGGCCGAGCGCGGCGTGGAATCGAAGCTCGATCCGACCTCACTCGACGCGCTAACGCTCAACGAAGGGCTCACCGACGAGATGTGGGAACTGGTACGCCTGAGCGCCGAACTGCCATCCGCAATCCGCCGCGCAACCGACGCCTTGGAGCTGTCGATCATCACGCACGACCTCTTCGTCCTGGCGCAGAAGTTCAACAGCTTCTACCACAAGTACCCGATCCTCAATGAGAAGGACCCCGCCGAACGCCAGCGCCGCGCAGTGTGCGCGGAGGTCTTCCGCCAGACCATGCGTGCAACGCTGGGACTACTGGGGATTCCGGTGCCGGAGCGGATGTAATCGTTACGCCGCGAACGGGATGATTTCGAGCTCAGCCCCCGAGTCCACACGCGCCAGAATCTCTTCCACGCGCTGAAACGTCGGATCGTCCATCGAGTACTCGCTGCACTGCTCACACTGAAACACGGGCAGCGATTTGAGGATCACGATCGAGCGATCGCCGGTCTTGAACGGAAGATCAGTCGTCGTAGGCTGCTGTGTCGCGCCGCAAATTCGGCATTTCATCACGATCTTCTCCGCAACAAATCGGGGTATCCGCTAACGCCTCCGGAGGAGGCTCGTACGGTAGCCGGTGGTCGCGTGCGAAGCGCGAGACCACCGGATTCATGTCGCGCGATGGTATCCGACCCCGGCAGGGTCGCGGATCAAATACCAGGCGGCGTGACGCTCCTCCGCGACCGCTGCCGCGGTCGGAAAACCCGGCGCGTTCGTGTTTCCGGTGGTCGCTCGCTTCGCTCGGACCACCGGCTACCGTCCGTGCCTCCTCCGGAGGCGGGGTGCCGCGTTCCGCGTCCGTATGCGAGCGCGTCGAATCGCAATCAGTTACAATCCCACACCGCGGCGCGTCCAATCGCCGCACCACAATCATGCGATTCGATCTACAGGACGTAGCGTTGCGGACGCTGATCGTCGTCGCGGGCGGACTCGCGGCCGTGCTGCTCACGCTCAAAGGGCAGGGGCAGGCCCTTCCCGCGCTCGCGGTGGGCGGCACGCTCGGGGCCTGCGTGATGGCGCGCTTCGGACCTACCGAACAGTAGCCGGCGTGCCGCTCTACGACGCTTCGCCTGCGCGGCGGACGTTTTCGGCCTGGAGTCCTTTCGGACCCTGCTTCACGTCGAACTCCACGCTTTCGCCTTCGTTCAACGTGCGGTAACCCTGCGCCTGGATCGCGCTGTGATGCACGAACACATCTTCGCCAGTGTCGCGTTTGATGAATCCAAAACCTTTATCGTTGTTGAACCACTTGACTGTACCAACCTCGGCCATTTCACCCTCCGGCCTGGTTCGCGGTCCCTTGGCCGCATGAACCGGGCTGGCGCTGAATTCTGCAATGTTCAGGCCTTGCTTTTGCGGCTCACCAGATCAGGGCGCGATTCATCCCGATGCGCTGAAATCCAAGCCGCTCGTAAAGGGCGATGGCGGGATGGTTGAAGTCGTTCACGAAGAGCGTGACCGTCTTTCCTTTTCGCGCGCAATGGCCGCACACCTCGCGAAGCAAGGCGCGGGCGTGGCCGTGACGGCGGAAGCGCGGATTGGTCCAGACGCCCATCAGCTGCACGGTATCGTTCGTTACGGCTGAGTACTCGCACTTCGCGGCGATCTGGCCGTCGACTACGCGAATCACGGAGCGCTTCTGTTCGATCAGTTCGCGGACCCGCTCGCGATATCCGGCCGCGTCGCGCTCCATCGGATCGATGCCGACCTCTTCCCGGTGCATCGCCGCGCAGGCCGGAATCACCGCCTCCAAGTCGCGCGTGGTTGCGTAGCGCGCCTCCTTCAGATCGGGATAGTCGAGCCGGCCGCGGATCGCGTAGACCGGCTGATTCAACCGCACCACCGTCGGCGGATCGAGCCGCGTGCGCAGCCGCAACCAGAGCATCTCCACCAGGTGCGCCGGCGAGATGATGGCCCGCACCGGCAGCATGCGCGTGATGATGCGCTCGGCGATGACAGCGATGGCGGTTTCGGTCACGTCCTGCGGCAGCTCGCGGTCGCCGGCCAGGACGATGTTCGTCGCCAGCGACGCGACGAGCACGACGTCGCGGTTGTGCCGTACCTCCACCGTCTGCGTCGACGATGAAAAACGCTCCTCGAGGACGCGCGAGATCAGATAGACATTGATCAGCGGATCGCGCCGGAGAAAGGCCAGTGCCGAGGCGACGTCGTCATTCGCGACAGGCTTGATCGACCAGCGTCCTTCGATCGGGAGTGTGGCCATGGTGACTATTCTGTCATCCTGAGTCGCCGGAGCGACGTAGGCGAAGCCGGAGTAGCGAAGGACGGCGAAGGATCTCAAACTTCCCAGATCCGGCCGAAGCCAGCTGGGATTCAACACAGGCAGCGCATCTTGAGTTCCTTCGCCGTCCTACGCCATTCCGTCGCTTCGCGACTCCCGGCTCCGGCGGCTCTGGATGACACCTACAGCTGCGAGCTCGCCAGATACGCCAGCCCATCCTCCGTCTTGTGCCACAAACCGCGATGGTTCCACTCCTCGGCGTGCCGTTCCTCGCAGAATTTCAGATCGGCGTTGAAGACGCCCTTGAGCTGCGACGCCAATCCGGCGTCGAGCACGCCCATGCTCACTTCGTCGTTCAGCTGCAGAGCGCGACGATCGAAGTTCGTCGAGCCGACGCATGACCACACGCCGTCCACGATGATCACCTTCTGATGCAGCAGCGTCTTCTTGTACTCGAAAATCTTGATGCCCTTTTGGAGCAGCAATCCGTATCGATGATGGCTGGCGTGCTGCACGATCGGACTGTCGGTCGACGTCGTGGCCGGCACCATCACCTTCACATCGACGCCGCGCTTCACAGCCTCGGCCAGCGCCTGCAACGCATCATCGTCAGGCAGCAAGTACGGGTTCTGGATGATGATCTCGTGCTTCGCGCCTTTGATGGCGAGGTAGTAGAGCACCTGCACCGAGGACACGCCGCCGGTCGGCGAGGTGTATGCGAGATGCGCCGGCGTCGAACCCGCCGCGCTGAGGTGCGGAAAGTATTTTTCGCCGGCCATGATCTCGCCGGTCTCCTCGATCCAGTTCTCGCTGAACGCCGCCTGCAGACGGTTGACGATCGGACCTTCCACGCGCAGGCCGGCATCGCGCCAGTGATCCTTGTCCTGCCCGTGCCCGGTCCACTCCTCGGCCAACCCAAATCCGCCTATGTAACCGATACGTCCGTCGATGATCATCTCCTTGCGATGGTCGCGATTGTTGAGCCGCCCGAGGTTGGCGAGGGTTGGCCGGTGGAATCGGACGAACTTCACGCCCGAGTCGAGCATCAGTTTCGACAACTCCTTGTCCATCTTGTGGCCGCCGGACGCGTCGACCAGCAGCCGCACCTCGACGCCTTCCTTCGCCTTCGCCGCCATCGCGCGCGCCAGCCGGTTGCAGATCTCGCCTTTCCACCAGATGTACGACTCAACATGCACGCTCTCCTTCGCTGCGGCGATGTCGCGCAGCAGGAGCGGGAAAAATTCATCTCCGTTTTCGAGGAGCTGAAACTTGTTGCCGTCGACCAGGCTCGATTGCGTCAGCCCGATGATCGAGGGCAGTAGCGTCGAGAACTCACCTACGTTCTTCACGTTGAGGTGCGGATCCTCGCCGCGCTCGGCGGACCAGAGCATCGTGGTCAGTCCGATCAGCGCCAGGATCATCGCGATCACAAGAACGAGCGGAACGCGGATGACGTGCGACCCGCGGCGTTTTTCAATCCACTTCGATTTCGACTTCGTCTCTTTCGTCAATTGCGGCTCCAGAAAAGTTGGGCGATGACCGGGTAGTGATCCGACGAGCCGGTGGCGATGGCGCGCGATCCGGCAACGCGCCACCCCCAGTCGGCGAAGATGTAGTCGATCCGTTCGCCGAGCGTCGGATGGGTGAGCTTGATGTCGGCGCCGCACAATTGCGCCGCGTCTTCCTTCTCGAATTTCGTAACCTCGGCCGACTCGGGCGGCGCGTTGAAGTCGCCAAGCAGCAGGTACGGATAACGACTCGTCAGCACATGCTTGGCCAGACACTCCAACTGCACTCCTCGGCTTTTCGCATTGATGCTCGACCACGCCGTGAGGTGCGTGACGTAGACATTGAGCGTGGCACCGTCGATGCGCACGACGGTCTCGAGCACGCTGCGTGGCTCGCCAATGCTCGGCAACGGATGCACGACCGCGGAAACGATCTCGCCACGCGTCAGAATGGCGTTGCCGAAGTCGCCGCCGAGACTTCGGTAGCTCTTCCCGTAGTAGCCGTTCATCCCCGTCAGCCGCCGGATCTCTTCGTATTGATTGCGAAAGCGCACTTGCCACGTGTGGTCGTGCACTTCCTGCAATCCGACGATGTCCGGTTTGAACTGCTTGATGGTCGCCGCGATCTTCGCTGCGTGATCGGTGTCGTACAACTCGTCGTGACCTTCGATGTTGTACGTCATCACGACCAGCGGCCGCTGCTGCGTCGGATAGCCAACGCGCTCCGGAAACGACACGATCCGTCCCGCCTCATCGCGCGTGAGGATGCGCACAGTGGGATCGACCGGCTTCGGTTTGCACTCCCCCGAACGGACCGTGTAGACCGCGAAGACGCGATAGAGGATGAAGAGCAGGACGATCGAAAGGATCCCGAGGATCGGCCGCCGTACGGGTGCGTCGTCAGACATTGCGTGCTCGGCTAGGAGCGAGAACGATGCCCAGCAGACGTGGGTAGGAAAAATGATGCCTCGCGGCTCTCCTGACTTGGAGGAACGCCATGCCGATCTCGCAGCTCACCAATCCGAACATCATCTTTTTCATCACCGACGAGCAGCGGTTCGCGCAGCACTGGCCTGCGGGATGGGCGGAGCAGAACCTGCCGTCGATGGACCGGCTGGCGAAGAACGGCCTCACGTTCCTGAACGCGTTCACCGCGGCCTGCGAGTGCTCACCAAGCCGTGCCTCGATGATGACCAGCACGTATCCGCAGCAGAACGGCGTCGAAGTCACGTTCACGACGGCGCTCAATCCGAGCGATCCGACGCTTGCCAACGTGCTGGCCGCCGCCGACCCGGCGTATCCGCTGATCTGGAAAGGGAAGTGGCACCTCTCGTTTCCGGTGAGCGGAGGAAATTGGTCCGAGGCCGACATTGCGAATCTGGCGGCGACGTACAACGTGCAGCAGTGGAATCCACCCGATGCCGGCACATCGCTCAGCGGCACGGCCACGCTCGGCGGCGGCTTAGGTCAGAACGATCAGCGGTTCGTCAACGGTCCGGCCGCGCCGGGCATCCCCGCGGAAAGCGTCCTCGATTTCATCAACAACTACAGCGGCAGCGATCCCTTCTGCCTCGTCGTCTCGCTCGTGAATCCGCACGACATCTTTCTCTACGCCAGCCAGTTCCAGGGATCCGGATACGAGGAGGCGTCGTTCGACCAACTCCCCATCGAGCTTCCCGATAACCAGTCCGACGATCTGACGACGAAGCCGGGAATCCAACTCGCGTTCCGCACGAGCTACAACGCGTCGCATCCGCTGACGGCGGCGCAGCAGGCGAACTACGTCAAGTTCTACGCCTACCTGCAGACGCTTTCCGACGCGCTCTTCTGCCAGATCCTCGACGCGCTGGCAGCGAAGAACCTGATCGACAACTCGATCATTTTCCGCTTCGCCGATCACGGCGAGATGGCGCTCTCGCACGGGATGCAGGAGAAGATGTACAACGCCTACGAGGAGTCGATCCACATCCCGCTGATCGTCTCCAACCCGGTTCTTTTTCCCGAGCCCGCGGTCACTTCCTCGGTCGTGTCCTCGCTCGATCTCGTCCCCACGATCGCCGAGATCGTCAACTCACCCGCCACGACGACGTTGCGCGGAACGAGCCTCGTCCCGATCCTCAACGACCCAGGCGACTCCGTTCACGAATACGGTGTCGTCTACACCTACGACGACTCGTTCAATCAGCCGGATACGTTGTCAGGACACATCCGCTGCCTCCGCACGCCGCAATGGAAGTACGCCGTCTACTACTCATCGGCAGTCACCGGAGGCCAGTTCGAATACGAGCTCTACGACATGACCGCCGATCCCGGCGAAATGACCAACCTCGCCTTCGGCACAGTCAGCGAACCAATCCAGCAGCAGTGGAACACGCTTCACTCGCAGCTCACCAACCTGCTAACGACCCTCGGACCGTTGCCCACCGGCGACTTCACCTGGCCGGTGAATCCGGCAGGATCGAATGTGTGGAGTCCAGTGACGTAGAGGCTGTGAAGAATCTTCGAAACTAGCGCGACGATTTGTCATCCAGAGCCGCCGGAGGCACGAGGCCGCGCAGCGGCGGAGATGCCGCAGGACGGCGAAGGAACTCAAGATTACAGAATCTTCACTAAGTAGAGCTTCTCAAGCCACGAGGAAGTCATTCGAGCCAATCAGCACTCAAATCTGACCACGTCGGATTCATCGTCTTGACTAACTCGATCTTTCGCTTCCGACTCCATCCCTTGAGGACCTTCTCGCGCGCGATCGCATCCCGAATGTCGGGTGTCTGCTCGAAATAGACGAGCCGATCGAAGTGGTAGCGCGATGTAAATCCGGAGCCGTGGCCTTTCTTGTGCTGCGAAATGCGCCGCGCGAGATTGTTCGTAACGCCGATGTAGAGCGTCATCGACGCGTTCGAGAGGATGTACGTGGAGTACAAGCGGAGCTCACCATACGAGGTCCATCGCATGGCTTGGATTTTCCCTCGGCCTCGGAGCGAATCGAAATGTTCTACATGCTGTGGAAGCGCATCGATGACCAGGCTCGCAAGAATGAGACGCTGCGTTTCAGCCGGTACCGCGCATCTTGAGTTCCTTCGCCGTCCTTCGGCATCTCGCCGCTCCGCGGCTCGTGCCTCCGGCGGCTCTGGATGACAATGGGATTACGCTTCCCTCATTGGCGATTCCTCAACCTCTCAAGCTAACGCCCGCTGCTTCGCGAGCATCTTCTTCAAATACTCCCCCGTCGGCGTATCCGGCGTTTCCGCGATCTCCTCGGGCGTCCCGGTCGCGATGATGTAGCCGCCACCGTCGCCGCCTTCGGGGCCGAGGTCGATTACGTGGTCGGCGGTTTTGATGACGTCGAGGTTGTGTTCGATGACCACGACCGTGTTGCCGCGATCGACCAGGCCGTGCATCAGGTGGAGGAGTTTGGCGACGTCGTCGAAGTGGAGGCCGGTGGTCGGCTCGTCGAGGATGTAGAGCGTGCGGCCGGTGGCGCGTTTGGCGAGCTCTTTGGCGAGTTTCACGCGCTGCGCTTCGCCGCCGGAGAGCGTTGTGGATGACTGGCCGAGTTTGATGTAGCCGAGGCCGACTTCGTCGAGCGTGCGCAGGATGTTGGCGATGCGCGGGATGTTGCGGAACGTCTCCAGCCCCTGCTCGACGGTCATGGCCAGGATCTCGGCGATCGACGAGCCTTTGTACGTGACCTGCAGCGTCTCGCGGTTGTAGCGCTTGCCGCCGCAGACGTCGCAGGTGACGTAAATGTCGGGCAGAAAGTGCATCTCGATCTTGATCTGCCCGTCGCCTTTGCATGCCTCGCAGCGGCCGCCCTTCACGTTGAACGAAAAGCGTCCCGGCCCGTAGCCGCGCATGCGCGCCTCGGGCGTCTGCGCCATGAGGTTGCGGATCTCGGTGAAGAGCTGTGTGTACGTGGCGGGGTTCGAACGCGGCGTGCGGCCGATCGGCGACTGATCGATGTCGATGACTTTGTCGATGTGTTCCAGTCCGTCGATGCGATCGTGTTCGCCGGGCGTATCGAGTGCGTCGAAGAAATGACGCGACAGCGCTTTGTGCAGGATGTCGTTGACCAACGTAGATTTGCCCGAACCGCTGACGCCGGTGACGGCGATGAAGACGCCGAGCGGAATGGTGACGTTGAGATTTTTGAGGTTGTTCTGCCGCGCGCCGCGGATGACGAGCTTGTTCTCGCCGATCGGCCGGCGGATCGCAGGAATCTCGATCGCCGCATCGCCGCGCAGGTACTTCGCGGTCAGCGACGACGGGAACGTTTTGATCTGCTCCAGCGTCCCCTCGGCCACTACCTCGCCGCCGTGCACGCCGGCGCGCGGGCCGAGGTCGATGATGTGGTCGGCGGTCTCGATCGTCTCCTCGTCGTGCTCGACGACGATGACCGTGTTGCCGAGATCGCGCAGTTCGACGAGTGAGTCGATCAGCTTGCGGTTGTCGCGCTGATGCAGCCCGATGGAAGGTTCGTCGAGAACGTAGAGGACGCCCATCAGCTTCGAGCCGATCTGCGTAGCCAGGCGGATGCGTTGGCCCTCGCCGCCGGAGAGCGTGGCCGCGCTGCGGTCGAGCATGAGATAGCCGACGCCAACGGAGCAGAGGAAGCCGAGGCGGTCGCGGACTTCTTTGAGAATCTTGCCGGCGATCTGTTCCTCGCGCGGCGTCAATTCGATCGTCTTGAAAAACTGATCCGCATTTTTGAGCTGCAGCGCGACGACCTTGTCGATCGGCTGGCCGGAAACAGTGACCGCTAGCGATTCGGGCTTCAGACGGCGGCCCTTGCAATCCGGACAGTTCATCGGCGTCATGAAGCGCTCGACTTCTTCGCGGATGTCGTCGTTGTCGGTTTCCTTGTGGCGGCGGGCCAGCATCGGGACGATCCCTTCGTACGTGCCGTTGTACGAATACGTGCTCTCGCTGCCGCTGAACTGGAATTTGATCTTCTCGGTCGAGCCGTGAAGGATCACCTGGCGCGCCTTCTCCGGCAGCGCATGCCACGGCGTCTCGATCTTGAATTTGAAGTGCTTGGCCAGCGTGTGAATCTGGCGGAGGCGCCAGTTCTCGGCGCCCTCTTTCCAGATGGCGATGGCGCCGTCGGCGACCGACTTGTTCCAGTCGGGGATGATCTTTTTCTCGTCGACTTCGAGCAGAACGCCGAGGCCGGAGCAGCGCGGGCAGGCGCCGTAGGGCGAATTGAAAGAGAACAGGCGCGGCGTGATCTCGCCGATGGAAACGCCGCAGTCGGGGCAGGAGTACGACTGCGACATCAGCTCCTCGCGGTTGCCTTCCTGGTAGAGGATCTTGACGAGCCCCTTCGAAACGCGCGTGGCCGTTTCGAGGGAATCGGCGAGGCGCTGCTGGATCCCGTCCTTGACCACGAGGCGATCGATGACGACGTCGATGGTGTGTTTCTTCTGTTTGTCGAGCGTGGGGGGATCGGCGAGCTCGATCGTGTTTCCGTCGACGACGGCGCGCGTGAAGCCTTCCTTCACCATCTGCAGCATCTGCTTGCGGTATTCGCCCTTCTTGCCGCGGATGTACGGCGCGAGGATCGTGAACTTTGTGCTCGCGGGCAGCATCAACAGGCGATCGACCATCTGCTGAATCGTCTGCGGGCGGATTTCCTGGCCGCAGTTCGTGCAGTGCGGGACGCCGACCGAGGCGTAGAGGAGACGAAGGTAATCGTAGATTTCGGTGACGGTGCCGACGGTCGAACGCGGATTGCGCGAGGTCGTCCGCTGCTCGATCGAAATCGCGGGCGAGAGTCCCTCGATCGAATCGACGTCCGGCTTCTCCATCTGTTCGAGAAACTGCCGGGCATACGCGGACAACGACTCGACGTAACGCCGCTGTCCCTCGGCGAAAATGGTGTCGAACGCGAGCGACGATTTGCCCGATCCGGAGACGCCGGTGATGACGACGAATTTGTTGCGGGGAACGACGACGTCGATGTTTTTGAGGTTGTGCTCGCGGGCACCGCGGATGACGATGGAGTCCATGGTTTAGGAGGACTCTAACTCCGCCGCCGCAACCGCTCTTCCCACGCTACGAGCAGTAGAAAACTTGACAAGTCAGCTGACGACGATCTCGAAATCGTCCTCTTCCACGCCGGACGGAATCTGCCCCTCGCTCAACGCCGCGACGAGCTCATTCGGATCGTGTCGCGTGCGAATCACCTGCGTCCCGCCGTCGAGCTGCACGTGCATCGCGGCGTGTTCGTAGGCGAGGACGTCGTCGAGATACGGCTCATCGATCTGCTGCCCGCGCAGGTAGTCCGCAAACGCATCGGACTCCGTGCTGCCGAAAAACTCCGGCGGCACGCGCGCGAAAAAATCGTTAAAGAGTCCGCGAAGAAATTCTTCACCGCGCGACAGCATCAGCAGGCGAGAGGCGAAGGGAAAGTTGTCGACGATCATCCCCGCGCGGACCTGCCAAACCAGCTTCTGGAAAACGGGAACGGCTGGGTCGGAGCTGAGCGCATCTGCAAGTGGGCCAGTAACTTCGCGGCCGACCGCCAAGGCGCCGAGGGTGTCTTGCCAGTCGCGCGGGGAGACGTTGTCGATCGACGTTGTTACCGCGACTTTCGCCTGCCGCGGCTCGACGCGAGTCCCGCGCGTCGTCCAGATCGTTCGCAACGTTTCGACTTGACGGCGAAGCATCGCCACGTCCGTTCGCGAAAGCGCCTGCGGAACCATTTCGAAAATGATCGCGTGAACGTTCGGCAGCTTCGGCACGACCTCCGCCGCAAGTTCCAGCAGTGCCTCGGGCATCACGCCCGAGTGCGCGTCGAGCCAGTAACCGGCGTATTCGAATCCGCCGGCGACGTGCACTTCCCAGACGCGATCGAGCGGAATCTCGTCGAGAAACTCGCGGACCGGCTGCCGGCCGTTCCGCTCGTTAGCCCACAGGTTGTGGAGGTCGAGCAGGATTCCGCAATCCGCGTCCTCGGTGACGGCGCCGACGAATGCGCCGTCGCTCATTTCGCCCGCACGAGGCCGGAGGTAGTTCACGCCCGTTTCGACCGCGAACGGAACCGGCAATCGCGACGCCAGCGACCTCGCCATGACGGCTGCGGCCGTGGCTCCGGCGCGCGTTTGCAGCGGCGGCAGAAGAAATCCGGCATTGAAGGGGACGCCGTCATCGCCGAATGCGCGATTGAACGAGAGATGCTCGCTCGCCCACGGCGCGCCGAACGTGCGGATCGCGTCGGCAAACAGCGCGACCTGCTGCTCTTCGTGTCCAACCGAACCGCCGACCGGACAGCCGACCCCATGCACGAGCTTTCGTTGCGGCAACGCGGAGACGTGCCCGATGATCTCGTCATCGGGCACGTAGCGTTCTCCACGCCGCCGCCAGAGAGTCTGCGGCTCGACTTCGATCACGTCGATCGGGAGTCCGTCATCCGCGAGAAGCGCGTCGATTCCCGGGATGTAGACGACGCCGACGCCGAGGTCTGGCAACGGCATGGTCATCAGCCTGCGATCGGTCCCGACGCCAGCTCGCCCTTCTCATTGATGATGAAGGGATCGATGAAGCGCAGGTCGAAGCCCGAGTGGCATCCGCCGCAGCCGAGCTTTCCGAGAACCTGCGCGGTGACGGCATTCATGTGTTTCAGATCGTCGCCGATTCGTTTGGGGACACCGATGTAGACAGTACGTGCAGCAGTTGCAGTGGCCATGTTTTCTCCTCCGGTTTTAATTTGAACAGCGTGTTTATGGTGAGTCGGCGGCGCGGAGCGTTTCACCCCAGATCAAAAATTTTTCGACCGCCTTGACGCTTCGCCGCCGGTTCGCGTATAGCTCCGCGGCTTGGCCGCACTCCTTCTCTATCTCGCGACGACGATCGCGTTGATCGCCTGCTGGCGAAAGTTTGTGCAGCCGATGTCGCGCACCGCGGCGATCGTGCTTGTCCTTCTGCCGCTTTGCTTTACGGGCCGGGCGCTGCTGACGGGGAAGGTCTACGCGCCGATCGATCTGCCGTTCATGTCGGAGCCGCTGAACGCGTACGCGGCGGAGTTCGACGTCCCGAAAGTGCACAATGGGACGCTTTCCGATCTCTACTGCCAGATCATTCCGTGGCGCAGCGCGGTGCGGACGGCGTTCGCGCACGGTCAGTGGCCGCTGCTGAATCCGTACATGCTCTGCGGCGACATCCTGGCCGCCGCCGCCCAACCTGCTCCCTACGACCCCTTCAACCTCCTCGGCATGCTGATTCCGCTGCCGCCGAGCCTGACCTTCGCCGCGGCGATGACGTTTTTCCTGGCCGGCTTCGGAGCGTTTGTATTTTTACGATCGCTCGGTTGTGCCGAACTCGCCTCGCTGGTCACGGCGGCGGGATGGATGTTCAGCGGCAACGTGGCGTTCTTCGTCGGCTGGCCGCTGGCGCGATCGTGGGTCTACCTGCCACTGATTTTCTTCGCAGTGCGCTTGGTCGTGCGCGAGGCGAGCATTCGCGGCGGCGTGATCCTGCTGATCGCGCTGACGCTGCTGATTCTCTCCGGCCATCCGGAGTCGCTGCTGCACGTGACGGCAGTCGGCGCGGCGTACGGCATCTTCGAAATCGCGACGACGCGCAAACGGATCGGACGCGTGATCGCGATCGCGACTGCGTCCGGCGTCGTGGCGCTGCTGCTGACGTCGATTTTTCTCCTGCCGTTTCTCGAAGCGTCGCAGCAGACGCTCGAACTGCGCACGCGCCTCAGCGACCGCGCGATGCCGCGGCCCTTCACCCCAGAGCTGATTCAACGCCGCGCGGCGAACACAGTTTTTCCGTTCTGGGGCGGCCAGCCGTGGCGCGATTCGTTCACGCCGGAGTTCGATCCGCAGACGGCGCGGACCGGCAGCGTCGTTCTGTCGCTGGCGATTGCGGCGCTGTTCATGGTGCGGCCGCGGAAGGAAACATGGTTCTTCTTCGGCTTAGCGCTGGTTTGCCTTTGCGCAGCATTCGACGCACCGCCTGTGAGCAATATTCTGCACAAGCTGCCGCTGTTCAACATGGCGCTGAACGCACGACTAGCGTTTGCCGCCTCGTGCGCGATGTCGATCCTGGCGGGATTGACGATGGACGCTCTCGCGACAGCCGGACGAAAACGCGTCGCCATCATCGCTGCCGTCATCACCCTCGCGCTCGCCCTCGGCACGTACGCGGCGTGGGCGCACGAGATCAAAGTTGGCGTCGATCCGAATGTCATTCGCATCGTCACCTGCGCCGAGGTGCTGCCGTTAGCGGCCATCGCAATTTTGCTTTTCGTGCGCACGCCGCTTCGCATCGCGCTGCCGGTCGTCCTGATCCTCATCCTCGGCCAGCGCATCGTCGAAGACGGATCGATCTATCCGTCGCTGCCGCAGCACGATTTTTATCCGAAGATCCCGCTCATTCGCGCGATTCCGACGGATAGCAAGGAACCGTTCCGCGTGGCGGGCGAGCATTTCGTGCTGATCCCCGACACCGCGGCGATTTACCAACTCGAAGATCCGCGCGGCTACGAGGCGATGACGTTCGCGCGGCTTGCGGACACGTATCCGGTCTGGTCGATTCCGCAGCCGGTTTCGTTCAATGCCATCGGCGACCTGCAGCCGCCGTTTCTCTCGTTCCTCAACATCAAATACGCGATCGTGCCGATACCGGTAAAGTTAACTGAAGGCTGGCGCGAGGTGATGAAGGACCGCAGCGCGAAGTTGTTCGAAAACACGCGCGTGCTGCCGCGCGCCTTCGTGCCGCGGCACATCCGCTACGAACGCAGCGGCGGTCCGATCGTGAAGGCGATGATGGACGCGAAGGATTTTGCGGACACCGCTTGGATCGAAGTGCCGGAGATGCACCCGCACGAAGTTCCAAACGGTCCGGGCACCCTGACGCTGCACAAGGACGGATTCGGCCTGTCGATCGATGCCGTCATGGAAAGCGACGGTTGGGTCGTCGCGTCGCAATCGGCGTGGAAAGGTTGGCGCGCCTACATCGACGGCCGCCGCGTGGAGACGCGTTTCGCGAACCACGCGTTCCTCGGCGTGTTCGTTCCGAAGGGACGGCACGTCGTGAAGCTGGATTACCTGCCGGAGTCGTTCACCCGAGGCCGCAACATCTCGTTCACGACGCTCGGCGCGTTGATCGTCGCGGCAATCTTCCCGTCAGCGCGTCGCCGATTCCAGAAGCCACGCGCCGTAGGCGTCTGACATCGAGGCGATCGGCAACACGACGAACTCCGGAACTTCGTATGGATGTCTTGCGAAGAGCGCTTCGCGGAGGTCGTTGAGGTTGTCGTCGACGGTCTTGATGACCAGGATCTGTTCGCCGTCTTCGGTGATGGTTTCCTTCCAGCGATAGATCGACGTTACGCCGGCGATGATGTCTACGCACGCGGCGAGCCGCTGCTCGACGAGCTCATGCGCGAGCGGACGGGCGTCGAAGTCTGCGGTGACGGTGGTCAATACGATGACGGCGTTCATGGCGTGAATCGTAGCGCTAGAATCCGCGGTTCGTGATCAAGCGCATCCTGCTCATCCTCGTCGTGGCCGTCGTTGTCATCGTTGGCTACGAGTGGATCACCTTTCCCGACGTGAGCGCGCTGGCGACGAAGCCGCCAACAACGACGGCGTTCATGGAGCAGCGCAAAGCGGAGTTGCGCGCGGCCGGAAAGAGCGACGCGATCGACTATCGCTGGGTGCCGTACGCGCGCATCTCGCCGTACCTGCGGCGTGGCGTGCTGGTGGCCGAGGACGATACATTTTACGAGCACGGCGGCGTGGATGTGGACGCGCTGCAGGAGGCGATTCGGAAAGACTGGGCGAAGAAAAAGATCACGCACGGTGGATCGACGATCACCCAGCAGCTGGCCAAGAATCTCTACCTCTCGCCGTCGCGCAATCCGCTGCGCAAGGTGAAGGAGTACTTCCTCGCGCGTTCACTCGAAAACCATCTGTCGAAGAAGCGCATCCTCGAGCTGTACATGAATGTGGTGGAGATGGGGGAGCACGTTTACGGCGCCGAGGCGGCGTCGCAGTTTTACTTTCACACGTCGGCGGCCGGACTCTCGCCATCGCAGGCGGCGCTGCTGGCCGGATGTCTTCCCAATCCGCGGATCATGAATCCCGCCACGCCGAACAAACGGCTGCGCTTCCGCCAGCGCATGGTCCTCTCGCGCATGCGGCGTTGGGGATATCTGTTCGAAAAGGAAGTGCTGACGGAGAAGAAGCCGGAACCTGCCGCGCCGGCTACCGAAACCACCGCGACGACCGAAACCACCGACACTGCGCTGCAGCAGACACCGCCGACGGATACGGCGACGCCGGAGCCGGAGAAGACCGACACCGTCCCACCGACACCGCCGGAAACGGATACTTCACCGCCGCCGACGACAACGACAGGGTGACGGTTCACGCGGAGCCGCGGAGACGCGGAGGGAGAAAAACCAAACCTCCGCGTCTCCGCGCCTCCGCGTGAAAAGCTCTAGATGTCGCGAAGAACGAGACCCTGCTCGAAGCGGTGCTCGCCGTCGCGGGGGATGGCCGGGTCGTCGCGGCAGATCAGGACGTTGCGCAGCTCGACGGCATTCGCGATCTCGACGCCGTGCGCGACGATGCAGCCGTCGAGATTCGTGCCGCTCGCGATGCGGCAGTCGTCCCAGATGACCGTGTCGGTGATCGACCCTTCGATCACGCTTCGTTCGCCGGCGATGCTGCGTGAGATCGTGCCGCTGATCTTCGCGGTGTCGGCGATCAACGAGTCGCCGTCGACACGTGTGCCGGACGGAAGAGCGAGCTCACCGCGCACCATCAGATCAAGCAGCGTTCGCGATGCGGTCATGTAGCGTTGTGGCGTTCCGATGTCGAACCAGAGTCCGTCATCGACGACACCGGCGATTTGTTCGCGGCGGCTATCGATGAGCGGCTGATAGACCTCGTCCACGATTCCGGAGAAATCTTTGTCGGGCAGGTAATTGAAGATGCGATTCGAAATGAGGTGCGTGCCGGAAAACATCAGCGCCTCGCCCGTGCCGTTGCCGAATCCGGTGATCACGCCGGCATCAAAGTAGACCGGCGTGAAGCGATCGCCTTCCGGCGGATGACGCAGCGTCAGCGCGGCGAGCGCGTCATGTTTGTTTCGCGCGGCGCGCAGCGCGTCGTACGGCGGAAACTGCACCGTGTCGCCGTTGACGAGGAAGAACTCGGAATCGTTTTCGAGCAACGCCCGCACCTTGCGCACGCCGCCGCCGGTGCCGAGGATTTCGGGCTCGAAGGAGAACTCGAATCGCGCGCGGCCCGCGTAGCGATCGACCAGGTAACGCTCGATCGGCTCGGGAAGATGGTGCAGGTTAACGACGAAGTCGCTGATGCCGGCGGCGAGCAGCGCCTCGACCGCCCAGCCCATCAGCGGACGTCCGGCCAGCGGCACGATCGGCTTCGGCATCGTGTACGTCACCGGCCGCAGGCGTGTGCCGTAGCCGGCGGCGAGGATCATTGCTTTCATGAGGTCAGAGTTGTTCGGGCGGGAAAATCATGTTCTCGCCGAGGTCGGGACGCGTGCGGCGAGCGACACGATATAGATCCGCGTATGTCTGCCGGATGGCTTGATCCATATTCATGCCTAACTCGCTGGCGATCGTGCGGATCACGTCGATCGGACCTTCGATTTCGAAGTAGTCGCCGATCGGCGTGCGGTCGAGGACGACTTCGACTTCTTTGATGCGCCAGACCTCGCGGAACTTCTGGTAGCGGAAGACCGGCTTGTATCCGAGGGCGTCGAAGAGCTGGATGGCGCGCTCGAAACTCTCGACGCCCGTCTGCACTTCCTCGCGCGACTTCACGCCGCCTTCGATCGACATCGGTCCCTTGTAGGTCGCGATCGAGTATTTGCCGAACTTGCGCACACGCAGCAGCGAGCCTTTCGTGCGCAGCTCGCCGCGGCGGTCGAGGACGATGTTGTCCTCGAACGTTTCGGGGTAGAGCCGCTGGCCGCCGATATCGTGCAGTTTGCGAACGAGCTCGTTGCGGTCCTTGAGGGCGAACTTGACTTCGATTTCCTGGGGCATCAGCTGCGCAGGACCTCCACTCCCGGCAGCGTCTTGCCCGAGATGAACTCCAGCGACGCGCCACCGCCAGTGGAGATGTGGCTGATGCGGTTCGCGTAACCGGATGCGTTGACCGCTTCGACCGATTCCCCACCGCCGACCACCGTAATCGCATCAGCCTCGGCGACCGACTTCGCCATCGCCATCGTTCCTTTTGCGAACGCTTCTTTTTCGAAGACGCCCATCGGTCCGTTCCAGAAAATCGTCTTCGCGTTTTTCAGCGCGGCGTCGTACGCGGCGATCGTTTTCGGTCCGATGTCGAATGCTTTCTGATTCGCGGTCAATCCGTTCGCGACGTCGACTGTTTCGATCGTGGTCGGATTTTCGAGATCGTCGCCGACGACTACATCAACCGGCAGCGTGACGTTCGTGATGCGCTTCGCGATTTCCATCGAGTCATTGTCGACGAGCGAGCCGCCCATGGCCACGCCGCGCGCGGCCAGGAAAGTGTTGGCCATGCCACCGCCGACGAGGACGCTGTCGGCGAGTTTGACGAGCGCTTCAAGCGGCTCGATCTTGCCGGCGATCTTGGCACCGCCGAGGAGCGCGACGAAGGGGCGGTGGGAGACGTTGGTGATCTTCTGCAGGAACTCGATCTCCTTCGCCAGCAGCAGTCCGCCTGCGATGCGATCGCCGTCGAAAAGTCGCGGCAGCGCGTCGATCGATGCGTGAGCGCGATGGCAGGCGCCGAAGGCGTCGTTGACGTAGTAGTCCGCGAGTTTGCGAAGTTGTTCGGCGAAGGCGCGGTCGTTCTTTTCTTCGCCGGCGTGGAAGCGAAGGTTCTCGAGCAGCAGCACCTCGCCGGGCTTCAGCGCGTTCGCTTTCGCTTCGGCGTCGACGCCCACGCAGTCGTTCGACCACTGAACGTCCGCGCCGAGGAGCTTCGCGAGTTTTTCGCGAATCGGTTCGAGCGAGTACTTCGGTTTGCGCTCGCCCTTTGGACGACCGAGGTGGCTGGCAATGACGATGGCAGCACCAGCGTCGCGGAGGAGGCGCAACGTCGGCAGCGTCTCCTCGATGCGTGTGGCGTCAGTAATCCGCGCGCCATCGAGTGGGACGTTGTAATCGACGCGATAGAAAACGCGCGCGCCGTTCGTGAGGGTCAGGTCGTCGAGAGTGCGGATTTTGATCATGAGATTCTTGTCGCGTGGGGTGTTGTCATCCTGAGCCGCCGGAGCCGGGAGCGCGAAGCGCGGAAACGGCGCAGGACGGTGAAGGATCTCAAGTTGCGCTGCATTTGCAGAAACCCGGTTTCAGCACAACCCGCGCATCTTGAGATCCTTCGCCGTCCTCCGGCGTCTTCGCCTTCGGCTCCGCGCCTCCGGCAGCCTCAGGATGACAGCGTCACGATGACATCTGCAGCGACTCCTTTTTCACTCGCGCCACGTACGCGATCAGATCGAGGATGCGGTTCGAGTAGCCCCACTCGTTGTCGTACCAGGCCAGCACTTTGTGCATGTACGGATCGACCGAGCGCGTGAAGGTCGTATCGACGATCGCCGAAAGCGCGTTGTGATTGAAATCCACCGAGACCAGCTGAGCATCAGAAAACCCAAGGATTCCTTCCAGCGCGCCGGCCGACGCCTCGCGCAGAACCTTGTTGATCTCCTCGGCATCGGTCGGCTTCGATGTGCGGAACGTCAGATCGACGATCGACACATTCGGCGTCGGGACGCGGATGGAGATGCCGTCGAACTTTCCCTTCAGCTCCGGCAGCACGAGGCCGAGCGCTTTAGCGGCGCCGGTCGAGGTCGGGATCATCGACATCGCCGCCGCGCGGCCGCGGCGCACGTCTTTGTGCGGCAGGTCGAGGATCTCCTGATCGTTCGTGTACGAATGCACCGTCGTCATGATCCCCATCTCGATGACGAAGTGCTCGTGCAGGACCTTCGCCACCGGCGCGAGGCAGTTGGTCGTGCACGACGCGTTCGAAATGATCCGATGCTTCGACGGATCGAAATCCTTCTCGTTCACGCCGAGGCAGACGGTGACGTCGGCATCCTTCGACGGCGCGGAGATGATCACGTGCTCGACTGACTTTTTTAAATGACGCGAAGCTTTGTCCTTGCTCGTAAAACGGCCCGACGACTCCACCACGATCTCCACGCCGAGGTCGCTCCACGGAATGTCGTTGGGATCGGGCGCGGAAAAGACGCGCAGCTTTTTGCCGTCGATGGTGATGCCGTCGTCCGTGTGGCCGACGTCGTTCGGGATCGTGTGATGCACCGAGTCGTACTTCAGCAGATACGCGAGCGTGGCTGCGTCGGTGAGATCGTTGACGGCGACGAATTCGACGCCGGAACTGCGTTCGAGCGCGGCACGGAGCACATTGCGTCCGATGCGCCCGAAACCATTGATTCCAACCCTGACCATTGGTCCTCCGGAAACCGGCTCGTAGTATAACGAGCGGCTTTCACACGGAACCCCATGCAGGTTGAACCTATTCGATGGCGCGGCGATGCGCTGGAGCTTCTTGATCAGCGCTTGCTTCCGCGCGAGGTTGTGTACGTCGCCTGCCGCGATGCGCATGAAGTCGCCATCGCCATTCGCGACATGATCGTGCGCGGCGCGCCGGCCATCGGTGTCTCGGCCGCGTTCGGCATCGCGCTGGCCGCGCAGCGCGGCGATGACGTCGATGCCGCTGCTGCCGAGCTTCGCGCGTCGCGTCCGACCGCTGTCAATCTGATGTGGGCGATCGATCGGATGCTGCGCGCGCGCGCGGCCGGCCGCGATCTCACCGCAGAGGCCGAGGCGATGTTCCGGGAGGACGTCGAAGCGAACAAACGTATCGGCCGCCACGGCGCCATGCTCCTCGGCAAATCCCCCACCGTCCTCACGCATTGCAACGCCGGCGCACTCGCCACCGCCGGTTACGGCACGGCCCTCGGCGTAATCCGCGCCGCCGTCGAAGCGGGAAAACGCGTGGCGGTTTTTGCCGACGAAACGCGGCCGTATCTTCAAGGCGCGCGGCTGACGGCGTGGGAGCTGAAGCAGGAAGACATCGACGTCACGCTGATCACCGACAGCATGGCCGGACACTTTTTTCAGCAGGGAAAATTCGATGCGGTCATCGTCGGCGCGGATCGCATCGCCGCGAACGGCGACACCGCGAACAAGATCGGCACATACACCGTGGCCGTGTTGGCGCACGCGCACGGTGTGCCGTTCTACATCGCGGCACCGCTTTCAACGATCGATGTGAACTGCCCGACCGGCGCATCGATCCCGATCGAGGAGCGGAGCGCGGCCGAGGTGACGTCGATGAACGGCGTGTCGATCGCGCCGGAAGGGATCAGCGTTCGTCATCCCGCATTCGACGTGACACCGGCACGGCTGATCAGCGCGATCATCACCGACCAGGGCGTGCTGCGAAAGCCGTACGGCGAATCGATCCGGAGGGTGTTCGCGTGACCGAGGAGCCGATCGAAATCGCGCCGATCGCGCCGGAGCCGGTGGTCGTGAGCGAACCCGCGCCGCAGCCAACTGCTCGCCGTTCGTCGCTCGCGATCACGCGTCTGATCCAGGCGATCTGGCTCGGCAGCGGAGTCTTTCTCCTCCTCACCGCCTCGGCCGCATTCAATGCGGCCAGCAACACCACCGACGCCGCGAATGTCGTCGGCGCCGTGCTCGTTCGCTGGCACTACATCGCGCTGCTCGCTCCGCTCGCGCTCATGTTTCTTGAGTGGCGCCGCAGCCGTCCGATCATGCTGATGATCCTTTTCGTGGCGGTTCTCTTCGCGTCGTTTCAGGGATTGCTCGACACGCGCATCCGCATGATCCGCGAGAGTTCGCTCACGCCGATCAGCAGTCTGTCGAGCAGCGATCCGGTCCGCCGGCAGTTCGGGATGCTGCACGGCATGTCGTCGCTGCTGCTGATTGGACAGGTCATCGCGGCCGCGGCGGTCGTGGCGTCGCGTGAATAGCGTTTTCACGCCACTGTCGGCAGAGCCTTGGGCAGCCAACGCCGGCGGCCGTGCCGCCTATAATCCGCGCCTGTGAACCTGCTGATCGTTGATGATGAGGCGTCGCTGCGCGATTTCCTCTCCATCGTCTTTGAGGATGAAGGATGGCGCGTCGAGACGGCCGGATCCATGGCCGAGGCGCGCGCGGCGGTGGCGAAGAACGAGCCGGACCTCATCCTCTGCGATCTCATGCTCCCTGATGGCTCCGGCATCGATCTGCTGCGCGAAGTGAGAGCGGCCACGCCGTCGATCGCCGTGGTCATGATCACCGCGCATACGTCGACGAAATCCGCGGTCGAGGCGCTGAAGGCCGGAGCGCTCGACTACATCGCAAAGCCGTTCGACATCGACGAACTGAAGATCATCGTTCGCAACGCGGTCGAGCGGAAAGAGCTGGAGGACGAAAACCTTCACCTCCGCACGGCGCTCGAGGAGCGCTTCACCTTTTCCAACATCATCGGCCGCAGCACGCGGATGCAGGACATCTTTTCGGTGGTCCAGCGCATCGCCAAAACGAATTCGACCGTGCTCATCTCCGGCGATTCGGGCACCGGCAAGGAGCTGATCGCACGCGCCATTCACTACAACTCCGGCCGCCGCGGCAAGTTCGTTTCGATCAACTGCGGCGCACTGCCGGAGACGCTGCTGGAGTCGGAGTTGTTCGGCCACGAGCGCGGCGCCTTCACCGGCGCGATCCGCGAGAAACGTGGACTTTTTCACGAGGCCGACCGCGGCACGATCTTCCTTGACGAGATCGGCGAGACCTCCACTGCCATGCAGATCAAGCTGCTGCGCGTGCTGCAGGATCACGTCGTCCGCCGCGTCGGATCGAACGTCGAAAATCAAGTCGAGGTTCGTGTCATCGCCGCCACGAATCGCGATCTCGCCGAGTCGATCAAGGCGGGTACGTTTCGCGAGGATCTCTTCTACCGCATCAACGTCATCCCGATCACGCTGCCTCCGTTGCGGCAACGGCGCGAAGACATCGCGCTGCTCGTAGAGCACTTCATCACCAAATATTCGAAATCGATGGGCGTGCCACAGAAGCGGATTTCGTCCGACGCCATGCGCTCGATCGAGAAGTATCACTGGCCCGGCAACGTGCGCGAGCTGGAGAACGTGATCGAGCGGATGATCGCGCTCGAGCCGTCCGACGTCCTGACCACGAAATCCCTCCCCGAGCACGTTCTCCTCGGCGGCTCCATCCCCGACATGGCGTTCGATCTGCCACCTGAGGGGATTTCGCTGCAGGATCACCTGGAAGGGATCGGGAAAATTTTCATGCTCAAGGCGCTGGAGCGCTCGGGCGGCGTGCAGACGCAAGCCGCGGAGCTACTACGGATGTCGTTCCGTTCCTTCCGCTACTACGCGAAAAAATACGACCTCATCTCCCGCGAGTCCCGGCAGGAAGAGGCGGTGGAGGTTGAGAATGAAAGCTAGTCTCGTGCTGATGCTCGCACTGGCGTGCACGCAACGAAGCGCTGCACCCGCGCCCGCAACGACGGTAACGACGACCGCGGATGCCTCCGCGCCGCGCATCATCTATCCGGATAAATCCGCAGTCATCGTTGAAGTCGCTTCGGACGATGCCACGCGCGAGCAGGGCCTGATGTACCGCGATCACATGGCCGAGGATCGCGGGATGGTTTTTCTTTTCCCGCAGGCAGGCGAATATCCGTTCTGGATGAAGAACACGCTCATCCCGCTCGACATGATCTGGATGGACGCCGATCACCGCATCGTCCACATCGCGCACGATGTGCCGCCGTGCAAGGCGGACCCCTGTCAGAACTACCCGCCGAACGCGAAAGCATCCTCGGTGCTCGAACTCGCGGCGGGTGTGGCTGCCAAGCACCACCTCCGCGACGGCGACGTGCTGCGGTTCGAGGGGATGAATTCGATCGTGGTTCGGTAGCGTAGTGCGGACGTCTCGATCGCGACGTCCGCACTACCGATATCAATGCGCCGCGTTGCTGATCTGAAGCGAGCTCGCCATCGTATTCAACACGTTCGCGTATCGGCTGACATCGCGCTCCGGTGTGATGAACAGCATGTAGATGAGGTGCTCGTCCGAAAGCTGCCGCGTGACCACCGTGATCCGCTCGTCGAGACCGGTGTTCGGGTCGCGTCCGCGCAACGCCGCCGATAGCGCCGTGCCGCCGTTGACGCGCATCTGCTGCTGCGATCCATTTACGACCTGCAGATACGGGCTGCTGCGCTGGACCGTGGCAATCAGGTCATTCGTCGCGTCCTGCACCGAGACGTTGCCGTAGTAGCCGCCGCCGCTCGAGCTGCCCTGAAGGCTGTTCGCGTTTCCGAATGGATCGTAGTGATTGATGATCGCGCCGACCACGACGTCGGACTGGCCATTGACGGTACCGATTCCGCCTTGCGGCGCAAACGTCGCGCCGGTGTTGCCCTGCTGATAAACCTGCCAGTTCGACGGAACGCTGACGCTGTACAGCCGCGTCGGATTGACGAACGTTTTCATCTGCGCCGATGGAGCCGGCACGTTGATCGTCACCGGCGCAGAGCTCGCCGCCCGTCCGCGTGATTGCGATGGCGCGGCCGACTGTCGCGCAATCTGTCCGGCGGACGGCGCCGCGCCATAGCCGCGCAGACGTCCCTGTACGCCCTGCAACTCGGCCACATTCTCAGGCGCGTTCCCGCTCACGCGCAGCACTCGCTGTTCCTGCTGAATCCGTGCGATGCGGTCGGGCGGCGCGGGGTGGTCCGACATCCAGTTGGTCTTCCTCGATGTATCCACCCGCTCCAGTTTCTGAAAGAACGCCACCATGTCGTTCGGGTTGTACCCCGAGGCGGCCATGATCTGCGCGCCGCGAATGTCGGCCTGCGTTTCCAGATCGCGGCTGTACTTCAGAAAAACTGCGTTGAGACCGATGCCGCCGACGGTATTGATGATCTGCGCCGCGCCCGCGCCGACGTGCCCGCCGAGAAGGCCGCCGAGGATGCTGATGCCTGCCTGTGCGAGATAGGCCTTCGAGGCTTGATGCGTACCGTGACGCAGCGCCACGTGCGAGATCTCGTGCGCGACGACGCCGGCCAGCTCGCCTTCATTGCTGGCGGTATCGATCACGCCGCGATTGACGTAGACGTATCCACCCGGTAGCGCGAAGGCGTTGATGTCCGACTGATTGACCACGCGGAAGTGGTACTGAAACTGCGGCCCTCCGGCATTCGCGGCCAAACGCTGCCCGATACGATTGAGATACGCATTCGCCTGCGCATCGTTCAACATCGGAAGCTGCCGTTCCGCCTGCACCGAAGACTGCTGACCGACGTTCACGTCGTCCTGCGGCGAAAAAAGATTGAAGCCCGCTTTGATTTTCGTCTGCGCATCGGCGATGCCGGCGCTGAGCAGAAGCACGGTGACCAGGGCCATGGCCGGCCGCGCGAGTCGTGTTCGTTGCATGGTTCCTCCCTGTAAAAATCGGGAGGTGCTATTGCACTGGTGATGCCGCTAATGCCGGACAGCGCGTCCGCGAACCATGGAGGCGACCGCCGCAAGGTCGCGGTCGTCAATGATGCCGTCGCCGTTCGCGTCGCAGCCCCAACTCGCGTTCTGCAGCGCGGTCATCGGCCGCGGCCCGCCGGCCAGCAAGCTGCTGAGCGTTGCAATGTCGGCGGAACTGACCAGGCCGTCGCCGTTGCAGTCACCTGGTTTCGGAACGACCAGTTTGTAGATACCGAAACCGCTCGCGAAGTAGATGTCGCCATTCGGCGCCTCGATGACGTCGATGATCGGATCGGTCTCGCTTTGAATCACGGCCACCGGATCGGGCACCGGCTGCGCGTAAACATCGGGCACGTAGTGGAGCGCCTTGGCGACGTAGCTTCCCAGCAGATACCCGCGACGAAGGATGGGATTTCGCCCGCTCAGCGGCGCTAGTCCGGTCGGCGCGATGACGGTGGGAAAGACATACGCCGGCGCTCGTGCTCCAGCCACGGCCGGCTCTTTGCCGGCGGTGAATGGCCAGCCGCAATCGTCGTCCTGCGCCACGACGTCAATCTCGTCATCGACCGCGTCGCCGTTGTCGGTGACGATGACCCGCTGCGTCGCCGCGTCCCAGGCGAGATCGAACGGATTGCGGAAGCCGTGCGCGAACTGAATGACCGTTCCGTCGGGAAGAATCCGCCACACCTTGCCGCCGTTCCAGTCGAGCTCCGACGCGACGATGCCGATGCCGTAGTCTCCGATGGCCAGAAAGATCGAGCCGTCCGGCGCGATGGTGAGATTGCCGCCGTGATGCTCGGTCGAGACGCCGCGCTCGGGAAAGTCGCGGTCGGTCGCGAAGCGATGGATCTCGGTCTCGACCCCCGTCACCAGATCCACCGCCGACACGACGTCGTACGTCTGCCTCGGCGTCGTGTAGTGAACGATGGCCGTGTGATCGTCGCGCAACGCCAGTCCGATCAGCCCGGAGTTGCCTTCGCCGACGGTGGGCACATGCGCGACGACGGCCGGTACTACACCGGCGCGAATGATGTCGCCGCTCTTGACGGAGTAGTAAAGCGTTCCCTGCGAGTCGGCGGCGAGCGCGGTGATGAAGCCGGCCGTGGCCTGCACCAACTGCACATGAAACCCGGGCAGAGTGGTGGCGCCGGCGGTCGAGGAGAGAAGAAAAATGAGGAGAAGTCGTTTCATCCGAAGGAGGCGACAAACGATATCCGTGCCAGCCCCTTCCCGGGAATGGCAATTCGGGATGGTGGGTTACGAAGGCCCTTGACGCTAGCGAGCCGCGACCCGATAATCGCGCCCCTCGCCGCGGCCGGAGCCATCCAGCCGTCGCAGCGTCCTCACCAAATGTCGCGGGGTGGAGCAGTCTGGTAGCTCGTTGGGCTCATAACCCAAAGGTCGCGGGTTCAAATCCCGCCCCCGCAACCAATTTCGGCGCTACTTCTGCACGAACAGCGAGTGCGCGATCGCTTCCGCGGTTTCTCCCACGTGGTCATGGTGCTGGTCGTTGAGGTTCATCACTACCGCCACCGTGATCTTCTCCTCGGGGAACCACATGAGACTGCTCGTGAAGCCGGGTTGCCCGCCGCCGTGCCACACGCGTACGCGGCCTTCGAACGTGTCGATGATCAATCCGAATCCGTATTCGGCGCCCGGAATCTCCGTATACACCGACGAAACGCGATCGCTGATCATCTGCGCATGCAGCGGCGAGGCGACGAGCGATGTGGTCCAACGCACGAGATCCGAGGCCGTCGAGCAGACCGAGCCGTTGGCGTAGAGAAGCGACGGATCAACAACGCTGTCGAGCGTGACCGGGCCTCCCGAGCTGGCGGTGTATCCGCGCGGCGGAGGACCCGTTTCCCCGGAGAAGCTCGTCCTGCTGAGACCCATCGGCGTCAAGAACGTGTCGTGAAGATACTGCTCGTACGTCTGCGCGGACGCGCGCTCGATGATCACGCCGAGCAGGTAGTAGCCGGAGTTGCTGTAGTCAAAGTCCGAGCCCGCCGGAAACTTCGGCCCGGCTCCCGTGATCATCGCGAAAATCTCCTGCCGCGTTTTTGGAGCCGTTACGCTCGTCAGTTGGCTGACGTATTCGCGCACGCCGGACATGTGCTTGAGCAGATGGCGGATCGTGATCGCGTCGAAACGCGCGTCGAGCTCCGGCAGAAACTTCCGCGCTTTGTCGTCGATCGAAAGTTTTCCGTCGTCCGCGAGCCGCACGATCGCCGCGGCCGTGAACTGTTTCGTCAGTGACCCGGTCGAAAACACCGTATCGGTGCGCGTGGGAATGCCTGCCTCGCGGTCGAACAATCCGTACGCGCGCGCGAACGTGAGATCACCTTTGCTCACGGCGATCGAGAGTCCCGGAACTCCCTCCGCGATTTGGGCGGCCGCGATTGAATCGGCAGCAGGCACGGCGAGCTCCGCCGGAGGAACGACGGCGCGCCGTTTCGCGGCAAAAGCCGCAGGGGCGGTCGCAAGAAGAAGAAGTGCGACGAGGCGGCGCATGGGGAGAATGAGTGTAGTACCGCTTGCACGGTGTCCTGCAAACGCTTGGTTATCTTTCCACGTGCCGTAGCCGCTCAAATATCTGCGCGACTGGGTCGCGGCGCTCGTTGATGTCCCATGCGGCTCAGTTTTCCTTTTTTTCCGTGCGTCTCGCGGTGACGCCGGCGACGCCGTCGATGGACATGAGGCTGAAGAGCTGCTCCCAGCCGGCGACGGCGATCGTCCTGCCATCTCGCGAAATGCCGAACGATTCGGTGGCGCGTTCCGGGTCGAACGCGGCAAGTTTCCTGCGTGTGGCGCTCGTGTCCTGGTCGGCGGCGAAGTCCTGCTGGAAGACGCCGTTGACACCGTGTTCGTCGACGTAGAGAAAGGCGATCGACTTGCCGTCCGGCATCCAGCGCATGCGTCCCAGGATTGCGGTCGTATGCGGAGGCGCCGGCACAGGAATGATGCAGCGCGTCGTCGCGCCGTCGGCAATGCGGACAACGCGCACGGTCGCCCTCGTCGTCCGTCCATCGGCGAGGTACGCGACGTATTTACCGTCGGGCGAGACGTCGGGGACGACATCGCGGCCTGCGACGACTGACGAGGCGCCGGTGCCGTCCGGATGGACTTTCCAGATGCCGAGGTGTTTTTGGTTGAACGAGTTGTAGAGGATCCATTGGCCGTCGGCAGTTGCGGTGGGATTCTCGGCATCGACACCGTCATGCGAGACCTGGTGCGCTTCGCTGCCGTCGGCGTTCGCCATCCAGATCTCGAGGTTGCCGGTTCGCCCGGAGCTCCAGACGATTTTCTTACCGTCGGGTGTGAAGCCCGGATCCCAGTCTTCGGCAGCATCGTCGGTGATCTTGCGGACCGATCCGCCGGCGAGGTTCATCTGCCAGAGATCGAGGTTGCCGCTCCGATTGGATGAGAAGAGGATCGACTGGCCGTCCGGCGAGTAGACCGGCTGACGATCGCTGCTGTTGCCTCGGGTAATCCAACGCTCGACCAGCGCATTCGTCCCGGTACCGCTCGCACTCGTAAGAGCGATTTCGCGCAGATTGTCGCGCGGCGAACGGACATCGAGAATGATGCGTCCATCCCCCAGAACGTCTGCCACCGTTCCATTGTGCGAGCTCCATCCGATCACTTGCGTCGTGTCGCTGGCCACGTCATGACGAATGATCTGCGCGGTCGACCCGACGACGGCTTCCACGGATGCGGCACGAACGTAAATGAGAGCCCGGCTATCCGCGGTCCAGACCGGGACCGAGATCTCGCCTGACTTCGGCGGTGTCGCGAGCGTTCGCCCAACCTTCGTATCCGGATTGAGGATGACGATGGTCTGGGCGACGCGGCCGGAGGCGCCGATGAGCGCGATCTGTTTCTGATCCGGCGACCAGCGCGGATGCGAAAGCGCGACGATGTCGGATCGAAACAGTTCATGCGCGCCGGTGCCGTTGGCGTTCGCCGCAAGAATGACGCTCTTCACGCGGCCGGTGGCATCGACCTCATTCCTGCTGAACGCCAGCTGTTTGCCGTCGGGCGAAAGCTCGCCGGTCGTCGCGCCCTCGAGAATGCGCCGCGCTTCACCGCCCACAACGGGAATCCGGAAGAGCGATGAAGTGCCGTCGGGCAGGAAATGGACATAGAGCACCGACGCGCCATCGGGCGAGAAGCGTGGAAAATCATCCGAACCTTCGCTGAGCGCAACTTCGCTGCCGCCCTCGATCTGTTTGAGCCAGATCCGCTGCTTGCCGTCGCGGCGCGAGCTGAAGGCGACGAGCTTCCCGTCGGGCGACACCGCCGGCGAGAAGTCGTTGCCCGAATAGGTGAGGTATTGCTCGGAGGTGATCGTCGGCGGCGCGGGACGGCGCAGCCACGACGTCAGCAGCGCGCCGATGAGCAGTGCAACGAGAGCGGTTGCCGCCAGGAGCGGCCAGCGGCGGCGGGAGGGGACCAACTCGACCTTCGCGTTCTCTTCCCGGACGGGTGCCACTCCCGCTTCGGATAAATGATCGCGCAGATGCTGAAGGTCGCGCGCCAGATCGAGGGTCGACGCGTAGCGTTCATCGGGATCTTTGGCCAGGCACCGCTCGACGACCCAGCGTAGAAGTGCAGGAACGTGCGGCGCGGCCTGCGAGAGCGCAACCGGCTCGTCGCGGATGACCATGAACATCGTCTCGACCGCACTCGCTCCTTCGAACGCGCGCGTGCCGGTGAGCATCTCGTACAGAATCGCGCCGAACGAAAACTGGTCCGAGCGATAGTCGACATGCTCCGCGCGGGCCTGCTCGGGCGACATATAGCCGAACGTTCCGACGATGGTGCCCGGGTCTGTCTTCCGCTGGCTAGTCCCTGCGTCGCCGGACGCACCGCTTCGCGCCAGGCCGAAGTCGAGAATCTTTACGCCCCCTTCGCGCGTCAGCATGATGTTTTCGGGCTTCAGGTCGCGATGGACGAGGCCGCGCTTGTGCGCGGCTGCCAGACCATCGGCGATCTGTGAGGCGACCTGCAGCGTTTTGCGGATCGGCAGCGGGCCTCCCGCCATCGCGTCCCGCAGCGTCTGGCCATCGATGTACTCCATGGCGATGAAGGCGCCGCTCTCGTGCTGTCCGATTTCGTAGATCGTGATGATATTGGGATGGTTCAGCGAGGAGGCGGTGCGGGCTTCCTGCTTCAGCCGCGCCAGATGCTCGTGGTCGCCGGCGAGATGTTGCGGCAGCAGCTTGATGGCGATGGCGCGGTCAAGCTCGTCGTCATGCGCCAGGAAGACGACGCCCATTCCTCCTTCGCCCAGCTTGCGGATGGTCTTGTACGGCCCAATGTTCTCTTCCACAAGTGCCGCGGTCATGGGAGTCCTTTGTTACGGATCGTAGCGAAAGCTGTTTCGAGCATTGCAACATAGCTGCAAGTGTTCGAGAGCTCTTCCGGACTTACGTCGGACGTTTCGCTTCGCTCAGCCACCGAACCCTACAGGGTAGGGAAACGCGTTCGACAGACACTCCTGTTCAGGGAGAGAAACATGCATCCAATTCATCGTGCGATTGCGGTTGTTGCCACGGTCAGTTTCCTGTTTGCATGCGGACAACGCGAGACCGCGAACTCTTCGACGCAATCTTCAACACCAAAACGCTCGAAGGTTCACGCTGTCGCCTCGGCTACTTGCGACAACCTGTCCGTGCCGCCCGGCGCGCAATTTCCCACCGGGTTCGACTATCCCCAGACCGCGAAGACTCTCCTGGCGTGGGTCTCAAGCCGCGGCGGCGACCGTCAGCGTCTCCACGCCTACTGCATCTTCGCCGGCTTGAATCAGCCTCTTGGCGGTTCGAGCGTGCCGGTGTGGCGCAGCTGGCAAACTGCGACGCAGGCGTTCCCGTGGGAGTACAACCCCTGGCAGAACCCGCAAGGTGGGAACGCGGCGGCGCCTTCTGAGTCGCGGCCGGTCACCATCAATCAGGCGCGCAGCAGGGCCCAGGGCACTACCGGCGCGATTCTGAATCCGATCCCGCTTTATCCCGTCAACGCCGCAGTGGCGGCGAAATACCCGCAGTGCCTCCAGCCGCTCCTGAACAACAGCGGCCAGAAGATGCCCGGCAAATACGCGCTGCTCGACGGAAAAGTCTTTCAGAGCAATGGCGACATCATGATCGCGGCGGTCAGCTACAACGCTGCCGCCTTCACGAACATCAACAATCAACAGCTGTACGACGCGGCCGTGCTCACCGGACAGCTCCCGTCCGCGACGAAAGGACCGTCGACGAGCATCACGCCGATGCCTTCGACCTCGATCGTTCTGAAGGTGATGCTCTGGCCCGTCGCCGGCGGCGGACCGACCTGGACCTCCGTCACCGCGCTGCCGGTCTGGGACTGGGACCAGAACAAGCCCGGCTCCTCGTCGGACAACCAGTACGCCGGCTATGAGATGCAGAAGTTCTGGAAGCGCGCCGCCGCCATCTCGAGCGGCCCCGTCTCCGGCCCGGCGCGCACGCAGCGTGTGCAGTTTCTCTACGGCGTTCTCGACCCGAACGGCAATCCGCTCAGCTCCAATACCTACGATGGCCAGGTCGTCGGCCTCGATCGTTTCTACAGCAAGAAGTACTCGCAGGACGACCTCAACGCGCTGTCGCCCTGCGACCGCGCCATCCTCGATGCGTCGGCGTACTGGACCTACAACCGCGCGTTTGCGCAGGGCGACTCCTTAGCCCTCGTGGCCATGCACATGGTCACGAAGGAGCAGTCGAACTGGACGTTTCAGTCGGCGTGGTGGCATCCCGATGCGCAGGCCTGCGCCAACAACTACCGTTTCTGCAGCAGCCGCCCCCTCTCCGTTCCGGGCGGCGATACGACGTGGCAGAACTACATGATCACCTCGACTTACGGGATGCTGCAGCAGAGCGGGAATCAGAACTTCTACGCGCCGCCGGGCACGATCCAGCCGCCGCAGGTTTGGCCGGTCGCCTACAACCCGTACATCGAGCTGGCCGCGTCGCATCCGATCACCACGAACTGCATGAACTGTCATCACCGTGCGGCGTGGCCGCCGGACACCACGTCGAAGCCGGTGGGCAGCTATCCGCAGTCCGCCTATCTCCAGGCCAGTCCCGCGAATCCGAACGCGCTCGAGTACTTCGTCACGAGCAGCCCGATCTTCAACGGCCAGCTGACGGTCGACTCGATGTGGGCCGTCTCCGACCGAGCCGGATGGGGAGCAGGAGCGACCGCGGCGAAGAAGTAAGGCGTCCGCCAACAGCTACACCTCCTCGGCGCTCATCGCTCTCGACGGCGTTCGCATTCGGACTTACCCTCTCTCCTCCCGAATGACACTGCGTCGTCTGCGTCTGCTGACCTTCGTCACGCCTGTCGTGATCGTTCTCACGCTGGAGGTTCTGCGGATCTGGACCGTCGGCGTAACTTCGTTTCGGACGCGGCTGATCCTCGACGGCATCGTCGCGGTTGCGTTCATCGCCTTCGGCTCGGTGATGGTCAGAGCGATCAGCGATGCCAGCAAGCGGCAACGCCGTCAGAACGCGGAGTTGCTCGCACTTCACGGCGCGGGAGTCGACGTCACGGCGGAGCTTTCACTCGACGCCGTTCTGAACAAAGTGGTGGAGCGGGCGCGAACCCTCGTCGGCGCGCGTTACGGCGCGCTCTCCGTCGTCAACGACGATGGCTCGATCCAGACGTTTCTCACCTCCGGAGTTACCACCGAGCAGCGCGCGAAAATCGGACCACCTCCCGTCGGCCACGGCCTCCTCGGCGTGGTCCTCAACGAAGGCGAGCGGCTGCGCCTCCCCGACATCGGCAGCGATCCGCGGTCGCATGGCTTTCCACCGAATCATCCCGTCATGCACTCGCTGCTGGCCGTGCCGGTCACCTGCAAAGGTCCGTTCGTCGGCAATCTTTATCTCAGCGAGAAGGAGCACGGCGGCGAGTTCACGCGCGACGATGCGGCGACGCTGGAGCGTTTCGCCGTGCAGGCCGCAATCGCAATCGACAATGCCCATCTGCATCGGCAGGTCGGCGATCTGGCGGTCGCGCAGGAACGCCTCCGCATCGCCCACGAGATGCACGACGGCATCGCTCAGGTTCTCGGCTATGTGAATACGAAAGTTCAGGCTGCGACCGAATACATCCGCCGCGACAAGACCGACGAAGGGTTGGAGCAGTTGCGCCAACTGGCCGAGGCCGCGCGTGAGGCGTACAGCGACGTGAGGGAGTCGATCGTCGATCTGCGAACGCTTCCCGGGCCGTCGCGCTCGTTTCACGATGTGCTGCAGGAGTACATCGATCGCTGGCAGGAACAGACCGGAATCGTCACGCACTTCACCATCGATCCCGACGTCACGCTGCCGGCCGGCAACGAGTTGCAACTCGTCCGCATCATCCAGGAGTCGCTGGCGAACGTCCGCAAACATTCGCGCGCGACGACGGCCTCGGTCGAGATGCACCGGCGCGATGGGAAATTGCGTCTGACCATCGCGGACAACGGCGCCGGCTTCTCGCAATCGACGCTCAGTCGCAGCGTCTTTCCGCGTTTCGGCCTCTCGACAATGCGTGAACGTGCGGAATCGATCGGAGCATCGTTCACGATCGAAAGTACGCCCGGCGGCGGTACGACGGTCTGCGTCGACATACCCCTGTCCGCGAGCTGACCGCGATTACACTTTCGCTGTGCGCATCCTGATCGCCGACGATCATCCGCTCTTCCGCGACGGCCTTCGCAGCCTGCTGCAGGCGCAGGGGCACGAAGTCGTCGGCGAAGCGCACAACGGCCGCGAGGCGATCGAGCTGGCGCGCAAGCTCCGTCCCGAATTCGTGCTCATGGACGTCTCGATGCCGGAGCTCGACGGCGTCTCTGCCACGCGGCTGATCGTGTCCGAAATGCCCGAGGTGAAAGTGGTCATCCTGACGGCGTCGGATCAGGACGAGACGCTCTTCGAAGCGATCAAAGCCGGCGCACAGGGATACCTGCTCAAGAATCTCGAGGCCGACGACTTCTTCGCCCTCCTCGATCGCGCCGCCGCCGGCGAGCCGGCGCTCACTCCCGCTCTCGCGCGCAAGCTCCTTCAGGAGTTCGCCAAACCACATGCCGAACCGAAGACCTCGGACACGGAACCCGACGCACTCACTGCGCGCGAGCTCGAAGTCTTGCAACTCATGGTCGAAGGCGTGACCTCGAACCGCCAACTCGCCAAACGTCTCGACCTCAGCGAAAACACCGTCAAGTTCCACGTCCGCAACATCCTCGACAAGCTGCGCCTGCACAACCGCGCGGAGGTCGTCGGCTACGCGCTGCGGAAGCAGATACACGCAGACCAAAAAACTTAAATCCGCGGACATCTGCGTAATCTGCGGATACACCCCCTTCGATAGAATCGCGAACAAGTGTTCGTTCCCAAATCGGTTGTCTGTTTCCGGGAAGGCTATACACGTGAGACGCTGACGCGCGACGTCATCGCCGGCGTCGTGGTCGGGATCGTGGCGCTCCCGCTCGCGCTGGCGTTTGCGATCGCGTCCGGTGTGCCGCCCGAGCGCGGGCTCTACACGGCCATCATCGCCGGCTTCCTCATCTCCGCCCTCGGCGGCAGCCGCGTGCAGATCGGCGGTCCGACCGGTGCGTTCGTGGTCATCGTCTACGGCATCGTCGCGAAGTACGGCTACGACGGCCTCGTGCTCTGCACCATCCTCGCCGGCATCATCCTCATCGTGATGGGGCTGACGCGCATGGGCGCGCTGATCAAATTCATCCCGTATCCCGTCATTACCGGCTTCACCTCCGGCATCGCCGTCATCATTTTTTCCAGCCAGGTGAAGGATTTATTCGGTTTGAAGATGGGTGCCGTACCGCCGGACTTTGTCCAGAAGTGGACCGCATATGCGGGACACATCGGCAGCGCCGGCTGGCCCACCGTCTGTGTGGCGGTCGGCACGCTCGTCGTGCTCGTCGTCTGGCCGAAGATTTCGCGGATGGTTCCCGCGCCGTTCGTGGCGATGATCCTGGCCACGCTGGCCGTGCATCTCTTCGCGCTCCCGGTCGAGACGATCGGCTCGCGTTTTGGCGGTGTGCCGTCCTCACTGCCCGCACCGCACCTGCCGAACATCCCATGGAACAACATGCGCGAGCTGATCTCCCCGTCGATCACCATCGCACTGCTGGCGGCGATCGAATCGCTCCTCTCCGCGGTGGTCGCGGACGGCATGATCGGAACGCGCCATAAGTCGAACATGGAGCTCGTCGCGCAGGGCGTGGCGAACATCGTCTCGCCGATCTTCGGCGGCATCCCCGCCACCGGAGCGATCGCGCGCACGGCGACGAACATCCGCAGCGGCGGGCGCACACCGCTCGCCGGAATCGTCCACGCGGTCACGCTGATGCTGATCTTGGTCTTCGCCGGACAGTGGGCGGCGAAGGTGCCGCTGGCGTCGCTCGCGGCGATCCTGGTCGTGGTCGCGTATCACATGAGTGAATGGCGATCGTTCGCGGGACTGCTGCGCGCGCCGAAGAGCGACATCTTCGTGCTGATCGCCACCTTCGGGCTGACGGTGTTCGTCGACCTGACTGTGGCCGTGCAGGTCGGCGTCGTCGCGTCGTCGCTGCTGTTCATGAGGCGGATGGCCGAGGTGACGAATATCGAAGGGGTGAGCGGAGAGCTGAACGACGCGAGCGCGATCGACGACCCGGAGTCGATCACGCTCGGCGGCCGCGTGATTCCGAAAGGCGTCGAGATCTACGAGGTCAACGGCCCGTTTTTCTTCGGCGCAGCGGACAAGATCCGCGAAGTCGTCGGCGAGATCGAAAAGCCGCCGCGGGTCCTGATCCTGCGCATGCGCAACGTCCCCGCCGTCGACGCCACCGGCGTTCACGCGCTCGAGCAACTCGCGCTGAAGTGCAAGTCGCAGGGAACGATGCTAATCCTCGCGGAAGTGCGCGACCAGCCGCTCGCCGTGCTGCTGCGCGCAAGGCGATCCGACCTCTTTGCGACCCGCGTAACAACGCTCGACGAAGCCCTCGACCGCGCTGGGGGGTGACGATCCGCAGATTACGCAGATGGATCGCAGATAGAAATCAATCTGGGGAGCTGTGCTCTGCCTGTTCAATCTCCGGTAGGCGGTCGACTCTCGGGCCTGAATCAGAGACCGCGAAGACGCGTACGGATTCGTATCGCGGTTTCTTCATCGACCTCGCCAAGCCGAGCAAGGATCTGATCGACGCTTACGATTTCTCGCTGAACAAGAACCCGGACAAACTCCTGGTCCTTTTCGCGCCATGCCGCGAGCTTCCTGACGGCGAGGTCCGACGGCTCCGGACAGATTCCGATGACACCACCGGTGAACGGCGTCTGAACCGTGACGGCACGTTCGCGCCAGCGTGAAGGAAGGATTGCGGTTTCCTGTCCCACGCCATGAGCGTAGTAGCCGAACGATTCGTGGAAGGGTGACCTCTCTCCGATCGAACCGTCCACCAGATCGCTCGCGGCCTCGTCCGCCGGCGCATAGAGATCCACTTCCTGCGAGACCAGCAGCTCCGCCGGCGCATTCGGCACGGCGCCCAGAATGGCCTGACTTCCGACGATCACCCACGTAGAAACGCCGGTGATCGCCCCAGCCGCGCGAAGGACATGCTCGAGCTCATCGCGCTTCATTCCGCGCCGCCTCCCGATAAATCTCCCACCGCTCAGCCGGCGTCAGGATTCCGCAGAAAGGATCGTTCTGACGCAGGCGTCTTCCTTCCTCGGAATCATCGAGCAAAATGCGTCGGATCTCAGGCCAGGGACGCTGCAGGATTGACATCCACTCGTTCGCCGGGACGTTTCCCTTCTCGACCCATCGCGCACAAACCTCCCGAGCATGCGCGAGCCCTTCGCGTCCCGGATCGCCGTCGATCTTCGCGACGATGCGGCGAGCCATCGTGAGGCTGCGACGGTCGATGCCTGCGTGAGTCTTCACGGCTTCGATTGTATAGAAACGACTGCGCGCTTCGGTGCGCCGAGCTGATTGGGCACGTCCGTATCAAAGGCGATCGGTTAGAGGACTAGCTCCCTCCACCGGGCCGGAGTCGTTCGTACCGCAGAAGGACGACCCCGTTCCCGAACGCCCGCGTCTCGGCGAGGCGCAGCGGAACGTTCTCCTGCGAAGGCGGAAAGAGCCGGTTCCCCTCCCCGATCCTGATCGGGTGGACGTAGATCCGGTACTCGTCGACCAGGTCCTGCGCCATGAACGCCGCCCCCAACTCCCCACCCCCGACCACGAGATCCCCTCGGCTCCGCAGCTTGAGCTCCTCGACCTCTTCCCGCACGACGTCCCGCGCGATGGTGGTGTTCCACCCCGCCGAGTCGAGCGTCTTCGAATAAACGACCTTCGGCATCTCCCGCCAGATCGCCGCGAACTCCTTCACGAACGGAGTGGCCGCGAGGTCGGCGTCGGCGGTCGGCCAGTAGCCGGCCATGAGTTCGTAGGTAACCCGTCCGCTCAGAAAGGCTCCCATCGGCCCGAGCACCTCGAGGATGTGGGCGTGGAGCTCGTCATCAACCATGTTCCAGTCGAGATCCTTCTTCGGCCCTTCGAAGAAGCCGTCCAGCGAAACCTGGACGAAGAGGATCACCTTTGCCATCGCGAGTTCCCCCTGATGACGACATTCGTATCAACGGCGATCATGCAGTTCCTCGCGGCTGGGAAGTGGTTCTTCCGAAAAGAAACGCATGCTCGCAATTCCTGCCTTCAGGCGTGAGATGGCAGCCTCTCGATCTACGTTGGTCTCGTCGATGGTCTTCACGGTCGGGCGAACTCGCTGGTTGTCCCGGAGGGCAACGCGGCTGTAGGCGTTGAGAACGCCGTCCGTGTAGATGGCCTCAGTGGGGAGCGTCATCGAACGCTCCAGAAATCCAACACTACGACCGATTGACGCCGATGAAAGCGAGCAAGAGTCAACATATGCATCGACGAGTTACAAGCGGCAAAAGGAACCGAGCGCCTCGTTCCGGAGTTTCAGACGGCTTCGCCGCAGAATCGGAGCGGCAGGATGCTATGCGTACTATAAATCTTCTTGTCGTGGGTTCGGCAACAGCCGTAATCTGACCAGGAATGTTCGTCCGTGAAAGTGAGAGTCGCTACAACGTACGAATTCGCCACGCAAAGGAAATCCAGATGGTATCCGAAGTAGCGAAAGCCATTGGTACGTATTGACAGCAAGCGGGGGGTGCCGTATTCTCCCCAGTCCGACTTCACAACTAACAGAAGAGGTGTGCGATGCTGGCCGATAACCCGCTTGGGAAAAGCTCGTCGAGAGCATTTGATGATCAATTCCAGTTCGTTGACGATATCCACGGCCGCATCGTTCTGAACAACCTTGAACGTGACGCGATTGACACTCCTGAGTTTCAGCGGCTATTCCGTATCGCGCAGCTTGGGCTAGTTGAAATTGCATTCCAAACTGCGAACCACTCGAGAGGATCACACAGCATCGGCACTTGCCATGCCGCCGAACTACTTCTTCGTGCCCTTCGTCGTAAGCGTCAGAGCGGCCTGCAGCCAAGCGTGTCTCGCGCCGAGGGCGTACTCGTACGGCTGGGAGCACTGCTGCACGATATCCCTCACGGACCCTACTCCCACGATATTGAGAAGAAGAAGCACGAGATCAGGCCTTTCTCCAATGACGAAAAAGTGAAGATCAAATCGGCTAACGGGCCATACGAGAAACATGACGATTATGAAGAGAACGCGGCCTTTTACATCGCCGTATTCGATACAAAACACAGCGTCCTCGCACGAGTGCTCAGACATTACTCACCGGCGTTCTGGCAACTTCTTGAAGAGGAGGCTCCAGCTCACCTTGCGGACTTTCGTGCTGCCGCATCGCGATGGCCTGGTGTGGAGTGTGAAATCCTCCCCCAACTGCTATTCCACTTATTCGCTTTTGAGGATATGCCGCGCGACGGCCGTTACTCAATCCTACTTCGAACCGTCTTTGACGGGGATGTTACTGCTTGGCATCTCGGCCCAGCTAACCTTGCTCAGGAGTTGCATGAAAGTTGGTACCAACCGTTTCGCCATGAAATCATCGGAAATACACTTAGTGCCGACCTCATCGACTACCTCGCTCGTGACTGTGCGCACCTCCAGATCAAGGGCGGGATCGATGAGAATCTTCTCCGGTTCTACACGCTCGTTGAGGTACCAGGTATAGGAGGTCGCAGTTGGTACCGTTGCGCGATTAATCTACGCGACGAAAAGCGTGGCATTGTCAGAACTGACCGACTCAACGACATCTTTCAGATGTTAGAGCTGCGCCATCAGATTCACGAGAAAGCCGTTTACCACCGCATGGCGCAGAGCAGCCTCGCCATGTTGAGCCGTGCCATACGCCTCGCGCAGGATTTTGACAAGCGTAACCCGGGGCAAGCACATGAGCCGTTGTTGGCAGAAACACTTTACGGATTCGGGACAGACGACGTCGCGGTACGTGGCGACGAACACTTCCTTCGTCGTCTCATGACACACCCGAATGGGCCTACGCAGCAGCTGGCTCGAAAGATCGCTGAGCGTCGCCTATTCCGTCCCCTAATGATAGTGCCGGGCCATCGAGTTGCAATTCTGCTCGGGGACTCGTTTGATGTCAATGAGAAGGGAAAGCGCGACAAGAATTTGCGCGAGCTAGCATCCATAATCGACTCCGATGGTTTCGCCCCGTTCTTTCGCGTGGTCGCGGCAACAATCGAAGCGCTACTTCGCCACGAATTCACCGATATCGAGATAGAAAAGACGGCCGCTCCAAAGTCTGGTTCACTGGAAGCATTCATGCTTCAGTTCACTACTTCCGAGCGCGCGGCGATAGTACCTGCGAATCACCGTGTGCTGTTCTGGACGCTTCCCTACAAACAGCTCTTTAAAGACCCGGCAATTGTTGTCACATCGGCGCCGGGGCCTGTTCACAGTTTAGATGAGTTGTACACGATGGCGCCGAGTGCGTTGGACGGGCCTGCGAAGAGAGAGTTCGCTCTCATTAAGGAACGTGTTACCTCTGGTATCACTGACGCCGACGTTCGTTATGCGCAGCTCTGGAAGATTTACGTCTTTCTCAGTGACGGTCTTTTCTATGGCGGGTGTATGGCGAAGTTGATTCAGGATAAAGGTGACTACGCTTGGCCTTGCGCCAACCGCGGAAATGAACACGAGAAGCATCTTAAGGCAGCAGGGATTTTGGCGGGACGGGCAATCAACGCGGCATGGAGATACTGGGACGATGAAAAGACGTCCTTCGGCCAGAACACAGCTAAAGCAGAGCAGCTACTTAGTCGGCCGCCAACCAGTCAGATGATGGAGAGTCTTATTTCGAGCGTATTGCGTACGCATGTGAATGCCGAAGGCGCGTCTGAGGTGAAATTCGAGCAATATCAGCACGCGGATGAGGATGACGAACATCGCTGTCGCGATATCCGATATCGGTTCGAACAGCCCCCCGATATGGATACCGCTGCGCCATTGCAGGAACTCCTCCGAACCTTAAACTGCTCCAAACGGTTCTTTGCTTCTGAGGCTAACGAGCTTCGCGACACGCTTCAGCCCGATGCCGAATTCGTAGCACAACTACAGCGGTGTAGTACGGCTTCGGAGTCGGACACGCTCGTGCGGCTTCGCGTTCTACAGCACAGGATGGATACATTTGCCAGTTCTGTCCGAAGCCAAACACCGGAACTTCCGGGACGAGCTCTCGTGGAGCGAATCCTCACTGCGATTTATTTCGAAGACTACGTTGGAGCAGTAGTTGCTGGACGTGAAGTTATCGATGGCGGTAACTCGACAGACGCAGAGGTCGCGGTGGCTATTCGCCTCGCCGATACAGCCGAACACTATGCCCGAATTATTGCGAGCGCCGCACGACACGATGAGCTGGGCTCGACCGAATCCGCGCTCCAGGACCTTGCATTTCTCGAATATGCAGAGACGGAAGGAGCGCTCGATACTCTACGTTCCCGCGCGCATCTCTTGCGTGCTCAGCTGCATTTGAGGAAGGGGAATGATGCTGGCGCTGCCCGCGATGTCAGCGCCGCTGCCGTGATCGATGTATCGGCGCTTCGTGGTGAAGTGGAAAGACTAGAATCCATTTTGCGGTGGCGTCAGCTCTCTACTGCCTTCGCGACAAAGAATCGGCGGCGTCGACCTAGCGACATCCCGCGCGACATTCGAGAACGGATGGAGACAGCAGTCGCCGAGGACCAACAGCAGTTTTTCGCGGTTGCCCAAGCGAGAATTGCAAGACCGACGACCGCTCATCAGCGCTTAGTCTTCGGGGATGCGGAATGGAGAGAAGTCTACGAAAACTTCCGAAAGTAAGCGCCGGCGCTCTGCGGCAGAGAGTCGACTCCTACTTCGTGTGGGAGCGACGCGCGTAGAAGACGCAGTCGAGCGGGCGGCAGCGATGATCTTGGGTAGCGGATACGAAGTTCCTGTTGACCTAGTCGCCGTTGCACGGGCCCTGGACATTAAGGTCGTTCCGCTGCGAGACGGTGACGCGCTGGGTGAGACCCATCGGCTAACGAACGGTCATGAAATTCGCGTCGCCACTGGACAGCCCGAGTCCCGTAGACGTTTTACACTCGCCCACGAGCTAGCGCACGTTTTTCTCGATGACACGTCTAAGCGAGTGACCTCAACCCTCGCCTTAGAGCAGCTCTGCGACCGTATCGCAGCCTCGATTCTGATGCCGCTCTCCGACGTGATGAGACGACTTCGCCAATTTACGCCGACGGAGGTTACCGCGGTAGCTCGCGATTTCAACGTGTCTGTCCACGCTGCTGCTGTGCGCTTCGCGCAATTAACGCGATGCAGCGTTTTTCGCGTGGGCTCTGGCGGAGGTGCGATAATTACCCGACTCGCTGGGGAGCTTAGGGCGAGCACACCAGCGGTCCGGCGTGCCATTCTCCATACCGCACTTGCGGGCGAAGAGACAATTGCGGTCGTTTCCAATGGCACTGTGACGCGCTCGTGGCATGTGTCGAGTCTCAGGATGCGAAACGAAGATGTACTCTGTGTCTTTCGGCCTAGGGAGTAGCTCAAGTGCTTGCTGCAGAATGCAGAATAATGTGGTTTGAGCAGCGGACTCTGAGCAACGACGAGTGTTTGTCAGGCGACTCACTTCGGCAGGAGCGACGACAGGTCCGTCTTGTCGAGAACAGAAGTCAACTCAGCGACTTTGCAATTCAGCGCGATGGCTAGACGAACGACCGTCAGAAGGTTCGGTAGCTTGAATCCTAGCTCGATGTCGCTCACGTGAGTCTGGGCAATGCCCGCTCGTTCGGCGACCGCCTGCTGCGCTAGGCCGCGCTTCAGCCGAATCTCGCGCATGCGTTTTCCGAACAACTCGCCGGCGACTGTCGTCTCCCTCAATGAATGCTCCGAGTGTTGACAAACTTCCATCGTGTGCATATATTTAAGTTAGTATCCGCGAGGTGCTCAACCATGCTCGAAATTGACATCGTCGACCGCATTCGTCACATCTTCCTACACCCACGGCCGCATGTCAGCATTTCGCAGGCGACGGCGCTCCTTGGGTGGTCGCGGCGGCGGATGTCCGAGGCGATTGAGGCGGGGGAGGTCGAGCTGTGGACGACGCCGGTCGGGAAGTGGTTTCCGCGGGCGGAGATGATGGCGAAGGCGCTGGAGGTCTGGCCGCTGCATGTGATCGAAGAGGCGCTCGGCGCCGATTCGGCCGGCGTCCTGCCGCAGGCGATCCGGTGCGCGGAGCTGCGGGTGCGGCTGCCGCGGCATCACATCGAAATGTTGGAGTATCGGGCCGATCAGCAGGAGACGACGGTCAGCGGCGTGCTGGAGCGGGAGCTGGACGGCATCGCCAGCGCGCACATCGAGGAGTTGTCGGCGGCGTTGCCGGGGTTCGCTGAGGCGATGGCTTGGCCGGCCGGCTGATGAAAAGCTTCATCCGCAGATTACGGAGATAGAACGCAGAGGGAAGACGATAAGATGGCGCCGAGGTCGAATGCGATGACGATCGACGTCGATGCCGTCTACGAAAACGGTGTCCTGAAGCTCAAAGAGTCGGTGGACTTGCCAGAGAACGCCGACGTCCACGTGACGATTCAAACCGATGCCGATGCGAAGACTCGGCTCGGCCGCCGCCTGCGCGAGCTTCGAGCGGAGATCGCCAAGTCGGGAACCGCTCCTCTGGGTTGGGACGAGATCGAGACCGAAGTGGCCCTTCGGCGCGGCGGGTGGCGAGAAGGCTCGTGAACTTCGCGTGTTCGGCGATGGTCATGTGGTTTAGGCGACGATCAAGGACCGGCCCGTCAGTTCGGTGAAAAAACCCGCGAGCTCTTCGTTGGTGAAGTCGTCCCAGCCGCGGCAGGAGTCGTGCTCTTTCTGCTGGACGTCGCACGCGAGCGGAAGTTCGTCGACGATCTGCCGGGCGAGCTGCCAGCGGTTGGCGAGGTCTTCGAGCTCTTCGCGCGACATGCCGGGGCGGCGCTTGTCGAGCCAGGAGTAGCAGCGGCGCAGGCCGCCGTCGCTGTTGCGATGGAATCCCTTGCAGAAGATGCCGCGCTCCGATGCGACCTTGCAGATCGAGTTGTCTTCGTCGGTAAGCTTCACCAGTTCGGCGCGGAGCAGCGCGATCATTTCGGTCCGGGGAAGGGCTTCCTGTTTCGGCAGTATGCGGGACATCGGGAACCTCCATCGACAGCATCATCCCGCGGCGAAAACGACGCCGTGGGGGTGCGCACACGACGGTGTGTCGCGCGTCACACGAGCGCTACCGCGCGGCTGTGGCGCGGCTTTGCTGGTGCGTCGAAGCCGCACATCCGGTCAGGCGCACGTCGCTCACAAGCGCCGGTTCCGCGGGCAGCGTGATGCGCGTCGTCCCGCTGCCGGCGTTGAGAATGACGTTGCCGGCGGGAAGATCGCGGATGACGAAGTGGCCATTGGCGTCGGTGGTGACGGTGCGGCCGAGCGACGCGATGCTGACGACTACCGGGTGGCCGCACGCGCTCACGGCGCCGCTGATGGTGCGCATGGCCCGAACGGAAATCGCCGCGTTCGTGCTGGCGCCGCGCGTCAGGAGAAGCTGCAGCGGCGCGACATTGGACGCGGCATAGCCGGGCGGCAGCGACTGCGCGTCGGCGGTCAGCACCCACGGGCCGGGGACGGTGATGAACTCGAAGGCGCCAACGGAATCGCTCACGGCCGAGAGCACCTTCTGGCCGCGCGTCAGTGTGAGATTGACGCCCTGCACCGGCGCACCGGCATCGTTGCGTACGCGGCCGGCCACACGCGCGGGCGTATGCGCGATGCCGACGCGCACACGGTCGCCGGCGGCGGCCTCGACGCGCGACGGCGTGGTGAAGTAGCTGTCGGGCGATTGCAGACGCACCGTGACCTGGTGCGGCTTGGAGTTGACGCTGTTGAAGTTGAAGTTGCCGCCATCGTCGGTGCGCGTCGTGGTCATGGCGTCGAGCTGCACGGTGACGCCGGCAAGACCGTCGCCGGTGCCGGTCATTTCATCGTCGGCGAAGACGACGCCGCGGATCGAGCCGCCGCCGAACGACGGCAGGCCATCGAAGGAATGGCGTATCGCCACGTCGACGAAGGGCGTCCGCTCGCGGTTGAGCAACAGCACTCCGCCGGTGATGTCGAATGCCGAGGCGCCGCCGAGGCGTCGGGTGAACGTTAGTGCGGCGGTGGAGAGCGTCGTCGTCGAAGACACGGACTCGATCCGATTCTGGAGCAGGCGAAGCCGCAGCGATTGACGTTCGCCGAGGAGCGCGACGTCGAGTCCTGCCAGCGTGCGGCGCGGCGCGAGGTTCACCGTGGCGCTGCTGATCACGCCGGCGCCGATGAGGTCGGAGTGATCGCGCAGGATCCGGGCGATGTCTTCCGGATTGGCGGCGGAGAGGCCGAGTTGCTGGAGAAGAAGCTCGATGTCGGGGCGATCGCGGAAGATGAGTGCGAGCGTGGGCGTGTTCGTCTCGGTATCGACGAAGGCGTTGGCGCTGAAGCGGCCCGTAGCGCCGTGCGCGCTGAGGCGATAGCCGCGCGCGCGGCCGTTGAGCGTCTGCTCGCCGATGCGCGCCATGGCCGTGGCGCTGAAGTTGCGGCGATCGTAGGTCACGCCGATGGGGATGGTCATACTGCGCACCGAGGCGGCAGCGGGAACGATGGCTTCGAACGCGCCGTAACTCGCGCCGCCAAACACGGACAACTTCTCCGTCGCCTTCACCCGCAGCTCGGCCGATGCCGTCTGCGAGCGCTGTTCGTAGTTGTCGAGAATGGCGTGATCGATCGAGCCGCTGGCGGACGCGGAAATCCGTGGAGTGAAGGTGGCCGACCACGCCGCGCTCGATGTAAGGCCGCGATGGTCGTAGGGCGAGGCGGTGATGAAGCCGCGCGGCTGCCACGCCGCGGTGAGCGCGAGCTTCTGATTCTGACTGTTCGCGAAAAGCGAGAACGCGGCCGCTGTGCCGCGGCCCTGCGCGATCTCGCCGCCGGCCTGCAGCGCATCGCCGCGGTCGTAGCGCGCCAGGAGCGAGACGATGCCCTGCCGCTGCGTGACGATCGCCGCCGGCTGGAGCGTCACGGTGGGCGAGAGTTTCCATGCGTACGACGCCGCGGCCACGAACTGCCGCCGGAGCGGAAGCACGAGGCCGTCGTAAAAGGCCGGCGCGGTAACGCCGGCGTGGACTTCGATTCCGTGCGATTCGACATGGACGCCGCGCACGATCTGCTGCCCGATGACGAGCGGCGCGATCTGCACGGATTCGTCCAGCAACGTCACCCGTGTCTTCGGCGTCGTGACCGAATAGGAAGCGGCGGCGATGGCGGTCGCGCCGCGGGCATTGCCGGCGACGCCGCCGTGGACGATGGTGGCCTGCAGGCGCTGTTCGCGTTCCGCGCCGCCGGCTCTGGCCTGGACTGTGGTCTGGATCTCACCGCTACTGCTCGAGTAGCGGGTTCCGATGCTGCCGCCCGAGCGGTTCGCGGCGGCGTTCTGTTCAGCGATCTGTTTCGCACGCTGCATGCGCACGACGATGTTGATGGTCTGCACGTTCGTGCCGCTGACGACGACGAGCTGGGTGACTCCGAAGGCGCGCGCCACGAGCGTGACCGCGCCGTTGCGCACGATCGCTTCCGCGACGGCCGGCTCCAGCGTGTAGGCCGCCGTTGCGCCGGACTTCACGACGAGGCGCGATTCGCCGACGTCGACGACGAGCGGCTCATCCCCGTGCATCGTCGCGGCGGCGACTCCGAGGAGCAGCGCCAGGAGGAGCGGTTTCACCGGATCTCCATGTCAGTGGAGCGGACCAGCGTCTGTCCCTCGTAGCCGAGCGTGAGCATGACGCGATAGCGGCCCGGCGCGAGATCGCCCGGGTAGTCGCTGCGCAATTCCATCCGTTCGCCCGGCAACAGGCGCTTCGGTTCGATGACGCTCTTGCCGGCTAGTGCTCCTCGGCTGTCGAGGATGGCCACGACACCGCGCGCCACGAGCGGTTCGCGTCCGCTGTTGGTACAGGTTTCTGCGAACGATGCCGTGGCCGTTGCCGTCGGCGGCCTCACGCGCATCGCATCCGCGGTCAGGCTGACGTCGCTGGAGAGCGCGAACGTCATCAACGATCCGAGCGAGGCCAGCATCGGCACGCCGTTCCGGATCAACTTGTTCCTGCCGTGAAAAAACAGAACGACCGCGCGGCCGTTCGTTTCCTGCGGGATGGTCAGCGTTACCGTGACGAAGCCGGTCTCGCCCGGACGGACGGTGAGCGAGCGCGGTGAGATCACCGCGGTTGCGGCGATGCTGCCGGCGCTCTGTCCGGCCGGCGAGTACTGGCGCCGGCCGTCGCGCACGATGACGTCCTGCGCGACGACGTCGCAGACGAACGGCTGCGACGTGCCGTTGGTCATCGCGACGCGCTGCGTCGTGCTCTGGCCGTACGTTCCGCGCAGAGTGACGACGGCGGGACTGAGCGTGAGCGCGCCGTCATGCGTGGCGCCGTTGGCGATGCCTGTCAGGAACAGCATCGCAACGAGCATCTTCGTGACGTTTCTCATCGGTTGTTCTCCTCGGTGGCGGCTTCCCAGCGGATGGACGTGAGCAACGCGCCCTGTTCCGCCGATACGGGGACGGTGATCTCGATGCGGTGTGTGGTGGCCGAACCGGCCGGCACGATGGCGATGGTGACCGGTGCGATGTGAAGCTCCACGCCGTCGACCCGCAGCGTGCAGCGCGGGTCCTCAGTCTCGATCGATGCGCGAAGGGTGACCAGGCCGCTGGTCAATCCGTCGCGGCGATCGACGCGCACGGCGACGGTGCGCGTCACGATCGTCACTCCCTTCGCCGAGCGCTGCGAGAAATCGTGGGCGATGGTTCCGGCGTCGAGCGTGCTGCTGGCGGCGGCGACGAAGGTGATCGTCAGCGCGTCCGGCGCAGGCAGAACGACGGCTCGCCGCCGCGCTGCGACTGCCGGAACAGTCACGAGCGCGACGACGAGGAAGGCAGGAAGGAAGTGGCGGGCCATGTCGGCAGGAAGGGTCGGCGGGCTAGTTTGAAGAGGCGGTGAAATTGATGGCGTTGTCGATGGCCGCGGCGGCCGCGGAGTCCGCCACGACGATGTCCCACGAGTACGAGCCGGTGGAGGCGTACGTGCCGGTGGAGGTGAGCGTCGTCGCTGCGGAATCACTCAACGTCGAGCCGTTCAACTTCCAGGCAACGCCGCTGGCGGGCGCGCTTCCGAGCTGCGCGGTGAGGGTGTAGTCGGTGCTGGTGAGGTTGGCCTTGACGACCTGGACGCCGATCGTCGACGAGATCGTCCAGTCGGAGGCGCCGCGCGCCAGGGTGAAGCCGGTCGGCGCCGAGCCGTATTTGCTGATGTTGCCGAGATCCGAGGTAGCGGCGGCGGTGCCGGTGCCGCTGGTCGTCCCGCCGGCGGACTCGACGGTGATGCTGATGGAGCTTTCGACGGTACCGGTGACGGTCAGAGTGGCGCTGCTGGTTGCGGCCGAAGCCGTGCCTGCAACGGTGAGAACTGAGAGTGCTGCGATGATGAGAACGATATGTTTCATTTTCTCGCCCCTCCTTTTGAGGCGTCGCACAGGTAGTCGCGCCAGGAGGGTGAGAAATACAACTCTCGAAAAAAAATGCATCACACGGTCGTGTGACGGCAGTCATGGGATGCGCTTTCGCGCGCGCCTCTAATCAGCCGATGCTGAAACCGGTCGAGCTCGAGATCGAACTTTTCTGCCGCGGGATGCGCATCGGCGAGTCGTGTCACACCGCCGAGGACGGACGCCGCATCAGCCGCACGCGCGCCGGACTGGGATCGGGACTGGAGATCGTGATCCCGTCCACACCGAAACCGATCTGGGTGAACGTGCCGGTCGTCGAGCCATTCGCATTGCGCTCGCCGTTCGTGCTCGACACCTCGGCCGGACGCTACTTCGTGAACGACACCCGCGATGGTGCCGACTACGACGTGACGATTCCGCCCGAGCCGGCGTGGTACTCGCGCAACACGAGCGCGGACGTCCCCATGAGCCGCGTCGGCGTCCTCCAGGGCAACTACCTCGGCATCTACATTTCGAACCGCTGTCTGTACTGGAGCTGGACGCCGTCGCTGGCCTGCAAGTTCTGCACGACCGGGAAGAACGTCGGCGCCGCCGAGGAGTCGCGGAAGCGATTGACGGACGTCGTCGAGGTGGCGCTGGCCGCGCGCGATGAATCGAATTGCATCTTCACGCACTTCAACACCGGCTATCACTACGAAGACAAGGCAGACCGCGAAGTGATTCACGGCCTGCGTCAGGCGCAGCCGTTCGTACGCGCCGTACGCACGCATGTGGGCGGCTTCATCGGCGTGCAGGCGGTTCCCGTTCCGCGGAACAGTTTCCACGAGTACGACGATTTGATCGCCGCGGGCACGGACCACTTCTCGTTCTGCTACGAATTCGAGGATCCCGAGGTGTTCGCACGCCTCTGCCCCGGCAAAGCGCAGACGGTCGGACAGCACGCGTTCTTCGAGGCGATGGAGTACACGTCGCGCAAGCTGGGCCGCGGACGCGTGTCGGGCGAGATCATCGCGGGCGTCGAGCCGATCGAAGCGACCAAGCGCGGCATCGAGCGCATCGTCAACGCCGGCGCGTTTCCGACGGTCTGCATCTTCCGGCCGACATTGGGAAGCGAGATGGAAGACGTCCCGCCACCCGATCCCGACGCGATGAAAGAGATCTTCACGCATCTCCATCAGACCTGCCGCCGCGCCGGACTTCCGGTAGGCATCCTGCCGATCGAAGTGTCGCTGGTCGTCCAGCCGGAGGAGACCGCCGGCTTGATGTCGCCGAACATCGCCAGCGATCTCTACGCGCTCAAGAACAGCGCTCTGCGCCAGCTCGCGCGTCCCTACGTCGCCTGGAAACGCCGTCCGCGCGGCTCGCGCGCGGCGGCGATGGCGTAACCCCTCCGCGTCTCCGCGGCTCCACGTGAAAAGGGGCTTGTCACGCGGGGACGCCAAGGAGCGCCCCACCTCGCCATGTTCGTCGTCCTACCCTACGGGGTGGGGCGCGCGTCACGCTTCGGAGTGATAGTGCTCACATCGCGGCGTGATGATCCCGCTGCGATGGAGGAAACGATGAATACCCCCTACAACGTCGACACGCAGAACAACTGCTCGACCTGCACGTTCCGCGCGGAACGCCAGTTCTGCAACATGGCCGCGCCGGCGGTGAAAGTGCTCGACACGATCAAGTTCACGGCTGTCTACCCGAAAGGGTCCGTGCTCTTCGTCGAAGGGGAACAACCGCGCGGCGTGTTCATCGTCTGCAGCGGGCGCGTGAAGCTGACCACGTCGTCGTCCGAGGGGAAGACGCTCATCGTCAAGATCGCGGAAGCGGGCGAGGTCCTCGGACTGAGCGGCACGATCCTCTCCACGGCGTTCGAGGTATCGGCGGAGACACTGGAGCCATCGCAGATCAACTTCATCCGCCGCGAAGATTTCGTCCACTTCCTCAATGCACATCCCGAGGCGTGCATGCACACCGCGCAGCAGTTGAGTGAGAAGTATCACTCCGCGCAGCGCGAGATCCGCAGCCTCGGACTTTCGCAGAGCACGTCCGAAAAACTGTCGCGCCTCTTCCTCGACTGGTGCGCGCGCAGCGGCGAGGAAACGCCGAAGGGAACGCGGCTCAAAGTTCTCCTGACGCACGAAGAGATCGCGCAGATGATCGGCACGACGCGCGAAACGATTACGCGCCTGCTCAGCGATTTCAAACGCCGCAAAATGATCGAGATCAAAGGCTCGAGCATGTTCGTGCAGACGGCGGCACTGGAAGCGCTGGTGACGATCTGAGTCACTGTTTCGCGTAGTGCTCATCACAGCGTCATTTCCGGTGCAACGCCTACTGTGCACATCCGAGGTGACCTGTGATTACCGAACTCGCAACACGACGCCCGTCTGCGGATGCTTGCCTTACCGAGCGTGAGACGCTGCAGCATCGGCCGGCAGGCACCATTCTCTTCAATGAAGGCGATCAGCCCCGCGGCATCTACCTCATCCACTCCGGAACGGTCGAACTCCTGATGCGCGCCCGCAACGGCGACTGGAAGCGTGTGCGCTCCGCCTCGGCCGGCGACATCCTCGGGCTCGAATCGGTCGTCTCCATTCGCCCGAACGACGCCACCGCACGCGCGATCACATCGTGCGATCTCGGGTTCATTGAACGCGAGTCGTTCCTTAGCATTCTGGATGAAAGTCCCACGATCTGGTTCAGCGTCCTCCGTCTGCTCAGCCAGGGCGTGAACGCGTCGTACGACTCGCTCCGGAATGTTGCGCAGGCGCGAGCGTAGGAGAGACGGCCGGGCCAGCCGGCGAGGACGCCAGCGCTCCATCTCGATCACGCCGTGCGCACGTAAATCTCGCGGCCGATCTCGTCATCGATTGCGATCGAGCTCGCGCCGCAGGCGACTACGCAACTCGGATTTCGCGCGATGAGGCGGATTTCGCTTCCCGGAACGATACCGAACGCCGCCAGGCGGTCGATGCGCGAGAGCGTCTTCGGCGCAATGTACGCGATCGATGCCGTCGCTCCGACCGGCAGCTCCGTCACGCGACGGATCAGCGGTTCGACGCGCGTCGAATAGACGCGGCAGCACTCCCCTGCCGGAACCGGCTTGCCGTGCGGGCAGGCTGGCGGATGCCCGAGGAAAGCGCAGACGCGATCGACAACGGCCTCGGAGAGCATGTGTTCCATCTCGCATGCGGAGATCTCGGCGTCGTGCAGGTTCGTGCCGAGCGCTTGGACGAACAGAACCTCGGCCAGGCGATGGCGCCGCACGATGCCGCGCGCGCGCGTCGCGCCCGAGGCGGAAAGTGTGAAGCCGGCGCCGTGATCGACGCAGCCGCTTGCGACAAGTGAGTCGAGCGCGGTGCGCAGCTCGTCGTCATCGACGTCGATGCGGAAATCGGCGAACGCGACCGGCGTCCGCGCTTCCTCGGTCGCGTACCAGAGGCGTTCGAGTACTTCATCCGTTGCTGCGTGAATCATGTGTCCCCCTTCGAAACAGTTTCGTCAGCAGTCCGGCGATCCGTCCTCCGCCGACGAATTCGTAGCCGCAACGCGGGCAGCGCGTCATCTCGCATCCGCGCGAGAGCGGGCACGAGGAGTGGCAGCCGGCGCCGGCGAAATCGGTGCCGCACATCGGACACTCGAGGTACTCGCCGTCTCTCATAACGACACTCCGAAAAAGCGGAACGTGACGTTCATCAGCGCGCCGATGCCGAACGAATAAACGATGATGAATCCGGCGATCGCCCATCCCATCCGCGCGCCGCGCTCCTTCAGCATCACCAGCAGATTGGCGATGCAGGGGATGAAGAGCGTGATGACCGTCAGCGCGATGACGACCTGATTCGGGTTGAGATGTCCCGCGCGCTGCATCGCGTAAAGGCCGGCCGCGCCGTAGTCGCGCCGCAGGAATCCGATCACGAACGCGTTCGTGGCTTCGGCGGGCAAACCCAGTCCGCCGATGATGAGCGGGCCGAGCGCGCGCTGCACGAATTTCAGCGCGCCGGTGGCGTCGAGCACGTACAGCAGCAGCGTGCCGACGATGAAGAGCGGAACGGCTTCTTTCAGGTACCACTCCGTCCGCGCGGCGACTTTGATGATGATGTTCGACAGCCGCGGAACGCGCATCGGCGGGATTTCGAGGACGAAGTCGCCCGGCTCGCCCGGCATGACGCGCGAGGCGGCCCATCCCGCCAGCATGATCGTGAACAGCGTGACGCCGACCCAGATCAGCGTCGCCCACAGTCCGAGCGGCGCGAGCATGGCCAGGATCACGCCGAGCTGCGCCGAGCACGGAACGCCGAGGGCGAGAAGAAGCGTGACGATGGCCGCTTCTTTTTTCGAATCGAGGATGCGCGTGGTGAGCGTGGCCATCGTGTCGCAGCCGAGGCCGAGAACCATTGGCAGGACGGCCTTGCCGTTCAATCCGATCTTGCGGAAACCGCGATTGAGGATGACCGCGAGGCGCGGCAGATATCCCGAGTCTTCCAGCAGTCCGAAAAATGTGAAGAACGTGATCACGACCGGCAGCACGATGGCGATGGCGTAGGTGATGGCCATCGTCACGACGCCGTACGGTCCGACGAAGAGATCGTGCGCCGTCTGCGCGAAGCGGCCGGCGACGCTGACGGCGTGGCCGGAGTACGCGGAGGTCAACACACCATCGGCAATGACGTGGTGGTGCGGGAAGGGCGCGATGGCGTCGATGCCGCGGATCGTCCACGGATTGATGAAGCGTTCGAAGACCTGCCGCTGCATGAGATCGACGAGCGTTCCCGCGCCGATTTTTCCGACCAGCAGCCACGCCAGCGCCAGCGCTCCGATGAGGATCGGAATGCCGTAAATCGGATGCATGCAGATCCGTCCGATGCGGTCGCGAAGACCGTCCTCGCGGAATGCCGAGGACTGGCGAAGCGAGGTCAGAAGCTCGTCGATGGCGGCGACGCGGCAGTGCGAGATGAGAACGCTGATCGGACGCGCCAGACCGCGCTGCGCGATCGCGCGAAGGTCGTCGAGCTGCTCGAGCACGTTGGCGGGACACGATTCCCTCAGGAACGGTTTCAACGTCACGTCGCCGGCAAGAATGGCCAGCGCGATTCCTCGGCACGCGAGCTCGGGCTTCAGCAACGCCTGAATCGCGGTGACGCCGGCTTCGATCGCGGCGGGATAGGTCACGCGCATCGTCGCTTGGGTGGCGCGGGCGAGGTCCTTTTTCAGTTTGCTGATGTTCCAGCCGCGCAGCGCGGAGACGGAGACGACCGGCACGCCGATCGCGCGCGAGAGCGCCGTGACGTCGGGACCGTCGTCGACGGAGCGCAGCTCGTCGGCCATGTTCAGCGCGACGACGAACGGAACGTTGTATTCGCTGAGCTGCAGCGTGAGCAGCAGCGTGCGGCGGAGGTTGGCGATGTCGCCGACCTGCATGACGTCGATGTTTGGTTCTCTGAGGAGCAGATCGCGCGCGACGATCTCGTCCTGCGATTGCGGCAACAGACTGTTGATGCCGGGCGTGTCGATGATGGAGCGCCGCTCGTCGCCGATCATCGCAGTGGCCGTCGTCATCTCGACGGTGGTGCCCGGATAGTTGGAGACGGTGACGTAGCGATTGGTCAGCCGCGTGAAGAGGAGCGACTTACCGACGTTGGGATTGCCGACCAGCAGCAGCGGCCGCGCCTCCGATTCGTCGATGAACTGCGCGTTGTTTGCAAGTTGAGACATAGTCTCAGTGAAGGTACGCGCGCGGTGGACATGGAGTCGTGATGATGGTCACCCGCGTATGTGATGTCCGCGCGAGATGGAGAGGGAGACGGTTCACGCGGGGCACGCGGAGGGGCGGAGGCTCCGCTACCTCCGCGTCTCCGCGTGAAACCGTCTCCCTGTTACTTCTTCGCGCTGCAGTAGCTCTTCGCGCAGCCAGTTTCGTGGTTGCAGGCTTTGCCGGTCGTGTGATCGCAATCACCGGCCGAAGTGATCATCGGCATCGGTGAGCGTGCCTCCCTCCGGCCATCCTTGGCTTCGTAATTCGGGAGGAACTCACATGCACGATTTGACCTTTGCATTCGTCGGCGCCGGCGGCGACGGAGCCGTGACGGCGGGCGACATCATGGCTGGCGTTTGTGCCAGCGAAGGACTGCACGTCATCAAGACCGAGGCGTATGGGCCGCAGATTCGCGGCGGCGAATCGTCGGCAACGGTGCGCGTCAGCAGCGAACGGATTCATGCGCAGGCGGACGCCGTCGACGTGCTGGTCGTCTTCAGTTGGGCCGATTTCGCGCGCTTTCAGAACGAAGTCGTGCTCGCGCCGGATGCAGTCATCTTTCACGAAGCGGCCGATGCGCCACCCGCGGAGATGACCACGCGTACGTGTCACGCCATTCCGTTCGCGAATCTGGCGCGCGAATGCGGCGCGCCGGGATCGAAGAATGTGATCGCGGTCGGATTGCTGACCGCGCGCTACGGACTGCCGCTCGAAGTCACGCGTCACGCCATCTCGCGGCGATTCAAAAAGAAAACGGAGGCTGTCATCGAAGCGAACCTCCGCGCCTTCGATCGCGGCGTTACGGAAGACGCGGCGTTGCCGGCCGTCAGCGATCGCCTCGAATACACGACCGCCGCGCCGAAGCTGCTGATGTCGGGCAACGAAGCGTCCGCGTTCGCAGCCATTCACGCCGGCTGTCGATTCTTCGCCGGCTACCCGATCACGCCGTCGTCCGAGATCCTGCACTTTCTCAGCGAATGGCTGCCGAAGATCGGTGGCTCATCGCTGCAGACGGAAGACGAGCTGGCGGCGATCGGAGCAGTCATCGGCGGATCATTCGCAGGCGTCAAGTCAATGACGGCAACGTCAGGGCCGGGACTTTCGCTGATGGCCGAGTTGATGGGACTCGCTTCGATCGCGGAAGTGCCGGCGGTCATCGTCAATGTGCAGCGCGGCGGACCGTCGACCGGCATCCCGACGAAGAGCGAGCAGTCGGATCTCTTCCACGCCGTCTACGCCGGCCACGGTGACGCGCCGCGCGTCGTCATCGCCTGCTCCGACGTGGAGAGCTCGTTCCACGCGACGGTCGATGCATTCAACATCGCCGAGGAGTACCAGGTGCCGGTGATCGTGCTGACGGAGCAATCGATTGCGCAACGGCGCGAGACCATCACCGCGGACGTGCTCGAGCACGATGTGCGCGAGCGCCGCATCGCCACGCCGGACGATCTGCACGAGTATCGCCGCTACCGCGACACAGCGGACGGCGTGTCACCGATGAGCGTGCCGGGCATGTGCGGCGGGATGTATCAGACAAACGGTCTCGAACATGATGAACAGGGGCGTCCGAATTCGTCGTTCGTCGTGCACGAAGCGATGAACGCGAAGCGTTACCGCAAGCTCGATGCGATCGCGAATGAGTACCGGCTGTTCGACCGATTCGGTGCGGAGAAACCCGAGGTCGGCGTGCTGTGTTGGGGATCCTCGGCCGGCGTCGTGCGCGAAGCGATCGGACGGATGGGCGTCGAGAACCGCGTCGGCGTTTTCGCTCCGATCATGATCAATCCGCTGCCGTTGCGGGAGCTGCAGTCATTCATCGATGCGTGCGGCTCGCTGCTCGTGGTCGAGGTCAGCTACGCGGCGCAATTCACGCAGCACTTGCGCACGCAGGTCGATCTTCCGCGCGCGAAAACGACAGTCCACTCGCGCTCCGGCGGGAAAAACCTGACGGCCGTGGAAGTCGAAACCGAGCTCCGAAAACTGCTGACGAACGTTTCGCTGGAGGTGCTGGTATGACCTGTTCACCGTATTCGCCGAACGATTACAAGACCGATCTGAAGCCGGTGTGGTGTCCCGGCTGCGGCGATTTCGCCGTGCTCAACTCCGTCTACCGCGCGCTGTCCGACCTGCACATCGAGCCGCACCAGACGGCGATCGTCTCCGGCATCGGCTGCTCGTCGCGCCTCCCCGGCTACGTGGAGACCTACGGATTCAATTCGCTGCACGGCCGCGCGCTGCCGCTGGCCACCGGCATGAAGCTGGCCGCGCCGAACCTGACGGTGCTCGCCGTCGGCGGCGACGGCGACGGCCTGGCAATCGGCGGCAATCACTTCATGCACGCCGCGCGGCGCAACGTCGACATCGCCTACTTCATGATGGACAACGAGATCTACGGTCTGACGAAGGGTCAGGCCGCGCCGACGACACCGTCCGGCGACCGCACGAAATCGACGATCTACGGCAACCCGGAAGTCTCCGTCGATCCCTGCGCGCTGGCGATCGCCCTGGGCGCAAGCTGGGTCGGCCGCGCCTTCTCCGGCGACGTGAAAGGAACGACGGAGCTGATGAAACTGGCCATCGGCCATCACGGCTTCGCGTTCCTCAACATCATCTCGCCATGCGTGACCTGGCGCGGCGATCATCAGACGAAGGAGTTGCGCGCGAAGCTGGCCGCGATTCCTGCCGATCACGATCGAACCGACCGCACCGCCGCGCTACGCTTCACGAGCGAACCCGAACATCTGACGACGGGCGTGCTCTACGAGACACAGCGTCCGACACTCATCGACGAGATGATGGAGATTCGCGAGAAGGCCATCGGTCAGGCTCCGCCACCCGGACGGGAGGAGATCCTCCGCGTGTTCACGCAGTCGAGGTAGTCAAAAGGGAGTCGGTTCACGCGGGGAACGCGGAGGGGCGGAGAGGAAGGCGGAGGAAGGTTTTCTCCAGGTTTCTCCGCCTCTCCGCGTTCCCCGCGTGAACCGACTCCCGGCTCCGACGGCAAAGACCCATGCGAAATTCGAGAACGGGAGATGGGGATCGCAGACGCGCCTTCATCCCTCCGACACCCGACTCCCGACCCCCATGTGTCCGTCGTCACAGGTACCCGTAGATCACGTCACGTCGCGCTGTTCGCGGCGGTCCGATGATGTTTTCGACGAACGGAGATTCCTATGATCAGCGTGACGAAGCTTCTCGGCGGCTCTTCCTTTTTCGGCGACCGGCTGCGCTATCACAATCAATCAGCCCGCCAGACCACCGGCGCCCGTCCCAACGGTGGACCGGTCGTCGTCTGGAACGCGACGAAGACGTGCAATCTCGAATGCGTCCACTGCTATGCGGATGCGGAGACCGCGCGCTTTGCAAACGAGCTGACCACCGCCGAAGCGCGGGCGATGATCGAAGACCTTGCGTTGATGAAAGTTCCCGCGCTGCTGATCTCCGGCGGCGAACCGCTCGTCCGTCCCGACATCTTTGACCTCGCGGCCTACGCCACATCCCTCGGCGTGCGCGTCACGTTCTCGACGAACGGAACGCTGATCACGCCGGAGAAAGCGCGCCGCATCGCCGACATCGGTGTGACCTATGTCGGCATCAGCATCGACGGCGACGAGACGCGCCACGACCGCATGCGCGGACGCGCCGGCGCGTTTCGCGACGCCATCCGCGGCATTCGCAACTGCCGCGACGCCGGCATCCGCGTCGGCGTCCGCTTCACCGTTACGCAGGACAACCTCAACGAGATCGACAGTGTCTTCCGCGTTGTCGAGGATGAAGGCATCGGCCGGCTCTGTCTGTATCACCTCGTCTACTCCGGACGCGGCTCGTATCTCTCCGGCATCGATCTGGAGCCAGAGCAGAAACGCGTGCTGATGGACAAGCTCCTTAATCAGGTCGAGCGCTGGAATGCCGCCGGCCGCGAGATCGAAGTGATGACGGTCGACAATCACGCCGACGCGCCGTTCATCTATTACTGGCTGCTCGACCGCGATCCGCGCCGCGCCGATGAAGCGCTCTCGCTGATGCGCAACAACGGCGGCAACCGCTCCGGCATCGCCATCGCCTGCGTCGACAGTTTCGGAATCGTGCATCCCGATCAGTTCACGTCGACGCATTCGATCGGCTCCATCCGCGAGCGGCCGTTCTCGTCGATCTGGACCGACGAGCGCGTCCAGCTCCTCAGCCGCCTGCGCGACCGCAAGCCGCTTCTGAAGGGACGCTGCGCGACGTGCCAGTGGCTGGCCGTCTGCAACGGAAACTTCCGCGCGCGCGCCGAGGCTGCGACGGGCGACTACTGGCAATCGGATCCGGGGTGTTACCTGCTCGATTCGGAAGTGATCTCGGGAGCACCGGAATGAGTGCGATGGAGTTGATGGACACTCCGGTAGCGCCGAGCGATCCGATCAATCGGCAGATTCTCGAAGTCTCCGAAGATCGCGTGCGCGGATTCGTTCGCGATCCGATGCGCACGATCGCCGAGCTCTCCGGCCTGCCGATGCCGGTCGTCGTCGAACGCATCCGGGCCATGCTCGAAGCGGGAACGATCCGCCGTGTGCGGCAGACGCTGCTCGCTACCAACCTGGCGCAGGGCGCGCTGATCGCGTGGAAGATCGATGAATCGCGCACCGACGCCGCATTCGATTACATCGCGTCGCACGATCCCTTCTCCGGCCACGTCGTCATCCGCAACGGCGAGAACGGCCGCAGCGAATGGCGGCTCTGGACGACGCTGAAAGTTCCGGCAGGTTTCTCCGTCGAAGCGCATTGCGAATTTCTTCGGAAACAGATCGGAGCTGACAACTACCGCGTGATGCCCGTCCTGCGCGCCTTCGTCCTCGGCGTCGGCCACATGCGCCGCAAGGGGATGCGCATTGGCGAACTGTCGCCGGAGCCTGCGAAGGCAACGCAACCCGCCGTCGTCGATCTGACGGAACGCGAGTGGAACGTGCTCTCGGTTCTCAAGGCCGACTTCGCGCCGAACGAAATCGGCGGCGCGATGTGGGAGAGCCGCGCGCTCGTCGCCGGCATCCATCCGTCGACGTTCTTTACGATCGCCGAGGATCTCGACCGGCGCGGCGTCATCGGGCGCTTCTCGGCGTTTCTCGAGCACACCAAACCGGTCGCAGGCAACGAGCGCGTCTCCAGCTTCAACGGGCTTTTTCACTGGGCCGTGCCGCCGGGACGCGAGATCGAGGCCGGCTGCGAGATCGGACGCTTCGCCATCCTCACGCATTGCTACTGGCGCGACGGCGGTCCGGAACTCAACGGCGTCAACATCATGGCCGTCGCACACGGCGAAACGAAAGACGACGTGATGGCGCACAAAGCCGCCATCGACGCGCATCTCAACGCCATCGGCATCGGCTTCACTTTCACCAACGTCTACTGGGGCGGCCGCGCCGAGATCAAGCCGTCGGAGATTTCGCCGGTGGCGTATTCCGACTGGGCGCGCACGAGAGGACTGCTATGAATCAATCAGTCGATTTCAATGAACGGCCGTTCGTAGTGATCTGGGAAAACACGCGCGCGTGCGATCTAGCCTGCGTGCATTGCCGCGCCGCGGCGCAGCCGAAGCGCAGCCAATTCGAACTGACCACGGAAGAGGGTTACAAACTAATCGATCAGATCGCGGACCTCGGCCCGCGCGTTTTCGTCATCACCGGCGGCGATCCACTCAAGCGCGAAGATACGTTCGACATGATCCGTTACGCGAAGCAGCGCGGCCTCGAGCCGGCGCTGACGCCGAGCGCGACGCCGCTGCTGACCGAGGCTGCGGTCTCGCGGATGAAGCGCCACGGTCTGGCACGCCTGGCCGTCAGTCTCGACGCGTCCACCGCGGAGCTGCACGACGCCTTTCGCCGCGTTCCCGGATCGTTCGACATCACGCTGCAGGCCGTCCGCGCCGCGAAGCGCGAAGGCATTCCGGTCCAGATCAACACCACCGTCACGCGGCGCACGATCGACGACCTCCCGCAAATGGTGAAGCTGCTGACCGATCTCGAGATCGCCATGTGGAGCGTCTTCTTCCTCGTGCCGACCGGCCGCGGAAAGCGCGGCGACCTGGTCACGCCGGAGACGATCGAGCATCTCTTCGGCTTCCTCTACGACACCACGAAGCGCGCGCCGTTCGCGGTCCGCACGACCGAGGCCATGCACTACCGTCGTTACACGCTGCAGCGGATGGCGTTGGACGCGGGCAAGAACATCAACGATCTGCGCGATAAGACGACGGGCCTGATCGAGGCTTCGACGCTCTTTCTCCAACACGGCCCCCGCTCGATGCCCCTCGGCGTCCAGGCCCAGCGCGGCGCCGTCTCCCGCGCCCCGCGCGGCGTGAACGAAGGGAAGGGCTTCGTCTTCATCTCCCACATCGGCGACGTCTGCCCGAGCGGCTTCCTGCCGTTGAAAGCCGGCAACGTCAAGAACGGATCCCTCGCCGACATCTACCGCTCCAGCGACCTGTTCGTATCGCTGCGCGACAGCACAAACCTCAAGGGCAAATGCGGCCGCTGCGAATTCCGAGAACTTTGCGGTGGATCTCGTGCTCGCGCCTGGTCCATGACCGGAGACGTGTTCGAGTCGGATCCGCTCTGCTCGTATCAGCCGCGGATGGCGTGAGGGGTATGCTCATCGGCCATGACCCTCAAGCGGATGGACAACGTCGGCGTTGTTGTGGATGACCTCGCAGGTGCGGTCGCTTTCTTCAAGGAACTCGGTATGGAGCTGGAGGGCGAGGCGCAAGTCGAGGGGCTCTCGGTAGACCGCCTCGTAGGGCTGGACGGCGTTCGAAGCGACATCGCAATGATGCGGACCCCGGACGGCAATGGCCGTGTTGAGCTGACGAAGTTCCGTAGCCCGGCCGTTGACCGCTCTGAGCCGAACAACGCGGCGCCGAACACGCTGGGCATACGTCGCATCATGTTTGCCGTCGAAGACATCGATGATGTCGTTGCCCGGCTCCGCGCCCACGGTGCCGAACTGGTTGGTGAGCTGGTGCAGTACGAGAACAGCTATCGGCTCTGCTACGTCCGTGGCCCCGAGGGCATCCTGGTCGCGCTCGCCGAGAAGATCGGCTGACGATCACTGCGTGGCGCATTCTTATACGTCTTTCGACGCCGGATGGCGTCTCGTAGGGTAGCCGGTGGTCGCGCGCAAAGCGCGAGACCACCGGAACCACGAACGCGCCCGATTCTCCGACCGCGGCAACGGTCGCGGAGGGATTTCACGGCGCTTGGTATTGATCCGCGACGCCCTCCGGGGTCGGTCCCTCTACCGCGCACGTTGACCGGTGGTCTCGCGCTTCGCGCGCGATCACCGGCTACCCTCCGTGTCGCCATCCGGCGACGGTCCCGCGGTACCCCAACCCTGCGCGAGCCCCGTCCGAACTCGTTTTTGCTGGCGCGGCTTCGCCTGCAGCTCAAGTGCTTCCGAATGCGCAACGCCAAAATCGTCGCGCGCCGCGGCTCTTTTCGGTAGTAGTAGTTCATGATCGTTTCGCCGTCGCCGCGCGTGGCGGTGCGGGTCACGAGTTGGTGTGACGCGCTCACGAGCGACGCGTTGCGCCGCGCCCCTCCGCTATCATGCGCGCCTGAAAACTGTGATCCTGGCCGGCGGACTCGGCACGCGTCTCAGCGAAGAGACAGTCATTCGACCGAAGCCGATGGTGGAGCTCGGCGGACGCCCCATCCTCTGGCACATCATGAAGCTCTACTCGCACTTCGGGATCAACGACTTCGTGATCTGTCTCGGCTACAAGGGCTACACGATCAAGGAGTACTTCGCCAACTACTTCCTCCACAATTCCGACGTCACCATCAATCTGAGAAACAACGAGCTGAAGGTGCATCAGAACAGCTCGGAGCCCTGGACGGTGACGCTGGTCGATACGGGCGACGACACCGCGACCGGCGGACGGCTGCGTCGCGTTCGTCAACATGTTGACGGCGAAACGTTCTGCTTCACGTACGGCGACGGTTTGGCGGACGTCGACGTCGCCGCGCTGATCGAATTTCATCGCCATCAGAAGACGCACGCGACGCTGACCGCCGTGCAGCCGCCGGGGAGATTCGGCGTGATCGACATCGACGAAGACAAGATTCGCGATTTCACCGAGAAGCCGCCCGGCGACGGAAGCTGGATCAACGGCGGCTTCTTCGTGCTCGAGCCGGAAATCTTCGATCTCATCGAAAGCGACGCAACGTCGTGGGAACGCGGTCCGCTGGAGACGCTGGCGCGCAGCGGACAACTCTCCGCATTCCGCCACGCCGGCTTCTTTCATCCGATGGACACCATGCGCGACAAAACCTACCTCGAGGAGCTGTGGTCGGCCGGCCGCGCGCCATGGAACGTGTGGCGATGAACCGCGGCTTCTGGCGTAAACGGCGAGTCTTCATCACAGGACACTCCGGATTCAAAGGCACGTGGCTCACGAAGTGGCTGACGGTGCTCGGCGCCGAGGTGACGGGGTATTCGCTTCCGGAAAACGATGTTCGGAATCTGTCGGCTCTTCGCGATGCGATGACCGCCGCGCAGCCTGAAGTCGTGTTTCACCTCGCGGCGCAGGCGCTTGTCCGCACGTCGTACGACGATCCCATCACGACATTTACGACCAACGTCATCGGCACAGTCAACGTTCTCGAATCGCTCCGGAGCACCGCTTCGGTGCGTGCGGCCGTTCTGGTCACCAGCGACAAGTGCTACGCAAACTCCGGCGAAGGACGGGCGTTCCGCGAGAGCGATCTTCTCGGCGGCAGCGATCCTTATTCGAGCAGCAAAGCGTGCGCGGAGATGGCCATTGCCGCGTACCGCGATTCATTTTTTTCGGAAGAGGCATCGCCGCGCATTGTCAGCGTGCGCGCGGGAAACGTCATCGGCGGAGGCGACTGGTCGAGCGACCGGCTCGTTCCCGATCTCGTCCGTTCCTTCCGGGAGCGAAAAGAGGCACCCATCCGCAATCCCGAAGCGACGCGGCCGTGGCAGTTCGTTCTCGACGCTCTGCACGGATACCTTCTCGCCGCCGAATGCGCGTTCGAACGCGCCGATCTTCCGCGAGCCTTCAACTTCGGACCGAGCGAGCACGAAGCGCGCAGCGTGAGCTGGCTCGCGGCCGCGATGGCGGCGCGATGGGGAGAGGGCGCGTCCTCGCAGGTGGTGCAAGGTTCCCATCCATACGAAGCGCAGACGCTGGCGCTCGACAGCTCGCTGGCCCGGCAGGTTCTTCAATGGAAGCCGCTGCTCGACATTCCCACCGCCGTCGCCTGGACGACCGACTGGTACCGGAGCGAGCGTGATCTCACAAACTCTCAGATCGAAGATTTCATGGAGCGCGCCACCACATGACCGTTTGCCGTTTCTGCAGTACTCCCCTCACGGAGGTGGTCGCCGATCTCGGTGTGATGCCGCTTTCCAACGCACTGGTGACGCCCGGCGGCCTCGGCGCGCCGGAAACGTTCTATCCGCTGGTCATCTGGGTCTGCGATCGCTGCTTTCTGGTGCAGACGCCGTTGGCCGAAAAACCCGAACGGATCTTCAGCGACTACCCCTATTTTTCGTCGTATTCGGATGATTGCGTGCGATGGGGACGCGAGTACTTCGAAGCGATCCGCCCGCGCCTCGGACTCGGAACGCGGTCACTGGTCGTCGAAATCGCAAGCAATGACGGCTATCTGCTCCAGAATTTTGTGAACGCCGGGATACCGTCGCTGGGCATCGAACCGGCCGCGAACGTCGCCGCCGCGGCGCGCGCGAAAGGGATCGAGTCGAGGACTGAATTTTTCGGATCCGCAGTAGGAGCCGACATCGGCGGCAGCGCCGATCTTCTGATCGCAAACAACGTCCTCGCTCACGTTCCGGAGATCAACGACTTCGTGGAAGGACTCCGGCTGGCGCTCGCGCCCCGAGGGACGATCACGATCGAGTTTCCGCATCTGCTGCAGATCATCCGATTCGTGCAGTTCGACACGATGTACCACGAGCACATGTCGTATCTGTCGTTGCGAGTGGTGCAGCGGATTCTCGAAGCGCATGGCCTTGCCGTGACGGACGTCGAGGAGATTCCGTCGCATGGCGGGTCGCTTCGCGTTTACGCGCAACATCGCGGTGCCGAGGCCGGCCCGCGCGTGGAACGCGTCCTGGCGAAGGAGCGGGAGTTTGCGCTCGACTCGCTCGGCGCCTATCGCGCGTTCAGCGACGGCGTCGCGCGTTGCAGGCGCTCGCTGTTGCGCTTCCTCATCGACGCGCGCGAGGAGGGAAAGCAGGTCGCCGGGTACGGCGCGCCGGCGAAGGCGAGCACGCTCTTCAACTACTGCGGCGTGCGGAGCGATCTTCTTGCCTATACCGTCGATCGCAGTCCGCACAAACAGGGCCTGTATCTTCCGGGCGTGCGCATCCCCATCTTTGCGCCGGAGAAGATTGCCGAGACGCGTCCCGACTATGTGCTGATTCTTCCGTGGAACCTGCGGGACGAAATCGTCGCGCAGATGGCCCACGTACGCGACTGGGGAGGGCGGTTCGTCGTGGCCATCCCGCAGACCGAGGTGGTGGCGTGAAGGTCGTCGAAACACCGCTGGCGGGAGTGAAGGTCCTCGAGATCGAGCCGGCTCGCGACGAGCGCGGCTACTTTCTGCAGACGTATTCGGACGAGCTGCACACGCTGCTTCCCCACATTGCGGAAGGCGCGGTCTCGTGGAACGAAACGAAGGGAACGCTGCGCGGCCTGCACTTCCAGCACGCGCCACATGGAGAAGCGAAAATTGTCCGCTGCAGCCGCGGCGCGGTTTACGACGTGGCCCTCGATCTCGAGAGTGGACGATGGTTCGCGATCGAGCTCTCGCGGGACAATTTCAGGACGCTCTTCATCCCCGCCGGCCTGGCCCACGGTTACCTGACGTTGGAAGACGATACGGAGGTCAGCTATCTGTTGTCAGGCGGCTACAAACCGGAGGCGGGCGGAGGCGTGCGATGGGACGACCCCGCGTTCCGGATCGACTGGCCGATGCAGCCGGTGCGGCTGTCCGAGCGCGACCGGAGCTGGCCCTACGTGAACCGATGACTGAAGAACCGTTGCACCGGCTCGGTGAGGACCCCGCCACACGCGCGCGGATGATCGCCGCCCTCCAGCAGTTCGAACGGCTGCCGCAAAACCGTTTCACGACTGTGCGCGACGATGTCACCGGCCCGGTCGTGGACGCGTTGCACGCTTCGATCCCGGTCGTCCGGAAAGAGTTGAGCAATGGTCTCGTATTCGAGTTTCCGTACCGGTCGAAAATCGCTCGCGACTTCGTCATGTCCCGCCCCGAGAAACCGGATCACGTCTGGGAGCCGCAAACGACGAAACTTCTCCTGCATCTGGCGGGAAAGGTCACCGACGTCGTCGTAGGCGGAGCGTACTTCGGCGATCAGGCCATTCCGATCGCAAACGCACTGCGCGGCCGCGGAACGTGTCACGCGTTCGAGGCCGATGCCGTGCAGGCCGCGATGATCGAGCGCAATGCTTCGATCAACGGGTTGGACAACGTGCGCGTGAATGCTCTAGGCCTCTGGAGCCAGCCGGCGACGCTTCGTCTGGTCGGTCACGATGCTCTGGCCGGCGCGACGGAATCGGAGAGCGGAATCGCCGCGACGACCATCGACGCATATGCGAACTCGCTCGGCATTCGAATCGGCTTGATCATGCTCGACCTCGAAGGCGGCGAGCTTCATGCGCTGCGCGGCGCGAGCGAGCAACTCGCGCGCAATGCGCCGTTCATCGTTTTCGAAGTGCACCGCTCCTACGTCGATTGGTCGCAGGGTCTCCGGAATACGGAGATCGTGCAGTTTCTCGCCGCGCTCGGCTACACCATCCACGCGATCCGCGATTTTCAATCGAACTACGACCTCGGCGGAAGGCCGGTCGAGCTGGTTCCGATCGAGACCACATATCTCGAAGGTCCGCCTCACGGGTTCAACCTCTTCGCCTTCCGCGACGCCGCGGTGATCGACGACGCATTGTTCCGGGTGATCCCCAACGTCAGTCCGAAACTTCTGTTTCACCGCGATCCGAAACTCCATCATCCGGCGGGCGGCCTGTGATTACCGTTCTCGGATCGTCCGGCTTCATCGGCGCGCATCTCGTTCGCTATCTGCAGGAACACAAGATCGAGCATCAGGCGCCGGCGCGGCATGAACGTCTGGCCGGCCGTAATCTCGGGCACATCATCTACTGCATTGGTCTGACGGGCGATTTTCGCGAACGCCCGCTCGACGCGGTGGAAGCGCATGTCAGCAAGGTCGTGGAGACCATGCGCACCGCGACGTTCGATTCGATTCTCTATCTGTCGTCAATCCGGCTTTATCGCGGAAGCAGCGGCGTCGCTCGCGAAACCGACGATCTGCGCTTCAACCCGGCCGACTTCGAGGACACCTACACGCTCTCGAAAGCGACCGGCGAAGCGGTCGTTCTCGCGCTCGGCCCGAAAGGTCGTGTGGCGAGAATCTCGAACGTCTATGGCGTCGAGCAGCGAGACTCGTTCCTCGGCTCCATCATTCGCGAAGCGATCCGCGAGGGAACGATCACGCTGCGCAGCTCACTGGAATCGGAGCGCGACTACATCAGCATCGACGACCTGGTTCCGCTGCTCGTACGCATCGCGACGACCGGCCGTCAGCAGATTTACAACATCGGCGGCGGTGAAAACATCACGAATCGAGAGGTGACTGCGGCGATCTCCGCGCTTACCGGTTGCTCGGTTACCGTCGTTCTCGGCGCGCCGACGACCGGCTTCGCGCGCATCGACTGCAGCCGGGTCGAAGAAGAATTCGGCTTTACCGCGGCCCGCGTCCTCGACGATCTTCCGCGCCTCGTGGCCGGCGGCCACGTTCCGCTGGAACCGGCGGCGGACGCCGCTGACGGCGACGTTGCGGCGTTCGACGCGTTGTCCGACCAGTGGCTCGCCACCGGCTTGCGGATGAAGTATCCCTACACGTTCACGTGGATGGGACGTCCGCTCATCCAGTTCCCGGACGATCTGCTGCGCCTGCAGGAAATCGTGTTCCGCGTTCAGCCGGATGTCATCATCGAAACCGGCATCGCCCACGGCGGATCGCTCATCTTTCACGCCAGTCTCTGCAAGATCCTCGCGCGCGGCCGCGTGGTCGGAGTCGATATCGAGATCCGGCCGCACAACCGCGCCGCCATCGAAGCGCATCCTCTGAAGCCGCTCATCACGCTGATCGAGGGAAGCTCGACGGACCCGCGCATCGTCGAGGAGGTGCGCTCGCTCGTCGCACCGGGCGAAACGGTTCTGATCATCCTCGATTCGAACCACACCATGGCGCACGTTCGCGCGGAGCTCGAGGCGTATTCGACTCTCGTGACTCCCGGCTCGTTCATCGTCGTGATGGACGGCTATCTGATGGAGCTGGTGGCGCCGGACCGCCCCGATTCGAATTGGGCCACGGACAATGCCAACGCGGGTGTCCGCGCCTTCTCCGCCGATCATCCGGAGTGGACTGTTGAAGATCCGGCCCTTCCGTTCAACGAGAGCGCACTGCGCCGTCCGGTGATCGGGTTTCGCGGCGGCCTGCTCAGAAGGATGCGATGACCGCCACGATCGCTGCACTGATTCCGACACGCAACCGCGCCGATCTGGCGATGGCCGCGGTGCGATCGCTTCTCGATCAGGACTGCCCGATCGAGATCTTCGTGTCCGACAACTCCACGTCCGATGCAGGCCTTCGCGAGTTTTGCCTCGGAAAGGAGAACGTCCACTACCTCCGCCCGGCGGGCGAACTCTCCATGCCGGAGCATTGGGAGTGGGCGCTCTGGCAGGTCCTCGATCGCTCGAAGGCCACGCACATCACGCTTCACTACGATCGAAAGCTGTCCAAGCCGCGGCACTGGGGTGAGCTGCGATCGATTGCCACGCGCTACCCGGACGAGCTCATCACGTTCCCCGTCGACTTCGTCACCATCGATCCGCCGCCCCGCCGCCTGTGGCAACCGCCGTGGACCGGCAAGATTTATTCGGTGACGACGGCGAAAACCGCGGCGCTTCTCGCCGCAGCGCGCATGACCGAGTTGGGCCAGACGCTGCCGATTCTTTCCAACTGTCTCGTTCCTCGATCGACGCTCCTGCGGATGGCGGAGCGGTTCGGCGACATCTGCAACTCGAACAGCGCCGACGCGCCCTTCCTCTGCCGCTACCTGACAGTCGACGACCGCTATCTTCACTACGACCGCGCCATCGGCATCGCGTACGCTCCGCAGCGAAGCGCGGGGATGGGATACCTCCGCGGCGAGGGCGGCGACTTCGCGGACTACCTTCAAACATGGGGAGACCGGCAATGGCTGGAGCGTGCTCCCATTCCTGGCCTCAACCTCGGACACAACATGCTCTTTCACGAATACGAAATCGCTCGGGAACAGACCGGTGATCGCCTGCCGCCGATCGACTTCGACGGCTATCTTCGCGGTCTCGGCGAGGCGCTCCGCCTCAAGACCAACGTCGCCGAGCGGGAGAGCCTGAAGCGGATTCTCGAGGCTCACGGATGGACCGGCAACGCGGATCCGTATCCTCCGCCCACGCTGCAAATCCGGCTTCGCCACTTCATCGGAAAGCGATTGCGGCAACTTCGCGCCGGCCCGAGCAAGATGACCGGTTTTTTCTTTCGGAACGATCAAGAAGCCATCCGCTTTGCGCTCGAACACCCCATGAACGCTTCGCAGCATGCCAGCCACCTCGAGTGTGTGAATGCCGAGGAGGTCGGAGGGTGAAGCTGGCCTTGGTCATGGCCACGCGAAACCGGCCGGCGTTCGCAGCGGCCAACATCCGTTCGCTTCTGAGCCAGGATGAAAACTTCGACCTGATCATTTCGGACAACTCCGAACGCGCCGAAGATCAGGACGCCGTGGAGAACGTTTGCCGCGAGGCCCGCGACCCGCGCCTCCAGTACATCCGTCCGCCGGCGTCGCTGACGATGCCGCACCACTGGAACTGGGCGATGGAGCAGGCGCTGGAGAGAACCGACGCGACTCACCTCGGCATTCAGTACGACCGGCGGCTCTGGAAACCGGACGGGCTGCGCCGGCTGACGGCAGCCGTCCTGGCCGGACCGGAAATGACGACGACGTACGGCTGGGACATCGTCTTCGCGTCCAAAGACCATTCGGTCGCCGGCCGCCTGCCGGCCAGCGGGCGTCTGTACGCCGTCCCCACGTGCGAGATAATCGAACGTTGCGCGCGCGCGGAGATCGCCGAGATCGACCAGGCATATCCGGCGCTGGCGAACTGCATGGTTCCGCGCAGCACGTTCGATCGCATCCGGGCCAGATTCGGCAGCATCTGCGATTCGGCCACTCCTGACGGCGCGTTCCTTTTTCGCCTTTGCGCGGTCGATGACTTCTTCCATCATCTCGACCAGGCGCTATTCATCGTCTACGGCTATGCGCACAGCAACGGGTGGGCATACCTTCGCGGCGAAGAGTCGGGCGCGTGGGCAGACTGGATCAGGCTGTGGGGCGACCGGCCGTGGATCGACGCCGCCCCGATCCCGGAGCTCAAGCTTGGCTACAACGTCGTGTTTCACGAATACAACGTCGTTCGCCGCGTCGCGGGCGACCGCTTTCCGCCGATCGACCGCGAACGGTATCTGAACCATCTGGGCAGCAGTCTCGCCAACATCTCCGACCTGAAGTTGCGCTCGGAAATGCACGAGATCCTGAAACAGCACGGCTGGCAGGAACCCGCGCCGGAAGCGCCCGCAGTCAAACCGCTCTACAAGCGGATCCTCGGTCCACCATCGCGTCCGTTACGTCGCATCATCGGCGCGGTGAGAAACAGAGTGCGCGGACATTTCGGAGAGGGTCACACTGCAGTCTTCGCGAACGACGCCGACGCCGTTCGCTATCTACTTGCGCACGAATACGTGCCCGACGCGACATCCGGTAACCGCCTCGCCAGTCTGCATGCGGTACCGGTCGAATTCTCGGCATGAAGATTCTCCACATCGCCTCCACGCCGAACGGTGCGCCGTGGATGATCGCGCTCGCACGCGAACAGAAAGCGCTCGGGCATGACGTCGCGGTGGTCATTCCGTCGCTCGACGGCAACATCGCGCCCGAGCTTCGGCGAATGAACATCCCGGTGTATGCAGCGCCGGTCGACGGCGTGCTCTACGCCTCTTCGCACCTCGCGCGAATGCGCTCGCTGATCCGCATCGTGCGGTTCCTCCGCAGACTCCGGCCCGACGTCGTCCACAGCCACATCTTCGCCTCGGTCGTTGCTTCGCGGATCGCCTCGTGGATTGCGGACGTGCCGATCCATCTCAGCGGAAACGTTCATCCGATCTCGCTCGAATCGACGGTCATGCGCGCGTTCGAGGTCGGGACGGCGTTCTGCGATACGAAAACGATCGCGTCATCGACGTACACGCGCGACCTGTACCTCCAACACGGCGTTCCCGCGAAACAGGTCGAGCTGATTTTCTACGCCGTCGATCAGAGTGGGCACGATCCCGCGCTGGTCGACGCAACCACCGCACGCCGGACCCTCGGCATCGCCGCCGGTACGCCGGTCATCGGCAAGATCGCCTACTTTTATCCGCCGTCGAAAAAGAACGGGACGTTGCCGACCGTGTTGCGCGGCCGCGGCGTCAAGGGTCACGACGTCTTTCTTCGCGCAATGCCGCTCGTGCTCGAATCAATCCCCGACGCGAAGTTCGTCATCGTCGGACGCGGATGGGGTCCCGACGGTCCCGCCTACGAACAAACACTGCGCGATCTCGCCACCACCCTCGGCGTCGATCACGCCGTCCTTTTTACCGGCGAAACGAACGACGTTCCGGCCATGCTAGCCGCGTTCGACGTCTCGGTGCATTGCTCGCTCAGCGACAACCTGGCCGGCAGCGTCGAGTCGCTGCTGATGGAACGGCCGATGGTCGTCTCCGATATCCCAGGCTTCGCCGACACCATCATTCACGAGGAGACCGGCCTGCTCGTCCCGATGGACGATCCGCCCGCGCTGGCCGCCGCAATCGTCCGGCTGCTTCGCGACCGCGAACTCGGCCGCCGCCTCGGACAGCAAGGCCGCGCGCGGATGCTGAGCCGCTTCACACTCGCACGCACCGTTGCGGACGTCGAAGCGCTCCTGTCGCGGCTTCCCGACCGCGCATCCGGTCACTACCGGCTGACGACGACCATCGCCCGCTCGCTCGCCGCTCCGTTTCGCCTGCTGCCGGTGGCCTTCCGTGCGTGGCGCGCTGTCCGCGCCGCGCGTTCATGAGCGCACGCGCGCAGGAACACCGAAGGCCGTCACATCATCGGGAACGCCGCGCACGACCACCGCGCCCGCTCCGATGATGCTTCGCGCGCCGACCGTCATCCCCGACACCACAGTCGCGCCGGCTGCGATGAGCGTCTCCTCGCCGATCCGCACATTCGCGCCGATCGTTGCGCCGAGGGAGATGTGCGCAAAGTCGCCGGCGACGGAATCGTGATCGACCGACGCCTTCGTATTCAGAATCACGCTGCGGCCGATCACCGCGCGCGGCTGCACGATGACTCCAGCCGAGATCATCGAGCCGTCGCCGATGATTGCCGAGGCCGCGATCGACGTGAACGGATGAATCGCTGTCGCCAGTCGCTCGCCGGCGAGTCTCTCGACAAGCCCGCGTCGCAGACGGTTGTCGCCGATCGCGATGATGATCGCGTCGTGCGGAATTGTGCGCAGATCGTCGACGGTGCCGAGGACGTTCTTGCCGGGCGTATCGTCAACGAATCCGATTGCCGGCGTGCCGGCGCATTCGAGAATATCCGCCACGATCGCCCCCTGCGCTCCCGCGCCGACGATCACGATGCGCTGCGTCATGACGCGCGAGTGTATCGCCTGCAAACAGGCAGCTCAGCTCAGAAAGAATGGAAGCGCCGGCGTAGCCCGGCGTAAGAACCGTAGCCCCCGGTTTCAACCGGGGGGAAACCGTACGCTCCGAGAAGTAGGAGCCTGCTTCAGCGGGCGAAAGAAAGCTCTCTTTCGCCCGTCAAGACGGGCTCACAAAGAAAATCCGATCGGCTGACCCCCGGTTAAAACCGGGGGCTACGGTTCTTACGCCGGTTACGCCGACGGTAGTCCGTATCGAATGAACCTGCCGCTGCTAAGCTGCTCCGCCGATGATTCGCGTTGCGCAGATCGCCTCGGTTGGCAATCACTCGCCGTGGTTCGCCGACATCTGTGGTGAGATGACGCGTCGTGGCTATGACGTCTTCGCCATCATCGACTCCGGCAGCGGCACTCTCGCAGCGCGCCTGACGGCGCTCGGTATCCGTCATTACAAAGTGCCGATGCATTTCGCCGAAACACTCGACCGCGCGCGGCTGCCGTTCTACTTCTTTCGCCTGCCCATCGCCGCACTGCAGGTTGCGCGCATCCTTCGCCGCGAAAAGGCCGGCATCGCGCAGTCGCACATCTTCGTCGCCAATCTCGTCACGCGCATGGCCCGCCTCTTCACCCGCGCGCGAAACATCAGCAGCGCCGCCGGACCGCGCCATCTCGAAGCACCGCTGACGCGATTTGTGGAGCGGCTCACGTGGCAGCTCGACTCCGCAATCGTGGCCGGATGCGAATACACCGCGGCGCTCTATCACGACGCCGGCGCACCATCGGGCCGTGTTGCGTGCGTCTACTACGGTCCTCCCGCCGAACGTTTCGATCCATCGACTGTCGACGCTACCGCCTTCCGCCGCGGCCTGGGCATCGCGCCCGATGTTCCGCTGGTTGGACTCGTTGCGCACTTCTATCCGCCGATGCGCGGTCCGCAGGCGCCTCCGGTCACGCGCGGCGTCGATCTGAAAGGGCACGATCATTTCCTCGCCGCGGCGCGGATCGTCGCGAAGCGATTCCCCGAGGCGCGATTCGTCCTTGTCGGCAACGGCTCCAACGCGCTCGGGGAGGAGTATCGACAGTCGCTCATACAAGCCTGCCGCGCTGATGGCTTCGACTCGCGGGTATTTTTCCCTGGTCATCGCGACAATATCGCCGAGGTTCTTGCGTCATTCGATGTAGCCGTGCAATGTCCGCTGACCGAAACCCTCGGCGGAACGATCGAGGCGTTGTTGATGGAGCGGCCCACCGTCGCAACGCGCGTCGGCGGCATCCCGGAATCGGTGCGGCATGAGGAAACCGGGTTGCTCGTACCGCCCGCCGATCCTGCCGCGCTGGCCGCGGGGATCGAGCGGCTGCTCGCCAATCGGGAGGAAGGCCGCCGATTCGGTACCGCGGGCCGGAAGCTCATGCTGGAGCGTTTTACGCTCGCACGAACGGGCGCGGACCTCGCCGCGTTGTACGAACGTGTCGCTCCCTGACCGTCAGCTGCGATATCGTTGGCTTCCGTGTTTCGCCGGTCCATCTCCCTCTCCGCAACTGACCTTGGCGACGACGAGCAACTCCTCGTCGACCAAGTCCTCCGCTCCGGACGCCTCTCCAAAGGGCCGATGCTCGTGGACTTCGAGCGCGCCTTCGCCGAACGCTTCGGCGCACGCCACGCCATTGGCGTCTCCAGTGGCACCGCCGCCGTGCACCTGTCGATTCTCGCGGGGGGAGTGCGCGACGGCGACATGGTCATCACCACGCCGTTCTCTTTCATCGCCTCGGCGAACGCGATTCTCTACGAGCGCGCCATCCCGGTCTTCGTCGACATCGATCCACAAACGCTGTGCATCGATCCCGCCGCCGCGATCGACGCGATCGAAACGCTGACGCTTCACCGTAGCGGATGGGAACGGCTCCTTCCGCCGCGCAGCGCGAAACCGACGGGACCGCTGCGCGCAATCATCCCGGTCGACGTCTTCGGCCGCGTCGCCGAGATGCAGTCGATAGCCGCCGCCGCGCGCTCCGCGGGCATCGCGGTGATCGAAGATGCCTGCGAAGCCGTTGGCGCATCGCTCGACGGCATCCCCGCCGGACGCTGGGGCGACACCGGCACATTCGCGTTTTATCCGAACAAACAGATGACCACCGGCGAGGGCGGCATGGTGTTGACCGACGACGACGCCCTCGCCCGCGAAGTCTCGAGCCTCCGCTCGCAGGGCCGCAGCGACGATCGCTCCTGGCTGCGCCATCAACGCATCGGCTACAACTACCGCCTCGACGAATTGAGCGCCGCCGTCGGCCTGGCGCAATTCCGCCGCCTCGACGAGCTGCTGCAGAAACGCGAAGCCGTGGCCGCGATGTACACCGAGCGCCTGCGCGGCATCCCTGGCATCGCCACGCTTCCGCCGCCGCGCCCGGGCATGACCATCAGCTGGTTCATCTACGTCATCCGCGTGGACGAAGGCATCGACCGCGACGCCGTCGCCGCCGATCTCGCCGCGCGCGGAATCCCTACGCGCCCCTATTTCTGGCCCATCCACCTCCAGCCGCCCTACCGCGACCGCTTCGGATTCGAGCCCGGCGCTTTCCCTCACACCGAGGCCGCCGGCAACTCCCTCCTCGCCCTCCCGTTCCACGGCAAGCTGACCGAGGACGAAGTCGGCTACGTCTGCGAATCGATCGCCGCGGCCGTCGCGCAGACGGCCGGGGTGCGGTAGCGTTACGGGCGCCAGCGGAAGTACACGCCGTATCTGCTCGCATAGAAATCGGCGAAGGACGCTGACCTCTCGCTGTATTTATCGCGATCCCATTCGAACGCAAGGCCGGTGTGGCCTTTAAAATCCCACGTCGCGCGGACACGGTGGCGGTCGATGTTGAACGGCAGCGTGCCGCTGTTTTCGAAGCGGGAAAGGCTGGCGTCGATCGAGAAGGGGCCTTTGAGGTAGCTGACGCCGCCTTCGCGCGCTTTGCCGTTTTCCGTCTGGATCGATTCGCCGATGGTGAAGTTCTGCGGGAGGCGGAAGCTGACGTTGCTGTCGGCGCGGAACTGCGAGAGCGACGCCCGGAAATGCAGCGCGTCGATCGGAGAGACTTCGACGTCGCCGGTGTACTGGCGCATGCGGGCGTCGTAGCCGGTGTCGGGAACATCGTTGTGTTGCGTGGTGGTCTCGGCGGTGAGGCCGGCCCGGACGTGTTTCTTCGGAGTCGTGTAGCCGGCGCGGAAGCGCAGGCGGCTGCGGTCGAGATAGTCGGTGCGGAAGATCGGGGCGTCGGCGGAATCGCGGCGGATCGCTGCACCGAACAACAGGCCGGCGTACGAATACGTGCCGCTTACGTCGATGGTGTCAATGGTGCGATTGAAATCGCCGCCTTGGCTACCGGGAACCACGATCTCGGCGAGGTCGGGCGAGACGGTGATGTCCTGCTTCGTTTCGCGGAACTCGGCGCGTAGCGCGAACGGTCCGATCGAACGGGCGGAGATCGCCGCGTTCCAATAGGTCTCATCGCGGTCGATAGCGCTGCTTGCGTTGAGGATCGTTTCGATGTCGCGGCGATCGAATCCGGCGAAGGTAATGCTCTGCAGGAAGACTGTGTCGATCAGCGCGACGCCGTCGAGCTCGCGATGTTCCTTCTGAAATCCGGCCAGGAAATCAACGTTCGGAGCGAGCGTGACTTCCGCCCGTCCGCCGCCGCGCCAGGTTCTGTTCTTCGCGTTCGACGACGCGTTTTCCGACAGGCCGTTGTAGAAGCGGCTGATGGCGAACGATGCGAACGAGCCCGCGTCCGATTCGTTTTCACTTCCATTCGATTCGGCGGAGAAGCGGGAGTAGTTGCCGATCAGGCGGAGGCGTTTCAGCACGTCGCCGGTGATGTAGAAATTCGTAAACGGCGTCTTGACGTGTGTGGAGTCGTTGCGCGTGATCGTGGTGGCCGTGACCGGCGTGCCGAGAACGGGATCAAGGTTGTTGCCGTTACCCGAACCGGGAGCGAGCGTCAGCGACTCGTTGCCGCGGAAGTTGCGCCAACCTTCGGTGACCTGTCCGTAGACCGAGGCGAAGTGGAAGCTGGCGCCGGCGCGGATCTCGCGATCGCGCTCGTGCAGGTTCTGCAGCAGCCGGAACTCGTCCTGACCGAGGTGGTAGGTCGTCGATCCCGGTCCGCTGTTTTCGTTGGACGTGTAGCCGATGAACGGGACGATCGGCTTGTCCGTCAGCAGCTCGAGATCGAAGTCGTACATCCTCCGCGTACGATCGAATGTGTGTTGGCCGGGAGTGATGCCCTGGCCGAGCAGCGGATTGGCGAATGCCGGCAGCGCGCTGAATGCGTCAGCCGAGCGATACCCGAAGCGGAGTTTGTATGCGCCGGCGCGCGATGCTTCCATGCGAATTGATTGCGCCGGTCCGGAGCCGAGGTCGCTGGCGTCGATGCGGAACCGGTCGGCGAGCGACGTGTGGCCCTCGAAATCCGAGGTCGACAGCGTGAAGCTCCGGATCAGCAGTCCGCCGCGCTCGTTGATCTGCGTGCGGTACATCTGACTGTTGCCGTTGAGATCGAGCCAGCGATAGCCGATCTCGAGATCGAACGGGACCACCTGCGCGTTCGCGGCAACGGCGATGGCCAGGATCGGGAGCGAGAGGAGGCAGTTCGCGACGAATCGTTTCATGTTCATCGCCTTCCTACTTCAGCAGTTGCGGATCGCGGTTGGAGCCGTGAATGGCAACGTGGCAGGTGGTGCAGTTCTGATAGCGAGGGCTGCTCAGGTTGTGGAACGACGGAGGTTGCGAGCCGAGGTTCGCGCTCCCGATCGGTGAATGACATTCGATGCAGAGCTGCGCGACAGTCGCTCGTTTGAGTCGTTTCGGATTCGATGAGCCGTGCGGCTCGTGGCAGGTCGTGCAGCTTCCGGCGGCGATGGCGCCGTGCTGGAAGACGAACGGGCCGCGCTTGTCGGCGTGGCAGGCCAGGCACGGAGCCTCGCCGGCGGTCATTGTGCGCAGGCTCTCGACGCCGGGACGGCCGTGCGGATCGTGGCAGGAGGAGCATTCCATTCCGCCACGTCCGAGGTGATGCGCGTACGGTTTGTTGCGGAACGATGAGACCTCGGTCATGTGGCAGGAGTCGCAGAGCGCGAGCTGCTTTTTCACGATGAGATGCGGCGCGTGCGGCTCGGATGAGTGGATCGAGTGACAGGTCAGGCAGTTCACGGCCGCGGAGTTGGCGTGCATGCCGGCGTGACGCGAGATGCGATCGGTGCTGATGTCGTGGCAGGCCAGGCAGGTTTTGTTCGCGCCCGCTACGCCAACAGGTTTGAAGATTTTCTCTTTGTCGCCGCCGCCTTCGATGTGTGCTTTGCCGTCGCCGTGGCAGGACTCGCAGAGCGCGTTCGGCACTTCACCCTTTTTCACTTTGCGGTGCGCATGAGCGTTCGCGGCAAATGCTTTAGCTTGATCGGCGTGGCAGTCGCTGCAGGCGGGAAGCGCGGCCGGTTCTTCTGCTTTCGCCGGTGGTGCGGTCTGCGTTGCCGGGACCTCGGGCGGTTTCGCGGGCGGCGTCTGGGCTACGGTCTGCGCCAGGGCCGAAAGACCGAACACCAGCAACAGAAGTAGTCCTCCGATGTGAGATTTCATTTGCAGATCCGGCTACCGCGCGTGCGCCTTTTCGACCGAGTGGTCTTTCCCCGTTCCGTGGCATGTTGCACACGCCTCGGCGGGGATCGCCGATCCGGGGAAGTTGGCGGTGTTCAGGAACGCGTGCGCGGCGGCATCCTTGTTGTCGTGGCAGCCGAGGCAGGCCGCGGTCGCCGCACCCTGCGGCGTGAAGTAATCGCGGAGAGTGATGACCGAGGCGATGTCGGTCTGCTGCAGCGGCAGCGTGTAGGCCGCGGTGCTGGCATGGCACTTCGCGCAGTCGCGAGTGTCCGCAGGGAAGCGGACTTCATTGAAGTTGTTCCTGGAGCCGCCGAATCCGAAGATCGTGAAGTCCTGCGTCAGATTCTCTCCCGTGTGAATGCGATGGATCATGCGCTGGAAGGAGATCGACTCCGGAGCTCCTTCTGCCGCAGGCCGGTTGGCCTGATCGTTCCCCGTGGGGTTGTGGCACATCACGCATTCTTCGATGTTGCGGCGCTGGCCGCCGTGCAGTTGCAGCGTGTCGTGGCACTGATTGCACTGCGCGAGCGTGACGGAGGTGCGCCGCGGAGTGGCGGTTCCGGTCACGGCCACATACTTGATCGGATTGAGCGTGGATTCCTGGATGGCGATGTCGGCCTTGCCGTCGCCGCGCTTGAGCGATACGTTGCGGCGAAGATCGGCGCTGATGGACCACGTTCCCGATGCATTTCCTGGAAGCGCGGCGGTGAACGTGTAGCTGGTCGTTCCGGCGGCCGCGCTGAAGACGCCCTTGGTGATGGCGTTTTCGCGGAACATCGAGGAGTAATTCGATGTCGGTCCCGACAGGATTGGTGAGAAGGTAGCGAGCTTCGTCCCGTCGACGGCCGTACCGTCATTGTTCGTGATCTTGAAAACGGCGGTCGGCTGTTTGCCCGGCAGCATGTTCGTCACGCTGACGACCGTTGCGTTCAGCCCCTTCAACTGCTTCGATTTGAATGGGACGGTGTGCGCGCCCTTGATCGACGCGTCGAACTCAACGCCCTCGGGCTGATGGCACGCGGCGCAGGCTTTGTCGTCGGCCTGCGGTCCGGCCGGATGGTTCGCGCCGGTGACCCAGTCGACGTCGTCGTGACACGAGCCGCACGCGGCACGGCTCGGCTTCGTGTACCAGACGTCCGACTGCGCGCCTTTGTTCGTGGCCACCGAACCTTCGTGGCAGGTCGCGCAGTTGCGGATGTCCTGCGGAAACGCGACGGTGGAGAAATCGTGGACCGACTGCGCATTGCCGATGATCACGTAGGGCGTGCCGGCCTTGACGCTGGGCAGGTTGTCGCCGTTATGGATCTTGTGGGCCATGACCTTCATGTCGACCGTGTTGCCGGTGTCGGGATCGGTGGTCTGCGGCTGATGGCAGAGCGCGCAGAGCTTGATGTCGCGGCGCGAACCGCCGTGCGCGTTCAACGCGGACTGCGTGTCGTGGCAGCTCAGACACGTCGATGAGTCGCGCATCTTGTCCCACGTGTTGCCGGCAGTGATCGCCGCGCCGTCGGGCCGGAAGTCGAACTCGACGTTCGCGAAGTAGTTCTTCGCCAGCGCCGGATCGATGCCCGGTACGGCGGTCAAATTGCGCGACGAGTAGATGCCGAGCGTGTGCGTCTTGGCCTGATCGAAGCCGGACGGCAGCACGGTTGTGGACGTGAACTTGGCGTGGCCGGTCTCGAGGTCGGTGAACGTTCCCGCGATCGAGTTGGCCTGCGTGGCGGTCACTCCCGGATGGGGGCTGGTGGCCGGCGAGGTCTGCGTCCGCGTGCCGTACGAGGTGTACTGACGCGTAGCCGGGTCGTACCAGGCCAGGACGAAACTCAGCGAGATCGGTCCAGGCGTGGTCTTGCCGAGGCGGTCCAGGGGCTGGTCGAGGTCATCGGTGAGGCTGACGTCGATCACCGGCTTGCGATCGGTGCCGATGACGATCGAGTTGACCTTGATCTTCAGACCGGGACGGATGAAGGCGATGTCCGACGCGGTGAGATAGGCCTCGACATGATTCGACGCGTAGCGCGATTGCGCGGGTGCCGGCGCGGGCGTGGCCGCTCGCTTGCGCGCATCCGTCGCAAACATGGGGAATGCGAGCAGCGCAATCGTGAAAATCGCGAAAACGGCGCGCCTCATCTGGGTGTTCATGCGGACCTCCGATACCTGGTTCACTTCATCTCGTTTCTTCACGCGTACACGCTACGGTGCGTAGGGACGACCAGCCATGCGCGCGGCCACAGCGGTCGTGTGACAGTCGTCACAGGAACTCGTGACCGCAACTACGGAGCAGTTTTGCGCGTGCCGGTATCGTCTGCACTCGTGAAGCGACCTTCACCCTAATCTCAATAATTTCTGCGGTATGTCTCCTTTCGCGCACTTTCAAAAATCGCCGGCGGCTACGATGCAATGCTCACAATGAAGGAGCAGCAGATGCCAGACGGATCGAAATCCCCGAGTCTCGGCAGGAATCCGATCAGTGCCGTCGGAGCCGTCATCGCGTTCGTCGCTCTGACGAACACGCTGTTTCTGATCTACATCGACGGGCGGCAGGCACACGCCAGCCCCTACCTCGGCATCCTGGCCTGGATCGTCGCTCCGGCCATTCTGTCGTTCGGGATCCTCATCTATCTCGCCGGTTTACTGATCGAACGGAAACGGCGCCGGCGGCGCGCGCCCGGCGAAGTGGCCGAGTATCCGCGGATCGACCTCAACATCCGGCGCACGCGCCTCATCCTTATCGGCACGTTCGTTGGGGTCATCGTGTTCGTCACGGCCAGCGTCATCGGCAGCTATCAGGCGTATCACTACACCGAGTCCAACGCCTTCTGCGGGACGGCCTGCCACCACGTGATGGGTCCTGAATACACGGCCTACCATCAATCGGCGCATTCACGCGTGGACTGCGTCGAATGCCACGTCGGCGGCGGAGCGACGTGGTACGTGCGTTCCAAAGTGACGGGAACTCATCAACTGATCGGCGTACTCACTGGAAAATACCCAAAGCCGATTCCGACTCCCGTCGACAACCTCCGGCCCGCCCGCGAAACCTGCGAGCAGTGCCACTCGCCCGAAAAATACTTCGGTACGCAGCTCAAGGTTTTCAATCACTATCAATACGACGAACAGAGCACGCCGCGCGAAGTACGCCTGCTGATCAAGACAGGGGGTGGCAGTCAGACCACTGGCCTGACCGGCGGAATTCACTGGCATATGAACCTCGCCAACGAGGTCACCTATGTAGCCACGGACCGTCAGCGGCAGGAAATCCCATGGGTCCGAATCAAAGACCGCAGTGGACACGTTACTGAATATCTCACCGAAGGCTCGAAGCTGACGCCGGCGCAGATTGCGAAAATGCCGTCACGGCGTATGGATTGCATTGATTGCCATAGCCGCCCGGCTCACAGCTACATCTCACCCGACCGCTCCGCCGACCGTGCTCTGCTGGCGGGCACGATCGATCGTTCACTTCCGTTTGCTAAGCAGCAAGCCGTAGCCGTTCTATCGAAGGAGTATTCATCCACGCCGCAGGCAATGAAATCGATCAGCGATGATTACCGGGCGTATTACGCGAAGTCATACCCGGCCATATATGCAGCCAAGCATGCCGCCGTCGATCGATCGATTGTCACATTGCAGCAGATTTTCTCTACGACCCGCTTCCCGGAGATGCGAGTGGACTGGCGCACGCACCGCGACAACGCCGGCCATTTATATTCACTGGGCTGTTTCCGCTGTCATGACGACCAACACGTCAGCCGCGACGGAAAACGGATCAGCAAGGAATGCACGCTTTGCCATACGATACTGGGAGAGGCAGCAGCCAACGCGGAGTTCCAGCACCCCATAGACCTTGGCGATCTGAGAAATTTGAATTGCGCTGACTGCCATTCGGGCAGCACGATGTCACAATGACTTGGGAGGATTCACAATGAACTACAGAAGACTAACGGTAATCGCGTCAATGACGACACTCCTGACGCTCGGCACCTCCGCGGCGTTCGCCGCCGACACGCCCGGAGCAGCGGAGATCTACAAGACGAAATGCGCAGCCTGCCATGGCCCTGACGGTGCCGGCCAAACCCCGGCCGGCAAAGCGATGAAGGTTCGCGACCTTCGCGCTGCCGACGTGCAGAAGCTGTCCGACTCGGATCTCGTGAAGGTAATCTCCGACGGCAAGGGAAAGATGCCCCCGTACAAGTCGAAGCTGAGCGTCGCCGATATCTCGTCGCTCGTCGCGTACATCCGCGGGCTGGCAAAGTAGGAAGAGCGTGTCAACGGAAGGAGGGCCGGCCGGTCCTCCTTCTCAACGCCGGCGAACTCCCTTACCGGTGCCTCTGTGCCCGCTGCGTCGACGGCTGCACGATCACGTGGTCTTCGACGCGCGCGATTTTTTTCCGCGCAGCACCCGTCCCCATCGCCAGCGACAGCCGCGGATTCGTCGACGTACACAACGCCTCGGCGGGGACATCGCAGATATCGCCGGCGAAGATCGAAATCCTCATCCTTTCTCCGCCTCTCCGCGTGCTCCGCGTGAAACGTCCCCTTGAGCCATCGAGCTCAAATACGAATACATCTTCCACCGCGCATCGACGTCATGCTGGGCAGCCGCGATGTCCTCCGCTGACAGATCGTGGAAGCGGTTCTCGGTCTTCAGGAACTCGCCGACTGGATGCTTCAACGTCCGCGAATCGAGCTGCAGCGCGTTCTCGCCGTTCTTCGCGCGATCGGGATTGAAGCGGTACAGCAGCCACTGTCCCGCTTCGACGATCGACTTCTGATGCTGCAGCGCGGTGCCCATGTCGATTCCGTGCGCGATGCAGTGGCTGTACGCGATGATCAACGACGGTCCGTCGTAGGCCTCGGCCTCGATGAACGTGCGCAGCGTGTGCTCGTCGCGCGCGCCCATGGCCACGCTGGCCACGTACGCATTGCCGTACGTCATCGCCATCAGGCCGAGGTCTTTCTTCGCCGACGGCTTGCCGGCTGCGGCGAAACGCGCCGTGGCATTGCGCGGCGTCGCCTTCGACATTTGCCCGCCGGTATTCGAATAGACCTCGGTGTCAAGCACGAGGATGTTCACGTTGCGGCCGCTGGCCAGCACGTGATCGAGGCCGCCAAAGCCGATGTCGTACGCCCAACCGTCTCCGCCGACAATCCAGACGGATTTCTTGACTAATGAGTCGGCGATCGCGAGAAGCTGCTGCTCGTCGGTCGGATCGAGCTTGTGCATCCGTGTCGATAGTTCGACGCGGCGCAGACGAGCCTTCAGCATCTCGACTCGTTGCCGCTGCTCGAAAATCTCGGCCTCGGTAACCTGCGGACAATCGATGATGGCGCGACAGAGGTTCTCGCCGATGGCCACCGCGAGACGCTCGAGGATCTCGACCGCGAACTGCCGCTGCTTGTCGAGCGAAAGGCGAAAGCCGAGGCCGAATTCGGCGTTGTCTTCGAAGAGAGAGTTCGCCCAGGCCGGACCGCGGCCGTCCGCATTCTTCGACCACGGCGTCGTCGGCAGATTGCCGCCGAAGATCGACGAGCAGCCGGTCGCGTTCGCGACCACGGCGCGATCGCCGAACAGCTGCGTCATCAGTTTCAGGTAGGGAGTTTCGCCGCAGCCGGAGCAGGCGCCGGAGAATTCGAAGAGCGGCTCCTGCAACTGCTGTTGGCGGATCAATCCCGCATTGATTTCGCGGCGGTCGCGCTGCGGCAGTTTGAGGAAGTAGTCCCAGTTCGCGCGCTCCGCCTCGAGCAGCGGCTGCTGCGGCTGCATGTCCAGCGCTTGAAGCTCGGGATTGACCTTGCTGCGAGCCGGACAGACGTCGACGCAGATCTTGCAGCCGGTGCAATCCTCCGGCGCGACCTGGATCGTGTACACCAGACCCGCCCAATCCTTGTGCATCGGCTTCAGCGACTTGAACGTCGGCGGCGCGTCCGCGAGCAGCGCCGGATCGTAGGCCTTGATGCGAATGGCCGCGTGCGGACAGACCATCGCGCACTTGCCGCACTGGATGCACGCCGCGGTCTCCCACGCCGGGATCTCCTGCGCCAGGTTGCGCTTCTCGTACCGCGCGGTGGCGGTGGGGAAGGTGCCGTCGCACGGCATCGCGCTGACCGGCAGCGCGTCGCCGCGGCCACCGATGATTTCGAAGAGAACATCGCGCACGAAGGCGGGCGCGCTGTCATCCTGAGCCGCCGGAGGCGTCGTAGCCGAAGGCGAAGCGCCGCAGGACGGTCGAAGGACCCCCTCAGTGCTTGCATCGTGAAAAACGAGGGGGTCCTTCGACCGTCCTGCGGCGTTCCGCGCTTCGCGCTCCAACGCCTCCGGCGGCTCAGGATGACAGTGCTCGTGCGTGACGACAATCTCGTGCAGGTTCGCGAGCGTGGCATCGATCGCGCGCAGATTCTTCTGCACCACCGCTTCGCCTTTGCGTGCGTACGTCTTGCGCACCGCGGAGCAGATGGCGTCAAGCGCCTCATCGAACGGCAACACCTCCGCGCAGGCGAAGAACGCCACCTGCATGATCGTGTTGATGCGGTTGCCCATGCCCGACTCGCGCGCCACGCGCGACGCGTCGATGACGAAAAGCTTCGCGTTCCTCGCCGCCAGTCCCTCGCGGATGTGCGCGGGCAACTCCTCGAACGAATCGATCGCCGCGTTGAGCAGGAACGTTCCGCCCGGCGCGAGGTTCTTCAGCACGTCGTTGTGCTGCACGAGCGACATCTGATGGCAGGCCACGAACTGGGCGTGCTCGATCAGATACGGCGCGCGGATCGGCGCCGGTCCGAAGCGGAGATGCGACACCGTCACCGCGCCGGCCTTCTTCGAGTCGTAAACGAAGTAGCCCTGCGCGTAGCGGCCCGTATCGCCGATGATCTTGCAGCTGTTCTTGTTCGCGCCGACCGTTCCGTCCGAGCCGAGGCCGTAGAACATCGCGCGAACGACATCGTCGGTCTCGACGGTGAACGACGGATCGAAGTCGATGCTGAGGTTCGTCACGTCATCGCGAATGCCGACCGTGAAGTGGCGAAGCGGCTTTTTGTCTTTGAGCGAATCGAACACGCCTTTGGCCATGGCCGGCGTGAACTCCTTCGACGACAACCCAAAACGTCCTCCGGTGACGATCGGAACGTCGCGATCCGCTTCGCGCAACGCCGTGACGACGTCGAGATAGAGCGGCTCGCCGGCGCTGCCCGATTCCTTCGACCGGTCGAGCACCGCGATCGCACGCACCGTCTGCGGTAGCGCATTCGCGAATCGCTCGACGTCGAACGGACGGAAGAGCCGCACGTTGACCACGCCGACTTTCTCGCCGCGCGCGTTCAACGCCTCGACCGTCTCGCCGATCGTCTCGCACGCCGATCCCATCGCCACGATCACCCGATCCGCATCGGGCGCGCCGCGGTACTCGTACGGCGCGTACGAACGGCCGGCGCGCTTCGCGAAACGCTCCATCGTCTCGACGACGATTCCGACGCAGTCGCGGTAGAACGGATTGGCACGCTCGCGCGACTGGAAAAAAACGTCCGGATTCTGCGCGGTGCCGCGCATGACCGGATGGTCGGGCGTGAGCGCGCGCGAGCGGTGATCGAAGATGAGTTCCAGATCGATCATCGCGCGCATCTGGGCGTCGGTCAGCAACGTCACTTTCGCGATCTCGTGCGACGTCCGGAAACCGTCGAAGAAATGGAGGAACGGTATCCGCGACTCCAGCGCCGCCGCCTGCGCGATGAGCGCGAAGTCGTGCGCTTCCTGCACGCTCGACGAGCAGAGCATCGCCCACCCCGTTCCGCGCGCGGCCATGACGTCGCTGTGATCGCCGAAGATCGACAGCGCATGCGTGGCCAGCGACCGCGCTGCGACGTGAAACACCGCAGGCGTCAACTCGCCGGCGATCTTGTACATGTTCGGGATCATCAGCAGCAGTCCCTGCGAGGCGGTGAAGGTCGTGGCCAGCGATCCGGTCTGCAGCGCGCCGTGTACCGCGCCGGCCGCTCCCGCTTCGCTCTCCATCTCGACCACCGATGGCACAGTCCCCCACAGATTCGGCCGCTTCTGCGCCGCCCAGTCGTCAGCCCACTCGCCCATGTTCGACGCCGGCGTGATCGGATAAATCGCAATCACTTCGTTGAGCGCATACGCCACGCGCGCGGCGGCTTCGTTGCCGTCGATCATCGCTTCGGACGCTTGCTCGATCAGCGGCTTGACGGTCTGCGATTTATCGGTCGGCGACGCGGGAGCCTCGGCGAGGATTGTCATGAAAATGACGATATCGGCGGCCCAACCATCGACCGATGATGCCCGTCATGCGCCGAGGTGACGGACGTCACCCGATGGCTAGCGCGCGCATGTCGTCGTAGACGGCGTTGACGTCGTTGCTGAGCATGCGCAGAACGCTGAACCAGATCGCCGGCGTTTTTTCGAGCGACCGCAGAAACGCCTCGCGCTCGACGAAGCCGACCTCGCAGTCCGTAAGCGCCACCGCCGAACAGTCGTGCGGATGCTCCATCACCACGGAGCTCAATCCCAGAATCCGTCCCGGATTGATGACCCGCAACGGCTTCGGCTCCCCCTCGCGCGGCGAAAACACCAGCTCGACGTCGCCGGCATGAAGGACATACACCCCCGCGGGCGACTCCCCCTCCATGAACAGCATCTCCCCGGCAGCGCGATGCTCGCGCCGTTCAACCGCCTTCAGAGGTGTTTCCGTCAACGGCCAGAAGGTAACGGCAACGTCCGCAGGTGGGTTGTGATGATCGCTACACGTCGATGTGCGACATGCTCGTTCAATGTTCACCGACCTCCGTGCAGTTCTTTACCCAATCGCTCGCTCGGTGGGTCAACCGCTGCATCACTGCTCAACCCGTGACCGCGCGTTTTCGCCCTTCAGGGTCAACAAAGCTGCCAAAAAGACCGATTTACAGCCGTTTTCGTGCGGCACCGATCTTGATCTAGTTCTGCCCTTCGACCCCGCGAAAATTGACGTTTTACGAAGGGAAAGTAATGAAGAGAATCTCTCTCGTCCTGGTCGCTCTGTTTTTCGCTGTATCCATCTACGCCCAACCGGTGACTCCTCCGGGGCAGGCAAAGAAGTTCCCCTCGCTCGATGAGCAACTCAAGAAAGCGCACGCCGAACCCGGCAGCGAGCTCGAAAAGCTGATCAAACAGAATCAGGACTTCACCAAGCTCAAAGACAAAGACGCGGACGATCCGATCGTTCCACCCTGGCTCAAAGTCTACTGGCGCAAGGGACATCCCGAAGCCAACTACGACAACGACAACGATCCGACGGGGGGCTATCCCCTCGTACTGAAAGAAGTCCTGGAGTGGATGATGACGCACCAGGATCTCAAGCCGGGACATGCGGAGGCGAGCCTGCCGCCCGGCCGGAACTTCCAGGATCTCGATGCGGACGACGAAGAAGGAACGGCGTCGGCGATGGGCTTTCGGCGCATCACGGCCCTCGGCGCAACGGCCGGAACGAACGTCCGCAGCTCCGGTGCGCAGACGGTTTCGCGCAGCGAATCGGACATCCGCATCAATTACTGGAATCCGAGCAAGATCATCGCCGCCTCCAACAACATCGGCGGCTCGGGCATGCAGGGCGAGTACTACTCCACCGATGGCGGCGTGACCTGGGGGCAGAGCAACCTCCCTCTCGCCAGCGGCGACGCGTTCCATTCCGATCCGACGGTCGACTGGAGCTCCGATGGCACCGCGTGGTCGACCACGATGGGCATCAACTCCGCGCAGACCGTCCTCAAAGTCCAGTCGTACAAATCGACGAACGGCGGCGCGACGTGGACGTTCGACGGAACGATCTCCGGCACGCAGACGAACACCGACAAACAGATGCAGTGGATCGACCACAGTGCGACGTCGGCGTTCGCGAACAACAACTACGTCATCTGGCACAACGGCAACCCCGCCTTCATGAATCGCCGGACGTCCACCGGATGGGGAACGCCGATCCAGGTCAGTGATGCGCAGGCCACCGGCACCTGCATCGGCGCCGACGTGAAGACCAACTCCGCCGGCGACGTCTTCGGTTTCTTCCCCGACACCGGCTCGCGCGGCATCTTTGTGGTCAAGTCGACCAACGGCGGCGCCAGCTACGGCACGCCGGTGAAGATCAGGACCACGTTCCGCGGCTATGACATCGGCGTTCCGTCGTTCAACAGCCGCCGCGCGCTGGTTTACGTTTCCGGCGGCGCGTACAAGAACGGTACGACGAACAACGTCTACGCAGTCTGGACGGATCTCTCCGGCGATTCCGGCTGCGCCAGCACGACGAGCGAGCCCGGCTCGAGCGTCACGTCGACGTGCAAAACGCGCATCTGGTTCACCCGCTCCACCGACGGCGGCGCAACGTGGAGCGCCGCGATCAAGTTGAACAACCAGAGCGGCCTCAATGACCAGTTCAACCCATTCCTCGCCGTCGATGAGACGAACGGAAACCTCGGCGCGATCTACTACGACACCGTCGCCGATTCCGGCCGCAAGAAGGTCGACATCTACTACCAGTTGTCCACCGACGGCGGCGCCACCTGGCAGACCGCGGTCAAGGTGACGACGGCCATGACCGACGAGACGGTCACCGGCGCCGATTCCGGCAACCAGTTCGGCGACTACAACAGCCTCTCCGGCTACGCCAACGCGTTCTTCCCCTCCTGGACCGACCGCCGCAACAACGCAAAGGAGGAGATCTGGACGGCGAAGGTGACGACGTCGACGACGGCCACGTTCTCCATCTCCGGCAATGCCGGCACGACCGGCGCGACGCTCTCCACGAGCGGCGGCTCGGCGACCAGCGACGCGTCGAGCAACTACACGATCGCCAACCTCGCAGCCGGCACGTACACCGTGACGCCGACCAAGAGCGGCTGCACCTTCTCGCCCACCTCGAGCTCCGTCACGATCACTTCGGCGAACGTCACGGGCGTCAACTTCACCGCCTCATGCAGCGCGCCGACCTTCTCGATCAGCGGCAACGCCGGCACCACCGGCGCCACCGTCACCGCGGGATCGTCGTCCACCACGAGCGATGCATCGAGCAACTATTCGATGTCCGGCTTCGTCGCCGGAACCTACACCGTGACGCCGAGCAAGTCGGGCTGCACGTTCTCCCCCGCCTCCAGCTCCGTCACCATCACTTCGTCCAACGTGACGGGAATCAACTTCACCGCCACCTGCGGCACCGGCGACACGCAGCTGACCAGCGGCGTCGCACTGAGTGGCGAAAGCGTGGCCCTGAACGCGTGGAAGTACTACTACATCAGCGTTCCGGCCGGCGCGACGAACCTGACCTTCACCACCACCAATGCCACGTCCGACGTTGACATCTACACGCAGTTCAACGCCAAACCGACATTGACGACCTACATCTGCCGGCCGTACACCTCGTCCGGCAACGAGACCTGCTCCGCCACCAATCCCTCTTCGGGCACCTGGTGGGTAGGCGTGAACGGCTACACCGCCGGCAGCTACACCATAACCGCCACGGTGACGACGCCTGTCGCCACCTACTCGATCTCCGGCAGCGCCGGCACGTCGGGCGCAACCGTCACCGCCGGGTCGCAGGGCGCGACCAGCGACGGGTCGAACAACTACGTCATCAGCGGCCTCGCCAACGGCACCTACACCGTGACGCCGAGCAAGAGCGGTTGCACGTTCTCGCCAACCACTCTCTCGGTGACCATCGCCGGCGCGAACGTGACCGGCAACAACTTCACGGCATCGTGCAGCTCATCGACGCTCTTCTCGAACGGATTCGAAAGCATGACCGGTTGGGCCACCGCGCAAGTCTCCGGCACCGGCGGCGCCTGGACCATCGTCACAGCGGGCACGCATCCGGTCATCTCGCCGCACGGCGGTAGCGACCTCGCGCGATTCAACTCCTACGATTCCGCGAGCGGCTCGCAGACGCGCATTTATCAGACCACCGGCTTCGCCATCCCGGGCACGGCCACCACGGCTACGCTGAAGTTCTGGGTCTATCACGACACCGGCTACTCCACCGCTGCCGACCGCGTGCAGGTGCAGGCCTCGACAACCGGCACCTGGGCCAACGTCGGCACCGCCATCAACCGCTACGACGGCACGACCGGCTGGAAACAACACACCATCGACCTGACCGCCTACAAAGGCACGACCGTCCAACTAGGCTTCCTCGGCATCAGCGTCTTCGGCAACGACGTCTACATCGACGACGCCATCGTCACGACGCCGTAAACCGCATCACTCCGCATTCGCAAAAGGGGAGGGCTCACGCCCTCCTCTTTTGTAGCTCTGGATGCGCCTTTCACGCGCCGGCCGCGTGGTTCTCGACCAGGCCTTCAAACACCTGCAGCGCGAGATCGACGCGGCCTAACGGCGCTGAGACCTGCACGCCGGCGACGCGGTCGCGGACACGTTCGAGCGTTTCGCGGGCGATGGCGATGCCTTCGCGGAGGCCGTGCTCTTTGCTCTTTTCGCTGGCGATGCGCATGCGTTCCATCACTTCGTCGGTCACCGACACGCCGGGCACTTCGTTGTTCATGAACTGCGCGTTGCGATACGAGAGCAGCGGCCAGATTCCGGCGACGACCGGCAATTGCATGTCGCCGATCTGCGCGAGGAATCGTTCCAGCACCGCCACATCGAAGACGGGCTGCGTGATGCAGTACTCGGCGCCGGCTTTCACTTTCCAGTCGAGGCGGCGAAGCTCGTAGTCGAGGTCCATGTGGCCGGGATTGACGCCGACGCCGATCGTGAACTGCGTCGGCTCGCCGAATGGATTGCCTCCGAGGTCGAGGCCGTGGTTCATCAGGTTGGCCATGTTCGTCAGGCCGATCGAATCGATGTCGAACACCGCGGTCGCGTCGGGATACGGCCCCATCTTCGGAGGATCGCCGGTGATGAGCAGCAGGTTGCGGAGGCCGAGGGCGGCGCAGCCGAGGAGGTCGGAATGCATGCCGAGGAGGTTGCGGTCGCGGCAGCAGTAGTGGAGGACCGTTTCGATCCCGACGCGCTGCTGCAGCAGGACGGCGACCGCGATCGCGCCCATGCGGTTCTGCGCGCGCGGACCGTCGGGAACGTTGACGGCGTCGACGCCGGCCGCTTTGATCGCGCGAACCGACTCGATCATCTTGTCGGGATTCGGTCCTTTCGGCGGCGTGATCTCGATCGTCGTGACGAACTCGCCGCCGGCGATGCGTTTGCCCCAGTTCGAGCGCGCGGCCATAGGCACCGAGGCTTTCGAGTCGGAGTGGCTCGCATCGGCTTCGCGCTCGACGATCACGAATGAGCGGCGCGGCGACAGCGGGCGCACGGCGTCGGCCATGATCTTGATGTGCTCTGGTGTCGTGCCGCAGCAGCCGCCGAGAAACTTGACTCCCTTGTGAATGAGCCGTTTCGCATACTTGGCCATGTAATCGGGTGAGGCCATGTACATCTGCCGCCCGTTCACCTCGCGCGGAAGACCGGCGTTCGGTTGCGCCGAAATCTTCTTGGCCGTGACGGCGGTGATCTCCTCGATGGCGTCGAGCATGACGTCGGGACCGACGGAGCAATTGAGTCCGATGACGTCGGCGCCGGCGAGATCGAGCCGCTGCGCGATGGTGCGCGGCTTGTCGCCGTAGATCGTGGCGCCGTCGTTGCCGATGGTCATCTGCGCAACGATGGGAAGCGAGCAGATGTCGCGAATGGCGGCAATGCCCTGCTCGATCTCGGCGATGTTCGACATGGTCTCGAGCACGAAAAGATCGACGCCGGCGTCGCGCAGCGCCGCGGCCTGTTCGCGGAAATACTCGCGCGCTTCGGCGAGCGAGGTCGGTCCATACGGCTCGATTCGGATGCCGAGCGGACCGATCGCTCCGGCGACGAAGACGGAGTCGCCCGCCGCCTCGCGCGCCAGCGCCGCGCCGCGCTCGTTGATGGCGCGCAACTCGTCCTCGATGCCGAAGCTGCGCAGCTTGATGCGGTTCGCGCCGTAGGTGTTGGTCTCGATGATCTCCGCACCGGCGCGCACGTACTGCTTGTGCACTTCGCGCACGATCTCCGGATTGCGGAGATTCAGCTCGTCGTAACACTTGTTGATGAAGACGCCCTTTGCATAAAGCATCGTCCCCATCGCGCCATCGAAGAGGTAGATGTGTTCGTCAGCGATTGCCTGAATGAAGTCGCGCATAAGAAAAAAGCCCCACGCCGGAATCGACATGGGGCCAATCGAAAAACGAATTCGAACTTGCCGGCTATTTAGCTTTTTTTACCCTGGTTGCAAGCGACCCCAAATCAATCCAGCGAGTGGCGAGGTTAGGACGGGGACGCGGGTTTGTCAAACGCTGTCATCCTGAGCCGCCGAGCTGCGAAGGCGAAGCCGGAGCAACGTAGGACGGTCGAAGGATCCCCTTCGTGCTCGCCTCGTTCGTGCGCCGCCGCCCGTTCCGGGTTAGCAGGGTGGGGGTCCTTCGAACCGTCCTACGCCGTTCCGCGCTTCGCGCTCCCGCGGCTCCGGCGGCTCAGGATGACAGTGGCCTCACTGCCCAAACACGCGCTTCAATCGTCCCAGCACCCCTTCCACCTCCTGCCTGCTGCGGTCGACGTCGTTGGCCCATTTGCGGAACTGTTCGAACGTGATCGCGGCCGGCTCGTCGAAGTTGTCGCGGTCGAAGAAGACGTGGCGGACGATGTTGCCGAAGAAGCCGGCCGGGCAGGTGTGCGTCGGCGCGGTGCCGTCGAGGAAGACTTCGCGGATCGGACCGGGGCAGCCATCCTGCCAGAGCATGCCGGTTTCGGGATCGATGTTGCGGAAGGTCACGCCTTTCGGCGGACGCGGCTCGCCGCGCTGATGCGGGATGGCGCTCATGTACGCGCCCCAGATCGGGATGGCCGCTTCGCCGGATGAAAGCCGCAGCGGCGCGCCGTGATCGAAGCCGACCCAGACGCTGGTGACCATGTCCGTGGTGTAGCCGACGAACCAGGCGTCACGGTAATCGCTGGTCGTGCCGGTTTTGCCGGCGACGTACGCGAGGCCGTAGCGCTTCAGGCGCGCGGCCGTTCCGCGTTGCACGACGCCGCGAAGAAGCGTGTGCATGACGTACGTTGCGCCGGCGTCGGCCACGCGTTTTTGTTCGAGCTCGTGCGCGTAGAGGGTCTTGCCGGCGCGGTCGCGCACTTCGCGCAGAAGGAACGGTTCGACGCGGATGCCGAGGTTCGGGAACGGCGTGTACGCCGCGGTGAGCTCTCTCATCGAGACCTCGGTCACACCGAGCGGCAGCGCGGGGATGCGCGCGAAGTGTTCGTCGAATCCGAACTTCTCCGCCACGTTCACCACCTTCGACACGCCAATGTCTTCGGACAACCTCACGGTCGGAACGTTCAGCGAATGCTCGAAAGCCTCGCGAACGGTGACGCGGCCGCGGTAGCGATCGTCGTAGTTGTGCGGCTGCCACGTTTCGTTGCCGTTGACGGCCACGCTGACCGGCGCGTCGAGTAGGAGCGTCGACGTCGTCGCTTTCTTCGATGCGATCGCGGCGAGGTACGCGAAGGTCTTGAACGCCGATCCCGGCTGGCGATGCATGGCCGAGGTGCGGTCGAAGGGGGAGACGTTGTAGTCGCTGCCGCCGACCAGTGCGCGGATGCCGCCGTTGCGCGGATCGACGGAGAGCAGCGCCACCTGCAGCGGCTCGCTGCGCGCCTGCGCGCGGAGCCATGCATGCGTCGCTTCGAGTTGCGCCGGTGCGCGCGCGGCCACGCGTTCGGCGTTGCGCTGCGCGTCGGGATCCATTTCGCAGACGATCGTGAGCGCGCCTTCGATGACCGGGCGGACGCCGATCTCTTTGACGATCTCTCCGCGAAGGGCGCGTAAGTAAAACGGATAGGGTGCCTGCAGGATCGTCCCGCCGGTGAATTCGACGTCGCGATTCTTTGCCGCGGCGAACTCAGCGTCGGTGATCCAGTCGTGATCGTGCATGACGCCGAGGATGGCGTCGCGGCGGGCGCGGGCGATGTCGGGACGCTTTTCGGGCGTGTCGCGATTCGGCGCGCGGATCATGCCTGCGAGAACGGCCGCTTCGTCGACGCGCAACTCCGACGGGCGCTTGTTGAAATAGAGGCGCGCCGCCTCGTCGATGCCGAGTACCGGCTTGCCGGCGTTGTGCCCGAGGTAGACGTCGTTGAGGTAGACCTCGAGGATCTCGTTTTTCGGCATGCGCGCGTCGAGCAACATGGCCAGAAAGATCTCGGTGATCTTGCGGCGCCACGTTCGCTCCTGCGAAAGGAAGCGCGTCTTGATGATCTGCTGATCGATCGTGGAGCCGCCCGCGGCGATGCCGTGCGCGCGCAGGTTCGTGAAGAGCGCGCGCGCCATTCCGATCGGATCGATGCCGATGTGATGATGGAAACGAACGTCTTCGGCCGCAAGAAAGGCGTTCGACACGTGCGCCGGAATCGACTGCAGCGTGACCGGCGGCGTGATGCGCCAGTCGATGCCGTACAGCGTGGCCACACGCATCGGATTGCTGCGCGCGGAGGAGACGATGATCGTCGGCGCGCGCCAGGAATGGTTCACGAGCTCACGCGTGAGGCGGCGATTGAGGATGAAGAGGTAGATGCAAAACGCCTCGCCGATGACGAAGACGATGATTGCGATGGCTGCAAGCCATCGCGGAAGCCGTTGCATGCGTGACAATCGCGACATCTTCGTCTACATTGAAATTCGTGCAACGCGGTTGCCACGCAGCACAAATTTTTTTCTTTCGAACAACGTACGGCTCCCCACCGACTCAGTTTTGAATAGGAGAGAAATCCATGGCTGCCAAGAAGAAGTCCTCGAAGAAATCTGCCAAGAAGTCGTCGTCGAAGAAGTCCGCACCGAAGAAGTCCGCCAAGAAGGCCGCATCGAAGAAGCCGTCTTCGAAGAAGGGCGCGAGCAAGAAGGCTTCGAAGAAAGCGTCGTCGAAGAAGGCTTCGGCATCTTCGAAGAAAGCGCCTGCGAAGAAAGCCTCGAAGAAAGCTGCTTCGAAGAAAGCTGCGAAGAAGGCTCCTGCGAAAAAAGCCGCAGCGAAGAAAGCTCCTGCGAAGAAGGCCTCGTCGAAGAAGCGCAGTTCCGCGAAGAAGAGCGGGGCGCTTTCCAGCGCACGCAGCGTGATCAGCAAAGTGGTCAGCACCGTGAAGGACACCGCGTCCGACATCGGCCAGGCGGTCTCGAACGCGATGCCCGGCGGCGAAAGCAGCGGCGGTTCGAGCTCCTCCGGTTCGAGCAACTAGTAGAGCGCAAGCGCAGTGCGGCCCGGCATCGCCGGGCCGCGCAGCTCGTGAGCCGCGCTCAAGCGCGCTCCCAATTCCGCCGCCTCATCCACCCATGGCTGAAACCGGCAATCCGCCGGCGAACGATCGCGCTAACTCGCGCTGTCGAAGACCTTGCGGATCCGCCGCGAGAAGTACTTGGGCGGTAAGCCGCCGTTCCATTTGCGGAGCGTTTTGGCTTTGCGGAAGGATTGCATTGCCTGGTCTTTGTAGCTGTCGTCGGCTTCGAAGGCGTATTGGGAGTATTGCGAGGCGCCGAGGAAGGCCCAGATGTAGCCGTTCTTCGGCATTTCGTCCGCGAGCGTGCGGAACTTCTTTGCGGCGTCGTCAAACTCGCCGCTGAAGTAGCTTTCCAGAGCGTCGCGGACGCGCTTGGAAGGGTCGGCGAAAACGAGCGAAGTAGCTTGCGTGGGACGCGTTGGAATCGCGGTCGACGGCGGCGCGGGCGCGCCGGGGGCGGGCGCGAGGTCGGCGATCGTGGCGGCGTTCTGGGCCGAGGCGATCGCGGCATTCAGGTCGTCGTTGGATCGCGCGTTTCCGATCTTCGTCAGCGCGTCGGTGAGTGCCTGCGTGGCCTGGCCGTATTGCGGGGTGTTGCCGGCTTTGCGCTGCATCGCGGCGGCGAGACGCGTTTTGGCTTGATTGATTTCCGCGTTTGCGCGCTGACGGAGTGCGGGGTCGATCGACGGCGCGGCCGGCTGCACCGGAACGGGAACAGGCACCGGCACGATACGCGGCTGCGGCGCGGGAGGTTGCGGCTCGGGCGGCGGCGGCGCGCTGGCTTGGGCGAGTTTTCCTTTCGCGCGCGACATCAGCGTCTCGATCGAGCCGAGGTTTTCTTCGCCGGGTCCGGAGGCCTTTTCAAGATCGCTGATGGCCTGTTCGTACTTGCCGGTATTCAGGTAGGCGATGCCGCGGTAGTAGTACGGGTGATAGTTGATGAAGATCGCGCCGTAGGTCCGGGCCTTGTCGTTCTCTTTGGAGTTGCCGTTGATGGCAGCAGTCATCTTCGAAATGACCGTGGACCACTGGCCGTTGCGCGCGGCTTTCAAACCGTCGTCGTAGTCGTCGTACCACGACGCGAAGGCCGCGGTGGCAGCGAGGAAGAGTGCGAATCCGATCGTGACGCTGCGCGCGGATTTCATGGTTTCGTGACTTCCTTTTGAAGCTCGTCGAAATTGACCGGGTCGAAATCGAAGCGTTTCTTCACATGCTGTCCCGCTTCGACGGTGACGCTCATCGTCTGCGACTTACCCTTCGTATCCGACATCGTGACGGTGTACTTGCCGGGATCGAGTTGGATGCTTGTCGGTGTCGATTTGTCGTCGTCGGTGATGTCGATCGACTTCCCTTTGTCATCGACGATCTTGTCGAGCTCGCCCCATGGCGATGCCGACAGCAACAGGACGCCTTTGCCGGCCGGGATTGGCGCGGTCGATGTTGGCGCGGTGGTGGTTACGACTGTCGTGCTGGTCGGTGCAACGATGGACGACGGCTGGTTTTTCTTCCAGTACCAGTAGCCGCCGCCGAGGACGATGACGAGCGCGGCGGCGATGCCGAGCATCATTCCGGTGTTGCTCTTTTTCGGAGCGAACGAGGACGGCGAGATCTGGCGCTCGATCATCGTCGCTTCGGCGGCGTTGGGGCCGCTCCACTTCTGCTCGGCCGCGGTCGGCGCCGCGGTGGAGGCTAGACGTTCCATCACCGTCGCTTCGTCGCTGCCGGCGCGGGTTGATTGCGGGCCGGGCATCGTGCCTGTCGGTCCGAGGTTGCGCTCCATCACCGTCGCTTCGTCGCTGCCGATCTTCGTTCCGGTCGGGCCGGTGCGCGGCGGCGGCATCGTAGGCATCGACGTCTCGGCCTGCGTCGGCTGGCCGGTCATCGTCTGCTGCGTGGCCTGCTGGCCTCCGCTGTACGTTGCGCCCGGACCGCTTGCAGTGAACTTCGGCAGCTCGGCCAGCGTCTGCGCGCCGGAGAGCGTGATCATCCGCTCGCCGAGTCCGTATTTCTGGTCCGGCGGAACGGTGTTGCGGATTGCTTCGAGGGCGTGCTCGAAATCGGCGGCGGTCGCGTAGCGGTTGTCGCGGCTCTTCTCGAGCGACTTCATGATCACCGACTCGACCTGCGGCGGAACCTTCACGGCCGGATTGAGATCGTGGATCGGCAGCGGCTTCTCGGTGACGTGCTTGAGGATGTAGCCGTGCGGGTTGGTGGCCTGGAACGGCGCGCGGCCGGCCAGCATCTCGTACATGACGATGCCGAAGGAGTAGAGGTCGGAGCGCGGATCGAGATGCTCGCCTTCTTTGAGAAAACCGGCCTGCTCGGGCGAGGCATACTTCAGCTTCCCCAAAAACATACCGGTCTGCGTCAGACCCTGGCTGCCTTCCCCTTCCGCGAGCTGCTTGGCGATGCCGAAGTCGATGACCTTGACCAGCAGTTTTCCGTGGTGGTCCTGCGACAGCATGATGTTCTCGGGCGAGATGTCGCGGTGGATCAGGCCCATCGAGTGCAGGTGATCGAGTCCGCTCAGTGCCTGAATCGAGATTTCAATCGCCAGGCGCGCAGGCATCGCGCCGTTCTGGCCGATCCACTTCTGAATGTTGGTGCCGTCGATGAACTCCCAGACCATGTAGTAGGAGCCGTCGTCGAGCTGGGCGAAGTCGTAGAGCATCGCCAGGTTTTTGTGCTTGATCATCGTCGACGTGCGCGCCTCCTGGAGGAAGCGCTGCATGCCCTGATCGTCCGCGGCCACGTTCGGCCGCATGATCTTGATGACGCGGAGTTCGTTGAGATGGATGTGGCGGACTTTGAAGATCTCGCCCATGCCGCCGATGCCGAGGCGGTCGAGGATCTGGTACTTGCCGTCGAGGAGCTTCGACGAATAGGTGCGCTGGAACACGGTGACTCGCTCGCCGCACGCGGGGCATTGTTCGAGGCTCATGTCGATCGGCTGTTTGCAGCGGAGGCAGTTGATCTGGGTCATGTTTGTCCCCGTAGTGGATTCGCGATCAAGTCGGGGGCCGGGAGTCGGGGGTCGGGGGTCGGAGCGCACCAACGGAATTGCTCCGACACCCTACTCCCTACTCCCGACTCCCGTTTTCAATGGTCTCTCAATACATAACTGCACGCCGGATCGGCGCCGAAGCGCACCACGTCTCCCGGCTTCAACACCGCTTTGTCGATGCGGGTGTTGTTGACATACGTTCCGTTGGCGGACTTTAGATCTTCGAGCGTCAGCGAGCTGCCGGCCATAGTGATGCGGGCGTGGCGGCGGGAAACGGCCGGATGCGCGAGCACGACCGAACAGGTACGGTCGCGGCCGACCATGATGCTGTCGCCGCTCAGCGAGTGTTTTTCGTTCGCTTCGGCCTTCACGTGGACGAGCTGCCATTGCGGCGGTGCGTTGGGCGGAGGAACGGCTGCCGGAATCGGGCGCATCGTCGGCGTGTATCCGGGGCGGAGGTTGTACTCCTCGAGCGCCTCGAAAAACTGTCGCGCCGATTCGTAGCGCTGCTCCATGCGCGGATGCATCGCGCGCAGCACGATCGCTTCGAGGTCGGCATCGATCTCAGGGCGGAAGGCGCGCGGCGGTTGCTTCTCGCCGCGATAAATCGCATCGATCAGCTTCGGCAGCGAGCGGCTGTTGAACGGCAGCGCCCCGGTGAGCATCTCGTAGAGAACGACGCCGGCGGAGTAGACGTCGCTCTTGGCGCCGGCATCCTTCGGCTCGCGGATCTGCTCGGGCGACATGTAGTGCGGTGTGCCGAGGAGGAAGCCGGACTTCGTGAGGACAGTCTGGCCGCTGCCGGTGCCCCCTTCCTTGATCTTGGCGATGCCGAAGTCGGTCACTTTGACGACGCCGGCTCGGGCACCTTCGCGGATCAGGTTGGCCGGCTTGATGTCGCGATGCACGATCCCTTTTCCGTGCGCGTAGACGAGCGCTTCGAGCAGGCATTGCGCGGTGGTGATGGCGTCGGCGATCGGCAGCGCGCCGCGTTCGGTGAGCAGGACGTCGATCGGCGTCCCTTCGACCAGCTCCATCACCAGCACCGCGTGATCGGCGTTGTTGATGAATTCGTAGAAGCGGGTGATGTAGCGGTGGCGCAGCTTCTCGAGGATGTGCGCTTCCTTGACGAAGCGCTTGCGGGCCGTGACTTCGCCGGCCAGCTCTTCGCTCATGACTTTGAGGACGACCTCGTAGTCGGCGGGAAGGATGTCGGTGCGCGACATGGTGCGGCCGACGTAGACGTGGCTCATGCCGCCTTCGCCGAGCTCGCGCTCGATGCGGTAGTTGCCGACGACGTTGCCGATCATTTCAGCGCACCCTCTTCATCCCAGTAGAAGCCTTCGTCGCACAGCGGCATGAACAGGTATTTGTGCGAGCCGACCCGGACGATGTCTTTCGGCAAAAGGTCGCGCCGCGGCTCGATCTCCGCGTCGTTGACGTACGTCCCATTCGTGGAGTTGTGGTCCATCAAAATGAACCGTCTCTCCTCGGGGCGGAACACGAGATCGGCGTGATGCGACGACGCCTGATCATCATTGACGACGATGTCGGATCGGCGATCGCGTCCGAGAACGTTGCGCCCGATGCGGACCGGAAACGATTCGCCGCGCGCCGCACCATTCAATCCGACGAGCCAGCCGACGACATACCGCTTCGGAGCCGCGAGCGGATCGAGTTTCTGCACCGCCACCGTGCGCTCCACCGGCTGGTCGGCCAGCGCGACGGCGGAGTCGCGATTCATCGTTGGAGGCGGAACGGCGGTCGGACGGCGGACCGGTTCGGGCGGAACGGCAACGGGCCGCGAAGGTTCGCCGAATCGCGTCGGACGGACCACCGGGACGTCGGATTCAGCGTTCTCCGCGGGGCAATACGGACAAAGGTCCCAGCTCTCGTCGATGAAATGCCCGTTCTCACACCGCTTGTCAGCCACGTTTCAATGCCTCACGCATGGAAGGCGACCGCAACCGCGTTGCGCCCGCCGAAGTAGATGATGTCGCCGTCTTTGAGGAATCGCTTGTCGATCTTCTGGTCGTTGACGTAGGTCCCGTTCGACGAATTCCGGTCGATCAACAGCACTTTGCCGTCGATCGAGACCACTTCCGCATGCAGCCGGGAGACCTTGGGATTCTCCAATACGATCTCACACATTGCCGTTTCCCGTCCCACGCGGATGCCCGATCCGCCGAGGCCGAGGCGCTCGCCGGCGCGGGTGCCGTTGAGGATGGTGAACTTGCCGAGCATCAGCGGCGCACCGGCCGGCGCGCTGCTCGGCGAGACGACGCGCTCGGTGGTCACTTTGAGCATGTCCAGCGGGATGCGCGGACGTCGCACGCGCGGGATGGCCAGTCCGATCACGATCGCAGCCAACGCCCCGCCGGCGCCGATGCTGGCCACCGGATGCTTGCGCCAGAGCGGCATCGACTGCAGCGCGCGATCAGTATCGTGGCGGAAGCGGATGACGTCGGGCGAGTTCGGGAAGATGTTGCTCGCGCTGGCCAGCTCGGTCGAGGCCAGCGTCCACTTGCCGTCCTGCGCGGCATCGAGCGAGGCGCGGTAGTGCTGATCAAATTCGCCTTCCACATTCACCGGCACGTTCGCCTCGCGCAGAAAACTGCGCGCGACGTTGATCGGGACGAGGAACTTGATCGCTTCCGCGTCGGTGCGTCCCCACGTGGAGATGCCGATCACCTCGCCCCCGCGATTGACGGCCGGTCCGCCGGAGTTGCCGCGATAGATGGCCACATTCGACTGAAACACCGGGGTGTTGGTGACGTCGCGCTTGATGGCGGTGATGATGCCGGGATTGAACGTCGCCTCGAGATCGCTGTCGCGCGAGAGCCAGCCGCCGATGACGTCGTCGGTGCTGCTGGCGACAGCGGGATAACCGACCGACCAGATAGACTCGCCGACGCGCGTGGAGTCGGAGTCGCCGAGCGTGAGCGCGGGGAGGTTCTTGTGATTGACGCGCAGCAGCGCGAGGTCGGTGCCGCGCTCAGCCAGCGGGGGGGAGAGGCGGTCGATGGTGAACGGCAGCTTCTCGCCGTTCGACAATTCGACTTCGTTTGTAATCTTCACCTGGTCGAGCTGCCCGTAGCGCATGACGATCGTCACTTGCCGATCGAGCAGGTCGTCGCGGTAGAGCGCGCGCAACGTATCGACGGGAAACGTTTTGAGCAGCGCGGCAATCGCGCCGTTCCGCATCAGCGCTGTTCGTACCGTCTCCGGGTCGCGCGTCGGCGTCACGACGTGCGCGCAGGTGACGATCGCGCCGTTTGGGTGAACGATGAAGCCGGTGCCGGAGCCGCCCGCACCCGTCGGAACGCCCTCGTTGTCTTTGTTGTAGACACCGTGGAGTTCGCGACCCGCCGCGCGAAGCTCTTTCTCAACTTCCCGCATTGCGTCCGTGTCGTAGACAAACTCCGCGGTAGCGAAGGCGCTGATGCGCACGACGGCCGGCTTGACGCCGTACGCCATCTTCGCGTCCTGATCGAGATGCGCGACGTCGCCCCGGCACGCAAGCGCGGCGAGAAGCAGAAATCCGAAGAGGAGGCGGGGCGAGGAGGCCATGCGATTAGCGGGCAGGCGCGGTGGTCGTGGCTGCGACTCCTTGTTGATGGTTCCAGTACAGCCACGCCGCGCCGGCGCCGCCGAGGACGAGCACGGCAATCAAAATCCACTTGGCGATCGAGCCGCGCGGCGCTGACGTGCCGATCGGCGTCTCGACGGTTTTCTCCAAACGGTCCGGCTGGGCCGGCAAGTCGAGCGTCGTTTCACCGACGTCTTCCGAGCCCGCAGTGTCCTCGGTGATCGGCGTGATCGGCGCGGTGTCGCGCTGCGTCTCGTCGAACGGTTGATCTGCAAGCGTCTCATCGCCATCGACGAGCGTTTCGCTGCCGATGTCATCGATCGGAACGATCTTCGCGACGATGACCGTGACGTTGTCCGGAGCGCCGCGCGAGAGAGCCCGTTTCACGTACTCGGTCGCGGCCTGATTGATCGGCAGCGCGGCGATCTCTTTCAGCTCCGGCTCTTTGACCAGTCCGTGCAGTCCGTCGCTGCAGAGGATGAAGATGTCGTTCTCTTTAATGTCGAACGGCCCACTGACGTCGATCTCGACATCCTCGCCAACGCCCATCGAGCGCTGCAAAACATTGCGCCGCGGATGCGTCTCCGCCTCCTTCGGCGTGAGCAACCCTTCCCTCACCATCGACGCGACCAGCGAATGGTCTTCGGTGATCTGACTGATGTCGTCGCCGCGAACGAGGTAGATACGCGAGTCGCCAACGTGCGCGAACCAGGCTTGGTTGTTCTTGACGACGAGCGCGGATGTCGTCGTCCCCATCCCGCGCAAATCGGGATTGGCCTGCGCCTCGGTGAAAATCCTCGCGTTTGCGCGCGTGAGCGCTTCGCGAAGCGCCTGGGCGATGTCGTACGTCTCACTGCCGAGGTATTGAGCCTTGACGGTTTCGCCGGCGAGGCGGGAGGCGGTGGCGCCACCGCGATGGCCACCCATGCCGTCCGCGACGACGAGGAGCCGTCCGCCGGGATGGCTGGAACTCTCCTCGCGCGGGGTGGTGTACGTGCCGAAGTCCTGATTCTCGGAGCGCACCAGTCCCACGTCCGTGCGCAGAACCGCCTGAACCCCAAGACGCGGCATCGGGACGGCCGAGTTTTCCGCCGTGGCTGACTCGCTCATATGCGTGGAAACAGGGGACGGATTATACAGGTGGTTGTCATCCTGAGCCGCCGGAGCTGTGTAGGCGAAGCCGGAACAGCGCAGGACGGTCGAAGGACCCCCCAAGTGCTTGCCTCATTAAAAGTGCCGCCGCCCTTTCTGCTCGCCTCGTTCAAGTACCGCCGCCCATCCCCTGGTTAGCAGGTTGGGGGTCCTTCGACCGTCCTCCGCGACGCCGGCTTCGCGTCTGTCGCTCCGGCGGCTCAGGATGACAGATCAGTGATGTCCGCCGGGGCCGCTGGGTGGTTGCGGGGGGCGGGATGCCGGAGGCGGAGGCGGCGCGCCGTGGCTTCCGGGATCGCCGGGATGTCCGGTGCCGGAGCCGTCGTGGCCGCCGTGCGGATCGGGCGGGGCGCCGTCGCGGCGGCCGGGGGCGTCCTGGCGGCGATCGTCGGGCGTCTTCATCGGACGATCGGGCGGCGGATCGCGGCGGGTGAAGCTGGATGTTTCGCCGGCGTGGACTAAGAACGGCTCGGGGCGCAACGGCGAGCGAATCTCGACGGTGCCTTCGAAGACGTCGACGATCGTTTTGCCGGCGGCATCGACTTCGACGTTGTACTGCGTCCCGCGCACGGCCAGCAGCGCACCGGGCGTTTGGACGATGCGCGGCTCAGAGCCGGTGATCTTGTCGAACATCGCGTGGATCCGGCCGCGCTCGACGGAGAGGATCACGCCGGGCGTTCCGCCGGCGAGCTGGATGTCCGTCGATGAAAAAATCTCGAATTTGGCGCGCTGCGGCTCGGCGGCGATGAGCGCGTACGAGAACCAGCCGGTGTGGACGCGGTCTCCGCTCTGCGCGTGCAGGCCTTTCGCGGCGGGCGATTCGTTCTTCGCGGTTTTCAGCGTGACGGTGCGCTTGACGTCGTCGAAGCGGTAGCCGACGGGCGCAGGCGGCGTGGTGGTCGTGGCCGCGGCGGCGGTGAGCATGGCGAGCGATGCGATCAGTGTTTTCATCACGGCCTCATGAGGGTTCGAGCGAAATATCGAGTCGTTTGATTTTGCGCGCAAGGGTCTTGCGCTCGATGCCGAGAATGTAGGCGGCCTGCGTCTGATTCCCGCCGGTGGCGCGCAGGACGGCAATGATGTGACGTTTCTCCGCCTCATCGAGGGATACGAGGTCAGCATCAGTCTGTACCGGCGCGGCAGCGGGTATGTGATCAGCAGCGGACGGTGCGATGTCGCGCAAGGCGCGTGACGCGGCAGCAGGATCGGTGAGCGCGCCGGAGTCGATGACGGTGCGGCGGATGACCTGCTCCAGTTCGCGGACGTTGCCCGGCCACGCGTGCGCGGTGAAGACATCGAGCACGGACTGCGACGGACCGGCGATGGAGTCTTTCTTCACCTCCGCGCCGATGCGATGTTTGAAGTGATCGACGAGGAGCGGGATATCGGAGACGCGGTCGCGCAGCGGCGGGACAGGGATCTCGTATCCGGCGAGGCGGTAATACAAATCCTCGCGGAACTTCCCTTCCGCGACGAGCCGCTTGATGTCGCGGTGCGTCGCGGCGATGAGGCGAACGTCGACGCGATGGCTCTTCTCCGCGCCGAGCGGAGTGACGATACCGTCCTGCAGAAAGCGCAGGAGCTTGACCTGGAAGGCCGGCGAGATGTCGCCGATTTCATCGAGGAATAGCGTTCCGCCGTCGGCGCGCGAGAGTGCGCCGCGACGATCCTGACGCGAATCGGTGAAGGCACCGCGCGCCGATCCGAAGAGTTCGTTTTCGAGCAGCGTGTCGGGGATCGCGCCGCAGTTGATGGCGATGAATGGACCGGCGACGCGGTCGCCGAGGTCGTGAATCGATTGGGCGACGAGCTCTTTACCGCTGCCGCTCTCGCCGAGAATCACCACCGGCACGTTGAGCGAGGCCACGCGGGCGATGGCCTTGTACATGGCGATCATCGACGGATGCGAACCGACGATGCGGGAGGACGGACCGGGCCCGATCGCGACTTCGTCCGCGATGCGGTCGCCGACGGCGGCGCGGACGCGCGCGATCAACTCGTTGAGGTCGAACGGCTTGGCGATGTAATCGAACGCTCCGATGCGTTGGGCGAGTGCGGTCGTTTCGATCGTGCCGCGTGCGGTCATCAGAATCACACGCGGCGGATTGCGGCGTTCGGAAATCGCCTGCAGCAGCGTCAGGCCGGTCTCGCCGGGCATGTAGATGTCGCTGAGCACGAGGTCGATGCGATGCGCGCGCAGCGCCTGGAGCGCTCCAGTGACATCGCCGGCCTGCACGGTTTTGAGGCCGACTTTTTCGAGCGCCATGGCCGCGCTTTCGCGGATTCCGATGTCGTCGTCAACCACGAGCACGGTCGCCATCACATCGCTCCTGCTTTCGCTGACTCCGCGGCGAGCCGCAACGTGATGCGGAATCGCGAGCCGCCGCCCTGCACGGCGTCGAGGCTTGCGGCGCCGCCGTGCCATTTGGCGATTTCGGAGACGAGAGAAAGTCCGAGCCCGAGCCCGTTGGTGCCGGCAGCGGAGGTGCCGCGCACGAAGCGGGCGAAGATTTTCTCGCGCTCGATTTCGCTGATGCCGGGGCCGCGGTCTTCCACTTCGAGGATGGCGTCGTTGTTTCGCTGCGCCACGCGCACCGTAACCGCGCCGGTGGTGTACTTGAGCGCGTTGCCGACGAGGTTGTCGACGACGCGCTCCAGCAGCGCGGCATCGGCGCGGACGAAGACGTCGCGATCGGCAGAGACGAACAGGGTGCGGTCGGTGCTGGCGCGGAGGAAATCGACACGCGCGGAGGCGAGGTCGCCGAGGTCGATGATCGTTGATGACGATGCGAAGTCGCGCAGCGGAAGGCGTTCCAAGTCGAGAAGAGTTTCGACCATCGTCTCCAGTTTCCCGGCTTCGTGCTGCAAGAGCGAGGTGACGCGCTTCCGCTCGGCGTCGCTGAGGTCGAATCCGTTCATCAGTTGCGTGAGGCTGCGCATCGACGCGAGCGGCGTTTTCAATTCATGCGCGAGCACACGTTTCGACTCGGCATCGCGCTCGCGGTGATCGATGTAGCGCTCTTCGCTGCTGCGCAAGGCGGCGACGATGATTCGCGTTTCGAGAACGCCGGCGGCGATCGCGGCGGAGGCGATGAGCGTGATGAATGGAATGGCGGTTCCGTTCGCGAGCATCGCGATGCCGCCTGCGACGATCGCGACGATGACGATGCTCGCGGCGATGCGGCGCCGCCGCGCGATCAGAATTGCTGCGACGCCGATCGCGGCGAAAACACCGGCGGCGAGCGGCGGCAGTTCGGTGATGACGTCGCCGCGGATGATCGACTCCGTCGCCGCGGCGTGAACGGTGACGCCGGGATCGGGCTGATGGCCGCGCGTGGTGGGCGTGAGCACGCGATCGCCGAGGGCGAGGGCGGTAGGGCCGACGAAGACGAGTTTTCCGTGGAGGTTTTTCGCGAGCGCCGGATTGCGAAGCAAATCGGCGGCGCTGATGAGCGGGATTGCGTTTGGCCTCGTTCGGAACGCGGGCGCAATCGAACGTCCGACCGGAATCGGCGCGCCGGTGATGAGCGATGCCGCTTCGACGGAGAGCGCGGTCAGCGAGCGATCGCCGCTCTGTTTCGTCGCGGAGAGGCGCCGAAGGATGCCGTCGTGATCGAGCTCGAAGTTGCCGTGAGCGGCGGTGACCGATTCCGACAACGGCGACCTCGGCATCAACCAACGGCCATGTTCATCGACGACTGCGACGGCGAGCACCGGCAGACGCTTCGCGGATTTCGCAAGCTCTTCGTCGCCGCTGCGCGGCTCGGCGAGGAGGATGTCGAGGATGACGCCGCGGGCGCCGGCGTTCGCGGCGCGATTGACGATCGCGGCGAGTTTGGTGCGCTCCCAAGGCCACGCGCCGACCTCGCGCAACGACTGCTCGTCGATGGCCACGACGACCGTGCGTTGCGCGGCGTGTTGCGGAAGACGGCGAAGAACCATGTCGCGCGCGGGCAACTCCAGCGGATCGACGACGTCGAACGCCAGCAGCAGCGTCACGGCGACGCCGGCCGCGATCGCGATCATCACCGCCGTGCGCGTGCGGAGCATCGGGCTATGGTAGCGCTAGCTCGTGCAGCAGTTTCGCGCGCAGCAGTTTGCCCAGCGGCGAACGCGGAATGGACTCCACGCGATGCACGGCGCGAATCCTCTCGAACGGGTGGACGCGCTCATTGAACGCGCCGACAAACGTCGGCTCGATCGCCGTGGCGAGATGGATGACATGGCCGAGCCGTTCGTCGGCGACCGCGACGATTGCGGCTTCGTTGCCGGCCAATTCGTAGAGGATGCGATCGAGACGCTTGAGATCGACCGACTCGCCGCCGATTTTGACGAAGTCGCCGGCACGTCCGATGACCCGCAGCGTTCGTCCGTCTACCTCGCCCAAATCCTCGGAGACGAACCAGCCGTCGATCTTCGGATCGATGAGGCCATGTTCGGTCGCGTAGCCGGTGAAGAGTGACGGCCCGCGAAAGGCGAGCCGTCCGTCCGATTCGCGGCGCGCTTCGATGTGTCCGAGAAGCGTCTCTTCGATGGCGATCGTGGAGCAGCATTCGGTCATGCCGTAGCTCGGCAGCGCGGGCCAGTTGCCGCGTTCGAAGTTGAAGATGCCGCCGCCGACGAGAATTGCGCGCAACGTTGGCGACGGTCTCAATTGCGCTGCGATCAAATCCTGCACTTGGGCGGGGACGAGTGACGCGATCGTGGCCTCCGATTCCGCAAACGCGCGCGGATCCCACGGCATCGGCAGCGCGCGCGCGCCGGCGAGGTGGCATCGCGCATAGACGCCGAGGCCGCCGACGTGGAAGGTGGGAAGAACGGCGGCCCAGACGTCGCGCGACGTCATGTTCAACCGCTCGTTGACAGCGTTGGCGGAGGCAAGGATCGCCTGTTTTGACAGCGCGACGAGCTTGATGTCGCCCGTCGAACCCGAGGTGGCGACGAAGACATGGGCAGCGACGTCCGGAACCAATTTCTCCAACCGCCCGCGTTCCGCGGACGGCATCCGCGGATTGAGAAGAAGGTGGGATTCTGCGGATTCGAAATCGATCATGACGCGTCGGCCGTAGCGCCGGCGGCCCGCCGGCTGGACCGCCGAAGCCTGCCCTGAGCGCAGTCGAAGGGGCTCGGCGGCAGGTTTGAATTCGCGACGCGCCAGCGAGCCGCTGGCGGTCCAGCCGCCGGGCCGGCGGCGCTACGGTTGGACATCGCTGGTTTCGCAACGGGCGGCTCCTCGTCGGCGAAGCCTGCGTAAGAACCGTAGCCCCCGGCTTTGAGCCGGGGGTTCGCGAAGGGTTCCCGATTCTGTGAGCCCGCTTGAGCGGGCGAAAGGGAGGGATATCGCGCGTTTCGTTCTTTCGCGCGCTTAAGCGCGCTCAGAAACGAGCGACTTCTCGTTACCCCCGGCTTGAAGCCGGGGGCTACGGTTCTTATGACGGCTTCGCCGCCAGGAGACATCAGAGCGTTTGCCATGAGAGGTTTTCCAGCAGGTCGTCGAAACCCCATCCGTTGCCGTCCGGCGGTACGAGGCGCGTGCCGTCGATGCGCATCCGTTCGATGAAGGGATCATTTTCGAAGAGGACGTGCGTGATGAGGCCGCAAGTCGACTTGATGTTTGCGGTGGCGGCGGCGTAGGCGGCGCAGAGTTGTCCGATGGGGTGATCCATGTACGAGGTTACGACGATCTCGGCCTCGGTACAGGGGATTTCGTCGAGCGCGGGTTTCAGGATCAGGACGTCGTACGAATCGGCTTCGGACGAACTTGGAGCGCGGTCGAGCGCGAGCCGCAGCCCGGTTGTCGAGCGGAGTTCGCGCCAGATTGAAGCATCGTACAGACACGGATCTTCGATGAAATCGATCCGTTCGTGCGGCAGCGTCGCTGCAATCTTCACGAACTCCTCGGCAGTCAACGTTGCATTGAAATCGATGCGCAGCCGGACGCGATCGGGGATCACATCGATGCTCTTCAGTTTGACCGTGTCGAAAGCGTCCGGCGGATCGGGTCCGGGCCAGTGGCTGGGAGGGATGGCCAATCCGTCGAAGAGATTGCGGCCATCGCGGCGCGCGGCGGCATCGAGCGATGCAAATTCGAGTGATGCTTTCGTTAGTGGCGTTGTCTCGCCGCGGGCAAGGAGCGCGAGTTGTTCGTCGAGCGGGAGGTCCCCCAACTCCGGCCACGGGTGAACGTCGGCGACGCCGCCGTTCACGCGGATCAATGCTCCACGGCGCGGACCGGCGTCCGCGACGGCGCTCAGGCGCCGCTTCGGCGTCAGCTCATAACGCCAGTACTCGATCAAATCGCGACTCCGACGACGTAGAGGATTCCGAAAATCCACTCCAGCGCGCCGGCGAGCGCGAGGCAGCGATTCAGCGATGCGCCTTCGCTTCGCGCGACGCGCACGAGCAGCGCGATTGCGGGTATGAGCGCGAGCATGGGGACCAGAAGTTTCGTCGCGTGGCGCAGATACGCGATCGCGGCAACGCACACGAACGGCGCCAGCGCGAAGACGATGATCTCCGTCCGCGCGAACGAGGCGCCGAAGCGCGCGGCCAGCGTGCGCTTGTTGCTGGCGCGGTCATTGTCGATGTCGCGCAGGTTGTTGATGGCCAGGATGACGACGGCCAGCGAGCCGACTGCGAAGCCGCCGATCCATGCCGTCGTTTCGAGCATGAGGCGTTGCAGGTAGAACGATCCGCATACGGCGGTGAAGCCAAAGAAGATCATCACGAACAGTTCGCCGAGGCCGTGGTACGCGAGCGGGTACGGTCCGCCGGTGTAGGCATAGGCGGCGAGGATCGACGCGACGCCGACGATCGCGATCGGCCAGCCCCCTTTCAAAATGAGCGGGATTCCGCAGAGTGCCGCAATGCCAAAACAGACATAGGCGCCGCGCAGGACGGCATCCGCGTCGAGCAGGCCGGCCTGCGTCACGCGCAATGGGCCGAGGCGGGTGTGCGTGTCCGCGCCCTTTTTGAAGTCGAGCGCATCGTTGACGTAGTTCGTGCCGATCTGGATGAAGACCGCGCCGAGCAGCGCGAAAACGAACGGCGGCCACTGAACCCTCGCATCGACGCACGCGAGTGCCGTTCCGACGAGCACCGGCGTCACCGCGGCAGCGAGCGTTTTCGGGCGTGCGGCGAGGAGCCAGGGCGTCATGGTCCTGCGCACACAGTCGGCGTAGCCGGCGTAAGAACCGTAGCCCACGGCTTCAAGCCGTGGGTTTGCGAGGAGTGCGTTCTTTGGGAGCGCGCTTTAGCGCGCGAAAGAAAGCTTTCTATCGCCCGCCAAGGCGGGCTCACAAACCAAACATGCTGCCTGACCCACGGCTGAAAGCCGTGGGCTACGGTTCTTACGGCGGGCTTCGCCGCCGGTTGATGTCTAGCAGCCCGGTTCACGGAAATCTCGGGAACTTCTTGAAATCCGGCTTGCGCTTCTCGACATACGCGTCCCGCCCTTCCTGCGCTTCCTCGGACAGGTAGTAGAGCAACGTTGCGTCGCCGCCGAAGTCGAGGAGGCCGAGTTGGCCGTCGCAGTCGGCGTTCATCGCGGCTTTCAGGAAGCGCAGCGCCATTGGAGAAAGTGCCAGCATTTCGCGGCACCATTTCAGCGTTTCTTCTTCGAGTTGGGCGAGAGGGACGACGGTGTTGATCAGGCCCATGTCCAGTGCCTGCTGCGCATCGTACTGGCGGCAGAGGAACCAGATTTCGCGCGCTTTTTTCTGGCCGACGATGCGGGCCAGGTACGACGAGCCGAGGCCGGCGTCGAAGGAGCCGACGCGCGGGCCGGTCTGGCCAAAGCGGGCGTTGTCGGCGGCGATGGTGAGATCGCAGACGACGTGCAGCACGTGGCCGCCGCCGATTGCGTAGCCGGCCACCATCGCCACGACCGGCTTGGGCATGCTGCGAATCTGCTTCTGCACGTCGAGGATGTTCAGGCGGGGGATCTTTTCCTTCGGATCGACGTAGCCGCCTTTGCCGCGCACGCGCTGATCGCCGCCGGAGCAGAACGCCTCCGTTCCTTCGCCGGTGAACACGATGACGCCGATTTCGCCGTCGTCGCGGGCCATGTCCAGCGCCTGCTTCATCTCGCTCACTGTCAGCGGGCGAAACGCGTTGCGCACCTCGGGGCGATTGATCGTGATCTTCGCGACGCCGTCTTCCGTGCGCTCGTATTTGATGTCCTGAAAGTCGTGAAGCTTGATCCAGTTCTCTGCCATGCGGCGAGGCTATCAAGCAGCGAGCGCTACATCAACGGGACGCTGATGTGCTGGCTGGCGGCGATGCCTTTCTTGAACACCGTGACGTCGAGCGCGGTGGCGCCGTCGGCCGCGTCGATCTGCAGGATCGCTTTCGTCACGCCGTTGCTTTCCGTGACGCCGAGGACGTTGGTGCGCGGCCGCGTTTCGAAGGTGAGGTCGGCCGGGCGCGCGCCGAAGATGAAGAGCGCGACCTTGCGCGGACCGGCGCTCATGTCGGCGGTGGCGGTGGGCGAAAAGGTTCTGCCGCCGTATTCGAACGGATAGTCAGCGTTGTCGCCGCGGTTCGAGCGGACGAGCAGCCACTTGCCATCTTCGTCGATCGGGATCGGCGGAAGGATCGCGGTCTGCCCCTCGGCCGGAACGTTGATATTGACCCGTGCGTAGCCGCGCTTTTCAAGCGCCTCGGAGGCTCCAAGCTCGGGATCGCCAGTTCGGACGAGCGCCTTCACGGCGTAGCTGCCGGGCGGCAGCATCAGCGTTCCGTAGTAGCGGATGCCGGTCGTGCGGATTTTCTCGCCGACCTTGGCGACCTCGATCGTGACGCGGTCGTAGAGCCGGTCGCGAACGACGCCGGCGGTGTCGAAGGCGTAGATGAAAACGTCCGCGCCGCCGATGACCGTGCCGGTTTCGCGCATCAGATCGGCGCCGTTGATGTCGATGATGACGGGAACCTGCGCCGGTTTCCCGCCGCTCGGCGGAAAGGCGGTGGCGAGAACGTTGACGCGCAGATCGGTCTGCGGCAGATCGTTGATGATGATCTGTGCGTTGGTGAGCGCGCGCTCGACGGAGTTGACGCGGCCGCGTTCGTAGTAGCCGGCGGCGTAAACGGCGCGCGATCCTGGCGGCACGTTTACGAGCCTCACGCTGACGTTGTGGAAGGCGCCCGGCACATTGTCGGCGGCGGCGTGGAAGCCGAGGACGTAGACCACTTCCTGCTGGCGAAGGAGGCGCTCGAAGTCGGAGTGGAGATCGTTCGAGTTCTGGAAGACTTCGCCGCCGGTCGGACGCGAAACGAGAAAGAGGCCGGCGTTGGAATTGATGATCGAGCCTTCGTCGAGGTTGTTCTGCACGCGCACGCCTTGCACGTCGATGGCGTGAAGCACGACGTCGGCCGCGCGGAAGGAGTCGGCCATCCGCTGGACACGACTCAGCGCCGCGCTGTTGCCGTACATCTTGTCGGTGTCGATCTTCTCCTGATTGCCGGAAACGATCTGCGAATTGAGTTTCGTCTGTTCTTTCGAGCCGCGGGCATCGAACCCTTGCAGGAGTCGCGCGTCGAAGCCTTCGGAGAGCAGCACGACCTGCTTGCGGCCGGCCACCATGCGCAGCGACCGCGCCAGATTGCTGAGGGAGTCGATCTCGCGTTCGATGCGCTGACGGACGGCCTGTTCGTTTTGCGCGGTGGCCGATGCGGCGAGATCGCGCATGTGCTGGTCGCCTAGCGCCGCGTTGCCGCCGCTCTCGATGACCGGGGCGGATCCGGGCGATTCAGCGCCCTGCGGCCCACTCCAGATCACCGTTTGATTGGCGAGTTGCAGCGGATCCGTACCGCGAAACGTGGAAGGGTTCGCAATCGCGGAGGCGACGAGCTGACGATCGGTCGTCAACGCAGTGATGAAGCGATAGCCGCGGTCGGGACTGACGGTGGCAACGGCGACGAGATCGCGCGGACCGGTGTTCTCGGTGACGAAGCGGCGCGCGGCGTCCTGCGCGCGCGACATCGAGCGCGGCGAAGTGAAGCCGAGGTCGAAGAGGAGGATGAAGGATCGCCGCGCGGCCGGATTCATCGGCGAGATCGCGCTGGCAGGAGCGTCCGCCGCAAAATCGATCGCATCGAAAGACGTGATGGGCTGCTTTCTCTTTTCGTCGTACAGCGTGAAGTTCGCGGCAGTCAGGCCGCGGACCGGATTGCCGGAGCCGTCGAGCACCGACACCGGCAGCTCAACGACGTGGACATTGATCGTCGACGTGGTTTGCGCCGAGGCGCAAAGCGCGATCAGAGACACGAAGGCAACTGCGAGAAGGCGGAGCATTCGTCGCTACGGCCTCAGCACCGCGACGCTCGATGTCTGCGCTTCGGGCACGCCCTTCTTGTGCACCGTGACCTGCAGCGTTGAAACCTGCGCGGGATCGTCGAGCTGGAGGACGAGTTTCGTGCCGCCGGGGATTGGAATCGTGCCGAGCAGCTTCGTCTTCGGAGTCGTCTCCCACGTCAGTTCGTTGGCCGAGGCGCCGTAGACGATGAGCGCGACTTTGTTCGATGCCGTGGCGCTGGGGATGAAGTTCTGGCCGTTCAGCTCGAACGGATACGCGCCGACGCCGCCACGGTCGGCGGCCTTGACGAGCAGCCATTTCGGCTGTTCGTCGATCGGAATCGGCGGCAGCACGGCTACGGCTCCTGCCTTCGGAACGATGACGTCCGTGCGCGCGTAGCCGCGTTTTTCGGTGTCGTTTTTCTTGTCCGGCTCGCCCGCGCGCACGAGCGATTTGATCGCGTACCTTCCGGGCGGAAGGACCAGCGTGCCGTAGTAGCGGACACCGCTCTTGAGCCGTTCGCCGACTTTCTTCATGTCGAAAGTGAGCCGCTGGTAGAGGCGATCGCGGACCACACCTTCCTCGTCGAATGCGTAGACGAACACCTCCGCGCCGGCCATGTTGCCGCGCGCTTCTTTCGTGAGGTCGGAGCCGTTGATGTCGAGGATGATCGGGACCTGCGATGTGCCGTTGCCGGCGGGAAACGGAGCGGCGAACGCGGCCACGTGAACGTCGTCCTGCGGGATGTCGTTGACGATGATTTCGGCGGTGGTGAGCGCGCGCTCGGCCGACGTCTCACCGCCGTTTTCGAAGTAGCCGGGGCGGTAATTGACGCGGCCATTCGCGTTGACGAGCTTCACTTTCAAATCGTGGTACTTACCGCTGCTGGCCCAGGGTGTCTGGAACGCGAGTACGTAAACGACTTCCTGCGCGCGCAGCATCCGGCCGAAGCTGTTCTTGAGGTCATTCGAGTTCTGGAAAACGTCGCCGCCGGTCGGACGCGAAATCGTGAAGAGGCCGGCGTTGGAGTTGAGATTGGATCCGGACTCGTCGTTCTGAACGCGCACACCCTGGATGTCGATGGCGTGGAGCACGACGTCCGAGGCGCGGAAGGCCTGGGCCATGCGATCGAGCAGGGTGAGGCTGGCCGTGTTGCCGAAGCGCGCATCGTTGTCAACGTTCCAGTACTGGCCCGAGGTCACGTTGTTGTTGTCGCGAGCCGCGGCTGCGGTGTCGCGGGCGTCACGGCCCTGGAGGTATTTGGCGTCGAATCCTTCCGACAAGAGGATGACCTGTTTGCGGCCCGGAACGGCGCGCAATGTCTTCGCGAGCTTGCCGAGGTCGTCGACCTGCTTTTCGACGCCCGCTTGAGAGTACCGCTCGTTGCTACGCGTCATCTGTTGCTGGCGTTCGGCTATTTCCGCGTTGGCCATCCCTCCTCTCCCCTCGGAGGAGGCCGTCGAAGACGTTTTGGAGTTCTCCCCCGTCAGATCGATGGCCGTCTTGTTCGCGATCTGCAGCGGATCGTTGCCGCGGAATCCGCTCGGATCGGCGATGACGGATTCGACGAGCTCGCGGTCCGTGGTGAAGGCTGTCTGCAGACGGAAGCCGTGAGCGTTGTCGATCGTGCCGACGCCGACGAGATCTCGCGGCTGGACGGCTGACTTGACGAAATTACGCGCCGCTTCCTGCGCGCGCACGAGCGCCTTCGGCGAGGAGAAGCCGAGGTCGAAGAGCAGGAGGAAGGAGCGGCGGGCGGCGGGGTTCAGCGGCGAGATCGCATTCGCGGTCTCGGTCGAGCCGAAGTCGATCTTGTCGAACGAGGTGATGGCCTGCTTCTTCCCGCTGTCGTACACCTCGAAGTTCGCCGCGGTCAGTCCGCGCACAGGATTGCCGCTCGAATCGACGACCGACACCGGCACTTCGATGACGTTGACGTTGACGGTTTCCTTCAATTGAGCGAAGGCGGATGTGGCTAGAAAGATCGCTGCGATTGATGCGTAGCGTTTCATGGTTTCTCCTGAGGTCGGGAGTAGGAGTCGGGAGTCGGGGTCGAAGAACCAGCGACATCATCTCCGACCCCCGACTCCCGACTCCCTTTTTTCATTGAACCACCAGCGGCACGCTTGCCTTTCTCGCGTCGCTGGAGCCTTTCTTGTGGACGGTAACGTCGAACGACGCCGGACCCGCCAGTAGATCAGCGGGAGAGTAATCGAGAAGTAGCTTCACTACGTCCTGGCCCTGCAGCCGCTGAAGGACGGCCGGCGTTCCGGGATGCGGACCGAGCGCATCGATCGCGGACGTGTCCCACGCCAACTCGTCCGGCTCGACGTTGAAAACGAACAGCGCCACGCGGCGCGAGTGGCCGTTGATCACGCCGGCGCTGGCGCTCGGCATGAACGGTTCGCCGTTGATGTGGAACGGATACGGCGCGGCATCGCGCGAGGCGCCGCGGACGACCACCCACGCCGCTGGATCGTCGACGAACATCGGCGGCAGCAGCGCGACGTCATTCGTCGACGGCACGTCGATGTCGGTGCGCACGAAGCCTTTACGCTCCGTGCCCGCCACGCGCACAAGCGTCTTCAGCGCGTACTTGCCAACCGGAAGCGTGAGCGTCGGAAAGTATTTGATGCCTTTGTGGCCGGCCATCCGCGTGCTGTCGATGGTCATCCGCTGGTACGTGCGATCGCGCACGACTCCCTGGTCATCGAATGCATACACATACACCTCGGCGACGACATCGTTCGCCTTCGCGTCGTGCAGCAAACCGGGCGCGCCGATATCGATGACCATCGGCACCTGCGCGCTGCCGTCCTTCGCCGGAAACGCGGCGGCCAGGGCGGCGACGTGAATGTCGTTCTGCGCGATGTCGTTGAGAACGATCTCCGCATTCGACAGCGAACGTTCCAGCGCGCTCTCCGCGCCGGAGTCGTAGTAGCCGGCGCGATTGAAAACGCGCGCGCCGGGCACGCCGTTCACGCGCACTTTCAGCTCGTGAAACTTGCCGCTGTTCGACGCCGGCGCGCGGAAGCCGAGGACGTAGACGACGTTCTGCGCGTGCAGCATTTTTTCAAGATCGGCGTTGACGTCATTCGAGTTCTTGAAGACTTCGCCGCCGGTCGGCCGCGAAAGAAGATGCAGCGCGTCGTTGGAGTTGATGCGCGATCCGTTCTCGTCGTTCTGCACGCGCACGCCCTGGATGTCGACGGCGTGCAGCACGACGTCGGAGCCGCGCAGCGAGCGCGCCATCTCGTCGAGCAGCGTCATGGTCATCGAGCTGCCGTAGCGTGCGTCGGTATCGACGCGCCAGACATTGCCGGACGCCGTCTGCGATGCGTCGTCCTGCTCGTCGGCGCCTGCCCGCGCATCGCGCCCGCGCACGAGCCTCGGATCAAACCCCTCGGAAAAAAGAATGATCTGTTTGCGGCCGGGCAACACGCGCAACGTACGGCCGAGATCGGAGAGAAGCCGCAGCTGACGCTCGATGCGGCTGCGGTTGTACTGATCATTGAGCTTCTTCTCGCCGCGCGCGATGTCGGCGGCGAAATCGTCGACAGCGTTGACGTCGGCCCGTGACACGTTGTCTGTCGGCGGAAGCTGCAGGACGTCCGTGCCGGCGATTCGCAGTGGATCGTTGGAAACGAACGTGCGCGGATTGGCGATGGCGCCGCCGAGGAGATTGCGGTCCGTCGTCAGCGACGTGACCATGCGAAAGCCGCGATCGACGTCGATCGTGGCGACGGCGGCGAGGTCGCGGAGTCCCATCCCTTTGGCGATGAAGTTGCGCGCCGCCTCCTGCGCTTTGTTGCGCCCGATCGGCAAGGAGAAGGAGAGATCGAAAAGAAGGATGAAGTTGCGCCGCGCGCTCGGATTCAGCGGCGACACGGAACGCACGGCCTCGGATTCGAAATCGATCGCGTCGAAGTTGCCGATGGCGCGCTTTGTCCCCTGATCGAACAGCTCGAAATTCGCCGCCGTCAGTCCGCGCACCGGATTGCCCGCGCGGTCGACGACCGTGACCGGTACCTCGACGAGGTGAACGTCGATGGTCTCTTTGACTTGTGCTGCAGCGCTTGTCGCGAGCAGAATGAGGAAAGCAATGCGGCCAAGGCATCGCATCGAAATGATTCTCTCCCAGATAACGAACGGACAGAATGCTCCAACTGACGGAAGCATGGCGTTACGAGTCTGACACGAACGGTGACGGCGCTCTTTCGGATCGGCGATAGAATTCCCGCCCATGTCCCTGCTCCTGCAACGCAAAGGTCCCGCGGCGCCGTTGCCGCGTCTCGAAGGCAAAGAAGTACTGGTAGGACCAAATCCCGATGCCGCCAAGGTCAAAGGCGTGATGTTCGGCGGCCGCAAACAGTTCCTCAACGAGGTAGCCGGCGAGGAGGGTTTCGCGGCGATCATCGCCAAACTCACGCCGCGCACCGCGAGCTACACGAAGACGCCGCTGGCATCGAGCTGGTGCGAGTTTGCGTCGGTGATCGAGCTCGATCGGACGGTGTACGAAACGCTGAAGCAGAAGTACCCGAACGTCCTCGCGCTGATCGGCGCCTCCTCGGCGGAACTCGGCATCGGACGCGTCTACAAATCGCTCGACAGCACGGAGCTGGTGAAGTTCATGGAGAGCCAGGCGCTCTTCCACAACCAGTTCCAGAAATTCGGCAACGTTCGTTTTGACAAGACTCCGAACGGCGGCCGGATGCTCTGCAGCGATTACCCTGTCTACAGCCCGATCTACTGCGCCAGCGCCGTCGGCTTCTACCTCGAGTCGATCCTCCGCCACGGCGGCACCGACCCGACGGTCGTCGAGACCAAGTGCCAGACCCTCGGCGACTCGCACTGCGCGTTCGAGATGACCTGGCGGTGATGCACTTCCAGCAGTTCTACCTCGCCTGCCTGGCGCACGCGTCCTATCTGATCGCGGATGGCGGCGAGGCCGCGGTGATTGATCCACAGCGCGACATCGATCAATACGTCGAATCGGCGCAACGCCTCGGCGCCACCATCAAGTATGTAATCGAGACGCACCTGCACGCCGATTTCGTGAGCGGGCATCGGGAGCTCGCGGCGCGCAGCGGGGCGGAGATCGTTTTCGGCGCTCGGGCGAATGCCGCGTTCCCGCATCGCGCGGTGCGCGACGGCGAGGTGCTGCGCGTCGGAAGCCTGGAACTGCGCGCGATCGAGACGCCGGGTCACACGCCGGAATCGATCTCCTGGCTGGTGATCGAAGACGGCCGTCCGTCGAAACTGATGACTGGCGACACGCTGTTCATCGGCGATGTCGGCCGTCCCGATCTCGCCGGCTCCCGCGGCCATACCTCCGAAGAGATGGCCTCGATGCTCTACGACTCGCTGCGGACGAAGATCCTCACGCTTCCGGATGACGTCGAGGTGTGGCCCGCGCACGGCGCCGGCTCGGCGTGCGGCAAGAACATCTCCAGCGATACGTCATCGACGATCGGCAAGCAGCGGAGGACGAACTGGGCGTTGCAGCCGATGGCACGCGAGGAGTTCATCGAGACGCTGACATCGGGACTGGCCGCGCCGCCGCGCTACTTCCCGCGCGATGCGGAGCTGAACCGGCAGGGTCCCGGCGCATTGAGCGAGCGCTCCGCGGAGCGGCTGACACCGGAGTCGCTGCCATCGGATGCGTTGATCCTCGACGTGCGCGACGCCGAGGCGTTCGGCATCGGCCACATTGCCGGCGCCGTGAACATCGGACTCGATGGCAACTTCGCCTCGTGGTGCGGCACGCTTCTGCCATTCGATGCTCCGATCGTGATCGTGGCGGAGGACGAGGCATCGGCATCGCAGGCGGTGATGCGCCTCGCGCGGGTCGGGATCGAGAACATCGCCGGCTTCATCACGTCGCTCGACGGGTTCTCGACGACGACGCTTCCGCAGCTCACCGTGCACGAGCTCGACGGTACTGCCGTGCTGGATGTCCGACGCTGCGCCGAATTCTGGGAGGGCCACGTCACCGGCGCGCAGAACATCCCGCTGGATGAACTTCCCGATCGCCTCGGCGAGGTTGATCGCAATCACCCTCTGGCGGTGATCTGCGCCGGCGGCTACCGCTCATCGATCGCCTGCAGCCTTCTCGCGGGAGCAGGATTCATGAACGTGATGAACGTCGAAGGTGGGACCGAGGAGTGGATGCGGAGCAACTCCAAAACTACTTAAGATCCTCTCACTCCCCTCGGCGCCCCAACACCCGTTCCATCACCGCCACTCTCGCCAGAAGCTCCGACTGTCCGCGCAGCAGTGCGGCGATTTCCATCTCCGCTTTCAGATTGACCTGGTAGTCGTTCTCGGCGAGGAGCTTGTCCTTCGCCGACTGCCGGTTCTGACTGAAGCAGAAGTACCGAATGTCCTCGCGCTCATCGGCGCAGCCTCGGCGGAGCTGGGCATCGGACGTCTACAAATCGCTCGACAACACGAAGCTGGTTAAGTTCATGGAGAGCCAGGCTCTCTTCCACAACCAGTTTCAGAAATTCGGCAACGTCCGTTTCGACAAGACTCCGAACCACGGCCGGATGCTCTGCAACGACTACCCCGTCTACAGCCCGATCTACTGCGCGAGCGCCGTCGGCTTCTACCTGGAGTCGATCCTCCGCCACGGCGGCACCGACCCGGCGGTCGTCGAGACAAAACGTCAAACCCTCGGCGACTCGCACTGCGCATTTGAGATGACCTGGCGGTGAGGCGTTAGTCTCTCCGCTCCGACGCCAAGTTTGCTTAGGCGCACATCTGTAAGTCCCTGTCTCGCCGGCGGCGATACCTTCCCCATACACTTTTGGCCGGCTCCGATGTAGAATTACGCCCATATCCAACAATTCTGGAAACATCCATCCTTCCAAATGCGAGGATTGACGAAATGAGACTCTTCGAATGGCTACTTGACCATATCCAATGGTCTTTCCTGAACTCATTTCTCCGGCGGACGCTCGCCAGGCGGAAGTGGGCCCGCCTTCTCGCCGTCCTTCTCTTGATGGCGGGAGTCGCGCTGGCTTGGCAGTATCGCATGCGTGTTTCCCTGCATGAGGACATGATCCGAGGCACCCTCAAGCGCGAGTCAATGCCAACGCCGCAGAACTACAAAGGCCTGGAAGCCTTCATCGTCGCTACATTACCTTCCGACGCGGACACGAATCTCGCGAAGAAGATTCTAAGTGATCCATTCGTCGATGAGTTGCGCAAACTGCCGGAAAGCATCACTGCGGCGACGCCAAAATTCACCGCTATGCCAAATCTGCACGTGTCAGTCAAGAGCAATGGCGGAATCGTTTTGACCGATGACGTCAAACCGAGCTTCTTATTCCTTCCATTGCAGAGCCTTCGACCCTCATTAACGAAAAGTGAGCGCGCCATTCTTGAAAAGCGTCCGCCCACGGGTACCATCGAACAAGCCAGATTACTGAAAGACCAAAACGATATTATCTTCAAGGCCGTTGAGCCAGATGTGGAGCTACGAAAGGACATTGCATTCACCGCAGCATTTGCTCCGACACTAGAAAAGCTCGCTAATATCAGCGTTACGCTCGACACTGATGACCAACCGGCGCAGGTTTACGTGATCACGAAAAGCGGTGTAAATCGCATTCTAAATGCCAACGGGACCAGCACTCCCTATCAGTTCCCCGACTACACCTTCTTTCCCAGTCGCCCTTATTTCTGGCCGGTTTTCTCGAAGTATAACGCGCGTTTCGCCGAGCGGCTCAGCGATATCGCTCCAGTGCGGGGCGCATCGGTCGGAAGCCAATTTACCGTCTCAAAACCCTATATGGATCTTGGCGGTGCGGGCCTTGTGGTCACGCTCGCGCGCGGAATTCGCGTGGATGACTACCCTCTCGCCGTGCTTTGTATCGACATTCCAGTCCATACTGAAGGGAGTGTCACGGATATTCTGGAAGAAAAGGTGAAACGCTTCGGCGGCTATTCGCTACCGGTGGAATGCGACATTCACGAAATTGGCGGCAGTACCCGCTGCCACCTCTCAGTCCCTAGAGGGCTGGCGCAGCAGGAAAAGACTCTTCTAGGTCACATGGAGACGAAGCTGAAGGAAAGCCTTCGGGATCAGCGCAGGTCTGATATTACCGGTAACATTCTAGTGCTCAACTCCTCGATAAACACAGATACCATTGAAGCTTCTTTACCGATTGCATCAAAAACGGCCACCGACGACGTGGAGAGCTTTCTACTGATCAGCATGGACCTTGTGGCCTATCGGCGGCATACTACGTATATTGGCGCTGTTGCGATCAGCTGCTTCGGTATTGCTGCTTCATTGATGCTGTTTTTTTGGTTCATGCAATCCTCAGCTTACGGCAAGGCGTTCGATGAAGTTGATCGTGTAATGCAACACTCACCAACGCCGTATTTGCATCTCGATTCGGAGGACCATATACGATGGGCGAGCGATTCGTTCAAGAAGATGATTGGGTGGAAGTCGGCTGACGAGCTCTTGGCTCGGATGAAGTTTGCGGATCTGCTAGACAGAGTCAGCCAAAGGAAATATGAGGAAGTAGCGGAGCGGCGACGCAATCACGACCCGGTCGATTCTTATTTTCTGACGCTGAAGCCGGTCGATTCTGGCTTGCCGCATGTGCGTGTGCAGGTGTTCAGTGCGGCCATTCCAGATTCAGAAGGGGGCACTCAGCCAGAGACATTCGGCATCCTTCTGCCGCCGAGCGCGACCACCGTCGTTCCATTGGATCTTGCTACCGGCAGATCGCCTAAAGAGTAATTGCTGAAAGTTCGAGGCTTATTCGGGTAGTTTATACGAAACGATGAGCTCCGCATAACCGTCAATTCTGCCAGGTTCCATCCCTGATGCGCGAAGATACTCCCTTGCCAAGTCGGGTGCAGCCTTTTCGTTAAGAACTGTGTAAGCGAGATATCGCAAGCAGATGAGCCCTGTCACATCACCGACTGGCTCTCGGAGCCAATCGGCAGCCAACCGAAGAATTCGCTCCCGGCTTGTGCGCAAAAGATAGTCCAAATCTCCCACTGAGTGAATTCCGAGCACTCGCAGGCCAGAGAGGTGATCCTGAAAATCAATTGCGTCTATAGGAAGAATTCTGCCACCGGAGAGGCCGGCAATTCTCTGGTCGAGGTCGGCGACCAGTTCGCTTGACATGATGAATACTCTAAGAGACGCCTTATCGAGGGCAACTGCGTCGGGCTGATCCTTAATCCGCGCAGGGACCTGAGCCTCGTATGTTCGCAATGCACGTCGAATTGAGACAAACTCATCGTCAGCGATTTCGAGCAAGCCCGCGAGCCGTGAGAATTGCCGGCGAATGTGCTTTGGAACTTCAGCGACTGTTTTGTAGCCCAAGTCGTGCTCTATCTCAGCCCACGCGTGCTGCAGAATGGAGCGCACCTGGATTTCGGCCTTGAGTCCTGCATATCGTCTGTATTCGTAGAGCGATACTCGAGACGACGGGAGCGAGATTACAGAATGGAGGGAAATGTATCCGAACCGATCAGTTTCCAGAAGTTGCCGTTTGTCTACCGAGTGGCTAGGGTCAACGATAAGCTCCTCAGCTAACGCTTCCGCGACGTGGTCGACATCGTTCGAGAAATACGTGATGACGCGAACTCCAACCACATCGGTGACATCCGAAGCGGACTGGTACTTGCCTTTCTTCTTCGTGATCTTTCTCTCAAAGCTAGCACGCTCTTTCGTTCGGGCCAAAATCGAGTGAATCGCGATGTTTCGATCCTGAAGGATCTGGCGGACCAGCGACTCAAGCACCCTCGTGAATTCCTCATGAAGGCGGAGTTTGGAATCGTACTCACGAAGAACGTCAGTTAAATTCATTTCGTACAATCTTAATATCTGTGCCGCCAGAAGCGCGAACGCCTGTAGTCCGAGCACGCCACATTGCTCTGGGCATGCTCAATCGCCTCGCCGCCCCAACACCCGTTCCATCACCACCACTCTCGCCAGCAACTCCGACTGTCCGCGCAGCAGTGCGGCGATTTCCATCTCCGCTTTCAGATTGACCTGGTAGTCGTTCTCGGCGAGGAGCTTGTCCTTCGCCGACTGGCGGTTCTGGCTCATCATGATGATCGGGGCCTGAAGCGCGGCGACGGAGGAGAGGGCGAGGTTCAGCAGGATGAACGGATACGGATCGAAGTTCATCACGCGCAGGACGTTGACGGACATCCAGACCGTCATGATGACGGAGAAGAGAATGATGAACGGCCACGAGCCGCCGAAGGCCGCGACGCGGTCGGCGATGCGCTGGCCGAATGTGAGTTGTTCTTCCTGCTCCTGCAGCACGTTGCGCGAGACCTGACGCGACATCAGCTCGTTGGTCTGGCGCAGGCGGTCGCCCATCTCTTCGATGATGCGCAACGCGGCGGCGGGATTCTTGTGGACGAAATCGACGAGGTCTTCGCGGTCGAGGCGGATCACGCGCGTCGGTTTCGAGGCGGTGGCGGTGGCCGAACGCGGCGCGCCGTCGAAGAGTGAGAGCTCGCCGAAATACTGGCCGTTGAAGAGCGTGGCCAGCGTGACATTTCCGGCGCCTTCGCCGTAGCAGATGTCGACCGCGCCTTCTTCGATCACGAAGAGCGACGACCCTTCGTCGCCCTGGCTGAAGATCACCTCGCCCGGAGCGAATTCGCTCTCCTCGAGGCGGATCGTCAATGCGTTCAAATCGTCGTCGGTCAGCGACTCGAACAGCGGGATTTTTGCCAGCAGTTCCTGTCTCGTCATGAGACGGAAGAGTACGTCAGCGCCGCGCTTCGTCCAAGCGTTGCGCGTGTGCGCTGAGCAGATCGCTGCGCGTGAGGATGCCGACCACGCGCGAAGGATCGGCGCGCTCGACCACCGGCAGCCGTCCGATTTCCTCGCGCACCATGTGATCGGCGGCTTCGCGCAGCGACATGTCGGAGTAGACGACGGCGGGCGGACGGCGAATGAGATCGCCGACGCGGGTGAACGGCTCGCGGTCGATGAAGTCGCGCCGCGTGACGACGCCGAGGAGACGGCCGTCGCGATCGACGACCGGGAAGCCCTGATGCGTCGGAACGAGCGCGTGCACTTCGCTGATGCGCTGATCGTCGCGCAGCGTGACCACGGCGCGCGAACAGGCATCGCTCACCGAGATGCGGTCGAGGTAGTCGGCGCCGTACTCCATCGGCACGCGCACGCCGCGGCGCGCCAGCTTCTCGGTCATGATCGTGTTCCGCATCATCAGCGACGAGACGAGGAACCCGGCCGTGCAGCCGGAAAGCAGCGGCAGAAGTCCCATCGGCTGCAGCGTCGTTTCGAATGCGAAGACGACCGACGCCAGCAACGCCCGCGATGCACCGGCGAACATGGCCGCCATTCCGACCAGCGCGCAGATGCGCGGATCGATGCCGAAGCGCGGAAACTGCATCGTGGCCAGCTCGCCGAGGGCCACGCCGGCACCGCCGCCGATGGTGAAGAGTGGAGCGAGCGTTCCGCCGGAAGTTCCGCTGCCGAGGGAGATCGACCACGAGATGAACTTCATGATGCAGAGGAAGAGCACCGCCTGGCCGGCGATGCGGCCCGCCACCATCCCTTCGATGTTGTCGTAGCCGACGCCGAGCGTGTGCGGCGCGAAGTAGCCGACGAGACCGACCGCGAGCCCGCCGAGTGCCGGCCACCACATCCAATGGATCGGCAGCTTCTCGAAAAGATCCTCGACCCAGTAGACGGCGCGCGTGACGTACACCGCCAGCCAGCCGACCAGCGCGCCGATGATCGCGTACGCCGCCAACGCTTCGCCGCTCGGCCGCGCCAGCATCGGCATCGCGAAAATCGGTTCGGTGCCGACGTACAACATGCGGATCGCCGTCGCCGCAGCGCTGGCCAGTGCAACGGGAACGATCGAACGCGGACGAAACTCGAACAGCAGCAGTTCGACCGCGAGCAACACCGCGGACACTGGGCTTCCGAACGTCGCCGCCATCCCTGCCGCGGCGCCGGCGGCGAGCAGGATCTTTCGCTCGTCGGCAGTGGTCTTGAGGATTTGTCCGATCAGCGATCCCAACGCGCCGCCCGTGGCGATGATCGGTCCCTCGGCGCCAAACGGCCCGCCGGTGCCGATCGAAATCGCGGCGCTGACGGGCTTGAGCAACGTGACGCGCGCCGGAATCCGGCTCTCATTCAACAACACCTGCTCCATCGCCTCGGGGATTCCATGGCCGCGGATCGCTTTCGATCCGTAGCGCGCCATCACGCCGACGATCAATCCGCCGATGACGGGAACGATGAGCACAAGCCAGCCGAGGTGATTGCCGGCCGGCGAAACGAACTTGGTCGAGAAACGGCCGTAGAACGCGATGTTGGTGACGATGCCGATGAGCCCGACCAATCCCTGCGCGATGAAGCCTGTGGCGACGGCGAGAAGGATCGACCAAATACAGAGGATGACAACGCGTTTGTCGATGTAGGCGCGCTCGATCGGCACGCGAGGTTCGGTCATGTCGGGCGCAACCGGAATCCCTTCCGCCGTCGCCGATCCTTCGACGCTCAGATCACTTCGCTGCCGCATCCTTGTTTGGTACCACCTTGAGCTGATGTTGCCGGCGCGCCGCGTCCTCTTCGAACAGCATCGGCGCGGGGCCGTCGTCGCCACCGACGTTGTCGACGATTTCTTCGAAGGTATCCGCGAACTGCTTGCGCTCCGCTTCGGGCAGACCATCGAAGATCGCCAACAACCGTTCCTGCGCGACCGGCGGCGCGTGCTGCAACAGCGCACGGCCGGAGCGAGTCAGGTTGAGGACGAGCCGCCGCGCATCGCGGTCGTCGCGGTCGCGCGTGACCAGGCCCGCCTCGACCAGCCGCGTGACGACGACGGAGACCGAGCTCTGATCGGTGAGCGTGCGCGATGCGAGATCGTTCAGCGACAGCGACGGCGTCTTTCCCAGTTCCGTCAACACGAAAAGCTGCGCGGCGGAAACGCCGAGCTCCGTCTGCGCCTGCCGGTCGCTGACGCGCAACATCCGCACGAGGCGGCGGATGGAGTCGAGGATCCGTTGGCTGTCGCTCATGACGCAAACGTAAACATACTTGGGATCGCATCAAATCGGCAACCGGCGATGTGGGTGACGGGGAACGGGTTCACGCGGAGGTCGCGAAGAGGCGGAGATTAGGAGTCGATTCTCTCCGCCTCTCCGCGTTCTCCGCGTGAACCGTCTCCCCTCACGATGTTCCATAATCGCGCTCATGCCCGAGAAGCGTTACGATCGCGCCTACTTCGATCACTGGTATCGCGGCCGGAGCCGCGTGAGTACGAAGGACGACGTGCGGCGCAAGGTTTCGCTGGCGGTGGCGGAGTGCGAATACTTTCTTCGCCGCCGGCTGCGTTCCGTGCTCGACGTCGCGTGCGGCGAGGGGGCGTGGCAGCCGCACATCAAAGCGTTGCGTCCCGGCGCGAAGTACCTCGGGCTCGATCCGAGCGACTACGCGGTGTCGCGCTTTGGCGAGTCGCGCAATCTTCGAAAGGCATCGTTCGGCGAGCTGCCGAAACAGCGGCTGCGCGGACCGTACGATCTCGTCGTCTGCGCCGACGCCCTTCACTACATTAACGATGACGACATCCGCGCCGGCCTTCCGGAGCTGGTCCGTCTCGCCGGTGGACTGCTCTTCCTCGAAGTGCTGACGGCGGACGACGACATCATCGGCGACTTGAACGGCATGATCCGCCGTCCCGCCGCGTGGTACCGCAAGTTGTTCGAGAAGGCGGGATTGACCGCTGCCGGACCGTACACGTGGTTGGCGCCGTCGTTGCGTGACGACGCGGCGGCGCTGGAAGCCTTGCGCTGACGCAAGGACGTAGCGCCGTCGGCTCGACGGCTGTACCGCCAGCGGCTCGCTGGCACGTCACGCATCATTGCCGCCGAGCCGGCGGCGGTCCAGCCGTCGAGCCGACGGCGCTACGATGTGCCTGTATCCTCGACGGAAAACAAGAAGGAGCCAACGTGCGCACGACATTCGCGATCCTCGTCATCCTCTTCGCTGCCTCACTCGCCGCTCAGCCTCTCACGGTCGGCACGCAGATCGTGGACCTCGGCGGCACGGCCACCATCACGAACGGCGGGCCGGTTACGTACGTGAATCTCAGCGACGGTGCGACGGCGAATGGAACGGTCAACAAGGCGACCGTGGCCTGGAGCGCGAGCTGCTCGAACGCGTTCAAGATCGTTTTCCTTCGCCAGTCCTTTCAGTCGGTTGCGGCATTTACCGTCGTGGCCACGCGTGGACCATTCAATGCCGTCAACGGCCGCAACGAAGTCACTCTCTCTCCCGCGGTCAACGTGAACCAGGGCGATCTGATCGGCGTCGTGCAACTGCAGGCGGTGGCGACCTGCGGCTCGGTTCGAACGCAGTCGTTCCCCGACAACACCGGCTACAACCTGGTGACCACGGCCGACATGAGCACGACCGGCGGCACGATCGGATCGTCAACTGTCTACAGCAGCGGCCTCACCATCGGCGCCATCGCATTCAGCACGAATCCTCTGCTGGTGCGCATCCTTCCCGCCGCCGGCGCGGTGCAAGGCGCGACTTCTTTCTTTCGCACCTCGCTGCAGATGCTGAATCCGACGTCGAACACGATCTCGGGCAGTCTCGTTTTTCACAAGCAGTTGCAGCCGGCTGCTCCGGGTGATCCTTCTCTTCCGTTCACGCTGACACCCGGACAAACCATCTCGTACGCGGATGTCCTCACATCGATGGGCACCAGCGGCCTCGGCTCCCTCGACATTGTCACGAACGGCGGCAATGCGCCGATTGCTACCGCCCGCGTCTTCAGCGACGGCGGCACTCTCGGCACATCGGGCTTCTCCGAGGAAGGCGTCTCGCCGAACGCCGCGCTCGATTTTTTCAGCCGAGGAATCCTGTTGATCCCGGCAGATTTGACAAACTTCCGGATGAACATCGGCGTGCGCACTCTCGACACCGGCGCAACGCTCGACGTCGCCACCTACGACTCAGCGGGGACGCTCAAGGGCACGCGCACTTTGCCGGCCTATGGTCCGAATGTTTTCGATCAGGTGCCGGTGGCCACGTTCACCGGCCTGTCGACGGTGCCGCCGGGCGGATACATCCTGATCGGGTTCAACGTCTTCGGCGGACGCGCCTTCGTCTACAGCTCGGTGATCGACAACAAGACTTCGGACAGCACGTACCGCCTGGCCGACATCAAGTAAACGACACCCTGAACTCCGCTCCGCCGCCCTCCCGGTTCTGCAGCGTGAACGGGAGGCGGTGGTTGTTCAGGATCTCGGAGACGATGGTCAGCCCGAGGCCGCGGCCTTCGCGCTTGGTGGTGAAGAAGGGTGTGAAGAGTTCGTCGCGCGCAGCAGGATCGATTCCGCGCCCGGTGTCGGAGATCGTCAGTGCGTGATCGCGGAACGTGACGGCGATTTCGCCATCCTCGCCGATCGACTCCATGGCGTTGCGGATCACATTGATGATGACCTGCTCGAACTGGCTCTGATCGACGCGGATGGTTTCATCGCGCTCGATATCGACGCGCAAAACGATTCGGCGCTGTTCGAGCTCCGGACGAAGCAGCGTGGCGATGTCGTCGAAGATGGCGGCAAGCGATACGTCGCGCGTATGCGGCGGCGGAAGGCGCACGACGTCGGCGAAGCCGCTCATGAATCGGTTCAGCGATTCGATGCGTGCCGCGGCGATCGTCAATGCGTTCGTGAAGTCGGCGCGATCGTCCGGACCGATCTGCTCCGCGTATCGCAGCACGGATTCCAGCAGCGACCGCACCGCGCCGACGGAGTTGTTGACCTCGTGCGACATCATCCGGATCAGCTTCTCGTACGCTGTCTTCTCCGTCAGCCGCAGCTCCTCGGTCATCTCCTCGAGCAGGTAGAAAGTCTTGGCGAATCCGCGATCGCGAAATTCGGCGTTCCAGATTTTGAGTTTTCGCGCGCCCGCCAGCGTCACCAGTTTCGATTCGCCCGCTGCGAGCAACGGCAATGCCTCGCGTACCGCCGGCTCGCTCAACAATCGCTGCGCGGCCGGATTCGATTGCTGAATTGCGCCATTGAAATCGCAGATGACGATCCCCGACGGCGACGCCTCGACGATCTTCTGCAGCAATTGCTGCTGTTCTTCCGCCGCGAGCCGCTCATCGCGCAGCCGGTCGATCATGGCGTTGTAGATCTCGATGAGCCGGTCCATCTCCGGCTGCCCGACAGGCACGAATCGAGACGTGAAATCGCGCTCGCTGATCAGCTCCGCGCCGGTCCGGATCAACTCCATCGGCACGAACAGCGCGTTGACCATCCGATAGCTGATGACGATCGAGATGACGAACGACACTTCGACTGCAAACAGCCAGTTCTGATGCTCCATCAAAACCACGACCGCCAATCCCGCAAACACGAGATGCAGCACGATGAACCAAAGGAGCAGTTTGGTGCGAAGGGTCATGAATCATTTTTCACCACAGAGACACAGAGATCACAGAGAGAGTTCTCTGTGGCCTCTGTGCCTCTGTGGTTCAGCGCTTCCCGTATCACTCGCTGATCCCATACTTTTCCAGCCTCCGATACAACGCGGCGCGACTCAAACCCAGCGCCTCGGCGACGCGCGAGAGGTTGCCGTCGTAGTGCTGCAGGCACTTTACGATCATGCCGCGTTCGATTTCGTCGAGGGTCATCGTGCCGGCGTCGGGGAGCGAGGCGTCGCGGCGTTCGCGCGATTCGAGATCGCGCACGGCGATGAAATCGTCGAGCGTCAGTTCGTTCGAATCGCCCATGACCACGGCGCGCTCGATCGTCTGCCGGAGCTGGCGGATGTTGCCCGGCCAGTTCTGCGTCTTCAGCCACTCCATCGCCCGCGGCGCAATGACTTCGACCTCACGCGCGTAAATCTCGGCAGCCATGGCCAAGAATGCCGACGCCAGCCGCGGGATATCCGCGCGGCGTTCGCGCAGCGGCGGAAGCTGGATCGTGATCAGGTTCAGTCGATAAAGAAGATCCTCGCGGAACTCGCCGCGTCCGACCAGCTCGTGCAGCGCGCGATTGGTCGCCGACACCACACGCACATCGACGGTGCGCGAACGGCTGGAGCCGAGGACTTCGTACGTCCGATCCTGCAACACGCGCAGAAGTTTCACCTGCGACGACTGATCGACCTCGCCAATCTCGTCGAGAAAAATCGTTCCGCCGTCGGCGACTTCGAAACGTCCCTTGCGATCCTGGCGCGCGTCGGTGAACGCGCCGCGAACGTGGCCGAACATCTCGCTCTCGAACAGCGTCGAGGAGATCCCGCCGAGGTTCACTTTGACGAATGGACGGCCGCGACGGCGGCTGTTGGCGTGGATCGCTTCCGCGACCAACTCCTTCCCCGTTCCGCTTTCGCCCATGATCAGCACGGAGGCCTCGGTCGGCGCAACACGGCCGATCAGTTCGAGCACGCGCAGCATTTTCGGATCGCTGCCGATGATCTTGCCGAAATCGAACTTCGCATCGAGTTCCGCCCGGCTCGGCGCCTCGGCGGCGACATCGCGCGTCTCGGCGAGCTTGAGCGCTGTCTCGACGGACTGGACAAGCAGCGTGTTCGACCACGGCTTGGTGATGAAATCCGCCGCCCCGCGTTTCATCCCTTCGACCGCGAGTCCGATCGATCCCCACGCCGTCATCAGAATCACCGGCACGTCCGGCTGCTCGGCGCGAATCGCCGTCAGCAGCGCCAGCCCTTCCTCGCCCGTCGTGCGGCGCGAGAAATTCATGTCCTGAATGACGAGCGATGGGCGCTCGGAGCGAATCACTCCGAGCGCCTCGTCAACAGAATGCGCGGACGACGATCGATGACCGTGCTGCTTCAGCAGGAGCGCCAGCGAAGCAGTGATGGAAGGGTCGTCGTCGACGATGAGGATCATTCGTAATGCAGCGCCTGGGCAGGTTGGACGCGTCCGGCGAGCCAGCTCGGATACAGGCCGCACAGTAGCGTGAGGCCGTAGATGGTCGCAAGCGCGCCGGCCAGACCGATCGTGAACGATGCCGGGCTGACCAGAGTGAAGATGCCGAGGAGCGGTAGTTGCGCGACCACGATCACGCCGATGATCAGCGCGAGCGTCGCCAGCAGCGCCACTTCGCCGAGGATCTGGCGATTCACTTCATTGCCGGTCGCGCCGAGCGCGCGGCGCAGACCGATCTCGCGCGTGCGGCGCGTGACGTTCTGCCACAGCACTCCGGAGAGTCCCAGCGCGACCATGGTGATGAGAAACGCCGCGATCACGCTTCCCACAGCCACCGGCGTCAGGTAAATCCGCAGGGCGAAGGTGCGCATCGCCTCCATCCTCCGCACGCGCTGCTCGTACTGCGGAAAGATCTCGTGCGTGCGGCGGCTGATGGCTTCCTCGAACGCCGCCGGCGTGCCGGGCCGAACGCGGATGATCACGCTCTCCGGCACTCTGGCGTTCTTTTCCACGAGCGATATGCGGCGGAAGACCATGTTGACGTTCTCGCTGGTGAACTCGCCGTTTTTGCGGAACGGCGGGATGACTCCGACCACGCGCTGCTCGCGTTCCCCTTCTTCGTCGAATTTCTGTCCGAGGGGCTCTTCGTCGCCGAAGAGCGCTTTGGCGAGGTCGCTGTCGATGACCACTGGCGCGTAGCTCAACGCGTCGTCCTCCGGCTTGAACCAGCGCCCGCGAAGAATCGGGATGTTCATCGCCTTTGAATAGCCGTCAGTGACGTTGTCCATCGTCATCCGCACGCGCTTCCCGCGGATGTGCCACACGCCTTCCATCGTCGAGAGCGAATACGGAGGTGTGTGCGAACCACCGATGGCGATGACCTGCGGCATGGCCGCGATCTCCTTCATCAGACGGTCGAGCGCTGCGACGTCGGCGGCGTTGTCGCCCTTGCGTTCCCCCTGTGGCAGACCGCGCTCGGACGGAATGGCCACGTTCAGGACAAGTACATCATGCCAGTCGAAGTTGAGAGGCTTGTTGTAGCGCAGGATCGCCGAGGTCCCGAACGTCACGACGGCGAAGAAAACGAGGAACGAAAAGAAAATCTCGACGATCAGCAGCGCGTTCGCGCGCTTACGGCGCCATACGAGCTTGAGCAGATGACGAATCACAGCGCACCTCCGCGCAGAGCGTTGACTGGATTGAGCCGCGCCATTTTCCAGGCCGGATAGAAGCCGGAGAAGACGCCGAAGAAAATCGCGATGAGCATGCCGTATCCGAACACGCGCGCATTCACGTTGAACTGCGCCTCGGGGATGAACGAGGTGTGATTGAGCACGGCCAGCGCGATGATCGTAAAGACGAATCCGAGCGCGCCGCCGAGGAGCGTGAGGATCACGTTCTCGGTCACGAACTGCGCGATGAGCGTCCGCTTCGGTGCACCGAATGCTTTGCGCACGCCGATCTCCGGCGCCCGTTCCAGAATCCGGCTGAGGTTGAGCGTGACCAGGTTCAACGCCGGCAGCGTCATGAAGAGGAGCGCGAGGCTTACGAAGATCGTCCGCAGCACAAGTGCCGCGTCCATATTCTCCGGATTGTTGAACATCGGACGCGCGAGCGCCTCGAAGGCGGTGTCGAGGCCCGATCGCGTCACCGTGCCGGGCCGATCGTCAGCAGGCTTGTAGTTCGCCACGCGCGTGTTGAACTCGCGCTTCAACGCTGGAAAATCGTCGCGGCTGCGCGCGAGTACGACTCCGTTGTATTCGCCGATCGTGGCGCGCTGCAGCTCCGCCGTGACCGCACCGATCGGCACCCACACCTCGGCATATGCCGAGATGCGCGTGATCGGAACGCGTGAGACCACGCCGGCGATCCGATACTGCTGCCCGCCGAGATTGATGGTGCGGCCGACCGCTGGGCCTGATCCGAGAACCTTGTCACGAAGCGCGTCGGTGATGATGGCGACCGGCCGGTCGGCGGCATCATCGGCGGCCGTGAACGGAGCACCTTCAATGAAGTGGAAATCGAGGATCTGCCAGTACGACGGCATGGTGCGTTTCATCTGCGTTTCAATCCGCTGCGTGCCGGAGTAGATGACCGCGGTCTGCAACTGGGTGAAGTACGCGAACCGCTCCGCGCCCGGGAGATCGCGGATCGTCTTCTGCAGAAATCCGTAGCCGGGCTGGCTGGTCTGACTCATGTCCTTGCTGTAACGCCCGACGACGGTGACGAAGAGCATGCGATCGAGGTTCGACTCCGGTTTGCCCGCCGCGAAGATGTTGTCGAGGATGGCCGTAGCCACCATCAGCACGACGAGCGTGAGCGTGATGCCGACGAGCGAGATAGCGGTGAAGACCTTCCGCCGCGCCAGGACGCGCAATGCGAGTTTGAGGTTGGCGATGTTCATGTCACGCCACCTGCCGTCCGTCGAACAGACGGATCGTGCGTCCGGTCTGCTGCGCGAAACGATCGTCGTGCGTGACCATGACCACGGTCGTGCCGTCTTTTTCGTTCAGCTCCTGGAGGATGCCCATGATCTCGTCGCCCATGGCGGAGTCGAGGTTTCCGGTCGGCTCGTCGGCGAGGACGATGCGCGGCTTTCCGACGATGGCCCGCGCGATCGCGACGCGCTGCTGCTGCCCGCCGGAGAGCTGCGTCGGAAAGTGATGGACGCGCGACGAAAGTCCGACGCGGTCGAGTGCCGCAAGCGCGAGCTTCTTCCGCTCGCCCGCTGCGATCTTGCGATACAGCAGCGGGATCTCCACGTTGTCGAGCACCGTCAGATCGGGCACGAGGTGGAAGCTCTGGAAAACGAATCCGAGCTTCTCGTTGCGCATCTTGGCCAGCGAGCGGTCGCCCGCGCCGTTGATGTGCATGCCGTCGAGCAGCAGCTTGCCGTGCGTCGGCTTGTCGAGCAGCCCGATCAGGTTCAGTAGCGTCGACTTCCCGCAGCCCGACGGCCCCATGATCGAAACGAACTCGCCGTCGGCGATGTCGAGGTTGATGTTCTGCAACGCGAGCGTCTCGACGCGCTCCGTCCGGTAAACCTTGTCGATGTTGTTCAGTGTGATCATGGCTTCTCCTTGTTCGGTTACTTCAGCCGCAATTCCTTCAGACCCTGGTATTCGCTCATGTTCGAGATGACGACCTCGTCGCCTTCGCGCAGGCCGTCGATCGGTTGAATCCATTCATCGCCCGCCAAACCCCAGCGCACTAGGGTGCGCACGAGCACGTTGCCGCGCACGACGAAGACCTCCTCGCGTTCGCCCTGACCCAACGCGCCGCGGCGCACGCGCAGCACGTTGCCGTGACTGCCGAGGACCGGGAGGACGTCGACGCGGAGGTTGTTGCGCAGCCGCGGATGCGCGCGCTGATCGAGCGTGACGTAAAACTTGGCGATGCCGTTTTCGATGCGCGGATCGATGCTGGAGATGGTTCCGTCGATCGTGGTCGTGTCGTCGAGCTTCACGTGTGCGCGCATGCCCGCCGCGAGCTTCGAGGCATGCACGTCGGAGATCGTGGCCACGACCCGATACGCGGAAAGGTCTGCGACGCGCGCCAGCACATCACCCTTGCGAACGGTGGCACCGACTTCCGGCAACACCCACGTCAGCACGCCGTCCTGATCGCTGCGCGTCATCGCCAGGTTGAGTTGGCGCTGCGACTGATCGCGCTCCTTCTGCGCCGTCCGCAAGTCGAGCTGCGCCGCCGCGATCTGCGCGTCGGCCGTCCGTTTGGTGCGCCCCATCGCGTCGCGAAGCTGCGCGATTTCGATGTCGCTCTTCTTTTTCGCCGTCACCGCCACGAGCTCGTCCTGCGCCGACACCAACCCCTCGGCATGCATGCGCGTGTTCTGCGACGCTTTCAGCTTGAGGATGTCGGAGTCGAGCTGCTTCTGCTCCAGCGCCGCGCCCGAGGCCGCGATCTCCTCCTCCGCTTTCAATCGCGCCTGCGCCAGCGCGCTCTCCTTCTGCGCGACGGCATCGTTCAACTTGTCGAGGTCGAGTTTCGTGGCCGAGGTGTCGAGCGTGAGGATGGCGTCGCCGGCGTGAAGCTGGTCGCCCGCGCGATGCTGAATCCGCAGCGCGCGCGCTTCGACCGGACTGGAGATGACCGTCTCGACCTCGGGTACGACCGTGCCGGACGCCTGGATCGTCGCATCGACGTTCCCGCGCTCGACACGCGCGATCTGCAGATCGGACCGGCGCACCGAGGGACGCAGCCAACTGACCGTGGCGGCGACGCAGAAGACGAGCGCCGCCAGCGCGACTACTGCAACGATCACGCGTCGTGTGACGCGCTTCGTCCGAACCGATTGTGCGATTTCGCGATCCATGCTGGACCGCTACATAACCAAGCGCGATGCCACGCGAGGTTGATTGAAAACAAAGGAGTTATCGGCGTCGATGAGCCTTCTGTTCGTTCAGTTTCAGGCTGAGGTGTTCGGAAGTGAACAGGCCGTTATCGGCGAAACGCGACGACGAATCGGCCGGCGCGCACGTGAACCGGATAGTGCGCGTCGATCCAAGCGGCGATCGGCGGGACGCGGTCGCGGTTTGCGATGCCGTCGAGCGAGCCCTGGATCTTCGCTCCTTCGAGGACGACGAAGACAGGAGGATGCGCGTTCAACTCGCGCAACGCTTCGCTGCTCAACTCGGGATTGGAGAGCATGGCTACGTCCGGACAGCGTGTGGCCGGACGTCGGTTGAGAAAGTAGTAGAGCGCGCGCTCGCCGGAGAGATCGAAGATCGGCCCCGGGCCGGCGCGTTGCGCGAGGTCATTGAGCGCGGCGAGATCGGCTGCGTTCTCCGAGTACGTATAAATCCCGCGTCCACGCGCCATCGGATAGGGAACGAGCCCTTCGTGCCGCTGCCGCGCCGGCCAGCCGGCCAGCAGCTTCGCTCCGAGCTTCACGTTGTCGGTGATCTCGAAATAACGGAACGCCACGATCGACGCGATCACGACGGCGATCGCGCGCCACGCGTTCCACGGACGCCGCAGCATCGGCTCGAAAAGGAACGCGACGACCGCGATGCCGAGCAGAGGGATCGCGAATCGTGTATGGCTCCAACTGCATCGCCCCGCCGCGGTGCGAAACAGGATGATCGAGAAGATGGCCACGATCGCGATGCGCACGTCGCGCGTCCGAATCGCGAGCGCGAGCAGAAATCCGAAGAACACCGGCGGCAGGTAGTAACGCGCGGACTCGGAAGCCAGCCAATCCCACAACGCGACGGGATGCACGAGGAGCGACAACGATGGAAGCGGCTTGGCGGGCAGCGACCAGATGGCGTCAATGGAGTGGGGAATGATTACGAAGGAGTCGCGGAAAAAGTGAGCGAGATCGGCGCGGACAATCAGTAGAACGATCAACGGCGCCGCGATCGCTGCAATCGCAATCAGCGTCACGCGGCGCGTGTAGATCAGGATCACGATCGCGGTCGCCGCAACCGCGCAGATGCCGACGTCGAGACTCCAGAGGATGCCGAGTGATGAAGCGATCGCGGCGAGGTACAGCGGCCACCGCCTTCGATTCGCGTACGCCAGCAACGCCCACACCGCGATGAGCAATGGCAGCCACCGAAAGTACGGGAACACGGGCACTTCTGCGGCGCCGATGGCGCAAAGTGCGAGGACGATCGCGGCGATCAACCCGCCTGTCGTCGCCGTCACTTCGGCCGCGATCGGCACGAGCATCGCCAACGCCACTGCGTCGAGCACGGACTCCAGCCGCCGCGTTTTCTTCGGCGACGGTTTTCCGCCGAGGACCAGCGCATCGAGACCGCCGTCGGTGGCGAAACCGTGCAGAAAGAAAACGTCCCCGTACGGACGGCCGCCGTCGAGCATCACCGACGCCGGCGTCAGATGCTCGCCCTCATGGAACATGTCCATGAAGGCATAGGGATGATCGTGGATAACGAACATCGTCACGAAGACGATCGCGGTGGTGACCCAGATCGCGACGAGATTCGGTCGTCCGTTCGTCAACGGTATCTGCCGTCGCGCGAACGCCCATGCGCCAATCGCACTCGCCATCGTCAGCGCGATAACGACGAAGTAGTCGAACCCTTTCGGATACTTCGCAACCGTCACTGCGCCGATTCCGCCGCTCGGTACGGAGAACCATCCCATGCAGTACGGCGCGATTGCGAAGACGAGCAATGCGCCGATCGTGGCTCCGATCAGCAGGCGCGTACGAGTCATAGGTTTTTCACGCGGAGACGCGGGGTCGCGGAGAAAAGCAGGGACTCCTCCGCATCTCCGCGCCTCCGCGTGAAATTGTCACCTTTTGAAAATCGCCCTACTTCAGATCCTTCTCCGGCAATTGCTGCTCGGGGTTGAAATCGTGGCCGAGGACTCCAGGCGGTCGGCCGGGACCGCCGCGATTGAGACGGCTGCGGCGGTATCCATAAGAGAGGTAGACGACCATTCCGACACAGAGCCAGATGCCGAACCGCCACCATGACTCTTTCGGCAGCTCACGCGCGAGGTACACGCACGAAAGCGCGCCGATGACCGGCAGGAACCACGTGCCACCGGGGACGCGGAACCCACGTTCGCGATTCGGCTCGCGCACGCGAAGGATGATGATTCCGATGCAGACCAGCATGAACGCAAAGAGCGTCCCAATATTTGTAAGATCGACCATCGCATCGAGCGATGAGAAGAGTGCCGCCACCCCGACAAAGATGCCGGTGATGATCGTGGCCACGTGCGGGGTCCCGAACTTCGGATGGACTCGCGAAAAGAACGGCGGCAGGAGTCCGTCGCGCGACATCGCAAAGAAAATACGCGGCTGTCCGAGCTGAAAGACCAGCAACACTGCCGTGTGCGCGACCACGGAGCCAAACGCAACGACGCCGACCATCCACCCCGGCATCGCGACGTACTTCATCGCCAGCGTGAGAGGCTCGGCCTGCTCGCTCGACAGTGTCTTTACGAGCGCCGAGTAAGGGATCAGCCCAGTGAACACCGCCGCGATGAGAGCGTAGATCAGCGTGCAGACGATGAGCGATCCAATGATGCCGATGGGAAGGTCGCGCTTCGGATTGCGCGCCTCCTCCGCCGTCGTGGAGACGGCATCGAAGCCGATGTACGCGAAGAAGACAATCGCCGCGCCGGCCTTGATGCCTTGCCAGCCATTCGGCGCGAACGGATGCCAGTTGGCCGGCTTGACGAATTTGAAACTAACGAAGACGAAGAAGCCGAGGACCACTAGCTTCACCGCCACCATCCAGAAGTTGAAGTTCGCTGACTCTCGGATTCCCCACACGAGGACGATCGTGATCAGGGCGACAATCCCGATGGCGAGAACATTGAAGATGATCGGGATGCCGAAGAGATGCGGCGCGTTAGCGACTACTTGCGGCATCTTGGCCAGAGCCGTCCCATAATCGACCGTAAGCCACGTAGGCAACTTAATGCCGAAGCCTTCCAAGAGCGTGTTCATGTAATTCGCCCAGGAGATGGCTACAGCGACGTTGCCGATCGCGTACTCGATCATCAAATCCCAGCCGATGATCCAGGCCACGAGCTCGCCGAGCGTCGCGTACGAGTAGGTGTACGCGGAGCCGGACACCGGCACCATCGACGCGAACTCGGCGTAGCAGAGCGCCGAAAACCCGCAGACGATTGCCGTCAGGATGAAGGACACCATCAGTGCGGGACCGGCGCCGGGACGATGCGCATCGCCCGCCGCGGCCGTTCCGATCGTGGCGAAAATGCCCGCACCGATGATCGCGCCTATACCCAGCGCGACGAGATTCCATGGGCCGAGGACCTTTTTGAGCTGGTGACCTTCTTCCTGCGTTCCGGCAACGAGCTCGTCGAGCGACTTGGTAGCGAACAGACGACGCATCACGGACATGTGCCGCGAATGATGGGGTCGGTGCGGCAGGCGGTCAAGTACGGCGGCGTATGATCCCGCAATGCGGATCATCACGGCGCTGCTCGCTGCGGCCACCCTCACGTGTGCGTCGCGGCAGTCGGTGCCGACCTGCATCGACCTCTCCGGCACCTACAAACTGAGCGGTCAGCCGACGCGCCAGGGCACGGGATCGACGGCGTTCGTCTTCGGCGAAGCCGCCGTGCTGAACAAGATCGAATCGCTGACCATCACGCAGCCCGGTTGCCGCGTCGAGCTCCATGCGACCGGCGACGGCGGCAAGGTTCACGACGCCATCCTCGAAAACGATCTGAGCTGGACCGAGGACAGCGTGTCGACGTCGTGGTCGCCGCAGAAGATCGGCTCGGCAATCCTCGCCGGCGCCTCCAGCCGCACGCGAACGCTCACGCTCCGCCTCTCCCCCGAGCACGACACGCTCACGATCTCCTCGGAATTCGACGAGCGCGGCCTGGCCCTCCTCTTCATGCCCTTCCACGACCACGGCGAAGCGACGTGCGTGATGAAGCGGGTGAAGGGCTGAGCGAATACCGCGGCCCCGCCGGAGGTTCAATTTCAATCTGCGCGTCAGGCGGATACAGTTCGCCGTCACAACACCCAGGAGGCCTTCATGTCAGCGATCGAAACCACCCGTTACCCCGACATTCGCAACTACATCGGCGGCACGTTCGTCGAGCACGATGCGGATCGTTATCTCGATGTCTTCAATCCTGCCGAGGGGAGCGTGATCTCGCGCGTGCCGTTGTCGGCGGGCGTCGACGTCGACCGCGCGGTGCAGGCGGCGAAAGCGGCGTTTCCGGGGTGGTCGCAGACGCCGATCAAGGAGCGGGTGCAGGTGTTCTATCGATACAAGGCGCTGCTCGAGCAGAACATCGATGAGCTGGCGCGGCTGGTTAGTGAAGAAAATGGCAAGATCGACAGCGAGGCGCGGGCGGAGGTTTTGAAGTCGGCCGAGCTTTGCGAGTTCGCTTGTTCGCTGCCGCAGATCACGGCCGGCGAAGTGTTGGAAGTCTCGCGCGGCGTTGAGTGCCGCGTTGAGCATTTTCCGGTCGGCGTCGTGGCGTCGATCACGCCGTTCAACTTCCCGAACATGGTTCCCAACTGGACGATCCCGAACGCCATCGCCCTCGGCAACTGCATGATTCTGAAGCCGAGCGAGCTGGTTCCGCTGTCGTCGGGACGCATCGCCGAGCTGCTGCGCGAGGCCGGACTTCCCGACGGCGTTCTCAACATTGTGCACGGCGGGCAGGAAACCGTCGAAGCGATCTGCGACCATCCCGGAATCGAAGGCATCAGCTTCGTCGGTTCAACGAAGGTCGCGAAGATCGTCTATCGCCGCGGCACGTCGAACTTCAAGCGCGTCCTGGCCCTCGGCGGCGCGAAGAATCACCTCATCGTGATGCCGGACGCCGATCCGGAGATGACGTCGTCCAACGTAGTCGCGTCGATGTCGGGTTGCGCCGGTCAGCGCTGCATGGCGGCCTCGGTGATGATGGCGGTCGGCCAGAGCGATCACATCATCGAGCGGATGGTGAACATCGTGAAGTCGATGGTGCCGGGAACGCACATCGGTCCGGTGATCTCCGCCGCGGCCAAGGAACGCATCGAGGCGTACATCACCGAGGCCGAAAAGATGGGCGCGAAGATCCTCGTCGACGGCCGCGGCTACAAAGTGAAGGGCAAGGAAAACGGCTACTACGTCGGCCCCACGCTCATCGACAACGTGACGCCCGACATGCGCATCGCACAGGAAGAAGTGTTCGGGCCGGTGATGGTGATCATTCGCGCGAAGGATGTGGCCGAGGCGGTTGGCGTGCAGCAGAAATCGGCGTACGGAAACGCGGCCAGCGTCTTCACGGAAAGCGGCGGCGTGGCGCGTTACGTGATGGAGAACGCCAGCGCGGGCATGGTCGGCGTGAACGTCGGCGTCCCGGTGCCGCGCGAGCCATTCAGTTTCGGCGGCTGGAACGATTCGAAATTCGGCGTCGGCGACATCACCGGCCGTGGCTCGATCGAGTTCTGGACGAAGTCGAAAAAGATGACCACGAAGTGGAACAAAGAAGCCGGCGTGAACTGGATGTCGTAGGCCGGCACGGCCGGCGGCGTTGGTCGCCTCCGGCTTGGCCGACAGTTTCGTGGAAAGTTGTCTTACGCGCGATTGCTAGTGGCGGTGTTGCGGTTGACAACGCGGTTCCGACGCGATCGAAGTCCGCTCGGAGTGAAACGAGCGCCGCGTCATACCGATCGAGCCGCGCGAACAAGTCATGAAACCGCGTTTCGAGGCGATCGAATTTTGCATTCATGCGCTTTGTCTGGTCATCGATCAGCCGCTGCATGTCGGGCAATGCGATCTCGCGGTGAAACCACATCAGCGTTTGAAAAAGATCGTCCCCGCTCGGGTTGGGGTAGCGCGGTTTCATTAGTGACGGGTTTCGAGGGTGGCGATGCGTTCGTTCATCGTCTCAACCTGCCGTTTGAGCTCCACGATCTCTGCCTCGATCGCGATTTTTTTCTCCAGGTTGTCAAACCGCGTTTCAAGAGACGAGACGCTGGCTTCGAGCGCGGAAACACGCGCCTCCAGCCGCCCGAGTCCGCCCTTCACCAACTCCAGCTCCGACTCGACGAGTGTAAGCCGGCCCTCCACCAACTGAAGTCCTTCTTCGACGCGTCGCAGTCCAGCTTTGAGTGCATGGCTTTCGCTTTCGAGCCTATCAAGACGGACGTACACGCCGTCGAAAAGCGTATTCACATCATCGAAGCGAGCATCTATGCGCACGGTTTGCGTGCTGATCTCTTCACGCACGATCTGTCTGAGGGTCTGTAGCAGTTCGGCTGTTTCCATAGGATTAGTGCCTCGTTTCCAGCACGGCGATGCGGTCTTTCAGGATAGCGATCCGTTGCCGGATTTCCGCGAGCTCTGATTCCGTCGCCAGGCGCTCGATCTTCCTCTCGATGTCCTCCACCAGCATTTCGAGCGCTCTCAAATGCGACTTTACAAATTGCAACTCTGATTCAACGTGGGCGACATCGCCGCCGTTCATCGACTGAACTTCAGTTTCAATGCGCGCCAATCTCTCATCGAGATAGCTGGCCCATGATTTCAGTCCGTAATACTCCGACTTCTCCTTGCGCCACGACCTGGCAGACTTCTCGACCGCGTCATCAAGAATGCGCTGAAAGTCGGGGAAGGAACACCTCCCGATGGAACCTCTCGAGCACCTGGAGCATCTCGTTCTTCACCACTCCGAAATCCTACCTCGGAACCTCGCGTGCAATCGTTCGCGCAAGCGACAACTGGAAGTGCTCTCTATCAGTGACTGCGTCACCTCGAAAAACTCCTCAGCCTGTAGAGATCACTTCGCGGCCGACGGCTGCAGGTTGATGAGGCCTACCGCGTAATCGCGGGACACTTCGTCGTAGATTCCCAGCGCCACGCGCAGCGATGGCGTGAGCGACTCCACCGAGATCGTGTAGGTGAAGTGTCCCGTTTTGGCCTTATCGAGATCGGCGGCTGGGATCGAAAACGGCTGCGTGTCGTGATGCGTTTCGCTTACACCGCCGATCGTCGATCCCCACGCCAGATAGACCGAGAACGCACCGTTGTAGACGTTCCCTTGCCCGAGCAGCGGCGTTAGTGCGGCGATCGGCACCTGCACGGTCAGCGAGAACAGGTACGTTTTGTTTTTCGTGCGTGTCGGCTCGCCGCTCTTTGCGGCAAAGCGGAACGCCGACCGCGGCGCGATGCCGAAGAGCGCGCCGATCACGCGGTCTTCCATCCGCGTAATCTCGGTTTTCGGCACGAACTGCCTGCGCGAACGCACCGACAACGCCGGATCCTTGACACGGACCTCGATCTTGCGCGCCGCGGCTTTGGCAGGCGTGGCGCGATATGCGAGCGAGTAGTACGAATCGAAATCGTCGCCGATCCGCGGCAGCAGCTTCGTGACGTCGGTGCTGCCCCACGCCGATACGCCGCCGGTTTCTTTCGCAACGAACTCGAGCATCGGAGTCTCGTTGCTGAGGATGCGGTAGTCGAACACGCCGGTGCCGGCACTCGGGGCGTTGCCTTGGTCGGCGGCCGGCATCGTCGTCGATCCGAGCCCTTCCGCGTAGATTGGATAGATCGTGACGCCGTTCGCGTTCGCGGTCTCGACGAGCGTGCGGAGCAGCGGTTTGGCGTCGAACTCACTCTGAACTTCCGCCGGCAACTGGTTCGGATCAGAGAGGTAAAACGCCTCAGCGCCCGCATACTCGGACAAGCGGTGCGTGGCCAGCAGAAGCACTTTCTTTCCGTCGACGCCAGCCATCGAGCGCATCAGCGCTTTCAGCGTTTCCACCTTGCGCTTTTCGTCGTCCATGGCGATTTGCGCTTTCATCCTGGCCGACTGCTCGCGAGAAAATGAGAGACCAGTGTCTTCGATCGGCGTCCTGCCGCCGCCGAACGCGTCCGGGATGGTGCTGAGCTCCTGCCGGAGGTCGTCCATCGGGTCAGGATTCCTGGTGTTGGTCAGCTTGGCGATTGCATCGAGCGCCTTGTCGACTTTCGACAGGTCGTCGGTGAACGTCTGCCGGATTCCGACGACGCCTCGGTTCCACGACACGACCATGACCCGGTCGCCGGACCGAACGGAATCGTGGAGCAGTTTCTTCATCGCTGCGAACATCGGTTCGCTGCGGAACACCGGAAGCTGGAAGCGTTCGACGAATACGATGATCGAGCGCTGCTGCTGCGGCGGCGGTTGCGGGGCCGCGGCGGGTACCTGCGCCGTGACGACACCGCTTTGCTGCTGTGGCGGTGTCGAGGAGTATTCGGCGAAATTCGTGATCGGCTGCCGGACGCCGTTCTCGAAGATCTCGAAGTCGTCGCGGTGGAGGCCCTGCACGCGTTTGCCCTCTTTGTCGACCACGAACACATCGACGTTGACGATGGAGACTTCGACACTCTCGGTCGCGCGCGGAACTACGGGCGTCTGCGGCGCCGCGACGCTGGAAATTGCGACGAATAGCAGGAGCAGGCAACTCGAGGAGCGCATGAACGTTTCCTTCCGGAATGACGGCGCGGATTCTACAGTGGTTATGACAGGTCACCGCACCGCGCGCATCTGATACCCCATCGCTGTCGCTGCGAATCCTGCCTCGGCGAGATATCTGCCGAGGTCTGATTTCGCAGCCGGCGCGTCGTTGATCTCGGCGATGAAGAGATGCAATCGACTTCACCGGCATTACGGTCCGCCGCGAGCAGGTCGGCAACAAAACCCCCATCCGCGCCACCGGCAAGATCAACAGCCGCGGCGAGCGCTTCGAGATCTACGCCAAAGACGGCGACGTCCACATCTCCGCTTCGCGCAGAACATCACGTCGATTCGGTTGGCGAATCCGAACTAGGAGAGGCGGAGCACGCGGAGATCAGCGGTTCTCCCCTCCCCATCTCCGCGACCGCGCACGCGCCGGCGTTGAACCGAAGGCAAGACCGCGCTGGCGTTCCGAAAGGACGAGGATCCTTGCCCAGCGTGTAGACTAGCAATTCGTGCCTCGGCTACACCTTCGAGCGGCCGCGACCCGGCTTCTCCACCGCATCAGCCGGGAGCGCACCTTTTGGCGCCTTCGGCGGGCTTTCGCGGTCGTTCGATTCCGTCTCAGGAAAGGCAGCTTCCTGGTCTACGAGGCGGCGTCCGAACGAGTCGAAGCGCTGCGGTGGGCGGGGCTGCTTACCCGAGTGGTTCTTCCCCAAGCCATCTATGCGCTCGGGCTCTGTGTTCTAGCGTGGTTTTTAGATCGTTTCGTGTTGCCGCACCTGGTAATGGAGCGCGGTTTACCCCTCCGCCCTCTAGATCACAGCTCGTACGTTTCCGTTGCGGCCGCTATCGCACAGACCCTCGGAGCAATTCTCGGGCTCTATTTCACAGCAATCGGGGTCGTAGTGACAGGCGTGTATAGCCGCGTGCCGACTGACGTGCGATCGCTCGCAATCCGAGAGCAGGTCGGCGTGCGGTACTTGCGGACTATTGCGCTCACGTGCATTTACGCGCTCTATCTTGGCGGCCTCGACAGCGCACGACTTCTCACGACACGTAGCGGCTTTGCGGTTCTCCTCTTACTTACGACATACTCAATTTTTGCATTCACACAACTCGGGTTGCGCGTGTATCACTTTCTCGATCCAGAACTTCTGGCAGATCGATTGCGCCGAGATATCTATCTAACGCTCCGACAACTTCGGTTCAAGCAGCCATACGCCGGTGACACATCGTTCCAAGTCTACTATCGGAAGAAGATCGATGGAGCACTTGCGACATACAGCAGCCTCTTCACTCTAGCGTTAGGAAGTGAACCGAATCTTGAGGGCTCCGAGGACTTGATCCGAAGCGAGATTGACGTCTGGACGGCATACACAAGCATCAAATCTGAAATCCCTGCCGCCAGCGAATGGTACCAACCGCAGGCTCGTCACAAAAGTATTCTCGCATCCGATGATTCGACGACGTTCACTATTTACTTGGCGACGTCGACCATGCCACAGCCGAAGGTCGGCCGGGATTATCTGTGGTTTGACCGTAACGTCGCCCATGCGATCGCGAAGGGTCTTATTGTACACCTTACGCATGGCGATATTCAGCGGCCGCTGGACATCCTGAACACGCTTCAATATCGGTTTGTACATGCGGCGAACGCTCTCGCCGTTGAAGAGGCCATGCTGCTCGAACGCATTGTTAGCAGCGCCATTCTAGATAACCTGTCGCGGGTTAGCCGTGTGAAGTTTCGGCCGGCGGGCTCCGAGGCTGAAGAGGCGGGTCTTCTGATCCAGCTCTGCGACTTCGTCGGTCTCGCACCTCTACAGATCCTGCTCGGAATGGCCGAGCGTCTGCGCAAGAGCGATCCGCGTAGTCTCTTTGACACAACAGATTGGCGGCGGTTTTTTAGACATCGACGATTCTATTGGGATCGTCTTCCGCGGAGCGTAAACGAACAACTCGAAGAAGTAACTAACCAGCTTGCCTTCGAAGTGAGCGTAGAGGATCAGCTGGTAACGTCGGCATGGTATCTCCGTCAGCGATATGCGACTGCGGTTGTCAACCAGGTAAAGCAGCACTTCGAACTGATCGCCGAACGATTGCTAGATAGCTACCTCAACTCGTCGGAGCAGGTGGGAGAGGTTAGCGGCGGCCTTCCAGCTATTCACCTGGTGTTTCGCGGGCTCGAGGCGTGCCATAAGCTCGTTCTCCACGGCCGCGATATCGCGACATGGTGCGACACCATGCGCTCACTCCACGTACCAGCGGCGGATCTCGCTACCGCTCCAGATCTCGAAGCGCTCGGGAAGAAGATCAGCGATGTTGAAACTGGTCTTCATGAGAGGCTCGCGCAGCTGGCGTTCAAGGTCTACGACAGCGATGCGAAACTGGAACGAACGCTGCCGGACTACTTCGGGCAAGCGTACATGACTATAGCCCATCAGACTTTCGAGCGTTTGCGCAAAGGCGTGATCGAAAATGATGTCCTTCTAAGGGCTTTCTTTGGTGTTTCGTTACTGGCAGTTCAGCGGCTCGGCACCGAACTCGCTGAGGTTGCCAATGTCATCGCTCGCGTAACCTATCTCACCGAGCCGATAGTGAACTTGCTCGACATGTCCGGCTATGCATTTCTCTTCTCGCAGCTCCATGCTCGCGGCGACGCATGGCGCATCGTTCGCGGCCTCTGGGACGATGCTCTTGGCAAATACCTTAATCCTGAAGCAATCCGTGTGATCTACGAAGATCGCTACACTGCTATGCGACCGTGGTATACGCAGCGTTTTAACTGGCAACGTGCTTTTCACGATGACTTGGCTCAAGCCTCTGTGGAGAACCGTTGGTTATCGCCGTTTCTTAAGGGCGTTGCGGAAGATGTGCTCTCTTGGCACGGCATGCACGACCTCAATCCTCGCGACGCGTTCTATCTCGTCTATCTTCGGCGTCAAACTGCGTTTGCCACCGGGCCACTTCCCCAAGGCGTCGACTCGCTGCTGCGCCAGCTCAACAGGGTGAACGATGAATCTATCGAGAATGAACGAAACAGTGGATGATCAGCAGACAGAATGGGCGAATAGCGCGACCCTACGCGATGAGAATGCCTTGCTCCGGCAGTGGGAGCTGTCAGACGAAGGCGCCGAGGCGCACATGTTCACGGAGGATGTGCATCACGGCGTCATCCCTTACACGCGTCGGGACGCTATTCGGGTAACGCTTACTCCCGGAGACGAGCGTGCGCAAGACCTCGTTGCCGATGCCCTCCGCCGCGAGCGGTCGTACCGCGAACGTCTGGATGAAGCTGTCATCGACTTCACCCGAGAATGCACCCAAACCTTGATGTCGTTTGGCAAGGCGCAGTATGAAATCGTAACCGAGCGTGTGACCAGTTCGGATGAGCCCGCCGGCTTCCGCTTGCAATGGGTGATGCCATATACGATTCGCCGCGTCCGCCATCGCTGGGTTCAGGATCTCGGCAGCAAGGTTGCTGAGCAACGTCGGCGTGATCGGTTTCTGCCGATCGATATCTCCCGAATTGTCACCTTTGAATTGCCGAAGCCGCTAACGCCGCGAAAGTTTCTCCGAATCAAGAAAGAACTCGCGGGCATCGGAACAAGCCTAATCCCGGAGTTTGGCCTCGATCCAGCATCGCAGCCTCCAGGGTACGACTTTACGTCCTTCATCAATCAACGCGACCGAGCTTTGGCTGCGGTAACGCGGGAGATCGGCTGGAGTGGCCGCGGCAGTATCGGCAAGTTTATGACGGAGTACTACTATATCGCGCGTGATCTGAGATTTCGCCGTTTCTTGTTGTCTTTGCGCGAAACGATACTCGAGAAACTAAACGCGATACTGAAGGTACAATTGCCTCGCTTTAACGCACAGGGCCAGATTGCAATCTCCGGATTACTGACGAATGCGGAAATCGAGGCATTTGAACAGAGTCTGGAGCAGCCTAGTGATCTTCGGGTTTTAGCACGTCGCATCCTAATGTAGTGTTTCAATCCGTTGTTCATTTATTCAGTGCGAACCTGGATGACTCCTCGATCCGGTGGACATTTCGTTCCCAAGCTCGGTTGAGTCCCGGACGCTCCAGCCGGAGTTGCGCATCTTGAGATCCTTCACCCTCCTGCGCCGCTCCGCGCTTCGCCCTACGGCGGCTCCGGCGGTTCAGGATGACAGTTCACCGAATCGCCCGCATTTGGTACCCCATCGCGGTGGCTGCGAATCCTGCCTCGGCCAGATACCTGCCGAGGTCTGACTTCGCAGCCGGCGCGTCGTTGATCTCGGCGATGAGCAGCGCGCGGCGCGTGCCGGTTGTGACGAGAGACGCGAGCATCCGCGCGATTTCCTTCGCGACCGTGCCGCGCATCGGCTCATCCTCGGGGAGAAAGACGCTGAGCTGTTTTTCGCCGCGGCCGATGTACGCGGCGAACATGCCGTTGACCAGGATCACGCTCGCGCCGGGGACGCGCATCAGGCCGGGCACCGGCCACTTCAGAAGAGCGCCGTAGGGATTGGCGGGATCGGTGGCTGCGAGCATCACCGTTTCGGGCTCGTCGGGCTCATCGCGATACGAACGCAGCAAATCGAGCGCGCCGGCGCTGCCGAATTGCGTGGCGCCGAAGCCGGCCACGAAGTAGCCGCGGCGGATGCGGCCCGACTCCTCCATCGCTTTCAGCACTGGATAGATCGCGCTGAAACCGCCGGGAACCGACTCGACCGCGGCTGCTTCGCGGACGATGATTCCGTAGCGCGCAAGGAGCTGATGCGCGAGCGCGCTGGCGCGTTCGGTAGCGCTGCCACGGGGCGGGGGAAGCAAAGACCAGCGCCCCTGCGTCGATGGCGGCGCGACTCTTCGCGAACGAAACGCCTGTGTTCGTGGCGCTTTCTTCGGACGCGTGTAGGCGCGGAGCGCGTGGAACGTGTCGTTCGTGATGACGCCGCGCCAGACAAGGTTCCACAGCGAATCGACGACATCGTTGGCGAAGCCGCCGAGCGCGGTTTGAATCTGCGCGAAGAACGATGCGCCGCTTGCGCGCAGGTGATCGACGATGCGCTGCTCCAACTCGGTCAGCTCGACCGTCGATGCGTCGTGCAGAAGTGGCAGATGATCGGTGAGGTAGAGAGCGATGCGTCCGTCGCGTTCGCCGATCGGTTCGACGCCCGTCCAGACGATCTCGCCGGCGGCGCTGAGCGTGTCGAGGTCGGATGGTTTGTAGCCGTCGATGCGTGCGGCCAGGATTTCCGATTCGAGAATCGATGCGGGCATCGCCGCGCCTTGCAGCGCTTCGATGACTTCGAGCAGCCCCTCCAGTCCGCGGCGTTTCTTCGTGACGAGCTGCCAGCCGGTGATGAGACGGGTGTAGGCGGCCGTGTCGACCGGCTCGACTTCCTTGCGCAGCTTCGCGAGCGAGCGCATGCGAATCGACCGCAGCACTTCCACTTCGCACCACTCGCGCTGCGTGCCGCCGGGGCGGAACTCCCCTTCGACGAGGCGTCCGCGTTCGACGAAACGTTCCAGCGAGGCCGTCACGACCGCCACTCCGAGCCCGTACCGCCGCGCGACCTCGGGCGGCGTGAACGGGCCGTGCGTGCGCGCGAAGCGGAGCACGAGATCGCCGGCCGGATCGGCCACCGGATCGAGATAGCGATCGGCGAGACCTTGCGGAAGCGGGACGCCGAGGGCGTCGCGGTAACGGCTGGCGTCCTCGATGGCGATGAAACGCTTTTCGCGTGCGATCGGGATTTCGATGATGCGGCGCGTCTTCGTCAACTCGCGCGTGGCTTCCTTCGCATCGACGAGCGAACGCGCGGCGATCTCGTCGAGCGAGAGATCGCCGAGGCGGAGCAGAAGATCGTGAAGGGCATCGATCGACTTCGCTTTGTGGCGATCGTCGAGATGTTGAAGCTCCAACTCCAACTGATACAGCGAATCAGCGTCGAGCAGCTCGCGCAATTCCGGTTCACCGAGGAGCTCGCGAAGTTGTGCCTGGTCGATCGCGAGTGCCTGCGCGCGGCGTTCGGCCAGCGGCGCATCGCCGTCGTAGATGAAATTCGCGACGTAGCGGAAAAGCAGCGAGCCGGCGAACGGCGACGGCTTCTCGGTGTCGGCGACGACGACGCGGATGTTCCGCTGCTGGATCTTTTTCATCGTGGCAACGAGTGCGGGGACGTCGAACACGTCGCGCAGCACTTCGCGATACGTCTCGAGGATGATCGGGAAGGATCCGAAGCGCGATGCGACCTGCAGCAGGTCGTAGGCGCGTTTGCGTTGCTGCCACAACGGCGTACGGCGATCGGGCCTGTACCTCGGTAACAACAATGCACGCGCGGCGGCTTCGCGGAACTTCGCCGCGAACATGGAGCTGGCGCCGAGCTGGCGGACGACGAGTTGCTCAACTTCGTCGGCGTCGGGGATGACCAGTTCGGCGCGCGGCGCCGCGTCGGTGTCGGGAAAGCGGACGATGAAGCCGTCGTCGCTCCACATCGTCTCGACGTCGATCTGCAGTTCGTTGCGGACCTTCGCCGTCACGGCCATCGCCCACGGCGCGTGGATACGGCCGCCGAACGGCGTGAGGACGCAGACGCGCCAGTCGCCGAGGTCGTCGAGGACGCGTTCGACGACGATGGTGCGATCGTCGGGGACGGCGCCGGTGGCGGACTGCTGATCGTCGAGATACTGGAGAAAGTTTTTCGCGGCCCGCTCGTCGAGATCGTGTTTCGACGTCAGGCGTTTCACCGCGGCGGCGGGCTGCATCGCGCCGACTTCGCGCACGAGCGCGCCGATCGCTTCGCCGAATGGAACGGTGCGCTCGGCGGCGTCGGCTTTCCAGAACGGCATCTTGCCGGGCTCGCCGGGCGCGGGCGTGACGAGCACGCGATCGTGCGTGATCTCTTCGATGCGCCAAGTGGACGCGCCGAGGAGGAAGGTCTCGCCGACGCGCGATTCGAAGACCATCTCTTCATCGAGCTCGCCGACGCGTGCGCTCTGCATCTTCTCGCCGCCGGCGAGGAAAACGCCGAAGAGGCCGCGATCGGGAATCGTGCCGCCGCTGGTGATGGCGATGCGCTTGGCGCCGGGGCGCGGCGTGAGGATGTTGGTGACGCGGTCCCAGGTGACGCGCGGGCGAAGCTCGGCGAATTCGTCCGAGGGGTAAAGGCCGGAGAGCATGTCGAGGACGCCATCGAATGAGGTACGGGCCAGCTCCGAAAACGGAGCAGCGGTGCGGACGAAGGCGAACAATTCGTCGGCATGCCACGGCTCGACGGCGATCATGGCCACGAGTTGCTGCGCGAGGACATCGAGCGGATTGCGCGGATAGCGCGTCGGTTCGATCGCTCCGCGGTGCATGGCCTCGGTGACCGCAGCGCACGCGAGCAGGTCGCCGCGAAACTTCGGAAAGATGATCCCTTCGCTGACCGTCCCGACCTGATGCGAGGCGCGGCCGATGCGCTGCATGCCGCTGGCGATCGAGGGCGGCGCTTCGATCTGGATAACGAGATCGATCGCGCCCATGTCGATGCCGAGCTCCAGCGACGACGTTGCAACGAGCGCAGGAAGCCGTCCCGATTTGAGGTTGTCTTCGATCTCGATCCGTTGCGCACGGGCGATCGATCCGTGATGCGCCTGCACGAGCACTTCGCCGGCAAGTTCGTTAAGCGCGCCGGCCATCCGTTCGGCCAATCGACGCGAGTTGACGAAGATCAGCGTCGATCGATGCGCGCGAATCAACTCCAGCAGCCGCGGATGAATGGCCGGCCAGATCGAGGCGCGCACGCCCTGTCCCGCCGGCCCGCTCGGTACTTCGTCGCGCGCGTACTCGTTGAGCTTGGCCATCTCCTCGACGGGAACTTCGACGTGAAGGGAGAGCTGCTTTTTTTCGCCGGTATTGATGATGGTGATGGGTCGGGTGTCGGGTGTCGGGTGTCGGGTGTCGGAGTTGGGCGCATGGTCGGACTCGTCTTCATCTCCGACCCCCGACGCCCGACTCCCGACTCCCGCACCGAGGTAGCGAGCAACCTCTTCCAGCGGATTCTGAGTCGCCGACAAACCGATCCGCTGCGGCGGTTTGTCCGCCAGTCGCGAGAGCCGTTCGAGTGACAACGCCAAGTGCGCGCCGCGCTTGTTCGGGACGAGCGCGTGGACCTCGTCGACGATGATCGTCTCCACGCCGCGCAAGACCTCGCGCACGTTCGACGTCAGCATCAGGTAGATCGACTCCGGCGTGGTGATGAGGATGTCGGCAGGATCGCGAAGGAACCGCGCACGTTCGGCGGGCGGCGTGTCGCCGCTGCGGATGCTGATCGACGGGACCACGAATTCGTCGCCGCGTTCCGAGGCCAGGTTGGCGATTCCGGTGAGCGGCGCGCGGAGATTGCGCTCGACGTCTACGGCCAGCGCCTTCAGCGGCGAGATGTAGACGACGCGGCAGCGGCGCTCCTTCGGCGGACGCGGCGCGAACATCAGCCGGTCCAGCGCCCAGAGGAACGCGGTGAGCGTTTTGCCGCTCCCGGTCGGGGCGAAAATCAGCGTCCAATCGCCGCGGGCGATGGCCGGCCAGCCCATGGCCTGCGCCTTCGTCGGTGTGTGGAAAACGGAGGTAAACCAATCGCGCACGGCGGGATGAAATGGCTGCAAGGCCTCGTCAGCCGGCGCGTTTGCGTTCCTCTTCAACGACTCCACCTTTCCACTGCGCTGGACATTAAGTTCTTGCGCTGCAAGAATAGTCTCCCTCCAGGCGACCACAGACAGCGGGGCGAAAGACAGGGATGCGGCTCAAAGTGCTCGGCGCGTACGGCGCGTCAGACGCTGAACATAATCTGACGGGCTACCTGATCGACGATTGGCTCGCGGTCGATGCCGGGACGCTCACCTCGAAACTATCGTTCTCCCAGCAGGCCCGCATCCAGGCCGTTTTCATCACCCATCCCCATGCAGATCACATACGCGATCTGCCGCATCTCATCCACAACCGCTTCAGCCAGAACGCCGGCGCGCTGACCGTCTTCGCCTCGAAAGAGGTGATGGAACTTCTGGTCGGCAACGTTTTCAACGGCATCGTCTGGCCCGATTTCGCGAAGCTGATCTCGCCGCTGACGAAGGCGCCCGCGGTGATCTACCGTCCGATGACTCCCGGCAAGAAGGTGATGTGCAACGGCGTCGGCTTGACCGCGGTCAATGTCCATCACCTGATCCCCGCCGCGGGCGTGATCGTGGAGATGAACGGCCAAGCCATCTCGTTCACCGGCGACACCGGGCCGACCTCCGAAATCTGGAAGCGGACGAACAAGACGCCGAATGTGGTGGCGGTGGTGACCGAGGCGTCGTTCCCGAACGATCAGCAATCGCTCGCGGATGAGACCGCGCACCTTTCTCCGAACACGTTCGGCGACGAGTTGAAGAAGATCACCGTCGACGCGCCGGTGTACGCCAGCCACCGCAAGATCCCGTTCGAGCGGGATATCGAATCGCAGATTCGGAATCTTCGGGATCGGCGGGCGCGTGTGCTGCTCGAGAAGAACTACACGTTGTAGCGCACTGTCATCCTGAGCCGCCGGAGGCGCTGGAGCGCGAAGCGCGGAACGCCGCAGGACGGTCGAAGGACCCCCTCAGTGCTTGCATCGTGATTTACCGCCGCCCTGCCCTCATTATTAGGCTGGGGGTCCTTCGACCGTCCTCCGCTCTTCGGCGTCGCCGAAGAAGCTCCGGCGGCTCAGGATGACAGCTTTACCCCCTCCGCCCACGCCACCGAAAACCAGAGCGCGGCATCGGGGCGTTGCGACCAGAGGAAGTAGTCCGCCATGACGCGATCGAACGCATCGCCGTCGAAGAGATGCTGCGAGACGATCGTCTCGCGCGCAGTGCGGACCACGCCGGCCATGTTTGCGGCGAGGATCGGGAAGGTCTCCATTCCGGCGCAGCCGCCGAAGAAAACCCACGTATTGCGCACCGGTTGCGCGCCGGCTTCGTGGAGCAGTTGCACGAGGCGCCGGCCGACGTGCGGATCGTTTCCGATGCGCTCGTAGGCGCGCATGTAGGCGTCCCACAAACTCATCCAGCCGGGCGGCTCGGGCCAGAGGCGCATGACGCCGTGATCGTCGTCGGCGAGGACGATGCGTCCGCCGGGTTTGACGGCGCGCACCATCGAATTCACCGCGCGCAGCGGATCGGGGATGTGTTCGAGGAGGAAGCGCGTGTGGGCGACGTCGAACGTTCCCCATTCGTTGCCGAGGTCGAGATTGAGCGCGTCGCCGGAGCGGAGTTCGGCGAGTGAGGTTTCGCCATCGTTTGCGGCGAGACGTTTGGCGGTGGACAACTGCTCCTCGCTGTATTCGATGCCGACCACGTTCCCGTTCGGAACCGCGCGCGCCATCATTCGAGTGAACTGTCCGAGGCCGGAGCCGAGGTCGAGGATGCGTTCGTCACCGCGGAGGTTCATCTCGCGCAGCATCGCGGAGTTGAGCAGGACGTCGTTCATCAGCGACAGGCGCCGCTGCTCGTCATCGTCCGTGCCGTGAATGTAGACCGACATCTACGCGACGTCCTGCACCGGAAAACCGGCGTCGATCCAGCCATCAAGTCCGCCCGCGAGCGGCCGCACCTTCGTGTATCCCTTGTCGATCAGCATGCGCGCCACACGGGCGGCTGAGGCTTCGTTTGGTCACGTGCAGTACAGCACCACCTCGGTGTGCGGTGCGACGTCTCCGAGTTGCGTGGCCACGTCGTCCATGTGCACGAGGATGGCATTCGGAATGGCGCGGGGATTGTGCTTGCGCGCGCCAGGCGTGCGTACATCGATCACCACCGGGAACTCGCCGCGGTCGAGCATCGCCTTCAATTCGCGAGGCTCGATACGCGCGAGGCGGAGTTGCCTGAGGAAGTGAATCCTTTGCGCCCACTTCACGGCGATCAGCACAGCGAGAAGACAGCCGATGACGACCAGCGCCCATCCGCCGAGGTTTTCGAGAGCCGCGAGCAGGCGATCGATGGCGCGGTGGAAGGCGCGGCCCGCAGCGACGGCGGCTCCGGCCCAGATCAGCGCGCCGATGCCGTCGTAGATGACGAAGGCCAGCGTGCCGCGTCCCGAGGCGCCGGCGAGCGGCGGCGCGACGGTCGAGAATCCGGGGATGAACTTCGCGATCAGCAGCGACTTCAATCCCCATCGTTCGAACCTCGCCTCGGTGTCACGCACGCACGAGTCGGGCGAGAGCGAGATGCGGCAGAGCGTGCGCAGGATTCGGTATCCGTAGCGGCGGCCGAGGAGGAACCACATGTAGTCGGCGATCAGCGACGCCGCGATCGCCGCCAGCAGGATGTTCGTCGACGACATCTTCCCGTCGCGCGACAACGCCCCGGCCACGATCAGCGCCGGCACGGCCGGCACCGGGGCGCCGAGTTGCTCCAGCAACACGTTGATGAAAATCAGCGAGACGCCGTAGACGAGGACGTAGTGAACGAGGGAGTGCACGCGTGAATGGTAATGGCTGGGCGAAGCTCGGCGGCTAACCAAACCGCCCCCATCCAGTCTAAGGTTCCGACGATGGAGACGACGACCGACGTTGCCGTGGTAAGCCGGGCCCGATCCGGCGATGCCGATGCCTTCCGGCAACTGGTCGAGCGTCATTCCAAACCGATGTTTCGAGTGGCCTATCGCATGACTGGAAATGAACATGATGCCGACGACGTGGTGCAGGAGACTTTCCTGCGCGCCTACCGCCAGCTCCGCAATTTTGAAGACCGCGCGAACTTCGGCACGTGGCTGCACCGCATCGCCGTCAATTGCTCGCTTGATCTGCTGAGGGCACGCGGGCGCGCCGACAAGCATTACGGCGGCGATCCCGAATCGGCCGAGCTGGCCGGAGCGGCGGCGGCGAGAACGGATGCGCAGCAGGATCGCCTGCTGCTGTCGGCCGACCTCCAGAAGCACGTCGCAGCGGCCATGGAACGTTTGAGCAGCAACGAGCGGACGGCTTTCGTCCTCCGCCATTTCGAAGGAATGCCGGTCGAAGAGATCGGGAAAACACTGGGCATTCAGGTCAATGCCGCAAAACACACGATCTTCCGCGCCGTGCGCAAATTGCGCGAGGCGCTGGAGCCGTTCGTGAGGTCGACACCATGCAACACCTGACAGAAGATCAATTGATTTCGCATTACTACCGCGACGGTGATGCGCCGTTTGCGCCGCAGCATCTCGCCGCGTGCGACGAATGCCGTGCGCAGTTCGACACGCTCTGCGGCGTACTCACGCTCGTCGATCAGCTTCCCATTCCCGAGCGCGGCGACGCGTACGGCGACGAAGTGTGGACGCGCCTGCGCTGGAAGCTTGGCAGCAATCGCCGGCGCTCCGTCTACGGCTGGATGTCCATCGCCGCGGCGCTTGTCGTCGCATTCATCGGCGGCATCCTTTGGCACGCGCGGACGCAACCGGCCGTGACGCCGCAAACGATCGTCGCGCACAACACGCCCGCTCCTGCCGCGCAGCCGGCCGCAATCGCATCCGCATCCAAAGACCGTCTACTCCTCGTCGTCGTCAGCGATCACCTCGACAGTTCCGAACGGATGCTGCTCGAGATCTCGAACGCCGACGCGAAACATCCGCTCGACGTCGCGTCAGAAAGCAAGCGCGCCGGAGAGCTGGTCGCATCGAATCGCATCTACCGGCAAACGGCCACGCGGAGGGGCGAGACGCGTATCGCTTCGCTGCTGTCGGACCTCGAGCCGGTCCTCGTCGAGCTGTCGCACGCAGGCTCGACTCTCTCGCCCGACGAAATCGCCGCACTGCAGAAGCGGATCGATTCGAAAGGTCTCCTCTTCAAGGTGCGCGTGGTCAGCGCACAAGTGGGCGGCCACGAAGCCCCCGCCAACGTCCCGCAGAAAGGAATCGACTCACTATGAAAACGAAATTGATCTACACGCTCGCCGCCGCGCTGGTCGCGATCGCGCCGGCCGTGCGAGCAAACTGGAATCTGTCATCCGACAATCACGCCATCGCCATCGCCGTCTTGGACGATGACGACGAGAAAAGTCAGCGCGAACAAGAGCGCAAAGATCGCGAGAAGGAACGCGCTCAGGCCAAGACGGAGATGGAGGAAGACATCTACGACTCCGGCACCGACGCGCTCGACGATCACGAATGGCGCCGTGCCGCGGAATCCTTCCGCAAAGTCGCCGACATGCAGATGCAGCACGCCGACGCCGCGCTCTACTGGCTCGCCTACTCGCAGGGAAAAATGGGCGCGCGTTCCGAAGCGCTGTCGACGCTGCTGCGGCTCCAGAAGTCGTACCCGAAGTCGAAATGGGTCGAGGACGGCAAGACGCTCGAAGTCGAAATTCGCCAGTCCGCGGGCCAGCCGATCGCGCCGGAGCACATCGACGACCTGGACGTGAAGCTCATGGCCATTAACGGCCTGATGAACAGCGATCCGGAGCGAGCCATCCCCATCCTGGAAGGCATCCTCAACGGCCACCAGCCGGTGAAGCTGAAAGAGCGCGCGCTCTTCGTTCTCAGTCAGTCCGGATCACAACGAGCCTTCGACATCGTGGTTCGCACAGCGAAAACCGGCCCTCCCGACCTTCGCGAGCGCGCCGTCCGCACCCTCGGCATCCTCGGCGGCGAACGCAGCCGCGGCGTGCTGACCGACATCTACAACGCGACGACCGACATCGACGTGAAAAAGTCGGTGCTGAAGTCGTACATGATCTCCGGCGACCGCACACGCCTGCTCGCGCTGGCAAAAGGGGAGTCGAACTCCGAGCTGCGCGCCGACGCCGTGCTGCAACTCGGCGTGATCGGTGCGCGCAACGAACTGACGGAGCTCTACGGCAGCGAGCCGTCCATTGAAGTGCGCAAGAAGATCCTGCAGGCGATGTTCATCGGCGGCAATTCGGAGAAGCTGGCCGAGATCGCGCGAAACGAGAAGGTTCTCGATCTCAAAGTCACCGCCATCCGCAACCTCGGCCTCCTCGGCGGCGGCCGTTCCAGCGCCCTCCTGCTCTCGCTTTACAACGACGATCAGCGCCCCGAGGTCCGCAACGGCGTGATCGAAGCGCTCTTCATCCAGGGCAACGCCAAGACGCTGATCAGCCTCGCGCGCGCCGAAAAGGATCCGCAGACGAAGCGCCGCATCGTGGAGAAACTGTCCGTGATGGGATCGAAAGACGCGACCGATTACCTGATGGAGTTTTTGAAGTAACTGTCATCCAGAGCCGCCGAAGCCGGGAGTCGCGAAGCGACGGAACGGCGTAGGACGGCGAAGGAACTCAAAATGCGCGATACGAGCCGGAGCCGCGTAACGTCACGCGCGGCTCCGGCTAAATCCTGCCACTGGAGATTCTTCGCCGTCCTTCGGCATCTTCGCCTTCGGCTCCGCGCCTCCGGCGGCTCAGAATGACAAGGCAAATACCCAGCAAAGCAGTAGCACGATCGGCGCGTGAAACAGCAGTTGCAGGATCGAGTATCCCGCGAGATCGCGCGCGCGGACGCCGAGGATTCCCATGAGCGGCAGCATCCAGAATGGGTTGATCAGGTTCGGGAGTGCCTCGGCGGCGTTGTAGATCTGCACGGTCCAGCCGAGGTGCTCGCCCCATTGGCGCGCGGCGGCCATCACGTACGGCGCTTCCACGATCCACTTGCCGCCGCCTGATGGAACGAACATGCCGAGGATCGCCGAGTAGATCGCGACCACGATCGGAAACGTCGTCTTCGTGGTGACGTTGACGAATGCGTGCGCGAGCTGTGCGGCGATCGGCGTCTTCGAAATCATCCCGAAGATGCCGCCGTAGAACGGGAACTGGATCAGGACGCCCGCCGTCGCCGGTACCGACTTCGTCACCGCGCGGAGAAACGAGCGCGGGCGCCAGTGCATGAGCAGGCCGGCGGCGATGAAGAAGAAGTTGAAGTTGTTGAGGTCGAGTGCCGCGATGCCGCCTTTGTCGCGAAATTGCGTGACGAGGAACCAGAACATCAGCAACGCGATCACGATGTTGAGGATCGGACTGTTCTCGAATCGTTCGGCGGGCGTCGCGCGCACAGACAAGAGTGTCTGTGCCACGTCGTCCTCGCGAAACTCGATTCCCATCATCGTCGCCGTCCGCGCTTCGCCTTCCCGCGGCGCAGAGACGTACGCGACGATCACCGATACGATCACGAGCACTGCCGCCATGGCCATGCTCTGCGGCAGAAAAATCGTCTGCGTCAACGGAATGACGCCCGTGATCGGCAGCAGCGACGGCGGAATCGATGATTTCGTCGCCTGCAGCAGTGCCGCGGACGACGAGAGTCCGAGCGCCCAGACGCTTCCGAGGCCGAGGTACGCGGCGGCGCCGATGGCGCGGTAGTCGACGTCGATGCGCTTGACGATTTCGCGCACGAGCAGGCCGGTGAAGACGAGCGACAGTCCCCACGACACGAGCGACGACAGCATCGCGAATGCGGCCACGAACGCCACCGCGCTGCGCGCCGTCTTCGGGATCGACGCCAGCCATCGCGTCAGCCGCGCGACCGGCGGCGACGACGCGACCACGAATCCGCCCACGATCACCATCGCCATCTGCATGGTGAAGTTCACCAGCGACCAGAACCCGTTGCCGAACTCCGTCGCCAGCGTCACCGGCGTCACGCCCGCGAACATCCCGCCGATGAAGACGAGCACGATCGCCGCAAGCGCGAATACGAACGCGTCCGGAAACCATCGTTCGCAGCCGTCAGCGATGCGCGATCCCGCGCGGGCGAGGAGGGGCGGGCGAGGCATTCGCGATTGTAACCACGTCCTCTGAGTTGTGAGCACGCGTGAACTTCAGCCGTCGGCGAAGCCGGCGTAAGAACCGTAGCCCACGGTTTCAACCGTGGGAAATCGGAGGCACGCGGATTTGTGAGCCCGCTTCAGCGGGCGACAGAAAGCTTTCTTTCGCGCGTCAAGACGCGCTCCCATCACGATACGATCCGCTGACCCACGCGTGAACGCGTGGGCTACGGTTCTTACGGCGGCTACGCCGCCGGACCGCTGAGAGGCCGGCTTCACGCCGGCCTCCGTTTCATGACGCGTTACCAGAGCACGCGCACGCCGAGCTGCATCTGACGTGGTTCGCCGACGCCGCTCTGCACGGTGCCGTCGAAGTTGAAGATCAGGTTCGTCACCTCGGGACGGTGGAAGTTCTTGCTGTTGAAGAGATTGAAGACGTCGATGGCGGGCTGGACTTTGTACTTGCCGAACGGGAAGTCCTTGGTGAGGCGGAAATCGAGCGACGAGAACACGTTGTCCTTGCGGCCGAGGTTGCGCTGCGTGACCGAACCGTCGGGATTGATGCGGTCCTGCGGTGTCTGTGCGGTGGCGTTGAATCGTGGATTGCCGAATGAATCCTTGCCGCAGAAGGCATCGCTGACCACACAAGAGAGCGATTTCGGCTGCGCCGAACGATACGAGTAGCGCACGTTCACGTCGATGCCCATCGGCGCGTTCCAGAGAAGCCAGCTGTTCAGGCGGTGACGCTGGTCGCGATCGGAGTAGCCGTATTCGGCATCCAGGTTGGTGATCTTGGCGTAGCGGAACGAGAACGGATCGCGCTCGTTGTCGTCGTCCGACTTGTCCTTCGAATACGTGTAGTTCACCTCGTAGGCGAAATTGTTCGAGGGCCGCTTGTTGATGCCGAGCGTGACGCCGTTGTAGAGGCTCTTGGCCGTCGACTCGATCGTCGTCAGTGTGCCGATGCCGTTCGCGCCGCCGGCGCCGAGGCCGGCCGACCACGGTGATCCGAGGAGCGGATCGTTGCGGTTGGTGAAGCGCGTGATGTGCTCGCCCTTCGCATAGTTGTACTTCACCAGGAAGCCGTAGTCCTTCACGAACTCCTGCTCCCACGACACGCTGGCCGAGGTCGTTCGCGGATTCTCGAAGTTCTTGTCGAACACGAAGACATCGGGATCGAACGGCGAGCCGACCTGCGATTGCGGAATGATGTTCGGATACGCCGGCACGGGACCGAGAATCCCCGTCAGCGCGCTGTTGCGGAAGATGGTCTGCCCGCGCGATCCGTTCGTGGAGCGCGACGATGCGAGCGTCAGTCCGGGAACGCGTCCGTAATAGATGCCGGCGTTTGCGCGCAGAACCTGTTTGCCGTCGCCGTGAGGATCCCAGGCCATGCCGAAGCGCGGCTGGAACATCTTCCGATCGCTGGGGATCTTTCCGTCGGAGGGAAATGCTTGTCCCTTCGACGTTTTCCCGATGAACCCCGCGTAGAAAACCTGAGCGGGCGGGGTGATCGGATCGGGCTCGATCTCCGCCTCCCAGCGTAGTCCGTATTGCAGATTGAGGTGCGGCGTGGCCTGCCACGAGTCCTGCACGAAGACCGCCGGCTCGGTCTGCGGAATGCTCTGCGTGCCTGCTTCCTCAACGCTGATGTTGCCGACGCCGGCCTGCTGCAGATAGAGCAGCACCGGTCCGGTGATGTCGGTGCCCGCGGGGCATACGCCGGTCTGCGACGTCGTGCCGTTGGAGCACTCGACGTATTTCGGATTCTTCAGGTAATTGAGGAAGCCGTCGGTCGAGCTGAAAATGTAGCGGCCGTTGGCGAAGCCGAGGAAGGTCTGCACCGAGTTCACGCGATTGAACTCCAGGCCGGCCTTGATGTCGTGTGCACCGCGCAGGAAGCTGACGTTGTCGTTGAACTGCACGCGCGTGTCGTAATACTTGACCGGGATGAAGAACGGCTCGCCGAAGCGATAGCTCTTGGCGAAGTCGAAGGCGGTGTCGGGCAGCGGCCGGCTCTGGCCCGCGATCAGCGGCCCGTTGTACGGGCGCGGGCGGTTTTCCTTCGCAAACTGAAAGCGGAACTCGTTGAGCAGCGTTGCCTGCAGCGTCGAGGTCAGGCCACCGACGATAGCGTTCGAGGAGTCTTTCTCGATCGCGTTCGCGCTGCGCCCCCACGAGTCGACGTCGAACGTGCCGTTGCCCTGCTGCGACCACGTGTAGTTGTAGCGGAGGTTGGCCAGGTGCTTCGCGGACGCGTTCCAGTCGAGTTTCATCAGGAACACGCGGGCATCGTTGGTGTGCTCGATCGATCCGTTCTCGTTCGGACTGCCCAGCGCGGCCAGAGCATCGACGACGCGCTGCTCGATGCGGCCCGGATTCGTTTGCTTCGTCGTCGTTGCCTTCTGGTAGTCGAAGGCTCCGAAGTAGAACAGGCGGTCCCGCTGCAGAGGTCCGCCGAAGGTGAAGCCGGCCTGCATCTGCCTGGCGGGGAACTTCGGAGACGTCGTCCCGTCGGGGTTTTTCGGCTGGCTGCTCAGCGAGTCGTTCTTGAAGGTGACATGCGCGGTGCCGTTCAAGTCGTTCGTCCCCGACTTCGTGATGACGTTGACGAAGCCGGACATCGATCGGCCGAACTCCGCATTCGCGCCGTCGGCGATGACGACCATCTCCTTCACCGCATCGAGATTGAACGTGAACGGAGGTCTCTGTCCGCCGCGCTGCTCGCCGAAGAACGGATTGTTGAAGTCGGCGCCGTCGACGGAGACGTTGTTGGAGATGCCTTTCTGGCCATTGATCGACAGCTCATCGCCGTCCGGACCCTGCACGATGGTGACTCCGGGCGTGAGCTTGGTGAACTCGAGGAAGTTGCGGCCGTTGTTCGGCAGGCCTTCGACCGCCTTCTGGTCGATACGCGTGGAGCCTTCGGTACGCGCCGTCTCGATCAGCGGTGGCGCCGCGGTGACGACGATCTCCTCGGCGGCTGTGGCCTGTTTCAAGGCAATGTTCACGGTCCGCGTCTGGCCGACGCCGAGATCAAGCCCCTTCTGCACGACCGTCGCGAAGCCCTGAAGCGTGGCCGTCACCTGATAGGGACCGAGCGGCAGCAACACGGCCCGGAAACGCCCTGCAGCATCGGTGACGACGACCATCTCGTAGCCGGTTGCGGTGTTCTTCACCGTGACGGTCACGCCCGGCACCGCGGCGCCGCTGGCATCGACGACGGTTCCTTCGATGACGCCGGTCGTGGCCTGCGATTGTGCGATCAGCGGAAGGGTCACCGGCAGAAGGGAGAGCGCGAGGAGCACGAAGGACAGACGACGCATACAGGTCTCCTTTTTCGTTCGCGTGCGGTGAGAGAGTTGTGGACGCAGAATAGTTCCGTACCTGCGCGTTTTCAAATGCTACTTCTGCGCGAGCGCGTGCAGGTCGTCGATCGTGCGAACCACGCCGCCGCGAACGACGTAGCGAATCTTGCGAACGTTCGCGACGTCCGCGGTTGGATCGGCGCTGACGATGACCAGATCGGCGTCCTTCCCTTTCTCGACCGTGCCGAACTCCGTCTCGCGGCGCATGGCTCGCGCGGCGACGGCGGTCGACGAGACGAGCACCTGCATTGGCGTCATGCCCGCCTTCTGCATCGACTCCATCTCCGCGTAAATCGCGGGGCCGTGCAGTGTCAGCGGATTACCGGCGTCGGTGCCGGTTGCGATCGGGATTCCGGCGGCGACGAGCGCTTTCAGATTCTGCGCGGCGATCTGCTCCCCTTGCGCCGTTCGTTGATCGCGGCGCGAAAGTTGTTCGGCGTTCAGCGTGGTCGGCGCCGAGGTTGTCTCGGCGATGCGCGCGAGCGTCGATTTGTCGACGCAGCCGTTCGGATCGTCGATCGCGACCGGCGTGTGCTCGACGGCCGAGCGGAACATCCGCACGTAGCCGCGCGACACGATCAGCGTCGGGATGAGAATCGTGCCGTTGCGTTTGGCGAGATCGAGGAACTCCTGATCGACCGGTTTGTCGGAGACGCTGTGCACGAGCAGCGTCGCGCCCGCACGCAACGCCGCCTTGGCCTCGGCCAAGCCAGTCGCGTGAACGATGAGCGGGATGTTGTGTTTGCGCGCTTCGTCGCCGGCGGCGGCAACCGCGGCGGCGGACGCTTCGACCGTGAGATCGGGCGGACGGACGATGTACCAGACCTTGACCGCATGCGCGCCCTGCGACGCGAGGTAGCGGACGCCGTCGCGCGCCGAGGCGTCGTTGAGAACGATGAACTGGCGCTCGGCGGGAAGGTTCAGCCAGTGATCGAGCGTGGAGAGCAACGGTCCCGCGGCATCGACGTGGGGCGCGAGCGTGTTCGGCTCGAAACGATCGTGCAGCCGCAGCGTCCACGCGTAGCCGCCGACGTCGTAGACCGCGGTGACGCCGGAGCAAACGTACGAACGCCCGTACCGTTCCGGATCGGCCTTCAACTCCGCCTCGGTCTGGTCATACGGATGCGTGGCGCGCATGTCGAGCGAATCGGGCCGGCCGTCCGCCCAGCCGGTCTGCGAGAAATGAACGTGCGCGTCGATCAGCCCCGGCATGACCCAGAGCCCGTGCACATCCGTTACGTCGACGCCCTCGGGGACAGGACACTGCGCCGCGGTTCCGGCGCAATCGATCTTGCCATCGCGCAGGATTACATTCGCGTTCGCGATCGGGACTCCGCCACGGCCGTCGATCAGCGTCGCGCCGGTGAGCGCACGCGGCGGAGCGGGCGTGCCGGCGGGCGAATCGATCGCGCCGGTGACCGCGATCTTCCAGCCGTCGGGAGTGCTGACGAAAAGGCGCTCGGAGATGCCGGAATGCTCATCGCTGCCGTAGCGGACGCGATACCGGTACGTCCCGTAGACGACTCCGGGCTGCAGTGGCGTGAGATGAATGTCGTTCGCCTCGATCAGATCGGGCCACTGCGCGCCAACGCCTTTCGCGAAGGAATCGAAGCCGGTGTCGAACCCTTCCGGCCCGCCGCGCACGAGCGACGGCGCATGCAGGTAGTACGAGAGGTACGCGTCGCGATTGCGCTCGCGGATGGCTTTGATGTTCGCCTCGAACACCGCACGCGCCGCGGCGACGTCATCCACCGGCGAAGCAATCAACGGTGTCGCAATCAACAGAAAAAGCAGTGTCGCCAACGTCTTACGCATGGCGCATTGTAGGGTCGAGCCCTACAGCGGTGAACTACTTCGGATTCGCCAACCGGATCGGCGTGAGGGTTTGCGCGGAGATGTAGATGTCGCCGTCCTCGGCGTACAGCTCGACGCGCTCGCCGCCGCCGTTGATCTTGCCGGTTGCGCGGATGCGGGTCTTGTTGCCGACCTGCTCGCGGCGGATGGTGATGCCGTTGAAGTCGAGGTGCATCTCGTTCACTTCGGGATCCGAGGTGAGGATCGTGGCGTCGATGTCGGCGGCGAAGCGCGGGCTCACGTTCAGGACGATGTTGCCCTGCAGCGTGCGCGCGGTCACCTTGATGCTCTTCTGCGCCGGATCGCCGGTCAGCGTCACGTCGCCGGATGCTGTTTCCGCGTCCATGAAGGCCGAGAACTGGCGGACGATGATGTCGCCGCCGCCGGAGCGGAGCGTCATCGGACCGCCGGCGTAGATCACGCGCACGAGCCCGCCGTCGGTCGTCACCTGGCCGCCCATGCGGGAAGCACGGACGATGATGTCGCCGGCTCCGGTGTGAGCGAAGAGCGAGCCCATGATGTCGCCGAGGTTGAGCGGACCGCCCAGCGAGGTCACGTTGCACTGGCCGAAGACCGCGCCGAGCTCCACCTCGCCGGCGCCGGTTTCGATGCGGGCGTTACCGCGCACTTCGCCGACGACGACGTCGGCCACCGAGGCGGCAAAGACGAAGTCACCATTGACGAACGGCAGCTGGATTTTCTTCGCCGGCTGACGGAGCACGTCGCCGGGAACCGCTTGATGTGCCGGCTCGTTTGCCCGCATCGACTGCGCATCGGCGAGGTTCGAGCCCTTCACCAGAACGGCGACGTGGCCCATCATCGACTCGGTATTGATCGTCAATCCGCCCGATCCGACCACGCCGTGAAAAACGGAGCCGTTGAAACGTCCGCCCTTGACGTTGAACGTCGAGAGCATGTCGCCGTTGATCGTGTTGGCTACCCAATCGAAGTTCGAATTCGCCGGGAGAAACATGTCGATATCGGCGTTGACGGCCTGCACCTGCGCGCGCGCCACCGGCTTCTGTGCGTAGTCGTAAATGACGCGGCCGTTGACCATGTTGATCGCCGACGCTCCGTTGACGCCTTCCATGATCACGATGCCGCTGAATCCGTTGATGGTGACGCTTCCGTTCACGTTCGCGACGCGAATGTGCTCGGCCGACTTGGAGCCGCCGATCTTCACGTTCACGCCCCGAGGAACGTGGACGATGTAATTGACCGTGACGGTCCAGCGCGCGTTGCGCATCGGCGGCAGGAGCGTGCGGATCAGGCGCACTTTCGTATCGCCCTCGAAGCTCAACGCCACATTGTCGGATGCTTCCTTCAGCGTCAGCTGATCGGGCGCGGTGAGCGTCCGCTCCGCGCTGACGGTGATGACGTTGCCTTCGCCGCCGATGACGTCGATGCTGCCGAACGGATTGTCGATCCACACCGAGCCGGCCGGATCGACCGGGAACTCACGCGTGACGCGGCTGCTCGTGCCAAAGCTAGCGCCGAAGAGCTGCGTCGATGACAGCAGCACCGCGACTGCGATGAAGGTTTGGATCTTGTTTTTCATCGGGGTTGAATACTGCTCAGAGCCTCCGCCGCCTTGACGCGGACGTAAACGTTTTCGTCGCCCTGCGACGCCTTCTTGCGCAGCGTGTCGACCATGTCGGGATCCATCGTGCCGCCACTGCGCGCCAGCTTCGCCAGCGCCTCGACGGCCTTGATGCGCACGGCCGGATTCGGATCGTTCTTCAGCGCTTCCACGAGCGCGTCGCGCGTGCCGTCAGTCATCGTCGATTGCAGCGACCGCAGCGTGTCGGCGGCTTTGATGCGCACGCCCTGGTTGTCGTCGTTGCGCAGCACATTCGCCAGCGCCTCGGTGATCTCAGGATCGGGATTGCCGACGTGCGCGTAGGTCGACCGGACCCAATCGATGGCGCGCGAGCGCGACGGCGACTGTTTGTCCTCGTTCTCGAGGACGTAGCGCAGTAGACGGACCATGCTCTTGTCCGTCGGCCGCCCGGTGACAGTGACATGCGAGGTGATGTCGAAGGAGACGCCGATCTGATCGTTCGAAGGGGTGGCGTCGGTGAACTGCACGTTCTGGATGTCCGGCCGTCCTTCGATCTGCGGGCTGATCGACGCAGCGGGAAGGACGCGCGACTCCGCGATCGAATAGGCCGCCTGAGCCGGCATGGCCTGCTGAATGGCGGTGACCTGGGCCGGTGTCGGCGTCAGCTCAACGCGCGGCGTCATGCGACGTCCGCCGTAGAACGCGCCGCCTGCGATGATCACGACGGCCGCTGCCTGCGCGAGCCAGCGAGGCGCACTGCGGCGGCGGAAGGGAACGACGTTCGGAGTCACCGATGCTGGCGACACTTCCGCGAGGAAACGCTGCTTCACGCGCGCCGGGACGTCGAGCTCGGGCAGCGTGTCGAGAATCGACCACGTCTCTTTGTAGGCCGACCATTCCGCGACACACATCGGGCACATCTCGATGTGCTGATGCGTCAGCTCGCGCCTGGCCGGGTCTAGCGACTCGGTCAGCAGCAGCGGCATGTTCTCTCTCATGGAATCGCAGTCAGGCATCGGTCTCCTCCACGGGCATCGCCGGTGAGCGCTTTCTTCAGCACTTCCATGGCGCGAAACACTCTCGTCTTCACCGCCCCCTCGGAGCAGCCGGAGATCTGCGCGATCTCGGCATACGACAGCCCCTGGTAGCGGGAGAGGAGAATGGCTTCGCGCTGATCCGGCGACAGCAGGGTCAGCGCTTTTTGAATCCGTTGTTCATCTTCGCGGCGTTCCAGATGGCGCTCCGGCGAGAGCTCGGCCGGCGCGGGAAGCGTGATCAATACATCCTCGCCGTCCTTCGATCTGTTCTCGGCCTTTCTCAGGTAATCGCGGCACCAGTTGGCCGTGATCGAGAAAAGCCAGGTCGACAGTTTTGCCCCACCATGAAACTGGCCCGCATGCTTCAGCATCTTGACGAAAACTTCCTGGGTCGCGTCTTCGGCCGCCTCGCTGTTCTTCAGGAAGCGGTACGCGAAGTTATAAATCCTGCTCGAATAACGATCGTAAATCTCCGAAGCGGGAGAGAAATCACCCGCCTGAACGATGCTCATCAACTCCTGATCGCTCAGGTGTTTCATCTCCTGATCTCGTTCATTCGACGCGCCCATGGTTTAAAGGTTACGGACCTGTTTCCGGCAGAACCGAGTCGAGCCGGAGTTCATTCGGCAGAGGCCGCTCGATGAACGCGATCACGATCGCGAAGATGTCGAGCAGGATCCAGAAGACCTCGGTGTCGCCGAAGTTGAACTCGAACATCCCCGCGGCCGCCATCGCCACCGCCACGGCCACCCCGGCCTCGGCAAATCGCGACGACGGTCCGCCCCAGCCGCGGGCGCATTCGCGCAGAAAAAGGAACTGCAGGAAGAGGTACGCCACAAGTGCGAGTACGCCTCGCTCAGCCCAAAGCTGAATGACGTTGTTGTGCAGGTGCGGGATGCGAAACCGCGGCGCGTCATGCTTTCGGTACAGCGGATAGACCTCTTTCACGTTCGCAGGTCCGACGCCGAGGAGCGGGTAGTCTTTGATGATTTCGACGCCGGCCTCGGCCATCCGAATCCGATCGAGATTCGACGACTGCTTGATGTCGAAACTCGAGATGACGCGGCTGAAAAACGGCAGCGGCGCCAGGCTGATCGCCAGAATCGCAAGCGGAACCGCCCACGCCAGCGCCTTCGGCCACTTCAGGATCAGAAGGATCGCGACCGCGACGATCCATCCCAGCCATGCGCTTCGCGTATACGTGAGCAGCAGCGCGAGGTGAGTCATCAGGATGCCGACGATGAGCATGATACTGCGCATGCTATGGATCCAAAGCACGAGAAAAACCAGCGATGCAGGGAGCAAAAGGCCGGACAACGTCATCACATGAGCCGATTGGCCGGTGATGCGATGCTCGAGATCGTGATGACCGTAAAGTGCAATATACTGCACAAGTCCATAGCCCGCCGTGAAGATCCCGAAGATGAAGAACATCTTCAGCACGGTGTAGCGGCTGAGCGGCACGTTGCGGAAAAGAATCAGCGCCGCCGGAAAAAGCAGGATCTTTCCCCACAACGCGATCTCGCCGAAGGAGTGGATGCGACGCTCGGCGAAGATGGCGGACAGCGTCGAGGCGACACCGTACATCGCCAGCGGCACATAGAGAATGTGAAACGACGGCGTGAGCAGCCGGCGATAAAGGCAGTAGCCCACCATGGCCATCGTCAGAAACGCGAAACACTCCGACGACGCGACCCACCCCTGGCAGAAAATGTGGCCGATGTAGAAAAGGATCGCGATCGCGACCGGTTGCGGCGTCTCTTCAGGAAGGCCGAGCCGTCGCGCGAGAGACACAGGCAGGCGTCACGCTTCTTCGAACGCTTCGTCGACGAGCATGACCGGGATGTCGCTGACGATGGGGTAGACGCGGTGGCACTTCACGCACTGCAGGCCGTCTTCGACGACCAACTCTTCGCCGCGCATTTTGTCGCGGAACTTGTCGCGCACCGTCGCTCGCCGCGCCTCGGAAAGCGGCACCTGCCGGACCTCTTCCTTGCAGATCGGGCAGGCCAGGATTTCGAGGAGCTGGGGCTGGATTGCCATGGCGGCGCGGAGTGTACCATCGCGGCGAATGAAGGTTCTGCACCTCGCGGCCGGCAATCGATGGACCGGCGCCGCCGCCCCCGCGTTCGCCGAAACCGAGGCGTTGAGACAAGCCGGCGTCGACGCGCACTACGCGTATGTCGGCGGTTACAAACTGCAGCAGAAGCTCGCGCATCACGACTTCGCGCATCCGATCATCGCCAAGGCGCAGAACCCGTTTTCGTTCGCACGCACGGTGGATGCGATCTCGCGGATAGTCGACCACCATCGCTTCGACGTCGTCCACGCGCATCTGACGTACGACCATTGGCTGGCGAATGTCGCCACCCGAGGAACGAGGACGAAGGTCGTTCGAACGTTTCATGCGCGACGGGTTCTGCGCGGCGATCTGCTGACGCGATGGCTGATCGCCCGCTCGGATCGGCTGTGCGTGATCAACGATTCGTTCCTCGACGCACCGCCGATTCGCGAACGGAATCCCGTCTTCACCCCGCCGCCGCTCGATCATCGCCAGTTCGATCCGAACGGGACAGATGTCCGTGAACGTTACGGCATCGAGGCCGACGAACTGCTGCTCGTCGCGATCGGCAAGCTGTCGAAGGGCCGCGGCTTCGAAGACGTCCTGCGAACGTACGCTCTCGTCAAACGCGATCTCGCGAAGGCGCGATTGATGATCATCGGCCACGGCGAATATCGCCCCGCACTCGAAGTACTCGCACGTGAGCTGAACATCGACGTGATCTGGGCCGGCTACCACGAAGACGATCTCGCCGAGCACTACCGCGCCGCCGACATCCTCCTCTTCACCGCCCGCGGCTCCGACGAAGGCCACCGCGCGGTCCTCGAAGCGATGGCCTGCGGCATCGCACCGGTGACGTTTCCGATCGAAGGGATCCCGGCACTCCTCGGCGAGCTCGCTCCGCGTCTGATCGCCGAGGCGTCGTCGCCGGAATCCGCTGCCGTGAAGGTGATCGCTGCATCTTCCGATCTCGCATCATTCCGCCGTGGCGCGTACGAGCAATCGCAGAACTTCGGATACGCGCAGGCGGCCGCGCGGCTCATCGACGTCTACAAAACCGCGTAAGCGTGTCGGTTTGGTTTTAGCCGCGGAGCGGCGAAATCTAAGTAGCCCAGTGCGTAAGCACTGGGAAAAGGAGTGGAGGCAATCGAGCCGCGGATGCGGCGACATCTCGGATGTCCATCCAATTCGAAATGCCGCCGCATCCGCGGCTCGTAATTGGGGCTCTCTCTTTTTCCCAGTGCTCACGCACTGGGCTATGTAGATACCGCCGCATCCGCGGCTGATACAAACCCCACCGCACATCGCGCCCCAGCGCACCTTGATAGACTCCCCCGCCATGCCAGACAACGACCGTGATGACGCTCTCGAATACCACTCGGGCGGGCGTCCCGGAAAAACAGAGGTCGTACCGACCAAGCCTACGGCGACGCAGCGCGACCTTGCCCTCGCTTACACGCCCGGCGTCGCAAAGCCCTGCCTCGAGATCGCCCGCGAGCCGGGCGACGTCTACAAGTACACGAACAAAGGCAACCTCGTCGCCGTCATTTCCAACGGCACCGCCGTCCTCGGGCTCGGCAACATCGGCGCCGCGGCCGGCAAGCCGGTGATGGAAGGGAAGGCCGTTCTCTTCAAGCGTTTCGCCGACATCGACGTCTTCGATCTCGAGCTCGACACGCGCGACACCGAGGCCTTCATCAACGCCGTCAGGATCATGGAGCCGACGTTTGGCGGCATCAACCTCGAAGACATCGCCGCGCCGGAGTGCTTCGAGATCGAAGAACGGCTCAAGGCGGTGATGAAGATCCCCGTCTTCCACGACGACCAGCACGGCACTGCCATCATCTCCGCCGCCGCGCTGAAAAACGCGCTGGAAGTGGCCGGCAAAGACATCGGCGATGTGCGCGTCGTCATCTCCGGTGCCGGCGCCGCGGCCATGGCCTGCCTGCGCCTCTACATCAGGATGGGGTTGCGCAAAGAGAACGTGATCCTGGCTGACAGCAAAGGCGTGATCTACAAAGGCCGGACGGTCGACATGACGCCGTACAAAGAGGAGTTCGCGGCCGAGACGACGCGGCGCACACTCACCGAGGCGCTTGACGGGGCGGACGTGTTCGTCGGCCTTTCCGTCGGTGGCGTCGTCAAGCCGAACATGCTCCAGTTGATGGCGAAGGATCCGATCGTGTTCGCAATGGCCAATCCCGATCCCGAGATCGGCTACGACGAAGCCATCGCGGCGCGATCTGACGTGATCATGGCAACGGGCCGCTCCGACTACCCGAACCAGGTCAACAACGTCCTCGGATTTCCGTTCATCTTCCGCGGCGCGCTCGATTGCCGCGCCACGACGATCAACGACGAGATGAAGCTGGCCGCATCGCTCGCGCTGGCGGAGCTGGCGAAGGAAGAAGTGCCGGACAACGTCCTCCGCGCGTACGGCAGTTCGAAGTTCACGTTCGGACGCGAGTATCTGATCCCGAAGCCGTTCGATTCGCGCGTCCTGCTCAACGTTCCGGTCGCCGTGGCCCGCGCTGCTGCGGAAACCGGCGTGGCCCAGGAACCGATCACCGATTACGACGCCTACCGCCGCCGCCTCGAACAACTCCTCGGCCGTGCGCGGGGCATGATGCACGGCGTCTACGACCGCGCCAAACGCGATCCGAAACGGATCGTTTTCCCCGAGGGCGATCAGGAAAAGATCATCCGCGCGGCCAAGATCCTCATCGACGAAGGACTCGCGCATCCGATCCTGCTCGTCAAGCGGGAGGTTGTCGCGCCGCTGCTGCAGAAGCATCACGTCGACGAGTCGAAAGTCACCATCATCGACATCGAACGCTGCGCGCAACGCGATCAGTACGTAAATCGTTTCGCCGAGATCCGGCAGCGGCACGGAGTCACGGTCGCCGATGGGTATCGCATCCTGAACAGCCGCAACTACTTCGCCATGATGATGGTCGAGGCGGGCGACGCGGACGGTGTCATCGCAGGTCTGCGCGCGTACTACCCGGCCACGATCAAACCGGCGCTGCAGATCATCAAGACGCGGCCGGGCGTGAAGAAAGTGTCGGGCGCGTACCTGCTGATGTTCAAGGGGAGGATGCTCATCCTCGCCGATACGACGGTGAGCATCGAACCGACCGCCGAGGATCTCGCGGAGATCGCCATCCTCACCGCCGAAACCGCGCGCCGGTTCAACATCGAGCCGCGCATCGCCATGATCTCGTTCTCCAATTTCGGATCGACGCAGCATCCCGAGGCGGAGAAAGTGGCGAAGGCGGTGGAGATCGTGAAGCAGCGGCGGCCCGACCTCATCATCGAAGGCGAGATGCAGGCCGACGCCGCGGTCGAGCCGCACATCGCCAGCGCCGACTATCCGTGGAGCCCGATCCAGGGCGATGCGAACGTGCTGATTTTCCCCAACCTCGACGCCGCCAACGCCGCCTACAAACTCCTCTGGCGCCTCGGCGGCGCGGAGGCGATCGGCCCGATTCTGCAGGGCATGGCCAAGCCGGTGCACGTGCTCCAGCGCGGAGTCGACGTCAGCGACATCGTGAACATGGCCGCGATTGCCGTCGTCGACGCGCAGGAAGCGAAGCACTAGGAGGACGTTTGTCAGACCACTACTACGCTCCCGACCATCTGAAAGCGTTCGGCACCATCTCCGAAGGCGCGCCGGAACTCGGCAAGAAGTTTTTCGAGTACTACTCGGCCGTCTTCGCCGCCGGCGCGCTGACGGAGCGCGAGAAGGCGCTCATCGCGCTGGCAGTCGCGCACACGGTGCAGTGCCCGTACTGCATCGACGCGTACACGACCGAGTGCCTGCAGAAAGGCTCCGACGTCGAGCAGATGACCGAGGCCGTACACGTCGCGTGCGCCATCCGCGGCGGCGCGTCGCTCGTTCACGGAATGCAGATGAAGGAGCATGCCGCCAAGGTGGGGATGTGACGTCCTCCCTTTCGTCGCGGCGCGCGCCGCTGGCGAATCCAGTCGAGCAGTTGGCAACGCTCGACGCGAGCATGACCGGCCGGGCCAGCTTCGACGAAACGCTACGCGGCGCCGGTTGGAACGCCCTCACGCCCGCCACTCTCGAAATCTTCCAGATCAACCTCGGCAAGTTGTGCAACATGACCTGCCGCCACTGCCACGTCGACGCCGGTCCCGACCGTAGCGACGCGATGATGACGCGCGAAACGGTCGACGCCTGTCTTCGCGCGCTCGATCAAACCTCGGCGCACACGGTCGACATCACCGGCGGCGCTCCGGAGTTGCATCCCGAGTTTCGCTACCTCGTCGACGAGGCGCACAAACGCGGCAAGCACGTCATCGATCGTTGCAATCTGTCGGTGCTCCTGCTGCCGCGCAATGCCGGACTCGCCGAATGGCTCGGCGATCGCGGCGTCGAGATCGTCGCCTCGCTCCCGCACTACCGCCAGCGCAACACCGACGCGCAACGCGGCGACGGCGCATTCGAAAAGTCGATCGCGGCGTTGCGTTTGCTCAACGCAGCCGGCTACGGTCAAGGCGATCCGCGCCGAATGTTGTCGCTGATGACCAATCCCGCCGGCGCGTTCCTGGCCGCGCCGCAATCGAGCATCGAGAAAGAATGGAGAACGGCGCTGAAACGCGACTTCGGCATCACCTTCGACCGCCTCCTCGCGCTCAACAACATGCCCATCTCCCGCTTCCTCGAATGGCTGATCGAATCCAACAATCTCGACTCGTACATGTCCCGCCTCGTCGATAGCTTCAATCCCGCTGCGATCACCGGCGTGATGTGCCGCAACACGATCTCCATCTCCTGGGACGGCCGCCTCTTCGACTGCGACTTCAACCAGATGCTCGACTTGGACGCCGCGCCGGCGTCCGCAATGACCATCGAAACGTTCGATTTCTCCGCGTGGCAGGATCGCAACGTCGTCACCCGCGCGCATTGCTTCGGATGCACGGCTGGGGCGGGAAGTTCCTGCGGCGGGGCCACCGCGTAAACTCCATCACCATGAATTTCCTACTTCTCCTGTTTGCCCTTGCCGCCGACACTCACCCACCCGCGCCGCCGATCCACGAACAGACCATCGGCGTCTCCGCCGAAACGCTGGCAGGATTGCCGCGCGTAAAAGTCGAGGCCAAAGAGCACGACAACCCATCCGCGACCTACGAAGGCGTCGCCCTCGGCGCGATCCTCGAACGCGCCGGCCTCCCGCGCGGCGAAAAACTCCGCGGCAAAGCGCTTCGCGCCATCGTCGTCATCACCGCCTCGGACGGCTACCAGGTCGTCTTCACCTTGGCGGACACCGACCCGGCTTTCACCGATCGCCAGATCATCCTCGCCGATCGCAAAGACGGTAAGCCGCTGCCCGAAAAGGAAGGCCCATTCCAAATCATCGCGCCGTTGGAGAAACGGCCCGCACGGTGGATTCGGAATGTGAAGACGATTGCCATCAAGACGGTAGAGTGAGATTACGAAGTGTCTCCAAGCGTCTATATCGAAACCAGCCTTATCAGCTACCTGACCGCTCGCAGGAATGAGCGCGACTCCATCGTTGCCGGGCAGCAGCAGCTGACGCACGAGTGGTGGCAAAACCGGCGGCAGGATTTCGACCTCTACACGTCGGTCGTCGTCATTGAAGAAGCTCGTCGTGGCAATGAGACTTTGGCAAGAGCACGGCTTGCTGTCATTGAGCAACTGCGGCTGGCAGACGTGACGTCGGCGGCCCGAGAGCTGGCGGGTCGCCTTCTACTGGAATTCGGTTTACCGGCGAAGGCCAACGCAGATGCTCTTCACATTGCGATTGCTGCCGCGAACGGAATCGACTATCTGCTGACGTGGAACTGTACTCATCTCGCGAATGCGTTCATGATTCCACGTGTTGAAAAGATCTGCCGCGCTGCTGGATTCGACCCGCCGTATATCTGCACGCCACAAGAACTCATGGTAGGGTGAATTTCATGTGGGAAGACCCGATCGTCAAGGAAACGCGAGCCGCTCGCGAGGAACTCGTCGCCGAGTTCGGCGGTGATCTCGATGCGCTATGGCAGCACTTGCAGATGGTCCAGGAGCAGTATCGCGATCGCGTGGTCACAGGAAAACCTAAGCCTGTAGACCGGTCTTCTACAAACGTCGCGAAGTAACCTACGACTTCCGCTGCTCCAGCGCCCGGTACCCGATGTCCTTGCGGTACCGCGCCCCTTCGAACCGCACCTTCGGCGCGGCTTCGTAGGCTTTCGCCAGCGCCTCGGAGAGCGTGGCGGCGCGGGCGCAGACGCTGGCTACGCGGCCGGCGACGTTGATCATCTTGTCGCCGCGGTGGACGGTTGCGGCGTGGAAGATCGTCACGGCGGGATCGTCGATTGGATCGATGACGACCTCCTGCCCTTTCGCGAAATCGTCGGGGTAGCCGTCCACGGCGATGACGACGCAGGCCGCGGCTTCTTTGACCCAATTCAGTTTCGTGTCGCCGAGGTTGCCGCGGGCGACTTTGAGGCAGACGTCGGCGAGGTCGTCTTCGAGACGGAGCATCTGCACCTGCGTCTCGGGATCGCCGAAGCGGCAGTTGTATTCGAGGACTTTCGGCCCTTTCGGCGTCAGCATCACGCCGGCGTAGAGGCAACCGGTGTAGGGACGGCCTTCGTCGGACATCCCCTGGATCGTCGGCATGATGATCGTCTTCACGATCTCCGCGGCCGTCTCGCCGGTCAGCACCACTGCCGGTGAGTGCGCGCCCATGCCGCCGGTGTTCGGGCCCGTCTCCCCGTCGAGCGCCTTCTTGTAATCCTTGGCCGGCGCGAGCGAGACGAACTTCGTCCCGTCGGTGAGCACCATGAATGACACTTCCTCGCCGGTCAGAAACTCTTCGATGAGGATGCGGTTCGCGGCGTTGCCGAATTTCTTCTCCTCGAACACGAGCCGCAGGTACTCCTCGGCATCCGCCTTCGATTCGACGATGACCACCCCCTTGCCCGAGGCCAGACCGTCGACCTTGATGACGCACGGATAGCCGAACTCCTTCAGTGCCTTCTTCGCGTCGTCCATCGACACGCACACGCGGGCCTCGGCGGTCGGGATGCCGTACTTGCGCATGAACTCTTTCGAGAACGCCTTCGAACCCTCCAGCTCCGCGGCCAGGCGCGTCGGTCCAAAGATGGCCAGCCCGCGTTTCTGGAACTCGTCGACGATGCCGAGGGTGAGCGGGAGCTCGGGACCGACGATGGTGAGATCGATGCGCAGCTTCTCAGCGAAATCAGCGAGCTCGATGATGTCGGCCACGCCGATGTTCACGCAGTCGCCGGTAGCCGCGATCCCGGCATTTCCCGGGGCCGCATAGAGCTCTTTGACGAGAGGAGACTGGCGGAGTTTCCACGCGATCGCATGCTCGCGTGCTCCTTGCCCAACGACCAGAACGCGCATGAGGTAGGTGCGGTGATTCTAGCATGCGGGCTGCTGCGAGAAATCCGCGAAGGTGGCTAGACGTTCCCAAGTCCTCCGCCGTACATGTGTCACGATGGCCGCGGAAGTCCTCCGAATGATCCCGACGAAAGAGAGCGTGGAGCTCGACGATCGGCAACTGGTCGAACAGATTCGCCAAGGCGACGACGGAGCCTTCGAGATGCTCGTCCGCCGCAAGACCACCAAGGTCTACGGCCTCTGCTACCGCGTCATCGGCAACGGTGAGGACGCCAAAGACATCTCGCAGCTCGTCTTCCTGAAGCTGTGGGAGAACCTCGAAAAGTACGACGCCACGTACGCGTTCGACACGTGGCTGTACCGCATGGTGACGAACGTCGCCATCGACTTCATGCGCAGCAAGCAGTCGCGCGACAACGCCGTCAACTCCAACCTGCGGCTGGTCAAGACATCCATCGATCCGGAGCAGACCGTGACCGTGGCGCGCAAGGAAGTCGAGTCGGTTTTCAACGCCGTCTCGAACGTTCTCTCGCCGAAACAGAAGACCATCTTCGTCATGAGCGAGATGGAAGACCTTCGCTCCTCCGAGATCGCCAAAGTCCTCGGCTGCCGCGAATCGACCGTCCGTAATCACCTTTTCAACGCCCGCAAGCTGATGCAGGCGCAGCTCCGGAAACGCTTCCCCGAATACGCGCGGCTGTGGGAGGAATCGCGATGATGACCTGCCACTACTTCCGCACGAATCTCCAGCCGGGCAATGCCGACGCGGCGATGCTCGAGCACCTTCGTCATTGCGATGCCTGCCTCGATTTCGCGATGAGCGTCGATCCCGACCTCTTCTTCCGCTCTCTCGGCGGCGAAGAGCTCATCCCGCCCGGCGGTGTCGATTCGTTCGTCGGCGACGTCATGTCGCAGGTACGCGTCCATGATGCCGAGGCGTCGCTGGCGCCGCGGCACTCGGTGAGTGCGTGGCAGCGCTGGGCGATTGCGGCAACCGTCGCTGCCGGCGTCACCGGCGCTACGCTCGCGTATCGCTACGAGCATGCGGCGCCGATGCAGCAACCAGTGCACCTTGTGGCCGCTGCGAGGCCCCGTCCCACTGCCACTGCGACGAAATCGTTCGTCGAAACGTATTCATCCCATGACGCGACGATCGTCGAGATGCCGAACGACGGCAGCGACACGAAGGTCGTGATGATCTTCGACGACAAATTGCCGGCGGACTTATGAAATTCAAACACGTTCTTCTGATGATTTCGATGATGGTGGCGCTCTCCGGCGCCGCATTTGCCGAGCCGGCCACAGCGACCGCCCCTGCAGCCGACGGCAAGCAGGCGCTGGCTGTGCGCTCGTTCTCCTTCAAATTCAAGCAAGCCGACAAAGCTGCCGCCGCCATCAAGCCGCTGCTGAGCAAGGAAGGCTCGATGTCGATTCAGCCATCCTCCAACTCGCTCGTCGTCACCGACCGCGCCGAGAACATGAAAGCCGTCGCCAAAATGATCGGCGACTTCGACAAAGAGCCGCAGAGCTTTCGCCTCTACGTCCGCATCGTCGGTGCCTCGCGCGTCGAAGGGACGCCGAAGATCTCTGACGATCTCAAAGACGTCGCGCGCAAGCTGGCCATCCTGCCGTACAACCTCTACGAGAACGTCGGCGAAGCGACCGTGCAGGGGAAGGAAGGCGATCCCGGCCTCATCGACATGTCCACCGGCTATCGCGCCAACTTCAAATTCGGCGAGTACGATCCCGCCAGCGACTCGATCGCCGTCAACGATCTCCAGATCGCCAAGCTCACCGGCGAGAAGCGCGATCAACTCTCGCCGCTGCTGAAAACGACATTGAACCTCACCATCGGTCAGCCCTACATTCTTGGCGCAGCGAAGGGTCCACAAAGCCAGCGCGCGCTAATGATCGTCCTCGTCGCTCGACGATAGCGACGTTTCCCTCCTACGCATTCGAGGCGCGGCGAACTCACCCTCCGCCGCGCCTCAACTTTTTAGTGGACTGCCCACGGACCGCTGCACCTGTTATCCTTCCCACCAGTCTCAAATCGGAGGATTTTCAATGCGCAGATTCGTTTTCGCGGCAGTCGTTTGCACGCTCATCGCGCTTCCGCTGGCCGCTCAGAACACCGACATCGAATCGCTCTCCGGGTTGCAGTTCAACTTCGGCAATCCCGGCGCCCGCTCCCTCGGCATGGGCGGAGCGTTCCTCGGACTCGCTGACGACGCGTCGGCCGCTGAGGCCAATCCGGCGGGCTTGACGATTCTGAGGAAGCCGGAGATCACGCTCGAAGGGCGCAACTACCAGGAACAGCAGGTCTTCACCACCAGCGGCACCTTCCCCGATCTGAAACGCACTGCCTTCAGCCACTACAGTCAGCGCATGGACGCGACATTCGCCAGCGTCGTCTATCCCATCAAGCACTTCACATTCGGCGCGTACTACCACGAGCCGCTGCGCAACGAAGGGACAGGTCAGGTCGTCCCGGTCCGCAATCAATTCACGGGCGAGATCAAGACGGACGTCCCCAACTTCTTCCTGCCGGTCGATGCCAACGGCAACGCCACGGGCGGCCCGATTACGGCGGCTGCATGCCAGACGCTGCGGCAGACGAATCCCTTCGCCTGTCTCGAGTACACCATCCTCCCGTTCCTCAGCCACGTGAAAATTCAGGAGAAAACCTTCGGCGTGGCGGCGGCGTTCAAAGTGGGCAAGTTCTCCTTCGGTGCCACGGCGCGCTCGCAGCGCTTCAACGAAACCGCGTACACGTTTCGCGTCACGCCGACGTTCGATTTCTCCAGCATCTCCGCGCAGGCCACGAGCGACATCCGCACGAACAACGACGTCGCCAAAGACAAGAGCGACATCACCTTCGCCGGCGGCTTCAAATGGGCGCCGAACGACAAGTTCTCGCTCGGCGGCGTCTACAAGCAGGGCGCGAAGTTTGCCGCGCCGACGTTCGCCGCCACGGAAACGACCAACTTCGCGTACGTCAAAGTGTCCGACACGACTTTCCACATGCCCGACGTCATGGGAGCCGGTGTCTCGTTCCGTCCGATCCCGGTCCTGACGATCAATGCCGACGCGGTGCGGGTGAAGTACTCGAACCTCGTCGACAACTTCGTCTCGATCAACGCGAACGTGCGCAAGATCGACAAGGCCTACACCGCCGCCGACGCCACCGAAATCCACCTCGGCGGCGAGTACTTTTTCTCGACGAAGATCCCGTTCGCCGTCCGCGCCGGCGCGTGGCGCGACCCGCAGCACTCGATCACCTACAGCGGCCCGCTGACGAATTCCGACGAGGTCGCCGCCGCGGTGCTCTTCCCGAAAACGAAGAACCTGACGCACGTTTCGATCGGCGCCGGCCTGGCGTGGCCCCGCTTCCAGATCGACGCGGCGTATGACCGTTCGGACTTGTTCAAAGTGGGCTCGATTTCGATGGTCACGAGGTTCTAGCAGCGTAGTGCGGGTCTCGCCTGCATCCGCCGGGCGTCCTCGCCCGGCGGTGGTTTCTTGGATTCAATTCACCGCCTGCGAATGATTCACGACCTCCCGTCGGGCGGGACGCCACGCCGGATGCAGGCGAGGACGCCCGCACTCCGCCTTCACAGCGTTTCCAGAGGCAAATCCAGCAACTCAAACTTCTCCCATCCGCGGAAATCGAAGTGCCACCACTCGGAAGGAAGCGGATCGAAGCCGTGACGCGTCATGACGTCGCGCAGCTTCGCGCGATTCGCGATCGCCTCGGCCGGCAGGTCGTTGAAATCCTGCCGCGCTTTCGGCGTGAACGCGTCGTAGCCCGTCGGCATCGGCAACTCACGACCGGTGCGCAGATCGATCAGCGTCAGATCGACCGCCGCGCCGCGATTGTGACGTGAACCTTTGGCGGGATCGGCAACGTAATCGGGATTGCGGATCGGCTTCCACATGCGCACCGTGACGCGATACGGACGATAGCCATCGAAGAGCTTCAGCCCCAATCCCTCGCGCGCCAGCTCGCGCTCCACATCGTGCAGCGCGATCGCCGCGGGCCGGCGCAGAAACACCTTCGCAACCGGATACAACGTTTGATGCATGAAGTTGTCGGTCGTCGCGTAGCGGACGTCGCGCGGGATGTCGGTGATCTCGACCAGCCGCTTGTCGGGATCCGCTGCGACGAGACGGTCGTACTCAGCCGTCGACTTCACGACCGGCGGATGTGTCGTCGCGCAGGCGACGGCAATCAGAAGCAGCGCGGCAAGTCTCTTCATGCGATCGCCGGCGCCACTTTCGTCATGAAGTCTTCCATGTTCTTCATCACCCGCTTCGAATCGTGATTGTTGAAGTCGAACCACAGCATCAGCCGATCCTCCGGATGAAACCGCTCGCGAGCCTGCGCCGCGATCATCGCCGCATCGCCGATCAGCGCGTTCTCCGAGGCCCGTCGAACTTTCTCCTCGTCGAGCGTCCCTTCCAGCGCGCGCCAGTAGTTCGTCAGCGCCGCCCGCGCCTCCTCGGCCGCGCGCGCCGGATCATCGTTGATGAACACGAGCACCGTGCGCGGCATTAGACGGCGATGCCAGCCGCCGCCGTCGCGGTGATACGCCGTCGCCATCCGTTCGTTCGTCTTGCGGATCTCATCGCCGGGCGTGATCGAGAGATTGAAAACGCCGACCGGCAGGAACGTGTTCGCGAACATCTGCGTGGCCGCATCGTGCGATCCGATCGATAGCCGCAGCAGATCCATCCGCGATTCCTGCGGCACGATCTTCAGGTTCGGGAACACCCATCGCGGCGCGAGCGGAATAGCCTCGGCATCCTTCCCGTACGCATCGATCACGCGCTGCCAGTCGCCGTCCGATCGAACATCCTTCCGCTCCAGCGACCGCGCCGCGATCATCGACGAACTGAGAATTTCTCCGCGAAGCAGCCGCAGAAAAATCTCCGTCGCCTCCTCGAAGATCTTGTTCTTCACCACCGGCCAGGCCGCTTCCTCGACCGGATTCCGCGGCACGATTCCGTACGGGATGTTGATGAACGGAAAGCGCCCCGCCGCGAAACCGACCGTCAGCAGCCGCCGCTCATTCGGATCGAGCCCATGCAGCGCCAGGAACGTGCGCACCCGCTCCGCCGCCGCGATCGGCCCGCCATTGCAGAGGATGTTCATGATGGCCGACCCGACGCCCATCTGCGTCGTCCGCGCGAAGATGCGATGCGCCAGTTGCAGGATGTCGGTGTTCAGCCCGATCTCCCCGACAAAGTGCGGGATCACCGCCCCCGGATTCATCTTCTGAACCTCGGTCGACAGATGGCTCTCCGCCACCCACGCCGTCCCGAATCCAAGCCGGTCGGCAAGGACGACCTGCTCGAAAAAGTTCTCGAACATGACCCGCTCCGACGGCATATACCCATCGACCTCGGTCTGCGAGATGGAGAAGAAGATGTCGAGCTCCATGGCGGCGAGGATCGTATAGGAGAACTGTCATCCTGAGCCGCCGAAGGCGTCGTAGCCGAAGGCGGAGCGCCGGAGGACGGCCGAAGGACCCCCTCGGTGCTTGCCTCGTGACGAGCCGCCGCCCTTCCGGGTTACCGGGGAGGGGGTCCTTCGGCCGTCCTACGCCACTCCGCGCTTCGCGCTACGTGGCTCCGGCGGCTCAGGATGACAGCCTCCTATAATCCTCGCGTGCCCTTCAACGAAAACCTGCCCGTGAACTTCGCGCGGGCCATGCCGAACTGGCAGCCGCTCGTCGAATACCGGCGCAACGGCGTGGCCGAGAACACCATCCACGGCGCCGTCTCCTGGGTCTCCGGCCGCAACGTCATCTACTCCTTCGGCGGTAACGTCGAGGTCTACGGCCGCTCGATGGTCAAGCCGATCATGATGAAAGTCTTCACGCGCGAGTTCGCCCGTGCGCTGACCGGGGAGCAAAAAGCGATCTCTGTCGCATCGCACAACGGCGACACCGAACACGTTCGCGTCGCGCGATCGATCCTCCTGCAAGGCGAATGGGGCCTCATGCAAGCGCCGCTCGACGTCCCGCTCGTCCAGTTCGGCCGGCAGGTGCGCCGTCCGCGCCGCTGGTACCACTGCTGCTCCGGCGAGCACGCCGCCATCCTCCGCGGCTGCAAACTCAAAGGGTGGTCACGCGTTGGCTACGTCTGGCCACACCATCCATTCTTCCAGGACTACCTCGCCTACATTCGCCACGCACTCGGCGGCGACTGGAAACAGGGAGTGATCGCCAAGGACGGCTGCGGACTGCCGACTGTTTCGATGACAGTAACCGATCTCGCTAAACTGTTCGCTAATTTAGTCACGGAAAAAGATGACGATTGGATCTGGCAGGCGATGGTCGAACATCCCGACCTCATCGGCGGCTTCAACCGTCTCGACTCCACCGTCCTCAAAGCCTGCCATGGACGAGTCCTAGCGAAAGAAGGCGCTGACGGCCTCCTCGGCCTCGCCATCGAGCATCCCGAATACCCCGAAGGCCTCGGCGTCGTCGTCAAGATCGCGCACGGCTGGAACCCGCAAGCCACCTGGTACATCGCCCGCTACATCCTCGGCGTCCTCGGCTTCGAGTTCCGCAATCCCTACAAACTCCGCCGTCAAAAAGCCTTCATCGTTCCCGAGGTCATTCCGCCCGCCCTTCGCGATCGCATGGCCGCGATCGTCCCGTGGGACTCCTGGGATCCCGACATCGACAAATGGGAGTTTGAGCCCGAGGAGTTTGTGACGTTGTCATCCTGAGCCGCCGGAGGCGTTGGAGCGCGAAGCGCGTAACGCCGGAGGACGGTGAAGGATCTCAAGCTTCCCAAGCTGAGTTGAATCCCCGTGGGTTTCAGCAGGAGTTGCGCATCTTGAGATCCTTCGCCGTCCTGCGGCGCTCCGCCTTCGGCCTGCGACGCCTCCGGCGGCTCTGGATGACAGCAAAATCCCACCATTAGTAGAGTTTCTTGACGTCCGAAAAAAACGCAGCGTACACTCGCTTCACCACGCGAATGCCCGCCGATCCGAGGATCCGTCACTACTTTTCTATCCACCCATTCGAATCATCGAAGGAGTAGCCATGGCCACTGTTCCATCAGACAAACTCAAGGCAGCGGAAACAGCGCTGACGCAGATCGAGCGGCAGTTCGGCAAAGGCTCGATCATGCGCCTCGGCGCGAAGGAGTTCGTGCCGATCAGCGCGATCTCCACCGGATCGATCGGCGTCGACGCGGCGCTTGGCGTCGGCGGCGTGCCGCGCGGCCGCATCATCGAAATCTTCGGCCCGGAATCGTCGGGTAAGACCACCATCTCCCTCCACGTCATCGCCGAGGCGCAGAAGGCGGGCGGACTGGCGGCATTCATCGACGCCGAGCACGCGCTCGACGCGGAGTACGCCAAGAAGCTCGGCGTCGACATCGACAATCTCCTAGTCTCGCAACCGGACAGCGGCGAGCAGGCGCTGGAGATCGCCGAGGTCCTGGTGCGGTCGGGAGCGATCGACGTGATCGTCATCGACTCAGTGGCCGCCCTCGTACCGCGCGCGGAGCTCGACGGCGAGATGGGCGATTCTCATATGGGATTACATGCCCGTTTAATGTCACAAGCTCTCCGCAAATTAACAGCCATCGTTTCGAAGTCTAAAACGTCACTCATTTTCATCAACCAGATTCGTGAAAAAATTGGTGTGATGTTCGGCAACCCGGAGACCACCACGGGCGGCCGCGCGCTCAAGTTCTACTCGTCCATCCGCATCGACATCCGCCGCACCAACCAGATCAAGGACGGCGAGGAAGTGGTCGGCTCGCGCGTGAAGGTCAAGGTCGTCAAGAACAAGTGCGCCGCGCCTTTCCGCCAGGCAGAGTTCGACGTAGGTTACGGCGAAGGCATCTCGAAGACCGGCGAGCTGATCGACATCGGCATCGAGAACAAGATCATCGAGAAATCCGGCTCCTGGTTCTCCTACGGTGACGTCCGCCTCGGCCAGGGCCGCGAGAACGCGAAGCTGTTCATCAAGGAAAACCCCGACCTCTCCGGCGAGATCGAAGCCCGAGTCCGCCGCGCCCTCGGCATCGGCACCCCGGAGCTAACGGTGATCGAAGGCGGCGAAGCCGCAGTCGCGAAGCCCGCACGCGTGGCTGCAAAGTAAGTTCTGTTCAGCGTTCGAACAAAGGCACGGCGTCCGCGCTGTGCCTTTTGTTTTCAGGCAGCTGACGGTCGGGGCAATACCGCCGTCAATAGCACGACCACGTTGCAGAAGAGCAGCCAACCGCCGAAGAGACCGGAGCAGCCGACGCGGATGTTCGGGAAGATCAACGGGAACCAGATTGCGCTGATGGTGTCGAGGAGCATGCCGGGCGCGACTAAAGCGATCGCGCCCAGCGCGCGCTGTTCTCTTGTTGGAAAGTGCCAGAGGAGAGCGCGGGCTACGAATGCCATCACCGGAAGAGTGATGAGCAGCAGGAGAAGAGCGGGAACGCGGCTGAAGACGTACTGGCCTCCGAGGCGAAGAGCGATCGTGGCGGCGGCCCAGATGAGGAAGCCTGTTATGGCCAGTCGTTTCATCGCGTTCCTCCTGCGTGATTCGAGCAAGAATAGCGAATGCGGCTCGATCAGGCCATTGCGATTCGGAATCCCGACATCTCACGGCGCAAGGCGCGCGAGCTGATCGCGTCACGGCGGGTGCTCGTGAATGAACGGGCGGTGTCGATCGCATCGCGCGAGGTGGATGCGGACGATCGGATCGCGATCGTGGAAGACGCACCGGAGTTGTCGATCATTCGCGAGAGCGAGGAGTGGATTGCGGTCGACAAGCCGGCCGGGATGCCAACGCAACCCACGCGCGATCGGGAGCAACGTTCGCTCGAGGAATTGCTGCGACTGCGTTTTCGCGAAATCTGGCTCGTGCACCGTCTTGATACACCGACGAGCGGTGTGGTCCTGTTTGCGAGATCGGCGGTGGCAGCGGCAACACTTTCAGCACTGTTTGCAAGCGGCGAGATCAGGAAGACGTATCTCGCGATTCTCGAAGGCGAAGTGGCCGAGGAGCGCGTGGTTGAGACGCCGGTTCAGGGAAAGAGCGCGCGAACGACATTTCGGCCTGTTCGCGTCAACGGCAACACCACGCTCGTCGAAGCGATCATCGAAACCGGCCGCACGCATCAGATCCGAATTCACGCGCAATCGATCGGACATCCCGTCGCTGGCGATCGGCGCTACGGCTCCGGCGGGCGCGCGGCGCGGCTCATGTTGCACGCATGGAAGCTGGAGCACGCCAGCTTCGGCGTGCTCGAAGCGCCGCCGCCTACTTCGTTTTCTTTCGAGGCGCCCACCCCTCGATGATGCGTTGCGGCGTTCGCGAAAGCGCCAGCGCCTCGGCGGGGACGTCCTTCGTGATCGTCGACCCGGCGCCGACGTACGCGCCTTTGCCGATTCGGACCGGCGCGACGAGTTGCGTGTCGGAGCCGATGAACGCACCGTCTTCGATGATGGTCTTGTTCTTGTTCACGCCGTCGTAGTTGCAGGTGATCGTGCCGGCGCCGATGTTTACGTCCGCGCCGACTTCGGCGTCGCCGATGTACGACAAGTGCGACGCTTTCGCGCCGTCGCCGAAGACCGCCTTCTTCGTCTCCACGAAATTGCCGACCTTCACATGGCGTCCGAGCTTCGAGCCGGGACGAAGATGCGCGTACGGACCGACCGCGGCATCGTCTTCGATGATCGCGTCCTCGGCGACCGTGCCGGTTTTCAAATGCACGTCGTCGCCGACGTTCACATTCGTCAGATGGACGCCCGGCTCGATCACGCAACGCGATCCGATCGACGTCGTCCCTTCGATCGTGACGAACGGGTAGACGACGGTGTCGTTGCCGATGGAGACCGTCGAGTCGATCACGACCGTCGCTGGATTGCGAAACGTCACGCCCTCGGCCATCAGCTTCGTGACGACACGCCGCTGAATTTCGCCCTCGACCGACGCCAGATCGGCGCGCGAATTCACCCCGAGCGCTTCGATCGGATCGCCGGCGATCACGGCGCCGACACGATGTCCGGCTGCGCGTAGAACGCCGAGGAGGTCGGTCAGGTAGTACTCCCCCTGAGCGTTGTCGGTGGAGAGATTGCGAAGATTCTCGAAGAGGTGCGCGCCGTCGAAGACGTAAATGCCGGCGTTGACTTCGTTGATCTGTTTCTCATCGTCCGAAGCATCCTTCGCTTCGACGATACGTGTCACCGCGCCGTCGGCGTCACGCACGATGCGGCCGTACATCGCCGGATCGTCGAGCACCATCGTCAGCAGAGTGAGCGCGTTCTGCGAGCGTGCGTGCTCGTCGAGCAGGCGGCGCAACGTTTCGGGACGCGTGAGCGGGACGTCGCCGGAAAGGATCAACACGTGCCGCGCGCCATCGACGAGCGGCGCGGCCTGGAGCACCGCGTGGCCGGTGCCTTTCTGCTCGTCCTGCACCGCGTAGCGCGCGCGGTCGCCGACCGCCTTCTGCACCGACTCGCGCTGATGACCGATGACCATGATCGGCGGACGGTCGCAGATCGAACCGGCAAGGTCGAGGACGTAGTCGATGATCGGCCGGCCCGCGGCGGCATGCAGGATCTTGATCGTCGCGGACTTCATGCGCGTGCCTTGGCCCGCGGCGAGGATGATGACGTCGAGGTTGTCGTTGTCCAAAAGAGTCATGCCTCCGTACGCCGCATCCTTTCAAGCGTCCGGCCATAGCGCTCGTAGAGGCGAAAAATCGTGTCGGCGAGCGCGACCGAATCGTGGCGCACGTAGTTGCCTTCCTTGATGATGTCGCCGAAAAACGGCGTGACGCCGAGCTCGCGAATTGCGATGACATCGAACGCGACGGGATGCTGACCCTGCGCCGCGTATGCGCTGAGGATCGCTTCCGAGGGACGGCCACCATTGAGGACCATGACGTCGACGACGAGCCCGGCGTGCTCGATGATCGCCTCCAGATGTTCCTCGGCGGTGTAGCCGTCGCTCTCACCCGGCTGCGTCATCACGTTGCAGATGTACACGCGCAGCGCTCGGGAAACTCGCAGCGCCTCGGCGATCGGCTTGATCAGCAGGTTCGGCAGGATCGAGGTGTAGAGCGAGCCGGGACCGATGAGGACGAGATCCGCTTCGTGCAGCGCCTCGAGCGCACGGCCGGTCGGCTGCGCGTCGGCGGGATCGATGCTGAGGTGCGTGATGCGCGCGTGCTTCGGTCGTTCCACACTTTGTTCGCCGAGGTATGAGCCGCTGATGGCGACTTCACCGAGGAGCGCGGAGCCGTCGGCGAGCGTGGCGCGCAGCCGAACGTCGGCCAGCGTCGATGGATAGATCTCGCCGGCGATGTTCAGAACCTCGGACGCGGTGAGGATCGCTTCGTCGAAGCTGCCGGTGATGTCGGTGAGCGCGGCGAGCAGGAGGTTTCCAAGCGAATGTCCGCCGAGCGATGACTCCGCGTTTTCGAACCGATAGCTGAAGAGGCGCGACAGCAGGTGCTCCTCCTCCGCCAGCGCGACGATGCAGTTGCGGATGTCGCCCGGCGGCAGCATGCCGAACTCTTTGCGGAGCGCGCCCGAGCTGCCGCCTTCGTCGGTCACCGTCACGATCGCGCCGAGGTGGGCGATCGACCACGGACCGTCGGCATCGACGTAGGCTTTCAGTCCGCGAAGCAACGTCGAAAGCCCGGTGCCGCCGCCGATGGCGACGATGTTGAGGCCGTGTTGGCGCATCGCGCGGATTGTATGCGGGGATGTGTATGCCGCGCCGGAACACCGGCGTCGAGAAGGTCCACCCGTCGGCGAAGCCGGCGTAAGAACCGTAGCCCACGCGTTCACGCGTGGGTCTTCGGCTGCGCAAGATTTGTGAGCCCGCCTTGGCGGGCGAGAGAAAGCTTTCTGTCGCCCGCTAAAGCGGGCTCACACATTTGCGCGCGCAGAGTTCCCCCACGTGAACGTGGGGGCTACGGTTCTTACGGCGGCTACGCCGCCGAGGAGCAGCGCAAGGTGTGCGAGCTACTCGTGCGCGCGCAGGAAGGTCTCGGGCTTGCTGAACGTCTTGGCCATGCCGAGGCCGCGGCGGACGTTGTTCAGCGACACCTTGCCGGTGGCGAGCGCAGCGCCGAGTTGCATGTACGTCTTCCACTTGCCGCGGTAGCGGTAGCGGACGTCGAGCGCATGGCGCCAGAGCGCCGAATACTCTTTGTAGAAATCGTCAAGCGAAAGCGTCGTCGGCAGCACGGCGTGGACGATGTCGTACATCTCCCAATCGTGCGTCGTGACTTGCTCCTTGGCCGTATCCCAAAGATCGGTGCCCGGCAGCGGGGTCAGGACGGAGAAGCCGCTGTTGTAGGCGCCGGTATGATCGATCCAATCGCGCAGACGTTTGAAATCGTCGCGCGTCCAGGCGGGATCGACGATGAAGTTGGGCGTGAAGCCGACGCCGAGGTCCTGCAGGATCCGGATGGCGCGCTCGTTGTTGTTGGCGGTGTTCTTCTTGTTCACCGCCTTCAGTCCCTCATCCGTGACCGACTCCAGGCCGAGGAAGATCGCCAGCTTGCCGCAGTCCTTCCACATCTCGATGAGGTGCGGGAACTTGCAGATGATGTCGGTGCGGGTCTGCACGGTGAAGAACTTCTTAATGCCGGCGGCCTTGATCTGGCGAGCCATCTCTTCGCCGCGCTTCACGTTCATCCAGAAGATGTCGTCGGTGATGAAGATCGCGTCCGCCTTGATCGCTTGCAGCTCGCGGACGACGCGGGCCGGCGACTTCTCGCGGAAGGTCGACTCGTGAAACTTCCAGACCGAGCAGAAGTTGCACTTGAACGGACAGCCGCGCGCGGTTTCCATCAGTGCCAGCGGCTTGTGGAAGTTGATGTAGTAGTGATCGGCGTAGTGCTCGATGAGGTGCCGCGCCGGCAGCGGATAGTCGTCGAGGTTCTTGCGCGTCGGCGCGTGGCCGGTACTGATCCAGCGTCCTTCGCGATGCAGCATCAGACCGGGAACCGTCGCGAGATCGTGGCCGCGCTGGAGCGCGTCGACCATCGCCGGCATCACTTCTTCGCCGTCGCCGACCGCGACCGCATCGATGACGTCGTCGTTGAACCAGTTCGGATCGCGTGACGCGTCGTGACCGCCGACGACGACGAACGTGCCGGGATTCTCGCGTTTGATCCGCTGCGCGAGCCGCACCGTGCGGTTGCGCTCCGTCGTGAAGTTGCACTGCAGTCCGACGACGTCCGGCGCGAACTTTTTGCAGAGTGCGAGGCCGTGATCTTCGCCATCAATGCGCAGGTCGTACACCTTGCACTCGTGTCCCTCGGCTTCGAGACAGGCGGCGACGCAGATCGGTCCGAGAGGCTCGACGAACGTGAGCATCTCCAAGCCGAGGATGCCGCCGACGGGCGGTTTGACGAATGCGACTTTCATGGTGTGGAGGCGGTAATGGCTTCCGAACTGCGCTTATTTCTTCTTGAGCTCCGTGAGCACCAGCTTGGCGACCGCTTTCAGTGTATCGAAAACGCCCGTGCCGTTCATCGCCACGGCTTCGAACGTCGGCTCGCCTTTGAAATTGAGCTGGCGGTACATCTCGTCGGCGGGCAGAGCCGTGGGCAGATCGCGCTTGTTGAACTGCAGAACGTACGGAACCGACTTCAGCTCGTAGCCCTGCTCTTTCAGGTTCTTGTCGAGATTGACGAGCGACTCGTTGTTCGCTTCCATGCGCGCTTCCTGCGAGTCGGCCACGAAGACGACGCCGTCAACGCCTTTGAGAATGAGTTTGCGCGACGCGTCGTAAAACACCTGGCCGGGGACGGTGTACAGGTGGAAGCGCGTTTTGAATCCACGCACGGTGCCGAGGTCGAGCGGGAGGAAGTCGAAGAAAAGCGTGCGGTCGGTTTCGGTCGCCAGCGAAATCAGCTTTCCCTTCGCCTGAGGATTGGTCTTGTCGTAGATCCACTGCAGGTTGGTCGTCTTCCCGCACAGGCCGGGGCCGTAGTAGACGATCTTGCAGTTAATCTCGCGCGCTGCGTAGTTGATGAACGTCATGCGCTATTCGCTGAAGAGGCTGTCGATGTCCTCGTCGGTGATCTCCGCAAACGGCGAATCGAACCGGCTTGCAAGATTGCCGCGCTCAGCCTCGGATTTGCGCAGCAGGACTTCGAACGTTTTCTCCAGCTCCGCCGACGCTTTCTTGACGCGCAGCCGCACCAGGCCGAGCGAGGAGCGGTCGTCGAAGATGACCACGAGAATCACGCGCTGGGCGACGAGGGAGATGTGGATGTTGTCGCGTTCCCCTTCGTGAAAGAGGATCGAGAACTCTTTTTCGCCGATGAGTTTGGCCAGGCCGTCCGTGGCGGCGACGTTGCCGGCCGTCAGCGAGGCAAGCGAGGTCGCGTCGACGCCGCGCATGTCGCCGTGAACAGCAATCTGCTGGCCGTTTTTATCGACCAGAAAGACGATTTTTGAATTGGAGTCGACCTGCAGTCGCTGGAGCGTGTCCTTGATCTGCTGGTACTCCTCCTCGTACATCACGAGATCAGGAGACGCCATGTTGTGTTTTCACCAATTTACTGCGAGGACTGGGTGGACAAAGGTAGCACAGGTCGTGAGTTAGCTGCCTCGCGCTAAATCTCGCGCCGCCCTTCGAGAGCCTTCGCCATCGTGACCTGATCGGCGTATTCAAGATCGCCGCCGACCGGCAGTCCGAAGGCGAGACGTGTGGTCTTCACGTTGAGTGGCTTCAGTTGCTGCGCGAGGTAGAGCGCCGTCGCTTCACCCTCGACGTTCGGGTTTGTCGCGACGATGATTTCGCGCACGCCGCCGGCCTGAACACGTTTCAGAAGTCCGGCGACGTCGATGTCGTGCGGGCCGACGCCCTTCAGCGGCGAGAGTGCGCCGAGGAGGACGTGGAAGAGTCCGCGAAAATCGCGCGTCGATTCGATCGTGGGGATGTTGAACGCCTCTTCAACGACGCAGATCACGCTCGCGTCGCGCCGGGGATCGGAGCAGATCGCGCACGGCTCGACGTCCGTCATGTTGTTGCAGATCGAGCAGCGGAAGATCTTCGACTTCACCTCGAGAATCGCATTCGCCAGCGCTTCGGCTTCACCCTCCGTGCGCTTGAGGATGTGATACGCGATGCGCGAGGCCGACTTGCCGCCGACGCCGGGCAGCCGCGTCAGCTCGTTGATGAGGTTTGCGAGCGGAGGAGCGGTCAATCTAGAACAGTCCCGGAATCTTCATCCCGCCGGTCATGGCGCCGACGCTGCTGGCCATCTCTTCGTCGACTTTGCGCGAGGCTTCGTTGACCGCGGCCACGACGAGGTCCTGCAGCATTTCAACGTCGTTCGGATCGACGGCTTCCTTGTCGATGGTGATGCCGAGGAGCTCCTTCGAGCCGTTCATCGTCGCTTTGACCATGCCGCCGCCGGCCGATCCTTCGACCTTCAGCGCGGTCATGCGCTGCTGCATCTGTTCCTGCATCTGCTGGACTTGCTTCATCAACTGCTTCGGATTCATGAGCTCTCCCTTAACGCTTTCGTGATTCGACGATGTCGGCGCCGAGGTGCTTCTGGAATGCCTGGACGATGGGATCGTCGCGAAGAGGCGAGGATGATTTCGCCGCAGGCGCGCCGGCTGCGGGCGAATCGGTCTTGACGTCGATCGTCATCGGCTCGCCGAACACTTCGACGGCGAGTTGTTCGAGTGCCGGCCGCGCACCGCTGACCTGATCGGCGGTGAATGAATCGGCGAACGTGAGCAGCAGTTTGTTGCCGTCGCGCTTGCGCGATTTCGCCGCGCCGAGGTAGCCGCCGATGAGCGGCCGCGCTTTCTGGACGCGTTCGATGAACGATTCGATGGTGGCGTTCGCGGAAGACACCTGGTCCGCTTCGCGGCGTGCGGGCGCGGGTGCGGCTTTCGGTTCCGCGGCTGCGCGAGGCCGAGGAGCAGCAGCTTGCGGAATCGTGGCACCGCCTGCGAGCTCTTGTTCCACCGCGCGCAAACGCGGGAATGTCGCCGCCTTGAGCAACGCGATTTCTACCGCCAGTCGCTGGTGCTCGGCGCGATTGACGGTTTCGTCGTCGCGCAGCAGTAGATTGGCGATGCGCAGCAACTCCGAGTATGAAAACTTCTCCGCCGTCGTGCGGATGACCGGCAGATCCTCGGGAGCGACATTCAGCATCGACTCATTCGCGCGTCCCGCCACGAGCAGCAGATTGCGCATGAAGCTGAGCAGGTCGCGATACAGCATCTTGAAATCGCGCCCGGTCTCTGACGCCTCATCGAGCGCTTCCAGAATCCCGCCGTGATCACCGTCGGCGATCAGACTGGCGATGCGCGCGAAGAAGGTCGTGTCGGAGAGCCCGAGGACCGTGGCGACATCGGCAGCGGTGATGGAGCGTCCCCCGAACGCGATCACCTGATCGAGCAGCGACAGCGAATCGCGAACGCTTCCTTCGCCGCGCCGCGCGATGATCTCGATCGCCCGATCGTCCGCCTCGATCCCCTCGGCATCCACAATCTTCCGGACGCGCGCGATCAGATCGTCGAGCGTGATCTTGCGCAGCAGCTCTTTCTGCACGCGCGAGATGATCGTCTGCGGGACTTTGTTGATCTCGGTCGTCGCGAACATGAAGATCACGTGCGGCGGCGGCTCCTCGAGAATCTTCAGCAGCGCGTTCCAGGCGCCGGTCGAGAGCATGTGCGCTTCGTCGATGATGAAGATGCGGTTGCGGTCGCGCGCCGGCTGGAACTGCGTGGTGTCGCGCAGCTCGCGGATGTTGTCGACGCCGGTGTAGGTCGCGGCGTCGATCTCGCGCACATCCATGTCGATGCCTTCGGTGATCTCGCGGCAGATCGTGCACTCGTTGCACGGCTCGGCCGTCGGACCTTTGACGCAGTTTAGCGCCTTGGCCAGGATGCGCGCGGCCGTCGTCTTGCCGACGCCGCGGACGCCGGCGAAGAGATATGCGTGATGGATGCGCTGCCCTTCGATCGCGTTCTGCAGCGTGCGGACGACGGTTTCCTGCCCGATGACGTCGCTGAAGGATTGCGGCCGGTATTTGCGCGCGAGCGCCTGGTAGGACATGTGGCGTGGAGTCTAGGTTGCGGCGGGATGGAAAACCAGTGCGGTTCTCACCGCCCGCTCGGAAGAGCCCAGGCCGTACTGCGTCACACAGGGGAACACCTTATCGCTGCTTCCTTCCGGACCTGACGAGGTTCGGTGCGCCTGCTGCACAGGACCCGGGCTCATCCCAACGGGCCGTAAAACGGGGCGGCATTGTAATCCGCACGGGCCATGAACCAATGGGGCGTGGGAGAACTTCCACGGCTGTCATCCTGAGCCGCCGGAGGCACGAAGCCGCGGAGCGGCGAGATGCCGAAGGACGGTGAAGGATCTCAAGATGCGCAATTTCTGCTGAAACCCGCTGGGATTCAACGCAACTTGCGAAGCTTGAGATCCTTCGCCGTCCTCTGCCGCTTCCGCGCTTCGCGCTCCACGGCTCGGCGGCTCAGGATGACAAAACGACGGGCGCCGCCGCGGAGGACGCATTCGCGTTTGCGATGAGCCGCCGCAGGTCGATGATCGCTTCCTGCACTTCCCGGTGCTGCCGCGCGAAAGACGCGATGTCGCCACCGCAGTGTACGCACGTCGTTGTTCCGGCATGAACGTATTGCATGCAGCCGTAGCAGAGATCGAGCGCCGGCGGAAGGCGATCGGTGTCGCGCAGTTCCGGCTCCTTCATCTCCCAATGCGGCGGGACGGCAATCGTGCGCTCGCCGTCGCTGCCGTCGAGCGGCTCGGTGATGAGATCGAAGCGTCCCTGATCGAACGACGTACCCGGCGCCTCCTGCGTTTTCGCCACGCGTTCGCGCAGTCCTCGCTTCGAAAGTTCGAGCGCGCGGTGATGGCAATAGGGGTTGTTGCCGGGACGGCCGAAGAGCACCGTCGAGGTCCAGGTGCAGCCGCCGCGGCAGACGTCCGCGTAGTAGCAATCGCGGCAGCGGCCCCATAACTCATTGATCTGGCGGTCGCGCGAGAAACGGATCTCGCGGCTGTAAGTCCAGATGTCTTCGATGGTCATGTCGCGAACGTTGCCGCCGCTGAACTGCGCGGTCGGAAGCGACGGACAGCCTTTGATGACACCGTCCGCTTCGATGCCGAGGACGGCGTGGCCGGCGCTGCAGCCGCTCCAGTGCGTCTCCTCGTTGCCGATGCGCCACTTGTGTTCGTAGGGACCGAAGTAGCCGATGTTGTTGCCGGCCTGCATCATCACGCCGAGCGAGTGCGCCTCGTCGTACAGCTCCGCGAGGAGCGGCATCAGCTCGAGCAGCTGATACGGCTGCATCAGCAAGTGATCGTTGTCGACCGCGTTGCCCATCGCGACGGTGAGCTGGACCTGCCATCCCCTCGCGCCGCGACTTGCGATCTCGTGAAGGATTCCGCGCAGCTGCGGCATCGTCCGGCTGCCGATCTGCGTATTGCAGCCGCTGGGGATGTCGTACTTCCGCAGCAGCTCCAGCGCCTGCATGGCGGAGCGGAAGGAGCCTTTCACGCCGCGGATTTCGTCGTGCAAGTCCTCCAGGCCGTCGACGGAAACGCCGCAGGTGCGCAGCCCCGCCGCCTTCGCCGCGCGGATGCGCTCCTCGGACAGCGCTCGTCCGCCGGTCTGCATCGACGGCAGGATGCCGTGGCTGCTGATGCGGGCGATGATGTCGGTCCAGTCGCGGCGGAGGTAGGCCTCGCCGCCGATGATCGTGATCTCGCGCGTGCCGAGACGCGCGAGCTGATCGACGACGTCGAAGCACTCCTCCGTCGACAACTCGTCCGGGCGCACCTTTCCCGCGCGCGATCCGCAATGCGCGCACTTCAGGTTGCAGGCGAGCGTGATCTCCCACACCACGTGAACCGGGTGTGCGTGCAGGAGATCGTCGGCGAGCAGCGTGCGTTCGGGACGGTCGGAAGTGGACACTTACGACTTGCCGAGGTGCGCTTCGAGCTTCTTGATTGCGCCGTCCAGATCGCTGTTCTTTACGGCTTTGGCCTGCTCGAGCAGTTGCTGCAACTCCTCACGGCTCGATCCCTTCTCGATGCAGTGATGAATCCAGACGCCGTACAACGGCTGGACTGTCGTCGGGAAGTGCTTGCGCGCTTCCTGCAGCACCTGCTTCATCTCGTTGACGTCGTTGTTCTTCAGAGCTTCGTCGATCCAGACTCCGTAAAGGGTATGGGGCTTATTTCCACCACCGTAGCCACTACCGGATTCAGCCATTGCCGTTCCTCCTTCTTTGTTGAAGAAGGAAAGCTATGTTCGGGACGGCTGTAAGTCAAGACTGGCTGCCGTCGATTTTTAGTAGCCGACCGGCCGCGTTTTCGTGGGCGTGAAGGAGTTCGCCACGCCGAAGTTTTTCGACAGGTAGGCGACCACGGCGGGCTTGTCCTTTTCCTTCAGTACCGCGCCCCAGCGGATCATCTTGTCGACCGTCGCGGTCCATTGTTTTTCGGTGAGGCGCTGTTGGACGAGGATGTCCGGCGAGTGGCAGGGAAGACAGCTTGCTTCGACGAGTTGACGGCCGGTTCCGGCAGGAAGTGCGTGAAACTTCGTGCCGAGAACCGGGAGGTTCGGATCGTAGGCGGCGCGTTTCTTTGGAGCGGCGGCGACGGCGAGAACGAGCGCGAGGACGATGACGATCGCGCGCTTCATGCCGTCACCTCGACATCGACGAAGTGCCAGGAGTTGTGCAGGTATCCGCTCTGATTCCATGCTGCATCGCGCGGTTGAACGTGGCCATTGCTGTCCGTCGCCCGCGCGCAGATGCGCGCCGCGCCGGCGCGCGATGGTGTCCAGCGATGCGACCAGCGCCGCCACGCGTACGGATCGTGGCGCGGATCAAGAGTTGCCTCGGTCCACGTCGCGCCGTCGTCGTCGCTGATTTCGACTTTCGCGATGTCGGGCGCTCCGGAGAATGCGAAGCCGCGGATCTCGTACGTGTGTCCGGCCTTCGCTTTCTTCGGCGACGTCGTGATGTTCGACTTCACGAACAGCTCGGTCACCGGCGACATCTCCTCCGGCTTGAACGCCACCCCCGGCGCGCCGACGGTCAGCGGATAGCGGTACGCCGTCTCCATGTAGAAACCCTTCTGCGATTCGGGTTGCGGCGAGAGACGGACCAGCCACTTCATCCAGTGATCGCCGGCCCAGCCGGGGACGATGAGGCGGAGCGGCGCGCCGTGCACGACCGGCAGCGGCTCGCCGTTCATCGCAAACGCGAGGATGCCGTCGGCGAGTACTTTCTCCATCTCGATGCTGCGCTGAAACGGCGGCACCTTGCCGGGCGGATCGTCGCTGCCGAAGACGTGCAGATGTTTCGCCGACGCCTTCACCCCCGCGCGTTCGAGCACGTCGCGCACGCGCACGCCGCTCCAGCGCGCGTTGCCGACCGCGCCGTAGCGCCACTGCACGCCAGGAACCGTCGGCGCGTAGAGTCCGCGGCCGTTGCCGGCGCACTGCAGCACGCACGTTGTTTCCGCGCGTGGAAGTTTTTTGAGATCGGATAGCGTAAGCTGTGCCGGACGTTCGACCTCGCCGTCGATCGTCAGCCTCCACTTCTTCGGGTCGGGCGTGCGCGGGATCCAGTGACTGCGAACGAAGAAAAGTTCGTTTGGCGTCACGTAATCGGTCAGCAGCGCGAGCGGCGTTTCCGCATTCACCGCATACCCATTCATCTGCAGCATCGATTCACGAGCGTGAGGCGTGGCCGCCTTCTGGGCGGCGAGCAACGGAGCGGCGGCAAGCAGCAGAAAACGTCTGCGATCGATGCTGTCGAAGACCATGACGCGAGAGTCTATCTCACCACGAACAAACGACTTGATGACGATGACGATGACGATGGTCCGGGATTTGCCCTGTGGCGGGCTCAGATGAACGCAAAACGCCGCACCGCTGATTACTCATGGACGCCGCCGCGCGATTTCTTCGACATCTGCGCCTGTCAGCGCCACGCGCGTCGCGAGCGTGCGCTCTGGCGGCGCGCCATTCGCGGTGCGCGCAAACGCGCGGTCACATTATTCGTCACCGTGCCGCTCGCGTTTTGCGCCATCGGCATGGAAGCGATGAACGTCTCGCTGCCGGCGCTCGCGCAGCACGCCATCGAAATGAGCAGCAGCGGCACGCGCGACCTGCAGGTCTTTACCACGCGCAAAGTGCGCGACGCATTCATCAGTCCCGACCGCGTCGCGAACACACTCACCTTCGACATCGCCAAAGAACAGTTTTTCAAGGCTGAGGTTCCGTACGGCGCGATCATCTATCGCGAAGCCGTCAAGAATCAGCTGTCGCCGGAACTGATCGCCGCCGTCGTCGAATCCGAATCCGATTTCCGTCCACGCCTCGTCTCCGCGAAAGCCGCACAAGGCCTCATGCAGATCGTTCCCGAGACCGCGCGCCTCATGCACTGCGACGATCCGTTCGATCCGCACGCGAACATCGCCGCCGGCACGCGCTATCTGCACTACCTCGTCGAACGTTTCGGCGACGAGAAGATCGCGCTGGCCGCCTACAACGCCGGCGAAGGCACGGTCGAACGCCTCGGCGGCGGGATCCCGCAATACCCGGAAACGATCGACTACGTGCACCGCGTCACGACGCGCACGAAGCTCTACCGCCAGCGCGTGCAGAACCGTTACCTGGCCTCAGTGCGGATGCAGGCGGCGGTCATCGCGCGCTGACAGGCGCGGGCGCGTCGACCGCCACCGGGAGCGTGAAGAAAAACTTCGTACCATTTCCCGGCTCGCTCTCCACCCAGATTTTTCCGCCGTGCGACTCCACGATGCCCTTCGCGATCGGCAGCCCGAGGCCGGCGCCGAGACGCGCGGTGCGTTTGGCCTGCCAGTAGGGATTGAAAATATCGCCGAGGTTTTCGCTCGGAATGCCTGGACCTGAGTCGGCGACCGTGATCAGCACCTTGCCGTCCTCCGACTCCGCGCGGCACGTGATCATCCCGCCCGGAGGCGTGAACTTCATGGCATTGCCGATGAGATTCGAAAGCACCTGCAGCACGCGATGGCGATCGGCATACACCGGCGGCACATCTTTCGACGCGCGGCACTGCAGCGAGATCGATCCCGTCACCGCCTGCGACTTAAACAATTCGTACGTCTCCGCGAACAGCGACTGCACGTCGAGCGGCGCCGGATCGATCGGCAGCTGCTTGCCCCCTTCGAGGCGCGTGACGTCGAGCAGGTCTTCGATCAGACGCTGCATCCGTTTCGCGGAGATGTCGATGATCTCGAGCTGCTCGCGGTCGTCAGGCGCGATCTTGCCCGACGTCTGCAGCAGCGACGCCGCGAGCATCACCGCGTTCAGCGGATTGCGGAGATCGTGCGACACGATCGCCAGAACTTCCTCGCGCGCCTGCACCGCCTGCTGCGACTCCTGATACAGCCGCGCGTTGTCGATCGCCAGCGATCCGTGGCGCGACAGTTCGCTGACCAGGGCCGCATCTTCCGGCTTGAAGAGCGTTCCCACCGCCGCCGCGGTCAGGATCACGCCGAGCGTTTGCCCGCGGCTGACCAGCGGTACCGCCATCAGCGAGCGCTGCTCCTCCGGCGCGACGCCGGCGTACGCGAGCAGCGATGACGCGTAGCCGATGATGCGCGACTCGCGTTCGCGGATGACGAACGACAGCGCCTCGGGGACGTCGCGGATGATCTCGCCCACGCGCGTTTCCAGCTCGCGCTCGCGCTCCGCATCGCGATGCGAAACCGCGGCACGGCGAAGGCCGCCATCGGGTTCGGACAGATCGATCACGCAGATGTCGGCGACGTTCGGCACGATCAGCCGCGCCAGTGTTGCGATGGCGTGTTCGTAGTCGAGCGACGACGCCAGCTCCTGCCCTGCACCCGCCAAAAACGCGGCGCGGCGCTCCTCACGTTCGGCCGCGGCACGCGCGCGCTGCGCTTCGGCGGCTTCGCGTTCTGCTTCCTGCCGCCGGCCCATCGCCTCGCGCGCCAGAAGGCGCATCTGCCGCCCGAGGCCGGCCACGAGAAGCGCGGAGGTCAGCGCGAGGAGAGTGAGGATGATTGTGAGCGATTGGCTCAGCTTTTCGGCGTTGCGAATCTGATCGAGGCGGTCGTCGATCGATTCCTGAATCGAGACTTCCAGTTCCGCCGACGCTTTGAGCGCCTCCTCGTGCGACGGATGCTTTTCGAACAGCCGCGACAACGCCACTTCGGCCGGCAAATGCCTCGACAGGAACTCGTTGGAGTTGATGTCCGCATGCCACTCGTTCGACTCTTTGGTGAGCGCTTGAAGCTTCACCTGGACGTCGGACCCAAGCTTCGGCGCGAGCAAACGCAGTTTCTCGGCGTCAACCCGCTGCTCCTCGATAACGCGCAGGTACTCGCGGCGGTACTGCGGCTGCCCGGTGGCCTGCCAGGCGATGATCTGGCCAAGCTCTGTCGACAGGTCAGTCTGAATCCGGTTCGCCGCGCTTCGCGACGGCTCGGCCACCTCGGTGATCTCGCGCCGCATCTCCTTCGTGTGCCGGCCGAAGAAAATCGGCAGCAGCACCAGCGTCAGCAGCGAGGCGATGATGAACGCAACCGGTACGATCGTCGTCCACGTGCTGTCAGGTCCGACGCGCCAGATGCTTCGCCGCTCAGTTTGTCGTTCTGCCACTAACGCTCCGCGTCAACTCTTCTCCCACGACATCATTCTTGGACGCAAGTGGAGGCGCAGCAATATGCTTGCCTTCGCTAATCCCTACGAATGCGCACCCAAGATCGCAGAATCTTCCAACGCCTCCGCCTGCCGCGTCCAATCCTCGGCACGCTCGACGGCCAGAACACGCTGATCCTCGACCTCGGCGTCATCGGTGCGTTCGTCGAGCACTTCGGAGTTACGACGCCGAAGACGCGCTCGCGGTTGCAGTTCCTCTGGAAGGGCGAGCAGATCGAAATCGACTGCGAAGTTGCGCGGACCGAGGTCGTGCGGCGCGCCGGCTCGAACGCGCTCTCGCACACAGGCCTGCGATTCATCGAAGCGATCGGGAGTTCCGAGGAGCGGCTGCACGATCTGATCGCATCGTTTGTCGGAAAGATGCTGGCCGCGCAGAAGGCGAACGCGGAAGGCGTCGCGCACGAAGACAACGAACTGAAACTTGTCGACATCGGCGGCGCGCGGCGCGTTCGCGTGCACGGCCTGGTGCGCTATCGCCTGCGGCCGGACGGAACGTGGATGCGCGCGATGACCAGCGACCGCCACCAGCCGCCCGACGGCTTCACCGTCGCCGCGTACGAATACGAGAGCGACCTCGAGGCGCTCTGCCTCGCCTACGAAATCGCAGATGAAGAAGGGCGAGCCATGATCCGGCTGGTCTCGGAGCTGAGCGTCAACACGGTCAATCCGTTGTGAATATCGATCCCGAGTTTGGCCGGATCCTGCTGCGCGTCATTCTCGTCGGCGGCACGATCATGGTCGCCGGCGCGACGGGGTTGTACTTCGCGCTGCGCGCGTTTGCGCCGACTGCAAAAAAAGGGAGCGACTTCCGCGCCGTCGTCATCGTGATCGCCGTGCTGGCGGTCGTGATGGTGGGCTGTTTCGTGCTCCTGATTTTTTCGTATTCGAAGCGCTAGTAGCGCGGGCGTCCTCGCCTGCATCCGGCGTGGCGTCCCGCCCGACGGTGGGTCGTGAGTCAACCCCAATCCTGCTCTTGAATCCAGAAACCCCCGCCGGGCGAGGACGCCCGTCGGTTGCAGGCGGGACGCCTACACTACGCCTTAGACCCGCTTTGAGCTCGCGCACGATCGCGTCCGTGTGTTGTCCGAGCGATGGCGGCGGCGAACCGATGTCGAGACGTTCGCTGTCGATGCGCACGGGATTGCGGATCGCGTCGTACTCGCCGATTTCCGGATGGTTCACGGATGCGACCAGCGCCCGTGCCGCCGGAGTGCGCAGCGCTTCGCGTACGCCGCGCACGAGCGAGGCTGGAATCGCCGCGCGGCGGCAACGCGCCACCCACTGCGCGGCCGTCCGTTCGCGAAACGCGTCATCGAGAATTGCGACCAACACTTCGCGATACTTCACGCGTTGCGTATTCGTGGCGAATCGTTCGTCGAGCACGAGTTCTGGACGCCGCAACACCCGCTCGCAGAGTTGCGCGAAGTGGCGATCCGTTCCGACGCCGATCGCGAACATTCGATCGCTGCCGTGAAACGCCTGATACGGCACGATCGACGGATGCGCGTTGCCGTATCGCGCCGCCTCTTTGCCGGTGACGAGCACGTTCTGCGCGACGTTCGCCAGCGACGCGACCGTGGCCGAAAAGAGCGAGACCTCGATCGACGCTCCTTCGCCGGCGCGAAGCGCCGCGCAGATCGCGCCGAACGCGTAATGCGCCGTCAGCACGTCCGCGAGCGCGACGCCGATCTTCATCGGCTCGCCGTCGGCGTCACCGGTGATCGACATCAGCCCCGAGCCCGCTTGCGCGAGGAGATCGTAGCCGGGCGTATTCGCGTCGTCCGTATCGCTGTCGAATCCGGCGATCGTGCAATGCACGACGCGCGGATTGATCTCGCGCGGCGCGAAATGCAACGACTCTTTCTGCGCCGGCAGGAAGTTATCGACGACGACATCGGCGCGTTCGATCAGCCTCCGCGCGATCTCAGCGCCCTCCTCCGACTTCAGGTCGATCGCGATCGATTCCTTGTTGCGATTGATCGACAGAAAGTACGCGCTGACATCGCCAACGAACGGCGGACCCCATCGCCGTGTCTCGTCGCCGCGCCCCGGTTCTTCGACCTTGATCACGCGCGCGCCCCAATCGCCGAGGAGTTGCGTGCAAAGAGGCCCCGCAAGGACGCGCGAAAAATCGGCGACGAGAATGCCGTCCAGCGGCAACGCGCGTTTGCGGCCCATCGCGCTCTACTTCGCCGCCTTCTCCACCTCGGCGGCGTAGCCATCGATGACGCGCGCCACGCTCTCGATCTGGGCATTGGCATCAACCCATTGCTTCTGCTCGATCGCCTCGCGCACGCCCGGAATCGTCTTCACGCCGTAGCCGGTGTAAAAACCGGGCGCGTAAATCTGATGACGGAACCACGGCCGCCGCGGCAGTCCGTTCGGAAGCAGCAGCGACTGTTCGATGTGCATGAGCGCGCGATCGAACGCCGCCTGACGTTCGGGAGGCGCCGAGGCCGCGGCGCGATCGAATTCGCGCGCGCTGCGCTTGAGATGCGCGACGGCATTCTGCAGAGGCGCGAAGTTGAGATACGGCACAGCCTCTTCCGACGCCGGCGAGACGAACGTCTTGGTCGGATCAGCCGCGATCTCGTACGCACGCTCGCGCACGAGGCGATTGCGGTCTTCGATGTCGCGCCGCTCGTTGTCGGCAAGCTTCGTCAACTCGTCCATGTAGCGGCCAACCGTATCGGCGAACGTCGTCAGCTCGAACGGCAACACGTCCGCATTCGCAAGCCGTAGCACCAGACGTCCGGTCGTCTTGGCCTGCGCGATCCCGTAATCAAAGTTCGGATCGCCAAACCGCGTGTAGTGATCGAACGAGTCGTACACCGAGTGATACGAACCGCCGCCGCCCTCGCCGCCGTAGCCGATGTTCATCGCGGCGACGCCGGTGTGCTGCAGAAACGGCGTGTAGTCGGAACCCGAGCCGAGCGCATCCAGCCGGATCAGCTCATGCTCGCGCGCTTCCTTCCGCTCCTCGGCATTCTTCGCCTGCGTCGCTTCGCGCGCCCGCATCCGCGCCAGCACCGACACGTTCCGCTCCGGGTCAGGAACGTCGCGCGCCACCTGCGTCATCAGCTTCTCCAGCGTGTGCGAGCCGCCCGCATCGAGGAAGCCGCGCGAATTCGTATCGGAGTTGATGTAGACGACGCCCTTCGCGCGCAATTCGTCCGCGTGCGTTTCCGCCCATTCAGTCGAACCGATCAGACCTTCCTCTTCGCCGTCCCACGCCGCGAACTGGATGGTCCGCTTCGGACGCCAGCCACTCTTCGCCAGTTCTGCGATCGCTTTCGCTTCCTCCAGCTCCGCCACCAAACCGCTGAGCGGATCGTTCGCGCCGTTCACCCACGCATCGTGATGATTGCCGCGCATCACCCACTCGTCGGGATACTGCGAACCGGCCATCCGCGCGATGACGTCGTACGCCGGCACCATGTTCCAGTTGAACTCCAGCGCCAGATGCACGCGCGAAGGTCCGGGCCCGAGGTGATAGGTGATCGGGAGCGCGCCGCGCCAGTCAGGCGGCGCGACCGGACCGCCGAGCGCGCGCAGCAGCGGGAGCGCATCGCCGTACGAAATCGGCAGCACCGGGATCTTGGTAATGACCTCGGCGTCCTTGCGGTCGAGCCGTTTCGCGTCCGCGGTCGCACCGACGCCGGGCGTGAGCGGATCGCCGGGATGCACCGGCATGTCCATCACCGACCCGCGCTGCGCGCCATTCTCATTGCGATACGCGCCCTTCGGATAGACGTCGCCCTGCCCGTACCCGTCGTCCTTCGGATCGGAGTAGATGATGCAGCCGATGGCGCCATGCTCCGCCGCCACCTTCGGCTTGATGCCGCGCCACGACCCGCCGTAGCGCGTGATGACGATCTTCCCCTTCACGTCGACGCCGTTGCGCGCGAGGATCTCGTAATCGGCGGGGATGCCGTAGTTCGCATAGACCAGATCGCCGGTGACGTCACCATCAATCGAATACGCGTTGTACGTCGGAAGCTGCTCGCTTTGCTGCCCCGAGGTCGCATCGCCCGGCACCGCTGGCTCGACGAGCTTGGCCGTGAACTTTTCCGGCGCGATCAACTCGACCACGCGCCGTTTCGGCGTCGGAAAGAGCACGCGAAACTCCTCGATGTTGGTGTCATACCCCCACGACTTGAACAACGACGCGATGAACTCAGCGTTCTCCTTGTCATACGCCGACCCGAGGTGATGCGGCCGCGCCGAGAGGCGCTTCAACCAGTCGCGCAACTCCTCGCGCTTCAGCGAGGAATCAAACTGCGACTCGATCGCCCGTTCCTTCGCCGCGCCCGCTGGACTAAACCCCAGCATCGGCGGCTCGGACGGAGTCTGAGCGAAGAGGGTGGCGGCAAGAAAGACGGCAAGTGCAAAGAAGGTACGGCGCATGGGCGGGGATTGTAAACGGTTGGCGGATCAAGGTTCGGCTACGACCCGTAGCGGGCGGGTTCCGAAGCCGCCTCAACCTACTTGCCACCGAAGTCACAATGCCTCATCTCAAGTCTGGTTGATACACCCAGCTAGCTACGTTGCGGACCTTGAATCATCCCCTGCCGCTGACTTTTTAATAGCATCGCTCCGCTCAATAAGTTCAGCGACGCTGCCGAAGAGCGATGACATCGCCTCCGAATACCAGGTAATTGCCTCCATGAGCTCTGTGGTCTCGCCGGCTGTCAAATCGAGATCCAGAGGCGCCTTGGGATGCGTGATCCGGTTGCGCACTTTCACGGCCGAGAGAAACTTGCGCCAGCCGTCGCCGCTCACATCTAAATGAACATCACTATCGAAGAGAGCCGCAAACAGACGATACGAAAAACGAAAATTACGATCGACTGTTAAAAAACGCGGCCTTTCTTGCGGTCGTCCGCCATCGTCAAGGTCGGCCGCGTGCTCCGAGATCAGCGAATATTCGGCGGGTGTAAGGTTGACGAGTTTCGCATCCCGCGCGCTTCTAAGGGCGAGACGCATTTCGAACGTGAGAGCCTCTACCGTCGCAAAGAACGCCCTGACCGTTGCGCGTGCCCAGAATTGATCAAGGCGACGGGCGCCGTCGTCGCCCTGGGCAGCTGCCACTACAGCCTTTGTGCAGCGTCTGGTATCTGCGCCTGCAATAGCGAAAATGTCAGACCATCGTTTCGGCTCGACGACCTGCACGATTTGCTGCAACCGCTCTGCATCTGCCGCATTCATGTTCTTAGTATCCAAGTTTTGGTATCCGATTTTTAGATCAAAAAAAGCGCGATCGTAGCATTTTCAAACGGGTGTTACGCCCAGCGTATCTCATGCGAGATTAGACGAGTAAGTGGCGCTACTTCGCGCGGGCGTTTGAGAACCACGGCTTTTACCGCCACTACGACGTGACCGTCGAGGGCAGGGTGTGGACGTTCAGCGGCAAGACCGAACGAGCGCGGATTGAATTCAGCGATGACGGCGCGCAACAGACGATCAGCTGGGAATGGCTGCCGAAGGATGCGTGGCTGCCTCTTTGCGACCGCGTCGCTACGAAGGCGTGACCGCCACCGGCGGCTCGACCTGCTGCGATTGCCTGACCTCCTGGAAGATGAAACTCCCGCCGAGGATCGTGTACGGCATGTAGCCGATTCGGCCTGTGGCGGACGGCGATGCGAATCGCCTGATGACATAGGTGTGAGCGAACTTGTCTCGAAGCGCTTGCCGGCAGGGGTCGCTGGGAATCCAGAAAAGGTCGAACAGGAGATTCAGAGGACCCAGCATGGCGAATAGCAAGCGAAGGAACAGGCTCGCAATGGACGGCGTGGTGCCCTGAAGATTGACGATCCGTGCCCGTCCCAGAATGTAGCCGAGCGTGCGGAACGAAGATCGTTTCAACAGCACAAAGTAGCCAAACCACACAGCGACCCAGGCGATGAGAGTTGCGAGAAGGAGGCGGTCGTCGTCTGAAATGATCAGCGAGAGCACGATGGTCGCCGACAGAGAGACGGCGATTGCGACGAACACGTCCACGAAGTCAATGGCGACTCGCCGCCATACGCCGATGTAGTCGGACCTCTCGTAATAAACACCGTATTCAGGCGATGAAGTCATGAACTATCTCCGGACTTCGTGGCCGCGCTGCCAAAGGAGTTGAATTAGCCGCTCGCGACTTGCGCACGTAAACCTCGGCGAGAACGAGATTTGGTATCCAGCAAAGCCACGAGACGATCGCATATGCGGGAGCGAAGTCGTGGAAAACGATGATCAGCAACGGCAGTTCGATGCGTAGCGTAACCGCGGCGAAGATCAGCGCGAAGCTGCGCAGCATCCATTCGCGATGTACGGCCACGTTCCTGCGCCGGATTTGTACATAGGCGATCGCGGTAGTCGTCAGGACTGAGAGCGCCAAGAGTCCGAAGCCCGCGTGCGTGACGGCGCCGCCATACGAGAAGAACGACATGTAGAGGCCTGCAGTGCCAGTTCCGATGACCACGACGACGTAGATTTTGCCCAGAGTCCGGTGAAGCGTTGGATGCCCGTACGGCAGGTTGCGCCAGAACTGCACGGAGCCGAGGACCAGGGCAATGGAGCCGAAGAGGGCGTGCGGGTAGATGCTCCAGGGGCGAGCGTGAAATGAGTTCGCGAGTGGAGGTGGAAACATCCGCTCTCTGGCAACGAGGAACGACAGCGCGTAGAGCGCGATCCCTAGCGAGAAAAAGATCGCGATGATGCGTATGGCTGTACCGAGAACATGTCGTGCTCGTGTCATGGTTGGTGGTCCTGCTTTTCTCCGCGTCCCCGCGACTCCGCGTGAAAGGTCCTCTTACCGCACGGTCACGACCTGCACACTCCGCCCTTCCCCCTTCTGCCCGAATCCCGATCCCGCGTACGCGGAATCATCGCGCAGCACCACCAGCCGATCGGCGACATGCGCGAAGGTCCACGTCGAACGATTCGTCATCGAGCCTTTGATGAACATGAAGCCGGCCGTGCCTCGCTGGATCCGTTCCGCGGCAAGCGGAAGGTTGTCGTCGCCGAGCCAGACCGTCATCTGATCTTCCGTGAATTTCACACTGAAGATGCTCGTCGCCTCGGGTGGAAGTTTCGGTGTCAGCTTCAGGACGACTACGCGCACCGGATGCCCTTCGCGCACGGCGCGGGTCTCCGTCATTTTTTTCGCCGTATCGATCAGGCGCAGAAACGGGCCGGCGAAATCGACGGCATCGGCGATCTCCGTGGCCTGCGTGTCATTTACCGCCGCCCGCGTCGGCGTCTGCTTGCGCGGATCGGCCGTGTGCTCGCGCGACTCGCGCTCCGCCTTCTCCAGCACGGCGCGCGGAAAGATGATGTGCAACCCCGCATCGTCTTCGATCACATCCAGCGACGCCGCGCCGGTGAACTGCTGATTGGCGAACCGCCCCTCATTCTTCCGCGAGCGCTGCACGTCGATGGAAACATGAATCGGCTTCGTGGCGCGAAGCTGCGAAACGGCGGCGCGCATGTCGGTGATCACATCCGCGCGAGCGTTCAGCGTCAGAACGAAGAGGGGAAGAGCGGCGAGGCGTCGCATGGCTGCAAGTATGCGGTAAGCTTTTCGCCGTGACGCAAACGTTCACTGCAGTTTATGAGCCGGCGGAAGAGGGCGGCTACGTCGCCTTCGTCGAAGAAGTTCCCGGCGCGATCTCGCAGGGCGAAACGCTGGACGAAGCGCGCGAGAATCTGAAAGAAGCGCTTGAGCTGATGCTCGAAGTGAACCGCGAGAGAGTGCTCGAAGGCGTTGACGAACGCCGCATCGTCCGCGAGCCGATCGCCGTCGGCAAGTAGTTCAGCGCGCCAACGGCGTCGCGATATCGAGGTCGTGGCAAATCCGCCGCAGCGTGGCCGTCTTAATTTCCGTGTGACGAGGCACGGCGGCTGATTTGCCGTTCGCTGGATTCGTGTAGATCGTGTGGCCTCCGCCCTCACGCCGCACGTAACAGCCGTGGCGCCTGAGGTGTTGCTCGAAGTCGCGCAGCTTCATCGCCACGACCGTACCTCGGAGTGTTCAATGCCGCAAATCAACTGCACACAAATAGGTGCAGTCGAGCAGCGTTCCCTACAAAACGTACCGGCTCAAATCCTCATCCTTCACCGTTTCCGCGAGCACTCGCTGCACGTAGGCGGCGTCGATGGTGACGGTCTGGCCGTCCATCTCGCTGGCGTCGAAGGAGAGCTCGTCGAGGAGGCGCTCCAGGATCGTGTGCAGGCGGCGGGCGCCGATGTTTTCCGTCTTCTCGTTGACCAGCGCCGCGTAGCGCGCTACCTCGGCGATCGCTTCGTCGGCGAAGGTCAGGGTCACGCCCTCGGTGGCCAGCAGCGCGGAGTACTGCATCGTCAGCGCGTTCTTCGGCTCGTGCAGGATGCGCACGAAATCTTCCTCGGTGAGCGACTCCAGCTCGACGCGAATGGGAAAGCGGCCCTGCAACTCGGGGATCAGGTCCGAAGGCTTCGAAACGTGGAACGCACCGGCGGCGATGAAGAGGATGTGGTCCGTCTTCACCATCCCGTACTTTGTGTTGACCGTCGTCCCTTCGACGATCGGCAGCAGGTCGCGCTGCACGCCTTCGCGCGAGACGTCGGGGCCGTGCGACGCGTTCTGGCGGCCGGCGATCTTGTCGATTTCGTCAAGGAAGACGATGCCGCTCTGCTCGACGCGGTCGATCGCCTCGCGGGCCACGTTCTGCTGGTCGACCAGCTTCTCCGCTTCCTCCTGCACGATGATCGGCCGCGCGTCGCCGATGCGCATCTTCTTGCGCTTCGACTTGCCGCCGAAGAGGCCGGGCAGCATGTCCTTCACGTTCACACCCATCTCTTCGACGCCCTGCGCGGAGAAGATTTCGAAGGACGGGTAGCTCTGTTCTTTCACATCGAGCTCGACTTCGCGTTCGTCGAGGCGCCCTTCATCGAGCCAGACGCCGAGCTTCTCGCGGGTCTCGGTCGGCGGCGGTTCGTCGGACGGCGCGCCGACGAACGCCGGCCGCGCGGCGGGACGGCGGGAATCGGGAAGGAGCAGATCGAGGATCCGTTCGCGCGCATTGCGCTCGGCGGTCTCGCGATTGAGACGCGTCTTCTCATCTTTGACCAGCTTGACAGCGATCTCCGTCAGATCGCGCACGATCGATTCGACGTCGCGGCCGACGTAGCCGACTTCTGTGAATTTCGATGCTTCGATTTTCAGGAACGGCGACCGTGTGAGTCGCGCTAAACGCCGCGCGATCTCCGTTTTCCCGACGCCGGTCGGTCCGATCATGATGATGTTCTTCGGCGCGATCTCGTCGCGCAGTTCCGGCGGGAGCTGCTGCCGCCGCCAGCGATTGCGAAGGGCGATGGCAACGGCGCGTTTCGCCGCGTGCTGGCCGACGATGTAGGTGTCGAGCTCGCGCACGATCTCTTTCGGCGTGAGGCGTTCGGAGATCGTCGATTCGTTGATGCTGCCCGGGAGTTGGATGACCATGCGTCAGAGGCTTTCCACAGTGATCTGATCGTTCGTGTAAATGCAGATGGTGGCCGCAATGCGCAGCGCTTCCTCGGCGATGCCGGCCGCGTTCAACTGCGTGTGCTTCATCAGCGCGCGCGCCGCGGCCAGCGCGTACGGCCCGCCGGAACCGATGGCCAAAATGCCGTCGTCCGGCTGAATCAGATCGCCGGTGCCGGAGATCAGGTACGCGCGCTCGGCGTTCGCGACGATGAGAAAGGCCTGCAACTGACGCAGGTACTTGTCCATGCGCCAGTCTTTGGCCAGCTCGACGACCGACCGCTCCATGTTGCCGCGGTACTCCTCGAGCTTGGCCTCGAAACGCGAAAAAAGCGCGAACGCATCGGCCGCGGAACCGGCGAATCCCGCCAGGATTTTGTCGTGATAGAGGCGCCGCACCTTGGCCGCGCCATGTTTCATGACGGTCGTGCCCACCGTCACCTGCCCGTCCCCCGCCATCGCCACCGCGCCGTCGCGGCGCACGCAGAGGACGGTCGTTGCTCGAATGACCATTGAATCGTCCATCGACGCGCGATCCTATCGCACTGTCATCCTGAGCCGCCGGAGGCGTTGGAGCGCGAAGCGCGGAACGCCGCAGGACGGTCGAAGGACCCCCCAAGTGCTTGCATCGCTCGTACGCCGCCGCCCAACCGGGTTACCAGGAAGGGGGTCCTTCGACCGTCCTCCGCCATTCGTCGCTTCGCGACTCAGGCTCCGGCGGCTCAGGATGACAGTCACCGCGGCATCTGTCCCGTCGCCGGGTCCTGCCCTTCGATTTCGCCCATCGGGATGCGAAGCACGGGCACGAGGTCGAGGCGCATGCGGCCGAAGTCGATCGTGACGATGAAGTTCTTCAGGTAGTTCTCTCCGACGATGCCAGAGGTGCGCTCCGACGCCCCGGCGTCGTACATCGGGATCGTGCGGAACGTGCCGGCCCAGCGGTCGACGCCGATTTCCACGTCCTCGACTTTGTCGCCGTGTTTCTTCGCGCCGCCGAGTCCCTGCAACGTGGCGTTGTGGCCTTTCGTGAAGAGTTGAATCGGCAGCGAGCTCGATTGCGCCGAGTTCAGAAACGTGACCTCGGAACCGGTATCGAGGACGAACACGAACCATCCCTTGCGATTGATCACCCCGCGAACGGTGGGGCGGAAGTGATCCCAGAAAAGGTTCTGGTCGGGCGCGGCCACGCGATCAGCGTCGGTGAGGTGCGTGAACGTGGCCTGATTGCGGCGAAAGTCGAGCTCGATTCGCGTTTCTTTCAGCAAATGCGCGCCGAGGAGAAACTCGATCGAGAACTCGTTCTTGCCGGTGACGATGAACTTCATCTTGTCGTCCGGCATGATCGCTACCGGGATGTTCTCGATGATCATCTTGCCGATCTGCAGCGACTCGATGATTCCGAACTCGACCTGGATCGGTTCGCCGAGGAGCCCGGTGAATTGGCCTTCGAAGTTGCCGAGCTTGCGGATGGGAACGGAGTCGGCGAATTTGCGCGAGACGATCGACATGACCGCGCCGGAGTCGACGATGGCGATGACGTTCTTCGTTTTGTTGACCGTCACTTCGACGCGCGACACATCGGGACGTCCGATCCGCAGCGGCACGCGCTCGGCGACGGGCCCGCGGAAGTGGTAAATGTCGACGTTCTTCAACGCGTCGAGAAAGTCCATGTGCCACTTGCGCACGACCAGGCCGTGCTCGGCGGCAACGTGCGCCCACTCCAGGCTCGACTCGAAGTTGTTGCGCATGTACTCGAGTTGCGAAAGCGTCCACGCGGCGTCGGCGTACGTGGTGCGAAACGGCTCCAGGTTGAGCGCGGCGCGAAGGTGACGGCGCGCGTTATCGAAGCGGCCGGCCGTCATCTCCGCCGTGCCGAGGGCCAGAAGGTCGTTCGCGCTCTGCCGGCCTTTCGCTTCAATCGTCGAGGCCTGCTCGACGGCGCGGACGTAATCCGACTTTCGCAGCATCGATGGCAGATCGCTGCCGCGCTCGATCGATCCCGGCGAGAGCAGCAGCGGCGAGATCGAAACGTCCGAATAGAGCGCGCAACCGGCGGCGAGAGCGGTGACCGCGATAAGGACTGAATGACGCATCGGGCTCCGGCATTGTACGGACCGCGCGCGACAGCACCGCGTCGGCAGGGTCAGCGCTCTGTGACAAGGTGATTGCCGCGGACGAGGATCCCCAGTTCGCGAATCTGATACGCGAGCGCCTGGCGCGACATGTTGAGCGACGCGGCGGCGCGATTCTGGTTGCCGTTGGCCTGCAACAGCGACTTTTCGATGAGATCGCGACGGAAGCGCGTCACCGCATCCTGATACGAGCTGACGCCGCCGCCGGCGCGGACGAGTGTGCTGCGCATGCGCTCGGGAAGATGCTCGACGTCGATGGTCGTCGCTTCGCCCGCCAGCGCATGCGCGGCGCGAATCGTGTTCTGCAATTCGCGCACGTTGCCGGGCCAGCGATAGCCAACGAAGACGGATTCGGCGTCGGCAGTGAGCTTGGAAGGCCCGCCGCGGCTCTTTTCGTGCTCGCGCGCGAGGAAGTGCGAGGCGAGCAGCGGAATGTCGGACGGACGTTCGCGCAGCGGCGGAAGGGCGATCTCGATTCCGCCGATGCGGTAGTAGAGATCTTCGCGGAACTGTCCCTCTTCGACCGCCGATTCGAGCTTGCGATTGGTGGCGCTGACGATGCGCACGTCGGCAGTGCGGTTGACGGTATCGCCGACGCGGCGGAACTCGCCCTCCTGCAGAAATCGTAGAAGCTTGGCCTGCGCGGAGAGCGGCATCTCACCGATCTCGTCGAGGAAAAGCGTTCCGCCGTCGCTGGTCTCGATCAGGCCGGCGCGGTCGCGGTCGGCGCCGGTGAATGCGCCGCGAACGTGACCGAATAATTCGCTCTCGATCAGGTTCTCCGGCAGCGCGGCGCAGTTGACGGCGGTGAACGTCTTGCCGCGTCGCGGCGAGTGTCGGTGGACTGCGCGCGCGGCGAGCTCCTTGCCGGTGCCGGACTCGCCGAGGACGCAGACGGGGACGTCGCGGCGAGCGACGCGGGTGATGAGCGTGAAGATCTCGCGCATGGCGGCCGAGTCGCCGATGATGCCTTCGATGGCCTCGCTCTTCGCGACGGTCACGCTCTCGTTCTGCTCGATGACGCGGCGCATGCGGTGATGCTCGGCGCGCGTTCGGAAGAGCGCGGCCAGCGCGTCACGCGACTCCGGAGTCCACGCGCTGATGCCGTCGACGAAAAGCAGTTCGCGTTCGCTGCAGAGGACCCAATCGTGCTTGCCGGCGGCAGCGATCGTGTCGAGATCGGATCCCGCGAGCGCGGCGGCCGATCCGATTTCCTGCCATTGCCCGAGGCGGTTGCGCGTGGCGAAACGCCAGGCCGTCGGCACGAAGTCGCGCGGCGTGAATGGAAACTCGCGCAGTGCCGCGTCGCGAAGAAAACGCATCTCGATGGCCGAGGCGGTGGTCTCGCGCTTCGGCAGCTCGATCTTCATCTCGGCGGCGATCGATTCCGCGGTTGCGGTGTCGCCGCGGCCGAGGGCGTCGCGGAAGTGCTTCAGTTTCTGCGAGCCGGTGTTCGTGTCGCCGAGGTTTGCGACACCGCCGTTGCAGCGGACGTGCATCGCGTCGTGGCGCTTCGTCAGTTCGCGGTTTTCCGAACCTCCGGTCGAGCGGAGCGGCGTCTCGCGCCCTTCGATCCAATCGATCTCGTCGAGGATCAGCGCGGCGGCTTCGCGAATCTGCGGGGAAAACTGAGCGCTGTCGACGATCGCTTGCGCGGCGCGGACGGCGTCGGCGAAACGGCCGCGCGAGAAGTCGAGATGCGCGGCGATCATGTCGAGCTCGCGCAGCCGTTTGTCGTCGCCGGTGCCGCGGTAAAAGTGCCGCAGCCGGTGAAGGCGCTGCGCGGCGTGCGTCCACTGGCCGTCGTCGGCAGCGAGGTAGGCGAGGATGAAGAGGATTCCGCCGCCAGCGCGGTCGCCTTGCGTCTCCTCGATGAGCGCGAGCGTGCGCAATGCTTCATCGCGCGCCGCGGCCCACGAACCGGCGGTGAAGAGGATGTAGACGCGGTCGAGCGAGGCGTCGATGCGTTCGGTCTCGCAGCGCGCGCGTTTTGACGATTCAGTGGCATGTCGAGCCGCTGCGTCGAGATCGTCGCGCGAGGCGAGATAGGTCGCGAGTCGCGAGGCGAGGTAGTGCGACGCTTCCGGCTGATCATCGATCGGCTCGCGGACTTCGAATGCGAGCAACGCACGGAGATATGCAAGATGCGCGATCTCTTCGTCGTTCGTCGCCGTGCACTCCGCGAGCGCGGCGCGCATCTCGTCGTAACGCGAGTCGATGTAGAGCAGATCGGCGCGAAGGATGGACGCTTCGAATGTGCGCGACGTGATGCGATCGAGACGCGTCAGAGCTGGTCCGTAGTCGCCGGTGCGGCGCTCGATCCGCGCCAGCAGCAACTCGCGCGCATCGCCGGTCACGATTTGCGCGGCGTCGCGTGCGTCGCGATAGCGTCCGGCGTCGATGAGCGCGGACGCGAGAATCTCCGCGAGCTTCGGCGTCAGTGCGTGGCGCGGCATCGTGCGCAACACCGGCAATGCATCGTGCGGCGTCGCGCGTTCGAGCATCACCGCCGCTGCACGCGCGTCGCCGGCATCGATCAGCAACGACCCCGACACGGCGAAGTCTCCCGTCTCAGCGAGGACATCAGCCGCGACGCGGCCAAGCGTTGCCTGCGAGGAAGGTGGAATCAGCCGCGCAGACGCCCGTCGTACGCCATCCGATGCGAAGACGAGCTGGCCGTCTTCGATCGATGTGATGCCGTCGACGACAAGCCCCTCGACCGCTTCGCCGAACATCAGTTGACGGAAAAAGGCCGCTGCGACGTCGAGACGCGCGCGCGTGCCGAGGAGCGCAATCGCGGCGATGTAGGAGCGGAGCGGTTCGCGCAGCGACGCCAGCGCCGGCACTTCTTCATCGAACGGCAGCGTCCCCGAGTCGAGAAAGCGCGGGAAGGCGTCCGACTCGACGAATGCATCAAGCTGTGCACGCGCTTCGACTTCACGCGCCGCGCGCAACGACGGCGCGACGATGAACGATCGCGTGGCCGGCAGGTCGACATCGCCGTGATCGGCGGCAATCCAGATTCCGGCGTCCGTCGCCGCGAGCATCTCCAGAACACGTGTCGAGGCGGCGTCGAAACGATCGCGATTGGTAATTGCAAAGATCAGCCGCTGCCGCGGCGCGCGCTCGACGATTGCTTCGACAATTTCGCTCTCGCCGCGTTTCTCCAGCGACCCGGCGATCGCCGCAAGCGCGCTGATCGCGGAGTAGCGCTGCAGCGGCGAGGCGTCGCGTCCAATCTCCAGCAGCTGCTCGCCGCCAAGCGCCGCCGCGGCGCGAATGGCGTCGGTCGCATGTCCGCGAAAACTTCGCGCCGCGCCGCGCAGGATGTCGTTCAGCGCCTCCGGCCCTGGCGACGCGATCTCGCCGCATGCGGCGCGCCGCATCCACCGCAAATCGGCAGCCGCATCGCCGCGCAAGCGCGATTCGATCTCGATGTACACGGATTCCGCGCGACCCCACGATTGCCGCAACGACTCCAGCGGCGGCGCGCCGTTCGCTTCCGCGAACTGCTGGATCACCGTCAGCGCCGGCGGCGCCTCCACCGCCATTCCGCGAGCCGCCACGCGCACGAGCCGGCAGTCGTTGCCACGCTTCCGCACCACCGCCCACTCGGCAGAGTCGTAGTCGGCGTCCGAAAATCCGGCGAACTGCAGCAACGCTTCATGCGCCGCAAATTGCGCAACGAGCGACAACCGGTCGCGCGCGCCAAGCTCGCCGGCGTCCGCGATCGGCGTGGCGTCGAGCGAGATGTCCGTCGCGAATCCATCGAACCACGGCAGCGTCGAATGCCGCAGCGTGGCGACGAGCGCGCGGTCCCATCCGAACGCACGAAGATCGACCGCGATCGCAGGCCGCGCCCGCCGAACCGTGCCGCGCATAGACATGTATAGAGGTGAGGATCGGCGGCAGCATTTCCCTACCCTCGGCAGCAGCTAACCGCGCCGTCGCGTCGTCGTCCAACGCGCGGAGGTCATCATGAAACGCTCCCTGTCATTCGCAGTTCTGCTCGTTGTTATCGCCGTCGCCGCCGAGGCGCGCGATTCGTACGTGCTGCATTTCGGCGCCGGCAACTCGACGACGATCAGCGGTTCACTCGAGGATTTCACCGCGGTCAAAGGGACGCTCAGCGGCGATTACCTCTGGGTCCGTCACGACGGCCGGCGCTACGTGATCACCGACCGCGCGAAACTGGCCGAGGCGTGGGAGTACTTCGCGCCGCAACGGGAACTGCGTCCGCAACAGAAAGAAATCGAGCGCGAAACGCGGAAGCTGGAACGGGAGAGCGATGCGCTCGAAGATGCGCAGGACGATCGCCAGCTCACCACGCGCGAGCGCTCCCGCCTCGACGACCTGCACGCCCAGGAACGCGACCTCAGCCGCCGCGAACAGGCGCTCGATCAGCGCGAGGAAGAGCTTGACCGCATCGCGGAGCGGAAGCTGTGGCAAATGGTTGATAGGGCGATTCGCGAGGGTTCGGCGCGAATGGTGCGATGAACCGTCACCGCTCGTCTGCGGTGGGCCCGTACAGTCCCGGCAGCGGGATGTCGTTGAGGCGCATGTAGACCGTGAGTTGCGCGCGGTGGTGGATGAGATGGTGTAGGACGAAGTTGCGCAGCAAGCGGAAGCGCGGGGCGGAGAGGATTTTGTTGCCGGCGGCTAGCAAAGTCCATTCGCCCTGGAGGAGCTCGGCCAGGGTCATCACTTCGTCACTCCTACTTTCCTGAGTAACGCAATGAATCGCGGATCCTTCCGAAGGGTGTCCAGCGACGGATCGACGTTGAGCCAGACCGCGGATTCGGAACGGTCGTTGTACATCTGTTCGAGGTTTTTCATCGCTTCGTCGTTATTGCCAAGCGCCGCGTAAATGCGGGCGAGAAACAGCGGCAGCGTGTAGGTGCCGGCAGCGCGGGCGCGCAATTCGGCAATTGCCCGCAACGCCTCGTCGCGGTTGCCGGCGCGGGCGTTGATCATGCCCCAGTTCGTAATGAGAAGCTGACTATGTCCGCCGAGTTGCATGGCTTTCTGCATCAAGGCCAGAGCCTCGGGGAGCTTATTCTTCCTATAGTCAACCTGCGCTTCGAGGTCGTAAACGTAAGGAAAGTTGGAATCGAGATCGAGCGTGTGTTTGGCTTGTTCGATCGCTTCTTCGTCGCGCCCGGCGTAATAAAGCGTACGGCTGACGTCCCAACTCGTAGGAACCGAAAGCGGGTCCAGTGTTTCAGCGCGGCGTTTTTCGACGAGTGCCTCGTCGAAGCGGCCCATCGCCACTAGAAAGTCACCGTACAAGCGATGCGCTTCGGCGTCATTGGCGTTCAGCGCGATGGCGCGCCGGAATTCGGCCTCTCCTTTGATGAAATCCCAGTCATACCAGACCAGCGTCAGCGCCAGACACGTATGTGCGGGAGCAAGAGAGTCGTCGAGCGCCAGCGCTCGCTCCGCGGCTTCACGGACGCGCGGCATTGCCTCCCGAGGCGGCATGAAAAGGTTCGACAACTGGTAATAAGCGGCCGCCAGTCCGGCGTAGGCGAGCGCGTATGTGGGATCGCGTTCAATCGATTGATTGAAATAGGCGATTCCTTTCCGCGCCGACTGCTCGTCATTGTATTTCGTAGCGAAATAGCGGCCTTTGAGATAGAGCTGAAAGGCTTCGTTGCTCTCCGGACGGCCGCGGCTCAACAGCTTTCGTTCCTCGCCGGTGAGATGGGGCTGTAATTGTGACGAGATCTCGTCGGAGAGATCCTTCTGCAACGCCACGACGTCGGAAAGATTGCGGTCGTACTGTTGTCCCCAGACCTGCGTTCCGCGTTTGACGTCGGTCAGCGACGCGCGTACGACAACGGTGTTTCCGCGTTGAATGAGGCGACCCATGACGACGCCGCGCACGTGCAGTTCGCGTCCAATCGCGAGCGGATCGACATTTTTTCCTTTGTAGCGGAAGACGGTGCTGTGCGCGACGACCTGCAATTCCGGCAATTGCGACAACGAATCGGTGATGCTGTCGGTCAGACCGTCGCTGAGATACTCGCTATTGGGATTTCCGGAAGCGTTGACGAATGGCAGCACGGCTACGCTGTCGATTTTGTCGGCGAAGAGAGTGCTCTTGATGATCGAATAGGTCGCGGCTGCAAGAAGGCCGACAAGCACGAGCGCCATCAATACGATCGTCCGCCAGTCGCGGACCGTGCGCGGCAGCAAAAAGCGGCCACGCGTGCCGATCGGAAACGTCATTTGCGCCGTCTGTTGCTCGTCGAATCCCGGCGCGGAGAAATGGCGGTGCATTTCCAGGGAGGTGAGTTTGTTTTCGAACTCCAGCTCGCGGCGCAGCGTATGAAGGTCATTGAGAAGCTGGCGGGCCGACTGGTAACGATTTGCGCGATCCTTTTCCAGGAGCTTGAGGATGATGCGGTCGAGTTCCGGCGGGACGCTGCTCACGTAATGCGACGGCGGCTTCGGGATTTCATTGACGATGGCGTTGGCGATGTCGATGAAATTGTCGCCGCGCACGGGCGGCTGGCCGGTGACCATTTCGTACATCACGGCGCCGAGGGCGTAGAGATCGGAGCGGGAGTCGGGTTGTTGGGCGCGCGCTTGTTCGGGCGAAATGTAGAGCAGCGTGCCGAGGACGGTGCCGGTCGAGCTGTCCTGGAGGGCCGATTCCGGCTCGGCCAGTTTCGCCAGGCCGAAATCGAGCACCTTCACATAGCCGTCGGGCCGCAGCATGATGTTTTCCGGCTTGATGTCGCGGTGGATGATGCCGGCGTCGTGCGCGGCGGCCAGAGCGCTGGAGACTCCGATGGCGACGTCGAGCACTTCGCCGGCATTGAGCCGCCGTTTGGCCATGACCTCGCGCAACGTTTCGCCTTCGATGTATTCGGTGGCGATGTAATGGACCGAATCGGCGTGGCCGATCTCGTAAATGGTGATGATGTTCGGATGATTGAGAGCCGAGGCGGCGCGCGCCTCGCGCTGGAACCGGCGGACGCGTTCCTCATCGCGCGTGAATCGCACGGGCAACAGTTTCAGCGCCACTTTGCGATTGAGGGTCTCGTCTTCCGCGAGATAGACCTCGCCCATGCCGCCTGCACCGATGAGGCGACCTACGCGGTAGCGCGAGATCGTGCGAGGTTGCATGGATCGCTTCGAGCATAGCCCAATTCGCTGCCATAGAATTTGCCTCGCATGACCGCCAGAAAAAATGATGTAGATCTCGCATCGGACGCCGCGCGCCTCGGTGCGGCCGTTCTGTTGAAGCATTGGGAGCAGCTTGGAAAAGAAGACGCCGATCTCAAATCGCGCAATGACTGGGTTTCGCGCGCCGACCGCGAAAGCGAGGCCGCGATCATTTCGCTGATCCGCGATCACTGTCCCGACGACGCAATCCTCGGCGAAGAAGGGGGGATGAGTTTCGAGGGCACCAGCGGGCGGACGTGGATCATCGATCCGCTCGACGGCACATCGAATTACCTCCAGCATTTTCCAGTCTGGTCGATTTCGATCGGCCTGAAGACCGGCGCCGAGATCACTGCCGGCGTTGTCTACGAGCCGCTGCGCGACATTTTCTTCACGGCCGAGCGAGGAGCGGGCGCGTTCCGCAACGGCGTTCCGATGCGCGTTTCGAATCAGGAAGGCATCGACAGTTCCTTCCTCGCCACCGGCTTTCCGTTTCGCGCGCAGCAGTTTGTGGCCGTGTACTGCGCGATTTTTCAGGAAGTGATCAGCGTGGCGAAAGGCGTGCGGCGCGCGGGATCGGCGGCGCTCGATCTCGCCTACACCGCTGCCGGGATCTTCGACGGTTTCTTCGAGTTGCACCTTTCGCCGTGGGACATCGCTGCCGGTTCGCTCCTGGTCACCGAGGCGGGCGGCGTGTTCAGCGACTTCTCGGGCGGCGAGCGGTGGCTGCAGCGCGGCAACGTCGTCGGCGCCCCGCCGGGTGTGCATCGCGAATTGCTGCGGCTTCTGGCCCGGCATGTCACCGAGGATCAGCTCGATCGCCGCGCCACGAATCGCGCGCTTCCGTCGCAATGAAGCTTCCGCGCAATTTCTATTTCGACGACACCGTCACCGTCGCGCGCAAGCTCCTCGGCTGCGTGCTGTGGCGCCGGATCGGCCGCGAACTGCTGGCCGCGCGGCTCGTCGAAGTCGAGGCGTACCTCGGCGCGAACGATTCCGCCAGCCACGCACGCCGTGGCCTGCGCAGCGCGCGGAACGAGTCGATGTACCTCGCCGGCGGCCACGCGTACGTCTACTTCACGTACGGGATGCACTGGTGCATGAACGTCGTCACGCAGGAGGCGGATATCGCCGAGGCCGTGCTGTTGCGCGCGGCGGAGCCGCTGCGCGGAATCGAGACGATGCACGAGCGCCGTCCGAAGGCGAAGCGCGATCGCGATCTGATGAACGGCCCGGGCAAACTCTGCTCCGCGATGGCGATCGACAAATCGCTGGATGGTGAGCCGCTCGATGGCAGGACGCTCTGGCTCGCGCCACGCGACGTCGAGGTCGCCGAGGATGACATCGCTGTTAGTCATCGCATCGGTGTCGAGAATTCGGGTGAGGCGGCAGGCTGGCCGCTGCGGTTTTTCCTTCGCGGAAACATCTACGTGAGCCGCTGAACCCGGCATGAGCCGTGCAGTTTTCCCGGGCTGAAATGTCCGCGATTGCGAGTCCTTCCGAAACGATGGTCGACCCGGCCAGCCGCAAGTTTTACGTCGATTCGATGGAGTTGATGCGCGACGGCGGCGTGCCGTTTCTCGTCGGCGGCGCGTATGCCTTCGCGAACTACACCAGCATCGAGCGGCACACGAAAGACTTCGACGTTTTCATCCGCCGCGAAGATTTCCCGAAAGCGAAACGCGTCTTCGAGGAGGCCGGCTACGAGTCGAGCCTCACCTTTCCGCACTGGCTGGGCAAAGCGTTCAAGGGCGACGACTTCATCGATCTGATCTTCAGCGCCGGCAACGGCGTCGCGGTCGTCGATGAGCTGTGGTTCGACTTTGCTGTCGACGCTGTCGTCTTCGGCGTCGAGGTGAAACTGATTCCGGCCGAGGAGATGATCTGGTCGAAGGGGCTGATCATGGAGCGCGAGCGCTTCGATGGCGCCGACGTCGCGCACGTCATTCACGCCGTCGGCGATCGCCTCGATTGGCGGCGTCTCATCGACCGCTACGCGCATCTCTGGCGCGCTCTTTACGCGCACCTCGCGCTCTACGGCTTCATCTATCCGTTCAAGCGCTCGCAGGTTCCGGCGTGGGTGATGGACGAGCTGGGCACGCGGATCGCGGACGAAACGAAGTCGCCGGACGCGAAGGAAAAAATCTGCTACGGCACGATCATCTCGCGGCAGCAATATCTGACCGACATCAACAAGTGGGGATACCAAGATGCGCGCCTCAAGCCGCTCGGCGACATGAGCGCCGAGGACATCGCGCTTTGGACGGCGGGCATCGAAGTGGACGGTGCGAAATGAAAGAGCATCTGCGCATCGCGGCGATCGCCGACATCCACGTCAAGAAGACGGGGCAGGCCAGTCTGCAGCCGCTGTTCTCGGCGGTTTCGGAAGCAGCCGACGTCCTGCTGTTGTGCGGCGATCTCACCGACTACGGTCTCGTCGAGGAAGCCAGGAATCTGGCGAAGGACATCACCGCGTTCCTGCGTATCCCCTCCATCGGCGTCCTCGGCAATCACGATTTCGAATCGGGCAAAGCGGACGAGGTGGTGAAAATCATCGCGGGCGCGGGCGTGACCATGCTCGATGGCGGTTCGCATGAGATCGAAGGCGTCGGCTTCGCGGGCATCAAGGGATTTGGCGGCGGATTCGGACGGCGCCAGCTCAACGCCTGGGGCGAAGAGATCATCAAGAAGTTCGTCCACGAGACGATCGAAGAAGCGCTGAAGCTCGAGATGGCGCTGGCGCGGCTGCGCACGCCGCAGAAAATCGCGGTGTTGCACTACTCGCCGATCCACGCCACGGTCGACGGCGAGCCGCCGGAGATCAGCCCGTTCCTCGGGTCGTCGCGCCTCGAAGAGCCGATCGATCGCTACCGCTGCAACGCGGTCTTCCACGGCCACGCGCATCGCGGCTCGCTCGAAGGGCGCACGAAGGGCAATGTGCCGGTCTACAACGTGGCGATGCCGTTGCTCGCCGCGCATTACGAAGACCGTCAGCCGTTCCGCGTCATCGAAGTGCCGGTGGGGGAGCCGGCCGTCGCCTGAAGCCGCAATACAATTCGCGCATGCGACACGCCGCATTTCCTGACGGATTGAACCGCGACCGGCTCATCGACTGGTATCGCGACGGCCGCAGGTTCACGCGCGAGCTGTTCGCGATTCCGATCGGTGACGCGTACTACGACCGGCCGATTCCGCTACGCAATCCGATCGTGTTTTACGAAGGCCACATCCCTGCCTTCGCGGTCAACACGCTGATCAAGCTGGCGTTGAAGCACCACGGAATCGATCCGGAGTTCGAGACGCTGTTCGCGCGCGGCATCGATCCCGAGGATGAAGATGCCGCGAAGACGCCAACCGATTTCTGGCCGTCGCGCGAGGACGTGCAGGCGTACGGGCGCGATGCAGACGATCTGATTCTCCACACGTTGTGCGATGGTCCGATCGCTGACGGTGCGGTGCCGCAGACGCGCAATGCCGAGGCGGCGCTGACAGTCCTCGAGCACGAGCAGATGCATCAGGAAACGCTGCTGTATCTGTTTCACGAGCTGCCGTACGAGCGGAAGAATCCGATCGCGCCGTTGCGGCGAAGCGATGCGCTGTCACGCGGCGATGTCGTAAAGGACATGGTGCGTATCCCCGCCGGTGCAGCGACGCTCGGCGGTTCGGACAACGACTTCGGATGGGACAACGAGTTTCCGCGGATGCGCGTCGAGGTCGGCGAGTTCTCCATCGATCGCCACGACGTCACAAACGGCGACTATCTCGAATTCCTCGAAGCGACGGACGCGAATCCGCCGCACTTCTGGACGAAGCAGGACGGCGCGTGGCAGTGGCGAGGGCTGTTCGAATTGCAGCCGCTGCCGCTCGATGCGCCGGTGTACGTCACGCACGACGAAGCGAGCGCGTACGCGGCATGGCGCGGGAAGCGGCTGCCGTCCGAGGGCGAATATCACCGCGCGGCGTTTGGAACGCCGTCGGGTGAAGAGCGGCTCTTTCCGTGGGGTTCGTCGCAGCCAAACGTAACCCACGGCAATTTCGGGTTCAGGCATTGGGATCCGGTCGCGATCGGTTCGTATCCGGCCGGCGTCAGCGCGTGGGGAGTTCACGATCTCGTCGGCAACGGCTGGGAGTGGACGTCGACTGTCTTCGAGGCGTTCCCGGGCTTCGAAGCGATGTCGTCGTATCCGCTGTACTCGGTGGATTTCTTCGACGGCAAGCACTACGTGATGAAGGGCGCGTCTCCCGCCACCGCGCCCGAGCTCATCCGCCGCAGCTTCCGCAACTGGTTCCGTCCGTCGTATCCCTACGCCTACGCGACGTTCCGCTGCGCGCACGATTAGTGCACGTGCGCGGTGCATGGAACCGCAAAGCTACAAACCGAAAACGTTCAACCTCTCCGGCCTCACCGGCATCTCCGACAAGACGCTGGAGATGCATTTCAAGCTCTACGAGGGATACGTCACCAACACGAATCTCCTCACCGAAAAAATCAACGAGATCCTCGCCGACGGCCAGGTCGACAAGGAGGAAATGCCCTCCTACTCGGAGCTCACGCGCCGCCTCGGATTCGAATACAACGGCATGGTGCTGCACGAGTACTACTTCGCGAACATGAAGCAGAACGGCGGCGGCGACCCGGCGTCCGGTTTTCGCGCGGCGGTGGAGCGCAGCTTTCCAAGCTTCGACATCTGGCGCACCGATTTCGTCAGCGTCGGCAAAATGCGCGGCGTCGGTTGGGCGATTTGCTATCTCGATCCGGCCAACGGACGCGTCTCCAATCACTGGATCGAGCTCCATCAGAACGGCAACGTCGCCGGCTTCGTCCCGCTGCTGGTGATGGACGTCTGGGAGCACGCCTACCTGCTCGACTACAAACCGGCCGATCGTCCGAAGTACATCGACGCGTTCCTCGCGAATGTGGATTGGGGCGTGGTGGAGGGGCGACTGTCGTAACGGTCATCCTGAGGCTGCCGGAGCCGGGAGCTGCGAAGCAGCGGAACGGCGGAGGACGCCGAAGGATCTCAAGCTTCCCAAGCTGTGTTGAATCCCAGCGGGGTTCAGCCGGAGTTGCGCATCTTGAGATCCTTCACCGTCCTGCGGCGTTCCGCGCTTCGCGCTCCAACGCCTCCGGCGGTTCAGGATGACAACGATGACACTGGCGCTTCGCGCACTTGCAGGTCGGTCGTTTCGCCGGCCATCTCGACGGTGCCTTTGCGCTCGAGTTTTCCCCATCCCGTGCGGATGCCGGAGACGGCGGTTTTGATCGACTTGAGAATGACGGCGTACATCAGCTGGCGGTAGAGGAAGCGCTGCCAGAAGAGCCAGACCAGGACCTTGGGATCTTCGCGGTCGAGTTTGTACGCGACCAATGCGCCGATCAGTTCGACGACGAAGAAGAACGCGTACATGAACGCGATCAGGTAGAGCGACGAGAGCGCGTTCGGGAGCGGTTGCCAGTCGCCGTTGAGGCGGCGCATGCCGGCGTGAATGGCGCCACCGAGGGCCCAGAGGATTTGCAGGTCGACGAGCGGCGAGAGGACCTGGAAGGCGACCTGGAACAGCCAGAGCGACGGCAGCATCACCGTGCCGAACCAGCCGTAGCGGAACATGGCCCGGCGATGTTTCCAGAGCGATTGCAGCGTTCCGAACGCCCAGCGGAATCGTTGTCCGAAGAGCGCGCGAATGCTGTCCGGCGCCTCGGTGTATCCGATTGCGTTCGACTCCGTTTCGATCTTCCACCCGATCCTGCGGATCCTCCACGTCAGATCCATGTCCTCGGCCATCGTGTCGCTGGTGTAGCCGCCGGCCTGCAGAATCGCCTCGCGCCGCCACGCGCCCACTGCGCCGGGCACGACCGTCACTGAGTTGATCGTCGCGTACGCGCGGCGGTCGAGGTTCTGGCTGGTTACGTATTCGATCGACTGCCAGTACGTCAGCGGATTCACGCGGTTGCCTACCTTCACGTTGCCCGCGACGGCGCCGACGAGCGGATCGGTGAAGTGGCGGATCAGCTTCTCGATCGTGTCTTTCGCAAAGACAGTGTCGGCATCGAGGGCGATGATGATGTCGCTCGTGGCGAAGGCAATGCCGTGATTCAGCGCCGAGGCCTTTCCGCCGTTGGATTGAACGAGGAGCGTGACCGCGTCGCCGAAATTCGAGCGCACCTCGCCGGCTGTATCGTCCTTTGAGCCGTCATCGACCACGATGATCTCCAGCGGTTCGTAGCCGGTCGCGATGACCGCGCGGATCGTCCGCGCGATCACTTTTTCCTCGTTGTACGCAGCGATGACGACGCTGACCGCCGGCCGGAAGGTCGCGTCGAATTTGTCATAGCGTTCGCGCCACTTCGAGATCAGAGCCAGGATCGTCGCGAAGACCACACGCAACGTGCCGAGGATGATCGCGGTCGTGAAAGCGATGCGGAGGAACAGTTCGAAGAGATAGATCGCTTCGAACACGACGCGGTCGGTGGCGAGCATCAACGTGTCGGAGCTGTTCACTTCCGGATTGACCTTGTCGCGCGTGGAGTAGATCAGCGTCGAGACGGGGACGAACGTGTAGCCCTTGGCGCGCAGCTCGTTGACCATGAGCGGGATCAGCTTCACTGTCTCGGCGCGGTTGCCGCCGCCGTCGTGCAAGAGAACGCAGCTTCCCTTTTCGATGTCGAGTTGCTGCTCGATCGTGTCGAGCATCTGCCGCGCCGTTCGCTCCTTCGTTCCGCCGTCCGGCAGCGGATCGGTCAGCCGCCAGTCCTGCGGATCGAGGAACTCGAGAACGGTGATGTAGTTGAGCTGCGACGCGAGCCGGATCGGTTCCGCTTCATCTTTCGTCGACGGTTCGGCGTCGGCGTTGTACGGCGGACGGAAGAGCAGCGTCGAACGATGGAGCAGGCTCTGGAAAACGCGCTGCGTGGCATTCATCTCCAGCCGCGCCTGCTGCGGAGAGACGCTGCCCATGTTCGGATGGGTGTAGGTGTGGTTGCCGATCTCGTGGCCTTCGGCCCAGATGCGGCGGACGAGATTCGGATAGCGCTCGGCGTTCTGGCCGATCAGAAAGAACGTCGCCTTCACATTCAACTTCTTCATCTCGTCGAGCATCTGCGCCGTGTACGGATCGGCCGGCCCGTCGTCGATGGTCAGCGCCAGCATCTTCGGGCGGTAGCCGGTGCGGGAGATGACGGTGGACGTCGGGAACTTGTGGTACGACTCATCGAGGGCCAGCCCCGTCTGCGGATCGATCTCGAGCGAACGAGAGCCGTCGATCGGCTCTTTGTCGACGTGTGAGATTTCGCCCTCGCCGACGAATTCGAGGAAGTACGGAAAACTCACGTTACCGAGCACGTTCATGTTCGGCGGGTGACTGAGGCGATCGCGGTGGATGAACGTCCAGATCGACGGATCGGTCGATCCGAGAACCCAGACCGCGGCGCCGCGCACCCCGTAGTTCGACGCGATCAGCCACTGGTTCGCGGCCGTCACCGCGTCGAGCATCCACACCTCGTGCTCTTTGCCGTCATCGTCGACGTACCAGAACGTCGGATTGAGCGCCTCATCGTCAAAGTCGACGATGTCCTCCGGCTTCTCCTGTTGGCGAAAATCCTGCGCGAGGATCAGCGCGCCCTGGTACGTGGTCGGATCGCCCCAGCCGCGGCCTTCCATCCAGTCGTAGGCGTAGTTGGCGATGCCGACTACGAGCTTGTCGCGCGGAATGCTGCGCAGCGCGCGCTGCACCACGTCGCGATACCACGACATCGACGCGATCGGACCCGGCTTGCTGCTCTCGCCGTGCTCGTCGTAGGCCATGACGATCACGAAGTCGCAGGCCGCAGCCGCCTTCCGCCAATCGATCCTCTCGCCCGCTTCGAGATCGGCGCTGACGATGAGATGCACCGGCGCGAAATTGGCCTTCATCCGCTGCAGAAACGGAATCATCAGCGGATAGTCCTGCGGCATCAGGTTTTCGAAGTCGACGTTGATCCCCTGAAAGCGATTGGCCTGACACCACTGCCGCAGCGCCATGATCATCTTCGTCTGCAGCGCGGGATTGGTGAGGAAGATGTGGACGCGCTTCGGATCGAACTCGCCGGAGCCGGTCGCTGATATCTGCGCGTTGCTGAAGACCGGCACGATGTTGAGGTTGTTTTCGCGCGCGACCTTAACCACCTCGACGTTGTGCGGCGTTAGCAGCGGATCCCAGTCATGAAAGTCGAGGCCGTTCGCATCCTGCTGCAGATGCACCCAGACCGGCAGCAGGTGGGTCATCTGCGGAGCGTTTTTGTTCAGCGACATCAGACCCGTTTCCTGCCACGGGGCGTAGAACGCGGCCACGATTCCGCTGCCGGTTGCGGCGGGCGAGATCGGCCCTTTCGCTTGCTGCGCGAGGCCGCGAAGTTTGTCCTTCGCGATGGCGGCGAGCAACCTGCCGCGGTCGCGCTTCAGCAGAAATTGCTGCGCGCGGCTTTGGTGCCGCGGAAAGTGCGTGCTGCGGCGCAACGATCGAATGATGGGGACCGTGATGCCGCGCATCCCCGGCAGCAGCGGCGCCGTAAAAAGACTGACCAGCCAGGCGCTGACCGTGACGACCGCGAGCAGACCCAGCATTGTGCCGAGGCGCTTGATCCACCACCAGCGGCGATGAGTCGGATCGAAGAACACAGCGCGGTCAGTCATGGTCGAGGGTCGGGCGATGATACAGAACCCGCCTGTTGCGAAAGGCATTCTTCGCAACCCGAACGGCTTTACATCGTAAAGAGCTGCCATGACTCAGACCGTCATCGAGGTTTCGGGCCTCAAAAAGCAATACAAGTCCTCGGTCGGACGCTCGCGGATCACGGCGCTGGACGGCATCGACTTCAGCGTTCGCGAGGGCGAACTGTTCGGCCTCCTCGGGCCTAACGGCGCCGGCAAAACGACGGCCGTCAAGATCCTGCTCGATCTCACCCGCGCCACCTCCGGCGAAGCGCGTCTCAACGGGATGCCGGCCGGAGATCCCGAAAGCCGCCGCCGCGTCGGATACCTGCCGGAAGGTCACAAGATCCCCGGCTACCTCACCGCGCGCCAGGCGCTGGGTATCTTCGGAAAGATGTCCGGCATGGACGACGCGACGATCAAGAGCCGTTCGCTGGAGCTGCTCGAGAAGTTGCGCATCGCGCAATGGATCGACGTCCGCGTGAAGAAGTACTCGAAAGGGATGACGCAGCGCCTCGGCATCGCCATCGCGCTGCTGCATTCGCCGCACGTGCTGCTCCTCGACGAGCCGACCGACGGTGTCGATCCCGTCGGCCGCCGCGAGATCCGCGACATTCTCCGCGCCGAGGCCGCCGCGAATGGAACGGCTGTGCTGCTGAATTCGCATCTCCTGTCCGAGATCGAGCTGACCTGCGATCACGTAGCCGTTCTCCGCAGCGGCAAGGTCGCCGCCGCCGGCAGCATCGAAGAGCTCACGCGCCGCGCCACGCAATACAAACTCGTTCCCGCCGCGCCGGTCGACGACGCGCTCATCGGAGCGTTCCGCGAAAGCGGCGCCGGTGTTCAGCGCGTCAACGGACACATGCTGCTGACCGTCGACGACATCTCGCATCTCAACGCGCTGGTCGACAAGCTCCGTGCCAGCGGCGGCATGCTCACCGAGCTCTCGCCGGTGCGCTCGACGCTCGAAGACGTATTCGTCGATCTCGTCCGCGCCGTCGATCCGGGTGGGCAATCGTCTGACAAGGCGTCCGAAGGAGCGCTGCTATGAAAGTGTTGATGGCGAATATCGAAGATGTGATGCGCGAAGCCGCCGCGCGCTGGACGCTGGTCGCCTACTTTTTTCTCTCCACGATTTTCATCCTGATCTTTGCCTCGGCCATCAACCTCGACATCGTCGACGGCGCGCTGGCCGGCGCAAAGCTGTTCGGCAAGCAGGTCGAAGTGAGCGGCTCGATGTCGATCGAGAAGCTGGTCATGGGCTTCGAGTCGGGCTTCTCCGGCGTCCTGTACGTCCTCTGCACGTTCCTGGCGATCTTCGCCACGGCGCATCTCGTGCCGCGCATGCAGGAGAAAGGGACGATCGATCTCTATCTTTCGCGGCCGGTATCGCGGATGAAATTGATCCTTTCGCGCTATGTGGCCGGCTTGATCCTCGCCGCCAGCAACATCGTCTATCTGATCGGCTCGATCTGGATGATTGTGGCGTGGAAAACACACGTGTTTCATCCCCGCTTCTTCCTCGCGGGAGGCGTGATCCTCTTTCTGATCGCGGTGCTGCTGGCGTTCGCGTTCATGATCGGCGTCATCACCTCGTCGACCGCGGTTTCGATCATGGCCACCTACGGCGTCTTCTTCTTCGGAGTGATGCTGGCCGGTCACGCGCGCATCGAAGCGGCACTGTCGAAGGAATGGCAGGCCATGAGCATCAAGACGCTCTACTGGATCATGCCGAAGACCGCCGAACTTGCAACCTCGGTGGTTGCCTTCGTCGGCGGCCGGCAGTTCGAAAACGAAATCATCAAAGTCACCGCGGCGCCATTCTGGAGCACCGCCATCTTCGGTTTTGTCTGTCTCACCCTCGCTTCCTGGTTGTTCCAACGAAAGGAGTTCTAAATGAAAAGGCAGTTCCTGGCAGTAGCCATCCTGGCCCTCGCGCTCGCGCCCGCGGCCTTCGCAAAAAACGACGCGATGTCGCTCATCCCGAACGATTCCGTCTCCGTCGGCGTGGTTCGCCTCGCGGACATGCGCAGCAGCCCGCTCTCGGCCGCGCTCTTCGCGCAGACGGCGCACATCAGCAATGACGACGATGCGATGGCGTTCCTGCGCGACTCCGGTCTCCAGCCGACGAAGGACATCGACGTCGTCGTCTTCGCGACGTCGCCGCGCACGAACCTCGGCAGCGATGCCGATTTCCTCATCGCCGCCGACGGCCGTTTCAACGTTGACCGGCTGAGCAGCGCGCTCGTCTCGCGCGGCGCGATCAAGAAGTCCTCGGCGCACGGAACGTACTTCGTGATGCCGCAGAAGAGCGGCGACTCGCATCGCGGTGTCGTCGCGTTTCCCGACGCGCACCTCGCGCTGATCGGCAGCGAGCCGGCAGTGCTCGAAGCGCTGGCCAGCCGCGCCACCGGCGGGACGACCTTCGCGACGACGACCGGCCTCGGACGCGACATGGCACGCATCGATGCGCACGCCACGGCCTTCGTGCTCGTCGACGTTCCGCGCGCGCAGCGCATCACCGGCGCGCCGAAACTCGGCGGCGGCACGCAGTCGCAGGCGATCGGTGCAGCGCTGAAGAATGTGTCGACCGTCGCTATCTGGGCAACAGACAGCGGCGATTCGCTCAAGCTCAGCGCGATCGGCCTCTCCAGCGACTCCGAAACGCTCGGCCTCGTCGAAGACACGCTCCGCGGCGCGCTCTCCGCGATGCGCCTCGCGGTTCAGGAGCAGTCGCCCGACCTCGTCTCAGTCCTGCGCAAATTCACGGTGACTCGCACCGACAGCTCTGTCTCGATCTCCGGCAGCGTCCCCGCCGAAACGTTCAAGACGTGGGTCGCGAAGTCGCAGCAGTCGCATTCGAGCTCGCGGTAAGTTTTGTTGAACCGCCCCTCGAACGCGAGGGGCGGTTTCGCTTTTGTCATCCTGAGGCTGCCGGAGGCACTAAGCCGCAGGCGTAGATGCCGGAGGACGGCGAAGGATCTCAAGCTTCCCAAGCTGTGTTGAATCCCAATGGGTTTCAGCCGGAGTTGCGCATCTTGAGTTCCTTCGCCGTCCTGCGGCGCTCCGCCTGCGGCTCCGACGCCTCCGGCGGCTCAGGATGACAGCGTCGCAAATGAAAACGCCCCGCGGCTTGCGGGGCGTTTTTGATTGCGGCGAAATCGAGATCAGCGTTTCTTGCCGCGTTTCGTGTTGACGGCTTCGCGCAGATCCTTGCCGGCCTTGAAGCGGACGTTCTTCGACGCCGGAATCGTGATCTTTTCATTCGTGCGCGGATTGCGGCCCTCGCGCGCTTTGCGCTGCGACACCGCGAAGCTGCCGAGGCCCGGAATGGCGCAGCGCTCGCCGCTCTGACACGTAGTGGAAATGTAGTTCACGAACGCATCGAACGCGGCCGCTGCTTCCTTCTTCGAAATCCCCGCCTGTTCGGCGATTTCATTGATGACGTCACCCTTGCCTGCCATAGACGACTCCTCCTGCTGAGATGAGAGAAACCCTGATGTTTTCTAGGTTTTTGGCAATCTATGAGAACGATGGTGGTTTGTCAACGGAGTTTCCCGGCGCATTTTTCACTTGCGCGCGCGACGCATTTTCGGAGCCGTTCCGGCGTAGAAAACGGAGGCGGTCGAGGTATCCACGAACGACCGAAACGACCTGCGCGTGGCTCCACGAAAACGGCGAAACCGACAGCGGCGCGCCGCTGTACGGATGCACCTGCTCGGGCAGCACCAGCGACGGCCGCGCCTTCGCGCGTGCCCAGCGCAGAAGATCGAGCGCCGATTGCAGTTCCGCCACCGAGGTCGCGCGGGCGATGGAGTGCTCAGCCAGCCAGAGCGTGCAGATCAGCCACGGATTTCCCGGGATCGGATCTTCGTCGCCGACGTTTCGCTGGTAGCGGTCGTTTGCGTAACGCGCAACACCGCCGATTTCCGTCTGCACCCACAACGTTTCGCGAATCGCACGCATGGTCCCTTCGACCATGGCCGTGTCGGCGCCGAACGCGCCGAGGAAGAAGGTCGCGAATGTGGAGGCATCGACGGTGCGATCGAGTTCGAGCGCGTCGTCAGTGAGCGTGAGTCCGCGCGCGAATCGCGACTCATCGTCGAGCCAGAGATGCCGCACCATCGCATCGCGAATCTCGCCGGCAACCTTGAGATAGTGGCTGCGGCGTTCCTGTTCGTTGAAGAGGTTCGCCAGATCGGCAGCCGCGGTCAACGCCGCGCAAACCGCGGACGACGTGAACGTGAAAACGCCCTGCCGCTCCTCCCACATGTCGAACGACGGCAGCGGCAACTGCGTCTTCGGATCGCGGTAGCGGGCCATGAAGTCGGCCGGCTGCACCACTAACCTGCGATACACACTGCGGATGAATTCGAGATCGCGTGTGCGGTCGTAGTGCCGCGCCAGAAGCCAGAGCACGAGCGCGGTCGAATCCTCCTGGATCGGCAACTGCTTCTGCCCGTTGCGCACCCACGGATTCCACGACGACGCCAGCGAACCGTCCGGCGCGTATTTGTGCAAAAAGTAACCATCGTTACTGATCGTGTCGTGCGCGAACTGCAGAAAACGGCGCGCGATCTGATGAAAGCCGGCACGGTCCATGGCATCGGCGACGAACGCGCCGTCGCGGGGCCAGACATACGCGTAATGGTCGTTGTGGCCCCACTCGATGTCGGAGTCGGCCGCGGCCACGATGCCGCCCTGATGATCGCAATGCGTTTGCACGACCAGCAGCGACCTTCGATACAGATCGAGAATCTCCTCGGGTAAATCGCTGAGATCCTCGCCCGATTTGTTGACCCACGTGTACCAGAGCGACGCGGTGCGCGCGATGATCCGCGCCGGCGTCTCGCTGATCACATGGTCGTTGAGCTTGCGCACCTCGCCATACCGCGCGCCGGCGCAGATCCAGTAGTACGCGGTGTGGCTTCCGAGCGGCTCCAGCTCGATCGACAGCGCGACCGTCGAATCGACCGCCCCCTGCTGGATTGCGTTCATCGACAGTTCGCCATCCTCGGCATCGCGCCAGGTGCCCTCGCTGTCGCCGATGCCGGCCCGTCCGCACGAATACTCGGCGATGCCGGAGTCGCGCTCCGTCGCACCGCTGATCAGAAAGTACCGCTTCGCTTTGTAGTGAATGACGCTGCGCGAATCAGGATCGAACATGGCCGTGTCGGCGTTCGGACTGCCGTACAACTCGAGCCCGTGGTGAAAGAAGAGCTTCACGCGCCGCGGCTCGTTGCGCATGTTGCGCACGACGATCTTCCGAACGTAGACGTTGCACTCCGAATCGACGGCGTCATAGCAACGCAACCGGATGCCGAGGGTATCGTTCACGCAGGTGACGTCAGTGACGTTCGTCTCGCGCAGATACGTCAGCGTGCGCTGCCATGCATCGTCCTCGACCCACGAAAACGCGCCATCCGCGGAGACGCCGAAGCGGAATCGTTCGCCCGCGTGGTTCTCGAGACCGACGTGCGGAAAGTAAAAGTCCGCCAGCCGGTATGCGGCGTCAAATCCAAGGACGAGTGAGCCGTTGCCGATGAGAAGGTCGCGAGCCAATGGGAGGAGAAGTTTATCCTGACGAAGCGCGCAGCGAACCGTCAGGATCTCCGGTGATACCGCGCCGCGGCCGCAAGGAGCCGGACACTCCGTCGGCGTAGCCGGCGTAAGAACCGTAGCCCACGCGTTCACGCGTGGGAAAAGGGTCCGCGATATTTTGGGAGCCCGCCTTGGCGGGCGAGAGAAAGCTTTCATTCGCCCGTTAAAACGGGCTCACGAGTCTTGCGCAATCCGAAAACCCCCCAGCTCAAAGCTGGGGGCTACGGTTCTTACGATGGCTACGCCACGGGGATCGCTCTTCGCAACACATGCGCCGTAAAACCGTCCGTACCTGCCTCCGGTGTCAAACGCATCACGCCGTTCTCCACCCACCGCGCGACATTCGCGTTCACGAGCTTCGCTAGATCGCCGCGGATGAAGTCGGTCCGCGTGCGCAAGACTTCATCGACGACGGCGTCGTTCTCCTCGGGCTCCAACGAACATGTCGAGTAGACAACGGTTTCTGATGCGAGGGCGAGCGCCGAGGCGAGAAGCTGTTTCTGCAACTCCGCGAATGATGCCAGATCGTCTTCGCGCAACCGCCATTTGATCTCGGGATTCTTGCGAATGGTCCCGGTTGCGCTACACGGTGCGTCGAGCAGGACGACTTGAAACTGCCGCGCGAGCGGCGGTTGTCGTCCGTCGCTGACGACGAGTGAAGATTTCCCGATCAACGGGCGAAGACGCGAGAGCGAAAGATCGTTGCTCACCACCCGCGCGCCGCGAGCACGCATCACCAGCGACTTTCCGCCGGGCGCCGCGGCGAGGTCGAGCACGTCGTCGCCCGCGGCTGCAGCGATGTCGGCGATGACGGCGCTTCCCTCATCGAGTGCGAAGCCATCCACGTCGGCGCTCGATCCGGTCAGCTTCCACATGCCGGGCACGAGCTCCGAGGCTGTCGCATCCGCGGGCGGCGAATCGGTCATCGCGTCGGGATACGACAGCTCCTGATTCGCCTCGGCGATTTTCGCCGCACGCTCCGCGCCATAGAAACGCGTCCAGCGATCGATGAGCCACTGCGGATGCGCGGTGCGCGTGGCCACGTCCGCCGGCTCCGGCGCACCCTTCGAAATCTTGCGCAGGATCGCGTTCACGAATCCGCGCGCACGCAACGGCACGAGCGCCACCGTCTCGCCGACCGCCGCATGCGGCGCGACGCGCATGAACAGCAGTTGCAACGCGCCGAGGCGGAGGATGTCGCGGATCTCCGGCTCGATTTTGCTTTTCGCGAATGAATCGATCACGAAATCGAGCCGCGAACGCCAGCGAAGAACGCCGAGGACCAGCGTGCGCACGAAGCCGGAGTCGTTGGTCAACAACAGCGAGGCAAACGCCGATTCGCGTTCGATGCGGCGAAGGAGCTCGAGTGCGCGCCGGCGCTCATTCATAACCGGCTCAAACCGCGCAACACGTCCGCTGCCGCCGCTTTCGGTTTGCCGGGACGCTGCACGGTGATCAGGCGCAACGCACCGTCGCCGGTGGCGACAATAACGCCGTCGCTACTCGCGCTGAGGATCGTTCCCGGCGCACCGTGAGCATTCGCCGGCGCGACGTCGATCAGCTTCAGATCGCCCGCGAAGATGCCCGGCCAGGGATCGAAGGCGCGGAACTTGTTGTAGATCGACGCGGTCGAGTTGCTCCAATCGATCGCGCCTTCGCTCTTTTCGATTTTCGGTGCGTACGTCGCGGCGTCGTGGTCCTGCGGCGTTCCATCGGGCATTGCCGCCAGCACGCGCAGTAACGCCTCGGCGCCAATACTCGAAAGACGCGACGCGAGTGACGGCGTCCGTTCGTCGGGACCGATCTCCGTCGTTTCAATCGCCAGCATCGCGCCGTGATCGAGCTCCTCGTCGACGCGCATGATCGTGACGCCGGTGGTCGTTTCGCCGTGCTCGATCGCGCGCTGAATCGGCGCGGCGCCGCGGTACTTCGGAAGGATCGAAGCGTGGACGTTGATGAATCCATGCCGCGGAATCGACAGCAGATTCGCCGGCAGGATTTTTCCGTACGCGACGACGATGCCGGCATCCGGCGTCAGCGCCGCGATCGATGCGAGGAAGTCTTCGTTGCGAATTCGCGGCGGCTGCGCCAGCGGCAATCCCATGTGACGCGCTTTCAACGCGACGGCCGGCGCCTGCATCTTCATCCCGCGGCCGGCCGGCTTGTCCGGTTGCGCCACGACCAACGCGATCTCGTGCTCGCGTGCAAGCGCTTCGAGAGTGGGAACCGCGAATTCGGGAGTGCCGAAGAAAACCAGGCGCAAGGTTCGGCGATTGTATTGCTGTCATCCTGAGCCGCCGAAGCCGAGGAGCGCGAAGCGCGGACCGGCGTAGGACGGTCGAAGGACCCCCAACCTGCTAACCCTTGCGAAAAGCCACCGCCCTTCCCGGGTTACCAGGCGGGGGGTCCTTCGACCGTCCTACGCTCTTCGGCTTCGCCGAAGAAGCTCCGGCGGCTCAGGATGACAGGTCTACGTGTGAGTTGTCGTAGTTGTCGGCGCCTGGTTGCCGACCTTCTCGTTCGGCGATGTCGCCGACGCCGGTTTCTGCGTGATGTTGGCGCCCTCGGCGCCTTTGCTCGGTTCCGGTGCGGCGCCGCGCATGCCGTTGGCAGTCGGCGTTTGCGCGGAGGAAGTTGGCGGATGCCGCATCGCCGGCGGGGCGTTCTGATAATCGCGCGGTACTTTTTCGCCGCGGCAGGCGCTCAACAGCAGCAGGACGGAGGCGGCAATGATCGTGTTGCGCATCGCTACGGATGAGGTTCAAGGAAGGTGCCATACAATCGCCGGTATGCGAAAAATCGTGCTGATTGCGACTGTCATCGCCGCGTTTGCGTTCACCGCTACGGCTCAGATTAGCGATGGAGATCAGCACTGGAATGCGCGCGCCGAGGGGCATGTGGGCGGGCGTGCGAAATCCGCGCAGATCGATGCGGCCATCGCCGCGTATCAGAAGGCGGTAGCGCAGGATCCGAACAATCTCGAAGCGCGCTGGAAACTGCTGCGCGCGATGCGATTCAAAGGCGCGTATGTGGCGTCGACGGTCGATGAGAAGAAGGCCGTCTACGGCGCTGCCAAGACCGCCGGCGAGAGCGCGCTGGCAGTCGTCAATCGCTCGCTGGCGGCGAAGCGCGTCAAATCAGATGCCGCCGAGAAACAGGTGGCCGACGCGGCCCGCACGATCCCCGGCGCCGGAGAAGTATTTCTTTGGGATTCGGCGAACTGGGGTGAGTGGGCGCTCGCATACGGCAAGATGGCCGCAGTCCGCCAGGGTGCAGCCGACCGCATCCGTCGTGAAGCGACGATCGCCATGCTGATCAATCCGAAAATGGACGGCGGCGGTCCGCAACGCATCCTGGGCCGCCTTCACGATATGACGCCGCACGTGCCGTTTCTTACCGGCTGGGCGTCGAGCAACGAGGCCGTACGATTCCTCAGGGAGGCGTACAAGCTCGATCCGGCAAACAAGATCACGCGCGTTTTTCTGGCGGATGCGCTGGTATCGAACGACAGCAAAAACTCACCCGAAGCGATCCGCATCCTGCAGGACGTGATCAATTCACCGAACGATCCGAGCTTTGAGGTCGAAGGCGCGAAGGCTCAAGAGGACGCGAAGGCGATGCTTCATTAGTGGGAACTAACGCGCCGTCGCCGGCAGGAACTGCGAGTCCCCCATCGCGTTGACGATGCTGACGTAGGCGACTCCGGTGCCTGCGGTCATCGTGACGTGTACGGCGGTGGTTTCGTCGATGGAGACACCGAGCGTTTTGTCGATGTCGGCGATCATGCGCGACGCGTCTTCGCCGAGCGCTTCTTCGAACGGTTTGCCGATCTGCTGGCCGGTGCGCGTGCGGACGGTGATGCGGAAGGTGGCGGGGATTTTTCCGACGTTGACGATGCCGAGATTGACGCGGCGTTGTGCGCCGCCGGGGATGCCGACGATGGTGAGGTCGGCGTTGTCGGTGCCGGCGGTGGCGGCATCGCTCATTGACAGCGGCGCATCGACGGAGCCTTGCGCGCCGCGTGCCGCGTCGTAGGTTTTCAGCAGCGCCACCGGCGCGGTCTTGCCGCGATACTCAATCCACAGCATGCCGCTTCCCTCGGGCGCGCGGAAGAGCGACTTGACGACGTCTTCCCATCGCAGGCTCTGGCCGCCGAGGATCGTGACGGCGCGGTCGATGCGGACGTCGCCGGCGACGTAGCGCAGGCCGAGCGTCATTCGATCTTTGAGCGGATTGTGCAACGTGAGGTCGCTGCGCCAGTACGCGCCGTTCGCGCCGGGCAGGCTGCCGGCGGATGGGAAAACGACGCGCGAGCGCTCGCCGATCGCGCCGAGCTCTTCGAGCGTGGGGATGCGGATGCGAGCGAGGTAGCCATTGAGATTCAACGGAGGCGCGTCGGTACGGCGCCGCCAGATTTCGACGCCGCGCGTCGATCGCGCGTAGCTGTAGTGGTCGTCGATGTAGCCCGCCACGGCCTGCGCGCGAATGGAGTTGTCGATGCCGTCGAAGACGTCGAACTCCTGCGGCGAATGGCGAATGACGAGTGGCGGCTTGGTGCGCTCCAGCGCGCGGATCGTTTCGATCTGGTACTCGCGCGGCGAGAGAATCGGCACCTGGTAGAAACGCGTCGGATTCGGCCGATCGCAGAAAAAATAGAGCGCGGGTTGGTTGGAAAAATCGAAGATCGGTTGGTTCGGTTTGCTCAATTCGTCGACGACCCCCTTCACACCCTCCACGCGATTCCGAATCTCCTCGGCGGCGGGATCGACCCAGCCGATGCGGCTCACGCGTCCGAGGTAGTGGGTCATGTCGTCGAGACGCATGTTGGCGATGTCGGGAACCCACAACATCACCGCCAGCAGCGGGACGACGACCGCTGTGGCAAGGATGACGAAGGCTTGCTCGGCGCGGTCGCGCGTGCGCCATACGTGCGCGGTGGCGCGGCCGACGAGCACGAGCAGGATCAGGATCATCGGGCCGATCAGGAACGCGGAAAAGTACTGATGCGGAAAGTCGGCGCGGCCAAGCGCGCTGCGCTGCGTCAGGATGGCGAAGGCGGCGAGCACGGCCAGTGGGAGATCGAGCGCGCCACTGCGCCGCGTGACAGCGCGCTGCACGAGCACGATCAGCGCGATACCGATGACGAGCGGATTGAGGATGAATCGGAAGCGGTCGAAGAGGACAAAGTCCGCCAACGTGTGCAGGTTCAGATTGCTGCGGAAGGTCGTGGTCAGGTCCGGAAACGGCAGCGACCAGACGGCGTCGATGATGCGCGGGATGGCCACGAACGACGTTTCGACAAACGCGCCGATCGCGCCGCGAAGGCCGAGGTAGATGAGGAAAGGCGAGACGCCGATTGCGATGCCGGCGAAGAACGCGAGCAGCGGAGCGATGACGGTTTTCGCGCGGCGGGTCATCACGGCGAAGCCGATCATCGCGAGGATTCCTCCGCCGACGGCGTAGAGCCCGATGTCGAGGCTGTAGAAAATCGTCACGCCAGCCGCGACGCCGCTGAACAGCGCCAGCCATCGTGAGTTGCGGCGCAAGGCGCCGATGAGCAGGGCGATCGAGACGATTTCGAGCAGCGCGCGCTCGTTGTCGACCGTCGTCACCGCGCCGAGGAGGATCGAGAGCATCGCCAGCGGGATCGAGTCGAAGATCACCATGCCGAGGTACCAGAGCATGGCCACGGCGACGGAGCCGAGGACGACCGGGCGGAGGAGCACGACGTTCACGTCGCGTCCGAAGAGCTGCATCAGCCAGGTGTCGAGCAGGCCGTCTTCGAGGAGGCCGTGCAGCGCGAAAACGTCGCGGAACGGGACTTTGCCGCGCAGCAGATCGGAGGCGGGGCCGAGCGATTCGCCGCGATGAAAGAGATCGATCCACTGCGTCAGCGACGCCGTCGACGCGTAGCTGATGCAGAAGAGCAGAAACGGGAGGATGGCGAACGCGATCAGGTTGCGGACATGTCTTCCGTCGATCGCCTCGCGCTTCATCAACATCAACGGGAGCGCGAGCAGCATCAGCACGCCTGCGATCGCGATCGCTGTGCTGCCGGGAATGAAGAGGATCGCAAGCGGCGGGAGGATGACCAGCGGCAATGCGGCGATGGCGATCCGCTGCAAGGCCGCTTCGGTCGTCAGATCGAATGTGAATGCGGCGATGCGCGCGACGAGCAGAAATGCCAGCCAGAACAGCGCGATGAAGAATCCGATGAAGGCGATTTCGAGAAAGAGCGTCGGAATATGCGCGATTCGTTTGCCGACGGCGATGTAGCGAAAGAGGATCCACGCCAGCGCCTCGACTGCGATGAGCGCGTGAAACGGCTGCATCTCCGCGACGAACAATCGCCGCACCCACATCCGACGCTGCCACGTGATCACCGCGCGCGGCAGGAGCTGCGAAATGGCAACCGGGATCAACACCGGCCACGCGGGCTTGAACGTGGTCAGGTAGAGAAACGGCGCAAGAAAAAACGGCGCGACGAAGAGAAGTGAGACGAGGTTGCGAACGCCGTCGCCGTCGACCGCGTTTCGGAGCCGTTCGTTCTCACGCGCGCCGAGGCGGAAAAGCGGGATGGTCGCTGCCGGCGTGATGAGAAGGAAGAGCAGCGCCGTCAGGTAATCGCGCAGCTTCGACGCGTTCTCGACGGTGACACGTCCTACCGCCACATGCGCCGTCGGCGGAACGCCGCGCAGCAGGAGCGTGGCCGCGAGAAAAAGTCCGGCCGCGAAACAGAACGCCGCGAGCCACAGAAGTGCGCGGATGACTCCCCCGGCGAGGTCCTTTCGCTCCTCCGTAATCACGGCGCGGAGTATAGGGTGTCACCTGTCATCCAGAGCCGCCGCAGCCGGGAGTTGCGAAGCGACGGAACGGCGGAGGACGGCGAAGGATCTCCAGCTTCCCAAGCTGCGTTGAATCCCAAGTGGTTTCAGCCGGAGCTGCGCATCTTGAGTTCCTTCGCCGTCCTTCGGCATCTCCCCGCTTCGCGGCTACGTGCCTCCGGCGGCTCTGGATGACAAATCGCCAAGCGCGGAACGGCCTCGGTCCGCCTCCCCACCGGCGCGAGCACCGCCTCGAGGATCGGCCGCATCTGCGAGAGTTGCTTCAGGCGGATCACCAGATCCCAGGCGGGCTCGAACTTCTTCCATCCTGCGCTGTAGAAGAAGTGTTTCAGGCGGTGCTTGATCGATTCGTGCGCCGACGCCGCGTTGAAGATCGAGCGCCAGCGGTAGAACGATTCGTAGGCCCAGTCGTAGCCGCGTTTCAGCTCTTCCGGCGTCATGCTGGTCGGGCTATAAACGACGTTGCGCGTGTCGTAGAGATCCCAATTGCGCGTCGCGATCCGCTTCTGCGCTTCCATTTCCGTGAACAGGGCGGTGCCCGGATACGGCGTGAGGATGTGGAAGGTCGACGTTGTGAGGCCTGATTGCACGGCCCAATCGACCGTGCGCGCGAAAACGTCGCGATCGTCGCCGTCGAGACCGAAGACGAAGCTGCCGTTGATCATGATGCCGAGGTTGTCGAGCCGGCGTACGACGTCGCGATAGCTGCGATTGAGATTCTGACGCTTGCCGGCGCCTGCCAGACTCGCATCGGAAAGCGTCTCGAATCCGACGAAGAGACTGCGCAATCCAGCCGCCGCGGCTTCTTCGATCACGTCGTCGCGCAGAATCGAATCGACCGTTGCCGCGCCTTGAAAAACGCGGCCCATTCCACGCATGCCGCGGAAGAGGTCACGCGCGAACCGCGGGTTGCCGAGGAGGTGATCGTCGAGGAAGTAGAGATGCCGGCCGGGAAGCCGCGCGATCTCGGCGAGAGCATCGTCAACCGCCTGCGTGTAAAACGAACGCCCGCCTTCGAAGAAGCCGTCCTTGTAGCAGAAGGTGCAATGGTGCGGGCAGCCGCGGGAGACGACGATCGAGTTCGGCACCAGGTAGCGATGCCGCTGAATGAGATCGCGGCGAATCGGAGGAAGACCTTGCAGCGTGCGCACCGACGACTCGTAGCGCTTTCGCGGCGTTCCCGCCGCGAGGTCCTTGAGAAAGCTTGGAAATGTGTACTCGCCCGGCCCCATCAGGATCGTATCCGCGTGCGGTGCCGCCTCAGCCGGCAGCGACGTGACGTGCAGCCCGCCCAGCGCGACGTACGCGCCGCGGGCGCGATAGTGATCGGCGATCTGGTAGGCGCGATACGCGTTGGTGATGTAGACCTGAATGATGACCAGGTCAGGCTCGTCGTCGAGATCGAGTGTCTCGACATGTTCATCCTGCAAAGAAATCGCGAGGTTCGGATCGAGATAGGCGGCCAGAGTTGCCAGGCCGAGGGGCGGGAAGAGCGAGTACTTGATGGGACGCCAGTAGGGACTGGTCGCTTCGGTCAGTGCAGGGAGAATGAGTTTAACGCGCTTGATTGGTTTCACAACTAGTACTTTATACTAACAAGTACTATTCCGTAAGCGGACCCTCCGCCCGTCCTTCGATGAATTGCTGCACGATCGGATTCGTCGACTGCTGAAAGACCTCGGGCGTCCCTTCTTCGACGATGCGGCCCTTGTAGAGCATGGCCACGCGGTCGGCGATTTTGAACGCCACTTTCATGTCGTGCGTGATCGTGACGGTGGTCGTGTTCAGCGTGCGGTCCATCTCCACGATCAGTTCGGCGATGACGTCGCTGATGACGGGATCGAGGCCTGTGGTCGGCTCGTCGAAAAGGAGGATCTGCGGCTTCAGCGAGATGGCCCGCGCGAAACCAACGCGGCGCCGCATGCCGCCGGAGAGCTCCGATGGCCGCTTCGACGACACGCCGGGCAGGTGCACGAGGTCGAGGCATTCGTCGACCCGCTCGTGGATCTGCTTCTCCGTGTATTTCGTATGGCGCCGCAGCGGGAAGGCGATGTTCTCGAAGACCGACATCGAATCGAAGAGCGCGCCCTCCTGAAACGACATCCCGAACTTGCGGCGGAAGCGGTTCAGTTCCACCGGTTTCATCGCGCCGATGTCTTCACCGTCGATGATGACCGAGCCGCGGTCCGGCTTCATCAATCCGATGATGTGTTTGAGCGTGACGCTCTTGCCGACGCCGGAGCCGCCGACGATCACCAGCGCCTCCCCGCGGGCCACGTCGATCGACATGTCGTCGAGCACCTTTCGCCCGCCGAGCGTTTTGTCGACGTGCTGCATCGAGATCATCGGAGTGTCGTCGGCCATGTCAGAACAGGAGCTTGGTCAGGAAAAAGTCGGTGAACAGAATGATCAGCGACGCGCTCACCACCGCCGCCGTCGTGGCGCGGCCGACGCCTTCCGCGCCGCCGCTGGTGTAGTAGCCGCGCACGCAGCCGGTCAGCGTCAGGATCAGGCCGAAGAACGCCGATTTGATCAAGCCGCTCCAGACGTCGTTCATGTGCAGAAACTGATACGTGTTCTGTTGATAGACGACCGGATTCGCGCCCATCAGCTTCACGCCGACGAGGTAGCCGCCGCCGACGCCGAGCGCGTCGCCGAGGATCGTGAGGAGCGGCAGCATGACGATGCCGGCGATCACGCGCGGAACGAAGAGATACTGAACGGGATCGGTGGCCAGCGCTTCGAGCGCATCAAGCTGCTCGGTCACGCGCATCGTGCCGATTTCGGCGGCCATCGACGAGCCGACGCGGCCGGTCACCATCAGTCCCACGAGCACCGGCGAGAGCTCGCGCAACATCGCCAGCCCGACGACACTGCCAACGAAATTCTCCGCGTGCACGCGATGGAAGCCGATGTACGTCTGCAGCGCCATGACCATGCCGGTGAACATCGTGGTCAGGAAAACGACCGGGATGGAATCGACGCCGACGCGCACCATCTGCCGCAGCCACTCTCCCCCTTCGAACGGCGGGCGGAAGGTCCAGAGGAAGGTCCGGCCGAGCATTCCGAACCAGAGGCCGGTCTCTTCGAAGAGGCGGAGAAAAACGCGGCCGATCCGTTCGAGCAGGTTCATTCGGCGAATCGCGAGCGTATCCGAAACGCGCCGCCCTCGACGTACATCCGCGGCACGCGCGCGCTGATGCGGCAGAACACTTCATACGAGATGGTCTGCGACCTCTTCGCCAACTCCTCGGCGGTAATGTCGTCGCCGAGGAGGGTGACTTCGTCGCCGACGGAAGCGTTGGGGATGTCGGTGACGTCGATGGTAACCAGATCCATCGACACACGGCCGGCCACCGGCGCGCGTTTCCCTCGGATCAGAACCTCTGCGTTGTTCGACAACAACCGGTCATAGCCGTCGGCGTAACCGACCGGCAGCGTGGCGATGCGGCTGGGCCGCGTCGTGTAAAACGTCGTTCCGTAGCCGATCGCGTGGCGGGCGGGCAGCTCTTTCAGCCGCATGATCTCTGTCCGCCAGCGCAGGACCGGCTCGATCGTGCCAGTCGAAATCGTGATCGGCTCGGGTCCGTACATCGCGATGCCGACACGCGCGAAATCGCCCGGCCGCACCAGACCGCGCAGTGTCGCCGCCGAGTTGGCGAAATGATGTAGCGGCGCGTCGATACCGGCCTCGCGAAGCACAGCGAGCATACGGTCGTAGTTGGCGATCTGGATTTCGGTGAAGGGATCGGCGGCATCGTCCGCGTTCGCAAAGTGCGTGTAGATGCCGTCGATGCGCAGCCGAGGCGTGGCGCGGATCATCTCGATCACCCGCGGCAGTTCCGTTTCGAGGACGCCCATTCGCCCCATGCCGGAGTCGAGTTTCAGATGGATGGCGACGTTGCGGTCGCGTGCGATGTCGCAGACGTCATTCAGCTCCTCGGGACCAATGACGCCGATCGTGATGCGATTGTCGAGCGCGACGACGATCTGCTCGCGCGTGACCGGCCCGAGGACGAGCAGCGGGAGATCGATTCCCGCCTGGCGCAGTTCAAGAGCTTCCTCCAGCAACGACACCGCAATCATCGCCACACGATCCGCCGTCAGCCGCTTCGCCAACTCCACCGCCCCGTGTCCATAACCGTCCGCCTTCAGCACCGCCACGAGCCGCGCACCCGAAGGCAACGACCGCGCGATCACATCGACATTGTGTTCGAACCGATCGAGGTCAATGAACGCATACGTCGGCCGCGACTCACGAAGAGTAGACATGCACGTCCTGCCCGTTCACAGCGCGCGCCCGATCCGAGGCGAGGAAGCAGATGACCTCGGCAACCTCGGCGGATGTCATCGCCGCGGGTGCGCCGCCGCTGGCCTCGGCCCACATCTTCGTGTCCACCGATCCCGGGCTGACGCTGTTCACGCGAACGCCGAATTGTTTGACCTCGACCGCCAGCGCCTCGGTCAACCCGATCACGGCAGCTTTCGACGCGCAGTACGAAACCCATCCCGGAAACTTCTCCGGTCCCGGCACGCCGGAGATCGAGGCAACATTGACGATCGCTCCGGCTCGTTTTGCGATCATCGACCGCAGCGCGCGGCGCGACGCGAGGTACGTCCCGCGCACGTTCACCGCGAACATGCGATCCCACTCTTCCGGCGTCACCTCGGTGAGAATCTTCGGATCGATCATCCCCGCACAATTGATGAGGATGTCGCAGTCGCCGAGCCGCGATTCTGTTTCAGAAAAAAGCCGCTCGATCGCGTCTGGATCGCTGACATCGCCATCGATCGCGAGCATTTCAAGCCCGGAAGCCGTCGCACTCCGCGCGAACGCCGCCACGAGTGCGCCGCGCGACATCAGCATCTCCGCGGTTGCGCGTCCGATTCCTGACGACGCGCCGGTCACGATCGCCACGCGCCCATCGAATTCTTGGGGCGACATATAATCCGGCGCAGGCTACCCCAAACCGCAGAGATTGAGGAGAACCTATGAACCCCGATCTGAACAACTGGATGCAACTCGTCTTCCGATGGGGTCACGTCGTCGCCGGCGTGATGTGGATCGGACACCTTTGGTTTTTCAACTTCGTCAACACACCGCTCCAGGGCAAACTCGATCCGGCCACCAAAAAAGTGGTCGTGCCCGAGCTGATGCCGCGCGCGCTATTCTGGTTCCGCTGGGGCGCCGCCTGGACTTGGATCACCGGCTTCCTGCTGCTCGGCCTCATCTACTACCAGACCAAGAGCGTGCTCTTCGATCAGGACCACATCGGTAATCCGTGGCTCTGGCTGGCCGTCGTCCTGATCACGCTGGCGATCGGATTCGTGATCTACAACCTCGTGCTGAAGAAGGTCAAGAACGTCGTCGTCGCAACTGCGATCAACCTCGTGCTCTTCGTCGTCGTCTACGGCGCCCTCGAGTACTGCGGCCACTTCAGCGGACGCGCTCTCTACATTCACGCCGGCGGCATCTTCGGAACGATGATGGCCCTAAACGTCTGGATGGTGATCTGGCCGTACCAGCAGAAGATCATCAAAGGCGTGAAGGGCGATCAGCCCGCGGCCGACGCCGAGACCGTGCGCCAGGCCGGCCTCCGCTCGCGCCAGAACACCTACATGTCCGTGCCGCTGATCTTTCTCATGATCAGCAATCACTACCCCACCGTCTACGGCGCCGACCCGCTCGTCCGCGACGGCATCCTCGCCGCGGTCATCATCCTCGGCTTCCTCTTCGTCCGCTGGATGTACGCAAAAGCCGCGGCGGTGCAGGGCTTCTGAGTTGAAGCTGCTCCAGATCGACGCCTTCACCAGCGACGCATTCAAGGGAAATCCCGCCGCCGTCTGTTTCATGGACGGCGCGCGGGACGACCAGTGGATGGCGAACGTCGCCGCGGAGATGAACCTGGCCGAGACGGCGTTCCTCACGCGCCGCGACAACGATTGGGACCTGCGCTGGTTCACGCCCGCCGTCGAAGTCGATCTCTGCGGCCACGCCACGCTCGCCTCCGCGCACGCGATCTGGAGCGAAAGCGTCAGCAGCGATGACGTGCTGCGCTTCCACACGCGTAGCGGTGTGCTGACGGCGAAACACGACGGCGACATGATCGAGCTCGATTTCCCTGCCAAGCGCTCGGAACCGATCGCCGCGCCAGCCGGCCTTCTCGATGCCCTCGGCGTCAGCAGCGCGACCTACGTCGGCCGCAATCAGTTCGATTACATCGTCGAGCTGCCCTCGGAAGCCGAGCTCCACGCGCTGAAGCCGGATCACGGAGTGCTGCGGCAACTGCCGGTGCGCGGCGTCATCGTCACCGCCCGCGGCACCGGCGAGTACGATTTCATCTCCCGCTTCTTCGCCCCCGGCTCCGGCATCGACGAAGATCCGGTGACCGGTTCCTCCCACTGCTGCCTCACGCCGTATTGGTCCGAGCGCCTCGGCAAAACCGAGATGAACGCGTACCAGGCCTCCCCGCGCGGCGGCGCCATCCGCGTCCGCCTCGACGGCGATCGCGTCAAACTGGCCGGCCACGCCGTGACCGTCCTCCGCGGCGAACTGCTGGCGTGATCACCATCGCGCCCGCCGACGACCTCCCCATCGTCCGCGAGCTGATCGACGAATACGCGAACTCCCTCGGCGTCGATCTTTCGTTCCAGGATCTCGACCACGAGCTGGCCACGCTCGACACGTTCTACGAACTGATTCTCCTCGCCCGCGACGCCGATCGCGCCGCCGGCTGCGTCGCCCTCCGCCGCATCGACGACGAAATCTGCGAAATGAAGCGGCTCTACGTCCGGCCTGCGTTCCGCGGCATCAAGCTCGGACGCAAACTCGCGACTCACGTCATCGACGCTGCACGGCTGCGCGGCTACAAACGAATGCGCCTCGATACGCTCCCGACGATGAGCGCCGCAATCCCGCTCTATGAATCGCTCGGATTCGTGGAGATCGAGCCTTACCGGTTCAATCCGGTTGCTGGGACTCGGTTCCTCGAACTCAAACTTTGATCACGCGGAGGCGCGGGGACAGCAGTTTCAGTGGTGAGACGAGAGGAGCTGCTACTTGTCCGTACTTCGAGAGCCAATCCGTTTTTTTCGTGATTCGTAGACGTTTCTTAGAAACGCCGTAGCGACAATTCCTAAGACGCCGGACGTAATAAAGGAGTCCACATGAAATCTACTCCAGCTTCTACTTGATCCGATGATGCCCGCCACCAATAGGATTACGCTGGCGATGATGCTCGAACCATGGACAGCATTCATGTCAGCATCAAAAGGGTTGTCAGCCCGGCCACGCAGCTGATCCACATAATTTTCATAAGGATCGCGGCAATTTCTAAGGAAAGTCGCGATGAGCTGGACCCTGACTGCAAGATCTAAGTGAACCATATCGACATAAGCGCATATCAACGGAATCAGGCAAATGATAAGTCTAGCGTCTGGTAACTGGCCCGTCGCCGGAGCCCAAAACCCGACGCCGACCGAAGCTACGCTGGCGACGGCGATCAGCTTCCATTTTAGAAAATCGGCCGCACTCCTATGAGCGTCGATGATCTCATTGCGTAGCGCCACATACTTTTCGTCCGACATCCAAGGCGTGTCCTCTTGATGCTCTTTTTCGTCGACCGTGCCCATCTCGCCTGACCTCCTTTTTCTCAGTAATGGGAGAGACAGCACGTCGGTAGATCCCTACCTGAACTAATGGAATCTAGCGTCCGACATGTCCCCAAAGATCTTTGCTGCAGACGGGTAGAGAGGGCGGGGTTAGAAGAAACGAGCGGCTAAGCCACGCTGCATCTGTAACTTACGTATGGTTGTCGGCTTGGCGCACTTAGTGCTGAAGCCGGTAGTGATGAGCAGCGTTGAGTTACTTGCGGAGCGGCGGCCGGAGTGGGAGGACATCCTTTCTGAGGATGCGCTCGCGTTTGTGGCGGGACTTCATCGGCAGTTCAACGGGCGGCGTGAAGGATTGTTGGCGGCTCGCGAGGCGCGCAAGTTGCGCATCGACAGCGGCGAGCTTCCCGATTTTCTGGCGGAGACGAAAGACATTCGCGATGGTGATTGGACCGTTGCTGAGATTCCAAGCGATCTAAAGGATCGCCGTGTCGAGATCACTGGCCCCGTCGATCGGAAGATGATCATCAATGCGCTCAACTGCGGGGCGAATGTCTTCATGGCGGACTTCGAAGACGCGAATGCGCCGACGTGGGCGAACAACATCGAAGGACAGCTCAATCTGCGCGATGCGGTGCGGCGGACGATTTCGTTTTCATCCGGCGCGAAGCAGTACGCGTTGAACGACAAGACGGCGACGCTGGTCGTCCGTCCGCGCGGATGGCATCTGCCGGAGAAGCATCTGATCGTCGATGGCGAGCCGGTGTCGGCGAGCCTGTTCGACTTCGGGCTCTACTTCTTTCACAACGCGAAGGAAGCGATCGCGCGCGGAACTGGTCCGTACTTTTACCTGCCGAAGATGGAGTCGCATCTCGAGGCGCGGCTCTGGAACGATGTCTTCGTCCACGCGCAGCAGGCCCTCGGCATTCCGAACGGAACGATTCGCGCGACCGTCCTCATCGAAACGATCCTCGCGGCGTTCGAGATGGACGAGATCCTCTACGAACTGCGCGATCACTCCTCGGGGCTGAATTGCGGGCGGTGGGATTACATCTTCTCGTTCATCAAGAAGCTCCAGGCGCGGCAGGACTTCGTGCTCCCCGATCGCGGCAGCGTGACGATGGAGAAGCACTTTCTCGCTTCGTACGTCGCGCTGCTCATCAAGACCTGCCATCGCCGCGGCATTCACGCGATGGGCGGGATGGCGGCGCAGATTCCGATCAAGAACGACGACGCGGCGAACGACGCGGCCATGCAGAAAGTTGTCGCCGACAAGCTGCGCGAAGTGCGCGCAGGGCATGACGGAACGTGGGTCGCGCATCCGGGACTCGTACCGATCGCGAAGAAGATTTTCGACGAGTACATGCCGGCGCCAAATCAGATCGATCGCAAACGCGACGATGTGAATGTCACTGCCGCCGATCTTCTGCGCGTCCCCGAAGGCGCGATCACGGAGAAGGGATTCCGGCAGAACGTGAACGTCGGAATCCTCTACCTCGAAGCATGGCTCGGCGGCCTCGGATGCGTCCCGCTTTACGATCTGATGGAAGACGCCGCCACCGCGGAGATTTCGCGCACGCAGCTCTGGCAGTGGATTCATCACCACGCGCATCTCGACGACGGCCGCGCGGTCACGCCGGAGTTGTATCGGCAGATCTGCGACGAAGAGCTGCAGAAGATCGGGTCGCGTCCGCATCTCGAAAAGGCGGCGGAGATCTTCGACGACTTGATCCTCAACGACGAACTGGCTGACTTCCTCACGCTCCCGGCGTACGAGGAGCTGTTGTCCAGCGAAAGGGGCTAGCGATGGCGAAGCTGAAGGCGGTACGCGATGCAAAGCAGATCGAGCGCGATTGGGAAAACAATCCGCGCTGGGACGGCGTCACGCGCGACTACACGGCCGGCGATGTGCTGCGCCTGCGCGGCTCGATCGACATCGAGCACACGCTCGCCGAGATGGGCGCCGATCGTCTTTGGGATCTGCTGAACGACGAGCCTTACGTCACCGCACTCGGCGCGCTCACCGGCAACCAGGCCATCCAGCAGGTGCGCGCCGGCCTCAAATCGATCTACCTCAGCGGCTGGCAGGTTGCAGCCGACGCGAATCTGGCCGGCCAGATGTATCCCGACCAGAGTCTGTATCCGTCGAATTCAGTTCCGCAGGTCGTGAAGCGGATCAATCAGGCCTTGCAGCGCGCCGATCAGATCGATCACAGCGAGGGCAAGAGCGACACGCACTGGTTCGCGCCGATCGTGGCGGATGCCGAGGCGGGTTTCGGCGGATGTCTCAACGCGTTCGAGCTGATGAAGCAGATGATCGAGTGCGGCGCGGCGGCGGTCCATTTCGAAGACCAACTCGCCTCCGAGAAAAAGTGCGGCCACCTCGGCGGAAAAGTTTTGCTGCCGACCTCGCAGTTCATTCGCACGTTGTCTGCGGCGCGTCTCGCAGCCGATGTGATGGGCGTTCCGACGCTCGTCATTGCGCGCACGGACGCGAACAGCGCCACGCTCCTGACCAGCGACGTCGATGAACGCGATCATCCGTTTCTCACCGGCGAGCGCACGCCCGAGGGCTTCTTCATGATCAAGAGCGGCGTCGATGCGGCCATCGCGCGCGCCATTGCGTACGCGCCATACGCCGATCTGCTGTGGATGGAAACGTCGACGCCGGACATCGGCGAAGCGAAAAAGTTCGCGGACGCGATTCACGCGAAGTATCCGGGGAAGATGCTGGCCTACAACTGCTCGCCGTCGTTCAACTGGGCGCAGAAACTCTCGTCCGAGGCGATTGCGAATTTCCAGAACGAATTGGGAGCGCTCGGCTACAAGTTCCAGTTCGTCACGCTGGCCGGCTTCCACGCGCTGAACTTCTCGATGTTCGAGCTGGCGCGGCAGTATCGCGACGAAGGGATGACCGCGTACTCGCGCATGCAGCAGTCGGAGTTCGCCGCCGAGGAGCACGGCTACACCGCAACGAAACACCAGCACGAAGTCGGCACCGGCTACTTCGACGAAGTGATGAAAGTGATCTCGAACGGACAGTCATCGACGACCGCACTGGCCGGCTCGACCGAGACCGCGCAGTTCGGCAGGAGACCGTGATGGAAGACATTCGCAATTACCGCATCGAGGAAGAGAAAGACGAGCGCCGCGAAGAAGAGCGCGAGTACGAAGGCGCCGCGCAGCGCGATGAAGTGCCGTTTCACATTCCGAGGGATTGAGCCATCGTCGTCGTCAGCCGAAAAGACGCGTTAGCAGTTCGTCTCGCGTAATGTTTAGCTCTGCGGCGACATCGTCCAGGATCGCCGCCAACGTTCCGAGCCTCAGCGCGTGATGGCGTGGAATCGTGACGTGATGCTGCTGCGACTCGGTCGTTCGGGTGAGGCGAAGATGGCTGCCGGCCTGACGTGAGTTCGCATATCCGAGACGACCTAACCTCTTGGCCAAATCGTCGCCGGAGAAATCGCGCGGCAGTCTCAAACGGCGATGACCTGCTCGCGCGTGAAGTGCAACCGCACGACGCGGGGCATTTCACCTTCGTCAAAATGGCAGCGCACTGCGTCGCGCACATTCTCTTCGAGCGTCTCGACGTCGTCCGCCTCGGTGAAGATCGACTGGCCGAGTGCGCGGGCGGTATAGCCTCCCTCGGGAGCTTCCTCGACGAGGAAAATGAGTTCGGTCATCGGGTCATCTTACTCCGCTAAACTGCGCGCTTCATGTCCATCCTTGCCGTCGATCGCCGCGCGTGGCGGGCGCTGTTTGCCGCGCAGCTCGGCTGGATGCTCGATGCGATGGACTTTCTGCTGTTCAGCTTCGCGGTGATTCCGATTCGCGAAGAGTTTGGCCTTTCCAACGGCACGATGGGCGCGCTGACCTCGGTGGCCTTGATCGCGAGCGCGATCGGCGGGATGGTGTTCGGACGCCTCGCCGACCGCCTCGGCCGCGTGCGTGCGTTGTCGCTTTCGATCCTGCTCTACTCCGTCGCGACGGCGGGACTGGCCACGAGCGCCGCGTTGTGGCAGCTCATCGCGTGGCGCGTCGCGGTGGGATTGGGCATGGGCGGCGAATGGTCGTGCGGATCGGTGCTCGTCGCGGAAACGTGGCCGGCGGAGCATCGCGGCAAGGCGATGGGATTGATGCAATCCGGCTGGGCTATCGGCGCGATGATCGCGGCGGGCGCCTCGGCGTTGATCATCGGGCGCTTCGGCTGGCGCGTGCTGTTTCTGATCGGCGCGCTTCCGGCGATTGCCGCGTACTTCATTCGGCGCAATGTCGAAGAGCCGGCCGTCTGGACCGAACGGACGCGCGAAAAGTCGCGTTGGGCAGAGATGTTCTCGACAACGTTCATCCACCGCACCGTCATCGCCACCGCGCTTTCGAGCAGCGTGCTGGTCGCGTTCTGGGGCGTGACGTCGTGGCTGCCGGCGTTCCTGGCGACGCCGCTCGCCAAAGGCGGCGCCGGATTGACGGTGACGACCTCTGCGAAGTGGCTGATTGCGTTGCAGGCTGGCGCGTTCTTTGGCTACATCAGCTTCGGATGGATCGCCGACCGCATTGGCCGCCGTCCCGCATTCACCGCGTTCATGGTCGCCGCCACGGCGCTCGTTCCGCTCTTCGCGTTCTACGCGAGGACGCCGTTGCTGCTGCTCACGCTCGGCCCACTCCTCGGCTTCTTCGCGCACGGCTACTTCTCGCTCTTCGGCGCGATGCTCGCGGAACTTTTCCCGACGCGCATCCGCGCCGGCGCGCAGGGCTTCTGCTACAACGGCGGACGGCTGGCCTCGGCGGCCGCGCCGTTCGCGATTGGCGCGGCATCGAAAGGCCACAACTTCGCGGTGGTCATCACCTGCGCCGCGCTTTTCTTCGCGGTCGGCGGCGTGCTGGTGTGGCTGTTGCCGGAAACGAAAGGAACCGAATTGTGATCGATCTCAGTGCCGACCTCGGCGAAGGCGCTCCGGACGAACCGGAGATCTGGCCACTGATCACCTCAGCGAATGTGGCGTGTGGTGGTCACTACGGCGATGTTGATTCGATGACGCACGCGACTCAACGCGCAAACGAGCTCGGAGTTCGCATCGGCGCGCATCCGTCGTATCCCGACCGCACGAACTTCGGACGCAAGTCGATGTCGATGCCGCCCGAGTCGTTGCGCGCAACGCTCATCGAACAGATCACGGCACTCCTCGACATCGCCGGCAAACTGCATCACGTGAAACCGCACGGCGCTCTCTACAACGATGCGCACAAGGATCGCGCGCTGGCCGGCATCGTGGTCGAAGCCATCCGCGTGATCGACGAAACGCTCCCAATCGTCTGCAGCGATCGCTCGCAGATGGCCGCCGCCGCGCGCGCTGCCGGCACGCCGGTGATCCGCGAGGCCTTCGCCGATCGTCGCTACAACGCCGACGGCTCGCTCGTCGCCCGCAGCGAACCGAACTCGCTCCTCGGCGTCGACGAAGCAGCGGCGCAGGCGGCGATGCTGGCCAACGAAGGCGCAGTCATCGCGCGCGACGGCACTCGCATCACCATCCCCTTCGACACGATCTGCGTCCACGCCGACATGGAGCACGCAGTCGAGCGCCTGCGGGCGATTCGCCGCGTTCTGTGATTTGACGGCGGCGCGAAGCGGCCCCATCCTTTGCCGCCATGCGCTATTTGACGTTCGTTCTTCTCGCCACCGTCGCCACAGGTCTCTTCGCCACCGAAACGCCGCGCCCGCCCGCGTACAGCGCGGAGATGATTGCCACCGGTGCCGGCGAGACGATTCGTACTCATGTCTGGAGCAACGGCAAAATCCTGAAGAGCGAGAGCGCCGACGGGAAGAGCGGCAGGTACGTCGACTACGACAAAAAGCTCTCGTGGGTCTACGGTACCGGCTTCCCATGCGTGCAGGTTCCTCTCGAACCGGAGGGGTACGCGGTGACCTCGCGCGAGGAGGTCATCGGCAGCGACACCATCGATCGTCATCCGGTGAAGAAGGTGAAGATTACGTCGACGATCGTGCACGAAAAGAAGACGACCACCAGCGTCTCCACCGAATGGCGCGCCACCGATCTTCACGATCTCGTGCTTCGCAGCAGCCTCGGCGACGGCAGTTACCAGTCGCACCTCGAGCACGTCGTCCTCGGCGCGCCCGACGCGAAACTGCTCGCGTTTCCGAATCCGCCGTGCAAGTACGACGCGATCGCCGATACGTCGCACAACGCGCCGCAGGCGGCCGGCGGCTTTCGCGCCGTCAGCTTCTTCGACGCTGCCTGCAAGAAGCTCGTGGCGTTACCGCTCACGTTCTCCATTCCGTCGGATTACGCGATCCGCGGCTACGGTACGACCGACAATTGCTTCTGGGGCGCGAATGACGATCTCGATCGGGTGATCACCCGCGAAGGCACCGATTTCGAGCACATCCACCGCGGCGTTTTCTGGTGCCGTGTGTCGAACATCGGCTATGACCCGGTGCGGAAAAAGTTCGTGAGCGAGATGGGCACCGAGGAGCAGTGGGCGGCCAGGATGAAGGCGCAAGGCTTTCGCGACGTCGTCGTCACGTCGAAGACAATCGGGTTGATTCCGACCGCACGCGTGACCGGCAGCATGAACGGACAGCACGTCTACATGCTTTACCTCGCCGTGCCGTTCACCGACTCGCCGGCCATCCTCATCAACTATCGCCCGCCCGGAAAAGGCGCCGCATCGGACGACGCCGCGTGGCAGCGCTTCCTCGATTCGATCGAGGTGGGCGCGAAGTAATCGCGGTCTCGTCCGGGTAGCGGGCTTAACAACCTAGCTCACGGTTCCAACCGTGGGAAATGCGACCGTGCCCGGAGACGCAGCCGCGGAGCGGCGACATCTATGTAGCCCACAGCGTGAGCTGTGGGAATGCGAGATGCCAGGATATCCAGCCGCGGGAGCGGCGACATCTCGAATTAAAGATATCTTCGCCGAGGAGATCGCGTTTCTGAAAAACACGGGATCGCAGGCGATGTTTCGAGATGTCGCCGCTCCGCGGCTGGATTTCGTACCGCCCCCGATTCCCACAGCTCACGCTGTGGGCTACGTAGATGTCGCCGCTCCGCGGCTGGAGCGATGTCGACTCAGCTCGGCGCGAGGACGCAGCACTAGTGCGCGAGCACTTCGGGCGCTTCTTCGCCGACGCCGCGGATGACGTCGTCAACGCTGTCGCCGCCGAGGAGGAGGGCGAAGGAGGCGCGCCAGATGCGGGTGAGCTCGGGGACGCTCGTGCGGATCAGCGGGATGCCGTTGCGTTCGATGAGGAATGCGGCGACTTCCGTGCAGCCGATGCGCATGGCGGGGAGGCCGTGCTGTTGCGCGAGATGGAGCACTGCCTCGGCTTGCGACGTCGAGACGATCGCGCGGCCTTGCGATTCGCTGAACAGCAGCGCGATGGCGTCGACGTCCGCGTGATCGGCGAGATCGATGTGGCAGCCGACGCCATCCATCGCACACTCGGCCAGCGCGATTGCCAGGCCGCCGTTTGAGACGTCGTGCGCGCTGCGCAGCAGGCGGTGTTCGTAGGCCTCGATGAAAAATGAGACCAGCGATTTTTCACGATCGAGATCGACGCGCGGCGGCGCGGCCAATGCCTCCGGCAGAGACATCTGCTGCCATTCCGAGCCGCCAAGCTCGTCGCGCGTTTCGCCGATCAGGATGATGTCGAGTCCAGCCTCGGGGAAGGCGATCTCGCAGCCGTCGGTGTCGCGTTCGAGGATGCCGACCATCCCCACCGTCGGCGTCGGCAGCACGGCGCGGCCCTCGGTCTCGTTGTAGAACGACACGTTGCCGCTCACGACCGGCGTGCCGAGGGCGATGCAGGCCTCGCTGATGCCGCGGATGCATTCGGCGAACTGCCACATGATCTCGGGACGCTCGGGCGATCCGAAGTTGAGGCAGTCGGTGATCGCGACCGGCCTGCCGCCGCTGACGGCGATGTTGCGCGCAGCCTCGGCCACCGCCTGTTTGCCGCCTTCGTACGGATCGAGGAAGCAGTAGAGCGGATTGACGTCGCTCGTCATCGCCAGCGCTCGGCCGGTGCCTTTGACGCGGACGATCGCGGCATCGCGCCGCTCCGGGCGCGCGATCGTGTTCGTGCGCACGGTCGTGTCGTACTGCTCCCAGATCCAGCGTTTCGAACAGAGGTTCGGCGAGGCGATGAGTCGGAAGAAATCATCGGTGAGATCGCCATCGTCAACATGTTGACGATCGAGCGACTGCGGGATCACACGTTCTGGTTTCGAAATGGACCGCTCGTAAACCGGCGCCTCGGTCGAAATCGGATCGACGGGGATCGCCGCAACTTCCTCGCCGTCCCAAAGCAGCCGCACGAAGCCGTCATCCGTCACTTCGCCGACGACGGCGGCGTTAAGGTCCCATTTCTCGAATACGCGCACGACCTCGTCCTCGCGGCCGCGCTTGGCCACGATCAGCATCCGCTCCTGCGACTCGCTGAGCATGATCTCGTACGGCGTCATGCCGCTCTCGCGGACCGGAACGCGATCGAGGTTCATGCGCACGCCGGTGCCCGCGCGGCCGGCCATCTCGAACGATGACGACGTCAAACCGGCAGCGCCCATGTCCTGGATGCCGACGACCGCGTCGGACTCCATGATCTCGAGACACGCTTCGAGCAGCAGCTTCTCCGTGAACGGATCGCCGACCTGCACCGTCGGACGTTTCTCCTCCGACGCTTCGTCGAATTCGGCGGAGGCCATCGTCGCGCCGTGAATGCCGTCGCGTCCCGTTTTTGAGCCGACGTAGATGACCGGATTGCCGACGCCACTGGCGGTGCCGGTGAAGATGCGGTCGCGCGTCGTCACGCCGAGGGCGAAGACGTTGACGAGGATGTTGCCGTTGTAGCTGCGGTGGAACGACGTCTCGCCGCCGATCGTCGGGATGCCGATGCAGTTGCCGTAGCCGCTGATGCCGCGCACGACGCCGTCGACGAGGTACTTCATGCGCGGCGCGTCGAGCTCGCCGAAGCGCAGCGAGTCGAGGCAGGCAATCGGTCTTGCGCCCATCGTGAAGATGTCGCGCAGGATTCCGCCGACGCCCGTCGCCGCGCCCTGGTACGGCTCGATGAACGACGGATGGTTGTGCGACTCCATCTTGAACGCGGCCACCCAGCCATCGCCGATGTCGATGACGCCGGCGTTTTCGCCGGGGCCCTGCACGACGCGCGGTCCCGTCGTCGGGAACTTTCGCAGGTGAACGCGCGACGATTTGTAGGAGCAGTGCTCCGACCACATCACGCTGAAGATGCCGAGCTCCGTGTAGTTCGGCGCTCGTCCGAGGATCTGTTCGACGCGCTGGTACTCATCCGGAGTCAGTCCATGCGCGGCGATGACCTCGGCGGTAATGTTCATCCGCGGATTGTGTCAAAAAAAGCATCACGCGGAGAACGCGGAGAGGCGGAGAGCGCGGAGAACTGCCTTTCTCCGCGTCCCCGCGTCTCCGCGTGAAAAAACTAGTCGCGGGAGCCCGGCTCCGGATGGCGCATGTGCATCTCCATCTTGTTGTGCGCCATATCGTGATGAAGCGCTTCGAACTTCGCCTTCTGGTCGGGCGTCAGGATCGCCGTCAGCTTCGCATGCGCGGCCTCGTGCGCGGCCTTGACCTGGTTTTCGATCGAGCGGACGGCGAGGAACTGCTTGCCGACCGCCGTCGCATCAGGATTCGAGGACGACGCGAGCGATTCCAACTGATCGTGCGCGGCCATGAGCTGGCGATGCAGCGGCTCGACGCTGGCCTGCAACTGCTGGTGGATGCTGTCCCATTGCGCCTGCTGATCGGCGCTGAGTCCGAGGGTGGCGGCGATCTCGGCGGGATCGGGTCCCATCATGCGCATCTTCATGGCATGCGGTTCCTGGGCGATGGCGAACGATGCGGCGGCGGTGATGCACAGTGCGAGAACGATTCGTTTCATAGTTAGTGATTCCTTTCATCGAGCAATGTACGCATGGTACGCCGCGGAGTGATCAACCCGAGGAAAGCGCTTTGTAAGAAACGTAAAACCCGCATGGGCGCTCGATTTTCGCGCAAATGCCGATGCTAGACTCGATCGCATGAAGGGGAGCCGCAGCGCCGTCGCAGCGCTTATCTCGCTCGCGGCTCTCGCCTTCGCGATCATCCTGCTCGGCACTCTCCAACACCGGTGGATCCGTGAGGTCGCCGATGCCGAACGCCAGCGGATGCGCGCCGGAATCGAGTTCGCCGCGCAGCATTACCGGGAAGACCTCGATCGCGACCTGACCGGCTTGTTCTTCGCGTTCCAGATGCCGTTGCCGGAAGCGACGCCGGAACGCATGCTGCACCGGTATGACGAATGGGCGTCGTCGTCGCGCGATCCGCGCATCGTCAAAGCCATCTACTTCGTGCCGGAGGATTTCGAGAAGATTCAGCTCATCGATCCGTCGACACGAAGCGCGCGTACGGTTTCGTGGCCGGCATCGCTGGCGTCGGTCCGGGCGATGATCGCCGCCGAAATCGCCGGAGGTCCGCCGGTGAGGCCGATCGTTCCGAAAGCGGTGGCGCTGGTGGTTCCCTGCGGCATCCCGCGCGTGATGATGGAGCGTCATCACCAGGAAATGATGGGCATCCATCAGAAGGTGATGATGATGCCGCCGATGCCGTTCTCCGCCTTTACGGTCGTCGAGCTCGATCGCGGCTACATCGCCCGCGTCCGGTTGCCTGATCTCACGCACCGGTACCTGGATACGGCCGAGGGGCGGCAGTACGAAGCGGCCGTGGTGGACTCGGACAGCGGAGAAGTGATCTATCGCTCCGACGGCGGCACGGCGCCCTTTCAGGCCGATCTCACGATTCCGATTTTCAGCGTTCTGGCTCTCCGCCGCGAACGCGAAGAGGGGCCGCCGATGATGCGTGCGGAGCCGCGGAGCGACCCACCGGGTTGGCGTCTGCTGGTGCGCTATCACGACGGCTCACTCGACTCGATCGTGTCGGCGGGAGTGCACCGCAATCTCCTGCTCACATTCGGCATTCTGGCCGTCGTGGCCGGCACTGTGCTCGCGCTGCTGGTGATGCTCCGCGGCGCGGAGCGGCTGCGTTTGCAGCAACTGGAGTTCGTGGCCGGCGTCACGCACGAGTTGAACACGCCCGTCGCCGCGCTGACGTCCGCCGGACAAAACCTCGCGGACGGCATCATCACGGAGCCGTCGCAGGTGTCGCGATACGGAATGGCCATCGTGAAGGAGTCGCGGCGGCTGACGGAGATGATCGGACAGGTGCTCGCGTACGGCGGGATGGAGTCGCGGCGGAAGTTGCCGCACGTTCCGGTCGACGTCGCGAACGTGATCGATGAAGCGATCTCGGCGTGCCGCTGGATGGCGGACGAGCAGTCGATCACGATCGAGACGGATGTCGATCGCGCGCTGCCGCTCGTCGACGGCGATGCCGCCTCGCTCACGCGCGCAGTGCAGAATTTGATCGCGAACGCGATCCGTCACGGTGCGGCAGGAAAGTGGGTTGCGATTCGTGCTGTCGTCGAAGAGCGCAACGTCGCGATTTCCGTCGAAGACCGCGGTCCGGGAATTGCGGCGCGCGATCTGCCGCATCTGTTCGAGCCGTTTTATCGCGGCCGCGGAGCCGATCGCGTTCGCGGCAGTGGCCTCGGATTAACCATCGTGAAGCAGATCGCGCTCGCGCACGGAGGCAGCGTGTCGGTCGATAAGCGGCGCGACAGTGGCGCGCTCTTCACGCTGCGCCTTCCCGTCCGGCCGGAGACCGCGCCGAATGCCTGAGTTACAACGGCGCATCCTGCTCGTCGAGGACGAAGAGAGCCTCATCCTCACGCTGCGCGATCGCTTTCAATCCGAGGGATACCTGGTGACGGTGGAGAGCGATGGAGAGTCGGCGCTGGCCACCGGCACGCGCACGCCGTTCGATCTGATCGTGCTCGACGTCGCGCTGCCGAGGAAGAACGGCTTCGACGTCTGCCGCGATCTGCGTCAGCGCGGAATCCAGACGCCGATCCTGATGCTCACCGCGCGCGGCCAGGTCGTCGATCGCGTGGTCGGACTCAAACTCGGCGCCGACGACTACCTGACCAAGCCGTTCGAGATGATGGAGCTCCTCGCGCGCGTGGAGGCGCTGCTGCGCCGCGCCCGCACGATGGCTGCGAACGCGTCGGACTCCTACGCGTTCGGTCCGGTGCACGTCGACTTTCGCAGCGCCGAGGTGCGGCGCGAAGGCGAGCCGGTCGACCTGTCCACACTCGAGATCAAACTCCTGCGCTACTTCGTCGAACACCGCGGCGCCGTCCTCGCGCGCGACGAGCTGCTCGACAAAGTGTGGGGCTACGATGCCACGCCGGTCACGCGCACCGTGGACGTGCACGTCGCATCGCTGCGTCAGAAGCTGGAAGCGAATCCGTCGAAGCCGGAGTACATCGTCACCGTGCACGGACTGGGATACAAGTTCTTAGGCTGACAATTGCGTGCAGAGAAAAGTCAGATAGATAAGTTTTTAACATAGGCGAAAGGAGGCAATGTGGATCTTGCCTTGAGCATCATCAAAGTGTTTTCGATCGTCGCGTCGGCTCTTTTTGGCGCACTTGGGTTATTGACGGAATACAAAGACAGCGCCGGCAAAGTTACCAAATGGGGTCGAATAGCACTCGGGGGCGTTCTACTTTCCGCGCTAGTCGCATTCGTTACGCAGGCATTGGAAGGTTCTCAGGCTACGAAGGCCGCGAAGAGAGCGCGCGCGGAAGCTGATGCGCTGACACATACGCTCAGTGACCTGGTGGTGACCGCACACGCGACCGCCGAAAAACAACAGGCGAATCTAACGCAAACCGGACGTCTTCGTGAAGAAACGCTCAACATTTCTCGCGCCACCTCCGCGAGCCTCAAGACAGCGGGAGACTTGGCAATCAGTATGGCGACGTCGCTTGTGGAGACTCGACGTCTCCGAACACAAGCAGATGAGCTCCTCGTCTCTACCCAGCCTCTAATCAGCCTCACTCTCCATTGGCGGTTCAGATCAGCCGACACGACACTCCGGGAGAAAATGATGGACGGTGAAGTTAAGATCAGTAAGAATGCCGAGTCGGGACAAGGCCCCTCACCAGAGACACCCTTTGATGTCGAGGAGTATCGGGACACCCTGCTGCCGCTCCTATCCTACATCGCCCGCCTCGGCCACCCTTTTCCTGGTGATTTGCCAACCTACGATGAAAGCGGCCCAGTTGATAGGACTTCGATTGCCGTCTTGATACCTCTCGACGATTCCCAGAACGCGATACTTTCCTTTGGCTGGATCGACCCTCAAGTGTCTTGGCATGCTGGAAATACTTCAACCTTGTCGGCGGGCTTTATAGGATCAGGGCCGGCGCGCCGCGGAAGTTCAGTTCCTTATGCGTCTGAGGACCTATTCTCCAGCCGGACAAAAATTCCTACCTATTCTGTCAACTGGAGTCTCGACCCCACCACTCTGGCGAATTCCATCGACAAGATGAACTCGGCGGTGCTCACTACCGCGAAGATGCCTGGCACGTTAAGAGTGGCGATCTTCTACGACATGCGCACCCTCCCCTTTTCAAAAGGCAATTTCGGAACTACGTATGCGGCGAATCTCTGGGACAAACCTGGCGCCCACGAGGACAGAGTCGACATCCGCAAGGTTCAGGGATTTGAACTCTCATTGACCGCCAATGGGATGCGCCTGCCGGCATACAGGCTCAAGAATATTGTCAGGAGAACGCTCATCGACACCTATGATGACGCATTCAGTACGCGTTGCACCATTCTCGAGTTTGAGCGCTCGTAGTTTCTCCAACTCCTTTTTCTCGGGCGATCAGTTGTTACGAGCCCAGAACGCCACGCCGTCGCGAGCATAGGCGGGCTTGAAATGCGTGCGCAGCCAGGCGAAGACGAGTGGGGCGCGGACGGGGTTCGGAACGCCGTCGATGGATAGATCGCCTCGGTTGGGGAACTGCATCAGCGCGGCGCGGATCGATCGATCGTTTTCGAGCCGGGCGATCACTTCGCGCTGCAACTCCTCCGGCTCGTAAAACGGTGTTTCGTATTGCCGGACAGGCAGACGCCGATCGAATAGGTAATAGAGGATCGGCATATTGGCGAAATCGAAGAACGTCTCCGATGGCGCAAGCGTGTCGATGAACGACTGTGCCGCCGCGACTTTCCGGGCGTTGTCGACATTCATCCAGACGCCGTCCGCACGCGGCGCGGCGTTGTAGCGCGTGAACGCGCGGTCGGCTCCATGCACACGCCGCATCGCTCCGTCGCGCAGGAGGCGAGCAGTTGGCGCGCACATGGCGATGATCAGAATCGATAGAACGGCAATTGCGGCACGTTTGCGACGCAAGAGGTGTGCGATCGCGACCATGATGACGATCGGGACCGGCATGAAGTAGACGTTCGTCCGTTCCGCATACGACAGCGCCGAGACCATCACCCAAACGCCGAGGATCACGAGCGGCTCGATCGTCCGCCGGTGCCGGAAGGCCAGCATGGCGGACGTGGCGACTGCGATCGCGCCCCAAAGAACGATCCAGACCGTGCGCATGGCGAAGAGTCCCGCGGCAATCTCCGGCAGTGCGCGGATGGAGGTGTGCGCGGCGGGAAAGTCGAAGAAACCGATCGTGTAGGCATCGGTGAGCGGGAGAATTTCGAACAGCGTCACGCGCAGAAATGCGCCGAGGCAGCCGGCGATCAGCATCAGGATGGCAGCGGGAACCACCGCGATTGCGGCACCTGCTACGGCACTGACGAAGGCGCGCCGGTTAAGAAAACGGATTGTTGCGACGGCGACGGCGGCAATCGCGTAGAAACCAAATTCGATCGACGTCAGAACTGCGATGACGGCAAGACACGCGGCGATTGCCAGGGAACGCTGCGACCGCAGCCGCAACGCCGCAGCGCAAAACGCAAGGGCGAACAACGACGGAGTCGCGCGCAACGGAGGCGTCGCCTCGATCGCCGACACCGGCAGGACCAACGTCGTGCCGGTGATGGCGATGCACATCGCCGCCAGAACCGCGAGGATCGCCGCCTCCGCGGAGCCGGTCGCGGCCAATGCGACGGCGTAGACGGCAGCCGGCAAAAGTGCGGTCACTACGCTGCGCATGCGCAGAATCGATCCGGCGTCGGCGGCGCCGAGTTTCATGAGAACGAGATCGAGCAACCCGTCGGAGATGAGCCCATGACCCGGCACGACGTCGCGATAGGGGCGCGCCCCGTGAAGCATCCCCGCAGCCGGCGTCATCGAGTGCCCATCCTCGAACAGATTGAGCCGCGGCATTCCCTCGGCCGAGGCAATGTCGCTCGATGCGGCCATCGCAATCGCGAAGAGGGGATAGATGACGTACGCGACCAGGCGCCGCGGAATGGCGCGAATCGCGATGCGCAGGATCAACGGCGACACGATGATGAGCAACAGCGCGGCAATCGGCAGCGCGATCGAGTCGCCGAACCAGAGCCGCGCGTGGAACAGGAGTCCGAGCGGTGCCAGCGCGAATGCGGATGCCGGTCCGAGGCTTCCCGGCATCATGGCGACGACGATCCGCAGCGCGAGGACGATGGCCGCCGCGAACAGAATCGCCAACGGCAACGGCATCGCCGGGCAGAGCGCCGCGAGCGTGATGTAGAGCGCGATGGCGGACGGAATGAGGATGATGTCCCGCCGCGTGAAACGCGCATCGAGCTGCCGGCAAAGGAACAGCGTTGCAAACGCGGCCAATGGCAGGAACAGAATAGCGATCGAATCGAATGGATCGATGAGCGCAAGCCAGAGCCCGGACGCGAGCGCCATGGCCATCGCGCGCAACGCCCACGGCCGGCTGCCGGCGGCGTGCGCGGCGAATCGCCGCATCAGGAACGCCGCCGCGAGCGGAACAAAAATCACCGACAGGATTGCGCGCAACGGCCCGCGCGAATCGAGGGCGTGGACGAGCATCGCGCCAGGCAGTTGACCGTCGTGCGGCTCGGCGATCCAGAGCGTGGCGATGGTGATCCCGGCGCCGAGTCCCCACGCGCTCGCGGCAAGCGTCAGAAGGATTTCCGTTGATGAAGCACGGCGCTGGATCATGCTGTGATTCATCTGCGTACGGATGAACCTCTACAACTTCTTGAGCAAGCCCTTCCAACGCACCCAGGCGTCGTCGCGCGCTTTCTTGTTACCGGCGTACGCGTCGCGGACTTTCTGGTCGGCGTCGGCGGGAGGCGGCGGCGTATCGCCGGCGCGCATGAAGCCGTGGCCAGCGCCTTCGTACGTGACCGGCTCGAAAGTCTTGCCGGCCGCTTTCATCAGCTCGACCGTTTTCGGGATCGTCGCGCCGACGCGCGCGTCATTGCCGGCGTAGAAGCCGTAGACCTGGGCTTTGATTTTGGCGATGTCGTCGGGCGACTCCGGTCCGGTGCCGTAGAAAACGTACGCGGCGGAAAGGCTCGGACGATTCGTGGCGAAACGGAACGACTGCGTGCCGCCCCAGCAGTATCCCGTCACGGCCACCTTGCCGTTCGCGGCGGGAAGTTTGGCGACGTAATCGGCGACGGCGTTCAGGTCGGCCGTGATCTGGTCGGGCGGAAGATCGCGGATCGCTTTGCCGACCGCGGTGCCGTCGGCGAAACTGGCCGTGCCGCCGCCGTTCGGCCCCATGCCGGACAGCAGGTCAGGCGCGATGGCGATGTAGCCCGCTTCGGCGACTTCGTCCGCGAGCATCTGCACCCAATCGCTCATTCCGAAGATCTCGTGGATCACCACTACCGCCGGCACTTTCTTCTTGACCTCGGGATAGACGACGAACGCGCTTACGGTACGCGTGCCCGACTTCACGTTCACCCACTCGTGGTGACGCGGCGACGCGTCGACCTTCTTCTTCGCCCAATCCTGCGAAATGCTCGTGTTCGCAGCCGTCGCATGGTCGGCGTGGGCAGTGGTCGTGTCCTGCGCGTACGCGGCGGCGGTGACGAGCAGCGCGGCAGTTGTGATCAGCAGTCGTTTCATCGGTTCCTCCGGCGCGAATCTTAGCGCGCGTCCACGCTGGCGTGGATGTGGCTTTGTACGGGTGTCGAGCTCCTGTATCGTGACGCTCCTTGTATGGCAAAGACCGTCCTGATCATCGATGACGACGCGCCAACCCGTGGCCTCCTCACGGCGGTCATGGTCCGCGCCGGCCTCGCCGCGGTTGTGGCGTCGGACGGCGCCAAAGCGATCGACATCATCAAGACGCGCGATGACCTCTGCTGCATCATTCTCGACATCATGATGCCGGTGGTCGACGGCACCGCCGTGCTCGCCCATCTCTCATCGGTGAAGAGCAAGGTGCCGGTCATCGTGTGCACGGCCGTCGGACCGCGGCAGACTCCTGAGTTTGATCTGACGATCGTCCGCGCGATTATTCAGAAGCCGTTCGACATCGAGCAACTCGCCGCAATGGTGACGAGCCTCTCGGAATGACCGACTGATGCCGTACGACCTGGCCCGCTTCGGCGTGACGGACATGATGAGCTGCCGCAGCCGGCTGCGCGGGCTCTTCGACGACGACCCCGGAAGCACCGCAGCCGCAGCGCAGCGTGCAGTCGATTTCTTCTATAACGAGCTGGTCGACGCGCGGGGCGCGCCTGCCTGCGCGCTGGTTCGTTTTTTCAAGACCGAACGTTTCGGTGCTCTCGATGCCGGGCAGCAGGAGTTCGCGTTGAAAACGGCCGGCTCCGCCGCGCTCGACGACGACGTCCGCTGCCTGACATTGCTCGCAACGACCGGCGACGAGCCGGCGTGGCGTTCACCCGAGCAGTCGCGCGGACATCGCGCCATTCCGTTGACGAGCATCGACATGGTCGAACAGGCGCCGATGATCGCGCAGCTCATCAAACAGCTCGGCCTCTCGGTGGCAAGAGTGGTCCGCCCCGAAGCGGGTCTCATTCTCGACACGGAAGGCCGCAAGCAGAACGTCTTCTACGTTCCGGAGGCGCCCGGCAGTCCGCACATCGTGGCGCAGGAGGAGTTCGTCCGGCCGTACGGCATCGCCTCGGTCATCGGACTCGGAGGCCTGATCAGCACCGGCGACATGTTCGCGTTGATCCTTTTTTCGAAAGTGCCGATCTCGCGCGAGGTGGCCGACCTCTTCGGCGTCCTCGGGCTCAACCTGAAAATCGCCATCCTGCCGATGATCAACCGCACGCTCCTACGTTCCTGACGGCGCCGCGATCCACACCGTCTTCACGTTGACGAATTCGCGGATGCCGTAGACGCCGAGCTCGCGGCCGAAGCCGGAATGTTTGGTGCCGCCGAAGGGGACGCGCGGGTCGGAGGCGACCATAGCGTTGATGAAGACCTGGCCGGTGTCGATGCCGTCGATGAAGCGGTCCATTTCGGCGCGGTCGTTCGTCCAGACGGACGCGCCGAGGCCGAAGGGGGAGTCGTTGGCGATCGCGATCGCCTCATGAACGTCCGTGGCCCGGAAGATCGACGCGACCGGGCCGAACGTCTCTTCGCGCGCTGCGGGAGCATTCGGCGGGATGCGCGCGAGAACCGTGGGTGCGTAGTAGTTGCCGGTGCGTTTTCCGCCGGTCAGCAACTGCGCGCCGGCGACGACGGAATCGCGCACCTGTTTCTCGATGTCGTCCGCGATCTGCGGCGTCGCCAGCGGACCGACGTCGTTCGACTCATCGAGCGGATCGCCGACTTTCAACGCCTCCATCGCCGCGACGAATCGTTTCTCGAATTCGTCCGCGATCGACTCGTGCACGATGAAGCGCTTTGCAGCGATGCACGACTGGCCGTTATTCACGATCCGCGCTTTGACAGCGGTGGAAACGGCGTCGTCGAGATTCGCGGACGGCATCACGATGAACGGATCGCTGCCGCCGAGCTCCAGCACCGCCTTCTTGATGTGCTTCGCCGCGATCGAGGCCACGCTCGCGCCGGCCGGCTCGCTGCCGGTCAATGTCACCGCCTTGATCCGCTCGTCGGTGATCACGCGCTCGACCTGTTCCGAGGTAATCAGCAGCGTCTGAAATTCGAAGTCGGTGAAGCCGGCATCGCGGAAGACTTCCTCAATCGCCAGCGCGCACTGCGGCACGTTCGACGCATGTTTCAGCACGGCCACGTTGCCCGCCATCAGCGCCGGCGCGGCGAAGCGGAAGACCTGCCAGAACGGGAAGTTCCACGGCATCACCGCCAGGATCGTTCCCATCGGCTCGTAGCGAATGAACGTCTCCTTCGCGTCCGTCTTCACGTGCTCGTCCGCGAGGTACGACTGCGCATGTTCGGCGTAATACCGGCAGTTGGTCGCGCACTTCACGACCTCGGCCACAGCAGCCTTGACCGGCTTTCCCATCTCCATCGTGATGAGCCGGCCCAGCTCCTTCTGACGCTCTTCGATGATCTCCGCGGCGCGAGTCATTCGCGATGCGCGTTCGTCAAAACCGCGGGCACGATTTACACGTAGAGCACTCACCGAGCGCGCTAACGCCGCATCGATTGCGGCATCATTCAGCGCTTCAAACGTCCTGATCGTCTCCCCAGTCGCCGGATTTACGGATGCAATCGCCATCGTCGGAAACCTCTGCTATCCTCGCGCCCAATCGTCCTTAGATGCAGTCCAATTCAACCTCATGCAAGGAGTGCCCATGAGCCAGTCGAAGCATATTCGCTTCCTGTTTGCGATAGCCCTGCTCGCCGCCATCGTCCCGTTTTCCGCGTTTGCGCAGAGCAGTAACGGTTCCATCGTCGGCACCGTTACCGACGACGCCGGCGGCGTTCTGCCGGGTGTCACGATCACCGCCGTGAACACTGCCACGAGTCTGACCCGAACGAGCGTCTCAAACGCCTTCGGACACTACGACGTCCCGCTGCTGCCGCCGGGCAACTACTCGCTGTCGAGCGAGCTGTCGGGATTTCAACCGTTCAAGTACCCGCGCATCGTCGTCAACGTCGGCACGCAGTCGACGGTGAACTTCAAGCTGAAACAGGGCGTCGCCGAAAGCGTCACGGTCACCGCCGCGGCGCCGCTGGTCGATACCAGCCGTTCCGCCGTCACCTCGGTCGTCGGTGAGAGAGCGATTCAGAACCTGCCGACGAACGGACGGAGCTTCATCGACTTCGCCCTGACCACGCCCGGCGTCGTGCGCGACGTCCGTGCCGGCGACATCAGCTTCGCCGGCCAGCGCGGCACGCTCAACTCGCTGGTCATCGACGGCGCGAACAACGACAACACCTTCTTCGGACAGTCGCTCGGCCGCACCGGTTCCGGCCGCGCGCCGTACCAGTTCTCGCAGGACGCCGTGAAGGAGTTCCAGGTCAACACGAACTCCTACTCGGCCGAGTACGGCCGCGCCGGCGGCGCAGTCATCAACGTCGTCACCAAGTCGGGCACGAACGAGTTCCACGGCACCGCCTTCGACTTTCTCCGTGATCGCCGCTACAACGCGAATGACTACATCAACACGATCCAGAAGCCGGCCCGCGTGAAGGGTCCGTACCACTTCAACCAGTACGGCTTCAGCCTCGGCGGACCGATCGTGGCCGATAAGCACTTCTTCTTCACCAACTACGACGCCCAGCGCAACTCGATCGATAACCCGATCCTCCTCGGCGTCGCGGCCTCGCAGGTCCCGACCGATGCCGCGTCCCAGGCCGGTTATCAGAAGGTGCTCGCGCTTTCCGACACGTACCAGAAGACGCAGAACCAGGACGTCTTTCTTCTCAAGACCGACCACGAGCTGCTCACGAACGATCACCTTTCGCTGCGCTACAACCGCCAGAAGTTCACCGGCGGCAATTTCGAGAACGGCAATTCCTCGAACGCGCTCCAGCACACCGGCGACTCGCTCGTGCAGACCGACACCTTGTCGCTCTCGAACTCGACGGTCATCAGCAACTCGCTCTTCAACGAAGTGCGCGCCCAATACGCGAAAGACAGCGAGCCGGGCAAAGCCAACAGCGCCGATCCGGAAGCGCAGATCAACCAGAACTCGATCCGCGTCATCAACATCGGCCGCAACACGTTCAGCCCGCGCGAGACAACCATCAAGCGCAACCAGATCGCCGACACGCTCACCGACGTCATCGGACGTCACGCCGTCAAAGTCGGATTCGACGTCAACCGGGACAAGATCCTCAACTACTTCCCTGGCAATTTCTTCGGCTCGTACAGCTTCGCCAGCCTGGCTGATTTCCAGAACGGCAAAGCTGCCAGCTACCTGCAGGCCTTCGCCGGGCCGGGCACGACCGGTCCGATCACGCATCCCGACATGACCGAGTACGCCGCGTTCGTTCACGATGAATGGCAGTTCAATCCGCAGCTGACGATCAACGCCGGTTTGCGTTATGACTTCCAGAAAATCGCGCAGCCCTCGGTGCGCAACCCCGATGCGCAGCTTGCCGCAGCCGGCATCGATACCTCGGTCGTCCCCGAGGATCACAACAACATCGCGCCGAGACTTGGCTTCGCGTGGACGCCGAACACCGCCAGCCGCACCGTCGTCCGCGGCGGCTACGGCATTTTCTACGGCCGCACGCCGGCGATCATGATCGGCACCGCGCACTCAAATAACGGCATCAACGTGCAGACGCTCAGCTTTACCGGCGCGCTGATTCCGACGTACCCGAACATCTACTCGTCGATCCCGACCGGCGTCGTTCTGCCGAAGCCGACCATCTTCGCCTTCGATCCCAACTTCCAGAACCCAAAGGTGCAGCAGGCCAGCCTCGGCGTCGAGCGTGGCCTGACGAGCGACATCGCCGTCTCGGTGACCTACCAGTTCGTAAAGGGTTCCAACCTGCCGCGTACGATCGACATCAACGTTTCCGATCCGGTGCTGGTGTCCGTGCCGGTCGTCAGCGCCGCCACCGGTGCAGTGCTCGGCAACCCCACCTTCGTGCGCTACAGCGGCCGTCGGTTCGCGAACTTCGCACGCATCCTGGAGTTCCAGTCGAGCGCGCACTCGGAGTACAACGGCATCACGGTCGACCTCCAGAAGCGCTTCTCCAACAACTGGCAGATGCGACTCGCCTACACGCATTCGAAGGTGCGCGACGACAAGCCGGACGCCACCGCCGTCGTTCCGGGCACTGACGATCCGAAGTTCGCGCAGGATCCGCTCAACCTTCACGGCGATTGGGGCCCGGGCGACAACGACGTCCCGAACCGCCTCGTCCTCAGCGGCGTCTGGAGCCTCGACTCGTATTCGGAACACATGAGCGGAATCAGCCGCGCGATTTTCGGCGGCTGGACGATCAGCGGTATCGCCAGCTGGCAAACCGGCCAACCGTACTCCGCCCTCGCCAGCACGGACCTCAACAACGACGGCAACGCGCGCAACGATCGCGCTCCCGGTTTCGCGCGCAACTCGTTCCGCCTGCCGGACCAGATCTCGATCGACCCGCGCATCACGAAAGAGATCGGCCTCTTCTCCGGCGCACGCGTGCAGCTCATCGCCGAGGCCTTCAACCTGTTCAACAACTACAACGTGAACGGCGTCCGCACCACGTACGAGGCCGTAACGAACACCGCCGGCGTTCCGACGAAGCTCACGGTCCAGGACGCGACCAACCCGTTCGGATCGGCCACGCTCTCGTCCGGCCCCCGCATCCTGCAGTTCGCGGCCAAAGTAACGTTCTAGTCTTCCTCGCGTTTCATGTGGGGCCGCCGATTTCGACCGGCGGCCCTTTTTCACGCGGAGGCGCGGAGCCGCGGAGTTGGCCCTGCTTTTCTCCGCCTCTCCGCGTACTCCGCGTGAACCGTTCCCGTATGATCCTCGCGTGACCGCAGGCAAAAAGATCGTCGTCGTCGCGATCGTCCTCATCCTCGCCGCCGTCGGCGCATTCCTCTACTACCGCTATTCGCAAAAACCGCAGGAAGTCGTCCTCAGCGGAACGCTCGAAGCGCGAACCGTCAACGTCGGATCTCTTGTCGGCGGCCGCGTGACAAAGACGCTGATCGACGAAGGGATGCACGTCAACGCCGGCCAACTGCTCGTCACGCTCGAGACAGAAACCATCGACCGCCAGCTCAGCGAACAGCGAGCCGCCATTGCCGCCACGCAAGCCGCGCTCGCGAAAGCGATCGCCGGTCCGCGCCCCGAGGAAATTTCGAAAGCCATGGCGATCTCCATCAACGACGAAGTCGAGCGTCGCCGACAGGAGCACCTCTATCGCTACGGCATCGTCGCCAAAGAGCTGGCCGAGGAAGCCGCGACGAAGGCCAGGGCCTCGGCGGAGGATCTCCGCATCCTGCAGAAAGGAACGCGCAAAGAAGACATCGACGCCGCACACGCCGAGGTGGAAGCGCAGCAGCGAAAGCTCGAAACGCTGATGAAGCAACGCGAGGAAACCAACGTCGTCTCGACCGTCAACGGAATCGTTCAATCGTTCGGATTGCGCGCCGGCGACATCGTCGCACCGAATCAGACCGTCGCCGAGATCCTCGAATCGAGCCAACTGTGGGTTCGCGTCTATGTTCCCGAAACGGAACTCGGATTGATCGCCGTCGGGCAGCCGGTACGCGTCCACATCGACACCTATCCGAACGAAACCTTCGCCGGACACATCGCCTCCGTCAGCAGCCAGGGCGAGTACACGCCGCGCAACGTGCAGACGCGCGCGCAACGCGCCGAGCAGGTCTTCGGCGTCAAAGTGCTCGTCGATCCGAACCCGAAACTCAAAGCCGGCATGGCCGCCTCCGTCGACCTCGGCGTAAAAGGCCGCGCCGATTGAGCGACGACCTTGGCATCGACGTCCAGGGCGTGTCGAAGGACTTCGGGACAGTTCGCGCGCTCGACAAGATCACACTGCAAGTCCCGCGGGGCGAAATCTTCGGCCTCCTCGGCCCGAACGGCTCCGGCAAATCGACGCTGATCCGCATCCTCTGCGGCCTGCTCGTTCCGACCGAGGGACATGCGACGGTCGATGGCTACGACGTTGAAAAAGAGGGCGAGCAAGTCCGCCAGCACATCGGCTACGTCTCGCAAGCCTTCTCGCTCTACCGCGATCTCACCGTGCAGGAGAATCTCGACTTCTTCAGCTCCATCTATCGATTGAAAGGCGCCGAGCGCCACGAGCGAATCGACTGGGCCATCAACCTCACGCACATCGGCCCGTATCGCGATCGCCTTGCCGGCGCACTTTCCGGTGGCTGGAAGCAGCGCCTCGCGCTCGCCGCCGCGCTCATGCACCAGCCACGCGTCATCTTCCTCGACGAACCAACCGCCGGCATCGATCCAGTCGCGCGCCGCGAACTGTGGGACCTGCTCTTCGAGCTCGCCGGCAGCGGCGTGACGATGTTCGTGACCACGCACTACATGGACGAAGCGGAGCGCTGCGCCTCGGTCGCGTACCTCTACATGGCGCGCCTGATCGTCGTCGGCCGTCCCGATGCGCTCAAGCAGTTACCCGAGGTCACGCCGGAAGGGATGAAGCGCATCGAGGCAGTGTCGAGCGAAGGCGTCGCGAAACTCATGACCAGCGCGAAGTCGTTGCCATACGTCCGCGCCGCAACGATCTTCGGAATCGCGCTCCACCTTCTGATCGACGCGAACATTTCCAATGAGAAGGTCAAGAGCGATCTCGAAGCCTTCCGCCTCGGCGACGTGCAGGTCAATCCGATCGACGCCTCGCTCGAAGACGTCTTCGTCCGACTCACCGAAACGCGCGGCAAGGAAATCGAGGCGGCGCGTTGAACGGCTTTGTGGCCATGCTCCGCAAAGAGCTGACGCAGATGCTGCGCGACCGCGGCACTCTGTTCTTCGCCATCGCCGTCCCCGTCTTCGAGCTGATCCTCTTCGGCGTCATCGACATGAACGCGAAGAACATCCCCACTGCCATCTTCGATCAAAGCCGCACGCAGGAGAGCCGCCGGCTCATCGAGCAGTTCGGCAACACGTCGTACCTGAGCGTGAAGACGCTGGTTGACTCGCGCGCCGAGTTGCAGCATCAGATCGTGGCCGGTCACGCGCAGGTCGCAATCGAAATCCCACCCGACTACGCGCGCAACATCGCATCCAAGCGGACAGCCGACGTGCTGATCATGATCGACGGCTCCGACTCCAGCGTGGCCACGCAGGCGCTGTCCGCGGCCAACGGCGTCGTGCTGTCGAACTCGATCAACGCGCTGATGGAAAAGACCGCGCAACCGCTCGTCGAAGCGCATCCGGTGATGATGTTCAACCCCGACATGCGCAGCGCGAACCTGCTCATCCCTGGCCTCATCTCGATCCTGCTCACGTTCTCCGGCACGATCCTCTCCGCCTTCGCCATCGTCAAAGAACGCGAGCGCGGCACGCTCGAACAGCTCATGGTCACGCCGGTCTCGCCGCTCGCCGTCGTCACCGGCAAGCTCCTCCCGTACCTCGGCCTCGCCTACCTGCAACTGCTCCTGATCCTTTTCCTGATGCGCTTCCTCTTCAGCGTGCCGATCCACGGCAGCCTGACCTTGCTGCTCCTGCTGTCGCCGGTCTATCTCCTCGCGCTGCTGTCGGTCGGCCTGCTCGTGTCGTCACGCGCGAATTCACAGATGGAAGCGATGCAACGCGCGATGGGGATCATGCTTCCCTCGGTGCTGCTGTCCGGCTACATCTTCCCGATCGCGTCGCTGCCTCTCCCGCTGCGCGTCGTTTCGTACGTGCTGCCGGCGACGCACTTCATCAAGATCGCCCGAGGCATCGTGATTCGCGGCGCAACATTTTTCGATTTGTGGGAACCGGTAGCAGCGCTGCTGGTGATCTCCGCACTGCTCATCGCCGCAAGCGCGCGAGCATTTCAAAAGACAGTGACGTAGATTTATCGACCATGTACAACCTCGAGCAGATCGCCCTCCTCGGACTGCGCGCGCTCACAGGTCTCGTCTTCGTCTGGAGCGGCTTCGCGCACGCACGCGATCCCGAGGGCAGCTCAAAAGACCTCGGCCTACCGAAGCCGCTCGTACTGCTCGTCGGCATCGTCGAACTGCTGGCAGGACTCGGCGTCGCCGGCGGCCTGCTCACGCGCCTCTCGTGCGTCGGCTTGATGATCGTCATGCTCGGCGCGATACACCGCAAAGCGCTGGTCTGGCACACCGGCTTCTGGGGCAAACGCTCGCAAGGCTGGCACTACGACCTCGTGTTCTTCCTCATCTGCCTGCTGACCTTCGCTACCAACGGCGGCGAGTGGACGATCGATCACCTGCTCCTCGGCGCCCGCGCTGCGCAGTCGTGGGTCTTCTAACGATCGAGACTGATGTCCGCTCAGTGCATGACCGCGCGCCGTTTTCCGACAGTATTCGATACGGAGACGACGGCCGTGAGCGACTGGACGCTGCCGCAGTCGTTCTCGACTTCAACCCAGTAGCTGGTCGTAGCCGAGAGCGTCTTTGTCATGAACTCAGGATAGAAGCCGACGAACTTTGTCCGGTCGCCGGTACTTCCTTCGTACCATCGATAGCGGAGATTTCCGCCTGATGCCGCGACGGTAAGCGTCGCCGTTTCGCCGGAATGGACCGTCGTGCCATGCGGCTGCTGGGTGATCTCCGGCGTCTCCTTGAAGGAAATAACCTTGCTTCCGGTACCGCTGCAACCTCCGTTCATGACGGTCGCGCTGAGCGTGACGTCGCCGCTTCCATTTGGCACGTATTGAATCGTGCGCGTTCCCGCTCCGCTGGTGATCGAGCCGTTGGAAATCGTCCAGGCATAGGTCGCTCCGCTGCCTGCGTCCGCGACCGAAGCGCTCTGGGTAACCTGTGCGCACGTCTCCGTCACCGCGGAAATGGTGGGCGTCACAGGGCTGCCGACCGGCACCGCGGCGACGGCGCGGCTTGCATCACAGCCGCTCGACGTCTCGGTTGCGCCGAGGCTCAACGAGATCATCGTCGAACCCGAAACAGGCGCGATTTCGACCGATGGTGTTCCCTGTCCGCTGACGATCGTGCCGCCGGCGGCGGTCCAGTTCAGATTCGAGTATTCCGACGCGTTCGTGATGGTCGCCCGGAGGTTGCCCGGGCCGCAGAGCGCGTTGGCCGACAGCGTTACCTGTGCAGGGTTGGGATCATGCACGGCGATGGTCGTCTGTGCCGAGGCATAGCAACCGTTGGACTGACCGACGGTGAGAAAGTACGTCCCAGGGCTGCCGACGGTATTTTGAGCGGTCGACACCTCGGTCATGTGTCCCGAGATGGTCCTGAAAACCCACGAGTACGAAATCACGGAAAGATTCGCGCTGCCAAAGAGCATCGCCGTCGAGTGGGGACAGACCGGGCCGTTGTTCGAGGCCATGGCCGTCAACTCCGGACACTGGACACTGACCGGCTCATAAAGGCCGCCGAAGATGTCGTTGTCGCTGACGTCCTGTACGTTAAACCGGCTTTGGTAGCCGCGGTTAGCCGTGATCGAAAACGTGTGTCGTCCGGCATCGGCAGGGGTGAAGGTGTAATCCGGTGGAACGGTCTCCTGCACATAGGGCACGAATGTGATCGTGCCGGTGTACGACGGCATCACCATGAGCGACGCGTTCAGCGCGCGCACTTCGACCTGGAACGGAACCGTGCGGTCGACTTCGGCAGGCGCTGTAATCGAGAACGTCCGCACGACATTGTCGTTCCAGTGCACGGTAGTGCCGTTGACGCCGCGCACGGTGCTATTGGCAGTGTCGGTGGCGGTAAGTGCGTGATTGGCCGTGCCAATGCTCGGCCCGGCACTGTTCATCGTGGCTGAGAACGTATGCGTCCCCGCGTCGGCAGGAACGAACGTGTAGTCCGGCGGCAGGTCGGCCTTCGGGTCATCACTTGTGAAGTGAACGGTACCGTTATAGCCGGTGTCGGTGACCCCGCTCTGGCGGGCTGTCACCGTGACGTTGAATGCAATACCCGTCGTCGAGGTGTGTGGCATTTGTACATCGAGAGACGTGGCTGCGTTCGCCGAAACGGCTACAAGCAAAACGCACAGGAGCTTCATGGGACATGTCCTCCGCAGGCTGTTGGGCACATTTTCTGCCCATTTTCCCCCTCTTGACACCTTGCAAGTTTCGCGCTGCTATTTGACGCAATGAACGTCAAAGAAGTCGTCCCGTTCCTGAGCGTTTCCTCGATGGAGCAGTCGATTCGCTTCTACATCGACGGCCTCGGCTTCGCCTTCCGCCACAAGTGGGAACCGGACGGCAAACTCCGCTGGTGCTGGCTGACGCTCGGCGGAGCGTCGCTGATGCTGCAAGAGTTCACAAACCGGCCGGGTCCCGGAGGCATCAACCTCACCTTCATGTGCGACGACGCGATCGCGCTCTACCGCCAATACCAATCTCTCGGCGCCTCCGAACCCGAAGTCGGCAACGGTCTCTGGGTCACGCAAGTCACCGATCCCGACGGCTACAAGCTCTTCTTCGAAAGCCCGACCGATGTGGCAGAGGATACGAAGTTGTCGGAGGTCGCGAGCACGTGACGGGGAACGGTTCACGCGGAGGCGCGGAGGTGAGTCCTGTTTTTCTCCGCGTCCCCGCGTCTCCGCGTGAAAAGCCTTCTTGCGGTCTCACACCAATCGCGACGGCGGCAGCAGCGATTTATTGATCGCGATCGCGGCGATTGCGCCATCCGCGGCCGAAGTGATGGCGAGTTGCGAGCCGGGGACGAGGTCGCCGACTGCGTAGATGCCTTCGACGGAGGTTTTCTTGTGCTCATCGACGATGATGTTGGGACGCTTGTCGTCGACTTCGCAGCCGAGGTCCTCGGCGAGGATGCAGGAGCGTTCGACGCCGATGGTGAAGAAGAGGGCGTCGACGGAGACTTGTTCGCCGGTTGAAAGAACGGCGGCGCGGACCATCGCGTTCTCGCCGACGAGTGAGATTACCTTCTCGTCCTTCACGCCGATGCCGAGAGCCAGGAGCTTGCTGTGATGCTCATCGGTCCACTCGCGAGGATGACCGTCGGTGAAAATCGTCAGTTGATCGGTCCACTGCAACAGTTTGAGTGCGAGACCGACCGCCTTCTTGCCCCAACCGATCACGCCGACGCGTTTCTCGCGAACTTCATAGCCGTCGCAGTCGGCACAGTGAAAGACGCTGCCGCCGTAGTACGACTCGATGTCGGGGATGTCCGGCAGCGTGTCGCGGACGCCGTACGCGAGCACGACGCGACGCGCGCGCATGACACCAGCGCTGGTCGTGACTTCGAAGATGTCGCCGACGCGCTCGACGCGGCTCGCAGTGCAGTGACAAATCTCCGCCCCCGCTGCCTCGGCCTCGCTGCGTCCGCGCGCGAGCAACTCGCCCGGCGCGATGTTGTGCTGCCCGAGAAATCCGTGGATAGCGCGCGACGCGTAGTTGCGCGGCTTGCCGCTGTCGATGAGCAGCACCGGCCGGCGATAGCGAGCCAGGAAAATCGCGCAGGTCAGTCCGGCCGGCCCTCCGCCGATGATGATGCAGTCATACGTCGATTCGCTCGGCATTCCGGCGGCGATTGTGCACGATGGCCGCCACGTCCGTGCACTGGTCCATCCTGTGCACGCTTCTGAAGCATGGCTACGGTTCAGGTGCGGTACATCGTCAACGACGTCGACGCCGCGATCGCGTTCTACTGCAAACACCTCGGCTTCGAGGAAGTGATGCATCCCGGCCCCACTTTCGCCATGCTGACGCGCGGCGACCTTCGTCTCGTGCTCAGTGCGCCGAACCCGGCGGCGGGTGGCGGCCAGCCGATGCCCGACGGGACCAATCAGAAACCTGGCGGATGGAATCGATTCTCCGTGGAGGTCAGCGATCTTTCAGAAACCGTCGAGCGGCTGCGCAACGCGGGAGTCCACTTTCGCAATGACATCGTCAAGGGAGTGGGCGGCAAACAGATCATCGTCGACGATCCCTCAGGCAACCCGATCGAGCTGTTCGAGCCAACCATCGCCGAGGCGCGGCTGGATCGGCCGTCGTAACGCATTAAGATTCCGCGCGTGGCGCTCGTCTTCGTCGCCGGCAATGCTGCCGATGTCTTTGCTCCCGATCTGGCAGCGGCGATCGATGCCGGGTTGCGCACTCGCTTTCCATCGCTGCGGATTGTCGACGCCGAGGCGTATCAATCCGATCCGGTCGAAGCGGCGGGATGGGCGCAATTGCAAGCCCGCGCGATGCGTCTGATTTCCGCGCCGCACCTCGGCGGGTTGGATGCGTATCAGTCCGTGTACTTGCCGTTGCGCTTCGAACGCGTCGAGCACATCGCGATTCCGACCGTCGCCGATCCGTTGGAGGTTGGGAGTCTCGATGTGTTGCTCGACGAGCTGCGGCTCTTCGCATCGCACGCGTCTCTGCCGACGGATGACGTCGAGCTGATGCAGCTTGCGGCGAAGTACCTGGAAGACGACGACCTGTTCTCTTCTGATCTCGATATCCAGACATTTGTGCAACTGCTGCTGACGGCGAAGCAGGCAGCGGCGCATGGGTTACCGCTATTTCTCAATCCTGCGGCGTAGCGCGCAGGATCGCCGGTGGCGGTGCGAGGGTCTGCGGCTTCCGCCACACCCGCGGGGTATCACCGGAGATCCTGACGGCGCGCTTCGCGCTTCGCAGGATAGAGTTTGAGGAAGCACAACGATGGATCGCCTCAAACGGATCGCCCCGTTCCTCAAGCCGCTGCTGATTCTGGCGCTGTTCGCGGTGGCGTTGCGGGTGTTGCACGACACGCTGGCGCAGTACCGGTATCGCGACGTCATCCGCTATCTCGACGCGTTGCCGATCGATCAGATCCTCCTCGCGGCCGCGCTCACGCTGCTCGGCTACCTGGTGATGACCGGCTACGACACGCTGGCCTTTCGCTACATCCGCCATCCGCTGCCGTACTTCAAGATCGCGCTGGCGTCGTTCATCGGCTACGCGTTCAACAACAACGCCGGCATGTCGGGATTGGTCGGCAGCTCGTTGCGTTACCGGCTTTACAACGCGTGGCGATTGACCGCGGTCGAGATCGCGAAGGTTATCGTTTTCTGCACCGTCAGCTTCTGGCTCGGATTCGTCCTGCTCGGTGGGATTTTCTTTCTGACGACGCCACCGGCCATCCCGCCGTCGATTCACATCCCGTTCGCGTCGATCCGGTTGCTCGGCATCGTCATGCTGCTGCCGGCCATCGGCTACATGCTCTGGATCGCGATCCGCCGCGAGCCGGTGCGCATCAGGCAGTGGGAGTTCGAGCTGCCATCGGCGGGACTTTTCGTGGCGCAGGTGACGACGTCGTGCCTCGACTGGATCATCGCCGCCTCGGTGCTCTACATCCTGCTGCCCGATTCGCTGCCGCTGACTTTCGCCCGCTTCCTCGGCATCTTCCTGCTCGCGCAGATCGCCGGCGTCGCGTCGAACGTGCCCGGGGGCATCGGCATCTTCGAGGCGATCATCCTCGTCTTTCTCGCGCCGTTCTTTTCCGCGTCCGCGATCCTCGGCTCGCTGGTCGCGTTCCGCGTCATCTACTACCTGCTGCCGCTGCTCGTGGCGATCCTGCTGCTGGCGACGCACGAGATCGTCGAGAAGCGCGAAGGCGTCGTCAAAGCCTGGCGGATCTTCGGCCGATGGGCGCCCGGCATCGCGCCCCAGCTTCTGGCATTTACGATTTTTATCGGTGGCGCGGTGCTTCTGTTTTCGGGAGCCACGCCGACGCTGCCCGGCCGGATCGGATTTCTGCGCCGCGTCGTGCCGCTGCCTCTCGTCGAGCTGTCGCACTTTTTCGGATCGATTGCGGGCGCGGCCTTGCTGGTCCTCGCGCGCGGCCTGCAGCGCCGCCTCGATGCCGCGTATCAACTCACCGTCGCCGTCCTCGGCACCGGCATCCTCTTCCAGATTTTCAAAGGCGGCGATTTCGAGGAAGCGATCATCCTCGCGGTGATGCTCTTCGCGCTCGTCGCGTCGCGTCGCCACTTCTACCGCAAGGCATCGCTGCTGAACGAAGGCTTCGGTCCGGGATGGGTCGCGGCGATCCTACTCGTCCTCATCTCATCGGCGTGGCTCGGCTTCTTCAGCTACAAGCACGTCGAGTATTCGCGCGATCTCTGGTGGCACTTCTCCTTCCGCGCTGATGCGCCCCGCTTCCTCCGCGCCTCGGTCGGCGTCGTCGGACTGCTGCTCCTCTTCTCGATTCAACGCCTGCTTCGACCGGCCGCCGAGGAGCCGGATCCGCCGACGATTGAGGAAGTCGAGCGCGCGGCTGCGGTCATCGCGAACGAAAAAAACAGCCAGGCCAATCTCGCGTTGCTCGGCGACAAGCCGCTGCTCTTCAGTCCTACTGGACGTTCGTTTCTCATGTACGGCGTCGAAGGCCGCAGCTGGATTGCGATGGGCGATCCGGCCGGCGCCGACGATGAGAAGCAGGAGCTGATCTGGCGTTTCCGCGAGTTGTGCGACCTGCACGCAGGCTGGCCGGTTTTTTACGAAGTGCAGCGCCAGAACCTCCACTTCTACCTCGACCTCGGACTGACGCTGCTGAAGATCGGCGAAGAAGCGCGCGTGAAGCTGGACGACTTCTCGCTCGACGGCGGCGACCGGAAATGGATGCGCAAGATGTTGCGCAGAGTAGAGGCAGAATCGTGCACATTCGAAATCGTCGACGCCGCGCCAATCGTCGACGAACTGCGCGTCATCTCCGACTCCTGGCTCGCCGAGAAGAGCACGCGCGAAAAAGGTTTCTCTCTCGGATTCTTCGCCGAGCGCTACGTCAGCCGCTGTTCCGTCGCGATCGTGAAAAAAGACGATCGCATCGTCGCGTTCGCGAATCTTTGGGAAGGCGCCGGCGAGGAGCTGTCGGTCGATCTGATGCGTCATCTTCCGGATGCGCCGTCCGGCGTGATGGACTACATGTTCGTCAATCTCATCCTCTGGGGTCAGCAGCGCGGCTACGCCTGGTTCAACCTCGGTATGGCGCCGCTGTCGGGACTCGAGAATCGCTCGCTCGGCACGCTCTGGAATCGCGTCGGAGCGCTCGCGTATCGATTCGGCGAGAACTTCTACAACTTCCAGGGCCTGCGCCAGTACAAGGAAAAATTCGATCCGCAATGGGAGCCGACGTACCTGGCCAGCCCCGGCGGCCTGGCGCTGCCGCGCATCCTGACGAACCTCGCCGCGCTGATCTCCGGCGGCCTGCGCGGCGTGATCTCGAAGTAGGTAGACTCCGCGACGGCGATGACCTGGTACCAGGAATGGTTCGGCGAGGAGTATCTCGAGCTCTACGCGCATCGCGACGACGAGGAAGCGCGGCGCCAAGTCGCGTTTTTTCGCGAGCATGCCGGCGGCGTCGATGGAGTCATCCTCGATCTCGCCTGCGGCACCGGACGTCATCTCACCGAGTTGAATGCCGAGGGATATGACGCTGTCGGCTGCGATCTCTCGTTCACGCTGCTGCGAACCGGCATCGACGAATACGGACCGTTGCCAGTCGCGCGCGCCGACATGCGCGCACTTCCATTCGGCAGCGGCAGTTTCAACGGACTAGTCAACTTCTTTACCAGTTTCGGATACTTCGCGACCGAGGATGAGAACCTGAAGGTCGTGCGCGAGATGGCGCGCGTGCTGCGGCCCGGCGGCGTTTTTCTCTTCGACTATCTCAACGTCGATCGCGAGCTGGAAAAACTCGTGGAGCGCGAGACGATCGAGACGCCGAGCGGACCGGTCGAGATCGAGCGCTGGTTCGATCCGCGTGACCGTTCTTTCAACAAACGGATCACGATCGGTCAAAAGCGTTACCTGGAGCGCGTTCGCGGATACGATCTCGCCGAGATCTCGACGATGTTCACCTCCTCGGGCCTTTCGATCCGCGAAGCGTTCGGCGACTTCGACGGCGCGCCGTTCAACGCCGCCTCGCCGCGCCTGATCCTCGTCGGGAGCCGCGCGCGATGACGGAGGCCGCCTGTCTCCGTATTCCGCTCGCCGCCTATCCCGGTTTCAATCGCTTCACGCTCGATTGGATGGCGGGCAACGAAAACGCAACGCGATTTTTGGAGCGCCGACGGCTCGCCGGCTGGACCGCCGCCGGCTCGGCGGCGAGTACCGAACTCGCGAATGCGCTGATCGAATCCAACCGCCGCTGGGGCCGCAACGTCGAAGACGACGTAACCCGCTGGTCGCGCGGCGAAACGTTCACCGTCATCGCCGGCCAGCAGGTTGGATTCGCAGGCGGCCCGATTTACACGCTGGCCAAGCTCGCCGGAATGCTGAAACTGAAGCGCGACAACGAAGCGCGCGGCATTCCGACCACAGTCTTTTTCTGGCTGGCAACCGAGGATCATGACTTCGCCGAAGTGGCTACGCTGTCGCTGCCGAAGCGCGATCCGAATCAGCAACTCGATCTGACGACGTTTCGCGCGAAACATCCGAGTTCGAAGATGGCGGTCGGTGCGCTTCCAGTCCCCGACGAGTTGACGCTGGCGCTGATCGAATTTCTCGACATCCCGCGGCCGTCGTGGCTTCGCGAAGGGATCACATTTCGCGATGCGTTCGCGGAGCTGATCACGTCGGCGGTGGACGGACAGTTCATCCTCGTCGACGCGCTCCTTCCCGAACTGCGCCGCGCCGGTGCTCCGCTGTTCGACAACATCCTCTCGAACTGGGATCGCATTCAGAGTGCGCTCGATACTCGCGCCGAGGAGCTGACGAAGGCTGGATACGCACCGCAGGTTTTGCCGCGTCCGGGCGAGGCGCACACGCTGCTGTTCGAGATCGACGAGCATGGCCGGCGTCATTTGCTCGAATCGCCGCAAACACTTCCGCCGCCGGAGCGAACGTCGACGTCCGCGCTCACGCGTCCGTTGCTGCAGGATTTCGTCCTGCGTCCGGACGTTTTCGTCGGCGGCCCATCCGAGGTCGCGTACTACGCGCAGATCGCACCGCTACACGAAATGCTGAACGTGCCGATGCCGCGCGTCGCGTTGCGCGCGCACGAACTGCTCGCGCCGAAACGGCTCGCGCGTACCGTCGATCGCTACGACATCAACGCCGAGGAAATCTTCGGCGGTACGGACGCCGTCCTGGCGACGCGCGAACCGGCGGGTGTGGCAGAGGTCAAGGCCATCGCAGAGAAAGCAAAGCGCGCACTGGCCGCGGACATCACGCGCATCGGCGAAATCGCGCTTCCCGCCGAGCACGCGCTGGCCCGCGCCATCAACAAATCGATCGGCCACATCGAATACCACTTCGGCAAACTGACCGAGCGCGCCATCCGCGGACTCGCGCGCAAAGATCGCGAACGCTACGCCGCCGTCCGCGACCTTGTCGCCACGCTCGTGCCCGACGGCGCGCCGCAGGATCGCGTCACCGGCTGGTTTGGCTACTGGCAGCAGTACGGTCCTCATCTCATCAATCGCATGATCGACGAAGCCGAGCAGGATGACGCTGTGTGTAAGGTGGTGAGCCTGTGATCGAAGCGTTGGAACCGGTCGACATCATTTTCTTTGGCGCACATCCAGACGACATCGAGCTGTCGTGCGGCGGGACGATCGCCAAGTCGGTTGCGGACGGCTTGCGCGTCGGCATCATCGAGCTGACGCGCGGCGAGTTGGGAACACGCGGCACTCCGAAAATCCGCCGCCGCGAGGCGCTCAACGCCATGCGCATCCTCGGCGCGCGCTTCCGCGTGCAGCTCGACTTCGGCGACGGCAACATCCGCACCGGCCGCGACGAAGAGTTGCAGATCATCGAGATCGTCCGCACATGCAAGCCGAAAGTCGTTTTCACCATGTGGCCTGACGACCGCCACCCCGATCACATCCGCACCGGCCGCATCGTCACCGAGGCGTCGTGGTACGCCGGTCTGCGCGCGCTGGAAACCGGGCTGCCGCCGCACCGGCCGCAGGTCACGATTTACTACCCGCAGAACTATCTCGTCACACCGAGTTTTGTCGTCGACGTGACGAAAATGTGGAAGACGAAGCAGCGCGCCATCGCCGCGTTCAAGTCCCAGTTTCACGATCCGAAGTCGAAAGAGCCGCCGACGTTCATCGCCGACAAGAAGTTCCTGGAGATGATCGAAGCGCGCGGCCGCCACTTCGGCGCGCTGATCGGCGTCGAATACGGCGAGGCCTTCATGACCAAGCAGCCGCCGAAAGTCGACGACGTGATCGCCGCGTACGCCGGGAGAGAGCCGTGAAAATCGGCATCACCTGCTATCCGACGTTCGGCGGATCGGGCGTCGTGGCTACCGAGCTTGGCCTCGCGCTGGCGCGCGGCGGCGATGACGTGCACTTCATCAGCTACGCGATGCCGTCGCGCCTGAGCGTGCTGCACGAGCGCGTGCGATTTCACGAGGTCACCGTCACGCCGTACCCACTCTTCGATCCGTATCCGCCGTACACGCTGGCGCTGGCGACGAAGATGGCCGAGGTCGCTGAGTACGAGAAGCTCGACATCCTGCACGTGCATTACGCGATTCCGCACGCCATCAGCGCGCATCTCGCGCGCGAGATCGTGTCGGCGCGCAACAACCTGCCGTTCATCACCACGCTGCACGGAACGGACATCACGCTCGTCGGCCGCGATCCGAGTTATCTCCCGATCACGCGCTTCGGAATCGAAGTCTCGAACGGCGTGACCGCGGTGTCGCAATGGCTGCGCGACGAAACCGCGAAGAATTTCGGGACGAAGAAGGAGATCGAAGTCATCCCGAACTTTGTCGATCCCGGGCGCTTCCGCAAACACGCGGGCGCGCTGTCCGGCCTCTTCGCATCGTCCGGCGAAAAGCTGCTCTGCCACGTCTCGAACTTCCGTCCGGTGAAACGGATCATGGATGTCCTCGCCGTCTTCGAACGCGTCTCGCGCACGATCCCCAGCCGCCTCGTCATGATCGGCGACGGCCCCGACCGCTCCGTCGCCGAAGCCTTCTGCCGCGACCATCACCTCCGTGAACAGGTCTTCTTCCTCGGCAACGTCCCCAACCTCGAAGAAGTCGTCGGCGCCGCGGACGTTTTCCTCCTCCCGTCCGAAGCCGAGTCCTTCGGTATGGCCGCGCTCGAAGCGATGGCTTCCGAAGTTCCCGTCATCGGCAGCCGCGCCGGCGGCCTGCCCGAGGTCGTCGTCGAAGGCGAAACCGGCTACCTCCTCCCCGTCGGCGACGTCGAAGGCATGGCCGCCCGCACCATCGAAATCCTCTCCACCCCCGACCTCCAACGCCGCCTCGGCCGCAACGGCCGCGACCTCGCCGAAGGCAAGTTCAACGTGAACGCCGTCGTGCCGAGGTATCGTGAGTTTTACGAGAGGGTGATCGGATGATGGACTACGTAGTCATCGTTGAACAGGGAGACACTTCATTCGGCGCGTATGTGCCTGACCTGCCGGGATGCGTGGCCGTAGGTGAGTCGCGAGATGAAGCGACGCAACTCATTCACGAAGCGATTGAGAAGCACATTGAAAGTCTTCGCGAAAATGGCGAGCCTGTGCCGACTCCGGGAACGCTCAGCCGCGCCGCGGCGTTAGAATAGCCACGATCATGTCCGGCAAAGCCATCATCACGACTCCGTACCCAACGCCTGACGAGATCGCGGCGTACTACAAGATTCCGCCCAAGCGTGTTGCCGAGCTGCGTCAGATGATCGCCGAAATTCGCGCGGATGAAGCATCGAAGGCAAACCGCAAGAAGAATGGCAAACCGAAGGGAAGCCGAAAGTCTTCGGCTCCGCGCAAGATTACAAGCTCGAAGCGGTGAGCAAGCGGGAGCTGCCGGTCGCCTTCATCAATGTTCCATACTCGACGCGATACGAGCGCGTCTATCTCGCGCTGATCGCCGGTGTTTCTGCCTATGGCTTGGTTCCCTCGGCGGCGGTTCGCGACCCCTCTAGCAGGTTTCAGCTCGAGCGTATCTACGAACTGATCGCATCGGCGCAGTACTCATTTCACGACCTTTCTTTCGTATCGCTAGATCGAAAGTCTCCTCAGACGCCGCGTCTAAACATGGCGTTTGAATTGGGCTTGGCAGTCGCAGTCAGTCGGAGTACCGGAGCGAACCATCAGTGGTACGTGTTCGACACCGTCCCGTATCGTCTCGATAAAGCTCTGAGCGATCTCGGCGGAATACGGCCACGAATTCATGACCGATCACCAGAGAGCGTTCTTCGAGCGCTCATGAACGTTCTCGGACGCTTAACAGGTGGTCCCACGCTCGCAGATTTGCTGAACGTCTATCACGAGGTAGAGAAAAGTGCGCGAAGTATTAAGCGCGACTACTCGCTCGATCTTTTTGATACGAAACCCTTCGCGGATCTGATTTTCGCCGCGGGTGAGGCGGCGCTACGATACGTGCCCGCACTCGGTGGCTAACACCTACGGCTCCGGCCGAATCCCTCCACTCGGGACGCCGTTCCCGTAAATCTCCTCATACCGCTTGTAACTGTTCATCACCTTGCGGACGTACTGCTTGGTTTCGTCGAAATTGATGGCGGAGAGGAAGTAGTCGTCGCCCGTAGCAGGGGCGAGGCGGGACCAGAGGGCGGTTTGTTTGGGGCCGGCGTTGTAGGAGGCGGCGACGTTGTAGTGGTCGTTGGCGAATTGCTTCGACAGCGTGCTGATGTACTTCGCGCCGAGGCGGATGATCACGCGCGGGTCGTAGAGGTCCTCGGGATCGACGTCGAGGAGGCCGACGTCGCGGCCGATCTGACGTGCGGTGGTGATGATGAACTGCAGCAGGCCGCGTGCGGCGGCCTCCGATTTCGCGCGAGGGTTGAAGCGCGACTCTTCGCGCATGATCGCGAGAACGAGAGTGGGGTCGGCGCCGAAGCTCTTCGCGTCCTCACTGATGTAGTCGTAGAAGTAGCGCGGGTAGAGAAGCTGGCGGACGGTGAGCGGAAGCAGTTCGGGGACGTAATCGCGCGGGACGGAGTTCATCAGCACTTCGATGGCGAAGATCGATTCTTTCGATGCGTTGCCGCGATTGAGCGCGAGCGATTGCGTCAGCGCCGATTTCAGAGGACGCAGTGGATAGCGATGCGGGATCGTGTCGGCGGCTTCATCGTAGAGGCCCATCGCCATCAGTAGTGAGGAGCGGTCCGGATTCGCCAGCGGAAATTGCGGGAAGGCCTCGGGCTGCAGGTTGAGAATGTTCGCGTACTCCGGCAGGTGCTGATAAATGCCGGCGAGCCGTTTCAATTCAGCCACGTGATTACTCGATGAGAGCAGGATGCGATCGGTCGCGACCTGCTTTGCGACGACCCAGTTTCCTGCCGCGACGAGCCGCGCGACCTCGGCATCACGCGTTGCAAGCTCCCGCTGCAGTTTCGGCTGCATCGATGGCGCATCGAGTCGCTGGCGCACGAAGTAGGCAAAGTGCGTCGGTTGGGTTGCGCGCAGGACGCTGAGGTACGCCGCAAACGCAGCGGACGGATTCGACGATTCGAGTGCGCGGGCGCGCCAGTAGTCGATCTCGTACGGTTCGAATTTGTCGAGGAGATTGCGAGGAACCGAATTCAGCGTGACGATCGCCGCACCGTTGTTGCCCGCGCCGAGCATGCCGAGGGCGTAGGCGAGGGAGGCTTCGACGAGGGTGTGATCCCGCGGCCAGTTCTTTCGGACGAATGCCAGATCGGCAGAGGCGTCGGCGAAGCGTCGTTGCTTGAGACGCGTTCGGATTCGTTGCGTGACAGCTGGGCCGGTGGCGTCGAAGTGTCCGGGCAGTCCGATCACCTGAGTCATGAGCGACTCGGCGGTGCGGTCGTCACCCTGAAGTTGCGCGGCTCGCGCGGCATGCCAGAGGAAAGTCGATTTCCATTTCGGAACCGCTGTCGATGCTGCACCGCGCAGGTATGTCTTCTGCGCCTCCGCGAACTGTTCGTTGCCGTAGTACGAACGTCCGATCGCGAACGTCAGCTCTTCGCGCCTCTGCGGCAGGACGCGCAAGGCGGCGGAGAGGAGCGCGACGGCACGGTCGAAATGACGATGGTTCTGCATCGACTCGCCCATCAGCAGGAGTTGCGGCCCGTTCATGCGCGCGACGAGCGCGGGCTGATCGAGCGCGCGGCTGGCGCGGTCGGACGCGTCGTCCAGCGTGCCGCCTTGCAGCAGTGGGATTCCGCGCGCGAGTGCACCGTTTGCATCCCCAGCGCGGAGCGTCGACTCGACGATGCGCGCGGTCAGATCGCGGCGCCGCGAGGTGCTCGCGGCCGGAAAGAGCTTCGTCGCAAAATCGATGAGGGGTTTTGGAGCACCGCGGGACAGGTAATCACTCTCATCATCGATCGCCTGATCGCGATACAGCGACGACGGCGCGGCGAAGATCAACGCCTGCCGATTGCGACTGGCGTCCGCGTGATTGCCGCGCGCGTCGTCGATTTCCGCCTGGTGATAGAGCGCGAGGTCGCGGAACGGGTTTCCGGCGGCGAGGTACGGCGCCAGTTTCGCGGCGGCATCGGCCGGCTCGTTGTTCTCGATGAGCGCTCGCGCGTGCAGGTACGCGAGCGACCATTGCGTGTATTCGTTCGAGTGGTTCTTCGCGATGCGTTCGAGCAGATCGTCGAGCTCCGACCAGCGTCCGTTCGCTTCCAATTCACGAAACTGCTCACTCCATTCACTTGGCGGACGCAACTCCGTGGACGGCGGCTTCGGACGCGTTTCCGCCGGCGCGGCGCGGAAGACGCGGTGCCGCGGCGCGCGCTGGCGCACGATGACGATGGCGAGAACGGCCGCGAGGAGAATGACGACAGCAACGCCGATGAGTGGGACGGCTACGCGTTTCTTCACGAATCTTCAGAGGCGAGCGTTCCCGAAAAAATGGCCTGCGGAGCGCGCCTGAGAATCTCGTTTCTAGCAATCGGGTAGCCAAGGATGGCGTCGACCAGCATGCGCCGGCCGTCGCGCGAAAAAAGGATCAGCACCTTGCGCTTGATCTCGCGGACCTCGATCACGTCCTCCCACCGCATCCACCGGCCGCGCCGCCCCAACTGTTTCAGCACCCAGTTCTCGTACATCACGCCGTCGTCACTGAGGTAGATGTGATCGCCGTACTGCACGACCGCGGCCGCCAGCGTGCCGAGAAAGAGAGCGATCAGCGCGATCATCGGCCACGCCTCGATCTCTTTTTCACCCTTCGACAGGTAGTCGAACACGAGTGCCGCCGAGGCGAACGACGCTGCGCATGAGACGAGGCGCGCCACCGGCGTGCGATCGAATTTGAGGATCTCCGGCATCGGCGGAAAGTAAAACATAACTCCGCTACAATCCCCGCCCCATGCGCTGGAGCCAATACTTCATCAACACGTTGCGGGAAGTTCCCGCGGACGCCGACGTCATCAGCCAGAAGCTGATGATGCGCGCCGCCATGATTCGCAAAGTCGCGGCCGGCATCTATACCTACCTGCCGCTCGGCCTGCGCTCTATGCAGAAACTCGAAGCGATCGTGCGCGAGGAGATGGGGCGCGCCGGCGCCATCGAGCTGACGATGCCGACCATCCAGCCGTCCGAACTCTGGATCGAATCGAAGCGCTGGCAGGTGTACGGCAAGGAATTGCTGCGCGTCAAAGACCGCCACGGCCGTGAGTTCTGCTACGCGCCGACGGCCGAGGAAGTCATCACGGACACGGTGCGCGACGCGATCAATTCGTACCGTTCGTTGCCGGTCAACCTCTACCAGATCCAGACGAAGTTCCGCGACGAAGTGCGTCCGCGCTTCGGCCTCATGCGCGGGCGAGAGTTCGTGATGAAGGATGCGTACTCGTTTCACGCCAATCGCGAATCGCTCGACGAGGTCTACGAAAAAATGCGGGTCGCGTACGGCGCGATCTTCAACCGCTGCGGGCTCGATCACGTCGCCGTCGATGCCGATACCGGTAACATCGGCGGCTCCGCGTCGCACGAGTTCATGGTGCTCGCGCAGTCTGGGGAGGACGCGGTGGTGTCGTGCCCGAATTGCAGTTACGGCGCGAATGTGGAGAAGGCGACGTCCAAGTTCTTCGATGAACCGGCCGCTGCGCAGGTCGAGGAGCTCGCGCCGATTCACACTCCCGGCACGCAGTCGATCGACGACGTCGGCAAGTTCCTCGGCAAGTCGACCTCGCAACTCGTGAAGACACTCGTCTTCGATACGGACAAGGGCTGCGTGATGGTGCTCGTCCGCGGCGATCGCGAAGGCAACGAGATCAAGATCAAGAATTACCTCAGCGCGGAGTTCCTGGAGATGATGCCGGACGCGCGTTTCGAGTCGGCGACCGGCGGACCGATCGGCTATTGCGGTCCGGTCGGCACGAAGGCGCCGCGCGTGCTGGCGGATGTCTCGCTCAAAGGCCTGCAGAACTGGGTCGTCGGCGCGAACAAGACCGACACGCACTACACCGGCGCGAATCCGGGCCGCGATTTTCCGGAGCCGGAGTACGGCGATTTCACAACGGTGTTCGCGGGCGATCCGTGTCCCCGTTGTTCGACTCCGCTCGAAATCCATCGCGGCATCGAAGTCGGCCACGTCTTCAAACTCGGCACGAAGTACTCCGCGGCGATGAACTGCACGTTCCTCGATGAGAAAGGTGCGCGCGAGCCGATGATCATGGGCTGCTACGGCCTCGGCATCGGCCGCACGGTCGCCGCGGCGGTCGAGCAGAGCCACGACGACGACGGCATCATCTGGCCGATGCCGATCGCGCCGTTCGAAGTCGTGGTCACACAGATCGGCAAGGAAGACAACGTGCGCGCGACGGCCGATGACATCTATCGCCAGCTGCGCGACGCCGGCATCGATGCAATTCTCGACGATCGCGACGAACGTCCCGGCGTGAAGTTCAAGGACGCCGACCTGATCGGATTTCCGCTGCGCATCGGCATCGGCGCGAAAAGCCTCGCGAACGGCCAGATCGAGTGGAGCTTCCGCAAAGATCGCGCGAAGCAGTTAGGCGCGGCGGATGAAGTTGTCGCGCGCGTGATCGACGAAGTGCGCAAAGCGCGGATTTAGTTCGCCATTTTGTGGCGACCGCCGCATCGCCGAAATTCGTCGGCGTAAGAACCGTAGCCCACGCTTTCAAGCGTGGGTCAGAAGACGGCGTTGATTTGTGAGCGCGTCTTGACGCGCGAAAGAAAGCTTTCTTTCGCCCGCTCAAGCGGGCTCACGATACGACGGACGCTCGATCTCCCACGCCTGAAGGCGTGGGCTACGGTTCTTATGGCAGCTACGCCGCCGCGGTGTCGGCGCGTCTAGAACGCGTAGCCCAGCGTGATGAAGTACGCGAACGGCCGCTCGTAGACCGCCTTCCCTTGTTCGTCGTAACGCAGGATCTGACGATGGAGTTTGTAGCCGAAGTCGAAGCGGACTGGGCCCACGGGCGAGAGGTAGCGCAGGCCGGTGCCGACGCCGTATTTGAGGTCGCCGAAGCGGATGCCGGTAGCGAAGGTGTTGCCGGCGTCGACGAAGAGTTGGGCGCCGATCGGGCCGGCGATCGGGAAACGGTACTCGGCGTTGAAGATGAAAAGCGAGCGTCCGCCGAGCGGCGCGGTGGTGTGTTTGCCATCCGAATCGAGAATATCGATTAGCGTCGGATGGCATCCGTCATCGATCGACTGCGGCGGACAGGCAGTGCCGAGGAGGTCGAGCGGATAGGCACGGTGGGACGTGTCGCCGCCCGCGGTGAAACGTTCGGACAGTGGCACGCCGCTCGTCGGAATGATCTGGCCGGTCTCCGGATCGATTGTCGTTCCGGCGCCGAGGTCCTGGATCAATCCCACGCGGCCCGACACCGCGAACGTACTCCGCTCGGTGACCGGCAGGTACCACGAGGTCTGCGTGAACTCCTTCAGGAATCGCGCGTTCGCGGCGATGAGCGGGAACGCGTATTCGGTCGAGGCGGTCGTGAAGAAGCCGCGATGCGGATTGATCGAGTCGTCGCGCTTGTCCCAGAAAAAAGTCGGCGTGATGCTGGAGATCGCGACGTTCGTGGCATTGCGGTCGAGACCGGGGAGCAGCACCGTTTGCGCGAGATCGCAGAGGTCGCCGGACTTGCACTTGGCGACGCGGTACTCGTAGCGCAATGACCAGCGTGTTTGAAAGCGTGCGACGCGCGTCGCCTCGATGAATCCGCCGCGCTGCACGATGTGCGTATGCGGGCGGAAGTCGTCGCTCTGAAATGCCGTCACTTGAATCGGCAGATCGAACCTGCCGATGAACGGCTCGCGATACGTGAGGAAGACGTCCTGCCGATTCTGTCGCGCGTAGATCAGCTCCAGGCCGAGGTAACGGCCGGTGCCGAATAGATTGCGATGCGCGATCGATGCAGAGGCGAGCGGCGAGATGCGGTTGACTCCCGTATTGGATGTGAGCGGCGCCGTCCCACCGAGGGCTCCCGCGATCGTAAGGTCCTTCCCCTCGGCGATCGAAATGGTGACGTCGCGCGTGGCCACGCCGGTTTCGGCTTGTGCGGGCTGGATGTCGACGCGCTGGAAAATGCCGAGGCGATACAGCCGCTGCTGCGCTTCGAGGATCGACGTGTAACTGAACGGCTGCCCTTTTTCGAGCGCGGCTGTGCGCGCGACGACGTTCGTCTGTGTGTACGTGTTGCCGCGCACGATGACGTTGCCGAGCGCGATCTTCGGCCCCTCGGCGATCGTGTAGACGACGTTCGCCGTCTTTTTGTCTGCACTCACCTCTTCGCGCACGTGGACCTGGACCTCGGCGTTACCGCGGTCGGAGTAGTACGTCTGCAGCGCGATGACGTCGTCGCGTTCGAGCGTCGGGTTCAGCGCGTCGCCCACTTTCAGCGCCGGCTTCGGCAGATCCTTCGTCACGACCTGCTCGTTGCCTTCGATCGTGACCGACGCCACCATCGTCTCGGGCCCCTCGGTGATCGGGAAGTCGATGGTCATGGCGCCCGTGGCCGCGTTCGCGTTGACCACCGGCGTGGCGACGGTGGCGGTGAGGAATCCGTGCAGGCGGTAGTACGACTCGAGCGTGGTGCGATCCGCGGCGATCTGTTCGCGGGTAACGCCTTGCGGACGGCGAAGAATCGTGGCCAGCAGTCCCTTGATCCCGCCGCCCGGCGACGTAGCGACGACGCCCTTCAGCGTTTTGTCGGTGATCTTGTCGTTGCCGGTGAACGTGACCGCTTCGAGATGGAACTGCGTGCCGGGATTGACGTGGAACGTCGACGTCCAGACGTTGCCCTGCAGCGAACCCTCGGTGTCGACGGTCGCGTTGTAGAAGCCGCGCTGCTGGAGGTTGGTGACGATCGCCGCGGCGGCGCGGTCGATCGCGTCCTCGCTGTACGGTTGGTTCTTACGGAACGGAAGGATGCCGCGAAGCGAATGGCGCGACACGCCGGTCACTTCCACTTTGACGAGCGGCCCGGTCGTGACGGCGTATCGCAGCGCGACCGTGTGCGTCGCGGCGTCGTACGTGTTGCTGATGTAGCGGACGGAGGCCTTGCGATACTCCTGATGCAGCAGCCACTGGCGAATGCGCGTTTCGTCGAGCCGCGCTTCGTCGATGTCGAACGGCTTGCCCGGGCCATGCTTCATCTGCGCGATGATTTGTGCTGTCGTGAACGGCGCGGTGTTGCCTTCGATGCTGACGGTGCTGACGACGGCGTGTGGTCCACGCGTGACGTGGAAGATGATGGCGGCGCGGCTTTGCGGACGCACGAACGACGTCTCCGGATCGACGGTCGCGTCGAGGTAGCCGGAGTGCCGAAGCATCTCCTGCACCGCGACGGCACCGTGGTCGACAGCATTGAGCGAAAGGATGTCGGCGACGTGAAAGGTGAGCGTGCGCAGCGCGCGATCGCGATCGGCGCCGCTCAGGTTTTCGAAGTCGATCGAAGAAATGCGGAAGTTCGTGTAGAGCGCGAAGACGACCGCGGCGCCGTTTCCGGATGGCGTCGAGTCGACGCGGATGTCGCGGAAGTTGCCCGTTGCGAAAAGGCTCTTCACCGACGCCTGCACGTTGCGAAGCGACAGCGGCTCGCCGACTTTCACCGCGACGAGCTGATTGAACGATGACGTGTCGACACCCGAGTCGGCGCGGAAGCCGACGCTGGTGACGATCGCGCCGGCAGGTGGCGCAACAGTGGTGGTTGCGATCGTGATCGGCGGCGGAACAGGGACAGCCGCGTTCGATGCGTTGAAGGTTGCCAGCTCCATCGGATTGCGGCCACGCGTGCCCCACGCCCAATGTCCGTCGTAGCGGCGGCGGAAGCGCGCCTCCACGTCGTACTCGCTCGAGAGCTGGTCGCGCGTGAACTGCAGCACCCAGTCGGGCGTGACCTGCCACTCCAGCGTCACGCGGCTCTTGGAGTCGCGCGTGTTGTAGATGACGAGGATGCGAACGGTGTTCGAGAGCTGCTTCTCGAACGAGACCTTCGTGCCGGGGTCGCCGGTCTTGTCGAGATCGCCGGTATCCGAGGAAATGGCGAACGAGTCGATGAACGAAAGGGCGCTCGAGTTGAGCAGGCGGCTCAGCGACTGGAACAGCAGCGAGCGGCCGGCGTTGGTCGCGTTCACCGGCGTGTTGGTGTTCGTGTTGCGCGTCAGAGCGCCGAAGCCGAGGAGCGAGAAGAGCGTGATGTCGCTGGCGGGCGGATCGCTCGTGATCGACGGCGTCAATCGATCGAGCGTGCCGGTCAGCGCCACCGTCACATCGATCGGTCCCGACTCGACTTCGGAGATCCCGCCGCTAATGCGCGCTTCGAGCGCGATGTCGAAGAACGGATCGATGCGGAACGGATTCTGGAAATTGATCGAGCCGCGCACGATGCGGTAGTCGACGTCCTGGAACTTGATCTTTCCGCCTTCGTTGAGCGTGACCAAGCCGAGGATAACCGGATTGCCGAGCGTGCCGCTGACTTCGAGGTCGGCGCTGCCGGTGAAGTCGGCGATGTTGTTGCGCACGGCCAGCGTGTTATCGCTGTTGAGATGCAGGCGCAGCGCGACGTGGTCCTGCCACGATGCGCTGACCACCGGCGTGACACCGCGGCGTGAGAGCACGGCGTTGAGCAGCGCGGAGCCGATGTCGATGTCGCGGAAGTAAAGCGCGCGATTGACGGTGACGTCGCCGGTGAGGATGGAGCGATCCCAATCGCCGCTGAGCAGCAGCGAGAAGTTGCCCTCCATCGACAATCCCTCGAAATAGCGGATGTTCACCTCGGTGCCCTGCAGCGTGACGCGCACGCTCTTCGGCGTCATGCCGTCCATGGCCACCGAACCGCCGAGAACGATCTGACCGCCGCCGAGCCGCGCGTGAACGGAGTCGATGTCGATGCGGTCGCCGCGGAAGATGATCGTGCCGGTGATGTTGTCGATCACCTGCGGGAAGCCGGGCGCGCGCACCGAGGCGTTCTGGAATTCGGCACTGCCGGTGAAGCGCGGCACATCGAGCGTGCCGGTCAAACCGCCGGCAATGGCGATGTGACCATCGGCGTGCAGATCGGCGACGAAAAGTTGGAGCAGTGCGGCTTCGAGCGTTCCCTTCAGATCGATGGCGAGCCGCTTGGCGCCGGTCAGCTCCGCGTAGCCGCCGACAGTGAAGGTCGTCGCGGCGTTTTCGAAAGCGAGTTGGAAGTCATCGAAGACGATGCGGCCGTCGCGCAGGCTGATGTGCATCGGCCGCGCGGGGGCGAAGGCGTGCTCGGAGACGCGCACGTTGAACTCGGGGAAGGTGGCGTCGATGCGCAACGTCTCGATCGAGGTGAGCTTGCCGCCGAGCTGCAGGTTGGCGGTGAGACTGCCGGCAGCGGGCAGTGACGCCGTCTTCGGCGACATGGCCAGCGCTTTGGCGATGTCGCTCACTTTGATCTGCACGAGTCCGGAGAGTGTGCCGTCCGTTGCGACGCCGCCGTTGCCGTCGATCGTCAGGACGCCTGCAGCTGAGCCCTTCACGATGAGTTGCCCGTTGCGAATGGCGATGTAGATCGCCGGCGGCGGTGCATCCGGTGGAAGGTTCAATCCCTTCAACGTCGCCTGATTGAGCGTCGCTTCGAGCACGAGCTCCGGCTGATCGAGCGTTCCGGCGCCGGTGGAGGTGAGCGTGATGTTTCCGCCGAGGAGGCCGGCGAGCGAAGAGAGAAGTTTCAACTTCGAGAGGTCGATCGACGATGACTTAATGGTGTACGAAAACTGATTCGTGCCGAAATCGACCTGCGCTTCGCCGGTGATCGTTCCGGCGGGCGCGACGACGGTGACGTTGGTCGCCTTCATCGCACCTTGCGTGAACGTGATGTCGGCTTTCGCGCTCGTGACCGGCTCGCCGTAAATCGAGCCATTCGCGATCGTGATCGCGCCGGCGCCTTCGAGTTTCGACTTCGGTCCGCTGATGTGCAGATGTCCGCTGATGTCGCCGCTCACCGGCACCGTGCCGAGGTCGAGGAAGGTGATGATGTCGGCGACCGGGAACGACTTCGTGTTGATATCGAGATCGAACGACGTGTTGCCCTTGCCCGGCAGCCACGCGACGGTTCCGTTGAGGCGCAGATCGCCTTTCGCCTGGTGCACGAGCAGATTGGCGAAGGTGACTTTGCCTTCGTCCGGCGTGCCGGTGACGACGAGCTTGCCGGTGCCGATGCCTTTGACCGCAAGCTTGAGATTGACGACCTGCATCGCGCGCGCGACGTCGTAGTTGAGCGCGTCGATGGCGAGATCGAACTGCGGTGACGGTCCGCGGTCGGGGAAAGTGATGGTGCCGGTCATGACCATCCGCCCGGCGCCGTCGCGGAAGGTTGCCTTCTCGAACGTGAGCTGACTCTTGCCGCCGTCGTAGCGAAGGTCGATCTCGGAGTCGCCGAGAAGGATGTTGTTGTATTTCGTTGCGCTGCCGGTGATGCGCGCCACGACTTCCGGCGCTTTGATTTTGCCGCGAATGTTGCCGGTGATGTCGCCGCTGCCGCCGAGGCCGAGCAGCGTGTAGGTGTTCTTGCCGGCGGAGTGCGCGAAGTTGTAGCCGATCTTGTCGAGCTCCGCGAAGTCGCTGCTGTGGATCTTCAGCAGCAGATCGGCCCATGCGTCTTCGATGCGGAACTTGCCGGAGAAGTCGATCGTGGACGCGTCGGTGACAAGCTGCGCGTGTTTAAAACTAACCGTGCCGTTGTCGAGCGCGAAGTCAGTCGAGCCACCGAGCGGAATCGGATACGTCGCGTTCGAGAAGGCCGTTGCGTTTTTCGCGAGCGTCGCGGTGCCTTCGCCGGCGCCGGCAAGCACGCGATCCTTCTCCCAGTGATACGCGAGATGTCCGGTCGCACCGCCGCGCAGACCGGTCTCTTTGATGCCCCAATCGTTGAAAAGCTTCTCGAGCGCGACGCCGTTGTAGCGAAGATCGACGCTCATCGGATACGGCTCGGAGTACGCCGGCAGCGTGTAATGCGCGGCGATCGTTCCGCCGCCGTACGCGGCGCGTTGCACGTCGACGATGGCGCGATCGCCGGTGATGTTCATCGTGCCGCGCACGTTGGCGAGGTCGTAAACATCGGCGCTGATCTTCGGCGACAGCCAGCCGCCGGCCAGCGTCATCGTGCCGCCTTTGCCTTTCAAGGTGCCGTCGAGATCGATGATCCCGTCGAGCACTTTGTTGACTTTGAAAATCTCGCGGACGCGATTGAGTCCGATCTGCGAAGTGAGGTGCAGGTTGTACGCGGCTTCGCTGAGCGGCGCCACGCTGCCGTTTGCGAACACGCGCAAGTCGTTGCCGCCTTCGAGCGCAAATGACTGCAGCGCGAGGTTGTCGGGCGTAAATCGGAACTGCGTGCGCAACGCGGCGCGGATCGGCAGGTAGTCCTGAATGTTCAGCGTGAACTGCGGGCTGCTCAGAACTCCGGAGTACAAGTCCTCGGTCGAGAGAACGTTGATGGTCGACGTGATGTCATTCGCCGCCGCGGTGATTGTGTGGCGGCGATCGAGCAGTTCGAACGCGCCGCGCTGCACGTAGAGGTTGCCGAGGTCGAGGTGGTAAATCTCGTAACGCGATGGCGGCCCCGAGTTCCATTTTGGGAAGTTGTGTGTGAGCTTCGCGCCAGTCGGATAGATCTCGAAGTAGAGATGCGGCTCGACGAGATCGATGCGGCCCACGTGGATCTTGCGGCCCCAGAACGAGTCGATGCCGCCGGTGAGGATGACCTGCTTCGCAGTCGCGAAATACGGATGCACGGCGCCGGGCGAGTTGGCGATGCGCAGTCCATTAATGATGACGCGGCTCTGGCGTCCACCTTCAATCTGCACGGAGTCAACATCAACGTTGCGGCCGAGTCGCGCCTCGAGCGTCTTCTCGATGCGCAACCGCACCAGTCCCGCGAAACTCGACGAGCCGAGGTACCACCAGCCGCCGATGAGGATGAGCGCGAGCAGTACGAAAAAGCCGATGGTGGAACACCCCATCCACTTGAGGCAGCCCCACATCGGGCCGCGCCTCTGCCTCTCCCGCGCGGAGCGGTGCTGGGGCTCCTCGGCTACCGGTTCGATCGTCATTACGTAGAGGCCGCCAACGTCCTGCTAAGTGCGGGCCAGTGGGGCCGGACGAATGATAGTCGGGCGCACGGCCGCGCAACGATTCGTTGACACCCTGGCATCGCGGGCGTCCCACGGCATCTCCCGTCGGCGAAGCCGGCGTAAGAACCGTAGCCCACGCGTTCACGCGTGGGTTTTCATCCGTGACAAATTTTCTGAGCCCGCTTGAGCGGGCGAGAGAAAGCTTTCTTTCGCCCGTTAACACGGGCTCCCGATATTGCGCGACGCTCTGACCCCCATCTGAAGATGGGGGCTACGGTTCTTATGCCGGCTACGCCGACGGGCGTGTTGCTACGCGGTCAGCACCGTCACGTCGGGATGCTTCCACAACGCGCTGGCGGGAAACTCCTCGGTGATCTCGCCGCTGCGAAGGCGTTCGATGGCGGGGCGTTTCTTGTCGCCGCTGGCGAGGAGGACGATCGACTTCGACTCCAGGATCGTGCCGATGCCCATCGTGATTGCGTGCGTCGGAACGTTGCCATCGGGAAAGAGCGGCGCGTTGGCGGCGCGCGTCGACTCGGTCAGCGCGACGACGCGCGTGCGCGAGTCGAACGGCGTGCCGGGCTCGTTGAATCCGATGTGGCCGTTGCTGCCGAGGCCGAGGAATGTGAGATCGAGTCCGCCGGCGGCGGCGATCTCGCGTTCGTAATGCGCGCATTCGGCGTCCGCATCCGGCGCCATTCCATTCGGGATGTGGGCATTCGATTTCTTCATGTCTACATGACCGAAGAGATGCTCGTTCATGAACGTGCAGTAGCTGCCGGGATGCGTTGATTCGATGCCGACGTACTCGTCGAGATTGAACGTGACGACGTCGCGAAAGCAGTGATACTCGCGGCTGCACGCGGCCACGACGCGTTCGTACATCCTCACCGGCGTGCGTCCCGTCGGCAGTCCGAGGACGATGCGAGGATTGCGGCGGATCGCGGTCAGGAAAATGTTCGCGGCGCGATCGGAGAGTGCGTCGTAATCATCGAGCGTTTCCCAATTCACAACCGCTCGCCTCGCAAGTACGTTGCCGCAATTTCGAAACGGTCGGTGAGGACGACAATGTCGGCGTCGTAGCCGGACTCGATTTTTCCCTTGCGGTCGGCGACGTTGAGGATTCGTGCGGGAACTTCGGTCGCGAGCGGAAGTACGAGATCCAGCGGCAGGCCGGCCAGCTCGACCATGTTCTGCACCGCGCAGCGCATTGTCAGCACGCTGCCGGCGAGCGTGCCGTCGGCGAGTCGCGCGGCGCCGTCGGCAACCGTAATGTCGTGATCGTAGAGTTTGTAGTGGCCATCCGGCATACCGCACGCGCGAACGGCGTCGGTGATCAGCGCGATGCGATGCGGCATCGCCAGCGCGGCGATTCGCAAGACCGCGGGATGAACGTGGATGCCGTCCGCGATCAACTCGACCGTTGCATCGACCGACGTCAACGCGGCGCCGACCGCGCCAGGCTTCCGATGTTCCAATCCGGTCATGGCGTTGAAGAGATGCGTGAAATGCGACGCGCCCCACGTCAGCGCGGCCACACAATCGGCGTAGTCGGCGGCGGTATGACCGATCGAGAAGAGGATGCGATCGCGAAAGTGTTCGATGAGCGCGCGCGCCCCTTCGATCTCCGGCGCCACGGTCATCATCCAGCGAAGGTGCGGCCCCTCGGCCACCAGCGCCGCAAGCTCGTGAATCTCAGCCGGACGAATCGACGCAACATCCTGCGCACCCGCGCGCGCGACGCTGATGTACGGCCCTTCGAGATGGATTCCGCAGAGCTCTGACCCATCGTTGAGCCGAGAAGAGCGCGCAATCGCGATCACGGCATCGTGCAAATCCTGCCGCGACGCCGACAGCGTTGTCGCCGCCATCGCCGTCGTTCCCTCGGTCGCATGAAAGCGACGCACGCGCGAAACCGCGTCATCCGTCGCGTCCATGAAATCGGCGCCGTCGCCGCCGTGAACATGCACGTCGATGAATCCCGGCACGATCACGCCGTCAAACACATCGCTGCCGATGGGCGGGTAGGCGGCATCGCGGACGTCGGTGATCCGTCCGTCGTCGATGCGGATCAGCGTTCCTTCGCGGAGCTCGCCGCCAACGAAGACGCGGCCGAAGATGGTGCGGTCGCTCATAAGCAGATCTTGCCGAGGATCGTGGAGTTTCCGCCGGTCACCGAGGCGACGTTGGTGTCGAGGCCCGAGATGGAGTCGCTCGCGATGAGCGCCATCGCCATCGCTTCTTTTTCCTGGAGAAATTCGTACACCTTGATCTCCGTCTCGGGCAGCCGTTCGCGCAACATCTGCAGCAGCGCGGGATTTTTCGCGCCGCCGCCGGCCACGATCATCTCGTCGACGTGACGTCCGATGAATTCGCGATACGCGTGGGCGATGCTTTCCGCGGTGAACGCGGTGGCGGTGGCGATCAGATCGTCAGGCGCGACATCGGCGAAACGCTCCGCCATGCGTGCGGCGAACTGGCGTCCGAATCGTTCGCGACCGGTCGTCTTCGGTGGCTTGAGTTGAAAGTACGGATCGGACATGCACCAGGCCAGCACGTCCTCGCGCACGGTTCCGCGCGACGCTCGCTCGCCATCGCGGTCGAATGTCTCCGCGCCCTGCGTGACGAGATACATGAGCGAGTCGATGACCATGTTGCCCGGCCCGGTGTCGAACGCGACCACCTCGTCGAGCGTGGCGTTGGGCGGGATGAACGTGACGTTGGCGATGCCGCCGATGTTCTGCATCGCCCGCGCAAGTTTCGGATGACGAAGCTGGCCCCAATCGAAATACGCGACGAGCGGCGCACCATGTCCGCCGGCGGCGACGTCGCGCACGCGCAAGTCGCCCATGGTGATGATGCCGGTGCGCTCGGCGATCACCGCGGCCTGGCCGATCGCTAGCGTTGAGCGCGTCGTGATCGGCTCATCGAGCCACGGCAAATCAGCAGTCGATGGCTCCGTCGTCGGACGTGGACGATGCCAGATGGTCTGCCCGGCGGCGGCGATGAGGTCGACATCATCGTTCTTCATGCCCGCGTCGGCGATCAAACGATTCGCGGCTTGCGCGAACAGTTCGCCAAGGACGAAGTCGAGGTGGCAGATCTCCTCGATCGTCCACGGCGCGGGATGCTCGCCCGTTTCTGGATCAGTGAGCTTGCGGTCGCGCTCGCGCTCGAAGAGCAGCTTGATGCGCGTCTGAATCTCCTGCGGGAAACCGAAACTGCCGAAGCGCAGCTTCTCGATGCGGGCGCCGTCGCGCGCATTGCCTTCGATGCGCACGAGGACGGCGTCGATGGCGTCGACCGAGGTGCCGGACATGAGGCCGATGACGACGCGTTTCTTTTTCCGCGCGATCTCGATGAGGCGCTCGACACGATTCACGTTTCGAGCACCTCGCGCAGATTTCCGTTGTGCGCATCTAGCAGCGAACGCGCGTCGTCCGCGGTCATCTTTTTCCGCGCGATGACCGTTGCCAGTTTCACGTTTCCGTCCGCGTCGCGAATAGCTTGCACGGCAACAGAACGTTGCACGCCCGCCGCCAGTTCGACCATCCGCACCGCACGGTTGCGCAGTTTTTCGTTGGTCGCCGGCATGTCGATCATGAGGTTCGAGTAGACGCGGCCGAGCCGGATCATGACGCCGGTGGAAAGCGTGTTGAGGACGAGCTTTTGCGCCGTCCCGCTCTTCATCCGCGACGATCCCATGACCACCTCGGCGCCAGTATTCGGCGCGATGACGATGTCCGCCTCGCTCGCCAACGGCGAATTCGCATTCGACGTGACGGCAACCGTGAGCGCGCCGAGCATGTTCGCGCGACGAATCGCGGCGACGGTGTAGGGCGTCGTCCCCGACGCCGCGATCCCGACCACCGCATCTTCCGCCTTCACCTCGGCGTTCACCGCGACAATCGCGGCCTCTTCGTCATCCTCGGCGCCTTCAACCGCGTGGAAAAACGCACGCTCGCCGCCTGCCATCAGCACGCGCACGAGCGACGGATCGATGCCGTACGTCGGCGGCAATTCGGAGGCATCGAGCATGGCGATCCGTCCGCTCGTTCCGGCGCCCGCGTAGAACAAACGGCCGCCGTGCGACATGCGATCGGCGATCTGATCGATCGCGTGCGCGATGCGGTCGGCCTCCGCGGCAACCGCGCCGGCGACCAGCGCGTCCTGCTCCTGAATGATCCGCACGATCTCGCGCGCCGATCGCAGGTCGATGTCCAGACTCGCTTCGAGCCGCTCCTGGCTCATGGCCCGGCGAAGATATCATCCGCGCCGATGCCCACTCTCATGCAGAAGATCCGTCTCTACTTCCGCGGCAGGCAGCGCCGCCGGGAGGAACGCGAGAAGGAGTTCCTGACGCGCAACGCATCGTGGGGCGCAGCGGCGCCGGTCGCTGCAGCGGCGCCGGCGAAAACGCGCACCTTCGACATCGACATGGAAGGCTTGACCGTCGCGTACCTCGACGACTCCGGCCAGCTCGCACATTTCCTCGATACGTCGGACGGCGAAATCGTCGATGTGCGCATCTCCGAATCTTCAACCTATCCCGAGCCGCGTTACCGCCGGATCCCGTCGCGCAACGCGAACGCCGATGCCGACGACCGCCGCGCATTCATCGCATCGCTCGATGCGTCGCCGTCGCGCGACGCGCTCGCGCGAAGCAGCGGCGCCGAATCCTTCCGACATGCCTTGTCCGCCGACCGCACCCTCGAACGCGCCTGGTACAACTTCCGAAATGATCGCGCCATCGAAGCAATCGAAGCGTGGCTGGCGCTGTCATCCTGAGCCGCCGGAGCTGCGTAGGCGAAGCCGAAGCAGCGAAGGACGGTCGAAGGACCCCCCAAGTGCTTGCCTCGGTCGCATACACCGCCGCCCAGCACTTGTTATCAGCTGGGGGTCCTTCGCCGTCCTCCGCCGTTCCGCGCTTCGCGCTCCAACGCCTCCGGCGGCTCAGGATGACAGCTGCGGCGCGGCCACTTCGCGCGCGTCGCCGCCGCGCTGCGCGTGGCGGTAGGACGTCATCCGCATCAGGATTTCTTCGCCGGTCGCGGGGGCGTGGAGTTTCGGGATTTCGCTCGTCAGGAACGACAGCGCGTTCTTGACGGCCATCCAGACGGAGATGGCGAGGACCAGCGGCGGCTCGCCGACTGCTTTGCTGGAGCGGATGTTGAGCGGGTTCTCGGCGTCGATCCAGTCGACGTTGAAGACCGGCGGCACGTCCTGGATGTTCGGGATCTTGTACGTGGTCGGCGAGTGCGAGAGCACGTTGCCCTTCGCGTCGCGGCGCAGTTCCTCGTTCGTCAGCCAGCCCATGCCCTGGATGAAGGCGCCGGTGATCTGGCCGCGGTCGATGCCGGGATTGATCGGCTTGCCGATGTCCATCAGCAGATCGCAGCGGAGGATTCGCATCATGCCGGTGAAACGGTCGATCTCAACTTCCGAGATCGCGACGCCCTGCGTGAAGTAGAGGAACGGCGCGCCGCAGCCTTTGTCGACGTCCCAGTCAAGGCCTTGCGTCGAATAGAAACCGCGCTCGCCGACGGAGACGCGCTCGAGGTGACACATCTTCACGAGAGCCGCAAAAGGCACGCGCTGATCGGGAGAGCGGCGATCGAAAACTTCGCCGTTCTCGAAAACGATTTCGTCCGCTGACGCTTCGCCACAACCGGCGCGTTCGAAATACTCCGCTGCCACGGCTGCCATGCGCGCGCGGATTTTCCGGCAGGCATCGGCGGCAGCGCTGCCGTTCAAATCCGCGCCGCTCGACGCCGCGGTGGCCGAGGTGTTGTTGTTTTTCTCGGTCGACGTCGGCATCAGCAGAACACGTTCAACGTCGATGCCGAATTCATCCGCCACGATCTGGCGGATTTTCGTATTCACGCCCTGCCCCATCTCGGTCGCGCCGGTCGAAACCTGCACGGAGCCATCTAGGTAGACGTTGACGAGCGCATTGGCCTGGTTCAAAAACTTCGTGTTGAACGAGATTCCGAACTTCACGGCCGTACACGCAATGCCGCGCAAGTGAGTGCGCGACGTCGCATTGAAACGCGCGACTTCCGCCACGCGAGACGCGTACTCGCCGCGTTCGGCGATTTCATCGAACAACCGCGGCAGATGATTGTTGCGGACCACCTGGCCGTACGGCGTGATGTTGCGATCGTCGATGCCGTAGCAGTTTCGGCGGCGCACTTCCAGCGGATCGATCTTCAGCAGGACCGCAATCTCTTCGAGGATGTTCTCGATCGTGGCGATGCCCTGCGGGCCACCGAAGCCGCGGAAGGCGGTGTTCGGCGGCAGATTCGTGCGGCAGACCGTGCCGCGGATCAGCGCGTTCGGCAGGTAGTAGGCGTTGTCGGCGTGCGTGAGCGCGCGTCCGAGGACGGACGTCGAAAGATCGGCGAACGCGCCGCCGTCGGAGAAAAAATCGATCTGCGCGGCGGTGATCACGCCGTCGTCGTCGAAGGCAACCTTGTAGTCGTTCTGGAACGGATGCCGGCCGCCGGTGACGCACATGTCGTCGTCTTTGTTGTAGGCGATGCGCGCCGGCCGCTTCAGCTTGTGCGCGACGAGCGCCGCGATCGCGGCTGGATGTGTGGCCTGACACTCCTTGCCGCCGAAGCCGCCGCCCATCCGCTTCGTGACGACGGTGACCTTGTTGATCGGCAACCCGAGGAGGTGCGCGATCACGTCCTGAACCTCGGAAGGATTCTGCGTCGATGAGTGAACGGTGAGTTGATCGAACTCGCCCGGTACCGCCAGCGCCGCCTGCGACTCGAGATAGAAGTGATCCTGCCCGCCGTTGATGAACGTCCCTTCGTGGATGTTGCTGGCCGAGGCGAAGGCGGAATCGACGTCGCCGCGCTTGATCGTCATCGTCTTCCCGATGAAAAGCCCGCGACGCTTCGCTTCGTCGATCGTGAAGACCGGCTCCAGCTCTTCAATGTCGAGCTTGATGCACGCCTTCGCTTTGCGAATCGCTTCGCGCGACTCCGCCGCGACGACGACGATCGGATGCCCGATAAACGACACGACATCCTCGGCCAGCAGGAACTCATCCTGGATGATCGCGCCGAAGAGGTTGTGGTGCAGATCGCGATACGTGAAGAGGTACGCGAACGACGACGCGTCGCCGAAATCGATCCCGCGAATCCGCCCATGCGCCACCGGCGACCAGACAAAATCGACGATCAACTCCCCGCGCAACGGCGCCATGTCGTCGATGTAAACCGACTCGCCGCTGACGTGACCGACCGCCGAATCGTGCGGGATGTTTTTTCCGACCGAGGACATGGGACGGAAAGTATAGCGGCGCGGCGCGTTGACATGCGCGGCCGAGCACGCCACGATCGCGCATGAGCATTGCGCCGGCACGGAACGAATCGGTTATCGAGTTCACCACGCGCGCGGTCATCGCGGGCATCTTCTTCGGCATCCTCTTCGGCGCGGCCAACGCGTACCTCGGCCTGAAAGTCGGACTGACGGTTTCGACGTCGATCCCGATCGCCGTGCTGACGGTGGCGCTGTTCAAGCTCATGCCGAGCAGGCGCGACGGCATGATCCTCGAGGCGAACATCTCGCAGACGATCGGTTCCGCGAGCTCGTCGCTGGCGACGGGGACGATCTTCACGATTCCCGCGCTGTTCCTCTGGGGGATGGCACCGCCGTTCTGGCAGGTGGCGATCCTGGCGCTGCTGGGCGGCTTCCTCGGCATCGCGGCGATGGTGCCGTTGCGGCGATTGCTGATCGTGAAGTCGGCCGACGAGTTGCCGTATCCGGAAGGAACCGCGTGTGCGGAAGTGCTGCGCGCGACGACCACAGGCACGTCCGGCGGGCGCTGGATTTTCATCGGACTCGCGGCTGGCGCCGTGATCAAACTGGCCATCGGCGCGTTCGTACTGATTCCGTCGGGCCTTGCGATGCATCTGCCGGTGCTGGCGAAAGCGGAGTTAGCGCTGGAGATCGCGCCCGCGCTGCTCGCGGTCGGCTACATCCTCGGCTACAAACAGTCGGCGATCATGGCCTCGGGCAGCCTGATCTCCGCGATCGTGCTCACTCCGTTGATCGCCACGTTCGGTGCGGGATTGACGGCGCCGATGTTCCCCGAAATGAAGCTGTCGATCGGCGCGATGACTGCGGCGCAGATCTGGTCGCGTTACGTGCGCTACATCGGCGCGGGCGCGGTGGCGGCGGCGGGAATCGTGGCGGTGATCAAAGCGCTGCCGACGATGGCCAGCTCGTTCGCCGCGGTCATGCGCGGCCTGCGGCGCAGCGGCGTCGGGATGGAAGATGGCGCCAACGCGCCGCGCACCGATCGCGATGTGCCGTCGTGGATCGTAGTCGTCGTTCCGCTGGCAGTCGTCATCACGCTCGTCGGCGTGCCGGGATTGCTGGCCGGCAACATGGCCTTCGGTCCGCGTCTCGTGGCAGCACTCGGCGTCGCGATCTTCGGCGTCTGCTTCGTGGTCGTGTCGTCGCGCATCGTCGGACTGATCGGCGTCTCCTCGAATCCCACCTCGGCGATGACGCTGGTGACGCTGCTCGGCGCCTCGGTCGTCTTCGTACTCTGCGGCTGGACCGATCCCTCCGCGCGCGCCGCCATCCTCACCGTCGGCACCGTGGTCTGCATCGCCGCCTCGAAAGCAGGCGACATCTCGCAGGATTTGAAGACAGGATTCCTCGTCGGCGCCACGCCCGCCAAACAGCAGTTCGGCCAATTCCTCGGCGCGGCCTGCGCCTGCTGGGCCATCGCCGGAACGGTGCTCCTGCTCGGCCGCGCCTTCACGTTCGGCTCGCCCGAGCTCCCCGCGCCGCAAGCGACGTTGATGAAGACCGTCATCGAAGGCGTGCTCTCCGGATCGCTGCCGTGGGCACTGGTCGGAACGGGATCGGCGCTCTCGATCTGCGCGATCATCGCCGGCCTGCCGGGACTCTCCTTCGCCGTCGGCATCTACCTCCCGCTCGGCACGCTCGCCCCAGTCTTCGTCGGCGGCATCGTCCGGCGCATGGTCGACGCGAAGCGCGCCGGTCAACCAACAGACAGCGATCCCGGCGTTCTCGCCGCCTCGGGGATGATCGCCGGCGAAGGGCTGGTGGGCGTGCTGATCGCCTTCCTCATCGGATCGTCCGGAAAGTTCCCAGCCCTCGGCAGCGCGCTGACGAGCATGCACTTCGCGGCAAAAGACTTCACGCACCTCAGCGGCGTGGTCGCCATCGTCGTAGGAATCCTCATCGTCATCGCCGTCTGCGCACTCCTCTATCGCGCAGGACGTTCGGCGCAGGTGGAGGAGAGCTGAGGCGAGCAGACGTACCTAAGTGAACTCATGGCGTCACTGGCGAGAGCGCGTTGGGAACCGTTTGAGGGAGGTCGCTCCATTGGACTGATTGGTTCGGAAGGCGGCGAGATCGTGCTCGATGAGTCGTACATCGACGGTGCCAGAATCACTCTCGAAGTTGTGTCCCATCCGCGCTTCCTTCGTCGCCCCCGGATCTCGTTCGCGATCACGTGCGGAATCGTTGGATGGATGGTCCACACCAGGTTCTTCACATCCCGACCCGAGGCGTTCGATGAATTCCAGATGATGAAACTCGGCCTCTCGGCGATTGTCGAAAAACTATCTCTGGAATCCGATTCCGATCTGGAACGCCTGATGGAGGTGGTCCCGCCAGAGCTACACGTGTTCATATCGAAGTTTCCGTGATCATCCAGACGCTGTTCCGTCAAGCCTTGACAGACCGATCATCGCGTTATAAATTACTTGGTAACGTAAAGTGGAAGGACGACGAATGAGCATACATACGCACGACGGAATGACGGTGGCAGGCGGGACGGGGGACGGCGGCGAACGGCGGAGGAGCCTCTGGAAGACTCCGGCAGTGATTACCGGTCTCTTCCTGCTTATGGCTTCTTTAGGGAACCATTTCGTAGAAGGATGGAACTGGGAACCTCTCGGCTTCGTTCGCATCGGGACCATCATCTTCGGCTTTGGGCTCGCGTATGAGCTGGTAACCAGAAACATGGACACAATCGCCTACCGCGCTGCCGTCGCCGTCGCGCTGGTGACGGCGCTCGGTCTCCTCTGGGCGAACTTCGTCCAAATGGCCGATGTCAATGTCGCTGCCGCGATGTATTTCGGCGTGCCGCTGGTCGGGATCATCGGTGCCGTCATCGCGCGCCTCCGTCCAGCCGGCATGACACGCGCCTTGTTCGCCACAGCATTCGCTCAAGCGTTGGTCCTGACAATTGCGCTGATTCGAAATCCGCACGTCACTTCCTGGGCGCCGCCAGTAACGCGCGGTTTTGCGGGCAACGCGTTTTTTGTGACGCTGTTTGTCGGATCGGCGTTGTTGTTTCGGGCAGCCGCCCGTGGGAAATCCGAGGCCAGGCGCGCGTAGGAAAAACAAAAAGGAGGCGCTCGGCGCCTCCCCACAACGAATTTATACAAGAGCGGGGAGCTTGCGGCAAGACCCTGTGCGGAAGGTAGCATCGCCGGCCTGTCGAAATGGCAGGAAACCGGAGGAGATGCATGACCGATTCGCAAACGTACTATCACGGCACAAAGGCTGACCTAAAGGTGGGCGACCTGATCGGGCCGGGCTACGCTTCCAACTACGGCAAAAGGAAGCAGGCGAATTTCGTTTATTTGTCCGCCACACTGGATGCGGCCATATGGGGAGCCGAGCTGGCCGTCGGCGAAGGGCACGGCAGGATCTACATCGTGGAACCGACGGGATTCATTGAAGATGATCCAAACCTGACCAATAAGAGATTTCCCGGAAATCCTACAAAGTCATACCGTTCTCGGGATCCATTGCGCATCATTGGCGAGGTTATGGATTGGGAGAGGCACTCCGCCGAACGGCTTAAAGAAATGCGCGATCATCTTGAGAGCCTCAAACAACGGGGCATTGAGGCAATTGAAGAATAAGCACAAACAATTCATTCAAAGTCATATTTGCTCGCCGGCTGAACTCGCGCTGGCAACGGAAGCGGTGCGCTAAACTCGCAGGGTGCTGTTCACGAAATACCTGCGCGATGGCGTGCGAAGTGGTGCGATCACGCGAAGCGTTCGCGTCTGGATGCGTCCGCACGTTCGTGCCGGAAAGCGATACGCCTTCGAAGAAGGCGAGATCGAAATCGATTCGATCGTCCCGATCACACCTGAAGAAATCACGCCTCGTCTCGCCCGCGAGTGCGGCTTCGCGAGTGTAAGCGATCTTCTTGCCGTGGCAAAGCACGGGCGAGGCGAAAACATTTATCTCGTCGATTTTCACTACATTCCGCCGAAGAGTGGGCGTCCCTAGATGATTTACCGCGTGGCTTTTATCGTCCTCTTCGTTCTCAACTTGGCGGGCTGTGACCGGCCGGCCGCCTCTGCGGTCCCACTGACATCCGGCCGTGTGCCTCCCGTCCTACTGTTCAATGGAACAGGCACTTCCCCCAACGACGTCGCGGCGATCGAAGCCCTCCTGGAGAAGAGCCGGATCTCCTACTCGACCGCGAACTCGGCGCAGCTGGACGTGATGAGCGCCGGGCGGCTGCGCACCTATCAACTCCTGATTGTCCCCGGAGGAGACTTCACGCGCATCGGGAACAGTCTCAGGAAGAACACGACAGCCAAGCTCCGCGACGCCGTTCAACACGGTGTGAACTACCTCGGCATCTGCGGTGGAGCGTTCTTCGCCGGACGCTCGCCCCACAACGGTCTGAACCTGACCTCCGGCGTGCAGTTCGGCTTCTACTCTGCCGAGGCGCGAGGCGTCCGCAAGATGGCAGTGCCGATATCGGGTGCGGGAACGCCCACGCTCGACCAGTATTGGGAGGATGGCCCTCAGCTCACCGGCTGGGGTGCTGTCGTCGGCAAGTATCCCGATGGCACGCCCGCCGTGGTGCAGGGACAATACGGAGACGGATGGATCATCCTGACTGGAGTTCATCCCGAGGCGCCGGAGAGCTGGCGTGGTGCAATGGAGTTCACCACGCCGGCGAGCATCGACAACGCCTACGCGGTGACGCTCATCCGATCGGCGATGGAGCGTCGTCCGCTGCCGCACTTCTGACGGAGATTTCAAGAGATGCGTTCACAGGTTCAGGTCGAAGTGGTTTCGCCGCGCCTGCTGGCGGCCGTCGGACGAGAGGTTGCCGCCGGCCGCGTTGGAGACGTCTGGCGGGCCGCCCTCGATCAGGTCTGGGCATTCTTGCGCACGCAGCCCGGCCTGCGGACGGATGGACACAACATCTTCCTCTATCACCATGGTGATCCGATGAAGGCCGACTTCGGCGTCGAAGTCACGCGAGAGTTCGCCGCATCCGGCCAGGTCAGACCAGTGAGAACTCCGCGCGGCGAGGCCGCGGTGGCCAGACATGTCGGCTCCTATGACGGTTTGGCCGAGGCGCACAGCGCGATTCACGAATGGGCAAGCGAAAGCGGCCGCGCTCTGGCCGGAACGTCGTGGGAGATCTACGGTGATTGGAACGAAGATCCGACGAAGCTCGAGACGCTGGTGATGTATCTGCTTCGCTGAACGGCTACGCCCGCGCGAAGCGCCGTTCCGACGCGTCTTCAAACACTTCGTACCAGAACTTGGCCATGATGTTTTCGGCGAGCTGGAGGCGATAGTCGGCGGAGCCGCGGACGTCGCTGATCGGCTTGATCTCGTCGCGGGCGATGCGGCCGGCGTGTTCGAAGGTGTCGAGCGTTGCGGACTTGCCCGCCAGAAACGCCTCGGTGCGCGGGAGGCGGATCACGGTCGGGGCGACGCCGCCGTACGCGATGCCGGCGCGGTCGATGCGGTCGCCGGTCATGGCCAGGCGGATGGCGGCGGTGAAGGCGGAGATGTCGAGGTCTTTGCGGCGCGAGACTTTGTAGAGCTTGAGCGTGTCGCGGACGATGCCGATGCGGACGCGGGTGATGATCTCGTCCGGCTGCAGATCGAACTTGCGGTATCCGAGGTAGAAGCGGTCGATGGGGACGGTGCGGGTGCCGTTGTTCAGCTCCAGAATCGCGCCGGCCACGAAGAGGTACGGCAGCGTGTCGCCGATCGGCGATCCGTTGGCGATGTTGCCGACGAGCGTTCCGGCGTTTTTGATCTGCGGCGAGCCGAAGATGGCGAGAATTTTCGCGAGCTCGGGGATTCGATCGGCGATGAACGTTTCGAAATCGGTGAGGCTCGTGTTCGCTCCAACGACGATCGTGCCGTCTTCCTCGCGAAGCTCGTTCAATGACGCGATCTTCGACAGCGAAAGCATGGCCGGTGCGGCGTAGTTGCGCTTGTTCACCCAGACGCCAACGTCGGTGCCGCCCTGCACGATGGTGCAGCCGGGATGATCGCGTTTGAATGCGATTGCTTCGTCGAGCGTGGCAGGAGCGGAAAAGTTTCCGACGGTGACGGAGTCGCTCGCGTCGGGAAGCGCCGGATAACGATCGCGCATCTTCGCTGACGCGCTGCCGTCCACCGCCAGCGCGGCTTTGATGATCGGTTCGTAGCCGGTGCAGCGGCAGAGGTTTCCGGTCAGTCCGTCGCGGACCTGTTTTTCGTTCACGCGGTCGCAGACTTCGAACATGCCAGCCATGGCAACGACGAATCCGGGCGTGCAGTAGCCGCATTGGGCGCCGTGACATTGCACCATTGCTGTCTGAACGGGATGGAGAACGGTTTCACGCGGAGGCGCGGAGACGCGGAGAGATTCGTCTTCACTCCGCGTCTCCGCGGCTCCGCGTGACAATCCTTCGACCGTCACGATCGACGATCCGTCGAGCTGCGCGAGATTCAGGATGCAGGAGTTGACGGGGCGGTAGTCGTCTTTCGTCGAACGCCGCGTGAGCACCGTGCACGCACCGCAGTCGCCTTCTTCGCAAACGATCTTCGTTCCCGTCGCGGCGACGTCCTGGCGGAGATAGTTCGCGAGCGTTTGGAAGGACGCATCGCCTTCGATGCGATGCGTCTTTCCGTTGATGTTGATGAGGATGTGATCGCGCACGGGCGGATTAGAGTCTTACGATCCCGTTGTACGTCTCCGGACGCCGATCGCGGTAGAACTGCCACGTGTTGCGGACTTCGCGGATCTTGTCCATGTCGAGGTCCGCGGTCACGAGCGCGTCCTGATCGCGCGGGCCAACTGCCAGCATCTGGCCGCGCGGATCGCAGAAGTAGCTCTGACCGTAAAACTCGCCGATGTTCCAGGGCGCTTCGAAACCGACGCGGTTGATGGCGCCGACGAAGTAGCCGTTGGCGACGGCGTGCGCGGGCTGCTCGAGCTTCCAGAGATATTCGGAGAGTCCGGCTACGGTGGCCGAGGGATTCATCACGATCTCGGCGCCGGCAAGGCCGAGTTCGCGCGCGCCTTCCGGGAAGTGGCGGTCGTAGCAGATGTAGACGCCGACCTTCGCGTATGCCGTGTCGAAAACGGGGTAACCGAGGTTGCCGGGGCGAAAGTAGAACTTCTCCCAGAATCCGGGAGCGACGTGCGGGATGTGGTTCTTGCGGTACTTGCCGAGGTACTTCCCGTCCGCGTCGATGACCGCGGCGGTGTTGTAGTAAACGCCGGTCTCTTCCACTTCATACAGCGGCACGACGATGACCATGCTGTACTTCTTCGCGTACTCCTGCATCAGCTTCGTGGTCGGTCCGTCGGGGATTTTCTCGGTGGAGTCGTACCAACGCGTGGTTTGCTCCGCGCAAAAGTACGGCCCGGTGAAAATCTCCTGCATGCACAGCACCTGAACGCCCTCGGCGCCGGCTTGGTCGATGTACTTGAGCGTGCGCTCGGTCTGCGCCTCGCGAATGGTGTCGAGCGATTCACTCGTATCGCAAGCGAGGGATGTCTGGATCAAACCACCTTTGACGATTCGGGACATGCGTTTTTTCTCCGATTTGGGACTGAGGATTATCTCACGCGGGTGATTGGCAGCAACGATGATCGTTGGCGGCGGCTCTGCCGGAGACGAAGGCGGTTCCGGCTGCGGAATCGGTTCGGGTTCCGTGATCGGAATCGGCTCGGGATCGGAATCTGGTAACGGCTCGGGATCGGTCGGCGGTTGGGTCGGAGCGGGCTCCGGCATTTCGACGCCGGCGACTTCGATGACTGTCGGTACGTCGACGGAAACCGCGGGCGCTGCCAACTCGACACCGGCAACTTCGATGACGGTGACCGGCTGCGCTGGCGCAGGCGCGGCGGATTTCTTTGCCGGCAAGAGAAAGCCGAACAGCTTGCGGAAGAAGTTGGAGAGCATCACCGAAACCTACGCGACGGCCGGCTCCGCATCGACGAGGTCGCGCGGACGGAAGGCTTTCATTAGCAGCAGATGCGTGATCGCGGCGACGCCGAAGCCAACGAACCAAGCGTAGTCGTAGAGCGGGCGCAGCGACGGAACGACCAATCCGATCCACGCTGCCACGCAGCCGAGGAGCGTCGCGAAGACGGCGCGCCAGTTCCAGCCGGCGGTGTAGCGGTAGACGCCGTCGGTGCGGTAAAGATCGCCGAGCGCAAGCTGTTTCTTACGGACGATCCAGTAGTCGACGATCATCACGCCGCCGATGGAGCCGAGGCCGCCGGAGTAGCCGAGGAGCCAGGTGAAGATGTAGCCGGAGGGATCGGCGAGCAGGCGCCACGGCTGCATCGCGATCGCGAGCAGGCCGGTGATCAGGCCACCGGTGCGAAACGAGATCCACTTCGGGAAGGCGTTGGCGAAGTCGTTCGCGGGGGAGACGACGTTCGCGGCGATGTTGACTGAGAGCGTGGCGATGACGACCGTGAACATCGAGATCGCCACGACCAGCGGTTGCTTGAATTGGGCGACCAGTTTCAGCGGATCCCACAGCTCGTTGATGCTCATCGTCGGGTAGATGACGACGGCGGCCGAGGTGATGATCACGCCCATCGCGGCGAAGACGGTCATCGTCGTCGGAAGCGCCACGGTCTGGCCGATCGCTTGCTCGCGCTGGCTGCGGCCGAATCTCGTGAAGTCGGGCATGTTCAGCGAAAGCGTGGCCCAGAAGCCGATCATCGCCGTCAGCGACGGGATGAAGATCGGCCGGAACTGAGCCCACGTCTCGAATTTGCCTTTCTCGTGCAGCAGATAGCCCAGGCCGTGCGCGCGCCAGACCGCCCAGCCGAGGAGGAGCGCGGTCATGACCAGGACGAACGGCGCGGCCCAATTTTCGAAACGGCGGAGAAGGTCCATGCCGCGATAGATGATCAGGATGTTCAGTCCCCAGAAGAGCAGAAACGAGATCCATTCGGTCGTCGGATGGCCGGCGAACTTGCCGAGGAGCGAAGGCCACATGGGCAGGATGGAGGTGAAGAATGTGTGCAACGCCTCGCCGCCGATCCACGCCTGAATTCCGAACCAGCCGCAGGCGACGATAGCTCGCATCAGCGCCGGCAGATTGGAGCCGATCGTCCCGTAGCTGGCGCGCGCGAAGACGGGAAACGGGATGCCGTACTTTGTCCCGGCGTGCGAGTTGAGCAGGATCGGAACGAGCACGATGGTGTTGCCGACCAGGATCGTCAGCAGCGCCTGCCACCAGTTCATCCCCGCGCCGATGAGGCCCGACGACATCATGTACGTCGGGATGCAATGCGCCATGGCGATCCAGAGCGCCGCGTAGTTGTACGTGGTCCAGTTGCGCTGGCTCACCGGTACCGGCGCGAGGTCGTGGTTGTACAGCGCGCTGGTGCGGATACCTTCGTCGGAGCGAAGCTCGACACGTCCATCTTCGTGGTGAATGACTGCGTCGTACGGCAGGGACGAGGGACGAGGGACGAGGGGATCAGGCGTGTCTAATTCGCGCATTCAACTCTCTCCGCAATGCATTGAGCATCTTTCGAACCTCGGCCATCTGACTGACAACGATGCTTACAGTTTCAGAAATGCAGTAACCCAGCTCGATCGCAATTCGGACCTGCGTTTGCAACTCGGCAACCGATCCCTCAGCGTTCGAGACAAATAGAACATACTCTTTCGTCGTGTGGCGAGCATGGCCCTCGGCGATGTTGGATGGGATTGAAACCGCCGCACGTCGCATCTGCGACGTCAGACCAAATCGTTCGTCCTGGGGGAACTGTCGTGTGAGAGCGTAAATATTCTTGACGAGATCAATGCCTTTCTGCCACACAATCAGGTCTTCGAATCCCCCTCCCGCCATCGGTTCTTGTCCCTCGTCCCTCTTCCCTCGTCCCTGCCGCATTGTGCCACACCGATCCGGCGGGGCGTCTCGTGCGTATGATCGGGCATGCGAAAACTCATGATGACGTCCGCTCTCATCCTGTTCGCCGCCAGCGTGTGGTCCGCCGAGGTCAAGACGGGAGGGTCGAAGATGATCGAAGTCGACGGCAAGTATCACGTCTGGACGAAGCGTGTCGGGCATGGCCCGGTGAAGATGCTGACGTTGCACGGCGGCCCCGGTTTTCCGCACGACTACTTCGAGTGTTTCGAAGATTTTCTGCCGCAGCACGGCATCCAGTTCTACTACTACGACCAGCTCGGCGTCGGGAACTCCGACCAGCCAGACGACGCGTCGCTCTGGACCGTGAATCGCTATCGCGGAGAGGTCGAGCAGGTTCGCAAGGGTTTGGGGCTCGATCACTACTACCTTTACGGCCACTCCTGGGGCGGCATGCTGGCCATCGAGTACGCGCTCGAACATCAGGATCATCTGAAGGCGCTGATCATCTCGGACATGACCGCCGGAATCCCGGCGTATGAAAAATACGCGGCCACGCTGCTTGCCGAGTTGTCCTCGGAAGATCAGGAAACGCTGAAGAAATTCGCAGCCGCCGGCCAGTACGAAGCGCCGGAGTACCAGCAGATCATGATGGGCAAGGTCTACGCGGCCCACCTGCTGCGCCTCGATCCATGGCCGGAGCCGGTCGCGCGCGCCTTCGCGAAATTCAACGGGAAAATCTACAACACGATGCAGGGTCCGAACGAATTCGTGATCAGCGGCAACTTCAAGGATTGGGACCGCTGGGCCGATCTGCCGAAAATCAAAGTCCCGACGCTGATCATCGCCGGCCGCCACGGCACGATGAACCCGGACGACATCCGCCGCATGGGAACCCTCATTCCGCATTCACGCGTCGTGATCACCGAGGGAAGCCATTTGGAGATGTATGACGATCAGGAGCGATACATGAAGGCGATCGTTCAATTCATGAAGGATGTGGAAGCGGGGAAATTCAGGTAGCTACCGCGGAGAGAATGCCTGACCTCTCTTCAGGAACGTTCCCTTCCCCGGTTTACCGACGTACTTGCCCTCTTCGATGACCAGTTCCCCTCGCGAAAGCACAGTCTTCGTCACGCCCTTCACGCGCCACCCTTCGTAGCAGGAGTAGTCCACATTCATGTGATGCGTCTTCGCGCTGATGGTCATCTCTTCATCAGGATCGAAGATGACGATGTCTGCATCGCTGCCGACCGCGATCGTTCCCTTTCGCGGAAACAGTCCGAAGATCTTCGCCGCCGCGGTTGACGTGATCTCGACGAAGCGATTCAGCGAGATCCGCCCCTCTGCCACGCCGCCGTTGTAGACCAGCGACATGCGATGCTCGACCCCCGGGCCGCCGTTCGGAATCTTCGAGAAGTCGTTCTTCCCCAGCTCCTTCTGTTCCTTCATGCAGAAGGGACAGTGATCGGTCGACACCACCTGCAGGTCGTTGAACTTCAGCCCACGCCACAACTTCTCCTGATTCCACTTCTCGCGAATCGGCGGCGTCATCACGTACTTGGCGCCTTCGAATCCCGGCTGCTCGTAGACGCTGTAATCGAGGAAGAGATACTGCGGACACGTCTCGGCGTACGCGTTGATGCCCATGTCGCGCGCGCGTGTGACCTCCTGCAGCGAGTCGTCGCAACTCAGATGGACGATGTACACCGACGACCCAGCCATCTCCGCCAGCGCAATGGCCCGATGCACCCCCTCGGCCTCGGCCTTGGTCGGCCGGGTGAGCGCGTGATACTTCGGCGCCGTCTTCCCGTCGGCCAGCGCCTTCTTGACGATGGCGTCGATGACCACGCCGTTCTCCGCATGCATGCAGATCAGTCCACCGTTCTCGCCGGCCATCCCCATGGCCTTGAAGATCGTGGCGTCATCGACGAGGAAGACCCCCGGATACGCCATGAACAATTTGAAGCTCGACACCCCCTCATCGATCATCGACTTCATCTCCGGCAGCCGCTCGTCCGGCAGATCGGTGCAGATGAGGTGGAACCCATAGTCGATCGACGTCTTGCCGTCCGCCTTGGCATGCCACGCATCCACCGCCTGCTTCAGCGACTGTCCCTTCCCCTGCACCGCGAAGTCGATGATGGTGGTAGTCCCGCCGTGAGCCGCCGCAATCGTCCCCGTCTCGAACGTATCCGAGGCCGACGTCCCCCCAAACGGCAACTCCATATGCGTATGCGGATCGATCCCCCCGGGGATGACCAGCCGCCCCCTGGCGTCGATGACCTTGTCCGCCTCCGCCTCGATCGACTTCCCGATCGTGACGATGGTCCCGCCATCGATGAGGATGTCGGCGTGGTAGTCATCGACGGCGGTAACGATGCGACCGTTCTTGATGAGCGTTGTCATGGGTCACTCTCCTCGTTCTTCACGTTCCAGAAAGGCATCAATAGCGTTTGCTATCACTGGCACTTCCAGCGTCGCCGTTCGCAAACAATGACTTCGTTGATTTCAAAGTATCCATGTTCGACACGGTTGCGCATCGCAACGATCTGAACCCATGGCAGCGGAAGTTGCGCGGGCGTTTCGGCACTAACGTGTCTGGCGGCTTCACCGATGATCTCAATCCTATGAACCACAAGCCAGAACGCAGCCTCGTCGGCAAGAAGACTTCGGGCCGAGTCGAAGCGCGCCGTGAAACGGGCGATTGTTTGCGCCGCCACAAGAATGTGCTGCAGCCGCGCGCTGTCAGGCGGCGGAATACTGCACCTCAGCCGACCGCAATACCTCTTCGCGGAAGAAACGGCTTAGGTCTTTCGGTGTGCGAAGATCGACCGGCCGACCGACAACCGCTTCGAGTTCAAGTTGCATGCGCGCCAGCCCAATGAAACCCGGTTCGCCGTCCGGCTCGAACTCAACCAGAACATCAAGCTCGCTTTCTGGCCGAAACCGTTCCGTCAGCACCGACCCGAACAGGGCTAGCCTGCGGATCTGATTTCGCTGGCAAAACTCTGCGACGAACTCGCGATCGAGTTGGATGTGTGCGGACATGGCAGCACGCATTCTAGCGCGGCGCCATGCGGTGGCCGACCACTACGCCAACCATCCGCAGATCCTCCGGGCGGTCGACTTCGATCGGATCGTGGTCGGTATTGATGCTCAGGAGCCTCACGGAGCGGCCGATGATCTCGAGCTGTTTCAGATACACCGCGTCACCGACAGTGCAGACAACGACATGGCCGTTCCCTTTTCTACTGTCGCGTGTCGGCCGGAGATAAACGAGCTCGCCATCATCAATGCCGTCGACGCCGCTCATCGAGTCGCCGGTGGCCCGACCAATCCTGCGTGCGCCGCGGTTCCAGGGGTCACGCGGAATGGTTACGCGCGTTTTCTCCACTTCCGGAAACAACTCCACGTTTGAGCTGGCGGCAGCGCGAAGAGGCTGCGCTTTCCGTGTCGGCGCGCGCTTTGGAATCGACACAATGCTGGATCGCGGTGATGGCGCATTGGCATCGTCGGGAAGATAGCCGGCCAGGATCGCACCGATCGTGTCGGCGGCAGCACGAACGTTCCGCAGATGCTCGACAGCGACGACCAGTTCGCCGTCGCTGAAGAACGATGCCGGATCACGACCGATCGCGCGAGCGATGGCAATAAAGTCGCTGACCGTTGCGACTTGGTGACCCTTGAGGATTTTGTTCAGCTTCGACGAAGTCATGCCTGCTTTCGAGGCAATGACCGTCTGTTTCGTCCCGCTCGCCTTCACCGCGGCCCGTAGCCGATCGATCGCGTCCATCGGCTCCGACGTTAGAGCGAGGAGCGATACGAGTGATGCGCGATCGGTTTCGGTAGCAGCGACACCACAGGCCATAATTTCTTTAAAAGCAATTATGACTCTGATAAGTTCCTTAATCGCAAGAAATCTTTCGATAGCGAAAATCAGGACCGAGGCAGATGCCGTCGGGACCGGCGGTCTCGTCACGCGCCAAGCCCCTCTTAGCGCAGCTGTCTAATTCCCATCGCGCATCAAATCGCGCAGCGCTTTTGTCGCCTTGCCGGTCCTCATCTGCTTCAGGATTGCCGCGCCGGATCGTTTCGTCACGACGATGTTCGGATGGATGACGAAGGGGTGCAGTTCCTTCGGAAGTTGTGGGGTGACGATCGGTGGTTTCTTCTTCATCACGTGTCAATCCGCTGTTCTGTTGTAATGCCCCGCGAACGTCACATTCATCCCGAAGTGGCCGTCTGCGCTGTGCTCCGTCACGTCGAGCGCTTTGCGGGAGAAGCGGATCACGATGTTGTAGCCGTCGGTGTCAGTCCAGACGATGGTGTCGTCTTTCAGGTCGGCTTGGAAATCGAGCTCGCCGATGTTGGGGCCGTACTTTTCGTTCTTCGTGTTCCAGAGGGCGATGCCGGTGACTTTTACGCGGTTGCCCGGGAGCATCTTGACGTCGAGCGAGGCCTGGTCGTTTTCGCCGGAGCGTTCGTAGTGGCCGGAGACGTCGCGGCCGCGCGCGAGGAGCGGCGCGGCCGCGAGGAAGATGACGGCGAAGCAGAGGGCGAGGGATCTCACATCGAAGACATCGAGTTGAGGAACTCGTTGTTCGTGCGGGTTTTCTCCAGCTTCTCGACGAGGAGCTCCATCGACTCGACCGTGGACAGCGGCGAGAAGACCTTACGCAGGACCCAGATGCGATTGAGCTCGTTGCGCTCCAGGAGCAACTCCTCTTTGCGCGTGCCGGACTTGTTGATGTCGATGGCGGGGAAGACGCGTTTGTCGGAGAGCTTGCGGTCGAGGTGCACTTCCATGTTGCCGGTGCCTTTGAATTCTTCGAAGATGACGTCGTCCATGCGCGAGCCGGTGTCGATCAGGGCCGTGGCGATGATGGTCAGCGAGCCGCCTTCCTCGACGTTGCGGGCCGAGCCGAAGAAGCGCTTCGGACGCTGCAGCGCGTTCGAATCGACACCGCCGGAGAGAACTTTGCCGGACGGAGGCACGACGGTGTTGTAGGCGCGGGCCAGGCGGGTGATGGAGTCGAGGAGGATGACCACGTCGCGGCGGTGCTCGACGAGGCGCTTCGCTTTCTCGATGACCATCTCCGCGACCTGCACGTGACGCGAAGCCGGTTCGTCGAACGTCGACGAAATCACTTCGCCCTTCACGCTGCGCTGCATGTCGGTGACTTCTTCCGGCCGCTCGTCGATCAGCAGCACGATCAGCGTGACCTCGGGATGATTCGCGGTGATCGAGTTGGCGATGGCCTGCAGGATCATGGTCTTGCCAGTGCGAGGCGGGGCGACGATCAGGCCGCGCTGCCCTTTGCCGACCGGCGCGATCAGGTCGAGGACGCGCGATGACATGTTGTCCGGTACTTCGAGCTTGATGCGGTGCTCGGGATAGAGCGGCGTGAGGTTGTCGAAGAGGATCTTCTCGCGCGCGACGTCCGGATGCTCGAAGTTGACCGCTTCGACTTTGATGAGCGCGAAGTAACGCTCCCCTTCCTTCGGCGGGCGAACCTGGCCGGAGACGGTGTCGCCGGTGTGCAGGTCGAAGCGCCGGATCTGCGACGGCGAAACATAAATGTCGTCCGGGCCGGGCAGGTAGTTGTATTCGGGGGCGCGCAGGAAGCCGAACCCGTCGGGCAGGCATTCCAGGACGCCTTCCGAGAAGATCAGCCCCGACTTTTCGGTCTGCGCCTGGAGGACTGAGAAGATCAGATCCTGCTTGCGCATGCCGGTCGCGTTTTCGATGCCGTGCTCCTTGGCGATCTTGGTCAGATCGGGAAGCTTCATCTCTTTGAGCACCCGGATGTCGAGCGTCTCGGCGGCCTGGGTCTGGTCGCGGCGGCCGTGCTGCGGAGCGGCGGCGATGGATTCGTCCGGCACGTCGTTCGCGACGTCGACGATCGGCTCTGCCGGTTTTTCGGGCTCGGGCTCAGCGTCGATGGCGGAAGGGGCGATTTCCGCCGGCGCTTCTTCCTCGACGGGTGCGGCGGCTTTTTCCGCTTTCGGTTTGCGCGTGGTCTTGCGGACCGGCTTCTCGGGCTTGTCACTCTTCTCGATGGCCGGCGGCTCGGCTACGGCGACGTTCGATTCGTTTTCGAATTCTGTTTCGGACATTGGTTTAAACCTCGTTGATTTGAATGACCCCTGATTCAGAGGCGCGATGCGATCTCGCGCCGGACTTGCTCGATGCCGTTCCCCTTCATGACGGAACAGGCGATGAGGCGCTCTTCGGTAATCTGGAGATCTCGGGCGATCTCCGTCCGGCTCTTCACGAGCTGGTTGTTGGATAGCTTGTCGCTCTTGGTGAGAAGGATGCGTTCGTCGATGCCGGACGCGGTCGTCCAGTCATGCATTTGACGATCCTCCGGGCTTGGAGTTCGCCGCACGTCGAGCAGGATAAAGATCAACTTGAGAGCATCGGCGCTCTCGAGATAGCCGCGTACGAGCTCGCCCCAGGAACGGGCCATGTCCTTCGGCACCTTGGCGTAGCCGTATCCGGGGAAGTCGACGATGTAAAAGCGGTCGTTGATGAGATAGAACTGGATGGCCTGCGTCTTTCCGGGTGTCTGGCTGACGCGAGCCACGGCTTTCCGTTTCAGAACGGCATTGATGAGACTCGATTTTCCGACGTTGGAGCGACCGACCATCGCGAATTGCGGACGGCGGTCAGTCGGAAAGTCGTCGGCTTTGTACGCCGCGCGGTGGAACTCGACTGTTCGGATGTCCAAGAGATGTGATTGCCAGGGAAATGCAAAAGCAGAGGTGCTGCGAAGAGGTAATCGTGTGGTTTGGGGGAGTTAACGACGGAGATTGTGCCGGTATTCTCCAGTAGCGGTCAAGGGATGGTCACGGAAGGCATGGCCGTCAGAATGGAACATCCGTGCCATGGTGTGTTGTCATCCTGAACCGCCGGAGGCACGTAGCCGAAGGCGGAGTGCCGCAGGACGGTGAAGAATCTCAAGTTACGGGAGCTTCGCTGAAACCGGGTTTCAGCAGATGCAGCGCATCTTGAGATCCTTCGTCGTCCTTCGCCGCTCACGCGCTTCGCGCTCCACGGCTCCGGCGACTCTGGATGACACTAATGGATCGGCGATCCCGACTCGACGGCCGCATCGGGCAGCTTCTTGACGAGCGGAACGATCGTGCCGTCCAGAGCGTGGATCACGACTTCATCCATCGACTCGACCAGGTTGAACTCCATCTTCTCGCGGACGTCCGAGGGGATGTCTTCGAGATCGCGCTCGTTCTCGGCGGGGAGGACGATGCGCGTGATGCCGGCACGCGCGGCAGCGAGGATCTTGTCCTTCACGCCGCCGACCGGGAGCACTTTGCCGCGCAGCGTGATCTCGCCGGTCATGGCGATGTCGCGATGCACGGGGATGCGGGTGACGGCCGAGAGCAGCGCGGTAGCCATCGTGATTCCGGCCGACGGTCCGTCCTTCGGAATCGCGCCTTCGGGGACGTGAATGTGGATGTCCATGTTGGCGTGGAAGTCGGCATCGAGGCCGAACAGTTCCGCGCGGGAGCGGACGTACGACAGGGCGGCGCGAGCCGACTCCTGCATCACGTCGCCGAGTTTTCCGGTCAGGATCAGGTTGCCTTTGCCGCGTGAGATCGCGACTTCGGTCGAGAGGATTTCGCCGCCGACTTCCGTCCAGGCCAGACCGGTTGCCAGGCCGATCTCGCTCTTGTCGTGAATCTGCTGCGAGCGGAACTTGGCCTTGCCGAGGAGCTCGCGGACTTTCGGGCGATCGATGGTCACCTTGAGCTCGGGGCCCTTCTTCACGACCTGCCGCGCCACTTTGCGCAGCACCGATCCGACTTCGCGCTCCAGACTGCGGACGCCTGCTTCGCGCGTGTACGAATCGACCAGCTCTTCGATGGCGGCGTCGAGGAAGTCGACCTGACCATCTTCGATGCCCTGTTCCTGCTTCTGCTTCGGCACAAGGAACTGCTTGCCGATGGCGAGCTTCTCCAGGTGCGTGTAGCCGGAGAGCGAGATGATCTCCATGCGGTCTTTCAGCGGCGCCGGAATCGTGTGCGTCACGTTCGCGGTGGCGATGAACATGACCTTCGAGAGGTCGTACTCGACGTCGAGGTAGTGATCGGTGAAGGCGTTGTTCTGCTCGGGATCGAGGACTTCGAGAAGGGCGGCCGAGGGATCGCCGCGGAAATCCATCGACATCTTGTCGACTTCGTCGAGAAGGAAGACCGGATTGATCGTGCCGGCCTTTTTCATCCGCTGGATGATCTGGCCGGGGAAGGCTCCGATGTAGGTGCGGCGATGTCCGCGAATCTCAGCCTCGTCACGCACGCCGCCGAGGGAAAGGCGCACGAACTTGCGGCCGGTGGCGCGGGCGATCGACTTCGCGAGCGAGGTCTTACCGACGCCGGGAGGTCCGACGAAGCAGAGAATCGTGCCCTTCGGTCCTTTGACGAGCTGGCGAACGGCGAGGAACTCGAGGATGCGCTCTTTGATCTTGTCGAGGCCGTAGTGGTCTTCGTTGAGAATCTGCTCGGCGAGATCGATGTCCTTGATCTCTTTCGTCGTCTTCTTCCATGGAACGGAGACGAGCCATTCGATGTAGTTGCGCGAGACCGTAGCCTCGGCGGAAACACCCGGCATCGCTTCGAGACGCTTCAGCTCCTGCAGAGCCTTTTCCTTCGTCTCCTTCGGCATGCCGGCTTCTTCGATTTTCTGGCGGAGCTCTTCGACCTCGTCGGAGCGATCGTCTTTGCGGCCTAGCTCGTGGTGGATCGCCTTGATCTTCTCGTTGAGGTAGTACTCCTTCTGCGCGCGCTCCATCTGCTTCTTGACCTTGGAGTTGATGCGCTTGTCGATGTTGATCTTTTCGATCTCGACTTCGAGGAAGTCCTGCAACTTCTGCAGCCGCTCGTACGGCGAGATGGTCTCGAGGAGCTGCTGCTTTTCGGGAGTGGTGATGAGGATGTGCGAGGCGAGCGTGTCGGCGAAACGATCCGGCTCATCGAGCTTGAGCGTCGACATGACGCCCTCGAAGGCGAGGTGGTGCGACATCTTCGCGTACTGCTCGAAGATCTCGACGAGCTTCTGCATGTACTGCGCGACCTCGGAGGTCAGCGGCACGCTGGTGTCGATGTCGCGCACGGTGACGGTGACGTAGCCGTCGCTCTCGCCAGTGCTGACGATCTCGGCGCGCGTGAGGCCTTCGACCATCACCTTGACGTTCTGATTCGGAAGCTTGAGGTTCTGAACGACGGTGGCAACGACGCCGATCGGATAAATCTCACCGATCGATGGATCGTCGATCTTGGGATCTTTCTGAGTAGCGAGGAAGATCTTCTTCTCGGTGGTGGCGAGCGTCGCTTCGAGCGCGAGGATCGAAGCGCGGCGTCCGACGACGAAGGGCGCCATCATTGCCGGGAAGACGACCATGTCCCGCAACGGTACGAGTGGGAGTGTGGTGGTTTCTGGTTGTTTGGGCATTTAGGTTTGTATTCGCTATCCGGCTTTGCGGTACAGCGTGATGGGCTGGCTGCGGTTGATGACGACCTCGCGGGTGATGACGCACTCGCTGATCGCGTCCTGCGACGGGATCGTGTACATGATCTCGAGCATCAGCTCTTCGATGATGATCTTGAGGCCGCGCGCGCCGACGTTGCGCTTGAGCGCTTCTTCGGCGATGGCTTCGAGGGCGTCGTCGTGGAACTTCAACGTGACGTTCTCGAAGCCCATGATGGTCTGGTACTGCCGCACGAGCGAGTTCTTCGGCTCGCGCAGGATTTCGATGAGCGTGCTCTTGTCGAGCTCGTTGAGCGTGGCGACCACCGGGAGGCGGCCGACGAACTCGGGGATGAGTCCGAACTTGATCAGATCCTCGGGATGAACCTGCGCCAGCAGCTCGCCGGTCCTTTTCTCTTTCTTCGTGGCGATCTTCGCGCCGAAACCCATCGAGGTCGCTGACAGCCGGCGCTCGATGACGTTCTCCAGCCCGACGAACGCGCCGCCGCAGATGAAGAGGATGTTAGTGGTGTCGATTTGAATGAATTCCTGATGCGGATGCTTGCGTCCGCCTTGCGGCGGAACGTTGGCAACCGTGCCTTCGAGAATCTTCAGCAGCGCCTGCTGCACGCCTTCGCCACTGACGTCGCGCGTGATCGACGGGTTGTCGCCTTTGCGGCAGATCTTGTCGACTTCGTCGATGTAGACGATGCCGCGCTGCGTTTTGTCTTTGTCGTTGCCGGCGGCCTGGTAGAGCTTGAGGATGATGTTCTCGACATCCTCGCCCACGTACCCAGCCTCGGTCAGCGTCGTCGCGTCGACGATGGTGAACGGAACGCTGAGCATGCGCGCCAAGGTCTGCGCCAACAGCGTCTTGCCGGTGCCGGTGGGACCGATCAGCAGGATGTTCGACTTCTGCAGCTCGACGTCCTGGCGGTTGTTGCGCGTTGAGTAGTCGATGCGCTTGTAGTGGTTGTAGACGGCGACGGCGAGCTTCTTCTTGGCGCGCTCCTGGCCGATGACGTAGAGGTCGAGGAACTCCTTGATCTCTTTCGGTTTTGGAAGCTGGCCCGAGCCTTCCATCGTGCCCGGCTCGTCCTTGCGATCCTCAGCAATGATGTCGAGGCAGATGTCGACGCATTCGTCGCAGATGTAGACGGTCGGGCCCGCGATCAACTTCTTTACGTCGCGCTGGCTCTTGTTGCAGAAGCTGCAACGCAGGACGTCGCCGCTGTTCCCCTTCTTCGACATGGGTTGCTTGGATCCTTTTAGAGGTCGTTAGATTCTACGCTGCGCCGTCGTGAACGTGAAGCCGTGAGAAGTGCATTCCTGGCTGGCTTCCATAACAAACACTCATTCCCGTTTTGCGATCACTTGATCGACGAGGCCGTATTCGACGGCATCGTTCGCCTGGAGGATGTAGTCGCGGTCGGTATCGCGATCGACTTTCTCCACCGGCTGACCGGTGTGATGCGCGAGGATCTGATTCATCCGCGCCTTCATCCGCATGATGTCCTTCGCGTGAATGTCGATCTCCGACGCCTGCCCGCCGAGCCCATGCATGAGCGGCTGGTGGATGAGCACGCGCGAGTTCGGTAGCGCCATGCGTTTGCCCTTCTTGCCGGCCGCGAGCAGCACCGCCGCCATCGACGCCGCCTGCCCGATGCAGATGGTTTGAATGTCAGGCTTGACGTACTGCATGGTGTCGTAGATCGCCAGGCCGGCCGTGATCGAGCCGCCGGGCGAGTTGATGTAGATGGAGATGTCCTTCTCGGGATTCTCGGCTTCGAGAAAAAGAAGCTGAGCAATGATCAGATTCGAGACGGTGTCATCGATGGTCTGACCGAGAAATACGACGTTGTCTTTGAGCAGGCGGGAGTAGATGTCGTAGGCGCGCTCGCCACGGCTCGTCTGCTCGACCACCATCGGGATAAGGACCATTCGGCTATTTCTCCTGGAACCGCTGCAATGTTCCGGAGTCTACTCGCCGAATCCTCAGCGCATCCTGACCGAATGGCTAGGTCGGCGCACTGTCATCCTGAGCCGCCGAAGCCGAGTAGCGCGAAGCGCGGAGCGGCGTAGGACGGTCGAAGGACCCACCGCGTGCTCGCCTCGTTCGTGCACCACAACCGGTCCGGGTTAGCAGGGAGGGGATCCTTCGGCCGTCCTACGCGACTGCGCCTTCGGCTACGTCGCTCCGGCGGCTCAGGATGACGGCGGCGCCACGATGCGCAGCTTCTCGGTCGCGAGCGCGAATCGCACCGGCGTGGTGGTGATGCGCTCGCCATCCGCGTAGACATCCAACGGCCTTTCGGAATCGAACGTGAACGACGTCCCGCGGCCGATCTCGACGAATGGACTCTTCACGTGCGCGCCGGTGTACGCCTTCGGCAGCGTCTTCAGAAGTTGCATTCGCGACGTTCGATGGACGATGCAGACGTCGAGCAGACCGTCGTCGATGCGCGCATCGGGCACGATGCGGATTCCGCCGCCGTACTGCCGCGAGTTGCCGACAGTCGCGAACATGATCTCTTCACTGCGAGTCTCGTCAATCGTCACGCGATGCGGCGTGAATCGCGGCAGGACGCGAATGATCGCGTAGAGATAGACGAGCGATCCGCGCAGGAACGTCGCGTTCTCATTCGCATAGCGCGCGACCTCGGAGTCGAATCCAAGTCCCGCCACGCCGAGGTAGCGGATGTCGTTGGCGGTGGCGACATCGACCTCGCGCGAGTTCCCGCGAAGCGCCAGCTCGCACGCGGCGCGCACGTCGCGCGGGATGCCGAGCACTTTCGCGAAGTCATCGCCGGAACCTTGCGGAATCAGTGCGAGCGTCCCGCGCGCGAGATCAAACTCGCGCACGGCAAGATGCAACGTCCCATCACCGCCGCTGACGATGACGCGATCGTACCCGCCGCGCGATGCCTCCGCCGCCGCCCGCGTCATATCCGCCGGACTGCTGCTCGCGTGCGCATCGACATTCGCCCCGAGCTCGCGCAGATGCCGCTCCGCCTCCGCATGATGACGCGCCGCCCGCCCACGACCGGCTGCCGGGTTGTAGATGAATTTGACGTTCACCGGATGGGTGTCAGTGTAAAGCCTTAAACCACAGAGACACAGATCACAGAGGATGCACTCTCTGTGTCCTTTGTGTCTCTGTGTTTAAGCAGTAGCGTCACGCCACGATCACCGTCCCCTCCCGCCCGGCCAATGCGTCGCGGAGGTGTTCGACGTCGGTAATGAGGACCTGGCCGCCACCGCGGGTGACGAACTGGATGGCGGCCTCGATCTTTGGTCCCATCGAGCCGGCGGGGAACTGGCCCTCCGCGAGGTAGCGCTGTGCTTCGGCGACGGTCAGGCGATCGACCGATCGCTGCGTTGGTTTTTCGAAATCGATCGCTACTTTCGCCACGCCGGTGAGCACGACGTACATCTCGGCGCGCAGCTCCGAGGCGAGGAGGGATGAGGAGAAATCCTTGTCGATGACCGCCTCGACGCCGCGCCACTGGCCGTCGCGTCCGCGCACAACCGGGATGCCTCCGCCGCCTGCGGCGATCACGACTGCGGCGCTTTCGAGCATGTGCACGATCGTCTCGATGTTCAGGATTCGCAGCGGGCGCGGGGAGGGAACGACGTGGCGCCAGCCGCGGCCGGCTTCTTCGCGCATCGTCCAGCCGAGGTCGCGTTCGAGCGACTCGGCGCGGTAGCGCGTGAAGTAAGGGCCGATCGGTTTTGTCGGACGCTTGAACGCCGGATCGACAGCATCGACTTCGACCTCGGTGAGGATCGTCGCGACGTCACCGGCGAGTCCGATGCTTTCGAGCCGATTGCGAAGGGCCTGCTGCAGGAGAAACCCCATCGAGCCTTCCGTCTGCGCGACACAGACGTCGAGCGATTGCGGCGGGATCTTCGTCGACGCTTCCTCGGCCTGCACAAGGATGTTGCCGACTTGCGGGCCGTTGCCGTGGACGACGATCAGCTTGTAGCCGTGGCGGACGATTTCGGCCAGCCAGCGCGCGGCCTGCTTCGCGCGCGCGATTTGCTCTTCCTGCGTGCCGCGATCCTCGGGACGAAGGAGCGCGTTGCCACCGAACGCGACGACGGCCAGTTTGCGATCGCCGGCCACGCTACAACTCCTCGCGTTCCAGCGGCATGGTCATGCAACGCGGGCCGCCGCGAGCCCGCGACAACTCGTGGCCGGCCATCTGGATCGCGTACTTCGTGTCGGTCCACGTCTCCAGCTCCGTGCGGCCGAGGAGGAGATCGTCTTCGTAAACGATGTGATAGCCGTGCGCGGCCAGCTCCTCGGCGGTGCGCACGTTGCGTTCGTAGAGAAGGACGATGCCCGGCGCGAGCGTGAATGCATTCGCGCCGTCGGTCCACTGCTCGCGTTGCTGATCGACGGCGGTGCGGCCGCCGCAGTAGATCGGATCGAGATCGAATCCGCGTTTCTTCAGCGCGCCGAGGAGCGACTTCTGCGGCGTGTAGGAGATGCCCTTCTTCGTCAAATCGATTGTGGTCACGCTGGCGGCCTGGCTGCCGCCCGGCAGGATTACCGGAGGATAGATCAGGCATTCGCTCCGGCTGGTGAAGGTGAAGACGGTGTCGAGATGCATGAACGACCGCTGCCGCGGCAGCTCGACGACGATGATCGTTTTCACGGAACTATTCGCTTCGCGCAGCGACGTCGCCAGCTGCCGCACGCCGGCGCGATTGGTCCGTTCCGTGACTCCGACCAGGAGCAGATCGCGCGACGGCACGAGGATGTCGCCGCCTTCGATCGTCGGCGTGCGGCGGTGCGGCTCATCGTCCGACTCCATGAAATCGGTCCAACAGCCGGAGTCGCGAAACAGCGGGTGATAGCGAAACACGTACTTTGACAGCAGCGACTCGCGCCGCCGCGCCGCCGTGGCCATGCCGCAGATAACGACGCCATCGCCGATGACGACCTGCGGATCGCGCATGAAAAAGTAGTTCGGCACCGGCAGCAGATCGAACGTCGGCAGCTCGCCTTTGCCATCGCGTTCGTGCGGGATACCGCCGATGAGGGTTTGCGCGAGAATCGCCGGCGGCCGTTCGAGAAGCTCCGCCGCGAGCTTGCGGCCGAAAATCCGGCGCCTGGTCATGTCGCGGATGATTTGCCGGCGCAGCTCTTCATCGTCGAGTACTTCTTCCAGCAGATCCTGGATGTCGTAAATGTCCGGCGCGATGAATCGGATGAGTTGCTGGAAGCGGCGATGCTCCTCGCGCGCCACCTGCCCATAAAGAATGTCGTCGAAAAGCAGCTGATTCATCATCGGCGGGATCATCACGTCGATCTCCCGCCCCGGCAGGTGGACCAGCACGCTCTTGAGCCTGCCGATCTCACTCGTCACGTTGAGACGCATTCGGGCGGCATTCTATCCCGGGCTATTTTTGACATCCGGCAACGCGAGTGGTGCGTAGTTCCCGCGTTGAGTAAAATCGGGACGCCATCATGAAAACGCGATTCCTCTTTGCAGTGGTGCTGCTGCTTTGCGCGTCCGCGGCGTTTGCAAATCCGCCGCGAATCACGTTCATGCGGACGATGGCGCCCGCGCACGATCTCGCGCCGGCGGAGAGTCTGGCCGTCATCTACGCCATCGGCGACAGCAACAAGATCGAGGGGTTCGTCGAGCGTTTCGTCGACCTCGTCTCGCGCGCAGGTCTCCTGCGTATCGCCAATGCGGTCGAGAACAATCATCATCTGCTAGTGGACGACGTCTCTCTTCGTTCCGTCCGCCGTGCGCACCCCGCGGACGCGTACCTCGGCATCAATCGCTTCACGTGTGAGGGGACGGAGCGGAGCGGCGAAGGAAGCGAAACGCTCGACAGCGGCGATCGCGTGAAACGGATGCATCACTGGATCGACGCGGTCTGCTCGGCACGCATCGATGTGTTGAATGCCGAGGGGAAGAAGATCTTGTCGTACACGGCACGGGGCGAGGGGACATCGCCGCGAGCCGTTTCGCTGTCGCCGGACGAGCGCGACGTCGCATTCGAACAAGCCGCGCGTTACGCCGCGGTCAGTGCGGCCGAGGGGATCACGCCGAGAAGTGTGAGAGAGACGATCGAGCTGGATGAGAATGCGCCATCCTTCGACGACGGTTTTTCCATGATCACCTCGGAGCGGCTGGAGGATGCCCGCGCAATCTGGCAAGCCGCGGCACTCCGTCATCGCAACTCCGCACCGCTCTACTTCGACCTCGGCGCAGTCTCCGAAGCGATCGGCGATCTGAACGCCGCACGCGACTACTACGAGAAAGCGGCCCGCCTTTCGCCAAAGGAACGTCGCTACGCCACCGAACTGCGGCTCTTCCATCGCCGCAATCTCACCGCAAATGAAAAGGCCGCCCGAAGGCGGCCTTGAAAACGGAGCAGATGGCGATTACGCGTTGATGGCTTTGGAGCCGGTGCCGACGTTGATCTGAATCTGCTTCGGCTTCGCTTCCTCGAGCTTCGGGATCTCGATCTCGAGGATGCCGTCGCGGTAATTCGCGGCGATCGAATTCGCGTCGACGGTGCGCGGCAGCGAGAAGGTACGGGTGAAGCTGCCGTACGTCCGTTCGATGCGGTGGTAGTTGCGGTCGTCCTTCCGCTCGAACTGGCGCTCGCCGCTGACGGTGAGCAGGCCATCTTCGAAGCTGACCTTGAGGTCGTTCTCGTTCATGCCGGGCGCTTCGACGCGGACGAAGATCTTGTCCTTCTCCTCGGCGACATCGACGGGCGGCGCCCAAACGCCGGATTTCGTCTCGTCTTCGAGGAAGTTGAAACGGCCGAAGAACGGCTCAAAGAAACGGGCTTGAATGAGGGGGTTGGTGGAGCGGGTAATGAATGTCATCGTAGCCTCCTGATGATTTATGTGAGCTGTTCGTACTCACATCGCGCTAAACCTTAGCCTTTTGCGCTCATATTCCCAGCGGAATGTTCATTCGTTGAGGATGTTCTAAGAGGCTCATATGACGGCACTTCCGACATCTTCGGCGATGGCCGAGCTCGGCCGCGAGGTCGCCCGGCGCCGCACCTTCGCCATCATTTCGCACCCCGACGCCGGCAAGACGACGCTGACGGAGAAACTGCTGCTCTACGGTGGCGCGATCGAAATGGCCGGCGCGGTTCGCGCGCGCAAAGGGCAACGCCACGCCACGTCCGACTGGATGGCGATGGAGCAGACGCGCGGCATCTCGATCACCTCGACCGCGCTGCAGTTCGAATACGAAGGCTATTGCCTCAATCTGCTCGACACGCCGGGCCACGAGGATTTCAGCGAAGACACGTATCGCACGCTCGCCGCAACCGACAGCGCGGTGATGGTGCTCGACTCGGCGAAGGGCATCGAGCCGCAGACGCGCAAGCTTTTCGAAGTCTGCCGCATGCGCCAGATCCCGATCATCTGTTTCATCAACAAGCTCGATCATCCCGGCCGCGATCCGTTCGAGCTGCTGAGTGAGATCGAAAAGGAGCTGCACGTCGGCGCGGTGCCGATGAACTGGCCGATCGGCAGCGGTCCGAATTTTCAGGGCGTGTTCGACCTGCGCAAACAGCAGGTTCTTCGCTTCGCGCGCGCCGCGCACGGAGCCTCGGTCGCGGCAGTAACGGTCGGCGGTCTCGACGATCCGATGCTCGAAGACGAGATCGGGCCGACGGCGTGGCAGGAGTTGCGCGAAGCGGCGGAGCTGCTGTCCGGCGCCGGGCACGCATTCACCGCCGACGAGTTCAATCACGGACGCGTGATCCCGGTCTACTTCGGAAGCGCGATCAACAACTTCGGCGTCCAGCCGTTTCTCGATGCGCTCCTCGAATTCGCGCCGCCGCCGGCGCCGCGCCTCGCGCATGTCGGCGGCGAGGAGACGATCGTCGAAGCGACTAGCGACACCTTCACCGGCTTCGTCTTCAAGATCCAGGCGAACATGGACAAGCGCCACCGCGATCGCCTTGCGTTCATGCGCGTCTGCTCCGGCGTCTTCGAAAAGGACATGCTCGTCCACCACTCGCGGCTGAATCGCGAAGTGCGCATGACGCGTCCGCACCGCCTCTTCGCACGCGAGCGCGAGACCATTGACCTCGCGTATCCCGGTGACGTGATCGGCTTCGTCAATCCCGGTCTTTTTCACATCGGCGATGCCGTTTCGTCCGGCGCGCCGGTGGAGTTCGCACCGATTCCACGCTTCGCGCCGGAGCACTTCGCCACGCTGCGCGCAAAGCAGGTGACGCGGCAAAAGCAGTTCCAGAAAGGGCTCGCGCAACTCGAGGAAGAAGGCGTGATGCAGGTGCTCTCGCCGCACGAAGGGCTGCGCAGCGAGCCGATTCTGGCGGTCGTCGGCGAACTGCAGTTCGACGTGATGCAGTCGCGGCTCGAGAGCGAATACAACGTCGAGACGACGGTGACCACGCTGCCATACAAACTGGCGCGCTGGATCGATCGCGACGTGCACGAGGTGGCCACGAAGCTGAATCTTCCCAGTCGCAGCAAAATCTGTATCGATAGCGCCGGCCGCGCCGTGGTGCTCTTCAGCTCACAGTGGGAACTCGATTACGCCGAGAAGGAAAATCCGGACGTCAAGTTCCTTTTGGCTGCTTAGCGTCAGAGAGCGTTTCACGCGGAGCCGCGGGGACGCGGAGAAACCCGAATCCTCCTCCGCGTCTCCGCGCCTCCGCGTGAAAAACGTCACCTTCCAAGCAGCACTGCGTTGAATCGCTCGCCTCGCCAGATGTTCTCCACCCGATACCGCGAGCGAATCAGCGCACCGGCCCGCAAGTCGTAATCGACGCCGAACGCGGTCGCTCCGTACTCACGCAGATCGCGGCTGACCATCAACACGCGGCCAGGAGGATGCGCCGTCAGCTCGCGCACGATTGCATCCTCCGTTTGCGGCGCGTCGACTTCGACCGGCGTGAACGTATGAAAGGAAAGCGTCGTCGGCACGGCGGCGAGATAGTTGATGGTGATGCCTTCCGGGATCACCGCCAGCGTTCCGCCTTGCACGGCGCCGATGACGCTGTTGATCGTCCGCGCGCGGTCGGCGTTCCAGTCGTAGAACGTCCCGCGCGGAGTCACGATCGCGTAGCGTTTCTCCGCGTAGCGCTCGTGCTGTTGCCAGAGGTCGGCGCCAGCATTCGCGATGAACGGCGCGAGCCAGAGAATCGCCATCGCGTTTCGCCGCGGCAGGTAGCAGAACAACGTGTATGCCGCCAGCGCGATCGTCGGCACCGTCAGCACGAAGCCGTACCAGCTCGGCGCAACATTCAACGGAATCCTGAGCGTACACGCCACCGAAAAGGCCGCGAAGATCACCAGTGGACTCTCGCGGTCGCGCACCAGCGCCCATCCCAGCGCGATCCACTGCAACACCGCCCAGGCGCGGAAGAACGAATGCCCGGTGAGCAGCAGCGCGACGATGACGATCGCGATTCCGGCGATCCAGTTCCGCCAGCGCTGCAGAAACAAAATCGCCGCGATGCCGGCGATGCCGATCGCGATCTGTATCGCCTCTTCGCGCCAGTTCGCCACGCCGGACATGACCGCAAAAAACCGTCGCGCCCGTTCGCCGTGCTGCCAGGCCGCGAAGACGTTTTCGCTCCACCAGTGCGTTTCGCGAAAGTAGAACGCGACCGCAGCAATCGTCGAGATCATCGCTCCGCAATACGCAACCAACTGCCGCCACGTGATCCGCCGCGCGAACGTCAGGACGATCACAATCACCAGCGCCGCGACCGCGTATTCGACCTTGCACCACGACGCGAAAACCAACGCGCTGATCGCAATCGCGTTGCGCGCGTGCACGAACGCCGCGAGCGCGACGCACAACAGCGTCATCCCGATGGTCGCGCCGTAGCTGTAGGGAAAGATGAAATTCGCTCCCCACGTCGACGCCCCGCAGAAGCAGATCGCCACGAACGACAACGTCGCCGCAAATGCCGGCAACGGACGGCGCAACGCAATCCACAGCGACGCGACGATGGTCGCCGATTGCGCGACGCCAATCGCCACATACGCCGCCAGCGAATGTCCGATCGCGCTCGTGATCAACGCCAGCAGATACGGCGCAAGCGGCGGATACTGATAACGAATGTCGCGATACAACTTCGCGCCGCGCGAGATCTGCTCCGGAATGTAAAGATCGCGGCCCGTATCGATGATCGGATCGAGCCAGCGGGCGTAGGACTGGATGAATGCGATTGCGGCGACTGCGACGACGGTGGCGATGAAAAGGGCTGTCGGCTGTCGGCTGTCGGCTGTCAAAAGCGAACGGTCTTGCTCTCCGACCCCCGACTTCCGACTCCCGACAGCCTCGGAACTCACTCTTTCATCGTCTCCGGATCCACGCCGAGGCTGCGGCAGAAATCGACGTAGGCGAAGGGCGAAATCTCGGACGGCTTGATCTCACTGCGGCCGCCCCAGAAGACGTTTGTGTACGACACCGGAATCCCGATCGACTGGAGATGCGTGTCGATGGCGGCCTTGTGCGCCAGCACCGCGTCCTTCTCCGTTCCGTGCGCGACGGCCATGATGTTCACGTTGCGGAACTCCGGCCCGCCCTCGCGCCAGTAACAGTGCGTGAGGATGTGGAAGCGTCCGATTTCGCGCCCCGCCTCGATCTCACGGCCCGGCGGAACGGCCCAGTGGAAAAGTGCGTTGAAGCGCGTCACGCGTTCGCCGGTCTGCAGCGGCTTGACGTGCTCGAGGAACGTCGAGAAGCGTCCGATGACCTTGCGCGCATTGAGCGACTCGGCCACTTCGAAGAATTGCTCCAGCGGCACGCCCGCCTCGGCCGCGCGTTTCTCCCACAAATCGCGCGTGAACTCCTCCGGTTCGACCTCTCTCTTCAAGGCCGTCAACACGCGCCAATCGAGCTCGCTCAACGTCGCCTTGGTCGTGTCCTTCTCCTCGGCCAGTGCATCCGATTTCGATCCCGGCTCCATCCCTTTGCGGCGCACGTGGCCGACGCCGAGGGCGAAGATGCGGTTCGCGGGCATCACGCGGAAATGTTCGGCGCCGGTCAGGCGGCCGATCAACGCGCAATGCTTCTCGATCGAATACCCCTGCGGCACTTTCACCGTCGTCCACAGCCGGTAATTCGAGCCGGGCGTGGCCGCGTCGGTGGAGCGGATTACCACATGGCCGGAAAACGGATCGTCCTCCACCATGTAATCGAACGCGTCGGTGAGCTTCTCCTCCGGATACTGCCACGCCACCAGCGCGCCCTCGGCGAGGTTCGTCGCCATCAGCGTCTGCCGCACGCGACGAATGGTTCCCGCTCGCAGCATCGCGCGGATGCGCTCCATCACCGTCTCCGCATCGACACCCGACTGCTCCGCGATCGTCCCGACCGGATCGCGCACGAAGCCCTGAATGCGATCCTCGGAAACAGCCAGGATCTTCGCGTTGATCGGATCCGTGTGGGCGATGGGGAGATCAGTAACAGTGGACATAACGTTTTGAAGATAGCATGTTGATTCAATGACAACGCGCCTCTTCGCGGTCCTCCGGTCGCTGATCATCGGTCCCCTTTTCCTGTCGATCTGGACTTGGTTTCTGCCGCGGTGGATCGTTGGCAATGGCGCGTTCGCGAGCCCTCGCGTCTGGGGCTGGATCATCACCGCGATCGGGGCGGCGATCGTCATCGGCTGCATGTTCGAGTTCGCCTGGCGCGGCATCGGAACGCCGGCGCCGATCGATCCGCCGCGTCATCTCGTAATCAGCGGTTTGTACCGCTGGGTGCGCAACCCGATGTATGTCGGTCTCGGTGTCCTTCTTCTCGGTGAAGCACTGACCTTTCCGCGATTGACGATCACCATGTTGGTCATGATCGCGGCTCTCTGGATCGCGGTATCGCTTCTCATCGTCGGAGTTGAAGAGCCAACGCTGCGCTCCAAGTTCGGCGACGATTACGCCGCGTACTGCCGCAACGTGCGCCGCTGGATTCCGCGGCTGCGGCCGTTTGACAATTCGCAACCTGCTGCGTAGTCTCAGCGCTCCTGGACTGATTTGCGGGGCCGCTTGCAACCAGGTTAAAAAAAGCTAAAGAGCCGGCAGTAGGCCGTTCGACTCCGACTGAAGCCCCGCAATTTCACGCGGGGCTTTTTCTTTTCTGGAGATTCCGAATGCCACAACCCGACCGTACCGCCGAACTTCGCGAACTGCTCGACCGCCGCATCCTCATCCTCGACGGCGCGATGGGGACGATGATCCAGCGCTACCGGCTCGATGAAGCCGGCTACCGCGGCGCGCAGTTCGCGAATCATCCGCGCGATCTCAAAGGCGCGAACGACATCCTCTGTCTGACGAATCCGAAGATCGTCGAGGAGATCCATCGCCAGTACCTCGACGCCGGCGCCGACATCATCGAAACCAATACGTTTAACGCCCAGGCGATCTCGCTGGCCGATTACGACCTCATCGAATACGCCTACGACATCAACCTCGCTGCCGCGCGGCTCGCGCGCGCCGCGTGCGATGCGTACTCGACTCCCGACCGTCCGCGCTTCGTGGCCGGCTCGCTCGGACCGACGAACCGCACTGCCTCGCTCTCGCCCGACGTCAACAATCCCGCGTTTCGCGGCGTGTCATTCGACGAGCTGGTCGACGCGTACTACGACCAGATCCGCGGACTTGTCGACGGCGGCTCCGACATCCTCATGCCGGAGACGACGTTCGATACGCTCAATCTCAAGGCCGCGTTGTTCGCGATCGAAAAGTACTTCGCCGACACCGGCATCCGTCTGCCGATCATCGCCTCGATCACCATCACCGACGCCTCCGGCCGCACGCTTTCCGGCCAGACCGTCGAAGCGTGCTGGAACTCGATCTCGCACGCGCCGCTCCTCGCCGCCGGCATCAACTGCGCGCTCGGCGCGAAGGAGATGCGGCCGCACATCGAGGAGCTGGCGTCGATCGCGCCGGTCTACCTCAGTTGCTATCCCAACGCGGGCCTGCCGAACGCGCTCGGCGAGTACGACCAGACGCCGGCGGAGATGGCCGCGCTGCTGCACGAATACGCCGGCAACAACTGGATCAACATCGTCGGCGGTTGCTGCGGCACCACGCCCGATTTCGTTCGCGCGATCGCCGAAACGGTGAAGAGCTTTCCCCCACGAAAGCCGCCGGTCATCGAAAAGCATCTGCGCCTCAGCGGCCTCGAAGCACTCACCGTCACGCCGGAGTCGAACTTCATCATGGTCGGCGAGCGCACGAACGTCACCGGCTCGCCGAAATTCGCACAGCTCATCAAAGCGGGAGACATCGAGCCGGCGCTAGCCATCGCCAAACAGCAGATCGACGGCGGCGCAAACATCCTCGACGTGAACATGGACGAAGGGCTGCTCGACTCCGAGAAAGTGATGACGAACTTTCTCCACCTCGTCGCCTCGGAGCCCGACATCGCCCGCGTTCCGATCATGATCGACTCGTCGAAATGGTCGGTGCTCGAAGCGGGATTGAAATGCACGCAGGGCAAGTCGGTCGTCAACTCGATCTCGCTCAAAGAGGGCGAAGAGAAGTTCCGCGAGCAGGCCCGCCTCATCAAACGTTACGGCGCCGCCGTGATCGTGATGGACTTCGACGAACAGGGACAAGCCGATTCGATCGAACGCAAAGTCGCAATCTCCTCGCGCGCGTACCGCATCCTCGTCGATGAATGCGGCTTCGATCCGACCGACGTCATCTTCGATCCGAACGTCCTCACCGTCGCCACCGGCATCGAGGAGCACAACAACTACGGCGTCGCCTTCATCGAAGCCGTCCGCCAGTTGCACGAGCGTTTTCCGCTGGTCAGTTTCTCGGGCGGCATCAGCAACGTCTCGTTCTCGTTCCGCGGCAACAAGACCGTGCGCGAAGCGATGCACGCCGCGTTTCTCTACCACGCCATCAAGGCCGGCCTGACGATGGGCATCGTCAACGCAGGACAGCTCGCGATTTACGACGAGATTCCGCCGGAGCTACGCGACCTCGTCGAAGACGTTCTGCTGAACCGCCGTGCCGACGCCACCGAGCGCCTGCTCACATACGCCGATTCGATCAAGGGACAAGGCGTGGCGACGGCGAAGGAAGAAGAAGCGTGGCGCAGCGGCACCGTCGAAGAGCGGCTCTCGCACTCACTCGTCAAAGGAATCATCGAGCACCTCGATGACGACGTCGAAGAAGCGCGGCAGAAGTATCCGAGCGCTCTCTCGATCATCGAAGGGCCGCTGATGGACGGCATGAACGTCGTCGGCAATCTCTTCGGCGCCGGCAAGATGTTTCTCCCGCAGGTCGTGAAAAGCGCGCGCGTCATGAAGAAGGCGGTCGCCTATCTGCTGCCGTTCATGGAGGCGGAGAAAGCGAAAGCCGGCGACCTCTCACAGCGCGGCAAAGTGCTGATGGCGACCGTCAAGGGTGACGTTCACGACATCGGCAAGAACATCGTCGGCGTCGTTCTCGGCTGCAACAACTACGAGGTCATCGACCTCGGCGTGATGGTTTCCGCCGACAAAATCCTCGACACCGCCATCGCCGAGAAGGTGGACATTATCGGCCTCTCCGGCCTGATCACGCCGTCGCTCGACGAGATGGTGCACGTCGCACGCGAGATGGAGCGCCGCGGGTTCACCGTCCCGATGCTCATCGGCGGCGCGACAACGTCGAAGCTTCACACCGCCGTAAAAATCGCGCCGCGCTACTCGCACGCGACGGTGCACGTGCTCGACGCCTCGCGCGCCGTCGGCGTCGTCAGCACGCTGCTTTCCGATCGCAAAGACGACTTCGTCCGCGAGCGCAACGCCGAGTACGAGCATCTCCGCGAAGCGCAGGCGAAACGGCAGGAAGCGGTGAAGATCCTGCCGCTCGAAACCGCGCGCCGCCGCAAACCGTCGCTCACGTTTTCTCCCGACCGTCCTCCATTCCTCGGCGTGCGCGTTCTCGACGACGTTCCGCTCGAACGCATCGAGCCATTCATCGACTGGAATCCGTTCTTCGCCGCCTGGGAACTGCGCGGGCGCTTCCCGCAAATCCTCGACGAGCCGCGGGCGAAGGAACTGTACGAAGACGGCCAACGCCTCCTGCGCGAGATCATCGACAACCGCCTGATCCGTGCCCGCGCCGTCTACGGTTTCTGGCCCGCAAATTCGGCCTGTGACGACATCGAGCTTTACTCCGACGAATCGCGCAGCAACGTCATCGCGCGGTTCCACACGCTGCGGCAGCAGCAGGAAACGAACACCGGCCAGAACCAGGCACTCGCCGATTTCATCGCTCCGAAAGAAAGCGGCGTCATCGACTACATCGGCGGCTTCGCCGTCACCGCCGGCATCGGAGTCGGCGACGTCGTGGCGCGTTTCGAAAAAGATCACGACGACTACAACGCCATCATGACCAAAGCGCTCGCCGATCGCCTCGCCGAGGGATTGGCGGAGCTGCTGCACAAAGAGACGCGCGCCGGCTGGTACGCGCCGGATGAGAATCTGACCTCCGACGAATTGATCGCCGAAAAATATCGCGGCATCCGTCCTGCGCCCGGCTATCCCGCCTCGCCCGACCACACCGAAAAAGCCACGCTCTTCTCGCTCCTCGGCGCCGAACGCGCCGGCATCGAGCTGACCGAAAACTTCGCGATGATGCCCGCCGCCTCCGTCAGTGGCCTTTACTTCGCACACCCGCAATCGAAGTACTTCGCCGTCGGCAAAATCGGACGCGACCAGGTCACCGACTACCACCTCCGCAAAGACATGCCGCTCCCCGTCGTCGAACGCTGGCTCGCGCCCGCGCTCGCGTACGAGCCCGAAGTCGCTGCCGATCCAAACGTCTGCTCCTGCGGCGCCACGCACGGCGCGGTCGCGGCGCGCTGAGCGAATCGCGATTCGTCAGCTCGAAATCGCATAATCCACGTTTGCGAAGTAAAGCTCCTGGCCGCCCGGAGACTGCTGGCTCGGATACACCACTAGGAGCTGATCGTTGTAGATCACAGCACCCATTCCGATGTCCGTCTCGGGCATGACAGGCTTGCCGCCGGCACCGGGGATCATTGCCATATCCATGTTCAACTGCCATCGTTGGTCCCCATAGGCATAGACCGATAAGAGGATGTCGTTGGTATGCCGTCCTTTGTAGAGCAGCATCATGCTGGCAGTCTTATCGGAAAGGGAGAGCAGGCACGGCGGTCGGTTGGTCTGCGGTGTCTGTTCAACAAAATGGGACGGCGGCAATTGGAGGTGCTCGTTCCCGCTGAATCCAGTGCCGTTCCAAACAATGTAATTGAGATCGCCGGCACTGCCCGAACCGACGAACACGACGTACGGCGCCGCGGCGCCACCGGCGGTGAGCGGCGCGACCGTGGCCGCGGGAGAGGCGTTACCCACCGGGCTCCCGTTGTCGGTCGAAATCGAACCGACGTTGGCGACCCAATTGACTCCTCCAACATCGTTCGGCTGCGCGATCGCGTACGCCACGTAGATTCCGTTCATGTAGAAGAACCAAAGAGAGTCGACGTTTTGATACGGGTACGCGACCATCGCAACGCCCGGGCCCGTATCAGAATTAATGGGGGCAGTACCCGCCGGCACAGGAACCTGACTCCATGCGGTAGCTGAGATGGGGCCGTCGCTCAGCCCGGACGATGCCAGTTGGATCGTTGCGGTGTCCACGTCCCACCACGCCAGATACAGCGTGCTTCCGATGATCGCCGCGGCAGGCGATTTGACCGTCTGCGGCCAGGAAGAGTTGCCAAAAGACACTCGATCGTTCCCGGTCCAACCGGCGGATGGGTTCCAGGCAAGCTGCCAGAGACTCGGATTGCTGGAGTCGTGGTTGCTGAAGAAAACGTAGACGTAGGCGCCGAATTGAATGACTGTCGGGGCTTGATTCGTCGTCGGAACGATGCCGTCGACGGTGATTGGTAGATCTCCGCTCAACTGAAACTTGTATGTCATGAAGACAACGCTAACGGGTGAGCTCGCTACGCGCAAGTATGGAAACTTTACGGCGGTCCGAACAGATCTTCGGAAATCTCCACGTGCGGCAGTTCGACGGACACGCGCAATGGCAACGGGATCGGCGGGTCGAGTTTCAAGCCAAGGGCGGAGGAGGGAACGGTCTGGACTTCGCGCTTCGTCGCGACGCGCGGTTCGTTGATGCGGACGATGCCGCTGAACTGCAGCGGCGCGAGCGACGGGCGTGGAAGTGTGCGCAGCGCGTCGTCGAGCGCGTTGCGGTCGGCGGCGGGCATCGGCGCGAATGCGATCACCGGCAGTGGTTGCGGCGCGGTGGTGTGGATGACGCGCAGATCGCGCGCGTGCTCGGCGAGCAGCGGATTCGATTCGGAGACGAGCGCGGCGTCCGTGCGGCCGTAGAGCGCGTTCGCGGCGGCGGTGAGGTCGTCGGCGACGCGCGTCGTCACGCCGACGCCGTCGTCGCCGAGGGCCTCGGAGCCGCTGATTGTCTTTCCGCGAAGATCGGACAGCGACTTCGCGCTGCTCCTGGCGGACACGATCAGCTTGCGCACATACGTCGTGTGCCCTTCGCGGCTGAAGGCGAAGCGCGGCGCGAAATCGCGCGGGATGAATTCGGGATTGGCGATGATCACGCCAATGCGATCGCGGTTCGCGGCGATAAATGCACGCGCATCGTCCGCGCGGCGAAAGAGTTCGGTTTTCAACGGCAGCGACGAAGCGTTCGCAAGACCTCCTACGATCGCCGTCGCGGCCTCGGCCAGCTTCTTCTCGGTCTCAGCGGGCGTGTCAGGAAGGAAAACGACGACGGTGTGACGTGGCGTCGACGACGTTGGATCCTCGGCTACTTCCTTCGCCGGTTGCGCCGCTTCCAGGTTCTTCTTCGCGATCGATTCAACCGCCGCCGGCAAATCGCCTGCGATTGCGCGGGAAAGCGGTTCGCGCGCGTCGTTGCCGATGACGAGATCGGCGGTTCCTCGGATGAAGAGCGCGAGCGATTGTCGCCGTTCGTCGAGAGTTGCCGCGCGTTCGGCGAGCACGCGCGCATGTCGCGCCGCTTCTTCGTCCTGACGTTTCGCGGCACGATCGAGTTCGTCCGCGGACTGCGCGAGCAGCGCGAGCGCGAGCGATTTTTTCGCGCGGCCGCAGACATCGGCTTCCGATCCAAGTGTTAGATCGAGAGAAGTTCCGGTGCGGTGACCCCACATCGCGCCGTTGCAGCGGATTGAATCGAGCAACTCGACCGCGTCGTCATACCGGCGTTCAGCAATCGCCACCTCGGCGGCAGTAAGCGAGACTTCACTCCAATCCGCAAACGCCTTGTGCGCGGCTCCGAGGTGCGGCTTGGCGTCACTGAACATTCCGAGCTGCCAGAAGAGGATTCCCGCATCGCCGCGCGCGATCGGCGACGCGCTCTGCGCGAGCGACTTCGCCGCGACATCGCGTTTTCCGTCGAGCGCATCGAGCACCGCCGTTACCTCGGGTGTCGTCACGTGCAACGCGCGCAGGTTTGCGGCGTTGGGGCTTTGTCGCAGATTGATGACCGCGAGCTCAGAGCGCAACGCCGGGCGATCGGGAAGGGCCTCGAGCGCGGTGCGTTCCTCGGCGAGATCGCCCGCATCGCGTGCGACGAGCGCCCGCTCCAGCATCACGATGTTGCTTTGTGGCGCGCGCTGCAGCAGCGACTTCGCATCGTCCAGACGCTGTTCGTGACGCGCGATCCGTCCGAGGAGCAGCAGCAACTCGGCGTCCGTCGCATCGAGTTTCAACGCATCTTCGAGCGACGCACGAGCGCCGGCGCGGTCGCCGCGAACGAGTTGCGCGCGGCCGAGCATCTTCAGCGCGATCCGTTTCGAATCGGCGTCGAAGTGCGGCATGCCATCGCGCAGGAGCTTGATCGCGTCGTCGTACTTTGCCGACTTGAAGGCGATCGTGCCGAGGTGCAGATACGCGAGCGGCAGCGACGCGTCGCCTGCGAGCGCCTTGCGGTACTCGAGTTGCGCGCGGTCGGTTTTGCCGGTCGTGAAAAAGAGGAAGCCGAGGTTGTAGTGCGCGGCCGTGTCATCGTCGAGACTCGCCGCTTTCTGATACGCATCGATCGCCTCGGACCACTTCTGCTGCTTCAGATAGATCGCGCCGAGGTTGTCATACGCGCGGGCGTTGACGGCTTCGACCGGCTGATGCGCCGCGAACGCCTGATCGATCGGCGCGAGCGCCATGCGGTAGGCATCGAGCGCCTCATCGTAGCGGCCTGCGTCGAAGAGCACCGCGCCGAGGTTGAAGTAGGCGCGCAGAAACGTGTGATCGAGATCGGCTGCTTTGCGATACGCGGCGATCGCGTCGTCCCTGCGGCCGAGCGGCACGAGCGTATTGCCGAGGGTGAACTGGTACTTCGCGTCGTCGGGCGCGAGTTGCGTGGCCTGGGTGATCGCGGCGAGCGCATCGTCGTTGCGATTGAGCGAGCGAAGGATCGTCGCGCGCAGCGAGTACAGCGCGGCATCGCGCGGAGTTTTCGCAATCGCTTCGTCGACGTACTTCAGCGCGTCGCTCGATTTCCCCAGTTGCTGCGCGGCTGCGGCGGCGTTGGAGAGCAGCGTTCGATCCGCGGGCGCAGCGGCGGCACCGCGCACGAAGGTGTCGTACGCGTCGGCCACCTTCCCTTGTTTGAAGTAAAGCGCGCCGAGGTTCACGTACGCCGACGCCAGTGACGGTGCGACTTCGATGACGCGGCGATACTTCGCCACCGCGTCGTCGATGCGATTCGCTTCGCGGGCGCGTTCGGCGTCCTCCATGAGACTGCGCGCGACTTCAGGAACGTCCTCCTGCGCGCGTACAACCGGCGCGACGATCGTCAACGCGATCACTGCCGCAAGCACGAAGCGCATCGGATCAGACCTTCGCCATCGCCGCGGCGATCGAACGGAAGACGCCGAACCCGTCGGTGTTGCCGAGCAGCGCCTCGGAACAACGCTCCGGATGCGGCATCATCCCGAGCACGTTCCGGCCCGCGTTGCAGATGCCAGCGATGTTGCGCGCGGAACCGTTCGGATTCGCGTCGTGCGTGATGCGTCCCTCGGCATCGCAATAGCGGAAGATGACCTGACGATTGCGCTCGAGGTCATCGAGCGTTGCGTCATCCGCGAAGTAGTTGCCCTCGCCGTGCGCGATCGGCACACGCAACACCGCGCCGCGTTCCAACTCACACGTGAACGGCGTATCCGTCTCCTCGACGCGCAGAAAAACATCGCGGCCGAGAAAACGAAGATGTTGGTTCCGCATCAACGCGCCCGGCAGGAGACCGGCCTCGGTGAGCACCTGAAATCCGTTGCAGATGCCGAAGACCATTCCACCCGCGGCGCCATGCCGCCGGATCGGCTCCATCACCGGCGCGAACTTCGCCAGCGCCCCGGCGCGAAGGTAGTCGCCGTACGCGAACCCGCCGGGGACGATGACGCAGTCCGCACCGCGAAGGTCCGTCTCCTTGTGCCACAGCAGCTCGACCTCGGCCCCGAGCACGTCGCGTGTCACATGCACCGCATCGTGATCACAGTTCGAGCCGGGCAGGACGACGACGCCGAATTTCATGCTCGCGAAGTTTAGCGCGGGCATCGCCGTGAAACGAATCGCGAGATGCACTCACTACTTCTTTACTACCGGAGGCAGGGAGAGGGTCTCCCAACAGCAATCAATGGTCTTCAGATCCAAAACGGATAGCGGCGAGATCAAGAAAGCGCAGCAGCAGAGCTCGCGTGTGCCGCTCGTGATCACGATCGTGGTGCTGGCCGTCGTGGGCAGCGCTTACTACGTGTACTACCGGCAGCACGCGGAGTACTACACGGGGAGGAACCTGCGCCTGCTCTCCATGCTCACGGCGCAGGTCGAAGGACGCGTGACGATGTTCTCGGACTTCGTCAGTCTGAAGGCGAAATCGCTCGATGCGCGCGTCACCGACAAGAAAAACGACGAGCTCTACGCCGCGCCCGGATTGAAGTTCGGGCAGTGTTCCGAGGAACTCGAAAACGAGTTGCCGAAGCCGGCTGCCGGACGGGTTCAGACGCGTCGCGACGTCATCGAGGGCTCACGCGGTTGGAAAGTGCGGCTGCAGGCGTATGCCGATCAGAAACCACCGACGTGCGCTTCGGTGATGATCGACGATGTTGCCCGACCTGTTTTCACGAGCGACCTCGGTGCCGCGTTCGACGTGGTGCTCGTGGCCAGGGAGGACGGCACCGTCCTGTACAGCATCCGCCCTCCTGCCGCATCGTCGACTCTACTCGCCAATAAAGACGAATGGATCGACGAGGCGGAAGAACTTCCGCCCGTCGCGCCGATCAAAGAACCGGCACCGACGACCACCGGCGAAGCGGCCGGCACCGCCGCAACAACCACCGGCGGAGAGAAGAATGCTTCGGGCGATACCAAACCGGGCGCGGCCGATTCCTCAAGTAAACCGGCGGCGATGACGGAGCGGGATGGCGGCGCGCCGGTTCTGATTACAAATCTGAAAGCGCTTCAGAAGAAAAAAGGGGGATGGTTCTCGGACTACGAGGCAATCACTCCCGCATCGCTGACGATGGCGACCGGCCAGATGAACGTCTCGCTCGGCGGCTCCGACTACGTGCTGTTTACGCAGCCCTACACCTACTCTCGTGCACCGGCCAGCGTTCATGGCAAAAAGAGCAATGAGTGGATCGTCTGCGGATTGGTGTCGGCATCACGCTTCCGTTATGACGTTTTCGCCGTTTCAACATCGGTGGTCCTGATCGCCATCGCTGTCGTCCTGCTGGCGCTTTGCTGCTGGCCATATCTTCGGATCGCGCTCATTCATCCGAGTCAGGATCTGGCGATCACCGATGTCGTGCTCATCATCGTCTGCACGATCGTCGGCGCGGCAGTGATCACGCTGGCTCTTCTCGATGCCTTCGCCTACCGCGGCATTACGCAGACGGCCGACGAGCAGCTGGAGAAGTTCGGGGACGGTGTCAATCGCGACTTCGCCCGCAACGTCAGCCGCGCCATGGCCGTGCTGTCGAAGGCCGAAGAACTGACACGCGGCGATGCGGAAAAGGCGGCCACCGACGGAAACGGCCCCCAGAAGCTTCCGAAAAGCCTCACTGGCAACGAAGCGGCCGGCATTTACCCCTACATCGACTCGATCGCCTGGATCGGCGAGGACGGGTACCAGAAAGTTCGCTTCGGACGCACCCTCAGTCCGCTCAAAGACGTCAGCGCCCGGCCGTACTTCAAGCTGGCCAAAGAAGAGAGAACGTGGACCGTGCCGGGCGATCCGCCAACTCCGTACGTGCTCGAGTGGGTGCGGTCGAAATCGACGGGCGAGGTGCGGGCCATCGTGGCCAAGAAGACCGAGGAAGCGAAGGAGTGGGACGAAAATCATCAGCCGGAGGAAAAAGGCCGCCCACCGTTTTCTGTCATCGCGCTGGCGACCAACCTGATCGACATCAGCGATGCCGTTCTCCCGCCGGGCGCGGCACTGGCGATCATCGACGAAACGGGCAGCGTCGTCTATCACTCCGACACGCAGCGAATCGGTTTCGAGAATTTCTTCACCGAGACCGATCGGAATCGCGCTCTGCGCTCGGCCGTCGTGGCGCGACGGGCCGGGCACGTCGATGCCACCTATTGGGGAAATGACGAGTCGATGTACGTGCTCCCGCTCAGCGGGTCGCAGTGGACGCTGGTGACGTTCCGCGCGAAACGGCTGACCCGCGTTCTGAACGTCGAGGCCACTCTCCTGACGCTGTCGCTTCTTCTTCTCAGCGCCATGCCGTACTTTTTCGTCTATCTGGCCGTTCTGCTGCTCCGGCCACGCTATCGCGCGCCGCGGCTTTGGCCGGATCAGACACGCCATGGTGACTATCTTCGATTGAGTTTCATCCTCCTGGCGCTGCTGCTCCTCTTCTGCCTCAACAACTACGTGTTCGCGCCGTGGGCGTCGTTCGCCGGCATCGTCATCATTCCGCTGCTGTCGATCGTGACGACGTACCTCGTGCTTCACCGCACAGGTGCACCGCGCCGGTTCGCCATCGGCGCCGCGGTCTGGATCATCGTCACGTCGATGCTGGTCGTGCACATGCTCCTCGCGGAGATCCATCCCGAACGCTTCTCCGGACGTGCTCCGGTGATCGTGAGAACCATCGTGCTCCTGGCGACGCTCGGCGCCGCGCTCTGGACGTACGTTCTCCTCGGCCGCTGGAAGTACGGCGGGCGTGTGCGCGATGCGTTGCGAAGCGTGCAAACGCGCTACGGCTACTCCACTCTTTACCGCGCCTGCGGCGTGTTGCTGATCATCATCGGCGTCGTGCTGCCGGTCATCGGCTTCTTCACGATCAGCCGGCACGTGGAGGAAGAGCTGATGGTGAAGTACACCCAGCTCCGCGCCGCGTCCAGTCTCGAGGAACGCATCGATCACCTCGTCACGATGTGTGCTCTGCCTCCGGACGTGCCGATCTCCACCAGGCGACAGGTGTACTCCGACGTTTTCAGCAACCGTCTGCACATGCTTTTCAGCAGCCACTGGTATCTCACTCCTCCGCCCGAGGGTGGTACCGCACCGCGTGTCGCAAGCGAACCGGAATCGTGTGCCGATGGCGACGATGCCGAGAAGAATTGGACGATTCCGGCTTGGGCGTCGACGTGGCTGCCATCCCTGTACGAAGACTCCATCGCCATCCGTCCTCTTTTCGCCGGAGGATCCGCCGACAATCTCTGGCACTGGTGCACCCACGACAGAGCGCACGATTCAGAGGATCAGCAACCGCTGATCAAGCTCGTTCGCAAGGTCCACTTTGATACCGATATCTCGGCATTCTTCTGGAACGACGAGGACCTGAAGCACACCTCGCAGAAAATCGTGATCGAGTCGTCTTTGCCCAAGGCCGCGCTCTGGCGGTCATCCGAAGACTGGGCTCACGTGCTGGCGATCATTCTCATCGGTCTGCCGATTCTCGCGCTTTTCTGGTACGCGGCAGACTTCGTGGCCAAACGCATTCTCCTGATCGACGTCCGTGAACCCGACTGGCTGGCGCGCAAACCTCTCAGTCCGACACTCGGCGAACACATCTTCCTGGTAAGGCGCGATCGCGACATCGATTCGCTCACGAAAGGGCTGGCCTTCGTCGACGTCTCGTTCGCAGCACTCGACGCCGCCGGCAACTGGTCCGACGCGCTTGAGACGCTCGACAGCACCGAGGCTGGGCGGAACGTTCGTGTCGTCGATTTCGAATACGGCATCAACGATGGCGCCGTCAATGAGAAGAAGCTGCAGTGGCTGGAACGCCTGCTCATGCTCTCCGACCGCACCCTCATCGTCGCCTCGGCCGTGAGCACATCGTACATGCCGACGACTCCTCCGCCGCCCGCGATGCCGGCCGAGGAGGCCGCCGTGTACTTCACGCGCTGGACCACTCTCCTGCAGTGCTTCGTCACCGTGACGGCGGAAGAGCTCGACCTCCGCCACGAGGAGTGGGAGCGCCGCAATGCGCTGCGCACCGTCAGCATGCTTTCCGCCGCGGAGCCGAAGACGTGGCTGGAGAAGGAAACCGCATACAACGCATTCCTGCGCCGCCTCTACGGCGAGCTCGAAGCGGAAGCCGACCTGCGCCGTACGTTGAAGATGAGCGACTCGGATACCGACCAGCGGCGCCTCCTCGATGAGCTCTGTGAACGCGCCGAAACGTACTTCGCCGGCCTTTGGACGAGCTGCCGCGAGGACGAGAAGCTGCTGCTCTTCCAGCTCGCGCACAACGGCCTGGCCAACGGCCGGAACCGCCGCACACTGCGCCGCCTCATGGCGCGCGGCCTGGTGCGCCGCAATCCGAACCTGGAGCTTTTCAGCGAGTCGTTCCGGCTCTACGTTCTCGAGGCGGCGGAGCGAGAAAACATCGTCACGATCGCGCGAGAGAATCGCGGCGCCAGCACCTGGGACTCGCTGCGCCTCCCGTTCTTCGTCATCATCATCAGCTTCCTCCTCGTGCTCTTCGCCACGCAGAAAGACATGCTGACCACGACCACCGCCCTCGCCACCGCGCTGACCACGGGCCTGCCGCTCCTCATGAAACTAGTCGGCGCATTCGCCGAAAAGCGCAGCGACGTGAAGGCGTAACGCGAAGGTGGGATTCGCCTGGCTCCGGCAGTAGGACTCGAACCTACGACCCACGGATTAACAGTCCGTTGCTCTACCAACTGAGCTATGCCGGAGTACTTGCGGCGCGGCGGGCGGCGGACGATAGCAAAGCGTCGTCCACGCCGTCAACGTGGGGGCAAACCGAGGGGGGCTGCGGTGTATTTCGCGAGGGCGGAGGTCAGGCGCGGAAGCAAATCGGCGAGTTCGGAGTACTCGATCAGGCCGATTTCGCGGTCGCCGGCGACCATGGCTGTGCAGCGCGACGTGTGCGCCGGCCGGTAGAGACAGATCACCGGGATTCCATAGCGATAGCGGGCGGTGGCGATCTCGTAACCGACGCCCGTCGACGGCATCGACACCTCCGCGACGAGTAAGTCCGCAGCAGCGATCCATGCGAGGTCGCGGTTGAAGATCGCGCCGGAGTCGAGCGCCTCGCCGGAGGCGGTCACATGTTCCGCGGCCACCGCGCCGGCGAGCACGTGATGGCCCGCGGCTTCGAGCGCGGCGATGATCTCGCGATACAACGCCACGTCGCCGCGGCCGCCGCTGATTGCGCCGGCGAAGTAGATTGTGTTTTTGCTATTCATCCTGCGTGAGCGAAGCGAGCGTCAGGATCTACGGTGGCATCACGATCGCTGCGGTGCCACCGGAGATCCTGAAGTTTGCTGCGCAACCTTCAGGATAGAGTACGAAAAAACATCATGTCCCGCGAAATCGTCATCAACGCCGCCAAACACGAGTCCCGAATCGCCGTCCTCGATGACGGGCAAGTCGTCGAGTTGTGGGTCGAGCGGACGCGGCATCGCACCATCGTCGGCAACATCTACAAAGGCCGCGTCACGAAGGTTTTGCCCGGCATGCAGTCGGCCTTCGTCGACCTCGGCCTGGAGCGCGACGCGTTTCTTTACGTCTCCGACGTCATCGAGGATCTCGAGGAGTTCGACAACTCTGATTCGTCCGACGACCTCACGCTCGACGACGTTCCGCAGCAGCGTGCCGAGGCGTCGATTGCGGACTTGCTGCGCGAGGGGCAGGAGATCGTCGTGCAGGTGTCGAAAGACACGATCGCCGGCAAAGGGGCGCGCATCACCAGCCACATCACGCTGCCCGGTCGCTTCCTCGTCTACATGCCCACGGTCAATCACATCGGCGTTTCGCGGCGCATCGAGAACGAGGGCGAACGGACGCGGCTCAAGGACATCCTCGATCGCATTCGGCCGCCCGGCGCGGGTGGATTCATCGTCCGTACGGCGGGCGAGGAGCGCGAGGAGGATGAGTTCCGCGCCGATCTGAAGTACCTCACCGACCTGTGGGAACAGATCAAACGGAAAGGCGAGAAGGCGTCGGCGCCGACAGCACTGCATCACGATCTCGACCTCGTCCTGCGCACGATTCGCGACGTGCTCTCGCCGGAGTTCAAGAGCGTCTGGGTCGACTCGGTCGATCAATATCAACGCATCGTCGAGTTTCTCGATCAGATCCAGCCGAACCTCGTTTCGCGCGTTCGGCTCTACCGGCGCGATGAGCCGATCTTCGAGGACTTCAGTATCGAGGCGGAGATCGCCAAGGCGTTGAAGTCGAAGGTGTGGCTCAAGTCAGGCGGCTACATCGTGATCAATCAGACGGAAGCACTCGTCGCGATCGACGTGAACACGGGCAAGTACGTCGGCAAGAAGAATCTCGAGGAGACGGTCTTCAAGACGAACCTCGAAGCGGCCAAAGAAATCGTCCGTCAAATCCGCCTGCGCGACCTCGGTGGAATCATCGTGCTCGACTTCATCGACATGGAGGACCTCGCCAATCGCGAGCGCCTCTTCGAAGCGCTCGAGACGGAGATTCGCAAGGATCGATCGAAGACGAAGATCCTGCAGATTTCCGAGTTTGGGCTGATCGAGATGACGCGCAAGCGCGTGCGACAGAGTCTGGAGCGCTCGCTGACGCAGGCCTGCCCGTATTGCGGCGGCAGCGGCCGGATTAAATCGAATACGACGATCGCGTTCGAGATCTGGCGCGAGCTGGCTAAACTGCACGACCTGCACGAAGGGCAGGATGTGATCGTCCGGTTAAATCCTGTCGTTTACGGATCCGTCCACAACGCGAACGATCCGATTTTCGAAGAGATCGAGCGCAACATGGGCGTGCATCTCGTGTTCAAGCCGGACGACTCGCTGCACCATGAGCAGTTCGACGTGATGAGAATCTGAGGGAGTGGGGTGTCGGGAGCCGGAGGTCGTAAGAACCCGACTGCCGCGTACTCCGGCCTGCGACTCCCGATTCCCGACACCCGTTCCCTCGGCACGCCCCATGCAGTTTGACCGTCCCGAGCTGTCATGTCTCTCGAAGATACCTTCACAAATCTAGCCTCGTTCTTGAACAGCCTCGACGCCGAGGGGGAGCAGAAATTCGAGCTGTCGCACTCGCTGGTGATCATCTGCCCCGACTGCGGCAAGAACATCGCCTTCCGCAATCGCTGCCCGAAGTGCGGCGGCAATTCGTGGATTCCGGCGGGGCACTCGGGCGGGATTTTCGAGCAGATGAAAGCGCAGCGCTGGCGCACGGATCTGCAAAGTGACGACGGCGATGACGTCGAAGTGCGCGAGCCCGAAGAAGCCCGCACCAACGCCAACTAAGTATCCAGCCCTTCGCGCAGGTACTCCTCTTCCATCAGTTGAACGAAGAGAGTCTCGTACTCGCGCGAACGTGACGCCGGCGGCTTTTTCATCGTGGCGATACGGCGCCGGACATTTTCCTCGCGCTCTTCCTCGCGTTTCAGCTCGTCCGCCAACGCGTGGGCGATCGACTGGCGAACCACTTCGCGCTCCTTCAGCAGCGTGACGGATCGCGTTCGCGTCATCGCCTCCAGAAGGTCGCGCGCGAGCTGCGTCACGCGCTCGCGCGAGATTTTGTGCATGCGCGATTGTACGTCGGCACAACGCTAGTGAATCGTGTCGTCGTCCGGCGTCTCGGAATCGGTCGCTTCGACGTCGTCCGCAGGGATCTCGTCTTCGCCGTCGTCCTTGTCCACCAACTTCACCGCGGCAACGACCTTGTCGTTCTCGTCGATGTTGATGACGCGAACTCCCTGCGTGCTGCGGCCGATCGAGCGGATGTCGGCCACGTTCGTACGAATGATCATCCCCTGTTCCGTGATGAGCAGGACCTGGTCGTCTTCGAAGACGTACGAGATGCCGGCGACTTTGCCGTTCTTGTCGGTCGTCTTGATGTTCGTGACGCCGATGCCGCCGCGCGACTGCAGGCGGTACGCGGAGACGGGAGTACGTTTACCGAAGCCTTTTTCGGTGACGGTGAGGACTTGTCCGCGTTCATCGGAAACGACAATTTCCGTGTCATCCGACTCCGGCTCGCTTTCGACGATCTCCGGCTCTTCGCCCTCGGCAGGTGGCTCTGGCACTGGCTCGCCCGATGCGGGAAGAACATCCATCTCGACAACAGAATCGCCTTCGCGGAGCGAGATGCCCTTCACGCCGGCAGCGCCCCGGCCCATCGGGCGGACGCCGTTTTCGTTGAAGCGAATGGCCATACCGTCGTGCGTGCCGATGAAGATCTCGTCGTCGCCCTGCGAAAGGCGGACGGCGTAGAGATCGTCGCCTTCGTTGATGTCGATGGCGATGATGCCGGTGGCGCGCACGTTCGAGAACGCGGTCAGCTCCGTCTTCTTAATCTTGCCGGCGCGCGTGACCATGACCACGTACTTCGCGTCGTTGAAATCGCGAACGGTCAGCAGCGCGCGCACGCTCTCGTTCTGTTCGACGGTCAACAAGTTGACGATCGCTTTGCCGCGCGCGTTCGACGCAACCTCGGGAATTTGGTGCACCTTGATCCAGTACAGCCGGCCGCGATCGGTGAAGACGAGCACGTACGAATGCGCGCTGGCGACGAAGAGATGTTCGACGATGTCCTCTTCCTTCGTCTGCATGCCGATGCGGCCTTTGCCGCCGCGGCGTTGCGCGCGGTAAAGCGATAGCGGCGAGCGCTTGATGTAGCCGCCGCGCGACACGGTGATGACCATGTCTTCGTCGGCGATCATGTCTTCGATGGTGATGTCGCTGGCCTGCGGCACGATCTCGGTGCGGCGCACGTCGCCGTACGCTTCTTTGATCTCGCGCAGTTCTGCGCTGATGATGCCGAGGACGAGCGACTCGGATCCGAGGATTTCGCGCAGGCGGCGAATGGTCGCCTGAACTTCCTCGTACTCAGCCACGATCTTCTCGCGTTCCAAGCCGGTGAGGCGCTGCAGGCGCATGTCGAGGATGGCCTGCGCCTGAACGTCGCTGAACTGCCAGCGTTCGATCAAGCCGCTCTTCGCTTCCTGCGGCGTGCGGCTGCCGCGGATGAGCGCGATCAGCTCGTCGAGGACGTCGAGCGCTTTGACGAGACCTTCGAGGATGTGGGCACGCTCCTCGGCTTTGCGCAGATCGAACCGCGTCCGGCGGACAACGATCTCTTTGCGATGCTCGACGAAGTGATGCAGCAGCGTCGGGAGGTCCATGACCTCCGGCTTGTTGTTGACGATGGCCAGGAAGATGATGCCGAACGTGGTCTGCATCTGCGTGTTGCGATACAGGTTGTTCAGCACAACCTCGGCGATGGCATCGCGCTTCAGCTCGATGACGATACGCATCCCTTCGCGGTCGGACTCGTCGCGAAGATCGGAAATCCCTTCAATGCGCTTGTCGTGAACCAGCTCGGCGATTTTCTCGAGCAGACGTTTCTTATTCGTCATATACGGGATCTCCGTCACGACGATCTGTTCGCGCTCGCTCCTCTTTTGTGTCTCAATCGCAGCCCTCGCGCGGACCTGAATGATTCCGCGTCCGGTGTTGTACGCGTCGTAAATCCCTTCAACGCCGAAAATGAAGCCGGCGGTCGGAAAATCGGGGCCGGGCATCACGGTCATCAGTTCTTTCACTGACGCGTGCGGATTCTCGATGACCATGAGACAGGCATCGATCACTTCGCCGAGGTTGTGCGGCGGAATGTTCGTAGCCATGCCGACGGCGATACCGGAGGAGCCGTTGACGAGCAGGTTTGGATACTTGGCGGGCAACACGGCCGGCTCGCGCTCGGTGCCATCGTAATTGGGGACGAAATCGACAGTTTCTTTGTCGATGTCGTCGCGCATCAACTCCTCGGCGAGGCGCGTCAGCCGGATTTCCGTGTAACGCATTGCCGCGGGATTGTCGCCGTCGACAGAGCCGAAGTTGCCCTGCCCGTCGACAAGGCGGTAACGCATGGAAAAATCCTGCGCCATACGCACAATGGAGTCGTAGATCGCGCTGTCGCCGTGCGGATGGTACTTACCCATGACGTCACCGACGATGCGTGCTGATTTCTTGTAAGCCTTACCGGCCGTGTTGCCCTGCTCGTACATCCCGTAAAGGATGCGGCGATGCACCGGCTTCAGGCCGTCGCGGACGTCCGGCAACGCGCGGCCGATGATGACCGACATCGCGTAGTCGAGATACGACTTGCGCATCTCGTCTTCGATATTGACGGGATAGCGCTGCTCGTTGTGTGTTGTGTAATCGAAATCGTCGCTCATTAGATATCGAGGTTCTTCACTTCGAGCGCATTGTCCTGAATGAAGACGCGCCGCGGCTCGACTTGGTCGCCCATAAGAACCGTAAAGAGTTCTTCGGCGCCGACGCCATCTTCAATTTTGACCTGCAGCAACCGGCGGCGCTCGGGGTCCATTGTGGTTTCCCAAAGCTGCTCCGGATTCATTTCGCCGAGGCCTTTGTAGCGGCTGATGGCGAGGCCTTTCTTGGCCAGGTCGTAAATGCGCTCGATCAGATCGTCGACGGTGACGACGACGTCCGAATTGTCATTGTGTTTGAGTGTGTATGGCGGCAATCCGAATGCGGAGAGCTGCTCGTAAGACTTCGCCATTTGGCGATATTCGTAGGTTGAAAGGACTTCGCTGCTGATGATGACTTTCTTCCCGGTGCCGTTGCCGCCCGCGGAGAAATGAATAGTGGGAGTTTCGGTCTCTTCGTCCGTCATCAGACGCGCGTGTTCGAAACCTTGCGCGGTCAACGCCTTCACCAGCGCGTCCAGTTTGTCCGGATCGCCCATCGCGCTGCGATCCATGAATCCTTCGCCGAACAGGACATCAAGCGCCTCGCGCGGAATGCCGCGCGACTGCAGTTTGCGCGCGTGCAGGAGGTACTCCTCCATCCGCTGCAGCATATTGACCAGCGCTTCGCCCTTGAGCGAAAGACCGGCTTGCGGCGTGATCTCGACGTTTTCCGAGACGCGCGTCATGAGAAAGCGCGATAGCTCGCCCTCGTCCTTGACGTACATGTCCTTCTTAGACTGCGTGACCTTGAACAGCGGCGGCTGGGCGATGAAGAGAAAGCCACGGTCGATGATCTCGCGCATGTAGCGGAAGAAGAACGTCAGGATCAGCGTGCGGATGTGCGATCCGTCGACGTCGGCGTCCGTCATGATGATGATCTTGTGATAGCGGAGCTTGGCGATGTCGAAATCGCCGGCCCCGATGCCGGTTCCGAGGGCCGTGATCATCAGGCGGATTTCCTCGGAAGAAAGCATCTTGTCGAGACGTGCGCGCTCCACGTTCAGGATCTTGCCTTTGAGCGGCAGGATGGCTTGATAGCGGCGATCGCGTCCCTGTTTGGCGGAGCCGCCTGCGGAATCGCCCTCGACGAAGTAGATCTCGCAGAAGCGGGGATCGCGCTCCTGACAGTCGGCGAGTTTGCCCGGCAATGACGCTGAGTCGAGCGCGCCTTTACGGCGGGTCAGATCGCGAGCCTTGCGCGCTGCTTCGCGGGCGCGGGCGGCTTCGATGACCTTCTCGACGATCCGTTTGACTTCTTTCGGATTTTCTTCGAGGAACTCGCCGAGACGTTCGCCGACGACCTGCTCGACCCACGTCTTCACGTGCGACGAGACCAGTTTGTCTTTCGTCTGCGAAGAGAATTTCGGGTCGCGGATCTTGACGGAAATGACGGCGCTCAACCCTTCGCGGATGTCGTCACCTTCGAGGCTCAGCTTCAGCTTCGTCAGCACGCCCGAGGCCTCGATGTACTTGTTCATCGTGCGCGTGAGCGCGGCCTTGAAGCCGACCAGGTGCGTGCCGCCGTCGAGGTTCTTGATCGTGTTGGTGAAGCAGTAGAGGTTCTCGGTGTAGCCCTCGTTCCACTGCAGCGCGATCTCGACTGCCTCGCCGTCTTTTTCGTCGCGGATGAAAATCGGATCGTCGTGAAGCGGGACCTTGTTCTTGTTCAGATCCTTCACGAACGAGACGATGCCGCCCTGGTAGCAGAACTCGTGCTTTTTCTCGGTCCGGTCGTCGGCGATGGCGATGAAGACGCCGTCGTTGAGGAAGGCCAGCTCGCGAAGACGCTGCGAGAGCGTTTCGAAGTTCATCTCCGTGACGGAGAAGATGGCCGGATCGGCTTTGAACGTGACGCGTGTGCCGCGGTGCGTGGTCTTCTCGCCGCGGACGATGGCGTGCTTCGGGACGCCGCCTTCGTAGCGCTGGCGCCAGATGTAGTCGTCGCGATGAATCTCCAGCTCCAGCCATTCGGAGAGGAAGTTGACGACGGAAACGCCGACGCCGTGCAGACCGCCCGAGACTTTGTAGGAGTTGTTGTCGAACTTTCCGCCCGCGTGCAGCTCGGTCATGATGACCTCGGCCGCGGAACGGTTCTCTTCTTTGTGCAGATCGACGGGAATGCCGCGGCCGTTGTCTTCGACGGTCACGGAGTTGTCGGTGTGAATCGTGACCTGGACTTTGTTCGCGTAGCCGGCCAGCGCTTCGTCGATGGCATTGTCGACGACTTCGTAGACCATGTGATGCAGGCCGGTGATGTCATCGGTGTCGCCGATGTACATGCCCGGACGCTTGCGGACGGCGTCTAGGCCTTTGAGAACTTTGATGTCTTCGGCGGTGTAATCGCCGGCGATCGATGGCGCCTGAGGCGACCTTTCGGACGCGTCATACGTCGTGTCGGCATCGCTTTCATCGAGGGTGTAGTCGTCTGGCATTCAGTGCTTTCCGGCGTTGGTTGTGGCGGTAGGTGGCGCGTCTCCCGACGAGCCCGATTGCTGAGGTTTTTACGCCGCGGTCGATAACCTGAATTGTACCGCGATTATTGCGTTCCACGGAACGTTTCACGGCTTTTCGATTGTGGCTGTAACTCGCCCGTTTTCAATGACTAAGCGCCGATGCGGGCCGGTCTCCAGCGTTCGCAGAAAACGCTCCTTTGCGCTGGTCGCAAAAACCTGTGTTTGAGACGGCAGTTTGAGGAGCAGTTGCTCAAGGATTTCAAGGTCGAGCTCGGCGTCGATGTCGTCCAGAAGAAAGAGTGCGGCCTCATCAAGACGGCGCCGGAAAAGTGCGAGTTTGGCGAACTTCAGAAAGAGCACGACCATCTTCTGCTCGCCGCCGGAAAGGACTTCCGCTGCCGGCCTGCCGTCGACGGAAAACGCGAGCAGGTCGCGCTGTGGTCCGACCAGCGACATGCGCGCACGCAACTCCTCGCGGCGGATGCGCGGGAGGTCGTCGACGGCGCTCGGCTTGTAGTCGACGGCGAGATTGCGGATGTGATAACCGTGTTCGGCCACGATTTCCGCGAACGCACTTCCCAGTGCCTCGGCATACGCCGCCCGCCCGCGCTGCAGCGGGGCTCCAGCGTTCGACAGCTCCTCATCCCAGGCGTTGAGCGAGGACGTGCTGCCGCTGGCCAGCAGCGCGTTGCGCTGGCGCAGTGCGCGGCCGTAGCGGCTGACTGCTTCGAGGTAACTCGGATCGATGCTCGCGATCCCGCGGTCCAGAAATCGCCGCCGCTCTTCCGGCGCGCCGCGCAGGATGTCCAGTCGCGCGGACGAATAGGCGAAGACGCTCATCGCATTCACGTACGCCGGCAGCGTCACGCGCTCGCCGTTGATCAACAGCGCGCGGCGCCGCGTCTCGCCGGTCTCCAAGCCGACGGAGAGCGTCTTGTCGACACCGAAGCGGTGCAGCAAGCCGGAGACGAAGACGCTCGGCGATCCGAACTGGAACACGCTGCCGATGCGCGCCGTGCGAAACGATTTCGTCGTCGCGAGGAAGTAGATCGCTTCGAGCAGGTTCGTCTTCCCCTGCCCGTTGCGGCCGACGACGATGTTGACCTGATCGTGAAAGGCCACCTCTTCCGCGCCGAGGTTGCGGAAGGATTGGGTTGTGAGGCTACGGAGAATCAACTCGTACCTCGAGGAAGCACCATTGGCGATTTGTCATCCTGAGGCTGCCGGAGGCGCGGAGCCGCAGGCGACGCCGCCGAAGGACGCCGAAGGATCTCAAGCTTCCCAAGCTGCGTTGAATCCCAGCGGGTTTCAGCCGGCGTTGCGCATCTTGAGATCCTTCGCCGTCCTTCGGCGCTACGCCTTCGGCTCCGACGCCTTCGGCGGCTCAGGATGACAATCACGCCGTCAAACGCATCGGCATCACGACGTACAGGTACTCGTACGCGAGGTCGGCGTCGTTCGACGACGGACGACCGATGCACTGGCTGTTCTCGTCCTTCAGATCGAGCGATACCTGCTGCGTGTCGACGACGCTGAGAAAGTCGGTCACGTACGCGGCATTCAGGCCGACGAAGAACGGATTGCCGGCGTAGTCGATGGGAACGGTTTCGCGCGCGTCGCCAAGCTCCGGATTCGTCGACGAGACTGTGAGTTTGCCCGGCGCGAAATCGAAGCGGACGGCGCGCGTCCGCTCGTTGGCGACGAGCGAAATGCGGCGGATCGTAGCCAGCAGCCGCTCGCGATCGACGAGGACTTTGCGGTCGTTGTCGCGGGCGATGACTTCCATGTAGTTCGGAAAGTTCACGTCGATCATGCGCGCCAGCAGGCGGCGATCGGCGGCTTCGAAGAACAGATGATTTTCGGAGACGCCGAAACGGACGTTGCCATCTTCGCCGGCTTCGAGGCGCATGATCTCTTCCATCGCCTTGCGCGGAATGAGGATGGTCAGGTCGGCGTCCTTCGACTTGCCGTTGCTACCCTGCGGGAAGTTGATCAGCGCCATGCGGTGGCCGTCGGTGGCCACCATCTCCATCTTCGCCGGCTGCACCTTGAGCAGAGCGCCGTTGAGCTGGAAGCGCGTCTCCTCGTGCGTGATGGCGAACTTCACCTTCGCCACCATCGTTTTCAATTCTTCGAGCGGGATGTCGTACGACTGCGTCGCGTTCACCGTCGGCAGCGTCGGATAGTCCTCGGCGGGCAATCCCAGGAGGCGGAACTTGGCGGTGCCGGAGTCGACGAGGAGCGAGTTGTTTTCCTGAAGGGTGATGTGGACGTCTTCGTCGGGCAGGGAGCGGACGATGTCGAAGAGGCGTTTCGCTTCGATGGTGACACCGCCGGGCGTGGTGACGCGCGCGGCGCAGGAGCTGAGGATCGTGACGTCGAGATCCGTCGCGGCCATCTGCAACCGTCCGTCGGCCGCGCGGAGCAGAACATTCGAGAGGATCGGGATCGTGGAGCGTTTTTCGACGACTCCCTGGCAAAGCTGCAACTCTTTCTGAAGATCAGCTTTTGCGACGGTCAGCTCCATGTCTCTTCCTTCAGAACAAAAGTCTTTTTAGTTAGTAGTGGAAGCAGTAGATGCGTGCGGAAAAACTCGGCATCGCGCTGCAAAGGTTTCGAAAGTATAGCAGTTCCTTCCGTGGTGAAACTGCGGGTTTCGTCGCGGAAAAGCGATGGAGATTTTCTCCGTTTTCCGCAGTCGTCGAGCGTCGCGCGAGCGAAGCGTTTTTTGTCCGCAGGATTTCGTGCGACGTTTCCGCAGGGGCTGTGGATTTCGTTTTTTGTCATCCTGAACCGCCGGAGCCGTGGAGCGCGAAGCGCGGAAGCGGCGCAGGACGGTGAAGGATCTCAAGATGCGCAATTCCGCCTGGAACCCACGGGATTCAATCACAGCTTGGGAAGCTTGAGATCCTTCGCCGTCCTCCGCCGTTCCGCTGCTTCGCAGCTCCCGGCTCCGGCAGCCTCAGGATGACAAAGTGTTTGTCGGTGCTCAGCCTCATCGAAACTGCTTCATCAACCCTTCGAGGACGCGGCCGAACTGTTGGTCGTTCTGCATCTTCTCGTCGATCTTCTCGACCGAGTACATCACCGTCGAGTGATGCTTGTTGTTAAAGACGCGGCCGATCTCCGGATACGAAAGATCCGTGAGGTGCTTGCAGAGATACATGGCCACCTGGCGTGGGAAGGCAACCGTCTGCGCGTTCGATTTCGACTTCAGATTCGTGACCGTCGTTCCGTAGTGCGCCGCGACCACGCGCATGATCTCCGTCGGCGTAATCGGCTTGTTTTCCTTCGATAGCAGTTCCTTCAGCGCTTCCTTCGTTAGTTCGAGGGAAAGGTGCTTTTGTCCGGCCATCGACGCGTAGACGACGATGCGGTTGAGCAATCCTTCCAGCTCGCGAATATTCGTTCGCACGCGCTCGGCCACGAACAGCGCCGCGTCGTTCGGGAAGTCGATGGCCCGCTCCTCGGCCTTCTTGCGAAGGATCGCTACCTTCGTTTCGAGATCCGGTGGCTGGATGTCGGCGATCAATCCCCATTCGAAGCGCGAGCGGAGCCGCTCCTCGAGCGTTGGGATTTCTTTCGGCGGCGCGTCCGAGGTGAAGACGATCTGCTTCTGCGCCTCGTAGAGTGCGTTGAAGGTGTGGAAGAACTCCTCCTGCGTCCGCTCCTTGCCGGCCAGGAACTGGATGTCGTCGAGGAGGAGCGCGTCGACCTTGCGATAGCGGTCGCGAAACTGCTGCATGCGGTCGTAGCGGATCGAGGTGATTAGCTCCGTCACGAAGGAGTCGGCCGACATGTACGCGACCTTCGAGCCGGCGGTGCTGTCACGAAGCTGCTGGCCGATCGCCTGGATCAGATGGGTCTTGCCGAGGCCCGCGCCGCCGTAGATGAAGAGCGGGTTGAACGAGCCGGCTGGATTCTCGGCGATCGACTTCGACGCCGCGAAGGCGAGCTCGTTCGACTTGCCGACCACGAAGGTCTCGAACCGATACCTCGGGTTGAAAATCGAGAGCGGCAGCTCGGCCGAGGGCGGCGGTCCGAGCGGGATGTTCATCTCGCTCGTCCCCTCGGTGTCGGCGACGAGATGCAGATTGAGATGGTCCGTCGACATCTCGTCGAGGATGGTCCGGATCTGCTGCGCGTAGTTCTGCCGGATCTCGGAGACGAACCGCTGGGAAGGGACGCTTACGTCGATCGTGTCGCCCTTCTGGGCGAGAAAACGGGTCGGAGCGAACCACGTTTCAAATTGAGTCCTGTCAATGGTTTGCTCCAAGCGATCGAGGACTTGCTTCCAGAGGTTCATGGCGGATTCGCAGAGGGCACGGCCAAGGTCCAATCTCTCTAATAATCCGCAGCTTTTCAACAACTGCGGAAAATCCGGACCTGAAAAAGGGGAGGTGAAGATAGCACAACCAGCTGCGGGTCTAGAGGCGTCTGCGGGGCAGAAACTCATAAACAATATCGGTGGCGGAGCCTTGGGCAACCAACGCCGCCGGCCGTGCCGGCCCGGAATAGCCCGCTATGGCCTGTGGTTCCGCCCCGTCGCTGGCTGGTTTGACGACCTTTCGACCCGCCGCTATACTCCGCGCCTTCTTTTCAGAAGCTTAAGGAAATCATGAAGCGTACATTTCAGCCGAATAACCGCCGCCGCAAGCGCACGCACGGCTTTCTGGTCCGGATGCGGACCAAAGACGGGCAGGCGGTGCTTTCACGGCGCCGCCGCAAGGGCCGCAAGCGCCTGGCGGTCTAGCCTTTGTCAGCCGATGCCGGCGGACTTTCCGCCAGCTCCGAGGCTCTGCCGAAAGAGAAACGATTGGCGAAACGCCGCGAGTTCCTTCGCGTCTACGAAGCCGGCCGCAAACTCTTTTCCCGCTACAGCGTACTGTTCTATGCCGCGAACGAGCTCCCGTATTCGCGCATCGGCATCACCGCGACAAAAAAAAGTGGCAAGGCAAACGTGCGCAACCGGCTGAAGCGGTGGACTCGCGAGGTCTACCGGCGTCAGCGCGGTCCCCTCGACATCGACAGCCGCTCGCTCGACGTCGTCGTCAACGTCAAGCCGAATGCCGTGCAGGCGACCTGGGGCGATTTCAGCCTCGACCTGCAGCGCGCCCTAAAGCGCGTCGTCACCGAGAGCAGCGCGTCCCGATGAACCATGCGCGCCATCGCTCTCGCCCCGCTCCGTTTTTACAAGCGATTTCTCTCGCCGCTGTTGCCGCCGATGTGCCGCTTCGATCCCACCTGCTCGATTTACATGATGCAGGCGATCGAAAAGCACGGCACACTGCGCGGCGTCTGGCTCGGCGTGCGGCGCCTGGCGCGCTGCCACCCGTTCAATCCTGGAGGTTGGGACCCCGTCCCTTGAGATGGAAAAAAGAATCTTTGCTGCAGTACTGATCTCGATCGGATTTCTGTGGCTTTGGGCGGCCGTCGCGCCGAAGCTCTTTCCCGATCTGATGAAAAAGCCGGTGCCGGCGGCGACGTCGACATCGACCACGGCTACGACTTCTACGCAGCCGGCGCCCGTTACCGCGGCGACCAGCACGACGACGCCAGTCGTCGAAACGCCGGCGGCCGCTCCCGTGGTGACACCGGTCGCTGCGACCGCACAAACGATCACCAAGATCGAGTCACCCAACTTCGTTGCGAAGTTCTCGAATCGCGGCGCCGAGCTGGTCTCGTTTCAACTCACGCACTACAAAGCGAAGCCGAGCGACAAGAACGATCAGACGACCGTCGAGCTGGTCAAGGAGCGTGAGCCGAATCGCACCGACTACCCCTTCGCGATCGAAGCGACCGACGCCAACTTCATGCATCGCGCAAACGCCGCGCTCTACACCGTCCGCGAGTTCGACGACAAGGGCGCGCACGTCGTCGAGTACCGCTGGTCCGACGGCGCACACGCGGTGACCAAGACCTTCCGCTTCACCGACGAGTACCTCTTCAACTTCGCTGTCTCGGTCACGCCTCCACTTCCGTATCGCGTCGCCATCGGTCCCGGAATCCGCACCCTCGGGCCGGATGAAAAGGACAATCAGTTCATCGTCACGGGCAACGGTGTCGTGCAGCGCGACGACAGCCTGAAGAGCATCAATCGCGAGAAGGCCGACACGCTGAGCATCTTCCCCTCCGTGCAGTACGTCGGCATCCAGGACAACTACTTCCTCTCCGTGTTGCGGCCGGAGAAGTCGTCCGGCGCGATCATCCGTGCGATCGATGTCCCCGCCGTCGAGAAGAAAGAAAAACGCCGCGAGCTCTACGCCGCCGTCAACGCGGCGCCGGACGGCAACGTCTCCGGCGCGGCATTCTTCGGCCCGAAAGAGGCGAAGGTCGTCGACCGCTATAGCTTCGAAAAGACGTTGCAACTCGGCGTCTTCGGCATCATCGCCCGCTTCTTCCTGGCCGCGCTGGTCTGGCTGAACACGTTCACCAAGAACTACGGCTGGGCCATCATCGTCCTCACGCTCATCATCAAACTCGTGCTCTATCCGCTGCAGCACAAGTGGCTCATCGGCATGAAGAAGATGCAGAAGCTGCAGCCGAAGCAGGAGGCGATCAAGGCCAAGTACAAGAAGGCCCGGACTGATCCCGAGCAGAAGCAGAAGATGAACATGGAGATGATGAAGCTCTACCAGCAGGAAGGGATCAATCCTGCCGGCGGCTGTCTCCCGTTCGTGCTGCAGATCCCGATTCTTTGGGGCTTCTACGGCCTGCTCTCGCACGCAATCGAGCTGCGCGGCGCGCCCTTCATCTTCTGGATTCATGACCTGTCGATGAAGGACCCCTACTACATCACCCCGCTGCTGATGACGGTTACGATGTTCATCCAGCAGGCCATCACGCCGTCGACGGCGGATCCGGCGCAGAAGAAGATGTTTCTGATCATGCCGCTGGTGATGGGATGGATTTTCAAGGAGTTCCCGACCGGCGTCGTGCTTTACTGGCTGATGCAGAATCTGCTGACGATCGTGCAGCAGCTCCTGATGAACAAATTCACCGATCCCGCCACCCCGGCGACGTGATCACGGACTTGACGACGATGGCGCAACGATTCGAAGGAAAGAACCTCGACGAAGCATTGACGATGGCGTCCGAAGCGTTCGGCGTCGATCGCGTGCAACTGACCTATCACGTTGTCCTGGAGAAGAAAGGCTTCCTCGGCGGCATCAAGCGAATCGTCGTGGAAGCCGAGGTGAATGAGCGGCCGATTGCAGCCGCGGTTCAGGACGCGGCAGCGCCAGCTCCTCGCACCGGCCGGCCGGCCGGTGGTGGCGGTGGTGGACGCGGTCGCGGAAATCGCGATCGTGGCCGTGGCCGTGGCGGAAATGGCGGCGATCGCGGACGCCGTTCCGGCGGCGGCAATCGCGCTCCTCGGCGCGAAACTGCCGACGACTTCCAGACCGGCGACTTCGAACGATTCGCCGGCGACATCCCCGAGCAGGGGCCGGAGTCGGAGCAGGCTGGCGTAGTGCGCGCCTGGTATTCGCGCGTGCTGGAGCTGGCCAAACTGCAGCTCGAGATCCGCACCGAGGAGAATGAGACGCAGGTTATCGTTCGGCTGTTCGGCGGCGATGCGCGGCTGCTCACCGAAGAACACGGCGAGCTGCTCGACGCGCTTCAAGTTCTCGGCAACAAGGCGATGGTCGGCCGCAAGGTCGAAAAAGAGATCGAGCTGAATTGCGAAGCGTTCAAAGAGCGCCGCGCCGAGCAGCTGGCTGAGAAAGCGAAGGAACTGGCCGACCGTGTGCGCAGCAGCGGCCGCGAGCAGCTCCTTCCGGCGATGACGCCGATCGAACGCCGCATCGTCCATCTCGCGCTGCAGGAAGACGCGGATGTGACCACGGAGTCGCGCGGCGACGGGTTCTACAAACGGGTGGCGGTTGTGATGCGCGACGCCGCGGAGTAGTTTGCCGCCTGCGTGGCATCCGAACTCGATACGATCGTCGCACCCGCAACACCGCTCGGCAGGGGAGCGCTTGCGATCGTCCGCATCGACGGTCCGCGCAGCGCCGCGATCCTGCAGAAGCTTGGTGCTGTCTCGCCGGATGCACGTCTGGCCACCCTGGTACAGCTAAGTCTGGAGGGCGAGCCGCTCGATGAGTGCATCGCCATCCGCTACGCCGCGCCGCACTCGTTCACCGGCAACGATCTCGTCGAACTGACGCTGCACGGCAGCCCGCTGCTCGTCGAGCGCGTGATCGCAGCGATCATCGAATGCGGCGCACGTCTCGCGGAGCCGGGCGAGTTCACCGAACGCGCAGTGTTGAACGGCAAGCTCGATCTGGTGCAGGCGGAGTCGATCGCTGATCTCATCAACTCCCGCACCGCGCTCCAGGCGAAACTCTCCCTCGGCAATCTGCACGGCGTGTTGAGCCGGCGCGCCGCAGCGGTGCGGGAGTCGCTGCTGCACGTGATCTCGCGACTCGAGGCCGCGCTCGATTTTTCGGAGGAGGGATACGAGTTCATCACGCGCGACGATGCGCGCCAGGAAATCGAGCGCGCGATTGCCGACACCGAAGCGCTGGCCGAAACGTATCGCCGCGGGCGGGCGACGACGACCGGCCTGACCTTGGTGATCCTCGGTCGCCCGAACGCCGGCAAGTCGACGCTGCTGAATCGCCTGGTCGGCAGCGACCGCGCCATCGTCACGCCGATTCCGGGGACGACGCGCGACATCGTGCGCGAGACGATCGAGATCGGCGGTCTGCCGGTGACGATCGCCGACACCGCCGGACTGCGGACGAGCGGCGACGTCGTCGAGGAGATCGGGGTCGCGCGCGCGCGCGAGGCGGCGGCGAGCGCAGACATCATTCTTTATCTGGTTGACGCAAGCGTTGGTTTGACGCCTGATGACGAGATCGCTGCGTACTCGGACGCAATTGTTATTTACACAAAAAATGATCTCGCTCCCGCACCGCAAAGCGCTCTCGGCATTAGCGTTACAGCCGAGCACGGCATCGATGAGCTGCTCAGCCGGCTCGATACGATCGTCCGCGATGAGTTCGCCGCGCCGGAGGGCAGCCTCGTCAACGAGCGTCAGCGCCAAGCCGTCCTCGGCTGTAAAGAAGCGCTCGCGACTGCGCTCAATGCTTTGAACGCTGGGCTCGACGAGCCGGTCATCCTCGTCGATCTGTACCGCGCCTCAACCTCCCTCGGTCTGCTCACCGGCGCGATCACGCAAGAGCACGTCTTCACCGAGATCTTCTCTAAGTTCTGCATCGGGAAGTGAGCGCGCGCAGGCGGCTGTTCCACGTGAAACATGTTCGACGTGATTGTGATTGGCGGAGGCCACGCCGGCGCTGAGGCGGCCCGCGTCTGCGCCCGCGGCGGTGCGCGCGTCGCACTGCTGACGATGCTCCGCGACGCCATCGGCCGCATGTCGTGCAACCCCGCCATCGGCGGTCTCGCCAAGGGAAACCTCGTCAAAGAAATCGACGCCCTCGGCGGCATGATGGGGGAGGCGACGGATCGCGCGGGCATCCAGTTCAAGGTGCTCAACCGCTCGAAAGGTCCTGCGGTTCAGGGTCCGCGCGCGCAGTGCGATCGGGATCTCTACGCGGCCGCTGTGCAGCAAATTCTGGATGACGAGCCGAACATCACCGTCATCGAAGGTTCCGCGACGTCGCTCGTGCACGACGGCAAGTCGGTTCGTGGCGTCGTGCTCAAAGACGGAACGCAGCTCGACGCGCGCGCCGTCATCGTTACCACCGGAACCTTCCTCCGCGCCCTGATGCACTCCGGCGAGGTGAAGACCGTCGGCGGCCGCTTCGGTGAGCCGGCAGCGGAAACTCTCTCCGATTCACTGCGCGACCTCGGACTCAAACTCGGACGCCTCAAGACCGGAACGCCGCCACGCGTCGATCGCACCACCGTCGATTTCTCGAAGCTGGAGGAAGCACCGGGCGACGCCAAGCCGCGTCCGTTCTCGATCCTCACCGACGCTCTGCCCCTTCCGCAGGTGCTCTGCCATCTGACCTACACCAGCGAAGTCGCCCACGAGTTGATCCGCGCCAACCTCCATCGCGCGCCGATGTACTCCGGCCAGATCCACGCCACCGGTCCGCGCTACTGCCCGTCGATCGAAGACAAGGTCGTGCGGTTCGCCGAGAAGGAGCGGCATCAGGTCTTCGTCGAGCCGGAAGGCTTGACGCATCCTTGGCTCTACCTCAACGGCATCTCGACGTCCCTTCCGCCGGACGTGCAGGACGCCGTCGTCCGCTCGCTGCTCGGATTCGAAAACGCCATCATCGCGCGCTACGGCTACGCGGTCGAGTACGACTTCGTCAACCCCGAGCAACTCGATCCGACGCTCCAGGTTCGCGGCGTCGACGGCCTTTTCCTGGCCGGTCAGATCAACGGCACCTCGGGATACGAAGAGGCGGCCGCGCAGGGACTCCTGGCCGGAATCAACGCCCTGCAGAAGATTCGCGGCGGCGATCCGGTCATCCTCCGCCGCGACCAAGCCTACGCCGCAGTGATGATCGACGACCTTGTCACGCAAGGTACCGAGGAGCCGTATCGGATGTTCACCTCCCGCGCGGAGCACCGTCTGCTTCTCGGATGCGACTCTGTTTACGAGCGGTTGTCGCCGGCCGCGGAGCGGCTGGGGATTCTCGACGACGAGCGCAAACACCGCATCGAGCAGCGAATCGCGCGGATGCAGCGCGCGAGAGATGAGGCGGAAACGACAGTGACCCCTGATCGCGAGACGCTCGCTTGGCTGTCGTCGGCGAGCGTCGCGTTGAGCGAAAAGTCGTCGATCGCTCGGCTGATGCAGCGCGCCGATTTTGATATCGCGCGCTTTACCGACGCGTGCGAGACCGTGCTCCCCGAGGTTGCGGAAGCGTTTCGCTCGTTGAGCGAGGAAGAGTCGGATGGCGTAGTCAGCCAGCTTCGCTACGCCGGCTACATCGATCGGCAGCAGCGCGAAGCGGCGCGGCAGGCCGATGAGGAGGGTGTGCAGATCCCAGCCGGCATGTCATACCGGCTGCCGGGATTGTCGCGCGAGATGGTCGAAAAGCTCAGTTTCGTCCGGCCGGTTTCGCTCGGACAGGCCAGCCGGATCCCCGGCGTCACGCCCGCGGCGATCTCGATCGTACGGATGCACCTGCGGCGCGGAGGACGCTTTGGCAATGCCCTGTCATCCTGAGCCGCCGGAGCGACGTAGGCGAAGCCGAAGTTGCGTAGGACGGTCGAAGGACCCCCTTCGTGCTTGCATCGTGATTTTCCGCCGCCCCGGGTTAGCAGGTGGGGGGTCCTTCGACCGTCCTTCGGCGGCTCAGGATGACAGTGGTCGCGCGGTGCAGAAGTGAGTCGCGACGATCGACTGGAGACGTACAAGCGCGAGCTCCTGCGCTGGAACGAGCGGATCAACCTCATCGGTCCGGAAGCGAAAGAGAACATCGATGCTCATATCGATGAAGCGGTGATCGCGGCGGAGATGTTGAAGCCGTCCGGCGACGTCCTCGACTTCGGGAGCGGGGGAGGATTGCCGGCCATTCCGATGGCGATCGTCTCGCCGCATGCGCGTTTTCACCTGGTCGAAGTGGACAAGAAAAAGTGGGCGTTTCTGAAACACATCGCGCGAGCCTGCGAATTGAACGCCGTGATTTACGGTGATAGATTGGCGCGCGCCGTGACGCAGTTCCCGCCCGAGCTTCGATTTTCCCTGGTTACATCGCGCGCAGTCGGAAATCCCGAGGAATGGGTGCCGTCGCTGGCGCCATGGATGGAGCCAGGCGGTCGGGTGGCACTTTTTCAAAGCAATACCGAGGTTCCGGCGATCGGCGGTTTCGCGAAAAGCGAAGTCTTTCCGCTTCCGCGCGGCACATCGAACTACCTTGTAACGCTCGCGTTCCACGTGGAACAACACTGAATGACGAAGATCGTCGCGCTCGCAAATCAGAAAGGTGGGGTGGGCAAGACCACCACCGCCATCAACCTCGGCGCGTCTGTCGCGGCCTGTGAGCGGCGCGTGCTCCTGGTTGACATCGATCCTCAAGCGAACGCGACCTCAGGCCTTGGCGTGACCGACGCGAATCCGTCCATGTATGACGTGCTCATCGAGAACATGCCGCTGCGGGAGATCATCCGTCCCACGGAGATTCCGACGTTGTTTCTGGCGCCGTCATCGGTTGATCTGGTTGGCGCCGAGGTCGAGTTGCGGGATGCGATCGGACGCGAGTACTTCCTCAAACGAGTGCTCGAGCCGATTGCAGCGGACTACGACTACATCCTCATCGACTCGCCGCCGTCACTCGGGCTGCTCACCGTCAACGGCCTGACCGCCGCCAAATCCGTGCTTGTGCCGCTGCAGGCCGAGTACTTTGCGCTCGAGGGCGTCTCACAGCTGCTCGCCACCATCGATCGCGTCAAGAGCGCGGTCAACCCGTCGCTCGACGTCGAAGGCATCGTTCTCACAATGTACGACGAGCGGATGAACCTGGCGCGGCAAGTATCCGAAGAAGTCCGCAATCACTTCGGCGAGAAGGTGTACAAGACTGTCATTCCGCGGAACGTCCGGCTCAGTGAAGCGCCGTCATTCGGCAAACCGATTATTCTTTACGACATCCGCTCGCGCGGAAGCGAGGCATACGTCAGTCTGGCCAGGGAGTTCATTCAGCGCGCGGAGAACGTGATCTGATGATCCACAAGAAAGTACTCGGCCGCGGTCTCGGCGCTCTCATCCCGCAACGGCAGGAGGCGCCCGCTGAATCGCATGCGACGCAGGGGCTGGCCGAGATTCCGATCTCGCAGATCCAGCCGAATCCTTTCCAGCCACGCAAGACGTTCAACGAAGCGTCGATCGACGAACTGGCGCGCAGTGTCCGCGAGCATGGGATCGTCCAGCCGCTTGTCGTCACGCGCGCCGGCGACAAATACAAGCTCATCGCCGGCGAGCGCCGTTTCCGCGCCGCGCAGAAAGCCGGCCTGACCACCGTCCCCGTCCTCATCAAAGAGATGATGGCCGAGGGCGACGCGCTGCAGATCGCTCTCATCGAAAACATCCAGCGCGAGGACCTGAACCCGATCGAAGAGGCGATGGCGTATCACCAGCTGCATGATGATTTTCAATTGACGCAGGAAGAGATCTCGCGCCGCGTCGGCAAGGAGCGCTCGACCGTCGCCAACTTCCTCCGTCTGCTCAAGCTCCCCGATCCTGTCAAGAAGCTTCTGGCATCCGGCCAGCTCTCGATGGGTCACGCGCGCGCGTTGCTAGCCATCGAGTCGCCCAAGAAACAGGAGCAGCTCGCCGACCGCGTCGTCCGGAAGAACCTCAACGTCCGGCAGACGGAGATGCTGGCCTCGGAGAGCTCGCCGAAGACGGCGGAGAAGAAAGAAAAAGAGAAGGACGTCTTCACGCGCGACGCGGAAGACAAACTGCAAAGGACTTTACGTACGAAAGTTGAGATCGACCGCAGACGCCGAGGAGGAGTGATCCACATCCGCTACGGCAGCGAAGATGAACTGATTCGCGTGGTCGATGAGCTCATGGGACGGCGACGGTAATATGGGAGCAGAGATGAAAAACAAGAGCGGTGAACTGAACGGTTTTCTCGATCGTGGCTCGTCGTTTCGCGGCGAGCTGGAATTCGAAGACACGATGCGCATCGACGGCCGTTTCAACGGCAAGATCATGACGAAGAATGAGCTGATCGTCGGCGAGAGCGCCCAGATCGAAGGCGAGGTCCACGCCGGGCGGATCGCGATCAGCGGCACGATCATCGGCAAGATCATCGCGACGCAACGCGTGGAAATCCACCGCAACGGCAAGGTCTACAGCGACATCGACACGCCGGCGCTGATCATCGAAGAGGGCGCGATCTTTCAGGGCAACTGCGTGATGGGCGACAAGAAACCGGCGTTAGTGACGAACATCGCTTCAAAGGCGTAGCTGTCATCCTGAACCGCCGGAGGCGTTGGAGCGCGGAACGCCGGAGGACGGTGAAGGACCCCCTGCTTGGCAACCCGGCTCGGGGGTGGTTGCCAGCATTCACGTACCTTCCCACGAAGCCCCCTCCCATCCGGGTTTGCAGGAAGGGGCTCCTTCGACCGTCCTACGCGACTTCGGCTTGCGCCTGCGTCGCTCCGGCGGCTCAGGATGACAGTGTCACCACCCTCTCATCCGAGCCACCAGCACGATCGCCTCGGGGATCGTGTACTCATCCTCGGCGCCGAGCGCGTCTTCCCATTGCAAGTCCCACGCAGCGGCCTCGCGGTCGCGTTGCGGCGCGTCCGTAAAATTCAACTCGCAGACATCGCCGATGTACTCGTCCGCATTGCGCAGCGGCAGGCCAAACGTGCGACAGACGAGCGGACGATGTTCGTACATCAGGCATTCGCCGTTCTCGTCCAGATTCGGACACGGCGTTGACGCGGTGCGCTCGAAGAACGCGTCTTTTTCCGCGGGCGAACACTCCCGAAGATCAGGATGCTTCGATGACTCCAAGATCTCCTGCGAACGACGAATGACCATCTTCCGTCGCGACGGATGCAATTTCGCCAGTCCCTCAGCAATCAGCGGAACATCGCCCGAGCCGATCTCGAACAGGCCGTAGCAGCAGAGCGAACATCCGCGTCCGCACTGCAGGTTCTGTGGCTGCGACTCGGCGACGGAGCGGAAGAAATCGTCGGCGCGATCGAGGATGCGCGTGTACGTTTCATCAGCCGATTTCCCAGACACGCGACGCACAACCGGTGAGGTGACAACCTTCTTTCCCTTGTGGTATACAACCGCCGCCTCGGGGTTGGGCGCGGCTCTCACGTGCCCGTTTTTCCGGCTCCAAACAGTCTATGCAAATCAATTTGACGCCCGATTACTCTCTGCTCGCGATCATGGTGATTTTCATCCTGAACTACCTGATCGTGCGCAAGTTCTTCCTGCAGCCGATCAATCAGGTGATCGAAGCGCGGGAAACCGAGGTGCGTTCGGCGAACGAGATTTACGAACAGTCGATGCTGCGCTTTCAGGAAGCAACGACGCAGATGGAAGAGAAGCTCCACGCTGCCCGCCACGTTGCCGCCGATGTGCGCGACCGATTTCGACGCGAGGCTGCCGCGTACCGCACCTCGATCGTCACCAAAACCCATGACGACGCCAACGGCATCGTCAGCGAAGCGGACGCGAAGCTGACGGGCGACGTCGCCACGGCGCGCGCGAAGATCGTCACCGAGTCGGAAGCGCTGGCGCGCCTGGCCGCGGAGCGCATCCTCGGGAGGCCGGTCTGATGCGCCGCGCGATCTTCATCATTCTTCTATTGCTCGTTGCGACTGCGGCATTCGCGCAGACTCACGGCGCGGAGCCGAACAACGTCGCGCAGGGGACGGAAAAAGCCGAACACGAACAGGCGCATCCGGCTGAAGGCCACGGCGGGGAGCACGAAGCACCGAAAACCTACTTCGGCATCCCGGGCTGGATCCTGAAGCTCGCCAACATGCTGCTCTTCATCGGCGTGCTCGCATGGTTCCTCGGCGGGCCGATCAAGAAGGCGCTCATCGACCGCCGCGTTCAGATTCAGGCCGACGCCCAGGAGGCTCGTGCCCGTCGCGCGAAAGCCGACCAGCTCGCGGCGGACATCCAGGCGCGGCTCACGCAGATCGAGAACGACGTCCGCGGCATTCAGGAACGCGCGCAGGCCGAGGGCGAGAAACAGAAGAGGGAGTTGATCGCGGCCGCGGAAGCCGAGGCGCAGAAGATTCTGCAGTCGGCGCGGAACGAGGTCGACAACCGGCTGAAGCGCGCACGGCACGAGCTGACCGAATACGCCGGCGAGCTGGCCACGCAACGCGCGGAACAGATCCTCCGTGAGAAGGTCACGGACAACGATCGCGAGCGCCTCTTCGATGAGAGCGTCCGTGAAGTTGCGGAGGCGCGCTCATGATCCGCCGCTTCGCAAGGCCGTACGCCCGAGCCATCATGGATGTCGCGCAGTCGCCGGAAAAAGCGGCGACGCTTCGCGACGAACTGACGCAGTTCGAACAGGTCCGCAAGTCATCGACAGATTTGCAGTTGATGTACGCGAATCCCGGCATCGAACACGGCGCGAAGACCAAGATCACCGCCGCGATTGCCAAGCGCCTCGGCCTGTCGGACTTCGCCGTCCGTCTGCTCGACGTGCTCATTCAAAACCGTCGTATCAACGACCTCAGTGACATCGTGGCCGGACTGGCAACGATGATCCGCGACGCCACCGGAGTTGTCGCCGCTGACGTCCGCTCGGCCAGCAAGCTGTCATCGAAGGAAGAGGGCGAGCTGCGGGCCATGCTGGAGAAGAAGGTCGGCGCGAAGGTCGACCTCGACGTGACCGTCGATCCGGCGCTCATCGGCGGCTTTGTCGCCAAGATCGGCAGCGAGGTGTACGACGCCTCGGTGGCCGGCAAGATCGAGAAATTCCGCGAGTCATTAGCGTGACGCATATTTCGTGACGCATTTTCGGGAGACTTTATGGCTGTGGATTTGAAAGCAGAAGAAATCACAGAGATTATTCGCCAGCAATTAAGCGGAATCGGCCGCGGCGTCGATGTCTCTGAAGTCGGTACCGTCGTTTCCGTCGGAGACGGCATCGCCCGCGTCTACGGCCTCGATCGCGTCATGGCTGGTGAGCTCGTGCAGTTCCCGCACGATATCGCCGGCCTCGCGCTCAACCTCGAGGAAGACAACGTCGGCGTCGTGCTCCTCGGCGAAGCCTCAGAGATCAAAGAAGGCGACGAGGTAAAGCGCACCGGCAAGATCATGTCCGTCCCGGTCGGCCCGGCGCTGGTCGGCCGCGTCGTCAATCCGCTCGGCGTTCCGATCGACGGCAAGGGACCGATCAACACCACCGAGTTCTATCCGATCGAGCGACTCGCTCCCGGCGTCGTCGACCGCAAGCCGGTCAAAGAGCCGCTGCAGACGGGACTCAAAGCCGTCGACGCCATGATTCCGATCGGCCGCGGCCAGCGCGAGCTGATCATCGGCGACCGCCAGACCGGCAAGACCGCCGTCGCGGTCGATACGATCATCAATCAGAAGGGCAAGAACGTCATCTGCGTCTACGTCGCCATCGGTCAGAAAAAATCGACGGTGGCCCAGGTCGTCCGCACGCTCGAAGAAAACGGCGCGATGGACTACACCATCGTCGTCAACGCTTCCGCATCCGACCCCGCGCCGATGCAGTACCTCGCGCCGTACGGCGGCTGCGCGATGGCCGAGTACTTTTTGTACAACGGCCAGCACGCCCTGATCATCTATGACGACCTCTCCAAGCACGCCGCGGCGTACCGCGAGATTTCGCTGCTGCTCCGCCGTCCGCCCGGCCGCGAGGCGTATCCCGGCGACGTTTTCTATCTCCACTCGCGCCTTCTGGAGCGCGCCTCGAAGATGGCCGACGAAAAGGGCGGCGGCTCGCTGACCGCGCTGCCGATCATCGAGACGCAGGCCGGCGACGTTTCCGCGTACATCCCGACCAACGTCATCTCCATCACCGACGGCCAGATCTTCCTGGAGACGGACCTCTTCCACTCCGGCGTCCGCCCTGCAATCAACGTCGGCATCTCGGTGTCGCGCGTCGGCGGTTCCGCGCAGGTGCGTTCGATGCGGACAGTCTCGGGCACGTTGCGTCTCGACCTCGCGCAGTACCGCGAGCTCGCCGCGTTCGCGCAGTTCGGATCGGATCTCGACAAAGTGACGCAGGCGCAGCTCAATCGCGGCCGCCGGCTCGTCGAAATCCTGAAGCAAGGGCAGTATCAACCGATGCGCGTCGGCCTTCAGACGGCTTCGGTCTACGCCGGCGTCAAAGGCTTCCTCGACAACCTCGACGTCGCTTCCGTCCGTCCGTTCGAGGCCGCCCTGCACCAGTATCTGAGCGACGAGAAGGGCGATGTTCTCGACAAGCTGGAGACCGCACCCAAGTTCGACGCCGAGCTCGAAGCGGGACTGCGCGACGCCATCACCGAATTCAAAGCGCAGTACCTGAAAGACAATCCAAAAGCTCTCGCGGCCTAACCACACATGCCAAGCACGATCGATATCCGGCGCCGGATCCGCAGCGTCAAGAACACGCAGCAGATCACCAAGGCCATGAAGATGGTGGCCGCGGCCAAGCTGCGGCGCGCGCAGGAGCGCATGTTCGCCGCGCGTCCGTACGCGGCCGGCCTGCGCAAGGTGCTTGCGTCCATCGCCACGCGCGTCGACATCAACTCGCATCCGCTGCTGCAGTCGCGCGAGCCGGAGCGCAACGTCGTCGTCATCGTCGTTACTGCTGACCGCGGACTCTGCGGCGCGTTCAACTCGAACGTCATCCGCGCGGCGCAGAACTTCATTCGCGAGCATAACTTTGAGAGCGTTGAGCTGCTGACGATTGGGCGCAAGGCGGGCGACTTTTTCAAGCGCCGTCCGATTCCGATCCGGCAGAACGTCTTCGTTGCGCAAGCGTTGTCGATCGAAGTGGCGCACGAGATCGCCGACGGTCTGATCAAAGACTTCATCGAAGAAAAGATCGACGGCGTCTACGTCGTCTACAACGAGTTCAAATCGCTCATCGCGCAGCACGTGCGCGCGGAGCGGCTGCTTCCGATCATTTCGGAGTTCGACGCCACGCCCAACCAGCCGTCGATCGACTACCTCTACGAGCCCGGGCCGGAGCAGATCCTTTCCGACCTCCTGCCGAAGCACATCGAGTTTCAGCTTTACCGCGTGCTCCTCGAGTCGGCCGCGGCCGAACAGGGAGCGCGCATGACGGCCATGGAAGCGGCCACGAAGAACGCGTCAGACATGATCAATTTCCTGACGCTGACCTACAACCGCATCCGCCAGGCCGCCATCACCAAAGAGATCATCGAGATTGTCTCGGGCGCGTCCGCCGCGCAATAGGCAACGGAGAACACATGGCAAACGAAGAAACCAAGACCCAGAACGTCGGCAAAGTCATTCAGGTCATCGGACCGGCGCTCGACATCGAATTCGAAGACGGCCATCTGCCGGCGATCTACAACGCTATTCGCGTCGTCGACAACGGCGAGTTCGGCAAGGTTCCCATCGACGTCGTCGCCGAAGTGGCGAACCACATCGGCGAGAACCAGGTCCGCTGCATCGCCATGAAGCCGACCGACGGAATGGTCCGCGGCATGAAGGCCATCGACACCGGCGGCCCGATCATGGTTCCGGTCGGTCGCGAAACTCTCGGACGCATCCTCAACGTCCTCGGCGAGCCGGTCGACAACAAAGGCCCAGTGAACTCCGAGCATCATCTTTCCATTCATCGCCAGCCGCCGCGCTTCGACGAGCAGTCGACGAACATCGAGATGTTCGAGACCGGCATCAAGGTCATCGACCTCCTCGAGCCGTATACGAAGGGCGGCAAGACCGGCCTGTTCGGCGGCGCTGGCGTCGGCAAGACCGTTCTGATCATGGAGTTGATCAACAACGTCGCCAAAGAGCACGGCGGTTTCTCCGTCTTCGCCGGCGTCGGTGAGCGCACGCGCGAAGGGAACGATCTCTGGCTCGAGTTCGCCGAGACCGGCGTCATCGTTCCCGGCGATCCGTCGAAGTCGAAGGCGGCGCTGATCTACGGCCAGATGACCGAGCCGCCGGGTGCGCGACTTCGCGTCGGACTGACTGGCCTCACCGTCGCCGAGCATTTCCGCGACGCCGAAGGCCAGGACGTGCTGCTCTTCATCGACAACATCTTCCGTTTCACGCAGGCCGGCTCCGAGGTTTCCGCACTTCTCGGCCGTATGCCGAGCGCCGTCGGATATCAGCCGAACCTCGCCACCGAAATGGGCGAGCTACAGGAGCGCATCACATCGACCAAGCGCGGATCGATCACGTCCGTGCAGGCCATCTACGTTCCCGCCGACGATCTCACCGACCCCGCGCCGGCCACTGCCTTCGCTCACCTCGACGCGACCTCGGTTCTGTCGCGCCAGATCGCGGAGCTCGGCATCTACCCCGCCGTCGATCCGCTCGCATCAACTTCCAAGATTCTCGATCCGCGCATCCTCGGCGATGAGCACTACAACACCGCCCGCGCCGTGCAGGCCGTCCTTCAGAAGTACAAGGATCTGCAGGACATCATCGCCATCCTCGGCATCGACGAGCTGTCGGAAGAAGACCGCATCATCGTCAACCGCGCCCGCAAAATTCAGCGATTCCTCTCGCAGCCGTTCCACGTCGCCGAGCAGTTCACCGGCATCAAGGGGCAGTACGTCAAGATCGCCGACACGATCAAAGGCTTCCGCGAAATCGTTGAAGGGAAGCACGACGATATCCCCGAGCAGGCGTTCCTGCTCATGGGCACGATCGAGCAGGTGCTCGAGCGTGCCGAGCAGATGAAGAAAGAAGCAGCGTAAGGAACCGGAATGGCCGACGCACTTCCGACCAAGATCAATCTCACCGTCGTCACGCGCGAGCGGAAGATCATCGACATCGAAGTCGATGAAGTCGTGCTGCCCGCGAGCGACGGTGAGATCGGGGTGCTCCCCGGCCACACTCCCCTCTTGACGACGCTGAAGATCGGCCAGATGCGTTACCGCGTCGGCACCACGTTTCATCGCATGGTGCTGTCGTGGGGTTTCGCCGAGGTACTGCCGGATCGCGTGATCGTACTCGCCGAACGCGGCGTGCTGGCCAGCGAGATCGATCCGGCCGCCGCCGAAGCCGAGCGTATCGCCGCAGAGAAAGAGCTGCAGTACCTCTCATCGCACGATCCGGAGTTCAACCGCGTCGAAGCGCGGCTCGAAGAATCGGTGGCGATGATCGGCATCGGCCGCGAGCACTGAGGCGCTACTCGGCAGCGGCGTTAAGCTTGCATCGCTTTGCGCGACGTTTCGTCCAACATGGAATCCTGGCTCGACCACTTTGCGTCGACGAACTTTCGTCGTAGCAGCGACACGGCGCACGATCTCAAGACGCCGTTGAATGTCGCCGTGCTCAATCTCGAGCTGCTGCGGATGCGCGTAGCGAAGCTCACCGGCAACGAGGATGAGAAGGTCAACGCGTACGCGAAGGCCATCGAACAGGAGTTGCGCCGTATGGCGCGCATCTTCGACACCTTCTTCGTTCTCTCCACGCCGCCGAAAGATGAAGAAGAGCCGGCGGAAATCGATCTTTGCCCGTTGTGCACCGAGGCCGCGGCGGGAGCAAAGTACGAGCTGGCTGGAGTTGATGGTTCGTTCAAAATCCGCGGTCACGACGCCAGAATTCGTCAGGCGCTCAAGATGTTTTTCGAAGGCACGTCGCACGTGTTGGACGAGAGCGGCCGCAGCGCTGCAGTGGAACGAATGCCGGGCCGTTTCACTGTTGCAGTCACCGGCAAACCATCGTCGCCGGACTTCGAAATCACGAAGATCTTCAAGTTCTACTACACGGATGCGCTCGGCAACGCGGACCTCTCGCTTGCCGCTGCGCGACTCATCGCCGAAACGTACGGCGGTGAACTCAACGCTCTGGACGAACGTGATAAGGTCTCGATCAAGTTGTCTTTCCCAGGTGAATAGATGAAGAAAGTGCTGATCGTTGATGACGACCGCGCCACGAGCGCCGGTATGGCCGACGTCGTCGAGGAGTGGGGCTACGACGCGGAAGTCGCCGACACGGTAAAAGCCGGCTGGAACTCCGTCTCGAAGATGGTCCCCGACGTCGCTATCGTCGACCTCAAGCTTCCCGACGGTTCCGGCCTCGATCTCCTGCATCGCATCAAAGAAACGTATCCCGACGTCTCTGTCGTGATCCTCACTGGCCACGCAACTGTCGACTCGGCCGTCAAGGCTCTCAAGGTCGGCGCCGAAGATTACGTCACCAAGCCGGTCGATCTCCCTCGCCTGCAGGTCATCCTCAAGTCTGTCGAAGACAAACAGATGATGAAGCAGGAGATCCTCGAGCTTCGCCGTCAGCTGCAGAAAATGGGCGCGCTCGGTCATTTGGTCGGCAAATCGCCGCGGATGCAGAAACTCTTCGAAGAGATCGAGATGGTTGCGAACACCGACGCGAACGTCTTCATCGTTGGCGAGTCGGGATCGGGCAAGGAAGTCGTCGCGAACACGATTCACTCACTCTCGCGCCGGCGCCTCAAGCCGTTCATCGCCTTCAACTGCGGCGCAATCTCGCCGACGCTGATCGAATCCGAGATCTTCGGCCACGAGAAGGGCGCATTCACGAACGCCATCAAACGCCGCGAGGGCTACTTCGAAGTGGCCAAGGGCGGCACCGTCTTCCTCGACGAAATCACGGAGATGCCGATCGAGCTGCAGGTCAAGCTGCTGCGAGTGCTCGAAGAAGGAAAGTTCCGGCGCGTCGGCGGCAACGAAGAGATTTACATCGAGGCGCGCGTCATCGCCGCGTCGAACCGTGATCCGCAGAAAGCCATTGTCGACGGCAAGATGCGCGAAGATCTCTACTACCGGTTGAACGTCTTCCCGATCGAGGTCCCGCCGCTGCGCGAACGCCTCGAAGACATCCCGCTCTTCTCGCACTTCTTCCTGCAGAAGTTGAACGAGACGGAAGAGAAGAAGGTCGAGAACATCGAAGCCGACTTCATCGAGGCGCTGCAGCAGTACGAATGGCCCGGCAACGTCCGCGAGCTGCGCAACGTGATCAACCGTGCGTTCATCATGGCCCGCGGCAGCAGCCTCACCGTCGAATGCCTCCCCGACAAGCTCCTCGGCGCGCGCCGGCGCAGGACGCGCGACGGCGTCATGATCCCGCTCGGCCAGCCGATGGAAGAAGTGGAGCGCATCGTCATCGAAGAGACGCTCCAGATGACCGACGGCGACCGCCGCAAGACCGCCGAGATCCTGGGCATCTCCTACAAGACGCTCTACAACAAGACGAAGAAGTACAAAGCTGCCGGCGGCGGAGACGACGAAGAAGACGACGCCTGAGTCTTCCCAAACTCCACAGCCAGTAGCATTTTTCGCCTTCCTGACGTCGCGGTGCTATCGTCCGCGGCTCGATCAATCCGACGCCTCACGTGCGCGTGCGCCTCACGCACGCGCGAGGAATTCCGGCGTCGGCGTAAAAGGTTGGGCGTTCCGCAATGGCCAAAAACCTCGTCATCGTCGAGTCTCCCGCGAAAGCGAAGACGATCAACAAATTCATCGGCAGCGACTACGTCGTCAAAGCTTCCGTCGGTCACGTCCGCGATCTCCCGAAGAGCGACCTCGGCGTCGATGAAGACACCTTCGAGCCCACCTACGAGATCCTCGAAGGCAAAGAGAAGGTGGTCGCCGAACTGCGTGCAGCCGCGAAAAAGGCCAGCATCGTCTACATCGCCTCTGACCCTGATCGCGAGGGAGAAGCGATCGGCTGGCACGTGATGAACCTCCTCGGCGGCGACTCGAAGAAGGTCCGCCGCATCCTTTTCCACGAGATCACGAAGAACGCGGTCCGCAAGGCCATCGATCAGCCGGGCGAGATCGACATGAACAAGGTGAACGCGCAGCAGGCCCGGCGCGTGCTCGACCGCCTGGTCGGCTACAAGCTCTCGCCGCTACTGTGGGACAAGGTCCGCCGCGGCCTCTCCGCCGGCCGCGTGCAGTCGGTGGCGATGAAGATGATCGTCGACCGCGAGGAAGCGATCAAAGCGTTCGTCCCGGAGGAGTACTGGACTTTCGCAGCAAAACTCGCTGCCGGAGTTCCGCCGCAGTTCATCGCCAAACTCTCGAAGATCGACGGCAAGAAGGCCGACGTCACGAACGAAGAGCAGGCCCGCGTCATCGAGACCGTGCTCAAGTCGGGCAGCTACGTCGTCGAGTCGGTCGCCCGCAAGGAAAAGAAGCAGACCGCCGCGGCGCCGTTCATCACCTCAACGCTGCAGCGCACCGCGTACAACCGCTTCAAGTATCCCGTGAAGCGGACGATGCAGATCGCGCAGAAGCTCTACGAAGGCAAAGAGCTCGGCTCGTTCGGTCATGTCGGTCTGATCACCTACATGCGCACCGACTCGGTCCGCATCAGCGATGATGCCATCGCCGAAGTTAGAGAATATATCGGCGCGAAATACGGTGCTGATATTCTCCCCGAAAAGCCGAATGTATATCGTGTCAAGAAAGCTGCGCAGGCGCAGGAGGCCCACGAGGCCGTCCGCCCCACGTCGCTCGAATTCGATCCGGAGAAGATCAAGGATCACCTCACCCGCGAGGAGTACAACCTCTACAAACTGATCTGGGATCGCTTCGTCGCATCGCAGATGAAGCCGGCCCTCTTCGACGTCACCGACGTCGACATCCGCAACGCCGCCTACACTCTTCGGGCCTCGGGTGAAGTGCTGAAGTTCCCCGGCTTCCTGGCCGTCTTTCGGGATGCGTCGGTCGAAGGCGCCGAGGATGATGAGGAGAAGCCGGACGACAGCAAAGCGCTGCCGGCGATGAACGAAGGCGACACGCTGTCGCTCATCAACCTCGACACCCGCCAGAACTTTACGCAGCCGCCGCCGCGCTACACGGAAGCGACGCTGGTCAAGGCGCTCGAAGAGAACGGGATCGGACGTCCGTCAACGTACGGCTCGATCATGACCACGATCCAGACGCGCGATTACACCTACAAGTCGGACGGCAAGTTCTTTCCGACGCAGCTCGGCATGCTCGTGACGAAACTCCTCAAGCAGTCCTTCGGCGACATCATCGACGAGGGATATACCGCGGAACTGGAGCAGAAGCTCGACGAAATCGAAGAAGGTCAGGTCGAGTGGCGCGAAGCCATGCGCGACTTTAGCGTCAAGTTCAACAAGGACTTAGCCCGCGCCGGCAAAGAAATGGTCGAAGTGAAACGCACCGGCGTCGAGACCGACGAAGTTTGCGAGAAGTGCGGCTCGCCGATGGCGATCAAGTTCGGCCGCTTCGGCGAGTTCCTGGCCTGCTCGAATTATCCCGAGTGCAAGAACACGAAGGAGACCGCGCGCGGCGACGTCGCCGAGCAGCCCGAGGGCGAGACGATCATCTGCGATAAATGCGGCAAGCCGATGCAGCTCAAGCGCTCGCGCTTCGGCCAGTTCTACGCCTGCACCGGCTATCCCGACTGTAAGAACACGAAGGATCCCCGCCTGCTGAAGGCGGACATCCCCACCGAGCCGCAGCCGCCGTGCGAGAACTGCGGCAAGGAGATGGTGCTGAAGTCCGGCCGCTACGGTCCGTTCTTCTCCTGCTCCGGCTATCCCGACTGCAAGACCATCCGCAAGATCGGCGGCGGCAAGGGCACGCCTCCGAAGCCGACGGGCGTGAAGTGCGAGAAATGCAACGAGGGTGAGCTGGTGGAGCGCCGTTCGCGCCGCGGCGTCTTCTTCTCCTGCTCGCGTTATCCGAAGTGCGACTTCGCGCTGAACAATCGCCCCGTGCCGCGACCGTGCCCGAAGTGCGCGGCGCCGTATCTCCTTGAGAAGGAAACGAAGCGCGAAGGGCACATCGAGTACTGCAACAACGCCGACTGCGGCTACCGAGCGCCGATTGCCGCGATGCCGAATGCCGCGAACGAATAGCAGCATGCATTCAATCAGCTAAATCCGTATTCGTTTGATTCTCATTCACTTCGAATTTACTTCGATTTAGCAGCGCCTATTAACGCGCTACTCCTCCGAGCTAAACTCCGGGTTACGGAGGTCCACCCATGACGAACGTTTCCTCGCGCGCCTGGCGGTGCGTTGCTGCGTTGTCGTTGTTCGCTGCCGCATCTTCATTCGCGCAGCCTGCGCTCAACGTTTCCGACCGCGTCATGCTGCGTCAGGTCCTGCAGGCGATGCCGAAGGGCGGCGACCTGCACAATCACCTCTCCGGATCCGTCTACGCCGAGTATTACCTCAAGTACGCTGCTGACGACGGGATGTGCCTCGATTCCGTGAAGCTCACCATCACGCAGTGTCCGACGACAGCGTCGACTTCAATCGTTCCGGCGGCCACCGTCTTCCAGCCCTACTCATCGCTCTACGGCGAGATGCTCGATGCGCTTTCGATGCGGCAGTTCCGCTCGGGCGTTGAATCAGGTCACGATCACTTCTTCAACACCTTCGGCAAGTTCAGCGCGGTCTCTAAAACGCACGTCCCGGAAATGCTCACGCAGGATGTGTGGCGGCTGGCCAGCGAGAACGTCGACTACCTCGAAACGATCTTCGCTCCCGACTTCGGCAGCGCTCGCGATCTGCTGAAAGTCGTCAAGCCGGGTCAGTCCTATTCCGAAATGCGAACGGCGATGATGCAGAGCGGGCTGGTGCCGCCGATCATTACCTCGTCGCGCGCGGTGATCGACCGCGCCGAAGCCTTCATGCGTGACAACCTCCATTGCGGTACCGCGAACGCGCAGCCGGGCTGTGACTCCACGGTGCGCTACATCTACGAGTTGCATCGCGGCGTGCCGCTGCAGCAACTCTTCGCCGAGATGGTGATCGGCTACGAACTTGCGAGCGCCGATCCGCGCGTCGCCGGCCTCAATCCGGTCATGCCCGAGGACAGCTACATCTCGATGCATGACTTCGACGATCAGATGGCGATGTTCGCGTTTTTCCACCAGCTCTATCCGAAGATTCACCTCTCCACACACGCTGGGGAGCTCACGCCCGGGCTTGTCGAGCCGGAAGGCCTTCGCGACCACATCCGCGACTCGGTGATGATCGCTCACGCGGAACGGATCGGCCACGGCGTCGATCTGACGTACGAAGATGATGCCGCCGGTTTGTTAAAAATCATGGCCTCACGCGGCGTCGCCGTCGAAGTCTGCCTCACCAGCAACGACGTCATCCTCGGCGTCTCCGGCAAGGCACATCCGCTCCGCTACTACCTCGCCGCAGGAGTTCCGGTCGCGCTGGCGACGGACGACCCTGGCGTCTCGCGCGACGACATGACCAATCAGTACATGCGCGCCGTGCAGGAGCAGGGACTCGACTACGCTACGCTCAAACGTCTGGCTCGCAACAGTCTCGAATACTCGTTCGCTGAGGGTGAATCGCTCTGGGCGAATCACGACTATTCGAAGATGGCCGGCGCTTGTAGCGACGCGTCATCCTCCACGTGCAAGACGTTCCTCGCGGCGAATACCAAAGCGCGCATCGAGTGGCGGCTGGAGCAGCGGCTTCGGGATTTCGAAGCGAACTGGAAGTAGCTGTCATCCTGAACCGCCGGAGCCGTGGAGCGCGAAGCGCGGGAGCGGCGTAGGACGGTGAAGGATCTCACGATGCGCAGTCCCGGCCGGAGCCCACTGGGATTCAACACAATTTGAGAAGTTTGAGATCCTTCGCCGTCCTGCGCGACTCCACGCTTCGCGTTACGTCGCTCCGGCGGCTCAGGATGACAGCGCCGACAAAAACGTCCGCACCGGCTCTGTGATCAGGTCGTAGTCGATGAGGAACGTGTCGTGGCCGTTCGGCGACGAGATCCGCTCGTGCTGGACCGATGTGCCATTCGCGGTCATCGCCGCTTCCACGCGCTCGACTTCGCTGACGGGGAAGAGCCAGTCGGTATCGAAAGAAACCAGCAACGTTCGACCCCGCCACTTTGCGAAGGCCTGTTGCAATGAGCCGTGTTGCTCTTCGAGATCCATCTCATCCATCGCCGCCTGGACGCGGATGTAGGAGTTGGCGTCGTACTGCGCGGCGAACTTGCGGCCCTGATGTTCAAAGTACGAGTCGATCTCGAACTGGCGCGTGTCTCCGCGCCGGCGCCGTCCGAACTTTGACTGTAGCGACTTCGGGGAGAGATAGGTCATGTGGCCGACCATGCGCGCGATCTGCAGACCGCGTAGCGGCTCGTGAATGTCGTAGTAGTCGCCGCCGTTGAAACGCGCGTCGCTCTCGATCATCTTGCGGCCGATGACGTGCCACGCGATCCCCTGCACGGGCACAGCGGGACCGGCGGCCATGGTGATGATCGAATCCATGAAATCGGGATAGCAGGCCGCCCACTTAAGCACCTGCATGCCGCCGAGGGAACCGCCGGCGACGGCGCGGAGGTGCGGGATGCCGAGACGATCGAGGAGGATTTTCTGCGAGCGGACCATGTCCTCGATGGCCGGCCACGGATAGCGCGAACCGTACGGTTTACCGGTAGCCGGATCGATCGATTCCGGCGACGTCGTGCCGTAGCAGGAGCCGGGGATGTTCGCGCAGATGACGAAGTACTTGTCGAGATCGATCCCCTTCCCGTGACCGATCAGGCCATCCCACCAGCCCGGGCGCTCATCCGCGGCGTCGGTGTATTTGCCGGCAGCGTGTGCGCTGGCGGAGAGCGCGTGGCAGACCAGGATCGCATTCGATTTGTCGGCATTCAGCTCGCCGAACGTTTCGTAGCGAATCGAGAACGGTGCGATGGTCTGTCCATGCTGAAAGCGAAAGCCTTCCTCGAGCACGAGGTTTTTCGGAGGAGCCGCGACGAAGGTGTTCTGCAGCAGCTGAGGCATCGCCTTCGAAGGATAGCAGTCCGGCGACACGGACGCCTTTCGCGATTCGGATGGCCATTTCGAGCTGCTCGTCGCGCTTTTCGGTGATGCCGCGCAGCGTCGGCGAGACGCGCACGGTCGGCTGGATTCCGACGCCGTGATGCTGCGATCCGTCGTGTTTGAGCACGCGCATCCCCGTCCAGATGACACGGTAGCCGCCCGGCAGATCGAGCGGATTGATGTTGCCGTTCGTTCCGGCGGTCGGCTCACCGACGATCTCCGCGATCTTGTACGCCTCGATGATGCCCATGATCGACTCGGCGTAGCTGATGGCGCGGCCGTCGGTGAGGAACACGAGCTTTCCGCGAATGCGGGGCGCCTGCGGCCGGATGTTCCAGCGGCCGGAGGTGTCGTAATCGTCGAACACGTGGTCGGGGCGGGTGATGATCGGTACGTTCCATCGCGCCGACTGAATCGGCACATCGATCAGGTGAGCGAGAAATCGGGGGGCGAGGTGCGGATAGCCGCGCAGGTCGAAAATCACGCCTCGCGCGGCAGTGAGCAGCGGAAGCACGCGGTCGAAGTCGGCGTCCGTGACGCGTGAGAGATCGATGTAGAAGATTCCCGGCTCCAGCTCGCCGATTTTCGATGGCCGTATCTCGTCGACGGCGTCCATCTGTTTGGTCCGGCGCACGACGACCGTTCGCGCCTCGCCACCGCCCGTCTTCAATTCAAGCGTGACCTCGGAGTCTTTGCCGCCGCTTCGCAGACGCTGCAACGCGCCCCAGCGCTTGAATTGTGGCGTGGCGCCAGGCTCCAGCGCCTGCACTTCGGAAAACTGTTGTTTCGCGTCCTTGCCGTCGATGCGCACAACCAGATCGCCGGGACGAACGTCGAGCGATTCGTCGGCAACGCGCGTCACCACCAGCTCGTTTTCGGCCCAGCCGAAGAGAAGAGGCAGCGACCAGGCTCGCGGCTCCGCGGGCTGGAAGACCTGCCCGTGTCCATCCTGAAGCGTCGACATCATGATGCGCAGCGTGTGCAGGAACGCCCCCTCATCGGAATCGGTCGCGGCGCTGCTCAACGCTTTTGGCAGAACGCCGAGCCAATCGGTTTTCACCACGTCGAAATAGGGATAGAAGTGCTCGAGAACGTTCCACAGCAGCACGACATCCGCCAGACGCGTTGCGCGATCGTTGCCGCTGAATTTTTGCAGTGCCGCCGACGGCTGCGGATCACTCTTCGGCAGTGTTCCCGAGGCATCGGCGAATACCGACAGCGGAATCCGCGCGGAGACGCCGCCGCCCAGGTCGACTTCGAAGGGATGCCGCGGATCGTGGATGCCTGCCGGAACGTTGCCGCGCGGCGCGCCCTTGCGGACGCGGTCGCTGTGATAGAGCTGATTCTCCTTTTGCCCGAAACCGGTGTGCCGCCAATAGACGATCTGTACGTCGTTGCGGTTGCCGACGCGAGGAAGAAGATCTTTCGCCGGCGGCCGGCCGGTCACGTAGAGCTGAACCGTCGGCGCGAGCGGCTCAAAGATCGCGCGCAGCTTCGTTGCGAGCTCCGAGGGACTCGCGGCGCCTTCGATCGCGCGCACACCGTCCACAGCGACCACATCCCACTTTGCGGCTGCGGCCTGATCGCTGGGATGGAAGTGGCGGACATAGCCGAACAGCCGGGCGAAGGCGGTGAGATTGTCTAGTCCGCGGGCATCGATTGGGCGGGCCGGCTCGGTGCGCGTCGCCACTTTCTCGCCGGCGACAATCGACACGTCATCGATCAGCGCTTCGCCATCGCCGAGGAGCAGCAACCCGAAATTAAGCGTCGTCGCGTCGTCGGCGACGTCCGCGTTGATCTCGACGGGCGTCCACTCCTTCGCGAGAACGGAGCGGTCCATCATGTTGTCGAAGAACCCCATCTTCCCGCCCGGCCGGTCGACGCGCACCCAGAGTTGCGCGCGCGGCGCGGTTCCGCGGCCGGTCTTGAGGCTGGCGCGCACGCGGATCCACCTGCCGCGATACGGCGCCGCATCGACCGACTGCATCAGATTGCCGAACGGAGCGGCGCCTTCCGCCCCGGCAATCGACGACAGCAGCGCCGCTTTGCCGGACGCACCTCCGTCGACGGTACGCGCCGCAAAACCGGGCGTCGGCGTTGCCCATCCTGGCGGTGCCTCGCCGGCCGAACCTTCCTCGAAATTCAGATTTGAAGGCGATGGCTTGAGAGTGGAGCTCACCTGCGCGCCGGACGAAGCTGCGAACGCGAAAAGGGCGAGCGTGAGAATTGCGGCGGAGCGCGGTTTCACCGCGGCAGTCTACACAGCCGCGCGCGGCATCAGCGCCCAAAGGATCAGGTAAACGAGGATGCCGGGGAACGCGACGGAGGCCACCGACACGAGGACATAGAGCACCCGCACCAGCGTCACGTCCCATCCGAGCCATTCGGCGATGCCGCCGCAGACGCCGGCGATCATTCTGTTGCGATTCGAAAGCTGCAGAGGCATGGTCGCTCCTTACTCGCTACCCGCTTCCCTCTTCATCTGCCCTTCGTAAATACGTCGAACCTCGTCAATGGTTGATATCTGCTCGACCGTCTTGTCGTCGCGCAGATGGGCAATGCGCGGGAAGCGCAGCGCGTAGCCGGATTTGTGGCGCTTCGACTCCTGGATGCGGTCGAACGCGATCTCGAGGACGATGGTCGGTTCGACGGTGAGGACCGGACCATAGCGGCCAGTGGTCGTCGCCTGAAAGTGCTCGGTGAGCCGCGCGATCTCGGCGTCGGTGAGGCCGGAGTAGGCCTTGCCGATGTTGACCAGCTCATCGTCGCGGCGGACGGCAAAGGTGACGTCGGAGAGGACCGCGCGGCGTTTGCCGTGACCGTACTCCGCCGCGGTGACGACGCAGTCAAGCGTGGCCAGCGCCTTCTTGTACTTCAGCCACGACTTGCCCCGCCGGCCGGGCGTGTAGATCGAATCGGGCGCTTTGACGACCAGGCCCTCGTTCGCGCGGGCGCGAGCGGCGTCGAAGAGCTCGTCGACGTGTGCGCCGTCGCGGATTTCGGTTTGATTCGTGAAGCGGATCGCTCGATCGCTGCCGACGATGCCGCGCAGTTTCAGCAGCCGTTCGCGAAGCGGGATCTCGAAGAGCACCTCGCCATCGAGAAAGAGGATGTCGAAGGCGAAGAAGACCACCGGCGCATCGCGAAGAAGAGCTTCCGAAACCTTGCGCCGTCCGAGCCGCTTCTGGATCGTAGCGAACGGGAGGACGCGATCACTGAAGGCGACGATCTCGCCATCGAAAACCGCGGTGTGCCCGAGCTTGCGCGCCGCGGCTTCCAGCTCAGGAAAACGGTGCGTGACGTCATCGAGCGTGCGCGAGTAGATGCGAACTTCCTCCGCCGACGCGTGAATCTGGGCGCGGACGCCATCGTATTTGTCGTCGGCGAACGCGCCCGCGCCGAGCATGGCCACGATCTCGTCCGGATCCTCCTCCGGCTGGGCGAGCATGAAGGCGAACGGATGAAAGAGATTCATGCGCGCGGAGTCGAGCGCATCGGAACGGGCCAAAAGTGCGGCCGCGCCGATGTCGCCGGTGAGCATGTTCGCGCGGCGCACCGCGGCCAGCGGCCGCTCGAATGCTTTGGCGATCGCCGATTCGACGAGCCCTTCCTGCAGCCCGATGCGGAATTCGCGCAGCAGAATCTTCACGACGAAGCGGACGCCCTGCGCATCGAGTTTTCGCAGCAGCGCCACGAGAACGTTCTTCTTCTCGCCCGGCCCCGAAGTCGCCGCGAGCCTCTCGAACGTCTCCCCGACCTCGGCCAGCGTCACCGTGCGCGTCGGATCGTCGTCGAACAACTCGGCCACCGTGTCGCCTGCATCGCCGTACTTCGACCACGCTGCCCAGACCTCATCCGGCGGACGTCCGGTCACCTCGACGATCGCGTCGGACAATGCCGCACCGCCAACTCCCACCGTTCGCTGGTCTTTGCGCGGAAACGGCGAGCCCGAAAAGAAAACCACCGCGCGTTCCAGCGATGCGTCGTCGAGCGCGACGAGGTAATCCGCCAGCAGCCGCTCCTTCTCCGACTTTTTTGTCGTCGCGGCGATGGCGTTCGCGGTGTTGCAGAAGTCGGAGAGCATTTTCAGTGACGCAGGAACTAGAGGTGTGTGACCCGGAGCCTTCCGTGCCTCCTTCGGCCCTGCATATATGATCCGGCCGCAAATATCACACCCAGTGAGGTACGAGATGAAAACGAAAGTGACCGTGGTCGGCGGCGGTAACGTCGGCGCGACCGTAGCGCAGGGAATCGCACTCAAAGAGCTGGCCGACGTCATCGTCGTCGACATCGTCGAAGGCGTTCCGCAGGGCAAGACGCTCGACCTGATGGAGACCGCGCCGGTCGAGAAATACGACTCGATTCTGCGCGGCACGAACGGCTACGACGAGACCGCCGATTCCGACGTCGTCGTCATCACCGCCGGTCTGCCGCGCAAGCCCGGCATGAGCCGCGACGATCTGTTGTGGAAGAACGAAGAGATCGTGGCCGGTGTCACGCGCGAGATCGTGAAGCGCTCGCCGAACGCGATCCTGGTCATCGTCTCCAATCCGCTTGACGCGATGTGCGAAGTCGCGCGCCGCGTCTCCGGCTTCCCTCGCGAACGCGTCATCGGCATGGCCGGTGTCCTCGACTCCGCCCGCATGCGCGCCTTCATCGCCATGGAGCTGAACGTCTCCGTCGAAAACACGCACGCCTTCGTCTTGGGCGGACATGGCGACACGATGGTCCCGCTGCCGCGCTACTCGACGGTCGCCGGCATCCCGATCACAGAGCTGATTTCGAAAGAACGCATCGACGCGATCGTCACCCGCACCCGCAACGGCGGCGCGGAGATTGTGAATCTGCTCAAGACCTCCGCCTGGTACGCGCCTGGCGCGGCCACTGTGGAGATGGTCGAAGCGATCCTCAAAGACAAGCGCAAGATCCTCCCCTGCGCCGCGTACCTGACCGGCGAGTACGGCTTCAACAACCTCTACGTCGGCGTCCCGGTGAAGCTCGGCCGCAACGGCATCGAACAGATCATCGAGATCACGCTGACCGAGGAGGAGAAGGCCGCGTTGCAAAAGTCGGCGGACGCGGTTCGGGAGTTGTTCGATACGTTGAAGATTCAGGCGTGATTCCATCCTGCGCGTAGACGCAGGATCTCCGGCGGCGTGGCAGGAATGCGCGCGCACGTTCGCGTCTTTGAAGACAATCAGTGCGGTACACCGGAGATCCTGCGCGCTCCGCCGCAGGACGGGATCCGAAGCCATGAAAAAACTCGTCATCGATATCGAAACTGTCGGCACTCCCTGGGAAGAGCTGGACGCGTACGTTCGCGAGTATCTGATCAAGGGACTCAGCGATGGCGATGCCGAGGAGACAAGGCGTGCTGGCGGGCTGTCGCCGTTTCGCGGACGAATCATCGCCATCGGCGTCATCAACATCGAAGACGGACGCTCGTGCGCGATGTACGAGGTGCCGGGACAGACGCAGCTTTTGACTGAGAAAGCCGGACAGCGCACCTATATCTCCGGCAGCGAGAAGCAGATCCTCGAAAAGTTCTGGGAGTTCTTCGAGGGCGACTCGCGCTTCATCACCTTCAACGGACGGCAATTCGACGGGCCGTTTCTGATGATTCGCTCCGCCATCAACGGCATCATTCCGAAGCGCGATCTGGTCGGGTATCGGTACGGCTATCACCCCAATTGCGACCTGCGTGAGGCGCTCAACTTCTTCGGGACCACGAACGCGCGGCAGTTCAAATTCAACCTCGACCTGGCCTGCAAAGTCTTTGGCGTCGAAACGTCGAAGGGCGAAGGGCTGGATGGGCGTTCGGTCGAGACCTGGTATCGCGCCGGGCGGCATCGCGAGATTGCCGATTACTGCCTCGATGACGTGCGCGCCACGTGTGAGTTGTACGAGAAGGTCGCGCCGTCGCTGCTCATGTTCAACAAGGAGTTTCGCGAAGCCGAGGAGCGCGCAGCGCGCATGCGGCGTCAGTCGGAGTTGCCGCTGGCGCCGGCGAACGAGAGTCTGTTCATCGAGTCGGTGACGAAGACCTCGATCGCGCTTTCGGAATCGCTCGATGCGCCCGAGCCGGTGCCGGTGGTCACGGGATCGCATCAGGCCATCGTTCTCGAAAAGCTCGTGCGGCCGGCCGAGGAAGAGGAAGAGATTCCGTCCGGCGTGTGACGCCCGTGCGTAAAATGCGCGCGTGAAACTGTTTCGGGGCCGGATCTTTTCGCCGATTGCTGATCCCTTCACCGTCGATCCGGCGAAGTCGTATGTCTACTACGACGACGGCTATCTGGCAGTCGATGGCGATCGTATTACCGGCGTCGGTCCGTGGCGCGACGTGCCGCGGCAGAGCTCGACGCTGACGCAACTCGGGCCGGACGTCCTCATCACACCGGGATTCGTCGACACGCACCTGCACGCGCCGCAGCTGGAGATGATCGGATCGTACGGCGGCGATCTTCTCGAGTGGCTGAACCGCTACACGTTTCCGACCGAGGCCAAGTTCAGCGATCCGAAGCATGCGGAGATGGTGGCGCGGATCTTTTTCGAGGAGTTGCTGCGCAACGGAACCTTATGTGCGCTGATCTTTTCGACGATCCACGAACGCGCGACGGACATCTTTTTCGCCGAGGCGGAGCGGCGCGGATTCCGCGCGATCATCGGCAAGACGATGATGGATCGCAACGCGCCGGCCGCGTTGCTGGAAACGCCGAAGCAGTCGTACGAGGAGAGCCGGTCGCTGCTGCAGAAGTGGCACAAGCGCGGGCTGATTCGCTACGCGATCACGCCGCGCTTCGCGCCGACGTCGACGCCGGAGTTGCTCGAAGCGGCGGGGCAGCTCAAGCGAGAGTTTCCTGATGCGTATGTTCACTCGCACATCTCCGAAAATCGCAACGAGGTGCAGTGGGTCCACGATCTCTTCCCCGAGGCCGAGTACGCGGATGTTTACGATCGCTATGGCCTGCTCGATGAGCGCAGCGTCCTCGCGCACGGCGTCCATCTGACTGAAGAAGAGCTGGAGTTGCTCGCGCATCGCGGCACGCGCATCGCCCACTGCCCGAACTCGAACCTCTTCCTCGGCAGCGGCCTCTTCAAACTCCACCACACGCTTCAATCCGGCGTCGTGGTCGGGCTCGGCACGGACATCGGCGCCGGCACGACGCCGTCGATGTTCACGGCGATGTCGGACGCGTACAAAGTGCAGCAAGTGCAGGGCGTATCGCTGACGCCGTTCCACCTCTGGTACCTCGCGTCCCTCGGCGGCGCGTGCGCGCTGTCGCTCGATGCGGAGTCGGGCAGTCTCGAGCCCGGCAAGTCGGCCGATTTTCTCCAGCTCGATCTGAAGTCGACGCCGCTGGTCGCCTTGCGCAGCGAGCGCGCATCCTCGGTCGAAGATCTCCTCGCCGGACTGATCTTCACCGCCGACGACCGCGTCGTCCGCGAGTGCTGGATCGGTGGCCAGATGGTCGCCACCCGCGCCTAACTGTTACTGGCAGCGCTCTTGCGCCGTCTCATGCGCAGGAGGTCTCCATGAACAAGTTACGAGCGATCTTTGCGTTCGCGGCGCTCTCGGCTGTCGCCGCATTCGGACAGGATCGTACTGTCTGGCGGACGAGTGGCGATGTGCAGGAAGGCGGTCGCGGAACGATCGTCGGCACGGTGGCCGACACACAGAACGGCCGGAATCGCATGGTCATCACGCCGGACAGTGCGCTGAGCGATCAGGTGACGGTCGATGCCGACACGGTTTCGACGCGGTACAACGGATTCGGCGGGACGATCAACGGTGCGCCGGAGATCTTCGTCGGATCGACCGGCTTCAACGAAGTACGGGTCGGTGACCGCGTCGAAGTCCGCGGCGTCGCGATCGGCAGCAGCACTATCCGCGCCGAGCTCGTCACGCTCCTCGGCCGCGCGGTTCCGGCTCCGCAGACCGGCGTTGGCCAGACACGTACGCCAACGTCGATCTCGACTCCGACCGCGTCGGGCACGACGCCGAGCACTGCGCCGGATCGCATCGGTCGCGTCGAAGGCGTTCTGCAGCAGGTCAATCCGGAGGAAGGACGGCTGGTTATCGTCACCGATCGCCGCGAAGTGCTGACGGTTCGCACGCCGCAGGGAACGCCGGTCCGCTATCACGGCGAAACCTACCGCGTTTCGAATCTCGAAGTGGGCGACCGCGTTCGCGTCGAGCCGGAAGGCGGCGCGGCGGTTACCGGAAACGAGATCCGGGCACGGTCGATCGAGGTGACCCAAAGCTCGCAGGAATCCAACGGCACCTCGGCGTCGCGCGGCGTCGGAGCGCTGAGCGGACGCGTGACACGTGTCGACCGCACGAACAATGTGATCCAGCTCGACTCAGGCCGTGGCACGATCGCCGTCGATCTTCGCAGCGCCGCTGATCCGTCGGGACGCCCCGTTCGCGGCCGCGATGTTCAAGCTGGCGATCATGTCGAACTGAGCGGGTCGTACAGCGGCGCAACATTTGTGGCGACGACGATTCGTTTCACCGACGATAGCGGGACCACAATCGAACAAGGTCCCGCCACCGCGGTGCCGGAAAACATCCCCGCCGACCTCGGCGTGGTGACGATCTACGGGACGGTAACGCAGACGCTCGCCGACAGTCCGCAACTCGTGCTGCGCGACACGCAGAACAACAATCGCACGGTGCGCATCTACGCGCTCGACGATCTGCTGGTGCGCATGAAAGGCGGGACCTACACCACCGCCGATAAGTTGAAAGCGAGCGATTCTGTGGTGATCAAGGCCTATCGCGACATGGATGGGAACTACATCGCGCAGACGATAAGGATTCGGTGAAAAACGGGGGTCGGGCGTCGGGAGTCGTAGAACGAAACGACTCCCGACATTCACTCCCAAACTCCGACCCCCGACTCCCGACAACCGACCCCTCGCATCACAATTATTTGGAATAACCCTTCTCCCGCAAACGTCGAACACTGTGCGATGGAAAAGCCCGTTCGACGCACCCTGCTCCCCGGCGTTTCTGACGCCGGAGCGCCTCCTCCCGTCGTCATCGATTCGCGCGTCGTCGTCGCAAGGGCACGGCGCCGCGCGATTGTCCGCGATGTCATCGATCTCCTACTCCTCGTCTGCGTCGACGGGCTTTTCCTACGCTGGAATCACGCACACGTTCCCTTCCTCGACCGCCACGACTCGCTGCTCGTCCTGCTCGCACTGAACGCGATGCTGGTCGGCTACGTGTGGCTAGCGCGCGCGCTGCCGCGGTGGACAGCGCGCAAAGTCGCGGCGACCTGGTGCCTGGCCGAGCGCACGCGCTTCTTCCGAAGCTAACTTGCCTGTTCCGTCGCTGCTTTGCGAATGACGAATTTCTGCAGCAGGACGCCGACGAGCAGAAGCGAGATCGTCAATCCGAGAAGCGAGGCCACGCGATAGAGGCCGCCGAGGCGGGCGAGATCATGCAGGAAACACTTCAACACCGTGACGAGGAGCAGGAAGATCGCGGCGACTCGCGACGCGCGGCTGTGAAACAGGAGTCCGGCCACGAGCATCGTCACTGCGAAGATTGCCCATCCCATCGTGTACGTCAGATCCTGCGCCAACGATGAGGAGAGGAAGTTGAACGTCAGCGTGGGGCCGGTCGAGTAGAAATCGGCGATCTCGATATTGACCAGAAGGAAGAGCAGGATCGCGCCGCCTGCATTTGCAACTGGACGTGCGCCTGTGAACTCGGCCGCCTCTTCATCCGGCAGCAGCCATGCCGCGATGAAGAAGGCGGCGGCGCTGATGAGGTATGTGTAGAGATACCAGTTGACGATCGCGTGATGGCTGGCCGGGTGATACGACAACACGGCAGGATTGAGGGAAAGTCGCACGAACGCCGCCGCGAACAGCGCGCCCGACCACGCCAGCAATCCGCGGTGCGGGATCCGACGGTACAGCCACACCAGCGCGGCGCCTTCGAGCGCCCAGCCGATGGTGATCCACTGTTTTTCGAGCTGTAGCGGAATGGCGATCGTGATGAACGCCAGCGCCGCTGCGGCGGTGAGCGCGAGGCGCGAGAGGAGCCGCTCGCCGGCCGGCTCGATCCGCAGCAGGCGCCAGACGAGCAACAGCATCAACGCGGCCTGGAAAAGAGGAAGCAGGCCGATCGCGTAGCCGTAGCCTGCGTCCTCGATCGCTCTTCGCGCGAAAACGAAGAACGGGACTCCGGCGAGCACAGCTGCGAGGTACGGCTGGATGAATCGCTTCGTGCGCGTGCCGAGGAGCAGCGGGTAGGCGATGAAGATCGCATAGACCGCGCCGGCGAAAACGAGCTGTTGCGCCGGCGTGTTTGCGCGCGATAACGCGGCGCCTAGAGCGAGCAGCGCGACGGCGAGGATCGCCAGGTCGTGCTGCTCCATGACCCACGCCACGGCGAGCATGGCGATGCCGATGATGAGATGTGAAATGAGCAGTGAGCCGAAGATCGGTGCCATTGCAACGCCACCGGCGATGATGAGCACGATATCGCCGAGCACGAGAGCGACGATCGCGGCGACGTTGAAGCGGCGATCGATTCGAAACCAGCTCAGCGCAATCGCGCAGATGGCGATCGCTGCGACAAACGCGGTCACCGGCCACGGCATCGCCTTCGCGTCTGCCGCCCACGCCATCAGCACTAGTTGCGACGCGGTCATCGCGGCGGTCATCAACGTAGCGCGGCGCAGGTAGATCGCGGCGATACCGATGGCGATGTCGAGAACGAACAACACCGCGAACAGCGGCCACGGAGGGAACGCAAGCTGTGGCTGAACGGCCACGGCGAAGAGGAAGAGATGGCCGATCAGGCCGAGGTAGGTTGTGGATGTGTCGCCGTCCTCGCCGCGCGCGATGAAAACGCCGCCGCCGACTGCTAACAGCGCGAAGCCGCCGATCACGATCAGGGCGGAGAGGAGGCTGGCGACATTCAGCGCGTTCGAGCACCAGACAGTGATGACGATCCAGGAGAGGATGATCGCCGACGCGGCGAGGATGGCGCGCTGCCGCGGTTTCGACTGGGCAATCGTTCCGATGTTGATGATCGCAAGCAGGATCGCGAGGATCCAGAGCGCGTGCGGCGCGGCGTCGCCGATGGTGAGGAAGAAGAGGACGCCGATCGATCCGAGGACCAGCGTCATCATCGTTCGCTGCGAAACGATGTCGCGTCCGAAACGGCGCGCGATGATCGGAACCGCCAGGAACAGCAGCGCGAAGGCCGCGTAGATGATGAGCGCCGTCGTCAGCGTGTCCGGCTTCACGTTGTCCGCCGACCACACTCCCTCCGCCACGATCGCGAGGAACGCAGCGATTGCGTAGCCCGCGCCGGCGCTGTGCCGGATCGCGTACGCGGCGACGATCGCGACGAGGATGAAAAGCGGTCCGAATAGCAGCATCGGCGCTGATGCGGGAACCGGCAGCATCGCCAGCGCCGGAAACATCAGCAGGAAGACCGGCGCGACGATCGTCTTCGGGATCGACGTGAAGTGGGACAGCGCGAGCTGAATGATGACGAACGCCGCGATCCACGCCAGCACCGCCGGCCATGCCGCGGGCGTGTACGACGTGGCACGCCACACCACGAGCACCAGCGCAATCGTGGCGCCGCCGAGCAGATGCAGCCAGACCGGTCCGCGGAAGATCGCGATGATCGAAAGGCCGGTGGTGATGAACAGCAGGAAGGTGAAGAGGATGTTGTACTGCACGCCGTAGCTCGACACGGCAGCGACGTAGATGGCGAACAGCAACGGCAGGCCCGCGGAGGAGATCGCAGCGAAGTCGAAGCGCCGTTGCGCCTCGTCCGCGCGGCGGCGCATCCAGAGCGATGCCGCGGCTGCCGCGGCGAGGAGGATGAAGATCGACACCGCCAGCGGCAGTTGCGCCGCGGTGAAGTACTTGCCGATCCAGCTCCATTCGTAGATCACCGTGAAGACGACGCTCAGCGCGGTGAGCAGCGGCCACCGGCGCTGAATGGCCACCCACAGCAGGCCGACGTTGAGCAGCAACAAGTAGGAAAAGAGCGCGACCGGTTTGTTCTCGCCGGTCGACAGCAGCGCCGGCGTTGCGAATCCGCCGACGAGGCCGAGCAGCGCGATGAAGACGGAGTCGCGGCGGATCGACAGCAGTACCGCGATCGCGGTCACGATCAGCATCAGTACGAATACGGCGCTCGCAGGGAGCAGATGCCACAACGCGTGCATCGCGAAGAGCGTCGCGTACAGGATGGCGATGCCCGCGCCGTCCATCGCATTCGCGGTGAACGCGTAGTTGCGCGCCACACGAAGCTCGCAAACGAGCAGCAGGATGATGCCGGTCGCCAGTCCGAGCGACGCGCGCACGGGCGGACTGAGCCAGCCATGCTCGACGGAGTAGCTGAGAAAGAAGAGCGCCGCGAGTACCAGCGCGATACCGGCGATCCACGAGAAAAGCTTGACGCCGATCAGCGACTCCCAGTCGAAGGGTTTGCGCGGGGCGGGTGTGCGGCGGGGGGGCGGAGGCGGGATGGGCTCAGGCTCAGGAATCGGCTGCGCTTCGAATGCGGCGATCGGCTCGGGTTGGGGAACGACGACCGGCTCAGGTTCCGGTGGCGGTGTCACGATAACCGGCGACGGAATCGGCTCCGGCCGTGGTTCGACCGGTGGCGCCGCGGTTTCCTTGATGGACGACCGATCCATCCGCCGCCGCAACTCGGCAAGCTCCGCCAGCGCTTTGCTGGCGCGGTTCGAGGCCTGAATCGCTACGACGAACGCGATTACAGCGAAGATCGCGACCAGAGCAATCACACAGCCTTGCATGGAGTGGTCAAAGGATACACGTGCAAATGAAAAGGCCCGCCGAAGCGGGCCTTTCGAAATACCGATCCGTCGCGATCAGGCTTTACGTGTCTTCGGCGCGAGCAACACTTCGCGTCCGACGAGATAGAGCAGCACGATAAGGATGAGGAACGGGATGCAGGACATCAGATCGGCACTCGCGCCGGAGACGAACGGATTCTTCACCGCTAATTTATCGAGCTTGTCGTTGAAGTCCGCCATGAACGGGACGCCGGCCATGAACGCGATCAGGATTCCAGCGATCGCGCCGCCGGCGATGTAGCCCGAGGCCATCAGCACGCCCGGGCTCTTGTCGCCTTCCGCCACGAGCTGATCCTCTGTCAGGTTCGCGTCGCGATACTTTCTGCGGACGTACTTGTCGGTCAGCCAGCGAACCATGCCGCCGATGAAGATCGGGCTGGATGACGACAGCGGCAGATAGACGCCGACCGCGAACGCCAGCGATGGAATGCCTGACATTTCCAGTACCAGCGAGATCATCACGCCAAGGAGCACGAGCCCCCACGGGAGCTGCCGGTTCAGGATTCCTTTGATGATGTACGACATCAGCGTGGCCTTCGGCGCGTCGAACTTCTTCGGCGCCGGTTTGCCGTTCGCGAGGAACTTGTGCGTGCCGTTAATGCCGGGATCCACGAGGAACTGCGGCGTCCCGGTCGAATCGACCAGGTACTGCGTCGCCGCCGCGCCGCCCTCGGGCGCGTGATGCCACACGAGGTAATCCTTCCCCTCGTAGGTCGTGTGCGTCGTGAGCGTGGTCGCATCCGCGTGCAGGCTGGCCGGCCAATTCTCGACCTGCTTGAGCGGGCTGCCTTCTTCGCCGGATGAAGGCTCCGAGCTCACGCGCGGTACGTACACGCTGGCCGCGGAGTTCAGTTTAAGAAGGATCGGGCCAAGGATCAGTGCCGAGGCAAGTGCGCCGATGAGAATCGCGATCTGCTGGTTCTTCGGCGTCGCACCGACCAGGAAGCCCGTCTTCAAATCCTGCGACGTCGTGCCGCCGTTCGATGAGGCGATGCAGACGATGGCGCCGATCGAGAGCGCGGTCACGTAGTACGTCGAGCCTGTCCAGCCGATGACTAGAAAGACCAGGCAGGTGATCAGAAGCGTGGCCACGGTCATGCCGGAGATCGGGTTCGACGATGAGCCGATCTCGCCCGTGAGCCGCGACGACACCGTCACGAAGAGGAAGCCGAGGATGACGATCAGCAGCGCCGCCAGGATGCGCGCTCCGATGCCGGTACCGCCAACGTACAGCGGATTCGCGAGTGCGATGATGGCCACGAGCGCGAAGCTGCCGATGAGCACGAGCTTCATGGAGAGGTCGCGGTCGGTGCGCTCCATCCCCTCGCGCGCGGCGGCGCCGCCGCGAAGGTCCTTGAGTCCTTCTTTCATGCCGTGCCAGATCGTCGGCAGCGAGCGGCCGAGGCTGATGATGCCGCCCGCGGCCACGGCGCCGGCGCCGATGTAGAGGATGTACGCGTTGCGGATCGCGCCAGGCGACATGTCTTTGATGAGGCGCGTCGTCTCCGGCGCCAGCGGAGCCGCGAGTCCAGCGCCGAAGAATTTGATGGCAGGGATCAGGACGAGGTAAGCGAGCACGCCGCCGGCGCACATGATCGACGCGATGCGAGGTCCGATGATGTAGCCGACGCCGAGAAGCTCCGGCGAGATTTCCGCGGAGACCGATCCGGCATTGAACGGCGGTCCGAAGACCCGCTCCGGCGTGTCCTTCCATCCGCGGAAGGCGACGTTGAGCGCTTTGTAAACGAGGCCGATGGCGAAGCCGCTGAAGATCGTTTTCGCGCTCGTGCTCGCGCCACCGAGCGCTTCCATCTCCCGCTTGGCGCTTTCAGAAGCAGCGGCGATCGATTCTTCCGACGCTCCTGCCTTCAACACTTCAGCGCATGCGGTCCCCTCGGGATACTTGAGCAGGCCGTGCTGCTGGACGATGAGGGCGCGGCGCAGCGGGATCATCATCAGGATTCCGAGCAGTCCGCCGAGGATGGCCACGAGCATCACGCGCGTGATCTCGAGATCGAAGCCGAGGATCATGATCGCCGGCATCGTGACGCCGACGCCGAATGCGATCGACTCGCCGGCCGACCCCGCCGTCTGCACGATGTTGTTCTCGAGGATCGTGGCATCTCTTCCGCCGAGCGTCGATAGGATGCGGAAAAAGGTGATGGAGATGACCGCCACCGGGATGGAGGCGCTGACCGTGAGACCGACCTTCAGCACGAGGTAGAGCGACGACGCCCCGAAGATCATGCCGAGGATCGTGCCGACGATGACCGGCAGCGGCGTGAGCTCACGGAGCCTGGTTCCCGCGGGGATGTACGGCTCGAAGGGCGCGGTCGCCGGAACGGGCTTGAGTCCGACGATGTCGGGGTACTCCTGTTCAGCAATGCTCATTTTGTCTCCTGCGCTGGTGGGTCAGAAGCCGCCTGTTGCCGGGGTCAGGCATGCATCGGGCGGGCCATTCTAGCATCGGAACTTGTGCGGTTTCGGGAGGCGTAGAATCGCGCGATGCCGACCGTCGATGCGCACTTCTCCGGCCGTCCTCCGCACGTTCTTCAGATCTATCGCAAGATCGTCGATGCCTCATCCGCCCTCGGCCCGGTCGCGGAAGATCCGAAGAAGACGTCCATCCATCTGAACCGCCGCACCGCCTTCGCCGGCGTGCAGCCGCGTAAGGACGCACTGATCCTGACGCTGAAATCCGAACGCGACGTGAAGCACCGCCGCGTCCACAAAACGGAACAGACGTCCGCGAATCGATGGCACTTCGAGGTGCGCCTCAACGATCCCGCCGAGGTCGACGAGCAGGTCCTGCAGTGGCTTCGTTCGTCCTACGAGTTGGCGCAGTGAGCGCGGGCGACCGCTTGCGCGACGCGATCGACGCGGCGTTTCCGCGGCTGTCCGCCATCTCCGATTCCGACTCCGCGACATCGCCCGCACCCGGCAAATGGTCGCCGAAGCAGGTGATCGGACATCTGATCGACTCCGCCTCGAACAATCACCAGCGCTTCGTCCGCGCGAACTTCACCGAGGATCTAATCTTCGCGGGATACGACCAGGAGAAGTGGGTAATGATCGGAAACTATGCAAACGCGCCATGGAGATCGCTGCTATCGCTCTGGCGCGAATTCAATCTACAGATCGCGCGCGTGATGGATTCGACGCCGGCCTCGGTTCGCGACTTACCGCGAACTCGTCACAACCTGCATCAGGTTGCGTGGAGTGTGGTGCCGGAGTCGGAGCCAGCGACGCTGGGCTACTTCATGAACGACTACGTGGATCATTTGGAGCACCATCTGCGGCAAATCGGCTAAGAGAAACGGTTCACGCGGAGTCGCGGAGACGCGGAGGGAAGACGGGTTTCTCCGCGTCCCCGCGTCTCCGCGTGAAGCTTTTAGATTGCGCCGATCTCAACGAGCCAGCCGTTTTCGAAGTTCGGCTTTCGCATCGTCATTCGAGACGAAGCCGTCATCGATCTGGTTCATGGCTATCTCGACGTCGCGGAGAAGCGACGACTTAGCCAAATACCGCCCCGTAATGCTCCGCTCGTTCGCCGCGATCTCCTCCGGCGTTCCCACCGCGAGCAGCTCGCCGCCGCCGTCGCCGCCTTCGGGGCCGAGGTCGATGATGTGGTCGGCGGCTTCGATGAGCTGGATGTTGTGTTCGATGACCAGGACCGAGTTGCCGCGGTCGATGAGGTTGCGGAAGGTTTTGATCAGTTGCGCTACGTCAGTGTGATGGAGACCTGTAGTCGGTTCGTCGAAGAGGAAAAGGCGGCCGGTGTCGTTCTTGGTCGTTTCGGAAAGGAACGAGGCGAGTTTGAGGCGTTGCGCTTCGCCGCCGGAGAGCGAGGCGGTGGACTGGCCGAGGCGGAGGTAGCCGAGGCCGACGGAGCGGAGGGCGGAGAGTTTTTTGAGGAGGGCGCGTTTGTCGACGAAGAACTTCATCGCCTCGTCGACGGTCATCTTCAGGATGTCGTTCACGTTGCGGTTCTTGTACGTGACCTTCATGACCTGTTCGTTGAAGCGCTTGCCGCCGCATTTGTCGCAGATGACTTCGACGTCCGCGAGGAACTGCATGTCGATGGTGACGGTGCCGGCGCCTTCGCAGACGTCGCAGCGTCCGCCGACGGTGTTGAATGAGAACATGCCGGGCGTGACGCCGTTCAGTTTCGCGGCGGTCGTCTCCGACAGAATCTTGCGCACTTCGTCCCACGCCTTGACGTACGTGGCGGGATTGGAGCGCGTGGAGCGTCCGATCGGCGACTGATCGATGAACTGCATGTCGTAGATCTTGTCGACGCCTTCCAGCGTCGACGCGCCGACTTCGAGACCGGTCGCGCCGCGGACGTCGCGCTGGTAGCGGTTGTAGAGGCAGTTGCGAATCAGCGTCGATTTGCCGGAGCCGGAGACGCCGGTGACGGCGACGAACTGGCCGAGCGGAATGGTGACGTCGATGTTTTTTAGGTTGTGCTCTTTGGCGCCGCGGATCGTGATGGATCCGAAGCTGTCAGACAGGGACGAGGAACGAGGGACGAGGGAATCTGTCGTCGTTTGTTCCGGTCTCGGAGCTCCAACATAAAGAACGGACCCGCCGTACTCGCCCGCTCCCGGCCCGAGCTCGATGGTCTGATCGGCGCCGGCGATGATGGTCGGATCGTGTTCGACCACGATGACCGTGTTTCCCGCGTTGCGCAGCCGCTTGAGCACGGCCAGCAGCCGTTCGCTGTCGCGCGCGTGGAGGCCGACGGTCGGTTCGTCGATGACGTACATCGTCTCCGTCAGCGACGATCCGAGGGCCGCGGCGAGGTTAATGCGCTGCGACTCGCCGCCGGAGAGCGTGCGTGTCTGGCGGTCGAGCGTCAGGTACGAGAGCCCGACTTCATCGAGATAGGTCAGCCGGTTGACGATCTCGCGACGAAGGTGTCCCGATTTCGCCTCCTCCGATTTCGAGAACGGCAGGTACTCCCAGAATCGGCGCGCGTCGCGGACGTTCATCGCGAAGAGATCGCCGACGGTCAGTCCGCGAAACGTCACGAACGACGCCGACGACTTCAGCCGCGAACCGTGGCAGTGCGGGCACGTCTCGTAACTGCGGTACTTGGCCAGCTTCACGCGAACGTGGATCTTGTATTTCTTCGTCTCCAGCCACTCGAAGAAGCCTTTGATCCCGTACCACTTGCTCCGTCCTTCATGCAGCAGCGTCCACTCCTCGGGCGTCAAATCCTTGATCGGGACATCGAGGCGCAAACGATATTTGGCGGCAGCTTTCTTCAGATCGTCGTAGCAGTCTTCGTAGCCGGCCGAGTTCCATGGGGCGATCGGCATCTCGTCGAGACGGAGGTTGCGGTTCGGGATGACCTTCTCCATGTCGATGCCGATGATCCGGCCGTAGCCCTGGCAGTTCGTGCACGCGCCGAGCGGCGAGTTGAAGGAGAAGAGCTGCGGCGTCGGCTCGACGAATTCGGTCCCGCACTTGTTACAGGCGAAGCGCGAGGTGAAGCGATGGCTGATCCAGTTTCCATCGCCGCCGTCCTCGAGCAGATTCACGTTCCCTTTCGAAATCTCAAACGCCTGCTCGATCGCTTCAGTGATCTGTCCGCTGCGTTCCGGATCGACATGAAGACGATTGATGACCAGTTCCAGCGCCGTTGAATCGCTCGTGTCGGTTTCGTTGAGATCGCGAACCTCGCCACCGATCCAAGCGCGGTAGTAGCCGGCTTTGACGAGTTGCGTGAGGACCTCGCCGCGGTTTTCCTTCTCGAAGAAGATCGGCGCGAGGATGACGACCCGCTTCCCTTCGAGCGATGACGTGATCGCAGCCGTGATCGATTCCGGCGTCTCGCGCCGCACCGTGACCTGGCAATCGGGACAGATGGTCTCGCCCGCGTAGGTCATGAAAAGGCGGATGTGATCGGCCAGCTCCGTGGCCGTGGCGACGGTCGAACGCGCGTTCTTCACCGAGTTCTTCTGTTCGATGGCGATGGCAGGGAGGATTCCGTCGATCTCGTCGACGTCCGGCCGGTCGATGCGCTCCAGGAACTGCCGCACGTACGTCGACATCGATTCGACGAACCGCCGCTGCCCCTCGGCGTACAGCGTGTTGAACGCGAGCGACGACTTTCCCGACCCGGACGGACCGGTCAGAACCGTGAGCTGGCGCTGTGGGATATCAACCGAAACGTTCTTGAGGTTGTGCGTCCGCGCCCCGCGAATGGAGATCGTGCGTGAGGGCATGTCGGAGTGAGAACGTATTGGGAGCGCTCTCTCATCCCCAATCCGCCGCTCAAATCCTGATGTTGTGTCTTTGGTAGAAGTTATAGTCGCTCAGCCGCGTGCGGAGCTTCTGCACGACTTCCTCGGGGAGCCAGGCGTCGCCGGCGGTGACGTTCGTCTCGACCTGGTGGATGTTCTTCGCGCCGGGGATGGCGGTGGCGACGGCGTCGTTGGCGAGGACGAAGCGGAGGGCGCCTTCGATCAGCGTGCGGGCGGTGCCGCCGATGATCGACTTCACTTCGTCGACGCGGGGCAGCGCTTCCTGAAGGCGTCGCGGCGTCAGGAAGTTCTGGCGGATGTCGTCGCCGGGGAAAACGGTGTCGTTGCGGAACTTGCCGGTCAGCAGTCCGGACGCGAGCGGGACGCGGGCGATGATGCCGTAGCCCTTTTCCTTCGCGGCTGGAAAGAGCTCCGCAGCCGGCGCCTGATTGAGGATGTTGTAGAGCACCTGGAGCACGTGACCCCAACTTTGGCGCACGACCTCCAACCCATCTTCGGGGTTGAAAACGGAGACGCCCCAGAAGCGGATCTTGCCCGCGTCCTGCAGCCGCTCCATCGCGTCCTGTATTTCTTCGCGGCGCAGGTCTTCGATGGTCGGGTTGTGAATTTGATAGACGTCGATGTAGTCGGTGCGCAGACGTTTGAGCGAGCCGTCGACGGCGACGTAGATGTGCTGCTTGGAGAAATCCTTCTTCAGTTCGCCGCTCGACGTGCGCACGACGCCGACCTTCGTGCCGATGATGACGTCCTGCCGTTTGCGCGAGAGCACGATGCCGAGGAGCGACTCGCTGCGGCCGAAGCCGTAGCTGTCGGCGGTGTCGAAGAAATTGACGCCGAGGTCGCGGGCGCGGCGAATGGCGGCGAGCGAGTCTTCGTCAGTCGTGCGTCCCCAGCCGAGCGGCGCACCCGAGGCTTCGGACGGACCGCCGATGGCCCACGCGCCGAAGCCGATGGCGCTGACCTTGATCCCCGTTTTTCCAAGCTCGCGGTACTGCATCGCGACGGATTCTAAAGTCACTGCTCCGGTTGGAGTGTGACTTTGATGACGTTGGGGTCGTGGTCGTACATCGCGCCATTGGCGCGATCGACGATCAAACCGACGCCGCCCAGGATGCCGGCCACAAACAACGCACCAGCGTAAGCGGGGGGCGAGCCGAATACGCCGTTGCTGAACGCGGCGATCGTTCCCAACGGTAGACCTGAAAGCAGGATGAAATTCGACCAGTACGCGGAATCGAATCCGCGCTCGAGCTGGATCGTTTGCGTCTTCATGCCGCTCTTCTCGACATCGACGCGGCAGCCGTCCGCCTTGCGCGGAATCGTCAGGCGCGCTGGCGTCGTACCGTTCGCGGTGACGTTGTTGGCGCACTTGATCGTGGCGTTCGCCCCGGACGGATTCGAATCGACGCTGATCACTTCATCGCGTCCGTGCCTGATTGTGGCGCACGAAGAAAGAAGACAGCCGATCAACAGGAGCGCGAGAGAACGCATGTCGATTTTCCTTTTCAGACGGTCTGTTTGAACGGGAGAGCGTTCATCGTAGCGGCGTGGAGCGGGCATCGATGGTAACAATCGCCAACGCTTTGCGGACCACCGTCAGTGCTCCGGTTGCAGTGTGACGTTGATGACGTTGGGGTCGTGATCGAACATCGCACCGGTCGCGCGGTCGATGATCAGGCCGCCGATTCCGAGCAGAACGGATCCGACAGCGATCACACCGCCGGCCGCTCCTTGCGTGTCGCTGTTTGCGCGGAAGGCCAGAATCGCTCCGACCGGGATGCCTGCCGCATACACAAAATTCAACCAGTAGCGGCCGTTGAAGCCGCGTTCGAGTTTGATGGTCTGCGTTTGCGCTCCGGCCTTCTCGATGCGGACGAAGCAACTCTGCGCCTTGCGCGGAATGGTCAGCCGCGCCGGTGTCGTGCCGTTTGCCGAGACATTCCCAGCACAAGCGATCGTGGCGTTTGCGCCGGAGGGATTCGAATTGACGGTGATGATTTCATCGCGGCCGCGCGTCATCGTGGCGCACGACGAGAGGAAACATCCGATCAGAATCAGTGAGAGACGGCGTTTCACAATCTCACCTGCTTCACTTCTTCGATCGCTTTGAAGAATCGCAGCGCGTTTATCGTATCGGCGTCGAGCGGCGAATCGATAGTCACGATGGCCAGCGCTTTTCCGCCGCTGGTTTCGCGCGCGAGGTTGTACTCGGCAATGTTGATCTCGCGGTCGCCGAGGATCGTGCCGACTTTTCCGACCACGCCGGGAACGTCTTTGTTGATGATGTAGAGCAGCGTCCCTTCCGGTTTGAACTCGACGCGGAAGTTGTTGACGGAGACGATGCGCTGGTTCTTCTCGCTGAAGAGCGTCGCGGAAACGCAGGTCTCGTCGGTCGCGGACGACGCGCGGAACGTGACGAGGTTCGTGTAGTCGACCGGCATCGGATGCGTGGTCGCACTGATGGCGATGCCGCGCTGCTGCGCAACTTGCTCGGCGTTGACGAAGTTGACCGACTCTGCAAGCCGAGGGGTGAGCATTCCTTTGAGCGCGGCGACGGAGAGGATGCGCGTCAGCCGTTCATCGACGCCCCACAACTCGACGGCCGCGCGCGTGATCGGACCGCTGATGATCTGCGCCGCGAAGAGGCCGAGCTTCTCGGACATGCTGATGAACGGAGCGGCATCCGCGTCGGCCAGCCCTTCGAACGGCAGGTTGACGGCGGAGACGAAGATCGAGCCGCGCAACGCATCGATGACCATCTCCGAGGTTTGCACGGCGACGCGGTCCTGCGCCTCGATTGTGTTCGCGCCGATGTGCGGCGAGAGGATGATGTTCTTCGCGGACAGCAGCGGGTTGTCTTTCGGCGGTTCTTCGACGTAGACGTCGATGGCGGCGCCGGCGATCTTGCCGCTGTTGAGCGCATCGGCGAGCGATTGTTCGTCGTAGATGCCGCCGCGCGCGATGTTGAGGACGACCACGCCGTCCTTCATCTTCGCGATCTCGTCCGCGCCGATCATGCCGCGCGTTTCGTCGGTCAGCGGCGTGTGGACGGTGATGACGTCGGCGCGCGCGAGGAGGTCATCGAGCGAGACGCGCTCCGCTCCCACTTTGTCGAAGACGCTCGGCGCGACATACGGGTCGTACGCGATGACGCGCATCCCGAACGCGCGGGCGCGGATGGTGATGCGCGTGCCGATGCGCCCGAGGCCGATGATGCCGAGCGTCTTGCCATCGAGCTCGGTGCCGAGGAACTTCGACCGGTTCCACTCCCCGCGCTTCACGCTCGCATGCGCCTCGGGGATGTTGCGGCAGAGCGCGAGCAGCATGGCCATGGTGTGCTCGGTGGCCGACATGATGTTCGCGGTCGGCGCGTTGATCACGAGGATGCCGCGCGCGGTGCAGGCATCGACGTCGACGTTGTCGAGCCCAACGCCGGCACGCCCGACGATCCGCAGGCGATCACCCGCATTCACCAACTCCTCGGTGACCGCCGTTCCGCTACGAGTGATGAGCGCGTCGGATTCGGCGACAGCTTTCAGCAACGCATCGCCCTTGAGACCGGGGCGATAGTCGACTTCCATGTCGCTCGCGGCGCGAAGGATGGCTAGACCGGAATCGGCGAGCGTGTCGGTGACGAGGATCTTCATGACGTCGCGACCTCTTCCAGCGCGTCCAGCATCGTATTGAGGTCGGCGAGCTGGATGTCGCCCATGTGGCCGATGCGGAAGGTGGTCGCCTTCCATTTGCCGTAGCCGCCGCCGAGGAAGAAGCCGCGCTTTTTCATCGCGGCGCGCAGCTCGTCGGGCGGGCGATTCGGAAGGAGTGCGGAGACTGTAGCCGAGGCGTGATCGGCGTCGGAGGCGAGCTCCGCGTAGCCCGCCGTGCGACGAATGGTCGTTTCGCGCATCGTTTCGTGGCGTTGGTATCGCGCTTCCAGCGTCTCAACGTTGATGATGTCGTCGAGCTGTTTCGCGAGCGCGTAGAAGTGCGAGATTGACGGCGTGGTGGGGACGTTGCCGTCGTCCGCGTGTTTCTTGTAGCTGAGGAAATCGAGGTAGGTGCCGCGGTACGGGCGCTTCTTGCACTGCGCCAGCGCACGCGGCGAGACAGCGAATACGGTGATTCCAGGCGGCAGCGCGATGCCCTTTTGCACGCTGGCCAGGCAGACGTCGAGTCCCCATTCGTCGAAATGGACCGGGATGCCGCCGAGGGAGGAGACGGCGTCGACGAGGATGAGCGAGTTCGGCGATTGCTCGCGAATGACGCGCGCCAACGTGGCGACGTCGTTCGTCACGCCGGTGGAAGTCTCGTTGTGCGTGAGGGTGACGGCGTCGTAGTGCGCGCGACGCGACGTAAGGTGATCGGCGAGTTTCTCGGGGTCGACGGCGCTTCCCCATCCTGCGTTCAGTTGATCGACCTCGAGGCCGAGGCTCTCGCCGATGGCCATCCAGCGCTCGGCGAAGGCGCCCGAGGTCGTGACCAGCACGCGGCGCGGCACGCAGTTCGTCAGCGACGCTTCGAGGAGGGCTGTGCCGCTGCACGACGCGACGAATGTATCGCCCATGGTGCCGAAGAGCGGTTTGAGATTGGCGACGACGCGCAGGAAGAGATCGCCGAATTCGGCAGACCGGTGCGCGATCATCGGGCGGGTCATCTCCTGCAGGATCTCAGGACGAACCCACGTGGGACCGGGAACGAAGAAGTTGGCGTTGGTCATAAGAGATGTTGCAGCACGTCGCGCAGATCGGTGACGTAGAGGTCCGCATTCTCCTTCACGCGCGGCCGGACGACAACGCCGCCGAATCCGATGAAGAGATCGACGGCCGGCTTCGCTTCGAGATCGCTGATGCCGTCGCCGATGAACGCGGCCTTGCCGTGCGAGCGCGCGCGGATGTCGCGCACGACCAGCTCCTTGCCGCCGGGCCGCGTAAGAAACGACCGGCGATCAAAATCCGCGTAGTTGCCGTCTGCGTCGAAGGTGAGTTTCACGGCATGAACGTTTCGGATGTTCAGCACATCGGCGAGTGGACGGACCGCTTGTTCGATGCCGGCGGTGACGAGATGGACGATGACTCCGTTGTCCTGCAGCGTCGAAATCGTTTCCTTCGCGCCATCGACGAGTGACCGAACGTAGGTCGCGCCCAGTTGTTCGACGTGATTCTTCGACGGCCGGATCATTTCCAACCGTTTCGCGTACACCTGATCGAGCGGAATCTCGCCGTTCATCGCGGCGTCGGTCAGTTTCGCGATCTCAGGATTGCCGTCGGCGAGCACGTCGATGCCCTCGATCGTGACGAGCGTCGAGTCGACGTCGAAAAACGCGAAGCGGTACTTCACCGCCCACCCTCAGACTTTTCACCACAGAGACACGGAGAACACAGAGAAATCCTCTCCGTGTCCTCTGTGTCTCTGTGGTTCAAACGCCTCATCCTGCCACCACCTTCAAAAGATCCGAAAATCTCTCCAGATAGTGATCCGCCTTCGCCGCCTGCAGCGCCTCGGCGGTCGACGATCCCGTCGCCAGTACTGCCACATCCATCCCGCTGTTGCGCGCGGCGTGGACGTCGATCGGCATATCGCCGACAAAGAGTGCGTCGGACGGCGCGCACGACGTCGCCTCCAGCGTGTGCAGCACGTGCTGCGCTTCCGGTTTGCGCGCGCCGGCGAGGTCAGGGCCGACGATGGCGCGGAAGTAGGGCGCGAGTTGCAGAAACGTCAGGATCTTTTTCGAGAAAGACGTTGGCTTGTTGGTGCAGACCGCCATCGCCACGCCGAGGCCGTGAAGTGTGGCGAGCGTGGCCTCGACGTCGGCGAGGATCGTCGACGCCTCGCAGCAGATCTCGTCGTAGCGCGATTCGAAGGCGTCCTTCACGCTGCGCGGCACGTCATCGGCGTCGAAGGCGCGGCGAAGCATCGTGTCGAGACCGTCGCCGACGAAGTCGCGGATGCGCGCGGCGCTCAGCTCGTGCAGGCCGTGCTCGCGGCGCGCGAAGTTGACGGCCTCAGCGAGCGCCGCATACGAATCGACGAGCGTTCCGTCCAGATCGAACAGGACTGCCCGGTAACGAAGCGGTGGCAAGGCCATACGGCAACGGCAGATTCTATCGCCGTGGCCGCGCGAGACGTGGAGAATGGCGGGATGCTACGTGCGCTGGCTGCGCTCCTCCTTCTTCCCGCTTCGCTCCTCGCCGCCGACGGCAAGATCAATCTCAGCCTCGAGCCGCTCGGCGATTCCGCGCAGGGCGGCGTCGTCACGCGCCTTTCCTTTCACTTCACGATTCCGACCGATGCGCCTTCCGGCGTCCCGCTCGTTCTGACCGGTTCGATTTCGCAGAATGGTGAGGTGGTGAAACGTTTTCGTTATCCAATCTCTCCGTCCACGCCGAACCCATTGACCTCGGTGCAAACGCTGCAGCCGGGCGATGCCGAGGTCGACGCGAAACTCATGGTGCCACTCGAAGAGCAGACGCCGGTGATTCTGGCGAAAGCAACGCAGACATTTCCGATCGCGAAAACGAACAAGGCGTACATCGCCAAGGAAGGCGACGACGCGGAGGCGATTCTGGCCGAGGGGATCGTGCCGGAGACGAGCGGCGCGGTGAGAATCGTTCCGCCGCGGCGCGATGTGGCGCCGAATCTGTTCATCGTCGAAGTGGAAGTCCAGCCGCCGGTGACGCGCGTCGAGTTCTGGGTGGAAGGGAAGCGCATCCTTGCGCGGAACGCGCCGCCATACCGCGCGGAGCTCGACCTCGGCGCACTGCCGAAACGCGTGGAAGTTCGCGCCGTTGGCTTCGACGCGTCAGGCCGCTACGTCGACGCGGACGCCTTCGTCGTCAATGAGCATGAGACACCACTCGAGGTGAAGATCACTCGTACGCTCACGCCCGACGGCGTGGCGCACTTCAAACTGAGTGTACAGAATCCGAAGGCGACCACGATCAAGTCAGCCGTGTTTTTCGCCGGTCAGAAGAAACTGCACGAGTGGACTGCGCCGCCGTACGCTCTCGACGTTCCGAACTCGCTGTTGAGGGGCGTCGAATTCGTCCGCGCCTCGGTGACCGACGACACGAACTACGAGGCCAGCGACCTCCTCTTCCTGAACGGCGATCGATTCGCCGAGGAGATCGAAGTCAACCTCATCGAGCTGCCGGTGACAGTGAACGACCGGAGCGGAGTACCGGTCACGGATCTCAAGCAGCCGGATTTCACCGTGCTCGAAAACGGGATGTCGCAGAAAATCACCACGTTCAACTACGCCTCGAACCTGCCGATCGCGGTCGGTGTGTTGCTCGATCATTCCGGAAGCATGAAGCCGCGGATGGAGCAGGCCAAGGCCGCCGCGCTGGAGTTTTTCAAGAAGATCATGCGGCCGGGCGACCGCGCGTTTGTGACCGGTTTCGCGTTCGATGCGAAGTCGGCCTCGCCGTTCGTGACGGATGTGTCGTCGCTGCAATCGCAGGTCAATTCGGTCCCGGAAGCCAGCGGCGGAACGGCGTTGTACGACGCCATCGTCACTGGCCTTTATCGGTTCCGCACGCTGCAAGGCCGTCGTGCGCTGATCATCCTCACCGACGGTGAGGACACGACGTCGCGAACGACCTACGAGGAGATGCTGACCTACGCCCGCTCGGCGCGCGTGCCGCTCTACTTCATCGGCGTCGGCCTCGGCATCTTCGACGCCAGCGGCACGAACAAGATGAAGACGCTCGCGGCGGAGACCGGCGGTACGGCCTATTTCATTCACGACATCAAGCAGCTTGACGCGACGTACGCGCAGCTCGACAAGGACCTCCGCTCGCAATACCTGATCGCCTACAACGCGCAGACCTCGGTGAAGGACCGCGCGTACCGGAAGGTGGAGGTGAAGGTGTCGAAGCCTGGGATGACGGTGCGCACGATCCGCGGATTTATCCCTTAATGAGACGCATTGCGGTTGCGCTGCTGGTTTTGACGCTGGCCTGCACGCCGCCGCGTCCGCGAAACCGCTACGGCGTTGCCGTCGATCCCGATCTTCGCGGCGCGCCGGTGACGCTTCTGCATTTCTGGGCGGCGTGGTGCGGACCGTGCCGCCGGGAGTTGCCACAATTCACTGCGTTTGCGGCGGAGCATCACATGCGTGTCATCGCTGTCTCGCTGGATCACGACTATCCGTCTGCTGAGCGTTTCCTTCGCGAGCAAGGCATCACACTCGAAACTCTGCTCGATGATCACGGACGCTTCGCGGCCGCACATCACGTGCGCGTGATTCCGACGACGATCGCGTACGACACGAATGGAAAACTCATCGATCGCTTCGATCAATCAGTTGATTGGAGCGATCCCGCAGTTGCGCGGCGCGTGATTCGTTGACCGGCTGTGCTTGTGCAAGCGGCACGATTGCTCACGGATACATCCGCTTGTAGGTCGACGCCAGCATCACCACGTGCTTCACGTACGTGCGCGTTTCGCGGAACGGGATGGCTTCGATGAATTCGTCCATCGGCTTGCCGGGCGCGGCGCGACGCCATTGCATGACGCGCCCCTGGCCGGCGTTGTAGGACGCGATGGCGAGCTCGTTGCTGCCGTTGAAAAGGTTCACGAGCATCTTGAAGTGCGCGGTGCCGAGGCGGATGTTCGTTTCGGGGTTGTCGAGGCGCGGATTGATGTGAAAGCGGCCGGCCAGCTCGCGGCCGGTAGCGGGCATCAACTGCATCAGGCCGGTCGCGCCGACGGCCGATTTCGCCCTCGGGTTGAAGTAGCTCTCCTGATGGATCAGGCCCATCACGGTGTAAGGATCGACGCCGTTGGTGCCGGAGTATTTGCGGATCCAGTCGTCGTACTTCAGCGGGTAGTACATCTTCAGAAAGTAGGTCGGAACGGAGTCCTGCTCGACCGTGGCCAGCGCCGGGAAGGCGCTGCGGAGCGTCTTCAGCGTGTCGATCATGTTGCCCGAGGCGTGGTAGAGATCGGCCATGAGCGCATCGGCGTACTGCTGATTCTTGCGGTTGCGGTTTTTATCGATTTCCGATTTCGCATCGGCAAAATCGGAGAGGGCAGTCAGCTCGTAGCCGAGCCGCAACTCTTTCGGCATGTTCTGCTCGGCGATCTCCCGCCAGTCCATGCGATTGCTTGTGAGCGGATTCACGTTCGTCGGCTGCCGCTTCGCGCCGCGTTTCTCCGACTCGATCGCGTAGATGTCGTCATACGGTGCGGAGGCGAGATCGTGATAGATCGCCGCCGATTCGTCCTTGCGCCCGAGGCGTTCGCCGGAACGCGCGAACCAGTACATCGACTGCCGTTTCGTGTTCGGATTGCGATAGTTGTCGCGGATGAACGCGAGCAGGTCCCGGGCGCCATTCAGGTCGCCGCGTGCGTAGGCAGCCCACGCCTTGTCCCAGAAATGCTGCAAGCCGGCATCCTGCGACGGATCGACTTTGGCGAGCTGCACGATCAACTGCCGTTCGTACGCGTCCTGGTTCTTGGCTTCGGCGCGTTCGATGAGTGAGTTGAGGACTTCGATCCGAACCTCGTCCGCGAGCTGCAGCGACAGCAGATCTTTGAGCCGCTCGGTTGCGAGCCGGTCGTACTCATCCTTCTTGGCCTTCTTCGCCAGGTCGACGAGCTGGATATTTTTCTTCACGTTCGCGAACTTCGGCTTGGTCGTCGCTTTCTTTTTCCCTTTCGCGGCGACCTTCGTCGTACCGACCTGCTGCTTGACGACGATGGTTTTCGTGACGTTCGGGTTGATCGACGCCGACAAGACCGCGTAGTTTTTCGCCGCGGTGTAGATGGCTGGAATCGCGAAACGGTACGGACCAGCCGCGAGCGGATCGAGCACTTTGTTCGAGTCTTCGAAGCGACGAAGCTGATTCAGCGCGAGCCCGCGGTTGAGCAGCATCGGGGTACGCAAATCGGATGGGACGCCGTTCGCTTCGAGCAACGCCAGTTCGTCGAATGCGTTCTGCGGATCACCGTCGCGGAGGAACGACACGGCGCGTTCGAGCCGCTCGGCCGCGGTGAGCTTTATCGGATCGCCGGTGATCGCCCGAGTCAATTCGAGCGCATGCACGGCCTGCGGCGAACGCGGATTCTTGATGGCGATGTTGCGCGCGTCGTACAGAACGCCGGCGATATCGCCGCGCGCGAAACGCGCATCGATGGCGCTCCAGCGCGCGGTAGCGGCGACGTTGGAGTCATCCGCTTTCGCTGCGACTTCGGCATAGGCGTCTGCCGCGTGGCGCCAGTCGGCGATTGTCGCGTACAACCCGCCAAGGTTCAGACCGGCGTCAGCGAAATGGACGAAGGCGGGTTTGCGCGAGAAGAGATCGGCCAGCGTCGTCCGCGCGTGCCCGCTGTCCTTCGCCAGCTGATACGCGTTGGCGAGGTAGTACATCCGATATTCATCGACGGCACGCTTCCCAAAGTGAAACGACGAGAGTTGCTTCACCGCCTCGGCGCCATCGCGGCGATGGATCGCGTCGAGACCCGCCGTGAACGCCGGCCGCAGCTTCTCCAGATCCGGCGGCGCCTCGGGCTTCGACGGAACGACGTACTCCTCGTGATGCGCCTGCGCGCGCCGGAAGCGAAGCACGGCAACGACGCCCATCAACGGCACCAGCACCGCGGCAACAATCACAACCCAACGCCGTCGAACCCGCATTCAACGGACTCAAGTGCGAAAAATGCGCCGTGACGCGCGCGAATGAACAGGGTACGGGTTCACGCGGAGACGCGGAGGAGCGGAGAAAAGAAGCAATCCATCGCTCAGGCTGCCCCGTATCGTTCGAAAACAGGGGGACAGCGATGAGTGCAGAAGCGAATACCGCCATCGTCCGCAGGTTGGTTAAAGAGGCACAGGAGGGTGGCAATCTTGCCGTCGTCGATGAGTTGATCGCAGACGACTTTGTCGATCACTCGCCGCTACCCGGATTGCCGCCGACGCGCGATGGTGTCCGAATCCTGTTCGGCGGTATGAAAGCTGCGTTCCCGGATCTGCGCGTCAAGATTCATGAGCAGATCGCGGATGACGAACGCGTCGTCACGCGCAAAACCTTCAGTGGAACGCACGACGGTCCGTTCATGGGCGTGCCGGCGACCGGGAAGCCGGTCTCGTTCGACGCCATCGACATTCTCACGATCCGCGGCGGATTGATCCGCGAGCACCGCGTCGTCGTCGATCAACTCGCGCTGCTGCAGCAGATCGGCGTGCGCTGATTACAGGCCGAGGGCTGAGGCGTCGCCGTCCGCGAGGATGCGCACCAGCTCGTCGTAAAAGTAATTCGACGTCTTGCGGACGTCATCGGCGATGCGCTCGTCGTACATCTGGCGGCTGCGGTCGATGTCTTCTTTGAGGCGCTCGTAGAGATCCTTGTTGCGTCGTCCGAGGTCGACCTTCGGCTCGTTGTAGAGCTTGATCTCGGAGACGAGCAGGCGCGCGAAGCGGCGGGCTTCATCGTGGCGTTTCGAATCGTCCGCCGGTGCGGCGCCGCCGATCGGAGCAACGCTGCGCGTGGAGAAGTTCGGAGGCGGGATGTACTGCGTGCTGGCGCGCTCCTCACGTTCATGAGGCGGCGCGGCGGGCGGCGGAGGCGGAGCGGGAGGGGGCGCTTCGATGGCCGGCAGTGCGGTGGTCATGAACGACGCCGCGGATGGCATCGCGGACGACGGTGCCGCGAAGTCGGTCTCCGGCATCGTGAACGTGGGCTTGGCGGGAGGCGGCGCCATCATCTCGCGCAGTTGCGCGGCGGAAACGGCGACCGTCGTATCGGCCAATTCTTCGACAACGGGCGGCGGCGGAGGAGCGGGTGGTGGCGGAGGCGTGGGACGAGGAGGTTCGGGAGCAACCTTCGCCTGCGGTGCGGTGACTGACTCCGCATCGTTCAAACTCGGCGATGGCGACTTCTTACGGCTCGCGACCGTGTCGATGAGCAAGCCGGTCGTGAAGACGAGCAGTTCGAGCGACGACGGATCGAGCTTCGCGGCGTCTGCATCAACTGCATCGACGTAAACGGCCGCGGCGATTTTGTCCTTGATCACCATCGGTACGAGGATCGCGCTCGTCGATGCGGGGACGCCGAGGCGGGTGGAGATATTGGCGCCGTCCCAGATCACGACCTGTTCGTTGCGGAGAGCCTGGTCGAGCTCGGGGATCAGCCCCGGCGCGGCGTTGAAGCGCTTGATCTGCTCGTCATTGCCGCCGGCGGCGGTAAAGCCGACGCCCTTCCATCCGCTGAACGTTTCGCCGCGCAGGATCAGCATGGCCGCGCGCGAGCCGAACGTCAGACACTGATCGAGCAGCGCGTTGAGAATGTCCACTTGCGACTTGCCGCGCTCCACAGCCTGCACCGCCTGCTTGACGCGCGACGCGTCAGCGCCTTGTTGCGTTGGTGGAGGCGGCGGAACGGCCGCGGTAATGCTCTCTTCGAATTCGCCGAGGGACTTCTGGATGTGCGGGAGAAAGGAGACGGCGTTGACGTCGGCCTGAACGCTCTGCAGGGCGGCCTTGAGCTGCGAGTCGACCACCTCGCGGACGTCTTCGATGGAGGAGCGAATCTCGCCCACCAACTTCTCCATCGCATCGCGGACATGTGCTTCGATCGAGCCCGCGACTTCGTCGCCCCTCACGGCCATAAGTCCTCCGAATCCTGTAGGTTGAAACCCGCTCTCAACCGGGCGGGCGATTATAGCGCAGAGAAGCTGTGCTACTTTTGGAGCCAATGCGCCGGTTCCTGGTCCTTCTCGCACTCGCTGCCGTGTCGTGCGGCGGCGGTTCTCCCGACGCTTCCGACAACTCCTCGGAATGGCTCCACGTCCTCCGCCACAAGCAGGCGGCGTCGGCGCCGAACGCCCCGGTCCACGCGAAGCAGGCGTACGCGGATACGCTCGGAGCGTTTGTCGTCAAGCATCCGACGCACAGCCGCGCCCGCGAGGTCTACCAGCACATCCAGCTCGATTTCGCGCACGAGCTGGCAGTGGTCGGCCGGCATCAGGATGCGATCCGCATCTATCGCGCGATACTGACGCACGATCCGAAGAACGATGCCGCATTGAAAGGCCTCGCCGATTCCGTCGATCACCTGGCGGTATCGCACGAGAAGCTGCTGGCGCTCGAAAAGGGGATGTCGCAGCGCGACGTGGCCCACCTCCTCGGCAAGCCCATTCCCGGCTGGCAGGTCACCAACGACCGTCCCGACTCGACCATCGAGTCGTGGTACTACCGCCGCACCGGCGGCGGCATCGCCGGCGTCTACTTCCGCGACGGAGTGTTGTTCGCAGCGGAAGAGAATTCGCAGGCGAAGATCGCGCCGTTGATGAGGCAGTAATGTCATCCAGAGCCGCCGGAGCGACATAGGCGAAGCCGGAGTCGCGCAGGACGGCGAAGGATCTCAAGTTGCATTTGCTGAAATCCGGTTTCAGCGCAAGTAGCGTAACTTGAGATCCTTCACCGTCCTCCGCCGATTCCGCGCTTCGCGCTCCACGGCTCCGGCGGTTCAGGATGACAGCTCGGAATCGCGCCCTCACACCCTTCGTTCACATACGCCGCATGCCCATTTACGAATACCAGTGCACGAAGTGCAATGACCGCACGGAGGTCATCCAGAAATTTACCGATCCTCCCTATGCCGTTTGCGACAAGTGCGGGGGCGACGTGCGAAAGTTGATGTCGGCGCCGGCCATCCAGTTCAAGGGCTCCGGCTTTTACAAGACCGACTACGCAAGCGCTGCATCGAAAGCAGAGACGAAAGCGGGATCATCGGAAACCAAGAGCGAGTCGTCGTCGTCCAGCGACAACAAGCCGTCCGAATCGAAAAGCGAGACGAAGTCCGAATCGAAATCCGAAACGAAGTCCGAAACCAAAACCGAAACGAAGGCACCAGCCAAAACGGAGTCGAAGAGCTCCGACTGAATCCAACAATGGGGAAAGTCCGGCAGTTCAAGCAGCGGGCCGACTCGATGCTCGAGGAGGTCTTCCGGTCTCTCTTCGAAGAGATCGATACGGAGAAGATTCGCCGCGACGTAGCCGCGCTCAAGGAGAGCGAGCCCGACTTCCATTCCGACGAACACGCCCGCATGCTGGTCCGCCGTACCGCCCTCCGCTGCGCCGCCGCCGGCGCCGTTTCCGGCCTCCCCAGCGGCCTCATCGCGATCGGTTCCCTCGGCGCGGAACTGGCCTTCCTCGTCTTCCAGCAGTTCCGCCTGATCCTCGGCATCGCCACGGTCTATGGCCACGAGCCGTCGCAGCGCGAACGTTTCGCAGAAGCGATGTCGTGCCTTGCCTATGCCTCGGGCGTCGGTATCGGCAAGCACGGCATCGCCACGATGCTGGAATCCGCCACAGTCGAGGGCGGCAAGATCGCGGAGAAACTCGGCGCGAACTTTTTTCGCGAGCGGCTCACGAAAGCGATCCCGTTCGTCGGCGTCGCTGCAGGCGGCACGCTGAACTACATCTCTGTCCGCGCCGTCGGCCGCGCCGCGATCAAGTTCTACGAGTCGCAGGTCGATCCGGTCGATGACGCCGTCGCCGACGAGATCTGGTCCGAAGGCGACCGCGAACACGCCTAGCCGGCAGGGCCGGCTGCCTGGATTGCCTTCGGCTTGGTCAACTGGGCTGCCGGGAAAGTCGTCCTGCGCGGACGATTGTTTTTGCGCGTCAAGCCTTCCCCACACCCGCGCGAAAAACGAGGAATGCGACGCGCGATACCTCCGTTTGAGCGCGGTAACTGAGCATGGGCAAATACGCAATGGATTCGACGATGGAAGTCCGCTCGCCGATTTTCGAGCGGCGGCGCCTACGCCGTATTCGCATGATCGTGGAGCTCACGCTCAACCTCGTCGGCAGCGACATGACCGTGTCGCACCGCGAAGCGCGATGCCTGGTCCGTTGCGCGCGCAAAGCGATCCTCGAACTGCATCCCGGATTCGAACAACGCTACGAACGGATCGTGCTTCCTTACTTCGAGCGCATGCTGGCCAGCCGCTGGCCGCACGAGCAGGCGTTCGATGACGACTGCTGCGATGTCGTCAACTAGTTCACTCCCGCTTCCAACGCCCGCACAATTCTGATGTCGCCGAACTGCGCTTTCGCGCGGGCGATCTCCTTCCGCGCCAAGTCGCGGAATTGCGCATTCGCGTAGGTGATGCCGGGGTCGTCCGGAACGAGGAAGCGATATTCGAGCGCGTCAAGACGCGGCGCCGGAAACGCATCGCGCCGCGCGAAGACCATCGCTGCATCGTCGAAGGCGATGAGCGCCCAATCGCGCCGCCGGTAGCGGACCAGCGACGCCGGCAACGCCCGCCGTTCGCCGCTGGCGACGTCGAGTACTTCGATCTTTTCGTGCTGATATTCGTCGACTGCGAGCACGAGTCCGTACTTCGCGATCATGGCGTGCCACGCGCGGCTGTCGTGATGCGCGACCGCATCCGCCTCGATGAAATCGCGGAACAGTTCGTTGCGGCCGTCGGTGAGCGCGCGGCGTTCGGGATAGAACGTCCATTCGATCAGGCCGCCGAACTGATCGACGTTGTAGATGTTGCCGGGCAGGTTGTACGAATGCAGCGCGGCAACAGCGCGCGCCGGAAAGCGCTCCTCATCGATGCCGGGGCGATGCACGTCGTGCTGGAACACCCACGCCAGCGGAATGAGCGCACAAGCGGTGATGGCATTCGATACGCGTCGCGAGAAGTTGCCGATCGGCGGGACGAGGAGCGGCAGCGCGGCGAAGTAGAGACCCTGATTTCTCACGTATCGGATGGCCAACGCCGCGAGCAGAGCAAAGATCACAAATCGCCACGCGTTCGCGCGCTTCTCCTTCGTTCCGAGGAAGAGCAGCACGGCCGCGCCGATAGTCACGTAAAGCAGCGGAAAGAATTCGAAGGTCGACGGCAGCCACTCGGCGTTGACGAACGCGCCGCTATGGATCTCGGACGTCAACCGCAGCGGCGCGAGGATCGCGTTCCAGCCGTACGGATTGACGAGCAACGCGATTGCGCTGGCTACCGCGAGGATCAGTGTGCGAAACGCCGACTCCCGGAGCGCCAACGCTCGTAGCGCCGGCGGCTCGCCGGCTGTACCGCCAGCGGCTCGCTGGCGCGTCTTCGCTTCTTGCCGCCGAGCCGGCGGCGGTACAGCCGCCGAGCCGGCGGCGCTACCGTCGATAGCAACTTGCAGGATTGAAATCAACGCGAGCACAGGCGCCAAAAGCGCCGAGGGATGGACGTTGATCCAAACGATCGTGAGAAGTGCGTAGGCGATCGTCAGCGGAACGATCCGCAATCGCGACCCGAGCAACCCGATCGCGATCACAATCAGCAGCGCCGCCGCGGCGGCGGGACGGACGCCGAGACGATCGGACGCCCCGGCGAACGCAACTCCAGCGATGAGCAGCGCCACACCGGCATCCTGCGTCGTGATCAAAATGCCGATCGCGAAAATCGCCGCTGCCAGCATCGCGCTGATGATCGAAATCCCCGCATTGCCGCCGAGGCCATGCAGCGCGTAGAGCACGATCTCGTACAACCATTCGCCATTGATCCACGGCACATGCGCGCTGGCGACCGCAAGCGGATCGAATTGCGGAATCGAATGGTGATCGACGATCCAGCGGCCGGTGGTCAGGTGCCAGAAATAGTCGTAGCTGCGGATCGGCGCGACGGCGGCGATTGCGGCCAGCACGAAGAACGCGGAGGCCGCGATCCGCTTCGTCATTGAAGCGGGAGTTTACCCTCAGGACGTGCTGGAGACCGCGGCGGGTGCAGTCGGCGGCGCGGGAGGCGCGGCCGGAGCGACGGGCGCGGCAGGTGTCGCGGGCGTTGTGGCCGTATCGATCTTGATGTCGCCGTTCACCGTCGTGATGCGCAGCTCGTAGCGTCCGCCGTTCACTTCGCCGGAAACGCGGCGGCTGCCGGGATGCGAATGGATGTTCAGCGGGAAGGCGGCTTCGATGTCGCCGTTCACCTGTGAGAAATCGCCCGTGAATGACGCGCTCAGAGGCAGCGCCGCGGTCACGCCGCCGTTCACCGTCTTTAGCGTCGCGCCTTGGAACGACTTGCCGAAGCGCGCTTCGATGCGTCCGTTGACCGTGTGCGCTTCGACTTCGCTGGAGCCGGGCGTGTCGATGTTCACGCGGCCGTTCACCGTCACCGCATGCATCTCGCCGTCGACGCCGTGCGTGGCGATGCGTCCGTTCACGGTGCGCAGATCGAGCGCCAGCGACGCAGGAACGCGAAGCTCGTAATCGATGCGCGTCTCATTGCCGAAGCTGAAGAAACGGAAGTGACGATGCTCGTTCTCGCGTCCGATGATCAGCGTGTCGCCGCTCACCTGCGTCGTGAAGTAGCCCTGATTCTCCTGATTCTGTTTGGGAGCGACGCGGCTGCGGACCGTCGCATCCATCGAGATTTCGTTCGCGGAGCCGGCTTCGATGTTGATCGCGCCGTCGATCTCGCGTACCTCGATGCGGCGGATCGCGCCGACCGGCCAACGCCGCTCGACGTGCGCCGTCCGCCGCTCCATGACGGCGCCACAACCGGCCACCAGAAGGAGCGATGCGAGCGAATAGATGATGCGATTCCGGCTGTTCATAGGTCCCTTGCAGCAGGAAGGTACGAAAACGGGGATAAAGGGTTTCGAATGAGCACGGATGGCTCCCAGACCACGCTTCTGCGCATTGCCGCGTTTCTCGTCGATGCCCTCTCGATTTCGCTCCTGCTCGTGCTTCCCGCCGCGCTGCTGAGCTATACGCTGGCCTGGATCGGCGGTGAAATCCGTGTCATCCAGAACGTCTGGTACGCCGCCCTCGGCGTCGTCATTGTGGCCATGCTCTTCCGCGACGGCTGGCGCGGCCGCTCCCTCGGCAAGCAAATCCTCGGCCTGCGCGTCGTCACCAGCAATGAGAAGCCGTGCGGCTATTTGCGCAGCCTCGCGCGCAACGTCAGCCTGATCGTGCCGGGCGTGAACCTCGCCGAGGTGGTGTTCGTCGTCGCCGGGAAGAGCCGGATCGGTGACCGGATCGCGAAGACCATCGTGACCGAGGAGTGATCCTTCCTGACAGTCACGCCACCGCATTCCGCATCGTCGCGGCGGATGACGGCAGCGACACCGTGATCGACGTTCCCGTGCCTTCGTGCGAGGTGACTTCGATGCGGCCGCCGTGCTCCTGAACGATGCGGTAGGAGATGGCCATGCCGAGGCCGGTGCCGCTGGGGAAGTTCGTGCGGAAGGGTTGGAAGAGGCGGCGCTGATCGGCGTCGTTCATCCCTCGGCCGTTGTCGTTGAAGGTGATGTTGTAGTGATCGGACACCGCGGCAGTAGTCACGCGCAGCGTTCCGCCGTTCGGCATCGCCTGCACCGCGTTGCGGGCTATGTTCCAGAACACCTGCCGGATCTGATCGCTGTCGCCGACGATCGTGTACGACGGCGGCACGATTTCATCTTCGATCGTATGCATCGCCGTCAACTCGGGGGAGTTTCGGAGAAGGTCGAGCGTCTCGGCCAGACTGGCGGCGATGTCGAATTCGGAGGCGCGTTTTTCCTGCGGCTTCACGAAGCGGAGAAAGTCGGCGATCGATTTGTTGAGGCGTTCCGACTCCTTGAGGATGATCGACATCAGCCGCTGCTCCTGCGGATTCAACGCAGTCGACTTCTTGAGCACTTGCACCGACCCGGCGATCGCGGCGAGTGGATTGCGGATCTCGTGGGCGATGCCGGCGGATAGCTCGCCGACAGCGGCCATGCGGTCTTTGAGCCGCAGCTCCGCCTCGAGCGTCTTCATCTCGGTCAAATCCTGGAAGATCAGCGTGTAGCCGGACGCAGCGCCTTCGATCGTGTTCAGCGGTGTGACTGCGAATCCAATCGTGCGCAATTCGTCGCCGATTGCGACGTCGTGTTTTTCGCGGCGAATGACTGAACCGCCGGTGAGCGTCTGGCGGAACTCGTCCCACTCGCCGTCCGCGTAAAACCCAAGTTCGGCAATGGGCCGGCCGATGATCGCGTGCGCATCGCACCGAAGGATGAAACACCCCGCGGGATTGATGAACGTGGTGACGCCGTCGGGTGAAAGCGTGATCAGCCCAGAGGGGATCGACTCGACGACGTTCTGATTCAGTGCACGCAACTCCGCGAGATTCTGCCGGTTGGCGTCGAGTTCCTCGGAAGTCTTCTGCAGTTTCTCCGACAGATAGGACGTGAGCAACGCCGTCGCGTAGAAGCCGGCGAAGTTCGTGGCCATGTTCAGGTACAGCCGCGACGACGTCCACGGCGTCGGCACGAACCACGACTGCTCGGGAAGGGGGATCACTCGGTAGAGGATCAGGTCGCCCAGCACGCCATAGAGAATGACCGCGCCGCTGGCGCTGAGAATTCCGCCTCGGCGGTAAAGCAGCATCGACGCGGTGATGATCGAGACGAGGTAGAGAAACGAGAATGGCGAGTCGAGACCGCCCGTGAAGTAGACCAGAACCGTTTCCACGACGAGATCGCCCGCAACCTGGATGATGAGATTGATCTTTCGCGACGCCAGGTAGCCGACGCCAATGTAGAAGAGCGTGAGTCCGTACGTGATTGCCGCGGTGGTATAGAGATAGTTGATCGGCAGCAGCTCGCGGACGGTGTACTGGATGATCAGCGCCGCAAGCAGCAGCGTCGTCACGACGACGACGCGAATAGCGATGAGCATGCGGGCGTCGGAGGGCATTTAGCTCTTGGCTCTTAGCTGTTAGCTCTTAGGGAACGACGGTGAAGCTGAACACGGTTCATGGCGCGGCATCGTTAGCGTAAAACAAAAAGGGCGACACTCGCGCGTCGCCCCCAGAGCTAAGAGCTAACAGCTAGGAGCTTCATCATCCGATCTGTCCGATCAGCGTGAACATCGGCATGTACATGGCGATGACGATGCCGCCGATGGCGACGCCGAGGAAGGCGATGAGGACCGGCTCGAGGAGTTTCATCAGGCCGGCCACGGCAGTGTCGACTTCGTCTTCGTAAAAGTCGGCGATCTTCGAGAGCATCGTATCGAGCGCGCCGGTCTGTTCGCCGACGGCGATCATCTGCACGACCATGGTCGGGAAGACGTCGGTGTCGGACAACGGCTCGCTGATGGTCTTGCCCTCTTCGACCGACTTGCGCGTGGCCATGATCGCGTCTTCGATAATCGAGTTGCCGGCGGTACGGGCAGTGATCTGCAGACCGTCGAGGATGGGAACGCCGGACGACGTGAGCGTCGAAAGCGTGCGGCAGAAGCGGGCCACCGCGATCTTGCGCATCAGCAGGCCGAGAATGGGCATCTTCAGGATGATGCCGTCGAGGACGCGCTTTCCTTTGTACGTCTCGTGGTAGCGGCGCAGCGCGTAGATCGTGCCGCCGATGACGATGGCGATGAGCCACCAGAAGTCGGCGATGAAGTTCGACAGCCAGATCACGATCTGCGTCGGCATCGGCAGCTCGGCGCCGAGGCCTTTGAAGAGGGCCGCGAAGACCGGGATGACTTTCCAGAGAATGACCGCCACCACGATGCAGGCGATCGAGATGACGGAGACCGGATAAATCATCGCCGACTTCACCTGGCTGTTCAGCTTCACCGACTTCTCGATGTACTGCGCCAGCCGCTGCAGGATGGTGTCGAGAATACCGCCCGCCTCGCCGGCGGCGACCATGTTCGTGAAGAGGTCGTTGAAGATCTTGGGATGCTTGCGCATCGAGTCCGCGAGGTTGGATCCCGACTCGACGTCCTGCCGGATCTGGATCAGCGCGCGCTTGAAGGTCTTGTTCTCCTGCTGCCCGGCCAGGATCTCGAGGCACTGTACGAGCGGCAGGCCGGCGTCGATCATGACGGAGAACTGGCGGGTGAAAATGGCGATGAGTTGGGGCGGAACGCCGCCGCCGAATTTCGGGAAGGCGATCTCCTTCCCTTTCTCGCGGATCGAGGGCGCTTCGATGCGCTGCCGGCGAAGGATCTCGTTCGCCGCTTCTTTCGAATCGGCATTGAGAACGCCGCTCTGCATCTGCCCGGCGCGCGATCCTTTCCATTCGAATGTAGGCATCGTCTCCTCCGTTGGATGACTAGGTTACACGGATCGCGGCCGCGTTCCGGTCGGCGCCGTCGTTCCCTGCGGCGAGAGCGCACCGGCGCCGCGCGCGATCATCTCCTGCAGTTCGTCGGGATTGGATGAACGGGCCAGCGCCGTCTGCAGCGTGATCTGTTTTTTGAAGTACAGCGTCGCCAACGACTGGTTGAAAGTCTGCATTCCGTATTTGGCCTGGCCGGTCTGCATCATCGAATAGATCTGATGCACCTTGTCTTCGCGGATCAGATTGCGAATCGCGGCGTTCGGAATGAGGATCTCCATCGCCATCGCGCGACCCTTGCCGGTGGCGTGCGGCAGGAGCGCCTGGCAGAGGATTCCTTCGAGCACGAACGACAGCTGCGCGCGGATCTGTGGCTGTTGATGCGCCGGGAAAACGTCGACGATGCGGTTGATGGTCTGCGCGGCGGAGTTGGTGTGCAGCGTGCCGAAGGTGAGATGGCCCGTCTCGGCAATACGCAGCGCGGACTCGATGGTCTCGAGGTCGCGCATTTCGCCGATGAGCACAACGTCGGGATCCTGACGCAGCGCCGACTTGAGCGAGTTCGCGAACGAGTGCGTATCGGCGTGCAGCTCGCGCTGATTGACGATGCAGCTCTTGTGCGAATGGAGAAACTCCACCGGATCTTCGATGGTGATGATGTGCTCGTGCCGCTCGCGGTTGATCTTGTCGATCATCGCGGCGAGTGTCGTCGACTTGCCGGAACCGGTCGGACCGGTGACGAGAACGAGTCCGCGAGGCTTGTTGCAGATCTCTTCGACGACGGTCGGAAGACCGAGCTCGCGAAAGCCGAGGATTTCGTAGGGGATCTGGCGGTAGACGGCGGCGGTGGCGCCGCGCTGGTTGAAGATGTTCGCGCGGAAGCGGGCCAGGCCCTTGATGCCGAAGGAGAGGTCGAGCTCGAGGTTCTCTTCGAAGCGATGCTTTTGCGCGTCGGTGAGCACCGAGTAGGCGAGCTGCTTCGTCTCCGGCGCCGTCAGCACCGGCATGTCGAGCGGCGTGAGTTTGCCGTCGATCCGAATCTGCGGTGCGGAGTTGGTCGTGACGTGCAGATCCGAGCCGCCGCGCTCGACCATGGTTTTGAGTAGCTGATGAAGGGTGACGGGCATATTTTTCTCCGGGAGTCGAGGGTCGGGTGTGGGGTGTCGGAGATCTCTGCTACGTCTCCGACCCCCGACCCCCGACTCCCGACTCCCTCACAATCACAGTATCGTCTCCCGAACGACCTCCTCGATCGTCGTGGTGCCGTCTTTGATCTTGATCAGACCGGAGCGGCGGAGGCTGATCATGCCGGTTTCCGCGGCTCGTTTCTTGATGTCGATGGCGGTGCCGCCGGAGAGGATCAGGTCGCGGATCGTGTCATCGATGGCCATCACCTCGATCAGCGCCACGCGGCCTTTGTAGCCGGTGCTGTTGCACTTGTCGCAGCCGCGGCCTTTGTAGACGGTGAACGTCCCGATCTCGTCCTTCTTGAAGCCGACGTTCATCAGCGCCTGCGGCGTCATCTCCACCGGCTCCTTGCAGTTCGCGCAAACGCGGCGTGCAAGGCGCTGCGCGGCAATGAGCTGCACGGAAGTCGCGACGAGGAACGGCTCGATGCCCATGTTCATCAGGCGGTTGATCGTCGACGGCGCATCGTTCGTGTGCAGCGTCGACAGAACCAGATGGCCGGTCAGCGCGGCCTTGATCGCGATCTCCGCCGTTTCGAAGTCGCGGATCTCGCCAACCAGGATGATGTTCGGATCCTGCCGCAGGAAGGAGCGCAGCGTGGCCGCGAAATTGAGTCCGATCGACTCCTTCATCTGCACCTGATTGATCCCGGGCAGATTGAACTCGACCGGATCCTCGGCGGTCATGATGTTCACTTCCGGCGAATTCACTTTCGAGAGCGCCGAGTAGAGCGTGTTCGTTTTGCCGGAGCCGGTCGGACCGGTCACGAGCACCATCCCCCACGGCTTGAAGATCGCTTCCTCGAAACGCACCAGCGACTCCGGCTCGAAACCGAGCTTGGTCATGTCGAGGCGCAGGTTGTCCTTGTCGAGAAGCCGCATGACGATCTTCTCGCCGAAGAGCGTCGGCAGCACGGAGACGCGGAAGTCGAGCTCTTTGTTCTTGTCGTTGAGCTTCATCTTCAGCTTGATGCGTCCGTCCTGCGGCAGGCGCTTCTCGGAGATGTCGAGCTTCGCCAGAATCTTCATGCGCGAGGTGATCGCGTCCTTCAGCTTCAGCGGCGGGTTCATGATCTCGTACAGCGTCCCGTCGATCCGGAAGCGCACGCGGAACTCTTTCTCGTACGGTTCGATGTGGATGTCGGATGCGCCGCGCTTGATGGCATCAGTCAGGATCAGGTTGACGAGCTTGACGACCGGCGCCTCTTCGGCCGAGTCGGCCAGCGCGGCGAGGTCGAATTCTTCTTCCTCTTCCAGGACCTCGAGGTCGGCGCTCTCGGACTGCTGCAGGTCCTCCATGACCTTTTTCAGCTCGAGCGACGACGCGGTGCCGTAGTACTTGTCGATGGCCGCCTTGATACCGAGCTCCGACGCCACGACCGGTTCGACGTTGTAGCCGGTCATGAACTTGATGTCGTCCATGGCGAAGACGTTGGTCGGATCGGCCATGGCGATGGTGACCGTGGCACCGGTCTTGTTCACCGGAAGGATGTTGTACTTGCGGGCCACGTCGGGCGGGATCAGCTTGATGACGGCCGAATCAATCTCGAAGTGCGCCAGGTTGATCGACGGCACTCCGAACTGCTGCGACAAACACTCGGTAATGTCTTCCTCGGCCACAAACCCGAGCTTGATGAGCGTCTCGCCGAGTTTGCCGCCGGTCTCCTTCTGGAGTTTCAGGGCATCTTTGAGCTGATCGGAGGTGATCAGACTCGCTTTCGTCAATAGTTCGCCAAGACGTACGCTCATAGTTGGGTGGTCGGTGCGCGTCGCAGGGAGCGCGCCGGATTCGGTCGGAAGTTGCGGGGCATCAGCGATTTCGGTTCGTGACCGGCGAGTTTACGCTCCGCCGGACACAAGCGTCAACGCGCGTTTATTTTGAGTATCAGCCGCATGACGTCGTCGACGGCGATTTCGTCCATCGACTTGCTTCTGGTGAACGTTGAGACGACGCGATCGAGCTGGCCAAAAGGTCCATTTCGCGCCGGATCAGTCGGACCGTAGAGGCCGACGAGCGGTGTGCCGAGGGCCGCCGCGAGGTGAAGCGGGCCCGTATCGGCGCCGATGACGAGTTTCGCGTGACGCAAAACGAAGGCAAGCTCGCGGAAGTTGGTCGGCGGCGTAACCTCGGCGCCGATGGCGCGGGCGAGCGCTTCTTCGCCCGGTCCCCAGACAACCAGAGTGTCGCTTCCGATGCGCGTCGCCAACTCCGCGAATCGCTCGACCGGCCACTGTTTCCCGGGCTTGCCGGCTCCCGGAAGCAGAACGACACGATTTGCAAATCGCGCAAGTTCGCCGCTCGCGTCCTGCGCAAACGGCGTGAAATCAACCTCTGGCAGGTGAGTGATGGCGGGGACGAACGTGCGCGCGAGCTCCATGTTCCATTCGACGACATGCTTCGACCGATCGATCGTCGCCGGCCGGTTCACGAACCACGCGGCCGGTTTCTCGCGAATGACGTCGCGCGCGAAGCCGTAGCGTTCACGCGCACCGCTGACGCGCGCGATCAACGCTGACTTGATCAATCCCTGAAAATCGATGGCGGTCGAGAATCCGCGGACGTCGCGCCGCGCGGCGGCGATGCGCGCGAACGACCAGTGTTTCAGCGACACGCGAATTGCTTTTACACGCGCCACGATCTCGACCAACTCCGCATACGCCGGCTCGACCGCCCACGCGATCTCCGTCTGCGGCAGCGCCTCGAGCAACGCCACGACCGCGGGGATCGTGTGGATGACGTCGCCGAATGCGGAGAGACGAATGACGAGAAGGCGCTGCGGCGCGGCGTCCGTCATCGCCGCCGCATCGTCTCCAGCAACTCGGTCGTGGAGTGATCTTTCGGATCGCCGACGATCGCCACGCGCCCGCCGTACGCCCGCACCACCGCGGCTTCGGGCACGCTGTCCGGCGTGTAGTCGGTGCCTTTGCAATGCACGTCCGGCTTGAAATCGCCGATCAGCCGCGCCGGGCTGCGTTCGCGAAAGATGGTCACGTACGAAACGCCACGGATCGCCGCGATGATCTCCGCGCGTTCCGCTTCACTCATCACCGGCCGTCCGGCGCCCTTCAACTCGCGAACCGATTCATCGCCGTTGACGCCGACGACGAGTACGTCCGCCTCTTTCGCCGCGCCCTGTAAATAGCGGATATGCCCAACATGCAGAACGTCGAAGCAGCCGTTCGCGAATGCGATCGTTCGTCCCGCCGACCGCTCACGCGCAAGCGCTTCATCCAGCGCGCTCTCATCGAGGATCGGCGCGTTCACTCGGGAAGCGCCTCGTCGCGTTCGATCGCGCGCCGCAGTTCATCGTTCGACACCGTGGCGGTTCCCATCTTCATGACCACGATCCCGCCCGCATAGTTCGCAATCTTCGCGGCCTCGGCGAACGACGCTCCAGCCGCCAGCGCCAGCGTGAAAGCAGCGATGACCGTATCGCCTGCGCCGGTGACGTCCGCAACCTGGTCGGTGCCGTAGACCGGGATGAAAATCGGCTCCTCGCGCTCGCGTTCGAAGAGCGCCATACCGCGGCTGCCGCGCGTGATCAGCAGCGCTTCGCTTCCGAGTTTCTCGCGCAATGTTTCACCGGCCTGCCGCAGCCGCACGTCGTTATCGCCATTGAAGACCGATGTCCCGGCCGCTTCCGCCGCTTCCTCCTCGTTCGGCGTCGCCGCAGTGATGCCGGAAAATCGCAGCAGGTCGTATCGCGAGTCGAGCGTCACCGGCTTGCCCGACGACGCCGACGTCAGCGCGCCCGCAAGCGGTTGCGTCACCGCGCCGTAGCCGTAGTCGCTGATCAGGGCAGCATCGGCATTCGTCATCCGCTCACGCAACGCGCTGCCGAGCTGCTCGACCTCCGCATCGGTCAAGTCGCAGTGGTCTTCGATGTCATAGCGAACGATCTGCTGCCGGCTCGCGTGCGGCATTCCGCCGAGGATGCGCACCTTCGTCGGCGTGTTGTAGCGCGCGGCGCGCACGACGCCGGCGCAATCGATGCCCTGTTCCGTCATCGAATCGAAGAGCTGCTGTCCCTGCGCATCGTTGCCGAGAACGGACACCGGCATCGGCACGCCGCCGAGCGACTGGATGTTGTTGATGGCATTGCCGCCGGCGCCGAGGAGCGTGTCGTCGCGATACTGGCGAAGGATCAGCACCGGCGCCTCGCGCGAGATCCGTTTCGGCGTGCCGTAAATGAATCGGTCCGCGACGATGTCTCCATACACGACGATCCGCCGCCCTTTCATCCCCTCGGCAATCTGCAGGAGACGCGTCCGCGCAAACACGCGCGAAGGATATCGGAATATCGTTGCCGCCATGCCCGCGCTGATCGAAGGCATCGACTTCTACTACGAAGGCCCGTACATGGTCTTCACCGAGAAGTTCCTCCGCGACCGCGGCTACTGCTGTGAATCCGGCTGCCGCCACTGCCCGTGGGGATTTCGCAAGGATCAGAGAAGCGATGTGCCTGCGGAATCGACCGACCAGGACTAGTCGACGTTGCCGAGGTATGCCTCTAGTGCATTGACCAAGGGCGGCAGGTCGGTCTCGACAATCGTCCATATGCGTGAGAGGTCGATGCGCTGGTAGTCATGCACGACCACGTTGCGAAGCCCGACGGCCTCGCCCCAGGCGACGTTCGGCAGCGCCCTGCATGTATCGTCCGAAACTCTGTTTGCGGCTTCGCCGATCACGGTGAGGCAGCGGATCACGGCGTGCTGCATCGTGCGATCGGAGAGGAACTCGTCACGGCCGATGCGCTGGGCGATCGCGAGCGCATCCATCGCGTGCAGCCGCATATCCTCCAGGTAGCCGAAGTCACGCGACGTCAAGCATCACCGCCGACGAGAGGATTGCGCGTTTGCGGAAACGGTTTTCGCTGTGTTCAACGGCATCTCGTTCGATGAGATCGACGCGGCGTTGGAAGAGTCTCTCCAGTTCCCTCTGCATTTGGAGCCAGTTCGACAACGACCACGGCGCGTCGGGAGCGAGCGTCACAAGCACGTCGACATCGCTCTCCGGTGCGAAGTCGTCACGTACAACGCTGCCGAACAGCGAGAACTCGATGATGTTCCAGCGCCGGCAGAACTCGCGGAGTGTCTCTTTGTCGTACTCGATGGCGATGTTTGGCATCGGACGTTCAGTTTACTCGCGCCTTGCTACGCGGGCGCCTCGGCAACCTTCGGAGTCAAATCCGCTTCCGCAAGTTCGCGCTTCTCATCGCCGCTGAGGATGTTCTCAATGTCGATGAGGAGATAGACCTCGTCCTCGTAGGGCACGATCGCGATCAGCAACTCGCCGCGGATGCCGCGGATGATTGGCGGCGGCGGGAGAAGCGCGTCCGAGTTGACGTTGACGATGCGGCGGACGGCGTCGACTTTGATGCCGATGATGCCCGCGCTGCTGTAGGTGATGAGGACGAGCGGCTGGTCCGACCGTTCCTCCAGGTGCGGGTAGAGCCGTGCGCGCAGGTCGACGATCGGGATCACTTCGTTGCGCAGGACGATGATGCCTTCGATGAACGGCGGCGCGGTCGGCACCGTCGTCGAGCCTGTGTACGGAATGATCTGCCGCAAACCCATGATGTCGAGAACGAACGTCTCGAAACCGACGGAGAACGTGATCAGCCGCAATTCCACGGCGCGCTCGGGCATGGCATTCATTGTATGACCGACAACAGCGCGTTCCGCTCCGCGTCCGTGAGCGGTTCGCCGAGGCGCGTCAGCTCGGCGCGTGTGGCGACGCCGATGCCGCGCAACGTACCGATCGTGTAGAGCGTCACGTGATACGGCGGACGTTCGATGACGACCTGCAATTCGCGTTCGAGAGCGGCGAAGAACTCCTCGGCGCCGTTGACGTCGCACATGCGGATGATCGTTCGCGTTTCCTCCTCGCGCACGTGCCAGAACTCGTCGCGGAGCGTGATGCTGAACGTGAGTCGCCGCGCCGCGCGTTTGATCACGTCGTCGGGATCGGGTGTCAGCAAGCGCATCGTGGTGGTGCCGGCGAGCGTGACGTGGAATTCGCGTTTGGCGCGCCAGTCGGCGCCTCCGAAATGGATCACATCCGGAATCGGCGGATGCTCGAAGTGGACGATCGCGCCACCACCGCGCCGCGTGAAGCGCCCGCGCAACGCGATCATCCGCGCACGCGGAAGCGTCGGATTTCTTCGTCGAGACCGCGAATGGCCTCGGAGAGCAGCGTCAGCGATTCGCCCATCTCCATCGCATAGTTCCCGTTGCCCTCGGCGATCACGCGGACCTTCTCCATCGTGGCCACGATCTTTTCGCTCTCCATCGCCTGACCCGCCGCGACCTGGAAAATCTCGTGGATCATGTCGATCATCCGCTCGGCTGACGCGGAGATCATCGACGAGCCGGAGCGCTGCTCCACCATCGCCTGGCGCACGTAACGCGTCACCTCACGCATCGACTCGACCGCGTTCATGATGTGGTCCGAGCCCTGCGCCTGCTGCGTCGTGGCCTTGTTGATCTGGCTGACCAGCTCCTGCAGCCGCCCGACCGATTGCGTGACGGTCTCGCTTCCTTTGGCTTGCTCGCGCGTCGCCGCGGCGATCTCTTTCCCCATTTCCGACGCCTTCGTCGACGACTCGAGGATGTTGTTGAGCGCCTTACCCGCTTCGTGAGAAAGCGAGACGCCCTCGGCGACCAACTTCGTGCCGGCGGACATCGACCGAAGCGCGTTTCCGACTTCGTCCTGAACGGAGCGGATGAGGTTCGCAATCTCGCGCGTGGATGACGCAGTCCGTTCGGAGAGATCACGAATCTCCGCGGCGACGACGGAGAAGCCTTTGCCATGTTCGCCGGCGGACGCGGCGAGGATCGCGGCGTTCAGTGCCAGCAGGTTGGTCTGTTCGGCGATGTCTTCGATGACGTTGAGGATCTTGCCGATCGCCGTCGAACGTTCGCCGAGGCGCGTGATGACCGCGTTCGATTCGGAGACCGAATGGCGAATCTGCTCCATGCCGTCGATCGTCTCGCGCACCGCCTTCATCCCCGACTCGGCGGCGTCGGCGACTGCGAGCGCGAGGTCGTACGACTTCGCCGCATTCGATTCGACCTGCGCGATCGATGCGCTCATCTCCACCATCGACGATGAGGTGTCCGTGACGAAGTTCGAGAGGAAGTCGACGTTCTGATCGACCTCGTTGATCGACGTGGCCATCTGTCCGGTGGCCGAGGCGGTGTCTTCGACGGAGTTGTAAAGCGTGTCGGTGTGGCGGCTGACTTCCTCGATCGACGCCACCATCTCCAGCATCGACGACGACGTCTCCTCCGATGCAGCAGAGAGTGCCTCGACGTTGTCGGTGATCTTGCGAACGCCGTTGTTGAGCTGATCGATGGAGTGATACGTGCTGTCGATCATCGAGCGCTGCTCGTCGACGCGCTCGGTGACGGTGCGCGACCGCGAACCGACGGTTTCGACGACGGTCTTCAGCTGCGCCTGCGAGCGGACGAGTTTGGAGACGGTCTTTTCGAGATTCGCGGCCATGGTGTTGAAGGCCGAGGAAAGATCGCCGATTTCGTCGCTCGATCCGATTTCGGCGCGCTGCGTGAGGTCGCCGTTCGATAGGTTGCGGGCGTTCTCTGCTAGATGAAGTACCGGCCGGATGATGAAGCGCGACCCGATGGCTGCGAGCACGACGGCGGCAACGAGCGCCAGAAGAGCGACGCCGAGGTTTGCCCATCGGAGTTGACGGACGACGCTCATCGCTTCCCGTTCGTTCGCAACGAGGCGGAAGAATCCGCCGCTCGCGATCGGCATCGCGAAAAGGTGAAGCTCGTCGCCGTTCGTATCGCGCAGGTCCGTGCGGCCGGCGGTCAGAGTCAGACCCGCGGGCGGCGTCCCCGATTTCGTGACGATGCGCCCATCGTTGGTCACGAAGTCGGCGTAGTCGACCCACACACGCGATTTGATGTCGTCAGCAACCGGCTGAAGCTCTTCGACGCGGCCATCCTTCATGGCGTTGTCGCTCGCGACTGCAACGGTTCGCGCGATGCCTGACGCGCGCGCGAGCAGTTGGTCGTGAAACAGATTGCGCACGCGCCACTGCACGAATCCGACGATCAGCAGCGTGATGACGACAGTCTGCACCACGAACGCGAGGATGAATTTCGGGCGCAGGCCGACGCGATTTCGCGGGAGTTCCGATGGAGCGCCGGAGAGCATGCCGATGGCCGGAAGTGTAGCGTATGGCGCTGCGCTATCATCCGCGCATGCCCCTCATCCGCTGCGCGAAGTGCGGGCAGGCGTACGACGTGCCTGGCGTGATCGCCGTCCGCCTGCCGAATTCGATCGCCACCTGCGCGTGCGGCGAATGGCTCTCCGGCAGCAAGGCCGCGCTCCTAGCGCGCCTCGGCAATCCCGATGGCGTGAAGGAAGTCGACCTCCAGCCGTACAAAGTGCGGCGCGCCGAGACGCCGGCGCCTTCTGTCGATCCGCATGAAGCCCCGACGCTGGGTGTTCCGCGTTCGATTCGCGTGATTGCGCGCGGCGCTCACGATCCGATCAACACTGTCTTCACGATCGGTCTGCATCCGCTCTGGATCGGACGCGCCGGATCGCACGTGGAGCTTGCGGAAGCGGAACTGTCGATCCGCCACTGTTCGATTTCACTGAACGGAAGCAATCTCGTCGTTCGCGATGCCGAGTCGCACACGGGCACATTCCTCGACGGGCAACAGATCAAGGAAGCTGTGATCACCGACGGAATGCACTTGCTGCGCGCCGGCAGCGCACTCGTGACGATCGAGCCAACAGACGAGAAGGGCATTCCCGTCGAACCGATTCGTCTCGACGTGCCGAAACCAATCGAGGAAGCGGAGCTGGTCCACAAGATCACGCAGCGCACCGCGGCGCAGAAGGTCTCAACGCGGCCGGTGCTGATCTGCATCGGCGGTCCGCTCAATGGTCAGGAGTTCGAGATTCCTCCGAGCGGTCTCGTGGTCGGCCGCGAAGGACATGTCCGCGTTCCCGACGAGTTTCTCTCCCGCCGCCACTTCGAAGTCGGACCCGATCCCGACGGCATCATCCGTGTCCGCGATCTCGGCAGCCGCAACGGCACGTACCTCAACACGCTGCCGGCCCAGAACACGAAAGTACAGGGCGGCGATGAGATTCGCGCCGGCGTGAACCGCTTCCGCATCGAACACCGTTAGGCGAGCGCGCGGCGGTGCTTGCCATAATCGCCGCTTGACGGCGTGGCACCGTCTTCAGATACTCCGCCGATCCAGTTCAGGGGAGTGTGCGGAATGAGCAGGTTCGCCGAAGACGCGGCGGCCCGCATCGTGCGGTCGCTGTCCGCCTCATTCAAAAAGAAAGTGACGATCGTTGACTCCGCGTCGGCAGACGCCGAGCGCTCGTTCACGTTGACGCCGGCGACCTCTCTCCAGTTCGACGCGCCACTCACCGCCGCCTCCCGCGAGCTCGTAAACGAGATCGCATCGCTCATCCGGTTCGCTGGCGAACGCGACGAACGCGTTCACGAACTCCAGGAGCAACTGGCGAGTCTCGAATCGGCGAACGAGGAGCTGCTCCGCCGCAACAACGCTCTGTCGGAGATCTCCGCGCGCGACGCGCTGACTGGTCTTTACAACCGCTGGTACGTGATGGAGAAGATCGACAGCGAGATGAATCGCTCGCTGCGGCATCGCTCGCCCGTGTCGCTGATCATGCTGGACATCGATCACTTCAAGCGGGTGAACGACTCGTTCGGCCACAGCGCCGGCGATCGCGTGCTCCGTTCCGTCGGGCAGGTGCTCCGCGACAGTTGCCGCGTCTACGACGTCGCGGGCCGCTACGGCGGCGAAGAGTTCTGCGTCGTGCTGCCGGAGACGAAGGTCGGCAACACGACCGTGGTCGCCGAACGGATTCGCGAACGTCTCGCCGCGAGCCGCTTCGAAGTCGGCAGTGACTCAGTCGTCGTCACCGCGTCGATCGGCATCGCAGGCATCGACTCAATCGAATCGGAAGCGGCTCTCAGCCCCTCGATGTTGATCGACCGCGCGGACCAGGCGTTGTACTCGGCGAAAAACCACGGCCGCAACCGCGTCGAAATGTGGAACGTCGGGATGCAGGGCGCGGAACTGCTGCATTAGTTGCGACGAATCAGTTTCGCGACGCCATCATCTGCCACTCGGGATCCTCGCTCACGTAACGGGGAGGACGTTTCTGCCGCGGCTCGTGCACTTCGGAAACCGTCTCGATCATGAGCTGGAACTTGGCGAGCAATGAACGCTGCGAATGTTTCGGCAGCGACTGCAACTCGTCGATGAGCCGCGCGGTTGCGAACTGCTCCGGATCGAGTTCCCAGGGCGCGATCTGCTTCTCGACGCCGCCTCCGAAGAATTCGGCTTCCGTCATTTCGTAGACGGCCAGAAGACGCTTCAGCTGGCAGAGCTTCATCGCGCCGACGCGCTCGCCGGTTTCGAAGGAGCTGATGGTCTTCTCGCCGACACCGGAAAGACGTGCCGCATCTTTCTGGCTCAGACCCTTGAGACGGCGGATTTCACGAAGTTTGAGTACGAGATCCATGTTGATCCTCACTTTCGCGATCAGAAACGGCGCATCAGACCGACGACGACGCCCTGCACGGCGACGTCGCGCGCAGCGGCGTAGATCGGATGCATCATCGAATTGGCAGGCTGGAGGCGAACCTTCTCGCCTTCGCGGTAGAGACGCTTGAGCGTGACTTCGCCGCTGACGTTCGCGACGACCATCTCGCCGTTGTCCGCTTGCTCGCGGCGGGCGATGATCACGTAATCGCCGTCCATGATCCCGTCGTCGATCATCGAGTCGCCGCGAACCTTGAGCACGTAGTTCTCGCCGCGGCTGGTGAGCCGCTCGGGGACGGTGATGGTTTCGTCGGAGATCTCGACGGCCAGCGGCTGGCCGGCAGCGATGTAGCCGAAGAGCGGCAACTCGATCGCGCCGGTGGAAACCGCGGCGTTGGGTTTGCCTTGTTCGACGACTTCTACGCCCCGCTTCTGATTCCAGTCCCGCTTGATCAGCCCCTTCTTCTGCAGCAGCGAAAGGTGCTTGTAGACGGTGCCGTACGAAGAGAACCCGAAGTGATCGCAGATTTCGCGGTGAGTCGGCGTGACCCCACGCTCTTTCTGGAAGTCGCGGATAAACTGCAGGATGTCGCGCTGACGCTCAGTCAAATACGTCATTTCCGCCTCGTGCAGCGCAATGTAGGCGGTAACGGAGCGAAAGTCAAGCGTAAGTTACGCGAAAGTCGCTTGACGCGCGAAAACGGTTCTAGGAGATCTTTCGGACGTCCTTGGCCTCGAGACCTTTCTTCCCTTCCACCACTTCGAACTCCACGCGGTCGCCTTCGGCGAGAGTGCGGAAGCCTTCCGCGATGATGGAGGCGTGATGGACGAAGACGTCGGGGCCTTGCTCACGCACGATGAAGCCGTAACCTTTTGCATCGTTGAACCATTTGACTACGCCTTGTTCTGCCATAGCGCGCCATTCTAACCGGACGCGGCGTGTTTGAGGGCCGGCTCCAGGTCGGGGTAGGCGAATTCGAATCCTTCGTCCTGGGCGTGCTTCGGCGAAACGCGTTGTCCGCCGAGGAGCATCTCGTTGGCCATTTCGGCGCCGAGAGCGAGGCGGAGAGCGAAGGCGGGCGTGGGAATGATCGCTGGCCGGTGCAGGACGCGCCCGAGTGCGCGGGCGAAGTCGCGGTTGCGCGCGGGATTCGGCGCGGTGGCGTTGTACGTGCCGCGTGAGGTTTCGCGATCGATCGACCATTCGATGATGCGCAGGATGTCGTCGCGATCGATCCACGGCATCCACTGCTGACCGTTTCCCATCGGACCACCTGCGCCGAGGCGGAACGGGAGGAGGAGTTTGGCTAGCGCGCCACCGCCCCTCGCCAGGACGACGCCGAAGCGGAGGATGACGACGCGCGCGAACGGTTCGGCGCCACGCGCCAGCTCTTCCCACCTCTTCGTGACCTCGGCCAGGAAGCCAGTGCCGGATGACGATGTCTCGTCGAGCGATTCGTCGTCTCGATCGCCGTAGAAGCCGCTGGCCGAGGCGCTGATGAAGATTCGCGCGGGATCGGGTTTGCGCGACATCGCCTCTACCAGCGCGCTCGTGGCGTCGACGCGGCTCTGCATGATTCGTTTCTTTCGCGCGTCGGTCCATCGGCCACCGCCGACGTTTTCGCCGGCGAGGTTGATGACGACGTCCGCGTTCGCGACCTCGTCGGACCAACTTCCTTGCGTCGGAGGATTCCAGACGACGGCGCGGCCGGCGCGGACATTGGACGGGTTGCGAGTCAGGACGGCCACGTCGTCACCGCGGGCGAGGAGGCGGCGGACGAGCGGCTCACCGATGAATCCGCTGCCGCCGGCAATGACGATTCGTTTCATCCGGCTATTCTGCGCCTAAAAAAAGAATCGCCCCGCCTGAGCGATGGCGGGGCGGAATCGAGGAGAGGGGTAGGAGATCAGGTCTGTTTATCGCGCTCACAATGTTGGACGGACGATCCGAGGAAAGGTTTCACTGCACGCGCGATCGCGCGGACACTCTGCGCGGATCGGTGGCGGCTTCGGGCTTCTGCAGCGCGGCGAACGCGATCATGGCCGCGTTGTCGGTGCAATAGCGCTTCTCGGGAAGGCGGACGATGACATCGCGTTTTGCCGCCCACGCGGACAGCCGCTCGCGCACCGCGGTGTTTGCCGCCACACCGCCCGCAACAGCCACTTCCGTCGGCTTCGGGGTACCCAGACTCGACCAGATGACCTCGAGCCGGTCGAACAACTGATCGATCAGTGCTTCCTGAAACGTGGCGCAGAAATCGGCCAGCAGTTGCGGATCGCCGCTCGCGCTGATGCCGTGTTCGCGCGCGAGACGGATCGCGCCGGCTTTGATGCCGGAGTACGAAAAGTCGGCCGACTTTTCGTTGAACTGCGGAAGCGCAAAGTGGAAGCGCTTCCGATCGACGCGGCCGCCGTTCGCATGTTTCTCGATCTGCGGACCGCCGGGATACGGCAGGCCGATGAACTTGGCGACCTTGTCGAATGTCTCGCCGATGGCGTCGTCGCGCGTCCGGTTGAGCATGGTGATGACGCCGCCACGCACGTCGTAAATCGACGAATGGCCGCCGGAGATGACGAGACTGAGAAACCGTTCCGGCAGCGGGATCGACGCGCCTTCGCGTTGCAGGTACGGCGAGAAGATGTGGCCTTCGAGGTGATTGATCGGAACGAGCGGGATGCCCAGTCCGTACGCGAGCCCCTGGGCGCCCGATACACCGACAAGCAGCGCGCCGATGAGACCGGGGCCGGCGGTGACAGCGATGCGTTCGACGTCATTCCAACTCAACTTCGCGTCGGCCAGTGCGCGCGTGATCAACGGAAACAGATGCTGCAGATGCTCGCGCGAGGCGATCTCCGGAACGACGCCGCCGAACGGCTGATGGCGTTCGATCTGCGAGGCGATGAGGTTCACGCGCACGCTGCCGTCGTCGTCGAGGACGGCGACCGCGGTTTCATCGCAGGAGGTTTCGATGCCGAGGATCATGCGGGAGTTGGGAACGGGTGATACCGCGATCAGATTTCGCGAGTCAACTGTCATCCTGAGGCTGCCGGAGGCACGAAGCCGCAGGCGTAGATGCCGGAGGGCGCCGAAGGATCTCAAGATGCGCGACATTTGCTGAAACCGGGATTCAACGCAGCTTGCGTAGCTTGAGATCCTTCACCGTCCTGCGCCGCGTCGCGCGTCGCGCTCGGCGGCTTCGGCGGTTCAGGATGACAGGCCGCGCCTATAATCCGCGGCTCCAATGGCGACCGACGAAGAACTGAACAAACGCTACGAGCCGAAAGAGATCGAGCAGCGGCTCTACGCATTCTGGGAAGAGGGCGAATTCTTTACGCCGCTTCTCGACGGCGAGCGGCCGAAGTTTTCGATCGTCATCCCGCCGCCGAACGTGACCGGGCGGCTGCACATCGGCCACGCGCTGGTCAACACGCTGCAGGACATCCTCGTGCGCTGGAAGCGGATGAGTGGCTTCAACACGCTCTGGCTGCCGGGCACCGACCACGCCGGCATCGCTACGCAGATGATCGTCGAGCGCGAGCTGAACAAGCAGGGCATCTCCCGCTTCGACCTCGGCCGCGAGAAGTTCGTGGAGAAGGTGTGGGAGTGGAAGGAATCGTACGGCCACCAGATCATCGATCAGCTCAAGCGCCTCGGCGCGTCCGCCGACTGGACTCGCCTTCGTTTCACGCTCGACGAGGGGCTCGCCCGCGCCGTGCGCACGGCGTTCGTGAAGCTGCACGACGACGGCCTCATTTACCGCGGCATCGCCATGGTGAACTGGTGCCCGCACTGCCGCACGGCCATTTCGGATGTGGAAGTCGAGTACGTCGAGCGTGCATCGAAGCTCTACTACGTCGACTATCCGGTTGCCGATTCGGATCGCCTGCTGACGATTGCCACGACGCGTCCGGAGACGATGCTCGGCGATACGGCGCTGGCGGTGCATCCAGACGATGAGCGCTACAAAGATCTGATCGGACGCGAGGCCATTCTGCCGATCGCGAACCGGCGCATTCGCATCGTCGCCGATCCGATCCTCGTCGATCCGGCCTTCGGCACCGGCGTCGTGAAAGTCACGCCGGCGCACGACAAGAACGACTACGAAGCCGGCAAACGCAACGACCTCGAGCAGCTGCAGGTGATCGACGACGGCGGCAGGATGAACGACGCCGCGGGGCCGGAGTTTGCGGGACTCGATCGCTTCGAAGCGCGCAAGAAAATCGTGGAAATGCTGCGCGAATTGGGTGCGCTGCGCGAGGTCAAAGACTACTCGCACTCGATCGGCATCCACGGCAAATGCGAGACGGTGATCGAGCCGATGATCTCGCGGCAGTGGTTCGTGAAGATCGAGCCGCTGGCGAAGCCGGCCATCGAGGCCGTCCGCAACGGCACGATCCGCATCCTGCCGCAGAGCTGGGAAGCGACGTACTTCAATTGGATGGAGAACATCCACGACTGGACCATCTCGCGCCAGCTCTGGTGGGGCCATCGCATCCCGGCGTTCTACTGCGCGAACGGACACATGACGGTGTCGGTCGACGATCCCGCCTCGTGCTCGCAATGCGGCGACACGAACATGACGCAGGAGACGGACGTGCTCGACACCTGGTTCTCGTCGGGACTCTGGCCGTTCTCGACGATGGGCTGGCCCGACGACACCGCCGACCTGCGGATTTTCTATCCGACTGACGTCCTCATCACCGGCTTCGACATCCTCTTCTTCTGGGTGGCGCGGATGATCATGTTCGGGCTCCGTTTCACGGGCGTCGCACCGTTCAGCCAGGTTTTCCTCAACGGCCTCGTGCGCGACGAGCATGGGCAGAAGATGTCGAAGACGAAAGGGAACGTGATCGATCCGCTCGATGTGATCGACGAGTTCGGCGCCGACGCCGTTCGCTTCACGCTGGCCATCTTCGCCTCGGGGCGCGACATCCCGCTGGCGAAGTCGCGCATGCAGGGTTACGCCGCCTTCGCGAACAAGATCTGGAACGCCTCGCGCTTCGCGATGATGCACATCGATACGACGATCGCCGCGGCGAAGCCGATCGATCGCGACGAGTTGAAGAGCGTCGAGCGCTGGATCCTGTCGCGTCTGAACGAGACCACGCGCAACGTCAACCGCGCGCTTTCCGAGTTCCGCTACGACGAAGCGTCGAACGCGATTTACCAATTCTTCTGGCACGAGTTCTGTGACTGGTACATCGAGATGGTCAAGCCTGTGCTCCTCGGCAGGCACGGCTCGACCGACGACCAGCTGCGCGCGAAACGCGTACTCCTCGAAGTGCTCGACCGTTCGCTGCGGCTGCTCCATCCGTTCATGCCGTTCATCACCGACGAGATCTGGCAGAAGCTCGGCGGCGTGGAGCCGTCGATCATGGTCGCGCCGTATCCGGTGGCCGAGGAGACGCTCGAGGATCCGCAGGCAGAGCGGCTGGTGCGCGCGGTTCAGGCGATGATCACCACCATCCGCAACGCGCGCGCGGAGCGCGGCTTCACGCCGAAGGATCGCTTCAAACTCTACGTTCGCGCCGACGGACGCGACGCTGCGTTCTTCGACACGTATGCCTATCTGCTGATCGACCTCGGCCGTCTGAACGAAGTCATCGTCAATGCCGAGCCGCCCGCCGGCGCGCATCACGACGTCGTCGAAGGCTTCACGATCGCCATCGAGTTTCCGGAGAAGGTGGTCACGAAGGAACAGCAGGAGCGGACGGAGCGCGAGCTGGAAAAGAGCCGCAAGGAGCTCGAGTCGCTCGACGCCAAGCTGGTGAACGAACAGTTCATGAAGAACGCGCCGCCGGCCATCGTCGAAGGAGCGCGTGCGCGGCAGGCGGAACTGCGGGCTCGCATCGAGAAGCTGATTCAGAATCAGGGAGGAGAGGCAGGGACGAGGGACGAGGTACGAGGGAGAAACGACGAATGATGTCGCACGACTCCTCACTTGTTCGTCCCCTGGGTCTTAGCTTTTCTCTCTCGTCCCTCGTCCCTGTCTTTATCCCTCGTCCCTCGTCCCTGCTTCACCTCCCTGTCTCATGATCGACACGCGCCGCATCGTCGACCGCCTCACTACGATCGAATCGATCGCGGTGATTCCGCGCGTGGCGTCGACGAACCTGGTGGCGCGCCGGATCGTGAACGAGTGCATTGAGAACGAGCTGTCGCTGCCGAAGGGGATCATCATCGCCCGCGAGCAGTTCGCGGGACGCGGACGCAACGCGCGGCAATGGTCGTCGCCCGCGGGCAAGGGGATTTACGCGACGACGCTGCTGCCGCTGCCGGTCGAGAAACTGGGACTCGTGCCGCTGGCGATTGCGAACATCGTCGCGTCGTACCTCCGCGAGGTCTTCGGCCTCGACGCGAGGATCAAGTGGCCGAACGACATCCTAGTCGGCGGTAAGAAAATCGCCGGCATCCTGATCGAAGCGCGCATCAACGAGGAGCGCGCCTTTCTGCTGATCGGAACCGGCATCAACGTCGAGCCGGTGCCGGACGATACGCGGCCGAACGCGACAGCGATCTCGGAGCTCACCAACGATTTTCACGGCATCGACGTGGCGACCGAGGCGTTCATCGAACATCTCGACAAACGACTCGGCCAACCTCTCGAACGCGACGCGGTGCTCGACGAATGGCGGCGCTACTCGATTCATCAGCAGGGCGATCGCATCCACTGCGTGATCGGCGAGCGCACCGTCGAAGGGACGTGGGGCGGGATTGACGAGCATGGCCGCGCGCTTCTGCGCAGCGGAAACGAGACCACGGCGATCAGCGCCGGCGACCTGATTCTGGTCTAAAAACCCGCAATCCACGATCCGTGGAGTGACCCTCGGCGCCGCGTTCCGCATGCCGAGGATCGAGGCCGGTGACGGCAGTGGGTAACGGTGGTTACTGGACAAGAACTCAGTATCAATTGTTACTTCCACACGTGCCGAAAGCGCGCGAGGCAGCAATGTTCGGAGAAGTCGTCCGCGGCGTCCGCAAAGGACACGCATGGACGCAGGAGGACCTGGCCGAGCGCGCCGGGCTGACGACGACCTACGTCGGACAGGTGGAACGCGGCGACAAGGTGCCCAGCCTGACCGTCGTGCTGAAGCTGGCGCTCGCGCTGGACATGCATCCGTCGGAGATGCTGCAGACCTTCGGCTTGGCGGTACTCCGCGAGACATTTCCTTAGCCGGTCGCGTCCGCGGCATGCGTCGTGAACCTCGTCCGTCTCGTGGCAGAGACGGAGTCGCCTCACCTTTTTCCGCGGGCGCGGACGCGGCATCGCATCTTCGGCGGTCTCAACGAACGGCAGGAACACATCTTCACGTGGATCGCCGTCGTCGTCGTGCTGCTCTACGTCACCGGATGGATCGGCGCGATTCACACCGCTTACCTCGATCAACGCGAGGTCGAGCGACAGGCCAAAGAAGCGGGCGTGAAGTTGCCTCCTCCACCGCCGGCCCCGCCGATCGCCACGCAGATCTTTCATCCGGACGCGCCGACGACGGCGTTCATCGACGACGCCATGCTCGGCTTTCTCAATCCGCTTCGCGGCCACAGCGGGAAGGTCTACTTCACGACCGTCACGCCCGGTGCGCCGATCGCGTCAGGAGCGCCGGGCGGCGCGAAAGCGGTGTTGACGGAAGGCACTGACAACGTCTCTTCTGATTTCACCGCGCCCGAGCAGCCCGGCGTCTACAAGATGGCCGTGCAACTGAACCAGGCCATGCGCCAGCTCGACAACTTCAACGTCATCACGCTCGTCCCGTTTTCCGAAAAGCGCGCCGGCCACATCGGCACCTACTACCTCGGTAGCTGGCCATTCGAGAGCGGCGGAACGCCGAAGACGCCGGCCTACGCGAATCCAAGCGGCTTCATCGAAGTGACGCGAGAGAACGCCGACACCCCCATCTCCGCCCACTTCAAGTTGCGCGACTTCCTGACCAAGGATCAGCCGAATGTCTGGCCGAAGTACCTGCTGCTGAATCCGAAGCTGCTCGACAAACTGGAGCTGACCATTCAGGAGCTGGAGGCGATGGGCCATCCCGTTCACCACTACCGGATCATGAGCGGCTTCCGCACGCCGGAGTACAACCACGGTGGCGGCAACACCCAGGGGCGCGCGAACCTGAGCCGGCACATGTACGGCGATGCCTCGGACACATTCGTCGACAACGACGGCAACGGCTCGATGGACGATCTCAATGGTGATGGCCGCGTCGATGTCAGGGATGCCGAGGTCATCATGGCGGCCGTGGAACGTGTCGAGAGAAAGAATCCGTCGCTGGTCGGCGGAGTTGGCGTTTATTCCGCATGTTGCGGACATGGCCCGTTCACGCACATCGACGTGCGCGGCTATCGCGCAAGGTGGCGCGGAACGGGCAGTGGATGAGACGACGAAGCAGGAGGTAACGTGGTCGAAGCAGTATCAGCAACCAAACCAACAGCGACGTGCCCCGAATGCGGCGCACCGCGTCCCGATCCATCGCGCGTATGTCCAGCGTGCGGCGCGCCGCCGATGCGAAGTGGCGACAAGCGGGCGCTCGATAACGAAGTACGCACCGAGGACCTCGAGCCGTATGTTGCGCTGCGCTATATCGCGCGACTATTCAAAGTCCTCGCGGTGCTGATGCTGATCATGCTGATCGGCGAAGTGGTGACGGGCGTCGTCACCAACGGCGTCGCGGCGTTCATGACCCTCCTCGGCGAGGCGACGCGGCTGCTGGTGCTGGCCGGTTTGCTTTGGGCCGGCGGCGACATCACCATCCTGCTGATCGACGCCGGTCACGATCTGCGCGTCGCCCGCATCCTGCTCGGACGCATCAACGCGGCCATGCACGAGCGCGAGCTGCGAGAGAAGAATCGGTAGAGGTGCGGGGTATCGCTACTCCCACCAGCAGCGGCGAGTCGTTCGTCGGCGTAGCCGGCGCAAGAACCGTAGCCCCCGGTTTCAACCGGGGGAACTAAGCCTCGCGCGAAATTGAGAGCGCGCTTTAGCGTGCGAAAGAAAGCTTTCTATCGCCCGTCAAGACGGGCTCACAAATCAAAACCGACCCGTTGACCCCCGGTTGAAACCGGGGGCTACGGTTCTTAAGGCGGCTTTCGCCGCCAACAGTGATCACTACGCGCCGAGTTCCTTCTTGCGAGCCGCCATCCGGTCGCCGAGCTCCTGCAGTTCGGGACGGCTGAGCGCTTTACGTGCCTCCGGGAACATCTCCTTCTCTTCTTCGTCAGCGTGATGCTCGACGAGCTCCTTCAGCACCTTGCACTTCGCGGCGAATTCTTCGACCGCCTGCCCGCCCTCTTTCACTTCCGGCATCACGAGCTTGACGACGTGGTGCTCTTCCTTCGCCTCGTAGTACATCTTCTTGTCGTCTTTCGACCGGACCGCGTCGCGGAAGGCGGGATAGAAAATCTCTTCCTCGATCGTCGTGTGGATCGTCAGCTCTTTGTCGATCTGCGCGACGAGCTTCTGTGCCCGCGGACCACCGCGCATAGACGACTTCTCGAGATCGCCGAGAAGGCCCTTCACTTTTTTGTGATCCTCTTTGAGAAGGGCAATCGCGTCGGGACTCTTCTTCGCTGATTTGCTGCTTTTTTTCGTAGCCATGAATCCTCCTGGAGGTCAGGAAGATCAATAGCCGTGCCGACTTACGAAAGCGGCATGATGGCCCGCGTCATCGTCTCACGGATCTCGCGGAAAACATTTTCCGGCGGGATTCCCAGCTCGCGATGACCGGCCGCGCGCTTGAAGAGATTCTCCGCCGCCTTCTCGTCGAGCATGCGCGAGTCGACGGTGCGGTTGTTCAGCTCACAGAACGCGAACAGCGACGCCAGCGCCACGCGGCGGTTGCCGCCTTTGAATGGACTGTTGATGAGCAGCGCGAAAAGGAAGGCCGCCACTTTGTCGGGGAACGTCGCGTAGGCCTCGCGGCCGAGCATCGTCACCTGCGGCCGCTGCACGGTGTTCAGCAGGCCGAACTGCGACTCGACGACGCCGGGATGCGCCTGATTGCCGCCGAACTCGATGCTGACTGCGCGATGCAGCTCAACCAGGTCGGCAACGCTGAGGTAGCGCGTGCCGCCGTCAGTCGGTGAGGCGGCGGAAGGCGTTGGGATACTTCTTGACGGCGCGGTTGAAGGCGCTGGCGATGGCTGGATTGGTGAAGGAGATGGTTTCGGGCTCGGCGCGGGCGGCTTTGCTGTTGCTTTTGGCGCTGGCTGCTTTGGCGCCGCCTTTGACGCTGCCGCTTTTGGCGCTGCTGCCTTTTTTTTCGGAGCCGGCTTTGGAGGAGACGCTGCTTTCTTTTTTGCTGCTGGCTTTGACGGCTTTGCCGCCGCCTTTTTCTTTTGCGGAGGTTTTGCTGCTGGTTTCTTTCCCTGAGGTTTTGGTTTTGGCTGCTTTAGCTTTTGCTTTGTCGCCATGTTTCATTTCCAATCCTCGGCGACGCATGCTACGACAGCTAAGTTCCTGAGTCAACGGCGTTTACGCGCGCGACGGGCATTCCGCGCATCGCGGCGGCCACCTAAACTGCTGAATTTAAGCGAGTTATAGATTGCACCGATTCATGTGCAATTCATTCGACAACTACGGGCTCTTCCGCAGCCGAACCGGCCTCTTCGAACTCCGGCTTCGGGTCGTACGAGAGGAACTCCTTCGCTTTCGCAGTCAGCGCGAAGTTCTCGCGAGCCGCATCAGTGGTAAGCATTCCCTTGTCGACGAGTGAAAACGCCGGACCTTCGCCACCGCCGGCGGGATGCTTGATGGCCTTGATGGCCGCGACTCCAAGCGACTCCGCCGCCACCCTCCGAAACTCCTGCAGCACCCGGATCTCCTGCTCCGTCATTCCCTTGATCAGCATGACGCGCATTCTAAGTGGCTTGGGATGACAGTGTCACTCTCCACTGTTTGCTCCGCCCGTGCCGCCGAAAATCTTCCTCCTCTCGCCCGCCAGCACGGGCGGGATTCGCGCGAAACAGTTCACGTCGCCGCGCGCGAACTTCGAGGCCGCGCGCATGTATCGCTCGCCCGAGGGCGTACCGATCGCGATGGCGTTCGCGTTCATGAGCTCCCTCTACTTTCGCGGCAAGATCGGCTACGCGATGCATTTCGCGCAGCCATCGCCAGCCGACGGTGGCCACGGCGTCTACATCATCGCGCCCGGCTTCGGACTCGTTCCGCCCGACTGGCGCGTCACACCGGAGCGGATGAAGGTGATGTCGCGAACGCCGGTCGACGTCGCGGCGCGCGCGTACCGCAAGCCGCTCGAAGAGCATGCCCGCGCGCTCGCGAACAAACTCGAGCCCGACGCGCAGGTGGTCCTCCTCGGCAGCGTCGCCAGCGGCAAGTACGTCGACATCCTCTGGCCGGTCTTCCAGCACCGGCTGCGCTTCCCGGCCGCGTTCGCGGGACTCGGCGACATGTCGCGCGGCGGACTGATGCTGCGCGCAGTCCGCGCCAATCGCGAGCTCGAATGCACCACGCTCGATGCGCCTCGGCATCGCACCAGCGGCGACGGAAAAATCCCCGAGGGTTGGTGAGTCTGGCGTAACCGCTGCACAATTCGCGGTGTGGCCGCCGCTAAACGTCTCGTCATCGATTCCGACGCCACCGATCTCACGCTGCAATTCGGTGCACGCGAGGTGCGGCTCACGAACCTCAAAAAGCTCTTCTGGAAAAATCTAAAGATCACCAAGCGCGATCTGCTGCAGTACTACGCCGACATCTCACCGTATCTTCTGCCGCATCTCGCCGGCCGCGCGATGGTAATGAAGCGCTACCCGAACGGCGCCGAGGGCGATTTTTTCTACATGAAGCGCGCGCCGGAGCCGCGGCCGGAGTGGATCGAGATCTGTCCGATCATGCATTCAGAGATGGTCAACTTTCCCATCGTGCAGGACCTCCCCTCGCTCCTCTGGCTCATCAACCTCGGCTGCATCGATCTGAACCAGTGGTACGCGCCCTGCGACGATTACAACCGCCCCGACTACCTCCACTTCGATCTCGATCCCGGTCCCGGCGCCGACTTCAAAATGATCCGCGAGGTTGCCCTGCGCGTCCGCGACATCCTCGAACACCTCGGCATGCCGGTCTACGCGAAGACGACCGGCTCGAAAGGCATCCACGTCTACATCCCGATCGTCCACGGCCCGCTGCAGAAAGAGGTCTGGACGTTCGCGAAAGCGATCGCCATCGAGCTCGAGGCGCGCCATCCGAACATCATCACCGCCGAGTACCGCAAGGTGAAGCGCCCGTACGCACGCGTGCTCGTCGACTACAACCAGAACGCTTGGGGCCGCACGCTGGCGTCGATTTACTCCGTTCGCCCAACGCCCTTCGCCGGCGTCTCGACGCCAGTGACGTGGGAGGAAATCGAAGAAGGCATCGACATCCAGGACTTCCGCATCGACAACGTCCGCGAGCGTGTGGCCGAGGTGGGAGATTTGTGGAAACCGGTGGCAGTGGGCAAGAAGAGGTTTGATTTGATGAAAGTGTTTACCGCACCAAAACCAAAGAAGAAAACGAAACCGCTGTCATCCTGAGCCGCCGGAGGCGTTGGAGCGCGAAGCGCGGAACGCCGTAGGACGGTCGAAGGACCCCCAACCTGGTAACCCGGGAAGGGCGGCGGTTTTTCGCGAGGCAAGCACCGGGGGATCCTTCGACCGTCCTGCGCGACTCCGGCTTCGCCTATGTCGCTCCGGCGGCTCAGGATGACAGGTACGACACATATGGCCACGAAGAACAGCGTCCCGAAAATCACCACGGCCGGCTTCCCGAAGCTCGACCTCCCCATCACGCCGCCCTACCCGCCGATGGAGGCGAAGCGCGTCGACAAGATCCCGTCCGGCGATGGCTGGCAGTTCGAGCCGAAGTGGGATGGGTTTCGCGCCATCATCTTCAAAAGCGGCGATGACGTCGTCGTGCAGTCGAAGGCTGGGCAGCCGCTCGGACGCTACTTCCCCGAGGTCGTCGACGCGATGCGGGAGTTGAAGATGAACGAGTTCGTCATCGACGGCGAAATCGTCGTCCCGGTCGGCGGCCGGCTGTCATTCGATGATCTCTTGCAACGAATCCATCCCGCGGAATCGCGCATCCGCAAACTGGCCGCGGAGATTCCGGCGCACTACTTCGCATTCGATCTGCTGGTGATGAAAGGAAAAAAGATCGCGGACAAGCCGATCGAAGAGCGCCGTGAGCTGCTCGAACGATTTTTCGAACGCGTCCCGGAAGGATCGCTGATCCGGATCTCGCCCGCGACGACGGAGCGCAAGGTCGCCAACGACTGGTTCAACAAATTCGGCAGCGCAGGACTCGATGGCGTCATGGCCAAGCGCCTCGGCGAGCCGTATCACTCCGGCGATCGCGAGGGCATGGTCAAGGTCAAGCATCTGAAGACCGCGGACTGCGTCGTCGGCGGCTTCCGCTACCTCGAAGGGACGAAATCCGTTGGCTCGCTCCTCCTCGGCCTGTATGACGACGAAGGACGCCTCGTCCACATCGGCCACAGTTCATCGATCAAGAAAAACGAACGCGAAGCGCTGACGAAACAGCTCGAAGCATTGCGCGGCGAGAATCCGTTCGAGGTCCGCGTTCCCGGCGGCCCGTCGCGCTGGGCGACCGAGAAAACCGGCGAGTGGGTGCCGCTGCGGCCTGAGCTGGTCTGCGAAGTCGAGTACGACTACTTCTCGCAGGGCCGCTTCCGCCACGGCTCGAAGTTCCTGCGCTGGCGGCCGGAAAAGAAGCCGCGCCAGTGCACGATGGAGCAGGTGACCGGCAAGCCCGGAAGGTCGAAGGGCGACTTCACGTTGATCGCCTCGTGATTCGACGACTGCTCCTTCTTCTTTTCCTCATCACCGCCGGCAGCGCCTTCGCGCAGAGCGTGCAGATCACGCAGAAGCCAACGTCGCTCGTCTACGGCGACCTCGCGGTTCCCGTGACGACGACCGATCCCGTCGTCCGCGTGGCGCTCTTCATCAACGGCGTGAAGTACTCGGAAGGAACCGGTCGGATGATGGTGCTGCCGGTGAAGATCGGCGACTACATCCGCCGTCTTCGCATCCGCGCAGTCGGCTACGACGCGCAGGGCACCATCGCCGGCGAGGACGAGATGGTGGTCAACGATCCGCGTCCGCCGTTCCGCGTGCGGCTGCATGCGAATCACGGCGTGCTGGAAGCGAGCGTCGTCAAACCGCAACAGCTCGGAATCAGCGGCGTCGATTTCTTCATCGGCGAAGAAAAGATCGCGACGCTAACGGCACCGCCGTACACCGCCGCGTTCGACGCGGCGAAGTTTCCGAATGCCGTCTACGCGCGCGTAGCCGTACACGCGAGCGACGGCAGCGAAGCAAACGACGTCTTCTTCTTCGGCACCAATCCAAGCGAGCAAGTCGATGTATCGGTCCAGCAGATCCCGCTCTCGGTCGTCGGCGGCGACCGCATCCCGCGCTTGAATGAACTGACCCTGCTCGACAACGGCGCGCCCCGAAAAATCGAGGCGCTCACTCCCGCCTCCGACCAGCCGCTCTACGTAATCCTGCTGATCGACTACTCCGAGTCGATGCTGGAAGAGCTACCGGTCGTGAAAACCGCCGCGCGCCAATTTGCGCAGCGGCTGCTCCGTCCGCAAGACCGCATCGCTGTGGTCGGCTTCAATCAGCGCACGTTCTGGCTGACGCCATTCACTAACGATTTCAACGCCGCCGCTGCGTCCGTCGATCGCGTCAAACCATCCGGCGAGACGCATCTCTACGACACCGCAATCGAGATGCTCTACGAACTGCAGAAACAGCCCGGCCGCCACGCGCTGGTCATCCTCACCGACGGCGTCGACCAGGGCAGTCACTTTAAACTCGACCACCTCGTCCACTACGCCCGATACGCCGGCGTCCCGATCTACCCCATCATCAAGAACAAGATGCTGACCCGCTGGATGCGCTTCGGCGTCGGCTACGTGGAAGCGCGCCGCCTCGCCAACATCGCGCGCGACACCGGCGCCACGTACTTCATCATCAAAGCCGAACGCGAGCTGCCCGACGTCTACGCGAAACTGGCGCAAGAGCTCCGCAATCAATACCAGCTGGCGTTCTACTCCGACCCATCCGCCGCCGATCAATGGCACGCGTTAGACGTCCGATCAAGCGCAGGTCAGCAGTTGCGGGTTCCGCGCGGGTATTTTCCGTAGGGTCTACGAGGAGTAGCCGATCGTTCTCGTTACTGCCACCGGAACTAATCTAGTGTTCGATGGACGAACAAACTATCGAGACCGTTGGGCCGGATCGACGTACGTATCAGCAGTATCTCGACGAGCGCAAACTCCTGATCGAAGGCGAACGTGCCGCAGGAGAAGGATTTGACAAGACCCTGCTGACCCTCTGCGCAGGCGCGATCGCGCTTTCGGTCACGTTCGTGGAGAAGGTCGGGTCGGCCGGAAAGTTTAAACCGCTTCTCTACGTGTCGTGGGGAATCCTTGTACTCGGTCTTTTGCTGAATGTGCGTGCGTTCCTGCTTCTTCAGAGCTCGTACGAGCGGCTGCTGGACATCAACGACGAGTTGTACGTTCGCGGAACGAGGGTTCTGCAGAATCCCTTTCGCAGACGGTTTGGCAGTTTCAACCGCTACGCGTTCTGGTGTTTCGTAGCCGGAATCGGGCTGTTGCTAATTTTTGCTGGAGTAAACTACCAAAGCTCATCGAAAGAGCCCCCGGAAAGGACCGTCATCACCGTGGAAGACAACAGAGGAATCCTGGAGAAGATCTTCAACAGAGAAGGAATTGGCGGTGGTCCGAACGTGGTCAAACTGCCGCATCCTCAGCCGCCGGCCAAACCACGGTCGCAGCCGCAGCCGGCAAATCAACAGCCGGTAAAGCCCAAGCCGTAGATCCACCGCCAGAAGGCTTACGCGGTGCCCTTCTTCCGCAACTCCTCGCGAATGACGCGCCGGAGCGTCTTCTCCAGCGGCTCGACGCGCGTGTCGATGTATTCGCGCAGGGCATTGTTGATCAGCGTCTGGTAATTGCCACCGCCGGCCGCGTTCCCTTGGTTGCGAAACCAGTCGATGACGTCCTCATCAAGCCGGATGGTGATGCGGACTTTGCCTGGCTCCGGTTGGACGACCGCGCCGCGTACTCCGTTTGAGAGTCGTACTCTTCTCGTGTTCGGGCCATGGCGGCCAAGATATGCACGTCTGTATGCACAACTCAAGAACGTCTTCACGCGGAGCCGCGGGGACGCGGAGGGGCTTACCGGTTTTCTCCGCGTCTCCGCGTCTCCGCGTGAACCGCATCGTGAAGCGCTTGGATACTGGCAGTCGAAGCCTCGATGTCCGGCTGACGCCCATGTTTGCGGAGAGCGTCACTGGTCGTCGGACCGATCGACGCGAGCAGGGCGCCGTCGATTGAAGGAGCCGTCGCGAAGAAGTTGTCGACGGTTGAGGCACTGGTGAAGGTGACGACGTCGATATCGTGGAGCTCGTCAGCGTTCAATGCGACGGGAACGGTTCGATAGGCGACGGCGAGATGCACCTCGGCGCCGCGTTTCCGCATCTCGTCGATGAATTCGTCCCGTCCCTCGGCGGCGCGGATGACGGCGATGCGCACGCGGTGCTGCTCGGTATCAAAGTGCGGGATCAGGGCGGTGGACATGAACTTGTCCGGGACGAGGTCGGGTGCGATGCCTCGTGCGCGTAGCGAGGCGGCGGTCGTTTCGCCGACGCAGGCGATGCGGATTCCGGCCAGGGCGCGGACGTCCTCACCTTTCGCGAAGAGGCGTTCGAAGAATGCGGAGACGCCGTTGACGGACGTGAAGACCAGCCAGTCGAAGCGTTCGTCGACGGTGCGGTCGAGCGAGTCCCACGATTCCGGCGGCGCGATCTCGATGGTAGGGAACTGGATCACCGTCGCGCCCGACTCTTCGAAGAGGCGTTTGAGCTCGGAGGCTTGTTCGCGGGCGCGCGTGACGACGATGCGTTTGCCGAAGAGCGGTTTCGATTCGAACCAGTTGATGACGTCGTGCAGTTTCACCACTTCACCAACGACGATCAGCGCCGGAGTGGGCAGATTCGCCGCGGCCACTCGGGCTTCGATATTCGCCAGCGTGCCTGTGACCGTGCGCTGCTCGGGCGTGGTCGCTTTCGAAATGACCGCGACGGGGCGATCGGGCGAGACGCCGTTCGCGGTCAGCTTTTCCGCAATGGTGGGGAGATTCGCGAAGCCCATCAGGAAGACGATCGTGCCGTCCAGTTGGGCCAGCGCTTCCCACTTGATGCCGGTCGACGCGTCGGCCTCGTGGCCGGTGACGAGCGTGAGCGACGTCGCAAACGAACGGTGCGTGACCGGGATGCCGGCGTACGCGGGTCCGGCCAGCGCGGACGAAATACCGGGGACGATTTCGAATGCGACGCCGGCGGCGGACAACTCCTCTGCCTCTTCGCCGCCGCGTCCGAAGACGAAAGGATCGCCGCCTTTGAGCCGGACGACGGTCTTCCCTTTCTTCGCTTCGTCGATCAGGAGTTGATTGATTTTGTCCTGCGGCAGCGCATGTTTCGACGCGCGCTTGCCGACGTAAACGACTTCGGCGGTCTTCGGAGCGCGATCGGCGATGGCGTCGGAGACGAGCGCATCGATGGCGATGAAATCGGCGCGGGCGATGAGGTCTGCGGCGCGGATCGTCAGGAGGCCGGGATCGCCAGGACCGGCGCCGATGAGGAAGACCTTGCCGGTCATGCGGTCACCAACTCCGTCGCGCCGCGTTCGATCAATTCACGATGCACTTCATCAATGACCGCATCCGCATCGCGTCCGCTTCGCGTCACACGAATCGAACGAGCGCCTTCCAGCTCTCCGAAGAACGCACGGATGGTGATCTCGCCGTCGTCGAATGTCGCATGAACCGCACATGCGGAGTAGCAATCCAGCAGCGTTCCGAACTTTTGCAGGACGCCACGTTCGCAGTGCGCGGCGAGGGCCGTCGGCGCGTGGTTGATCGACGACGCAACGGCCGCTGCGTCGCGCAATGTCTCGATGGCGACGATCCCCTGTCCGCACGCGGGCAGCATTTCGTCGGTCGAAAAATACGACGTGATCTCGCTGGCGCGGCCGAGGCGGTGGAGGCCGGCGGCGGCGAGGATGGCGCCGTCGTAGAGGCCGGCGCGGAGTTTGTTGACGCGCGTATCGACGTTTCCGCGAATGTCGTCGATGCGCAGGTGCGGATAGAGCGCGCGAAGCTGCGCGCGGCGGCGCGGCGCGCTTGTACCGACAACGGCGCCGGACGGCAGTGACGCGATCGACGTTCCGTTGAGCTGAACCCACGCGTCGCGCGGATCGGCGCGCTCGAGGAAACCAGCCAGGACGAATTCGTCGCCGATGATCGACGGCACATCCTTGAGACTGTGCACGGCCATATCGATCTCGCCGCGGAGCAGCGCTTCTTCAAGTTCCTTCACCCACAAACCCTTGCCGCCGATCGTCGCCAGCGGCACGTCCTGGCGCTTGTCGGCGGTGGTCTTGAACGGCACGATCTCGGGACGATAGCCGCGTTCGACGAGGTGCTTTGAAACCTCGTTCGCTTGCCAGAGAGCGAGCTGGCTGCCGCGCGTGCCGATGCGGAGGTTCAGGCTCATCGCAGACCGAAAATCTTCCGGATCGTCTTCCGCAGCGTCTCGCGCTCGGCCGGCTCCTCAGCTTCCTTGAGCTGCAGGATCGGGTAGTGGAGGATCTTGTTCACGAGTTGCGTCGAGAGTTGCTCGACCGCGGCGCGCTGGTCGGCGCTCACGGGCCCCATCCTGCGCAGGCACTTCTCCAACTCGTGCGTGCGGATATCCTCGAGCCTTCCTTGCAATTCGACGATCGTCGGCACCGCATCCTGCGCGACGAGGCGGCGGCGGAAGCCATCCACCTCGCGCTCCACGATCTCCTCGGCCTCATGCGCCTTCTGCATGCGCAGCTCGCGGTTGGAGTCAGCAACCTGCTGAAGATCGTCGATGTTGTAGAGATACGCGCCGTCGATGCCGGCGATGGATGGATCGATGTTGCGTGGCACGGAGAGGTCGATCAGGAACAGATTGCGACGACGGCGTGTGGCCAGCGCGCGATGGACGTGGTCGCTCTCGATGACAAAGTGCGGCGCGGCGGTGGAGGCGATCACGATGTCGCACGTCGCCAGATACGGTTCGACGTTCTCGAACTTCACCGCCTGACCGTGAAAACGTTCCGCCAGCTCGATGGCGCGATCATGCGCGCGATTGGCGACGAAGATCTGCTCCAGCCCGAATGCCGACAGATGCTCGGCAGTCAGTTCGCCCATGTCCCCCGCGCCGATGAGCAGGACCTGGAGCCCGTGAAGATCGCCGAAGATCTTCTTCGCCAGCTCGACCGCCGCGTACGGAACAGAAACCGCGTGCTCGCCGATGCCGGTGTCGGTACGCACGCGTTTTGCGACGCGCATGGTCTGATCGAAAACCTGCGAGAGGAGCGAGTCGAGCGCGCCGCGCTCGCGGCTGGCCAGGAACGCGGCGCGAACCTGTCCCGCGATCTGCGGCTCGCCGACGATCATCGAATCGAGCCCCGAAGCCACGCGAAAGAGGTGCTTGAGAACGTCGCCGTGGCGAAGGATGTAGACGTGTTTTTCAAGTTCGGCGCGAGCGGTTCCGGCGCGCTGCGTCAGCCAATCGACGATCGGCTCGATCACATCCTCGGCGGACGCGGAAACGATCGCTTCGACGCGGTTGCAGGTTGAGAGAACAGCCGCTCCGTTGATGCCGTCGAGCGAGCGAAGGTCATCGAGCGTCTCCGCCATTCGCGACGGCGCGATGCTGAGCCTTTCGCGCACATCGACCGCGGCCGTGCGGTGGTTCACGCCGACGACGATCAGCGGCATGAGCGCACCTCACGCATGATGAATCCCCAGGATCGCCACCATGATGGCCACGAACGCGCAGGCGCCGATGACGGCCGTGCGGCGCGTGCGATACGTGTCGTTGATGTACGCCTGCAGCACGATTGCGAACAGGATCCAGGCGACGACGGCGCCGACCTGCTTCACGCGCAGGTCCATCAGCTCGGCAGTCGTGCGATACGACCAGAGGATGCCCGCGAGAATGCCGAGCGTGTAGATGCTGAATCCGGTCGCCAGCGCGCGGTAACTGACGGTCTTGCAGACGTTGAGGCTGGGAATCCAGTCCCACAACGCGCCACGGTTCTTTGTTTTCAGCGCGCGGTCCTGAGCCCAGGCCAGGACGCCGAAGGCGAGTCCGATCAACAATCCCGCAACACCGATTGTTGTAAGAAATACGTGAGTAATAAACAGTCGTGAAATACCAGCAGGAGTTTTGATGAAGGGATCATGCACGACGGCGGAAAGCGTCAGCAGCATCAGCACGAGCGGGTAGACGAAGAACGAGGCCGCGTGAACGCGGTAGCGGATGAAGAGCGCCAGCTCGATCGCGAAAACGAGCCACGCCGTGAAGCCGGCGGCCTCCGGAAGGTTCGTCAGCGGCGGATGATGCGTGCGGACACAGATGGTGCCGATCCAGACCGTGTGCGCGACGAAGCCGGCGATCATGATGCCGAGGGCGATGTGCTGCGGGCGTTTTTCGCGTGTGAAGAGCGTTGCCAACGCCACCACCGTTCCGGCGGCGTACAGCGCGAGCGCAGCGTAGAGGGTGAGGTTTGGACTCATGTCAGCTCGGCGTCAGCTTCTTGCAGTAGACGACCTTGTCGTCTTCGATGCGGTAGAAATCCTTAATTCGTGAGATCTCATCGTACCCGCTTCGTTCGTAGAACCGCATCGTCGAGGCGTAGCTTTCCTTCGACGACGTCTCGATGAGCAGCATGCGTCCGCGCTTGCGCCGCACTTCGTTTTCGACGAAACGCAGCAGCAGTTGGCCGATGCCCTGTCCCTGCCTCTTAGGATCGACGGCGATCCAGTAGAGATCGAAAACGCCGTCGGTGAGCGGCGTCGGACCGTAGCATACGTAACCCTGGACCGCACCACCGTCCGGCTCTTCGAGAACGTGAACGATGTAGTCGCCCTTCGCGGGATCGTCGTGCGCCTGATCGACCAACTCCATCGCGCAGCGCACTTCTTCTTCGGTGAAATGCGCGGTGGCGACCAGGATTTCGTGAATGCGCTCGCGGTCGCGCGCCTCGGCGGGACGGATTTTCATGGGCGGTTTGGTGCGGCGGCCATGATAAGCGCCTTCAGAAAATCGGCGAACGCGATGCCGGCCGCGTCGAGAGCTTTGCGGAAGCCGCTGCCGCGTCCGATGTCGGGGTTGGGGTTGATGTCGACGATCCACAGTTTGCCTTCGCCCGACTGCCGCAGATCGAATCTGACGTAGCCGCGAAGTGAGAGTACGGAAGCGGCGCGAAGACAGACGTTTGCGACCTCACCTCGCAGTGTGTCGTCGATCACAGCTGGCGTGCGGTTGCGCGTTCCGCGGTCCTCGCGCGAGCCGCTCGCCCACTTCGCTTTCCAACCGACGACGCGCTCGTTGCTCGCGAGGCAGTCGTCGAACACGATTTCGCCGGGCGGCAGAACGACGGGGCCGTCCGTCGAGAAGTAGATGGCCTGATTGAGCTCGCGTCCGTCGATGAACTCCTCGACGAGCGCCGGCTGGCGATACGTCTCCTCGACGTACTTCACGCGCGCTTCGATTTCGGCGGCCTTCGAAAGGACGGACGCGGCGTCGATGCCAATCCCGGCATCCTCGGTGGACGGTTTCACGATCCAGGTCCCGCCTTCCTCACCGTGCCAGAAGCGCGGAGTTGGGATTCCGCTGGCGAGGACGATGCGCTTGACGAGCTTCTTGTCGCTGCAGATGCCGAGGGCGATCGGCTCGCAGGAGGTGTGCGCGATGCCGAGCATCTCCAGACCGAGCGCGAAGTTCTTCTCCCAATCGGGATGGCCGAGGACGCCTTCGCAGAGGTTGACGACGACGTCGTAGCCTCGTAGCTCGAGGAGCGATGCGGCGATGTCGTCTCTGACCGCGACGAGTTGGGCATTGAGCAGCTCGGCGATTTCACGAGCGGTGTCGATGACCTCAGCCTCGCCGAGCTTTTCTGTCTCGTTTAGGTGCGGCTTGAGATGGAGGTCGTCGTTGTACGCGACGGCGATCTTCATGCGGCCCACCGTTTGATCGCCGCGTCGATGATGCGGCCGATGAGATCGGGATGCGAGATCCCTGCGAGGCGCGCGAGGATTACGAGATCGCTGTTGATGGGATGAACGCCCGGCAGCGGATTGACTTCGACAAAGTTCGCGACGCCGTTGCGATCGCGGCGGACGTCGATGCGCGCCACGTCGCGAAGTCCGAAGGCGCGCCAGACCTGGAGCGCGACCTCGGCGACGTCGGGGGCATCGACGAGGCGGTAGTCGACGCGGTTTAGGTAATCGCGCTTCACGTCGAGCGAGTAGATGAAGTCTTTGTCATCGCCGCGAGGGAGCACCTGCATCACGCCGAGGACTTCGCCGCCGATGATGCCGACTGTGAATTCGTCGCCAGGGAGAAACTCTTCGACGAGGACCGGGCCGTATTTCGAAATCCGTTCGATCGCCGCATCGAGTTCGTGTGGATCGCGGCACAGCGAGTGTTCGGTGATACCCATCGACGAACCCTCGGCGGCCGGCTTGGCGAAGACGGGAAATGCGAGGTTAGCAATGTCAGGCACTGCATCTTGCCCAAGCACAGACAAGAGTGTCTGTGCCACATTGGCTCGCGCCTGCACCGGCATTGGCGAATTCGGCAGGATCGGTGTGGCACAGACACTCTTGTCTGTGCTTGTGAGGCTCGAGACCCAGGTTACAAACCACGGCGCGGTCGCAATGCCAGCGCTTTTCGCAACAACTTTCGCCAGCGCCTTATCGAGCGTCAGTGCGATGGCCAGCGCGTCGGAGCCGGTGCACGGGATCGCGAGCATCTCCAGCACTGCCGGCACCTGCGACTCCCTCCCGCGCCCGCCCACACCCTCGGCGATGTTGAAGATGCCATCGACGCGTTCACGCTGCAGCGCTTCGAGCATCTCCAATCCCCATCCGAGGCGGACTGGCTCGTGGCCTGACGCGCGGATGGCGGATTCCAACGCCTCGATCGTCTCGACCGAGTCGAACTCTTCGAACCGGTCGCCCTCCGCGCCGGCAGGCTTGAGGTTGTAGGTCAGCCCGATGCGCAGGCGGGAGTGGGGGGTCGGGAGTCGGGGGTCGGAGCGCGACAGGTCCGTTGTGGCCTCTGCGACTCCCGACTCCCGACCCCCGGCTCCCGAGTTCACCTACGTCTCGCGCCGTTTCTTCTTGATGTTCACTCCGCGCGGGATGTCGCGAATCGGCTGCGGCTCGAAACGGTCGGCGGTGCGGTTCAGCAGCTTGGCCACGCCGCGTTCGTCGATGTGTTCGCGGTCGCTGCAGCGATCGCATTCGTGCGATGCGGACGGAACGTCGTCGTAGCGGCCGATCACGCCTTCGAAATTGCGGTAGACCACGGAGTCGCCGTACTGGCCGAGGAGGTAATTCGGCATCAGCGGAATCTTGCCGCCGCCGCCGGGCGCGTCCATCACGAACTGCGGGACGGCGAGACCCGAGGTGTGGCCGCGCAGGAACTCGATGATCTCGATGCCTTCGCCGACCGACGTGCGGAAATGTTCGGCGCCCATGACCTGGTCGCAGAGATAGAGGTAGTACGGGCGGACGCGGATCTTCATCAGCCCCTGCACGAGATCGCGCATCGTGTACGGGCAATCGTTGACGCCGCGCAGGAGGACGGCCTGATTGTTGACCGGGATTCCGGCGCGGAGCAGACGATCGCAGGCCGCCGCGGATTCGGGCGTGATCTCGTTGGGATGATTGAAGTGCGTGTTGATCCAGACGGGGTGGTACTTCTCCAGCATCGCGCACATTTCTTCGTCAATGCGTTGTGGAAGGAAGACCGGAACTCGCGAGCCGAAGCGGATGATCTCGACGTGCGGAATGGCGCGCAGTCCGGCCAGGATTTTTTCGAGATATGTGAGCGAGAGTGACAGCGGATCGCCGCCGGAAACGATGACGTCGCGGATCTCGGGATGCACGGCGACGTACTGGATCATCGTTTCGATGCGTCGCTGGCCGGTGGTGCCGTCCTCGTCCACCCACTTCCGTTTGCGCGTGCAGTAGCGGCAGTAGAGCGGGCAATACGACGTGACCAGAAAGAGGCAGCGGTCGGGGTAGCGGTGGACGATGCCGGTGACGGGCGAGTCGCCTTCTTCGTTCAGCGGATCCCAGGTCAGTTCGCCGGGATTGAGCAACTCTTCGACCGTCGGGACGGACTGCAGGCGCAGCGGATCGTTGGGATTGTCGAAGTCGATGAGACAGAGGTAGTACGGCGTGATGGCGGTGCGATAGAGCTCGAAGATGTCGCCGAGCCGTGCAGCCGTGATTTCATCGAACGGGAAGAGCGCGGACAGCTCCGCCAGCGTGGTGACTCGATTTTTCTGCTGCCACTTCCAATCGTTCCACTGCTCGTCGGTGACGCCGGGATAGAGCCGGGCGCGATTGGAAAGGTAGGTTTGAAGATGGGTGGCGCGAGGTTGAGGCGGGGAGAGTGGAGATGGCTCTTCGGAAATCGAAAGAGAGCTCATGGCACAAATCCTTTTCGTCGATGACTTGGGATTTTTCGGAGCCGGATGAGAGACGGCCCGGGGCGGTAGGAAAGGGAGTTCATCGTGTCAGCTCACCTTGGCGGGCTTTAGCAAACTTGCTGCCGCATACGCCTCGAACTGATGGAGCACGTCGCGCGGAATCCACGCGGTGATGAGCATGGCCGCGTCGGTGACGCGCTGTTCATAGACTTCGGCCAGTTCGTGAAGTCGGGCGATGACGCGCGCATCGTTGTGCGGAATCTCGAGATGGAGCACTTCGCCGTTCTCCAGCTCGCGGTCGCGGATGATGTCGATGAGGCGATCGATGTTGCGGCCGGTGAGCGCGGAGACGCTCGCCGCGTTCTTGCGACGCAGCTCGAACGCGTCGGTGCGATCGGCCTTGTTGTAGACCTCAATCACCCGATCCAATTGAACGCCGAGGTCGCGCAGGACGTCTTCGCCAACGGCGCGCTGGTCTTCGAACTGCGGATGGCTGGAATCGATGACATGCAGCACGAGATCGGCGGCGACTGCTTCCTCCATCGTCGAACGGAACGAGGCTACGAGATGGTGCGGGAGCTTGCGGATGAAACCGACGGTGTCGATGACGACCGTCTCGCGCGGCATCTCGAAAACGGCTTTTGCCGATTTCGCATCGAGCGTAGCGAAGAGTTTGTCGGCCGCTTCCGCCGATCCGCTGGTGAGCCGGTTGAATAGCGTCGACTTGCCGGCGTTCGTGTAGCCGACCAGCGCGACGGTGTACGCGGCGTTGCGCGACTTGCGCTGCGTCTCGCGGATCCGCTCGATCTTGGTCAGATCCTCTTTCAATCGCGCGATGCGGTTGCGGATGATGCGGCGGTCGAGCTCGAGCTGCGTTTCGCCGACGCCGCGCGTTCCGATGCCCCCGGCCTGCCGCTCGAGATGCGTCCATGCGCGCGTCAGACGCGGGAGCATGTATTCGAGCTGCGCCAGTTCGACCTGCGTGCGCGCTTCGCGGCTGCGCGCGCGGCCGGCGAAAATATCCAGAATCAGTCCACTTCGATCGATCACCTTAACCTCGGTGATCTTCTCGAGGTTGCGCGCCTGCGCCGGCGAAAGGTCGTCGTCGAACACGATCAGCTTCGCGCCGCTGTTTGCAGCGAGAGACTTGAGCTGTTCCGCTTTTCCGCTGCCGACGTACGTGGCGGGATCGGGACGCGGGCGTTTGGCGAAGACGCGGTCGACGACCGCGCCGCCGGCGGTCTCGATCAGTTTTTCAAGTTCGGAGAGGTGTTCTTCGGCGACGCTGCGAGTGAGGTCCGGAAGAATCAGGGCGACTGCGATGGCGTTTTCGGGCACGTTGTCTTGGGGAAAAGATGATACAGAGTTTTTTCCGAATGAAAAGAAAAAGGCGCCGCGATTCGCGGCGCCTTTTTGCGTCTAATGCAAATCGAAATCAGCGGTGATCGTTGAAGAAGGTCCACTGTGCGACCGGTACATTGGCCTTGAGCTGCATCGCCTGCAGGTAGCCGTCGATCGCGGCGACGATCGACACGAGTCCGGACACGGTGCCGCAGGTGAAGAAGAGCCCGAGGACCCAGGCGATGACGGCAACGATGCCTTTCATCTTCTGGCCGATCATGAAGTAGCCGAGGCAGCCGGCGACAACGAGGTTCAGTACGGCGATCAGCACCGGATCTTTCGGCGGCTGCTGCGGGTAAACGAGGTCGCCGCCGGGAGCGGAAGGCGTTCCGCCCGCTGGGGGCGGCGGGGGAGGTGGAGGAGTGTAGGAACCGCCAGGCGTGTCCATCGAGATTCTCCTTTCGGTGACTACAGCTTCTCGCCGATGTCGGTGATGACCGGAATGCGGAAGCGCTCGCCCTTGATGGCTTTCATGATGCAGATGATGGAGAGGGCCAGGAATCCGAGCCACACCACGCAGCTGATCATCGAGAAGCCGCATCCGAGAAGCGGGATGCGAGCGAAGACGAGGATGAATCCGAGGATCATCCAGGCGATCTCTGCTCCGAGCAGCGCCACGCCATTCTTGGCGTGCCACTGAACTTCGGGATCATCCTTCTTCGCGAATAGCGGGATGAGCGCGAGCAGGCCGAGGTACGACAGCACGAGCATGATGGTGCGATCGCTGCTCGCAGCCGGACCGCCGGGAGGAGGAGGTGGAGGCGGCGTGTAACTTCCACCGGGCGGAGGCGGGGGCGGCGGCGTGTAGGACGGAATGTCGCTCATTGCTTCTCCTGTCAGTTATCGAGTTAGTGGTTGGTTCGCCGCGATTCTAGCGGCTTTCAGAAAGCGCGGTTAAACGTTTTTCCGCGGCGACGAGAGGGAACACGCAAAGCGCGATCGAGAGTGTGACCGCAGTCACGAGCGGGATGAGATCGGCGGCCAGTGCTTCGTGTTCGAGTCCGAAAAAGCGCGAGAAGAAGTAGCGCGTGACCGGTTTCGTCATCAGCATCATGATCCCGCCGACATATGCGAGCGCCGCGCCCATGTACGCGAAGCCGCCAAGCGAGAGTCCGACCTGCAGCGGATTCTCGGCATTGAAATCGGGAGCGAGCGCGCCGAGTCCGACGCCCATGCTGACCAGCGTGATTCCTAACATCGACGCTCCGATCAGCGTGAAGGTCCAGACCACGCGATTCGCGTCGAGCAGGACGTCTGCGAATGTCGTCAGCAGGATGGAGAGGATCGTCAGCGGTGTGCCGTAGACCAGCACTTTCACGATGAGCAATCGCCGGTACGAAACAGGCGCGCTCTGCAGCATCCAGAACGCTTTCCCCTCGGACGAGATTGACGGATACGCGAAGCGGAGGCAGATCGCGGCCACCACGAATCCGGCCATGCCGAGGTTCGCGTAGGCGACGATGGTGGCGCGGGCGTCGCCGCCGAGCGGCAGCATGCGGATGTTGTAGAGATAGAGGAACAGCAGCGCGATGAAGAGAAAGAGCTGCGACCACTGCGCGACGTCGCGCGTGAGCGTCCGCACTTCCTTGCCGATCATGGCGCGCATCGGAGGCGAGAACGGTTTCAGCAGGCGGTCGACGATATTCGTCAAACCGGCCGCACCGAGTGCGGAGGGCGCCATGCTCTCGCGTGCTCGAACAAATGCAGGGAAGTAGATTCGCCGCGCGATGAGAATGAACGCGCCGAAGAGTGCGAACGCGGTCACGGCGATCTTCGGCGGCAACACGCTCGCGGGGCGGCCGTCCGCCATCGCCACCATCGAGGCAGCCAGCGCCGTTCCGGGATAGCGGTCGAGCGACGGCAGCTCGACTGAGCGGAGGACGCGCGTGACGTCATCGGTATTGATGCTGGCGAAGAGCCGCTCCGGCCGCGACATGCGAAACGCGATCACGGCCACGGTCAGCACAATGATGGCGATTGTGGCCACGATCTGACTGACGCGTTGAATCGGGAAGAAGCGCACCAGCACGACGATCACCAGCGCGCCGAGCGTGACCGGGATGGCCAGCAGCAGCGCCAGATTGATCAACGCAATCGGATAGAACCGCATCGGCGTGTGATAGCGCTGCGCGAAGGCGACGAACATCGGCGCGATGAAGAGGTAGACCATCGTGGCGCTCTGCGCGAACGTCTTCGTCCACCGGCTGACGACGATGCGCGTCTTCGAAATCGGAGCAACGTGGAAGATGTCGAGATCGAGATCGCTGAAGAACGCGCCGATAGCCGCGGTCATCGACGACGAGAAGAGCATCACCACCGCCGCGAGAAAGACGAGTGCGAGCAGGTTGCGCAGCAGTCCGAGCGCGAAGAATGGTGTGGCCTGCTCGATCGTGGCCATGGCCGCGAACAGGCGGCGGAAGAGCGCAAAGTCGCCGTACAGAAACGCGGCAAAGAGCGCGGCCACGATGGTCGTGCGCGTGATCGCCGCCGCATTGACGGGGCGGAGTTTGGACGCTGCGATTTTGACTGGCCAGAGCATGGGTTAAAAAAAGGCTTAAGCACCACAGAGACACAAAGGACACAAAGGGTTTTCTCTGTGCCCTTTGTGTCTTTGTGGTGAAAAGCCTTTTCCTACACGATCCGCTTCACCTCATCGAACCACCTCATCGCGCCTTCCTGTCGCGCGGCACGGGCACGAAAGCGCTCGATGCCCAGCTCGATGATTCGCTCGATCAGGCGCGGGTACTTCAGCTCCGTCGCTTCCCACAGCTTCGGATACATCGAGATGTTCGTGAAGCCGGGGATGGTGTTGATCTCGTTGAGATAGAGCCGGTTCTTGCCGCGTTCGAGGAAAAAATCGACGCGCGCAAATCCGGCCGCGCCGATCGCTTTGAACGCGGCGATGGCAAGGCGCCGAAACTCCTCGATCTTTTCCTTCGGCAGCGTCGCCGGGATGACGAGCTGCGTCTTGTCGTCGACGTACTTGTCCTCGTAGTCGTAGAACTCGCGGCCGGCGATGATCTCGCCGGGGAGACTGGCCTGCGGATCGTCGTTGCCGAGGACCGCGACTTCGATCTCGCGGGCATCGATGCCGCGTTCGACGAGCGCCTTCTCATCGAAGCGGAACGCCTTCTCGATCGCCGCGCCGAGGTCCTGGTCGTTCTTCACCTTCGTCACGCCGACGGACGAGCCGCCGTTGGCCGGCTTCACGAAGTACGGCAGGCGCAACGCGTTGTTGACGGCGCGCAGAATCCGTTCGCGCTCGTTGTGCCAGTCGTGCTCGTGCACCTGGACGAATTCGACCAGCGGCAGCTTCGCGGCGGCGAAGGCGTGCTTCATGTGGCCTTTGTCCATGCCGATGGCCGAGGCCGTGACACCGCTGCCGGCGTAGGGGAGGCCGAGGAGCTCGAGGTAGCCCTGCAGCGTGCCGTCCTCGCCGCCGGTGCCGTGAATCAGCGGGAGCGCGCAGTCGATGTTCGCGGTGCGCACCCACGACTCCATCGAAAAATCGGTGTCGCCGGCATCGCTTTTGTCGTTGCCGTCGAGAATCTTCGCGCTCCGCTCCGGCGTCACGAAGCGGCCGTCGCGCGCGATGCACAGCGGCACGACCTCGATCCGTTCCTTCGGCGCCGCCTTGGCCACCGAGCGCGCGGAAAGGATCGACACCTCGTGCTCGGCGCTCCGGCCGCCAAAAAGAAGAAGGGTGCGAATCGGCATGCGACGGAGAGTGTACCTGTCCTCCGGAAACGTCTACGATCCGCGTTCTTAGGAGATTTCGATGAAGCGATTTGCATTCATTCTGGCGCTGCTCTTCACGGCCCTCGCGCTGTCCGCCGCACCGATCACCTTGCGCGTCGATGCGACGAACGTGGCTTCGAACATCTACCACGCGCATCTGAGCATTCCTGCCACGCCGGGACCGATGACGCTGTTCTATCCGAAGTGGATCCCGGGCGAGCATGGGCCGACCGGGCCGATCAACGGTCTGGCCGGATTGCGCATCACCGCGAACGGACAGCCGGTGATCTGGTTGCGCGATCCCGTGGAGATGTTTGCGTTGAATGTCGACGTTCCCGCCGGTGCGACCTCGCTCGACGTCGACCTCGACTTCCTCGCGCCCGCTCCCGGCGCGAACTTCACCGCCGGCGCGTCGACGACGCCGCGGCTTGCGCTGCTGAGCTGGAACACAGTTCTTTTGTATCCGCGCGGTGTGGCCAGCGATTCGATTCAGGTCAATGCATCGCTGCGCATCCCCGCCGGCTGGCTGTACGCGACCGCCTTGGAAACGCGCGGACGCAACGGCGACGAGATCCATTTCGAGCCGGCCACGCTGACCACGGTCATCGACTCGCCGGTTGAGATCGGGCAGGTGCTGCGCAAGATCGATCTCGTCAGCCACTCTTCGCTGCGTCACACGCTGAACCTTCTTGCGGATAGCACAGAGGCGACCGTGACGCCGGATGACTTTGCGACGCAGTATGGGAGGCTCGTCGACGAGACCACGGCCGTCTTCGGCGCGAACCACTATCGTCACTACGACTGGCTGCTCACGCTCAGCGACAACGTCGCGCACTTCGGTCTCGAACATCACGAGTCGAGCGACGACCGCGTCGAGGAGTCGACGCTGCGCGAAGATACGAGCCGCAAGTGGGTCTCGGGCCTGATGGCGCACGAGTTCGTACATTCGTGGAACGGCAAGTACCGCCGCCCGGCCGGTCTGGCCACGAACAATTACGACAAGCCGATGACCGGCGAGCTTCTCTGGGTCTACGAAGGCCTCACCGAATACCTCGGCGATCTTCTTCCGGTGCGCAGCGGCATCCTGAGCGCGGACGACTATCGCGAGAACCTGGCGTTGACCGCCGCCCAGATGACGCAGCACGTCGGACGCACATGGCGTCCGCTGCTCGATACCGCCGTCGCCGCGCAGCTTTTGTACGAGGCGCCGGGCGCATCGACGAACTGGCGCCGCAGCGTCGACTACTACCCCGAGGGCGAGTTGCTCTGGCTCGATGCCGACATGACCATCCGCGCGCAGACCGGCGGCAAGAAGTCGCTCGACGATTTCACGCGCTCGTTCTACGGCGGCGCGAGCGGGCATCCCGATCTGAAGCCGTACACCTTCGACGACATCGTCAACGCGCTCAACGCCGTCGCGCCGTACGACTGGCGGGGATTTCTAAACCAGCGCCTGACGTCGATGTCCGCGACGCCTCCGCTCGGCGGCATCGAGCAATCGGGCTGGCACCTCATCTACAACGACAAGCCGAACACCGCGCTGCAGTACCAGGAAGGGCGCTCCAAAGGCGCGGACCTGAACGCGTCCCTCGGCTTCAACATCCGCGACAACGGCTCGATCGGCGACGTGGTGCCGGAGTCGATCGCCGCCCGCGCCGGCCTCGCGCCGGGCGCGCGCATCGTGGCGGTCAACGGCCGCGCGTACAGCACGGCGCGTCTGCGCGATGCGTTGAAAGCGTCCAGCACCGCCACGACGCCCATGACGCTCATCGTGCAGAACGGCGAGTTCTTCACCACCGCATCGATCGACTACCACGGCGGCGAACGCTATCCGCACCTGGAGCGGACGACGGGCAAGCCGGATTGGATGGAGACGCTGATCAAGCCACTCGCGCCGCCGGCGCCAGCGGCGAAGCCGGCTGCGAAGAAGAAGTGATCGGTTGATTAGTGATCAGTGGATCAGGACAAAGAGCACTGATCTACTAATCCACTAATCGACTGATCCACCAACAAACGAAAAGGGCGCGGTCGCCCGCGCCCTGCCGTACTGCGTTATCGACCAGCGAATTAGTCTTTGTGCATCCGGCGGTGATGATGCTTCGTGGTCGTCTTGGCCGTGTCAGTGTCGGTGGTGGTGGTCGTGGTGTCGGTGGTCGTCGTCTGCGTCTCTGTCGTGCTCGAGCTCATCGGAGCCGGCGTCTCGACGATGACAGGCGTCGGAGCCGGCGTTTCGACAATCACGGGCGTCGGGGCCGTCTCGACAACCACAGGCGTCGGCGCCGGCGTGATCACGGTCGTCTCGGTCGTGGTCGTGCTGGCGGTCGTATCGACGGTGGCCGGCGACTGCGTGATCGTCACGTCAGAGCCGCTCTTCTTGGGGATGAGATTTACGTTGGTGTTCGTGCCGATGCCAGAGCCGTTGCCGGTTGAGCCGACCGAGCTGCTGGTGTAAGCGCGGCCGCTGTTGTCGACTGCCGCCGGGCCGGAGATCACTGCCGGCGTGGATGACGTGCCGACGCCTTCCGTATTCGCCGGAGCCTGCACGGTCGCAACCGTGCTCCCGCTGCTGGCCGCCGTCGCCGGCGCCTCGGTGCGGATCTGGCCGTAACCCTGATCCGCGGCTACGTCGTGGTGTGCACACGCGCTCATCGCGATCACGAGCGCCGCCGACCCCAGGCCGGCAACTGCTTTCTTCAGAATCGATTCTGTTCTCATTTTTCCTGCTCCTTGCTGCCTTCGAACGGCAGCCGTCAAATGCCTTGCGGCACTGAACGGAAGAGCAACTAGCTTGCCTGAATTGATTTCAATAACATGCGGCGCATGGCCGAGCGCGTCTGGAAAGTAAGTGAGCTCATCCGTCAGATCAACGTGGAGCTCTTTCGTTACAACGACATAAGCGTCGAAGGCGAAGCGACCAACGTGGTCCGTTCCGCTGCCGGTCATATTTATTTTTCGATCAAGGATTCCAAGGCCCAGATGCGGGTCGTGCTCTTCGCCACGAATTCGCGGTTCCTCCGCTTCCGCATCGAAAACGGATTGCAGCTCGTCGTCCGCGGCCGTTTGACGCTTTACGAGCAAAAGGGTGAGTTCCAGCTCAACGCCGTTGTCGTCGAGCCGGCCGGCCTCGGCGCGCTGCAACTAGCATTCGAACAGCTCAAGAAGCAGCTCGCGGACGAAGGCCTTTTCGACCCCGCCCGAAAGAAACCGATTCCGATGTTGCCGCAGCGCATCGCCATCGTCACCAGCCCGACGGGCGCCGCCATCCGCGACGTTCTCAACGTCCTCGGACGCCGCTTCGCGGGACTGAGCGTTCAGGTCTACCCCGTGCGCGTGCAAGGCCGCGACGCCGCGCGCGAGATCACTATCGCCATCCGCCATCTTTCGCGATGGCAGTTGCACGACGTCGTCCTCATCTGCCGCGGCGGAGGATCGCTCGAAGATCTCTGGGCGTTCAACGAGGAGTCCGTCGCCCGCGCCGTCGCGGCCTGCTCGATTCCGACGATCTCCGCCATCGGCCATGAGACCGACTTCACCATCTGCGACTTCGTGGCCGACCTGCGCGCGCCGACGCCGTCCGCCGCCGCCGAAATCGTGATCCGCGCCAAGAGCGAGATCTGTACGCAGATCGATCACATGACGCGGCGGGTGCGGCACGTGGTCGAGTCGCGCGTCCGCAACTACCGCCACGAGCTTCGCCATCTCGCCTCCTCCGACCGCCTCGGACTCCTGCCACGCCGCATCGCGTCGCGCCGCGAACGCCTCGACCGCAGCCGCGTCACGCTCTTCCGCATGCTCGAAGCCCGAGCGCGTTCGATGCGCGCACGATTGGCTGCCGTCAACGCTCCGCTGCTGCGCTTTCCGTCGCAGGTTTCCCGCGAACGCGAACGCCTTCGCTCCACCGCCGCCACCCTCGGCGCCGTCTCGCCGCTCTCGGTCCTCTCGCGCGGCTACGCCATCGCCTTCTCCCGAACGAAACGCGGCAAGCGCAAGCCGATCATGGACGTCGCCGCCGTCGCGATCGGCGAACCGATCGAAGTGCAGTTAAAAACCGGCCGCCTCGCGTGCACGGTTGACGGAAAGACCATGGGGCTTGAGACTGTGTGGCCCACAACAGGCGAGTGATGGCCCGCAAGTCGAACGAATTCGAAAAAGCCTTTCAGCATCTCGAGACGATCGTGAAGCGTCTGGAGTCGGAGGAGATGCCGCTCGATGAGTCGCTGCAGCTTTTCGAGGAGGGCATCCGTCTCTCGCGTTTCTGCAATCAGAAGCTCGAAGAGGTGGAGAAGAAGATCGAGCTGATCCTGGCCGACGCCAAAGGCCAGCCGCGCATCGAGCCGTTCGAGAGCGAGGAGCTTGATGACGTTGCCGAGGTTGACGAGGAGTGATCAGCGGCTACCTCAACGAGAAGCGCCAACTCGTCGATCGAATCCTTGACGCCAACCTTCCTCCGGCTGATACAGAACCAACCGTCATTCACGAAGCGATGCGTTACGCCGTTCTCGGCGGCGGCAAGCGCATCCGGCCGATCGTTGCCATCGCTGCGGCGGAAGCGTGCGGCGCGAATGTCGACGAGCTTCATGTTCCGATCGCGGCGCTGGAGTTGATCCACACCTACTCGCTCGTCCACGACGACCTTCCCGCCCTCGACGACGACGATCTTCGCCGCGGCCGCAAGACCACGCACGTCGTTTTCGGCGAAGCGATGGGCATCCTCACCGGCGACGCGTTGCTCACCGAGGCCTTTGCATGGCTGGCGAGGCCGATCGCGGCGGTTGATGCGGCGCACCAGCTTCGCGCCATTCGTGAAGTCGCCGTCGCCGTCGATTCGAAGGGGATGATCGGCGGACAGGTTGCCGACATCATCGCCACAGGCTCGGACGAATCGACGCCGGAGTTGCTCGACTTCATCCACCGCAACAAAACCGGCAAGCTGCTGACCGCATCGGTCGTTCTCGGCGGGCTGCTGGCGAACGCGTCCGACGAGAAGATCGAAGCGCTACGCAACTACGGCAACGCAGTCGGCCTGGCCTTCCAGATCGTCGACGATCTCCTCGACCAGGAAGAAGACGCCGCCACGCTCGGCAAGACAGCTGGGAAGGATGTTGCACAAGGCAAGCTCACCTACCCCGCGCTTTTCGGCACGGATGCAGCACGGGCTAAGGTCGAGTCGCTCCTCGGCGAGGCGCTCCGCAACGCTGCTATCATCGCTGGCTCTGTGAACTATCTCCCCGGCATCGCGCGTTTCATCTGCGAACGGCGATCCTGAGAGGCGCCGCAACCTGCCATGACGCTCCTCGAAACGATCAACTCGCCGCAAGACCTGCGCAAACTCGACCGGAAGCAGCTTCACCAGCTCGCCGGAGAGATCCGCCACCGCATCATCGAAGTCGTTTCCAAGATCGGCGGCCATTTCGGCGGCAACCTCGGCATCGTCGAGCTGACGCTGGCGTTGCACTACGTCTTCGACACGCCGCGCGATCAGATCGTGTTCGATACCGGCCATCAGTCCTATCCGCACAAGCTGATCACCGGACGCCGCGATACGTTCGACACGATCCGCATGCACGGCGGCATCTCCGGTTTCTGCAAGCGCGAAGAGTCGGAGTACGACGTCTTCAACGCCGGTCACGCCTCGACCTCGATCTCCGCCGCCCTCGGCATCGCCGTCGCGCGCGACATCAAACACGACGACTACCGCGTCGTGGCGATCATCGGCGATGGTGCTCTCTCCGGCGGTCTCGCGCTCGAGGGCCTCAACCAGGCAGGCCATCTCAAGCGCAAGTTGATGATCATCCTCAACGACAACGACATGTCGATCTCGACGAACGTCGGCGCGATGTCGGGCTATCTGAACGGGATCATCAAAGGTCAGACCTACAACAAAGGCAAAGATCTGGCGCGCGGCATCATGGATCGCATCCCGCTCGTCGGCGGGAAGCTCCACGGCATGGCCAGCGACATGGAGCAGCTCTTCAAGCACATGATCGTGCCGGGCACGCTCTTCGAGGAGCTCGGCTTCAAATACCTCGGGCCGTACGACGGCCACGATCTCGATTTCCTGATCGATCTTTTCGAGAAGAACAAGGATTACAACGGCCCGCTCCTCGTGCACGTGATCACGAAAAAGGGGAAGGGCTACGTGCCGGCCGAGAACCGGCCGATCTGGTCACACGGCGTCTCGCCGTTCGATATCGACTCGGGCGACGTCGTCAAGTCGACCAAGCCGTCGCCGCCGAGTTACACCGCCGTCTTCGCGGAAGCGCTCATCGAGCTCGCCAAACGCGATCCAAAAATCGTCGGCATCACCGCGGCGATGCCGGACGGCACCGGGATGGACAAGTTCGGCAAGGCATTCCCCGATCGCATGTTCGATGTTGGGATCGCCGAGGAACACGCGGTGACGTTCTGCGGCGGCATGGCCACGCAGGGGATGAAGCCGATCGCGGCGATCTACTCGACGTTCCTGCAGCGCGCCTTCGATCAGGTCTTCCACGATGTCGCGATCATGGATCTGCCGGTGGTTTTCGCGCTCGACCGCGGCGGCATCGCCGGCGCCGACGGGCCGACGCACCACGGCATTTACGACATGGCTTACCTGCGCATCTTCCCGAACATGGTCTGCATGGCACCGAAGGACGAGAACGAGCTGCGGCACATGCTGAAGACGTCGTTCGAAACCGGCCATCCGACCTCGCTGCGCTATCCGCGCGGCAATGGTTTCGGTGTGACGATGGACGCGGAACTACAGTCGCTCCCGATCGGCAAGGGCGAGGAGATGCGCGAAGGCAACGCCGGCGCGATCTTCGCCATCGGCAATGAGGTCTGGCCGTCGATGCAGGCCGCGGAGATCCTGGCAAAGGAAGGCATCGAAGTGGCCGTCATCAACGCCCGCTTCATCAAGCCGCTCGACGATGAACTGATCGCGAAGTACTGCCGCCCCTTCACGAAAATCATCACCGTCGAAGAAGGTTCCCTCGCCGGCGGCTTCGGCGCCGCGATCATGGAGCGCGTCCAGCAGCTCGGCATCCGCGACGTCGCCTTCCACCGCATCGGCATCCCCGACGAATACGTCCACCACGGCGCCCAGGACGTCCTGCGCGCGCAGTACGACCTCGATGCGAACGGGATCGCGAAACGGGTTCGGGAGTTTGTGGCGGGCGCGTTCGAATCCGATGACTTGAGTCCTGAGATGAAGGCGTTGATTGCGAATGGAGCGACCGCAGGTGAAATCGCCGAATTTCTGACACGCGACATTCCCGCGGCGGAGTGGCGTCATCGCAACGCCGAAGACCACGATTCAGACCACATCGACGAAGTCGTATACGGTATGAAACGGCGCGTCGCGAAGTAATGGCTGTCTACCTCGCCGACACCTGGTACCTCATCGCGTTGTTCGATCCGCACGACGCTCATCATGCACAGGCACGGCGTCTGGATCGTGTCACGGCGCGCGATTTCATCGCTACTCACGATGGTGTTTTCAGCGAGATGCTGGCGTATTTCTCCGCTGATGGCAGCACTATTCGGCGACGCATAGCGGATTTCGTTCGAGCGCGCCTGGTAGATCCTGCTTGGTACGTCGGCCGTGGAAGCGATCTTTTCAATCGTGCACTGCGGCTTTATTCAGAACGCCCCGACAAGGAGTACTCCCTCGTCGACTGCATGTCGATGACACTCATGCGCGAACGCGGTATCACGCACGTCCTCACGAACGACCATCACTTCCGCCAGGAAGGGTTCACCGTCGTCAACGAATGAAGAAGCAGCGGCTGGATGTCGCCCTCGTCGAGCGCGGACTTTGTGAGACGCGGTCGAAGGCGCAGTCGCTGATCATGGCCCGGCGGATACTCGTCAACGGGCAGCATGTCGACAAAGCGGGAGCGAATGTCGCCGCCGACGACGAGTTGCGCATCGAAGCGCTGGAGCATCCGTGGGTCGGACGCGGCGGGATGAAACTCGCGCACGCGTTGCGCGAATTCGGCATCAGCGTCGACGGGAAGATCTGCGCCGACATCGGCGCGTCGACCGGCGGCTTTACCGACGTGATGTTGAAGAACGGTGCGAAGAAGGTCTACGCGATCGACGTCGGCTACGGGCAGATCGACGTTTCTCTTCGCAACGATCCGCGCGTGGTCAATCGCGAGAAGGTCAACGCGCGTTATCTCACCGCTGCGGATTTTGAGGATGTCATCGAGTTCGTTTGCATCGACGTCTCCTTCATTCCTCTGAAATTGATCCTGCCCGCGGTATCCACGTTTCTTCGCGGCGAGCTGGTTGCGCTCATCAAACCGCAGTTCGAAGTCGGCAAGGCGGACGTCGGAAAAGGGGGGATCGTGCGCGATGAAATCAAGCGCGCGGCGGCCGTCGATGCCGTCGTCGCGTTCGCGCGTGAGACCGGTTTCGAGGTTCGCGGCGTCATCGAAAGTCCGGTCAAGGGCGCCGAGGGAAATGTCGAATACCTGATGTGCGCGGGAAATCTGGCGGATCGGGCCATCTAATCAGGGCAGCCGGATTCCGGCGGTGGAGCTGCGCTTCGTCTGGGTCGCGCAGTGAAGCCAATGGGTCCGGCTGCACTTTTACGGACGTTGCCGCAGGTAGTCGCGCAGTCCCTCTTCCCACGATTCCGGTTTCACGCCGGTGATCCGTTCGTAACGGTCGGTCGAAAGGACCGAGTACGCCGGTCTCTTCGCCGTCCGCGGGAAGGTATCGCTCGAGACCGGAGTCACCGTTACCTGATCGCCGACGAATGCGCACGCGAAATCAAACCAGGTGCACTCCGGATCACCAGCGTAGTGAACGATTCCGCGCGCGTCTTTGTCGTCGTACGCACGTTGCGCGAGGCGGATGATGGCGTTAGCCAGATGCGGCGTGTACGTCGGCCGCCCGCACTGATCGTTGACCACGCGCAGGGAGTTCTTCCCGTTGCGAATCTGGTCACGGATCAATTCCACAAAGTTCGAACCATGCACGCCGAAAAGCCACGCGGTGCGGAGGATGATGTGCTTTCGCGCGCTGCTCGCGGCCTGTTCGCCGGCAAGTTTCGAACGTCCATACGCCGATAGCGGAGCCGGCACATCGTTCACTTCGTACGGCGTTTGTTTCGAACCGTCGAAAACGAAGTCGGTCGAGATCTGGACAAGCAGCGCGTCGACGTCATTCGCCGCATCGGCGAGAAGTTCGACAGCCGATCCATTGATCGACGTTGCGAGATGCTCATTCGCTTCCGCCTCGTCGACTTTCGTGTAGGCCGCGCAATTGACGATCACGTCCGGCTTCGCACGGCGGACTGCCTCGCGCACTGCGCCAGGATCGGTGATGTCGAGATCGGATTTCGTCAGCGGGAGGACAGTCTCACCGCGCGATTCCAACGCGGCGCAGACATCGCGGCCGACCATCCCGCCCGCTCCCGTGACAAGCCAACGCAACGTCACGCGTACTTGCCGCCGTCGGTTTTGAGCTGGACTTTGATCTGACGGGGCTCGCGCGGAACGATCAGGCCGAGGGCGAAGAACGCGTAGAGGATGCGCGCGTTGTCCGCGGACGGCAGCGGCGGCGTATTCACCAACTCGTAGAGGACCTTGCGTCCGTCGACGGCGTCGAGCAATCCCTGCTCCTCGGCATCAAGCACCAGCCCCTCGGTGTGTCCAGCCGAGCGGCCGAAGAGCGTCGTCTTCGTGCCCAGGCGCGCCACGAGCGCGCGCGCATCGGCCACGCGGCGGACGCCATGCAGAATCGCCATCGGCACCGGGATATCGACCTTGATGAACTCCAGCCGTTTGTCGCGGCCGGCGGTGAAACTGACGGTGCCGGAGTCCCAGCCGAAGATCGGCCAGATGATCTCTTCGATCTGCCCGCGAACCGCGGTGAAGAGTTCTTCCGCCGAGAGCGCCTTCATCTCCACGAGCGTGGTGCCGTGACGGCTGCCGGTCTCGCGTGCGCGCGCGACGCTTTCCTCGTACTGCCGGCGCGTGATGCGGCCTTCGCGGAGGAGCTTGTCGCCGAGGGATTCGGCGAGCTGGTTCGTCGTCGCGAAAACGATCTGGCCGTGATCGAGGTAAATCCGCTTGGTCTCATCGCCGCGTTTGCAATCGACGCGTCCAGGCGCACGGTATCGATGGATCTTCACCAGCACCTCGGCCAGAGGCATCTGGGAGATCTCCGATTGATACAGAGGTGCTGCGGGTTCCGGCGTCAGTGGCAAAGCGCGGCCCTTCGAAAGGTGTTACGCGTTCTTCTTCTCTTCGACTGCTGGCGGCTTCTTTTCTTCGCGACCCTTCAGACCGTCGCGGAAGTTCGAAATGCCCTCGCCGAGGCCTTTGCCGAGCTGCGGAAGTTTTCCCGCGCCGAAAATGACGATGACGATGATGAGGATGAGGGCTAGCTCAGGAAATCCCAGACCAAACATTTATTAAGCCTCCGAGTTGGTTGCCGTGGCGGCCCCTGGCTCCCGCATCGACGAACCTGCAAAGTGTAGTACGAATCGGTGATTTGGCGTCAGAACAAGGCCCGATAGCGAATGGATTTCGCCTCGAAAAACGGCTGTTACCATGCGCCCGAATGATCGACCTCACCGGACTCAACCCCCAGCAGCGCGAAGCCGTGACGCACGGCGAAGGGCCGCTGCTCGTCCTGGCGGGAGCGGGTTCCGGGAAGACGCGCGTGATCACGTATCGCATCGCGTGGCTGATCGGCGAGCTCGGTGTGCATCCGACGAACATCCTCGCCGTCACGTTTACCAACAAGGCCGCCAGCGAGATGGTCAGCCGCGTCGGCCACCTCGTGCCGGGCAGCGGCGCGAGGGCGCATGGCAGTCTCTGGATCGGGACCTTTCACTCGACCTCGCTCCGGATGCTGCGCCGTTACGCCGACCGCCTCGGCTACACGAAATCGTTCGCCGTCTACGACACTTCGGATCAACTCACGCTCGTCCGCCGCTGCATGCGCGAGCTGCAGATGAACGATGAAGCCTTCCCGCCGCGGTCGATTCTGAACCGCATTTCAGCCTCGAAGAACGAGCTGATCGGACCGGCCGAGTACGAGAAGGAGAATCTCGACTTCTTCGGTTCGCGAGTGGCCGAGGTGTACCGGATGTATCAGCGCCGGCTCAAAGAGTACGACGCCATGGATTTCGATGACCTCATCGGAAACTACGTCGCGCTCATCGAGAAAAACGAAGACATCGCCGAAGAGATCCACAATCGGTTTCAACACCTGCTGATCGACGAGTATCAGGACACGAACCGCGCGCAGTACATGCTCATCAAAGCGCTGGCCGGCAAGAAGCAGAACATCGTGGCGGTCGGTGATGAGGATCAGTCGATCTACAAGTTCCGCGGCGCCGACATCAACAACATCCTGAATTTCGAGCGCGATTTTCCGGGCGCGCGAATCATCAAGCTGGAACAGAACTACCGCTCGACCGGAAACATCCTCGATGCGGCGACCGGAGTCGTCGCCAACAACATCGCCCGCAAGGGGAAGACGCTGTTCACCGACTCCGGCAGCGGCGAGCCGGTGCGCGTGGTGACGTGCAGCAACGAGCGCGAGGAAGCGACGTTCGTCATCGACAAGATGACCAGCATGCGCGGGCGCTACAAGCTGTCCGACTACGCGATTCTCTTTCGCACGAACGCGCAGTCACGGCCGTTTGAAGAAGAGCTGCTGCGCGGCAACATCCCCTACTCCGTCGTCGGCGGCGTGAAGTTTTACGAGCGCGCCGAGATCAAGGATGTGCTGTCGTTTCTGCGGCTGGCCATCCGTCCTCACGACACGCCCTCGATCGAACGCGTGATCAATGTGCCGTCGCGCGGCATCGGCGATACGACGATGAAGGCACTCAACGATCAGTCCACCGCGCAAAACGTCACGCTGTGGACGATCATCGAAGGCGATCTATCGTTCTTACCGCCGCGCGCATCGAAGGCGGTGAAAGAGTTCCGCGAGATCGTGCACGACCTGCAGCGCGCCGCGAACAATCCGCTGCCGGAGCTGTACGACTATCTGCTGCTTCGCACTGGCTACCGCCGCATGTTGTCTGAGTCGCGCGACGTGCAGGATGAATCGCGCCTGCAGAACATCGACGAAATGATGAACTCCGCGCGCGAGTACACGGAGCAGAACCCGGGCGCGACGCTCGGCGACTACCTCGATTCGCTGACGCTGATGTCCGACCTCGACAAATACGAGTCGCAGAAAGGCGTCACGCTGATGACGCTGCACGCGGCGAAAGGCCTGGAGTTCAAAGTGGTCTTCCTCACCGGGATGGAGGAAGGGATCCTGCCGCATTCGCAGTCGAAGGATGACAACGAGGATCTCGAAGAAGAACGACGGCTTTGCTACGTCGGCATGACCCGCGCCCGCGAGCAGCTTTGGTGCGTGCACTGCCTGGAGCGCCGGCTGCACGGACAGTTTCGCGAGCAGAGTCCGTCTCCGTTCATCACCGAGATTCCGGAGAACGTACGCGAGGAAGTGCGCATGGCTCGCGCGCGCTATGTTCCCGACGCGCCGTCGTGGCGCGAGCGGCCGATGCGGCAAGGTGACCGCTACAGCGACCGCTACTCGGGCGAGCCGCGACGCGCGCAGCCGTCGTCGTATTCGCGTCCGGCTTCGCCGCCGCCGCGGATCGCTTCGCCGCCTCCCGCACCGCCTCCGCCGCGCAAGAACGACTCCGTCAACGGCGTGCTGTCGTTTTTTAAAGAGTCGCCGGTGCAACTCGATCCCGCCGCGTTGCGTCCCGCCGCGCCGCCGAGCGGCGCGCCCGCGACGTTGAAACGCGGACAACGAGTTCGTCACGAACAGTTCGGCGACGGCACGATCCTTACGATGGAAGGCTCCGGTCCCGACGCGAAGCTGACGGTCTATTTCGACCGTGGCATCGGCTCGAAGAAGTTCATCGCCAAGTACGCGAAGTTAACGCGGCTCTGAGTTCGCGGGCAGGAGGTAGATCACCTCGCCGCGTTTCGACATGCCGAGGTCCTCGCGGGCGATGCGCTCGACGGCGAAGGTCGACTTCTTCACGCTGTCGATTTCCGCGCGGAGTCGGGCGTTCTCTTTTTCGAGTTGGCGGATCTCGGCGTTGAGCGACTCCACACGCTTCCTTGACTGCTGCAACTCCGAGGTCGCGCGGCCGGTGACGAAGAGCGAGGCGATGCCGGCGAGGATGAGAATCGCCACGAGCATCACCGCGATGCGGCGGATCGCTTGTGTGGCGCGGCGCGGAGAGCGCGTGGAGACGGCCGGCTGCATGTATGAAGGTAGTGTCGCGGGTCGGTGCGGTGGTGTCAACGCCGTATAATTCGCCGCGGTGACGCGCGACACCGCACAGAACCCTCTCAACGAGCGGTACGCCTCGAAGGAGATGTCGTACCTCTTCTCCGCCGACTACAAATTCCGGACGTGGCGGAAGCTCTGGATTGCGCTGGCCGAGGCGGAGAAAGAGCTGGGGTTGGCGATCACTGACGCTCAGATCGCCGAGCTGAAAGCGAGCGCGAACGACATCAACTACGCCGACGCCGAACGGCGCGAACGCGAAATCCGGCACGATGTGATGTCGCATATTTATGCGTTCGGCCTGCAGGCGCCGTCCGCGAAAGGCATCATCCACCTCGGCGCGACCTCGGCCTTCGTCACCGACAACACCGACATCCTCCAGATGCGCGAAGCGCTCGGCATCATCCGCCGCCGCATCGTCAATCTCATGGCCAAGCTCCGCGACTTCGCCTGGAAATGGCGCGGCACGCCGGCGCTCGCGTTCACGCACTTCCAGCCCGCGCAGCTCACGACGGTCGGCAAGCGCGCGACGCTTTGGTTGCACGATCTTCTGCTCGATTTCCGCGAGATCGAGTTCCGTCTTTCTCAGCTCGCGCTCCTCGGCGTGAAGGGCGCGACCGGAACACAGGCGTCGTTTCTCAGCCTCTTCGATGGCGATGAGTCGAAAGTGAATCGCCTCGAGCAACTCGTCGCCGAGAAGGTCGGGATGCAGCGCAGCTATCCCGTGTCGGGACAAACGTATTCGCGCAAGGTCGACTCGCAAGCGGTCAACGTTCTCTCCGGCTTCGCGCAGTCGGCGTCGAAGTTCGCGTATGACATGCGCCTGCTCCAGCATCTGCGCGAGATCGAGGAGCCGTTCGAGGCGGAACAGGTCGGCTCGTCAGCGATGGCGTACAAGCGCAATCCGATGCGCGCGGAACGGATCGATGCGCTGGCGCGGCACCTCATCGTGAACGCGCTCAATCCTGCGTTCACCGCGGCGACGCAATGGTTCGAACGGACGCTCGACGATTCCGCCAACCGGCGCATCGCCATCCCCGAGGCGTTTCTTGCGGCGGATGCGATCGCGCTGATCTATGACAACATCGCCGCCGGACTGGTCGTGCACGAAGAAGTGATCGCGGCGAACGTCCGGCGGGAGCTGCCCTTCATGATGACCGAGAACCTGATGATGGAAGGAACGCGGCGCGGCGGCGACCGGCAGGTGCTGCACGAGCGCGTGCGCATCCATTCGCAGGCGGCAGCAGACGTTTTGAAGTCGGGCGCGGCTGAGAACGATCTTTTCGATCGTATCGCCGCCGACGAGCTGTTCGGCATCGATCGCGCATCCATCGAGAACCTGGCGCGGCCCGAAAATTACACGGGGCTTTCGAAGCAACAGACGGAACGTTTTCTCATCGAGGATGTCGATCCCATCCTCGAAGCAGAGCGGTCACACATCGGAACGGAAGTCGGCGAGGTGCGGGTATGAAACGAGTTCTCCTGTCGTTGGCGGCGGTGGCAGTGTCTGCATGTTCGTTTCATGCCGCGCCGGATTCGAATCCAACGCCGGCGCAAATCGCAGCGGCTCAGAATACAGGGACGGCGTCCGCAACCACGCCGCAGCAGCCGATGTCCGCGCATGGTTTGGCGGGCTGGGTCGGCCAGGAATTCGCCGGACGGACGACCGCGAACGGCGAGATCTTCGATCCGATGTTGATGACGGCATCGCACCGGACGTTGCCTTTCGGAACGCTGCTCGACGTGCACAATTCGAAGACCGGCCAGACGGTGCGCGTCCGCGTCAATGACCGCGGACCGTATGTTGGCGACCGTCTCATCGATCTTTCATACGCGGCGGCGCAGCAGATCGGAATCGCCGACAGCGGCGGCGGCGAGATCGACATGAACGTGGTCAAGATGGGACGCGGCGACCGCGAGCCGCCCGCCGCGTTTAACGTGACGGTGCCCGACACGAGCGCCGTTGCGGCGACGCCGACTCCAACGCCGGTTCCCGTTCCAACTCCCGCACCGGCAATGCCGCAGCCGCTGCCTGCCGCTCCCGCTACCGTCGACAGCATTCAAGTCACCGAGCAGCACGCGAACGGCACGGAGACGCGGCGCCAGGTTGCCGCGAATGGCACCACGATCGAGGACGTCCCGGTGAAGACGTCGCCGCTTCCTCCGTCGCCGGCGCCCACGCCTCGCGTCACGCCGCAACCGCAGCCCCGCGCCGCGACGCCGCGAACGGGACGTTACATCGTCCAGGTCGGTGCGTTCTCGCAGGAAGCGAATGCGAAGTCGCTGCAGAAGAAGCTCGCCAACATCGGTCAGGACGCCACCATCGACCACACGTCGCTCTACCTCGTGCGCATCGGTCCGTTCGAAACGCGCGATCAGGCGGCGAGCGTTCGCGCGAAGCTGGAAGCGGCTGGGATTTCCGCGATCATCACCACGCAGTAGCGCGCCGCGAGTCACACGGTAAACTTCGCCAATCACAACGAGGTGAATCGTGATGACCGCTCGCGCCGTTGCCGCGCTTCTCATTGCCGCGCTTCCCATTGCGCTCAGTGCGCAAACGCCGCAGACGCCGAAAGCGATCGGCGAAGTCACGCTCTTCGGCGAAGAGCAACTCAAAGTCGAAGCGGCTACGAAGACGGAGATCCCGATCTCGAAGGCGCCGAGCGCGGTCACGGTCGTCACCGCCAAGCAGATCGCCGAGTCGGGCGCGCGTACCGTTCCCGATCTGCTGCGGCTCGTCGCCGGCGTGAACGTGCGATGGAATCCGATGGTGCAGACCATCGACATCCGCGGTTTCGGCGAGAACCCTTTCTCGAACCGCATCCTGCTGCTCATCGACGGCTCGCCGTACAACTCCGGCGACACCGGCGGCCTGCCGCTCAGCCCCGCATTCGATTTTTTCCCGGTGCAGAACATCAAGCGCGTCGAGGTCGTGCGCGGACCGGGGTCGTCGCTCTACGGCGAGAACGCGTACTGGGGCGTGATCAACATCGTGACGCTTTCAGGCGAGGACCTGGCCGGCGGCGACGTGCAGCTTTACGGCGGTAGCCGCACTACGGGCGAGGCCAGCGCGCAATTCGGACAGCGCTTCAGCCGCGGCTCGATCCTCGGCGCGGTGCGATTCCTGCGCACGATGTTCCCGCAGGAGTTCTGGCTCGACGACCGCTCGAAGTTCCGCGCATCGGACATCTTCCTGAAGGCGTCGCTCGGCGACTGGCAGTTGTCCGGATACCGGCACGACGATCGCCTCAACGGTTTCGACGAACACTTTCCACCCGACCTCGGCCTGCCGCCGACATCGGCGTTCGCGTCGGCACACGCGCTGAAGCAGACGATGGACGCGGTCACGCTGAAGTACAACCACGCACCGGCGAATGCGCCGGTGACGTACTCGGCGGACTTTTCGTGGTCGCATCGCTTCGGCATGCACTGCGCGGGATGTCACGCCGCGCAGGAGCAGCCGGAGTTCGCGAAGCCGGCCGATCACGGCTACCAGGCCATCGGCGATTTTCGCGCCGGTTTTCACATGATTCCCGACCACGACATCCTGGCGGGCGTCGAAGCGCGGCGTCTCGATCGCGCGGAGCACAAGGTCGAACTGTCGGACGATGCGGGCGTTGTTGCGGGCTACAACAAGGTCGCCGTTTACGCGCAGGATCAATTCGACATCGTCAAGAACCTGCTGCGCGCCGTCGCCGGCATTCGTTATGACGGCAAGACGAAACTGTTCGACGCCAAGACTTCGCCGCGTTTGTCGCTCGTCTACACGCCGAACGACCGGCTTGTCGTTCGCGGCGGATACTCGACGGCGTTTCGCTTCCCCACATTCAGCGAGTTGTACCAGGCGAGCTGGTTTCTGACTGTCTCGACGGACATCGGCATCCCTCCATTTCCGCTGTCGGTCTTTCAGCCGAATCCGAACCTGCAACCCGAGGAGATCAGCACGTGGGACCTCGGCGGCGAGTATCAGATTTCACCGACGGTTTCGATGAAGGCCGATCTCTACCGCTCGCGCGTCCACGACTTCATCATCATCGTGCAGCACTTCAATCCGCTGCCGAATCCGTCGTCGCTCGGATGGGAAAATCAGCCGGCCGATGCGCGCATCACCGGCGGCGAAGTCGAGCTGCGCTCGAATTTCGCGCAGCGCGTGACGGGATTCGTGAACTGGTCGCATCAGTCGGAGTCGCAGATGGGGTCCGGCGTCGATTCGAGCGGCACGCCATTCGAGTTCGTCTATTCGCCGAAGGACAAAATCAACCTCGGCGCATACGGCGGTCCAGTCAACGGCGTGCGAGGGGCGATCGAAGTGGCCTGGCGCGGCCGCTACGACGCGCCGCGCGACTGGTTCGCGATCCGCTCCGGCTTCACCGACTTCACGACGCATCCGCTGCCGTCGTACGCGCTCGTGAACGCGCGCGTGAGCTACGACATCCCGAACACCCGCCTGCGCGCCACGATCTTCGGCAACAACCTGCTGAACAAGCGGCCGGAGGAGACGATCATCGGCAGCGTGAACCGGCTGGCAGGACGCGAGTTTTTCGCGCAGATGGAAATGCGGTTCTAGCTCTACTCCCGCAGGTACTTCTCCATCAGCGCCGCGTTCTCCAGCATTGCCTGAAGCTGTACCCAGTAGGCGCGGCCGTACGTTGCGGCCGAGGCGGCGAAGAGCGTGATGTGCAGCCAGTGCGGCGTTTTTCCTGAGGCCACGCCGCCGCCCATGATGAACGTCACCATCAGCGCGGCCATCGCGTACATCGCGGTCGGGAACACCTTCATCTTGAACGTCTTCGTCCGCTGCACGACCTCGGCGTCATTCTTCGCGGCGTCCTTGATCTCTTTTCCGGTGCCGATGAAAAAGAACATCGTCATCGATTGCGAGAAGAGGCCGGCGATCACGGTGGCGAGCGCGCAGAAGATGTGCGTTGCGATGTGGCCCGGCGCGGCGGTGAAGCCGAGGACGCCGGTGGCGATGATGCCGACGATGGAGAGAAGCGTAGTGATGAGGAGGAACTGGGCCAAGGGCTGGCGATTATAGGTGCTTGATACACTCCGTTCGTGGCCAACAATTCGTATCGCGATGCCGGCGTGAACATCGATGCGCAGGATGAGGCGTTGCGCGAGGTGCGGCGGATTGCGCGCGGCACGTTCACGCCGCCGGTCATCTCGGACATCGGATCGTTCGGCGGACTCTTTCGCGCGTCATTTGAAGGCATCGAGAAGCCGGTGCTGGTTTCGTCGACCGACGGCGTCGGCACCAAGCTGCGCGTGGCGCAGGCGATGAAGGTTCACGACACCGTCGGCTACGACCTCGTTTGCCACTGCGTCAACGACATCCTCGTCCAGGGCGCGCGTCCGTTGTTCTTTCTCGACTACTACGCGACCGGGCGGTTGCGGCCGGCGGTGATGACGGACGTGGTGCGCGGCATGGCGCGCGCGTGCAGCGAGAACGGCTGCGCGTTGATCGGCGGCGAGACCGCCGAGATGCCCGGCTTCTACGGCGACGACGATTACGACATCGCCGGGTTCATCGTCGGCGTCGTCGACGAGAAGAATGTGCTCACCGGCAAGGATGTGCGCGAAGGCGACGTCCTCATCGGATTGCCGTCCGCGGGTTTGCACACGAATGGTTACTCGCTGGCGCGACGGATTTTTTTCGATCAGCTCGGGCACGATCATCAAACGATCCTGCCGGAGATCGGCAAGATCGGCGAAGCGCTGCTCGCGCCGCACATTTCGTATCTGAAGCCGCTGATTCCGCTCGTCGAGCAGCGCGCCATTCACGCGCTCGCGCACATCACCGGCGGCGGTCTGACGGACAACGTTCCGCGCGTACTTCCCGACTCGCTCGATGCGCACATCAAGCTCGGCTCGTGGCCGGTGCTGCCAACATTTCGCTATCTCGCACAGCACGGCGGCGTCGATCACGACGAACTGCTGCGCGTGTTCAACATGGGCATCGGCATGGTGCTCGTCGCCGGCAAGGAACAGGTCGATCCGATCGCCCGCCACTTCGCGCAGATCGGTCAGAAGTTTTTCTTCATCGGCAACGTGGTGAAGGGAAGCGGGAAGGTCGTGTATGACCGTCCGCCGGCAGGATTCGCGTCGTGGATCGAGTGACGTGCGGCTAGCCGTCCTGCTTTCCGGCCGCGGCTCCAACTTTGCGGCGATTCACGACGCGATTACACGCGGCGCGCTCGATGCGGAGATCGTCAGCGTCATCTCGAATCGTCCGAACGCGCCGAGCATCGAACACGCGCGATCGGTCGGATTACCGGCGCATGTGGTCGATCATCGCGCGTTCGACAGCCGCGCGGCGCATGAAGCGGAGGTGCTGGCGATTCTCGAAAACGCCCGGCCCGATTTCATCGCCCTGGCGGGCTACATGCGTTTGCTTTCACCGGCGTTCATCGCCGCGTATCCGATGCGGATCATCAACATCCATCCGTCGCTGCTGCCGGCGTTTCCGGGCGTCGATGCGCAGGCGCAGGCGGTCGCGTATGGCGTGAAGATCTCCGGCTGCACGGTGCATTTCGTCGACGAGAACCTCGACGCCGGTCCGATCATCGTTCAGCGCGCTGTCGAAGTTCGTCCAGACGACGACGCCTCCACACTCGCCGCGCGCATCCTCGACGAGGAGCACGCCGCGTACGTGGAGGCGTTGGTGAAGCTGGCGTCAGGCAACTATCGCATTGACGGACGCCGTGTGATCTGCGACTAGCAGTTCATCCTGCGCGAAGACGCAGGATCTCCGGTGATACCGAACGATTCTCAATTGAGGCCGCAGACTGCGCGGCGCCACCAGAGATCCTGCGCGCGTTACCGCAGGATGAACTTTGGGGTACCGGCTAGAACGGCCAGAACTTCTTCCACCACGGTTGTTTCTCTACCGCGGTCTGCGCCATCGCCGGAACTCTGCCGATCTGCTGTCCGCCCTGATTCACGACCGCGAATCCGACCTGCTGGCCGGCGCGGACCGGCGCCGTCAGATTGCTCGGCACGAAGCGGACAGTGATGCCGCCTTCCTGGCCTCGCTGTACGAGCGTGTTCACATCCGCCGCGGCGACGGCATTGACGGTCTTCGCTTGTCCATCAGCCACGGCGGCCTGACCGACGACGGTGCCTTTCTTGAGCGCCACCAGCTGACGCCAGTGCGCGAAGGCCTCATTGAAGAGACGTGCGGCGATTCCGAACGAACTTTCCGGACCCGATGGCGCGCGTGCGCCCATCACCACTGCGATCACTTCCATATCGCCGCGCTTGGCGGAGGCAGTGATGCAGTAGCCGGCGGGACCGGAGTAGCCGGTCTTGATGCCGGTCGCATCGCCGTAGTAGTCCCTGCTCTTCGGGTTGATCATGTGATTCGGATTCGTCAGCCCCGAGGTGTAGGTCGCGTTCGTGAAAGGAATCCACGGCGTCTTCGCGTACTCGCGCATCAGCGGGTACTTCATCAACTCCTGTCCCATCACCGCGAGATCGTGCGCGCTGGAAACGTTGATGCGCTTCGGATCGGCGGCATTGGGAAGGCCGTGCGGGTCGTAGAACGTCGTTTCTTTCAATCCGAGCGCGCGCGCCTTGTCGTTCATCAGATCTGCGAAGGCTTCCGCGGAACCGCCGAGCTTCTCCGCGATCATTTCCGCGGCGTCGTTCGCCGAGCGGATCATCGTGGCCTGAAGCAGCGTTTGCATCGGGAAGACCTGACCTTCCTTGGCGAAGATCTGCGAGCCGCCCATCTTGCTGGCGCGCGCGGACGCGGTGACCGGCGTATCGAGCTTGATCTCGCCCGACTGGATGCGCTCCATGGCGATGATGCACGTCATCATCTTGGCCATCGACGCGGTGGGCAGCGGGACATGCGCGTTCTCTTCGAACAGCACGCGACGGCTGCCCGCGTCGATCACATACGCGGCGGTGTAACCCTTGCCCGTGGTGTTGACCTGCGCGCCTTTGGCCGCGCCGGTCCCTTCTTCCTCCTGCGCGAATGAGGCGGAGGCGATTGCGGCAACAAACAGCACAACGAAACAACGTTTCATCGAAAGGACTCCAGAAAAAATGAGATTGATCAGAGTTGTTCGGCGTGAGCTCGTTTTGGACGTTTCTTTTCGGCGCGTGAAGTACGCGGGATCGAGCCGATGACTGTCCAGTCGTGTTTGTGCACGACCACTGGTTCCTTCGTCTTCGGCCACAGCTCGATGGGGATGTAGTAGTAGCCATCGCCGAGGACGCGCGATTTGATGGCCAGGTCGCGCATGCTTTTACAAAGGCCCTTCTTGCCGCGGATCGCGCTTCTTTCTACCTGCACACCTGTCTGTTCTCCGACGCCCTGGTAGATGCTGATTTCGGCGCAGAGCGAATTTACTAACGTCATTGATGCACTCCGTTCGGGAGGGTGTTTAGCAAGATGTGAACCATGGGGGGTTCGGGTGTCGGGTGTCGGCTGTCGGGTGTCGGGAAGACGGCGGCGAGTTACGTCGCTTTCGATTTGCCTTCGACACCCGACCCCCGACACCCGACACCCCACTCCCATACAATCCACCGATGGCCGAACCCGACAAAGCGAAAAAGCGCATGGACAAGGCGCGTTTCCGCGCCGTTCTCAAAGACGCCGGCGAAATCATCTGGCGGTCTCGCCTGCGCTTGGCCATCGGCATCCCGCTGCTGCTCGCCAACCGGCTTTCCAGCATCGTTCTGCCGTATCTCTCGAAGCTGCTTTACGACAACGTGCTCGCGAAAGGGCACGTCGAACTGCTGCCGAAGCTGGCGTTGATCAGCGCTGCCGTCGCGCTCTTCGGCGGTATCACCGACTACGCCCTCGCGCAGATCCTCGGCATCGCCGCGCAGCGTTCCATCACCGATCTCCGTACGAAGCTGCAGCAGCACGTGCAGCGCCTTCCGATCCGCTACTTCGATGCGACGAAGACCGGCGTTCTCGTCTCGCGCGTCATGAATGACGCGGAAGGCATTCGCAATCTCGTGGGCACCGGTCTCGCGCAGGTCTTCGGCGGCATCGTGACGGCGGGATTCGCATCGTTCTTCCTTTTCCATTTCAGCGCGCGATTGGCGTCGATGGTCTTCCTGGCGTTCTTCGCCTTCGCCGGAATCATGTTCTGGGCCTTCTCGACGGCGCGTCCGATGTTCAAGAAGCGCGGCGAGGTGTACGGCGACGTCACCGGCCGTCTCACCGAAGGCTTCTCCGGTATTCGCATCGTCAAGGCGTACACGGCCGAGGAGCATGAGGAGAAAGTCTTCGACACCGGTGCGAAGAAGCTGCTCAACCTCATCGTCGGCACGATGCGGACGATCTCCACCGCCGGCGCGATGACCACGTTCCTCGTCGGCGCCGTCAGCGCGGTGGTGATGTTCGTCGGCGGCCATCAGGTCGTCGCCCACAAAATGACGCCGGGCGACCTGATCGCGTTCACGCTCTATCTCGCGCTGGTCATCGGGCCGGTCGTGCAGATCGTCTCGATCGGAACGCAGCTCTCCGAGGCCTTCGCAGGGTTGGAGCGGATGCGCGAAGTCTTCGGCGAAACGCGCGAGGACGAAGAGGACGCCTCGAAGACCGCCACGCCCGATATCGAAGGCAGCGTCGAATTTCGCGACGTCTGGTTCGAGTACACGCCCGGCGTGCCCGTGCTGAAGAACATCAACCTGATCGCGCCCGCCGGCAAGTCGATCGCGCTCGTCGGTCCCTCGGGATCGGGCAAGAGCACGATGATTTCTCTGATCGCCGCGTTTCACCGGCCGGCGCAGGGCGAAGTCTTCGTCGATGGCAAGCCGCTCAGCAGTTTCCGGCTCAGCGACTACCGGTCGCACCTCGGCATCGTGCCGCAGGACTCCTTTCTCTTCGCCGAGTCGATCTACGAGAACATCGCCCTCGGCAATCCGACCGCGTCGCGCGAGGAAGTCCTTCGCGCCGCGCAGATTGCGCACGTCGACGAGTTCACCGAAGGCTTTGCCGACAAGTACGACACGATCGTCGGCGAACGCGGCGTCCGCCTTTCCGGAGGTCAGAAACAGCGTGTGGCCATCGCCCGCGCCATCGTCGCCAATCCGCGCATTCTGATCCTCGACGAAGCAACCTCATCGCTCGACAGCGAGTCGGAGGCGCTGATCCAGGACGGACTGAACGCACTGATGAAGGGGCGGACGACGTTCGTCATCGCTCACCGCCTCTCCACGATCCGCAACGCAGACCAGATCCTCGTGCTCGAAGATGGCGAGATCACCGAACGCGGCACTCACCGCGAGCTGATGGTCCTCGGCGGCCGTTACCGCAGCCTTTACGAGAAGCAGTACGGAGTCGCCATCAACCGATTTGTAAACGAGGGCGAAGAGCTCAGGGATCTGGCGGCGAAGTAGCTGCGGCTTAGCAGATGCGCCCAAATTGAAAGACCGACATGCCCGAGCTCATGGTGAAGAAGGGCCGAGGTGAGCTTGTCGCGGCAGTCTTTCTTACGGTGGTCATCGTCACTTCGCTCAGGCTTGCGATCAAGAACCTTATCGATCACGTGGCGGTGCTGCCGTCGGCGATCTGGATCGTCCTCGTTCTGTCGGTCACTCTGAGCAACCTCAGAGCCTCCGGCATAGGGAAATTTCACCTCACGATTCTGAGTACGTTCTCGCGATACCAACTGCTCCGCGTTAGCGCGCATCCGCTGCAGCCAACACTGGAGATTGGGTTCACGCTGTTCGGGCTCCCCTTCATCGAGCTGCGAATCGCCCGTGATGACGTCGTTTGCGTCTATTGGCATTCCGGTCAGGCCACGGAAATGTCGGGCCGCGACGCTAACGACTGGAGCGTCTTCCTTCGGTACCGGCATCACGATGCTCAGAAAGAGATGAAGGAAAGGGAACGCCGCCGCAAATGGCCCGGCCAGTCGCTCATCGTCATCGGCCCGGCACGATCGAAAGGAATCACGGAAGCGCTCGGAAATCGTGTCTTGGACTTTCTGAGCGCCTCCGGCTTCCCGCCGGTCAATGAGTCCTAAGGGTTGCCGCCGCCCAACCAGGGCGCCAGCCTCACTCCTTCAGCTCGACGTTCCAGTACGCCTCATCCAGAAAGTTCTTCCAGATGTCGGGGAAGTTGCGTCCCTGCAGGCGATGGAGCGGATGCCATTTCGGCCGCACCGGCTGTCGTTTGAGCTGCAGACCGGTCTCGGTCAGGAGCTTGTTGCCCTTCTTCACGTTGCACGGCAGGCAGGCGCAGACGACGTTCTCCCACGACGACTTGCCGCCGCGCGAGATCGGGACGACGTGGTCGAGCGAGAGCTCCGATGACGAAAACTTCTTGCCGCAGTACTGGCAGCGGTTGCCGTCGCGCAGATAGATGTTGCCGCGCGAGAACTTCACCTCCTGCCGCGGCAGCCGGTCGAAGACCAGCAGCTGAACCACATGCGGAATCAGGATGTTACGGCTCGGCGTGCGGACGAAATGATCCTCATCAGCCTGGATGGGGATATCGGCCCAATTCTCGAAGTCGTAGGTGCGGTACTCGGAGTCGACGGCCTTGACCTGGCCTTTGTACAAGAGGGTCAGCGCGCGACGTGCAGAGGTGATCTGCACCGCCTGGAAAACCCTGTTGAGGACGAGCACGTGACCGTCGAGCATAATTCGGCACTCGTAACGCCGCGCAAAGCCGAGGTTGTTTCCATCACTCGCCGGTTTGGAAGGCGAGTCGCGACATTCTACACTTGCCGCGGACACCGCCTACGCGGACCCAACTTGAAAAAACTGGTGGATTCATAGATAGTTAGCGCCTGAGTCGATTCTGAATCCAGCTCTGCGGAGCGCATTCCGGGTGTGGTTTTTGGGAGGCATGTATGCGCGTATTGTCACGGCTCGCCCTCGTTGTCCTTGCAGTTGCCGTCCTTTCCGCTTCGACGGCGCTCGCCGATCAGTTCCAGGCTTCGTGCCCGTTGACGCTGGTCGCGACCAACGCCGGACCGACCGCGTTCTACCAGTCGCCGCACGGCGTTTTCCGTTTCGGCTCGCAGGTTTTCGCGCTGCGCGGACAGACGCTGACGACTTACACCGTCACCGAGCTGGGCGACATGCAGATCGCCCGCGAGGACTTCATCGGCGCCCTGGCCGCTCGTGAAACGAAAGGCGGCGTGGCCTTCAACGCCGGCTTCCTCTACGTCTCCAGCGAAGCGGGGCTCGAGATCTACGACCTGCGCAGCGTCCGCGCCGGCGGCACGGCACCGATCCTCGTCTCGCGCACTCCGGGACTCCGCTACCACCGGCTCGCCGTGAGCGGTACGACACTGGCCGCGCTCTACCCCGCCACCGACCTGCCGTGCTCGGCGATCTTCGCAGCCGGGCAAAGTAACTGCTACAACCAGATCGACATCTACAACGTCGCCAATCCGCTCTCACCGGTCCGCGTAAGCTCTCTTTCGACCCTCCTCAACCCGCTCGGCGGCTACAACGACATCGCCTTTAATTTCGGCATCCTGGTCGCCGCGGCAAACGGCAGCACCGTCGCCTGGAACCTCAGCAATCCGGCCTCTCCGACGATGATGGCCGGCATCGCCGTTCCGGGAACCTTCCTGGTCAGCAACGGTTCGACGCTCCTCGGCGTCGGCAACGACACCTCGATCATCACCTACACGGTCACGCCGACGGACGGCAACGCTTTCTTTCACCCGCTCACGTATCACTCGACGGCGAATCTGCAGGTCGAGCGCGCCAACCCGATCGTTTTTCATCCGCAGGCCGTCTTCGACGAATCCAACGGCCGGCTGATCACGATGATCGACGAGCTCGATTACCAGACCCTCCAGCCCGCGCGCACGATTGCGTTCGACGTCTTCGACTACGCCACCGCCATGCTCGAAGGCCGCGATCCGCGCCAGTACGAACAGGTTTCGTACACGCAGGGCGACGAGGTGAAGTGGAACCCGCTCTCGGTCGGCTCGCTCGTTTACGTCGTCGGTGAGATGACCGGGACGCAGACCTACGGCGCCTGCGGACTGATGACCGGCAAGATCGAATTCGACTCCATCGCCGGCACGGTTTGCGGCGGAACCGAGCTCCACGGATGGGTCACGGGAACGCTGAAAATCACGAACGTGGAACTTCTGCTCGACGGCGGCTCGCTCGGATCGGCGTCGCTGTCGGGACCGCCGCGCAACGACATTCCATCGACGACGCCGGTTTCGACTTGGCGCGTGAACGTGAACCTCGACGCGATCACCAGAGGCGAGCACGTGCTGCGCGCAATCGGAACGGATGCAGCCGGAAATCGCCGGCAGTTCTCCAGCCAGCGCATCTTCTTCCCCGGTCCGGGATCGAACTGCGTAGCGCGCCGCCGCGCGGTGTAATCAGCGAAACGAATCAACGATCGCCAGCGCCGCCGCACGCGGATCGCTAGCGTCGGTGATCGGTCGCCCGACCACGATGTAATCCGCGCCCGCCGCGATCGCCGCGGCGGGCGTCGTCGTTCTGCGCTGATCCCCAGCATCGCTCCCCTCGGGGCGAATACCCGGAACGATGAGCCGTATCGCGCCGCCGCAGGCCTCGCGAATGGCCGCGACTTCGTGCGGCGACGCTACGACGGCGCGTAGTCCCGATTCCTGCGCCAGCTTCGCCAGCCGCAAGGCATTCTCGAGCGCCGTGCCGTGGAATCCGATGCGCTGGAGTTCCGCGTCGTCGAGGCTGGTGAGGATGGTAACGCCGAGGACGAGCGTGGAGTCGATGACGCAGGCGCGAAGCATCGCTTCGCCGCCTGCGGTATGCACCGTGACCATCGCCGCACCGAGCGACGCTGCCTCAGCTACCGCATTCTTCGCCGTGTTCGGGATGTCGTGAATCTTCAGATCGAGGAAAACCTTCGCGCCGCGATCGATCACCTCGCGCACGATCGATGGACCGTTTGCGACGAAGGCCTGCAAGCCGATCTTCAACACGCCGGCCGCGCCGTGCAGCGCATCGGCCAGGCGGAGGATCTCATCGCGCGAGGAGCGATCGATGGCGACAATCAGACGGTCAGTTGCTTGCATAATCGGCATGATAGCCACCGCATGAACAAATTCGACATCGCACGCGCGCTCGACGACATCTCCAGCTACCTCGAGCTGAGCGAAAACAACCGCTTCCGCGCGCTGGCCTTCGAGCGCGCCGCGCACAGCATCCGCGCGCTCGACGCCGAACCGGCAGATCTGATCGCGAGCGGCGAGCTGGTAAAGACGCCCGGGATCGGTAAAGCCACCGCTGCAATCATCGAAGAGCTGGTCCGCACCGGCCAATCGAAGTACCTCGCGGAACTGCGCACGCAATATCCGTCAGGCATTTTCGAACTGCTGCGCGTCCCGAAGCTCGGTCTGAAGAAGATCGGCATCCTGCACGAGAAGCTCGGGATCGGGAATCTCGACGAGCTCGAAGCAGCCGCGCGCGAAGGCCGCGTCGCGCCGCTGCCGGGATTCGGTCCGAAGACGCAGCAGTACATCCTTTCCGGCATCGAGAAAGCGCGGCGGCGTGAGTCGCACTTCCTGCTGCCGATCGGCGTTGAGGTCGGCGAACAAATTCGCGAGCATCTCGCCGCCATCGAGGAAATCGAGGATGCCGAAGTTTCCGGCAGTGTTCGTCGCCGGCTGGAGATCATCCGCAACGTCAACATCGTCATCGCCACGCGCGATCAGGATGCTGTCGTTCGCGCGCTATCGAAATTCGTCGAAAAGATCGAACGCATCGACGACGACACCGTGAAAGCATTCGCGCGCAACGAGATCGACGTCTGGTTTCACTTCGCCAAGCCGGAAGCGTTCGGCGCGACGCTGCTCGTCACCACCGGCACGCCGGAGTTCGTCGCCGCCTTCCTCGAGCGCGGCGGAAAACTCGGCCGCGCGCGCACGGAAAAAGAACTGTTCGACAAAGCGGGAGTCGCCTACGTCGATCCCGAACGCCGCGAAAACGGCGACGATCTCAAACGCAAACGGCACCGCCGGCTCATCGAAGTCTCCGACCTGCGCGGCACGTTTCACGTCCACACCACCTTCTCTGACGGCCGCAACACCGTGCACGAGATGCTCACCTCGGCGCGCGACCGCGGCTTCGAGTACGTCGGCATCTCCGACCACTCGCCGGCCGCGTTTTACGCCGGCGGCTTGAGCGTCGATCAGCTCAAGCTGCAGCACAAAGAGATCGCCGCGAACGAAGCCGAGGTCGCGCCGATGCGCGTCTTTCGCGGAACGGAAGCCGACATCCTTCCTGATGGCACGATCGACTACGACGAGAAGACGCTGAAGAAATTCGACTTCGTCATCGCCTCGATCCACTCGCGCTTTCAGATGCCGAAGGACGAGATGACCGAGCGGATGCTGCGCGCACTCGACAATCCCTACGTCACCTTCCTGGGCCATCTGACCGGCCGCAAGTTGCTCTCACGCGACGGCTACAGCGTCGACTTCGAGCGCATCTTCGAGAAGGCCGGCAAGCGCGGCGTGATGATCGAGATCAACGGCAATCCGAACCGCCTCGACCTCGACTGGCGCCACATCCGCCGCGCCATGGACCTCGGCGTCGGCTTCGCCATCACGCCCGACGCCCATTCGATCCACGAATACGCGGCGCTCATCAGCGGCACGTGGGTCGCGCGCAAAGCCGGCCTGACGCCGAAGGAGATTTTCAACACCAAGCCGGCCGATGAAGTGGCGGCGTACCTGAAGGCGCGGCGCGCGGGTTGAACAGTCGCAGCCGCCGCATCCTGACGGGTGTGACAATTTGTCATCCTGAGACTGCCGGAGGCGCGGAGCCGCAGGCGGAGACGACGGAGGACGCCGAAGGATCTCAAGCTTCCCAAGCTGCGTTGAATCCCAGTGGTTTTTTGCACAGGATGCGAATCTTGAGATCCTTCGCCGTCCTGCGGCGTTCCGCGCTTCGCGCTCCAACGCCTCCGGCAGCCTCAGGATGACAAATGCGGGCCGATCGGCGCGATTTGTCCCGACGCTAAACTGAATCCGCGGCGTTGTCGACGCGCTCTTTCTCCAACTCGGCGACCCGTTCGCGAAGGTCATTCAGCTCGGTATGAATCTTCGTCAGCTCCTCTTTGACTGCCTCGCGGGCAAACTCCTGCAGCCGCGTCTGCATGCGCTGCGTCTGTTCGGACGAGAATTGCGTGAGGCGATTGAGCGGCTCGCCAAAGAGGTCTTTCAGCAGTTGTTCGAAGTCGTTCGGCATGTACCGGACCCGAGCAATTGAAGTGCCACGGAAAGTCGTGCGAGAATCCGCGCGGTCCATGCACATTCTGCACTTCGCCGACTTCTGGCCGGACTACGTGCGCGCACACGCTCGTGAACGCACGCGCGTGCTGCACGCGATCGGCTCCGTGCTCGCCGTGGTCCTGCTCGGCCTCGCCTTCGCCGTCAACCTCTGGTTCCTGGTCGCCGTCCCGCTCGTCGGCTACGCCTTCGCGTGGTACGCGCACTTTTTCGTCGAGCACAACAAGCCGGCCACGTTCGAGCACCCGTTCTACTCGCTGGCCGCCGACTACCGCATGCTCTTCCTGATGATGGCCGGGAAGATGGACGCTGAGGTCGAGAAATGTTGTGGCAGTGGAGTGGTGACGGTCAGTCCGCCGGCGTGAGGCGTACTCGGCCAACCGATTGCATCGGCTGGGCCGCATGTCCCGCACGATCTCTCTCTTCCTCATGCTTCTCGCAGTCACGGCGGCCGCGCAGGAAGTAGCGCTGCAGCCGATCGCCACCGGACTCGATCAGCCGGTCGCGCTGACGCACGCCGGCGACACGCGCCTCTTCATCACCGAGCAGACCGGCAGGATTCGCATCTACGACGCGCTCGGCCTGCGCGCCACGCCCTTCCTCGACATTCACTCGATCGTTCTCAGCGGCGGCGAGCGCGGCCTGCTCAGCGTCGCCTTCCACCCGCAGTATCGCGACAACGGACTCTTTTTCGTCTACTACACGAACCAGAACGGCGACAACAACCTGGCGCGCTACAAGGTCACGTCCGACCCCGATCGCGCCGATGCTGCGTCGGGCACGATCCTGCTGACCATTCCGCATCCGACGTTCGCCAACCACAACGGCGGCCAGCTTCAGTTCGGACCCGACGGCCTCCTCTACATCGGCACCGGCGACGGCGGCTCCGGCGGTGATCCGAACAACAACGCCCAGAACCTCAATCAACTCCTCGGCAAGATCCTGCGCATCGACGTCGATCACGGATTGCCGTACACGATCCCGCCGTCGAATCCGTTCGCAACGCGTCCCGGTGCGCGCGGCGAGATCTGGGCTTACGGCGTCCGCAATCCGTGGCGATTCAGCTTCGACCGCGTCACGGGCGATCTCTGGATCGGCGACGTCGGCCAGGACGCGTTCGAGGAGGTCGACTTCCAGCCCGTGACGAGCATCGGCGGCGAAAACTACGGCTGGCGAAAGATGGAGGGGCAGCACTGCTTCAACCCGTCGTCCAATTGCGTCGACGCCGGCGTCGTCTTTCCGCTGCTCGAATACTCACACGCCGGCGGCGCCTGCTCCATCAGCGGCGGCTACCGCTACCGCGGCACGCAAATCCCCTCGCTCAAAGGCGCGTACCTCTACGGCGACTACTGCACCGGCACGATCTTCAAGGGGACGCAATTCGGCCCGAACTGGTCTGCGAGCACGCTGTTCACGACCACGATTCGCATCAGCTCCTTCGGCGAAGACCTCAGCGGGGAGCTGTACGTGATGGATGTGGCGAAGGGAATCGTCTACAAGATCCTGCCGCGCGGCGTCGTGCGCCGGCGCGCCGTGCGGTGACGCAAGTCGTGCCAGAATTACGGCACACGGCACACGATGAGTAACGCGAATGCCATCCTCCGTAGCCCGCATTCGGTCTGGCTGACGCACGGTTGCGCGATCGTCATGACGAGCGGTCTGTTTACGCTTCTGCTGACGCTCCCATTCAAATTCGCATTCATTCCCGCGGTTCTGCTCACGCACAGGATCGGCGTGATGATGCACGAATACATTCACGGCATCCCGTTCCGCCGCTACGCGAACTGCCTTCGCGTCCTCGCGTTCTTCGACGGCCTGATGCTGATGTTCGGCCTGTTGGAGCTGTTCCGGGCTACGCACCTCTCGCACCATCGCTGGCTCAATTCGCCGGGCGACTCTGCGCATGACAACCAGCACACGAAGGTCGCTTCGGCGCCGATCAAAGGAGTACTAGCGTCGCTGGAAGTGACGCAGCATCTCAAGTTTTACTGGGAGGCCCTTCACGGTCTGCACGCGTATGCGAAGCCGCGCCGGATCGCTTTCTGCGCCGCGCTCACCGGCGCCTGGATCCTCTTCTGGTTCGTGATCGGCCGGCCCGACATGGTGTGGAAACTGATGTCGCTCACCGCGTTCACGACGACCTTCCCCGTCTCCCTGCGCGGCGCGATCGAGCACCACGGCGAACCGGGCGCAGGCGGCTTCGCCAATGAGTACCGAACGCTCATTCCGTTGTTCAACCTCAATCGCCACATCCATCATCACGAGCAGCCGGCACTGCCGTGGTATTTGCTCGAATACCGGACGCCGGCGCCGCTCCACTGGCGCCACTACTACACGTACTGGGTGCGCGCGTACATCCTCCACGAGCTCGTGTTGATGGAACCGATGAAGCGCCCGCCGACGTAAGCGCGCTACACGGCCGTCTTCAGCATTCGCAACAACTGCGGCAGCACATCGCGCGGCCACTCGCCCATGAGGCAGATCTGGATCCAGTTCCGCTGCCGCAGATACCCGCTGGCGTGGCCGATGAGGAATCCGGCGCGCTCGACCGACTGCGCCAGCTCGTCAGAACGGACGTGCGGTGGAAGAGCGATCGTGACGATGTGCGGGGCCGGCACCGCGTCTTCGCCGGCGATCGTGAATCCGAGATGACCGAGCCGGCGCCGCAGCCATGCGCTTGCGGCAGCGGTCTGTTCGAAGCGCGACGTCCAGTCCACGCCTTCAACCGCGGCGCGCAGCGCCCGCACCAGGTTCGAAGAGTGCGTGAACGGAACGCCGTCGCGAGCGTACATGCCGAGGTCGAGATAGCGCGGGAGTGCGCCGCTCACGGCGATCGGCTCGTGATGAAACACCAGAGCCAGACCGGGATACGAGGCCAGCGCCTTCCCGCTTGCACCGGTGGCCAGCCAGACATTCGAAAGATCGAGCGGCACCGCGCCGATGGCACTGACGGCGTCGACGCAGAGCTTCGCGCCGCGCGAATGGCAGATCTTCTCGAGCGCGGCCACATCGTTGAGGACGCCCGTCGAGGTTTCGCAGGCGGCGATCCAGAGCCAGTCGAACGGCCGCTCCGCAATCACTGCGATGTCGATCGGCGCTCCCCATTCGAATTTCACGTGCTCGAAATCGAGCCGCGCGCGCGACGCGTGATCCGCGAGACGCTCGCCGAATTCGCCGTTGCTGACCACGACGCCGTGTGTGCCGAGCAGCGATAGCTGAGCCGCGACAACATCGTTGCCGAGCGTCGCGCTGCCGAGGAGCACCTCGACGTACGGAGCATTCGCGAGCGCACAGAGGCTCGCCTTCAGTGCTCGCAACTCCTCCTCGAAAGCGGGCGATCGATGCGACTGCGGCGCGGCCCCGAAGGCCGCGGCCACATCCGGATGAACGGCCACCGGACCGGTCGACAAGTTTGCAGCCTCGCCGCGTGCGGCAGGGAAGAGCGACGAGAGTTTCTTCGCACCCTCGCGGAACGCCTCGGCCGTCAGGTACATCGGTTGGAACGGCGCTTCATTCGTACCGACTAACGGTCCGAACGGAACGAAGCCAATGTGCTGGTACAGCTTCAACTGCCGCGTCGTTGCCGAAATCAGGGCGGCATTGAATCCACGTTCTGTCGCGTAGGTCCATGCGCCGGCGATCAATCCCGGCAGCACATTGCCCGTGCGATGCTCCCGCGCCACGTTCAGCAGCCGAATCTCGCAGTAGCGGTAACCGGTCAGCAGGAATTGATCTAGGTTCTCCAGCTTCCCGTCGAGCGAAAACGGCCGCGTTCCGCGCACGGCGATGCTGCCGATGACTGTCTCGCCGTCCAATGCGACTACGTACGCATTCTCCTCGTGGAAACGGTCGACGTGCCTCGCATTTGCATTGGGCGCGTGCTGCGGTATTTCTTCGACAAACGCCTTGTACTGCAGAGCATGGACCTGCTCTAGCTCGCGCGGCTCGCGCGCCAGCCGGAACTTCACTGTGAGCATAAGAAAATCATAACCGCGATTTGCGAACGTTCACTTCGCAGCTGCCTCGAACCACCTCGGGATCAGCATTCCGGCGGTGAGGTCGTAGGCGAAGTGAACCACCATCACCGGGATCAAGGACTGCGAGATCAACACCAGTGCGTGACACCACAGGGCGATGCCGAAAACGCCGGTCATGCTTCGTACCCCTTGCGTCGCATGTGCGGCGGCGAAGCTGATTGAAATGACGATCATCGTGACTATGCCGATTCCGATCAGCCGTTGAGCCAGCTCCGTCATGACGCCGCGATAGATGAACTCCTCGCAGGTTCCGGCCACGATGCAGATGAAAAGATACGGCACGCGCTCAGCGGAGTTATGCGGAAGGATGTCGTAGAGCCGCTGTTTCGACGCGTCGCTGCGTCTCGGCCATCGAAACTTCAACGCGAACACGGTCACGGCGTACATAAGCGCTGCGGCGCACCACGAAAGAAGCGGCCATTGCGGCAGCGGCATCGCCAGGATCCCGTGCGTGTACGCCGTCCAGGTGGCGATCGCCGCCAATACGAGTTGAAAAAAGATCGTTTGCCGGTAGAAGCGGGATCGTGAGATCGGCAGCGGTCCTGTGCCGAGGCGGCGTGCGGATTTGACGATAACGATCGGGAGGAAGACTCCCACGAACGCCAGGAGCATGAGCCCGAGCGCGTTGACCTCGTCAGGAATCAGCGCGTGAATCATCGATCACCAGCGATGCCCGCAGTCGGCGCAGCGATACGGCGACGCGACGAGAAAGAAGATGCAGACCGCCATGATCAGGTAGAAGGCCATGATGAGTTGCTCGACGGCGACGCCGACCGCGATCAGCAGCGCGGCGCAGATGAGAAAGCCGGTCAGCCGCCGCGTGCGCCGAATGTCAGCCGAACCACATTTCGGACACTGCTCGGGATGACGAATGGCGTGTTGCGCGCTGGCAGTAGTTTGTTCTGCGACGTCGAGTCCCGCGATGCGGTTGAGGATCGACTCGGCGCGATCGGCATCTTCGGACGCAACCTGGAGCTTGACGCCCGTCGGCGAGGTGTAAGGCGCGATCGAGGTGATGTTCTCATCGCCGAGGAATGCAGCGACGCCCTCGTCAGCGAGAACGGCCTTGGCGAGTTGCGCGTCGTGCGCGTTGCGGAACGTAGTCAGGGTTACCAACGGCATGCGGCGCGGATTGTAGGCCGTTATCATCCGCGCCGTGCCGCGCCGCTTCGATCGTTTCATCGATGACCTCTCGTGCGTCGAGCTGTCGGCGCGCGCGTGCAATCAGTTCGCGCGCACCGGCGACGACGTGCGCGGCAACGCGATCCGGCGACGCAATCTGCGGCTGTACCTCGAGGAGCTCGACACCATCGGACCGCGGTTGCTCCTCGTCGGCGAGGCGGTGTCGTATCGCGGCGGACGATTGACGGGTATCCCATTCGTCAGCGAGACCGTGATGCTGTGCGGCGTCGATCTCACCAACGGTTCGCACGTCCTCGGCAGCGAACGTGGATACCGCAAAGCCGATCTCTCTACGCGCGTTTCCACCGAGGCGAGTGCGACGATGGTGTGGGGAACGATTCGCGATATCGATCCGCTGCCGCTGCTCTGGAACGCGTTCCCGTTTCATCCGTTCGATGCGGGCAATCCGTTCACGAATCGGATGCCGACGCCGGCGGAGTTGGAAATCGGATCCTCTTTCGCGATGCGTCTGATCCGCCTTTTCGGCATCGAACGCGTAGCCGCAATCGGCAATCAAGCCTCGTTCAGCCTGACGCGCCTCGGCGTGCCGCACGAAAAGGTGCGTCATCCCTCGCAAGGCGGCAAGAATCTTTTCGTAGCCGGAATGGCGCGCCACTCGCAATTTCCGCGCGTAAAGAGAGACGGTTCACGCGGAGACGCGGGGACGCGGAGAAAGACAGGTTTTTAACTCCGCGACTCCGCGGATCCGCGTGAACTACGTACCCTGTATCGTGATCGCTACCCGCCGATGTGCGACATCTCCACCTTCGTCCCCGGCGTAGCCTCGGAACGAATTTCGGAGTAGCGGTCGTCGCGGGTGCGCCAGTGGCCGCGGATGGCGGCTGTGATCGCTTCGTCGTCCGCGCCGCCGCGGAGGAGGGCGCGCAGGTCGTGGCCGGTTCCGGCGAAGAGGCAGAGATAGAGCTTGCCGTCGGCGGAGAGGCGTGCACGCGTGCAACTGCCGCAGAACGGTTGCGTCACCGAGGAGATGATGCCGATCTCGCCGGCGCCGTCGAGGTAGCGCCAGCGTTCGGCGACCTCGCCGAAGTAGTTCGGCTGCACCGGCTCGATCGGCCATTGCTCGGCGATCCGTTCGGCGATCTCGCGCGCGGAGACGACGTCCGTCATCCGCCAGCCGTTCGTATTGCCGACGTCCATGTACTCGATGAAGCGGAGGATGTGTCCCGTTCCGCGGAAGCGTTGCGCCATCTCGACGATGCTGCCGTCGTTCTCGCCACGTTTGACGACCACGTCGATCTTGATCGGACCGAGTCCGGCGTCCGAGGCGGCGTCGATCGCTTCGAGGACGCGGGCGACGGGGAAGTCGACGTCGTTCATGCGCCGGAAAACAGCGTCATCGAGCGAGTCGAGGCTGACTGTGATGCGATTGAGTCCAGCATCGCGAAGTGCCACTGCTTTCTCACGCGTCAGGATCGAGCCGTTCGTCGTGAGTGCAATATCCTGCACACCACGTGTGGCGGCGAGCATAGCCACGAGGCGTTCCAGATCGCGGCGAAGAAGCGGCTCGCCGCCGGTCAAGCGAATCTTCTGAACGCCTTCGTTGGCAAAGAGTTGCGCGAGGCGGGCGATCTCCTCGAACGTCAGCAACTCCGCGCGGTCGAGGAAGGCAAAATCGCGGCCGAAGACCTCTTTCGGCATGCAGTAGGTGCAGCGGAAGTTACAGCGGTCTGTAACCGATATCCGCAGGTCGCGAAGGGGACGGCCGAGCGCGTCAACTGCCATTCAGCGCAGACAACTCCGTCGGCGGGAACAAAAACTCCAGCACGGCCGGGGCGCGTTTGGCCCAGGCGCGTTCGCTGTGATCGGCGCGGCGGTCTTCGAAGTAGTTGAAGTCAGCGTCATCGCGCCAGCCTTTGTTGCGCAGCAGGTCGCGAAGCGAACGCGCGTCGTTGAGACCTTCGACGCCTTCGCGTCCGCCCATATCCAGCCAGATGCGCGGGCGCTGCGGCGACGCGAAGTTTTCGACGTCCGTGAGAATCGCGCGGTTGTGCCACCAGACCGAGGGCGACATCACCGCGAGATGACCGAAGACGTCGGGACGCGTGAGTCCGAGGTGCAGCGTGGCGAGTCCACCGAGTGAGGAGCCGCCGAGCGCGGTGTTGGAGGCATCGGTGAGCGTCCGGTACGTCGCGTCGATGATCGGTTTCAGCTCTTCAATGATCATTCGCCCGTAGTCCTTCGCCTTCCCACCGCCGTGGCGCGACGGGTCGTTCGTCGGTGTGTATTCGTCGATGCGCGATGCGCCGGTGTTGTCGATGCCGACGATGATCATCGGCCGCGCGCTTCGCGATCCGATCGCTTCATCTGCCGCTTCGCCGAGGCGCCAGTGCTGGCCGGGGATGAATGCGCGTTCGGCTTCGAAGAGATTCTGGCCGTCGTGCATGTAGAGCACGGGATAGCGGACGTCGTCGCGATCGTTGTAGCCGGGCGGCAGATAGATGGTGATGTCGCGATCGTTACCGAGGATGTCGGAGTGAAAGCCGCGGATGTGATCGAGAGTGCCGCGCCGGATTTCTTTACGCCGGTTGGGAAGCTGCAGCACGCGCCGGAAGGCGGTGCGCAGCGTGTCGCTCAACGGCTGCATCAGTCTCGAATCTCGCGATAGCCGCTGCGGAAGTAGAGCAGCGGATCGCCTTCTGTGGTGTGAATCTTCTCAACCTCGCCGATGAAGATGGAGTGATCACCGCCGGGAAGCTGGTCGTAAACGCGGCATTCGATCGCCGTCAGCGCGCCGGCGATGAGGGGTACATCCATCTCGCCCGCAACGAGCTCGACCCCGCCGAATTTGTCGTCGTTGCGCGAGGCAAACTTCGAGGAGATGTCTGCCTGCGCGCTGCTGAGGATACTGACGCCGAACTTGCCGGCGGCGGCGATCGCGTCGTGCGTCTTGACGGATCGCTCGATGCAAACGAGCACGAGCGGCGGGTGAAGCGAGAGCGATGCGAAGGAGGCCACGGTCATTCCGAAGAGTGCGCCGTCTTTCGATGTGGTCACGACGGTTACGCCGCTGGCGAAATGCGACATGGCCAGCCTGAAATGAGCATCATCGATCGGCATCGCAAACCTCCGGGCGGCGCAGTGTAATGCAACTTTCGGGGCCACCGCGCGCGTGGCATTCGATGTGATAAAACTCCGCGCCCTATGAAAGTCCACGAGTATCAGGCCAAAGAAATCCTGCGCCGCTACGGCGTTCCGACGCCGCGCGGCATCGTCGCGGAAACTGCCGACGAAGCACGCGCCGCAGCCAGGGAGTTGGGCGGCCGTGTCGTCGTGAAGGCGCAGATCCACGCCGGCGGCCGCGGCAAAGGCGGCGGCGTAAAACTCGCGAAGGACGCCGATGAAGCCGCGGAGCTGACGAAGAAGATGATCGGCATGACGCTGATCACGCACCAGACCGGCCCCGAAGGACGCGAGGTCCGCAAAGTCCTGATCGAGGAAGCGCTCAACATCGACAAGGAGCTCTACCTCGGCATCACGCTCGACCGCCGCATCGGTATGCCGGTGGTAATGGCGTCGAAGCAGGGCGGGATGGAGATCGAAGAAGTTGCCGAGCGCGACCCCTCCGCAATCCATCGCGAACCGATCGATGGAGTTCTGGGCGCGCTTCCGTTTCAGGCGCGCGCGGTCGCGAACGCACTGGGACTGACGGGCGATGCGTACAAAAAGTGCGTCGACTTCGTGCAGAAGCTGATGCGCTGCTACATCGACACCGACGCGTCGCTGGTCGAGATCAATCCGCTGATGGTCACGACCGAGGGCAACGTCTTCGCGCTCGACTGCAAGATGAACTTCGACGACAACGCCATGTTCCGCCACAAGGATCTGGCGGAGATGCGCGATCTGAACGAAGAGGATCCGCTCGAGGTGGAGGCGTCGAAGTTCGGGCTGAACTACATCACGCTCGATGGCAATGTCGGCTGCATGGTGAACGGCGCGGGGCTGGCCATGGCCACGATGGACATCATCAAGCTCGCCGGCGGACAGCCTGCGAACTTCCTCGACGTCGGCGGCGGCGCGAGCGCGGAGCAGGTCAAGAACGCGTTCCGCATCATCCTCTCCGACAAGAACGTGAAAGCGATCCTGATCAACATCTTCGGCGGCATCATGCGCTGCGATCGCATCGCCGAGGGCGTTGTGAGCGCGTCGCGCGAGATCGGGCTGCCGGTTCCCGTTGTCGTCCGCCTCGAAGGAACGAACGTCGTCCTCGGCAAGGAGATCCTGAGCAATTCGGGACTCCCGCTGATCACCGCCGACGGAATGTGGGACGCGGCGCAGAAAGTGGTCGCAGCCGCGAAGCGGCAAGACCATCCTGAGCGAAGCGAAGGATCTGCAGCGGCGCAAGGAAATAGCTGATGGCCATCTGGGCAGACAAGAACACACGAGTGATCGTGCAAGGCATCACCGGCCGCGAGGGAACGTTTCACGCGATTCAATGCCGCGACTACGGAACGCAGGTCGTCGGCGGCGTGACGCCCGGCAAGGGCGGGACGACGCACGAGGGTTTCGCGGTCTTCAACAGCGTTCGCGAGGCGCGCGAAAAAGCGGGGGCGAACTGCTCGCTGATCTTCGTGCCGCCGCCGTTCGCGGCCGACGCGATCATGGAGTCGGCCGACGCCGGCATCGAGCTGATCATCTGCATCACCGAGGGCATCCCGGTGAACGACATGATGCGTGCGCACGATTTTCTGCGGAAGTCGAACGCGCGGGCGATCATGTCGCGCGCGATGCCGTCGCGCCTGATCGGTCCGAACTGCCCGGGCATCATCACGCCGGGCGAAGCGAAGATCGGGATCATGCCTGGCCATATTCATCGTCCCGGTCCGATCGGCATCGTGTCACGCTCGGGAACTCTGACGTACGAGGCAGTCGGCCAGACGCGCGCGCTCGGACAATCGACGGCGGTCGGTATCGGCGGCGATCCGCTGCCGGGCACGAATTTCATCGACTGCCTGGCGGCATTCGAAAGCGATCCAGCCACCGAGGCGATCATCATGATCGGCGAGATCGGCGGATCAGCGGAGGAAGAAGCAGCGGCATACGTGAAGGAGTTCGTCACGAAACCGGTCGTCGCCTTCATCGCCGGCCAGACCGCGCCGCCCGGACGCCGCATGGGCCACGCCGGCGCCATCATCAGCGGCGGCAAAGGAACAGCCTCCGAGAAGATGGATGCGCTGCGAGCAGCTGGCATTCACGTCGTCGAAGCGCCTAGCGAGATGGGGGCGAAGGTGGCGGAGGTTTGGAAGGGGCGGTAGGGCTACGGGTCAAACTCCAGCACTTCGGTTTTAACGGCTTCGCGAAGGATTTCGAGCACCTCCTCGTTCAGAGTCCGTCCGTGCTGCGTCGCACGCTGCAGCAGCTTCGCCCTCACCTCCTCGTCAAAGTCGTCGACCAGTATTTCAGCCATCACTTCGTGTTAGGTGGCGGGATCTCCCACGGAATCCGTTCAACCTTCCCGCTGGCCATCGAGTAGTAGGCGACTACGACGCCGACCTTGTGATTGCGGACCGCGTCCCCGATCACTTTGCTGTTCAAAACGAGGTAATCGGCTGATCCCTTGGCGTTCGCAATCACTGCCTCGCGGACGTAGTCGCGTTTGTTGCGGGCCTTGATGCCGGTGGGCAACGACTTCCGAATTCGTCTTACCAATGCGCGAAGGGCCGGTGTGCCGGGTTCCACCGGCTTCAGCGCCTCGGTCACTGCGCCGCAGCGCTCATGGGCGAGGACGACAATGACCCTGGTCCAGTCCTGGGCGACGGCGTACTCGATGCTGGCGATTCCGAAGGTGTCCGCGACATTGCCCGCGAGGCGCGCGACGAAGAGATCTGCGATCCCCCGGTGAAAGACGAGCTCCGGAGGCACTCGGCTGTCGGAGCAGGAGAGAACGGTGACAGGCGGCTTCTGCCCGCTTGCCGTAGTCCTGCGCGCATCCTTGAGATCCGTGTAGCGAAGCGCGCTCCCTTGATAAACGTCATTGCCGTTCGTCAACTGTGTCCATAACGACTCTGTGTCGAATGGCGGACGGAAAGGCGGCGGCTGCTGCGCGATGAGAGGGAGGGCGAGTCCGAGGACGAGGAGCGCGACCGGAAAAAGGCGGTATCGACGCATTGATGGAACCTCCAAGCCGGAGATTCTAGCGCCGATTAATGACGATCTCGCTGATATCTATCGGGCGTTCGATGGCGTCGACGATCGCGGCTGCGACATCGCTCGGATCCATGAAGCCGGGCCGCGGCTGCGGCCAGAAGGGGGTGTTCATCCCGCCCGGAGCCACGGAGATGATTCTCGCCTTCGTCCCCTTCCCTTCGGCTTTTAGCGCTTCGGTGTAACCGCGCGCTCCCCACTTCGCGGCGCAGTAGACGGTCTCGTTGGGCTTGCCGGTGAGCGCGGCGGTGGAGAGGACGTTCACGATCGTACCGCCGTGCTCTTTGAAGCGCGGGACGAGCAGCTCGCAGAAGTTGATGGTGGCGATCAGATTGGAGTTGATGATCGCAGCGATTGCGGCGTCGTCGTACGAACCGGCAGGTCCGAAGATGCCGGTGCCGGCGCAGTTGATGAGCAGATCGATCGTGCCGAGGCGTTCGGCGGCTTCGATGGCGCGAAGGGCGGTCGCGCGTTTCGACGCGTCGCCAGAAACGTCGGCCGTTGCCCGGCGCGAGACGCCGATCACCTGCTTCCCGCGGCTTCGCAGGAGCTCGGCGATCGACAATCCCAATCCGCTCGATGCGCCGGTGACGATGGCAACCATGCGCGGAGTTTAGGCTCAATACCAATCGAGCCAGCGATCGTCGAGGAGCTTTCGTTGACCGCGGCCGTCGATGATCTCGACCTGCACGTCGGTGATCGGCGGGATGTTCTTCGGCCGCGACGCAAACTCGCGGGCGAATGCCGGCTTCGTGGTGGCGTCGTACCAGCGATACCAACGGCTCGTCTGCGGATCGGCCTTCAGCGTCGCCGGCAACCGCATCCTTCCGTTGTTGAAGAGCAGATTCACCTCGCGAATGCCGAAGGGCGAGAGCGCGATTCCGGAGAACGTCGCCGCTCCCTTCAGCGACGTGCCGCCGGGCGTGACGAGCGCGCCGAAGGTGTCTTCGTTGTAGGTGGAGTGTCCGCTGAGCATGGCGCGAAGGTCGGGCGAGTCGCCGCGCACGCCCACGCGGAACAGCCAATCGCCGTTCACCCCATCGTCGAAGCGCTTCATGAATCCGAGCTGGCCGGTGTCGACCATGCGGGCCAGCCATTTCCCGCCGCCGGCACCGAGGGCGTCAGCGCGAATGACGACGTGCGTGACGCCGATGCGGGCGAGCTCCGGTATGAGTTCATCCGACCACGGCTCCGCCAGTTGCACGATCCGCGAATACTCCGGCGGATCGAAGCCGGAGACGCCGTTCACGACCGGGCGGTGATGCGCGGTGGCGTGCAGCATCACTTCGTACTCGGTGTTGTGATCGATTGGCAGCTCGATCATGGCGTGCGGCTTGGCGCTCTTCGCCCAGCGATCGATCGGACGAACTTCCATCGGCGCCATGTACCAGCGGATGGGATCGCGCAGCTCGATCAGAAACGCGATGGCGACGATAGCGCCCGTCCACTTCGCGCGACGGGCGATGAGCGCGACACTTATGGCGATGAGAATCGCCAGTCCGACATGGCTGATGAGCGCCCATCGCGCCGGAACGCGCACGGCGCGGAATCCGGGGACGTAGTTGAAGAGAAAACGATAGAACGGCGTGCGCAGTCCGAGGGAGCCGATGAAGCCGAGAAAGATCCAAGACCAGGCCAGAGCGAGCGGCTTCCATTGGCGCGACGCAAATGCCACGACGGCGAGACAGAGCGCGATCACGCCTGGGAAGAGCCAGCGCTCCGGATCGGTCGCGGCATCGTTGCGCGCCGGATAGGGGCGCCACGCGAAGTTGTTCAGCAGCCAGTCGGCAGGAACCGCGGAAAAGCTCATCGTCTCGTTCCACGACCGCTCCATTCCGTACAGCTTCGAGGCGGCGTGATACGGGTAGAGAAATGGCGCGATGAGCAGCAACGCGATCCCGCCGGTGATTGCAATCCGCCGCAGCGGCGGCCGCAGGATAGCGACCGTCATCACAATCGCAATCGTTCCGAAGAGAAAGAAGTGGACGTTCGATAGCCCGTTCCAAAGCAGCGCTGCGCCGAAACCGATCGCGTGCCGCCAGTCCGGTTTGCGCGCGTACCGAATCAGCGCGAAGAGAAGGATCGGCAGCGTGCCCGCCCACACGTACTGCACGTGCGGCGCTTGCGTGAATCGATAGGGGAGGAACGCGTAGAAGATGCCGGCCGCGATGCCGCCCCAGAAACTCGCGGTGATTTCAAACGCGAGCAGGTACGCGCCGAAGCCGCAAAGCGTGTATCCGAGGAGCATGGCCGCGTTGTAGGCGGTCAGCGGAGTGGCGCCGAGCGCGCGCAACGGAAAGAGCACGACGGCGATGCCGTAAAGGTTCTCGCTGAACGCCAGCGCGTACTTTGCGGGGTAGAAAACGTTCCCGTGAAACAGCTTCCCCGGCTGATGAAACGTGGCGTGCCAGTCCCAGTCGAGAATCCAGGTGTTGATATACGGATCGCCCGGAAACGAGACGGCGCGATTGATGTTCGGCGTCAGCGGCCACGTCATGAAGACGGTGAGAACGGCGAAGAGGATGAACGCGGCGATGTGCTTCTTCGACGTCACGAACGCGATGATAAACGGCGGCGCACTACGACCCGGAGTAGAGAACGAACGGAGCCCAGTACCTCGGCTTCCGGAAAGCGCTACCGCCGTTGATCAGGTTGAGTTTGGCCTTGCGAAGGGCGGTGGCGGGATCCTGACCGGCGCGGATGCCGGCGTAGAGATCGTCCATGAGCGCCGGAGTGGCATTGTCGTCCACTTCCCACAACGCGGCGATGACCTGATGCGCTCCGGCGTGGAGGAATGCCCACGCGAGACCAACCAATCCTTCGCCGGTGTACGCGCGCGTGCCGGCTCCGTGGCAACTGGAAATCGTGACGAGCCGCGCGTGCAGCTTCTGTTTGATGATGTCGCGAGCGTAGAGTTTGTAGGAATCGCCGTCATTCGCGAGGACGACCGCGGATTCGAGTGGCCGCGACCGGCTGGCGATTCCGTGAGCGACAAAGTGGATGTAGCCGGCGTCGCCCGCCTTGGCGAGGCGATACGCCCGCGGCGTAGCGCGAGATCCGATGAGAGCCGTACATGCTGGCGCGAAGCGGCGCTGCACAAACGAAAGTTCTTCGGCGGCCTTTCTCAACCGTGGAAACTCCGGCGTCACAGAGGGCGCATCGCCAATCAACAGCATCGATTGAGAAGCCTCGGGCCGAGGGCGGTTGAGAAGCGTTAGTGAAGGCGTCGTCTCGATCGTCACGTCCTCAATCCAGTAGTGTTTCGACGGCCCAATCAACGTTTCCAGATTAAACGTTTGCAGCCGTCCATCGGGAACGACGATTAGATGCGCACCTCGATCGATCCGCTTGGCGACTGGTTGAACGAGCTTCGCATACAGCGCAGCGCCATGCTTCATGCTTATCTCGTTGGTGCGAAGCGGCAAGAGCTCGCGCGAATAGGCCTCGATTTCTCTTTCGATCACAGTCCCTGGACCAATCGGTGTCACTTCGATGCGAGACGGAGTGATTGTCCAGACATAGGAATGCTCAGGCGTGATCCAGTACGAGAGGATAACGGCGTGCCGATCCGCGGCGAGACGCATTGGCTCCGGTTTCCGTCGGACGGCAGTCGTGTCGAGCGCTTCATCGAGCGTCTGCGCGCGGCTGGTCTCCACAATATCGAGTGCTTCCGGAACGCGGCCTTGGCTCAAAAGGAGATCGACATACTCCTCGGTAAACTGTCTAACGAGAGAGCCAAACGATAGACGCAGTTCCTCGGTTTTAATGCTCTCCCGTGCTTTCGCGGCGAAAATGAGGGTATGGCTGAACTGATTGGCGGCGTCGGAACGCCGGCCGACCGCGATTAAGAATTCTGCCAACCGGCCCTCAGCCTCCCATCGTCGCGTGGTCGACGCTGTGTCGATCACTTGCCGGATTTTCGTGATTGCTGCTTCGATCTGGCCGGATGCAGCGTCAATGCGCGCATCGATGATCGCCGACCGAAAGAGTCGCTCGGCATCTTTAGGGTCGATGAGTGATCGCGCTTCGTCGTTTGCTTTTCGAGCGGAGGCTGTGTCGCCGAGCGCGAGCAATGCGACACCCGTATTGTCGACAAACTCGGCGAGATGCGGATGGGCGATCCGCCTGGCAACCACGACGCTTTTTTGGTAGTACGTCAACGCCGCGCGGTAATCGCGATTATGCAGAAAAATGTTGCCGAGGTTGTCGAGGATCGGGACAGTGTCGTAGGTAGCGTTAATGCTTTCGGCTGTTGTCAATGCACTTCCAAGAACCTCTGCCGCACCGTCAAAATCGCCAAGCTCGATTAGCATCCATCCGATATTTCCCGATAGTTTTTCGATCTTTGAACGCGCGTCCAATTCAACGGCAAGGGCAAGGGAGCGGCGGTAATAAGTGAGAGCCTCATCGAAACGGCGCTGCATAGTGCGTAGTGCGCCGAGAGTTCCCAGAGCATTGAGTTCTAGGACACGCTGGTGTCGTCGCCTAGCGAGGCGAACAGAAAGTTGCGCGTCGCGTTCTGCGTCTTGGAAATTCTTAAGTTCCAGTTCAACGCTCGCGCGGCGACCATAAACGTCGGCAAGCAAAGGGCGCTGATACGTTTGAGCGAGTGCCTCCGCTCTGGCGAGCAATTCGAGCTCGGCGCCATGACCTTTTTTCTGGCGGAACTCCAGGGTAGCTAAGTGGAGCACCCGGGTGACGGCAATGGCGCTGCGCGCGAGTCGGGCAGGTGGCTCGACCGCGAGCACCTCAGCCGCCTCCTTGTATTTCGTTTGCGCGGTCAGCGCATCGCTGAGCCACAGGCGCATCTGCCAAACATCATCACTGTCGCTCGTGCCGGAGTCGGCGAGCGTTTGACGTAACAAGGTTTCCGCAGCCCGCCACTCGCCGTGAATCCAAAGCGTCTCAGCCTTTCGGTAGGCCTCGCGCTGAGACGTGATCGCGCTGCCACTGGTTAGCGTCAGCGCGATCAAAGCGATCAGCCATCGAACGTCAGGGGTACATATCAGTGCCATTGGTCGTGCCGGATCCGGCGGTGAACTCTCCGTCGTGGGGGGAGCCGAGGTTGAAGCGGAGCATGTTGACGGTGCGCTGGTGTTGTTTGAGGATCACCTCTCCGATCGCGACCGTCCCGAAGTCGGCGATGCGGACCACATATCCGTTCCGCCGGACGGGGCCGCCCCGATCCTTGTCGCGACGTTTGTCGTCGTCGATTGAGAAGTCCTCCGTGGTTTCCGGGATGTCCATTCTGCTGACGAGCGAAGCACGGATCACGTCGCAGGTCCTCGGTGGGCCGTCGCTGCAGCGCTCGGGCGGCCAGCAGAAACGCTTTCCGTAGCGGGCGGCGCGGCAGTCCTTCGCATCGTTCGAACTTCTCGGGCTGACGGCGTCGTCTCCCTCGCCTGCAGGCTCACTGAATCCCTTGACGAAGGACGAGTAGGTTGCGTAGCGCGAGAAAACGCCGTGATCGAGTTGCACATCGACTTTGCGTCCCGCAAGCGCGAAATTCTCCAGGATCGATCCTTCGAACGTGAACTCCGGCTCGGTGCACTCCGACCTCTGCGGGTCTTCGCTCGCCAGATGTTCCGAGGTGACGCGCCCGACGACAAGGTCCGCATGGAGCATATTGAGGATATTGAGATTGCGGATGGAGACGGTCGAGATCGTATTGCGAAACTTCCCGCGCTTGCTGCCGCCGACGTATACCGAGGCTTCATCGAAGCTGATGATGCCTTTGTAGTTGAAATTGCGGATCGTTTCGGAGCCTTCGCCGCCGCTCGGCGACAACACGACGGATCCTGTGCTGGGAAGTACATCGCAGCATGGGTTGCGAAGAACTCCGCCGAAAGCCAACGCGTTGGCGTGATAAACGAATGACATGACTGCCTCCTCTTCTCTCTGCCTTTAGTGAACCTCCACTACGAAGTGGTATGCAGGGATCTCTCGGTCCCCTCGGATTCCCAATGTGTACTGCCCGCTATGGAACTTGCCGCCCGCGATGACAAGGCTGACCGGGTTCGACGCCTTCTCTTTCGTGTCCACCGTCGCGGAGCCAATGAGGACGCCTGCGTCATCACGCAATTCGCAGACGTACGGCGGGCGCGGGTCCGTAACCGGAATTACAAAACCGATGGACACCGGCTGATTGCCGACAATGATGAAGGGTGCCTGGGCTGCGCGCGAGGCGTCGAGGTCGATGGTCTGCTCGCGAGCTGGAACGCTCGCCTGTTGCCCGATCGGCGCCGGCGTTCGGTGCCAGAGGCTTGCGACCTGCGGCACGTAGTTGTACGCGAGTCCGATCGCCACCGCGGCGGCTGCTGCCGCGGCGGCCCAACGTGAGTAGCCTCTGAACTGCACCACGTTACCCGTGCGCACGCCGTCCGCGATCGTTGCCGCATCGAGGACGTCGGCCGTGCAGTCGGTGCAATCGAAGAAATGCTCCTCGAATGCGTTGCGCTCGGCCGCTTCGAGATCGTCGAGGACGTAGGCCTCGGCTGCCATCGATTTCTTTGCTTCGTCGTGGGTCATGTGTCCTGTCTCTTTACCGTCTCTCGAGGGAGTAGTGACGGCCGGGGCGGATCCGTTTCATCGCGATCGCGCGGACGCCGCTGTTGTTCCTTCGCCCAGGCTTTGCGGAACTTCTCCTTCGCGCGATGCAGCAGCACGCGGAGATATCCCTGATCGACGCCGAACTCTTCGCAGATGGTGGCCTTCGGCGTCTCCTTGAAGAAGATGGCCTCGAGAATGTTCCTGTCGCGCGTTTCGAGCGTGCTGATCACGCGGCGGACGCATTCGCGCATCTGTTCTTTGATGAGCTCGTCCTCGCTGTTTTCCAACGAGGCGAGGCGTTCGATGATCTCGTCATCGAGTGGCTCGTTGTGTTTGTCGCCGCGGTATGTCTCGAAGACGATGTTGTTGCAAACGGTCAGGACGAATTTTCCGAAGGCGTGGCCGTCGCGAATTTCGCCGCCGCCCGGCGCCCGCAACTTCTTCAGAACGCGGGCATACGTTTCCTGCCTCGCGTCCTCAGCCGCCTCCGCGGAAGGCAGCCGCCCGCGCAGCTTGAGCCGCAGAATGGGCTCGAAGTACGAGTAGAAATGATCCTCGGTCGAACGATCGCCATCCCGCAGACGGCGGACGTAGTCGTCGTCGAACGGAAAGAAGTCCATGATCAGTAGAGTGACTGAAACGTTACTTTAGCAGCTACTGCGGAGTTCCGGCAGTTCCGTTCGTTCCGCCGCGCAGTCGCGCCGCCGCCTTCCGAAGCGCCGCATGACCGGCGGCGATGTCCACGCTGCGCTGCAGCATCGGGATGTACTGCGCGGCGAACGCCTCCTCGGCTGTCGCGCCGAAAAGACGATCGACGCGGCCTGCGATCGCAGCGGCGTCCGATGGCTCAAAGTCGACCCTCGCCATCTCGTCGATGTCGACGATGAGCGACGTCAACGGCTTCAGCCACGCGAAAAACGGATCGTCGTTCAGAAGTTGCAGTAGTTGCGACGGCTTCACCGGCGCGATGCCGAACGCGTAGTCGTCTTTCGCGGCGTCGATCAGCGCGCGATGCAAGGGGAGGAGCGCTTTCGAAACGTCGCGTAACGCGCTGCGCAAAACAGCCCGCTCCGGCGAGTCGGGCGTGTGCATCGTTCGCGCGTAGAAGGAGTTTTTGTCGAGTGGCATGGCCCCGAAACATCGCGCCTCCACGGTTGGCTGGGGAAGGGTGGCTAGGCAGTGGCCAACCGTGGAAGCGCGAAAACGGTGCTGAGGAACGAAAGTCTACCGCAAGTAGAGTGGACCGCGTAAAGCAGTTTCTGCGGCTTGCCTCCTCGGTCCGCTGGACTTAGAATGCGCGCCCGCGCCGGATCGGAATGCGATTCCGGCAGGGGCGGTTAACGTCGCTTGCTCGCACCCATAGCTTAATTGGATAGAGCATCTGACTACGGATCAGAAGGTTGGAGGTTCGAGTCCTCCTGGGTGCACCAAATCACGCAGCAAACCGACGGCGGGCAATGAGCCCGCCGTTGTAATCTTTGAACGAATGGACGAAGCGCACTGGATGGCCGCGGCGCTCGCGCTGGCGGAAGAAGCCGGCGCGGCGGGGGAGATTCCGGTGGGCGCAGTCGTCGTCGATCGCGACGGCGTCATCATCGGACGCGGACGCAATCGACGCGAGTCCGGCGATCCCCTCGGGCACGCCGAACTGATCGCCATCGCCGAAGCGGCGAAGTCGATTGGCGACTGGCGGCTCGAAGGGACGACGATGGTTGTGACCCTCGAGCCGTGCGCGATGTGCGCCGGAGCGCTCGTCAACGCGCGCGTCGCGAAGCTGATCTTCGGAGCATCGGATCCGAAGGCGGGCTTCTGCGGCACGCTCGGAAATCTGGTTCAGGATGTTCGGCTCAATCATCGGCTGGAAGTGGTCAGCGGGGTTGCCGCCGAGGAGTCGAGAAGGCTTCTGCAGGAGTTCTTTCAAGGGTTGCGCAAGCGGTCGCAGGTCACGGAGAGGTGGCAGAGTGGTTGAACGCGGCGGTCTCGAAAACCGTTATACCTTCACGGGTATCGGGGGTTCGAATCCCCCCCTCTCCGCCAGGCCGGCACGGCCGGCGGCGTTGGTTGGCCTAGCCTCAGTCGGCAGCGCCTACTAATCTGCACACGCGTCACATCAAAAGTTCGTTGAACGGAGAGATGGCCGAGTGGCTTAAGGCGCACGCTTGGAAAGCGTGTGTACGGTAAAACGTACCGTGGGTTCGAATCCCACTCTCTCCGCCAGCGGCGACGCGCCGCCACGTTGGTTGGCCTAGCCTCGACTGCCCTTCCTCTCTCTCACGCTACGGCAGCGAGCACGGCAGTTCGAAAATCGTCCACAATGTCCCGCCAGTGAGTCGAGCTCGGAAGAACCATCCCAACCGATTCCCCGGCACACGCGCGGTCCCCGCCACGCGCACGGGCCGGATAGTGATCTATTGCGTACTGGCCGGAGCGATGATCATCGCCTTCCACTCCGGTGTTCAGGCGCTCTTTCCTCTGGCCAACGATGTGGACCCGTCGGGCGATGACTGGTGGTCTTACCATCGCTTCGCGGTCAGTGTTCTCGACGGCGGCATGAACATGCCAGCCGTGAGGGGTCCGTACACGCGTCCGGGCGGGTTCGGATATGTCTACTTTGTCGCCGCGGTCTACAAACTCGTCGGCGTCCGCTCTGACGCGGTGTATCTCATTCAGACGTTCCTGCTCGCTCTGTCCGTTCTCGGCTTCGTCCACGCGTTTCGCCGGCGCTTGACTCCGTTCTATCTTCTTGTCTACGGCCTGCTGGTCGTCGTCTTCGACTACTTGGATCACTTTCGCTTCTATACCTTCCGGCTCCTCAGCGAGAACCTCCTGATCTTTCTGTTTGCGGCGCTTTTCATCGCGTTCGAGCGCCTGCTGTCAAGCGGCTCGCGGCTCGCCGCCGCAGCGACAGGACTCCTCGCTGGCGCCTGCTTTCTCGTGCGTCCGAACACGCTCCTCCTCGCGCCGGCATGGGCGCTGCTGCTCATCTACCGGAAGCGAGACAGACGCACGATCGTCAACAGCGCCATCCTGATCGCGGGATTGGTACTCATGGCCGGCCTGATCGTCTGGCGTGATTATGCGGTGACGGCGGCATTCGATCTCCGCGTGCTCACGACACGGCAAGATTGGCTTCACCCATTGTCGTTGAGCGACGCGTTCCCGTTCTATGGCCGGCGAATTCTCTACGCCCTCGGATACCTGCACGCCCTGATCCCCGAGTACGGATCATTTTGGCGCTGGTACGCGGCGTGGGCGGGCGTGCTGCTCCTGGTGGGATGGTGTCTTCGAAATCGGCAGATTGATGATCTCGATCTGGCCGCACTCGTCTTCCTGCCTGTTTACTACGGCCCGCTGATTGCGGTGGCCTACATCACGAATTACGGTATTCGGATGCTCACGCCGGCGATGCCGGTCGTCCTCTACCTGGCCGTGAGGGGTGCGATGCTGACTCTCTCGCGACGCAAACTCCTCGTCGTGAAGGATGAGTGATCGAGGTTCGAAAACCGTTCACACCTCCCGGCCAAATTCAGGCGAACTACGCTCGCAGTCTGACTGCAGCCATCGCGGCCAATACGACGCCAAGGGCCATCAGCATCCAACCGGACAACGTAGGCACGTCGCCGACTACCGTGAGCGTTCCTGAAGCGGCGGCCCCGGGTGGGGCCTCGTTGGATGTGACTTGCGACGTGGTGTTGATGTGTGGGCCGAGAATGGTGCCCGCCACCCTGACGGTAATCGTGCACGACTGGCCGCCTGCCAGCACATTCGATGTACTGGAAAACGTGTCGGTGCCCGGATTGATGCTGAAGGTGCCTCCGCCGGTCGCAAGCGTGCTGCACGTGCCGCCGGTTTGGGTGATGAGATCGATCCCGGCCGGCATGGTGTCGTTGAACTGAACGTTCGTGAGCGGGACAGCGTTGGGATTCGTCACCGTGATCGTCCCGATGGACGTGCCGTTGAGCGCCACCACCGCTGGGCTGAAGCTCTTGGTGATGACCGCGGAAGCGGCCTGCGCGAACGTCGTTCCTGCGAACGAGGCGCTGATGAGTACAGCCATGACGACAACAGAAAGGCGCGACGACCTTGGATTCATGGGACTCCTTCTCGGTCTCCGAGGAGTCGGGAGTATCGTCGAAACACACGCGCTCGCGCAACGCTGGTGTTAGTTCAGGCTACGGCTACGGTTTGTCCGCGGAACATCGCTTCCGTCTCGGGGTTCAGCAGGACCCAGAGCGTGTAGACGCCCAGGGCGGTGCCGAGGGGGAAGCTGAGGATGTGCAGGACGCCGACGATGATCGCGACGATGCGCGCCCACGGCTGCATCTTCAGCAGTCCGATGCCGGCCAGCATCCCCGGCAGCGACACGACCATCAGAAAGCAGGCGATGGCGGCGCCGACCGCGCCCGTGATGAACATCGCCTCGTGATCGCCGGAAATCGCGCCGCCGAAGAGGACGACGCTGCCGATCCCCAAACCTACCAACACGATGATTGCGCTGTAGACGATGAAGCACCAACCGAGAATGCGAACGTGATCTCTCATGATGGTGGATTGTACGAAGCCCGCGCCGCAGAGTTGCGGCGGGGGAACATGCTACGCTTTCGACCGGTTTTGCAATCGAATTCAAAGGAGGCTTGCCACAGATGCGTCATCTCATTGCCGCAACCGCAGTGGTCGGCTTTCTCGCAAGTGGTCTGGCTCACGCCCAGATGAAATCGGCGGTTCCGCCGGGCAGCCCGTCGTCGCCGAAGGTCAATACCGCGACGCCGATCCCGGTGGTGCAGGCGCCGAACGAAGAGGCGCGCCGGATCACACGCGAGGAAGCGATCAAGCTGATCAAAGCGAAGAAAGCCGTGTTCGTCGATGTACGCGGAAAGGATCAGTACGATGTGGGTCATATCAAAGGCGCGATCAACATCCCGCTCGGAGACATCCTCACCCGCATCAAGGAAGTTCCGCCGAAGACCTTCATCATTACCTACTGTGCTTGAGCGAATGAGCACACAAGCGCCCGTGCGGTGCTGGACCTCAATGCTCATGGAATCAAGAACACGGCCGCGCTTCTCGGCGGCTGGACCGGCTGGAACGAAGCAAGACTTCCGATCGAAGCAACCCCAAGAAAGTGATCTCAAAAGGCCCGGCGCTGCCGGGCCTTTTTCAATTGATCCCTTTGAAGAATCGGTGCAGGCGCGGGCGGTACCAGTGATTGCGGTCGAGTGAAAACGCCACCGCCGTCGCCTTCCCCACGATGCGGCGCCGTTCAATCATCCCGATGTAGCGGCTGTCGTTGCTGTTGTCGCGGTTGTCGCCCATCACGAAGTAGCGGCCGGGCGGCACGACCAGGGGACCAAACGAACGCTGCGCCGGAATCTGCGGCGTGAACATCACGTCGTGCGTCTTCCCGTCGAGAGTTTCCTCGACGATGAATGAGGCCCCCTGCTCGTCGTCATCGCGCTGGCCGACCGGCTTCCACACCGCCGCGTGACCGTTGATGAGGAGCTGGTTGTCGCGCAGTTCGTACTTGTCGCCCGGAATTGCCACGACGCGCTTCACCAGCCGCACGCCGTCCGCTGGCGAGAAGAGCACGACGATGTCGCCGCGCTTCGGGTCGCTCCACTTCATCAGCTCGACGAGCGTGAACGGGACCTTGAGGTCGTAGGCCAACTTGTTGACGACCACGCGGTCGCCCTCTTCGATGGTCGGTTTCATCGAGCCGGTCGGAACGTCGTTCCAGTCGGCCAGCGCCGAGCGGAGAGAGCTGATGACCAGCAACATCAGGAGGAAGACACGCACTTCGTAGAAGACTTTTTTCTTGTCCATGGATGCGTACGCACTTTTTGATCGCGGCAGTCTGATGCATTCGAGAGGCAGCAGATCGTTTTTGTTCGGGGAAGAGCTTCCGGCCGCTTTCAACGCCTCGAAAGCTCCATCGTAGTAGTGATTGAAGTCAACCCACGGAGGAATCAAACGTCATGAAAAAGTTTGTCATTGCATTGATGGTCACGGCTACCTCGGCGATCGGTTTCGCCCAGACTGCCGCACCGGGAACCCACCAGCACAAAGGCCATCGCGCCGGCTTCGGCCGCATGGCCGCGAAACTCAATCTCACCGACGCCCAGAAGCAGCAGTTGAAGGATATCCGCACCGCCGACCGCCAGAGCAACCAGCAGCTCTACGCCGATTTCCGCGCGAAGTTGCAGGAGTTCCGCTCCCTGAAAAAGGCCAACGATCCGAAAGCGGATGACGTGAAGGCCGAGTTGAAGTCTCTGCGTCCGCAGATGGAAGCGGCCCGCAAGGCCAGCCGCGAGGCGATGCTGAACGTCCTCACCCCCGAGCAGCGCGACCAGCTCAAGGCCGGCCGCCAGGCGCGCGGCTTTGCCCGCGGATTCGCCGCTGGCCGCCGCGCTGGCGCCGCCGCTGCTCACCTCAATCTCACCGACGCGCAGAAGTCGCAGCTCAAGAGCCTCCGCGAGACGACGCAGCGGCAGAACAAGGAGCTCTTCGCCGACGCCGGCGCCACGCGTAAGGAGCTTCGCTCGCTTCGCGGCAGCAACGATGCGCGCGCGGCCGAACTGAAAGCCCATCTCGAAGCGCTTCGTCCGCAGCTCGAAGCGGCGCGCAAGCAGCAGCACGAAGCATTCGTCAACGTTCTCACGCCCGAGCAGCGCACCCAGCTCGAGCAGTGGAAGGCCCAGCGGCAGTCGCGCCGCCAGAGCCGGTAGTCGCTTCATCCCCCTCCCTCGCTGAAAGGCGCCGCGCCGGACTCGCGGCGCCTTTCTTTTGGCGGGCACGGCCCGCTGCGTTGGTTGCCCAAGGCTCGGCCGACATTTCTCTCCTGATTAGCGGCTGCGATTGCTCGGGTTAGACTGCCCGCGCCTTGTCACATCGCAACTCCGTCCACGATCTGAAGAGCCTCGTGCTGTCGTTTCATTCGCTGATCGCGATTGAAACCGTCGAGGAGGATCGCGTCCGCTCGCTGCTCATGGAAGTGGCCACGGACCTCAAGCTTCCGTTCTTCGAATGGTCGCTGACCAGCGGTTTCAATCGCGTACATGGTTCTACGATCACCGGCACGCAGGACGCCCTCGGCGCGCTGCAGCACATCGCGCAGATCGAGAACACAGACGCCATCTTCCTGCTCAAGGACATGGCCCGGCACCTCGACAATCCGAACATCAGCCGCGCGTTGCGAGAGCTTGCTCAGAAGCTCACGTCGACGCGCTCGGCCATCATCCTCACCGGCGAGCCGCTGGAGTTGCCGAAAGACGCTGAGGCGCTCGCGGTGCGATTTGCGCTTGAGATGCCCGACATCACCGAGCTGCGCGACGTGGTCCGCCTCGCCGTCGAATCGATCAGCGCGCGCCAGCGAGTACAGGTCGACCTTTCGCGCGACGATGCCGTCCGACTCGTGCAGGCATTGCAGGGACTGACCATCAATCAGGCCCGCCAGGTCGTCGCGCAGGCGATCGTCGAAGACGGACGGCTCTCCGCCGCCGACATCCGGACCATCGTCCGCTGCAAGGGCGAGATGATCGAGCGCGGCGGCATCCTCGAATTCTTTCCGGTCGAAGAGAACACGTTCGAGATCGGCGGCTTCGCGCGGCTGAAATCGTGGCTGGAGAGCGCGCGGGTTGGGTTTTCCGAGGAAGCGCGGGCGCTCAATCTGGACGCGCCGAAAGGCGTGTTGCTCGTCGGCGTACAGGGCTGCGGCAAATCGCTGGCGGCGAAATTCATCGCCCGCGAATGGGAGCTGCCACTGCTCAAGCTCGACGCCGGCCGGCTCTACGAAAAATACGTCGGCGAATCGGAGAAGAACTTCCGCAAGGCTGCGGCTCTGGCCGAAGCGATGGCACCGGTGATCCTGTGGATCGATGAAATCGAAAAAGCGTTCGCGCAGGGCGGCAGCAGCGATTCCGACGGCGGCCTTTCGCAGCGTCTCTTCGGATCGTTCCTCACCTGGCTGCAGGAAAAAAAGGACGAAGTCTTCGTCGTCGGCGCCGCGAACGATCTGATGAACGTCCCGCCCGAACTGCTGCGCAAAGGCCGCTTCGACGAAATCTTCTTCGTCGACCTCCCGACGCGCGAAGAACGGATGTCGATCTTTGCCATCCACCTCCGCCTCCGCAAACAGAACCCCGACACCTTCGACCTCGCCGCCCTCGCCGGCGCTACCGAAGGCTTCAGCGGCGCTGAAATCGAACAAACCGTCATCTCCGCGCTCTATCGATCGCTGCAAAAGAAACAACCGCTTTCGGCAGCAGCGTTGATCGACGCGGCAAACAGCACGACGCCCTTGTCGGTGTCACGTGCCGAGGATGTGCAGCGAGTTCAGGAAGTGGGAAAGAGATTTACACCGGTACGCTGAGGTTTGCTTTTCTCCGCCTCTCCGCGATCTCCGCGTGAAGCCGTCCCCGCTCAGGACTCGCGCTGTCCCCGCCGATTCACGATCGACATGAACTCATCCCGCGTCCGCGTATCGTCGCGAAACTCGCCTCGCAGCACGTTCGTCTCCATGAACGACGACTCCTGCTCCACACCGCGCATCACCATGCACATGTGGATGCCGCCCATCCAGACCGCGATGCCGCGCGGTTCCAGGATCTGCTCGATCGTGTCCGCGACGTCGTGCGCCAGGTGCTCCTGCGACTGCAGCCGGCGCATGTGCACCTCCACGATGCGCGGGATTTTCGATGCGCCGATGATCATCCGCTCCGGGATGTAGCCGACGATGAAGTGTCCGAAGAACGGCAGGATGTGGTGCGCGCAGAGGGTCTTGTACGTACCGCCGATGACCACCAGGTTCTGGCATTCCTCGTCGGCGGCCGAACACGCTTTGCGGAAGAGCGTCGTCAGTTTCTTGATATCGGTGTAGTCGTAGCCGCTCGTCATCTGCACCAGCGACTCCGCCCAGCGTCGCGGCGTGTCGGCGATGTTCTCGTCCTTCATGTCCACGTGCAGAAGATTGAGCGCTTCGCGAAGATGATGCTGGAGCCGCTCGCGGTCGACGGTCGGCCGCGGAGAGGTCAGGATGCTTCTGTCTTCGACGATCGCTTCCACTTCCGGAGCGATGACGAGGTCGGTCTTCTTCATGGCGCGGGAGTGTATGTGAATGCGCTCGATTGACAACTGAATGAGCGTTCATTCATACTCCGCCGCACCTGCCACCTCGCGGCGGCCTCGTTTTTGTAAGCAGCCGCAACCAAAGGAGTTTTTCATGGCCGAAGTCAAATCACAGGGCGCCGTCGATGCGATGGACGTTGCCGAAGGTGCGCGCGAGACCGAGTGGGAAAAGCCTTCATTCGTCGGCGATCTTTTCCTCGGCAAACTCAATCTCGATCTGATCCATCCCTTCCCCGAGCAGCCGGCCGACGACAAAGCCGAAGCCGACGACTTCCTCGGCCGCCTCGAGCGCTTCCTTGCCGAGAACGTCGACGCCGATAAGATCGACGAGCAGGGCGAATACGACTACTCGCTGTTCGACGGCTTGAACCAGCTCGGCGCGTGGGGCATGAAGATTCCGAAGGAGTACGGCGGCCTCGGATTCAGCGCCACGAACTACAACCGCGCCATCGGCCTCGTGGCCACGTGGTGCGGATCGACGGTGGCCTGGCTGTCCGCGCATCAATCGATCGGCGTCCCGCAGCCGCTCAAACTTTTCGGGACTCCCGAGCAGAAGAAAAAGTATTTGCCGCGCCTCGCCAAGGGCGCGATCTCCGCGTTCGCGCTGACTGAGCCCGGCGTCGGATCCGATCCGGCCAAGATGGAGACGACCGCGGTCAAGTCGCCCGACGGCAAGGGGTGGATCATCAACGGAGAGAAGCTCTGGTGCACCAACGCCACCAAGGCTGAGCTGCTCGTGGTGATGGCGCGAACCGCCCCGAAAATCGTCAACGGCAAAGAGAAAAAGCAGATCACGGCGTTCATCGTCGAGACCAACTCGCCCGGCTTCTCGATCGAGCATCGCTGCCAGTTCATGGGCCTCCGCGGGATCGGCAACGCCCTGATCAAGTTCGAAAACGTCTTCGTTCCCGACGAGAACCTCCTCTGGGGCGAAGGCCTCGGACTGAAGCTCGCGCTGATCACACTCAACACCGGACGCCTCACCATCCCCGCCGGCTGCGCGGCCGCGGGCCGCAAGATGGTGGACATCGCCAAGGAGTGGGCGAATGAGCGCGTGCAGTGGGGCGCGCCGATCGGCAAGCACGAAGCGGTGGCTGCGAAGATCGCCTGGATGGCCTCGCACACCTTCGCCATGGAGGCGATCGTGTGGCTGACCTCCGGCCTCGCCGATCGCGGCAACGTCGATCTCCGACTCGAAGCGGCGATGGCGAAGTTGTTCAATACCGAGGTCGCGTGGCAGATCAGCGATCACCTCGTGCAGATTCGCGGCGGACGCGGATACGAAACCGCGCGCTCCTTGCGTGAACGCGGCGAAAAGGACTATCCGGTCGAGCGGATCCTGCGCGACATGCGCATCAACCGGATCTTCGAAGGGACGAGCGAGATTCAGCATCTCTTCATCGCCCGCGAGGCGGTCGATCCGCACATGAAGCGCGGCTACAAGATCCTGCAGCCCGAAACGCCGACCGGCGAGAAGCTCAGCGCCGCCGCGAAGGCCGGTGTGCACTACGCCGGCTGGTATCCGTCGCGTTACATCGGCTGGTCGCACTTCCCGAAGTTCGGCGGGTTCGGAAAACTCTCCGGCCACATGGGCTACATCGAACGCAACTCACGCCATCTCTCGCGCTCGATTTTCCACGCCATGATGCGCTTCCAGGCCAAGCTGGAGCGGAAACAGATGGTGCTCTTCCGCATCGTCGACATCGGCACCGACCTCTTCGCCATGGCCGCCGCGATCAGCTACGCGACGATGCTTGCGAAGAAGGGCGGCGCGGAAAAGAAGAACGCCATCGACCTCGCCGACGTCTTCTGCCGCGAAGCGCGCATGCGCATCGACGCCAACTTCCACAACCTCTTCACCGACCACGACGACGCCGCCTACCGCCTGGTCACGCACCTGCTCAAGGGCGAGTTCGACTGGTTCAAGGGTCAGGTCGTCGAGCCGGTCATGCCGACGCCGGAGCAGGTCGAAGAAGCGATGGCGAAACTGGCGTAGCGCGCCAGAAATGCACGTCCCTGTGGGCGTAGCCGCGCGGATCATCGTGCCGGCGCGCCCACAAGACATGCGCTCCCTCGGTCAGATCCGGCACGTCGAACGTCATCGTGAACGTGTGCCCGGCGAAGACCGCCTTGTCCTTCACGTTCGCGATCGGTGTGTAGTCGATGACGATGTCTACATCGATCGGATCGACACCCTCGGCCAGCCTGCCGGTGATGACGATTGGATCGACGATCGTGCCTCCGCTCCGCGGTGTATCGAAGATGACCGCATCATTCGGTGACGTCGCCGGCACGGTCTCGAAGTACGGAAAATAGTTGACCGGCTGCGTTGGACGAAAGAAGGTCGAGCTGCGCACGCGGCCATTGCGGAAACAGTTCGCACATCCGTCCGCCGGCTCGTGTCGCGCGTGCTGCGAGCGGAAGCGGCGGAAGATCTCGCCGTTCCAAACCTCGTCGATCGACTGCTCGAAAAGATTGCCGAACGTCGTGTCGTTCAGGCAGCACGTCCGCACTTCGCCCTCCGAGGTCACCCAGATCGCCGCCCACGGCTCGCAGCAGGCCCACGTCATATCCGTCTGCTTAACGGCGGCCGGGTAGTCGAAGTTTTCCTGCTCGCCGGCGAAGCGGCTGCCGAAACGAATGCCGCGATCGCGCGCAATCTCCTGCGCTTCTTCAAACGCAGCGGCGACGCGCGCCGGCTCGACCAACCCGAGGTTTTCGCGGGCGTAGTGATCGTCTAGCTCAGGGCTGCCGACCTGCGCGAGCAGCGGTTCGACGTGAACGGCTCCCGCTCCGAGGTCCGCACAAAGCGCGACGACGTTCGGAATCTCTTCGAAGTTGCAGCGCATGGCGACATACGAAAGATCGACCGAGGGCCGGCCATACTTCGCGCCCGCCTCCGCCAGCGAACGGATGCCGCGCACGACCGCGTCGAACCGCCCGCCGCGTCGGACCTCCTCGTACGTCGCCGCCGTCGCGCCATCGATCGAAACCATCACGCGCGTCGCTCCGGCCCGCGCGATCTCTTCCGCTTTCTTCTCATCGATCAGCGTCCCGTTCGTTGTGAACACGACCTCCACGCCGGCGTCCGCCAGCTCGGAGATGTAATCGATCATGTTGCGGTTCAGCATCGGCTCGCCGAGGCCGAAGAGCGATGCGCGGTAGAGAGTCGGGAAGATCGGACGCAGTTTCGCGAAAAGGTCCGGCTCGAAAAATGCGCGCCGATGGGCGGACGGCTTGTAGCGGCCGTCGTAATTGATCGCGCACATCTGGCAGCGAAGATTGCAGCGCGCGGAAATCTCGAAGAACGCCTCGAGCGGACGGCCATTCGCGTACGTGTTGCCGGTCGTGTAGCTCTCGCGGGCGCGGACGACGTTGTTCCAGCGTGTCTGATCCATGGACGTGATACGGATGCAATTCCGCATCCGTCACGAGCTCAACGTTTGATTTTTTCCTCGTCGTCCGCGGTCTCACTGCCTCTGTAAGTGGCCAGGCATGTTCCGCAGAGGAAGTCGATGCGTCCTTCGCCCGGCGACGGGACGAAGCCGTCGCGGTTGACGACTTCGAGGAAGCAGGCCGTGTACTCCTCCGGCAGTTCGCCGCGAACTGAGGCGGTGCGGCCGCAATCGCGGCAGACCAGTTGCGTCTGCCCTTCCATGGACTACTTCTCGCCCGCCGCGGCGAAGACCGGCGTGATGTCGACCGGGATGTCTTTCAGCGTGGCGTTCACCGCGGCCATCTCCGGCGTCTCTTTGCCGTGCTTGTCGAGCAGCGTTTTCGCGCGGGCATAATCGCCGGTCGCTTCGATCGTCAGCAGTTCGGTGGCGAGATCGCGGACGGCGTCGCGCGACTTCGCGAAATCGACCGTGTACTTGCCGCCCGCCACCGGCGTCACCGCACCGCGCTCGCGCAGCCAGTTCCACTGAATCGCCGTGCCGCGGCCGTGCGCCTCGCCAACTCCAAAACGAGTGGATCGGAACATCAGTCCCGCGTACGTCGCCAGGAGCTGCCTTTCGTCGAACGCGGTCACCAGTCCGTGCTGCTGCGCGTAGATCAGGTTCCATACGCCGAGGACGTCCGCTTTGCATTCCTCGATCGTGGAGTAAAGCTCTTTCAGCGGGATGCGCACCTCGACGCGTTTGCCGTCCGGCTGCGTGAGGAATCCCGGCCCGAGTCCGTGGGAAAGCTCGTGGAAGAGAACGTGATTGAAGAACGCGTCGAACGACACGAGGCTCGTCAGCGACGGGTCGAGAACGCGCATCGCGATCGGCTTGCCACTCTGACGGAACTTCGCATCCATCACGTTCTTGAGCAGGACCTTCTTCGATCCCTTTTTCTCGCGCACCACTTCGTCGTTGGGAAGATTGAACGCCGCAGTCTGCACGCCGCGGCGCGCATCGCCGGCGGTGTAGAGCTCCTGCACGACCTTGATCGGCGACTCGCTGCCGCGATTGGGATTCTTGTACTGCTCCGGCTCCGGAAGATTGCGTTCCATGTCCGGCAGCGCATGCGCGTAGGCCGCGAGCTTCGCGCTCTCCGGCTTGTCGACGACCGTGACGAACGACTCGAACGACGCTTTGTAGTTGAAGAGATTGTCCTCGTAGACCTCATACGGTCCGATCACGACCTCGATGTTGCCTGCGAGGTCCATCCAGGCCATATCGCTTTCGCGGTAGTCGCCGGTCGCAGACGCGTCGGCGCGCAGCGTCAGGAAGCGCTTCAGCGTCGGATCGTTCGTGATCGCGGCGGCCTCGCGCAGTTTCGCCGCGGCGGGATCGAGGAAGTCTTTGTAGAACGCGGAGTAGGGAATGGCGACGAGGTTCGTGCCGTCGCGGCGGACGACGGTGAAGAGTCCCTCCAGCTCGTCCTTCTGCGCCGGATGCGCGGCCACGTAGCGCTCGAATTCTTCCTTGGTGATGTCGGGCGGATAGAACGCCGCGCCGGCCGGTTTCTTCATTGTGCCGACGAACGGTTCGTCGTCTTTCAACCGATCCCACGGACCTTTGTTGGCGATGAAGTAGTCGTACGCGGGTCCGCCCTGTTTCGCCAACTGCTCGCGCCAAGCCGGATTTTCCTCCGACACCTGCCGCCAGTAGATCTCGTCGATCTGCTTCGACGCCTCGATCAGTTTCGCGACGACCTGCCGCTCGTTATCGTCGAGCAGAGAACGGTCGTAGTCGATGACCGTGCGCGGCAATTGCGCCATCCGCTGCGCGACGTCTGGCGCCACGGTCAGTGAGGCCGCGGCGGCGGCCGGCGCGGAAGTGTTGTTGGGAGTCATAGTCGATGTCTGGCAGGCCGCGACGGCCCCTGCAAGGACGATGAGAAGTCGTTTCATGACGCTCTCCTTCGGGACGCGGGATTGTATGCGAGCCGAACGCTCTGCTATCGTCGCGCCACTTCCGATCCCGAGGACTGGCGTTGATCATCGAGTGCACGAGTTGTCACGCGCGGTACCAGTACGACGAGGAGCGCTTCGACGGCAAGCCGTCCAAGAAAATCAAGTGCGCAAAGTGCGGCACCATCTTCGAGATTCACAATCCGGCATCTGCGGCGAAGGCTGACACCGCCGCAGGCGATACGACCTCCACGCGCCGCCACGACGAGACGCAAACGCGCGCGCCTGAACCGCAGGAAACCACCGCGCAGTCGCCTCTGCCCGAGCACGACACCGGCCCTCTCCAAACGCCGCAGCTTCCGCGAGGACGCCGCCTTTCGCTTGCGATCATTGCCGGCGCCGATGCGGGAACGGTCTATCGCGTCGAAAAGCCGCGCGTCACCATCGGCCGCTCCGGCGCCGACCTCACCATCAACGATAGCGAAGCGTCGCGTCAGCACGCCGCGGTCGAAGTCCGCGATCAGGTCGTGCTCCTGGAGGATTTGAAGTCGACGAACGGCACGATCGTCGACGCCGTGAAGATCACAGCTCCGGTCGAGATTCAGGACAAATCGGAGTTTCAGATCGGCGGCACGACGCTGATGCTGATCATGACCGAGGAGGCGTAGGCAGGCTTTTCTCCGCGCCCCCGCGTCTCCGCGTGACTACGTAGCCGGCGGAGCGCTTTCCGGTCCGCCGCCGCCACCACCCCGGCGACGCCGAAAACGGCGGCGCCGTTTCGGTCCATCACCTTCCGGACGAGGCGTTGGCGTTCCCTCGGCATTCGGACGTGCGGCCTGCGGCGGTCGCGGCGGACGCGGCTCGCGCGGCGGACGCGGTTGCTGCTGCTGTTGCGGAGCGGCCGCGTTCGCATTCGGAGCGGATTCTTCGCCGCGATTTCCGCCGCGCCGGCGACGGCGACGCTTTCCCGTCCGCTCGCCCTCGGCTTGCGGAGCCGCGGACTGCTGCTGCGGAGGACGCTGCTGTTGCGGCGGCCGTTGCTGTTGTGGACCGCCGCCGCCGCGTCCCGGACGATTCGGCCGGCCATCGCGACCACGCTCGCGCTGCTGCTGTTGCTGCGGACGCGCGTCGGGACGGGGAGGCTTCGCTCCGCCTCGGCGCTCATCCTTCTTGGCGTTGGTCTTGCCCGTGCGCTGCTCGAACTCCTGCAGCTTGCGCTGCATGTACTTGCGAATGGGTCCGTCCTGCCGCGCCCGCATCTCATCGAAACCGCAGTAAGGACAGCGCTTCCAGCCTTCGGGATAGGTCTTCTTGCAGGCTGTGCAAAGGATGCTTTTCGGCAGGGGCATCGTCGGGGGGCGCATTGTACACTTCGGCCATGGAGCCCTCGGACGACACGGCGCGCCACAAGACATTGCAGACGCTGATCGAATTGGCCGAGGGATCGAGTCCCGCCGACTGCTGGGACGATCGCCGCGCCGAGGATTTGTTGCGGTCGCAATCGACGCCGGATGAAGTGCGGGAGCTTGGGATGAGCGAGGAAATGATTAGCCGGGTGTGGGGAGTCGGGAGTGGGGAGTCGGAGAAAGGGACGAGCATCATCTCCGACGCCCGACACCCGACACCCGACACCCCACGCTTCACCGTCCGCGTTTCCGCTCGTTTTGAAGCAGCGCACTTTCTGCGCGAGTACCGCGGCATTTCCGAGCCGTTGCACGGGCACTCGTACAAAGTCGAAGCGGATCTGGCATCGCGCGCGGGCGGCGTCGACGCCGACGCCATCGCCGTCGATTTCGTCAGCGCGCGGCACAAGCTCGAAGCGCTCGCGAAGACGCTCGACTACGGTTGTATCAACGACGTGCCGCCGTTCGATCGCATCAATCCGTCCGCCGAGAACCTCGCCGAATGGTTCGCGCGCGAGCTCGGCGCCGCCGTGGCCGGCGAGGATGCCGTCGTTCAGGCGGTGACGATCTGGGAAGGGCCGGTCAACTCCGTAACGTTCCGACCGTGATGATGAGAAAGATCGCCAACCACACCGCACTCAAGGAGTGGGCCTCCGTCATCGACGCCCTCGGCCGCGGTGCGCAGATCGTGCTCATTCGCAAAGGCGGCCTCGCCGATCCGTCGTTCGGTGTCGAAGCGCAGCGCTTCTATCTCTTTCCGACGAACTACCACGACGCCGGCGGCGCGGAGCCGTCGCACGTGCGGATTACGCATTGGGCCGAGGCAGTGAAGACGTGGCAGATCACGGATGCTGCGATGCTGCCGCGGCTGGAGACGCTGACGATCCTCGATCACGCTGCCATCGAAACGCGCTATCGCTTCCGGCCGGATCAGGCCATAAACGTCATCGCCGTCCGCGCGTATCGGCTCGCAATTCCCGTCGATGTCGTCATGAAGCCCGAGTACTCCGGATGCCGGAGCTGGGTCAGTGTCGACGAGGAGATCGACATCGACGGCTCCGTTGCCGCGCTCAGCGAGGAAGCACTCGATGCGCAAATCAACGCGATCGACCTCATGCTCACCGAACCTGTGGCAGCGTGGAACTGACGGTCATCATCATCATGCTCGCGGCCGGCGTCGGGCTGGCGGCGTCGGTCATCATCACGTTCGCCGCCGCGCAGCGCGAAGCCGACATGAGCGGCGCCACGCGAGCGAAGGCCGCGCCGGACCGCAACCACATCGCCGCGTCGCTGCTCGTCAACCTGCTCGTCTGCGGCGGAACGCCACAGGACGAAGCGATGCGTACGATTCGCAAAAGTGCAGGCCTGGCTGCGCCGGTCACGTCGTCGATCGACATCACCAGCTGGACCGAGCGCTACGCGAAACTGGCCACGCCCGAACAGCGCATGTGGCTCCTCGACACCGCCGTCCGCCTGATCGCCGACCGCACCACGCCCGTTCCTCTCCGCCAGTACTCGGCTCTCCTCGACCTCAGCTTCGCCCTCGGCTTCCAGACCGACGCGCTCGCAAAGTTGCGCGACACCTACGGATTCGACTACGTCGATCACGCCAAGAACGCTCGCCCGCGCAGCGCCGATCGCGGCGGCGTCTCGACGCCTCTCTACTCGCGTGACGATCGCGAGCCCGCCGAGCTGCTGCGCATCCTCGGCGTCGAAGCGCCGGCCTCGCGCGCCGCCGTCATCGCCGCGTATCGCAAGCTCGCCGCGCAGCATCATCCCGACAAAGTCTTCGGCGAATCCGCCGAGGTACAGAACGCGGCTGCGGCGCGATTCATCGAGATCACCAGGGCGTACGAAACGCTTTTGGTGATCTACAACGAGTAGGGCTTGCCCTCCGGCCGCGGACGTGTATAATGCCCGTTCGGGAATTCGGGTAGTTCACAGAGTGTTCACCGGCACTTCCCTCCGTAGACCGTAGTAAATCTCGACGAAAATCACATTGAGGACGGACGTGTCCGGTCGCGGTGACGCGAACGCCGGCCCGTCTTCACGTCGAAGAAACCGTTCAGCAATTGCCGCTCGGAATCGTAAAGCTAACCATCGCAACGACTTCGGCAGCGCATCCAGGAAACCCATGGGCCCCCGGTAACCATTTTATTTGCCGCCGCATCTAATAGCGATAACGGCACGACTTACGCATTTTTTGGGAAGCAGACGTACGGGAGACACGATGAAGACGGCTGTAGCAACGGATCACGAACAGGGATGGGACTTCGAAAAGGCAGCGATGCCTTACGTCGACTCCCTCTACAACACTGCCTATCGCATGACGAGGAACTCCGAAGACGCGGAAGACCTCGTTCAGGAGACGTACCTCAAGGCCTACAAGTACTACGACAAGTTCGAAGAAGGCACGAACTTCAAGGCGTGGCTCTTCAAGATCATGAAGAACACGTTCATCAACAACTATCGGAAGAAGAAGCTCACGCCGCACAAGATCGACTTCTCCGAGATTGAAGAGTCGTACGAACGGGTCATCCAGAAGAACGCGCCGGACCTCATCAAGGATCCGGAGAGCGAGATCTTCCAGGACATGATGGACGCCGACGTCAAGCGCGCCCTCGACTCGCTCCCGCACGACTACAAGATGGTGGTCCTGCTGGCCGACATCGAAGGCTTCTCCTACAAGGAGATCGCTGAGATCCTCGACTGCCCCGTCGGCACCGTGATGTCGCGTCTCTACCGCGGCCGCAAGATGCTGGAGCGGACGCTGCTCGAGTACGCGCGCAAGTACGGTTACATCCGCGGCGGCGCCGAGCCGGCCAAGATGCGCTCGCGCAAAGACGAGACGAAGGGCCGCAAGAAGAAGGATCCCGAAACCGGCGAAGAGACCGATGTCATCGAGCCGGAAGCGGACGAGGAAGCGATTCTGTTCGCCGACGACGAAGACGTCGAGCTCGAGATCGAAGAGGAAGAAGAGCCGGAGCAGTTCGAGATCGAGTAACTCCCGATTTTCGCATTCAAGTTTTCGGGCGGCCGGTTGTCTCGGCCGCCCGAAGTGTTTTCTGGAAACGCGGGCGTCTCGCCCGCTGAAGTTGGCAGGACCGTGCTCGACTGCGGGCGAGACGCCCGCGTTCCCAGGTTCCGGAATTCATCTTCCACCTCGCCAGTTCCGTTTCGTTGCAGAGTCGTCACCACCCGATTGCCAAGGAGAACCGCTGTAATGATCTGTGACGATGTGAAACGGGTTGCATACTTCTTCCTCGACGGAAAGCTCGGCGAGAACAAACAGAACGACTTCAAGACTCACGTCAGCATCTGCCCCGACTGCGAACAACGCGTTAGCATTCATCGCCGCCTGCGCCTGTTCATCTCCAAGCGCCTCGGCCGCGACTCCGCACCGCAGCGATTACGCCAGCGCCTCTCACGAAGTTTCCGCGCGTTGACTACCGAGACATAGAATCGGCCGCGTGCCCGACCGCGATCAACTGATTCTCGTTTCGTCGAATCCCAACAAAGGCATCGAAGCCGAACGGATCCTCGGCATCCCTCTGCTTCGCGTCTCGCTCGTGCTGCCTGAAATTCAGGCCGCGACGGTCGAAGAAATCACCCGCTACAAACTCGAAAACGCCCGAACGAAGGGCTACAACCGCCTCATCGTCGAAGACGTCTCCCTCGGCTTCGACGAGCTCGGCAACTTCCCCGGTCCGTACGTGCGCTGGCTGCTCGAAGCCGCCGGCGGCAAAGGCCTCGCCGCGATTGCGTACGCGCTCAACAATCGCGCCGCGAAAGCCGAATGCTGCGTCGCGTACTGGGATGGAACGAAAGGACACATTTTCTGCGGCGTTTCTCCGGGCGAGATCCTGGTCGAGCCGCGCGGCGAACGTCATTTCGGATGGGACGCCTGGTTCCAGCCGCGCGGATCAAAGAAAACATTCGCCGAGATGACCGACGACGAGAAGGACAGCGTCTCGCATCGCGGCGACGCCTACCGGAAGCTGGCCGCGCACCTCAAGGCCTCCAGAGGCTGACCCGCGAACCGGACGTACTGAGTCCAACCGGGGACAACGTCCGTAAACCATCTGCCGGAACCATCCGTAGAACCTATTGAAATCGTGGTACTTGGCCGAACGCTGCGCTGGCAGGCCAATTGAAATATGCATAGCAACCTCGGAGACTCCGAGCGAGCAGTGGAAAGGACGCCCCAATGTGGATTTACGACGGTGAGCAGTGGATCGACGAGGGCGTGAGCGAAACCGACAAACAACGGCCGGAGACGATCATGCCGCGTCACGGTGAGGAGCTGTACCCGGAACTGCAAGTGGTGGAAGTGGAAATCGTTCCGGTTCCGCGAACCAACTACGTTCCGTATCACCCGCATCCGTAAGACTCATTCCGATCGCGTGAACGAAAAGCCGCGCCGCGAGGCGCGGCTTTGTTTTGTCATCCTGAACCGCCGGAGCTGCGTAGGCGAAGCCGGAGCAGCGCAGGGCGGTGAAGGATCTCAAGTTGCGCGAGCCGTGTTGGAACCCCGGTTTCAGTCGAGTCTTGCGCATCTTGAGATCCTTCACCGTCCTGCGGCATTCCGCGCTTCGCGCTACATGCCTCCGGTGGTTCAGGATGACAGAGGATGCGATGACTGTTGTCGCACTATCATCCGCCGCGTGATTCTTCGCAGCCGCAACGTCGTCACGCCGGAAGGCATCCGGCCCGCGTCGATCCATATTCGCGATGGCGCGATCGATCGCGTCGCCGATTTCGACGACGCGTCCGATGCCGTGCAGGACTTCGGCGAACTGACGCTGATGCCGGGCGTCGTCGACTCGCACGTCCACGTGAATGAGCCGGGAAGGACCGAGTGGGAGGGCTTCGAAACCGCGACGCATGCAGCTGCAGCGGGCGGCGTCACGACGATCGTCGACATGCCGCTGAACTCGATCCCCGCAACGACCTCGGTCGCCGCACTCGAAACGAAGGTTCACGCGCTTCATGGCAAGTGCCGCGTCGATGTGGCGCTGTGGGGCGGCGCCGTTCCCGGCAATGTCGACCAACTTCGGCCGATGCTCGATGCGGGCGCGCGCGGATTCAAATGTTTCCTCGTCGACTCCGGTGTGCCCGAGTTTGGATGTCTTGATGCTGCGGAAGTCGAAGCCGCGCTGAATGCGCTCCGCGGAACCGGCGCGCCGCTGCTTGTTCACGCTGAGTTGCCGGAGCACATCCACGCGCCGGCGGGTGACGCGCGTTCGTATGCGAGTTACCTCGCCAGCCGTCCGGCGCAGGCTGAGGACGATGCAATCGCGCTGATGTTCGCGCTCGCGCGGAAGACAGGAACCCACGTGCACATCGTCCATCTTTCGTCCGCGAACGGATTGGAAGCGCTTCGGCTCGCGCGAAAAACCGGCGTCCCGTTCACTGCCGAGACCACGCCGCACTACCTCTACTTCGACGCCGAGGCCATTCCTGACGCCGCCACGGAGTTCAAATGCGCGCCGCCGATCCGCGAGCATGCCAATCGCGAAGAGTTGTGGCGCGGCGTCGAAGAGGGGCTCTTCAACGCCATCGTCAGCGACCACTCGCCGTGCACGCCCGAGTTGAAGCGGATGCAGGAAGGCGACATCGCCCGCGCGTGGGGCGGGATCGCATCGCTGCAACTGAGCCTGTCGATCGTGTGGACCGAGGCGAAGCGAAGGAAAATCGCGTTCGAAACGATTGCGGCGTTGATGACGACCGGTCCGGCCACGCTTGCGGGACTCAGTCATCGCAAGGGAAAACTCGCTCCGGGCTACGACGCGGACATCATCGCCTTCGATCCAAAGGCGCAATTCGTCGTGCAGACCGAGCACGTCCAGCATCGCCACAAGGTCACGCCGTACGCCGGCGAAACGCTGACTGGCGTCGTTCACGCGACGTTCGTGCGCGGCCAAAAGGTGTGGGAGGATGGGCGGCACCTTGGCAACGCGATCGGCGAATGGATTCGGAGATGACTGATTTTCGGGAACTCCTCGACCTCGCCTCCGACCGACTCGGCGGTTCCGTCCTCTACGCCACCGACGACTACTTCGCCGAAAAAGAAAACCTTCTTCGCCCGGAGAAGCCGGTGTGGAAGGAGCACGAGTACACCGACCGCGGCAAGTGGATGGACGGTTGGGAAAGCCGCCGCAAGCGCACGCCCGGCCACGACTTCGCCATCATCCGCCTCGGCCTGCGCGGCGTCGTGCGCGGCGTGGTTGTCGACACGGCATTCTTCCGCGGCAACTATCCGTCGCACTGTTCGATCGAAGGTTGTCACGCGCGTCCGGAGAGCGACGTCGATTCGCTGCTCGCCGCGAACTGGATCGAAATCCTGCCGAAGTCGGAGTTGAAGGGCGACAGCGAGAACTTGTTTGCGATCGAATCGCCGTACGCCTTCACCCATCTGCGGCTGCACATCTATCCCGACGGCGGCGTGGCGCGGCTGCGAGTGCATGGCGAGGCTGCTCCCGACTGGCGCCGCGAAGGCGGACTATCGATCGAGACCGATCTCGCGGCGGCGGAGCACGGCGGCGACGTGCTGGCGTGCAGCGACATGTTCTTCGGGCCGAAGCACAACCTGATCATGCCCGGCCGCGCCGCGAACATGAGCGATGGCTGGGAGACGAAGCGTCGGCGGGGGCCGGGCAACGATTGGGTGATCGTGCAACTCGCCGCCGAAGGTTCGCTGCGCCGCATCGAGATCGATACGAATCATTTCAAAGGGAACTATCCCGACACCTGCTCCATCGACGGCAGTCGTGCGTTTGCGGACGATGAATGGTTCGAAGTATTGCCGCGCACGAAGCTGCAGGCGCACTCGCGGCATCTATTCATCGATGAGTTATCGAACCTCGGGCCCGTCACGCATCTGCGTTTGAACGTTTTCCCCGACGGTGGTGTGAGCCGGCTGCGCGTGTTCGGAGTGGCTACCGAGGAAGGTCGCGGCGATGCGGCGGCGCGGTATGTCAACACGCTGGTCGATGACGTCGCGGCCACGCAACTGCACAACTGCTGCGGATCGAGCGAGTGGGTGCGGCGGATGATCGCCGCGCGTCCGTTTGCATCGTGGAGCGATCTCGTTCGCGACGCGGAAGCGATCTGGCATTCGTTGACGCCGGACGATTGGCGCGAAGCGTTCGCCGCGCATCCGCGCATCGGCGAGCGTTCGTCGTCGGCGTGGGCGCGGCAGGAGCAGTCGGGAGCGGCGTCGGCATCGAGCGACATCCAGGAAGCATTGGCCGAGGCAAACCGCGAGTACGAGGCGCGCTTCGGGCACATCTACATCATCTGCGCGACCGGACGGAGCGCCGACGAGATGCTGGCCATTGCGTGGCAGCGGCTGGAGAACACGCCACACCACGAGTTGCACGTGGCGGCCGAGGAGCAGATGAAGATCACGAAGTTGCGGCTGATGAAACTGGTGGGCTGATGGGCATCTCAACGCATGTTCTCGACACTGCCAAAGGGCATCCGGCCGCGGGAGTTGCGATCACGCTGGAAAACGATCGCGGTGTCATCGCCAGCGGTGTGACCAATGCCGACGGGCGTCTGAAGCTGTTCGACGATCCGCCGGAAGCGGGAACGTATCGCATTACCTTCGACACCGGCGGCTACGACCCGAACGGATTCTTTCCGCGCGTGGTCATCGAGTTCACGGTCCGCGGCGGCGCGCAGCATTACCACGTGCCGCTGCTGTTGTCTCCGTTCGGGTATTCGACGTACAGAGGGAGTTGAACTGTCATCCTGAGCCGCCGGAGCCGTGTAGCGCGAAGCGCGAAGCGGCGCAGGACGGTCGAAGGAGCCCCTCAGTGCTTGCCTCTTGAAAAGCGCCGCCGCCCAACCCGGGTTAGCAGGATGGGGGTCCTTCGACCGTCCTCCGCTGCTCTGGCTTCGCCTACGCAGCTTCGGCGGCTCAGGATGACAGGCGCCGCCCCTTCATGATCTTGACGAAGCTGCGGCTGCGCAGTTCATCGAGAGAGAGGCCAGTCGCGAGCGCCTCATCTTCCGTGATCGCGCCGCAGTTCAGCGCGCGCAGGAAGTAGTTGAGCAATCCCTGGCCGGTGGCGGCGTCATCGAAAACATCGCCGACGAGCGTGGCCTGACCGGATTTGGCGATGAAGGCGTGGAGTCGTTCGGTTGCTGCGTGTAGGCCTTCGAGGAAGAACGAGTAGACGGCCGCGTAACGCGTCGGAAGTTGGGCGGGATTGAGATCCCATCCCTGGTAGTAGGCGTTAATCAGCGAGTGGCGGATGTGGTCGACGTGCAGGCGCCAGGCGCGATGGACGACGGCGCGATTCTCGGCGATCTGTTCGGGAGTGAGATTTCCGCGGTGCGGCGCGATCGGCATGATGTTCGTGGCGCCGTCGGAGAGCCAGAGGCCGGTGCCGGCGTAGGCCACCTGCATCATGTGCCGCGCGAAATCGCAGGCGGGATGGTCCATGCGCTGATGCTCCGCGGTGATGTTGCAACTCGCGGTGTAGTCGTATGTCCCGAAGTGCGCGGCCACGGCGCGTCCGCGGGCAGCGTCGAGAAAGAGCGGCAGGTTGGAGACGCCGTTCTCGCTGAGGATGGCCTGCGTCGTCTCGATCATGAACTCGAAGCGGAGCGTGTGTTTCGCCAACCCGAGCTTCGGTTCCATGGCGTCGAAGAGATCGGCGAGCGCGGTGACCTGCTGCGGAAGCTGAATCTTCGGCAACGTCACCACAAAGTTCGGCGGGAGCGCACCGGCGACGTCGAGCAGCGTTGAAACGAAAATGTCGAGCGTGCGCATCGAGCGCGGCATCAGCTCCTGCGAGAACTGCTTGATGCGGATGCCGATGAACGGCGGTAGCGTGCCATTCTTCATCCCGGCCGCTACTTCTTTCGCAGCGGCGGCGGCGTGGCCATCCTCTTCGGCATCCGCGCGATTGCCGTAGCCGTCTTCGAAGTCGATGCGGAAGTCCTCCACCGGCTCGCGACGCAGCTTCTCGACGACGCGGTCATAAACAACACTGCGAAACTTCGGATCGATCGCGATGGCGTCGCCGAGGGTGGCGGCGTCGGGGGCGAAGTCATCGAGCGAGCGGAGAGCGAGCGCGCCGAGCTTCTGTGTCGTATCGCTCTTGAAGAGATGCGCGCCGCCGTAGACGGTGTGGACCGGCTGGCGCGCGCCTGACTCGCCGGGAAAGCGGGCCATGAACGTCTCGAGCGCCGGATCGAGCTTCGACGCGGCGGATTTGAGGTCGTCGTCGGAAAAGGTTCGTTTCATCGTCTATCGCGTCCGGATCACCGCGGCCACGCCCCAACCGATCAGCACGAGGACGGACAGCACCAGCCAGTTGTATTGATTGCTGTAGGTGGCCACCGGGAAATGATTGCTGATCATGATCAGAACGACCGGCAGGACGATGAAGGTGTTCTGCTTGGAGCGTTGTTTGGCAAGGTCGGCCAGCCGCATGTCCGGCTCCGTGCCGGCCTTGACCGCGGCGATCAGCTGCCGCTGTGCGGGCAGGATGCGCACCCACACATTTAGAGCCATGAAGCTGCCGAGCATCGCGCCGATCTGCATGTACGCGGCGCGCGAGGCGAAGAGATGGATGCTGCCGATGATCGCTCCGACGAGCAGCAGATACGAAAGGATCGTTCCCGCGGCCTCGTGTTTCCGCAGCGGCGAGATCCAGAGAAGATCGTAGAGGAACCAACCGGCGGCGATGAGCGCGAGACTTAATCCGGCGGCCTGCCATGCGGTCATTTTCAAAACATCTTCGTCGACCATGATGCGGCCGTCGTAGTAGACGAGGCTGAGCAGCACGAAGCCCGACACCAGCGTGAAGAAGGCCTCCCACTTGAACCAGTGCAGCGTTTGGTTCAGCAGTTCCGGGCGCTTCTGTTTGTCGACGATGTAGAAGCCGCCGCTATGGACCATCCACACCTGCTTCTCGCCATGGAACGCGTGATCGAGCCAGGTGAAAAAGTAGGTCTGCCCGACCCACATGATGGCCGCGAAGACATGCGTCCAGCGGACGGCGAGATTCAGCCACTCACGAACGACGTAATTCATCGATCTCCTCGATTTGCGTTGGGGCGCGAATGTAGCAGAATCGCGAGCCATGCGAGAGATCGAACGCATCCTCGACCAACTCAACCGCGCCTGGGGCGGCCCATCATGGACCGGCGTCGACATCGGCCCGCTGCTGGAAGGCATCACCGATCCGCAGGCCCGCGCGCATCCGATCCCGAATGCGCATTCGATCATCGAGCTGGTCGCGCACAGCAGCACGTGGATGGATGCCGTCGCCAATCGTCTGGCCGGCGACGAGCGCGAGCTGACCACGGACGAGGATTGGCGCGACGTCACCAAAATGCCGTGGCCGGAAGCGATCGAAGAGATGACGAACGCAATCAGCCGCCTCTCCGACACCATCGCGAGGCTGACCGTCGACGACCTCGACAAAAAAGTAGCCGGCCGCAAGTACACGGTCTACGTGATGCTGCACGGGGTCATTCAACACACGATCTATCACGCGGGACAGATTGCGTTACTGAAGAAGCTGCTGTCATCCTGAGCCGCCGAGCCGGGAGTCGCGAAGCGATGGAACGGCGCAGGACGGCGAAGGATCTCAAGCTTCGCAATCTGCGTTGAATCCCAGTGGTTTTCAGCGGGAGTTGCGCATCTTGAGATCCTTCGCCGTCTTCCGCCGCTCCGGCTTCGCCTACGCAGCTCCGGCGGCTCAGGATGACAACCTCCGCGTCTCCGCGTGAACCCGTCCCCTGTTGAATTTCGAACCTCATCCGTAGGAAGACCGCCACCCCGCAAGGCGTTCTACTACGCACACAACAACCGATCACGCGAAACGGCAAACCTCCGGCGACGGAGGGGCGCAAAGCTACCGGCCTCAACGAGGCAGCGGGGCTTCCGAACGTGATCCCGCATGACGCGGGACGCTTCTCGTGATCCGAACGAAGAGGAGCGTCTCATGCGTCATCGAATCGCTGCCGTCGTGCTTGCTGTCGCCGCCTTCTCCATGCCTGCGTTTGCTTCGCCGAAAGCCGTTCAGCCCGTCTCGCAGCTTGCGGCTCAGGCGTTCCCCGCTCCCGTTCCGCAGTACCTCGCCGCGATCATCAACGACGCCGCGAAGCAGTACTCCGTCGATCCGAACCTCATCGCCGCCATGACGTACCGCGAGTCTGCATTCAATCCCAATGCGGTTTCGAGCCGCGGCGCGCAGGGCCTCATGCAGCTCATGCCGAAAACCGCCCGCGCCCTCGGCGTGCGCGACGCCTTCGATCCGCGCGACAACATCTTCGGCGGTACGAAGTATCTGAAAACGCTGCTCGACCGTTTCCACGGCAACGTTGATCTGACCCTCGCCGCGTACAACGCCGGCCCGGAGCTCGTGGCCAAGGTCGGCCCGAACGCCACGAAGGAAGCGGTCGACTACGTTGCCGCGGTCAAGAGCTTCTACCAGATCGCGCTGGCGGCGTTGTAAGCTCGCGGGTCATGAGCGACGCGCAGGAAGATCTCCGCTATCCCGTCGGCAAATTCAATCGTCCGGCTTCGACGCTAACCGCCGAGGAACGCCGGGAGCTCGTCAACCAAATCGCCGCCACGCCCGCGCGCATGCGCGAGGCCGTGGCCGGTCTGAGCGAGTCGCAGCTCGACACGCCGTACCGCGACGGCGGCTGGAGCGTGCGCCAGGTCGTGCATCACGTTCCCGACTCGCACATGAACGCCTACACGCGCGTGAAGCTGGCGCTCACCGAAGAGCAGCCCACCATCAAGCCGTACGACGAAGCCGCGTGGGCGAAACTGAACGATGTCCGCGACACACCCATCGAGACCTCGCTCGTCCTGCTCGAAACGCTACACCAGCGCTGGGACACGATCCTGCGCGCGATGACCGACGTCGACTTCGAACGCACGCTCCTGCATCCCGACATGGGCGTGATGACGCTCGACGCCGTCATCGCCATGTACGCGTGGCACGGCCGCCATCACGTCGGCCACATCACGTCGCTTCGTGCGCGCAGCGGATGGTGACGTTTCGCACGCTGGCGGATGGCGACTTCGATGCCGTCGTCGCCGCCTTCAACGAAGCGTTCAGCGACTACGCTGTCCGCTTCTCGATGACCGCGCCGCAGCTCCGCGAGATTTGCACCCGCCGCGCGGTCGTGTTCGAGCTCTCAGTCGGCGCGTTCGAGGGCCACCGGCTGATCGGCTTCACGCTGAACGGATTCGATGGCGAGACCGCCTACGACAGCGGCACCGGCGTCGTGCCGTCGCATCGCAGGCAGGGTCTTGCGCGCCGGATGATGGAGCACGTCATGCCGGGACTCCGCGCGGCCGGCGCACGCCGCTATCTGCTCGAGGTCATCGAATCGAATACACGCGCCGTCGCGCTCTACGAATCCCTCGGCTTCAACACGATCCGCTCGTTCACCTGCTGGAAGTACGAGAGTCGCGGAAACAGCGGCGCGGACCTTCGTCCGATCGAGGATTTTCCCGACGCCTTCCGCGACGTCGAACCTTCCTGGCAGAACTCCGATGCCGCAATCCGGCGCGCCAGCGATCCACGCATCATCCTCGGCGCATTCGACGGCGACGTTCTCGCCGGCTACGCCGTCGTGTTCCCGCGGACGAACGATCTCGCGCAACTCGCCGTCAGCCGCTCCCATCGCCGGCGCGGAATCGGATCGGCGCTGCTCGATCGCGCGGCCGCGGAAGCCGGCGGGATGGTGCGCGTCCTCAACGTCGACGCGCGCGATGACGGTATAGACGCGTTCCTGCGCACTCGCGGCGCCGAGCAGTTCGTGCGGCAGCGCGAGATGGAACGCCCGCTCTGACCGTCACTTCCCGTACAACCCCACCAGCTTTGCCTGCGCCACCACGTGACCCTGGATCGCCTTCTCGAAATCGTCGCGTCCCTGCGATGACGTCAGCGGCAGCGTGTTGTCGAGCGCGTAGAGATCGAAGACGTAGTGATGCACGCCGCTCGGCGGACAGGGACTGCCCCACTTGCTCGTGCCGAAGCCGTTCAGCCCCTGGCTCACGCCGGCCGGAACGTTGTCTTCCTTGAACTCCGTCACGTTCGTCGGGATGTTCCACACCAGCCAGTGCGTGAACGTGCCGTTCGGCGCGTCGGGGTCGGTCACCTCCAGCGCCATGCTGTGCGCGGTCTGCGGCACATTCGCGAATGCCAGCGGCGGCGTCACGCTCGCGCCGTTGCAGGTGTACTTCTGCGGGATCGTCCCGCCGTTCGCGAAGGCCGGACTGGTGATGGCCATCGCGCCGTTGGCCGGCGGCGGTTCGGACGGTTTGCCCGGCGGCGGTTCCTTCTTGTTCGGATTCGTGCAGCCGAGGATGAACGCCAGAGTCAGGACAACCGCGATTCGTCTGCTTCGCATAGCGCCTCCGATCCGAAGCTACAATCGTTCCATGCCGACGTTTTTCGACGCGCTGAGCGAGCTGATGGCGGCCGAGACGCCGTTCGTCGCCGTCACGGTCGTCGACACGATGGGCAGCGCGCCGCAGGACCGCGGCGCGAAGATGATCGTGACGTCCGAAGGACTTCACTTCGGCACCGTCGGCGGCGGCAAGGTCGAGACCAAAGCGATCGCCGAATCGCAGGCGATGCTGCGTGGCGAAACGGCGGAGACGACCAAGTTCGCGCAGTGGAGCCTCAACAAAGACGTCGGCATGACCTGCGGCGGCATCGTCAAACTCTTCTTCGAATCGCACAACGTCGGCCGCTGGAAGATCGTCGTCTTCGGCGCGGGCCACGTCGCCAACGCCGTCGTCAACGTGCTGATCCATCTCGACTGCGCCGTGACCTGCATCGATCCGCGCGAAGAGTGGCTGGCGAAACTGCCGGAGTCGCCGAAGCTGACGAAAGTGCTGACCTCCGACATGCCGTCGATCGTGAAGACGCTGCCGGACGATGCGTTCGTTGTCCTGATGACGATGGGTCACACCACCGACAAGCCGATCCTGCTCGAAATCCTCCGCACGCGCACCTTCCCGTTCCTCGGCGTGATCGGCAGCGACGCGAAGGCGAACATCCTCCGCCGCGACATCGCCGAAGCGGGTCTGCCGGAGGAGGCGAAACGGGGTTTCTATTGCCCTATCGGCCTTTCGATCGGGACGAACCACCCTTACGAGATTGCGGTGAGCGTGGCCGCGCAATTGATCGAGGTACGGGATGCGCGGCTTGCTTCACGCTCTGCTTCAGCAAGTCCAGATTCATCGCCTCGGTGACCAGCGCCCGCATCGTCTCCGACGCATTCTTCTTCGACTTCAACCACGCCACCTGCGACGGCGTCAAAAACACCGCCACCCGCTCCGTCTTCTTCTCTTTCGCTGCGGCCATTGGTTACCTCGGAGTGGGTATTCTGCACCCGATGCGCATCGGGATCATCGAACGTGGTTTGTCATCCAGAGCCGCCGAAGCCGGGAGTCGCGAAGCGACAGAACGGCGCAGGACGGCGAAGGAACTCAAGATGCGCAGTCCCAGCCGGAGCGCGTACTTACCACGGGTTCCAACGCAGTTCGCGTAACTTGAGATCCTTCGCCGTCCTGCGCCGTTCCATCGCTACGCGATTCCCGGCTTCGGCGGCTCTGGATGACAGGCTTACTCGAGCGTCTTGATCGGTCCCAACTTTAGATTGAGATCATCATCAGCCAGCCCGAAGACCTGCTTCATCTCGGACATCTTTTCCTCGAGCTTCATCAGCGCGGAGCCGAGCCGTTCGATCTCTGCGTCACTGAGAGTCCCGGCGTCCATGCGCCGCAACGCCTGCTTCTCCAGCAGCCGCCGCACCAGCTCGATGATCGACAACACCAGCCGCGCCAGACCGTTTTCGACGATGTCGGAGTCGGCAGCGATGCGATCGGGAATCGTCGACTCGGTGAACGTGAGCGACGCGCGCAGCCGCTCTTCGTCATTCGTGATCATCGGCGAAAACCTCCAGCGGCCACGGTCCGGAAAGAAGAAATGGAACGGATGGAAAATCGCGCTTCAACGCCGAACCGGCGTCGTTGATGGCGGCAACATCTCGACGTTTCACGAGCGCCGCGAATTCGAGCGATGCCGTATCGCGATTTGACCAGCGATGCTTCACCGCCAGCGGCGCCAGCGTCTCGTCAACTACCTTCCGAAACTCCGGCGCAACATCCGTCGCGCGCGTGGCATCGTGCAACGCGCGGATGTACGCGGCTCCTGATTCGAAATCGTGGCGATCGGGCCGTGCACGGGGCGCCTCGGCGGCGACTTTCAATGTCATCTCGACGTGATCGCGAAAATCATTCAGCACGCGCCGCCATCGATCGAGATGCGCCGCGCATTTCGCAAACGCATCCTCCGAACCATGCGCCGTAAATCCGTAGCGGATCGCCACAAACGTCGCGCGATCGAGCAACGCCGCGCGCATTTTCGCAACGCGCAACAGCAGGTCGCGATCGCCGAGCGGCTGCGACTCTTCGACCTCCATCCCGCTCAACCACAGATCGCTCACCGCAATCGCCGCGGCCAGCGGCTCGATGTCGTTGCGTTCCCGATGCGCGCCGATCACGACGAGCTTCATTTGATCTGCTTCGGTTGCGAGGTTCGGATGATGGCATCGACGTTCGCCAGCACGACGTTGAGGCCGAGGTAGAGGAGATCGACGTCGCCGATGGAGACGACCGCTTCGCCCGCGATGACCACGCCGCGGTCGAGCAGGTGGTCGAGCGTTTCGAGCAGGCTCAGTTCTTCGTCTGCGTCAGTCATCGGATGTAACGGCGAACGTATACGGCGGCCACGGCCCCGTCAACGCAAGGGTCACGCCTTCCGCGGCATAGCGCGACGCAAGATCGTTGCGAAGCTCTTCCAGCCGCGCCTCTTCGTCGCGATTCAGCAGCACGTTGATCTGCGGAAATGCGCCCGACCGCTGTTGCCGCGTCTCGGCCACCGTGTCGCACGCCAGCTTGTCCATGACCGCGCGCTCGATCTCCGCCATGACCTGTTGCTCCGCCTCCCGCGAGGCCTTCTTCTTCTCGTCATCCAACTTCTTCCGCAGCAAAAACGCCTTCCCCTCGGACGCCGACGCAATCTCCTCCGACAGCGTCCGCAAACTATCGACGCGCCGCACCAGCGCGTCGCTCCAAAGTTGCGGATCGAATTCGATGCGCAGCGTCCACTCCTGCTTCCCATCGAGCCGGTCGAGCAGTTTCGCGAATCGCGCGCTCTCCGTTTCCAGATGCCGCCGCAAGCTTTCGCCCGAGGCAAAGAGAGTGAACGCGCGCAAGGGGATGATCGTCCCGCCGTGCATGAGCACGTTCATCACGCTCTGATGCCGATAGCCGATCGCGCCGAGCCATTCCACGTCCTTCGCACGCGCATCGATGACCGCTTGCGAGAAATCAACGTCATCGACGGGCGTGACGAACGCCGCGAGATCTCCCGCCGTCACGACATCGATCACATCCGATCCATCGATCGCCTCCACCCGCTCCGGCAGCGGATGTCCCGCGCGCGCGATGGCGTAGACGTAGAGAATGTCCGGCATTCGCGCGAAGTCTGACATAGGAATCACCACAGAGACACAGAGGACACGGAGGCCTCTGTGATCTCTGTGTCTCTGTGGTTAAAACGCCTTCCGAAATTCGACCGAATCCACCAGTGCCCGCACCACCCCCACCCGCGTCTCTTTCTTCTGCAGCGCCGATGCGAAGTAGCGTTCACCCGCGGCGTCGATCGGACGGTTGAGGATCGTTGCGTAGGCGATGTGTAGAAAGTCGCTGTCGTTGAGGCAGGCGGAGTCGTACGCGATCGTTTCGGCGGCATCATCGACATCAATGCGCCGCGTCGGTTCGATACCGATGCGCGCGAGCAGCGACGGTGGCGCAAAGGCGGTGCGCTTCGAATGACGCCACCAGGAGTTCTCATCGAGCATCTCGCCCGGCTCGTTGATGCGGAATGCGCGCGTCAGCTCGGGCAGCGATTCGTTCATCTTCCGCGCGCCGATCGGCGTGACCGCGATCAAATTCAGTCTCGCCGCCAGCAGCCGCACATCCTTCGATCTCGGATCGATTGTCGCCGGCGCGTCGGCGCGTGAGAAGGCGATGGTCAGAAAATTCGCGCCGTCGCGCCAGCGCGTGCGATCGAGGTCGAACGTGTAGTCGCGCCAGCCGGGAGTCATCGCAACCTGGGCGACCGGCGCTGAATTGAGCGCGATCGTGGCGATCTGCGGCCGCGCGCCGGCGTAATCGAACGGCATCATGTGCAGAGTCAACCGGTGATCGGCAGCATTCGTGATCAACATCGCCGACACCGGCTCCGCGCCAGTCCACCGCGCATGTTCAGCGGGGTCGCCGTCGGGGCCGTACCAGCCGCCGGCGAGAAAGACGTTGTTGTCGCTGCCGAGGGACATGACGTGGGTGGGGTAGCGAGCGATGAGGGCGCGCGTGTCGGCGGGCGTGAGGCGATGGAGCAGCAGGTGTTGCAGGCCGGGCGCGTAGTGGAGGCGGAACCCCTCCAGCGGACTGGCCAGGACGACCGGATACTGGCAGCTCCAGTCGCCGACGTCGCCGGCGCGGTGAAATCCGGCGCTGACGATCCACACCGGCTCGTTGTGCGCGACGACGCTGGCCGCGCGCGACGCCGACTCGCCCGCGCTGATGAGATGGACTTTCGGCTGCAGTTGGCGCAAATAGAAATCGAGGCAGACGTACGACCAGTCGTTCGTCGTGACGACGGCATCGCGCGCATGTGCGTGCGCGTGAATCGTGGCGGCGATGACCCGCCAGTTCAGCTTGCGGTACGGCTCAGTCGTCGCGGAGGTCCATCCCTCGCGGACGATGAATCCGGTGGCGATCATCGCGGCGATCGGGATCGCCATCGCTGTCCGTCCGCGAAAGATGAGCCGCAGGATCGCAACGATTCCGATCGCGGCGAGCAGGAGATACGCGGGCAGCGCGGTGGCGACGTAACGGACGGCGTACCAATGCCGCAGCTTCCACAGCGCGGCCAGGCTGACGGCGACCGGGAGCACGGCCATGCCGGTGACGATGATGCCTTTCGTCCGATCGCGGCGGAGGAGCACGATCGCGCCGATGAGCGCGAGGATTGCGACAGCGTACGCGGCGCGATGGATGGTGGTGATGTCGACCGCGCCGATGGAGAAGGACTGGATTAACCGCTGGAAGAATCGTGCGCTGAATCGAAAGCCTGATGCGGCATTCGGCGGCATGCGGCGGTAGAGGATTGGGATTAACGCGGCCGCGACTCCTCCCGAGATTGCGTAGATGGCGAAGCCGCGTCTCCGCGTCATGGCGAAGGCGATGGCGGCTGTGATCGCGCTGGCGACGAGAAGGGGGCCGGAGCCGGAGGTGGTGAAGAGTAGGGCGAGGACGATTAGGGGGACGGGTTCACGCGGAGACGCGGAGTCGCGGAGGAAGACGGAGAGGAGCAGCGTGGCAAGGAGGATCAGTAGGGCGTAGGGGCGGGCTTCGCGGCTGTAGTAGATCGCCAGCGGGGAGCCCGCCAGCAGGAGGGCGAAGGTGAGGCTCTCCGCATCTGATTCCCCTCGTCCCTTGTCCCTCGTCCCTGCCGCAACGATCACCGCCGCCACACCAAACACCGCCGGCGCGAACCTCGCCGCAAACTCCGGCGCGTGGGCGAATCGTCCGGCCAGTTCGGTGACGAAGAAGAGCGGGCCGTGTTCGCTGGCGAAACCGGTCAGCCAGCGCCAGAGCGGCTCGTGCGTCAGCTTGGTGGCGACGTCGTAGTCGAGGATCTCATCGAGCCAGAGACTCGGGATGGCCAGTCCGCTGAACCGGAGAATCGCTCCGAAGATGACGATGGCGGTCAGCAGCAGCCAGTCGCCGATGCGTCGCATTCGCGAGAGCCTAGCACGCGCATTTGACACGTCTGCGATTGGTCAATACATTGACGACCACACATGACAGCGCAGCCGGAACGGGACCTCGTCGCGGGCGTGATTCAACTCGCGAACCTCCTCACGCGCCGCCTCGCCCCCGTCTTCGAAAAAGCCCGCATCACCCCGCAACAGTGGGCCATCCTCTCCGTTCTTTCCCGCGCGGACACCCCGATGTCTCTCGCCTCTCTGGCCCGGACGATGATGGTTTCCAAACAAAACATGACCGGCATGATGACCCGCCTCGAGCAGCTCGGCTTCGCCGAACGCGCAGATGACCCGAAGGACCTCCGCTCATCGCGCGTGGTATTGACGCGCCGCGGACGGACGACGATTGAGAAACTGCGACCCGCCTATGAGCAATGGCGGGATGCCCTCGGCGGCGAGGTATCCGAGCGCGAGTTGGCGAGCGCGGCGAAGACAGTTGAAACGCTGATCGCCGCGTTGACGTGATTCGCTGTGGAATTGGCTGCGGCACCGCGCGTTCTGCCGACTCAGCCACGACTGTAGTGCGCTGTTCAGTTATAGGTAGTAACAAACGTCCTGATAATCACTTGGCGGTGGAGGCTGACGGCCAGATTTCTTCGTCATCTGATACGCGACGAATATCGTGAAGGTAGCAAGAAGTACATAGAATAAACCCGCGGACAATGCCACAATAGACCGCTGCCCGATAAATGAGTGGGCCCAGCCGATCTTGGCCACAGGGCAAAGTGCCTTTGCATTACCACAAAGTACATTCACGTCAGCACAAGGCACGTTTCCTTCCAGGGTTCTCAAATATCGCATTAGCTGCCATTGCCTCACGCCCAAGCCGAGCGCTCGGATACCGGCGAAGACTACGACGAACGTCGGAGCATGCCAAGCGACCTTTTGAAATCGCGACGGGATAGTCTTTGTCGAAGCGAGATATGAGTATATGCCGGCCAAACCAACAAGAACATATCGTTCGGTGGCCCGGACCTCCAACTCCGCCGCTTGAAACAGACTCCAAGCGAAGTCCGCCTCCTTCGTGAGGAACGAAATCGCATCTGCCGATTGTATAATCACTCGCATGCCTCCCTAAGAGCGTTCGAATTATCTCACGTGGCGCCCGACGGACGCATCCTAAGCACTTTACTGATCGAGATGGTTCTATGCGCGGATCATTTGTGAAAGGTTATCCGACGTTCCCGCCCGCTGAGTTGCCACTGCGGCCCGAGGTGCCCTTTCCTATCGCGAAGCCGCCTACGCCGGCTAGTACTGGCAGCCCGGCCTCAGCGGAAATTGTCCGAGTTAGTAGTAAAATAGTTATTGCGGCAATAACAAACCCGGAAAGCATGAATTGGCCGTAGGAAGTCCAAAACTCGTTCCGACGCGTGTACCACTCGCCTATGATGTTTGAAATGAGCACCGAATCCGGCTTCGCGCCTTGGTTCAACCACATATGCAGTAATCCGTCTATGTGAGGCGACCATCCAATCTTCAGCTTATTCAGGTAAAACGCGAAATAGGCGAGTGAAGCGAGAACGAGAAGCGATACAACCGCTACCAAAAGCAGAACACTGAAACTAGCTCCAGCAGGGACTCCTGACATGTTTCACCTCTAAAAGGGAGTGCCGCTGGCGACAAAATCCCTACCCCCCAACTTGGCTGAACGACCTGTTTCTGTCGAGGGTGTAACGAAGAACCTTATTCGGGAACAAGCGAGAAGTGATTTGGAGCAGGTAGCTCAGGCAAAGGTCAACGCGCTGACAACGCGCGTATCGGCCCGATGCCGACGATCCGATTCCGTCCCCCTTCCTTCGCCGCGTACAACCTCTCATCCGCTGCGCGGAAGAGAACATCGGGGGTACTTCCATCGTCGGGGTACATGGCGGCGCCGATGCTGACGGTCACCTTTGCGCCGCCGGCGGGGGCGGGCATCGCTTCGATGCTTGCGCGAATTCGTTCCGCGATTGCCGCCAGGGCGGGGGCGTCGAGCTGCGGCAGGATTACGGCGAATTCTTCGCCGCCGTATCTTGCGGGAAAGTCGACGGTGCGGACGGCTTCGCGGATAACGCGGGCTACACGCTGGAGCGCGTCGTTGCCGGCCAGGTGGCCGTAGGTGTCGTTGTATTTCTTGAAGCGGTCGAGGTCGAGGATGAGAATGCCGAAGCGCTCGGGGTAGCGTTCGGCGCGTTCGATTTCGAGGTCGATGCGTTCGCGGAAGGCGCGGAAGTTCGGGAGCGACGTCAGCTCATCGGTTCTCGCGTGCGCTTTCAGCTCGTCGGCCATGTGATTGACGGCGGCGGCGAGGCGGGCCACTTCGAAATCGCCGGCGACCGGAGCGCGCGCGCCGAGGTCGCCGGAGGCGATGGCGTCGGCAGCGAGGGAGAGGTCTTCGATGGGACGGACCACCTTGCGCAGCGTCACCTGCACCGCGGCAAAGCTGCAGATGATGATGATCCAGGCGATGGCCAGGCCGGCCGACATCAGCTCGTGCGAGTCGCGTTCGAGCATCGGTAACTGCCGCGCGATCTCGCGCTTCCTCTCATCGATGATCCGCTGCGCCTCGGCTACCACGCGCTGCGATTCCGTATCGATCTCATGCGGTGTCGAGGTGGTGTCGGCGAGGACGGCCGTGAAGGTCGACATACGGCGGCGCAACGCCGCGGTGTCGATTGTTCTTAATGAGTCAGCTTCGAGGAGTTGCGAGACGACGCGATACGGAGGAGTCGGGTGTCGGGAGTCGGGTGTCGGAGCGGAGGCCGAAAGAATCGCGGGGTTCGCTCCAACTCCCGACCCCCGACGAACGACTCCCGCGCGATACGCGTTCTGCGCGCGGATCAACTCTTCCAGCGTTCCGATCGCGCGCGTCTCCACGCCGACGAGCCGGCTCCAGCGTTCCTGCGCGATTTGCGCGCGCCAGCTCAGGCCGAAGGTGATAGCGAAGAGGGCGATGGCGAAGGCGGCGGTGAGCAGCAGCACTCGCGTGCGCAGGCGGGTGCGACGCGCCATTACGCGTTCACCGCCAACTCGTTTGCACGCCGCGCCACCACGTGCGACGCGAGGACGAACGCGGCGTGGCTCCACGTCAGCGGCGCGACGGAGATCGGCTTGCCGGTGTAGGGATCGAGCTGTTCCGCCAGCACACCGCTCGGCAGCGCGTGGCGCGTCGCCCACGTCAGAATGTCGATCGCCTTCTGTAACTCCGTGAGGTTTTGCGCACGCATCGCGTACCAATGCGCGATCGACAGCGTGCAGACGATCCACGGATTGCCGGGCACGTTCGCGACGTCCTTCGAGACCTGAAAGTAGTAATCGTTCTCGTAGCGCGCGACGCCGCCGATGTCGGTTTTGATCGTGAGCCGCGCGATCATCGCCTCCATCGTGGCCACGATCTTCGGATCGTTCGCGTCGAACATGCCGAAGAGCCAGAGTCCGGCCATCGACGCGTCGAGGGTCATGTCCGCAGTGATCTGCCCTTCGCGCGAGACATTGATCGAGCGCGCGAAGCAGCCGGCTGCTTCGTTGTACAGAAAGCGAATCGCGCCTTCCTTGATCTCCGCGGCACCGCGGCGGTACTTCTCTGCCTGCGCCGTTTCGCCGAATGCATCGGTGAATCGCGCGGCTGCGTTCAGCCCCGCCCACACCGAGCCGACCGTGAACGCGGCGATGCCGCGGCGCTCCTCCCACAAATCCCACGACGGCGCCGGCAGCCGCGTGTGCGGTTCGCGGTAGCGCAGGAGAAAGTCCGCCATCTGCTTGATGATCGGCTTGTACAGCGGCTTCACGAACTCGACGTCGTGGAACTTCTCGAAGTGCGTCCAGAGCGCGACTACGACCAGCGCCGTCTCATCTTCCTGAATCGGCAGCTGCCGCTTGCCGTCCGCCAGCCACGGATGCCACGACGAGCCCGCCGACCCATCCGGGTTGTATTTGTGCAGCAGAAACCCCTCGGGCGTAATCAGCCGGCAGCAGAAGTCGAAGAATCGCCGCGTGATCTCCGCGTAGCCAGCCTGCAGCAGCGCCGTGGCCACGATCGATCCGTCGCGCGGCCACATATACGTGTACGTGTCGCGCCCGAACTGGACGATGTCGGAGTCGGTGGCGGCGATGACGGCGCCGCTGTGATCGATCTGCGTGCGAATGATCAGCAGCGATCGGCGATACAACCGCTGCACATCGTCGGGCAACTTGCTGATATCGACGTCGTTCTTCACCCACAGCTTCCAGTAGTCGCGCGTGCGGTCGAGGAACGATCCTGCACCGCGCTCGCGGACGAGTGCATCGAGCGCCGCGACTTCCTTGTACGACTTGCCGAAGACCCACCAGATGTACGCGACTGCCGATCCGCCCGGCGCGAGCGACAGCGACATCATCCCCGTGCAATCGACCGAACCTTGTGCAATCGCTTTGTGCGCTTCGAGTACGCCATCCTCGGCATCACGCCACGTTCCCTGGTAGCCCTCGCGCTCCTTCGTCCCGATCGCGAAGGACTGAAATCCAAATTGGTCGTCGACGGAGCCGTTGATCAAAACGTACCGCTGCGCCTTGTACGCGACAAAGCCATCGAACTCCGGATCGAAAAAGATCGTGTCGCCGATCGCGTTGCCGCCGAGGTGCGGGTCGAAGTGGGTGAAGAGGCGGACGGGCCGCTTCTTGTCGGACAGATTTTTCAGCTCGACACGGCGTACGAACACATCACGATCGAAGTCCACGGTGTCGTTGATGACCATGTCCAGTTGCAGCGAATCGGAATGGCAGTCGACGCGCGTCACCAGCGAATCGCCATCGTAGTCGAGCCGCTTCTCCCACGCCGGATTGCCGATCCACGCAAACTTGCCGTCGCACCAGACGCCAAAAAACGAAACGTCGCCGGCGGTCTGGTTGTCCTGCCCGACATGCGGGTAGTAGACGTCTCGGATGTTGTACTCATGATCGAAGTTGACCATGAGGTTGCCGTTGCCGATTGGAAGGTCGCGCGCCACCGATGCAGGATAACTGCAACGCGAAAAACGAGGTGCCGCCGTCGCCGGCGGCACCTCTCACATCACAGCAGCTTGACGACCTTGTCGCTCAGACCGCTGCCGTCGCCGAGAAGAACGGTGAGGTTCGACTTCTCGGCGACCTTCTCCAGAACCTCGAGCTCGCGCAGGCGCATGAGCGTCGGGCTCGAATCGAGAATCCTGGCCGTGTTGGCCTGCATACGCATCGCCGCCGTCTCCTCACGCCGCGTGATCAGGGCCGCCTCTGCAGCCTTCTTCGCCTCGGTCACGCGGTTCATCAGATCCTTCATCTCGCCCGGGAGAATCACGTCGCGGATACCGACCGCCACGACCTCGATGCCGAGCGCCGAGGCACGGACGCGGACCGCCTCATCGAGCTCGCGCGCAAGAGCGTCGCGAGACGTCAGAAGCGTATCCAGATCCCGTGCGCCGACGATCTCACGCAGTGCGAGCTGCGCCGCCCTGTACAGCGCCTGCGGCGCATTGTCGACCTCGGCCACCGACTTCGTTGCGTCGACGATCCGAAAACTGACCAGCGCGTTCATGCGCAGCGTGACCTTGTCCGACGTCATGATCTCCTGTCCACTGATATCCAGCACCTGCTCCTTCAGATCGACCGGAACGACGCGCACAACAGCCGCGCCGCGCCAGAATGCATACGTACCCGGCTGCAGAACGCCGTGCAGTGCACCGTCAAGAAACAGCACGGACACAGTACCGGCCTGCACCGTCACCGTCTCGAGCTGCTTCAGTGAGTCGGTGACAGAAAGAATCGACGTCAGATCGGCGTGTACGAACTGCACAGTGCGCGTGTTGACGATCTCAACACGAACCTCATGGTCCGTCCGCCACAGAATGTACATACCCGGCTTGACAATGGCGTTGAAACGTCCATCGATCCAGACCAGCGCACGCTCCGTGTCCTTCAGGTTTAGCAAAATTGCATCGTCGCCAATGAGCCCCGAACGGACGATGAGATCGATGTCCTTGTGCTCGAGCCACACCTTACGCGTACTGACGACGTCGAAACGCAGCTTAAGCAACGGATCGAAACGCCAGTGCGTGCCCGGCTGCAGGACTGCAATGAGGTCGCCCTCGCGAAAGAGCAGACCACGCTCATGATTACGAACCTTGAGCTTGCGAATCATGGGGACCTCCTTTTCTTTGTTATCTCCGGCGTACCGATTCGTACGCACCGCTCGCCGGGATTCTTATGACGGTGTAAGAGAAGCCGCTCGAAGACGACGGACATCATCGCCACACGCATACGGCGCGGAGCGTCGCGATCAACCGCCGCTACTCAGGCGTCCGGCGTCTGCTCAACGACAGCAGACGCGTTTCGCCGTTTCGCCGCGCGGCTTCCGCGCGCTGCAAGGCGCCGGAATCGTGCTGCTGCAATGACGCTACGACCTCTCGTCAATTGCAGCTGGTTTTGATACTGCCGCCTCCGAGCGGGTACTGCAAAAAGTAGTGGTTTTCAGCCACTGTTTGTCAGGACGGGAGTCGAACCCGTGACGTCAGGATTAGCGGTCCTGTGCTCTACCCACTGAGCTACCTGTCGCGCAGGACGGGATTCGAACCCGTGCCTCAGGAGTATCAGTCCTGCGCTCTACCTCTGAGCTACCTGTGCGTGCGGTCACCGACCCTTAGTTAGAACCCGTACACGGAACGCACTGCCCAAACAAGGTGTTGTGCGCCGCCGGCCCGGATTGGTTATCGCCAGAAACAAAAAACCCCTTCGATCTCGCGACCGAAGGGGCTCTGATCGAAATTCGATCTATTTGAGTACTCTACGATCGCGCGAATTCTCCCATTGCGCGGTAAAGCCACGCAGGGGCGCCGAAGTGATGTTTTCTCAACGTGATCATGGGGAGGCGGAGATTAGAGGAATCGATTCGCGGTGTCAATCTTTTTCTTATGACTCGTTTCGGAGGCTAACACCGAACGACGATATCGGCAGCGGCCAGTGTGGCACAGACACTCTTGTCTGTGCTTTGGACATCGCGCGAGTTGGAGAGTCAGCCCCAAGCCTCGCAGCCGCACAGACAAGAGTGTCTGTGCCACACTGGCTGGACGCGAGCCTCGCAGTTATCTTTTCTCATCACATTTGGCACTTGGGACACCAATACGTTCCACGCGCATCCACTCCCTGCTTTCGATAGCGAATCGGCGTTTCGCACCTTCGGCACGGATCGTTGCCGCGGCTGTAGACGGAGAACTCCGAACGTCCGCCGGCACTGCGGCGGAGGAGTTTGTATGCGCAATCGACGATTCGTTCGAGTTGCGCGTCGTCGAGATCGGCAACTTTGTGAAACGGATCGACGCCGGCGCAGAAAAGCGATTCCGATTTCCAGATGTTGCCGATGCCGGCCAGGACGCGCTGATTGAGGAGCACGTTCGCGATTTCTTCGTCCGGACGTGCGCGAATGCGCCGCAGGGCTTCGTCGCGATCGAAGGTCGCGCCGAGGAGGTCAGGACCCATGCGGCGGAGATCGTTGTCGCGCGCGAGGCTGCGGCTGGTGTGGAACTCGGCTACGGGGACGGTGAATGCGACGGCGACGAATTCGTCGGTGCCGATCACGATGCGCATGTCGCGGCGCGGCCGTTTCCAGCGCTCGCCGGGACGGTAGATGTGCCAGCTGCCGTTCATCTTCATATGCGTGTGCAGGTGGAGGTCGCCGGAGAATTCGATGATGAGATTCTTGCCCGCCGAGGTGACGCGCTCGATCGTTCGTCCCGTCACGGGCGCGTCTTCGTCGATGCGGGCGAGCTTCGGCAACACGGTCTCGAACGACGTCACCGTCTTTCCGGCCAGCGCGCGATGCAGCCCCTGGGCCGCGCGATAGATGCTGTCGCCTTCGGGCATGTGGTTAGTCTGCCATTCACTGGCCCAAAATCCGCAGCGTCAAACGCGCCATGACCGAAGACGACCAGCGCTCCGATGAAGCCCGCGAGAGCTTCGCGTACTTCTCGAACGAGTACGCGCAGGCGCTGCAGGCGTTCAAGACCATTGAGGGGCAGTCGTCGACCCTGCTGCTGATGGGCGTCAGCGACGAGCTCCGCGGTTTCATCGATCAATTCATCACCATGGCCTCGGGGACGAAAGCGCTGGCCGAGGAACGCGACGAAACGCACTTCGCGGAGTGGTTCGGCGAACTGATTCGCAAAGCCGAAGTGCTGCGCGGCGAGATCGTTCCTCAATGACGAGCGCGCCGCGCATTTAGAATGCGCTCAATGCGCCTGCTCGCCATCCTCGTTCTGGAGGTCCTCATGTCCGCAACGCTCGACGCCGCAACCACGCTCGATCAACGCATCGACGATGCCGCGAAGAAGGTTGAATCGAAAGTCATTGCCTGCCGCCGCGACATTCACGAACATCCGGAGCTCGGCAATCGCGAAACGCGCACGTCGAAGATCGTCGCCGACCGCCTGCGCGAGCTCGGGATCGAGGTGAAGACTCCCGTCGCGCACACCGGAGTCATCGGTCTCCTTCGCGGTGGCAAGCCGGGACGCGTCGTCGCACTGCGCGCGGACATGGACGCGCTGCCCGTCATCGAGCAGGTCGACCTCCCCTTCAAATCGACCGTGCGCACGACCTTCAACGGACACGAAGTCGGCGTCATGCACGCCTGCGGACACGACGCGCACGTGGCCATCCTCCTCGGCGTGGCCGAAGTCCTGGCCGGCATGCGCGACGAGATCCCCGGCACCGTCAAGTTTCTCTTTCAGCCCGCCGAGGAGGGCGCGCCGGAGGGGGAGGAAGGCGGCGCGATGCTGATGGTGAAAGAAGGCGCGCTCGAAAATCCGAAGGTCGATGCGGTCTTCGGCCTTCACGTGACCTCGCGCTATCCAGTCGGTGAGATCGCCTATCGCCCCGGCTCGATGATGGCCGCTGTCGATTCGTTCAAGATCGTCGTGCACGGCAAGCAGACCCACGGCGCCTACCCGTGGCTCGGCGTCGATCCGATCGTCGTGGCCGCGCAGATCGTACTAGGCCTGCAGACCATCCCCAGCCGCCAGGTCGATTCCTCGCTCGCACCGTCGATCGTCACCGTCGGCGCCATCCACGGCGGCGTCCGCAACAACATCATCCCCGACGACGTGGAGATGATCGGCACGATCCGCTCGCTCGACGCCAAGATGCGCGACGACATCCACGCGCGAATCAAACGCACCGCCGAAGACATCGCCCGCAGCGGCGGCGCCACCGCAACGGTGACGATCACCGAGGGCTATCCGATCACCTACAACGATCCCGCGATCACCGAACGGATGGCCCCAACGTTGCGCCGCGCCGCCGGCGCCGCGAACGTGCAAGTCGTCAACGCCGTCCTCGGCGCCGAGGATTTTTCCTTCTTCCAGCAAAAGGTGCCCGGCCTCTTCTTCTGGCTCGGCACGCGACAAAACGGCAAGACCGCCGAGGAAGCGGCATCGAATCACTCACCACTGTTTTATGTAGAGGAGAGCGGATTGGAGTTGGGCGTGCGCGCGATGGCGCATGTGGCAGTCGACTATTTGAAGACGCCATGAGCGTCCTCGATCGCTATCCCTTCAATCGCGACGAAGTGCCCACCGGCGCCGGCGCCGTGCTGTACTGGTGGGAGTCACGCCGCCTCGCCTACAACATCGTCGTAGGCATTACCGGCATCGTTACGGTCTGCCTGCTCGTCGCGAACTCGCTGATCCGCGGCGATGATTGCGGCATCCCCCACCCGCCGCTCTTCGCGCTCCTGCTGATCATCGGCTACGGCGTCATGGCCAACGTCTGCTACACCCTCGGCGCCTTCGCCGAGATCGTGGCGCGCGTCACGATGGGGAAAGAGAGCGCCAGCAAATTGGGAAGGACGTCGTTTGTCGTCGGCCTCGCGCTTTCAATGATTCTGACGATCGCGCCCGCGGTTCTCGTCCCGCTGCTGTGCCTCGGGCATCACACCTGACCGCGTACGCGCAACGGAGTCGGAACAACAGATAGCGCGAGTTTCTCCGTGGCTCGGATCACGATGATCTCCGACCGTCTTCCGACCTGCTCTTCGGTAAGAATGCGATGAAGTTGATCGACGTTCGCTACCGGCTTGTCGCCAAACGCGATGATGACATCGCCTTCGCGCAATCCTGAGTTCTCAGCGGGACTTTCCTTTTCCACGCCCACAACGAGAACTCCGCTCTCGACCGCGAGATCGTAGAAACGCACAACGCGGCGGTGAATGGGAACGGATTGACCGGACACGCCGATGTAACTGCGGGTGATGCGGCCGTCCCGGATGAGACGCGCGGCGACGAACTTGGCCATGTTGATAGCGATCGCGAAGCAGATTCCTTGCGCCGGCAGAATGACGGCGGTGTTCACGCCGATTACCTCGCCGCGCGAGTTGACGAGCGGCCCGCCGGAGTTGCCGGGGTTGAGCGCGGCGTCCGTCTGGATCACGCTGTCGATCAGCCTTCCGCTCTTCGCCCGCATGGTGCGTCCAAGTGCGCTCACTACACCGGCCGTGACCGTGGTCTGGAATCCGAGGGGATTGCCGACCGCGATCGCGAGCTGGCCGGGACGGATCGCATCGGAGTCGCCAAGCCGCGCCGGAATCTGGTTCGGCGCGGATATGCGCACGACGGCGAGATCGGTATCAGGGTCGTTGCCGACCACGCTAGCAGCGCAGCGCGTGCCGTCGATCAGCGTCACTTCGATCGAAGACGCACCCGTCACGACATGGCTATTGGTGAGGATGAATCCATCGGGCGTAAAAAGAAAACCGGAGCCTCCACCGCGTTGTTCGCCGCGACGGCCGCGCGTCTTCACCTCGATGTTCACGACCGCCGGGGTGATTCGCGCGGCCGCCGAAGTGACGGCGGAGGAGTAGGCATCGAGAAGCTCGCCGTCGTCGAAATCTACTGGCCGCGCGGGCTCGTCCGTACTTTCTGAAAGAGCGTCGCTGGATAGAAACTCGAAGTCGTATCGCATCACTCTTGAGAACAAGAGCGTATTCCCCGTGGCGATGCTCGGCGCGATCCGTTCGCTGGACGCAAAGATGCGCGACGACATCCACGCCTGAATCAAACGCACGACGAGGACATCGCCCGCAGCGGCGGCGCCACCGCGACGGTAACGATCACTGAGGGCTACGCGATCAGCTACAGCGACCTCGCCATCACAGAACGGATGACCGCCGCCCTCCGCCGCACCGCCGGCGCCTCGAACGTGCAAGTCGTCAACGCCGTCCTCGGCGCCGAAGACTTTTCCTTCTTCCAGAAAAAGCCCCCGGCCTCTTATTCTGGCTCGGAACACGTCAGAGCAAGACCGCGAGGAAGCCGCGTTCAATCATCTGCCGCTATTTTATGCATGAAGCGGATTGGAGCCGGGGCGCCATGGTGCACGTGGCGATGAATTACCTCGGCACAAATAGTCGAAAGGCGCAATCGAATCACTTAAGCGCCCTGTACGATTTCCAGTGCAGAGCGTTGAATGAAGAAGATAACGTCACAAATGAAACTCATTCTTTGTTCCAGGGTTCGACCCAGCCTTGTCGCTCGGCGGCTTCAAAGTGGCGAAAAAACAAGTTTTTGATTGGCTGGATTTCGAGCACATCGACTGCCGGAATTCGCATAGTTCCATCAGCGCGCAAACGTTCTCGCGCGAATATCCGGCTATCGTCGCATGTCAGAACAACTTTCCAGATGCAGTATCCGAATGGAAGGTTCCAGATATCCAGTCCCGAGATAGGCTCCCTGTAGGGATCGGCTATAACTGGCGCAATCTCGCGGCTGTCCTTCAGCACCGGCAAGATCGCGGCTATCGGATAATCGTCGATAGGCCCCGCAACTTTCGTTAGGAGCTTTCGTCGCAAAGCATCTTCATGGGCTCCGAGCCGTACATCGGCGAACGGCAGGACAGTGCAGACGGCGGCTCGCCACAACACCGAATATATGAATAGTCGGAAGACATCCGGATCTTTGATCGTAACTTTGTACCGGCGCTTTAAAATTGTCTGCGGAAAATGCGGGACATTCACCCACGACGTTTGGAATGGTTTTTCGTATTCATCATTAATGAATCCCTCGCAGTCCTTACACAACAAGGGATAACGAAACCCCTTCTGGCGATACCGAAGTGGTGATGGATTTCGAGTAAGTTCTATAGCTCGGTGCTTGTCATCATATAGTGGACCAAAAACAACCTCGGGAATGATATGCGATCGGCAGAGATCGCGTTCGCGGTCACAAAGCCTGCAGATCCCACGATCCATCTCAGTAATCTCCTGGAATCACATTCAACGCGCGGTGCAGCTGTGCAATCAACAGAGAAGCGACCGCGACCCGCAGCGCCGCCGTTACTTCGGCGCCATCTGCTGCACTCTTGTCCAGTAGTCCGCGCCGCTGAGCCATTGGCCGCCGTCGATAACCAGGGCTTCACCGGTGACGTAGGAGGCGTAGTCGGAGAGGAGGTAGGAGGCGGCGTTGGCCACTTCTTCGAGAGTCGCGAAGCGGCGCAGGGGGATCGTTTTGCGGATGCCCTCTTCGATCATCTCGTTCGGGAAGAGGCGCTTGGAGGCGCCCTCGGTGTGGACCGGTCCCGGGGCGATGGCGTTGACGCGGATTTTGTGGCGGGCCCATTCGACGGCCAGGGTTTGCGTCATCGCGAGCACGCCCGCTTTGGCGCTGGCGGAGTGGACGACGCCGGGGGCGCCGGTCCAGGCGTAGTTGGCAATGATGTTGAGGATGGTGCCGCGCTTGGCGGCGATCATCCGTTTTCCCACGGCACTCGTGCAGTAGAACGTGCCGTTGAGGACGATGCCGATGACGGCGTTCCAGCCGTTGACGCTGAGCTGGTCGGCGGGCGAGATGAAGTTGCCGGCGGCGTTGTTGACGAGAAAGTCGATGCGGCCGTGATCGGCGTGAACCTTCGCCGCCATCGCCTCGACCTGCTCGGGTTCGCGGACGTCGAGCACGAAGTGATCGGCGGCGTTGGCGCGTCCCGTTTCGCTGCGCAGTTGCTCGACGGCGGGGCCGAGGTGTTCTTCGCTGCGGCTGGCGAGGACGACGGTGGCGCCGAGCTTGGCTAACTCGCGCGCGATGGCGAATCCGATCCCAGTGCCGCCGCCGGTGATGATGCCGACGCGGTTCTCGAACGTTTTTTCAGGAAGCATGGCGCGGGATGATACGTCAGCGTTGGAGAAATGGTTCGATGAGCGAAACCACTTCCGGCAGGTCGAGCTTCACTGTCTTCCACAGCGTCACGAGATTCGTGTCGCGATAGCCGTGAAAGAGGCGATTGCGCATGCCCATCATCGCGATCCAATCAAGACCAATCTCGTCCTTGGTCTCGACTGAGAGCGAACGTGCGGCTTCGCCAATGATGCCGATCCGATACGCCACAGCATCCTGGCGGAGTTGGTCGGAGTGAAACCTGTCTTCGCTAGTTCCTTGCACGTACGAAATCGCAAGGCGCGCCGACTCAAGAATGTCGGTCAGCAGTCCTGTATCTTCAGAATTCAAGCGGCACCGCACTCGAAAGGATCGATTCGCGCCGGAATGCGTTTCTACTTTGCTCGACTCCTGGTCGTTCGCATAAATCAACGGATCGTCCAAAAATCTCGGCTAACTCGTCCTCCATGTGGACGAGACTGAAGAGTGTCCACGGTGCGCCCTCTTCGAACGTCACCATCACGTCCACATCACTGTCCGGCCTGAAATCATCGCGCACGACGCTGCCGAAAAGGGAGAACTCCGTCACCTTCCACTTGCGGCAGAAGTCGCGGAGTTTCTCCTTGTCGTAGTCGATCGCGATGTGGGCCACGATGCTCAGTTTACGCCGATCGGTTTAAGCGGCTGTCCCATGGCACTTCTTGTACTTTTTCCCGCTGCCGCACCAGCAAGGATCGTTGCGGCCGATCTTTGGTTCTTTGCGCTGGACCTGCACGGGGCCGGACGCTCCGCCGGAGCCGGAGAAGATCATCGGCGCGGCTTTCTGTTTTGGCGGCGGCATCGCGCGCTGCACGCGCTGCACGTCTTCGTGACGTTCGCCTTCGCGTTCGACGACGACCTCCGTTTTCCAGAGGTACTTCACCACGCGGTCCTGGATCGCTTCCATCATTTCCTGGAAGATCTCGAACGACTCTTTCTTGTACTCGATGAGCGGATCGCGCTGGCCGTAGCCGCGCAGGCCGATGCCTTCCTTGAGGTGATCGACGTTGAGGAGATGATCCTTCCAGAGCTGATCGATGACCTGCAGGAGGATGTACTTCTCGTGTAGCCGCATCATCTCCGGGCCGATCGACGACTCCTTCTGCTCGTAGCGCTGATTGACGACTTCGATCAGGCGGTCCTTCACCGCCGCGGGCGTCATCGTGACCAGATCGACGCCGGCGGTTTTGAGATCGACGCCGAAGAAGTCGTAGAGCTCCGCGTTCAGCTTCTCTTCGTCCGGCTGCTCATGGACGTCGGCGGGGATGTAGGTCTCGATCAGGAAGTCGACGATCTCGTCGGCAGAGTTGAGGATGTAGTCCTTTCCCTCGCGGCCATCGAGGATCGAGCGGCGGAGCGTGTAGACCGACTCGCGCTGCTTGTTCATCACGTCGTCGTATTCGAGGAGGTGTTTGCGGGCCTCGAAGTTGCGGCCTTCGACCTGCTTCTGCGCGCGCTCGATGGAACGCGTGACCATGCCGTGCTCGATGGGGACGCCTTCTTCCATGCCGAGGCGTTCCATCCAGTTCATGAGGCGATCGCCGCCGAAGATGCGCATCAGATCGTCTTCGAGCGAGAGGTAGAAACGCGACGCGCCCGGATCGCCCTGGCGTCCGGAACGGCCGCGGAGCTGGTTGTCAATGCGGCGCGACTCGTGACGTTCCGTGCCGACGATGTGCAGCCCGCCGAGGCGGACCACTTCATCGTGATCGTGCTTCCATTGCGCTTCGGTCTCTTCCTCGATGCGTTTGCGCTCGGCGGGATCGGCGACGTCCTTGTTCTTCTGTGCGGCGGCGAACTCGGGATTGCCGCCGAGGAGGATGTCCGTGCCGCGGCCGGCCATGTTTGTGGCGATCGTGACCGCCCCTTTGCGTCCGGCCTGCGCGACAATCTCCGCTTCCTTCTCGTGGTACTTCGCGTTGAGGACGACGTGCGGGACGCCTTTGCGCTTCAGCGCGGATGACAGCGCTTCCGATTTTTCGATCGAGATCGTGCCGACCAGCGCCGGCTGTCCTTTCTCGTTGAGGACCTTGATCTCGTCGACGATGGCGTTGAATTTCTCGCGCTCGGTGCGGTAAACGAGATCGCCCTGATCCTTACGCACCATCTGGCGGTTGGGCGGGATCACCACGACCTCGAGCTTGTAGATGCTGTAGAACTCGGCGGCCTCGGTATCCGCGGTTCCGGTCATGCCGGCCAGCTTCTCGTACATGCGGAAGAGGTTCTGGAATGTGATCGTGGCCAGCGTCTGGTTCTCGGCCTCGATCTTCACGCCCTCTTTCGCTTCGACGGCCTGGTGCAGACCGTCACTCCAGCGGCGGCCGGGCATGAGGCGTCCGGTGAACTCGTCGACGATGAGGACTTCGCCATCCTTGACGACGTATTCGACGTCGAGCTTGTAGAGCGTGTGCGCGCGCAGCGCCTGCTGGACCGCGTGCAGCGTGTCCATGTTGTCGGGGTCATAGAGATTGTTGACGCCGAGGAGTTTCTCGGCGTGGAGCACGCCCTCCTCGGTCAACACCGCTGTGTGCTGCTTCTCGTCGACCTGGTAATCCTTGTCCTTGACCAGGCGAGGCACGATCCGATCGACCGCGTAGTACTTGCCGGGACTCTCTTCCGAGGGACCGCTGATGATGAGCGGCGTGCGCGCTTCGTCGATGAGGATGGAATCGACCTCGTCGACGATCGCGTAGACGTGATCGCGCTGCACCATCGCCTCGAGATCGAACTTCATGTTGTCGCGCAGGTAGTCGAAGCCGTACTCGTTGTTGGTGCCGTAGGTGACGTCGCAGCCGTAGGCTTCCTGCCGTTCGCGGTCGCCGTGATGGTTCTGGATCACGCCGACGGTGAGGCCGAGAAACTTGTAGAGGCGGCCCATCCACTCGGAGTCGCGGCGGGCCAGGTAGTCGTTGACGGTGACGACGTGCACGCCGCGGCCGGTCAGCGCATTGAGGTAGACCGGCAGCGTGGCCACGAGCGTCTTGCCTTCGCCGGTCTTCATCTCGGCGATCTTGCCGCGGTGCAGGACGATGCCGCCCATCAGCTGGACGTCGAAGTGGCGCATGTTGAGGATGCGCTTGCCCCCTTCTCTCGCGACCGCAAAGGCCTCGGGGAGAATGGCGTCGAGCGCGGCCTGCAGGTCTTCCTTCGCCGTGCGGATGACGATTTCGTCGCGCGGGATTTCTTTTTTGGCCGCTTCCAGCGCTTCGACGGCGGGGCGAAGGCGCTCGCGGAACTCCTGCGTTTTCGCGCGAAGTCCGTCGTCGGACAGCTTGCTGATCTCCGGTTCGAGCGCGTTGATCTGCGCAACGATGGGCAGCATTTTCTTCACATCGCGCTCGTGCTTCGAGCCAAAGATGGAGGTGAGAACTTTATCGATCATGGTGATTTCCTTCCCAGCAACAACCGAACCGCGAACCGAAAGAGAGGCTCAGCAGCTGGTTGCAGGGGCGCGCGGCGTGGCGCCGCCGGCTAGGGGCGCTTCGATGCGGGCGGGAGCTTCGTCGATGACGCGCGGGGTCGTCGATTCAAAACGCGCGTGATGCTGCGTGCTGCGCGGCGACGAAATCGCCTGCTCGCTGGTGATAACGCCGCACTCCGCCGCCACGTTCGCGACGCGCGTCCGCGCGACCGGTGCTTCGGTCGTTCCGGAGATCGCGCCGAGGGCGATGGCAAGAAGGAGGTAAAGGTTCATACGGCGAGCGAAGCGTATCAAACGAATTGGGGCGGCTCTCATTCCGGGCTGTCATCCTGAGCCGCCAGAGCGACGTAGCCGAAGGCGAAGCCGCGCAGGACGGTCGAAGGACCCCCCTCAGTGCTTGCCTCGTTCAAATACCGCCGCCCTTCCCGGGTTAGCAGGTTGGGGGTCCTTCGACCGTCCTACGGCGTTCCGCGCTTCGCGTTCCAACGCCTCCGGCGGCTCAGGATGACAGCGCGCTACCTGGCCAAGGCGGCCAGGCGGTTCAGATTCACGTAGGTCTGGTGGCCGAGGAAGATGACGAGGCCGAAGTAGGCGATGGCGACGAAGACACGTTGAGAGACGGTGACGTCGTAGAAGGCTTTGTCGTCCTTTTCGCGGACGATCGAGAGGTAAACCTGGAAAGCCACCAGCACGACGATCAGCAGCATCAGAGGATTGGGTTGCTTCACGACTTTGTAGATCAGGACGCCGCCGCCGAAGACCCACATCCATTTCGTGACTGCGGCGGAGATGCGGCCACCGTCGAGCATCCCGATCGGCAGCAAGTTGAGCAGGTTCACGGCGAAGCCTGCGGCGGCGATGGCGAGGTGGAGCGGCTGATCGGTCCACTTGTAAATCTGCAGGAAGACGAGCGATGCGAACGTCCCCGCGATCGGACCGGCCAGGCCGATCTGCGCGTCGTCGTACGCGGAGCGCGGCTGATCCTTCAGCGTCACGGCGCCGCCGATGAACGGGATGAAGACCATGACGCCCGCGTGCAGCCCTTTCGCGCGGATGGCGACGGCGTGGCCGATCTCGTGGACGACGATGATGGCGACGAATCCAATCACCAGCCGCAGCGGTGCCTTCAGCGCCATCGCCCAGATCGACAGACCCATCGAAACGCCGGCGACGGAGAACTGCATCAGGCCGAAACCTTCGAACGGATTGACCGCGTAGCCGCGGAAAAAGTCGAAGACGACGAAGACGAGCGCCTTCAGTTTGAGCAGGACGAAGGCGATGGTGATGGCGGCGCCGGAGAAGAATTTCGCGAAGGGGTGGCGCTTCGGCAGGCGCGGTTCGGGCTCGCCAGAAAGGGCGTTGGAGGCAATCGGATTGTCAGGAGTGGCCGCGCCGGAATCCATTGAAGAATCGGCGGATAGAACGCCGGGCCGGGTGCTATATTCCGCGCCGTGCCGGTGCCGTCCGTCGACGATTTGCGGCGCGATCTGCGGGAGCGAGGCTACCTCTCGCACGCCATCGAGCGGTGGTTCGCGCACGACCCGTTTACCGCCGGCCGCTCTTCCCGCGCCTTCTGGATCGAGCTGTTCACCGCGGCCGGGAAAGCCGCCCTCCTGATCGCCGCCTTCGCGATCCTCCCCCTCACCGGCATCATGCTGTTTCGCAACCATCCACTCTCCGCGGGCGAGACCTTGCTCATGTCTCTGCTCTATGGAGTGACCGGTTTCGCGATTTCGTTTCTTTTGCTCGTCACAATCGCGCTGATTTTGAAAATGCGGCCGACCATCGTCATCGATACGCCGCGCGCGCTGCTGGCGATTTCGTTCGCCGCCTCGGCGCTGCTGGCCGCGCCGGTCGCGATCTGGTGGTATCGCTTTCCGACGCCGCCATCGTGGCCGGAGATGCTCACCGGCATCGCGGCGATGGCCGTTTTCTTTCTGATCGCGACGATCGTGATCTCGGCGGCGTTGCTGTCGTTTTCGATTTACGAATTGCAGCGGATTCCGGCCATTCATCAAAAGCCGCGCGGCGGACCGATGACGATCGCGGCGGCGATTTTGATCGCGCTCCTCTTCCTGCCGGCGTTCGCGGCGCAGGATCAGCACACGAACGCAGTCCCGCCGCTCCAGGTGGTGACCGTGCCGGCGTCGCGCCGCGTGGCGCTGGTCGCCGTCGATGGATTGACGTGGGACATTTACCGCGCCCGCCCCGATCTGGCCAAGGCACTTCCTTCCGCGTATGCCGTTGCCTCGCTGCGCGGCCGGTCGACGACGGAACGTTGGGCGTCCCTCGGCACTGGCGTGAAGACGTACCTGCACGGGGTTCGTGCGGTCGAGGGCGTTCGCCTGCGTGGCGGCGGTCATCTTCTGCAGTCGGTGTCGGCGAGCGACGTCGTCCTGCGCGATCTGGCGCAATCGATCGGGATGGCGCGGGACGAGCCGCTCCCTCCAACGGTGCGCAAGCGCGACTTTATCTGGGAGATCTTCGCCGCCCGCGGCATCCCAGGCGTGGCCGTGAATTGGTGGACCACCGCAGACTCTCACGCCGGCGCGCTCGACTCGATCGGCCAGACGTCGATCTTCGCGATGCCTGGCGCGAAGATGACCGGTTCCGCCTTTGCGCAGCACGTCGACGACGCGGCTTCGCAACGTCTTCTGCGCGCGATTGATACAGATCAGGCGCGCTTTGCCACCGTCTACCTCCCCGCGCTCGATATCGTGTTGAACCGTCTAGCGATCGATCCCTCCGAAAAGTTGATCGCCTCGGTGCGCGTGCTCGATGGCGTCATCGCCACGATCGCTGCGTTGCGCGGACGGGGATTCGACGTGATCGTCGCAGGCATGCCCGGCGACAATCAGAATGCCGCGGCCGTCGTTGCGTCGACGATTCCTCTGGGGAAGTCGACGACGGCTTTCGACGTCGCGCCGACGCTCTGTTCGCTGATGGGGTTTCCACCTTCGACCGAGATGTCCGGCAGTACGCTCGCCGGAAACGAACCGCCTCGCATTCCGACCTACGGCGCGCGAACGACCACCGCGTCGCCTGCCAAAATCAATGAGGAGTATTACGAAAACCTGAAGTCACTGGGGTACATACGATGAGAAAACTTGCGCTTGCAGTAACGATCGTTCTGATTTCCACATCCGCCTTCGCGCAGCGCGGATTGCGTTTCGAAGACCTCGTCTCGCTGCACCGCATCGGCGCGCCGCAGATCTCGCCGAACGGCCAGTGGCTGGCCTACGACGTCTCCACGCCCGACCTCGCGGCCAACAAAAGTTTCAGCGGCGTCTACCTGCTGCCGTCGACCGGCGGGACTCCGAAGCTGATCAGCGACGGTAAGCATCAGGACAACAGTCCGGTGTGGTCGGCGGACGGCTTGACGATCGCGTACCTCTCGAACCGGGACGGCGGCGCGCATCAGGTCTACCTGTACAACGTCGCGGCGGGAACTTCGAACAAGGTGACCGACCTCGCCGGCGGTGCGGGCGCCGTGAAGTGGATTCCGGACGGATCCGGTCTCGTCGTCGTCTCTGACATCTATCCCGATTGCGGCGTCGATCCGGCCTGCATCAAGGACAAGACGGCGGCCGAAGGCGCCGCGCCGACGAAAGCGCGCGTGCTGACCAGTCTTCTGTATCGCCACTGGAAGGCGTGGCAGGAACCGACGCGCAGCCACATCGTCTATGTGCCGTTTCATGACGGCGCGCCGCGTGACCTCACGCCCGGTGCGTTCGACGCGCCGCCGTTCTCGGTCGGCGGCGGCGATGAATTCGACGTTTCTCCGGATGGCAAAGAGCTCGTCTTCGCCCGCGATACGGCGCGGCATCCCGAGGTTTCGACGAACGCGGATCTCTTCCTCGTTCCGATCGGGGGCGGCGATGCAAAGCGCATCACGACCCGCGCCGGCGCCGACACGAGTCCGAAGTATTCGCCGGACGGCCGCTGGATCGCGTATCGCTCGCAGGCGCGTGCCGGATACGAATCGGATCTGTGGGAGCTGTGGCTCTACGATCGCACGAACGGAACGTCGCATCGTGTCGCGCCTGCGTTCGACGACTGGGTGGAGTCGATCACCTGGGCGCCCGACAGCAAGTCGATCTTCTTCACCGCGCCGAAAACGGGCAAGATCGCGATTTACGAAGTCGGCATCAACAGCGGCGCGCCGCAACTCATCTCCGATGCCGTGTCGGCGGACGCTGTCAATGTCAGCCGCGATGGCAAGACGATCTACTACGACGGCTCATCGTTTCTGCGGCCGAACGACATTTACGCGATGATGAAAATCGCAGGCGGCGCGAAATCGGTCAGGATCACACATGAGAACGACGCGATCCTCTCGAACATCTCGGCGACGTCGGAGGACCGCTGGTATACCGGTGCCGAGGGCGCGAAGGTGCAGGGGTTCATCATCAAGCCGCCGGCGTTCGATGCTTCGAAAAAATATCCCGCCATCGTCCTCATTCACGGCGGGCCGCAAGGTGGATGGGGCGACGCGTGGTCGTATCGCTGGAATCCGTTGATGTTCGCGGCGCGCGGCTACGTCGTCTTCATGCCGAATCCGCGCGGTTCGTATGGCTACGGCCAGAAGTTCCTCGAGGAAGTTTCCGGCGACTGGGGCGGCAAGGCTTACGTCGACATCATGAACGGCGTGGACATGCTCGCGTCGATGCCGTACGTCGACGGAACGCGCATCGGCGCGGCCGGCGGTTCCTACGGCGGCTACATGGTCGATTGGATCCTCGGCCACACCGATCGCTTCAAGGCACTCGTTTCGCACGCCGGCGTCTACGATCTGAAGTCCGAGTATGGAGTGACCGAGGAGCTGTGGTTTCCGGAGTGGGAGTTCAAAGGAAATCCGTGGGACAACCCGGAGCTGTATCAGAAATGGTCGCCGGACAACTTCGTGAAGAACTTCAAGACGCCGACGCTGGTCACGCACGGCGAGCTCGATTTCCGCGTCCCGATCAATCAGGGGCTGGAGCTGTTCACCGCGCTGCAGCGTCGCGGAATCCCGTCAAAAATGATTTACTTTCCCGATGAAGGTCACTGGGTTCTGAAGCCCCAGAACTCGAAACTCTGGTACCAGACGGTGGGGGACTGGTTCGATCAATGGTTGAAAACCCCGTAAGCGATTTCGGCGCATTCCGCGTCGATTGATGGATAAGGAGGAGGACCCATGAAACTTCATCGTCTCGTCATCGCCCTGCTCGTCATCACCGCCATTGCCTCGGGATTCGTAGCCGGACGCGCCAGCGCCGACCAGCCGCGCATGCAGGCGGCGCTCGATCATCTGAAACTCGCGCGCACGGAGTTGGAACACGCCGACCGTGACAAAGGCGGCCACCGCGAGGCGGCGCTCAAGTTCACGAACGACGCGATCGCCGAAGTCGAGCGCGGAATCCGCTTCGACCGGCACCACTAGCCGAGCGAACAATGAAAACGCCTGCCGTGCGCTTCTGCGCGGCAGGCGTTTTTGCGTCGGCTGAAACGTCCCGACCTAGGTGCGTCCGACGTTTGACGCGGGCGTGTTGCTGCCGGTTCCGCCCGTGTAGCCTTCGCCCGCGCTGACGGCCGGACGCGAAACGGTCGACGTGATACCGACCGCCTCGGCGTACTTCAGGTATGTATCGATCGAAGCGATGACGACGCGCGCTTCAACCGTGATCAGGTCGATGCCGACGAGCGAGATCCTGACCCATGCATCGACGACGATGCCTTTGTCGAGGATTCGGTCGAGTACGTCGATAAGACTTGTGCCGCCTGGTGCGCGTTCAACTGCCATGACTTACCTGCCTTTCCTCTCGTCTGTTTTCGTTTGCGTGGCACGCGGAAGCGCGCGGCCTTCGAGCTTTGCTTCCAGCTCGCTCATGCGCGCTTTCAACGCGTCGTACTCTTCGGCGCTCACGGTGCCGGCGTTCGGCGCCGCGGAGTAGAAGCGGTCCGAGCGCCACCAGTTGATGCCGATGGCCTCGGCCTTGTCGATCGAGCAGATGACCAGGCGAAGCTGGATGGTCAGCAGCTCGACGTTCGCAAGCGAGACTTTGATGTCGCCCGCGACGACCAGACCTTTGTCGAGGATCTTGTCGAGGATGTCGACGAGTCCCTGCGGCTGTCGTTGCTCGATCGGCATGCGACGCGAACAGTAGTCGGGGCGGGTTTGGAAAGTCAAAGACGAAATGTTGAATGTCGAATGTTCAATGTTGAATGTTGAATGGACGGGCTCGCTCGCGGTCCATGCCTTTCAACACTCAACATTCAACATTGAACATTCAACATTTGCTTTTGACTTTCGAAATGGTGCGCAAACGCAACGGGTTAAGACCAACCGTGACACAGAAGTCTCCCCTCCGATTGATCGCCGAGCCGCTGGCAATCGCCATCGTGCTCGCCTTCGGCGTGCGTGCGGCGCTGCGGCTGTATGTGATCCCGTCGTCGTCGATGGCGCCGACGCTGGTGCCGGGCGATCACATCGTCGTCACGCCGTACCGCTTTGGAAAGAAGCCGAGTCGCGGCGACGTCATCGTCTTCCGCTCGCCGCGCGCGGACGATGAGTTGATGATCAAGCGCGTCATCGGCACTCCCGGTGATCTCGTCGAAACGCGCGCCGGACGGGTCATCGTCTGCGGCCACGCGCTGACGGAGCCGTACGTCACGGCGCAGGCAACGAGTGGAGCGATCGCGCCGCAGATTATCCCTGCCGACAGCTACTTCGTCCTCGGCGACAACCGCGCCGATTCACTCGACAGCCGCAGTTGGGGCGTCCTGCCGCGCGAAGCGGTCGTCGGAAAAGCGAAATTGATTTTGTGGTCGAGCGGCGGAGTGATTGGAAATCAGGAGTCGGGAGTCGTAGCCGCCGCTCCTTCTCCGACATCCGACACCCGACAGCCGGCACCTACGCGCGAAGCGCGTCTCTTCAGACTCATCCAGTAGGTATACTCACCCCCGACGGAGGTCGTTATGCGCAAGAGTCGTCGCGAGCGCGGTGAGAATCAGTTGGGCTGTCTGATCGGCCTCATCCTTCTTGGACTGGCCATCTTCGTGGCCTGGAAGATGATCCCGATAAAGGTGAAAGCGGCGGAGTTGCGGCAGACGATCGTGGACGAAGCAAAATCCGCCGGCACGCACAACGACGACCGGATCCGCGCGGCGATCCTTGCCAAAGCGAGAGAAGACGCCCTGCCGGTCACCGAAAACGACATCAAGATCGTCCGAAACCTGGGCGAGATTACGGTCACGGTGACCTACACCATTCCCATCGCCTTCCCCGGCTACACGTACAACTGGCACCTCGAACACCAGGCGAAGAATCCGATCTTCTAGGAGAGTTCATGGCAATCAACATCAAGATCCGCGACAACGGCCCGTACATTGTCGAGGGCGAGTTCACCCTGACCGACGCGCAAGGCAATCCGGTGGAGGTGAAGAAAGCAGCCCTCTGCCGCTGCGGCGGATCGACGATGAAGCCGTTCTGCGACGGCACTCACTCGAAGATCGGGTTCAAAGGCGCGAACGAAGCCGTGCAGGAAACCGATCCCGGTTCGTCTTCGACCTGAAAGACGACGCTTTCCCAGCCGGTCAGTACGTTCGACATCCGTCCGCTCTCGTTTTCGCGTTCCTGAATGAATTCGATGTTGTTCATGGGCCGGGACATTGATCAAGCGGCGCGCCCGAGGCCGTGCTCTCTGTGGGAGGCGCAACCGCAGTCAAATCGAGCCGTAGCGTGCAGAAGTTTTTGACGTTACGATGGCCGCTCACTCCAAGCCCATGGCCACCACCGGATCCGACTCCGCACGACGGCGCACGCTCACCGTCTTTCTGACGCAGGGCTGCGCCGGGCTGCTGCTGATGGCGTGGATCACCTGGCTACGCTTCGATCAGACGGAAGTCATCCTGCATCGCCTCCAGCCGAATGCGGCCGGCGTCATCGTGATCCTGATCGCGTTCGCCACCATTCTGGCGCTGCTGAAGTTCGAGTTGACGGAGTTGATTTTCGTCTCGCTCGTCCTCACCGCGTACACGGTCATCATCCCGATCCTCGGCGTCGTGATCTCGTCGTGGCTGGCCGTGCTCGTGGCGGGTTTCGCGCGCGTGCTGGCGCTGAAGCAGATCGGGCCCGCCAAGATCGAATCCACCGACCGCCTCGGCGACCGCATCAAAACGTTTGGTCTGTTCGGAACGTACGGCATCCCGGTCGTGGCCGCGGCCACGTTGTACGAGCACCTCAACGGCGAGCTGCCGCTGGCGCACGCCACATTTGGCGCCGCGGTGAAGATCGCGCTGTGCGGCGTAGTCCTGAGCGTAACCAACATCCTGCTCATGTTTCGGGTCGCGCAGTCGTACGGCTACTCGCTGCGCAAGATCATCCGCATCGACGGCGTCGACCTCGCCATCTACCTGCTCACCGTTCCGTACGCCGTCATGACCGCGATCTCGTTCGCGGCGCTCGGATGGAGCGCGCTGATAACTCTGGCGTTTAGCGGCTGCGTGGCCATCGGCGTGGCGCGCAATTTCGCGAAGACGCGCATCAAGAGCCAGCAGCAACTGCAGCGGATCGCCTCGCTGACGAACATCGGCAAGACCATCTCGCTGCGGTACACGACCGAGGAGTTGCTGGATGCGATTTACAACGAATGTAAGAGATCGGTCGACTGCACACTCTTCACGATCGCGCTACTCGAAGAGTCGACGAATGAACTGTCGTTCGAGCTCGACATCCGCGACGGCATTCGCCTTCCGAAGGAGCGCATCCACCTCGGCGAGGGACTGAATTCATGGGTGGCGTCGCATCACGAGCCGCTGCTCATCGGCAGCGTGGCGGATGAGAAGCGCATCGGCGTGAAGGCGGTTGTCGATTCGAAACCGACCGAATCGTGGCTCGGCGTTCCGATGATCGCGCGCGACCGGCTCATCGGGGTCATCTCGGTCGAAAGCTTCAAGAAGAACGCGTTCACGAATGACGACATGCTGCTGCTCACCGCGATCGCGAATCAGGCCGCCGTCGCAATCGAAAACGCGCATCTGTACAAAGATCTCGAAGGCTTAACCTTCGCGCTCGAACAGCGCGTGCTGGAGCGGACGAACGAACTGCGCGAGACCAACCTGCGCCTGCTCGCAGCGGATCGATCGAAGAACCAGTTTCTGGCCAACATGTCGCACGAGCTGCGCACGCCGCTGAATTCGATCATCGGATTTTCGAGCGTTCTGCTGGAGAACACGCGCGCCGTCGTCCCTCAGCGGCTGTACAAGTTCCTCGAAAACATTCACGCCGCCGGCAACCATTTGCTCGAACTGATCAACGACATCCTCGATCTCTCGAAAATCGAGGCTGGCAAGATGGAGCTGCGTACCGACGACTTCGATCTGCGCGACACCATCACCGCCGTGGAGCGCGTGATGAAAGGCTTCGCCGCCGAAGCGCGCGTCAGCATCACTGCATCGATCGATCCTTCCGTGCCGATGGTGCGGCTCGACGAAGGCCGGCTGAAGCAGATCCTCTTCAACCTGCTCTCGAACGCCGTGAAGTTTTCGCCGGACGGCGGGCCGGTCACGATCGCGGTGAAATCGCTGCCACGCACGACGTCGCCGCTCGCCGTCGACAGCGTGCGCATCGACGTCGCCGATCGCGGCATCGGCATTCCGCCCGACCAGCTGCAGCGCATCTTCGACGAGTTCTACCAGACCGAGGAAGGGCGGCGGGCTCGGCGCGGCGGAACGGGATTGGGGCTCTCGCTCACCCGCAACTTCGTCGAGCTGCATCACGGACGGATCGAGGTGCAGTCGCTGCCCGGCGAAGGTTCCTGTTTCACGCTCTACCTGCCGGTCAATTACGACGCCGCCGCGGCCACGCTGCCGATCGCGATCAGCAGCGTCGGCAAAGCGTCGGGAGCGGCCGTTGCCACTCCCGACCGCCGGCTACATCAGCTCTGATTCGGCGAAAAAGAATCCGATCTCGATCTTCGCGTTCTCGTCGGAGTCCGATCCGTGGATCGCGTTCTGCTCGATCGACGAGCCGAACTCCTTGCGGATCGTGCCGGCGTCGGCTTTCGCCGGATCGGTCGCGCCCATCAGCGTGCGCAGCGCGGGAACGGCGCCATCTTTTTCCAGCGCGGCGACGTAGACGGTACCCGAGGTCATGTACTTGACGAGGTCTGGAAAGAACGGCCGTTCGCGGTGAACGCCGTAAAACGCCTCGGCCTGCGGCTTGGAGAGGTTGACCTTTTTCAGGCCGAGGATGCGGAAGCCTTCGGACTCGAGGCGGCTGAGGATTTTTCCGAAGTTCCCGTTGCGGACCGAGTCCGGCTTGATGATCGTAAACGTGCGATTCGACATTGCGTTGTTGTCCTTCTGAGGCGAATTGGGCGGCGGATTATACGCGTGACGTCACTTCTTTTTCTTCGGCGTCGTCGCGGCGATGTACTGAGTCACCTTCGCGCGAAAATCCTTCGCGGCCGACAACAATTCCGGCTCGGTGATCGACGGCAGCAGCGCATCGATCATCGCCAGCGCTTCTTTGAACTTGCCGTCGTTGGCCTTGTTCACCGCGAGCTGGAAGTCGGAGAGCTGACGGTTCGCGGCGTCGACGTGCCCGACGGACGTCAGCTGCTCCTCGATCTGCGCCTTCAACTGCGCGTTCGTCGTTTCCGCCGCGACGCGCTTCATGATCTCCGTTGCCTCGGCGTGTTTGCCCGCGCGAAAAAGCTCGCTGGCGTGATTGAGATCGGCGAAGTAGAGGTTCTCGCGCGCCTGCCGCACGGTCTCGGCGTCGGCGAGGCGCGCCAGCGCGTCGAAGTGTTTCGCCGCCTCATCACGGCGTCCTGCGCGGGCGTCGAGCAAGATCAAGTTGAAGATCGCGTCAACCTCGGCCGGAGCAAGCGCAAGGCTTCGTTCCAACGCCTCGATGCCCGGCCGCGGATCGGCTTCCGGCGACATCGTGTAGGTCGCGCCGAGGCCGGAAAACGCGGAGGCGGAAGCCGGGTTCAGTTCCGTCGCCTTGCGGAAAAGCTCACGTGCTTTGGCGACGTCGGCTGACGGCGCGCCGGCGTTATTGCGGACGCTCGCATCGACGCGGCGGAGGATCGACTCGCCGTAGAGAATGTACGGCACCGCGTCGCGACTGCCGAGCTGCACCGCCTTGTCGAAGTTCGCCTCGGCCTCGGCGTTCTGCCGCTGCCACGACTTCGCCACGCCGAGCTCCGCGTACGCCTCGGCGCTCGACGGATTCGCCTTCAACGCTGCGTTGAGGAACGACTCCGCCTCGGCGAAATGCGGAGTGTTCGCGTGCATGAGCAGATCTGCCAGCGCGATCAGTTGCGTGTCTCGCGGCAGCGGCTGCGGTGCAGGAATCGCCACCGTCATCAGATCGGCCATCGTGTAGCGGATATAGCTCATCGAGAATGCGCGAATGTATTTGCGCAGCTCGCGTTCGAGGTCGTCGTACGAACCGTGAAACGCCATGTGGAAGGCATCGTCGATCGACTTCCCACCCGCGATCAGGCCAATGTACGTGCCGAGCTGGTCGCGCCTTTCGGGATTGCCGATCATCAGGTAATGCACCAGCGCCCACGATTCCGCGTAGAAAACGCCCTGACGATTTCCTTCGTGGTACTCCTTCGAATCGTGCGTGATGGCGAAGAGGTCTTTGAGCGGAATGAGCGTCTGCGTGCGAAGCCAGGCGATGTGATCCTCGATCGGACGGCCTACGTCGACCGTGTCTTTGGATCCGCTGAACGTCGAGTAGAACTCCGCCAGCCCCTCGTTGAACCAGAGCGGCACGTGCGACGACACGGTGTTGCGGAGAAAGTAGTGCGTCAGCTCGTGGTAGACGACGCGATCGACGCCCGCCGCGTTGCCGGCGATGAGGACGTGATTGCCGTCGCGGTCGGAGAGAAAGAGGCCGGTCATGTTGTCGGATCGTCCGAGGGCGGCGTCGCAATACTGCGCGAAGCTCCGCCGGTCGCCGAAGATGAAAACGCGTGTCGGCAGCGGCGAACGGACCTTCAGTTTCGTAACGACCGACAGCGCGCCGCGCAGCCGCACCAGATCGGAGGCGACGCTGCGCGTGGTGGCGTCATCCGCGCTGCTGTAGACCGTCAGCTCATCGATCGTCAGCGTCGTCCAGCGTTCCTTCTCGCGCGGCGGCTCGATGGCAAGCGCAGAGGCGGACAGCAGACAAATCGAGGCAAACGCGAGCAGGCGGGACATGGGTTCGTAGATTAGTGGATTAGACAACTCCCCTGGTCACTAGTCCACGAATCACTAACCACTACCCTTACGGCGCTGGCAGGTTCGAGCCGAGCGTCGTCCATGCGTCGCCAGTGATGTTGTCGACCGATGATGCATAGGCGACGAACGACGTCGTGCGCGCGACCGTGGTCACGTTTCGCACCTGAATCTGCAGCGGTGTGGTGCTGGCCGCGCCGGTGACGCCGAAGAGCACCATCGACAGCGGCTGGACGTCGATCTGCCGCACGTCGCTTCCGAACGAACCGAAGACGATCACCTGGAACGTCTGCACGTCGCTGCTCAGATTGACGATGCCGACGTTCGTCCGATAGCGCGAATCGCGGCGCGCGCCGAGGATGGAAACGGCGGAGCTGGAGATGTCGACCGTGGCGATCGATGGCAGCGACTGTGACGTCGTTCCCGATGTCCCCGGCTGCGGAGTCCAGATGCGCGACGTTCCCACAAGCTGCGCGTTCGGGTCGAAAAGGCCGTTCGCGTCGATGGCGGTCACGAGGATCGCGCCGAGTCCGGACCTCTGCATGATGTTCGTCACGAAGTCTTCGCTGGCGATGCCCGAGGTCGCAGCGATGGTCAACTCGACGGCCGGGCCGCTGCCGCTGCTCACGTCCTGCGGCAGCCATTGAAGGCGGATGCGCTGGTCGGCCGTTCGATAGTTCACGATGGTGATGTCGCTGCGGAAGAACGTTCCGCCGTTGCCCGCCTGCGCGCCGGCAGCGGGAATCAGAAACTGTTGTGTGGAAGGACGAAGGGCGACGAGTTGGCCGCTGGCTGCGGCGGCGACGAGAACGGCGAGGGTGGCAACAATGGCGTTTCGCATGCAGAATCTCCTGCCTGTATGCGAGGAGCGAACCTGCCATGAACCGCTACGACCGCAACCTGCAGATCATTTACATCGCCATCCTCATGAGCACGCTGATCTACGCGGTGGTGGCGTGGGCGACGACGCATCTGATCACGCCCGGTAAATCGCTCGCCGATGAGCTGCATGCTCCGTTCACGATCGGCTTGTACAGCGCCGCTGCCGGGACGTTCCTCGCGGCGATGATCATCCGCTCGCGAAAGATGCTGATCGTGCGCTGGGTCATGCTCGAGGCGGGCTGCATCTGCGGACTGGTCGCCGCGATGATGCACGGCGACTGGCGGCTGTACATCGCACCGTGGGTGTTGGCGCTGGTCGGGTTCATCGGTTTGTATCCACGCGTGCGCATGGCGACGCGGTGACGTAAACCCCAATCCTGCGGCCCGCGCAGCGAGCCGTCAGGATCTCCCAGTGGCGGTGCGAGAGCCGCGGTTTCAGCAAGAGTTGAGCGGTATCACCGGAGACCCTGCGTCTACGCGCAGGGTGAACTACTAGAGAACCGGTCGCTGTTCTGCAACACCGTCTGAATGAAGAGCGCATTTCTCCTGCTGTTTCTCGCCGCAACAACCGTCGCACCGAAGCTGCCGCTCGTCGAGGTGCCTACGACGCGCGGCAACTCCGACACGCTCGTCGTCTTCGTCTCCGGCGACGGCGGATGGGCCGCCATCGATCGCGAGATTTCGAAAGTATTCGCGGACGACGGTATGCCGGTGATCGGCCTGAACGCGCTGCAGTATTTCTGGACAAAGAGAACGCCGGAGACCGCCTCGCGCGATCTCGATTCGATCATCACCCGCTACCTCGGCCAGTGGCACAAGTCGCGCGTCGTCCTCGCGGGCTACTCGCGCGGCGCGGACGTATTGCCGGCGATGATCAGCCGCCTTCCCGCCGAAACGCGCGCAAAGATCCGCTCGATCGTCCTTCTCGGGCCGAGTCCGAAAGTCGAGTTCGAGTTTCATGTCTCTGACTGGCTGCGCGATGCGAACGCGGGCCTTGCTGTGAAGCCGGAAGTGGAGAAACTTGCGCCGGCGCACATCCTCTGCATCTACGGCGAAAGCGATCGCGACTCGCTCTGCCCCGCGCTGAAATCGCAGCAGGGCGTAAGCGTGATCGCGCTCAAAGGTGCGCATCACTTCGACGGCGGTTACGCGAACCTCGGCCGCCTGATCATCGAGCACCTCCAGTGAAGCGCCTGATCTTCATCGTGTTGCTTGCCGCCGTTCGTGCGCATGCAGTCGTCCCGGACGAACGCTGCACCGCGCGCGCCGACATCACCGGCCTCCCGATCGTCACCCTCGGCGCGAAGGTTCCGAGCGACCGTTTCGCCGTCATGATCACCGGCGACGGCGGCTGGCGGCGCATCGACGAGAAGATCACCGACCGCCTGCGCGCCGCTGGCATCCCGATCGTCGGTTTCGTCGCATCGGACTACTACCGCGTTCGCCGCTCGCCCGACGAATCGGCCTGCGCGCTGGAACGCGTCATCCGCTACTACAAGATCCAGTGGCGCAAATCGAAGGTGCTGCTGATCGGCTACTCGCGCGGCGCCGACGTCCTGCCGTTCATGGCCAGCCGTCTCCCGCGTGACCTCCGCGAGTCGACGCAACTCATCGCCCTCCTCGGCCTGGAGCCAACGATCGATTTCAAGTACTCACCGGCGTGGAGCCTGGCCGCGTACACGCACAAAGAGCCGCAGTTCGCCGTAAAGCCCGAGGTCGAGAAACTGCGCGGCCAGAACGTGCTCTGCATCTTCGGCGCGAAAGAGAAAGACTCGCTCTGCCACGTCCTCGATCGCACCGCGTTCAAGATCGTCGCCGAGCCGGGCGGACATCACTTCGCCGGCAAGTACCGCGACATCGCAGACATCATCCTGATTGAATCGGCAGGCAAGTAGATCAGTAGATTAGTGGACTAGTAGATCAGGACGAAGCTGTGTCTGATCTACTGATCACCGATCCACTGATCTACTGAACGTCAATGGTGCAAGACGTCGATCTCCCCACCTGCTGACGGTCGCACCACGAGCGATGAGTAACTCCAGGCGTCGTTCTCGTGCGAGGCCGCGGCGTGGACGCGCGCGCTGCCTTTCGGCCCGGAGATGGGAAAGTCGATGTTGGCCTCGCCGCTGTTGTTGTCGATGTTCACTTTGCCGATGACCCACCATCCCTTTTCGATCGGCGTGCCGAGGGCGGCCACGACGCGGGGATCATTCGAGGCGCGTGTGTAGGCCTCGCGATAGACATCGCTGCGTTTGATGACGCTGAAGACGAAGATGACCAGACAGAGAACGGCGGCGGCGCCGAGGACGATGATGATGCCGCAGCCGATGGCGAGCGCTTTCCAGCAGCCGCTCGATTTTGCAGGAGGCGGCGGAGGCGCGCCGGGAGGGAGCGTGTAACTGCCTTGCGGCGGCGTGAATGATCCGGAAGTCGGCGGCGGCGGGGGCGGCGGCGCAACGGTCATCGGGAAACCTCCGCGGGAGAGTTTACGCCAGTGCGTGCACGTGTTCGGCGACGCTCGCGGCGAGACCTTCCATGTCGTAGCCGCCTTCGAGCAGCGACAGAACGCGTCCGCCGCTGTGGCGCGACGCCGCTTCGACGATGCGCCGCGTGATCTCGCCATACGCCTGCTCGGTGACGCGCATGCCTCCGAGCGGATCGCGGCGATGGGCATCGAAGCCGGACGACAGCAGGATCGCCTGCGGCGCATAGTCGTCGATGGCGCGGACGATCACATCCTCGACGCCGCGTAGATACGCGGCATCGCCGAGGCCTTGTGCGAAGGGGATGTTCAACGTGTATCCGCGGCCGGTGCCTTCGCCGATTTCGTTCGTCGCGCCGGTGCCGGGATAGAACGGGAAGCGGTGCATCGATGCGTAGAAAACGTCGTCGCGATCCCAGAACAGCGCCTGCGTGCCATTGCCGTGATGGACGTCGAAGTCGAAGACGAACACGCGCTCGATGCCCGGCTGCTCGCGCATCCACTCCGCCACGCAGGCGATGGTATTGAAAAAGCAGAAGCCCATCGGCTGGAGGCGTTCGGCGTGATGTCCCGGCGGACGCGCCACGACAAAGGCGCGGTTGTCATTCGCCTGCATCATCTCGTCCGCAGCCGTGAGCGCCGCGCCGACTGCCGTTCGCGCAGCAGCGAACGTTTGCGACGACATCGGATTGTCGCCAGACACGAAATCGCGCAGCCCGGCGCGCGCGGCCTGCTCCAGCGCGCGTTCGTAATCAGCCGAATGCACTTTGGCGATGATGCGATCGGTGTCGGCATGATCGCCCGTGTCGCGGCTCACGCGCGCCGCGAGTCCGGCCCGCTCCACGCCCGCAAGCGCCGCATCCATCCGCCGCGCCGACTCCGGATGCCCGGCGCCGGTGTCGTGTTGGTAGAAGACGGGATTCGTGTAGATGTTCAGCATGAGCGGAGTCGTAGATTAGCCGATTCGGTCAACCCGACAGCCGAGAGCCGACACCCGACAGCCGCCGTGGTACAACTTCCCGAACTTTGCGCCGCATTCTCCAGGTCACGTTCATCGCGCTGCTGACGATTTTCTTCCTCGGGCTTTTTCTCTGGAAGAGCAACCTGCACGATGTCTGGCGCATCATGACGTTGACCAATCCGTACTGGCTGGCGTCGGCGTTTCTGGTCAACTGGATGGCGCTGGTCTTCCGCACGATCCGTTGGCGCGTGCTGCTGGCATCGCCGGAGCCGCCGGCGTTTTATCCGACGTTCTTCGCCAACACGACCGGCTACATGCTCTCGACCGTGCTGCCGATCCGCGCCGGCGATGTTGCGAGGCCGGCGCTACTGGCGCGCCGAACAAACGTCCGTTTCGCCACGGCGCTCGGCACCGTCCTCACCGAGCGCGTCCTCGACCTCTTCAGCATCCTCGGCATCTTTCTCTTCTTCTGCGTTCTGCGCTGGAACGCGTTTCCGAACGGTACCGGCGTCGTACACGGCGGCGCGATCGGCTGCACGATCGTGCTGATCGCCCTCATTGGATTTCTCATCGGTCTCTACTTCTTCGGCGGCGCAGTACGACGTTTGCACGAGCGCATCGGCCGCATTCTGCCGAAGCGTTTCCGCGAGCCGTGGATGAAGTTTTTCGACGCGTTCGCGAAGACGCTCGCCATCACCGAGCGGCCGCGCGACTTTCTCACCGTCGTCTTCTCCACCGCCGGCGTCTGGCTTTGCCTCACCGCGCAGTACTGGCTGGTGTTCGTCGCCATGCATCGCCCGTTACCGTACGACTCCACGTTTTTCATCAGCGGCGTCACCACGATCGGTGTGGCCATTCCGACGCCGGGCGGCGTGGGCGGGTTCCACAAGCTCTGCCAGTGGGCGCTGACGTCGTTCTACGGGTTCGACATCGACAGCTCCGTGGCTATTGCGCTGATCCTGCATCTGGTCGGCGCGGTGCCGGTCGTGCTGACCGGCGTTGCGCTCTTCGCGCGCGAAGGTTTGCGCTGGCGCGACCTCACGCATGCAGCTGACGATGTGGCGGGCGACACCACTTCGCAGTCGTGATATACGGCGGCCCGAATGCGCTGCCCGTTCTGTGGCACTACAGAAGACCGCGTGGTCGACTCGCGCGAAAGCCGTGAGGCGGACGTCATCCGCCGCCGCCGCGAGTGCACCAAGTGCGAGCGCCGCTTCACGAGTTACGAGCGGATCGAGCAGGTTCCGTATCAGGTGGTCAAGCGCGACGAGCGCCGCGAGCCGTTCGACCGCGCCAAGTTGATGCGCGGCCTGCAGGTGGCCTGCCGCAAACGGCCGGTGCCGCAGGAGAAGCTGGAACGGCTGGCCGACTCGATCGAACAGGCCATGCAGGACACGACGGAACGCGAAATCTCGAGCAAAGCGATCGGCAGGATGGTCATCGATCGTCTGCGCGAGCTCGACCCGGTCGCCTACGTCCGATTCGCTTCGGTGTATCGCCGATTCGAGGATGTGGACGCGTTCGTGAAGGAGCTTCACCAGTTGCGATAGCACAAGGAACACTCATTGCAGAGCCAGACTGAGGGTTTCCCCGAAATCGTGAGAGGACGAAATGACTGACGCGAACGAGACCGCGAAAGAAGAAGCAATCAAGATCCCCGACGTCCTGCCGGTGCTGCCGCTGAAGGACCTGGTCATCTTTCCGTTCATCATCGTTCCGCTCTCGGTTTCGCGCGACAAATCGATCAACGCGGTTGACCAGGCGCTCGCGGAAAACCGCGTGATCATGCTGACGGCGCAGAAGGATTTTCAGAACGAGGATCCGGCTGAGGACGATCTGTATCGCGTCGGGACCGTCGCCATCATCATGCGCATGCTGAAGCTGCCCGACGGCCGCATCCGCATCCTCGTCCAGGGACTGAGCCGCGCGCGTATCGACTACTTCATCCAGACCGCGCCGTTCTTCAAGGCCAAGATCACGCGCATCGAAGAGACCACCTCGAAGGAAAAGGGACTCGAGACCGAGGCGCTGATTCGTGCGGTCAAACAGAACCTCGATCGCGCGGTCGGACTCGGCAAGAACATCAGCCCCGAGGTCATGGTGATCGCCGCAAATCTCGACGATCCGGCACGGCTTACTGACCTGGCCGCGTCCAATCTCGACCTCAAGCTCGAAGAAGCGCAGCAGATCCTCGAGACGATGGATCCTGTCGAGCGGCTCAAACGCGTCAACGACCTGCTCTCGCGCGAGATCAACCTGCTCACGATGCAGCAGGAGATTTCATCAGCAGCTCAAGGAGAGATGAACAAGTCGCAGCGCGAGTACTTTCTGCGGCAGCAGTTGAAGGCGATCCAGTCGGAGCTCGGCGAAGGGGAGGACGTCGCCGAGGATGTTGAGAATTACCGCAAGAAAATCGACGAGAAGCAGATCCCGGCCGAAGCGAAGGAAGAGGTCGAAAAGCAGATCAAGCGGCTCGAACGATCGCATCCCGACTCCGCAGAAACCTCGATTATCCGCACCTACCTCGACTGGATGACCGGCCTGCCGTGGGGCGTGATGTCGGCCGACAACCACGACCTCGAACGCGCCCGCAAGATCCTCGACGAGGATCACTACGACCTCGAGAAGATCAAGGAGCGCATCCTCGAATACCTCGCCGTCCGCAAGCTGCGCGGCCAGAAGATGAAGGGACCGATCCTCTGCTTCGTCGGACCTCCCGGCGTCGGCAAGACCTCCCTCGGCCGTTCCATCGCGCGCGCTCTCGACCGCAAGTTCGTCCGCATCTCCCTCGGCGGCGTGCGCGACGAGGCGGAAATCCGCGGACATCGCCGCACTTACGTCGGCGCGCTCCCGGGCCGCATCATCCAGGGCATCAATCAGGCCGCGACGTCGAACCCGGTCTTCATGCTCGACGAGGTCGACAAGATCGGCGCCGACTATCGCGGCGATCCGTCGTCAGCGCTGCTCGAGGTCCTCGATCCCGAACAGAATTTCTCCTTCCGCGATCACTACCTCGGCGTGCCGTACGACCTATCGAACGTGATGTTCGTCGTCACAGCGAACGTGCTCGACACGATCCAGCCTGCATTCCTCGATCGCATGGAAGTGATCCGCCTCTCCGGCTACACGGACGAGGAAAAGCTGGCCATCGCCAAGCAACACCTCATCCCGAAGCAGATGGAGGAGAACGGGATCAAGGAGACGCCGGTGACCTGGACCGATTCCGGAATCACGCGCGTCATCACCGGCTACACGAAGGAAGCGGGGCTTCGCAATCTGGAGCGCGAGATCGGCACGATCTGCCGCAAGATCGCGGTGCAGGTGGCGGGCGGAAATCAGCAGGACAGCTACCGCATCACCGACAGCACGGTCGAAAAGTATCTCGGACCGATGAAGCACTTCGCCGAGGAGCTGCTGGAGCGCGATCAGGTTGGGGTGGCGACCGGATTGGCGTGGACGGCGGTGGGCGGCGACATCCTCTTCATCGAAGCGCTGGCCGTGAAGGGCAAGGGGAAACTCGTCCTGACCGGCCAGCTCGGCGAGGTGATGAAAGAGTCCGCGCAGGCAGCGCTCACGTATGCGCGCGCGCATGCCGACGAGCAGAACATCCCGCAGGATTACTTCGAAACGCACGACATTCACATCCACGTGCCGGCCGGCGCGATCCCGAAAGACGGTCCGTCCGCCGGCATCACCATGACCAGCGCGATCATCTCGATGATCACCGGCCGCCCGGTGAAGCGGAACGTGGCCATGACGGGCGAGGTGACGCTGCGCGGCGACGTGCTGCCGATCGGCGGCCTGAAAGAGAAGGTGCTGGCCGCGCGGGCCGCGAAGATCACCACGGTAATCATGCCGAAGCTGAACGAACGCGATCTGATCGACGTCCCCGAGCCGATCAAGCGCGACATGCAGTTCTACTTCGTCGAACACGTCGAAGAAGTGCTGAAGATCGCGCTGCTCGACCGCAACGCTGCCGACCAGAAAACGACCGAGCGCTCCGGCCGCGAGTCGAAGCCGCTGGCCGAGCCGGAGCCGGCGCCAGCGGTGGTGGAAGTGCCGGTCGCGCAACCGGGGTAGCTGAAAGCGTAGCGCCGTCGGCCCGACGGCTGTAGCGCCAGCGGCTCGCTGGCAGTTAATGCATCAATCAACTGCCGCCGAGCCGGCGGCGGTCCAGCCAGCGAGCCGCTGGCGCTACGTCGTCAGAGCTTTTCGATAGAATCCTCCGCCATGGCTGACAATCCACGCGAGCATGTGAACGACAAAGGATTCTGGGACGGCGGCACGGCCGGACACGGGATGAACAAGGAGTCGTCCGGACGCGCCAGCGGCTATCCCGGAAAGCGGTCGCGGTCGCGCGTCGGCTCGCGAACGGACATCGAGTTCCCGGCGGAAGCTGAGGAAGCACCCAAAGAGTAAATCCGCAGAGCGCGGCGCAACGTAACTCACCCGCCGCGTCATGATCGCCGCAATGGATACGAGCTTCGAACCCAGCTCGCTGCTGCCAGCCGTCGCCCACGGCGATATGGCTGCGTTCGAACAACTTTACGACCGTCACTCCCCGACCCTCTATGCCCTCCTCCTGCGGATTCTCTCCAATGCCGACGATGCGCAGGAAGTGCTGCAGGAGACGTTCGTGAAAGCGTGGACGAACGCGAAGATGTTCGACGCCGTGCGCGGCAGCGACGTGGCCTGGCTGATCTCGATCGCCCGCAGCCGCGGCATCGACCGCCTCCGCTCCCGCAAAATCCGCGGCGACCGCGAAGACGAGGCGGGCCGCGAGTTGTCGGGGAGTTTCGGCTTTATCGACAAACGCACCGGCGCGGATGATGCGATTCAATCCGAGGAGCGCAATGCCGTTCGCAGCGCGCTGGCCGAACTGCCGGAAGCGCAGCGCGTGGCACTGGCGCTGGCGTATTTCGAAGGACTCTCGCAATCCGAGATCGCCGAACGCCTCGGCGAACCGCTCGGCACGATCAAAACGCGCATGCAGCTCGGGATGAAAAAGCTGCGCGAGCGGCTGAAGGCGTTCCGATGATGGATCACGCACAGTTCGACTCGATCGCCGCGCTCGACGCCATCGGCGCCGCTACGGCGGATGAGTCGAACGCGCTCGCGGCGCATTTGCCGTCGTGTCCCGACTGCCGCCGTGCCCGCGACGAGTACGGCGAAGCCACGTTGATGCTCGCGCGCGACCTCGATCCGGTGATGCCGCCACCGCGCGTCCGCGACCGCATCTTCGCCGCGATCGATGGCGGCGAACCAGCCAACGTCATCGATGCGCGCGACCGATTCAACAGCAGCCGTTGGTGGATGGCGGCGGCGGTCGTTTTCCTCGCGCTGTGGGGTTGGCGCGAGCTGTCGGTCCGCGTCACGCGCGAGAAAATCAACACGGTCGAGGCTGAGGTCCGGCGGCTGGCGGGACAGAATCAGCTGCTCGCCACGCGCAACGAGAAGCTCAGCGCGGAGATGGCGTCGCTGGCTTCGCGCGACACGCGCACGATCGCGCTCACCGGCCAGCAGGTCTCGCCGTCGGCGTCGGCGAAAGTCTTCCTCGAACCGCGGCAGCGCCGCGCCGTCGTCTTCTTCTACAACCTTCCCGCGAACGCGGCCGACAAGAGCTACCAGCTTTGGATCCTGCGCGGCGATCAGCCCAAACCGCAAAGCGCGGGCGTCTTCGACGTGACGAAATCGGGCGCGGCGTCGATCTCGATCGAGAACCTCCCGCTGGCCACCGAGATCAAAGGCCTGGCCGTGACGCTCGAACCGAAAGGCGGCGTCGAGCAGCCGACGAATACCAACTTCTTCGTGGCCGGCAACACATGAAGCTCGATCCGACCACCACGGCGCTCATCGTCATCGACCTGCAGCGCGGAATTGTGGCGCGGCAGGCGGCGCCGCATTCGGCGGCCGAGGTTGTCGAGCGCTGCGCGAAGCTCGCCGATGCGTTTCGCGAACGGAACGCGCTGGTCGTGCTGGTTCACGTGGCTTTCGCCGACGATCGGGAACGGCTCAAGCCCGAAGCAGACGGCGCTCCACCCGTCGGTCCGCTGCCGCCTGACTGGAGCGACATCGTCCCGGAGATCGGTCCGCGTTCGGGCGACATCGTCATCACCAAGCGGCAGTGGGGCGCGTTCTACGGCACGGCGCTCGACCTGCAGTTGCGGCGTCGCGGCATCCGCACACTCGTTTACGGCGGCATCGCCACGAACTTCGGCGTCGAGTCGACAGCGCGCGATGCGTATGAGCGCGGCTTCGAACAAGTCTTCGTCGAAGATGCCATGTCCGGCCTGACCGCCGAGGCGCATCAGTTCGCGATCACGACGATCTTCCCGCGAATGGGCCGCATCCGGTCGACGGATGAAGTGCTGGCCGCGATCAAAGCCCGATGATGTTGTAGCCGCCGTCGACGAACAGCACCTCGCCGGTGATGCCGGCGGACATCGACGAGACCAGGAAGAGCGCGGCATTCGCGATCTCTTCGAGCTCGACATTGCGGCGCAGCGGGGCCCGCTCGGCGTGATGCTTGAGCATGCCCGTAAATCCCTTGATGCCGCGCGCGGCGAGCGTGTTGACCGGACCGGCGGAGATGGCGTTGACGCGGATGTTCTTCGGCCCGAGGTTCGCGGCGAGATAGCGGATGGTCGCTTCGAGGGAGGCTTTGGCCACGCCCATCAGGTTGTAGCCTTCCACCGCTTTTTCGGCGCCGTAGTAGGTCAGGGCGAGAATCGCGCCGCTGCCCGACTTTTCGAATAGCGGCAGCGCGGCGCGCGTGAGTCCGACGAGCGAGTAGGCGGAGATGTCGTGCGCGGTCTTGAATCCTTCACGCGAGGTGTTGACGAAGTCGTTCTCAAGATCCTCGCGAGGCGCGAAGGCGACGGAGTGGACGAGAGCATCGAGTCCGCCGAATTTGTCGCCGACTTCGCGAAACACCGCATCGATCTCGGCGTCGCTGGTGACGTCGCACGGAAGGATGAGCGAATCCGGCATGGCCGTGCAGAGCTCTTCGACATTCGCCTTGAGCCGCTCGCCCTGATAGGTGAACGCCAGGCGCATCCCTTCGCGCGAGAGCGCCTGCGCGATGGCCCAGGCGATAGAGCGCTTGTTGGCGACGCCGAAAACGATCCCGGTCTTCCCTTGCAGCAGCGGCATGTTGCCCCCTTCAGGAGGGGATCATAGCAAGCGCGCGCCGCTTCAACCGGCCATCGGCAGGTGCGAGAAGTAGGTCTGCGCGGTGCCGCACTCGCGGCAGAGGAAGTGCAGCGTGTCGCGGCGCGACCACGGGTTGGGGGTGTCGCAGACGGTGCAGAGCGTTTCCTGCTGCGGAAACGGCCGCTCGCAGTGATCGCAAGCTACCGGGTTGCCGGTTGCGTTCACATCATCTTCGCAACTCACTTCGCTGCAACTCGGACAACGCCAGCAAACAGCCATCGCGCGCGGATCCTCCTCAAAACATGGACGATTGGACGAGGCCGATAATAGCAGACGAAAAAGAGAGATGATTAAAAAAACGCGCTAGCGGCACGCGCCGCAGTCGCAGAAGCGGCGCAGGTTCTCGTACGTCCAGATGCCGTAGGTGTGACCGTCCATCCAGTTCGGCTGCAGCGCGTAGTTGCCGATGGGGATGACGCTCTCGATCTGAAATGACGCCGGCGTGTAGCGGGCGGGCGGCCCGGAGGACATGCGGCCGAAGAGGTCGGGCTCGCCGGAGCAGGCGGCGCAGGGGCAGGCACGGCGCAGCGCTTCGAGCGGATAGTATGATTCGTGGCCGTCGTCCCAGACGACCGCAAAGAGATCACCGACAACCTGGAACGACGCGGGCCGCATGCCGACTTACAAGCTCACGATCGAGTACGAGGGAACGCGGTACTCGGGCTGGCAGGCGCAGGGTAACACGCCGAAAACGATCCAGGGCCACCTGCTGCGCGCGGCTATGCAAGTCCTCGGCGACTGCGAAATCGGCGGCGCCGGCCGCACCGATTCCGGCGTCCACGCGGCAGCGCAAGTGGCGCATTTGCGGGCGCACAAGACCGTCGAACCGCTGCTGCTCTCGCGCAAGATCAACGATTTGTTGCCGCATGACATCAGCATCGTGGCCGCTTCGCGCGCGAACGATCGCTTTCACGCGCGGCATGATGCGGTCTCTCGCGTCTACCTCTACCAGATCGCCACGCGCCGCACCGCCTTCGCCAAGCCATTTGTTTGGTGGATCAAGGATCGGTTGGACGTCGGAAGCATGGCGCGTGCTGCGGCGCTGCTCGAAGGGCGGCACGACTTCAGCGCCTTCAGCGACAAGAGGTTGAAGGAAGAGGAGTCGCGCATCGTCGTCGTTACGCGATGTCAGGCCGTGGCCAGCGGCGATCTCATTCTCTTCCGCATCGAGGCCTCCCATTTTCTCTGGAAGATGGTGCGCAAGCTGACGGCGTTTCTCGTCGAGATCGGCCGCGGCAACGCGACTCCCGAGGAGATGGCGGCGAGGCTTCATGCGAACGCGGCGGGTGTTGAACCGACCGCGCCACCATCCGGACTGTTTCTCGAGGCGATCCTGTATCGCGGCGAAACATTCGACCGGCCGCTGGAACCGATTGTGCCGGTCATCAAGCGATGAGCGAACGTGATCTCATCGAACGCATCCGCGAGCTGTTTCCGCGCGCCGGGGACGATGCCGCGGTCATCGGCCGTCAGGTCATCACGAATGACGTGCTCGTCGAGAATGTCGACTTCACGCGCGCGATCCCGCTGCGATTGATTGCGCGGAAGAGTCTGACCATCAATCTTTCCGACATCGCGGCGATGGGTGGGCGGCCGCGGTACGCGATCGTCGCGATCGGCTCGCCCGATGAGAAAGATGCGTCGACGATTGTGGAGGAGCTCGCGATCGCGGCGAAAGAGAACGACGTCGAGATCGTCGGTGGCGATCTCTCTCGATCCGAACATCTCTTCATCTCCATCACGCTGATTGGCGAGGCGAGCCAGCCGATTCTGCGCAGCGGTGCACGTAAAGGCGATCGCGTTTTCCTCAGTCGTCCGATCGGCGGTTCCGCGGCTGGGTTGTCGCTGCTCCAGCGCGGAACGGAAGGTGCCGACTACGCCGAACGCGAATTCATCGAATCCGCCAAACGCCGCCATCTCGAACCCGAGGCTGAAGTCGCCCTCGGCATGAAACTCGGCGGCGTTGCCACGAGTTGCATCGACGTCTCCGACGGTTTCTCGACCGACCTTCATCACCTCTGCGACGCGTCGAAAGTCGGTGCGCTGATCGACGGCGATCGCATCCCCGCGTTTCAGGATCTCCCGCGCTTCGGTCCGCGCCTCGGCATCAACGTTCGCGACGCGGTGCTGCACGGCGGCGAGGAGTACGCGCTGCTTTTCACGTCAGCGCTGCGCGAGTCGGAGTTGAGCGCGCGCGTCGGACGGCCGGTTTACGCGGTCGGACGCATCACCCAGGAACCTGGCGTTCGCATCAACGGTGAACTGCTCGAGCCGCGCGGCTTCGATCACTTCGCGTGAGAAAAACGAAAAGCTGAACCACAAAGACACAAAGAGCACAAAGGGTTTTTCTTCGTGTCCTTTGTGTCTTTGTGGTTTAGGCCTTTCGATGCGACCGCGCGAGATTCGAGGCTACTGCGCAGAGAAACGCGCTGACGCCGAGCGTCGTGCGGACTGCATGCGCGCGCGACCAGTTCTTCGCCAGCGACTGTGAGCGGTCGCTCGGATAGTCGGTCGGTGCTTGGCCTTCCAACTCCTTGTTGATCGGCACGGTCACCATGATCGTCGCCGCGAGCACGCCGGCGAGGCTGATCGCGGACGCGGCGTCGAGCACGCGCTTGACCGGCTTCACGCCGCGGGAGCCGACGGCGAGTGTGACCGCCGTTCCGAGCGCGACCGGACCGATGGCGTTGAAGTAATTCGTCGCATCGGTCAATGCCGCGATCGCGCGTGCGCGATGGTCGCCGTGCTGCGGCAGTTCATTGCGCCAGCCGGGCACGAGCGCCTGCTCGCCGAAACCGAGCGAGCCTGCCAGCAACCCCGACGTGGTCAGGTTGACGAAGCGAAGGAGCGATTCGAGCGTGTTGTTCATCGGCGGACGTCTTCGAGCTGTTTGATGCGATTGACGATGTCGCGATAGTTCGAATTCAAACTGTAAACCTCCGCGAAGGTTTTCTGCGCATTATCCGTGTCGCCGACTTCCATGTACGCCGAGCCGAGGTCGTACAGCAGGCCGACATTCTCCTCGGCAAGGATTTCCGGCATCTCCAGCCCCTTGCGATACCACTTGATCGCGAGTTGCGGCATGCCCTTTTCGAGGAAGCAGAGGCCGAGCATCGACGCGCACTCGACGGCGCGCTTCGGATCCTTCGAGGCGAGCTGGAACTCGCCGATGGCTTCGTCGATCAGGCCCATTTCCTTGTACGCGATGCCGAGGTTGTAGTGGGTGTCGTAATCCTCGGAGTCGAGTTGTTGCTCGACACCTTTTTTGAACTCCTTGAAGATCTCCTCGAGCGATTGCTCCTCTTCACTGAGAGAGACTTCTTCCGATTCTTCCTCGAGTTCAGACTCCAGCTCCGCAGCCAGATCGAAGAAATCGTCCTCATCGGCGAAGAGATTTTCTTCGTGGACGGGAGGAGGCGGTGGTGGCGCGGCCGCGGGTGCAGGCGGAGGAGGCGGAGCGGGCGTGAAGAAGTCCTCGTCGTCATCCGGAAGAGCGGAAAGCAGCTCGCTCTCGATTTCGTCGCGCGAAAGAACGGCCGGCGCGAAGGCGTCCGGCGTTGGCGCAGGAGCCGCGGTGATGGTTTCGAGTGCCAATTTGAAGCGCGTTCGCCGCTCGGCGACGGCAGCGTTGTCGGGGAAGAGCACGTCCAGCGCGTCGAGCCTCTGGCGTGCCTCGTCGAACAGCTCCTGCTCGATGTAGAAATCGAGCTCGCGAAGTTCCTCCGCCGAAGGAGCGTCGATGAACGGCTCGGGCGCAAAAACCGGCTGTTCGACCTGCTGATCGATTGCTGCGTCGAACGAAAACTCCTCGGCGGCAGGTACATCGAACGTGAGCGCCGGTTCAGGCTCCGGTTCGAATGACGGCATTTCAATCGCCGGCTCGTCGAACGAAAACGACGGCTCCGGCTCGACGACCGGCGGCATGCTGAATTCTTCCGCCCCGCTGTCGAGATCGAAACTCAACTCGTCGTCGACTTCGAGCGGCGGCAACGGGCGTTCGACGGTCGGAATGCTCGGCGCCGGCGCAGGTGGCGCGGGCGGCAGCAGCGAATGGCCGCGCATCAGGAACTCGTCCTGGATGTTCTGGACAGCCGACGTATCGCCCTTTTCCTGCAGGATGGCCATGTACTGGCTGGCGGCGGCGCGCGCACCTTCGACGTCGCTGTCGTCGAGCAGGAGGCGGTACAGTTTCTCGTGCGCGGCGAGATGTTTCGGCGCACGCTCGATGATGGCGCGCAGATGTTCGGTCGCTTTTTCAGTCAGGCCGTATTTCGCGAAGACCTCGGCCTCGGTGAGGTGTTCCGTGACGAAGTCGAGATCCTCGCCGCCGTCCCCGGCATCGAGATCGATTGCTGCAAGTTCGACTGCGGATTGCATGCGCGACAACGTCGGCGTGCGCGCGGGCGGTGGAGGAGGCGGAGCAACCGGCGGTGGCGGGGGCGGCGGTTCGAAGCTGGTGTCGAGCTCGAGATCCAGCGGCTCCGAGGCGTCGAGGTCGAAGGAAAGCGCAGGCCCTTCGTCGAAGGAGTCGAAGGACGGCGCCGGCTCCTCGATTTCCATCGAGAGCGGAGCGATTGGAACCTCGGCTTGCGTTGGCCGCGCCGGCATGGTGTCGACACCGCCGATCTGCGTCCGGACGAATTGCAGCTTCGTCCGATGCTGCGCGTTCTGTGGCTCGCGCTGGATCAGTTTCTCCAGCACCTCGGCGGCATTCTCGAAGCGGCCTCGCGCGACGTGCGCCTCGGCCAGGCTGCTCATCGCGGAGAGAACGTTCGTCTCTTCGTTGAGGCGTGTGTAGAGGGCGACGAGGCGTTCCAGCGTCGGCGCGTGGCCGGCATCGACGCGCAGGATGCGGTTGAACAGTTCGACCGCCGCGCCTCGCTCGCCGCGTGCGACTGCTTTTTCGACGACCGGAGTCAGCATCTCCAGCGCGCCGTCGGCGTTGCCGGTGCGGAGGTGAAGTTCAGCCAGCGTCTCGCGGACGCCGGTATCGTCCGGGTCGCTGGCGATCGCGCGTTCGAGCGCTGCACGCGCCGCACTCGCGTCGCCCTTGGCGAGCAGAATGCGGCCGTAGACCGAAAGCAGCTTCGCGTTTTCGCCGGCCGACTCGAGCGACGCCTGCACGATCTGCATGGCGTTGTCGAAGTCCTTCGCCTCGAGCAGCGCGGTCACGAGAGACTCGACCAACTCGATGTTGCTCGAATCGATCTTCAGCGCTTTCTTGAAGACCTGGACGGCCTCGTCGAGCATGCCGCGCTTCAGCAGCATCCGTCCGACGCGGTCGTACTCCTTGAGCGCTTCCTTGGTCTGGTTGTTCTGCGAATAGAGGTCGGCCAGCTTGACGTGGACGTTGATGGAGTTCGGATCGAGCTCGGAGATCTTCCGGTAAATCGCCAGCGCGTTCCCGGGGTCGCCGTGCTTGAGGTAGTAGTCGGCGAGGACCTGGTACTGGCTCTTGGCCTCCATCGCCAAGCCCTGTTTGCCGTAGAGGTCAGCCAGCTTGGCGTAGATGTCGAGCTTGGAGGGATCGAGCTTGTTGATCTTTTTGTAGATGGCGATGGCTTTGAGGAAGAAGCCGTCGCGCGAGTAGTGGTCGGCGATCCTGCCGAAAACCTTGACCGCTTCGTCGTTGCGGGTGATGCGCACCCAGAGATCGCCGATGCGATTCAGAGTGTTGACGTCGCTGGGGTTATCGTCGAGAAGGCGTTCGTATTCTTTGATCGCCGGCTCGATCTTCCCCTTCGCAACCAGCTTCTCGGCGCTGGCGATGATTTTATCGCGTTGGATCGCCATCGGCTCCGTTCCGCACGAACAGCAACATCGGTTCGTCCACCCCTTCGAACGATCTGCGGTGAATCGGCGAGGGGCCGTAGAGTTTCAGCGCTGCCTGATGCCCCTCAGTCGCATACCCTCGGTTGTGTCGAAAATCGTAAACAGGGTAGAGGTCATGATACGACTCCATCAACAGATCGCGATAGACCTTCGCGACGATCGACGCCGCGGCGATGGATACGCTGCGCCGATCGCCTCCAATTAGCGGAACCTGCGGCAGATCCATGTCGATGGTGACGGCGTCGAGGAGGAGGATGTCGGGACGGACTTCGAGGTTCTCCACCGCCGCGATCATGGCCCGCTTGCTGGCTTGAAGAATGTTGATGGCGTCGATGGTCTTCGGCTCGATGACGCCGACGGCACAGGCGCGGGCGCGGCGGAGGATCAACCGGCAGACGTCGATGCGGTCGTCGTGATCGACGAGCTTGGAGTCGTTGACGCCGACGAGGGTGGGCTCGGTGTCGAGGATGACGCAGGCGGCGACGACAGGACCGGCCAGACATCCGCGGCCGACCTCATCCGTGCCGGCAATCGCTCTGAAACCGGAATCGCGGAGCCGGCGCTCGACCACTGACATTTCAGCGACCCGCGCCAACTCCGCGAAGAGGTTCCTGACCAGCCTTTCGGCCGGCTTGAGTTTAGCGTTTGCGCTTTTCTTCGATGCGGGCAGCTTTACCGCGGAGATCCCGGAGGTAGTAGAGCTTCGCGCGGCGGACCCGGCCATGGCGTTCAACCTCGATGTGATCGATGCTGGGGGAGTTCAGAGGGAACATACGCTCCACGCCGATTCCGCCGGAGATTTTGCGGACGGTGAACATCTGCCGCGCGCCGCCGCCTTTACGTGAGATCACCAGACCCTGAAAGATCTGGATGCGCTCTTTGTCGCCTTCTTTGACCTTCACGTGGACCTTGATCGTGTCGCCCGGGGCGAAGTTGGGCATGTCGGTCCGCGCTTCACGCGATTCGACGAGTTTCATGAAATCCTGAGCCATTTTGACAACCTTCCTGTGTTCTGAAGCGAGCCCGCAAGGATCGCCGATTTGGGTTCTTTAAGCAACAGCCCGGCGTAGAACGGCAGTGGGAGGGGACTCATTCCTCCCGAATCCGCTTCAGCATCGCCCTCGCTTCGTCGTCGAGTTCAGCGGACTCCAGAAGGTCCGGCCGCTTTGCCAGCGTGGCGCGCAAACTCTGCTCCTTCCGCCACTTACGAATCTTCTCGTGATGCCCCGACAACAACATGTCCGGCACCCGCATCCCCCGCAACTCCTCGGGGCGCGTGTAGTGCGGATAGTCGAGCAACCCGCGAAAGAACGAGTCCTCCTCAACCGATCCGCTGTTGCCGACGACCCCTTCAATCATCCGGCCGACCGCATCCGCGATGAGCATGGCCGGCAGTTCGCCGCCCGAGACGACGAAATCGCCGATCGAAATCTCGTCCGGCTGGAGCGCTTCGCGGATCCGTTCATCGAACCCCTCGTAGCGCCCGCAGAGGATGACGATGTGGTCTTTGTGCGCCAGCTCTAGAGCAATGGATTGATTGAAGAGCCGTCCTTGCGGGGACGTCATGACGACGTGCCCGCCAGCGATGGCGTCGACGCATCGCAGCACCGGCTCCGCCAGCATCACCATCCCCGGCCCGCCGCCATACGCTTCGTCATCCGTCGAGCGATGGCGATCGGTCGCGTAATCGCGCAAATCCCAAATGCGAACGTCGAGCAATCCCTGCTTCACGCCACGCGCGATGACGCCCTCGGCGAGCAGAGGCTCGAACATTTTCGGGAAGATGGTGACGAAGTCGATCCGCACGATGCGGACGATATCAACAGAGAGACGGTCACGCGGAGCCGCGGAGACGCGGAGAAAAACACGGTCTACCTCCGCGTCTCCGCGCCTCCGCGTGAACCGTTCCCTCTTCAATCGCTCACAGATCTTCGATGCCGTCAGGAAGGTTGACCGCGACCGTCTTCGCATCGAGATCGACCTTCGTGCAGATGTCCGCGGCGAACGGGACATCGAATCGACCTCGCGGTCCCTCGACCACCAGCAACACCCCTCCGCCCGTTTCCTCGATCTCGATCACCTTTCCGCGCATAGCTCCGTCGCCATCGATCAGCGTTAACCCGACGAGGTCATGGAGAAAGTACTCATCCTCATCCAGTTTTCGCGCCTCGGACGAAGGCACTTCCACCGTCCAGTTCTGCAGCAACTGCACTTCCTCGGGTGAGTCGATTCCGGAGAACTTCACCAGCGCGCGGCCGGCGTGGATGCGGACGGATTCAATCGCGGCCTTGCGCGTCGACGACTCATCGGGAGAGACAAGTGTTACCGAAGAAACCTCGGTGAATCGTTCCGGAGAATCGGACCACGCTTCCACACTCGCTTCGCCGCGGACACCGTGCGCTTTGCGGATGATGCCGAGGGCGATGCGGTCGCCGGACATGCGTCAGTCGACGATGTCGAGGGTGTAACGGCGGCGCGATTTGTGGCCGGCGGCGGAGAGCAAGGTGCGCATCGCGCGTGCCGTCCGGCCCTGGCGGCCGATCACTTTGCCGAGGTCGGCCTGCGCCACTTCGAGCTCGACGACAGTCTGATCGCCGCGGTTGTACACATGCGTGTTCACCGCCTCGACGTCATCGACGAGCGACTTGGCGACGAACTCGATCAGCTCTTCCATGGGAGGAAGTTACGCGACTTTGTTCTTCTTGAGAAGCGACTTCACGGTCGGTGAGAGCTGGGCGCCCTTGCTGACCCAGTAATCGACGCGGGCTTTGTCGATTTTGACGTCGGCCGGGTTCTTCTTCGGATCGTAGTGGCCGATCTGTTCGACGGTGGCGTTGCTCGGCGTCTTGAGCGAGTCGGAAACGACGACGCGATAGAACGGCGAGTGGGTCGCGCCTTGGCGGCGCAGGCGAATCTTCAACATGTCGTGTGATGCTCCTTGAGGTGAATCGGGCCGGCTATCCTACCGAACCGGGGCGTGAAACCGCAACCGGGGCAGTGTCATTCCGAGCTGTCATCCTGAGCCGCCGGAGCCTCGTAGCCGAAGGCGGAGAGGCGGAGGACGGTCGAAGGACCTCCTACATGGTAACCAGGGTTGAGCGGCGGTAAATCACGATGCAAGCACTTGAGGGGTCCTTCGACCGTCCTACGCCGTTTCCGCGCTTCGCGCTCCCCGGCTCCGGCGGCTCAGGATGACAGCGACTACCCCATCAATCCCGGCGGCATCCCCTTCATCATCTTGCCGAACTTCCTCGCGCCGAAGCCCTTCGAGAAGCTGCGCATCATCTTCTTCATCTGCAGGTACTGCTTCAGGAGCTGATTGATCTGCTGCACCGAGGTGCCGGAGCCTTTGGCGATGCGCTTTTTGCGTTTGCCGTCGATGACTTGCGGGAACTCGCGTTCCTTCTTCGTCATCGAGTCGAGGATGGCCTGCATGCGCACGATCGCTTTTTCGTCGATGTCCTCTTCGCTGATCTTGCCGGCGCCGGGGAGCATGTTCACGAGCGACGACAGCGGACCCATTTTCTTGACCTGCTGGAGTTGCGAACGAAGATCTTCGAGCGTGAACTTGTCCTTCGCGACGCGTTGCGCGAGGCGCTCGGCTTCTTTGCGGTCGATATCCGTCTCGACCTTCTCGATGAGCGAGAGCACATCGCCCATGCCGAGGATGCGTGAAGCCATCCGGTCGGGGTGGAAGACGTCGAGGTCTGCGTACTTTTCGCCGACGCCGACCAGCTTGATCGGACGGTTGACGACAGATTTTATTGAGAGAGCAGCTCCGCCGCGGGCATCGCCATCGAGCTTCGTCAGGACGATGCCGGTGACGCCGAGGCGATCATCGAATTCTTTCGCCGACTTGACGGCGTCCTGGCCGGTCATCGCGTCGGCGACGAAGAGGATTTCGCTCGGACGCGTATCACGCTTGATCGTGTCGAGCTCCGCCATCAGCTCGGCGTCGATATGGAGACGCCCGGCGGTGTCGAGGATGACGGTGTCGTAGAGCAGCGTGCGCGCGTCGGTCACCGCTTTGCGTGCAATCGAGAGAGGATCGCGATCCTCGCCGATCTCGAAGAACGGCACGTTCACGCCTTTGGCGACGATGCGGAGTTGCTCGATGGCGGCGGGGCGATAGACGTCGCACGGCACGAGCAGCGGACGGCGTCCGCGATTCTTGAGGTGCAGCGCCAGCTTGCCCGAGGTGGTCGTCTTACCGGAACCCTGTAGTCCGACCATCATCACGACCGCCGGCGAGCCGACCAGCGCGAGGCCGACTTCGTTGCCGCCGAGGAGCTCCTGAAGCTCGTCGCGGACGACCTTGGTGACCTGCTGCGCCGGCGAGAACGCGGTCAGAACATCCTGGCCGACCGCCTTTTCGCGAACGCGGTTGGTGAACTCTTTGACGACTTTGAAATGAACGTCCGCCTCGAGCAGCGCGACGCGGATTTCCTTCAGCGCGTTGTCAATGTGCCACTCGTTGAGGGCCGCCTCGCCGCGCAGGGTCTTGAAGACCCGATCCATTTTGTCCTGCAGGTTGTCGAACATGCGGGGATGCAAACGCGCCGGCCGCGTGAAAAATCCACGCGAAACGTCAGTGGCCGGCCGCGCGGCGGCGCGGCGTTCCAGCAACGGCGATCGTCGTCGATCCGGCAGCTCCGCAGCCCGATGCGTTCATCACCAATGACTCCAGACGTACAGTTCCAGCGTCCCCGGCGACGTAGGTGACCTGTCGCTGATCGGAGGGGCCGACGATCTTCGCGTTCACCGCCAACCACGCATAGCGAGCGCCCGCGCCGGCGTCGGCGACGGACGCCGTCCCCGTGGCGCGCGGCAGGACCACCGCGGCCGTCGTGGCGATCGACGCGTCGGGCAACGGCGAAACGTCGATCAACTTCGATCGCGTCGTGACGTTGACCATGACATCGAGAGCGACCTGCGCCGCGCCGGTGGGGACGAACTTGATAGTGGGCGTCCCCTGCCCGGCTGTGATTGCGCCGCCGGCGATGGTCCAGCCGTACGTCGCGCCCTGGACCGGCGTTACCGAGGCCTGCGATTCTTCGCTGCCGCAGACACGATCATCCGCATAGAGGACGATCGCGGCCGCCGGCGATTGCTCGATGGGGATGCTCAGAGAAGGCGCATAGGTGTGGCCGCAGTAGTCGCTCAGCGTCGCGGTGATGGTGACGTTGCCCGAGGAGCCTGCGCTGAAGGTTAGCGGCAGACCATATGCGTCACTTGGTACGGGCAACGCCCCGTTCGACACAGACCACATGAAGCTTGATACACGCGGCCCGTTGCCTAAGAACAGCTCTTGCCAGTTGCTGAGGTTGGCGTTGTTGCCGGTGGAGTCGGGCGCAACGCTGTCGGGTCCGACGATCCTCGGCGATTGACCGATCGGCTCGGCTGCAAGGAACGACCCTGAGTGCGTGTGATACACGCCGAGCGGGCTGCAGCGATCCTGCCGGATCACGGACAACGTCACGTCGCCCGAACCGCTATGCAAGGCGATGGATGGCGTTCCCTGGCCGGAGATGATCGTGCCGTTGTTGACTTGCCATTGGTAGGTTCGCTCGGGCGGCACATAGTCCGGGCCAGGACTGATCGTTGCGGTGTAGTCGCTGTTTGCGCACCCAACCGGGCCGATGCCGACGATCGTAGGAGAAGGTGCGACGGAGACGTTCGCTATGTCAGAAAGCGTGATGCGCCTGATCACGTGATTGCCGGCATTCGTGCCACACGCATTCGTCACCGTGACGCTAAGGACGTTACCCGGAGAGGTGAACCTGTCCTTGACCGAAACGGTAACCGTGCGCGTCCCCTGGCCGCTGGTAATCAAGGCGAAGGTATCGCCCGTTTCCCACTCATACGTTGCGCCCGGTCCCGCGTCTGGCACCTCGGCCGTAAAGCTCTGGCCGCCGCAGACGTAGCCGTCGCTGGATGGGTCGTTGTAGGTAATCGTGACGTCGGGAGGTGTACAACTTTGCGCCGTACCGAACCGAGGAAATCCGACGGCGAGTGTGAGAAAGGCGATCGAAGACCACCGTTTCATTCGGGTACCGCTGCGAAAGATACATCCGGAATCCTTTCCGCGCCAACGCCGTTGGCCGTCACGATGGCGCAAACGGCGCTGCGGCTCCCCGACAATGTTCCCGGCGATTTCTACGTCGACTCGACCTGCATCGATTGCGACGCCTGCCGCATCTTCGCGCCTACCGTTTTCAGCGACACCGGCGATCAATCGGCGGTCTTTCATCAGCCGGAGACGGACGGCGAGATTCTCGCGGCACAGAAGGCGTTGATCTCGTGTCCGACCGCGTCCATCGGATCGATCACGAAGCACGACATGGGTCCGGCGTTGTCGTCGCTGCCGGAGTTGGTCGATGGCGACGTCTACCGCTGCGGCTACGCATCCGAGTCGTCGTTTGGCGCGATCAGCTATCTCGTTCGGCGGCCGCAGGGCAACATCCTCATCGACTCGCCGCGCTTTTCGGGGCCGCTGGTCAAGAACATTGCAGCGATGGGCGGCGCGTCGCGGATGCTGCTCACGCATCAGGACGACGTCGCCGATCACGCCTGTTTCGCGGCGCGTTTCGGCTGCGAGCGCGTGCTGCATCGCGATGACGTCCACGCGCGAACGGCAGCGATTGAGGTACAACCGACCGGAAACGATCCGATCGATCTCGGTGGCGGCATGTTGATGATTCCGACGCCCGGTCACACGAAAGGGCACGCCGTTTTTCTCGATCGCGAGACCTACCTTTTCACCGGCGATCACCTCGCCTGGAGCGAGCAGCGCGGACATCTCTACGCGTTTCGCAGCGCCTGCTGGTATTCGTGGAAGGAGCAGATCCGCTCGATGGAGCGGCTGCTCGACTATCGCTTCGAATGGGTGCTGCCTGGCCACGGCCGCCCGATCCATCTCGACGCCGCGGCGATGCACGCCAGCCTGGAACGCTGCGTGGCCTGGATGAACGAGCGATAAACCGGCATTCTCCATGCTCTGATTCGCGGCCATGCTGTTTGTCGCGTTCGTCATCACCTTCCTCATCCTTTGGGCGGTCGTCTATGCCGCGCTGCCGGCGGTCCGGCATCTCGGCCGCCTTCTGGCGAAGTTGCTGGCCCGCAGCGCGCGCGTCACGCGCTTCATTTCGACGACGCGCGAGCGCTTCAAGAACTACCTGCCGGTCGCTGCGATCCTCCTCGCCGGCGGACTTTTCACCGCATGGGCCGGCGACGGGTTCATCGACCTTGCGGAAAAGGTGCACGGCAACAATGCCGCGCTGCAGAAGCTCGACACCTCGATTCACGACTGGGCGGTGCGCGAACGCACCTCAGGCGCGACGACGTTCTTCACGATCATGACGATCATCGGCGGTCCGGCCGGCCTCGCGGTTCTGCTGACGATCATCGGCATCATCCTGGCGATCCGGCGCCGCTGGCGGTGGCTGATCTACCTCGCCGTGACGGCCGGAGGCGGCGCGCTTCTGAATCTGGAGCTGAAGCGCTACTTCGCCCGCGCACGCCCGATCGCAGCGGAAATGCTGCGCCGCGCGAATGGCTACTCGTTCCCCAGCGGGCACGCCATGGGATCCGCGGTCGCCTTCGGCGCGCTCGCGTATCTCGCCTTCCGCGCGATCCGCAGCTGGCCGGCGAAAACAGCGGTCATCGCGTTCCTCTACACGCTCCTCGCTTCCGTCGCGCTCTCCCGCGTTTACCTCGGCGTCCACTGGATTTCGGACGTACTGGCCGGCGTCACGGTCGGAACGGTGTGGGTGACGACGACGACGGTCGCGTATGAGACGACGCGGCGAATCCGGCGCTTGCGAAGACGCCCGGACGACATCTCATGACAGCGGATGGACAGGCGCATCGACCGCGCGCGACGGTGCGCGGTTTCCGTACAGCTCGCGCACGAGCTGGCCGATCGTGTGGTGATCGAGCGCGTTGTTCATGCAGGCGCTCAGCTTCGTGAAGAGATCGCCGATCACCGTCCGTTCGTTGTCTTCCATGTGAATCTCTGGAATGTCGCGCTTCAACCCCTCCACCTGCGCGACCACCTCTTCGATGGTGATGCGATCGGGGTCGCAGCCGGGGACGAAGCCGGCCCAGTCGCCGCCGATCTCCTTCACGAGCTGCGCGTCTTCGAGCTTGCGAAGGATGCGCAGCATCTGCGAGTCGGTCGTCCCGAACTGTTCGGCGAGCCGATACGACGACGGTGCCTCCTCGCGGCGATCGAAACGCCGCGCGATTTCGACCAGCGCGCGCAGGGCAAAGTAAAGATCGAAGCGCGGTTCGTCCTGCACCTGCTGCTCGCTGGCGCGAAGCAGTCCGTAGAGATTCTGGTAGACGAAGCTGATCTCGACGCCGAGGAGGATGACTACCCAGAGGATCTGGATGGCGATGAGAAAGATGATCGCCAGTCCAAGCGCGCCGTAGATCAGATTGAAGCGTCCGTGGAAAAGGTGGTCGGCGTAGATACCGAAGCCGAATCGCACCAGCGTGAAGAGAGCCGTCGTCACGACCGCGCCAACGGCCGCGGAGCTGAATCGCACGCGCGTCGACGGCACGAGCCAGAAGAGCATCGTGAACGCGATGAAGAGCACCAATATCGGCGCAATCGTGAAAATGATGTCCCGCTGGAAAAGCACGCGCAGGTACCGGTTCTTTTCGAGAGTACTCGTGGTGGTGAAGGAGATCGCCATCAGCACCGGACCCCAGAAAAAGAGCATCGTGAACGCGATGATCTTCGGCCGGTACCCGCGCACGCTGCGCACCTTCCAGATCTGATTGATGGTCGCTTCGACGGCAAGGAAGAGCCGGAATGTGATGACGATGAAAATGATCACGCCGAACGTCGATGCCGCCTGCGCGTTCTCCGCGAATTTCGCGATGTGGTACGAGATGACCGGCGACTGATACGGGATGACGTTGTTGAGGATGTTGTCGATCTGCGCCTGCGAGTTCGGGAAGAGATTGCGGAAGTAGCGCTGCAGCGCCTGCGTGAACGCGACCAGCAGCGGGATGAGCGAGAGCAGCGTGGTGTAGGCGAGCGAGGCCGCGCGCGAGGTTCCTTCGATGTCGTAGAACTCGCGGGTCACTTCGCGAAGGAAGAGGAAAAACTCGACCGTCGTTACCCGTGCGCGTTTTCGTCCGTGCGCTTCACGGCGGTACAGCAGCACGGCCGGATCGGTCAGCCAGCTCCAGACCACCTGGCGCGCTAATGCGAAGTTGGTTTTGAATTTCGCGCGCCGTTCGCCTTCGCGGCGGATTTCGGTCATGACTCAACTATAAAGGCAAGGAGTGAGCCTGCGCGGCCGGATGCGATAACGTTAGGGCGATGGAAATCCGCCCGCCCGCAGTCGCCGGCACGTTCTACGAGGGGACGCCGGAGCGCCTCGCGGCGCAGGTTGCGGCCTGCGTGGCCGAGAATCCGGAGCCGGAATCGAAGGAGCGATTCATCGGCGCCGTCGTTCCGCACGCGGGATTGATATACAGCGGACACGTGGCCGCGGCGTTCTATGCGGCCGCCGAACTGCCGCGCAGATTCATCATCCTCTGCCCGAATCACACCGGCTTCGGTCACTTCGCCGCGATCAATCGTTCCGGTGAGTGGACGACACCGCTCGGCAATGTCTCTATCGACACGCCGCTCGCCGACGCGCTGATGCAGCAGTCGCAGCTTCTTGCCGAGGACTCGCGGGCACATGCGCGGGAGCATTCGCTGGAAGTCCAGCTCCCGTTCCTCCAGAAACTCCTCGGCGACTTCACTTTCGTCCCGATCTGCCTCGGCGCGAATCGCTACGACTACTGCGAAGAGATCGGCCACGCCATCGCCACGGTCGTCTCCGCGGCCGGCGAGCCGGTCGGCATTCTGGCCAGCTCGGATCTCAATCACTACGAGGATCAGAAAACGACACTGCGCAAGGATCAGCTGGCCATCGACGAGGTGCTGAAACTCGATCCGCGCGAGCTGTGGCGCGTCGTCGACGAGTCCGATATCTCCATGTGCGGATTCATCCCCACCACGACGATGCTCATCGCCGCGAAGCAGCTGGGCGCGAAACAAGCAACGCTCCTCAAGCACGCCACGAGCGGCGACATCAACGGCGACTATTCGCATGTCGTCGGATACGCCGCGATCGTGGTGAGTTGACGTTTGTCATCCTGAACCGCCGGAGGCGCGTAGCCGAAGGCGGAGACGCCGGAGGACGGTGAAGGATCTCAAGTTGCGCAATCTGGGCTGGAACCCGTGGGCTCCGGCTGGGCTCGCGCATTTTGAGATCCTTCACCGTCCTGCGGCGTTCCGCGCTTCGCGCTCCAACGCCTCCGGCGGTTCAGGATGACAGCGGCAGGATAGAGTTCACTTTCATGAAAATCGTGTTCGCAAGCGCCGAGGTTTCTCCGATCGCGAAGACGGGCGGATTGGGCGACGTGTGCGGATCGCTGCCGAAGGCGCTGGCAAAGTTAGGGCATGACGTCACCATCTTCATGCCGTGCTACCGGCAGGCGCGGGAGTGGTTCGCGGACCATGATGTCGCGCTCGAAGAAGCGTTACCCACGACCTTCGTGTCGTGGGCCAATTGGGTGGCCGAGGCGAATTTTTTGCGGACGACGCTGCCGGGAACTGACATCCCGCTGATCCTCGTCGCCAACGATTACTACTTTCATCGTCCGCACATTTACTCGCCGCGATTCGACGGCTACGACGACGGCATCGAGCGCTTCACCTTCTTCTGCCGTGCCGTCGTCCGCGGCTGCGAGCTCCTCGGCATCGCGCCGGACATCGTCCACGCGCACGACTGGCACACGGCGCTGCTGCCGGTCTATCTCCATTCAGGACTGCGCGGCAGCGATCACTTCAACGCGGCGCGGTCCGTCTACACGATCCACAATCTCAACTACCAGGGCATCGGCGCTGCGGAACGCTTCGCGTCGTTCGGACTGCATAGCCGCTACTGGGCGCCGGACGCGCTCGAACATTTCCGCGACGTCAATCTGATGAAGGGCGGCATCATCCTGGCCGATCAGGTCACGACCGTTTCGCCGACCTACGCGCGCGAGATCCAGACACACGAGCACGGCGCGGGGCTGGACGGAATCCTGCGCAGCCTCGCGTTCAAGCTGCAGGGAATCGTCAACGGCATCGACGTGGAGGAGTGGGATTCGGAGACCGATCCGCACCTCCGCTCGCATTTTTCCGCGCAACGGCTGGCGGGCAAAAACCTTTCGAAGCGCGCGCTGCTGCGAGAGTTGAAGCTGCCGCTCAAGGCCAAGACGCCGCTGCTGTCATTCATTTCGCGGCTCGTCGATCAGAAGGGGATCGATCTCCTCATCGCCGCGCTCCCGCACATGCTCGCCGCCGGCGCGCAGGCGGTGATCCTCGGCTCGGGCGAGCCGCGCTACGAAAACGCGCTGCAGCAGATCGCGGCGCAACATCCCGATTCCTGCCGCGTGGTCATCGGCTTCGACAACGCGCTCGCGCATCGCATCTACGCCGGCGCCGACGTCCTGCTCATGCCGTCGATGTACGAGCCATGCGGCCTCAATCAGATGTACGCGCTGCGCTACGGCACGGTACCCGTCGTGCGCCTGACCGGCGGACTGGCCGACACGGTGATCCCGTTCCATGGCGCAAACATCGAGACGGCGAACGGCTTCGGATTCCTCTCGACGAACGCCGCCGACTTTTTCACCGCCACCTGGCTGGCCATGCTCAACTACCGCGAACCGAAGACGTGGCGCCGGCTGCAAGCGAACGGCATGGCTGCCGATTTTTCGTGGGAACGCTCGGCACGCGAATACGAGTCGGTCTACCATCGCGCGCTCAACTCATGAAAGAAACCGCCTACGAAGAATGCTTTGCCTCCATCGCCGCCATCTGGCGCGATGAAGATGGCCAGTCGCTGGACGACATCGCGTTGATGGCGACAATCAACTCGGTGCTGTCAAACCGCTTTTCGCACTTTTACTGGACCGGTTTTTATCGCGTCTGCGGCACGCGACTGATCGTCGGTCCGTACATCGGCACGGTCGGTTGTCTGCAGATCGAAATCGGCAATGGAGTCTGCGGCACGGCGGCGGCGAAGCGCGAGACGGTCATCGTCGCGGACGTGAACCAGTTCCCCGGCCACATCGCCTGCGATCCGAATTCGAAGTCGGAGATCGTCGTCCCGGTCTTCGGCCCCGAGGGAGAGCTGATCGCGGTGCTGGACGTCGATTCAGACCAGCTAGACTCGTTCGATGAAGAGGATCAGCGCGGATTGGAAAAAATCATCGCGCTCTTTCGCGAACTGTAGGGCCGCCGTTTCCGGCGGCCCCTAGAACAGTTACGCCGCGACGGGCTGATAGCGCGCGTCGCCGAATCCAAGGATCGGATAGAAGATGAACGGCAGGATCAACAGGCCGAGGGCGAAGCCGACGCCTTTGCCGAAGTTCCGCGCCAGCGCGACCAGCACGATGATGATGACGATGAGGTTGACGAACGGAATGAGCAACAGAATGAACCACCAGAGCGGCTTTCCGGCGATCTCGAGCAAAACGATCATGTTGTAGATCGGGATGATCGCCGCCCATCCCGGCTTGCCGGCTTTGACGAAAACCTTCCACATGCCGGCGACGATCAGCAGGACGAGGACGATCCAGCAGATCATCATCCCCATACCCATTGCGGCGCCAAAAGGGGATACCCCGGTCGTGGTTGTGGTGTCTTGCAGTAAAGCGAGTGCGAACAGAGAGTTCATGGCTCTTCTCCTTCTTCGTTTCCCGGTTTGTGGACGAGTTAGGACGGTACACCGGACTCAGCCGCAGCGCAATGACGGCTAACCAAGCATCACATCCAGCTCGTTTGCGATGTCGCGCAATGAGTGGAGACGCGTCGATGCAGGATCGGAGATGAGCAGGTTCAGCGACGGCGTTTGGAAGCCGGCGGCGGCGAGTTGCCTGGCAATCGGGATCGCTTCCTCGCGGAGTGCCTCGGGCGGATGTGGCAGTTCCTCGGCACGGCCTTCGACGAATGTCTGACGCTCGATTGCCTTCATCCGCTCGCGAAGCTTCGATTGAAAGGCGCGGATCTGTTCGACGACGGTTGGATCGAGCGCTGTTGCCGCCGTGAGCGTTTCGATGTCACGGCGCAACGTGGCCATCATCGGCGCAAGGCGCTCGGCATCCGCCTGCGGCAACTCGTCGACGGCGGCACTCAGATCATTGAACGCGAATTCGATGTCCGTCGCCACCGACGCATTCACGCCATCGTGCCCGGCGGCGATCGCGTTCGCCAGGATGTTGATGCTCAATCCGAGTTGCGGCGCAATCTCGCGATCGATGTCGCTCGCGGCGGCGCGCAGCTGAAACAGCGCCGCCTCGAGCATCACAACGTCAGTCATTCTTTGTTGAGGAACTTCGTCAGTCCGGTGAGGATGTCGATCGGCAGCGGGAAGACGATGGTGGTGTTCTTCTCCACGCCGATCTCTGTCAACGTCTGCAGGTAGCGGAGCTGCAGTGCGGTCGGCTGCGTGGCCAGAACGTGCGCCGCATCCGCCAGTCTCTGCGACGCCGCGAACTCGCCCTCGGCATGGATCAACTTCGCCCGTTTCTCGCGCTCGGCCTCGGCCTGCTTGGCCATGGCGCGCAGCATCGACTCCGGCAGATCGACCTGCTTGACCTCGACATTCGCCACCTTCACGCCCCACGGCTCGGTGTGCTGATCGAGGATGGTCTGGATGCGCGCGTTGAGCGCGTCGCGATGCGCGAGCAATTCGTCGAGCTCGACTTCGCCGAGGACGGAGCGGAGCGTCGTTTGTGCAAACTGCGAGGTCTGGTAGCGGTAGTCGAACACTTCGACGACGGCCCGCCGCGGCTCGATCACACGCAGAAACACGACCGCGTTCACCTTCAGCGTGACGTTGTCGCGCGTGATGATGTCCTGCGGCGGCACTTCGAACGCTTCCTGGCGCAGCGAGACACGCACAATGCGGTCGATCGGCGCGAACACCAGAAAGATGCCCGGCCCTTTCGCCTCGGGGAGCAGCCGGCCGAGGCGGAAAATCACGCCGCGTTCGTATTCGGGGAGGATTTTGATCGAGCTGAGAAGGTAGAGGCCGACGATGATGACGATAATGAGCAGACCGAGATTCATGAAACCCTCCGCGCGGAAGTTCAGCGCAGCGCGATTGTAGGCTACTCGTCAGGCTCAACCACGATGTGCAGCCCATTCACGCTCGCCACGCGCACGCGCGCTCCCTCGGCGATCGCGTTGCTGGCGACGGCGTTCCACAGCTCGCCGTGAACGAAGACTTTGCCGTCCGGTCCGAGCGGCGTGCGCGCGATTCCGATCAGGCCGACCATTCCTTCTTTTCCCGTGGCGATCTTTCCGTGCCGCGCTTTCAGAACGAGCGTGGTCAGAAAAACCGCGATCACTCCAATCGGAATGCTCACCGCGATCGCCGTGATGGGGTTCACGCGCATCTGCGGAATCGGTCCGTCGACGAGAAACAGCGCGCCGATGACCATGCTCACGATCCCGCCGATGGCGAGGACGCCGTGCGACGCGAACTTCGCCTCGAGCGCGAACAGCGCGAATGCGACCAACAGCAGCGCCAGCGACGCGAAACGCGTCGGCAGAAAGTTCAGCGCGAACAGCGCGAGCACGATCGCGATGACGCCGACCACGCCCGGAATGACCGCGCCGGGATGATTGAACTCCGCGAAAATCGCCAGCCCGCCGAGGACCAGCAGAAGGAAGGCGATGTTGGGATCCATCAGCGACGACATCAGCCGCTGCCGCACCGTCATCTCGATGGTGTTGATGTGCGCGTTCGTCACGTGCAGCGTCACGTTCGAGCCGTCGTAGCGCTTGAACGTCCGCCCATCGATCGCGCGCAGAAGCGCCTGCTCGTTCGGCGCGATCACATCGATCAACTTCAGCTGCAACGCTTCCTGTTCGGTGAATGACTTCGACTCGCGCACCGCGCTTTCGGCTACGGCCACATTGCGTCCGCGCTTGTTCGCGATCGTGCGCATGAAGGCGGCGGCATCGTTCTCCATCTTCACCTTCATGATCTCGTCCATCTTTTCGCCGAGGAGGACGGGGTGCGCGGCGCCGGTGTTCGTGCCGGGCGCCATCGCCGCGACGTCGGCTGATTCGAGGATGAAGAATCCGGCCGACGCGGCGCGGCTCCCCGCTGGCGCCACGTAGACGATGACCGGCACACGCGAGGTCATGATCTTCTCGACGATCGAACGCGTGGAGTCAAGCAGTCCGCCGGGTGTGGTGATCTCGATGATGACGGCGTCGTCATGCTCGCGTTGCGCCTGATCAATCGCGCGGCCAATGAACTCGTCGCTGATCGGATGAATCGTGTCGTTGATATTCAACCGTAGCACGCTGGCTTGGAGTTGAACGGCGGCGGTGGCGAGTAACGCGGCGACGACAAGAGCGCGTCTCATGCCGATGATCGTACTCCTGTGCTACTGCGGACCGTAGTCCGGTGTCGGTTCGTAGTTGAAGAATTTGGTGATGTCGTTTCGGAACACGAGCTTGAAATCGCCGATCGGGCCGTTGCGCTGTTTGCCGATGATGATCTCTGCGATTCCTTTCTCTTCGGTGTCCTTGTTGTAGACCTCATCGCGGTAGATGAAGCAGACCACGTCCGCGTCCTGCTCGATGGAACCCGACTCGCGAAGGTCGGAGAGCTGCGGCCGGTGATCGCCGGTGCGCTGCTCGGGACGGCGCGAGAGCTGCGAAAGTGCGATCAGTGGAACATTTAGCTCCTTGGCGATCGCTTTCAAGCCTCGCGAGATCTGCGAAACCTCCTGGTTCCGCGATTCAACTTTTCCTTTGACGGACATGAGCTGGAGGTAGTCGACCATGATCATGTCGAGACCGGCCTCCATCTTCAAACGCCGCGCTTTGGCGCGCATCTCCATGATGTCGATGCCGGGCGTGTCGTCGATGAAGATCTTCGCCTTGGCCAGGCGCGCCGAGGCGTCGGCGAGATCGCGCCAGTTCCGTTCGCTGAGCATGCCCGCGCGGATGAGGTGATTCGAAACGCCGGACTCGGACGAAAGGATGCGCAGTCCGATCTGCTCCTTCGACATTTCCAGCGAGAAAACTCCAACCGCATATAGCCGCTGCGACGGCGGCCGCGGATCGCCGGACCGGTCGGGGATGGCGATGGACTCGGCCATGTTCATCATGAACGAGGTCTTCCCCATGCTGGGTCTCGCCGCGATGATGATTAGATCCTGTGCCTGGAAGCCCGAGGTGAATTCGTTGAAGCGGTCGTAGCCGGTGGGGATGCCGGTGATCAGTTTTCCGGCGTGCTGCAACTGCTCGATCGCGGTCATGTTCGACCGCGTGATCCGGTCGAGCGCGACGAACCCTTTCTCGATCGAACCTTCGGCAATTTCGTAGATCGATTTCTCAGCGATGTTGAGCACGTCCGCCGGTTCGCCCGGCGAGTCCAGCGCCGCGCGCATGACGGAGTTGCCCATCACGATCAGCCGCCGCAACGTCGACTTTTCCTTGACGATATGCGCGTACCGCTCGACGTTGGCGATGTCTGGAATGCCGTCGATCAACGACGCGACATAGGCCGTTCCGCCGACCTGCTCGAGCTGAGCGTTCTTGGCCAGCTCCTCGCGCAATGTGAGCAAATCGATCTCGCGACTCTGCTCCGCCAGCCGCCGCATCGTGGCGAAAATCGTTCGATGCGCGTCGCGGAAAAAGTCCTCGGTGTTGATGGTGCTGACCACGCGGTAGAACGCATGGTTGTTAATCAGAATCGACCCGAGGACCGCGCGCTCCGCATCCGGAGACTGCGGCAGCGGCCTGTCGAGTGCGACGTCGAGTTGAGCAACGGACATTGGATGAAGTGTGCGGAGTCTAGGGTGCAATTTTGAACTACATCGCGAACTCTCGGATCACCCGCAGGCCCTTCACACGTTTTCCTCAGGCGCTCCGCGAGAAGGCTGTGGAAAAGTAAAGATTCTTCTTGACAGGAAACGCAGATCTCTACGGTTTGTAGAATCGGAATCGCGCTGGTACGGCGGCGTTATCATGCTCACCATGCCTGCCGCTCGCAAACGCAAGATGATCCGCCTGAAGCAGATTCGAAAAGGCGTCGGGGCTACACGCGAAATGCGGAGCGCCCTGAAAGCTCTCGGACTCGGAAAGCTGTACCAATTCTCCGAGATTCCGGACACGAAGGAAGTTCGCGCCCTGATCGATAAAGTTCCCCACCTCGTATCGATCCTGGACGGTCCCGACATCCTGTTCCCCCGCGAAAAGAGCACACTCGGCGAAGAGCGCATTCGCGACATGGTCGAAGCCGTCCGTGCCGCGATGAAGTAGGAGCTCCAGTGCGGCGGAGACGTGATGCGGCGTACGAGCAAAACGTCTTCGTCAACTGTCCGTTCGATGACGAATACACGCCGATCTTCGAGGCAATCGTCTTCACGATTCAGGCTTGTGGTTTTCGTACGCTGTGCGCTCGTTCGCGACTGAATTCAAGCGAGGTGCGGCTTCAGAAGATCCTTGAAATCATCGGCGACTGCCGGTACTCGATCCACGACCTTTCTCGTACCCAACTTGATCAAACGACCGCTTTGCCGCGCTTCAACATGCCGCTGGAACTCGGAATCGACCTCGGCTGCCGAGCCTATGGGACCGGTTATCGGCAGAAGAGCCTTCTGATCTTTGATCGCGATGGATTCCGCTTTCATACCTATGTGTCGGATCTCGCCGGGCAAGACATCGGCCATCATGGTGACGATCCAAACCGCGCGATTGCTCAGGTTCGCGACTGGCTCCGTACGGAAGCAGGTCTCACCGATCTGCCGGGGGCGAAGGCAATGCAATCGAAATACGCCAAGTTTCGAAACGAGCTGCCGTCTATGTGTGAGCGAAACAACCTCGACATCTCCGCGCTTACATTTGCCGATTTCGTTTTTGTAGTCGGCGCTTGGCTGACGCCGCGAGTGCCGTCACCTTCCTAACCATCCACCGGAATGCTCTCCTCCGGTAACCCTGTTGGTCAGCGCGTCGTCTGATACCCGTCTGGAGGATTTGATTTGATTAAGCGAACACTCATTCCGCTGCTGTTGCTTGCTTCATCGGCATTCGCGCAGCAGGCGCCCCCGGCGCAGACCGCGCCGGCTCCGCAGTCAACGGCAGCCTCGGTTGCTGACGATTCCAAGCGGCCTGTGGCCGTCGTCAACGGCGAAACCATCACCGTCGAAAAGCTCAACCGGATGTACGCGAACCTCAACACGCAGATGAGGACCAACTACGACCAGAACGGTGGAAAGGGCGCGCTCCTCGAGAATTACATCCGCAAGCGTCTGCTGCTTCAGGAAGCATTCAAAACCGGATTCGACAAGAAGCCTGACGTTGTGGCGACCGTTGAGAACGCTCGTGAGTCGGCGCTCTTTGATCGTTACGTCCGCGACGTCGTGGCCGCCGGCATCGTGACCGACAAAGATATTCGCGACTACTACGACGCGCATCCCGACGACTTCGCCACGCCAGAAAAGGTTCACGTGCGGCACATCGTCATTGCCGTGACGAACGCTGGACCCGCTCCGAAGACGGATAGCCAGGCACTCGAGCAGATCAGCAAGATCGCCGTAGAGCTGCGCGCCGCCGACGTGGCGTCAGCGATGGGGAAGCCGGACCTGGCGACGCTGGTCAAGCTTCGCCTCGCGCACTTTGAGGAGGCCGCGAAAAAGTACTCCGAAGATGGCTCCGCGGAAAGCGGCGGCGACCTGGGATGGGTGTCCAAGGGCCAGCTCGACCCCGCATTCGAAGCGGCTGCGTGGGGCCTGAAGCCAGGAGTGATCAGCGGCGTCGTGCACACGAAGTTCGGCTATCACCTGATCCTTGTCGAAGGGAAAGAACCGGCTGGTGTCGAACCGTTCGACGCCGTGAAGAACGGCGTGCGCGAGTATCTGATGACGCAGAAAGCGACCGACGTCGTCAACGCGGTGGCCCGGCTCACAAACGAACTGAAGGCAAACAGCCATATCAGCGTTTTTCCCGAGAACATCAAGTAGAGAGTTTGCAGCTGGAAACGAAGACGCCCGCGGCGACGCGGGCGTTTTTCGTTTACGACGCTGCGCTGGCAGCGGCGTGGGCGCCGTGGGCGGCATCCCACTCGTCGGCTTCGGTCGAGAAGAGATTGATGCGCGCCTTCTTGTACTCACGCGTCGGATAGAGCGCCTGCTTCTCGTCGACGCCGGTATCGATGGCGATGTCGTTGATGATCGACTCGCACTCATCGACCGACCTCCCGTGCACGATCGTGTAGAGGTTGTAGGGCCAGTCGTCGTAGACCGGGCGGAGGTAGCAGTGCGAAACCGCTTTGTTCTGCGACATCTTCGCCCCGACGGCGTCGACGCCATCGCCTTTGACGGCCCACACGCCCATCGCGCTTGCGCCGAAGCCGCTCTTGCGCGCCGTGACGACCGCGCCGTAGCGGCGGATGTAGCCACGCTTGAGCAGGGACTTCGCCGCGGCCAGGAGCTCGTCGGCAGCGACTCCATTCGTGCGCGCCATCGCTTCGAACGGCCGCGGCTGCAGCGGCAGATCGCGTTGCAGCATGCGGACGGATTCAATTTCCACCGGCGTGAGCGGCGCGAGTTCGGCGTCGCCGTGCGAATCGTCGGCGTCGCTGCTTCCTTTGAATTGTTTGAGCGTCGGCAGCGGACGGACGGCGTCGCATCCCGCTTCGTCGCCGAGGAGTTCGACCGTTTTGTCGAGGCCGAGAATTGAGGTCGGCGCGACGGCGATGGTGAACCAGAGGTTGAAATCGTTGTTGCGGCGGTAATTCTGCGTCACGCCCGGATGCGCGTTGATCGTTGCGGCAGCTTCGTCGATCCGTTCGGGATCGACTTTCGCCGCCACGAGGCACGATCGATAGCCGAGCGCGCGCGCATCGAACTGCGCCGCGAGCTGGCGCACGAGACCGTCGCGCTTCAGGCGCTCGATGCGCTTGATGACTTCTTTTTCCGACATGTCGATCGCCTGTCCGATGAGGGCGAACGGCGTTGAAACCAGGGGAATCTCACTTTGCAGGGCACCCAGCAGCTCACGGTCCCGTTGATCGATTTCCTGCATTTGGATCCTCGGCTACTTGTGGCATTCGGTGGTGGGGATGCGCCGGATTGTATGAGATCGGGCGCTGCTTCACCAGTGCTCAAATGGCGGAATCGGCGAGTCATCGAGCGAAATTTGCGGAAAGTCGGCGGCATCGAGTCGCTTGTCCGTCGCACCTTGCACAAGAAGCGTTGCAACCCACTCTCTGTGACGCCGCGCGGCCGCTTCGACCGAGGTCCGATCGATGCTGCACCAGCGTTTGGGAAAGTCGTTCAACTTCTCCAACGCCGCGTCGAACAGGCGCAGTCCGCCGGGATACGTGCCGCGTTTCACGTGGTGATACGCGGCCGCGAGTTGGATGAGGCCCTGCAGAAAACGATGGACGTCCGACTCCGCTTCGAGCCAGATGGTCTCCCACGACTCATGCGCATCCCAGAACTCGGCGGCGTTGAAATGATCGAGGCCGGCGCGAAAGTGGGAGACGAAGTCGGGCTTGTTCAGTCGTCCGCCCTCGTGCCGCGTCGCAGCGTCTCGCACATCGCGATCGTGAAATCGGCCGTCGTGCCGGTTCCGCCGATGTCGCGCGTGCGATGTTCCGGACCGGAATCGAGCACCTTTACGATGGCGTCGTCGACGCGTTTGGCCGCAGCGGTTTCGCCGATGTGGTGCAGCATCTGGACGGCGGATTTGAGCAGCGCCAGCGGATTTGCCTTGTTCTGACCGGCGATGTCCGGCGCGCTGCCGTGCACCGCTTCGAAGACCGCGCCCGCTTCGCCGATGTTCGCGCCGGCGACGACGCCGAGTCCGCCCACGAGTCCCGCCGCGAGATCGGAAACGATGTCGCCGTAGAGATTCTCGAGCAGGAGGATGTCGAACTGCTGCGGGTTCATCACCATCTGCATGCAGAGGTTGTCGACGATCTTGTCGTCCGCCTCGATGTTCGGGTACTCCTTCGCCACGTTGCGGAAGCACTGCAGGAAAAGGCCGTCCGACAACTTCATGATGTTGGCCTTGTGGACCGCGGTTACCCGCTTGCGGCCATGCGTGCGCGCGTACTCGAACGCGAAGCGTGCAATGCGCGTGGAGGCTTTCTCGGTGATGATCTTGATCGACTCGACGACGCCAGGGACGACTTCGTGTTCGAGACCACTGTAGAGGTCTTCGGTGTTCTCGCGCACGACGATGATGTCGACGTTCTCGAAGCGCGTGATGATGTTCGGCATCGATTTCACCGGCCGCAGATTGGCGTAGAGATCGAGCGTCTTGCGAAGCCGGACGTTGATCGACGAGAAGCCGGTGCCGATCGGAGTCGTGACCGGACCTTTCAGCGCAACCTTGTTGCGAAGGATCGATTCGAGCACGTCGGGAGGCAGCGGATCGCCGAACCGCGAAATGGCCTCGGCGCCGACGAAGTACTTCTCCCATTCGACGTCGACGCCGGCGCATTCGATGATCGAGACCACCGAGGCGGTGACCTCGGGGCCGATCCCGTCACCGGGCAGAAGCGTGATTTTGTGTTGAGCCATCGTGAATCCTTTCCGCTCGCTCACGCGCCTTCGTTACGGAGAAGTCCTTCGGCAGCAGCGATGAAAGCGCGCCGTACTCCGGCAGCTCATCGATGCAGCGATGGACGCTCTCCAGCGTCGGAGGGATGAAGTCGAGGTAACCCATGCGCCCGCGAACGAGCGGTTGTTTTGAAAACGTGCCGAGGATTTTGAGAGAGCGCTGCAGAAGAGTCTCGAAGTAGCGGCGGCGCATCGAACGCCGTTCGCCTTGCGGCAGCTCGGAACGAGCCGGTAAGCCGTGCACGCGCCACTCCGCATAGTAGTCGACCAATTCCAGCTCCGTCTCCTCGCCGAGGATGCGGGCCACGCCGCGGTCGCGCAGGAGCGAAGCCAGGTCGTACGTGTCCGGACCCATTCTCAGATCCTGATAATCGATCAGGTAAAGCTTGTCGTTAAGAATGTGAATATTTTGTCCATGATAATCACGATGACATAGAACGTATGGATGTCGGGAGATGTTATCGGCCAGCCTTCTGAGCAGTGGTTTCAGCGCCAGCGTGTCCTCGGCGGCGACGTTCATCAGCTTCTCGAAAAAGAACTCCCGCGTCATCTCCAGTTCGTTGAAAAAGAAGTCGCCGGTGAACGGAGGGTTGATGTCGACGGCGCCCGCCTTCTGAAAATAGACGAGCAGCGTGATCGCCTTCCGATACCAGCGGATGCCTTCCTCGCGGTCGCGGTGCAGCAGGTCGAAGGCGGTAACGTCTCCGACGTCCTGTTGGAGCATGGCCGCGTCGCTGTGATGGATCAATTTGGGCAGGTACGCATGCTTCGAGGCCGCGTGGTATGCGGACAGCACCCGCGACAGGTCGCGCCGCACCTCGTCGGGATACCAGGCCAGCATGTGCGTGGCGCCGTCGGGCAGTACGACGCGGAAGTAGCGGCGGACCGAGGCGTCACCCGGCAGCGCCCGCGCCGACCAACCCTCCCCGACATACTCGGTGAGAAACGCCGCGGCGTCGTCGGGGAGGGATACGTCGGTCATCGGTTACCGCAGTTGCAAGAACCGGGGGCTATTTCGGTGCAGGTCCCTGCTCCTCGGGCTTGGCGTCGCGGATGACGATCTTGTCGATGCTGGTCGGGTTGTTCGGCCGGTCCTGCGCTCCGGTCGGCGCGCTGACGATCTTGTCGGCGACGTCCATCCCCTTCGTGACCTGTCCGAAGACGGTGTACTGCTTGTCGAGGAAGGTGGAGTCGGCCACGACGATGAAGAACTGTGACGAGGCGCTATTCGGATCGTTCGACCGTGCCATCGACACGATGCCGCGCTTGTGCGAGATCGAGTTGAACTCGGCGGATACGTTCTTTCCCGAACCGCCCGTGCCCCAGGTTGAAGGCGAGCCGGAGACGGTATTCGGGTCGCCGCCCTGGATCATGAAGCCCGGGATGACGCGGTGGAACTTCGTACCGTTGTAGAAGCCCTTCTCGGCGAGGTCGATGAAGTTCTTCACGTGGTTCGGCGCGACGTCGGGATAAAAGCGGATGTCGATTTCGCCGGCGCTGGTGTGCAGTTCGGCGACTTTGTTCTGGTACTGGCTCATCGGTCTGTTCTCCTCTGCCGCGGCGCTGGATGTCGTGGCCGGTGGTACGGTGGCCTCGGTCGCGGTCGCGCTGCTGGTCGTCGTGGTGGTGTCGGTCAGTGCGGTGGTCGTCTCGTTGTTCGCGGTGTTGGCGGGCGTGCACGCGGCAACGGCCACTGCCAGCAACGCGTAGATGACGTTCTTCAAGAGCATTCCTCCTCGCGTAGTCTCGGGCACGAATCCTACTACGCGACTATGGCCTGCGGCGTCCGCGATCGGAGAATTGCGGACGCGAATTGACCGCGGTCCGTCCGTTGCCGCCGGACGGGCGGGGTTGCGACGGAGATGCCGGACGCGAGCTGCCATACGTATTCGGGCGCGGCGGACGCGGCGCGGCGTTGCGCACGGGCGGGCGGGACGGCCGCCACGACGTCAACGGCGGCGCAACCGCTTTGTACGCACTCGCATCGAATCCCTCGGCGACCTTGCGAGGAATGCCGCGGGAGATGAAATGCTCCAGGTCGCGCAGGTTTCCGCGATCGTCGGGCGTGACGAAGCTGATGGCATCACCAACCGCTTTCGCGCGTCCGGTGCGGCCGATGCGATGGACGTAATCCTCAGGCTGCGGCGGGAAGTCGTAGTTGACGACGTGGGAGATCCCTTCGACGTCGATGCCGCGCGCGGCGATGTCGGTCGCGACGAGCACGCGAACCGTTCCGGCTTTGAACGCTTTCAGCGCGGCGATGCGCTGGCTCTGGCTGCGGTTCGAATGCAGCGTGGCTGTGTTGATGCCGGACGACGCGAGCTTGCGCGCGATCTTGTCCGCGCCATGTTTGGTGCGCGAAAAAACGAGGACGGAGTCGAGCGCTTCATCGCGAAGGAGATGAAGCAGCAAGGGCAGCTTCGCTTCCTTGGTCGTTTCGTAGACGAACTGCGTGACCAGTTCGGCGGGATTGGCGCGGCGGCCGATCTGAACGGTTTCGGCATTGGAGAGAAACTCGTTTGTCAGCGTTTCAATCTCTTTCGAAAGGGTGGCCGAGAACATCATCGTCTGCCGCTGTTTCGGGAGAGCTTTGACGATGCGGCGCATGGCGGGGAGGAAGCCCATGTCCAGCATGCGGTCGGCTTCGTCGAGCACGGCGACTTCGAGGCCGGAGAAATCGACGTGTCCCTGATCCATGAGATCGATGAGACGTCCTGGTGTGGCGATGACGATTTCGGTTCCGGCGCGGAGGGCCTGGATCTGCGGTCGTTCGCCGACGCCGCCGTAAACGGTGGCGATGCGGAGATGGAGATGGCGCGCGTACTTGCGGACGTTTTCTTCGATCTGTACGACCAGCTCGCGCGTCGGGGCGATGACGATGGCGCGCATGCAGCGGCGATTCGTGACTGAGCCGCGCGTCGAAAGGCGCTGCAGAATCGGCAGCACGAACGCGGCGGTCTTCCCGGTGCCGGTCTGCGCGATTCCGATGACGTCGGATCCACGCAGCACGAGCGGGATTGCTTTGGTTTGGATGGGGGTGGGTTCCGTGTAGCCGGCTTCGCGCACGGCTTTGGCGATTTTCGGGTCGAGCCCGAGTGCTTCAAAAGGCATTGGTGTGTCCGTTCCTGTCAGAGTATTTGTTCAGCTCTGACGCTCGGACAGAGGTGAAGCAGTGTGCGATCCAACTCGGAGAGGGTGGAAAAAATTGCCCTAACGCTTGAAGACGAAGGGTTTGCTGATCGCGTTGCCGTCGCCGTCGAAGAAGCGGATGGTCATCGAAAGGGCGTCCAGTTCGACGGTGGCGAAGCCGAGTTGGCGCGTGGCTTCGGATGGGTAAATCGTCTTCTTGTGCGGGACGAGTGGCGGGACGGGATCGGAGCCGGCGCCGCTGATGAGAAGCCGAAGTTGAGCGTCGATCAGTTCGAGGTGATGGTCGTGGCCGCAGATGTAGAGGTCGACCTTCGCGTGGCGCATCAACGGATCGAGCGTGACCATGCGCAGGTGCTGATCGCGCGGGAAGTGGCCGTGATAGCCGGAGGAAAGGATTGGATGATGGCCGGCGGCGATCCGCCATGGCGTCGTTTTCTTCGCGGCGAACGTCTGGCGTAGCGCATCGGCGGCGTCGTCGTTGCGCGCGGCGGCGTAGGGCGTCGTGTCGAGCATCAGCAGTTCGGCGAGTTTGGAGTCGACGACGTACTGACGCGCCGGAAACTGCCAGTGCGGAACGACCGTCGCGCCGATTTGCGCAGAGGGCTGCGACTTGCCGCAGAAATCGTGATTGCCGAGGACGGGGAAGAGCGGCACGCCGATCCGGCTGAGCGCGCGGACGCGGTTCCACTGCGGATCGGCTGCAGACGAAGGACCGCATGGATAAAACGCATCGCCGGTGATGATGACTGCGTCGAGTGGCGTGCGCGCGTGCAGTTTCGCGATGCCGTTCGCGACGCGGTCCGATCCTTCGCCAGTGTCGCCGACGACCGCAATGCGCAGCGTGGCGGCGTGCGGCGCGAGCGGCACGTGCGGAAGCGGCGCGCCGAGGGTGAGCGCCGCGAGAAGCAGATAGACTGTCGCGATCATGCCGCTGGTGAAGATTTACGCGCCGAAAACCAAATCCGTTCAGGAGCTTCGCACGATCTCCGATGGCGTTCACGACGCGCTCGTCGCGCACGCGAACGTTCCCGTCGACGACCGCTTCCACATCCTCAATCGTCTCGAACGTCACGAGATCGTTGCAGATCCATCGTACGGCGGCGTGGCCCGTTCCGAGAACCTGATCATCATCGAGATCACGCTCAACGCGGGGCGGACCGTCGAGATCAAGAAGGCGCTTTACGCCGGAATCGCCTCACGGCTGGAGAGCGCGGGCGTGAGACCGGACGACGTCCTGATCTCGCTGATCGAGGTGACGAAGGAGAACTGGTCGTTTGGCGGTGGACGGGCCACGTACGCGTGATGGGCGGCGACCTGAGAGCAGTTTGCTAGAATGCGCCGCCGCTTTGGTCTGTTGTTGGCGCCCGCGTGACCTGTGCCCGGGTTCGCACGTCAATAGGTCGACAGGCTGCAAATGCTCCGGAACGTGTCCGACTGAGCTTCAGTCCGTCACCGCCTCACCATACAAACTATGAATCGAACCTTTTCGCTCTGCCTAGCGGCCGTCCTCGTTGCCGGGAGCGCTCTCGCGCAGACCGCACAACCGGCGCCGCAGCCGTCCCCCCAACCGAAAGCCGGCACGATCATCGACCGGCCTGACTCGGGAAGGATCACCTCCGAGCCGTCGGCGACTCCCGCCCCTGCCCCTGCCACCCCGCGGCCGGGAACGGCCGCGACCGGGCCGCGCATCGAGCGCTTCGAAGCGGTCGGCAACGTCAGCGTTGCCAGCGACACGATCCGCGTCTACCTCGGCGTGAATCCCGGCGACCCCTACGATCCCGCCGCTCTGCAGCGAAACTTCCTCAACCTCTGGCAGACCGGCCTCTTCGACGACATCCGCATCGAGACCGACAACGCCCCGAGCGGCGGCATCATCGTTCGAGCCGTGGTCAAAGAGCGGCCGCGCATTGGCGCCGTGGAGTATCGCGGCAACAAAGAGTTGAACGCCGCCAAGATCACGGAGCAGCTCGATAAGGACAAGATCGACCTGCACGTCGGCAACACCCTCGAGCAGACTCTCGTCCGCCGGGCTGCCGAGTCGATCAAGAAGGCGTACTCCGAGGGCGGATTCGAAGGCGTCACCGTCGACACCACCCTGGAAGACATGGGCGACAGCGACAAGAAGATCGTCTTCAACGTCAGCGAAGGCATCAAAGCGACCGTCGCGCGTATCGTGTTCACCGGCAACGATCACTTCTCTTCCCGCCGTCTGAAAAAGCAGATGAAGGAAGTGAAGGAGAACAACATCGTCACCTGGGTTCGCAAGAAGAACCTCTACATCCCGTCGAAGCTGGACGAGGATCTCGAGCACGTCAAGAACTACTACCAGGACTACGGCTACACGAACGTCGCGTTCGGCGAGCCGCAACTGACGACGATCGGAACCGCGAAGAAGCCGCGCGTCCGGATCACCATCCCGATCAAAGAGGGAACGATCCATCGCCTCGGCGACGTCACCGTCACCGGTACGACCGTCTTCAAGCCCGAAGCGTTCACCGGCAACTTCCCGGTCAAGAAGGGCGACGTCATCCGACGCAAGCCGATTCAGGATCGCGTCGACGCGCTCGATGAGCTGTACCGGATGCGCGGCTTCATCTACTCGTACATCAATCCCGAGTACGTCGAGCGCGACAACAACATCGTCGACGTGCATTTCGCGGTCTTCGAAGGCGAGCAGTTCCGTCTCGGCCGGCTGGAGTTCCAGGGCAACACGACCACGAAAGACAAAGTCCTCCGCCGCGAAATCTTCCTCGAAGAGGGAGAGATCATGGACATGGAGACCTTCAAGCAGTCGATCTACAAACTCGGACAGCTCGGCTACTTCAAGGTCAACGACAACCCGGACTTCAAGGTGAACCAGGAGAAGAAGTCGGTCGATGTGACCGTGAAGGGCACCGAGGAAGGGAAGAACGACGTGCAGTTCGGCGGCGGCTACTCCGAGGGCACCGGCTTCTTCGTGCAGACGCAGTTCTCGACGCGCAACTTCCTCGGCGAAGGCGAGAACCTCGGCCTCAGCTTTCAGCGCGGCAACCGGCAGAATTTCTACTCGCTGTCGTACGCTGATCCCTGGTTCATGGATACGCCCAACAGCTTCGGCGTGTCGCTCTTCAACCGCAATACGGACTTTCCCCTGTCGGTCGGCTATCAGGAGCGCAGCAGAGGCGGATCGGTTGCGTACGGCTACCGCCTGCACCGCTTCGACAGCCTCTCGCTCGTCTACGGGCTCGAGCATGTGAGGACGCATGAAGAGTCGAACGTGTTGCCGGACGCCAACGGCAACGTTCCGATCTCCGACATCTCCGATCTGACCTACACCTCATCGTCGATCGGGCCCTCGTACTCGTTCGACTCGCGCGACAATCCGTTCGACACGACCCGGGGCGGCCGTGTCAGCGCGGGTCTGACCTTCTCCGGCGGCCCGCTCGGTGGAACGATTCACGCGATCCGGCCCGTGTTCGCGGCGACGAAGTTCTTCAAGTTGTCGCGCAAGTCGTCCTTCAGCCTCAACGTCGACCTCGGCTACCTTCGTCCGCTCGACTACGGCAAAGGCTGCGCGCTGACTTACGACGACTACGTCGATCAGAACAGCAAACTCTGCGTGCCCAAAGGGCAACGCTTCTTCGTCGGCGGCGAGTATTCGGTGCGCGGATTCGAGTACGGAACGCTCGGTCCGACCGAAAAGTTTGGCGGCGTCGAGCAGATTGCCGGCGGCTACAAACAGGTGTTCTTCAACTCCGAGTACATCTACCGCATCAACGATCCGTTGCGGCTGGTTTTCTTCGCGGACGGCGGCTGGGCGTACGGCTACAACGACAAAATCGATCCTCGCAAGCTGCGCTACTCGACGGGCGCGGAGCTTCGTATTTTCCTCCCCGTCTTCCAGTTCCCGATCCGTTTCATCTACGCCATCAACCCTGCTTCGAAGCCGGGCGACAAGTTCAAGACGTTCAACTTCACCATCGGGAATACCTACTAAACAGCGGGCGATTACGCCCATGTTCAGCGGCCTAATCACTTAAGGAGATTTTCATGAAGAAGGTACTCATTTCGCTCGCGGTAGCAGCACTCGCGGCGCCGATGTTCGCGCAGAGTGCGCCGGCTCGCGTCGCGGTCGTCGACGTCAACAAGGTTCTCATGAGCTCGGCCCCGGGCAAGGCGGCGTATGAGCGCCTGAAGAAGATGCAGGACGATCGCATCGCCAAGGCTCAGGCCATGAACGATGAAATCGCCAAGCTCGACAACGACATCAACACCAAGAAGATGTCGCTCAGCGAAGACAAGCTGGCCGACATGGCCAAGCAGCTCTCCGACAAGAAGATCGCAGCCCAGCGCTTCGCGCAGGACGCCGATCGCGAAGTCGGCGAGGCGCGCGACAAGACGCTGCTCGATCTCGAGAACAAGATCAAGCCGGTCATCGACGCAGTCGGTAAAGAGATGGGCCTCGCGGCGATCTTCAACAAGTTCGAGTCGGGTCTGGTCTACGCATCGGACGCGATCGACATCACGGACACCGTGATCAAGAAGTTCAGCGAGAACGCGCCAGCCGCGCCTGCGGCGGCGAAGAAGCCGTAACTCCAACGACAGCCGTCACTCGAAAAGCCTCCCCGCGCGGGAGGCTTTTTTCGTTCGTAGCGCCGCCGGCTCGGCGGCTGGACCGCTGGCGGCCCGCCGGCGGTTGCCTCTCCCGCCACCGAGCCGGTGGCGGTCCAGCCGGCGAGCCGCCGGCGCTACGAAATGGTTTTTCGCGGCATACAATGCGCGCCCGAATGCCCGCGGTCCCGATCTCCGAAATTGTCGCGTACACAGGCGGCCGCTATGACGGTCCGGCCGATCGGATGATCGAAGGCGTGGCGTCGCTGGCGGACGCGGGCGAGACGAAGCTGACCTTCCTTTCCAATCCGAAATACGCGCCACAGCTCGCGTCGACGAAAGCGGCAGCGATCCTCGTTTCGGAACAGATCGCCGGCGATGACGACCGCTTCATCCGCGTCGCCGATCCGTACTTCGCGTTCGCGCAAATCCTGGCGAAGTTCTTCGCGTTCCGATCCGTACCCGATGGAATCTCGTCCCGCGCAGCGATCGCGGCGACCGCGAAGATTGGAGAAGGCGTTTCGATCGGACCGTTCTCCGTCATCGCGGACGACGTCGTGCTCGGCGACGGTGTCATCGTTTTCCAGAACGTATCCATCGAATCGGGATCGGTCATCGGCGACAACACGATCATCTATCCGAACGTGTCGATCTACGAACGCTCGATCATCGGCAGGCGCTGCATCATTCACAGCGGCACCGTCATCGGCGCGGACGGCTACGGTTTCGCCACGCATGGCGGCCGGCATCACAAGATCCCGCAAGTCGGCATCGTGCGCATCGGCGATGACGTCGAGATCGGCGCGGGATGCACGATCGATCGCGCCGCGCTCGGCGAGACGTCGATCGGCGACGGAACCAAGATCGACGACCAGGTGATGATCGCGCACAACGTGAAGGTCGGAAAGCACTGCCTGCTCGTCGCGCAGGTCGGCATCGCCGGTTCCACCGAGCTTGGCGACTACGTCGTCGTGGCCGGACAGTCCGGTTTCGCCGGCCACCTCACGATCGGCAGCCGCGTTCAGGTGGCCGCGAAAAGCGCGGTGCTCGGCGACGTCGCAGAAGGGGAGAAAGTGATGGGCATTCCTGCGGTACCGTTCCGCGAATTCGCGCGCCGCGAAGCGATGATGCGCCGGATGGCGCGGCGCAACACGGAGAAGAAATGAGCATCCTGACCATCACCGAAATCATGAAACTGTTGCCGCATCGCTATCCGATGCTGTTCGTCGACCGCGTGGTCGAGATCGACCCCGACGGCAAGCGGATCGTCGGCCTCAAAAATGTCTCCGCGAACGAACAGTTTTTTCAGGGACACTTTCCCGGCAATCCGGTCATGCCCGGCGTCCTGATCGTCGAGGCCATGGCGCAATGCGCGGCCATCCTCGGACTGCGCGAAATGCCCGACCGCGACAAGAAGCTGTTCCTCTTCGGCGGCGTCGACAAGGCGCGTTTCCGGCGCCCGGTCGTTCCGGGCGATCAACTGCGGCTCGAATGCATCGTCCTGCACCGCCGCGCCACGTCAGTCAAGATTCACGGCAAGGCCACCGTCGACGGCCAACTGGTCGCTGAAGCCGAGCTGTTCAGCGTGTTGATCGACAGACCCGAGTGATGACGATGGCAGAGATCGACTCGACCGCAATCGTCAGCCCCAATGCGCTTCTCGCGCCCGGCGTCGTCGTCGGCGCGTATGCCGTCATCGGTCCGAACGTCACCATCGGCAGCGGCTGCGTGGTCGGTCCGTTCACGCGCGTCGAAGGACCGACGACGATCGGTGAGCGCAACCAGTTCTACGGACACGCGTCGATCGGCGGGCCGCCGCAGGACCTCAAATACAAAGGCGAACACACCGAGCTGGCCATCGGCAACGACAACGTTTTCCGCGAGTTCGTCACCATCAACCGCGGCACCACGGGCGGCGGCGGCAAGACCACGATCGGCAACGAGAACTTCTTCATGGCGTACTCGCACGTCGCGCACGATTGCCATGTCGGCTCGTACACGATCTTCGCGAACAACGCCACGTTGGCCGGCCACGTCGAGATCGCGGACTACGCCACGATCGGCGCGTTCAGCGCCGTGCACCAGTTCTGCCGCGTCGGCGAGCACGCCTTCGTCGGCGGCGGCTCGATGATCACGCAGGACGTGATGCCGTACGCCAAGACCGTGGCCAGCCGCGACAACCGCTCGTACGGCATCAACACCATCGGCCTGGAGCGCAAGGGATTTTCGAAGGAAACGGTCGAGGCGCTGCAGCGCGCCTACAAGATCCTGATCCGCTCGAAACTGCGCGCCGAGGATGCGCTGCAAAAGATCGAAGAAGAGCTCGGCAACTTCCCCGAGGCAAGGTACCTGGTCGAGTTCGTGCGCGCGTCGAAGCGAGGCATCATCCGGTGAGTGAATCAGGGACGAGGGACGGGGAAGGCAGGGACGAGGGACGAGGGACGAGGGAGGCTTCGCTTCTCGCGCAGTCCTCGGCTCACGATTTCCCTCGTCCCTCATCCCTCGTCCCTGCAGTCGGAATCGTCGGCACCGGCTACCTCGGCCGGCTGCACGCGCGGATCCTGACGGAGATGCCGGAGGCGGACGTCATCGGCTTTGTCGAGCCGGATGACGCGATCGCTGCGGGCATCGCGGAAACGCTGAAAATCAAGCGGTTCGATTCCGTAGCATCGCTCGCCCGCGAGATCGATTGCGCAGTCGTCGCGACACCGACCACGACGCACTTCGACGTCGCCCGCGAATTGCTGGAAGCCGGCTGCGACGTGATGGTCGAGAAGCCGATTACGCCGACGGTTGACGATGCGCGGCGCCTCATCGATATCGCGAATTCGAACAATCGCATCCTGCAGGTGGGCCATGTCGAGCGCTACAACCCGGCCATCATCGCGGTCGCGCCGATCCTCAAGAACGTCCTCTACGTCGAAGCCGAACGCCTCGGCGTTTTCGTCGGCCGCTCGCTCGACATCGACGTCCTGCTCGATCTGATGATCCACGACCTCAACCTCGTGCTCTCGTTCCTGGGGCAGAAGGTCGTCGATGTACGCGCGGTCGGCGTGGCGGTGATGACGGAGAAGGTCGACATCACCAACGTCCGCATCGAGTTCGAGAACGGCGCCGTCGCCAACCTCACCGCCAGCCGCGTGTCGCAGGACCGCGTCCGCAAGATCCGCTTCTTCAGCCGCGAGGCCTACATCTCCGTCGACACGAAAGAGCAGGAAGTGAAGGGCTACCGCCTGGCCGGGAAAACGGTGCTTCCGATCGAAGTCACCGTCATGAAGCAGGAGCCGTTGCGCGCGGAGTTGGAGGCGTTTATCGAATGCGTCCGCACGCGCACGCGTCCGCTGGTGAGCGGTGAGGATGGATTGGCCGCGGTGGACCTGGCGATTCGCGTGGCGCAGGCGATTGATGAGTCGCTTCGCCGGTTTTCGCTCTCCTAATCCTGCGGGCCGCGAAGCGGACCGTCAGGATCTCCGGTGGCGGTGCGAGAGCCCGCGTTTTCGGCGCAGTTTGCGCGGTATCACCGGAGATCCTGACGGTATCGCTGCGCGACCCGCAGGATTGTTTTTTATCTACAACGAACGAAAGATCGAAACACCCGCGAACAACGCCGCGTCCCCCAGCTCCTCTTCAATCCGCAGCAACTGGTTGTACTTCGCGATCCGCTCGCTGCGCGACAGCGATCCGGTCTTGATCTGACCCGCGTTCGTCGCGACGGCCAGGTCGGCGATCGTCGAATCCTCGGTCTCGCCCGAACGATGCGAGATCACTGATCGATATCCGGCGCGTTTCGCCATCTCGATCGCGTCGAGTGTTTCCGTGAGCGTTCCAATCTGATTGACCTTGATCAGGATCGCGTTGCCGACGCCTTGCTCGATTCCCTTCGCCAGAATCGCGGGATTCGTGACGAAGACGTCGTCGCCGACGAGCTGCGTGTTCGCGCCCATCGCTTTCGTCAGCGCGGTCCAGCCGTCCCAATCACCCTCGGACATGCCGTCTTCGATCGAGATGATCGGGTACTTCGCACGGAGCTCCTGGTAGTACGCGACCATGTCAGCGCTGCCGCGTTTCGCGCCTTCAAAGTTGTATGACGATTTCTCGAAAAACTCGGATGCCGCGACGTCAAGGCCGAGGAAGATCTGCTCGCCGGCGCGATAGCCGGCTTTTCCGACGGCGGACAAAATCAGATCGAGCGCCTCGGCATTCGATTTCAGATCGGGAGCGAAACCGCCTTCATCGCCGACCGCCGTCGTCAGCTTGCGGTCGTGCAGGATGTTTTTCAGGTGATGGAAAATCTCCGCGCCGGCGCGGAGTGCATCGCTGAACGTCTCGAAGCCGGCGGGGATAATCATGAACTCCTGCACGTCGAGGTTGTTGTCGGCGTGTGCGCCGCCGTTGATGACGTTCATCATCGGAACCGGCAACGTGCGCGCGCCCGGGCCGCCGAGGTATTGAAACAGCGGCAGTCCCGACGCCTCCGATGCCGCGCGCGCGACGGCGAGGGACACGCCGAGAATCGCATTCGCACCGAGGTTGCCTTTGTTCTCGGTGCCGTCGATCTGTTTCATGAGCAGATCGATCATGGCCTGCTCGCGCGCGTCCATCCCTTCGACTTCCTTGGCGATGATGTCGACGTTGTCGATGGCGTTGCGGACGCCCTTACCGAGGTAGCGTTTCTTGTCGCCGTCGCGAAGTTCGAGAGCCTCGCGCGAGCCTGTCGATGCGCCCGACGGAACGGCCGCACGTCCGAGCGCGCCCGACTCCAGCAGACAGTCCACTTCGATGGTCGGATTGCCCCGCGAATCGAGGATCTCCCGCGCGAAAAGCTCTTCGATCTTGAACATGCGCGCGATTATATGAGCGCTTGATCGACCACTACCGCACCCTCGCCGCTCCTTCCGAGTTCCGGCAGAAGATCGATCGCTCGGAGTTCCTCGGCATCGCGTTTCACATTGAGGACGACGACGCGTTTTTCGCGGAGCTCACCGCGCTGACGAAGCGGCACTACGACGCGACGCATCTCTGCTGGGCATTCCGGCTCTTCGCGAATGGCGAGATTCGCGCGCGCAGTGCCGACGCCGGCGAGCCATCGGGCACCGCGGGCAAGCCGATCCTCAGCGCGATCGAAGGCGCGGACTTGTACGACACCGCGGTCATCGTCGTGCGCTGGTACGGCGGCGTGAAGCTCGGCACCGGCGGCCTTTCGCGCGCGTATCGCGAGACCGCGGCGGAGGCGTTGCGCGCTGCGTCGATCGACGATCGGTACGTGTATCAGCGGTTCCGAATCACCGTTCCCTTCGATCAGCTCGGCGTCGTCTACCGGCTGATCGATGCGCCGCACGTGCGCCTTGTGGCGGAGCGTTTCGACGAGACGAACGAGTTCGATTTCGATGTGCGGCTTTCGCGAGCCGATGAGTTCGCGAAAACGCTGATCGAAAAGCGCATCCGGACCCCGTCGGCGTAGCCGGCGTAAGAACCGTAGCCCACGGCTTCGAGCCGTGGGTCTTCGTATGGCGCTGATTCGTGAGCCCGCTTTAGCGGGCGAAAGAAAGCTTTCTCTCGCCCGTCAAGACGGGCTCCCACTTCCTACGACATTCGCCGTCCCACGCCTGAAGGCGTGGGCTACGGTTCTTTCGCCGGCTACGCCGACGGAGTTGCGAGGCGGCATACAACCGCTAGAATCCGCGCACCATGTCGAACGAGATCGATGCCCTGCTGCAGGAACACCGGAGTTTTCCACCCTCTGACGACTTCCGGCGCAACGCCAACGCGAACGATGAATCGGTGTACGACGTCGCCGATCGCGAGGCGTATTGGGCGTCGTGGGCGGAGCAGCTCGACTGGCAGACGAAGTGGCACACGGTGCTGGAGTGGAACGCGCCGTACGCGAAGTGGTTCGTCGGCGGAAAGCTCAACGCCTCGGCCAATTGTCTCGATCGGCATCTCGCCACGCGCGGTGACAAGCAGGCGCTGATCTGGGAAGGGGAGCCGGGCGATGTGCGTACGTTCACGTATCGCGAGCTACACGCCGAGGTTTCGAAATTCGCGAATGTACTGAAATCGCTTGGAGTGCGGCTCGGCGACCGTGTGGCCATCTACCTGCCGATGGTGCCCGAGGCTATCGTGGCGATGCTCGCTTGCGCGCGCATCGGCGCAGCGCATTCTGTCGTCTTCGGCGGGTTTTCGTCGGAGGCGTTGCGCGATCGCATTCAGGACGCCGAAGCGAAAGTGCTCATCACCGCCACGGCTGGATATCGGCGCGGCAATCTCGTCGCGCTCAAGAAACTTGCCGATGCCGCCGCGGACGAATGCCCTTCCATCGAGCATGTCGTCGTCGTGATGCGGCGCGCGGCCGCTGAGGAGTTGGACGACACCGTCTCGATGAAGCCCGATCGCGATTGCTGGTACCACGAGCTGATGCGGAACGTATCGCCGGACTGCGAGCCGGAGTGGGTCGATTCGGAGCAGATGCTCTACACGCTTTACACGAGCGGTACGACCGGCAAGCCGAAGGGCATCGTGCACACGACCGGCGGCTATCTCACTGAGGCGTATGCGACGTGCAAATGGGTCTTCGATCTGAAAGAAGACGACGTTTACTGGTGTACGGCCGACATCGGCTGGGTGACCGGACATTCGTACGTCGTCTACGGTCCCCTCGCCGCGGGTGCGACTGTTTTCGTCTACGAAGGCGCGCCCGATTGGCCGAAGCAGGATCGCTTCTGGTCGCTCATCGAGAAGCACAAGGTCTCGATTTTCTACACGGCGCCGACGGCAATTCGCGCGTTCATGAAGTGGGGCCACGGGCTTCCGGAGGCGCACGATCTTTCGTCGCTGCGGCTCCTCGGGTCGGTCGGTGAACCGATCAATCCCGAGGCGTGGATGTGGTACCACAAGTGGATCGGCGGCGAACGTTGTCCGATCGTAGACACGTGGTGGCAGACCGAGACCGGCTCGATCATGATCACGCCGTTGCCCGGGCTGGTCGCGACCAAGCCCGGCTCTGCAACGAAAGCCTTCCCCGGGATCGACGCGAAGATCCTCGACGAAGGCGGCAACGAAGTGAAAGTCGGCGGCGGCTATCTGGCCATCACCAGTCCCTGGCCGTCGATGTTGCGCGGCATCTGGCGCGATCCCGAACGCTTCGAGAGCCAGTATTGGGCGAAGTGGCTGGGCATCTACTTCACCGGCGACGGCGCCAAGCGCGATGAGGACGGCTACTTCTGGCTCCTCGGCCGCGTGGACGACGTCATCAATGTTGCGGGCCATCGCATCGGCACCATGGAGGTTGAGTCAGCGCTCGTCGATCACCAGGCGGTTGCCGAGGCCGCGGTGGTCGGCATCAATCACGAGATCAAAGGCACTGCGATCGCTGCATTCGTGATCGTGAAATCGTCGCGCGCCGAGGAAGCGAAGCAGGATCCGGCCAAGTTCGAGAAGGAGCTGAAGGATCACGTTTCCGCGAAGATCGGCGCCATCGCGCGTCCGGAAAAGATCCTCATCACCGTCGATCTGCCGAAGACGCGCAGCGGCAAGATCATGCGCCGCCTCCTTCGCGACATCGCCGAAGGCCGCGCCCTCGGCGACGTGACGACGCTGGCCGATCCGACGGTCGTGGCGTCGCTGAAGGACAAGTACGAGGAAGAGAGCTAGGTGCCGACGGCGCTGATTACCGGCGGCGCCCGCGGCATCGGACGCGCCGTCGTGGAGCGGCTCGCGCGCGGCGGCTGGAACGTCGCGTTCACGTACGTGACGTCGACCGATCTTCCGGACGGTCTCGCGCTGCAGGGCGATGTCCGCGATGCGGCGCGAAACGTGGCGGTCGTCGAAGAAGTGATCGCGAAATTCGGCTCGCTCGATGCGCTCGTGAACAACGCCGGCATCCGCCGCGATGCGCTCCTCTACAACATGACCGACGACGATTGGCGCGACGTCCTGCAGACGAATCTCGACGGGGCGATGTCGATGACGAAGTCCGCGCTGGCGCCGATGATGAAACAGCGCCGCGGCGCGATCGTGAACGTCGCCTCGCTCAGCGGACTGCACGGCGTGGTTGGCCAGACCAACTACGCCGCCGCGAAAGGCGCGCTCATCGCGATGACGAAATCACTGGCGCGCGAAGTGGCGCGCAGCGGCATCCGCGTCAATTGCGTCGCGCCCGGCCTCGTCGACACCGACATGATCGCGACGCTGGATGCCGAGGTGAAGAAGGAGATGATCCGCGCCATCCCGATGCGTCGCGCGGTGAAGCCGGCCGAGGTCGCGGCGACGATCGCGTTCCTGGTCAGCGAGGACGCCAGCGCGATCACGGGACAGGTCGTTTGCGTGGATGGCGGAGCCTCGGCGTAAGCGTCCTGAAACGCCTTTTTACCCCAAACTTGGCCTCCCGCTTGCGATACACATCCTCGGTATCACAAAGAAAGGGAGACCCAAAATGCTCAACACAAAGGTTTTACTCCGCAACTTCGCACTGGCCGGAGCGCTGCCGCTTCTGGTCGCATCGTCCGCTTTCGCGCAATATGGTAGCTATCCGGGGACATATCGCACCGCCAACCGCGGCTACGCCAATCGCACCGTGGAAGGCACGGTTGCGTCTGTCGCGGTTGCTCGCAACGGAGGCGAACACGTCCGTCTGACGAATGGTATGGATGTGGTCGTTCCGGCGTCGATTACCGGGATGTATCAGAACCGCCGCTATCAGGCCGCCATGCTTGTGCCTGGCGACGTGGTCCGTCTGAACGTCTACAGCCGTGAAGGCGATGGACGCGACGCGCAGGTCCGCTCGATGGAGATCCTGTCGCGTTACGACAACAACTACGGCCGCAACGGGAACAACGGATACCGCAACGGCTGGAACGATCGTCTGATCACCGGCACGGTCGTTTCGTACGATCGCCGCAGCAACCTCGCAGTGATCCAGACTGACAACGGCCGCACGGTCAATGTCAACGTCAATGCGTACGGTGGCCGCAACGCGTTCCGCCGCGGTGACCGCGTCAATATCTCCGGCAGAATGGATCGTGGAACGTTCGTCGCCGACGGCGTCCGGATCCAGTAATCATTACCTGTTCGTAATTCGAGACGCCGGAGGGTTCGCCCTCCGGCGTTTTGTTTTGACGAAACCTTACTCTCGAAGCAACGTGAAGAACTTCCACATCGCGCCGTCAGGACACGTGGACTTTGCTGGCGTCGAGATGTTCTGAGACGCGCGCACCGGCGAGAACACGGAACGGGTGGATGAACTGCGCGGTCAGCGTCTCCGGCACGACCATTCCCTCCACACCCTGGCGCCGCGCCGGCTCGTCCGCGTGCACGTACGTTCCGAAGAGCGCGTCCCACAGCGAGAAAACGCGGCCGTAGTTTCCGTTGTATTCGCGCGGGTCGACCGAGTGGTGCATCGAATGGAAGGCCGGGCTGACCAGCAGCCGCCGCAGCGGACCGAACGTCCACGTCAGCCGTGAATGCTGCATCGTCTCGCTGAAGACCTGCACCATCAGGATCGGCAGCCATCGCGGTTGCGGCATTCCGAGAAGGAAGGCTGGGATGATCATCAGCATTCCGACGTACAACTGCTCGAGCACGTGGATGCGGTTGGCGGTGAGAAAGGTCAGCCGCGTTTGCGTGTGATGCACGCTGTGAAACGCCCAGAGCGGCCGCACGGCGTGCTGCAGGCGATGCATCCAGTAGTTGAGGAAATCGAAGATCAGCCAGCAGAGCAGAAACCCTGCGATGGGCGGCATGCGCAGCAGCAATCCGGCGCGCGCGAAATGCAGCCGCGGCGCGAGGAACGCGAAGAGCGGCAGAACGACGACGTTGTAGATGCTGCACTGATAGAAGACGACGTATGCGAGGTCATTGAGCGCGTTGCGCGTGGCGTAGACGCTCATCTCGCTCCGCTGGCGCAGCTCGGCCGCGATCACGATGATCGCGCAGAACGAGTAGACGCCGAGGCCGATGAGCGTCGACATCACCAGCTCTTCGAGAAACTTGTGGCGAACGAGGAAATCAAGCATCGGGTTCAGCCCGCCGGGGGACGAAGGATGATCCGTGGACGAACCACGATCCGGTACCGCGAAGCAGCGACATCGACGGAAATCCGTTCCAGCGAAACGCCGCGATCGCGGTCAGCAGCGCCGCGCGAAGGAGATAGCTGCGATCGGTCGAGCGCGCGACGCCGCGCGCGTCGAGAACAGCATGCGCGTAGTTCCAGAGCCAGTTGTCCGGCACGTGGCCGATCGTCTCGCGCAGCATGCTGTTGATTTCAGCGTGTGCTTCGCGCGGCCGGGTGCGAGTCTTGGTGGCATCGTGAATGCGCGACGCCGCCAGCCGCATCGGGATGTGAACGAAGCGCGCTCCGCGCATGCCGAGGCGCAGCCAGTATTCGTAGTCCATGCAGTAGTTCAGGCGCGCATCGAACGGCCCGAATCGTTCGATCACGCGGCGCCGGAAAAAGACCGCCGGCTGGCAGAGGAAGCAGACCAGCTTCAGTCGCTCGATCGACCATTCTTCGACCGCGTACGCACCGATCACGCGATCATCGGCGTCGATGTGAACCGCGTCGCCGTAGACGACGTCCGCGTCGGGATCGCGTTCGAACGCTTCGACCGCGGCAGCGACGGCGCCTTCGTAGTAGACGTCATCCGAGTTCAGATAGCCGAGGATCTCGCCGCGCGCTCGCTCGATGCCGGCGTTAATCGCCGCCGTCTGACCACCATCACGTCCGCTCGAAAACGAGATGCGATCGCGCCAGCGTTCGAGAATCTCGACAGTGGGGTCCGTGCTCCCGCCGTCCATCACGATGTGTTCGATGTCGCCACCCTGGCGCGACACGCTCTCAAGCGTCCGTTCGATGAACCGGCCCTGTTGATACGACGGCGTGACGATGGAGACGAGCACGTGTCGTCATTATCAACCAGCGGCAGCAATCGTTGACGAGACGAGGCAAACGACACGCAGTTATAATCGCGCCGGTCTTCCACACAGCCTGAATTCGTCCAGTGAGCGTGAGCGCGGAGGGTATCCATGCGTCTTTTTCGGTTGGCAGGCGGAGTCGTTTTTGTCGTGACGAGCCTTTCGGTCGCGAATGCGCAGGACTCTCCCTACTCCCGTGCCATCCCAAAGTCGTTGCGAGGTCCTTTCGTCTCCGATCCCGCTGTCGTGACCTTGCTCGAATGCCCGACGGCCGCGTGCAACGGACGGCTGAACTTCGCGCGGCTGATGCAGGCGCGTAGTCCGGAGAGCGCGTCGGGACAGAATCCATTCAACCTACCCGTTGCGGCGAAGATCCTGGCCACGGTGAAGTCGGACTTGACCGATGTACGCGTTGCCGCGGGTGCGACTGAGGGCCAGCTCAACCCCGACTTCCTCACCGACCTTGGATCGCGCGTGGAGCTGGTCGGCGCTATCAACCGGATGGACCGTCAGTTCATCAAGGATCCGACGGTCGGCCTCAGCCACGCGCAGCTTGGCTGCGGCGAGGTCAGTCTCATCTACCGCTTCTCGTACTCCATTCGCGACGGCAAACAGGTGTCGCGGCTGCCCGTGACTCTGAATATGGTTTTTCCGGCGCTGCCATCGCGGTCCGTGGCGCGTTCGGTCGACTGCGCCGATATCGCGCAGCGCTGGCTCGACGAAGGCAGCAAACCGCCCGGTCGAACACCCCAGCAACAAGCCGCCGACCTGCTCGATAAAGCGCATGGACCGCTGGCGTATATCGATGGCCGGGATCTCATCCGGCTCGAATTGAACATGCAGGCGTACCGAAAAGGAGCGTCCAGCGATGACACCGATTTCGGGACGGCCGCGGCGTATCTGATTCGCGTCTTCAAATGGGATCCGCGGTTGAAGCTGTTCCTGCCGGAGTTTCTGCGCGACCAGATCGATCGCACGAAAGTGCTTTGCGATGCCGCTGACACAACAGCCATGTGCGCCGAGAAACAACAGCGGCGCAAGCGGCTTGTCCGTCACCTGAGCCGGCCTGACGTGATGGCCTCGATCGACAAGGGAACGCTCGAGGTGCCGTACGACTTCGGCGTGCTCGCCACGCGCGCGCTGTCGATCTCGCCGGGAGGCTTGCAGCGCTCCGCGAACCAGCCGTACTGGAAGGCGTTGACGCCGTCCGAGGAAGTCATCTCCGACGATGAAATCGTCGCCGCTATGGCGTCCGCGCGCGCCGCGGGCGTGGCCTTCAGCTTCGTGAAATCGGTGGAGGATTTCCGCACGCGACTCAACGAGACGAGTTGCACCGGCTGCCATCAAACGCGCGCCATCGCCGGCTTCCACTTTCCCGGCGCAGACCGCCCCGGGACTCCAGCCGTGAACGCCGTTCTGCTTCCCGGATCGCCACAGTTCTATGGCGACCAGCCGCGGCGCCTCGAGATCGTCACTCGCATGGCCAAGCGTCTGCGGCGCCGTTTGTCGGAGTACGAACTGGCCACGAGCTATTCGGCGCGGCCGATGAATCGCTTCGCTGACAATCTGCGCGACACGCAACTCCTCGGCGGATGGGGCGGCGCGTGCATCATGCCGGCCGCCCTTCCGGCGACGCAGCGTCAGTGGACGTGCCGCGAGGAGTTGGGGCTGACGTGCACCCAGCTCTTCACGTCGGCGAATGATCCGAACGTCGGCACGTGCGTCCCGTCCGGCCATGCCGAGGTCGGCGATCCCCTTCAGCGCGGAAACGTGGTGACGACGGCGTATGGCGTGGACAAGTACACGCGGACCGCGCCGGTCAGTCCGGACCAACGGATTCCTGCATCATTCCTCCCGTCGCCGCCGCCCGCCGGCAACGCGTACTACGGCGCGCATCAGGAGTTCTACGAGGGGAATGACGCATCGACGGACTACGCGGGACGGCGCGACGCACTCACCGGAGGTTTTCCCGCCGGTATGTTGCGGCTCTCTGAATGCATCGGTCTCCCGCCAGAGGCAACGTGCGGGCTCATCGCCTCGAGCGGCTTCAATAGCTGCATCGGACGCCTGGCCTCCGATCCGACCTACACGATCGGCACGTGCTTCGCCAACTTCACGTCGTACGCGGGGATCCGCGCCTGCAACGCCGCAACGCCTTGCCGGGACGATTACATCTGCGTCATGCCGATGGGTTACACGCCTGCCACCGCGCAGCAGTCATTCGCAGACCGGGCAACGCTGTTAGCGTCGTCGCCATACTTTCAGCAGGTGAACAGACGCCCGTACGATCCGAATGACTTCGGTCAGAAAAGTCCGGACGCGGCGTGGATCGCCAGAGACGACCAGCGCGGTCTCTGCATCCCGCCGTACTTTGTTTTCCAGTTCCGATCGGACGGTCATCCCGCGCCGCCGGAACTCGTTCCGCCCACTGTCCCGCCGGTGGCCGGCGCTACTTCTTCGGTTTCTCGCTCGCGATCCACCGATTGATCCGCGCATCGAGAACGTCGAGCGGAAGACTGCCGCCCGCGAGCACTTCGTCGTGAAACCGGCGGATGTCGAAGTGCGTTCCGAGTTGCTTCGTCGCACGCGCCCGAAGCTCGCGAATCTTCAACTGCCCGAGTTTGTAGCTGCACGCCTGCGCCGGCCAGGAGATGTAGCGGTCCGTCTCCGACTGGATGGTCGGCTCGTCGACCGCGTGCGATTTGCGCATGTAGTCGACGACCTGATCGCGGCTCCATCCCATGTCGTGGATGCCGGTGTCGACGACGAGCCGCACCGCGCGGAAAAGCTCCGAGCGCAGACGGCCGTAGTCGGAGCCGGGATCCTGATAGAACCCAACTTCCTTCCCCAGCTGTTCTGCATACAGCGCCCACCCCTCGGTGTACGCCGAGTTGCCGCCGTGCTTGCGGAACTCGGGCAATCCTTTGAGGGTCTGCTGAATCGAGAGCTGCATGTGGTGGCCCGGAATGCCCTCGTGATACGCAACCGCTTCGTCGTTGATGAACGAGCGGCTGGCGAAGTCGGAGACGGCCACCGAAACGCGCCCGGGACGTTTTCCATCCGGCGTGCCGGTCTGGTAGTGCGTGGCCGCGGCTTTCTGAAACTCCGGAATCGCTTCGACGGTCACTGGCGCCGAGGGGATGACGTTGAACAGCTGCGGGAGCTTCGGCCGCATCTGTTTGATGTAGCGGTCGAAGTCGTCGACGATCGCCTGCGCCGACGCCGGCTTGTACTTCGGATCGGATTCGATGTGATCGCGGAAGCTGGCCAGATCGGCGTAGCCGTTCGCCTTCGCCAGCGCCGTCATCTCGCCGACGATGCGGTCGTACTCGGCCAGCCCGATGCGATGAATCTCCGCCGGCGAAAGGTTGGTCGTGGTCAGCCGCCGGATGGCAGCCTGATACCGCCGTTTCCCATCCGGAAGACTCTCGATCGACAGCGTAGCGCGTCCGTTGGGGACGTAGTCGGTCGTGATGAACGACGCGAACTGTTTGTACGCCGGTAGCACCTCGGTATCCACGGCCGCCGTGATCGCATCCGCCAAACGCTTCTTGTCGGCCTCGGAAAAGTCCGCCGGCATCTTCTTGATCGGAATCAGAAACGGATTCGCGGCGATGATCCCCGCGCACTGTGCCGGGATCTTCTCCGCCACGAACTTGACGATGACCAGATGGTCCTTCACCCCCGCGCGCATCACATCCTCGGTCTGCAGCAACGCGTTCGGGATCTGATGCAGCCGCGCGATGTAGTCCTCGTAATGCTTGACCGAATCGAGCGGAACGGCGTTCGGCAGATCGGCCAGCCCCGTATGCACGCCGCCCTGCGCGGTCACCGGCATCTCGTAATTCTTCAGATCGAAGTCATCGACGTTCTCCTGCATGTTCCGCAGAAACAGGTCATGCGATGTCCGATCCTCCTCGCCGAATCCCTCCGTCGAAATCGCCTTGATCTTCGTCAGAAACACCGCATTGATCTCGTTCCGGCGCACGATGGCGGCGAGCGAGTTGTCGCCGAGCTTGTCGTTGTAGCGATAGTCGCCGACCGCCGTCGCCTGCGTCGGATTCAACTTCAAACTCATCTGCCAGAAGTCTTCGAACAACGCGTTCTGCGCCGCGAGGCGCCGTTCCGGCGAGTCGGCCGGCTTCGTCTGGGCGCTGACGGAGAGGGTGGCGAAGAGTGCGAGGACAAGCAGTTTGCGCATTCGCGGAGCGTAGCAGAGGCCTCGAAGTTTTGATGCCGGCGATCGTGTGCCGTTACGGCCTACGCGACTGCCGCTTCCATCTCAACCCGATTCCTGCCGCTCTCCTTTGCGCGATAGAGCATCGAATCGGCGGCGGCGATGGCGGCGCTGGTGTTGTAGTCGCTGGTGACGCAGACGCCGAGGCTGATGGTGACGTGGAGATCGGGGGCGATGGAGGAGAGGTCGAGGCGCTCGACGGATAGACGCAGCCGCTCGGCGATTTCGTGAGCTTGGGAACTGGTCGCCGAGTGCAGGACGACCAGGAACTCCTCGCCGCCGATGCGTCCGATCAGATCGGCGGGGCGGAGCGCGACGCGGCAGGCGCGGGCTACGCTCTGCAGCACCGTGTCGCCGGCGGCGTGACTCCACGTGTCGTTGATCCGCTTGAAGTGATCGATGTCGAGCACGATGACGGCCGCTGGACGCCCCTCGCGTTTCGCGGCGTCGAATGCGATTTCGGCCGCGGCGAGGATGTGCCGGCGATTGGGCAGACGCGTCAGCTCGTCGGTCATGGCCATGGAGCGCATCCGGCGTGTGTTCACGACCTGGCGCCAGAAAAGGATGGCCAACGCCGCTGCGAGAAGGGCGATCAACGCGCTGACGGCAATCTGAAGTTTCCCGCTGCGTTCGGCCTCGCGCAACGCCACCGCGCGCAGCCCGTTTTCGCGAGCCAGCGCGCGATTTTCCTGATCCTTCTTTTCCGTATCGAACGCGACGCGCAGCCGGGACGAGAGCTCGTCGTTCCTGCTCGTTGCCAGCGTCTGCGCGAGAGCGGCATGCCGCACCGACGCGTCGTACGCCGCCCGCCAGTCGCCGAGCTGCGAATAGACGAGCGCTGTCTCCTCCACATTCTTCTCCAGGAAGCGGACATTGTTTTCGCGCTCGTAGAACCGCCGCGCGGTGTCGAGCTCTCGCAATGCATCGTGGAGGCGCCCCACTCTTCGGTAAGCCATGCCGCGGAACTGACGCGCGTGTGCGGCATTCGCTTCATCGTGCCCTTCGTAGAAGGCCACCGACGCGTCGAGCAGCGGCAACGCTTCCGCGGCCCGGCCCTGCTTCATCAACGCTAACCCGAGGTCCCGTTTCGTGAAGGCGATGTCGGAGCCCCGACCCAGTTTTTGAAATGCAGCGAGCGCGCGCCGGTAGTGCAGCTCCGCGGCGCGGAAGTCGCCCTTCGTCTGGAACGTGCTGGCGATGTTGAACATCGTGTCGGCGACGTCGCTCGGCTGTCCATGCTTCTCGTATTCGTTCAGCAGCTGTTTGTAGTACTCGATGGCCCGGTCGTACTGCGCCACGTGCTCGTCGGCATACACGTTGGCAATGTTGGAGAGGGCCTCGAGACGCCCTTTCTCATCCCCGAGCTGCGCGCTGAGCCGATACGCGTTCTGCAGATTCGCGAGCGCGTCCGCCATCGCCCCGCGCTCGTACTGGAGATAGCCGATGTTGCCCAGCGTTTCGGCTTCCAGCGGCACATCGCGAACCTTTCTTGCCAGCACGACGGCGTTGCCGTACTCCTGCTCCGCGGCGACGGCCTTTCCATCCACCGCCATCGCCGCCGCACGGCACGCCAGCAACTTCGCGCGAAGCCCAACGCTCCCGGCCCGCTCCGCCGCCGCCAGCCCGACCGTCACCGCGCCGTACGCGGGCGGAGGCGTATCGGCCCACTTGCATTCGAGCAACTGCACGCGCGCAACGATTTCAGGATCGGCCGGCTTCTCGCGCTCAACCGCATCGAGCAACTGACGCGCTCTTGCCTTGTCGCTCGCCCGAATGCGCTGGGCCTCGTCGAGCATCCGGGGCAGCCGGCCTGCATCCACTGCGCCCGCGCGCGCAACTCCGATGACGCACACAAACGTGTACACCGCGCGCCGGCGAATCATCATGTGCGGTTAGTGTCTCACGCGCCGAAGTAGCGGCATTGCCTCGGCACTTCGCGGATGCCGGCGAAATCTTGCGAGCTACAATTTGCTTCCGCTGATGATGTATCTCCTCGTCGCTCATCCCGGTCACGAACTTCTACTCCATGGATGGATTTCCCGGAACAAACCGGTCGTCCACGTCCTGACAGATGGCGCTGGGCACCATTCCTCCGGGACGCGCCTCGGCGCGACGGCGGACACTCTGCGCAGCCTCGGTGCCCGCCCCGGCGCGATCTTTGGCCGTCTTTCCGACACCGAGGCATACACGATGATCCTGGAGCGCAACACGGCGCTGCTGTTCTCTCTCGTGACTGAACTGGCGTCGCAACTGGAGAGGGACCGGCCTGTCATGCTCGTCGGTGATGCCCCTGAAAGCTACAACCCGGTCCACGATCTCTGCCGCCTCATCGGCGGAGCTGCCATCGCGATGGCAGGCGTGTCCACGGAGCAATACGAGTTCTCCGTCGTCAACCATCCTGATTCGGCCGGCGCCGCGGTCGTGATCGATTTGAATGCTGTCGAACACGCCGCGAAGATGGAGCTCGCGCGTACGCAGGCCGCTTCGCTGGCCGATATCGAAGCGCTGGTGACGCGATACGGCCCGGACGCCTATCGCCGCGAGACGCTTTGCCGCGTTACCGACTGGACGGCGATCGATGACGGCGCACCGCCGTTGTACGAGCGCTTTGGCGAGGAGCGGGTAGCGGCCGGGCAATACATGACGGTGATCCGGCGGCGCGAGCACGTGCTTCCGCTGCGCGACGCGCTGTGCGCGGCCGTGGAAAAGCGCTCATGCGCGTTCTGATTGCCGGTCACTCGCTCGGCGTGACCGGCGGCGTGCAGCGCTATGAGTACGAGCTCGCGTCATGGCTTCTCTCGCGCGGTCACTCTCCGGTCGTCTTCGCGACGGAGCTCGGCGATGCCGCGCGCCGCTTCGATGCGCTCACCATTCCGGTCGTGGACGACTTGCGCACCATCACGGCGCCGGTGGACATCATCCACGGAGACAGCGCGGTGGAAACCATGGCGGCGTTGCTCCATTTTCCGGGCGTGCCGGCGATTTTCGTTTGTCACGGATGGGAGGATTCCGCTCACACCGCACCGCGTTTCCCGCGAATCCTTCGATACATCGCCGTCGACGACACCTGCGCCGATCGCCTCCTGACACGCGACGGGATCGCCTGCGAACGAGTTTCCGTACTGCTCAACGGCGTCGACGTCGACGCCTTCCGCCAGCGCGGACCTCTTCCGCCCAAGCCGCGCCGCGCGGTGGTCTTCGGCAATCTGGCACACGAGCTGACGTCGCTGCCGGCCATTCGCGAAGCCTGCCGCCGCGCCGGCATCGATCTCGACGTCGTCGGTGCCGCGACCGGCACCGACGAGACGCACCCGGAGTCGTTGCTGGGAAGCTATGACCTCGCCTTCGCAAAGGCGAAGTGCGCGATGGAGGCGATGGCCTGCGGACTGGCCGTCACCCTTTGCAGCGAAGCAGGCCTCGGCGGCATGGTCCGTTCGGATGCTTTCGATCGTTTGCGCCGCCTCAACTTCGGCATCCGCACGCTTCAGAAGCCGCTGTCGGCGGAGACGATTCTCGCGGAGCTCGCCCTGTACGACGCGGACGACGCACGCGCCGTGTCCGATCGCATCCGGCAGACCGCCTCGTCCGGCGATCTGCACGCCTCGCTCTTCTCCGTCTATGAGACTGTGATCGCGGAGCACGCCACCTCAAGGGCGTCGGACGCCGTTGCGGAGAGCCGCGCGGCCGCCGTCTTCCTCCAGGAGCTCGCCGTACGGGACCGCCACCGCAGCCGGAATCTCCTGACCCTGGCAAAGGCGTCGCAGCGCATTCTGCGGATACCGGTTATCGGCACGGTTGCAACGCACGCTCTTCGCCGGCTGATTCGACGTCACTAAGGGTAGGGATTCGCGCTCTTTTATCCTCTCCTCACCGAAGAGGAGGAGTTCCGATGAAATCCCGTTCGAGTTTCGTCGCTATCTGTCTGCTCATCGCATTCACGGCCACGCAACCCGCCAGCGCGTTTTACGAGGACCTCTGTCTCCCGCGCGCCAACGCGAAGGGCAAGCTCTCGTGGTGCCTGAATCCGACCTGTGCGCAGCCGCCGCAGCCGAATCGCGCCTGTCCGCAGCAGATCATCGACTTCGGGACGGTGATGCCCGGCCGCAGCATGATCCACGCTGATTCCACCTACTTCATCGCCCTCGCCCTCGGATACCGCAGCGACGTCGCCTACTGGATTGCCGCATACAACGAGGTCACGGACTACGCGCAGTACGTGCCGATCGACCAGTGCGGCAAGCAGGCCGCGAATCAGAACGCGATCGCCGCGGGGAAGACGTTGCAACTGGCGCCGAACACCGGCCGTAACTTCATCACCGCGAACTTCAACGGCTTCCAGCGGACGAACGTGCTCACCGACGGCCCGCTCGATCACTACACGGTTTCGTTTTCGCCGAACGGGGAGGGGACCGACGTGCACGGCGCCGGCGGCGTGCAGGCGCTCTATCCGCTGCACTACCCGACGCCCGGCTATCCGAAAAACATCGACGACACGTACCAGAAGACGCTCGCCAATCTGCGCGGCTGGGCGATGCTGAAGTCGAGCGACGCCGGTCTGCTCTGCACCGTCGGTCTCGTCGATTCGAGCGGCACAAACTGTATCCGCGGCGCGACGCTCTCCGGCATCGTTCCGATGGTGCTACCGCAAAACGTTCCGGCCGGCGCGAATCCGGCCAATGCGCCGGTCCAGATCAATATCAAGACGGGGCAGAAGGTCCTCGACATCACCAACGGCGTGACGACGCTTTACACGGACCTGCAGTCGTGGCTCGACGACAAATCGCGGACCACTGGCACGCTGTGGAAGTCACCCACGCCGACTCCCGTCCCGGTACAGCTCGCGCGCATCGGCATCTACCTGCACGTGCTGCAGGACACGTCGTCGCACGCGACCTACTGCGGCGACGACGCGCCCACGCCTCCCGGCGGTGGCGATCCCGGCACGTACATGTACCGCTCGAACGACACCTATCTCCTCTCGTTCGGCACGTCCTGCGCGACCAGTCCGCACCTCGCGGGACACATTCAGGAGACCGGCACCGGCGACGCCCCGCTGCCGTTGCGCGATTACGTCGCGCTCAACAACACCGTCGACGAGCTGATCGCGTTCGGCAACAACGTCGCGCTCGAGCATGGATGGATCGCCAATCCCGCGCTGCTTCCTCCGGACGTTGTCGGCGGCAGAAGCGAGCAGGGCCCGAACGCAGCGGATCTAAAATCCACGCTGGTCGGCACGATCGTCAAAGGAACCGCGTACAGCCGCGCCGAGGTGTACAAATCGGGCGTAGTGACGCTGCCGCTGCAGCAGACGAATTCGCACGACCGTCTGACCGCGATGAACAAGGCGCTGGCCGACTACGGTGAGACGGTGCGCAAGATCTCACGGCATCCGGAGACGTTCGTTCCGTTCGAGCACATGCCCGGCAACTCGGCGGACCCGCTCGACGAGAGCGTCTGCTGGAAGCCGCTACCGACGAAACCGGCGGGGACGATGTAGCGCATAAAACGTAGCGCCGTCGGCTCGACGGCTGTACCGCCCAGCGGCTCGCTGGCAGGTCTCGCGATACGTGCCGCCGAGCCGGCGGCGGTCCAGCCAGCGGGCCGCTGGCGCTACGATTTGTCGCTACGTCGCCCCCAAACGAAAACGGCCCCGCTTGTCGCGGAGCCGCAAATCCCATGGTCGGGGCAAGAGGATTTGAACCTCCGACCTCACGGTCCCGAACCGTGCGCTCTAACCAGGCTGAGCTATGCCCCGGGGAGTGGATGCGCTGAAGGGCGCAAAAAGAGACGCGGATTCTAGGGGAACCGCGCAGCCGGGTCAAACCGGCCATCCCCGATGTTCATTCCGTCAGAACCGCCAGGCGATTCCACCCGAAACGATCAGCGGACGCACGTTCATCTTCACCGACGACGACGTCCCGACGAAGCTCGCCGTCGACTTCGTTTCCACCGGGATGTAGCGCGCATCGCCGTAGATGCCGAAGCGTTTCGAGAGGTTGCATTCGAGTCCGCCATCGACGACGAGGCCGGTCGGATCCTTGAAATGGATGCCGGTCGCCGAGCTGGTGACCGAATGATTCACATCGTGCAGGATCACGTGCGCGACTCCTGCGCCGAGGTAGGGACGAATCGTGCCGTGCTCGGAGAGATGCCATTGCAGGACCGCCGAGATCGGAAAAATTTGTGCGCGCCCGAGGTCGGACGTAGCGATGAAATCGGTCCCGACGATGCGCACGCGCAGCCGCGACTCCAGCGCCGCCGCTTTCATTTCGACCGACATGCGATCGCTTAGAAAAAAGTTCAGTCCGACGCCTGCTCCGCCGCCGGTTCCGAATTGCGGATCGAATCGCACACCCGGCGTGAACGACTCGTTGTGTCCGGTGCGCCGGGCGCCCTCGGCGTCGATCAGGAAATCGATCCTTCGTTGCGCGATCAGCGGCGCGGCGACGAGGAGTGCGAGAAGTGCGATCGTCAGCTTGTACATAGCGGTGACAACCGAGCAAGAACCGTGCGCCCGCGCCGCCGCACGGAATCCGCGCCTCTCGCGGCCTCGTTTGCACCCGGGAAGGGGGACTTCAATGTCCAAGCGTTTCATCACGTTACTCATGCTTGCCGCGGCGCCGCTTATTGCGCAGCAGCCGCAGCAGAATTCACAACCATTCGGCGAGAAAGTCGACGTCAATCTCGTGCAGCTCGACGCGATCGTGACCGATTCGCGCGGCAATCAGATGCTCGGCCTCGGCAAGGACGACTTCATCGTCCGCGAGAACGGCCAGCAGCAGACGGTCGACACCGTCGATTACTTCACCAATCGCCGCCTCATCACCGAGCCCGAGGCCGCCGCGAAGTTCAAAGTCGAACGCTTGCATGACGATCGCTACCTGGTCTTCTTTTTCGACAAAGTCACCTCGGAGGCGAGATCGCAGGCCGAGATGATCCGCGCGCGCAGCGATGCCATGCGCTTCCTCGACGATCATCTCCGCGCCGAAGATAAGGTCGCCGTTGTCGGTCACGATGTGAGGCTGAAGGTCTACACCGATTTCACGTCGGACAAAGCGCAGATTCGCCGCGCGATGAACGAGGCGACAAGGTACGGCCTCGGCATCACGAAAAACGCGGCGGGCACCGGGCCGTCGCTGATGCGCAACATGGACATCGACCGCATGATCAATCGCACCGGCTACGTCTACGAGGCGCTTGATCTCCTCGGCGATGCGCTTCGCCCGATTCGCGCGCGCAAGGACGTGATCCTCTTCTCGAACGGCATCGTCGGTCCGGACGAGGATGTTCGCGGTGGTGTCATCCTCAACCGCAGCCGCTATTACGATCCGATGATCGAGTCGCTCAACAGCGCCGACGTGACGCTGTATCCGATCTCGCTCCAGGACGGCTTCGACGTACCGGAGTTCGTGCACCAGAATCTCGCGTCGATGGCCAGCGATACGAATGGCCAGTATTTCCGCCTGCACACGAGCTACATCTCGCCGCTGCAGCAGATCGAGAAGAAGACCGCCGGCTACTACCTGATCAGCTACTACACGAAGAAGCGTCCCGGCGAACACGGATTCCAGAAGGTGAACGTGGCGCTGCGCAACCCGGAGTTCAAGATCAGCGCAAGGTCGGGATACTCATACGGCGAGTAACGTAGTGCGGGCGTCACGCCTGCATCCGCCGGGCGTCCTCGCCCGGCGGTGGTTTCCGGGATTCAAATCGCAATCTTCGAAAGTTGCGCAGACACCACCGTCGGGCGAGACGCCGCGCCGGATGCCGGCGAGGACGCCCGCACTACGCTTTCAACCGCACCCGTTCGCCCGGTGAAAGCTGGGCGAGCTTCCACAAATCCTCGGAGACCACCGTCGCCGGTTGCAGGTAGCCGCCGGTGACGGGATGGTCCGGACCCATCGCCACCAGCGTTCTGTCGGGATGCCATTGCAGCGTCCCGAATTGCATCCCGCACGATGGCAACTCGCGTGGCGGCGGCTCGCCGGCTGGGGTGTCGCCGACGCGGCGAAGGCGAATGCCGACGCGATTCAACTCCGCGGTGACTTCCCACTCCTCGGGCAGCGGCGGCGCATCATGTGGTCCGGCGATGATGCGAATGGTATTTCGGTCGCTGCGGTCATCGAAGTGCGTTCCATTCGCGATGTCCCGAATCGCGGCGACACGCAACGACATCCCGCCTCGCACCACCGCCGGCGCCTCGGCATAGCGCGAGCGCATCTCATCGACGCCGCCTTCGATGGCGAGGTAGCCACGCAATCCGCCGTGAAAGCGTCCGAGGTTCAACTCCTCGCCGGGCAGCAGCATGAAAGTCTGGACGTTGCCGCCGCCGTCTACGAAAGCCGCGCGGCGCGGCGTTGTAAACCGAAGCCGCGGCGCGACGAGCACGCACTCCAGCAGCGGCGCGTCATCAGCATTGCCAACCGCACGATTCGCGAGCGCCGCTGCATACGCATCGAACGGTCCGCCAGGCGAGACGCCGTAATCCGCGCGCTTCCAATCGCGCGCACCGACGATCGTCGTGAGCTGACCCGGCGCGATGACCTCGGCCAGAACTTCGCCCGTCGCTTCGAAATGCGACGCCGGCTGCTCGTCAAATTGCGCGATCGACGCCGGACGGATCTCGATCACATCACCCGGCGCGAAACGATTCGGCGGCTCGGCGTCGGGATTCCAGAGCGTCGCGTTCGTGCGGCCGAGGAGATTCCAGCCGCCGGGCGAATCGACGGGATAGAAGCCGGCCATCACTCCTGCGATCGCGAAACTCCCGCGCGGAACGACGTTGCGCGATCGCGTGCGACGCGGCATCCGCCACGCCTCCGGCCACCCTTCGAGATAGGCGAAGCCGGCGCGAAATCCGAGGTAGCGCGCGGTGAGGCGCAGCGAGGGAACGCTTTGCAGGAACGCATCGCGCGTGATGGGAACATGCGCGAGGAACTCGTCGAGGTCGGGACCGGAGAAATCGACGTCCATCACATGCGTCCGCGGCTCGAACGCGGATGGCGGCACATCATCGAAATCGATCGACGGCTCGCCGTTGAAAACGACGTACAACGACTGCTGCCCGACGATGCAGGCGACGACGTTCGTTCGCGCCCGCAATGACGCCGCGCGGGCATGCAATTCGGCCGCGGCAACATCGGCGGCGAACTCAACCAGCAGGCCGCGATCGCCCGCGCGCGTCACTTTCGGCGGCATATCGGCTGATGGTAACGTGCCGCCCCACCATGAACGACCACGCTCACACCGCAAGCTGCAATCACAGCTCGATCCTCAAAGACATCGCGCATCAAGCCATGATCGATCGTGGGCTTCAGCCCGACTTTTCGCCCGAGGCGGAGAAACAGGCCGAGTCGATTTCCGGCGCCGCGGCTGACACCGATGCATCCATCAAGGATCTGCGCGATCTGATCTGGTGCTCGATCGACAACGACGACTCGCGCGATCTCGACCAGCTGACCGTCGCCGAGGACCTCGGAAGCGGAAACGTCCGCGCAATGGTGGCGGTGGCGGACGTCGATGCGCTCGTCAAGAAAGGCACACCGATCGACGATCACGCACGCCAGAACACGACCTCGGTCTACACCGCCGCGCAGATTTTCCCGATGCTGCCCGAGAAGCTGTCGACCAATCTCACGTCGCTCAACGAGCACGAGGAACGCATCGCTGTGGTGATGGACATGGTCATCGCGTCCGACGGCTCGGTCACGAAGGGCGACGTCTATCGCGCGCGCGTCAACAACAAGGCGCAGCTTGCGTACAACGCCGTCGGCATGTGGCTTGAGGGCAAGGGCGAGATGCCGGCCAAGATCAAGGCGGTGTCGGGCCTCGCGGAAAATCTGAAGCTTCAGGACGGCGTCGCCGACAGGATGCGCGAGCTTCGTCACGAGAACGGCGCGCTCGATCTCGAAACGATCGAAGCACGCGCGGTGATGAAGGACGGCCACGTCGTCGATCTGCAGACCGAGGCGCGCAACAACGCCAAGAACCTGATCGAAGACTTCATGATCGCCGCAAACGGCGTCAGCGCGCGCTTTCTTGCGGCGAAAGGGTTCGCCAGTTTGCGCCGCGTGGTCCGCTCGCCCGAGCGCTGGGACCGCATCGAAGCGATCGCGGCAAAGTACGGCGAGAAGCTGCCGTCCGATCCAGACTCGCAGGCGCTGGAAGAGTTTCTCGTCCGCCGCCGCAAAGCGGATCCGCTACGTTTTCCCGATCTCTCGCTCGCGATCGTCAAAGCGATGGGTGCGGGCGAGTACGTCGTCGAGCAGCCGGGCCAGGCGTCGATCGGCCATTTCGGACTCGCCGTCAAGGACTACACGCATTCAACGGCGCCGAATCGCCGCTTCCCCGATCTCATCACGCATCGATTGATCAAGGCCGCACTCGCCGGCGAGAAGCCGCCGTACACGAACGACGAGCTAAACGCGCTGGCGACGCATTGCACCGAGGCCGAGGATGCGGCGAACAAGGTGGAGCGCCAGGTGCGGAAGTCGGCCGCGGCATGCATCCTCGAACCGCGCATCGGCCAGCGCTTCGACGGCATCGTCACCGGCGCCTCGGAAAAGGGAACGTGGGTCCGCGTCTTCCATCCGCCCGTCGAAGGCAAAGTCGTGCACGGCGCCCACGGCGTCGACGTCGGCGACAAGGTGAACGTGAAGCTGATCGACGTGAACGTGGAGCGCGGATTTATCGACTTCGTGCGGTAAGCCGGCTGTCATCCCGAGCCGCCGGAGCGACGTAGGCGAAGCCGGAGTCGCGCAGGACGGTCGAAGGACCCCCTCAGTGCTTGCATCGTTCAAAACCCACCCGCCCGATCCCGGTTAACAGGAGGGGGGTCCTTCGACCGTCCTCCGCTGCTTCGCCTTCGGCTCCGCAGCTCCGGCGGCTCAGGATGACAGCGTTTTTCTTGTGCGCGCCGCAAGCGCCATCAAAAACAGCGACGGCGCGATGACGTGCATGAGCAGCCGGTCAGCGGTGACGGCGATCAGTTCCGATGGGATCCACGCCGTCGTAACGTAAACGGCGGTGTAGGTCGCCAGAATCGAAGCGATGACCGCGATCGCGATCCATGCGCGCCGTTCGATTCGCGCTGCTAGGACTGCGGCGACGATCACGGCGATCCAGAAGATCCCCCAGCGCGGCATCAGCAGCATGTGGCTTGGGAAGGCGGCGGCCGCAATTCCGAGGCGGTGCAGTTTCTCGGGGATCGTTGGTAGCAGCCGGAAGAGGTCTTCTTCGTCGCCGGCCGGGATTCGCGATCGCCAGACGAGGAGCGCCGCGGTTGCGACGAACGTGATGATCGCAGGCGTCAGAATCCGTTTGCGAAACACGAACGCGCCGATGGCCAGGAACACGAGCGCGAGCGGCAGGCCTTCGCTTTTTGTCAGGACGAGGAAGGCGAGCCAGAGTCCGAAGCGGAATTCTTTTTTTTCCGTGTCGAGCAGTTCGAAGAATGCACCGGCGGCGAATGCGGTGATGGCGATGTCGTTGTAGGCCGACAGCGCGCCGCCTTCCGGCTCGACGGCGAACTGCGGAATCCAGATGAGGATCGCGGCGCACCACGCGCCTGCCGCCGGCGAGACGAGTCGTCCGATGCGCTCGCGGACGAGCAGCGCCAGCGCGGCAAGGATGCCGAGGTAGAGCCAGCGGAGATTGCGGTCATCGAGGTTGTGCGCGAGGCTGAGGATGACCGCGCCGTCGAGCGGGATGAGAATCGGATATTGGTTGCGCGGATCGTGCGTGCCGCCGTGGAAAAACGGCCCGTCGATGCTGCGCTCGTGCGCGATTCCTTTCGCTTTCAATGCCCAGAACGCGCGGCCGTCGAAGTCGTTGAGCGGCGTGATCGCGGCGGTGAATGTGAGCGCGAGGAGCGGGATGATCATGAGGATCGTCGGGAGCGGGGAGTGCGGCTTGGCAACTGGGAAAGCGTTCTTGAGCTCCCACACACCGCGCCCTACTCCCCACACCGCAATCAAACCCATCGCGATCACCAGCGGCACGTGAACGACGCCGGCGATGAAGAGCACCGAGCCGGTGATGCCGAGGCCCAGGAGGAACGCCTCGCCGAGGCTGCGCCGGCCGAGGCTCAGGCCGATGAGCGGGAAGAGAACGAGCGTGACGATGAATCCGATCATTGCGGCCACAGAAAATTCGTGCGCCCGTTCAGCTCGCGCGTGGTGACGAACGCGTAGACGTCGCCGCTGACGACTGGCAGTGACTCGATCGGTTTCGAGATGAATGCGTGCGGATCGAGCGGAATCGATTCGCCATTCAGGATCGCAGTCGCGCGCGTGTCTTTCGGATTGATGATGAACAACTTCGTATCGCGATAGAGCGCTCCAGGCGCGATCGCAGTTGCTTCGCTAGCGTTCGGTAGCAGCGTGGCGTCGGCCCGTCCGCGGTTTACGAAATAGAACGCGCCGCGCAACGGCTGCGACGATTCGACGTGCATCCAGCCGCTGCTCATGATTCCGAAAAGTTGGTAGACGAAGTCGTAGTAGGCCGCGGTGCCGTGCGCCGGGATCGTGACCGTCCGCACCACCCCTTTCGGCCAGAATGTCGCGCGTACCTCGGCGGGCGCGGCGTTGGGATTCGCGAGCGTCGCTTCGATGAGAAAAGTGTCCGGCGACGGACCGTCCTGCGATGCCGCGATCGGCAGGATGAACGCCGTCGTGGGCTCGCTGAGCTGCAGGTTCGCCACGACGCGATGTCCCGCGCGAAGATCGCGATCGCGCAGGATGTCGTACTCGGTCCGCTCCGCATGTGAGGCATTTACGGCGACGATGACGTTCGGCCGCGTCGGATCGGGCGCCGCGTTGCGATACGCGTTGCGTCCGGCGAAGAGCCGCGTGCGGATCGGGTAGAGGTAGTAGCTCGCGAACACTGCCGCGTCGAGATCGCGAGGCGGCGCGATCAGCGCGACCTGCTCTTTCTTCGGCAACTCGGCGCGAAATTTTTCGACCGACGCGTACCACGAACCCATCTGCCGCTCGCGCCGCGCTTCATACGGCAGCGGCAGCAACGTCCGCGCGTTGTTCACGATCGCGACGAGCCGGGGCAGCGTCGATGCGGCGAGCGAGACGAACAGCAACACGGCGGCGATGCGCGTCAGCCAGCGGCCGCTCATCCTTCGCCGACCGAAATCACCTGATTGTTCGCGCCGAGCGTGACGATACGCGGCGTGTGCGCCAGCGTCTGCCCCTCGTGAAACGTGGCGAAGGCCATGATACTGATCGTGTCGCCGACGCGAACGGGCGAACGCGTGCCGGAGTGCACCGCCACCTCGCCGCTCCCCTCCGCCGCCGGCTCGATCCACGTCCAGAACCGCTCGCCGGTCGCCACATTGATCACGTTCACTTCCTCGAACGGCAACACCTCGGCTGCCCGCAGAACGAACGGATCGACGCGCAACGCGACCGGCCAAAGCGTCGCCGCGCTGGTGACGACGGCGTTCTGGATGACGGCGTGGAGAAGGGTGCGCATGCGCGCCAAAAGTCTATCCTGCGGCTCGCGCAGCGAGGCGTCAGGATCTTTGGTGAGTTCGCACGCATGTTGGTTTCAGCAAAAGATCTCGCGGCGCCACCGGAGATCCTGACAGCTTCGCTTCGCTCACCGTCAGGATGGACTGAAAGTACGTACGTTATCAATCAACCGCGTCCGCCCGATCCGCACCGCGCCCGCGATGAGAACGTCCCGACGAAAATCGACCGGCGGCAGAAACGTCTCCGGATCGACGACGGCGAGGTAGTCGACCTCGATGCCGGGCGTTTCCGCGATCATTCGCCGCATCACGGTTTCGACGGCATCGACGTCGTGAACGCCATGCGTGATCGCTTCCTCGCCGGCACGCAACGCGCGATGCAGCGCCGGCGCGAGTTTCCTCTCCTCGGCGGACAGATAGCTGTTGCGCGACGATCGCGCCAGCCCGTCGTGCTCTCGCGCGGTTTCCGCGAAGACGAGTTTCACCGGCACGTCGAGATCGCGAACCATCCGATCGATGACGGCGCACTGCTGCGCATCCTTTCGACCGAAGACGGCGAGATCGGGTTGGACGATGTTGAACAGTTTCAGGACGACGGTCGCCACGCCCTCGAAGTGTCCCGGCCGGCGCTCCCCTTCCAGCGGCTTCGCAACCGCGCCGGCCGAGACGGTGGTCTGCGCGCCGGGCGGATACATGACACCAACGCTCGGCAGAAAAAGGAGATCGACGTTCTTCGACTCCAGCAACGCTTTGTCGCGCGCCTCATCACGTGGATAGCTTGCGAGATCTTCATTTGGACCGAACTGCTTCGGGTTGACGAAGATCGAGACAACGATGAAGTTCGCGCCAGCCTCGCGCGCGGCATCGATCAGGGAGAGGTGGCCTTCGTGGAGAAAGCCCATGGTCGGGATGAATCCGATGCGCGCGGCGTGCGATCGCGCCGCGCGGACTTCTTCGATCGTCGTGGCGACGATCATCGCGCGTCCTCATTCGTAGCGCCGGCGGCCCGCCGGCTGTACCGCCGCCGGCTCGGCGGCAGTCCGTTCGCACCATCGCCAGCGAGCCGCTGGCGGTACAGCCGCCGAGCCGGCGGCGCTACGTCGATCACACTCATTGCGCCTTCGGCATCTCGATGACGACGCCTTCGCCGTACAGCGCGCGCAGTTCATCAGCGCTCGCGGCATGGAACGATTCCTTCGCATCGTCCGGGAACGAACCGTCGCGGACATCCGCGAGGTAGTGCTCGATTGCGATGCGCATCTCCTCGCCAATGTTCGCGTAGCGGCGGACGAATTTCGGGGTGTGGCCGTCGTACAGGCCGAGGAGGTCGTGGAAGACCAGAACCTGTCCGTCGCAGGCGGGGCCGGCACCGATGCCGATGGTCGGGACGGACACGCGTTCGGTGATCATCGCTGCGAGCTCGGACGGGACGCACTCCAGCACGATCGCGAAGCAGCCGGCGTTATCGAGCGCCTGTGCTTCATCGACGAGACGGTGAGCGTCGTCAAGATTTTTTCCTTGCAGTTTGAAACCACCCAACGCGTTGACCGACTGCGGCGTGAGTCCGATGTGAGCCATCACCGGGATCTCCGCATCGAGGATTGCCTCGATCACGCGAATGCGCGACGGCTTACCGCCTTCGACTTTCACTGCGTGCGCACCGGCCTGGATGAAGCGCCCCGCATTGCGGACCGACTCCTCGGCGGACACGTGGTACGAGAGGTACGGCATGTCGCCGACAACGAGCGCGTGCGACGTGCCGCGAACGGCAGCGCGCGTGTGGTGGAGCATGTCGTCCACCGTCACGCTGAGCGTGTCGGGGTAGCCGAGAACCACCATGCCGAGGGAGTCGCCGACCAGGATGATGTCGGAGCCGGCGGCGTCGGCCACTTTCGCGCTCGGATAGTCGTACGCGGTGATCATCCCGATGCGCTTCACGCCCTTCATGGCGCGCACCGCGGGGACGGTGATTCGTTTGTCCATCTCTCCTCCTCGGACCGAGCGAGGAGAGTGGATTAGTAGATTAGTAGATCAGTGGATCACTTCTAATCCACGAATCTACTAATCCACTAATCGACTGCTTCCCGTCTCGGTCCGTCTACTCAGGATCCAAGCGGTACGTAGTACTGCGTTCCCTTCTTTGCATTTGCGATCTGCTCGATGAGCTGATCGAAATGCTCGGGCGTGTTGACGAAATCGATCTCGTTCGTGTTCACCACCAGCAATGGCGTCTCGTCGTACCGGTAAAAGTAGTGCGAGTACGCCTCGCTGAGCTCTTGCAAATATTGTGGCGAGATCGACTTCTCGTACGCCCGTCCGCGCCTCTTCACGCGTTTGGTCAGTGTATCAAGCGAGGCCTGCAGGTAGATGACCAGGTCCGGTTTTGGCACGCTCTCGCGCAACATCTCGTAGAGTCGGTTGTAGATCATCAGCTCGGAGTCCTCGAGCGTGAGGTACGCGAAGATCTTGTCCTTCGGAAACGAATAGTCGGCGAGGATCAGCTCGGTGAAGAGGTCGCGCTGCCCGATGTTCCGCTGCTGGTCGTAGCGCGAGAGCAGGAAGAAGAGCTGGCAGCGGAAGGCCGCGCCGCGCTTGTCTTTGTAGAACTCGGCGAGGAACGGGTTGTCGACGTCCTCGAGAATCTTCGTCCCGCGGAACCGCTTCGCCAGCAGGTTCACCAGCGATGTTTTTCCGACGCCGATCGGCCCTTCGACGGCGATATGACGGAACGGCAGCGGCGGCACGGTGGGAAGGATAAGGGATTCAGGGACGAGGGACGAGGGATAAGGGACGAGAGGAAAACGAAAAGCTCCAGCCAACCGTCTTTGTCCCTTGTCTCTCGTCCCTGCTTTACCTCCCTGCCTCTGTGATATGTACCCGCCCCCATGCTCGCCCTCGAAGACTACCGTTTGGATAATGGACTCCGCGTCGTACTCAACGAAGACCACTCCGCCCCGCTCGTCGCTGTCAACCTCTGGTATCACGTCGGTTCTAAGAATGAACGCCCCGGCCGCACCGGATTCGCGCATCTCTTCGAGCACATGCTCTTCTCCGGCTCGAAGCACGTCGGCAACAACGAGCATTTTCGCTACGTGCAGTCGGTCGGCGGCGTTCTGAACGGGACGACGTTTTTCGATCGGACGAATTACTTCGAGACGCTGCCGTCGAACTATCTCGCCCTCGGGCTCTGGCTCGAATCCGATCGCATGGGCTACTTTCTCCCCGCGCTGACGCAGGAGAAGTTGGACATCCAGCGCGAAGTGGTGAAGGAAGAGCGCCGCCAGCGATACGACAACGTTCCCTACGGCACCGCCTTCGAGCGCCTACTCAATCTCGGCTACGATCCCGACTACTCCTACCACTGGCCCACCATCGGCTCGATGGAAGACCTCGGCGCGGCGTCGCTCGACGACATCCGCGAGTTTTTCTCCACCTGGTATCGCCCCGACAACGCCACGCTGACGCTGATCGGTGATTTCGCGCCCGACGAAGCGAAGCGGTTGGTCGATCAATACTTTTCTTCGATTCCGGCCGGCGGTTCGTTTCCGCACTTCAATCTCGAACGCCGTCCGCTGAACGGCGAGCGGCGCGAAGTTTTTCCGTCGCCTGTCCAGCTTCCGCGCGTCTACCGGCTCTATCACTTCCCGAAGATGGGTCATCCCGACTGGATCGCCGCTGATCTGCTCAGCTCCGTGCTCAGCGGCGACAAAGCGAGCCGGCTGGAGAAGGCGCTCGTGCTCGAACAGCAGATCGCGACCGACGTCGCCGCGTACGTGCTGCCGACGGAAGCCACCGGCATTTTCATGATGCAGGCGACGGCGAATGAAGGCGTTGCCATCGACGACGTTGAAAAAGCGATCGACGCTGAAATCGCACGCGTCGCCAGCGACGGCGTCACCGCGGACGAACTCACGCGCGCGAAGAATCGCGCCGAGGTCGAGTACGCGCACCAGATCGAAAACTACGATTCGCGCGCGGATCTGATCGGAATGATGTCGACCTACTTTGGCAATCCGTCCATGGTCCACACGTGGCTCGATCCCTACCGCGCCGCGACGGGCGACGATCTGCAGCGCGTGGCGCGGCAATATCTCGTCGCCGAAAATCGCGTGACCAGCACATTTGTCCCGGAGAACGCATGACCATCGATCGCAACGTTGCTCCGCAGCCGGGACCGCCGCGGCCGTATCACTTCCCGCAAGTCGTCCGGCGCACGCTCGACAACGGGCTGCGCGTGCTCGTCGCCGAAAATCACAACGCGCCGCTGGTTTCAATCCGCACGCTGATTCGCTCCGGCGCCGATTACGACACGCCGGAACTTGCCGGCCTGGCCTCGCTCACCGGCGAGTTGCTCGATGAAGGCGCCGGCACTCGCGACGCCGTCCGGCTCGCCGAGGATCTCGGCCTCCTCGGCGCATCGCTCGGCAGCGGCGCCGATTGGGATGCGTCGTACATCTCCGTCGACACACTCTCGCGCACATTCGCCGAGGCGTTCGCCATCTTCGCGGACGTCAATCGCCGCCCGACGCTTCCTGAGTCGTCGCTGGAACGCGTCCGCGCCGAACGACTCATGGAACTGCTCCAGCAACGCGATGAGGCTGGTGCGATCGCCGGCAAGCGCTTCTCGCATCTCATCTACGGCACCGGCGCGTACGGCAACACCGTCATCGGCAATCCCGACTCAGTCGCGAACATCGGCATCGAGGACGTCCGCCGCTACTACGCCGAACACTACGTCCCGAACAACGGCACGATCGTGATCGCCGGCGACGTCGACGCCGATCGCGCGCTCGATGCAGCCTCGCGTCTCTTCGCCGATTGGCCTGCCGCCGAACTTCCGACACGCCCGCAGATCACACCGAATAGTCTCGACTCCAGCCGCATCTACCTGATCGACCGCCCCACCGCCGTGCAATCCGAAATCCGCATCGGCCACCTCGGCATCGCTCGCAGCACGGAGGACTACTTCGCCCTCTCCGTGATGAACGCGCTCCTCGGCGGCGTCTTCAACTCGCGCATCAACCTCAACCTCCGCGAAAAACACGGCTACACGTACGGCGCACGATCGACGTTCGCGTTTCGCCGCCAAGCCGGACCGTTCGTCGTCAGCGCTCCGGTGCGCAACGAGGTCACGCGCGAGTCGGTCACCGAGGTGCTCGCCGAACTGCGACGCATCCGCACCGGCGACGTCGAAACGATGGAGCTCGAAGACACGAAGAATTACCTGATGGGCTCTTTCCCCTCGACCGTCCAAACCGCCAGCGACATCGCCGGCCGCCTCGTCGACATGGAGCTCTACGACCTCCCGACGAATTACTTCGACCGCTACCGCGAAAACATCGGCGCGATCTCGAAACACGACGTCGAGCACGTGGCCGAGAAGTACATCGACCCCGATAAGGTGATCATCGTCATCGTCGGCAACGCCTCACAAATCCGCGAGCCGTTAGGCACCCTCGGCATGCCGATCCACGAGCTGGACATCGAGGGGATGGCGATCGCGTAGTTGGCGCGCTGTCATCCTGAGCCGCCGGAGGCGTTGGAGCGCGAAGCGCGGAACGCCGCAGGACGGTCGAAGGACCCCCTGACTGATAACCCGGTTGGGCGGGGGTTCCGAAGCCACGCGCCGCTTCAACGGAACCGCCGCCCCATCCGGGTTTATCAACGAGGGGGTCCTTCGACCGTCCTGCGCTGCTCCGTCGCTTCGCGACTACGCAGCTCCGGCGGCTCAGGATGACAGCGGCGGCTATAATCCGTCCCCTCTGATGGAGCAGCTCCAACTTCACTACGTCGATCTGGGCGTGCCGCGGGTCATGGACCTGAAGCATGAGCTGTCGGTGGGGCGCACCGAGGGGAACGACCTGATCCTCAACCATCCGTCGGTGTCGCGGAAGCATGCACGGTTCGAGCTGCGCGGCGAGTACTGGTGGATCGTCGACCTGAAATCGACGAACGGCGTGAAGCTGAACGGGAACCTTGTCACCGAAGCGCAGGTGTCGGCAGGTGACAAATTGTCGGTGGGGTCGGTGCTGATGGACGCGCGCGCCATGCCGTCGGTCGACTTCAATGCCGACTCGATGTTCGACAACCCCTCGGGCACCGTCATCCGGCGCATCTCCGATTTCAATTCCGAGTTCGGCCTTGACCTCAACGAAGCCCTCGACAGCAAGGCGCCGGTTACGCGTCCGCCGTCGCAGCCGGGATTGCGCGAGCCGGCGGTTTCGCGCGAGAAGATTTTCCAGGTCCTCGTGCAGGTCGCCAAGGCGCTGCTGGCGTCGGAAGAGCTGCAGGTCGTGCTGACGACGGTGATGGACATCATCTTCCGCTACCTGCCGGTCGAGCGCGGACTGATCATCCTGTTCGACGAGGAAGGCAACCCCATTCCGAAGCTGACCAAGTTCATCGACGGGGCGGAACAGCAGGACATCCCCATCTCGCGCACGATTTTGAAGATGGTCGCCCAGCAGCAGGTCGCGCTGATGACCTCGAACGCACTCGAAGATGCGCGGCTACTCGGCGGAAAATCGATCGCCATCCACGGAATCCGTTCGGCGATGTGCGTGCCGCTGTGGAACCGCCAGCGCGTCATCGGCGCCGTCCAGGTCGACTCGCCGATTCACATCGGCAGCTTCACGGAAGAGGATCTCGATCTGCTCACGGCGCTGGCCAATTTCGCTGCTGTGGCCATCGAGCGCGCGCAACTGGCGGAGAAGATCGAGGAAGAAAAGAAGATCCGCTCGCGCATGGAGCGCTACCACTCGCCGGCGGTCGTCGACGAAATCGTCAAGGGCCTGATCTCGACGGAATCGGAAGTGCGCAGCACCGATCTCTCGATCCTCTTCGCGGACATCAGCGGTTTCACGCCGATGTCGGAGTCGAAGAAGCCGGAGGAAGTGGCGGAGTTTCTCTCGCACTTTTTCTCATGCGCGGTGGAGTCGATCTTCGCGTACGGCGGCACGCTCGACAAATTCATCGGCGACGCGGTGATGGCCTTCTTCGGCGCGCCGCTGCCGCAGGACGATCACGCCGACCGCGCCGTGCTCACGGGACTCATGCTCCAGCGGATGGTCAACGAGTGGAACGTCGAACGCGCAAAAACGAACCTGCCGCCGGTGAAAGTGCGCGTCGGCATCAATAGCGGCCTCGCCGTCGTCGGCAACGTCGGCACCGAGAAGCGCGTCGATTACACGGTGCTCGGATCTTCGGTCAACATCGCCTCGCGCCTTGAAAGCGGCGTCGCCAAACCGGGCCAGGTCGTGATCTCGCAGAACACGATGGACCGGATCATGGGCAGCTTCGAAACCGAATCGCTCGGCGAGTTCGCGTTAAAAGGCCTGCAACAGAAGATGCCGGTCTTCGCGGTGACCGGAACCGTCGGCGTTGGCGCGACGCCGGCGCCGGCGCTGCAGTCAACGTCGACGACGCGCTAGGACGGCGAACCTACTTCCCCATCTGCTTGAGGATCGCTTCCATCTCATCCATGACGCGGTTCATCTTCTTCATCGTCAGGTCGAGCGGCTCGGACGTGGTCATGTCCACGCCGGCGTCCTTGAGCAGATCGATCGGATACTTCGATCCGCCGGCGGAGAGGAACGCCAGGTAACGCTTCGTCGCATTCGCGTCGCCGGACATCACCTTCTCCGATAACGCCGCGGACGCCGTCGCCGAAGTCGCGTACTGATACACGTAGTACGTCCGATAAAAGTGCGGGATGTACGCCCACTCGTGCTTCACCACATCGTCGACCTTGCACACGCCTTTGTCGTCGCCGTAGTAACGCTTGACGATGTCGAGGTACATCGCATCGAACGTGTCGCCGGTCAGCGGCTCGCCCTTTTCCGCCGCCTGATGGATGCGCAATTCGAACTCTGCGAACTGCGTCTGGCGGAAGACGGTGCCCTTCATCCCTTCCAGGTAATTGCCGAGCAGCGACAGCCGCGTGGCCGGATCCTTGATCTGTTTGAGCATGTAGTCGTTCAGCAGCGCCTCATTGAACGTCGACGCCACCTCCGCCACAAAAATCGGATAGCCGGCCGTCGCATACGGCTGCGTCTTGTTCGAGAAGTAGCTCTGCATCGTGTGGCCGAGCTCGTGCGCCACCGTGCTCATGTCGTCGTAGCGGCCGTTGTAGTTGATGAGCATGAACGGATGGACGTCGTACGCGCCGCCGTTCGAATACGCGCCGGTGCGCTTGCCGGCATTCGGATAGAGATCGATCCAGCGATCGTTGAAGGCGCGCTCGATGACGCTCGTGTAGCCGGTACCGAGCGGCGCGACCGCGCCGAGGATGTTTTTCTTCGCTTCGTCGAGCGAGTACTCCAGCTTCGCGTTCGCGACGAGCGGCGCGTAGAGATCGTAGTAATGCAGATCGCTTAGGCCGAGCATCCGCTTGCGGAGGTTGAGGTAGCGATGGAATGTCGGCAGATTCGCGTTCACGCCGTCGATCAGCTTCGTGTAGACCGAGGTAGGGATCGAGTCGGGTTCGAGCGCGGCGTCGAGCGTGGTCGGATACTTCCGCGCCCGCATGTAGAACAGATCCTTCTGGACTTCCGCGTTGAGGGCGGTACCGATCGTGCCGCGGTAATCGCCGAGCGCGCCGAAGAACGCCTCGAAGACTTTCTTACGATCCTCGCGATTCGGCAGCGAGCGCGAAACGGAGAACGTCGCTTGATCGAGCTTGCGCGTGGTGCCGTCGGCGAGCGTGACGGTCGGGAAGGGGAAGTCGGCGTTCGTGAAGACGCCGTAGACATCGCTCGGCCCGGATGACATCAGCCCGGCATCGGCGATGATTTTCTCCTCCGGCTCCGACAACGTGTGCGCCTGACGACGCAGCAAATCGTGCAGGTAGAACGTGTACGGAGCGAGCTTCGGCTCTTTCGCGATGTACGCGTCGATGGTGGCGCGATCGATCTTCAGAATCTCCGGCTCGACGAAGGCCGTGTCGGCGCCGAAGGATGACCCGAGTTGATCCATCTCCTGCTTCATGGCGCGGTACTTGGTCACGCGCGTGTCCTGATCGGCGATGAGTCCCGCGTAGACGTAGACGCGCGAGAACTCTTTGTTCAGATCGTTGAGCAGCGTCAGCCCGGCCGCGAGCTGCTGCGGCGACTGACCCAGCGTCCCCTTGTACTTTTTCACTTCGGGGATGCGCGCGACGAGCTTGTCCTTGGCCGCGCGCCACGCTTCGTCGCTTGGATACAGATCCGTGAGCCGCCACTTCGACGACTCCGGAATGTCCGCCCGTTCCTTCGTCTGCGCGAAGCCGGCAGTCGCCGCCAGCGCAACGACGACCACCGTCACTGCCACTCTCATCATCCGCATGAACACACCTCGATCGTGATTTGTCGGTGGTGCTACGGATGACGATTGCGCGAGTTTCAAAAGAGAACGGTTCACGCGGAGCACACGGAGGAACGGAGAAAAAACTCTTTAACCTCCGCCTCTCCGCGCTCTCCGCGTGAAACCGTCACCCCTTCGCCGTCGCGATGAACCACTGGTTCTCGAACGGATCGATCACCCACGCTCCCCGCTCGCCGTATGGTTTGTCCGCCGGTGGCTCGACTGACGTCGCGCCGGCGCGGAGTGCGCGTTCGTAGACGGAGTCGACGTCCGCGACGAAGAGATGGATCGCGGCCGGCATCGGCTGCGACTGGCCATGCGCCTCGCCGAGCTCGATCAGCGAGTCGCCGATGCGCACCGCGGCATGCGCCACTTCGCGGTCCGGCATGTCGGTGATGTGCGCCATCGTTCCGCCGAAGGCGTTGCCCAGGAACTCGATCATTTTCCGCGCGCCGCGCACATGCAGGAACGGCGTCACCGTGTGATACCCCTCGGGACGCGGCCCGACGCCAGCCTGCTTTTGCGGTTTGCTCCCGCCGCCGCCGAAGCGCTGCATCAGCTCCTCCTCGGTGACTTCCTCCTGATGCGTGGCCAGGTACCAGGCGTTGCCCCACGGATCCTTCACGCCGCCTTCGCGGTCGCCGTACGCCTGATCGGTGATCGGGAGGGTCGAGGTCGCACCGGCGGCGAGCGCACGGTTGTACGCGCCCTCAACGTCGTCGAGATAGACGTGGAGGGCCATCGTCTTGGACCCGGCCGACGACTCACCCATCTCGATCAGCGAATCGCCCACGCGCATCGCCGCATGCATCACGCGGCCGTCCGGCGTCGGATACCGTCCGAGCAATTCGGCGCCGAGCGACTCCTGCAGGAACGCGATCATCCCGTCGGCATCCGGCACCAGCAGATACGGCCGGATCGAAGGAAACTCCGTTTTCACCTCGTCAGCAACCATCGTCGTCATCTCATCCTCCGTCGGCGGAACCAGCTCCGCCAGCAATTGCGATTTGAATGCGGGATCGGGCAGCGCGCGGAGATCGCCTGCGACCATCAGCAGCGTGGCCAGCTCCGGCTCGGCCATCGCGAGGCCTTGACGGTGATCGCTGAGAATCGCTTCGACCGCATCGTCGAGCCGTTCGATCAGATCGCGCTCAGCCATGATTCGTACCCATTCGCGCCCGCAGAGTCTGCAGGCCTCTCCATTGAAGTTGTTTGACCGCGCCCTCGCTCCGGCCGATCGCCGACGCGATCTCGCGGATGCTCCGCTCCTCGGCGAAACGCATCACGACTACGCGCCGCTGGTCCGCCGGAAGACGATCGACGAAGCGATACAGCGACGCGCGCCGCTCGATGTCTTCGATCTCGTGCGGCGGTACGGTCGTCTCAGCCTGCGCACCCTGCTCGCGCGCCGATTTCGCGAAGTGATCAGCGATCGCATTCGCCGCGATCCGATACAACCACGCCGCGAACGGCAAACCGCGCCACTCGAACTTCCCCACGTTCGCCAGCGCCTGATGAAACACCTCGGACGTAATGTCCTGCGCAACCGAGCGTTCACGTACCCGCCGGATCACGAACGCCCAGACACGCCCGAAGTTCTCCTCGTACAGATCCGCGAACCGCTTCGGGTCCTTCTGCGCGGCCTCGATCAGCAGCCGCTCACGATCTTCGATTGCGCGATCCATGAATCGCCCATTAAACCGCCGAGGAGGCGAAAAGTTACGGTGGATAATCGCGGCCGATGAAACTGCGGAGGTGGATCGACTCGCCGCTGGCGCCGGCGATCGTGATCGCGATCTGCTACACCGCATTTTTCGCGCGGCTGCTCGAGACGCGCAACGGCGACGTTTCCCTCTTCGTCATCGCCGGCGGCGTGAATGTCGATGCCACGAAAGTGCCTGCCGGGCTGACGGTGATTCCGAAAATCGGCGGCTACGACGGAATCTGGTTCTACCGCCTGGCCATCAATCCATTCACCCGCGTGCAGGCCGCGCACGGCATCCGGATCGACAACCCGCCATACCGGCAGCAACGGATCGGCTATCCGTTCATCGTCTGGATGTTGTCGCTGGGGCGCGTCACGTGGATTCCGTGGCTGCTCGTGATCGTCAACATCCTCGCGGCCGCGGCGATGGCGGCATTCGCCGGAGCCTTCGCGAAACGATTCGGGCTGCATGCGCTGTGGGGCATGATCGTGCCGCTCTACCCCGGCTTCGTGCTGACGTTCTCGCGCGATCTGTCCGAGATCGTGGCCGCAGCGTTTGCGATGGGCGCGATCTGGGCCGCGGCCTCGCGCCGCGACGTCTCGTCCGCGCTGCTCCTGACCGCTGCGGTGCTGACGCGGGAGACGACGCTACTTCTGGCCCTGGCGCTGGCTGCCGTGTGGCTTGTCGATCGGCTGCTACGCCGCGAACGCCGCATCAGCGTTGTGATGTTCGCGCTTCCGATGGCCGCCTACGCGCTCTTACAAATCGTCCTGGCCGCGCTTTGGGGCGTCACGCCGCTCCGCGCCGGAGTGCCCGACCGCGCCAAACCGTTCGTCGAGTACGCGCGCTTTCTTGCCGCCGCGTCAATGCGCCGCGATCACCAGCAGCGTCTCTACTTTCTCGAGAGTCTGTTTCTGGCCGGCGTCGTCATCACCATCGTGCTGGTGTGGCGCCGGTCGCGCGCGCCGCTGGAGTGGAAGCTGGCCTGGCTCGGATACCTGGCCCTCTTCTCCATCCTGCCGCACACGATCTGGTTGGAGGACTACGGCTTCCTGCGCATCTTCGCCGACGTTTTCCTGGTCAGCGCCGCGCTGATCATCCCGTCATCCGCACCGGCAAGGTGGTTCACGCTCATCACCTCCGCCAGCCTCTGGTACTACCTGGCAAAGCACCTGGTGCTTGCGTGGTGAGGTGAGGCAGGGAGGTGAAGCAGGGACGAGGGACGAGGGACGGGGGAGATGAGTCAGGGATCGCAGATGAATCCAGGATGAGCGTCGACGTGATCAGTGACTAACGACGAGAAAACGATCGATGCGTCCCTCGTCCCTCGTCCCTCGTCCCTGCTTCATCCCCCTGCCTCATCGGTACTGCTCTTTCAGCGCTTCCAGCTCTGCTACGGCCTTGCGGAGGATGCTGACGACCTTGTGGACTTCGGTGCCGTACAGCTTCAGCTCCGCATCGCAGTCGGACATCGAGTAGAGCGCTTCGTCCTTCTCCAGGCGTTCGCGCTCGAAGCGGAGGCGCTCGGTCAGCTCCTCGATCTCGGAGATGAGGATGAAGTTGAGGTCCTTCTCGCCGAGGTAGCGCTTGCACTGCGGACAGTAGATGGAGCGGTCGTCAGCGTTCTCGACGAGCTCAAAAACAAACTGCCGCTGGCACTGCGGACACTCGAAAACCTCGGGTAACACGTCTTCATCCTCGCCCGGCGATTGTCGCACGAAACCCGGAATGAGGATGTTGACCATGGCGTTTCCCGCCGTGTAGCATCCACCGCCCGCCAGCACTGGGAGATCGTTCAATGGTAGGACAAGCGGCTCTGAACCGCTCAATCGGGGTTCGACTCCCTGTCTCCCAGCCAGCGGCGACGCGCCGGTGCTCGACGAATTCAGCCCATGACATGCGATTCAAGGTCGACGTCAACGCCGTCGCTCGAGCTTCTGCCACCAACGAGGCTTGATCGGTTGCTCTGATCGGTCTTCTTCGCGCTCGGCCGCGATTTCCTTCGGTGTCCATCGTCGTGCCCAGATCACTTCGTCGTCACTGATCCAGTAGTGCGACTGGCATGGGAAGCTCCAGTTGCCGATCGAAGGATGCAGGCTGATGGTGCCGTTGAAACTCAGTGTCCATCCACTTGGTGCTAGCGGTGTGACGACCTGTTGCCTGCATCCGCACGCGCAGAGATGAACTGCTGTAGCGAATGGGATCGAGATGTAGATCGTGTCCTGCGCGATCGTTTCCGGGATGAATTCTACGAATTCGTGTTTCATCCTTTCTCCTCGCTCAGGAGCATGTTCACGTCGATCGTGTACGTCGTTTCGTGCTCGTTGTTCAGGTCTCGGTAGAAGCCGCACAGCTTCTTCCATCGCACGACTGCGAGTGTTGCGTTGAGCGCGTTGAGGTCTGCGACTTGGATGTTCGTCGCGTACTCGTCTTCCTGCTCGGTGAAAGGGATACGTTGCGCTGGGCTTTCCGGCGTGCTCGTCGTCACGCGCAGAATCCCGCCGAGCATTCCATCTGTCAGGGCGATGCCCATGCCGACGTCGATGAACGGAATCTGCCACTCTGTGAGTCGGTCGATGATCGTCTTTTTCGCCGTGCTGCGGTCCATACAGAGGAACACGAAGTTCGCGCCGCGCAGCTCCTCGACGTTGTCGTCGGTGATGAAGCACGCGTGTGGTGTGATTCCGCGGCGCATCCGACCATACTGTTCTGCGTAGTAGTCGACCTTGAACGGCGCTGCGCGGAGTGCTTCGATGCTTGGTGCGCCGGGTGCGCGAAAGGCGTTGTGCTGCAGGAACCGGTCGCCGTCGTACAGATCGATGCCGCGTACCGGCGTTTTCGCGACGAGGTCGAGAAGGTATGACCCAGTGCCGCCGAGGCCGACGATGATGATCTTGTCCTTTACCAGCTTTTCGTTGATGGCGGCGATGCCTGCTCTGCTGGCTGCTGTATCGATGTAGTGAAACACGTTGTCCTGTTCGGCGGGGATCGGCGCGAAGGTCTTTGCTGTCGCGTTCGGGTCGATGGCGCGCGCCTGGTTGCCGATGATCGTCTCGTAGGTGGTCATCTTCTCGTAGTAGTTCTGGTAGCCGTTGGCCGGCTTGTTTGAAAACGAGTGGTCGACGATGACTCCTGACGCGATCTCATGGCGGTTGCTGCCGTGCATGATGGTGGTGATGGCCGTCCCGTCGGCCCTGCATGGCTGGCTGCCGGCGAAGTACACGACGTGCGTATCCGGCGTCCTCGTGGTGTCGTCGCTCATGTTCAGTGTGGAGACGAGGGTGCCGCGCGCGACTTCGCGCGCGGCGGTAACGTATGGAACGTCTCGCATGACGAGGTGTCCTGAGATCACCTCGATGCTGTACCCCTCGTTCCGGAGCTGTTGGAGGTCGGGGCTACGAGCGATTGGTCGCTGTGACATTGAAGATCATGCCGTCCTTGACCTTGACGGTCTGTCCTGGTGTGAGGCTGCCGGCGGGCTTTTCGCCTTTGCCGCGCGTGTACGTGATCGTGATCTCGACGTTGTCGCCGGTTGGCGGGTTGTCGAAGGCGAGCGCGACGATCTCGGAGAACGAGAGGTCGTCTTTCGGTGTGGTACGTGATCTGCCGTTCACGATGATCGTGACGGTCTTTGTTTCATGTGCGATGGTCATGACTTTTCCCTCTGCCGTTGTCGGCTTTATGTTTTTTGACAAGAAATGGGTGGCTGCCGTCGTCTTCGGCCGGACGGACAGCCGGGATACGCGAATCACTTCGGCGCTTACTTGCGCTTACTCGTGCGTATTGGCCATGCCTTGTGGCCGTAGTCTTCGGCGCGGTACACCTTGCCGTTCCTCCAGTGCTTGAAGGTTTTGGCGAAGGCGAACGGGTGACGCTCGTCCATTTGGCACCTCACATGAGGACGTTTGGATTTGGCGCCATTTCCGGCAGGTTGACCAAGGCAGGTGGGGGTGCAATACTTCGCACCGTCGTTAGCTGCCATGATCTCTGGAGAGTGGCTGCTGCTCTCGAAGGCCCGCTGAGTTACCGGCTCGCGGGTCTTCACCGTTTTTATCGACTCATCGTCCTCACATCTCTACTATTCCTCGAACCATTCTTCTGCTCCGTACGAGCTGATTTCTTCGATGCGATCTGTTCGTGTCAGCGTGCGGTTCGTGAGCTGCTCGATGTTCGCGAGCCTGATCTCCGACGCTTGGTTTGATAAGCCGAACGCGCGCGCGACGTCTTTGATGGTGATGTATCCGAGCTGATCGTGCAGTCGGAGTACGTCATGGAGCGGCGCGATGAATGCGCCCGCGAAGGTGTCGCTCTGCCATTCGGTGTCTCGGTAGACCGGGTGCTGCTTGCGCCGATGGAGTGCGAGGTCGAGGGGTTTGGTGGCGCGGTCGATCAACTCGTCGGTGTGCAGGATGACGTGGCCGCATTCATGGATGAGCGTGAAGAGCGCTCGCGGGTTGCCGCGCTCGAGTTGATCGTAGGTGTCGGGAGCGAGGAAGACGTCGATCTTGCCGGTCGGTGGGTCGTACTGGCTGCAGGCCATCACGCCCCAGTTGAGGTCTTTCACGCCGTAGTCGACGGGGATCTTCTTGTTGTCAACGATAAGGACGAGTTCATCGAGGTGGTTGAACAGATGGCTGCCGTGGACGCGGCCGGTGATGCCAAGCACGTCACGCACGCTGTTGGCGATAACTTCGATTTCCGCGCGCCGGCGGGGCCTGTAGGCTTCATCTCCCCGAACCACCATCTCTCTTCCCCTCGCTCCCGATAAGTACCTGCTCCAGTTCTTTGATGCGCTTCTCCGATAGCGTTGCCCAGCGTCGTTCGAGTGCAGCGGCAAATTCCCGGTGCCGTGGTCCGATGTTTGGATCGAGCCGGAACTGATTCCTGCTCTCCGTTGCTGCTGACTCCAGCTCTTCCATCGTGATGTTGAGGAGGCGCGAGACGGCCGGAAAGTATTTGTTCGCCAGCGGCGGCTTCTCGCCCCGTTCGACTTCCGAAAGGAACGTGACCGAAATTCCGAGTTCTTCTGCGAGCCTGCCCAACGTGAGTTCTAGATCCTTTCTCTTCTGGCGAATAAGTGCGCCGAAGATGTTCGCCATGTATGCCTTCTTTCTCCTGGCTCGGTGGGCTTTTTCCGCCATATGGTTGAACCGAGCTTTGCGTATTACGCCATATGGGGGAAATCTTGTCAAGGCGGAGTACGCGCACTCGGCGTCGTTCACCGCGATGAAGCCGGCAAGCGTCATGCTCACCCGATCGGGACAATGAGTCCCAATCGCGAGCACAGCGGTTCGATACTCCGCCAGTACTCCCAGCCAGCGGCGACGCGCCGCAGCGTAGGTTGGCCCGGCCTCGGCCACCAGTACTTCTGATCAGGCTACGTTCGCGAGCGCGGCGGTTCAAAAACCGTCCAATCCTTCCAGCCGCGGCGTTGATTGCTGCTGACCGCGGGCGTCGTTCGTGCACGCTCGCGCAGCATGAATCTTCGCCAGCTCGATCGCAAATACCTTGGGCGGGAGTCCGAGGCGCAGGACCTTCAGGTGGCGCGAACGAAAGGTGCGTTTGTCTATGACAGACGCGGCAAACGCTACATCGATTTCTTGTCGGGCTGGTGCGTCGGCAACTTCGGCTGGGACAACGCCGCGATCACGAAGTCACCGGCCCGCCGGCGTCCCGATTACGTCTATCCCGAGTTCTTGTACCGGCCGTGGGTCGAGCTCGCCCAGCTGCTCGCGGAGATCACCCCGGGCAAACTCGAGAAGACATACCGCGCGACCGGTGGATCGGAAGCGGTCGACATCGCGCTGCAGGTCGCGATGGCGTCGACCGGCCGCCGCAAATTTGTGTCGATCGAGGGCAGCTATCACGGCAACACAATCGGCACGGTCAGCGTCGCAGCGACGGAATGGCGCGAGCCGTATCCGAACCTGCTGTCGAACTGCGCGACGATCGCGCCGCCGCTCGGCGACCGTGCCATCGCGCGGCTGGAGACGCTTCTGAAAACGCGCGAGGTCGCGGCGTTCATCATGGAGCCGGTCAGTTGCAACCTCGCCGTGTTGGTTCCCGAGGAGGGGTTCATGAAGCGCGCGCAGCAACTCTGCCGGCGCTACGGAACGCTGTTCATCGCCGATGAAGTGGCGTGCGGATTCGGCCGCACCGGAAAACTGTTCGCGTCCGAGCACTTCGATCTCGAACCCGACATTCTGTGTATGGGCAAGGCGATCAGCGGTGGATTCGCGCCGATGGGCGCCACCATCGTCACGCGCAAGGTGGCGCAATCGGTCGAGGGCGAAGTCGGCTTCTACTCAACATACGGTTGGCACCCTTCGACCGTCGACGTCGCCATCCGCAACATTCGGTGGGTGATTCGCAATCAGTCGCGGCTTCTCCGCCACGCCGGCGAGATCAGCGCCTACTTCGAGCAGCGGCTCGCGGCGATGAATTTCGACGATCTGAAAGAGATCCGCATCCGCGGCATGGCCATCGCGGTCGAGGCAGGCGATGACGAAGACTACGTCTCCTCGATCGCCGATCGCTGCAACAAGAACGGACTCCTGGTCACGACATCCGGGAACGCGGTCACGATGTTTCCGCCACTCACGCTCGACCTTCGCACCGCGAAAGCGGGACTCGACATCCTCGAGAAATCGCTGCGCTAGCGACTGAGTAACGTTGCGAGTGCGCGGTACGTGATCCACAATGCCCGTCCTTGCGGGAGGACCGGATTGCGATCGCCTTGCTCGCGCTGCTGGTCGTGGCGGCGTTCGCGAACGTCATCTTCGACGGCAGATCGCTCGTCGCGTCCGACAACCTCAATCCTCTCTGGCCGGACTTCAGCTCTCCCGCGGAGTGGAAGCGTCCGGATCTGGTCGGGTATCCCAATTTCCGCGACATCACCTCCGCCATCATGCAGAGCGATCCCTCGCGCGAGTTCCTCCGCCGCAGCCTCCTGCGTGGCGAGTTTCCGTTCTGGGATCCGTACCTCGGCGGCGGCGGTCCGTCCTTCGCGTCGATGTGGCCGTCGTACCTCTTTCCACCGTCGCTGCTGGTCGTTCTGCTGGGCAACGGGAGTCTGATCAGGAACGTCTACATCCTGCTCCTGGTCCTCTGCTCCGGCACATTGACTTACTACCTTCTTCGCCGGCATGCGCTGCAATGGCCGGCCGCGCTGGCGGGGGCGATTGCGTTCAGTTTCTCCGGCGCGGTGATCCAGACGTCACCCTCCGTGATCGGACAACCGATCGCATTCTTTTCCCTGCCGCTGCTCGTCACGGCGCGTCTGATCGACCGGCCGGATGCACGGCGCGCCGCGCAGGTCGCACTGGCGTTTGCGTTTGTCGCGCTCGCGTCCTTCCCTCCGGTGCTGCTGCAGATCTTCGGAATGAGCGTCGTGTACGCGGTCGTGAGCATCTTCACGAAGTCGAAGGAGCGTGCACGAACCGCGGCGTGGTTCGCCGGCGCGGCGGCCGTCTCCCTCGCCATCGCCTCCGTCGTTTATCTGCCTGGCTGGAAAGCCATGACCGAGATGTCGCACGTCCGCGACTACTACTCGCACGCGGCCGAGGAGACGATGGCGGTCGATCAACTGGGACAGGCACTCTCCCCGACGATCATGGGCGGCGTCCCCATCTACGCACATCCCGCGGTCATGGGATCGATGGGACTTCACCTCTACTACTCAGGGGTCGTCGCGCTTTTCCTGGCGGGAATCGGTGTCGTCGCGGGCGGTGGAACAGCCGTGCGCATTCTCAGGGTCACCGCATCGATCTGCGGTGCGCTCGCATTGGCGAAGATCATTGGCCTTCCGCCGGTGCAATGGATCGCCTTCGTTCCGCTCCTGCGCAATTTTCACTATGCCGCTTACCTCGGAATCGTGCTCGCGTATTCGATCGCCATCCTCGCGGCCCTCGGCGTCGATGCGTTGCTGGATGGACGGGCTCGGGCGTGGCACGTCGCCGCCGGCACGTCCATTACGGGGCTGGCGTTGCTGGCGGTGCGCATCCAGGCATCGCGCCGAGGAGTTGCTTTCCACTTGGAAGGATGGCGGTGGCTCGCGGACTTTCGACTTTTGATCGTCTTCTGTGTACTGGCGGTCATCGCCGTGTGGGTCGCCTATCGCTGGCCGCGCATGCGAACAGCGGCCGTGGTTTTCGTGATCGCCCTGCTCGCGGCGGAGGGTGTGCGGAACGCCAGTTACCCGCGCCCGCGGCGGGGAGACGTCTGGTCGCATCCGCCGCGTTACGTCGAAGTGCTGGCCGAAAGGAACACTGGCGGCCGCGTGCTGCCGTTGCCCGTGTACCCGGCAAACACCGAGTCCGTGTTCCGTCAGCCGACACTGGACGTGATCCTGTCCGCCTCGACGCGAATGTACCGTCTCTACAATCGCTATTTCGGGCCGATCCCCGACCCGATCCTGCGCGAGGCGAAACAGATTCCTCCCGAGCGGGTTCTCGATGTCGCAAATATCGAGTACATCGCCATCGCCTCCTCGGATGAGCGACATATCGCGGAAGCCATGCAGCGAGGCTACGAGCCGCTCTACGTCGACGCCCTCGTGCACCTGATGCGGCGGCCGGCCGATCCTCGCTACTCGTTTACGTCGAGCTATCAGATCGCGAAGTCAGAGGACGACGCTCTTGCCGCAATCGAGACGCTTCCTCGCGGCAACGTGTTGCTCGAAACGCCGCCTTCGTTTCCTTCGGCCGCCGGCCCGTCTGCAGACGTCCAGCCACGTGTGACGAAGTTTTCGCTCAATGACGTGGAGCTCGTCGTCCGGACTCCACGTCCCGGACTGCTGGTCTGCTCGGAGAGCAACATGTCCGGCTGGACGGCGACGATCGACCGCCGCCCGGCGCGGATCCTCGCGGCGAACTACGCCTTCCGCGCCATCGAAGTCCCTCGCGGCGCGCACACGATCCATCTCACGTACTACCCGCCCGGCCTCACCGGCGGCGTGTCGCTCGCGTTCTTCGGACTCCTTGCGTGCGGATGGGGTCTTCGGCGCAGGTTGGACCGCTGATGTGATGGTTCGATAGGCGCGAGCGGGGACCTTACACAGCTTGCATCGAGAGACGGTGCTGCTCCTTCCATTTTTCCTCGTCGACTCCGAAGACGATCAGCCAGAAGATCTCCACGGCGGCTACCAACAACGCAAGCACAGCGATGAACGTGAATGACGGGATGCGTAGCGCCGGAAAGAAGAACCTCAACCAGCCCGCGCTTGCGATCATCCCGAGAATGCCGAGCGCCCGAGGAAGAAACGTGGAGCGGAAGATGAGATATCCGTGCAGCAAGCCGCTCACTCCGAAAAAGGCAAGGGCCATTGCGGCGCCGCGGTCATTGATCTTGAGTAACAGGAGCGCAATCGCGCGGAGTTGCTCGGGACTGAATGCGTTCAATGCAGTCGTCCCCGACAGGACAAAAAGTGGAGTGATGTAGAACAGACGGCTCATCGTCTTGATGATGGATCCGCTGAGCTCGATGAAAGCGGCGACGAGCGCGAGGTTGCGGCTCACCGGACGCAGCAGAAGATAGAAAAGCGCGGCTGATGCGATCTGGCAGGTCATCTCGATGAGATAGACCGTAAAACTCATCTCGAAGAGCGACCGCTTCGCGAGGATGTTGTTAGCCGTGGCCGTCGCGTCGGTAAACGAAATCAGCGCGTTGCTGACGAATGCCTGCGCGAAGATCCCGCCCAGAATCGTCATCAGAACCAGGACGCCGGCAGCCCTGGCAGTGACCTTGGGCCTGGGACCGGCGGGTTGGCGAGCGGCTGCATCGAACTGCGGCTGAAGGGCGGATGCGTGCGGTGTGTTCATGCGACGCACTATCGTGCCTCGCAGGAGCGCGGCCAACGGCATCGCGACGAATGGCGGAATGGTGGGGACGAACGGCGGGATCGTCACATCTGCCGGAAGAGGTGGACATAGTTGCGGCTCACAGGCAACACCTCGCCGCGTCCCTTCAGGTGGATCTCCGCCGTTTCATTGTCATGACGCTTCACGTGGCTGATCGAGCGCAGGTTCACGACCACCGATCGATGAACCTGCGCGAATCGCTCGGAATCGAGTTGCTCGATCAGCTCTTTGAGCGGCATCCGCACCACCGCCTCGGCCGGGTTGCCTCCGTCCCGCCACGCCACCAGCGTGTACTTCGCATCCGAGCGAAGAAAGTCCACATCGTCGACGGCGATGAGGCGCAGGGTCTTTCCTGCCTGCGCCCGAATCCAGCGCAGCGGCTCGCACTTCGGGCCCTCCTGCAGCTTCGCGAGCTGGATGCTGAGTTGTTGCAACAGCTGCTCGGTATTGATCGCTGGCCGCGACGACTCCAGCCGTTCCCGGATGCGGCCGGCGGTCGCCGCGAGCCGCGCCGTTTCGATCGGTTTCAGAAGGTAATCGAGTGCTCCCTGCGCGAATGCCTGCACCGCATAGTGATCGTAGGCGGTGACGAAGACGACATGCGCGCGGCGGCCGATGTGGCTCGCTGCATCCACGCCGGACAGGCCGGGCATCTGGATATCGAGAAAACAGATGTCGGGATGGAGCTCGTCGAACAGCCGCATCGCCTCGCGTCCGTTGCGCGCCTCGGCAACGATCCGGAGCTCCGGCCAGACTTCACCGAGTTGGCGCCGCAGCGCATCGCGCAGCAGCGGCTCATCGTCGGCGATCAAGGCTGTGGCGATCAATGCTGTCGGATGACCGTTCATGTTTGCGCCGGCATCTCCACTTCGGCGACGACGCCGTGCGGCACGACCGGCGTCAGGCGCAGCTGCGCCGCATCGCCGAAGATCAGCTGGAGGCGCTCGCGCAGTGTCGTCAGACCGGTTCCGAGACCATTCGCTGAGCGTTGAAGCCCGACGCCCGTATCCGTCACACGGACCACGCAGCGATCGCCACGCCGTTCGATGTCGATGTCGATCCGCCCTCCTTCTTCACTCGGGTCGATTCCGTGCCGCACCGCGTTCTCGACCAGCGTCAGCACCGTGGTCGGCGGACAGCGAGCCTTCATCGCAGACGCGTCGACGTTCATCGCGTAGGTCAGGCGATCGGGCATGCGCATCTGCATCAACTCCAGATACGGAACGACGAGTTGCAGTTCGCGCTCGACGGTCGCCGCCGGCTCGTTGAGCAGCGGCACTGCCGCGCGCAGATACGCAACCAGGCTTCGAAGCACCGTCGACGCGCGCGGCGAACCGGCATCCACGAGTGCCTGCACGTTCGCAAGCGTGTTGAAAAGGAAGTGAGGGGCGACCTGGGCCTGGACAAGAGACAAGCGCGCGTCGAGCGCCTGTCGCTCGAGCTCACTGCGCTCCAGCGCAAATGCGAGGTTCTGATCGCGAGCGAAGGCTTCCTTCTGCCGCACGACCGCCACGAACGCCGTCCACGGCGCGATCAACAGACCGAGGAACGTGAGCATCATCCATCCGTCCATCCGGTCGGGCACCTTCCAGAACGGCGGTGCGCCGCGCGGCGTGGAGAGCGTGTAGATCAGCAGCGTCGCGAGCGGCATACAGACGCCGACGGAAATGACTTGCAGCGCCCAGCGCTGCATCCAGCGCGGCAGCGTGCGAGGCCAGACTTCGAAGAGTGCGAACGCAGCGGTCGCGGAGAGGCCGACGATGATCGTACGCAGGAAAAGCGCGATCGCCCCGCTGTTCCAGCCGTGCATCATCATCAACCCGACCACGATCGACATCGTCAACGCGACTCCCACGCGCCGCGCTGCCTTCACGATCATGCCGCCCGCTCTTGCCGCCGTCGCCAGTTCGGACATCGGTTTCGAGGATACCCGTTATGAACCTGTCCACGGTTCGGACGACGGCACACGCGACGAACGGCGGATTTGCGCGACCGAACGACGCCCGGCTCGTTCTCACCGTCTCACCTTGACACCGCTGCCGGGCGCGACGACGATACGCGCCGTTCCGTGTCCAATCCCCTCCGTAGAACTGCCTTTGGCCTTGCCGTGGTCATTGCCGCGTCGGCGATCCTGTTGCTTGCCGACCTGCAGCATCGCGACCGCGCGCGTGTCAGGACCGCGAGCCACAAGTGGAAGCTGTACTTCGTTCAGTACAACGACGTGATCGACGTCAAGGACGCCCAAGCCGGCGTGCTCGAAGGCCTGGCGGAATCGGGGCTGCAGGATGGCCGCGATTACCAGGTCGAGATCCTGAATGCGCAGGGTGACATGGCCACTGTTTCCGCGCTCGTCGACGCCGCGATCACAGCACACGCGGACATGCTCATCACCTTCTCCACGCCGACGCTCCAGGCGGCGCTGCGCCGGGCGCAGAACGTCCCTGTGGTCTACAACTACGTCTCGTCGGGCCTGAAGGCGGGAGCGGGAAAGAGCAACACCGATCACGCCCCGAATGTCACCGGCGTCAGCCTGCTTCCGGCGAATGACGAGGCGCTGGCCATTCTGAAGACGCACTTTCCAACGATCCGGCGATTGGGAACGCTCTACTGCCCCGCGGAAACGAACATGGTCAACGCCAAGATCGCGCTCGACGAATCGGCGAAACGAGCAGGCTTCGAGATCGAGTACGTCCCGGCGGAAACGGCCACCGACGTTCCGGACGCCTCCGCGGCGCTGATGTCGCGCGACATCGATGCCGTCCTGCAGATTCCAGGAAACCTCACGGCCTCGGCGTTCGGAAGCATCAGCGAAGCGGCGCGGCGCTCGCACATCCCCGTCTTCGCGTTCCAGAAATCGCAGGCGATCGGCGGCGCCATGGTGGTCGTAGCACGCGACTATCGCGACAGCGGCCGCCACGCCGCACATCTCGCAGCGCGGATCATGCGAGGGGAGAATCCGGCGAAGATCCCGCTCGAGGACTTCGGCAAGACCAGCCTGATCGTCAACCTCGATGCCGCGCGCGCGCTGAACATTTCGCTGCCGCCGGCGCTGGTGCGATCGGCGAAGGACATCATTGGAGCTACCGGTGGAAATCGTTAAGGAACGCTCCGGCGGCATCGCTCACCTTCGGCTCACCGGCCGTCTCGACAACCACTGGTCGCAGTCGCTCGATGACGTGCTTCACGAAGTGGCGCGGGAAGGGGCGAGACACGTGCGGCTCGATTTCTCCGGCGTGACCTATCTCAGCTCGGCTGCCGCCGCCGTTTTGCTGAAGCACCAGAACGACGCGATGGCCCTCCAGGGATCGCTGGAGATCTCCGCCGCTTCCGAGCGGGCGCGCAACACGCTCCGGCTCATGGGCTTCGTCGAGCTTCTCATCGCAGGAGCGGGTAGAGGCGGGTCGCTGCGAAAGACGCTGTCCATTCCGCTGCCGCTCGAATCGGAGAGCGCGACGTACGAGAGCCGCGTGCTCGACGGGAAAAAGTCCGTCTGCTCCGTGATCGGCAGTCCGGACCTGCAGTCGCAGGCCTCAGCGATCTCTGTCTACCGCGATGTCTTCGCGCTTGGTGTGGGAGCGCTCGGCGCAAACCAGGAGGAGTGCCGCGACTTCTTCGGCGAGTTCGTCGGAGCCGCCGGCGGCGCCGCATTCATGCCCACGGACGGTACGGCCTCACCCGATTACATGCTCAGCACGGCCATGGGACTCGTTCCGACGGTTCAGGCGTTGAGCGCGATCACATTTCGCGGCGCGCCGAGTTACCAGTTGCGCTTCGAGGCGAATTCGCCGGACGCAGGCGTTCCGCTGAGCGACGTCGTGCGCGCGTCCGTTTCTCTGGCCGGCACACCCACCGTTGGAATGGTCATGGCCACGGACATCACCGGTCTCGTATGCGCGCGCCTGCGGCGTTCGCCGGCGCGCGGCGGGGCGGTGCCGTTTGATTTTCCTGCCGTGCGCGAATGGTTGTCGTTCACGCCCGAGCGGGAGTTCGCACGCTTCAGCTCTCTCGTCGTCGGTGTCGCATCGTCATCGCCATCCGCATCGATCGCTCCGTTTCTCCGTCCGCTCAGCGACGAATACGCGGGACACTTCCACGCAGTCGTGACCGCGTTCCGGCCGCTCCCCCGCGGGAAACTGCCGGTTGCCGACATCGTTTCCGCATGGCTTCAACCGCGAAGTGTGATCTCGGTCGTTCACCTCCTGCGTGATGACCGGCCGGTCGAAGGCGCGGGTGAGAGCGCGTTTCAGCGGGGCCTCTGCTGGATCTTCCCGATCGCCGAAGGAGGGATTGCGTGACGCTGTTGCTGTCCGCGTGGACGATCGGATTGATCCTCTCGCTGCTCGCGCTCGGGGTGTACATCAGTTACCGCGTTTTCAAATTCGCCGACATCACCGCGGACGGCTCCATCACTTTCGGCGCGGCGGTGGCGGCGTCGATGCTCACGCACGGCCGGCATCCGCTGGCAGCCAGTGGCGCTGCGTTCGTAGCGGGCGTCCTGGCCGGCACGTGCACTGGCATCCTGCACACGCGATTCAAGATCAATCAGCTGCTCTCCGGAATCCTGGTCATGACCGCGCTCTACTCGATCAATCTGCACGTGATGGGCTCCAGCAATCTGCCGCTGCTCTCCGCCACGACGCTGGCCACCTATGCGCAGGATCTCGGGCGCTGGATCAGCGGTCATGATTCCGCGACGCTGATGGGGTGGCCGGTGAGCGCGCGCGACCTCGGATCGCTCCTGCTCGCAGCGGCCATCGTCATGGTGATCGCCGCGATCCTCTGGCTTTTCTTCAACACCAACCTCGGCAGCGCCATGCGCGCCTCGGGCGACAACGAACAGATGATCCGCGCGCTCGGCGTCAGCGTGGAGAACATGATCATCATCGGCCTCGCCATCTCCAACGGTCTGGTCGCATTCGCCGGCGCGCTGCTGGCGCAGTATCAAGGTTTCGCGGATGTGCAGATGGGCATCGGGATGATCGTGTGGGGGCTGGCCAGCGTCATCATCGGCCGGGCTCTCATCGGATCGGACAGCGTCGGCGCCGCGCTGACCGGCACGATCCTGGGATCGGTACTGTTCCGGCTGATCATCGCGCTGGCCTTGCGCTGGGGCCTGAATCCGAACGACCTCAAGCTGGTCACGGCGCTCTTCGTCTTCGGCGCGCTGGTCCTGCCGGCGGCGCTGCAGAAAGTGAGACGGCATGCTGCAGCTTCGTGAGTTGCAGAAGACGTTCTTCGCCGGGACGCCGAACGAAGTGCGCGCCCTTCGCGGCGTGTCGCTGCAGATCGAGGAAGGCTCGTTCGTCACCGTGATCGGCACGAACGGCTCCGGAAAATCGACGCTGCTCAATGCCGTTGCGGGCAGCTTTCTCGTCGACGGCGGCGCAATCGCCATCGCCGGACGCGACGTCACCCGCTGGCCGGAACATCGCCGCGCCGCAATGATCGGGCGCGTCTTTCAGAATCCGTTCAGCGGCACCGCGCCGGCGATGACGGTGGCGGAGAACCTCGCGCTCGCCGCCCGCCGCGGCCTCGGGCGCGGATTGGGAAGCCTGCTGCCGGCACGCCTCCAGAACGAGTTACGCGACCGTGTGGTCACGCTGAACATGAAGCTGGAAACGCGCATGCACAACCCCATCGGCACGCTCTCCGGCGGCCAGCGTCAGGCGTTGACGCTGCTCATGGCCACTTGGCGCCGCCCCGAGCTTCTCCTGCTCGACGAGCACACCGCCGCCCTCGATCCGAAGAGCGCCGACCAGATCGTTCGCCTCACCGAGCGGATCGTGTCGCAGCATCGCCTGACGACGCTGATGGTGACGCACTCCATGCAACAGGCGGCGACGCTCGGCGACCGGATCGTGATGATGAATCAGGGCATCGTCCTGGCCGATTACGCGGGCACACTTCGACGCCATGTCCGCGCCGAAGATCTGGTGCGCCGTTTCGACGAGATCCGGCGGGACGAGCAACTCGACGCCTCCGCCGCGGAGATGCTCCGCGAGAACTACGTGTAATCAGGAGTGCGCCGGCAGAATGATCGAGCGGAAATGGTGGCCGAGCCTTGGGCAACCAACGCTGCCGGCCGTGCCGGCTGTATTTTTTCTGGCCCCAATCGGACTCATGTCACGAGTCCAGGTTCGCGGAGGCCAGATAAATGCCACAGTTTCGATTCGTACTCGCAGCCGTCTGCGCCGTCGCCTCTCTCTTTTGCGTGGCACTCATGGCACAGCCCGCGACTCCTGCGGAGGATCTTCCACTCGACGCCCTTCTCAACACACGCATCAGCACGGCGGCAAAATATGAGCAGCGCGTCACGGATGTACCTGCCTCAGTCACGGTCATCACCGCGGAAGAGATCGCGCGCAACGGCTGGCACACGCTGGCGGATGCGCTTGCCTCAGTGCCGGGCGTAACCCTTACCTATGATCGGGGTTACACCTACCTCGGCGTTCGTGGAGTCGGGTTACCGGGCGACTACAACAACCGCTTTCAGATTCTGCTCAACGGCCAGCCGATGTTGGATGGAGTGGCGGGGGCGATCGATACCGGGACCGCTCTCGGCGTCGATCTGTCATCGCTCGCCCGTATCGAATTCGTGCGCGGACCCGGTTCGGTGTTGTACGGCTCCGGCGCGATGTTCGCGGTCATCAACCTCGTTCTCAAGAGCGAACAAGAGCCCTCCTCGGTCATGGTGGGCGGCGGCAGTCACCACACCACCATCGCCAGCGGTCGATTCATCCACGCTCTCGGCGGCGGCTTCAGCGTGAGCATTACCGGATCCATGCAGAACGATCACGGCCAGAATCTGTTTTTCCCGGAGTTCAATACCCCGGAAACCAACAATGGGCTGAGCGTCGGACACGACTACGACAACTATCGAAGCCTGATGGGCACCGTCGCCGGCCATGGCCTGCGGTTTCTGGCGCTGACATCCACCCGGACGAAGGGCGTTCCTACAGGTTGGTTCGGGTCGACCTTCAATGAGCAGCAGCAATTCACAGATGGACGCAGCCTCCTGTCGTTGACAGCCGAGCATCGTGTCTCACCTACCAGTCACCTGTTCCTGCGTACTTCGTATGATCGATTCGACTATCACGGACAATTCCCCTATGGCGACCAGATGGGACGCGATCATTCGTCCTCGACACGGCTCAATGCCGAACTTCGCCATGTCTGGGACGCGAAACCGAACCATCGCGTGACGTTCGGCGCCGAATATGTCGATAACATGCGGGCCAGTTACAGCACGTCCTTCGCGGGCTTCGAACACACGATCGGGGGCCCATTCGCTGTCGGCTCGGTCTACGCGCAGAGCGAATACCAGCCTTCACACTCGTTGTCTGTGACCACCGGCCTGCGCTATGACCACTACGCTCACGTAACCGCCACGCTGAATCCCCGAGGGGCTGTGGTCTGGCATATCGATGACGCGAATACGCTCAAAGTGCTTTACGGAAGCGCCTTTCGCCTGCCGACCGTCTTCGAGCTCGGCTTGGAGGACGCGAGCCAGAACTTCCTTCCCAATCAGAACCTCCGGCCGGAGAAGATTCGCCAGTACGAAGTGGTCTGGGAAGGGCGGCTGACTCCGGAAGTGCTGGTCAGCATTGCGCCCTATCGCCTTCACATGACCGGCCTGATCAATCCGCAGACCGATGCCGCCACGGGAATCACGCAGTTCCAGAACCTCAACGACGTCCGCTCGCAGGGTGTCGAGCTGCGGACCGACTATCGGCGCAGCGACGGACTGTGGTCGTACGCGAGCTATTCACGTCAGGACGCCCGCGAAAACGGATCGGAAATGTTCAATTCCGCCGCCAATCTGGCGAAGGCCGGCATTTCCACCGCGACATCACCCCGGTTTCAGGGGGCTCTGGAAGTGGTGTACGAATCAGGACGAGAAACCCTCGCCGACCGCGACATACCGGGCGTGATGTTGGCCAACATGACGATCTCCGCGGCGCTCCGCTCGTCGCTGCGCTTATCGGTCACGGTTAAGAATCTCCTGAACACCCGCTATGCAACGCCGGGTGGTCCGGCGCAACTCGAAGACACGATCCCGCAGAACGGCAGAACCGTCATGGTCCGATTGCGCATAGGGAGTTAGCCCGGTGTGGAAAATGAAACGATGGGTTGCGCGAATGACCTCTGTCGCGCTTCTCGTCATGGCGCCGGCAGCGGCCGCACACGCTGCAATCGAGCAGACCTCCGCCATTCCGGCCAGCGTGCAGCTCCTTCTCTTCAGCAAGATCTGGATGTTCGATCGCTCGGTTCACGAGAACGACCAGATCGTCATGGCCGTTCTCTACCAATCGACGTTCCGTGCCTCGGAAGAGGCCAAGGATCAACTTGTTGAAGCCGTTCGTACCGGTGGCTTGAAAATCCGGTGCGTTCCCGTCGCTCTCGACGACGCTGGCAACGTCGTCAATACACTCGAACTTGTAAAGGCCGACGTCTTCTATGTCACGGAAATGCGAGGCGTCAACATCCTCGATGTGGTCCACGTCAGCCGCGCACGTCACATCAAAACAATCACCGTAGCGGCGGGATACGTCGAGGGCGGCATTGCGATCGGTTTGCGCGTACGCAATGACAAACCAGTCATCGTCGTGAATCTGAGCGCGGCGAAAGCCGAGGGCTCAGATTTGACTGGTCAGCTTCTGCAGGTCTCAACGATCATCGAAGGGTCGCCCGGAAGCAACCGGACAAGCCAATGACCTCGAAATCGAATCGGTCCATCCGAAGAAAGCTGACCAGGATCATCATGCTGACGAGCACCACCGCGGTGTTGCTGGCGTGCCTCGGGTTCGCGGTCTCGGACCTCGTCAGTCTGCGGAACGGCTTGGCCAGTGACCTCTCGACGCTCGCCCAGGTCGTAGGTACCAACAGCATCATCGCGCTCACGTTTGGAGATCGCCAGGGGGCGCGGGAAGTCCTGGGCGCGCTGGAGGCCAAACGGTCGATTGTCGCCGCCGGCATCTATACGGATCGGGGAGAACCGTTCGCGCGATACGAACCGAATGCCGCCATCTCCATCCCGCGCGTCCTGCCCGGGGACGGCTTTCATGACCGGGACGGGCGCCTCGAATTGGTTTACGGAATCCAACTCCGCCATCACCGCGTCGGCACGCTGTACATCGTCTCCGACTCCCGCGATCGCAATGCCCGGCTGAAACATGACGTCGAGATCGCGGTCCTCATCGTTCTCGTGGCGTTGCTCTTCGCATTCGTCTTGTCATCGAGACTGCAGCGCAACATTTCCGTGCCGATCGTCGAGCTCGCACGCGTGGTGAATCTCGTCTCGCAGCAAAAGAACTACAGCGTGCGGGCCAACCCTCGGCGCTCGAATGACGGCGATGAGATCGACCATCTGATGACCGGATTCAACAGCATGCTCGCCGAGATCGAGCAGCGCGACGACAGGCTGTTGGTTTCACGGAACGCGGCTGAAAAGGCAGCCGTGGTCAGCGCCCAATTGGCGCGGGAGAGCGCGCTGATCCTGAACAGCGCCACAGACGGGATCATTGGGGTCGACTACGACAATCGACCCACGTTCCTCAATCCGGCAGCCACGCAGCTCCTCGGCATGACACTGAGTGAACTGGAAGGAAAAACGATCCACGAGGCCATCCATCACTCGCATGCCGATGGCACGCCTTTCCCGGAACTGGATTGCCAGAACACACTCCAAATGCGTCGCGGCCACTCAGTCGAGCTCATGGACGACATCTTCTGGCGGGCGGATGGTACGAGCTTTCCTGTCGAATACTCCTCCAAACCGATGCTCGAAGAAGACGGAACCCAGCGCGGCTCGGTCGTGGTTTTCCGCGATGTGACCGAACGCCGCGCCATCGAACGACTCAAGAGCGAGTTCGTTTCGACGGTCAGCCACGAGCTTCGAACCCCGCTCACGTCCATCCGTGGAGCGCTTGGTCTCCTTAGCAGCGGGTTGCTTGGCCAACTCCAGGAGAAGGGACAACGGATGCTGGAGATCGCTGTGAACAATACCGATCGCCTCGTCCGTCTCATCAACGACATCCTCGATCTGGAGCGGATCGGCGACGGCAAGGTCGAAATGGCCTGCGCCCCCTTCGATGCGCACACCGTCATGGTTCAGGCGTCGCAAGGACTCCAGTCGATGGCCGACGAAGCGGGTGTGAATCTCGTCGTCAGCCCCGCATCCGGAACGCTGTTGGGTGACAGCGACCGGATCATTCAGACGCTCACCAACCTGATCGGAAACGCCATCAAATTCTCACCGGCAGGCACCACCGTGACCGTGAGCGGAACCGCGAGTGAGGCGGATTTTGTCTTCTGCGTTGCCGATCAGGGCCGAGGCGTGCCCAAGGAAAAACTCGAGACGATCTTCGAGCGTTTCAGTCAGGTCGACGCCTCGGACTCTCGCGACAAAGGCGGCACTGGTCTCGGACTGGCCATTTGCAAGAGTATCGTCCACGGCCACGGGGGACGGATCTGGGCAGAGAAGAACGATCCCGCCGGCAGCCTGTTCCGCTTCACGATTCCGCTGGCCGTTCAGGTCCTCATCGCTCAACCGGCAATCGAGGTGCCGAACAGCGCGGATCTGGAAATGACTCAGGAGCCCGATCGGCGCAGCACGCAACCATCCGTACTCATCGTGGAAGCCGATCTCGATCTCGCCCGCGTGATGACGATGGCTATGCAGGGTCGAGGCATCCGCACACATCACGCCGTGACCGGCGGCGAGGCCATCCGGCTCTGCGGTCAGCATGAGCCGAGTCTGATCGTCCTCGATCCCGGCCTCCCTGACGTCGACGGCTTCGCAGTCATTGCAGCTCTGCGCGAACGCACGGCGTTCCGTGTTCTGCCGCTCATCGTTTACTCCGCGCTCGATATCGCGCGGTCTGATCGGTCGCGCCTGCTGCTGGGACCCACCGAGTTCCTCACGCAAAGTCGATGCACTCTGCCCGATTTTGAGAGCCACGTAGTCCGCTTGCTCGAAGTCGCTTCGATCCCGGAGAAGGAAGAAGAAGCTCCACGTAGCGAGTTGCTCGCGATCGGCGTCGCGTCATGAATGAATACCCCAGTTCAAGCGAGAATTACGTGTAAGGAGTGGTCCATGTGCAAGACCATCAAACAGCGCGTGAAGTTCAAGGCCGATCCGGCCACCGTCTACGATCTGCTGGCTGACTCGCGCAAGCACAGCGCATTCACGGGCAAGCCGGCAAACATCAGCAGGAAGATCGGCGGGACGTTCACGCTCGGTGAGAGCGATGTCACCGGGATCAACGTCGACCTCGTTCCCGGGCGACGCATCGTTCAGGCCTGGCGCCACCGCCGATTCCCCGAGGGCATCTTCTCGATGGCCGCGGTTACGCTGACGCCGACGCCGGATGGCGGGACGCAGCTCGTTCTAACGCACCGCGGCGTTCCGAAGGATCTGATCCCGGAGACCGAACAGGCCTGGCGCGATCAGTATTGGTCGCGGATCAAGGCGTACCTCGATCGCCAGGCCGGATAGCGAGTGCGGGACTTCTGACAGGTCGGCCGAGCCTTTCCTTCTATTTCAGGACGTCCGCGGGAGCCGATGGGTAGGGGTTTCAACGGATTTGGCCACTCCTAGGTATGCCAATACCCACGAGCATCTTCAAGCAACCAACTACCGAGCAGGAATGGCGCACTAGAAACCGCCGCGTGACGAACGCCGTCGTCTTCGCGTGGCAAATTCTGGGGCTCGTCGCGGTCCTTTGGTATGCAAGCTCGTTTGGTCCGCGATCCAACGTGGCGACCATCAGAGCTGCCGTCGTCGGATCATTGCTCGCCGGCGGAATGATGTTTCTCGGATTTGTGATCGGCTTTCTCTTTGGGATTCCCAAATCTCATGTCGAGGAAGGCGTGTCAAGTGCCCCTCGGTCTGCGAGTAACCTGCGCACGAATACGAATTTGGAACAGATTTCCGACTGGTTCACCAAGATCCTCGTAGGTGTTGGTCTTACACAGGTTAAAGAGATCGGCGCTGGTCTTTGGAATTTTGCTGCAGCCCTTGCTCCGGCATTCGGTGAGGCACCAACGGTGAAACCGTTCATAGTTGCCGTGATTCTCTACTTCGTGCTGTGCGGTTTCCTTTCCGGATACTTCTGGACGCGAATGTTCTTAGCGGGAGCATTCTCTCTAGCCGACAAGTCGCTCGGAACACAAACGCCACTCGAAACCGCGCCACCTATCGACGTCGAAACGGCCGGCTAACGCTTCGCAGCCGCTGACCATGGCCGCCGCAGGCCATCAGCTTTCGGCGTTCAAATCTCAGCCGCGCCGCGCTGCCTCGATCGTGGCAATGTCGATTTTCTTCATCGGCATCATCGCTTCGAAGGCACGCTTTGCCTCATCGCCACCAGCCGCGAGCGCCTCGGTCAGCACGCGCGGAGTGATCTGCCAGGAAAGGCCCCAACGATCCTTGCACCAGCCGCATTGGCTTTCCTGGCCTCCATTGTTGACGATCGCGTTCCAATAGCGATCCGTCTCTTCCTGATCGTCCGTCGCGATCTGGAACGAAAAGGCCTCGCTGTGCTTGAACGTCGGGCCGCCGTTGAGCCCGAGACAGGGAATGCCGAGAACGGTGAACTCCACCGTCAGTACATCGCCCTTCTTACCGCCGGGGTAGTCCGCAGGCGCCTTGTGAACGGCGGTCACTTCACTGTCCGGAAAGGTAGCGGCGTAGAAGCGGGCCGCGTCAGCTGCGTCTTTGTCGTACCAGAGGCAAATCGTGTTCTTTGGTGTCATGTTCGTCTGCTCCTTACGTTCCGCTCTTCCAGCCGGCCACGCGCTTCTCGAATGCCGACGTGTCAGCGCCATCGGCTTTGCCTTTGGCGATTGCCTGATCGGCGGCAGCAAGCGCTTCTTCGTTCCTGCCCGCGTTGTGCAGGATGTTGGCTTTGGCGGAGAGACCTCGAAACGTCGGTTTGGTTTTGAGCGACTGCTCGACGTACTTCAGCGCCTCGTCCCAGTTTTTGTCGGCGGCGAATGTGTTTGCCGCCTGGAGGGGGAAGACTTCGTTCGCCGGATTTGCGGCGATCAGCGCGTCGGTCCTCGCGCGCCACACCGCCTTCACGTCTTTGACTTCGACGGTGAACGGCACGTTCACCTTCTCCCAGCGCAGATTGGCCGTGGCCGTATTCGCCGTCACCGGGTCGAAGTTGTACGTCAGCAATTCCTGACTCTGCGGCACCGGCTGCGGCTTCGCCTTCACGCGGAGCGCGTCTTTTTTTGAGTCATACGAGAACGCGCCCCACTGCCCATAATCGTTGTTGAAGATGATCGTCCACTCATCTTTCCCGGGGATCGCTGACAGGCTGTAGGTGCCGGCCTTCAGTGGTTGCCCGTTGATCAGGACATCATCGGTGACCTGAAACACTGTCGCGTCGTTCGCGCCGGCGCGCCAGACATGGTTGTACGGAACGATCGGCTCGCCGGGCTTCCGCTCGTTCTGATTGTCGAGGGTGGCGTCGCCCTTCGCGCGCGTCTCCATCGAGGGGGGCGCATCGGCAAAAATCGTGCGGCCTTTGATCGCGGGACGATAGTAGGTAATCGTCACGTCCGTGACGCCGATCGTCTGCATGACGCTGGCTTTCTGGCTGGGATAGAGCGGTTTGTATTGCGCCTGCGGTTGCTGGGCGTTTGCGAACGTCGCACTCAGGAGAATCAAGAAGGCTGCGAACGAGAAGCTCGTCAATCGTTTGCGAGTGATCATCATGCGGTACTCCTTCGTTTCAAACATGAACGCGCATTATCGTATGGTTTGCTACGGCCTTACCCGCAGCGTCAACGGCATCGGCCGGTCCGGCGCGGCGGTCGCGATCTCGCGGGTGAAGCGCAGCGTCGTGCCGTCGAACGTCCATCCGCCATCGCTGCAGCGCGAGGCGGGCTCGATCGGTTTTCCTTCCCGAATGCGCAGCGCGTTCGATGTCGCTTCGCGTTCGGCGCGGTAGCGGAAGGCGCGTCGCCATACGAATCTGAGGTCCGTGCCAAGCTCGTTTTCGCGGGCGTTCACGTCGCAGCGGGTTTCTTTGACCAGCGTCTCCGCGATGCCGCGGTCTCGATCGACGGAGTCGGCGAGCATCTTCGTCGGAAAGATCCGCAGGCCGTCTTTCGCGTACGACGCTGACTGATATTGAAACGACTCGAGGAGCGGCGGCACGCTGTCGCGCGCTTGCAGCTCGCCGAGCCACGCTGGCGCCGGCAGCGGCATTTTCCAGGCGACAGCGTTGATCATCCGCGCGATCGAGAACGCGGCTGTCTGCACCATCATCTGCGGATGGCCGTCCAGCGAGCGGGCCAGCTTCCATGCGGCGTGCAGGTCTTCCCATGCCGAGGGATCGTTTGCGCGCGCTTTCGCCAGCGCGCTCGCGACGAGCGTCCTCGCCACCGACATCTGCGCCGCGCGCTCCGCGTTCAAGTCGTTGCCGCCGCCGATCCCTTCGCGGCGCTGCCAGACGATCGGCTCGCGCAGCAGCAGCTCGCGGATCGCGGAGACATCGTGCAGCGCCGGCAACCCGCCGATGGTGAGCTCCCCTCGGGCGATCTCGCGCGCCACGAAATCGCCGGCAGCTTCGGTCTTCGGCAACGCATTGGCGAGCGCCATCAGCTTTACGGACGCGCTGTTCGCCTGCAGCTGCGGGAACCGATTGTCGACCGAGTCGAGCGTTCCTCCTCCCGGCCACGGCCGGGCGGCCGATTTCATGACGGCGTCCGGAACCCGGAACCAGGAGATGACCCAAAGCACGAGGGCGATTGCGGCTACGACTATGAGGGCTTTCTTCATCGTTCACGCATTGTCATCCAGAGCCGCCGGAGCCGCGCGGCGCAAAGCGCAAGGCGGCGAAGGACGGCGAAGGAACTCAAAATGCGCGGCTCCGGCTGAAACCCTCGGTTCCAGCGCAAGTCGCGCATCTTGAGTTCCTTCGCCGTCCTTCGGCATCTCTGCTGCTTCGCGGCCTCGTGCCTCCGGCGGCTCTGGATGACAGCCGTTCGCGTCGGCGATTTCCTCAATGCCTCTCAGATTAGATCAAGCGGTTCGAACTTCGTCCTAGTGTCCGCGATAGCATCGCGCCGGAGGGATCCGTGAAACGACGTTTCCTTGCGTGTGCCCTGCTTTTTATCTGCGCCGCTGTTTTCGCCGCGGAGCCGCCCGATCTGACCAAACAGCCGACGCTCTATGTCGTCGGCTATGCGCACCTCGATACGCAATGGCGATGGGAGTACCCGCGCACGATCGGTGAATTCATTCCCAGAACGATGCGCGACAACTTTGCGCTGTTCGAAAAGTATCCGCACTACATCTTTAACTTCAGCGGCGCCAATCGCTATCGGATGATGAAGGAGTACTACCCGGCCGACTACGCGAAGGTGAAGCAGTATGTCGCCGCGGGGCGATGGTTCCCGTCCGGCTCGGCCATGGAAGAGGGCGACGTGAACTCGCCGTCGGCGGAATCGATCGTGCGGCAGATCCTCTACGGCACGCACTTGTTCCGTGCCGAGTTCGGCCACACCAGCGCCGAATACATGCTTCCCGACTGTTTCGGATTTCCGGCCTCGCTCCCCAGCATCCTCGCTCACATGGGACTGCACGGATTCTCTACGCAGAAGCTGACGTGGCATTCAGCGACGAACGCCGGCGGTCCGGACTCGCCGGAGAGGACGCCGGAGGGCATCCCGTTCAACGTCGGCGTATGGGAAGGGCCGGACGGGCGCGGCATCATCGCCGCATTCAATCCCGGCAACTACAGCGGCGATCTCTGGTACGACGTCAGCCGCAGCGAGCCGCCGCCGAACGCGCGCAATTTCATCGACTGGCCGGCGCGCGTGCAGCGCAACGGCGAGGTGAGTGGGATCTACACCGACTATCACTACTACGGCACCGGCGACGTCGGCGGCGCGCCGCGCGAGAACTCCGTCAAGCTGCTCGAATCGATCGTCGCCGGCAGCGGTCCGCTTCATGTCATCTCGTCGACTGCCGAGGAGATGTTTCTCAATATCAAAGATGAGAAGGGACTGCCGCGCTACAAGGGCGATCTGGAACTGATCGAGCACTCGGCCGGATCGCTGACGTCGCAGGCGTATCACAAGCGATGGAATCGCAAGAACGAACTGCTGGCCGATGCCGCGGAGAGAGCGTCGGTAGCCGCGATGTGGCTCGGCGGCCGCGACTATCCGTTTGCGCGCCTGAATGACGCATGGACGCTGGTGATGGGCGGTCAGTTTCACGACAACCAGGCCGGCACCGCCACACCGAAAGCCTACGAATTCACCTGGAACGACGACGTGCTGGCGATGAATCAATTCGCGTCTGTGCTGACGAGTGCGACCGAGGCCGTGGCTTCGTCGCTCGACACCAGCGGTGAGGGAGTGGCGCTGGTCGTCTACAACCCACTCAACGTCGCGCGCGAGGACATCGTCGAAGCGACGCTTCCCGGCCACGCGAAACATGTGCGCGTGATCGGACCGGACGGCAAGGAGACGCCCGCGCAGTTGGATGGCGACAAGGTCGTCTTCCTCGCTCGCGTTCCCTCGAACGGTTACGCCGTGTATCACGTTCGGCCGGCGATGGCGGCGAAGACATCGGCGCTTACGGTCACCAAATCGAGCCTGGAGAACGCGCGCTATCGCATCCACATCAACACCGCCGGCGACATCGACAGCATCATCGACAAGCACCTCGGCAAGGAAATCCTGGCAGCGCCGATGCGCCTCGCGCTGCAGACCGAGAAGCCGCACGACTGGCCCGCGTGGAACATGGATTGGGCCGACCAGCAGAAACCGCCGCGTGCGTATGTCAGCGGCCCGGCGGAGATCGCGATCGTCGAATCGGGTCCCGCGCGCGTAGCCGTGCGGATCACGCGCGAGACGGAAGGATCGCGATTCGCGCAAACCGTCCGCCTCGGCGCGGGCGACGCCGGAAATCGGATCGAGATCGACAACACGATCGACTGGAAAACGCCCGCGGCGGCGTTGAAAGCGACCTTCCCGCTGACCGCGTCGAATCCGAAGGCGACCTACAACTGGGATGTCGGAACGATCGAGCGCGGCAACAACGAGCCGAAGAAATATGAGGTCCCGGCGCACCAGTGGTTCGATCTCACCGATCGCGGCGGCGCTTTCGGCGTGACGATCCTCTCCGACTGCAAGTACGGATCGGACAAGCCGGACGACAACATGCTCCGCCTCACGCTCGTCTACACGCCAGGGCTAGGCGACGGCAACGGCCGTTCATACAGCGATCAGGCCTCGCAGGATTGGGGCCGTCATCGCTTCGTCTACGGTCTGGCCAGCCACGCCGGCGATTGGCGGAAGGAGCAGACCGATTGGCAGGCGCAGCGGCTCAATCAACCGCTGATCGCGTTTCAGTCACCGAAGCATCCGGGCGCGCTCGGCAAGCGATTCTCGCTGCTGTCGATCGACAACCGTCGCGTGCGCGTTCTGGCGCTCAAGAAGGCTGAGGATAGCGACGACGTCGTCGTGCGGGTTGTGGAGCTCGACGGCAAACCCGCTGACGATGTCCATCTTCACTTCGCATCACCGGTCATTGCAGCACGTGAGTTGAACGGGCAGGAGATCACGATCGGCAAGGCGAAAACGCTGCACGGAGACCTCGTCACCACGCTCAGTCCATACGCGATCCGCACGTTTGCCGTGCGCCTGGCGCCGCCGCACACGCCGCAGCGGACGCCGAAGTCTCAGACCGTGCGGCTTCCAACGGATCGCAAGGTGGCCAGCCTGGACGGCGCGAAGTCCTCTCCCGGATTCGATGACAACGGTTTCGCGCTCCCGACCGAGATGCTGCCGAATGACGTCGCCTTCGCCGGCATTCACTTCAAGCTCGGAAACGAAGCGCTCGTGCCGCACGGCCAGACGATCGCGCTGCCGCCCGGACGTCGTCTGTACATTCTCGCCGCCGCGACCGACGGCGATCGCCAAACGACGATCGCCGGACAAACGATCACCATCCAGCGATGGAGCGGCTACGTTGGGCAATGGGACAACCGCACCTGGACGCGCAAGGAAGAAGAAATTCCGCCGCGTGCCGATGCGCCGCCCGGAGCACCGCCGCGGCGCCGCGTCTCGCTCGACTACAGCGGCCTCACGCCCGGCTTCATCAAAGCTGCTCCGGTGGCATGGTTCGCGTCCCATCGCCACACCGCCGACGGTACGAACGAGCCGTACGCATACTCGTATCTCTTTGCGTACGCATTGCAACTCCCGCCTGGCGCGCGCAGCGTCACCCTTCCGGATGACGATCATCTCCGCATCATGGCCATGACCGTCTCCGACGAAGGCGCGCCGGTCAGCGCCGCGCAGCCGCTGGGCGATGATTTGTCATCCAGAGCCGCCGGAGGCACGAAGCCGCGAAGCGGCGAGATGCCGTAGGACGGCGAAGGAACTCAAGATTACAGAATCTCCACTAAGTAGAGCGTCTCAAACGACCAGCAAGTGTCATTCGAGCCAATCAGCACTTAAATCCGACCACGTCGGATTCATCGTCTTGACCAGCTGCGACGTGAATTCGGAGCCGTGGCCTTTCTTATGCTCCGAAATGCGCCTCTTGAGATTGTTCGTGACGCCGATGTAGAGCGTCATTGACGTGTTCGAGAGGATGTACGTTGAGTACAAACGAAGTTCGCCATACGAAGTCCATCGCATGAGCGGATTTTCCCTCGGGAGCGGTGCGAATCGAAATGTTCTACAACCGGTGGAGTGCTCGTTTTCGGAGGCTTTCGATGAACAGACGCGCGAGAGTGAGACGCTGGGTTTCAGCCGGTGTTGCGCACCTTGAGTTCCTTCGCCGTCCTCCGCCGTTCCATCGCTTCGCGACTCCCGGCTCCGGCGGCTCTGGATGACAGGGACGAAGCCGCGCCCGGCGCAGCCGCTGTACGATACGTTGCCATGAGAAATCGCTTGATTTTCGCGGCTGCGATCTGCCTCGTCGTCGCCGGTTGTCAGCAGAAGCACGAAACCGCTGCCGCGTCGAAATCGTTCACCATCGCCGTCATCCCGCAGGGCTCCACGCACGAGTTCTGGAAGAGCATCCACGCCGGCGCGATGAAGGCTGCCCGCGATGAGGCGAAGGACGGCGTCCAGGTCAACGTGATCTGGAAGGGACCGATGCGCGAAGACGACCGCGAGCAGCAGGTGCAGGTCGTGGAAGGATTCACCACGCAGCATGTCAGCGGCATCGTCCTCGCTCCGTTCGACAAGAACGCGCTGGTCCGCCCCATCGAAGAAGCGACGCGCGCCGGCATTCCGACGGTCGTCATCGACTCGGCGCTCGAGTCGCGCGATCCGATCAGCTTCGTGGCCAGCAACAACTTTCACGGCGGCGAGTTGGCGGCCGAGGAGATGAACCGGTTGTTGGGCGGAAAGGGGAAGGTGTTGTTGCTGCGCTACCAGGAAGGCGTCTTCAGCACCGAGCAGCGCGAGAAAGGCTTCGAAGAGAAGATCAAGACGTTCCCCGGAATCACGCTGATCTCCTCGAATCAATACGCCGGCGCGACGCGCGACACGGCGAAGTCCGCGACGGAGAATCTGCTCAACCGCTACGGAAACGAAATCGACGGCCTCTTCACGCCGAACGAATCGTCGACCGCCGGTGCGCTCCTGGCGCTCGAAGACGCCGGGAAAGCGGGCAAGATCCGCTTCCTCGGCTTCGACGCCAGCGACATCTTCGTGCAGGCCATGCGCGACGGGAAACTGCACGGCGTCGTGGTCCAGAACCCGTTTCGCATGGGAGAGCTCGGCGTTAAAACTCTGGTCGCGCACCTCCTCGGCAAACCGGTGGAGAAACGCGTCGATACCGGAGTCACGCTGATCACGCCGGCGAATCTGGACTCGGCAGAATCGAAACAGCTGCTCCATCCGCCGATCGAGCAATATCTGAAGTGACGCAGCTTCGACTTCGCGGCATCCGAAAACGCTTCGGCGCGACGGCGGCACTGGACGGCGTCGACTTCGACGTGAGTGGCGGCGAAGTGCACGCGCTGATCGGCGAGAACGGCGCCGGCAAGAGCACGCTGATGAACATCCTCTCCGGCACATTCGCGCCGGACGACGGTGAGATGTTCCTCGACGACGCGCCTTACGCACCGGCCAACCCCGCCGATGCGCGCCGACACGGCATCGCGCACATCCATCAGGAGCTCGCACTCTGCGCGCACCTGTCGGTTGCCGAGAACATTTTCCTCGGCATCGAGCCGTCGCGGCGTGAAATGCATACGCGAGCGGCGCGGCTGCTCGAGGAATTCGGCCGCGGTGAAGTCGACCCGTCGCGCCGCGCCGGCGATCTTCCGCTCGCCGATCAGCAAGTGGTCGAGATCTGCCGCGCGCTGGCCTTCGACGCGCGCGTCCTGCTGATGGACGAGCCGACCAGCAGCCTGCAGCGCGCGGACGTCGAGCGCCTCTTCCGCCTCATCGGCAAACTGCGCGATCGCGGCGTCGCGGTCATCTACATCAGTCACTTTCTGGAAGAGCTGCGCGAGATTGCGGAGCGCTACACCGTGCTCCGCGACGGCCGCAGCGTCAGCGCCGGCGCGCTGGCCTCGGTGAGCAACGAGGAGCTGATTGCGGCGATGGTGGCTCGCAGCGTGGAAACCGTCGAGCACGCGAAGACGCCCGCTATCGCTGGCGAGGTGCTCCTCTCCGTTCGCAACCTCGCCGCTCCTCCTCGCGTCCGTTCTGCAACCTTCGATCTCCGACGCGGCGAGATCCTCGGCATCGCGGGGCTGATCGGCTCCGGCCGCAGCGAGCTGATTCGCGCCATTTTCGGTTTGTTGCGCACCAGCGGCGGCGAGGTTTCGCGCCGAGGAACGATCGGATATCTGAGCGAAGACCGCAAAGGCGAAGGGCTGGCGCTGCAGCTCTCCATCGCCGACAACGTGACCATGAGCCGGCTTGGGACGTGCGCGCGCGCCGGATGGATCGACCTGCGCCGCCAGCATGCGCAGACCGAGGAGGTCATGCGACGGCTGCGTGTGAAAGCGGCGGGTCCGAGGAGTGCGGTGATGCGCCTGTCCGGCGGGAATCAGCAGAAGGTCGTGCTCGGACGGCTGCTCCATCAGGACGCAGACATCCTCCTTCTCGACGAGCCGACGCGCGGCATCGACGTCGGCTCCAAAGCCGACATCTTCGCGGAGATCGCGCAACTCGCGCGCGACGGCAAAGCCATCGTCGTCGTCAGCTCCTATCTTCCCGACCTCTTCGCCGTGTGCGACCGCATCGCTGTGATGTGCCGCGGGCGGCTGTCGGAGGCGAAACCGGCATCTGAGTGGACGCCCGACATGGTCATGCAGACGGCCATCGGCGGAAGCGAGAAGGCTGCATGAAAAGAAACGTGTTGCATATTTTCGGGCCGCTTCTCGGCCTGATCGGCGTGGCCGTCTTCTTCGCGCTCCTCACCGGCTCGCCCGATCGCTACCTCTCGATGACCAACCTTCGGGTCGTGCTCGCGCAGACGGTGATCGTCGCGATCGGGGCGATCGGCATGACCATGATCATCATCAGCGCGGGCATCGATCTCTCGGTTGGCGCGGTCATCGCGCTGACCAGCGTGGTGACAGCGCTGGCGCTGCGCGGCGGCTGCGCGCCGTGGCTGGCGCTGGCGGCTGGCGTCGTCTGCGGCGGCATCATCGGCGCGATCAACGGCCTGGCCATCACGACGCTGCGCGTCGTCCCGTTCATCGCCACGCTGGGCATGCTCGGCGTCGCGCGCGGCGTGGCGAAATACGCAGCCAATCAGCAGACCGTCAACGTGCCGCCGACCTGGATCAACGAGCTCGCGGTCACCTTTCCTTCGCGGCCGTGGATGGTGTTTGCGCCCGGCGTCTGGCTGACGGTGCTGCTCGCGGCGGCGATGACGATCATGCTGCGCAATACGATCTTCGGCCGACGCGTCTTCGCAATCGGATCGAACGAGGCGGCCGTACGAGCCTGCGGCATCAACGTCGAACGCGCAAAGGTGGCCATCTACACCGCGGCCGGATTGTTCTTCGGCCTGGCCGGCGTGACGCAGATGTCGCGGCTGCGCCAGGGAGATCCGACGGTGGCCGTTGGCGTGGAGCTCGACGTGATCGCGGCCGTCGTCATCGGCGGAGGGAGTCTCAGCGGCGGTGAGGGGAGCATCCCCGGCGCGATGATCGGCGCGTTGATCATGTCGCTGCTCCGCAACGGTTGCCAGCAGATGGGATGGCCCAATTACGTTCAGGAGATCATCATCGGCATCATCATCGTTCTCGCCGTAGCCCTCGACCGGTACCGCGCGGCGCGAACGGCGGAGGTCACATGAAGCACATCGTCCTGCTGACGCTCCTACTGGCGGCCGTACCGCTTCGCGCCGGAATCACGGTCGTCGTCGACCGCAACATGGGCGACGACGCGACGCCGCAATTCCGTTTCGAACGCGTTCCGCCGCCGTCGCACGACGACGCGGCGACCACGGCGAAACTCGATCTGATCGCGGGACGCATCGACGGCAACAGCCCAGGCCTCGCCGCAATCACCGACGGCCGCGTGCCGGGCGACTGGGATGAGCCGCAATCGAATCTCTTCTTCGCCCCCGGCACCTGGGGCGGCCGTTTCCGCATCGACCTCGGCAGCGCAATCCCGATTTCGCAGATCAACAGCTATTCATGGCATCCCGGCTCGCGCGCCCCGCAGCTCTACAAGGTTTACGGCAGCGACGGTACCGATTCGAATTTCAATGCAGCCCCCGGCAGCAAAATCGATCCCGCCACCGCCGGCTGGAAGCTCATCGCATTCGTGGACACCCGCCCCCGCGAAGGTGAGCCCGGCGGCCAGTACGGAGTCAGCATCCACGACAGCGCGGACATCCTCGGCCGCTATCGCTACCTCCTCTTCGACGTTTTCGAAACCGAAGGCGACGACGATTGGAGCAACACCTTCTTCAGCGAAATCGATGTCCGCCGAGCACAGCCCGGCCCGTAGATTGGCCCCGGTCAACCTCTTCGCCAATCAATCGCGAACGTCGCGGTAGTCCACATCTCCTTCAGAAACGTTTCAATCCGATTTCATCGACGCTTCACGAATTTCGGTTCGGACGGGCCGATCTTCGAGCATCCAATCGGACAAAAAACGGAGGAGCGTATGCACAGGAAATCATTGTTCGTTCTCATCATGGTTGTTGGCCTGTTGCCCATCGGCGCGTTCGCCGGCGAGGTACGAATCCAGGGCGACGCGATCATCTATGACGCGGCAATTGGTGAGGTCAACACAGTCACGATCAACCCGAGGGGCAGCGTCCACGATCTGTCGACTGGACTAACCATTACCGGAGTCACCATCACCGACACGACCGCGCCGATGGTGGTTCAGTCGCCCTGTCGGAAATTTGTCGATACCGCGTTGTGCGAGGACGTCACCACCATCGCTCGCGCCGTGATCACGCTGGGAAACAAGAACGACAGCGTGAAGGAAGACTTCACATTCGGTCAAGGAAATCCCTTGCCGATGATCGTGGAAGGTGGCCTCGGCGACGACAAGATTACCGGCAGCCCCGTGGCGGACCTGCTCAATGGCGGCGACGGGAACGACACCATCGATGGCGGCGAGGGCGACGACGTGATCAACGGCGGCTTCGGCAACGACGTGATCAACGGCGGGGATGGCAACGACACGATTCGCGGCAATGCCGGCAAGGATCAGATCGATGGCGGCGACGGAGACGACGACATCGACGGCGGGCTCGGTGATGACCACATCACCGGCGGAAAAGGCAAGGACATCCTGAAAGGCGATGCCGGCGACGATACGATCAATGCACACGACAGCGAGATCGACACCATCAACTGCGGTCTCGGACGCGACACGCTGTTGCGCGACTCCAACGACTCATTCAGCCGTTGCGAGCGATAGCGCGCCGCAAGGCTGATTTGCGAGCACTGGCGGATCGAAACTCCGCCAGTGCTTCCGGCTTTTTCTACTTCGCGCGGCTTGAAACGATGATCGCCGCGATTGCGGCCGCAACCAAGCCTCCGCCGAGCACGATCATCGTCATCGGCAGGCCGCGGTGCTCCGCGATTGCGCCGGCCAGGAGATTGCCGAACGGGAGGAAACCGAAGAAGCCGAAGGTGTACATGCTCAGGACGCGGCCGCGCATCGCGTCGGGGACGCGTTGCTGGATGGCGGTGTTGCAGAGCGCGGCGCAGACGACCATCGCGCAGCCGCAGATTGCGAGCAGCGGCACGACGATCAGGCGCGCGTGAGTGAATCCAACAGCGCCGAGGGCCAGGCCGAATGCGGCGAGGGAGAGGATGATGGGACGCATCAGGTTCAACGGCGTCCGCACGGACAACGCGAGCGCGCCGAGGAGCGCGCCGATGCCGATCGATCCCATCAGGATGCCGAGGCCGCGCGCGTCGTCGTGCGCGTAGAGAAGGCGCGCCGCCATCGGCATCAGCGTCACGTACGGATAGCCGAGAAGGCTGATGATCGCGACGATGGCCAACAACAGTTTCATTACGCGATCGCCGTGCACGTAGCGCAGACCTTCCGCGAGCCGCGCCGACATCGCGCCGATCGGCTCCGCCCGCACCTGCCGTTTCTGCAGGCGGCCGAGCACGAAAATCTGCGGGACGAACGAGAGCGCGTTGACGAAGAAACACCAGAAGCTGCCCCACGCGTGCAGCGTCAATCCGGCCAGCAGCGGTCCGAGCGCGCGCGACAGATTGAACTGCAGCGAGTTCATCGCCACCGCGTTCGAGAGGCGGGCGCGGTCATCGAGGAGATCGACCACCATCGCCTGGTACGCCGGCGCCGAGAACGAAATCGCCACGCCGCTGATCAGCGACGCCGCCACGATCTGCCACACCGCAATGTGGCCGGTGTAAATCGAGAGCGCGATCAAGAGCGCCGACGCCGCCTGCGTGATTTGCGACGCGCGAAACGTTCGCAATCGGTCGAGGTGATCGGCGAGCACGCCGGCCGGCAGCATGAACAGCAGCGACGGCGCGGAGTTGGCGAAGGCGACGAAGCCGAGGAGGAAGGGCGAGTCGGTCAGGCGATAGACGAGCCATCCCTGCGCCAGCCCCTGCATCCACGAGCCGATGTTGGAGATGAACTGCGCGATCCAGAAACGCCGGTAGTCGCGCTCGGCGAAGGCTTCGAACATGGCGCGAAGCCGCGCATAATATCCGCCCCATGCTCGATCAGGATCGCCGCCGTGCCGAACGGCTGTTGCTGCCGTCGCCGCTTGCCGGGCGCGTGGCCGATCGCGACGTCCGCATCGTCGACATCGGCGTCTTCGGCACGCGCGTCGAGCACGACGAGCCGCTGCTGGTAGGTCCGCACACGCTCCGCTTCGCGTGGGACGGCGAGGAGATCGAGGTCGATTGCACCGTCGTTCGCAGTGACCGCATTGATTCTGCGTTTCATAGCGGCCTGCAGTTCAGCGATCGCGATCGCATCGTGGTCGGGCGCATCGTCTCGACGCTTGCCGACCGCGATGAGATGGAGCGGCTGCGTACGCTCGTCGAAGCATCGAAGCTGATCAACTCATCGATCGAGCCCGACACGCTCTTCGCCTCGATCCTCACCGTCGCGCGCAACGAGCTGCATGTCGAGCGCGGCACGCTCTACTTCGTCGACGACGCGAAGCAGGAGATCTGGACGAAGATCGCCGGCGAGTTGTCGACGGAGATCCGCCTGCCGATCGGCAAAGGTCTGGCCGGCAGCGTGGCCGCGACCGGCGAGCCGCTGATCCTCCACGACGCGTACGACGATCCGCGCTTCGACCGTTCGCTCGATCAGAAGACCGGCTACCGCACGCGCTCGATGCTCTGCGTGCCGATCAAGAATCGCGGCGAGCGCGTTGTCGGCGTGCTGCAGCTTCTGAACAAAACGAATGGCGCATTCGGCCCGCGCGACCTGGAGTTCCTCAGCGGCATCTCCGACCACATGGCCATCGCCATGGAAAACGCGACACTGCACATGGAGCTGCTCGAAAAGCAGCGTATGGAGCAGGAGCTGGCCCTCGGCCGCGAGATTCAACGCCGCCTGCTGCCGTCCGCGCCCGTCGATGTGCGCGGCGTGGAGCTCGGCGCGCTGAGCCTCCCTTGCTACGAGGTCGGCGGCGACTACTTCGATTTCATCGAGCTCCCCGACAACGACCTCGGCCTGGCTATCGGCGACGTCTCCGGCAAAGGCGTGTCCGCGGCGCTGATCATGTCCAGCGTGCAGGCGGCGCTGCGCGTGGCCGCGCCGATCGAGGACGATCTGGCTCGCCTCGTGGCCCGACTCAACGCGCTGATTTTTCGCAGTGCGAGTGGCCGCAAGTACGCGACGTTTTTCTTCGCGCGCTACTCACCGTCGACGAGCGTGCTGCGCTACGTGAACGCCGGTCACAATCCGCCGTACATCATCGCCGGCAACGTGCTCAGTGAGATCGGATCGACCGGCAGACCGATCGGATTGCTGCCCGAGTCGTCGTACACCGAAGGCACGATCGAGCTGCCGCCGGGATCGACGCTCTTCCTTTACACCGACGGCCTCAACGAAGCCGCCGATCCTGACGAAGTCGAATTCGGTAACGAGCGGCTGCGCGAACTCTTTTTATCGCAGAGCGGCGCGGCGACGAATGAAATCCCGTCTCGAGTGCTCGACGCCGTCACCGCCTTCGAGCGCGGCACGAAACCGACGGACGACAAGACGATCGTGGTGATGAGGAGACGTTAGCGGATGAGTCCTCTGGTTCTCGCTCTCAGCATCGTCGGCGCAGCGGTGATTCTGGAAATCATCGTCAGTTGGAGATGGACGCCGTCGTACTTCCGGTTCGGCATTCCGGTCTTCATTCGCCGCATCGAGCGAGCGGGAGGCGTGGCCGGCGTTTCGATCGAACCGCTGGAGAAAAGCTCAGCGACCGCCACCGGCCCTCCTTTCGCCTTCCGCCAGCTCGGGCCGGATCTCATCGCGTTTCGCGAGCGAGGATTCAACGGCTATGTGCCGCTGATGCGCGGCGCGATCATGACGAAGGTGGAGGAGCCGTTCGTCGTCGTAGCCGGCTTCGTGAACTGGTCCGCGATCGTCGTCGCAATCGTTCTCCTCGCCTTCCTACGGCGTGGCGTGACTGACGTCGCTCCCTACTTCCTCGGCCTGCTGGCCATCCTCTATTTCATTCAGGGTGTGCGGTTCTATCGCGTCGCTTCTGCCCTGCGCGGACCTGCGAAGGCGGAAGAGAAAGTACCCGGCACATAGCCACAACACGGCCACCGTCAGCCAGCCGGCGACGGATGCCTGGAACGTGAACGAATTCGTTGCGCCGTCCAGATGCGACGGGACGATGTCCTTCGTTTGATTGATGGCCGAGTGCATCAACATCGTCAGCAGCAGGCTGCCGTTCGTTCGCTGATACAGGAACGCAATTGCGACGGAGATCGCCGTTACTTGCAACGTGTAGAGGAAAAACGATTGGCCGTAGGTGTCGGCCTCGCGGACGAAAAACAACGGCAGATGCCAGAGCGCCCAGATGATCCCGAGAACGATGCTGCCGGCGCCGTAGCCGAACCGCGACGCAAGCCGCGGCAGCGCAAGTCCGCGCCAGCCGATTTCTTCGCCCGATTGTCCGCCGATGATCAATGAGCCGATCGTGGCCGCGAGCATGACGTACCACGGCTCGTCGCCGAACGGCGGCCATGCTCCGAGGAACACGCGATGCAGCAACGCCACGATCAACTTGACCGAGGCCATGTAGCCGATCGCGAAGAAATACCAGCGCACTCCCACATCGGCCTGCACCAGTCGCCGCAGCAGTGCGATCACGCCAACCGTTCCTCGGGCGCGCGCGGTCAGCGACAGCGCCACGATCGACGGTGCGAAGATGCCGAGGAAGAGGATCGGGCCGCGCAGAATCGCGAAGTTCGGCGCGGCTCCGGCCGAGAAGGCCGCGACCGCGCTGAAGCACGGCCACGTGATCGCGAACGTGATGAAGAAAAACTTCAGCAGCGCGCGACGTTCACGTGGTTCCGCGACGGCCATGCCGGAGATACGGCGGCGCTGCAGTGAAGTTTTGCGGGGCGCCGGAGCGCCCCAGCCTTTTGCTAGTGAACCGCGGCTTCGCTCGCGCAGAACTGACGAAACGCGGCAGTCAGCTCGGCGGCGATGTCGTACGCGGCGCGGCCTTCGATCTGGTGGCGCTCGATCATCTTCACCAGCTCGCCGTCGCGGAAGAGCGCGACCGAGGGGGATGACGGGCGATAGCCGACAAAGTACTCGCGGGCGCGTTGCGTCGCTTCGCGATCATTGCCGGCGAAGACGGTGATCATGCGGTCGGGCTTCACGTCGCCGCTCTCGAGGGCGAGGGCGATGGCAGGACGGGCCACACCGGCGGCGCATCCGCACACCGAGTTGACGACCACGAGGACCGTACCCTTCTTCTCCTGCAGCACCGCGTCCACCTGCTGCGGCGTGCGCGTCTCTTCAAATCCGAGCTGCGTCAATTCCTGGCGCATCGGACCAGCGATCTGTTCGTCGTACATAGGTTCGTTTCCTCCGGCGTATTGAAGGTGAATCGTACCGAAAAAATTCGGCGCAAACGAATTCAACGCCGGCCGCGTCTCATCCGTACCAATCCGCGCGGGAGGGGTTGAATTATTCAATCGAGAGACTACGTTCGCACCGTCATGTTCCGCAGCCGCGGTGAAAATCTGCGCTCGACGTATATTCTCATTTTCCTGAACGTCGCGTTCTTCATGCTGCAGTTTCAGGACGGCGCGAAGTTCGCGCGGCTCTTCGGCTTCGACCGCAACGCCGTCGCCGCGGGGCAGGTCTGGCGGCTCTTCACGTATCAATTCACGCAGGCCGGCCACGTCGGTCTCATCACGTTTCCACCGATCCTGACTCTCTTCCTCAATGTCGTACTGCTCTCGCTGATGGGATTCGCGGTCGAAGAGGAGTGGGGCACCGGCAACTTCATTCGCTTCTACCTGATCTCGACGCTGGCCACCGTGCTCGTGGCGGCCTGGTTCAGCACACCGTTGATGGGATCGTTCTTCATCAACTTCACGCTGTTGTTCGTCTACGCGGCGCTGAATCGCGATCAGACGTTCTACCTCTCTACGATTCTTCCAATCCGCGTGACCTTCCTGGCGTGGATGGCGCTGGCGGCGTTGCTGACGGGCGTCTTCTTCGGCAGCAAAGCGAACCTCGCGGCTCTGGCGGGAGCGGCGGCGGGATTCGCGTACTACATGTCGCAGCGCGTGCGCGTGCTGGCCATTGCAGCGGCCGATCTTCCGCAGCAATTCGATGCCGCCGATGCCGCGGTCGTCGCCGCGACGCGCAACATGACCCGGGTCGCCGCGGTCAAGAAAGCGCTGTCGACGGGCTCGCATTCGGATATCGATCGCCTCATCGATCTCGCCGAGCGCGAGAAAGTCGCAGGCGTCAACATCTGCGAACCGGCCGACTTCAAGCCCGAGCACTCCGACCGCTACTGCATCCGCTGCGAAGGCTTCGCCGAGTGCACGGTTCGGCATCTGCGTCTGAACCGGCCGGTCGTCATCGCGCAAGCGCCGCCCGCTGCGGCATCGCTCGAAACGACGTAGCGCGCGCTACACTCCGCGCAAGTGGACGAACTCCGAAATCTCTATCGATATCGCCAGCTCATCGCTGCGCTCACGGCGCGCGATCTGAAGGCGCGTTACCGCGGCTCCATCCTCGGGTTTTTCTGGTCGCTCGCCAATCCGCTGCTTCTGCTCACCGTCTACACCGTCGTCTTCACGTTCTTCTTTCCGTCGAACGTGATCCGTCCCTATCCGCTGTTTCTCTTCGCCGGGATCCTGCCGTGGACGTTCTTCTCCGCCGCCGTTCTCGAATCGACGACGGCGATTTCGTCGAACGCGGGGCTGATCAAGAAGGTCATGTTCCCCGCAGAGGCGCTGCCGCTGGTGACGGTGGCCTCGCATCTTGTGCACTTCGCGCTGGCGATGCCGATCGTGCTCCTCGCCACGGTCGGATTCGCGCTGCACGGCGACATCACCATTCGCGCGACGATTCTTCTCGTCCCGTTTCTCATGATTCTGCAAACGCTCTTCGTGGCCGGCATCGCCATGACCGTCGCCTCGATGTCCGTTCTCTTCCGCGACCTGCGCGACATTCTCACGAACTTCATGCAGGTCGGCTTCTTCGTCACGCCAATCCTCTACCTCATCGACAAGGTCGCCTCGCGTCCGGCCCGCGCGTTGCTCCGGCTGAATCCGATGACGCCGTTCGTCGTCTCGTATCAGGACGTGCTCTTTTTCGGCCACCTCCCCGGCATCGCCGACACGTTGCTGATGATCGCGTACGCGTTCGTGTCGGTGGCGATGGGCATCACGGTCTTCGGCAGGCTGCGCGACACATTGGCGGAGGCGATCTAGCGATGACCGACTACGCCATCGCGCTCACGAAGGTCTGCAAGTCGTACCGCCTGTGGGGACGCGGCTCGCAGTTCGCGACGCTGAAAAGCGCGCTGCTGAAGCGCGATCTTGCACTGACGCCGGAGACGAGCGTGGAAGCGGTTCGCGACGTCTCTTTCGCCGTCGACCGCGGCGAAGCCTTTGGCATCATCGGCCGCAACGGATCGGGCAAATCGACGCTGCTCAAGCTCATCTCCGGCATCCTCAAACCGACCAGCGGCAGCGTGAAAGTCAACGGCCGCGTGGCCGCGCTCATCGAGCTCGGCGCCGGCTTCCATCCCGAGATCACCGGCCGCGAAAACATCTACATCAACGGCATCATGCTCGGCCTCTCGCGCAAAGAGATCGACGCCCGCTTCGACCAGATCGTCGCCTTCTCCGGCATCCCGGAGTTCATCGACCAGCCGGTCAAGACTTACTCCTCCGGGATGTACGTGAGACTTGGATTCGCCGTCGCCGTCCACGTCGATCCCGACGTGCTGCTGATCGATGAGGTGCTCTCCGTCGGCGACGAGGAGTTCTCCGCGAAGTGCGTGGCGAAAATTCAGGAGATGAAGTATCGCGGCGTGACCCTGGTCTTCGTCACCCACCAGCTCGACCAGGTCCGCAACCTCTGCGACCGCGCGCTCTGGCTCGACCACGGCGAACCGGAGACGATCGGCGATCCGGTCCGCGTCGTCGATGCGTATCTGCAAGCCGTGTCGTCGACGCAAACCGCGCCGCCGCGTGTTGCGGCCGCGGAACCGGAAGCACCACGCGACGATCCCAACGAGGAAGAACGCTGGGGCTCCGGCGAAGTGGTGTTGTCGCGCGTGGCCCTCGTCGATACCCGCGGCAACGAGCTCGTCGCCCTCGGGCCCGGCACCCCGGTCGCGATCGAGATGGACGTCACCGTTCGCGTGCCGCAGGACGATTTCGTCTTTGGCATCGGCATCTACCACGCCGACGGCGCATGCGTGTACGGCACGAACACCGACCTCGAGGGCCTGATGCCGGAACGGATCGAAACGAACGGGCGCGTCCGCTTCATCATGCCGGCCCTCGACCTCGTAGCCGGCACCTATCGCATCGACGCCGCCATCCACACCCGCAACGGCCGCGCCTTCGACTACCGCCGCGGCGCTATCCGTTTCGTCGTCGGCTCAAGAGTCCACGACATCGGCGTCTACCGTCCCAAGCACCAGTGGAAATTCGAAGGCGGCATCGCCTTCAACGAGATCGATCTCGAGCAAAGGAACGTGCCGATCGAAGTCGCCGAGGCGATGCGGACGGTGCGGAAGCCAAAGCGGACGCGTTGAGTCACGGAAAGCGTTTCACGCGGAGGCGCGGAGACGCGGAGCGGATTTTCTCCGCGCCCCCGCGGCTCCGCGTGAAAAAAGGCGTTCGCGCGTCAGTAGACGGCGCGAAAGAGTAGTTTCGGACGCCCCACCAGAATTGCCGGTGTGGAAAAGACAATGCGAGAACTCTCCTTCTCAAAGGGGACTGCAATGTCACTGATCGAGGCGCCGGAAGAAGTCACCCCGTTGGAAAAATACAAAACCGTCGTGACTAGCGGCCAGTCCGCTCTTAAGGCATTGCTCACGATGAACGGCGGTGCAACCATCGCGTTCCTTACCTTCATGGGACACCTCTGGGATAAGGGAACGCTGACGCCCAAGAGCGTCTCCCCGTTCGTCGGTGCTCTCCAGCTGTTCATCTGGGGAACGTTCGCCGCGGTGCTCGCATATGGCCTGATCTTTTTCACGAATTGCGTCAGCTACGCTGGTTACAAGAAATGGTCAAACAAGGTTGCGAACGTCATATTCGCCGTGACGGTGCTGGCTGGAATCGCGTCGGTCGTTTGTTTTCTTCTCGCAAGCGGTAGCGCCGTCCACGCGTTTCAGACGGTGCCTGCGCCGGTTAATTCGGTGGGCGCGCCTGTTCCATAGGTGAGCGACTCAGCCATAAGCCGCTACCCCTTCACCCACGGCAGCTCCCACCGCCCTTCACCTTCGTCCAGTTTCGGCAGCGGCACCGGTTTGCCCTGTCGCTTCAGCTGCGTCAGTTCCCACAGCTTCGCGTATTTCAGGAATGTGTAGTAGACGTGCATGCCGACAGAGATCAGGCCTCGGGTGCCGTCGAGGAAGCCGAGGTTGATGAGGAAGTCGCGGACGAATTTGGCGATCGGATGGCCGAGGATGCCGAAGAGGTTCGTGGTCTTGCCGTCGATGTACATCTGCGCGGCGCCCCAGTTCGCGTAGCGCGTCATCTTGGCGATCATGTGGTCGAAGGTGCGGATGTAGTAGTGGTCCATCTTCGCGTTCAGACGGCCGGTGGCGCCGTCGACGAGCAGGTCGGCGTGAACGCGTTTGTTCGGATAGCGGGCGTGGAGTTTGTGGAAGAGGCGTGTGACGCGGTCGCGCTGCAGGCCGGAGAAGCGCACCGGCTTGCCGAGCATGAAGTTGAGGCGGCCGACGGAGTAGGCCCAGAAGTCGAGCGGACCTTCGAGCGTGCGCAGCATTTCATCGCGCAGCTTCGGCGTGACGCGCTCGTCGGCATCGATGACGAAGATCCAGTCGTGCGTGGCGCGGTCGATGCCGTAGTTCTTCTGCGACGCGGCGCCGAGGTATTCGCGTTGCTCGATGCGTACGCGGGGGAACTTCTCGCGAACGAGCTCGATCGTGCCGTCTTTGGAGAACGAATCGAGGAGGTAGATTTCGTCGGCCCATTCGACGGAGCGGATGCACGCCTCGATGTTCTCGATCTCGTCGAGCGTGTGGATCAGGACCGTGACGGGCGTGCGCGGCATGGCGGAGGATTGTAGCGATCCTCGCGAGAGGCTTCTCACCACAAAGACACAAAGAGCACAAAGACAGCTTTCTTCGTGTCCTTTGTGCCTCTGAGGTGAGAGCCTTTTACGATCGGCCGATGATCGTAAACTCTCCGGATGCGAAATCGCGTCGTCGCTCTCCTCGCCATCACGCTCGCCGCTTGCGCTCACACCACGCCAACGCCGCCGCAGACGCGCGCGTTCATCCTCGGCGGACATCGCGCCGGTCAGGAGACGGTGACGACGAGCGGCGGCACGCGGACGGTCGACTTCGAATTCAACGACCGAGGGCGCGGGCCGAAGACGCATACGGTGATGACGACGGATGCGACGTCGATTACGACGTCGCTGAAGACGGACGGCAATGACTACTTCAAAGCGCCGGTGAGTGAGTCATTCGCGAACGGCGCGTGGTCGAATGGCGCGGAGAAGGGGAGCGCGGCGTCGAACGCGTTTTACGTCTCGATGTACGGGCCGCCCGAGGAGACGGCGGTGCTGGCGCGAGCGCTGCTGGCGGCGCCGGATCAGAAGCTGGCGCTGCTGCCGGCGGGCGAGGCGGCGATCCGTCGCGTTGGCGAGCTGAATGTTTCCGCGGGTGGGAAGTCGCAGCACGTCACCTGCTACGAGATCAGCGGACTCGGATTCACGCCGTCGCCCGTTTGGCTCGACGACCGGCACGAGCTGTTTGCGTCGGCGTCATCGTGGTCGTCGGTAATCGCGGACGGATGGGATTCGGTCGTCCCGCAACTGCTGGAGGCGCAGGACAAATGGCGCGATGAGGCGGTCTCGCGCGCTACGGCGCGGCTCACGCACGTGCCCGCGGGCGGCGGCATCGTCATCACGAATGCGCGGCTGTTCGACCCCGTCACGATGACGACGACGCCTGGGGCGACCATCGTCATTCGTGGCAATCGCATCGAGAGCATCGGCGGCGCTGCGCCCGAGGGATTCGAGCGCATCGATGCGCAGAACCGCATGGTCATCCCCGGCCTGTGGGACATGCACACGCACAACTCGGCCGACGACGGGATGCTCGACATCGCTAACGGCATCACCTCGGTGCGCGACATGGCCAACGACACCGATTTCCTGATCGATCTGCGCAAGAAGTGGGACAGCGGCGCCGCGATCGGACCGCGCGTCATCATGGCCGGCATCATCGATGGACCGGGCAAGTTCGCGGGGCCGACGAAGGTGCTGGTCGATACCGAGGATCAGGCGCGTGCCGCCGTCGACAACTACGCGAAGCTCGGATACGAGCAGATCAAAATTTATAGCTCCGTCAAGCCGGAGTTGGTGCCGGTGATTACGCGCGAAGCGCACGATCGCGGGCTGCGCGTGAGTGGACACATCCCGGCGTTCATGCGCGCCGAGGAGGCGGTGCGGGCGGGATACGACGAGATCCAGCACACGAATTTTCTCTTCCTCAATTTCTGGCCGGACGTCACCGATACGCGCACGCCGGTGCGCTTCACCGCGGTCGCGGAGCGCGCAGCGGCGCTCGATCTGAAGTCGGCGCCGGTGCAGGCGTTTCTCGACCTGCTGCGCGAGAAGAAAACGGTCATCGATCCGACCGTCTCGATCTTCGAAGGGATGTTCACCTCACGGCGCGGCACGATGTCGCCAAGCTACGCGATGATCGCCGACCGTCTTCCGCCGCAGGTTCGGCGCGGCTTCCTCACCGGCGGATTGCCGGTGCCCGAGGGGAAGGACCAGCTCTATCGCGATTCGTTCCGCAATGTGCTGGCGATGGTGAAGGCGCTGTACGACAACCACATCCCGATCGTGGCCGGCACCGACGCGATGGCCGGCTTCTCGCTGCATCGCGAGCTGGAGTTGTACGTCCAGGCCGGGATTCCGCCCGCCGAGGTGCTGCGCATCGCGACCCTCGGCGCGGCGAGCGTGATGAAGCACGACGATCAACTCGGATCGATCGCACCTGGGAAGCTGGCCGATCTCGACATCGTCGACGGCGATCCGTCGACGAACATCAGCGACGTTCGCCGCGTGGTCACGGTGATCAAGGACGGCAAGATCTTCGACGCGCGGGCGGTGGCGGGGGAGGTTGGGGTGAAGTAGTTGTCATCCTGAGCCGCCGAAGCTCCTTCGGCGCAAGCCGAAGAGCGTAGGACGGTCGAAGGACCCCCTCCCTGGTAACCCGGGTGGGGCGGGGGATTAGCACAGTGCGCGTACAGCCGCCGCCCACCCTGGCTACCGTTTGGGGGGTCCTTCGACCGTCCTCCGCGACTGCGCCTTCGGCTACGTCGTTCCGGCGGCTCAGGATGACAGCGCTACTCATTGTAGAAAATACGGTGCGTAACTCCTCGGAATGGAAACTCTTCACTCACCCGTGTGGAGTGTTGTGGTGATGCGCGATTTCCGAGGGATTCTGTAGTCCATGAGAGAACATCAGTACTACGTCTACATGGTGAGCAACCGCTGGCACAACGTCCTGTACATCGGCGTCACGAATTCGCTCGAGAGGCGAATGTGGCAGCACAAGGCAGGTAAGATTTCCGGATTCACGAAGGACTACAACTGCGATCAGCTGGTCTACTTCGAGTTGTACGAGAACATCGTTCAGGCGATCGCGCGCGAGAAGCAGTTGAAAGGGTGGCGTCGCGCGAAAAAGGATGCGCTGATCGCGAGAATGAATCCTGAATTGCGGGATTTATCGGCGGAATGGGAAGCGCTCGCCCCATTGGATTCCTGTCATCCTGAGCCGCCGCAGGCGTCGTAGCCGAAGGCGCAGACGCCGGAGGACGGTCGAAGGACCTCCTGATGCTGGCCTCGTCCAAGTACCGCCGCCCTTTCCGGGTTTACCAATGAGGGGGTCCTTCGACCGTCCTCCGGCGTTCCGCGCTTCGCGCTCCAACGCCTCCGGCGGCTCAGGATGACAGGGTTACGACTTCGTGCCCGCCGTCCGGCGCCGCTTTGCGTGCAACCGGTCGATGAGTTTCGTCGTGGAGCGGATCTGTTCGAGGATCTTCTCCTCCAACCCGGCGCCTTTTGCCTTGAAGCTCTTCGCTTTGCGGAAGACGACGCGGGCGCGTTCCTTCTGGCCGCTTTCGAGGAGGGCCATGCCGAGGTGCATGAGGTTTGTTGCGGTCGGGCCGAGGTCGGCGGACTTCGTCAGGAAATCGACGGCGTTGGTGAAATCGCGGCGTTTGAAGTAGACCCAGCCGAGTGCGGCCAGCGGGAACTGCTTCAACTCTTTCGGCGAGTAGCGGAGCGCGAGCTGTGCCGATTCGAGCGCCTCGTCGAGGTTCTCTTCCATCTCAGCGAGGTTGTACGCCTTCTCGTAGTACGCGATCGACTTCGCGTAGTTCGACGTGTAGTCGTGCAGCATTTCTTCGAGCGCGCGATTGGCGTCCTTGAAGTTGCCCTCCGCGCGAAGCGCTTCGACCAGCGTCGTGTACGCGGCCGCGGCGACGACGTCCGTCGGCCGCTGGCGCAACACGCGACGCGCGGCGGCAATGGCCTCGGTATTCATCTCGAGGTGCGAGCAGAGCAGCGCGTACGGCATGAGGATGCTGGCGTTCTCGGGATCGATTGCCGAGGCGCGGCGATAGTGGTCGAGCGCCTCGATGTAGTTGCCGGACGTTGCCAGCCCCTCGGCGTGCTTGAACTCCTCGGCGGCGGGACCTTCCAGCGGAATGTGGCCGGAGATGCCTTCGTAAATCTTCACGGCTTGCTGGTACTCGATCTTGTTCGGATTGAGCTCCAGCGCTTCCTGGAAGCAATCGATCGCTTTGCGGTTCCAGTTGCGGTCGAGGTAGCAGAGTCCGAGGTGGTAAATCGCCTCTTCGTATTCAGGATCGAGTTTCAGCGCCGACTGGAACGACTTGATGGCGCGTTCGAGCTGGCCCTTGTCGTAGAAGATCGTTCCGAGCAGGTAGTGCGCCTGCGGCAACTGTTCGATCTGAATCGCCTTCTCGAGGAACTTCTGCGCGCGGAGCAGCTTGCCTTTGCGCGCGTAAATTGCGCCGAGGGAAAAGTACGGAAGGAACGACTCCTGCGAGATTTGAATCGCTCGGCGCAGCCAGCGCTCGGCGCCTTTCAGATCCTGCCGCTCGTGCAGCAGCACGCCGTAGAAAACGGCGGCGTCGAAATGATCGGGCTGCACTTCGAGCGTGCGTTCGAGGTAGTGCTTGGCGCGATCGAGATTGCCGTCGTTGAAGAACATCTCGCCGAGGAAGAACGAGAGCTCGTAGTTGTCGCGATCGAGTTTGAAGGCTTCTTCGAGCGCCTTGATGCCGCGATCGGGATCGAATGCATCGATCGCCGACTCAGCTTCGGCCAGCAACTGCAGGAATCGCTCGCGCCGCTCGCCGCGGAAGAGCGACATGATCCGGTCTTTGCGTTCGGTGAAGCGCTGCTTCTTTTCGAGAGCGAGCATCTGCTCGCCCATCTTCGATTCCCAAAGTTCGACCAGTTCGTCGGCGGAGACGACGTTCTTCCGTTCGAGCAGTTCCTTCACGGAGAGGAGGCCCGTTTGGTTGATGAAGATGGCGCGCTCGTGTTTCTGCACGGCATCGACGACGCTGCGGATGGTCTCGGCGCTTCGCTTGACGATCTCTTCAAGGCCGGAGACGCGCTCGAGCAGATGTTCGTCGAGCGATACGTCGCCTTCTTCGTCGTACTCCTCGACTTCGTCCTCTTCGAACGAGGTCACACCCGACAGCACGAGCAGCTTCGCCTGGCAGCGGAAGCAGTACTCGCGGTCGTCGTCATTCAACGCACTACAGGTCTGACAGAGCATGTGTGCGCGATTAGAACACCGTGAGGACGCTTCGTCATCCCCTCGCTGTCACGGCTTGCGATAGTCGTAGAAACCGCGTCCGCTCTTGCGGCCGAGCCAACCGGCATCGACCATCTTCACGAGCAACGGGCATGGCCGGTACTTCGGATCGCCGAAACCTTCTTCGAGCACGCGAAGAATGGCGAGACAGACATCGAGGCCGATGAAGTCGGCGAGCGTGAGCGGTCCCATGGGATGGTTCATGCCGAGCTTCATCACGCCGTCGATCGACTCCGCTGTCGCAACGCCTTCGAACAACGCGAAGATGGCTTCGTTGATCATCGGCATCAACACGCGGTTGGAGATGAAGCCGGGATAGTCGTTGACCTCGATGGCGGTCTTGCCCATCTGTTTCGAAAGGTCAGCGACGCGCGCGTAGGTTTCATCGCTGGTGGCGATGCCGCGGATGACTTCGACGAGCGTCATCACCGGCACCGGATTCATGAAGTGCATGCCGATGACTTTGTCGGGGCGCTTGGTGGCGGCGGCGATCTTGGTGATGGAGATCGACGATGTATTCGAGGCGAGGATGCAATCGGCGCCGGTGATCGCGTCGAGCTTCGCGAACAGATCGGTCTTCGCGGCGAGGTTCTCGATGATTGCTTCGATGACGATGTCGGCATTCGCGGCAGCGTTGACGTCGCTGGTCGCGCGGATGCGGCCGAGAACCTGCTGCTTCTCGTCTGCGGTCATCTTGCCCTTGTCGACGCCGCGCTGCAGATTCGACGAAATCGTGGCCATGCCGCGCTCCAGAAAGGCCTCGGCGACGTCGATGAGGGTGACGTCGAAGCCGGACGCCGCGGCGGTATGCGCGATGCCGTTTCCCATCGTGCCCGCGCCGATGACAACGATGTTTTTCATGGGATCTCCTTGAGAGGGAGTCGGGGGTCGGGGGTCGGAGAACGCTCGCTCGTTCGCGCACCTCTTCGACTCCCGGCTCCCGACCCCCAAAAACCGCGGCGAACGCTATCACGTTGCAGCAGCACAAGAAGCGGGCGTAAGATCGCCAGTCCAGAGATCGGTTCATGGCCCAAAAGTGCTTCATGTGTGGTGCGGCGATTGCGCGGGGAATCCTCTGCGAGAAGTGCGACAAGCCGCGGAAACCGAAAGAGTCGGCTGCGAAAACGCCCGCAAAAACTGACGCTCCTCCGCCGCCTCCGATCGCGCCGCCTCCGCCTCCCGTCACGGCGAAACCTGTTGGCGAGACCACAGCCACGCGACGCTCCGGCGGTGCAGCGACCGCCGCCGCGCCTGCCCCCGAACCGGAGCCGTTTCCGAAAGCGCCGCTGCTCCCGTTTCCGGTGGAGTCCGCGTCACCGGCGATCACCAGCGTCGCGAACGTGATCATTGCCGCGGGCGCGCCGGCGATCCTCCTCGGCGCCGACCGCGCGGTGAAGTTCGTCACCGAGGAGGCGAAGAAACTCTTCGGCGTCCCGCAATCGGACCTGGCGACGGTCAAGCAGATCGAGATGGAGTGCGGCGCGCGCATCGGTGAGCTCTCCGTCCCGACGTCGATGGCCCTGCGCATTCGCAACCGCAACATTCTCTATACGCTCGTCCCGATTTCCGGCGGCGCAATGGGTGCGGTGCTGATGTTCCGCGAAGCGGATCCGATGAATCCGTCGCACGCGTCGTTCGTGTCGTTCGTGCGCGAGACGGTCTTCACACCGCTTCGGTCGTTGCGGGAGTCGGTGCTGGCGTCGTCGCGGACGCGGCAACGCGATCCGCTGCTCGAAGACTGGGCGGCCACGATCGATCAGATTCTGTCGTCGCTGGAGATGGCTCCCGAAGTCGAGGAACCGCCGCCGGCCGCGCGGACGCCGCGCGTCGTCGATCTCATCCACTCGGTCGCCAATCGCTTCGGTCCATTCGCTGATCTGAAGAACATCCAGCTGCAGATCGATGTCCCGGAGCTCGAAGAGCGTTTCAAGGATCACGAGCAGCTCGTCGACGCCCTCGGCATCCTGATGGACAACTCGCTGCACTACGTTCCGCCCAGCGGACAGGTGGTGGTCGGCGTCCGCTGGATGGAGCACAAAGGCAAACCGCTGCTGCTCTTTTTCGTGATGGACAACGGCCCGGTCGTCCCCGAACCGCTGCGCCAGGCGATCTTCGAACCCGGCTACGTCTGGAACCCGCAATCCGCCGAGCGCACCGGCCGCAGTTTGTTCAAGGTGCGCGAGTTCGCCGTGTCGCACGCGGGCTCGGTGTGGGTGGAGTCGAAGACGGGCAAGGCGTGCACGTTCTTCCTGCGCGTGCGGCCCGACGGCGCGCGGTAAGCGTCTACTTGAACCATCCCGCTACCCGCTCGAACATCACCGGATTGGCGCGCTTGAATGCGTCGCCCGGACCGGCGAAGCCGAGGAGGATGGCGGTGACGATCGAGTAGCAGGCGAGTGCGGCCACGATTGCGCGGATTGGCGCGATGCGAATCGTGGTCGTGCGAAGGGATGTCACGATCGCTTCGATGCACACCACCGTCGCCACGCTCATCAGCATCATGAAATCGAGCGAGTAGCGGGCCACGATCCACCAGCAAGTCGAGAGGCCGAACAGAATCAGCCAGGCGCCGCACATCACCTGCAGCGCGGTGCGGATGGCGATATCTGACGGTCCGCGCATCAGCGCGAGGAGAATGGCGATGAGCGTCCCGATCATCATCAATGGCGCAATCGGCGCGATGCCGATGATCTGCTCGGTCATTCCGTTCGGCGTCGGCCACGACACCGTGCGATCGACGCGCGCCGGGTTCGCATCGATGAACGGAAACTCACTGTGCATGTGCAGCGGCGCGAAGAGGTAGTACTGGACGTTGTTGCCGAAGCGCCCCAGTTCCGGAAACGTGCAGAGGCTGCAGACTTTCCGGCCGGCCATGTCGATATGCGTGAGCTGATAGCGGATGCCGAATTCGAACGGATCGCCGAAACGGGCGGCGTTGTACCAAAGCATGGCGATGGCCACGATTGCCAGCGGCGCGAGGAAGGCGATGATCGTATTCCTCGTCCGTTTGATGGCGAACGCGGTGACGAAGAGCAGCACGCCGAGGTTCGGCCGCGCGGCAATCGAGAGCGCGAGCCAGATGCTCAGCCACACCGCGCGGCCCGTCGTCGGCGACTCGTTGTAGCGCAGCAGCGCGAGCGCCCACATCGCCGTCATGGCCATGCCGCAGATGATGGCGATCTCGTACATGTGGATCATCACGAGAACAAATGCGGTCACGTTGCCGAGGCCGATGAAGAACACCCAGAGTGGGAAGGGGATGTTCAACGGACGTCCTGCGAGTTTCAACGCGCGGCGCGTGAATGCGACCGATGCGAGAAACGCCCATGCTGTGAAGAACAGCGCGACGAAGGAATCGGGCGGATAGCCGCGCCTCAGTATCCGCAACGGCATGTAGCCGAGGATCGCGGGCAGCGGCGATGAATAGAGGTAGTACTTTCCGTTGAGGTAGCTCGCATCCCACTCATAGTGGATGCCTTGGCGCGCCTTCGGATCGTACGGATACGCCAGCGAATTGAGTTTCGGATTGACCCATCGCTCAAGATGGAGCTGCCCGCGAAAAAATCCTTGCGCGAGACTGGCGTAATTCGATTCCTCCCACGTCCCGAGGCGGCGGAAATCGAATTTGCCGTCGCCCGCGAAGAAGGCGTAGACGGCGAGGACGATGAGGATGCTGATCGCAAGCGGCAGCGCTCGAACAATCCGCGCCAAACGATCGCCGCCTTCAGACACGCGTGGAGGATACACGGGCGGGCTACAAGACAACGTCGCGGATGGCGTTTCTGAATTCGTTGTGAGTGAAACCTTATCCGCAGATTACGCAGATTTTCGCAGATGGAGAACCGAATCCACCGCCCACGCGCCCGGACCCTGCGCCGCAATGTAGAGAAATAGCCAGCAGAAGAACAACGCGATCTCGCCGCCGTTCATGTTCGGCCAGAAGCCGTTGCGGGCGTGGCCGAGGAAATAGGCGAACGCCATCAGGCCGCTGCAGAGGAAGGCGGTGGGCCGCGTGAAGAGGCCGATGGCGATGAGGATGCCGCCGATGAACTCGATGGGACCGGCCGTCCAGATCAATCCCTTCGGAACTCCGGGCGGCATCCCGCCGAAAACGTTGAACAGTTTCTGCGCGCCGTGGCAGGCGAACAGGACTCCGGCGAGGAATCGAAAGGCGCCGAGAATTCTCGGCGCCTGTGCGTGAAATCGATCGATCGCGTTCACGATCTCGCCTCGGCCAGGTACGCAGCCAGTTGGTCGAACGTGCCGGTGAAGCCGCCCTGCATGCTGCTGTGGCCGGCCTTGAACGTGGCGCGCTCCTCTTCGGTGGCCGCGTACGCGCTGCTGCGGAGCGTCAGCGTCGTCTTTTTGCCGTGCTCGGTCAGCGTCACCGTATTGAGCATCTCGCGCGGCCACGTCGGCGCCATCGGATGCCGCGTCGTGCCGCCGCTTTCGTCGGAGAACGAGACGATGAAGACCATCCGCTCCGGCGGCGTGATCTCGCGGTAGATGAACTTGCCCCACATCTCGCTGCCATCCGGGCCGACCATTCCGTAGTGAAACATCCCGCCGGGACGGAGATCGACGTTGGCCACTTTGACGGTGAACCCCTTCGGTCCCCACCACTGCGCGAGGCGCTCCGGCTCCGTCCATGCTTTGAAGACGAGATCGCGCGGCGCGTCGAACTCGCGCGTGATGACAAATTCTTCGGCTGCCATCTTCGCGACGTGCTCCCCGAGGTGATTGAGCGTCTGCTCCAGTCCTTCCACCGCTCCATACTCCTCGGCCACCTTCTTCCGCAGCTCGGCGGTCTCGAACAGCATCTGCATGCGGATACGCGTCTTCTGACCTTCCGCTTCGAACGTCACCGTGGCGCGAAAGAGCGGACCGCTGACGTGGTCGTAGACGATGCGCTCCGGCCGCACTACTTCGCGATAGACGATGTGGTTCTTGTAGTCGGTACCGTCGGGGCCGTGCATGACGAAAATCCATTCGCCGCCGGGCCGGACGTCCATCGAATGCGTCGTGGTGGTGAATCCGTTCGGACCCCACCATTGCCCGACATGTTCCGGCGAGGTCCAGGCATCGAATACAAGATCCCGAGGGGCGTCGAAAACGCGCGTCGTGGCGATCTCGCGGCCGGCGGTGTCAGAGCTACTTCTTTCGATTGTGGCGGGCATGTTTCTTCTCCTTCGTTTTTTTCAATTCGCGCAGATATTCGTCCAGCCGGTCGAAGCTCTGCTCCCAGAAACGGCGGTAGTGATCGAGCCACTCGGACACCTCTTTGAGCCGCGCCCCCTCAAGACTGCACGGCCGCCACTGCGCGTCGCGGCTCCGCGTGATCAATCCCGCGCGCTCGAGGACCTTGAGGTGTTTGGAGACGGCAGGAAGGCTCATGTCGTGCGGTTCAGCCAGCTCCGTCACCGAGGCCGCTCCGGTGGAAAGGCGAGCCAGAATCGCGCGCCGGGTGGGATCGGCGAGTGCGGCGAACGTGACGCTGAGTTTGTCGGCTGGCATGGTATATTAAACCAATCAGTTAATTAACACGATGGTTAAATAACCCCGGCGCGTCGATTTGTCAAGGGAAAGTTGCTGAAGTTTTTAAGGATGCGGGGCAAGCGATGAAGCAGAAGTTCGTGACCTGTATGAGCGACGAGGAGATACATCGCTCAGCGAGATCGGCGGTGTGCAGTGAAATCACACAGCCGGCGCGATACTCTCGCGCCGGCTGTTCCAATTGCCGGTCAGCGTGCTGCGGCTGCGACCGGGGCCACGGCCTGGGTAGGCCGCCGGTTGCGCGTCAGGTGCGGGACTACGCCGAGGAGGCGCTCGACGACCATGAGCTGTGCGCGGTGGTGCATCTCATGTTCTTTCGTTCCCTGCAGCATTTCGAAGCGGCTCTTCGACGGTGCACCGTTCGGCATCGTCACGAGCTCGTCGGCCTGCGACTGCGGGATGCGCTCAACGAAGTCCCCCCACTTCTCACCGTCGGTGCCTAGCAGGTCGATGATCTGTGCCTTTGAGTACGGCAGCTTCTCGTGGATGGGCGCTTCCTTCAGGATCGTGCCGAAAAGCTGGAAGTCCTCGATCGACGAGATGCGTTCGCTGCCGTGCATGTAGTAGTCGATCTGCGGAGCGGAAGCGATGTGCAGGAGCGTCTCCGCCACCGAACGGCTGTCGGGCGTGACGCGATAGCCATAGCGCTCCTCCGGGATGTCCTCGGCGACGATGATGGTGTTCTTGCGCACGGTACGTATGGCACTGGCCAACTGCTGCGGTCCGTAGGGATTCATGATTCTTTCTCCTTTTTCACTTGCGAATTGCAAGCAGTCTTCCATGAATCGCTTGCTGATTGCAAGTAGATTCTGTTACGTTGAAATGAAATGCCCGTGAAGAAGAAGCCGATGCTGCGCTCGTCGTGCCCCGTCAACGTATCGCTGGAGATCTTCGGTGACCGCTGGTCGCTGCTGATCATCCGCGACCTCATGCTGCGCAGCTATCGCACTTACAAGGAGTTCCTCTCCTCGGATGAAGGGATCGCCACGAACATCCTGGCCGAACGCCTGCAGCGCCTCGAGGCAGCCGGAATCATCACCACCAGCCGCGACGCCGAGGACGGGCGCAAGGTGGTCTATCGCCTGACGGAAAAGGGCATCGACCTAGCCCCCATCCTGGTGGAGTTGGTCCTCTGGAGCTCGCAGCACGAGGAGACCGGCGCCCCTCCCGCAGCGATCCGCAAGATGCGCGCAAAACGCGAGCAGTTCCTGGCCGAGATCCGGAGGAACTGGGCAAATGGGGGCACCGCTGTGTTCATCCCCGGCTCGCGGAAAGCATGAAGTTCAGCACGGCCTCGTTTCGCGGCGGTTCGTAAATGCGGTTTCGCTTGGATGCCCTCTTACGCCGTCTCGCCCGCTAGGATTCCTAGGATCCTCCCCCTGAGTCGCTATAGCGGTCAGTCGATGCGATACCTTGGCTTTTCTTCAATGCCGAAGGGGAGGAACGGATTGTCTTCGGCGAGGTGCTACTCGGCGATCGGATCGTGCGCCCACGGATCATCGACATAGGCCATGTCGAGTTCAATGAGGCCGTCAGGCCTCATCGAGTAGGCCATTCCAAACGCAGCGATCCGAACGCGTTACGTACTTCGCTAACATGAGCATGTTCTGCAGGAGGATAAGTCGCTTTCCAACGTAGCCGTCGGGTACTGCGATCCAGACGAAGCCGGTTCCTCGTTGCGTGGCCATGACGACCGGCCGGAGGTTCGAGCGTCGCCGCAAGCTCTTATCAACCATGCCGATGCGAATACGAGCCTGTTCCAGCTCGAATCGGTCCAGGAGTACGTGCTCTTTGAGAATGCTGTAATAGGACCGCTCATCGCCGTTGTGATTGGTATGAATGAGTTCCGGCAATTCCTTGAGGAACCTTCGAATGTCAAAGCGGGAGCGATCCCGCCGGAAACGTGAGAACTCCTCCGCATTGCGCTCATCCGGGAACTCGTTGGATGCGCCGCGCATGAATTGTCCGACGATGGCCCGCTCGCTCAGGAGATTATTGAGGCGGACGATGTTCGCGCGGAACTCCAGGTAACTCGCGATCTCGCTCAATGTGATTAACGTAAGGCACACATCGACGAGGTCCGTTGAGCGGATCACGTGAATTAGTCCGGCAGTCTCACTGACGTAGTGGTTCGGCCTGGCGCGGTAGAGGGCTGACGTGGTCTCGTCGTACACGACGACCATGAACTTCCGCCTGAGCTTCGCAGGCTCCAGATGGATCCGGTGCCCGCGCCGGTTCTCTATGAGGTTCGAGTCGTACTTATCAAGGAACGAGAGTGTGTCACAGACCTGCCTCGGCGCAATTTTGAGGACCTTGTTCTCGAACCAATTCGCCTCGGGCAACCCCGCCTCGCGTTCCTTCATCTGGATCGCGATCAACAGATCATCGACCCAAACCACATGGTCCGCGAGTTCGGACCCCCCTCCGGAACCTTGAACTTATTCGAGGCGAATGAGAACTCCGGCAAGAAAAGCGTTCTGGCGACGGAGGCAATGCGCTTTTCAAGACTCATCGCGGTTGATCTTAGCGGTGACCTGCTGAGAGGTGGGCGGACAAGCAGTCCGGACGCATGCCGCTGCAGTCTTCGGGATCGCGGAGCTCTCCGCATTGATCGCACACGTAGTTGCCGCGTGATGGCATGTCCCCGCAGACGAAGCGGTATCCCGTCTGCTTCGGCGTAGCCCTCCCTCATAGACGAGTGCTTCGTACCCGATCGTGTTCGCGATGTGGAGTTCGGCAGCATCCTCCGGATCCGGTGAACACTTGCGTGAAGTTCGGGCCTCTGACCGCCAAAACGAAACGCCGCCCGGTCTTTCGACCAGAGCGGCGTGGGTGGACGCATTTTGGTAGGCGCTAGCGGACTCGAACCGCTGACCCCCACCGTGTGAAGGTGATGCTCTACCGACTGAGCTAAGCGCCTGTTTGGGGTCTCTTCAACGATGCTGCGGGCCTCGCCATTTCCAGGGAGGGAGCGGCAGCATAGTCGGGCGGTGGGGCTGGCGTCAACGGCATCCGGGCGGACATAATCCGCGCCCGATGACGAAGCGGATGTTGCTCATGCTGGGTGTCGTGATCGCGTTCATCGCGATCATCGGCGCGTTCAAGTACTTCCAGATCAAGAAGGCCATGGCCGGGATGTCGTATCAGCCGCCGCCCGAGGCGGTCACGACCGTGGTGGCGCGGCTGGAAGATTGGAACGCCACGTTGAAAGCGATCGGGACCGTGGCCGCGACGCAGGGCGTCACGGTCAGCGCCGATCTGCCAGGCGTCGTCGAGCGGATCGAGTTCGACTCGGGACGGCCGGTGAGCAAGGGACAGATTCTGGTCGTGCTCGATGCGAAGCAGGAGCGGGCGCAGCTCGCGTCGGCCGAGGCGCAGAGGCAGTTAGATCGGGTCAACCTGGAGAGGATGCGCGGGATGATGGCGGCGAAGATCATCCCGCAGGCGCAGTACGACACCGCGGCCGCGGAAGCGAAACAGGCCGACGCGAAAGTGGCGGAGCTCAACGCCACGATCCAGCGCAAGATCATTCGCGCTCCCTTCGACGGCGTTCTCGGACTTCGCGAAATCAACCTCGGGCAATACCTCGCCGGCGGCGCGCCGATCGTTTCGCTGCAATCGCTTCGGCCGGTGTATGTGAACTTCAGCGTGCCGCAGCAGGAGATGAGTCACCTCGCGGTCGGATCGGACATCGAAGTCGACGCCGGCGGCACGCCGGAGACCGGCAAAGTCACCGCGTTCGGCGCCGTCATCGACGAAGCCACGCGCAACGGACAGGTGCAGGCCTCGTTTCCCAATCGCGATGGCAAGCTGCGGCCGGGTATGTTCGTCGACGCGCATTTCGCGCGCGGTGCGAAGACTTCCGCAATCACGTTGCCTGTATCCGCCATCAGCTATGCGCCATTCGGCGACTCGGTGTTCATCGTCGAAGACGTCAAAGGTCCTGACGGCAAAACGTATCGCGGCGTGCGGCAGCAGTTCGTCAAGCTCGGCGACTCGCGCGGCGATCAGGTGGCCGTGCTCACCGGTGTCAAACCTGGCGAGGAAGTCGTCACGTCAGGCGTCTTCAAACTGCGGCCGGGCGCGGCGGTGCAGGTCAACAACAGCGTGCAGCCGGGCAACAACCCCAAGCCGCGGCCGGAAGACAGCTAGATGAAATTCACCGATCTCTTCGTCCGCCGGCCGGTGCTGGCGATCGTGGTCAACCTGGTGATCCTCATCGCCGGATTGCAGGCCATCCGTTCGCTCAGCGTGCGCCAGTTTCCGCGCAGCGACATGGCCAACGTCGTCGTGACGACCGCGTACGTCGGCGCGAACGCCGACCTCGTGCGCGGATTCATCACCGCGCCGCTCGAGCGCGTCATCGCCGGCGCGGACGGGATCGACTTCCTCGAATCATCGAGTTCGCAAGGCGTCAGCACGATCACCGTCCATCTCAAACTGAACTACGACAACAACGCCGCGCTCACGCAGATCCAGTCAAAGGTGGCGCAGGTGCGCAATCAGCTGCCACCCGAGGCGGAAGCGCCGATCATCGACCTGCAGACGTCGGACAGCCAGTTCGCCGCCGCATACCTCGGCTTCTCGTCGAAGGAACTCGATCAGAACCAGATCACCGACTACCTCGTGCGCGTCGTTCAGCCGAAGCTGAGCGCCATCAGCGGCGTGCAGCGCGCGGAGATCTTCGGCGACCGGACGTTCGCGATGCGCGTCTGGCTCAAGCCGGACAAGATGGCTGCGCTCGGCATCTCGCCGTCGATGGCGCACGACGCGCTGGCGGCGAACAACTACCTTTCCGCGCTCGGCCGCACCAAGGGGACGATGACCTCGGTCAACCTGGTCGCGAACACGAACCTGCAGACTGTCGACGACTTCAAGCAACTCGTGGTGAAGGAATCGAACGGCACGGTGGTGCGCCTCGGCGACATCGCCGATGTCGTCATGGGCGCGGAAACGTACGACCAGGAGGTCAGTTTCAACGGCGAGACTGCCGTCTTCATCGGCATCTTCGTCCTTCCCACCGCCAACACGCTCGACGTGATGAAGCGCGTCCGCGAAGCGATGCCGGAGATTCAGGCGCAATTGCCGGCGGGGATGAAAGCCGGCGTGCCGTACGACTCCTCGGCGTACATCCAGGACGCCATCGACGAGGTACTGAAGACGTTGACCGAGACGCTGATCATCGTCGTCCTGGTCATCTTCCTGTTCCTCGGATCGGTGCGCGGCGTGATCATCCCGGTCGTGGCCGTGCCGATCTCGCTCATCGGCGCCGTCATGTTGATGCTGATGTTCGGCTTCACCATCAACCTGCTCACGCTGCTGGCCATCGTGCTCTCCGTCGGATTAGTCGTCGACGACGCCATCGTCATGGTGGAGAACATTGAGCGGCATCTGCACATGGGCAAGACGCCGCTGCAGGCGGCCGCCGACGCCGCGCGCGAGCTGGTTGCGCCGATCATCGCCATGACCATCACGCTGGCCGCGGTCTACACGCCGGTGGCGCTGCAGGGCGGACTGACCGGATCGCTCTTCCGCGAGTTCGCTTTCACGCTGGCGGGCGCGGTGATCATCTCCGGCTTCGTGGCGCTGACGCTGTCGCCGATGATGGGATCAAAGCTGCTGCGCGCCGGCGACACGGAGCGCGGCTTCGCCGGTTGGATCAACGAGCGCTTCGATCGCCTTCGCGACCGCTACACGCGCGCGCTGGCGGGAACGCTCAACTACCGGCCGGTCGTGCTCACATTGTGGGTGCTCGTCATCGCGCTGATCTTTCCCTTCTACATGTTTTCGCAGAAGGAATTGGCGCCGGGTGAGGACCAGAGCTTTATCTTCGGCATCATCCAGGCGTCGGCGAACTCGACGATCGAGCAGACGAAAATCTTCGCCTCGCAGATCGAAAAGGTCTATCGCTCGTTTCCTGAAACCGAATCGACGTTCCAGGTCATCTTTCCGACGGGCGGTTTCAGCGGCATGGTGGCGAAACCGTTCCACGAGCGGAAAAAGAGCACGGCCCAGCTGGTCGTCGAAGCGTCCGCGGGCATGGCCAAGATCCCCGGCATTCGCGCCATCGAGATCCTGCCGCCATCGCTGCCGGGCAATCAGGGTTTCCCCGTCGACGTCGCAATCGTTTCCACCGAGGAACCGGCGCGACTGGCGGAATTCGCCGGGCAGCTCGTCGGGAAGGCGTTTGCCAGCGGCAAGTTCATGTTCGCCGATACCGATCTGAAGTTCGATCAGCCGCAGGCGCGTGTAGTGTTCGATCGCGACAAGCTCCGCTCCGAAGGCGTCGACATGACGCAGGCAGGACGCGATCTCTCCGTCCTCCTCGGCGGCAACTACGTCAATCGATTCAGCATCCAGGGCCGCAGTTACAAAGTCATCCCGCAGGTCAAACGCAGCGAGCGACTGACTCCTGATCAGCTCACGCAGATGTACGTCACCGGCGCGAACGGCAAGCTCGTTCCGCTCTCGACCTTCGCCACGCTGCAGACGTCGACCGAGCCGCGTGAACTGAAGCGCTTTCAGCAGCTGAACGCGGTGCGCATCCAGGGCGCGATCCCGCCCGGCGTCTCGCTCGATACCGCTCTCAGTTTTATCGAGGATGAAGCGAAGAAGATCCTTCCGCGCGGATTCACTCTCGACTACGCCGGCGAGTCGCGCCAGTTGCGCACCGAGGGGACGAAGTTCCTCGGCGTGTTCCTGCTGTCGGCGATCCTGATCTACCTCGTGCTTGCCGCGCAGTTCGAGAGCTTCCGCGACCCGTTCATCATCCTGGCCGGCTCCGTCCCGCTCGCCCTTTCCGGCTCGCTGCTTTTCTCATTCCTCGGGTTGACCTCGATCAACATCTACAGTCAGGTCGGACTGATCACTCTGGTCGGACTCGTATCGCGCAACGGGATCCTCATCGTCCAGTTCGCGAACCACCTTCAGGAAACCGGCAAGGACAAACTCAGCGCCGTCCTCGAAGCCGCCGGCACGCGGCTCCGCCCGATCCTGATGACCACCGCCGCCACAGTGATGGGCCACCTCCCGCTCGTCTTCGCCCGTGGCCCCGGCGCCGGCGCGAGAAACAGCATCGGCATCATGCTCGTCACCGGCATGATCATCGGCACGTGCTTCACGCTCTTCGTGGTGCCGTCGATCTACGTGCTGGTCGCGCGCACGCACAGACGGATCGATGCGGTCGAGGACGAAGTCCCCGCCGATCTCGAGCCGGCGACGGCGGGGTGAATGCAGTCTCCGTGGTAAATCGCCTTATGCGACGGCCAGCAAAAGCAGCGATTACGATCGGTTCCGCGCTCGCGGCCGCGGCGATCGAGCGCATTCTCTTCGCGTCGCCGCGGTGGCGGGGAGCGGTGTCCGATCATTTCGATGGCGAGCGGTTTCATAACCGGGAGCGGGGGCGGCAGACCGAGGGGTCGTTTTTGAAATGGCAGGCGACGCGCGAGCGAGGGGCGTGGCCGGAGCATCCGGAGGCGACGTACGGTCCGCGGCCGCCGGAGCGGGTGGATGGCGGGCGGCTGCGCGTCACCTTCATCAATCATTCGACGACGCTGATTCAGATGGATGGCGTCAACATCCTCACCGATCCGGTTTGGTCGGAGCGGGTGTCGCCGGTTTCGTTCGTTGGACCGCGGCGGCATCGAGCGCCGGGGATTCGCTTCGACGATCTGCCGCCGATCGATCTCGTGCTCGTCAGCCATAACCACTATGACCACATGGACATCGCGACACTACGCAAGATCGACGCTCCGATCGTCACGCCGCTCGGCAATGCGGCGCTGTTGCGGCGTCACGGGATTCACGGCGCGATCGATCTCGACTGGTGGGAGACGACGAAACACGCGAACGGCATCGAGACGACGGTGGTTCCGGCGCGGCACTTTTCGGCGCGCGCAATCAGCGATCGCAATCGCAATCTGTGGAGCGGCTTCGTCATCAGCGGCAAGTCGGGCAACGTCTACTTCGCCGGCGACACGGGATGGGGCGATCACTTCGCGGAAATCGGACGCCGCTTCGTGCCGATTCGCGCGGCACTCCTTCCGATCGGGTCGTACATGCCGCGCTGGTTCATGCAGCCGGTGCACATCGATCCGGCGCAAGCCGTCGACGCGCACTTCGCGCTCGGCGCGCGTACGAGCGTGGCCGTGCACTTCGGGACGTTCGCGCTTGGCGATGATGGCGAGTACGATCCGGTGCACGACCTGAACGTTGCGCTCGCCGAAAACGGCAATCCGCCGTTTCTCGTACTCGATCAGGGAGAAGGACGCGACCTGCCATGATTCATCGCAGCATCGGAGCGGTTTCGCACGGCATCCTGGACTACGCGCTGGCCATCCTGTTGCTCGCGGCTCCGTCAGTCGTCGGCTTCGCGGGCGTGCAGGCGAAGTGGGCGTACATCTTCGGCGGCGTGCTTCTCGTGATGGCGATCGTCACACGCTACCCGCTCGGCATCATCAAAGTCGTCGGCCTCGGCATCCACGGTTTCGTCGAACTGCTGCTTGCGATCTGCCTCATCGCCGCGCCGTGGTACGGCAACTTCGCGCGCGGCGTGCTGTCGCGCAACTTCTACGTGATGCTCGGAGTGCTGATGCTCGTGCTCTGGTTCATCACCGATTTTCGCGGCGTTCGCGATCGCGTTGCAGCCGTGCGATCTGACGATCCTGCAGACGGCCCAAAATCAGCGGCGCCATAAGCGCGCCGGCGAGCGCCGTGGCCATGTCTTCCTGGGTGTCCCACACGTCGCCTTGCGTGCCGAGGAATGCGTCACCGGCGCTGCCGGAAGCGACGCTGACGCGCCATTCGAGCAATTCGTACGCGGCACTGATGGCGAGGCAGATCGACACGATGATGAAATAGCGCCAGCCGCGCGTGCGCACAACGTCGCGCCGGATGAGCACTTCGCGCGCGACCATGGCCGGCACGAATCCCTGCGCGAAGTGGCCGATGCGGTCGTAGTGATTGCGCGTGAATTGAAACGTCTCTTTCATCCAGAACCCGAGGGGGACCTCGGCATACGTGTAGTGTCCGCCAACCATGAGGATGATGGCGTGCAACGTGAGCAGCGTGAGCACGAGCGGCGTGAGCGGGAAACGCCGTCGCAGCGCGAAAATCAGCGCGATGCCGATGATGGCCGGGAAGACTTCGAGGATCCAGGTGAAGTAGTCGTGCGGATGGATCAGCGACCAGACGAACACCGCGAAGAAGAGGGTGAGCAGGACGCGGTTCGTCATTCGTTGCTCTGTGTACATCTGCGCCATCTGCGGATCAAGTCTTCATCCGCAGATGAACGCAGAAGAACGCAGATAGCTTGAGTGCTACTTCTTCTTCGAGGACTTCTTCGAAGACGACTTCTTCGAGCTGGACTTCTTGGACGAAGATTTCTTTGACGACGATTTCTTCGAGCTCGATTTCTTCGATGACGATTTCTTCGACGGCACCTTGCCGCCCGCGCGGCGCGCTTCGGAGAGTCCGATGGCGATGGCTTGTTTGCGGCTGGTCACCTTCTTGCCCGAGCTTCCGCTCTTGAGCGTGCCGCGCTTCCGCTCGTGCATCGCCTTCTCGACTTTGTCCTGCGCCTTCTTCCCGTACTTTGTTGCCATTCGGAAATCTCCTTTCGTTGTGCACAGAAAGGAGTGCAAATGGTGAGCCCACGTTAGTCGCGATCGACGTACGTGCTGCGCGCGAGGACGGTGGCGCGGCGTTGCGACGGAACATCGACTTCGATCGTGTGCGTGCCTCGCACCTTCGTGTCGGGCTTGCGTACTTCGAGCTCGTAATGTCCGGCCAGCGTTTTTTGTAGACGATCGACGGCGATCTTCGGGAAGTGGAAGGTCTTCGCGTAGAAACCGCCGGTGTCGCCGGCGACCTTTCCGAGTCCGACCTCGAGTGAGTGCGAATCAGCCTGAGTGAAATCGATGGAGAAGACGCTGGCGCGCGCCGATTCCAGCGCCTGCCGCGCCGGGAAGTACTTCGCTTCCATCATCACGCCCATCGGAGTGAGGCGGCCGAGGCCCCAGCCGAAAAGGATGATCGACTTGGGACCGGGGATCGGACGCAGCGCGTTCGCAACGATGATCAGCGCTGCCTCGGGTGACGCGGCGTTTTTCATCTCGGTCGGATCAAGGCGCTTGGCCAGCGCGGGCATCGGAACGATCCGCGGCCACGGCGGCTCGTTGGTGAGCATGGCCTGCTGCATGGCGTCTTTGATGTGGTCTTTGTTGTTGGTGAAGTCGAGGCGGAACTTGAGGTGCGAGTCGAACGAGAAAACGGCCACGCGGTCTTCGGAATCGAGCCAGTCCAGCCAGTCGTTGGCGTTGACGACGGTCTGCATCTGCCCGGCCACGCGCGCGCTGTTGCGCGCGAAATCGGTCTGATAGAAAAAGATGAGCAGCCGTCCGCGCGGCGCGGGTTGATCGAGCGAGGTGTTGACGTCGGCGATGGCGGAGTCGATGGCCGCCAGCTCGCGCGCGGCCGCCGTCTCCGGAATCCATTCGCTCGATTCGACGACGGCCGGCTTGTCGTCGATGCGCACGCGAAAATCGGACGCTTTGAGAGTGCTGATCGGATTGCCGTGATCATCGGTGACGCGCGCGTCAACGATGATCCGCTCGACGGTGATGTGCTCCTGGACCTGGGCGGCGAGTGGTGTGGTCAGGAGGAGCGCAAACACTGTCATCCTGAGCCGCCGGAGCGACGGAGGCGAAGCCGGAGTCGCGCAGGACGGTCGAAGGACCCCCGGCGTGCTTGCCCTGTTCAATTGCCGCCGCCCTTCCCTGGTTACCAGGAAGGGGATCCTTCGACCGTCCTGCGCTGCTCCGGCTTCGCCTCCGCAGCTCCGGCGGCTCAGGATGACAGGCTCGCGCATCGCGCCAGATTACCGCGAGGTGACGGACTTAACGTTGTCGAAACGGTTGCGATCGATGCGGGTGAGGTAGGGATCGATGGCGGCGTACGACGGCTGCTTGTCGACGATGACGGTGATCGTGTTTGCGCCGTTGTGGAGCGGATGCGCGGCGAGATGGAGGATGTCGTTCGCCGAGGCGACATCGGGATCGGTGGCGAAGATGCCGATCTCGATCGACTCATCGACGGGCAACTCGCGTTCGTCGGCGCGCGACTTGTGCACGTTCACCTGCATCGTTACTTCGAAGCGGCCGTCTGGTAGGCGGCGCGTGTTCACCGAGGTCATGGAAAGGTCGTAGAGGATCACATCGCGCGTCCATTCGTTGACGAGTGCGCGATTCTCCGGCGGGGTCACAACTTCGATTGATTGCAGCAGGTCATCGATTTTCGGCTGATGCGCGGGGCCGCTTTGCGCGGCGACGAAACTGCGCAGGGCGCGATTGAGAGTTTCCTCGCCGAGGAGCTCTTTGAGCGCGTTCATGACGATGGCGCCTTTGCCGTAGTAGAGATAGGCCTGATCGGTAACGCGCGTCAGCGGCACTTCCGTTTTGTCATCGGCGGCGCGGCCGGCGAGGTAGCGATCGAGCTCGAACTGCAGCGAGCGGCGGACCTGCGCGCGGCCGTAGCGTTTGTCGAGGACGAGCAGTTCGGAGTAGCGCGGCAGCGATTCGATGATCGTGCTCGCGCCGGGGATGACGGCGGGCGTGACGGAGTGGCCCCACCACTGATGCGCGACTTCGTGCGCAGTGCGGCGGGTAACGAGATCGATTTGTGACGGGTCGCGCGCATCGATCAGAAACGCGCGGCTTTCGCTGAGGAAGACCAGGCCGGGCATAGCCAGTCCGCCGAACCTTGCGTACGCGGGAGCTTCGGCGATGCGCAACTGCGACTGTGGATACGGACCGAAGGCGTTTTCGAAAATGCGAATCGAATCGGCGGCGGCGGCGAGAATCCGATCGACGTTGTAGCGATGCGCGGGGTCGTAGTAGACCTCGATCTGCGTCTTTCCCGCGGCCGCGCGCGCGACGGCGTAGCGCGCCGAGGAGAAGATCAGGTTGTTGTGGATCGGCGCGTCGGAGCGGTAGTGAAAGTAGCGGCGGCTGTTCGCGGTCCAATCCTTGATCAGCCGTCCGGGCGCGAGCGCGATCTGATCGGAGGCCGTTGAAAGCGTTACGTCGATGTTCGTCCATTCGACGCCGAGGTCCTCGATGTCGGTCTCCTCGCCGGCGGCTGGAGGGAGTCCGCGTTTCTTGCGCTCGATCGGATCGCCGATTTCGTAGCCGCGGCGATAGCCGAGGATCGGGAAGCAGCGCGCGGGCGTGATGAAGGAGCCGTTTGCGGCGATCGATGTGTCTGCCGTCTTTCCAGTGAAGCCGGGATGCTCGTACGCGATATCAAACTGCAACGTCGCGTGCTCGTTCGGTTGGAGCGGGTGCGCGAATTGGACGTCGTATGTCGCGATTCTCTCGTTGCGTGTGACGTTTGCGTTCGGAATCGCGAGGCCGGTTACGCGCGCATCGCGAGGAACGGAGACGAGCACGTCGATGATCGGTGATGTTCCGTCGTTGACGAGATCGTAGCGGCCAGTCACTTTGTAGCGGCGTTCGTTTGGATAGAGTGCGACATCGGCGACGAGCGAGACGATGTGAGGCTTCGGCATCGTCGCGGACGCGCGATAGGTGCGTTCGTAATCGGCGCTCCAATCGAGCGACGCGGCATTCGACGTCCAGTGATTGAGGATGTTCGTGTTGTAGAAGATGAAGGCGGCTAGCGCGACGGCGATCGTGGCGAGAATCGCGGCGATGCGTTTGTCGGTGTTTTTTGCGATCGCGCGGAAGACACTGCCGCCGCTCGGCCGGCGCCAGAGTGCGGATGCCACTAGCAGGAACAGCAATCCGATCGTCGTCCACAACGCCATGAACCAGAGGAATGGCGTCATCGACGCGCCGAAGCCGTTCATCTCTGTGTATTGCAGCGGCGGCGCGCCCGCGAAGGTCAGCAGCGGATGTTCGATGCCGAGGGCGTTGCCGGCCTGGATGAGGACTCCGGCCACGAGGACGGCGAAGAGACCGAAGTATTTCGAGGGGCTCAACGTCTGGATCAACACCGCGGCCATCGAGAAAATCATCAGTGGGATGGCGAGAGTCGTGGCGAAGGCGAGCAGCAGCGCGGGATGGAAGGCGTGGAAGCCGCGCGTGAGTTGGATGATCACTCCGACGCCGAGGCCGGTGGCGATCAGGACGCCGATCATCGCGGAGAGGGCGACCCATTTCGAGAAAACAAACACCGCGTTCGACGCTGGCGTGGCATTGATGATTTCGGCCATGCCGACGCTGCGCTCGCGCCACACCAGCTCCGCGCTGTAATAAATGATGATGACGGTGGCCACGAGGCCGAGCGGCTGGCGCAGCGTGCCGAGGACGAGCGAGGTGGTTGGATAAAACGCGGCTCCGTATTCGCCTCCGGCGACGTCGGCAAGGATCTCCATCGCTGCAAGTCCTGCCCAAAGGAGCGCGAGCAGGATGAACGGGATGCTGCGGAGAACGGAGCGAAGTTCGATCCGCGTGGCGGCGAGCAGCGGGCGCCACCCAACCGGCCCAACAGTCAATCCTGAGCCGCCGGAGCGAAGCGGAGGACGGATCAGGATCTCCGGTGATACCGCGCGGGTCGTTCCGATCGTTACCGCCCTCGCGGTTGCACCGGAGATCCTGACATGTTCGCTTCGCTCACCGTCAGGATGAACTGCCTTCGCCATAACACGGAACGAGAAGTGTTTGTAGACGACGCCCCATGCGATCGCCGCAAACGCGAGCCAGACGATTCGATTGATCAGAAAGTTTCCCGTGAGTGCGATCAGTCGCGTATTGCGGATCGCCGGCGTCCAGTAGCGCGTCTGTTCGAAGAAGGCGGACAGGCCGAATGGATCGAGCAGCGACGCACCCGCGGCGCTGCTTGCGCCGTTCGCGGATCCGGCCATCAGCGGCGAATTCGTGAACGCGGCCGCTGCGAAGTAGAAGATGTAGATCGCTACCGCGCCGACGACGCTGGCCAGCACGCTACGCGTCAACGTCGCGATGCCGAAGAGGACGACGCCCGCGACGAGCATGCCGGGAAGCACGAGCACGAGCAGCGTCCAGAGGTACGGCGTGATCGAGAACGGTCCGACGCGTGATGCGTCGTGCAACGGCAGCAGCGCGGCGATCATCATCCCGATCGCGGTCGCGCTGAAGACGGTGAACGCCGCCAGGAACGATCCGGCGAAACGGCCGAAGAGGTAGGGGAACTTTTCGACCGAGGTGGAGAAGACGATCTCTTCGAAATGGTGTTCGCGGTCGCGCACCACCGAGTTCGCGCAGAAGATGGCGATGGCGAAAACGGCCGCGAGCGACACCATCCCAAGCGACTGGGCGATGGCGTACGGCGAGTTGACGTGGACGTTGGCCGGGCCGAATCCGGTCGCGGTGAGCGCGAAGCCGAAGCCGGCAAAGAAGAGCGCCGCGGCGATGAACGAAACCTGGCGCGTGTGATAGCGCCACTCGAAACGGATGACGTCCGTCAACACGCGCTGTCCCGCAGCACGGAGAAGTAGACGTCTTCGAGGTCAGGATTCACGAGCTCGCATCCCGCCTCGGGTGCGGCATCCGCGAGCATGTGCACGCGTGTTTCGCCGCCAAAGAGATGCGTGGAGATGACGGTGTGCGTCGAGCGATATTCAGGAATCGCCTGCTTCGGCACGCTCTTCCGCCACACGCGTCCGCTGAGACTCGCGATCAGCTCCGACGGTTTGCCTTCGATGAGCACGCGTCCGCCGGCGAGCACCGCCATGCGCGGACAGAGGTCGCTCACATCCTCGACGATGTGCGTGGAGAGAATGACGACGATGTTCTCGCCAATCTCGCTTAGGAGATTATGAAAACGATTCCGCTCCTCGGGGTCCAACCCCGCGGTCGGCTCATCGACGATGACCAGCTTCGGATCGCCGAGAAGCGCCTGCGCGATACCGAAACGCTGGCGCATGCCGCCGGAGAAGGTGCTGACCGCGCGCTTGCGAACGTCCCAAAGATTGGTGAGGTTGAGCAGCGAGTCGATCTGTTCCTTGCGCTGCTCGACGCCTTTCAGAATGGCGAGGTAGTCGAGCAACTCGATGGCCGGGATGCGCGGATAGACGCCGAATGTCTGCGGCAGATATCCCAGCTTTCCACGCAGCAATCGCGGATCGGCGCTGATCTCGAAACCATCGAACGTGATCGTGCCGGAGTCGGCCTCCTGCAACGTGGCGATCGTGCGCATGAGCGTCGACTTGCCCGCGCCGTTCGGGCCGAGGAGTCCGAAGAGTCCGCGATCGATGTTGAGCGTGACGTCGTTGAGGGCTTTGACGCCGTTCGGGTAGGTCTTGGAGAGATGGGAGATGGCCAGCATGAAAGTTATCTGTACGCGGGTTCAGGAGGACGGTTTCACGCGGGGCGCGCGGAGAGGCGGAGAAAAACAGGCTTCTCTCCGCCTCTCCGCGAACTCCGCGTGAAACCGTCCTCTGTTCATTCATAGAGGCGCGCAACTTACAATCCTCCGATGCGCAAGTTGATCGTCCTCATATCCTTCCTCCTCGCCGCCACCGCATCCGCCGCAACGTTCAATGAGACCTTCCTCGATCGCACGATGCGCGTGAACTACTTCCACACCGGCAACCATGGCGAGGAGTTGATCGCGATCGATTCGGTGGTCTCGGATGGTCCTTGGCCGGGCAGCCGCACCCGCCTCATCGACACACTCAACCTCGGCAACTACTACTTCGAGGTCGTCGATCGCGATACGAATCAGGCCATCTACTCGCGCGGATTCGCATCTGTGTTCGGCGAGTGGCAGACGACGGACGAGGCGAAGGAACGCGCAGGCACGTTCGCGGAGTCGGTGCGCTTTCCGTGGCCGAAGAAGCCTGTGCAACTCGTGATCAAGAAGCGCGATGCGAATGGCGCGTTTCAACAACTGTGGTCGACGCTGATCGATCCGTCATCGCGTTTCGTGAACCCATCCGAGCGCAAGCCAGCGGGACGTGTTTGGAACGTAATCGAAAACGGCGCGCCGTCCGAGAAGGTCGACCTGCTCGTGATCGGCGAGGGCTACACCGAGAGCGAGCTGCCAAAGTTTCACAAGGATGTCGAGCGGATGGTGGGGAAGCTCTTCGCCACCGAACCGTTCAAAAGCCGGCGTAAGGATTTCAATGTTCGCGCGCTCGATCTCGTCGAGCCCGCCAGCGGCGTTCATCGTCCGCGTACGAACGACAACCGCCGCACGATGACCGGCGTGGAGTACAACATTTTCGATTCGGAGCGCTACGTGCTGACGCTCGACGATCACCGCATGCGCGATGTGGCATCGTCCGCGCCGTACGACTTTCTCGAAATCCTCGTCAACGAAAAACAGTACGGCGGCGGCGGGATCTTCAACGACCAAGCCACCGCATGCGTCGACAGCGCGTTCGCCGAGTATGTGTTCGTGCATGAGTTCGGACATCACTTCGCGGCGCTGGCGGACGAGTACTACACGTCGCCGGTGTCGTACGCGACCAGCGGCAGCAGCGACCACCCGGAGCCGTGGGAGCCGAACGTGACTGCGCTTCACGATCCGGCCAAGGTGAAGTGGCGCGATCTCGTAGATGCGTCCACGCCGCTGCCGACGCCGTGGGACAAGGATGCGTTCGAGAAGCACAGCCTCGAGATTCAGAAGGAGCGCGCCCACCTTCGCGCGATCAATGCGCCGGAGTCGGAGATGGACGAGCTCTTCACCGCCGAGCGCCAATACGAAACGTCATTCCTCGGCGGACAAAAGTTCGCGGGGAAAGTCGGCGCGTTCGAAGGGGCCGCGTACGAACCGCGTGGACTCTACCGGCCCGAGGTCGACTGCATCATGTTCACGCGCGATGAGGTTGGGTTCTGCCGCGTGTGCAGGAAAGCGATCGAGCGGATCATCGACAACTATTCGAGGTAGCAGCCTGTCATCCTGAGGCTGCCGGAGGCGTTGGAGCGCGAAGCGCGGAACGCCGCAGGACGGCGAAGGATCTCAAGCTTCCCAAGCTGCGTTGAATCCCAACGGGTTTCAGCCGGACTTGCGCATCTTGAGATCCTTCGGCGCGCTCCGCCGTCTCGCGCTTCGCGCTCGCGGCTGCGCCAGCCTCAGGATGACAAATCGTCTACGGCGCGGGATTCACTTCCCCATCATCTTCTTGATGCGCCCGACGAGGTCCTTGCCGACCAGCGACTCCGCGGCGTTCAGCACGTTCTGGATCGAGTCGAGGACGTCTTCGCTGCCGCTCCAGTGTTCGCGGAGGATGCTGGCGTCGACGCTGCCGAGGATCTTGTTGAGGACGTAGACGCCGAAGACGAGGTCGTCGAGGTATCCGGCCGGTCCGAGAAGGGCCTCGGGGAGGAGATCGAACGGCATCACGTAGTACGCGACGGCGCTGCCGAGGAGAACTTTGTCTTTGCCGTTGACGCGCGCGTCGGTGGTGAGCCGCCACAGCAGAATGAAGACGTCGGGGACGAGCAGCAGAAAGCCGGCGGTCTTGCCGACCACGGCACCCTTGCTGTCGACGTAGCGCTGGATCGTGTTGCGGATGCGGTCGTAGAAGCGGGTGGCGCGGTCGCGCGGGAACTGGTCCTGCTCGGCGGCGTCGTGAATCTCGCGCGCGAAATCGGCATCGGTCGCTTCTGCGACGGCGTCAGGTGTTTCTTCCATTGATTTCCTCCGAAGATGGCGGAAGGTCGGCGCCGCCTCGCCCGAGGGTCACCGCCAGACCGCCGTCGATGATCCAGATTTTCTGGATGTCGGCATCGATGAAGGATGGCAAGAAGCGGTCCAACGAAACGACAAATGTGGCCGGGTCTTCGTAGCGGACGAGATCGGCGGGGAGGCGGTTGCGCACGATGCCGAAGAGGAATTGCGGGATCGGCAACGCGCCGAATGCGGATGCCGAGGCGATCGGGACGCGGACCGTGTGGCCGACCGGCTCGATCTCGCGGATGTCGACCGTGAACGGCACGCTGATGAACTTCCGGATCGAGCCGGAGATGCGCAGCAGACCGTTGAAAAACTGCAGTTCCATCCGTTCGATGGGATCGACGCGGAACGATGCCGCGAGCGCGTTGAGTTTGGCGCCGTCGACGCGGGCTTCGATCGTGTCCCACTCGATGAACCGCTTCATCGCGCGTGCTTGTATCATGCGCCCGCCTCATGCCGAAGCGCACTGATATCAAGTCCATTCTCATCATTGGATCCGGCCCCATCGTCATCGGACAGGCGTGCGAATTCGACTACTCCGGCACGCAAGCCTGCAAGGCGTTGAAGGACGAGGGATACCGCATCATCCTCGTCAATTCGAACCCGGCCACGATCATGACGGATCCGGAGTTCGCCGACCGGACGTACATCGAGCCGCTGACGCCGGAGACGCTGGAGAGGATCATCGAGCGCGAGAAACCGGACGCGATTCTTCCGACGGTGGGCGGCCAGACCGGCATCAACCTGGCCATGGCACTGTACGAAAACGGCGCGCTCGAGCGGCACGGCGTTGAGTTGATCGGCGCGAATGCCGAGGCGATCAAGACCGCCGAGGATCGCCAGCTTTTCAAAGAGAAGATGGTCGAGATCGGCGTCGAAGTGCCGCGCTCGGCGTACGCGGCTTCCGTGGAGGATGCCGAGGAGTTCGCGGCGAATATCGGCTATCCGCTGGTGATCCGGCCGTCGTTCACGCTGGGCGGATCGGGCGGCGGGATCGCGTACAACGTCGAGGAACTGCGCAAAGTCGTCAGCCACGGGCTGGAGCTATCGCCGGTGCATCGCGTGCTGGTCGAAGAGTCGGTGATCGGCTGGAAAGAGTTCGAGCTCGAGGTGATGCGCGACAAGGCGGACAACGTCATCGTCGTCTGCAGCATCGAGAACCTCGATCCGATGGGCGTGCACACCGGCGACTCGATCACGGTTGCGCCGCAGCAGACGCTGACGAACGTCGAATACCAGGCCATGCGCGATGAGGCCAAGCGGATCATCCGCGCCATCGGTGTTGAGACCGGCGGATCGAACATCCAGTTCGCGGTCGATCCGGCGACGGGGCGGCGGCTGGCCATCGAGATGAATCCGCGCGTGTCGCGCTCGTCGGCGCTGGCGTCGAAGGCGACCGGATTCCCGATCGCGAAGTTCGCGGCGAAGCTGGCGGCCGGCTACACGCTCGATGAGATCCCGAACGACATCACGAAAAAGACGCCGGCGTCGTTCGAGCCGACCATCGATTACGTGGTGGTGAAGATCCCCCGCTTCGCGTTCGAGAAGTTCCGCAAGACGCCGCCGACGCTGGGGCTTTCCATGCAATCAGTCGGCGAGTCGATGGCCATCGGCCGGACGTTCAACGAGGCGCTGCAGAAGGGATTGCGTTCGCTCGAAATCGGCGTGGCCGGACTGGAAACGCGTGGCTACGACCGTGACAAAGCGTCGACGATTCTTCGCACGCCGCAGCCGGAGCGGATCTTCGCCGTCGGCGACGCCTTGCGCGCGGGGATGACGGTCGAAGAGATCCACGCGATCTCGGCGATCGACTGCTGGTTCCTTCGCGAGATCCGCAAAATCATCGAGATGGAAAAGCGGCTAACGGCGGGGGATCCTTCGACCGTCCTCCGAAGCTCCGGCTTCGCCTCCGCTGCTCCGGCGGCTCAGGATGACAGTGGACACGGCACGCTCCTCGCGCTCAAACGCGAGGGCTTCTCCGACAAACAGCTCGCCACGCTGACGAACAGATCGGAGATCGAGGTTCGCGAAGAGCGGCACAGACTCGGCGTCCGTCCCGTCTACAAACGCGTCGATACGTGCGCCGCCGAATTCGAGGCGACCACGCCGTACATGTACTCGACGTACGAAACCGAATGCGAAGCGGAGCCGACCTCGCGCCGCAAGGTGATGATTCTCGGCTCCGGGCCGAATCGAATCGGGCAGGGAATCGAATTCGATACCTGCTGCGTCCACGCGTCGTTCGCGCTGCGCGAAATCGGCTTCGAAACGATCATGGTGAACTGCAATCCCGAGACGGTGTCGACCGATTACGACACCTCTGACCGGCTCTACTTCGAGCCGCTCACGCTCGAAGATGTGCTGGAAATCGTCGAGCTGGAAAAGCCGGAAGGCGTGATCGTGCAGTTCGGCGGACAGACGCCGTTGAAACTCGCCAAGTCTCTGGCCGCGGCGGGAGTTCCGATGTGGGGAACGTCGGTCGAGTCGATCGACATCGCCGAAGATCGCGAACGGTTCGGCGCGCTGGCGGCGGAGCACGAAATCCTCGTCCCCGAAAACGGAACCGGGATGAATGTCGCCGAAGCGCTCGAAGTGGCGCGCCGCATCGGCTTCCCGGTCGTCGTCCGCCCGTCGTATGTCCTCGGCGGACGCGCGATGGCCATCGTTTATGACGAGCCGAATCTGCGCGAGTACGTCGGCTACGCGATGGAAGCCGCGCCGGGACATCCGATCCTCATCGACCGCTTTCTCGAAGACGCCATCGAGCTCGACGTCGATGCGATTTCTGATGGGAAAGACGTCGTCATCGCCGGCGTGATGGAGCACATCGAGGAAGCCGGCATTCACTCCGGCGATTCGACGACGGTGATTCCGCCCTACATCATCGGCCTGCGCGAACAGGACCGCGTCCGCCGCCGCACGGTGCAGTTGGCGAAAGCGCTGGGCGTGATTGGACTGATGAACGTGCAGTACGCGATCTACCACGGGGACCTTTACGTGCTGGAAGTGAACCCGCGCGCGTCGCGAACCGTGCCGTACGTGTCGAAGGCGACCGGCGTGCCGTTCGCGAAAATCGCCGCGAAGGTGATGGCCGGCATGTCACTGCGCGAGCTCGGCCTGACGTACGAACCGAAGGTGAAGGACTACTTCGTGAAGGCGCCGGTCTTCCCGTTCGGACGTTTTCCGCGCGAAGACACGGTGCTCGGCCCGGAGATGAAGTCGACCGGCGAGGTGATGGGCTCCGCCCCGACCTTCGGCGAGGCCTACGCCAAAGCCCTCCTCGGCGCGGGCATCGATCTGCCGCGCGAAGGGACGGCGTTTCTCTCCGTCAACGACAACGACAAGCGTCCGGTCATCGTGCAACTGGCGAAGGATCTCGCGCAGCTCGGCTTCCGCGTCATCGCCACCTCGGGCACGCGCGATTACCTGCAGAACAACGGGGTTGAGTCGGGCCTCGCGTTCAAAGTGCACGAGTCGGAGCGCCCCAATATCGTCGACCGCATGATCAACGGTGAGGTGACGCTGATCATCAACACCCCGCTCGGCAAGAAGTCGTTCTACGACGACACGTACATCCGCCGTACCGCGCTGCAACACGGCATCAGTTGCCTGACGACGCTGACCGCGGCGACAGCAGCGGTGGATGGAATCCGCTCACTGCGCGAAGGGATCAAGACGATCACGACGCTGCAGGAGCAGCACGCGCGATGAGGCCGCATTCGTAGCGCCAGCGGCCCGCTGGCGATCCAGTCGTCGGGCCGACGGCGCTACGAACGTTCGGCGTCGTGCGCGACGCCTTACGAAACCATCATCACCGGCTGCGCGACCGCCATCTCCATCTTGAAGGCGTTGAACGCGCGAACGGTGTACTGGATCGTTTTGCCCGAGGCCGTCGCCTGCGCGGGGCCGGAGAGCTGACGATGCGGGCGGGCTGCTCCGGGGCGGCGCGAACGGAAGATCGTGGTCGGGAACGGGGAGGGTTTGGCGAACTCGAGGACCATCTCCTCGATCACCACGTCGGCGCCGCCGAGGTAGCGGAAATCCCACTCGATGCCCTCGCCGACTTTGAGCGTGGTGTCGTTCGGATTGATGGTCAGGTAGATGCGTCCGCCGTTCGATTCGATGTCGATGCGGACGGGGACGGTGCGGACGACGAACTCGGTGAGCTCATGCGATCCGACCAGCCGATCGGACGACGCCGGAGGCGCTGCCACGAGCGACGGTGCCTCGGCGCGCGGCGGCGCGGGGATGAACGACGACGAACGCGGACGGTCGCCCTGCGAGAACCACGCGGCAGTGGCCGGTCCGCTGGATGTGACGCGCGGACGCGAACGGCGGCGCTTTTTGTCGTCGGCCGGTGCGGCCACTTTCGCGACGACGGCGGCTGCTGCTCCGGCGGCGGCTTTCGCAGTGGCTTTGGCCACCGTCTTCACTTTCGCTTCGACGGCCTTCTCGACTTTTGCTACAGCCTTGGCGAGAGGTTTCGCGGCGGATTTCGCCACAATCTTCGTCGATGTTTTCTTCGCGGCAGGTTTCGCCGCCGTTTTCTTCGGAGCAGCTTTTTTCGACGCAGCAGCCTTTTTCGAAGGAGCGGCCTTTTTCGGCGAAGCCGCTTTTTTCGACGGCGCAGCCTTTTTCGACGAAGCCACCTTTTTCGCAGGCGCGGCTTTCTTCTTCGGCGCCGGCTTTTTCTTGGCCGGAGCGGGCTTGGCAGCCTTCTTTTTCAGAGCCGGTTTCGGCTTCGCGGCGGATTTTTTCGGGGCCGGTTTCTTACTGCTTTTCGGGCGCGCTGCTGTCTTCGCGGCTGCCTTTTTTTTCGTACTGGTAGCCGCTTTTTTACCCTGGACCTTCGCCATTCGAACCTGCTCTCCCCGGATGCCCTGAAAATTGGATGGCGCAGTATAGCGGCGACCTCATGGTTTGCATAGCACGCTTCCGAGTGCGGATAAACTGGCGTCAATGGCCACATTTCAGCCGTCGCGGCACAACGAGCGGATGATCGCGGTCGAGGAGGCGCAGGAGCGCGTTCTCGCCGAAGTCCAGCCGCTCGGTACGGAACAGGTCGCGTTCACGGAGGCGCATGGACGCGTGCTGCGCGAAGACGTGCTTGCGCGCTTCGACGTCCCGCACGGCGACAACACGGCCATGGATGGATACGCGGTTCGCGCGGACGACATCGCAAAGGCACCGGTCACGTTGCGCGTGATCGAGAATCTGCCGGCGGGGACCGTGGCTACGAAGCGCGTCGAGTCGGGAACCGCGATCCGCATCATGACCGGCGCGCTAATGCCCGAGGGTGCGGATACGGTCGCGCATGTCGAGATCACCGATGCGGGATCGGAGAACGTGCAGGTGCTCGAGCCGCTGCGCCGAGGAACCAATATTCGCAAGCGCGGCGAGGACATGCACGCGGGCGACGTCGTTCTCGCGGACGGCACGCCTCTCCATGCGGCGGAAATCGGTGTCCTGGCCGGAGTTCAGAAGCCGGTCGTGCGCGTCGGACGGCGTCCGACCGTGGCCATCCTCTCCACCGGCGACGAGATCATCGACGTCGGCGACGCGATGGCGCCCGGCAAAGTCCTCAACTCGAATTCGTATTCGCTGGCCGCGCTGGTGCGGGAGGCGGGAGCGATTCCGCGGATGATCGGCATCGTTCCGGATACGAAGGAAGCGACGATCGCCGCGATCGTGTCCGCGCTCGAATCCGACTTCGTCATCTCCTCCGGCGGCGTCTCGGTCGGCGCCTACGATTTCGTCAAAGACGCTCTCGACGCGCTCGGCGCGGAGACAAAGTTCTGGCAGGTGGCGATGAAGCCGGGCAAGCCGGTGGTGCTCTCGCGCGTGCGCGGGCGTCTCTACTTCGGGCTGCCGGGTAATCCTGTCTCGTGCATGGTCTCGTTCCTTCTCTTCATCGCGCCGGCGATTCGCAAAGCGATGGGACAGACGTCGAACCTGCTGCCGCCGATTGTTCAAACGCGCATCGATGCATCGCTGAAATCGCGCGGCGACCGGCGTAACTACCTCCGCGTTCGCGTCGTCGCGCGTGAAGGCGAGCTGGTGTCGGTGCCGATGAGTTCGCAGGGATCAGGCGTTTCGACCTCCATGATCCAGGCAAACGGATTGGTGATCGTCGAAACCGGCATCACAGCCGTCGAAGCGGGTACGATCGTGCCGACGGTTCTCGTGGGGATGATTTGAACCACAAAGACACAAAGATCACGAAGAGGGGTTCCTTTGTGTTCTTTGTGCCTTTGTGGTGAAAAGCCTTTTCAACGAAACGGCCATCATTGGCGTACATCCCGCAGCCAGGAAGAGAGATATGCGTTCGGTGGGAATCGTCTGCGGTTACGACCTGAATGACGGTCTGCACGACTACGTCAAGTCAGTCGCGCCGCTGATCGCGCGCGAGAATCTCGACTTCGTCATCCTCTCCGGCGGCCGTACCTCGCCGCGCTCGCATCATTCCGAGGCGTGGGTGATGGCGGGGCATCTACGGGAGATTCTGGCCAGTCCGGAGTTTGTCCTCGAAGAGCACGCCATGACCACGCTCGAGAATCTGATTTTCGCGCGGGGCCTGGCCGAGCATCACGCGGGAGTCGTGGCGCGGTTCGTCGTTTTCTGCGATCGCGTGCATCAGCGCAAGGTTGCCGCGCTCGCGAAGCTCATCCTCGGCGCGCGCGCGATCGTGCACTGCGTCGATCACGATGTTGCGCGGCGCGTGCGGATCTTCGAGCCGGTCTCGCACCTGATCGAGTCGGTGGTTGCGCATTTTCCGCGGCTGCGCAAGTACCTTCGCGCGGCGGCCATTCGCATGAAAGGCGTCAGCGGAACGCCGCCGGCGGACGCGCGGCCGGAGCTTGCGGCGGACGATGAGCCGCACCACCGGCGCGTAAGCCGGTAATCCAGATCTCCTTGTCGTCGGTGACGTGAAGTGTGGCGGTGATCGTTGTCCCGTTCGGCGGGAGCGCATCGACTTTCGCGCCGCGGACGATGTAGTCCATCGTCATCGCCTCCATGAAACCGGGGATCGCCTCGTGATCGATGGTCAGCGCATTCTCGGACACATCGCGGCCGACGATCTTTCCAGCCAGTGCGTAGGTCTTCTCGCCGGCGACCGACAACGGCTTATCGGCGTTCGAGATCTTCGTTTTCCCGCATGCGAGCGCAAGAATCAGCGTGAATGTGAGAGTCTTCATGCGTTGAAACCCGCCACCACCGCCAAACTGGCCATCGCCGCCGTGCTCCTGCTGCTCTTCGGCGGCTTCGCGCTGCGCGCCGCAATGCGGCTGGTCAGCACCGCGACACACTCGCTTTTCTTCGGAGTGCTGCTGCTGGTCATGGTTGTTTGGATCTTCTCGAAGAAGAATTGAGATACGCGCAAATGGCGGCCGAGCCTTGGGCAACCAACGCTGCGGGCCGTGCCCGCTAAGCAGCGGGCTGCGCGAAACCCGTGATCACGTATGACCCGCTCTTCACGTCCTTCTTGATCTTGATGATGTCGTTCTTCTGCGCATCCTCGAGCAGGTCGCTGAACGTGTTGTAGCCGTAATACTCCTCGTTGAAGGTTGGCTTCTTGCGTTGCATGGTCTGCTTGATCATCGAGCCCCAGAGGATCTCTTTGTTCTCGCGCATCAGCGCCTTGATCGAATCGATCAGGAGCTTGAAGACCTCGCCCTGCTTCTTGTCCTTGAAGTTCACGGTGGGCGCTTTCGTGCCGCGCACGAGGTCCTCGTAGAAGATGAACTCGTCGCAGTTGTCGATCAGCAGATCGCTCGACGAATTCTTCACACCGACGCCGATCACGTACTTGTCGTTCTCTTTCAGCTTCGAAACGAGCGGCGAGAAATCGGAATCGCCGGACGCGACGACGAAGATGTTGATGTGGTCCTTCGACCAGGCCATATCCATCGCGTCGACGACCATGCGGATGTCCGCCGAGTTCTTGCCCGAATAAACGCGCCCGGGAATCTCGATCAGCTCGATGGCGGCCTCGTGCAGCTCGCGCTTGTAGTCGGGGAACTTGTCCCAGTCGGAGTAAGCGCGTTTGACGACGATCTTCCCCTTCTCCAGCAAGCGCTCGAGGAGGAGAGCGACTTCAAATTTCTTGTACTTGGCGTCGGTGACGCCGATGGCGATGTTCTCGAAATCGATGAAAAGGGCGATTTTGCTTTCGTTCATGCTGCTTCTCGATGGCGGCGATCCGACGTTCCCGTCGTCCTCGGCCGCATCGTTGTCGAAGTTAGGTTTGCGGCTCATCGTTGACTGGCTCAGGGACTGGCTCAGGGATTAGCCCCGGCAGCCTAACACCGAACGGTTACAGCAATTCCCAGCGAGGGCCTGTCACCTTTTCCGAGGAGTTGCAACTCTGGTGCGACTGTCATCCTGAGCCGCCGGAGGCGTGGAGCGCGAAGCGCGGAAGCGGCGAAGGACGGTCGAAGGAACTCAAGATGCGCGGCTTTGGCTGAAACCCGGTTTCAGCACAGATTACGTAGCTTGAGATCCTTCGCCGTCCTCCGGCATCTCCGCCTTCGGCTACGTGCCTCCGGCAGGCTCAGGATGACAGCGGGAGGAAGAGAATGAACACGATGCCCTCGGCGATGCTGCTCGAAACCGATGTCCGCCTGGCCATGACCGGTGATCGCGATGCGTACGCGCGCATCGTCGAGCAGTCGGCGAACGTCGTTTGCGCGATCGCGCTGGCCATCGTCCGCAACGTGCAGGCCAGCGAGGATGTCGCGCAGGAGGTTTTTCTCGCCGTCTGGACGAGTCTCGGCAAACTGCGCAATCCCGCCAGCTTTCTGCCGTGGCTGCGGCAGATGACGCGCAATCAGGCCAACCTCTGGATTCGCAATCACGCGCGGGAACGCACCGATGACGATGCCCTCGCCGCCGCAGTCGATGCACGTCCGACGGCCGACGACTTGTCGCTTCGCGACGAAGAACGGCGCGTGCTCGCGGACGTCATCGCCGATCTGCCCGAGGAGTCGCGCGAAGTAGTCATCCTCTACTACCGCGAAGGCAGTTCCGCGAAACACGTGGCCGACCTCCTCGGCATCTCCGAGGATGCCGTCAAGCAAAGGCTGTCGCGGGCGAGGACGAAGATCCGCGCGGAAATGCTGCAACGTTTTGGCGGAACGCTAGCGCGGACCGCACCGGGAGCCGCGTTCGTGACCGCGATCGGTGCCGCGTTGACCGCCGCCGCGCCGCCGGCATCTGCCGCAATCGCCGGCGCGACCGCGGCGAAATCCGCAGGCGGCGTGGCGCTGTCGGTGATCGCGAAGAGTTCTGCAATCGGCGCAATCGGCGGAATCCTCGGCGTCCTCATGGGCTTCGTACACCTCGGCGAGCCGTTCGACGACCAGGAAGCGGCCGAGTTGCGCGTCTTCAAAAGAATCGCGATCGCCGTGATGATCGTCGCCTCGATCGCCTTCGCCGCCGCCGATCACCACCGCGTCCGGATGCTCACCACGTACGCGACGTTCATGGCCGTGCTGCTGTATCTCAACTTCGTCCGTCTCCCAAAAATCCTGGCGCGCCGCATGGCGTGGGAGATCGAAGTCAATCCGGAGCTGGCGAAGAAGCACCGCCTCGTGCAGTTTTACGGCATCGCCGGACAGATGGTGGGCGCGATCATGGCCGGATTGACCCTGCTGTTTTTGTCGCCGTCGCTATTTCGGTGATCGCCCGTCATCCGGAGTCCAAACCGTCGGCGAAGCCGGCGTAAGAACCGTAGCCCACGGCTTTCAGCCGTGGGAATCGAACGTCGCAGGTCTCGGGAGCCCGCTTCAGCGGGCGAAAGAAAGCTTTCTCTCGCCCGCCAAGGCGGGCTCACAAATCGGACGACATCGTTGCCCCACGGCTCAAAGCCGTGGGCTACGGTCTTTACGCCGGCTTCGCCGACGCGGCGCGTCGCGGCTCGCGTGCAAGAAGGTTTACTTCTTCGCCCCCACAATCCGTTCGATCAATTTCGCATCGTCCGGAAGCAGCCCTGCGTGCGGAAGCCGCGGCGTCAGCTCGCGCCAGCCCGGTTCCATGTCGAATGCGCGCGCAAACAGCGGGAGCGACTCGTCGACGCGCTTCATGTTCACGAGCGCGACGGCGTGCCAGTAGATCATCTCCGCGTAGCGGCTCTGCGGGACGCCGGTGGTCGTCGACGCGATCTTTTCGGCGGCGCTGTATTCGCGCAGCGCGCCTTCGTTGTCGTTGTGTTCCGTGGCCAGGTCGCCGGCGTTCATGTGGTTGTAGGCGCGCTGCAACGCGACGAGGCGGCGCAGTTCGACAAGCGGCGTCGGATTGTCGTCGACGCGAAGATTGAATACTTCGTCCTGCCACCGTTTGCCCGATGATTTGGCGCTGACAACAATGAGCGCGGCCGACTGTTTGCCGCGGATGTCGCCTCCAACTGACTGCGCGGCATCGAGCGCGGCCAGGAGGCGGTCGGCGAGATCGCCCGTCGATTCCGAGTACGCCTTCGCCATCGCCGGCCAGACTTTGTCGTTCGCCATCAGGTTGGCCTGCGCGGAAAAGTCGTGACCGATCGACAGCATCCCGCCCGCCGTCCCGCACGAAATCTGCTTCGCCTTGGCACCGCCGCCCGCCACGCCGCCTGCGGCCTGGATGTCGTGCGCGCCGGTGAACGTGGCCACGTTGCCGGCCGCATCGATCATGGCTACCTGCCGCACTTCGCAGGTTGCGTCAGCGGCGAGAAGACCGCGAAGCGCGTCGGGAGCCGACTTGCCGGCGCTGAGGATACTAAGCCCGAGCTGGCCGTACCCCGGATCGACGAAACTCTGCGTCGCCACCGCGCCCACTCCCGCCTGAGCCCACGGCACGATCTGCCCGACCGCGAACCAGTGCGACTGCACGGCCACACCGATCTGCCCGGTCTGTGGATCGCGCGCCACGATCGAGAACGTGTTGACAGGACGATGCTGCGCGAAAACGGGCAGCGCGCAAAGGATTACCAGCAGCAATTTCTTCATGAAAAGGCATTCAACCACAGAGACACAGAGGTGTTCTCTGTGATCTCTGTATCTCTGTGGTTAAACGTCTCCATTCGCCGCCGAAACACCACCATTCACCGCCACACCGCAGACGAAACGAAGAACCCTCCGTATCTTCCCGCCATGCAAACAGCAATAACGCAGCAACCGAAACTCAGCGTGAAGATGGTCGTCGGCATCTTCTTCACGCTCCTCGGCATCCTGCTCACACTCGACAACTTCGATCTCGCCGACGCCGATCGATTTCTCCCGTACTGGCCGCTGCTCCTCATCGCCATCGGCCTCATCAAACTGCAGGATCGCGACAGCAGGATTCCGGCAGGCTTCGCCATCGGCGCGGGCGCGCTGCTGCTGCTCTTCACCACCGATTGGGTGCGCTTCTCCATCTTCGACCTATGGCCGGTCGCGCTGATCCTGGCGGGACTGGCCATCGTCGCGCACGCATTCGGATTCCGCGCGCCGGCGCTCGCGGCCGGATCCGATTCGACGTTGTTGTGCGTCCTCGGCGTGCGCAAAGAAGCGATCACCGCGCGCAACTATCGCGGCGGACGCATCATCGCCTTCATGGGCGGATGTGAGCTCGACCTCACCCGCGCCGACATGGACATCCCCGCCGAGCTGGAGATCGTCGCCATCTGGGGCGGCGTGGAAATCAAAGTTCCCGAAGGGTGGGAAGTGACCGGCAACGTTCTGCCGGTCATGGGCGGCGCCGACATCCGCACCAAAGCTGCGCCGGGCGGACGGAAGCTCGTCGTCAACGGTGTCGTGATCATGGCCGGCGTCGACATCAAGAGCGTTCCCGTGGAGACGATATGACCGACGTGAAACGCCGTATCGACGGTGATCAGATTTTCTGGGGACTCTTTCTCATCGCCGTCGGCGCGATTCTGCTCGTCGGCCGGCTGGGCATCGCCAACCCTTCATGGATGATCCGTCGCTACTGGCCGGTCATCGTCATCGTCATCGGTGTCTCGAAGCTCGTTCACCGCGGCACGATCTGGGCGGGTCTCTGGATGATTTCGCTCGGCGTCTGGCTGCAGATGGTGACGCTGCACATTTACGGGTTCACGTACGGCTCGTCGTGGCCGCTGCTTCTGATCATCCTCGGCGCCGGAATCGTGCTTCGGACGATCACCGAATCGGCGCGGCGCCGCGATGCCGAGGAAGGAGAGCGCCATGTTTGACGACCGGAATCCGTCGCGCAGCACGCGGCGGCGCAATCGCGGCGACAATCCGTGGGCGAGCCTGGTGTGGGGCTGCGCGATTCTCGCCGCTGGCATCATCGGCTGGCTCGATCACACCGGACAGCTTCACGCATCGGACTACTTTGAATGGTGGCCGCTCTTTCTGATCGCGATGGGCCTCGCGCATCTGCCGAAGCGGCAATGGGTCTCGGCGATCGTGATGTGTGTGATCGGGATCCTGTTTCTGCCCGAGCTGCCGTTCCTGCCGCACATGCGCCTCTCGATGATCCTCGGCGTCTGGCCGCTGCTGATCAGCGCGGGCGGGGTGACGCTGATCCGGCAGGCGCTCGGACCGACCGCAAATGCGCGGCGCGACAACTCGTTCCACTCCGTCGCAGTGATGGGCGGTGTCGGACGCGGCGTGGCGTCGAGCGACTTCGTTGGCGGCGACGCAGTCGCGGTGATGGGTGGATGCGAGGTCAACCTCGCGAACGCGAAGATAACGTCCGAGGCGGTGATCGACGTGCTGGCGTTCTGGGGAGGAATCGAGATTCACGTCCCGCGCGGCTGGCGCATCGAGAATCACGTCCTCGCAATCCTCGGCGGCGTCGTCGACAAGACGGATGGCAACGCTCCCGCCGGCGCGCCGACGCTCATCATCCGCGGCAGCGCGATCATGGGCGGCGTCGAAATTCGGTATCCGAAGGGACTGTGATGGCGACCACGCGAACTGCATTGAGTCGCGCAGCTCTGGCGCTTTACGCGGTGACGGCCGTGACCGCCGCCGCCGCGGCCAGCTCCGCATTCTTTCTCTGGGCGCGCGGCGCGTCGGCGGGATTGGCCGTCGCCGCAGCGCTTCCGCCGTCGCTGCTCCTCGGCATCATCGCGCTGGCGTCGCGATTTCTCTCGAACGCGTTGCCGCTGCGGAGCGCGTCGCGATCGTCGATCGCCATCGGTCACGCCGGCTCGGCCGCCGCCGCGAGCGGGCTGTGGGTGCTGACGTGGAAGTCGTGGGTGCCGGCGCTGAATCAGCAGTTCGCCACCCACCTCGCGCCCGACTACTCGCTCCTCTTCGGCCTCGGCGTCGTCCTCTACCTCGCCGCCGTGGCTGTGCATTACCTCGTGCTGGAGATCGAGGCCTTGCGCGAAGCGGAGGACGAAGTGCTGCGCTATCGCGTCCTGGCCCGCGAAGCGGAACTGCGCGCGTTCAAGGCGCAAGTCGATCCGCACTTTCTCTTCAACAGCCTGAACGCTGTCGCCTCGATGTGCGGCTCGCGTCCGCTCGAGGCGCGCGAGATGGCGCAGCGCCTTGCCGATTTTTTTCGCCTGCTCCTCCGCCTCGGCGCGCTCGAACGAATCACGCTGGCCGAGGAGATCGACCTCGTGCAGCGCTACCTGGCGATTGAGCAGGTACGTTTCGGCGAACGCCTGACCACGCACATCAGCGTCGATGAAGCCGCCGCGCGTTGCATGGTTCCACCGCTGCTGCTCCAGCCGCTGGTGGAAAATGCTGTCCGCCACGGCGTGGCCTCGATGGTCGAGGGAGGGACGATCGACATCACCGCCACGCTCGAAGATCACATGCTGCGCATCGTCATCGACAACCCCGCCGATCCCGACCGCGCCGACGCGCGCGGCGAAGGCATCGGCATCGAAAACGCGCGCGGCCGCCTCAGCGCAGTCTCCGAAGGGCGCGCCATGCTGCAGGCCGCCGAGGCCGAAGGACAGTTCCGCGTGGTGATCGAGTTGCCGCGATGATCCGCACCGTAATCGTCGACGACGAATTGCCGGCGCGCGAACTGCTGCGCGAATTCCTGGCTGCGGATGAGGGTTGCGAGATCGTCGCGGAGTGCGCGAACGGATTCGAGGCCGTCAAAGCAGTGGCGCAGTACGATCCCGACCTCCTCCTGCTCGACATCCAGATGCCGAAGCTGGACGGCTTCGAAGTCCTGGAACTGCTCGACCGCTCCCCGATCGTCGTCTTCGTTACCGCGCACGACGAGCACGCGCTGCGAGCCTTCGAAGTACACGCCCTCGACTACCTGCTCAAACCGCTGTCGCAAGAGCGCTTCCAGCAGGTGATGGAGCGCGTCAAACGCGCCGTCGGCCACGATCGGCAACCGGTGACCGGCCTCGCAACCTCGCTCCGCGCCAAACCGCTGCAACGGATCGTCGTCCGCGGCGAGGACGGCGCGATCCAGGTCGTCCCCGTCTCCCGACTCGACTACATCGAAGCCGCCGACGACGCGATTCTTATCGCGACCTCGGGCACGAAACTCCGCAAACAACAACCCCTCAGCGAAATCGCCACCCAACTAGACCCCGACCGCTTCGTCCGCATCCATCGGGCCTACGTCGTCAACATCGAGCGCATCGAAAAGATCGAGCTGTACGCGAAGGACAGCCGGGTGGCCATCCTTCGCGATGGAACGCGGCTGCCGGTCAGTCCTAGCGGATACCAGCGGCTGAAAGAGCTGTTGTAGAACAGCGTTACAGCGATCGCAGAAACGCGATGAGCTGCGCTTTCTCGTTCGCGGTCAGAGCGTTGTAACGATCCTTTGCCGCAAGGCCCTGGCCGTCGTGCGCGGTGATGGCTGCATCGAGCGTCGTGGCGCGGCCGTCGTGCAGATAGCGGGTGACGAATCGAAGACCCCACAGCGGTTGCGTTCGCATTTCCGCGCCAGTGGAGCTGGCCATCTCCAGACCGTCGCCGAGCGCACCCATGTCGTGGAGCAGGAAATCGGAGTAGGGATGGTAGGTCCGATGATCGAGCGACGCGATGGCGCTCGATCCCGTGGTGAGCGTGCTTACGTGGCACTCGCTGCAACCGATCGCTTCGAAACGCTGCTCGCCGGCGATCGAATCCGCAGTGGCCGGTCCTCGGTCGGGAGCGGCAAGCAGCGTCATGAAATTTGTGATCGCCTGCGTGTTGACGATGTCGTTGATGCCGGGCGCGGGGTTGAACGTCAGCTCCGCACAATTGCCTTGCGGGCAGTTCTCATTCGGGAAGTCGGGCGTGGTGATGCCCATCTCGTTCAGGAATGCGTCGCCCGAAAATTGGAACAGTGTCGGCACCTGCGCCTTCCAGCCGAAACGGCCGACGGTCTTCGTGCCGGCGCGAATGTTGTCAGTCATGTTGACGCGCCCCGCGACGCCGTCGCCGCGCGCGGCCTCGAACGCGGCCAGGGCGATGAATTCGGAGTCGGGCGTGGCGTCGACCAGGCCGAGTCCGAATACCGGAGTGGTGCGCCGTTGCACGACGATCGTCGCTTGCGACGGCACTTGCTCCGGCACGAAGTTGTGCTGCGGCCCGGGCCCATTACCGCCGATGGCGTGATCCTGCAGCAGCGAGCCGCCGAGGGACGTCAGCGGATCGTAGACTCCACCGACGCGGGTAGCGAACCGCGTCACCAATCGCGCGCTGCCGCCGCCGGTGGCCTGCCCATTGTGGCAATCCGAGCACGCTCGCTCGTTGAACACCGGCCCGAGGCCGTTCCCGTTGTTCCAATCACGAACGAACTGTCCGCGGCCCGCGTTGAACGACGCGCTCTGCGCCGCGGTGAGCCCCGTCAACGAGGCCCCCGCCGGCTGCGGCACCGTCGGCGGAGTGCCCGCGCTTCCGTCAACCGCCCGGCGCCGCGCCTGCGCAAAGGAAACGACTGCTACGAAGATGCAGAAAACAACGATGCTGAACCGCTTCATCTGATGGCCCCCCTGGCGAGAATGTACGTCGGACCATTAGAAGCGCTGTGCCACGCCCGCACCGGCAGGCGGACGCAAAGAATGCGTCATATCGCCACGATCCGCGAGTCAAATCGACGCGGGACGATGGGCAGGATTGCCCATATGAATGCCGGGGCGCCTTGATGGTTGAAGGCGTGACACCGCTCCGCGCCAAACCGCTTCCAGCGGATCGTCGCGCGCGGCGAGGATGGCGCAATCTAGGTCGTACTCGTCTCCCGCTGCGACTACATCGAAGCCGCCGCCGACGCCATCCCACGGCGACTGCGGGCACCAAGCTCCGCAAGCATAACCAATCAGCGAAATCGCGAAGCAACTCGACCCCGATCGCTTCGTCCGCATCCACCGCGGATACGTCGTCAATATCGAACAATTGAAAGATCGAGCTGTATGCGAAAGACAGCCGCGTTGCGATCCTTCGCGATGGGACGCGACTGCCCGTCAGCCGACGCGGGTATCAGCGGTTGAAGGAGTTGCTGTAACAAACATCACCAGGCTCTTCTCCGGTTGCAATAGAAACCGACTAATTAATGAGCTGGAGAAGAGGCATTGTGAAGGCAGTCGTTCCGTTGCTGGCTTCCAGCTCATCCAGGGCCATTAGTCCATCTATTACAATTACGAGGACGGTGGTAAACCGAAAATGCTGACTGACAAGCAGGTCCTCGGACGAAAGGGAGAAGACCTTGTCGTCCAAAAGTGTCATTGCCCCCGCTGTAAGCGTAAAAAGACACTGAAGCGGCTTCCTCCCAACTTCAAATGTTCGGACGTGATCTGTGATTTCTGCGGGTATCTTGCGCAGGTAAAAGCAGTGACGGTCAGGTCGATTGAGGACGTCCCAGATCGAATTCTCGGCGCAGCGTGGGGTGTCCAGCAGGACCGAATGCTGGCCGGCATCTACCTTCCTCTTTTCATCGTTCTGATCAATGGTCGGGAATCGTCAATTTTCTACTTGTCCACAGATGCCCAGACGCCGGATATGTTTGTTCCCCGCAAGCCACTCTCAGACAGTGCGCGTCGTGCAGGCTGGCAGGGTTTCGTATACGACCTTCGAAAGGTCCGTTCATCCGTCATCCGCATGGCCTGAACGCAGACTCGTGGTGTAGCGCAGCAAAATGGGTAACCGAAGGACTTCGTATCTGACTATCTTCCTTGCGGCGACAGTGCTGGCACTCATTCCGGCAGCTCTGTGGACCGACCTTCTTGTCCCGATGGAGGACAACTGGAACAACTGGTATTGGGAAGGTCAGCCGAGCCCTCGGCCACACTTCACCCTTCAGAATCCGCCTCGGCTATTTCGTGCCGAGGTCGCGCTTTTCAAGTGTCTCGCGATCCCGCCGGGATACGTGCATCGTCTTTTTCGAGGAACGCCGACGGACTACGCGGTGCCCTGGATGCAGCCCTACATCGAGACGGCGGGTTTTCCGCCGCTGGCATCGACCGCTCAACATGTTGCTTGGGCGCTTCCGCTCTGGTGCGGAGTCGGTGTCGCCATCTACGAAGTCATTCGCCGGGTTCGCGCGCGCAAATTGAGTGGCGGATGACAACGGGCGAAAAACAACTACCGCGTCGAACCGCGATCCCGCCGTCTCGCGCCGATGCGCATCCGCAGGTTCGCGAACTTCGTCTTCTGCTCGGGCGTGAGGACCGTCTCGATCTCCGCGTTCGTCGCGTCGAGTTCCTGACGGACTTGCGGGCGGACGTTTGCCATCGTCGCGTCGATTTTGGCGCGGTGGCGTTCGATGATTTGTTGGACTTGCGTCTTTTGTTGCGGCGAGAGGTCGAGCTCGTGGGTGAGGCGGTCGGCCATGCGGTCGGCGGCGAAGCGGGAGGTGGCGTGGCGAGGGGTGAGGCGTCCGCTGCGGATCAGGTAGAGATGGTCGCCGGCCACGCCGACCAGGATGCCGGCGAGGAACGCGACGACGACGACCGCGACTGCCGCGGCACGGGTGTTACTCGACACTGAACGTATCCCCTCCCACTGAGATGTCGACCGACTGTGTGCTCGTCATCGAATCGAGCGATGCCGCCGACGCGTCGTGCGATTGTTCCGCCCACTGTATGCCGAGGGTTGCTACGAGCGCGAGCGTTGCCAGCGACACTACGACGGGGCGGAACCAGCGCGCCAGCATCTGCGCGATGCCGGCCTGCGACTCGGCGGCGATCCGTTCGCGGACGCGGGCGGCGATGCGGGTGGACATCATCTCGTCCGGCTCGTAGCGGAGTTGCCGCGCGTCGGTGCGCAGGCGTTCGAGGAAGTTGTCGTTGTCAGTCATTGCTGCCTCCGTGCAGGTCCGCCAGTTTTTCTTTCAATTTGCCTCGGGCGAGCGACAGATGCGAGCGCACCGTGCCTTCGCTGAGGCCAGTCATCGTTGCGATCTCGGCGTGTCCGAACTCTTCGACGAGGTAGAGGCGCGCCACCATCCGTTGCATGTCCGGGAGCGACTCGATGCCGCGGTCGATCCGTTCGGCCAGCTCGTTCGAGATGGCCGGCAGGTCGGCGCGGTCGCGTCGTTCGGCCGGCGCGGAGTCGGTGATCTCCTCGTGCCGGAAGCGCTTGCGATGCTTCATCACGTCGAGGCCGAGGTTGGTGACGATGCGGTAGATCCACGGCCCGAACGGTTCGCCGGTTTTGAAACGGCCGATATTCTCGAACGCCTTGACGAACGCTTCCTGCGCCAGATCCTCGGCGTCGGCGGCGTTGCGGACGACGCCCCACGCGATCGAGACGACGCGCCGCATGTATTTCGAGACGAGGTAATCGTATGCGGCGGCGTCGCCGGTTTTGACGGCGGCGATTGCTCGCGCCTCGATCGGGTCTTCGTTTGTCGCGCTTCTCGTCGGCGCCTTCTCCACACCGAAAGCCAGCCGATCGAAGCCGAGGGAGCCGGCGCCGGCTCCCTCGAACATCGGCAAGGTGCTCATCATCTTCCTACTTGTCGCCGTGCTTCGCCATCCGCTTCTGCAGGAATGCCGAGGCTTTTGTGCGCTGATCGGGAGTGAGCACGTTGAGTGCCTTCGATGCGGCGGTGAGCGCGTTGTGCTTCATCTGACGCTCGGCGTCGAGCTGCTTGTCGAGAAGCGCCTGCGCTCCGGCGACGTCGTTCGGATTGGCGAGCAGGAGTTGCGCGATGGCCTGACGGCCGCCACGCATCGACGTGCGAAGCGGTTCGTTCTGCGTCTTGAGGTCGGTGAAGATCTGCTTGATGTCAGCGGACTGCTGATCGGAAAGTCCGAGGGCGGATTTGGCGCGCTCCAGACCGAACATCATGCCGCCGCGGCCGTGACCATGTCCGCGCATGTGCTGCGCCATCGCGAACGGCACGGCAGCGAGGACGATGACGAGCGCCGCGGCTGAGAAAATGAGTGTGCGTTTCTTCATGGAAGTCTCCTTGTTCGACTGGAGGAGTTACGACAGTGGCGGGGGAACGTTGAACGTATAATCGCGGGCCGGTCGATCCGCTTTTATGCGTGCCCTTTTCGTTGCTACGGCTCTCATCGCGGCGGGCTTCAGCCCCGCTCTCGCGCAGCCGCTCCTCTGTCCTCCCGTCGCCTCGGCTGCCGGTAAACCGTGCGAAACGTTTCACTTCCACGTGCAGATGTTCCGGCCGGAGTCGCGCGATTTTCTGGAGTTGTACGGCATCAATCAGTTCGCGTCGATGGCGTCGTGCGAACGCGCGCGCGATGCGCAGTTCAAACGGAACATGAGCGTCGTCGAGTTCATGCGCGCGCAGCGGCGCGACTGGTGGCAGGCAGATAAGTTCGGGACTTGCCATTGCGACATGACGGTGGAGAAGGCCAGTCCGAATTTTCTGTCCGAGGCGGCGAGGACCCAGCAACTGCGCGATGCGGAGGAGATTCGGCAGCGGATTCGCGAACGACTGATCGACGCGAAGGCGTTGCCGGATTCCGAGGTGATGCGCAACATCGCGCCGCCGCTGAGCGCGACGCCGTTGATCGGCGGGCCGAAGTTTGTACCGATGCCGGCACCCGTCGCGGCGGCGACCGCGTCAAACTCGCCGGACGATTTGCAGATCACGAAAGCGGTCGATACGACGCCGTCGTCTGCAACGTCGCTCGATTTGCCGCTGGTGGATATCGCGCTGCCGGGGATCACGCCGCCGGCGGAGGTTGTGGCGCCGGCCCCGACTTCGACACCACCGCCAGCGCCCGCCGAGTCTCCGCAGTCTCCCGCTCCGACGCCGCAGCCGACGGTGCAGGTTGCTGCCGAACCGGCTCCGGTCATTGCGGACGATCCCGATCTTCCCGCCCCCGAGGATGTGGCGGACGCGTTTGTCAGCTACGAGTCGCAACGGATCCAGAACGTGCTGAAAGTCAGCAGCGAGATCGGAGACGAAGCGGTCAAGGCGCAGGTGCTCGAGGCGTGCACGCAGCGCATTCAGCTGCTCTCGAATCTGCGCTCGATCATCGTCGGCTCGGGTGCGAAGAGCCGGCTGGTGGCGGCGGCGAATGTGGCGAAGCGCGAGAGCGATCGCCTGGCAGTCGCGGCGAAGCTTTTCGGCAGCGACATCACGCCGCATTGGGCGCCGAAGAATGCCTCGGACGTGATCTTCGACGCCGGCGTCGCCGAACCGGAACGCGTGCTGCGCGATGCCGCCGCGTCCGACCAGCAGAAACGCCACGCGCTCTACGCGTTGCTGGCGACGTCGTCGCCGACTGAACAGCAGCAGATGTGGCTCAGCTCCGTGATCGAGGAACTCCTGAAATGATCGCTCTCCTTTTTGCTGCCGCCCTGGCGCAACAGACGCCCGCACCGGCACCGGTTCCCGCGCCCGCTCCGCAACCTTCCGCAGCCGCAGCCGCGGCCATGCCGCCGAGCGAGGAGTTCGTTAAGGCGGTGTACTTCGGGAAGAAGTTCGCCGACCGAAAGGACTACGCGGCCGCGTACACGAACTATGCGAAGGCGGACGCGCTGCAGCCGGACGTGCCGGGCGTGCTGTACAACATGGGCGTCCTGCTCGCGCGCGCGGGGCGGTTTTCCGAAGCGCAGGCGAAGGTCGATCGGTACAACCAGTTGTTTCCGAATGGCGCGGAAAAAGCGCTCGTGACGAAGCTGCAACTCGATCTCGAATTCGAACGCGAACTGCAGAAGAAACGGCAGGCGGACGAGGAGTACACCGGCCTCTTCACCCGTGCCCGTTTTCTTTACGGAAAAGGTGACCTCCCCGCGGCGCTGAAGCTCTACCAGGACGCGGAGCAGCAACGTCCCACCGATCCAGCTGCCGTCTTCGACCAGGCCGTCGTCTACGAACACCTCGGCGATCTCGCCAAGGCCTCGGAACGCTTCCATCGCTACGAGGAACTCGAGCCCGACGCCACCGCCAAGTCCTCCGCCGACCAGCGCATCCTCGGCATCGAGAGCGAGATGTCGGACATGAAGACGAAGATCGTCTGCCCGTTCTGCGGCTGGCGCCTTCCAATCGGCGCGCTCTGGTGTCCGCACTGCTGGCACGGTCCGTATCTGACGTCGCAGGCGCCGTGGAACTCGCGCCCGTGCGGCGACGGCGCGACGGCGACGCGGGCCACGTACTTCGCCGACAACCGTTTCGCGAAAAACGATTCGCTGCCGTGTCTCTTCAGCGGCACGATGCTCGAGGCGCTCCGCTACACGCCCGCGCGCCAGCGTCAGGTGCAGGAAGCGCGGAAGGCCGAAGGCTGGACGTACATCGGCGACGTGATTCAGGGATGGCGCGACCGGCAAGGGAATGAGATCCGCTATGTGCAGGGACCGGACTATCTGGAGAAGATCATCTCGCCAAGCGGCGGCGACGTGCTGCTATTCGAGGCACATCGCGCCGGCGACATCTGGCTACTCGATCGCGAAGATCAAGTGATCGACGGCCAGAAGTACACGTCGCATTACACGTTCGACGCGCAGAACCGCATCGCCGGGCAACAGGTGGTCTACCAGAACGCCGCCGCCTGCAACGACGTCATCACCATGACCGCCGCGCCGACGTACGCGAACGATCAGCTGTCGGCGCTGAAGATCCGCGGCAACTACACAGGCCCGACCGTGCAAGGCTCGCCGCACGCGGAGTGGGAAGCGAACGTGACCTACGCGTACGACGCGAACACCCGCCTGACGAAAGAAGAGCTGGCGGTGACCTCGATGACGAAGACCTACCAGGAGAAAGCGTACGGGATGCAACGGCAGGAGATCGCCACGCTCTATCCCGACATGCGCGTCCGCAAGCCGGTGGAGCGCCTCCTCGCCACCGGCGACCGCTGCGGCCTCGCAGGCGCTACCATCCTCAGCAATGAGATCGACTTGCGCCCGTTTTACGCATTCAGCCCGAACCTGGGGATGACGCTCCCGACGGGGGTGACGCGGGCGGCGGTGACGTTCACGTATTAGAGGCAGGGACGAGGGACCAGGGACGAGGGACGAAACTAACGCGCTGTCATCCTGAGGCTGCCGGAGCCGGGAGCTGCGAAGCAGCGGAACGGCGGAGGACGCCGAAGGATCTCAAGCTTCCCAAGCGGCGTTGAATCCCAGTGGGTTTCAGCCGGAGTTGCGCATCTGGAGATCCTTCGGCGTCCTGCGGCGTCTCCGCCTTCGGCTACGCGCCTCCGGCAGCCTCAGGATGACAATGCATCACTGCTCTCTGCCTCACCTCCCTCGTCCCTCATCCCTGCCTCACCCTGCTTTTTTCCGGCCCACCGTTTGCTTACTCACCTCAGCAGTAGCGCAAACAAATCCACAGTCAAAGCTGGAACCCGTTCGCATGCCCGGAACGCCAAATTCGAAAACTGAGAGCGTCGCCGACAAGCTCCTGCAGAAGACCCGGCTGGAGATGCCGGCCATCGGGATGGAGTCGGAGTTCAACGTCTGGATCGACGAGATCGAGGTCGATCCGCGCGAGTACTGGGGCCATCCGGGCGCGTTCATCGACCGGCCGCTGCTGCCGCGCGAAAAGTCGTCGCTGCAGTTGCCGACCGGCGGGGCGGTCTATTTCGACCGAGGAGTGATCGAGGTCGTCACGCCGGTCATCGAGATCGCGCCGCACTCCACCGCTCGCATGGTGCGCAACCTGTGGGAGCAGATCGGGTTCGTGCGCGACCAGCTGACGAAATGGGAGAAGGCGAACGGCCACACGGTCCGCCTGAAGGCGTACAGCACGCACTACAACATCTCCTACGAAATGCCGAAGCGGGAGCAGAGCCCGAAACGAAACGAAAAGGCGCTGGCGCTGCTGCTGGCGTACATCCTGCCGGTGCCGGTGATGCTGGTGGCGTCGAACCGGCGCTCGACCGGCGTCGGCGTGCGGCCGCGCGGCGGCAGGATCGAGGTGACCGTCGACTTCACCCCCGATCCCGGCCTGATGATCGCCGCGGCCACGCTGATCGTCGGCATTGTCCGCGAGGTGATGAGCTGGCCGACCTACGACCTGTCGGTACTGAGCAAACTGCCCATCCCGATCGTCGACGGCGTCGTCCCCGGCAAACACACCACGCGCAAGGGGTGGCTGACCAAGGATTTCCACTACCCGAGCAGCCCGTACACCGCGGACGTGAACGCGCCGATCTGGAAGACGCAATTCGGCGAAACGCTCTCGCTGCGGACGATGGCGTCGCGGACGGCCTGGTACTTCCGCCACTCGATTCGCAAGTACTCCGATCCCTTCAGCATGCGCCTGCTCTTCGCCATCCTCTCCGGCCGCGCCCCGTCGCTGCTGGAGCTGGTCGATCGTCCCGCTGCCTACGACGACGTCGGACACCTCTGCCGCTGGGGGCAGGTCATCCACGAGCTGAAAAACTGGGAAGCCGAGCTCGGACTGATGCGATCGAAGCGGCAGGCGTGGGATGGGCAGTCGATCGACGAGTACGTGGCCGATCGCGCCAAAGCGCGCGACATCCATCTGACGGAGCTGGAAACCGTGGCCGACGCGAAGATCCCGATCCCACCGCCCGCCCGGCGTCCGGCCGCACGGGTGAATAGCCGGCCGTCCAACGGCCGGTCACGGAGCCGCGCCTCGCTGTCTCGCAGACGCAACGACACACCCGGAAAGCTCCTGCCGCAACGCCCGTCGCAATACCTCGACCGCCGCACGACGTCGTTGATGCCGCCCGAAACAGAGAATCGCCGCCGCGCCGCGGAACGCCGCAGGAAGAACTACAACACGCCGTTCCCCGATCGCCGCCTGACCCGCTCCGCATACGAGCAGGTCTTCCTCAAACTGGTCTCGGGCGGCAAGCTGCGCGTCGGCGACGATCTCTACAGCCCGATCGGGATGAAGGGTTGGTATCACGCCATCTTCCGCCGCGTTTCCGACGGCGAGGAACGGCTGATGACCATCGATCAGTTGCTGCAGAAGATGAACGACTGGCAGTGATGTCATCCAGAGCCGCCGGAGTCGGGAGTCGCGAAGCGACGGAACGGCGGAGGACGGCGAAGGAACTCAGGATGCGCTGCTCCAGCTGAAACCCACTGGGATTCAACGCAGCCTGGGAAGCTGGAGATCCTTCGTCGTCCTTCGCCGCTTCCGCGCTTCGCGCTCCACGGCTCCGGCGACTCAGGATGACAAATCGTCTCTCCGCCGTTCCAGATCTTCCTTGATCGCCATTCCTGGCGAGCGGTTCTCCAGACGCGGCCGTTCGAGAATGCTGGCCAGCAAGTCAGCCAGACCCCAGGCGAGGAACGTCGTCGCGGCGACGGTGAAGAACTGCGACGGCGTGTGGAGGCCGAGAAGGAAAAAGATCGTGGCGGGGACGGCGATCCCCATCACGATGATGCCGACGATCAAGCGAGGCCCTGACATCCGGCCGGTATTGTACGTGCGCTACTGAGCCGCGCCGGTCGCGTCTCCCGCTCCATCGACGCGCGCGCCGAGGTCCTGCTGGAAGCTGCGGACCCGCTGAACGTAGTTGCGCGTCTCCTTGAACGGCGGAACCCCGTTGAAGCGGCGCACGTTGCCTTCGCCGGCGTTGTATGCGGCGATCGCCTTCTGCTGATCGCCCGAGAATCGGTCGGTGAGGTAACGAAGGTACTTCGCGCCCGCCTGAATGTTCTGGGCAGGATCGTTGAGGTTGCTCGCCCCCAGCCACTTTCCGGTCTTCGGAACAAGTTGCATCAATCCAACCGCGCCGCGATTCGAGTGTGCGGTCGGCACGAACTTCGACTCGGTATGGACGACGGCGGCGACGAGTTCCGGCGGAAGGTCATTCTTCTTCGCCTCGTCGTAGATGATTCCGCCGAACGGAACTTCTTTTTTGAAAAACTGCTGCCTCACCTGCTCGGCGACGTTGACGATCGCGCTCGGCGCCTGGGCGACCTGAGCCGGCGCGGCGGTCACGGTCTTCGCGACATCCTGCACGGCGCCAGTGACGCCGCTGGTAATTCCGCCGGCGACCTGATCCGCGATCTGCTTGGCGGTGGCGAGGTCGCCTGTAATCTGAGCGCTCGTATCCGGCTGGACCGGCTGTTCAATTGGCTGCGGGGTACGGTGACGTGCATTCGCGTCGGCGGACTGGAGCATGTTTCCCATCTTCAGCGGGATTCCGATTCCGCCGAGGGCCAGCGATGCGCCCAACGCCCATCCGGCGTACTTGCGGCGCAGCCCGCTCAGCTTGCGCGGCTTGACCTTCTGCACTTCCTGCCGCAACTTCGATCGGTCGAAGCCGTCGAGGAACCTTTCCTGAAATTGCCTGCTGGTTCTGGGTTCGGTCATCGGGGCTACCTCCGTCTCTGTAAACAGTTATTTTGCAATTTAGAAGCCACGTTCGCCGAATCGAAATATTTGATTTGATTGGGGTTAACTCAACAATTGGCACCGATTGGCTCGCCGATTGAAATCCCGGGTAAGATGGCGTGCTGTTGCATGAGTAACCTCTCAAAGACATTGATGTTGGCTGTCGTTGCGGCCGGCGCGTTGGCGCTGGCGGAACCGGCGCGCGCGCAGTCGTTCCTGTGCGAAGACACGTTCAAGCTGGACGACTCCACGATGCAGGCGTACCGCTTCGGCCCGGACGTTGCGCCGCCCGCCCCGATCCCGGAGCCGGAGGTGAATCCGCTCAAGCTCCGCATCCTGAAGTACGCCTCCTTCGCAATGCGGCATCGCCTGTCCGGCCTTGCCAGTTACTACTCGACGTCGCTCGACGGCACCCTGACCGCGAACGGCGAGCGCTACCACAACAAGCAGATGTCCGCCGCGCACCTCACGCTCCCCCTCGGCTCCTGGGTCGAGGTGACGGCGCGCGCTACCGGCCGGAAGCTGCGTCTGCGCGTGAACGACCGCGGCCCGTACGTGAACAAGTTCGCAATCGATCTCTCCCAGGCCGCCGCCCGCTTCCTCGGCGTGGACATCGCGGAGGATCGCTTCGTGAGTATCCGCGTCATCGGGCTTCCCGGCGAGGAGCCGCTGCCGCAGGACGCCATTGATGGTCCAAAAGCGCCGGTGATCGAAGAGACCGCGGCGCTGACGCCTGCGGCGAAGTAGCTATTGCGGCACGGTCAGGCAGACCGAACTGCCCTGATCCGGCACTGAATCGACGCTGATCGAGCCGCCGTGGCTCTCCACGATCCGTTTCGCGAGGTACAGCCCGTAGCCTGGACCGCCGCCGCGCGATTTATCGAGCTTCAGGCCGAGGTCGAAGATCTGATTCGTGTAGCGCGGATCGATGCCGATGCCGTTGTCGCGCACGCACAGCCGGTAGCCGTCAGGATCGACGGTGCAATCGATGACGATGGTCCGCTCGCCTCTCGGCCGGTCGTTGAAGAACAGCGCGTTGGCGAAGAGCGCGCCGATCGCTTCGCGCATCTTTTCGGGATCGACGTTGACGGTGGGCAGATCGTCCGGGATCTCGATCTTCACGCCGCCTTCCTCGATCTGGTAATTGCACTTGAGGATGACCTCTTCGACGATCTCGCGCAGCGGCGTGGGACGCGGCATGTTGGGGCGCGCCAGCAGCTTGACGAGGTGCGACATCTCGTCGAGCACCTTCTTCATCTGATGCGCGCTCGAGCGGATGCGGCGGAGGAAGTCCTGGCCTTCCTCATCGAGCTTGTCGGTGTAGTCGCCGAGGAGAAGATCGCTGAATCCATCGATCGAAAAAATGGGTGACTTCAGATCGTGCGACAACACGCCGAAAAGGCGCGTCAACTCCTCGATCGTGAGTACCTGACCGGCCGGGCTTTGCATTTCGATCGTAGTGATGATCAACCTCCGAAACAGGCTCGTCGGTGCAACTAGCGGGCCTGCGCCTTTCGGAACGCGGCGACGTTGCCGCCGCCGATGATTTCGGTCGCGCCGTCCGCCCGAATCGCCAGCGCTGTTCCTGCTGGAATGCCGATGCCGAGGAGGGTGTCGGGCACCGACATGAGCCGGCGCAGATTCGCGTCGTTGTCCGGATCGAATGCCGTGTCGATGACGGTGTTCGCAACCCAGCCCAGCCCCGGCAACGAGGCCGCGATGCCGTGCATGTCGCGCGCGGCGATTCCAAAGCAGGACGCAGCCGCGCCGATGGCGGCGATGACGGTACCGTTCGCCGCCGCCTCGCGCATGGCCACATCCGCTGCCGATTCGCGCAGCACGGCGAGGAGGTTGTTCGTGACGCCGCCGCCGAGGTAGATCATTCCGGCGGATTGGATAGCGTTCAGATTCTTCTGCCGCCGGCTATCGCGTCCGCGGTAAATCGGGACGTTCACCGTCTCAACAGCCGGATCGATGCCCTGCAGGTACTTGCCGAAGTGGCCCGCGTACTCCGCGGATCCCGACGCCGCCGGGATGAACGCGACCGTCCTCCGATCCGCCGGCATGCTGCGCAGCAGAAACTCGTCGACCTCACGCGTCGCGCCAAACGAAAACTCGCCGCCGCCGATGAGGACGAGCAGTTGCGCAGGAACGGCAAGATCGACGCGAAGCGCGGTCACGCACGCATCGTACTTCGAAGCGTCTCAGCGCTTGCGATGACGAGCGGACGGCGCAGTCACTCGGTGCGCCGCAATATGCCGCGGCAACCGAGCGTCTTCGCGCCGCCAGAGGATGCGCGTGCGCGGCAACGGTACCTCGCGAAGAAGAGCACTCAAGAACGCGGAGCCATCGGTCGTTTCCGGGATCCGCAGTGTCAATTGATTGGAGGTCTCGCCGTAATACAGGACGAAGTAGTCGCCCTCGTCAAGTTTGATCAGCGCAGCCTTCGAAGGCTCCGCCGCTTCCTGAGGATCGTCGATGTGCTGAAACGCGACGGGAAACCACTTCGCCAGTTCGGCTTCCGAGATACGCGCCGTAAGCACGGGAAGCGCGTGAGTCTTCAGTTCATTCGGTTTCGCAGCTCGCATAGTCAATCCGCGTCGTGTCTGATGGTAACAACAACAGGGATAGCCACCAACTCATCGCGTTCGATCACGATCCCCCCGGGACTTCCTTGAGTCCACTCCGGCCATCCGGGCACGGATGACCGATCAGGAGCGACGTCGGTGTAAAACTCGACGCCGACAATCCATCCGGAAGCGGTCCTTCCCACGCTTTTACTGCCGGAATCAACCCGGCGAAAAAGTTCTCGCGTCTGCGACCCCAAACTTCGTTGGATGAGCAGATTGCGTCGTTTTCATCAGGACGGGCAAACGATCGTCGGTGAAACGGACCGTATCGGCCGGGCGGCATCTCGAAAGCATAACGAAATGCAGAACGCCGGCCTCTCAGCCGGCGATCGTTCGATTGCAGTGCCGCGCTCCGCTACGGCGTCAACGCCTCTGTGCTCCTCGGCATCAGCAGCACTTCGTTCGCGTTCATCGTGAAGTCGATCCATTCCGGCATCGACTCCTTGTGGCGGATGAGGAACTCCGACAACTCGTCTTCGATGTAACGCTGGATCGCGCGGCGCAGGGGACGCGCTCCGGAGTTCGACTCCTCCTCGGCGCGCGAGAGCAGCCAGTCGATGACGGAGTCGTCGATCGCGATCTGCACGCCCTTCTGCACGAGCGCGATGTTGACGTCGTCGACCAGCAGGCGGCAGATCGCGCGGAGCTCGTTCTGCGTCAGCGGGTTGAAGATGATGATGTCGTCGATGCGGTTGATGAACTCGGGGCTGAACTCTTTCTTCAGCTCCTGGTGGATCATCGCCTCGGCGGACTTCTGATCGGCCTCGCTCGACTTCTCGCGGAAGCCCATGTGGCCCTTCGTGGTCAGGAAGCGCGTGCCGAGGTTGCTGGTCATGATGATCAGCGTGTTGCGGAAGTCGACCTGGTTGCCGAGCGAGTCGGTGAGGATGCCGTCCTCGAGGATCTGCAGCAGGATGTTGGCGATGTCGGGATGCGCTTTCTCGATCTCGTCGAGCAGCACGACCGAGTACGGATTGCGGCGAACGCGCTCGGTGAGTTGTCCGCCTTCTTCGTGACCGACGTAGCCGGGCGGCGAGCCGATGAGTTTCGAAACCGCGTGCTTCTCCATGTACTCCGACATGTCGAAGCGGATGAGATGGCGTTGCGATCCGAAGAGGAACTCGGCCAGGCGGCGCGCGACTTCGGTTTTCCCGACGCCGGACGATCCGAGGAAGATGAACGATCCCATCGGGCGATTCGGAGAGGCGACGCCGAGGCGGGAACGGCGAATGGCGCGCGAGATGGCGCGGATCGCTTTGTCCTGGCCGACCACGCGCCGCATCAGCGAGTCTTCCATGTTGATCAGCTTCGCGGCTTCGTCGGCTTCGATCGACGTGACCGGGATGTCCGTCCAGGAGCTGATGATCTCCTCGACATCCTTCTTGGTCACTTCCATCAGCTCTTCGCCGACGGCCTCGCGCTCCTGTTTGAAGCGCTCCACTTCTTCCTTCAACTCGATCTCGCGCTCGCGCAGGAATACGGCCTTTTCGAAATCCTTGTCGGAGATCGCCTTCTTCATCTCCTTGACGATCGAGCGGATCTCCGACTCCAGCCGCCGCAGGTTCTGCGTGTCGGCCACGCGGCGCAGTTTCACCTTGGCGCCAGCCTCGTCGATGATGTCGATTGCTTTATCGGGAAAGAAGCGGTCGGTGATGTAGCGGTTCGATTGGTAGACGGCGCTGCGGATGGCCGTGTCCGAGTACTTGACCTTGTGGAAGTTCTCGTAGCGCTCTTTCACGCCTTCGAGGATCTGCAGCGTCTCGAGCTCGTTCGGCGGCGCGACGTTGATGGCCTGGAAGCGGCGCAGCAGCGAGCGGTCCTTTTCGATGTAGCGGCGGTATTCGCGGATCGTCGTGGCGCCGACGCAGGAGATCTCGCCGCGCGACAGCGCCGGCTTGAGGATGTTCGCGGCGTCGAGCGAACCTTCCGCCGAGCCTGCGCCGATGAGCGAGTGAATCTCATCGATGAAGATGATGATGTCGGTGTTTTCCTTCAGCTCTTTGATGATGCCTTTGAGCCGTTCCTCGAACTGGCCGCGATACTTGGTGCCGGCCACGATGAGCGAGAGGTCGAGCGAGAGGATGCGTTTGTTGGCGATGAAGAGCGGCACGTTGCCGTCGACGATGCGCTGCGCCAGCCCTTCGACGATGGCGGTCTTGCCGACGCCGGGCTCGCCGAGGAGGATCGGATTGTTCTTCGTGCGGCGGGAAAGGATCTGGATGATGCGCTCGACTTCCTTTTCGCGTCCGATGAGCGGATCGAACTGCGCCGAGTGCGCCATCGCCGTCAGATCGCGCGCGTATTCGGCAAGGAAGGGCAGCTCTTTCTTCTGTTTGTCGGCTTCGCGCTCTTTGAGGATCGAGATCGTCTCCTCGCGCACGCCGTAGACGTTGAGGCCCTTCGCGGTGAGGATGCGCGCGGCGGTGGATGACTCGACGCGCAGGATGCCGATCAGCAGATGCTCGGTGCCGACGTACTGATGCAGCATCGACTCCGCTTCGTGCGCCGCGTACGCGAGGATCTTTTTCGATTCCTCGGAAAGCGGTAGTTCGGCGGAGGAGGAGATGCGGTCGACGAAGAGCCGGTCGCCTTCCACTTCGCGGCGGATCTGTTCCGGCTTGACATTAAATCTGGAGAAAATCTCCTTGATGATTTCCTCCCCCTCGCGGAGGACGCCGAGGAGGATGTGCTCGGACTCGATGACGCGGGAGCCGAGCTTGGAGGCTTCATATCGGGCGAAGAAAAGAGCGCGTCGTGCTTTCTCGTTGTATTTTTCGAACATGGGCGTTGGCGGTAGTTTAACCCCGGCTGCCAATACTCATCTCGAAGACGCGATCGCAGCGAGCAGCCAGATCACGATTGTGTGTGACGATCACCGACGTTAGACCGCGCTTGGCGTGACATTCCCGCATCAGATCGAAGACGCGCTCGCTCGTTTCGAGATCGAGGTTGCCGGTCGGTTCGTCGGCGAGAAACAAGATCGGATCCGCCAGCAACGCGCGCGCGATGGCCACGCGCTGCTGCTCGCCGCCGGAGAGCTGATTCGGAAAGTGACGCGCGCGCGGTTCCAACCCCAGTTCCGTCAGGAGCGCAGCCGCTCGCGCTAACGCTTCGTCCTGGTCCAACTTTCCGATCCATCCCGGCATGGCCACGTTTTCAATCGCTGAGAACTCCGGCAGCAGATGATGAAACTGGAAGACGAACCCGACGTTGCGATTGCGGAACCGCGCCAGTTCGTCATTCGACATCGACGAGACCTCGGCGTCGCCAACGCGAATCGTGCCGCGATCCGGCCGATCGAGTCCGCCGAGGAGATGCAGCAGCGTCGACTTGCCGATTCCCGAGGGTCCGACGATGGCCAGCATCTCGCCGCGTTCGACGGTGAGCGCCATGTCGTTGAGTACCGGCACGGGAACCTCGGCGTTGCGGTAGGTTTTCGAAAGCGACCGCGCCTCGAGAAAGGGCATGAGCGCGCGATTATGCCTTGGCGCGAGTTCTGAATTGCTGCGCGCCATGAAAAGAATCGCGATTTCCACTCTGCTCGCTCTGACGCTCTCTTTGTCGCTTCAGGCCGCGGTGAAAACCTATCAGGTCACCGGCCCCGTGCTGGAGCTTCGCGCCGACGTCATCGTCGTGCAGAAGGGAAACGACCGGTGGGAGATCGCCCGGGACGGCGCGACGAAAATCACCGGCGATCTCAAGGTCGGCTCGAAGGTCACGATCGAATATCGGATGACCGCGACGCTCGTTACGGTCAAAGCCGAGCCGGCGAAGAAGAAATAGGCGTTTAGGCGTGCCGAAGTCGCTTGGTGCGCCGCCGGTGCGGATTACAACTATCCCGGGAACCGTCCCCGCCCGCCCATGCCGCCCCGTCCGCCGCGGCCTCCGTAACCGCGGTTGGGGCGGTCGGTGTCGCGACGTGAGGCGGTCATCGCGTTCTGCAATGCCGTCCATTGTTGCTGGGTGAGGAGCGTGCGCTCGGATGCGAGGAGTTGTACGCGGCGATCGAAGAGCGCATCGCGGACGCCGCGCAGGCGCTGGCCGGCTCCGGTGATGTCGGCTGCAGCTGGCTGATTTGCTTCGATGGTCTGCCGCAGGTCGCGCGCGGCGACCATGCTGTCGCGCTCGAGTTTCGCGATCTCTCCGCTTTGTTCGCTGCTGATGCGATCGAGCGACGCTGCCTGATCGGGCGTGAGGTTGACGGCGACGCTGATCCGCGGATCGTGCCACCAGTCGGACGGCGGCATCATCTCCAGTCCATCGCCGGCACCCTCGGGGCGCGCACGCGCGAAACCACCGCGGTCACCACCGCCGGGATAGCCCTGCGGCGGACGGCGATCGCGGTCGTCCATGTCGGACGTGCAGGTGACGAAGACGAGTGCGAGGAGCGAGAGCGCGACGGCGTATGTGCGTTTCATGCGAACGAGGCTACGACCTCGATCGGACGCCGTTGAAGCGGACGTGTGACGTTTGCCGTAAAATCCCTCCCGGTCCACAAATCCGGCAGAAACGAGGTGTGTATGCGATCGACGATCGTCGCTGTTCTCTCCCTGTTCATGGCCACGGCTGTGCTCGCGCAACAGTGGGAACCGGCCGATGCGCCGAAGGATCTGCCGGACAATGGTGGGCCGCCCTACGTCACTTATGCGCACTCCTACTTCAAGGAAGCGCCGCACGTGGCCGGTCTCGACGACCGCCTTTCCATCCACGTCCAGAATTTCAAGACCCTCCTGAAGAACGTGAACGGCAACTGCCAGGGCATCATCCTTTTCCTGGACGGGATGCCGATCAAGGGAGACAAGCCGGAGTCGTGCGATACGGAGGCCGGCCACGTGCGCTTTCGGCTCCTGCGCACGAAAGATGATGAGGATGCCTGGCACACGCTCCTCGGCAGTCCGAAGGGTTACACGCACAACATCAGCGTGAGCGTCGGTTCCGACGCACACGTCTCGGTCTCCAGTTCCGCCACGTTCGATCTCGAAGTCATCCCGCGCCCTCAATTCCTCGCCTTCCTTGCCCTCTTCACGCTGTCTCTGGCTATCTTCATTCACCTCTGCCGAAAGACGAGCCTCGTGCGCAGCGGAACGCATCCGGTGCCAAACGAGCGGCCGTACTCGCTTTCTCTTTTCCAGATGTCGTTCTGGTTTTTTCTCGTCATCGCCGCTTATGTCTTCATGTGGCTGATCACCGACGAGCTGGACACGATCACCGACTCCGTCCTCGGATTGATCGGCATCGGCGCGGCCACGGCCCTCGGCGCGGCCCTGATCGACAAAAACAAAACCGCCCCGAAACCGGACGAGCCGGGCGGAACGTCGAAAGGCTTTCTCAATGACGTGATGAGCGATCCGACCGGCGTGAGCCTGCACCGCTTCCAGATGTTCGTCTGGACGCTCGTACTCGGCGTGATCTTCATCGGATCGGTCTACAAGAACCTGGAAATGCCGGAGTTCAGCGCGACTCTTCTCGGCCTGATGGGCATCAGTTCCGGCACCTACCTCGGCTTTAAGGTTCCGGAAAAGCAAGGCAGCGATACACCCCCAGGCGCGACGACTCCAAGTCCGGAGCCGGAGCCGAAGGAGACACCGGCGACGTAGGGAGCGTAGTGCGGACGTCTCGTCTGCATCCGCCGGGCGTCCTCGCCCGGCGGTGGTTTCGAAACATGCTCGGCAGAGTTTCGAGGCCGAGCGTTGCGGACTTTGCACAGAACCCCCCGCCGGACGAGACGCCACGGCGGATGCAGGCGAGGACGCCCGCACTACGCTTTTTCACGAGTCGAGCAGATCGAGAATCGCGGTCAGCTCGCGCTTCACATCGCCGAGGGCTTTTGACACATCCTTCGACGGAGCCGCCGCAGCGACAGGCGGCGCGACCTCGGCCGCCGGCGCCGACATCTCCACATCCAATTTCTTCTTCGCGCCGGCGATCGTGAAGCCCTCGGAGTAGAGGAGCTGTTTGATGCGCAGGATGATGTCGATTTCGTGGCGGGTGTAGAGGCGCTGACCGCCTCCGCTTTTGTTCGGAGCCAGCGGCGGAAACTCCGTCTCCCAATAGCGGAGTACGTACGGCTGCACCTCGGCCATCTTGCAGACTTCGCCGATCTTGTACAGCCGGCCTTCGTCGTCGACAGGCATCGAGCGATTATAGGTCGCGCTTACTCAGTCCCGAACGCAACCGCGCCCGCGCCGTCCGATTCCATCTTCCCTTCGATCTCGTTGAAGAGGCCGACCGAGGCTGCGAAGACGTCGTCGACAGAGATCTCGTTCATGCAGCCGTGGTGCATGAGCGGGCACTCGCGCTTGTAGCAAGGCTGGCAGGCGAACGGTTTGCGGACGACGCGCGAGGCGCCGGGAATGACCGTGCGATCGGGATCGGTCGGGCCGAAGATTGACACCGAGGGGACGGCGAGGGCGGTGGCGAGATGGAGAGGACCGCTGTCGTTCGTCACGACGACGGAGCAATGCGAAATGGCGGCGGCGAGATGCAGGACGTCGCCATCGTCGCCGATGATCGGCAGGCCGCTCGTCGACGCAGAAATCGCCTCGGCTTGATGCCGTTCACCGGGACTGGTGAGCAGCACGACCGAAAAGCCGGCATTGCGGAGTCGCTGGGCCAATTCGCCGTAGCGCTGATCGCCCCAATGTTTGGCGCGTCCGTAAAGTCCGCCTGCATGCAGACCGAAGAGAGGCTCGTCGAGACGGACGCCTGCGTCGCGCATCAGCCGGCCCGCGCGCTCGCGCACGTGCAGCGGAATGGACATCGTCGGAATCTCATCGACGACTCGTGGCGCATTCATCGCGGCGAGCAGCATCGAGTAATCGTCGAGCTGATGGCCGCGCGACGAATCGGGCCGGACGCCGTGCGTGAGCAGCATTCCGCGCGCGTCGGTCGAGTAGCCCCAACGTTCGCCGATGCCGGCCGCGAAGGCGACCATCGCCGCGCGGAAAGAATTCGGAAGGATGACCGCGCGGCGAAAGCGTCCCGCTTTCAACATGCGGATGCGCTCGCGCGTATCGCCGCTCCACGGAATCACGCTGCGGAAGATGCCGGCCGAGGCGAGAAGGGACGCGATGTGCTCCGGCGCGGCCACGGTGATGCCGCCTTCGCTGCGGAAGCGATGGTAGAGCGCGCGGTACGTGGGGAGCGCGAGCACGTTGTCTCCGACCCAATTGAGTCCGACGACAACCGTCTCACTGGCCATCTGTTTCGTTTTCGATTTCACCCGGCGCGTTCCCCTTCCAGCGGTCGTGCATCCACAACCATAACTCCGGGCGAGCTGCGATACGGCGGGAAATGACGTCGTTGATGCGCGTGGTGAGCGCCTCGGCGTTCTTCTCGTCGCTACTCAGTTGATCGATCCGGATCGGTTCCTCAAACTCAAGACGGTGCCCGGTTGTGCCCGGAATGCAAAAACCGAACACAATCGCTGACTCCTGCCGCAACGCCATTTTCGCGGGGGCGTCCGTGGTCCACGCCGGACGGCCGAGAAACGGGACGAGGATGCCTTCGCGCGGCTGCACCGCTTGATCGGGAAGGAGGATGACCACGCCCCCTTTTTGCAGCGCTTTGAGCAACGGGCGCGCGGCACGCTGGCGATCGACGACCTCCACGCCGGTGCGTGCGCGAATGCTTGCGAGGTCACGTTCGAGCAGGGCGTTGTCGAGCGGCCGCGCCACCGTGTGCACGTTCTGCACGTACGCCATGACCGCCAGCCCGGCGATCTCCCAGCCGCCGTAGTGCGCGCTGAGAATCAGGACTCCGCGGCCCAGAGCGATCGCGTCCTGCAAGACCTCGGGGTTGACGAAGAAACAGTGGGCGGGGATCTCTTCGATCGGCACGTGCTGCATGCGAATCGTTTCGAGCGCTTCACGGCCGAAGTGACGCCAGCACTCGTCGAGGATGCGCCGCCGCTCGGCGTGGCTCTTCTCCGGAAACGTTTCTGCGAGATTGCGCATGGCCACCCGGTCGCGTCCGCGCAGGACGTGCCGCGCCAGCGCGCCGATGCGGGTTCCCCACCGGCGCAGCGCCGCCTCGGAGCCGGCGCGAACGGCGCGCGCGGCGGCGCGATACAGGAGATATTCGACGCGCTGCAACAGCGCGTTCTTGCGGCGGCGGCTCATGGATTCAATAGGGGTTTTTAGTGGATCCGTCGCTCAGTTCGACGGCGGATTCGAGGAGAGGTCACCCTCCTGCCCACTGATTTTCTCTGCAATCGCCGCGAGGATTTCGGGCTCGATGATCATCTCCGCGGCGATGGCGATGATGTCACGGTCATCAATCTTCACCGCGTCTTTTTCCGTCGTGACGATGGCCTCGGCACCGGCGGTGCGCGCGGCATCTTTGATCGCGGCGATGTCTGCGGCCGTGTAGCGATGGTGGTCGCGAAAGCTCTTTGTTCCGATCACGTGCAGCCCATTTGCGCGCAACGACGCGAAGAACTGTTCGTTGTTCGCGAGCCCGGCGAAGGCAAAGACGCGACGATTGGTCAACGCGTCCGGTACGACGAGGCGAAGGCGGCGTTGAATGACGAAATCGGCGTCTACCAGCGCGGAGCGGCCTTCGCGCATGACGCCGGTCGCCGCGTCGATGACGATGTCGGCGTCGCGGGCGAGCTGCAGATGCTGGAAGCCGTCGTCGAGAATGAATAAATCGCACTCATTCGAGTTTAGAAACCGCATTGCATTTTGATATCGATTTGATCCGACAATTACGTCTATGTTTTTCAGTTTGCTTTTCAGCAGCACCGGCTCGTCGCCGAACTTTGCCGCATCGAGTGACGTGACCACGCCGAACGCGTTGCCGGCGCGGCCGTAGCCGCGCGTGAGCACGGCCACGCGAAACCCTCGCTTTTCGAGATACCGCGCGATCGTGATGACTGCCGGTGTCTTGCCGGCGCCGCCGGCGGCCAGGTTGCCGATCGAAATGACCGGCCGTGGCAGCCGCTTGCTTTTGACGATGCCGCGCCGGTACAGCGCCCGCCGCACGCGGTTGATGCCGCGCCACAGCAGTTCGAACGGTTTGAGGAGGATGGTCACGTCAGCAACTCGAGGATGCGTGCCGCAGTCCGCGCCGCCGCACCGCGATTCTGTTCGACCGTCTTCCGCGCTCGCTCGCTCATGTCGTGCTGCGCGGCCTCGCTATCAAACATGCGCGATGCGAAGTCGAAGACCTCGGCGGCGGATTTCGCCTCGATCGCTCCGCCGTCGCGGAGGAACACGCTTGCGATCTCGCGAAAGTTCGACATGTACGGCCCGAAGCAGACCGGCACGCCAACCGCTGCCGGTTCGATCGGATTGTGGCCGCCGGTCGGTACCAGACTCCCGCCGACGAACGCAGCTGTTGCAAAAAGATAGACCTTCGACAACTCGCCGAACGTGTCGAGCAGCAGGACATCGGCCGGCCCGTTGTTCCAGTTGCTGCGCCGCACGAAGCGGATCTTCGCGGTGGCGAGTAGCGCCGCAACGATCTCGAATCGTTCCGGCTTGCGCGGCGCGATGATGACGAACGCGTTTTTCTCGGCGATGAATCGCTCCAACTCGCCGATCATCGCTTCGTCCTCGCCCTGCATCGTCGAGCCGAGGATGAGGACCTTTCGTCCGGCGATGAGCGATAGCAGACGCGGCGCGATTTCCAGCGGCCGGTCGTCAGGAACGTAGTCGAACTTCACGTTGCCGCTGGTTTCGACGATCTCCGGCGGCGCCCCAATGGCGATGAATCGTTCGCGGTCAGTCTCCTCGCGCGAGAGGATGCGGTCGTACCGCCGCAGCAGCGGAGCAACGAACGGCCGCAGTCGGCGGTAGCGCGGGAAGGAGCGATCGGAGATCCGTCCGTTTGCCAGCAGCATTTGCACGCCGGCCGCGCGCGAAAGGCGCGTCGCATTTGGCCAGATCTCCGTCTCCATCGTTGCGAACACGCGCGGACGATGCTGCCGCAGAAACCGCTTCACGCTCGCTGAAAAATCGAATGGAAAGTACGTAACCGTCGCCGATGGAAAGAGCCGGCGCGCCTGCGACTGGCCCGTGATCGTTGTGGTTGTAATGACGATCGTCGTCGCCGGACGCTCGCGCAGAATCTCGTCGACCACCGGCCGCGCCGCCACCGTTTCGCCGACCGACACCGCGTGAATCCACAGATCGTGCGTGGCCGGCGGCGTTCTGTAAAAGCCCATCCGCTGCGGAAAATTAGCCAGGTACTTTCCGCGCAGCATGCCGACGACGATCACGTACGGCAACATCGCGATCGCCGCGAGGTAGAGCAGCACGTCGTAGAGGACGAACACGGCGCGAATGATAGTCGGGAGTTCGTCGCTCTCTTGGAATGCTCGCGGCGGCCGGATATACTTCCCGCCATGCCTACAGAGAACAACATCGTCTTCGGTCCGAATGCAAAGTCGTCCGATGTGACGCCGTACTCCCTCGGTGTTTTGCGCGATGTCATGACCGCGGCGAACGTCGCGAAGCTGACGATCTCCAGCACGCAGCGCAGTCCCACCGATCAGGCGCGGGTGATGTTCAACAACCTCGAGACGCAGGGCATCGCCGCGCAGCGCAAGCTGTACAAGGCGCCGGGGCAGGCGGTCATCGACGTCTACGAAGCCGGCAAGAAGGCGGGGAAGACGTCCGACGCGATCAAGGCAGAGATGACGGCGAAGATCAACGAGCTCGGTCCGATGAACGTCTCCCATCACGCCGCGGATCCGAAGCTGCTCAACGTCTTCGACGTCGCACCGTCATCGGTCGCCGACGTCAATGCGTTCCAGGCTGCCGTGAAAAAAGACGCGCGCGTCTCGAAGTTCCTGACGCCGCCGAACGATCCCGGACTTCACTTCGAGATTCCGCAGCCGGACGACGCCGCTTAAGCCCGATACAGCGCAGCGCCCCAGTGCAGGCCGGAGCCGAGGGCGGTGAAGCAGACCAGCATGCCGGGTTTGATGCGGCCGTCGGCGACGCACTCGTGATAGAGGATCGGCAGCGTGCCGGCGGTCGTGTTGCCGTAGCGTTCGATGTTGTGCGGCACGCGGTCGGGTCCGAGGCCGAGCTGTTTCGCCACACCTTCCACGATGCGCAGATTGGCCTGGTGGATCAGCAGCACGTCGATGTCCGACACGCTGACGCCTGACGCCGCGCAGACCTCGCGCACGGACTCCGGCATCTTCGACAGCGCCTGACGAAAAACCTCGCGGCCGTCCATGTCGGGGATGATGTCGTCGTCGTCGATCTGCTTGTGCGTCACGTACGGCCGTAGGCGAAATCCAACGCCGCGCGCGTAGAGCGCTTCGATGTTCGAGCCGTTGGTATAGAGCTTCGACGCTAGAAATCCGCGGCCGTTGTCGTCCATCGCTTCGACGACCACTGCGCCCGCGCCGTCGCCGAAGAGAACGACGCGATCGCGGATCTTCGTGTTGTCTTCGCGCTCCTTCGCAGTGACCTCGCGGTCTTCGAGGCCGATGGTTGTATCCCAGCCGTTCTGCCACGGCATGAACGGCGTGTGGACGTCACCGCCGATCAGCAGGATGCGCGCGTACTTGCCGCTGCGGATCAGCGAGTCGGCGAGGTCGAGACCGTAGAGAAAACCGGAGCACTGCTGGCGGATGTCGAACGCCGGAATCGACTCGCGAAAGCCCATCTTGGCCTGCACGACCGGACCGTTGCCGGGGAAGAAGTGGTCGGGCGTCATCGTGGCGAAGATCAGCGCGTCGATGTCGTCCTGCGCCCGCCCGGCCGCCTTCATCGCCGCCTCGGCGGCCATCATGCCGAGGTCCGAGGAGGATTGACCGGGATCGGCGTAGTGGCGTTGCTTGATGCCGCTGCGCGTTTGAATCCATTCGTCGCTCGTGTCCATGATGCGGGCGAGCTTTTCGTTCGGGACGACGTTCTTCGGGATGCCGATCCCGCTGCCGGTGATCACGCTTTTCATGGGTGCCAGAGCATACACGGCTCGGCACTTGCTTCTCCGAACGGAATCGGAGGTTCACATGAAACGACTCACCACATTCGCGATCGTTTTTCTGGCGTTCGCGTGTATGCAGAAACAGCCGGACGGAACGTATCGCATCACGAACGACACGTCGGATGCGGCGAAAAAGGCGCACGACAACGCTGTGAAATCGGGCGATCAGATCAAGAAGGCCACCGACGACCTCGGCAAATCCGACGCCGTGCAGAAAATGAAGAACGGCTCGGTCGAATTGGGCCGCGGCGTCAAGGAAGGACTCGGACAAGTCGCGCAGAAAGCGGGCGCCGGCCTGCAGAAAGCAGGCAAGAAAGCCGAGGACGATGTGAAGAAGACGGACACGGCGAAGCACTGAAGGAGTTTCGACGCGGTTGCGTTGGTGCTGTCATCCTGAACCGCCGGAGCCGCGTAGCCGAAGGCGGAGCGGCGCAGGACGGTGAAGGATCTCAAGATGCGCGAATCCAGCCGGAGCCGCGTAACGCTTACCGCGGATTCAACGCATTTCTCGTAACTTGAGATTCTTCACCGTCCTCCGCGACTCCGGCGCTGCGCGCCTACGTCGCTTCGGCGGTTCAGGATGACAAATCCACGCAATACGCTTGGCCGTTCCTTGTTCTATTCTTCCCAACTCTGATGGAAGCGCATCCCGAACAGTTCGATGAACAGCCGCCGTGGGCGGTGGACGATTCATCCTCGTTGTACATGATCGATCGCTGGGGCACCGGCTACTTCGATGTGAATCCCAACGGCGATCTCACGGTCGCGCCGCTGCAGGAAGGCGGCATCGCCGTTCCGATCATCGACGTGCTTCGCGAGGCCCAGGCGTTGAATCTCCAGGCGCCGCTGCTGATCCGGTTTCAGGATTTGCTGCGGCATCGCGTCGAGACGCTCAACGCCGCGTTCAACGACGCCATCGCCGAGCACAAATATCGCGGCAGTTATCGCGGTGTCTTTCCGATCAAGGTCAATCAGCTTCGCGAAGTCGTCGAAGAGATTCTCGATGCCGGGCGGCCGTTCAACTACGGGCTCGAAGTCGGATCGAAGCCGGAGATGTTCGCCGGCCTGGCCATTCACAATGATCCCGAAGCGCTGCTGGTGTGCAACGGGTACAAGGACAACGCCTTCATCCGCATGGCGCTCCTCGGACGCAAGCTGGGGAAGAAAGTCATCCTCATCGCCGAGAAACTTTCGGAAGTCCGCAGCATCACAAAGATCGCCGCGGAAATGAACGTCGAGCCGTGGATCGGCATGCGCGTCCGGCTGCTTTCGAAGGGCAAAGGGAAGTGGGCGACTTCCGGCGGCGAGCACGCCAAATTCGGGCTGTCGACGGCCGAGATCCTCGAAGCGATCGAGATCCTGCGCGAGGCGAAGATGGAGTCGGCGTTCAAGCTCCTCCATTTCCACATCGGCTCACAGATTCCGGACATCCTCACCATCAAGCGCGCGGTGCGCGAGGCGGCCATGTACTACGCCAAGCTGCACAAGCTCGGACATCCGCTCGAATACCTCGACGTCGGCGGCGGTCTGGCCATCGACTACGACGGCTCGCGTTCCGAGTTCCACTCCTCGATGAACTACACGCTCGAGGAGTACGCCAGCGACATCATCTACAACGTCATGGACGTCTGCGACGACGAGAAAGTGCCGCATCCGAACATCGTCTCGGAGTCGGGCCGCGCCATCGTCGCGCATCATTCCGTGCTGGTCGTGCAGGCCTTCGGCGCGATCGAGAAGACGCCCATCGAGCCGCGCGCCGTCCGCGCCAGCGATCACAAACTGACGCGCGAAATCCTGGAGATCGACCGCGACCTCAGTCCCGACAACGTCAACGAGGCGTGGCACGACCTGCAGCAGATCAAGGAGCAGTCGCAGCAGATGTTCGAGCTCGGCCTGCTGCCGCTCGACGTCAAGGCGCGTATCGAAACGCTTTACTGGGAAATCGCCGAGAAGCTGCAGAGCATCATCACGCACATGGACCCCGATGAAGTCCCCGAGGATCTGCGCTCGCTGAACATCGAACTGGCCGATCAGCACATCTGCAACTTCTCCGTCTTCCAGTCGCTGCTCGATCATTGGGCGCTCGGGCAGCTCTTTCCGATCGTTCCGATCCATCGCCTGAATGAGAGACCGCTACTCGAATCGACGCTGGTGGACATCACCTGCGACTCCGATGGCAAGGTTTCGAAGTACATCGACCGCAACGACGTGCGCGAAACGCTCCCGCTCCACGAGCTTCGCGACGGCGCCCCGTACTACCTCGGCATCTTCCTCACCGGCGCCTATCAGGACATCATGGGCGATCTCCACAATCTCTTCGGCCGCGTCAACGAGGTTCATGTCTTCCTCGACGCCGACGAAGAGAGCGGCTTCTACATCGAGGAAGAGATCGCAGGGAACACGATCGGCGAGGTGCTGGCCATGACGCAGTACGACTGGCGCGACCTGGAGAAGCGGATGAAGGCCCAGATCGATGCCGCGATCAAGCAGGACATTCTCCGCCCGAACGAGGGGATGCGGCTGCTTCAGGAATTCGAGCGCGGGCTCAAGGATCAGACCTATCTCAGCATTGAATAACACCGGAATGGGTCTCTGCCGTGAGGCGTTAACTTTCGACGAACAATCAACCAGACAGGAGATGCAGATGCGTAAAACATTCGCCCTCGCCGTGCTGGCGATCATGGCTGTGGCTGGCAGCGCCTTCGCGGGCGAAGAAGCCCGGATGGCGGGAAAGATCACCGACGCCGCCACCACCAAGCCGATTCCGAACGCCGTCATCATCATCGACGCGACGTCGGGCCACACCGTCCACAAAGAGTTCAAGTCAGACAAGGACGGCGGCTACAAATTTCTCATCCTTGACGGCACTCTCAACTACAAGTTCACCTACAAGGCCGACGGCTATGCGCCGGCCGAGTTCACGATCAAACCGAAGCTCGGTGAGGTCACCACCAAGGACGTGGCTCTGGAGCCAGGTTCCGGCGCGCCGGCGGCGGTCGCGGCTACGCCAGCGGCTGTGGCGAAAACGAATCCCGCCGTGCTTGCATTCAACGAAGGCGCCGCACTCGCGAACGACGGCAAACTTCCCGAAGCCATCGCCAAGATGGAGGAAGCGGTCGCCGCGAAGCCTGATCTCACGGCCGGTTACGAAGCGCTAGCCAAGCTGTATCTCCGCTCGAAGAATTACGACAAGGCCATCGAGCGCGCCAACAAAGCGCTGGAGATCGACACCGACAACCAGGACATGTTCAACGTCCTCAGCCAGGCGTATACGGCGAAGGGCGACAAGACCAAAGCTGCCGAGTTTCGCAAGAAACTGCCGGCGGATGCCGGGGCGATGTTCAACGAAGCGGCCCGCCTTATCAACAGCGGCAAGGACGGCGAAGCGGAGCCCCTGCTGAAAGGTGCAATTGCCGCGAACGACAAGTTCGCGCCGGCCTACTACGAGCTCGGCATGCTGTATGTAAGGACGCAGAAGAACGCCGACGCCAGGACGAACCTTCAGAAATACCTGGAGCTCGAACCGGCCGGCAAGGACGCCGCCACGGCGAAAGAGATGCTGAATTACGTGAAGTGAAACAACTTCACCAATTCGATGTGACAACCTGACGGGGGGCGGAAACGCTCCCCGTTCTGTTTTTGAAAACGATCCTGCGTACTTTAGAAAAAGGACATCGACGTCATGCGTAACGCATTCACTTTTACAGCTCTCCTGATCGCCGCCGCTTGCAGCAGCGGAACCCAACTCTCCCAAAACGCCGCGCATATCCCGGAGCCGCAGATCACCATCATCAGCCGTTCGGATCTGACGAACGTCCCGACGCTCGCCTCGGGTGTCGCAGCGAACTTCGAATTTCGAATCGTGAATCAGGCGGATATCCCGATCACGCTCAAGCGGATCGACCTCGACACGCTCGGCGGCGGAGGCATCGCGATCCAGGCCAAGAACCGGCCATTCAACATCGTCATCGAGCCGCACACGGTGCAATCAGCAGACTTCATGACCACGGCGTACATCAACGATCCGAGCAACTACAGCGGACGGTCGCCCATTCAGATCCGCGCCGTTGCGCTGTTCGACTCGTCCGCGGGGAGTCTGCAGAAAATCGTGCAGCAGCAGGTGCGGCCGGAAGGTTCGGACTAAGAGCCCGTGGGATGGTGAGGCAGCTCGCTCTCTAACTGGAACTCCCACTTCGTGTCGTCGATCGGCTCGTTCGCGTAGATGTGGAAGACGCAACGGCCGGCGCCGGCCTGGAACGTCTCGTCGCGTTCGACGCGAACCCCGAGGAGCCGCGTGAGTGCGTTGACCGAAACGCTGCAGAGCGCGGGACGGCGCATCGCCGTATTGAAGAAGGGGCAATTGCGCTCGACGAGCAGGAAGCCGTCATCGACTTTCTCGCTGGTCATGTACGGATCTTCCGACGCGTAGAGACCCTTGAGCGCTTCGACTTTGTTCTCCAGCGGCATGCCCTGCAGCGTCTTCCCTTCGACCGCGACGCGATCGTCGCAAACGCGCTTCAGCACGCGCACGGCCGCGTCGGGCCCGAGCTCCTCGGCCACCGCATCGATCACGGCGACGTTGAGCAGGTCATAGCTCTTCGGAAAGAGATGGTCACCGGCCTCGGTGAGGTTGTAGCGCGTCGCGGGGCGGCCGGTTCGTCCGCGTTCGTCGCCACGCGCCACGCGCGACTCGATCCATCCTTCGCGCTGAAGCTGCAGCAGTTGCTGTCGCACCGCTTCGCCCGTGAGCTGCAACTGGTAGGCGAGCTGCGCGATCGTGGATGGGCCCTGGCGTTTGAGCGCGAGGAGAATGGCGCGGCGACTGTCGGGAAGCTGGTCTACGGTGATGATGGCTTGGCTCCTGATGATGCGTGGAAACGAAACATTGGAGTCCAATACTCCGATTGTCAAGAGGCTGCTTGCAAATGTTTGGTCGGATAGACTCCGCCGCACCATGCGTAAGTTCCTTTTCCTCCTCCTCGCTGCCGCCGCGCTGCCTCTCTTTGCCTCGGACAAAACATTCGACGCGACCTACGTCGCCACGATCAAAGACGTCCCGGCCGGCCTGAAACAGATGACGGTGTGGATTCCGCTGCCCGTGAGCCGCGGCGGACAGACCATCAGCGACGTTCGCATCGATTCGCCTTTGACATGGATGCAGACCTCGGAAGGCGCATTCGGCGACCGCTACGCGTACACGAAAGTTTTCAATCCGCCGGCCGGCGATTTCATGGTCAAGGTGCATTTTCGCGGAACGCGCAATGAAGTGACGACGGCGAAGCTGGCGGAGACGCGCGCCTCGAAAGCGGAGCTCGCACGCGCGTTGCGAGCGGACAAGCTCGTCACGATTTCACCGCGTGTAAAGAAGCTGGCGAACGAAGTGACCGCCGGAAAAACGACCACGGTCGATCAGGCGCACGCCATCTACGACTATCTGCTCGCGACGATGAAGTACGACAAGACCATCCCGGGATGGGGTCACGGCGACACCGAGCGCGCGTGCGACATCAAAGCCGGCAACTGCACGGACTTCCATTCGCTCTTCATGTCGATGGCGCGCGCGAAAGGGATTCCGGCGCGTTTCGTCATCGGCTTCCCGATGACCTCCGATCACGGCACCGCCACCGGCTATCACTGCTGGGCTGAGTTCTACGTGAACGGCAAAGGGTGGGTTCCGGTCGATCCCTCCGAGGCGTCGAAATCGGCCGATGCCACGCGCCGCGCCTACCTGTTCGGCAACCTCGATCCCGACCGCGTCCAGTTCACCATGGGCCGCGACCTCGTCCTGTCGCCGCCCACCGCCGAACCGCTCAACTACTTCATCTACCCGCACGCCGAGGCAGCCGGCAAGGAAGTGGGGACACCGGCCATCGCGCTCGAGTACACGACCGTGCCGGCGCCTGCGAAAACGGCGGCGAAGTAGGTCAAAAAAAACGCCGCCGAAATCGGCGGCGTTGTTCGATGAGTCGTGGCGAGTGTTTAGCCCGCTCGGCGTTTGCGCTGCTGCGGGGGGACGTCCTGTTTTGTCTCGACGCGGGTCGGACGATTGGCGGGGCCGGCGAGGTCGTGTTTGCGGCCGGTCAGGTTGTTCCAGGCGATGGCGACGGCGGGAACGATCGTGACCGTCGAGTACGTGCCGGCCAGGACGCCGATGAGGAGGATCCAGGCGAATTCGTGGATCACTTTGCCGCCGAAGAGAATCAGCGCCACGAGGACGATGACGACGGAGCCTGAAGTCAGGATCGTCCGCGACAGCGTCTGGTTCATGGCCAGGTTGAGCTGCTCTTCGAGCGACATCCGCGTCTTGAGCTTGCGGCGGTTCTCGCGGACGCGGTCGTACATGACCACGGTGTCGTTGATCGAGAAACCGACGATGAGCAGCAGCGCGGCCACGATGTTCAGCGAGAACTCGCCGTTGATCATCATCAGGAAGGCCAGCGACATCAGCACGTCGTGGACGATGCAGACGATGGCCGATGCGCCGAACATCAGGTCGAAGCGGATCCAGAGATAGAGACCCATGGCCAGCGTGGAGAGCACGACGGCGAAGATGGCCTTCTGCTGCAGATCGTGGCCGACCTGCGGTCCGACCGTTTCCTGATCGAGCACGTTGAACGCGCCGAGGAAGCACTTGTCGTTGAGGAAGCCGGCGATGCGTGTTGTCACACCGGGAGCCGAGGTCACCTGCGCCATATTCGTGAAGACGCCGAGCTCGGAACGGCGGGTGACGATGTTCTGGGCGATGTTCTTGTAGTAGTCGCGCGCTGCCGGAGCGGTGCCCTTGGCCTCGGGATCGGCGGAGGCGAGAAGCTCGGTCAGGCGATCCTTTCCGTGAAAGTTGAGGTCGAGCTTCGTCGTGGTCTGCGGGTTGAGGTCAGTGTTCAGCTTGCCGACGACCTGGCCGGCGTAGTCGGTCTCTTTGTTCAGCTCCGGCAAGCGGATCAGGACTGCGTGGTCTTCTGCCTTGCCGTACTGCTGAATCGAGGCGCTGGTGAGGTCGGCGCGAAGGCGGTCCATCGGAACGGCGTCTTTGAAACGCAGCGTGATCGTGGCGCCGCCGGCGAAGTCGATGCCCCAGTTCACGCCGTGCTTGAGGAACATCGCCAGGCCGAGAAGCATGAAGAGGACTGAGAACGAAACGGCGTAGAAACGCCATTTGACGAAGTCGTATTTTGAGTTGACGAAAATCTGCATGGCTGTTTCCTTAGATGCTCATCTCGGTCGGGCGGTTCTGCGATTTGTACATGACGTCGAAGATCACGCGCGAGACGAAGAACGCGGTGAAGACCGACGCGAAGAGACCGATCAGCAGCGTGACGGCGAATCCTTTGATCGGGCCCGTTCCGAACTGGAAGAGGAAGAGCGCCGAGATGATCGTGGTCATGTGCGTGTCGATGATGGTTCCGAAGGCGCGGGAGAAGCCGTTCTCGATGGCCGCGCGGACCATCTTGCCGTCGCGCAGCTCCTCGCGGATGCGCTCGAAGACGAGCACGTTCGAGTCGATGGCCATGCCCAGCGTGAGGATGATGCCGGCGATGCCGGGCAGCGTCAGCGTGGCGTGGAAGAGCGCCATCATGCCGAGCAGGATGACGAGATTCAGCAGCAGCGCGAGGACCGCATTCACGCCTGCACCCTTGTAGAAGAGCAGCACGGCCAGGATGAGGGCGATGAAGCCGATGAGGGATGCGAGAACGCCCTGACGGATCGAGTCGCGTCCGAGCGACGGACCGACCGTGCGCTCTTCCAGCGTCGTCAGCGATGCCGGCAGCGAGCCGCTGCGGAGTTGCAGCGAAAGGTCGGCCACCTGCTGCGGCGTGAAGGTGCCTTCGATCACGCCCGACTCATTGATCTGGCTGTTGATGACGGGCGCGGAGATGACCTTGTTGTCGAGGACGATGGCCAGGCGCCGTTTGATGTTCTGGCCCGTGAGGTCGCCGAACTTGCGCGCGCCGTCCGGCGTCAGCGAGAAGGCGACGTTCGGCTGGCCCATCTGGCTCTTGGAGGCCTTCGCGTTCTTCAGGTCGGTGCCGGTGACCGGAACCGTCTTGCGGATCGCGTAGTACTCGACTCCGGCGGAGCGGCCGAGCGCGTCTTCGCGCGTTCCGGGCAGGATGTCCACTTCCGTTTTCATGTTCGCCGGAACGTTCGTCATCGCCGCTTCGGGCGTCGATCCCGGCTCCCCTTCAACGAGGCGGAACTGGAGTTGCGCCGTGGTCTTGATGATGTCTTTGACGCGGGCGGGATCGTCGACGCCGGGAAGCTCGATGACGAGCCGGTTGGCGCCTTCGGTGGCGATGTACGGCTCGGTCACGCCGAGGGCGTTCACGCGGTTGTCGATCGTCTCGACGGTGTGCGTGATCGTGTCGCGCTCGAGCGCCGTCTGCACCGCCGTCTTCATCTTGAACTGCAGTGCGCCGTCCGGCGTGCGGCTGAGGTCGAACGAGCCGAGGTAATCCTTGGCGATCCGCTCGTATTCGGTGGCCGGCGTTTCAGCCGGCAGCGTGGCGATGAACGTGTTGTCGTTCACGCGGCGCGTCGTCGGAATCGGGAGATTGGCCTTCTTCGCCTGCGCCTTCAGCATCTCCGAGCCCTGGTCGGTCTCGAGGCGGACGGCGTCGCCGACGTTCACGCGCATGACCAGATGCGTACCGCCCTTCAGGTCAAGGCCGCGGCGGATCGGCTCAGGGTTGTCGGCGGTCGGGATCATCGCGGCGGCAAAGCCGACGAGAACGGCCAGGATAATGATGACTTTCCACAGCAAACTTCTAGTCAAGTTTCCTCCAGGAAAAAGGGAGCGGGTTACTCCGCCGCATCGCCCGTGGTGATTCCGGTGATCGCTGAACGTGCAACCTTGACTTTCACATTCTCGGCGATCTTCAGGTAGACAACTTCGGCCTCAACACCCTGCACCGTCCCGTAAATCCCGCCCGAAGTGAGGACGCGATCGCCCTTTTTCAGCGTGCTGAGCATTTCCGCGGTCTTGCGCCGCTGCTTGTTCGCAGGCGCGATGACCAGGAAGTAGAAAACGAGGAAGATCGCGGCAATCGGCAGGATGTTGATGAGAAAGGCGGACGTGCCGCCGGTGGTCTGAAGCAGAGCAATCGCTGTCATATCGTTTTCTCGGTTCGCTTTCGGGAGCTCTTTGTTTGTCGTTCAGGCGTCAACTTCGCCGCTCACGACCCGCGAGAGGAACGCATCGCGAAAAGCCTGCAAAGAGTTGGACGCGATAGATTGCCGAATCCCCCTCATCAAGTCAAGGTAAAACGAGACGTTGTGGATGGTGTTGTAGACCATGGCCGCGATCTCGCCGGTCACGTACAGGTGACGCAAATACGCGCGTGAGACGGTGCGGCAGGTGACGCACGAGCAATTCGGATCGAGTGGCCGCTGGTCGTTTGCGAAGCGCGCGTTCTTGATGGCGACCTTGCCGAGGCTCGTGAAAAGGGAGCCGTTCCGCGCGTTGCGCGTCGGCATCACGCAGTCGAACATGTCGATCCCTGCCGCTACGCCGTCGAGGAGATCCTCCGGTGTCCCGACGCCCATCAGATAACGTGGCTTGTCGTACGGCAGCAGCGGCGCGGTGAAACGCATGACGTCGAGCATCTCCTCTTTCGGTTCGCCGACCGACACGCCTCCGATCGCGACACCATCAAACTCGATGCTGCCAATCTCCTCGGCACTCCTCTTCCGCAGGTCGTGATGGATTCCGCCCTGCACGATCGCGAACAGCGCCGATTCGCCCGTCCGCGCGGCCAGCGATCGCCGCGCCCACCGGTGCGTCAACTCCATCGACCTTTCCACCTCGGCATGTTCAATCCCATACGCCGGGCATTCGTCGAAAGCCATGGCGATGTCGACTCCCATCCGCTGTTGGATGTCAATCGACGTCTCGGGTGAGAGAAAGTGCGCCGAGCCGTCGATGTGACTGCGGAACTCGACGCCCTCCTCGCGAACCTTGCGGATCGACGACAGCGAAAAGACCTGGAACCCGCCCGAGTCGGAGAGGACGGCGCGATCCCAGTTCATGAACCGATGCACGCCGCCGAGCTGCTCGATCAAATCGACGCCGGGCCGGAGCATCAGGTGGTAGGTGTTATTGAGGATGATCTCGGGACCGAGCTGCTGCAATTGATCCGTCGTCAGCGACTTGACCGAGGCCAGCGTCCCGACCGGCATGAACACGGGAGTCTGGATCGTGCCATGCCGCGTGACGATTTCGCCGCGCCGCGCGGCGCCGTCGGTGGCGAGGATTCGGAAGGCGAGTCTGGTCATTGGGTGACTTGTCATCCAGAGCCGGCGAGCCGCGAGCGCAAAGCGCGAGGCGGCGGAGCGCGGCGAAGGATCTCAAGTTACGCGAGTTGCGTTGAAACCGGGTTTCAGCGAATGCAGCGCAACTTGAGATCCTTCGCCGTCCTGCGCTGCTCCGGCTTCGCCTACGCAGCTCCGGCGGCTCAGGATGACAGGCGCGCAGTCTATTGCAGCTTCATCTGCTCGACGCGGACGCTGCTTGGCAGCTGAAGAGTGAAGCGGCCTTGCTCCACCGGGGCGTTGACCTTTACGTTCGTGAACTCGTAGCGGGTCTTGTCGCCGTCGCCTTCCGTGTACTCGAACTGCGTCGTCAGGTAGGAGGTCTTGTCGATGTAGATGCGGATGTGGCGCACGCGCTTCGCAATCGTCTTGCTCTTCGGATCGAGATCGAGGGCGTAGTACGGCTTGTCGGAGGTGTTGGTGAAGGTGAAGTTGAACCAGGCTCCCAGCTCGTCGATCGCGCCGCTCGCGCCCATGTACTTGAAGATCCGGTCCTGGTAGCGCTTCACCTCGATCCGCTCGGCCTTCTTGAGGTCGGGGTAGTAGGTAGTCAGCATTCCGTCGGCGATCAGCATCGTGACGCGCTTGGGGGCGTCGTAGGTCCAGAGGACGTTGTTCGGCTTGGAGTAGATGAAGCGCCCGGTCGAGACTTCGGGCTTCGCCATCAACGCAAGCGACTTCTCCTGGCGGAAGTCGGCCTGAAGGGTGTTGGTCTTCGCTTGCGCCAGCTGCACCTTGCGGATCACTTCATCGAGCGAATCGGCCTTCGGTGCCTTGGCGGCGGCAGGCATTGCCAGCGCGGTCATGCTGAGCGCAACTGCAAAGAACTTCTTGATCAACGTACTCTTCGACATGGGCTGCCCCAACGCCTCCCCCGAAAATCGTATTTCCGAGGCGGCGGGTTATACTCTGTGGAAACTGAGGTTATTGATGAAAAAGAACTTGCCGCTGATTGCACTACTTCTGCTCGTCGTAACCGCCTCATCCGCGTCCGCCGCGATCCAGTACGAGTTCCGCCAGACGACCTCTTCCGACCTCGAATCGATCCCCTCCAGCGATTGCGCCGGCCGTGCCATCATCGACGGCGACCGTTCCCGCGTGGAGTTCCTCACCGGCAACGCCTACCCGCCCGGAACGTACGTGATTGCCACCAACGGCTCGCGGACGATGACCTTCATCGACCCGTCGAAAAAATCGTTTGTCGAAATCAACGCCGCCAGCGTCACCGGCTCCATCGGCGCCCGCAAGATCACCATCGCCAACAAGAAGATCGACGTCACCAAGATGCCGGACCAGCTCAGCATCGCCGGCTTTCCCACCGAGCATTACCGGATGGTCATGAGCTACGACATCACCGTCGCCTTCGGCAACATGCCGCTGACGCAGACGGTGAAGACGACCATCGACAAGTGGACGACCAACGCCTTCGGCGACGTCGGCGACACGTTCCTCGCCAGCGGCGCGCTCCGCACCGGCAATCCCGACCTCGACGAGCTGATGTCCGCCGAAAACACGAACATCAAAGGCTTTCCGCTCAAGCAGATCGTGAACGTAACCACCGTCAATACTCACGCGATGCAGAACCCGTCGTCGGAGCTGCACATGAACCGCACCGTGACCCAGACCAGCGAGCTGGTGGTGACGTCGATCCAGCCGACGGCCAAGGTCAACGTGGCCACGTTCGCGGTCCCGGTGACGTACCACAAGGCCGGTCCGGTCCACGACGACACGCAGAAAGCGCCGGTGCAGGTGCTTTCGATGGAGCCGGCGGAAAAACAGTAGATTTTTGCCGACAGCCGGTAGGGAGGGTGGGGCATGGTACGATCCGGCCGATTCGTCCACGGTACCGGTTCCAAATCGATGAAAAGACAGTTCGCACGCGAGGGATTTTTGCGACGTCTGGCCCGGCGGCCGCGGCTGTATGTCGCTGTCGCACTTCCGCTGGCGATCCCGTTCATCCTCGCCTCCGTCACCAACAACGCCGCGGTTTCACAGCCGCTGTCGGCGTCCGTCTCGCGCGCGGCCATGATCATCCCGCCGCTCCGCTACGCTGAGCTGACCGCGCCTCCCGCAGCCTCGCTTCCCGAACACTCGGTCGTTCTTACGCTCGATGAAGGCGACACGCTCGACTCCGTCCTCACCGCGGGCGGCCTCGGGCGCTCGGACGCCGCGACGCTGAACAATGAGTTCGGCAAGACCGTCGATTTACGCCGCCTCCGTCCCGGCCACCTCCTCCGCTTCCACTACGACGCCGCCGGCGCCGTCGACAGCGTGGAAATGAAAGTCAACGGCTGGGGAGAGATCGACGCGATCCGCGACGGTGCCGCGTTCGCCATCTCTCCGCGCCCGGCGCAACAGACCGAAATCGATACCGCCGTTTCCGCCGAAATCGACTCCTCGCTGTACGAAGCGCTCCGCGGAGCCGGCGAAACGCCGCAGCTCGTGCAGGAGCTCGTCGACGTCTTCCAGTGGGACATCGACTTCTTCGCTCTCCAGAAAGGCGACTCCTTCAGCCTCGTCGTGAAGAAAGAGTTCGCGGGATCCGACGTCACCGGCTACGGTCCGATCATGGCGGCGCGCTTCACGCACAACGGCCAGACTTTCGAGGCCTACCGCTGCGACGCCGACGGCCATCCCGGCTACTACGCGCGCAACGGCAGCCCGCTCCGCAAACAGTTCCTGCGCGCGCCGCTGCAGTTCAGCCGTATCACCTCGAAGTTCTCCGTGAGCCGTTTCCATCCGCTGCTGCACTACTTCCGCCCGCATCACGGCGTCGATTACGGCGCGCCAACCGGCACGCCGGTGATGACCACGGCCGATGGCGTGGTCGCAGCCGCGACGTACAACCACGGCGAGGGCAACTTCATCCGCATCCGCCACACCTCACGCATCGAGACGTCGTACCTGCACCTCTCGCGATTTGCCAAAGGGATCAAGCCCGGCCGCCGCGTGACGCAGGGCGAAGTCATCGGCTACGTCGGGATGACCGGCCTCGCGACCGGCCCGCATCTCGACTACCGCGTCTCCGATAATGGCACGTGGCTCGACCCGCTAAAACTGAAGTCGATTACGCCCGATCCGCTTCGCGGCGCGTCGCTGGCCGCGTTCCGCAACAGCGTCTACGCGTTCGCTCCGAAACTGGCCGCGCCGGCGCAACAGCTGGCGGCGTTCGCTGCAAAACGGCGGGCACTCTTCTAGCAGTCAGGCGTTCAGGCTGAAGCAGCCCAACCCGATATGAAAAAGGTCACTGTCCGCGCGCCGGTGCGCGCCGATCTCGCTGGCGGTACTCTCGACCTCTGGCCGCTCTACCTCTTCCATCCCGGATCGCGCACGGTCAACGTGGCGATTTCCTATCACGCCGAATCCGAAGTAGCCGAGACCGGCGACGACGCGATCGAAATCAATCTGACCGACCAGCAGTACGAGCATCGCTACGCCTCAATCCACGAGCTGGCCGCCGATCCGAAAGCGGCGCTGATCCATCGCGCGCTCGAGCACTTTCATCTGCCCGGAATCCGCATCACCACCCGCACCGATGCCCCGCGCGGCTCCGGCCTCGGCGGCTCCTCGGCGTTGACGATCACGCTCGTCCGCGCGCTCTCCGAAATCGCCGGCGAGCCGGTGCAGGGAGACGATCTCATCGCCCTCGTCCGCGACCTCGAGACGCGCCTCATCCGCGTCCCGGCCGGCATTCAGGATTACTACCCGCCGGTGTACGGCGGCCTGATGGCTCTCCATCTCGAGCCCGGCGCCGTCGTCCGCCATCCCATCACCCTTCCCATCGACCGCCTCGCCGAACACATGCTCCTGCACTACACCGGCGTCGCCCACTTCTCCGGTACGAACAACTGGGACATTTACAAACGCCAGATCGACGGCAAGAAAAAGGTCCACAAAGGTCTCGACAAGATCGCCGAGAGCGCTATCGAGATGGAGAAGGCGCTCGAAAGCGGCGACATGGAAGCAGCCGGCGTCGCCCTCGGCCACGAATGGCAAAATCGCAAAGCGCTCATCGACGGCATCTCCACGCCGGAAATCGAGTCGGCCATTTCGGCTGCCATCGAAGCCGGCGCATGGGCCGGAAAAGTCTGCGGCGCCGGTGGCGGCGGATGCATCGTCTTCCTCATGCCGCCCGATCGTCGCGACGCCGTCCGCGCCGCGCTGGCGAACGTGCCGGGCGAAGTCATCGATGCGCAGCCGGTCGCGCACGGCCTCACCGTCGAACGCGTCGACGACGCGCCGTTGCGCCGTCCGCGTTTCACCATGCGCAGCTCGCCATCACTCGAACAGCTCTACGTCTTCGGCGGCAGGGGCGCGTATCGTCCGCATCTGCTGGCCGAGGCCATCGTCACGCAGAACGAGCCACGCAGTGGCGTGCACGCGGCGACGACCAAGGCCTTCGTCGCGCCGGTGCACTCAGGCGACGGCACGGTGCAATGGAGCGAGGCTCGGCCGATCAATCCGGAGACGCTCGACATCCGCGCCGTCCCCGATCCGAATCACGAGGTCGACGACTCGCTGAAGCCGGAGACGCTGATGCAGGGCGCACTGCAATCCGAGGACGCATTCCGCCAATACGTGGCCGGCACGGCGCGGATGACCGTCTTCCACAATCCGGAGTTCGCGATGTATTCGCAGCAGGGCGAGTCGCGCAAAGACTTCCTCACGCGTTGCAACGAAGAGGCGAAGCGCCGCATCGAAAAGGAGCAGGAACGCCTGGAAGGCTCGTTCCGCCGCCGCATCGACCAGGTCAAAGAGCGCTCCGAACGCGACACGCGCGAGCTCGACAACGACGACACCCAGCCGATGGAACAGCGCGGCCAGGACGTCAACGTCGCTTGGGGCCAGGCCCTCTACAACATCACCAGCGGCAAGCCCGCCGGCGTCGTCGAATCGTCGCACTCCGTCCGCGAAGACGACTACCTCTCCCGCATCCGCCAGATCCAGCGCTCCTGGGAAAAAGAGCTCCAGGTAATCCGCGAGGACGTCCAGTCGAAAGCCCGCGAGATCGAAGAAATCGTGGTGACGCCAACCGCGAAAAACATCGAGATCACGAAGTACCTGATCCTCTGGGCGGCGGGCCTCTAGCCTCGGAATACGCGTTCCCACCCCGTGTTAGGATGCGAACCCGAGTCGGGCAGTAGCGCAGCCTGGTAGCGTACCTGAATGGGGTTCAGGTGGTCGGGGGTTCAAATCCCCCCTGCCCGACCAATCGCAACCCCAATCCCCACAACAACTTAGAAATCCACGCCGCAGACGGCGATCGACTCAAAAGCGTCATCGAGTCTAGTAGCGCGTCTAGTCGTGTCACTACCACGGGCGAATTCCTATCGACTTCGCCCGAGTCGGACGCCGCCGCGGACGACCCTGCGACGATCTCATTGGAGGTTTCCGATGAGCGACTACATCGCACGGCACGTGCTCGCGGCCGAACTCGGCGTACAGACGCAGACCATCGCGAAGTGGGAACGGGACGGGTGGTTTCCCGAGCCCGAGCAGCGGATCTCGGACCGGCTGATTCTCTACCGGCGAACGGCGGTCGACGCCGCGATCCACGCGCGCAGGCAGCGTCGGACAAGACACAATCCGCCGCGCCGGGTCGCGTGAGACCGAAGCGGAAGAAGTGGCGGCAACTCGGTCGCGGCCTCCTCTACGACCAGGCCACGCGCACCGCGAAGCTCTCCGTCTACGTCAAAGGCCGGAAGGGTCGGAAGCGCCTTCGGAGCACGCTCTACGACATCTCCGCGGAGGAGGCCGAGAAGGCGATCGCTGCCCTTCGCGTGAAAGCGAACCGCGGAAGCTCCAAGCCCACCGCGATCGCGCCGACCGTGCGCGCGTTCTACGAAGCGTACTTCGATCTCATCGCGGAAGGCGTCTCGACGAGCACCGCGGACGGTTACCGCACGGTCATCAACCGCTACGTGCTTCCGCGCTTCGGCGAGATGCGGCTGTCCGAGATCACGGCCGGCGTCGTGAACGTGTGGCTCCGCGAGGTGAAGAAGGCGCGTCGCGAGGAAGGCAAGAAACCACTCAGCGGCGCGACCTTGAACGGGTACGCGAACATCCTGCGCATCCTCGTGAACTACGCCGTGACCTTTGATGTGATCGAGGAGAGTCCGTTCAAGAAACCGCTCGCCCGCGAGAAGGTGAACCTGCCGAAGAACGAACTCACGGACGACGAGCGTGCGGCGTTCCTCCGCGCCTTCAACGATCGCGAGGCCTTCCTCGCGCACCTCCGTGCGCAACATCGCACCGGCAATGTCGTTTCGTGCGCGCGGTATCCGACGCCGCGCGTGTTCGGCGGGAATCGCCGCTGGGACAGCCCGACGGCCGATGTCCTGTGGTCTCGGTTTCATGCCCTGCGTCCGTTCTTCATCGTCGCGCTCACGACCGGCCTTCGACTCGGCGATCTGTGCCGCCTCGCGTGGAAGGACGTGCGGTGGAACGAGGGATGGATTCAACTCGTCATGGAGAAAACCGAGCGCGAGGTGGTGGTGCCGATCGCCGCGGTGTGCGAGACCGCCCTCCGCGAATGCCGCGCGCGTCAGGTGGTCGGCGAGCTCGTGTTCGTGGATGAATACGGCGCGCCGCTCTCCGTGACGCGCATCCGCCGCACGTTCGCGCTCGCGAAGAAGCTCGCCGGTATCACGCGGCGGGTTCGCTTTCACGATCTCCGGCACACGTACGGATCGTCGCTCGCCTCCGACGGCCTTTCACTCGCCATCATCGGCAAGGTCATGGGGCATATGGACGAATCGACCACGGCGCGCTACGCGCGACCGGATAACCGCGTGCTCGAAGCCGTGCGGCAATCGCTCAACCGCCACCATTCGCCATGACGACGACACGCCAACGCAGGAGGAAATCAGTGATGCTCGACCACGCACCTCGCAGGATGCCGGCCTCGCGGCCGCATCGCTGCACGCACGACTCTACGAGCCGGAGACGATCTCTCCGCATCGTAGAGCCACGGTACAATCGACCGAGGCTTTCCATGCAACAGAGCGCACTCGCCTTTCGTGATGCGGACGATTTCGTTCGCGGTGTTTCGCCGCTTCTCGAACTCGGAGCGTACGAATGGCTGTGGGCGCAGCCGGGCGCGACCTTCAAGAAGATCGCGGACAGGTTTCGCGCGCGCCCGGACGCGCTGCCATCTGATTTCGTTCCGCACACGCTCGCCGACAGCACGGCGCGCGAAGTCCTCGCGAAGCTCGCCGAGCGCGGCGTCGATCGCTTCGGGCTCACGATCCACCAGACCTACGAGTACCCAAAGGAGCTCCGCGACGCACGGTACCCGGTGGAGCTTCTCTACCACCTGGGGACTTGGAACCTCGTCGAGACGAACGCTGTCGCGATCGTCGGCACGCGAAAGCCCTCCCCCGAAGCGCTCGCGGAAACGGACGCGCTCGCGCGAGCACTCGTCGCGGAAGACTGGACGATCGTCTCCGGCCTCGCGGAAGGCATCGACACGCAGGCGCACGAAAGCACCCTCTCTGCCGGCGGTCGCACGATCGGAGTCATCGGGACGCCGATCTCGGAAGCTTACCCGCGCACGAACGCGGAGCTTCAGAAGCGCATCGCGGAAGAGTTCCTCGTCGTGAGCCAAGTCCCGGTGCTCCGGTACTACCAGCAGACGTGGATGCACAACCGGAGCTTCTTCCCCGAGCGGAACGTCACCATGTCCGCGCTCACGCTCGCAACCGTCATCGTCGAAGCGAGCGATACGTCGGGAACGCTCTTCCAAGCCCGCGCCGCGCTCCAGCAGGGGCGCAAGCTCTTCATCCTCGATCGGTGCTTCCACAATCCAGACCTCAAGTGGCCGCACGAGTACGAGCGGCAAGGCGCGATTCGCGTGCGCGATCACGCCGAGATCGTGGAGGCGCTCCGGGATGTTCACCGCCGTCGATGATCTCCTCCGCCCTCTCTACGCCCATCTCGCCGCTTCCGACCAGGTCTACTTCCTCCGCGAGTACACCTCCGGCCGCGGCTTCACCCACAGCGAGACGAACCGCCTCATCCTGAATCTGAAGAAGTCGCCCGACCGGCGCGGTCGCCCCGAGTGGCGCTACAAGGAAGATGCGATCCGGCAGGTCGCGAGCGAGTTTCGCGAGTCGCTCACCCTGCAACGGCTCCGGGCCGTCACCTTTGTTCCGATGCCTCCCTCGAAGCGCAAAGGCGATCCGCTCTACGACGACCGCATGCTCCGCGTGCTGCATGCATTCGACGAGGAGCGCCAACTCGACATCCGCGAGCTGCTCGTCTTGGCCACGAGCACGGAGCCCGCGCATGCCACGGCTGCCCGGCCGACGATCGAGCAACTCATCGCGAACCTTGAGATCGACGAGGACTACTCGCAGCCGTCTCCAACTTCTATCGCGCTCGTCGATGACGTTCTTACGACGGGCGCACACTTCGTCGCCGCGAAGCGTGTGCTGACGGCGCGTTTTCCCGGGCTCTCGGTTCGCGGCCTGTTCGTCGCGCGACGTGTCTTCGCCGACCTCGCTTAAAGAGTCCGCCCGACTTCGACGGGCTCCGATTCGCCGCCGTGATCGACGCGCAGACTTTCGGTCCATAGGTGCGACCAACCGCACCAGAAAGGATCGACCCGATGTCCATCGTACCTGTCCGGTCACCCCTCCTCTTCTATGAGAGGAGGGGTGTTCCCGCGTACCCGCGCGCACGCAGTCTCCGTAAACTTCTCCACGCACAATCCCTTGCAGAGTTCTTCCATTTCGGCCGACGCACACAACGTTCTCGCGACTTATCCCTCCACGCACCCCCGCGCCGTCCGCGCCTCTCCCTCTCGCGCCTACTGCCGCTCCTCGCGCTTGCGACCGGCTGCGCAGGAACGCCCGCCACCGGGGAGCAGCACGTCGTGTTCACGCTCCCGGTGAGCATCACGCTCCTCGTGTTCGGAGCCGTGCTCGTCGGCTTCGTTTCCGGCATCACGGTGGGCATGCGCCAGGCAATGACCTTCCTCCGTCTCGCGGATGCGGCCGCCTGGCAATACCACCGCGAGGAGGTCGGCAAGATCCTGAACGCGTCGAGCACCGTCCATGACGTTGTGCAGGACATCGTCCAGCAGACCCACGCGCGCATCCGCACGCTTCGCACGCAATTGCACACCCTCAAGGAGGCCCGGCGATGACAAAGACCACCGCGCTCGCGAGCCGCTTCGACACCCTCGAGCTTGTGCCCATGCGCGACTTCGAAGAGGGCGCACTCGCGAGCATCCAAACGCTCACCGCTGCGATCGGCCGGGGCCAGCTTTCCCGCCGGCAGGCCGAACGCCTCCGCCGCGCCACGGACACGCTCGCCGATGTCGTCGGTGACATCGAGCGCATCGTCACGCACGGCGAGAACATCGCGCGCCAGAGCGCGCAGCTGGCCCGGGACGTGGAGCTGCTCGCAGCCGAGATCGACGAGTTCCAGACGAAACGCGCGGAGAACGCCGTGCGGCGCGCGGAAGCCGCCGAGCGCGCGAAGCTTGTGGGCGGCGTCGTGAAAGAACAGCTCCGCGTCCAGTTCCTGACGGCGACCCTTCAGGGAGACGACCTCCACGCGCAGCTCGACGCACGGCGCGCAGCGCGTGCGCAGGAACAGGAGCGCATCGCGCAGGAGCGGATCACGATCCAACAGCGGACCGATCGCGCGCGCGCAACGCGCGACGCTCGCGCGGCGCTCGTCCGCGAGAAGCATGAGCACGAAGCGGCTCGCATTGTTCGTGACGTGCAAATCGGCGCTGTCCCCGCGGACACGGCGCATCCCTACCACGCCTACGCCGCCTGCGTGTACGTTGCGGCGAAGCTCGACGAGCACCTGTCGAGCGCCGACGCCGCCACGCGCACGCGCGACGCCGTGCTCGAACGCATGCTCGGCGGCGATCTCGCGCCGGACGAGATCGCGGCCTACCACGCCGCTTACGTGGACCTGAAAACGCGCGCGGCTGCGGCGGCGAGGCAGCGCGACACGGCCGACCTCTTCGCCGCCATCGAGCCCTTCGCCGGAGGTGTCCAGTGAACCGCATCCGTCATACGCGCCCTGCGCTGCCGCGTCCCACCCGTGCCGTCTCGGAACCCGTGGTCGTCCTCGGCTCAGTGCGTGGCACCGGAAAGCCGTACGCGCTGCGGCAGCAAACCTTCCGCCGCGGCGTGCATCTGCTGGGCGCCATTGGGGCTGGAAAAACGTCGCTCCTCCTTCGCTACCTCCACGCGACCGGGACGCGGCTGCCCTGGGTGCTCCATGACTTCATCGGGAACGGCCACCGGCACCTCGAAACGTGGATCGCGAACCTCGCAACCATGCTCGCTGTGGGCGAGCGCCAGTGCCCCGAGCTCGCAGGCAGCGCCGCGCGTTTCCTCCGCCGCTTCGCCTTCCTCACGATCGGCGATCCGAACCCCGCGGTGCGCTTTGATCTCCTCCGCCGACGACTCCTCCCGGGCGGCACCCGCGAAACCGTGCGCGACGTAACGGGCCGTGCACTCGAAGTTTTCTTCGCGAAATTGAATGATCCCGATGCCGCGCAACGCGTCAGATTCAGAAGAATCGCGACGGCGCTGCTCGCCTGCCTCGTTGCGGCCGAGCGTCCCATCACAGAGGCGCTGTTTGTCTTCGACGATCCCCTGTACCTCACGTTTCTCGAACGCGAGCTTTCCGCGCGAAGGTTTCGCCGCTCCGATCACCGCTTCCTCATGCACCAGCTGGCGGAACTCCATCACGTCCTCGCACTCCGCCCGACCGATCCCACGAAGAGCTGGCGCGCCTTCGAGGACATGACGGAATCCACGCGTAACAGCATGTCGGATTTCGCGCCGGGAACACTTCTCGGCGAAATGTTCGGCGCGGAGACGTTTCCCTTGGAAGACATTGCCTTCGGGCGCACCTCGCTCTCGGTCACCACGCGCCACGCGGATGACACGTTGAAGAGCCAAGCTTTCCAGGCGCTCCACGCGATGCTGCACGGACTCTTCCTGCATCGCCAAGACCTCAGCGGGCTGCCGCCACTTACCTACATCCTCGACGAGCCACGGTGGGTGCGCCGGAACTTCCCCGGCATCCTCGCGGTCTCGCGGAATCTCGGCGTTTCGTATGTCGTCGCGCACCAATCGCTCATGCAATTTGAAGACATCGGCCTCCCCACGATGGCGCGGCAACTCCGCGCGCTCACGAACATGCAGATCGCCTTCCGGCCGACCTCCTTCGAGGATGCCGAAGACGAGATCCTTCACACGCACCCGATCCAGCCGGATGGTCTCGTGCAGCGCTTCACGGTGGCGAGTTGGTCCGACAGCAGCTCGGATTCGTATTCGGTGCGGTCCGCATGGGCGGATATCTATTCCAGTTTCGGGGGCGGCGACGGCTCCACGTACACGGGTGGATCGTCGCGCACGGATAGCGAGCATGAAACCCTGAACGTCGTCGGCTTCCAAGACCAGGTGCGCTACCGCGCGCAAGCGGCGCTCTGGCGTCCACGCTTCACGGGCTCCGTGACGCTCGACGGCGTCGGGACCGAGATCGCCTTCGCCCCGGCGCCGGTGTTTCCGGCCGTCCTCGCGGGTGTCCCCATCCTCGATTACTACCGCGCCGCCCACGATCATCAATGGTGGAGCCGCCTCGTGCCGCGCACGCCGTATGAGCCCTGCGGCACGATCGTCCTCCACAGGAGGAGCGAAGCGCCGACAACGCATTCCGATCCGGAGGAACCGCCGGCGGTCGGAGGCGACACCGGCGGCGCGATCCCACAGGCCGACGATCCTCCCGCCGCGCCCTCCGCGCCCCCTGGCGAGCAGCGGCCCGTGCCGCCACCGACCTTCGACCCGCCGCCTGCATCGCCGCCACAGGGCACGCGTCGCAAGCGCCGTCGGCGCGGAGGAGCGCGGTGATGCCTGATCGCGCTACCCGATCGCGCCTGCATCGCGATCCGCTGCTCACGCCGCTCGTCCTCCAAAACCGGGACCTCATCGTTCTTCGAGATCTCTACTACTACCGCTTCGCGACGACGCCGGCACTCTTTCTCTCCGCGCAGTGGGCGGGAAACGGCGCGGGCATGCAGTACTTCGCGAAGCGGCTTTCCCAGTTGTGGAGAGCTGGCTACATCGAGCGCTTCACCGGACGGCAGAGCGTCTACCTCTCCGGCTCCGAGCCATTCATCTACACCCTTGGTTCCGGCAAGGCCTCCGCGGCTGCGCGCACGGGACTGCGGCCTTCGGACATCTCCGCCGAGCGTTGGCGACAGGTGCTCGCGGAAGCCGCGCCCGCGCGTGACCGGGTGCGGCATGCGCTCGCGCGCATCGGGATCGCCGCCAGCGAGATCGAGCGGGTCATGCACAACAACACCGAACTCGCCCTGAAGCACTACACGGGCGAGAGTTCGGGCGTTCGGCATCGCGTGCTCGCCGCCAACTGCTTGTCGAGGGTGTGGTACGAGGCGCGGATGGCAGGCCATGCCGTGGACGACATTCTTCCTGATGGCCTCGCCGATCTCAGCTTCCGCGAGCCCGAGCCACGCCGGTATCGCGAGCTCGTGAACGTGGCGGGAGTCATCGTCATCAAGCCGGATTGCGTATTCAGGCTTGAGAAGCAGCGGTACGCGCTCGAGGCGGAAACCGGGACACAGAGTCTTCCCGCGTTCACATACAAGCTTCGGCACTACGTACGCTTGATGGAGCGTTCAGTCGATCACCCGGTACATCTCCTCGTCCACTGCGCGAGCGCTGCCAGTGCCAATCAAGCCCAAACTGCCGTCCGTATGGCGCGCATGGATCCTTATCGCGTCAACATCTCTCACACCGACAATTGCCGGGAGATCGCAGACGGTGCCGTTGATCGCGACTTGCGCGAGTGAGGCGCTGCGGGTCGCCAACTGGCTAAGCGTTGGTCGAAGTGCCAGTCCGCCGTCGGCCGCAAACAGACGTTAGGTGTGACCGCGTAATGTACCATATATTAACCAAATGCCGGCGCGACGCAAAGCTAAACGACGAGACGTCGAATCAGCGAACGCTCGCTTTGTAGTTGAACGAGAGCAGTTCGAGTCCAATTTCACACCTTACTACGAACAGTGGCTTACGCCCGCCACGCTTTTTCAATTCGCGATCTACCTTCCGTTCCAGATTCCGCTGGAAACTGGTCGTTGCGTAACGCTACCATTAAATGACGGCGCGGCGTCGTTCGTGTTCACTGAAGTGGTGACTAATAGCCAGCTCCTCGCTGACCCGGGCGCGGTCTCTGATACGTTTACGACGATTGACGTTTATCGAACCCGGGTTGAAATGTTGTACGTGACAGAACGTAACGTTACTTTGGCTGGCGAAGCGCTGGCGGAGCTCTTTGGTCGGTTGCTAGACCATCTCAACGCCATAGTCGTCGCTTACCAAGTTTTGCATCACGATTCTCGAGTGTATCGAGTCACTCCTCAGATGTTACAAGCCTTCTGCTTGATGCGGCGTGTGGACGTTCGCAGTTGGTTTTGCGATTCTCAATTGCTGGGTCTTCATTACGACGTGCCATATCAAGCTCCCACGCTATCAGATGAGGAGGTCGCACAGCTGGGGTGGTACGCTCTAGTAATAGAGAGCGAATACAATCCTTTTGTCACGGCAGTTGAGTTGCAGCACGTTGCGACACGCGAGCTTCGCGACGGCTTCTATCGTGACGCTGTAGTTCAGGCTCAGGCGGCAATAGAATCGATGCTAGGGGCCCTCTACGTCGCAATCCGTACAATTGAGGGCGTTTCCGCCGAAGAAGCCGAGCAGGAGCGTGAGCGCGCAAGGTTCATGCCCATGGTCAGGCGTGAATTTGCGTCTCGGCTGGGCGGAAATTGGGACACGTCGAACCCTGCCAGTGTTGTGGGCAATTGGCGTTCCATCGCTTACGCGCTACGAAACCAAATCATTCACAACGCCTATCACCCTTCTTATGGAGAGGCGCGAGAGGCTGTAACGGCTGTAGAACTGTTCATGAAGTTCATCTCGGATCTGATGAAAGCGCAGACGGGCACTTATAAGTCATTGGCCCGATTCGTTTCATCGCCGATGTCGCCTGAGGAAGCAATAGCGCGCGGTGCATTTCGGGAGTAAGTGCCAGGCGACAATCGGGGCCGTTCGCTGAACCAGCGCCTGCGCCGTTTTGGCTAGCGGTAGCGGAGCGGAGGCACGTCCGCGCTGCCGCTGGCTCGGGGAGCCGCTTAAAAATATCTCGTTACGCTGGTGCTCGCAAAGAGGTCTCCTCGCGAGGCCGGAAGAGATACTTCCAATGATGGAACAGATCCCATCCCCAGAATGCAGCACCAGAAACCAAGTACGTCGCCAGCAACGTGTATCGAATGACAGCAGCGCTGGCGCTGCTCATCAAGAAGTAAAAGAAGACCGCATAGAAAATTCCGTAAAATAGTGCCGCCGCCATGTAGGAGTTTTGATATTTGAACAAATGGCCAATGCCGTAGCCAGGCTGGCGCGCGTCTTCGAACCCTAAGGGGATTGATGAGGCATCGTCGAGGTAAGTCCTGACAGCGCGCTCGATTATTCTGCAATGTTCTGTTAGCCGCAATAATCGAAGCGCATCAGAGCTCCATTGAAACCCGACGAGATATAGCACCAGCGGCGCCAGTAGGCTAACGACGTTCAGTTTGTACTGCACGATGCCGATGAGAAGAGCCGACACTACACCGACCGCGAATCCGTTGGTGGCCTGCAAATGCGCCCGTGTGGCACGTTCCGATTCGCGAAGCTGGCCATACTCGGCGAGCAGAATCTCAAGCTCGGGTTTCATCTAGCCGACAAAGTATACGGTACGCGCTACCTGTTTCGCGCCGGACGAGGCTGAGATCGCGCGTTGTTCTGATATGCGTTCACCAGCCGTGGATGGCCAAACCGCAAGGCTGTAGCCGGCATACCGCCGTATGCCTCCTAGCCCTTCTCCGGACCGACGCCGTCTCGTCGGATCTCGGCACGCAAGTACTGAAGCGAAATGGTCTTTGGTCCGCAATCCCGCACGTCGGTGCGTCACCGGCGGAGCGACCAGCGTGCTCGTCGTCGCGTGACTTGCGTGGTCGTTGACAGCGCTTCCGTCATCGCCGGCAAGTCTCCCTGACCTTCGGTCGTCGTGACGATGACGACCGGCTCCGCGCGTTCCGGCTGTAGGGTAACGATCTCTGCCACGCTGGCGCGTGTCGCCTTGAATGTGACTTCCGCTCCGTCTCGCATCTCGACATCCAGGTTGATCGGATCGTCTGGAAGGTCAGTTCGGCGGATTTCGCACCATGGCTTGGCCGTTGTGATGGTGTAGAACGCTCGACCATTTTTCGACAAGCGCCACGTGAAGATGTCTTTCACGATCTTGTGGGTCGGGCACCACGCTGGCCGTTCGGAAAAATACCGCACATGAATGGTATCTCGCGCAGTTCGGTCATACGCGACGTAACCCACGCGCTTGCCTAGCCAGAACACGGGGTACCCTGCACCCGGACTACCCCAGTCGATCAGCGGTCCACTGCGAGAGACAAGCGGCGTGCTGTACGTATAGTGAACGCGGTACCAGTGCCACAAGCCGCACGCCGTCGCGATCACCGCAATTATGGCGGCGGCGATCCGCGGGCGTGACCACCCGCGCCGTCTCCCCAGGCGCAACACAGAATGTGCGTCGGCCAGTGCCTGGCCACTTGCGTCCCGAATGAATGACCCGACAAAGCCACTGACTTCCGCGAGTGCCTGGCTCTGCGGCGCATCCTCGTCCTGTTCAGCAGTGTCGGAGGCCTTTTTGACAGCGTTCGGGACGAGCTCCCGCAGTCCTATCATCCGATCTTTGCGGCGTTGAAGCACAGCGCGGGTACCAGCCGCATCCTCGATTGTGACCTCGACCCAGAAGCGATGCACATGACTGCGGTCGTGGTGCTGGTCGCGCAACTGCACAATGACCCACCCGCCGCCGCTCTGTTCAGCCGTGAATTCACGCGGCTGTTTCCGCAACGTGGCAATGACGCGGTGCCATGCGTGAAGCACCCGCGACGCCGCGGCGTCGTCGAGACGCGGCACGCCGAGCTCGACCCGCCATCGGACAAGGTCGCTCGCGGTGAGTTCGAGCATCGGCGCGGTACCTACAGAAGCGACATGGCGAAGGTACGCCTCGAGACACGCGCGGACCGTCTTGTACACAATCCCACCGAACTTCTCTTGTCGGCGGCCATACCGAACATCTTCCAGCGCATCGAACGCTGTCACTGCGGCATCGAGCCACGGAGGCTCCGGAGGATTCCCGAGATTTCGGAGGACTGCTGGTGCGGGATCTGGCGATCGGCGTCGAGGCATCGGTCAGTGCCTTGTATGGTCGCGTCGTTGACGCGCGTCACGAAGGCTAATTCTAACGTACTGCCGGCGCTCCGGCGTTACGTTGCTCATTGAGAAACCTTGCGCCAGGGGTAAACAAGGAACGAAGCGGCGAGGGTATGGACACCCGCACCGCCTCGACCACGGTCGAACCACACGGGCCGACCGACCTCTTGGCGCCTGCCGAGCCGCGCCGCAAGTGCGTCTCGGCAGCTACCCAGTACCGTGAAAGGGCCACGACATGGCGAGCCTCGAAGGCACTCGCAACATACATGAATTCAATGGTTTAGCAAGCGATAGCACGTGCCCATCAATCTGCGGCGGCCACACGCGTGCCGGAAACGCGCTCGCGGAGGACAGCGCTCGTGCAACCCCAGCCGGCAACGAAACGGGAGGTGCCGGGCCAGGCCAGGTGGTGCAGATCTGCCCCGCGTGCGGCGCGCCCATCGGCCGCCCGTACATCGTCCGCCTTCCCAGGCGCATCGGGCCGTCCCTTCGACTCGGTCCGAATGGCGGCGTGCTTCTCTTGCGGCGCGTACCTGGCTCGGATGAATGGATCGAAGCCGAGTACTTCCCGCCCGACGACGAGCATGACGACTTCCGTCCGGTCGAGCCCCTCCTCCCGATCAAGCTCGCGGCTATCCTCCTCGGGCTCACGGTGAAGACGCTGTATGCGCGGGCGCCCTTCATGGCCTCGTCGGTCAAACACGGCAACCGCATGTTCTTCCGGCGCGACCTCCTCCTCTCGGTCGATGCCGCGCCGGAAGCCCCCATGCCACCGCGCGAAGCGATCCTCGCCGAACGTGCGGCACGGCGCGCAGGCGGAGAAGTGCAGCGCGGCGGATCCCACCGCGGAAACTGTAACCGCCGCCACGCGGGAAGCTGTGGTGCGGGCGGCCGCGCACGGCCGTCAGAACGCGACCGCGCACGCGTGCGCCGCTCGATCCTCGACGACCTCGGAAAATGAGAATTCGCGGTCTGTGCCTTAGGGGGAGAGCACCTTCGTTGGGCGGCAAGCCGCTCTCCCCGACAGCGACGATATGCCTACAGGGTAGGGAACTTCGTGTTCGCGTCACTCCATAGAAGGTAGCACTCCAAAATCGGTAGCCTCGTACCTCTGAATCAGGTATGTCTCCTCGCATCGAATCGAACAGGCGGGGGGACGATGTACGAAAGTGCTTTTCAGGTCCGAAACTCAGAGTTTCATCTGACACCGGCGGAACTCGCGCGGCTGGCCGCGGGCGCACGGTCGGAGAGAGATCGGTTGATGGTCTTGGTACTCGCATTCACAGGAATCCGTCGCGCGGAACTCCGCAGCCTCCGCCCGGCGGATGTCGAGACGCAAGTTGAACGGCTCATCGTCCGCTGTGGGAAGGGCGGTAAGCAACGCATCGTGTTCCTCCCCCGCGTCGTGGCGCAGGCCGTCACCGCCTTCGCCGCCACGCATGGCGGAGACTTCGTGTTCCTAGGCCGCAACGGCGGGCAGATGTCTCTCCGGAACATCAACTACATCCTCACGCGGGTCGGGCGCTCGGCTGGTGTTGCGACACCGAACCCCCGCTACGTGGGAATCGGTCCGCATCTCCTCCGACACTCGTTCGCGAGAAATTGGAAGCGAAGTGGCGGCTCGATTGAATCGCTCCAGAAGATGCTCGGTCACGCCAGCGCGAAGACGACGCTCGACTGCTACGGAACAGAGGATCTCCGCGAAGTGGAGGCGAACTACCGCGAACGATGTTCGCAGTTGGTTGCCGGGTAAGATTTGCACACTCTAGCCAGAGTGGGAAAAGCATGTGCTGACTGTTGCGATCGTCCTCTTCTTCGTGACGACCCTGCTCATCGTGCAGGGCGCGACACGGACTCGGCCGCTGAAGATGTACCGGCCGCTCGATGACGACG